>Ga0247728_10003_pt1 | contig 1084478 bp, 1132 predicted proteins | sample SalenrCarbi39_FD_183048 | JGI IMG/M metagenome (GOLD analysis project Ga0247728, IMG submission 183048) | Saline wetland microbial communities from Lincoln, Nebraska, United States - Carb-i39 | ecosystem: Environmental > Aquatic > Non-marine Saline and Alkaline > Salt marsh | place: USA...
CGTATACGATCTTAAGAAGTGTGACGACATTAAATACGAATCATACCGGCTTAAGTGTCAATACGGTCTTTAACTATCGTGTCAGAGCGTATCGTATGGCAGGCACGACGAAGGTCTATAGTGGATATAGTGATGTGAAGTCGATTGCGACACCACCAAGTGCACCAGTCATTAAAGCAGTGAGTAAGAGTATTGACACCATTACGCTCACATGGACGAAAGTCGTGAATGCGACAGGCTATGTGGTGTATGTGAATGGGGTAGAAAATAGTGTAATCAATGATGGAAATACCATCAGTGTCGATATCAGTGGATTGAATCTAGGGGAAAGTTATGACTTTAGCTTAGTGACCAAGAATGGGGAATTAAGCAGTGCACCATCAGCTATCGTTAAAGCGACACCGATACCTGGAAGTGTATCCAATTTAAAAGTGAGTGATGTGAACTTCAACCGACTCAGTTTAAGCTGGGATAGTGTTGAGGGAGCGGATCACTATGATGTGTATCAAGGCACGAGTTCAACGGCAGTTAATACAAAAGTTGGCAGTGTGAGTGAGACAAGTTTTAGCACAACGACTCCATTAAACTTTAATACAGTATATTACTATAAAGTAATCCCTGTAACGGCTAATGGAATCTCAGGCGTCGTGAGTCCAGTTATCAATGGAAAGACAGCGATTAAGAATCCAGTTGATTTCAATGTAGTAAGTCCTAATGCGACAAGTGCAGATTTAAGTTGGTCTGCAGTTGAAGGCGCAACGGGATATGAAATCTCATACAGTAAGGGAAGTAGTACAACGTATACGATCTTAAGAAGTGTGACGACATTAAATACGAATCATACCGGCTTAAGTGTCAATACGGTCTTTAACTATCGTGTCAGAGCGTATCGTATGGCAGGCACGACGAAGGTCTATAGTGGATACAGTGATGTGAAGTCGATTACGACACCACTATCAAGTACTACTTTGAAATACTCACCTATTGATAGCCAAAGTTTCAAATTGAGTTGGAATTCAGTTATTGGTACGAATGAATATATTATATATAGAAGAAATCTAAGTAATGATAACAATGACTATGAAGAATATACTAAAACAAGTAAGTTTGAGATTATTGTTCAAGTCGATAGTTTAAATCCAAATTATTCATATTTTGTACAAGCATCAAACTCAAATAATTCAAGTTTGCAATCTAACATTGTTATAGGTGGACCAGTACCCGCTTCGGTTTCTAATATAGTTTTTGAATCTGAATCAAACGTAATTCATTTAACTTGGAATCATAGCCAATATGCAAGTTCATATGATGTCTATATGGGAACAAGTTCATTAACACTAGGCCAAAAAATAGGTACTACTACAAGTAATAGCTTTAGTACACAAAATAATCTGTTGTTTAATACTACTTATTACTTTAGTGTTGTACCAATTTCAGAATTTGGCTATACTCTTGGATTTAACTCGTCAACTCCGAAATTCTCAGCAGTAACTAAGCTAGATAAAGTTAAGAATTTTAGTTATCAAGTAGAAACTGAGTCATTTGCACTATTAAGCTGGGACCCAGTTAGTGGTGCAACTGGTTATGAAATATATCAATCTAAAAATGACGAAAATGAATATACATTCTTAAGAAGTGTTGCGTCCATTTATTTACCTTTATCAAATTTGGAAATTGGGAATGAATACAATTTTAAGATAAGATCATATAAATACATTGGAACAACAAAAATATACAGTGAATTTTCTGACTCAATTAGCTTCAAAACAAAACTTGTAACACCATATGTTTATATTGATTACAATTCAGATGCAGCCTTTGTAATAAGCTGGGAACCAGTTAAGAGTGCTTTAGGCTTCGAGATATATAGAGATGGTATCCTATATAGAATAGTGGATAATAGCAATCCTGAAGGCATAATAGTAGATGACATTGTTCCAGGTCAAGAATATTCATTTAATGTTTTAGCATTTAATGGTGATGATAGAAGCGAGTTAAGTATAACTTGTACATTGCCAGCTATACCAAAAGCAGTAACCAACCTTACAATCACTAATGTAAATTATAATAGTGCTAGTTTAAGTTGGAATAGTGTGGAAGGGGCTTCATCTTATGATATTTATATGAAAGAATATGGATATGATAAGAAAATAACATCTACTAATGGAGAAACTAATATAACACTGAATAATTTAGTAACTAATAAAGTATATGAATTTTTGGTTATAGCAGTTACTAATAACGGGATAAGTGGAATAAAATCATCGGTTGTTTCAACAACACCAAAATTAGATTTAGTAAAAAATATTAGATTTACTCCAAATGGACTAAACAAAGTTAAAGTAGATTGGGATCCTGTAGAAGGCGCATCTTATTATGATGTTAAATTTTATGAAAACGGGAATTATTCTAGTGGTATTTCTAATTTGAATACAACCACATATAATGCTAGTGTTAAAGATGGTAAGAGTTATGTAATTAGTATTAAACCCATAAGATACGTCTCTGCTACTACATACCAAGGTGAGATTGTAAGTTCAGTTATTTACAATTATACGAAAGTAACAAAAATAGAAATGGATTCTTACAATTTATCATTGAATATTGGTGATGTGCATAATCTTAATGCAAGTATAGTTCCACAAAATGCATCTGATCAAAGAATAACATATTTAACATCTGATCCAAGTGTTGCAACCGTTGATAGTAATGGTAATGTAACAGCTATTGGTATGGGTAATGCTTATATTACCGCAAAAAATCTTGAAGGTATTATAGCAACTTGTTATGTTTCAGTAAATCTTGAAATTTCAGGTTCTGGCAGTATGAATTTATCAAATTTTAATTTAGTTGATGGGCAATATAAAGTTACCGCTACTCATACGGGTTCTGGAAGTTTTATAGTAAATGCATATAAAGGAAGTAGTATCGAAGGAAACTTGCTTTTTGATGAAACAGGAAACTATTCTGGAACAAATGTTTTATTTAACGGATATAAGAAAGTTTATGCAAATACAAATTTTGTAATTAATACTGAAGGTGAGTGGACTATTAAGATAGAAAAAATTTTTAATGATAGATCAACCTCAAATATGTCTGGAACTGGTGACAAGGTTACCGATTTGTTTACAACTAATATTGTTAACATGACAGATATAAATATTACTTATGATGGATCAGATATGATAACTATCTGGGCATATAACTATGCAACAAGTATTTTTGTTTACAGTGGTGTCGGACCAGTCAACCGAAAGGTTTCAGTTTATTTTGGTGCACCTGATACTTTCATCAGTGTTCAAAGCACTGGAAACTGGACGATAGATTTTATGCGCGGCGATCAATTAACAGAATATAAGTAATTTTAAACATTTTAAAAAAGAAGCTAAAGTTAATCTTTGGCTTCTTTTATTTTATATCCATTCTCTTTTAATTTTATGCTTAGTAGTTTAATATCAATCTTCCTTAATTCACAACCACTTCTAATTGTCATGAATCGTCCAGCAGTTTGTAACATGCCTGGTACTTTAATTTGAGTGAATCCTAAATCATAAAGTAAATCGATGAGTTCAGGGTATTGTGATACGATGGATAATAATGTTTGGTCTAAATTGATTTCTTTGATCATAGACAAAGAATAACAAATGATATGGTTAAATACAAATGATGTTATAAAAAAAGGTATCCGTTAGGATACCTAGTTTCTTAGAACTTTGATTGTTCAGCTAAGAATTGAGCTGTACGAACTAATTGGTTTGTGTAAGAAGCTTCGTTGTCATACCAAGCAGCTACTTTAACTAAGCAAACACCATTGATGTTTTGAACTTTAGTTTGAGTTGCATCAAATAATGAACCGAACGCAATACCGATAACATCGGAGCTAACGATAGGATCTTCAGTGTAACCGAAAGATTCATTAGCAGCAGCTTTCATAGCCGCATTAACTTCAGCAGCTGTACATTCTTTCTTAACAACAGCAACTAATTCAGTTAATGAACCAGTAACTACTGGAACACGTTGAGCAGCACCGTCTAGTTTTCCTTTTAATTCAGGAACAACCAATCCGATTGCCTTAGCAGCACCTGTTGAGTTAGGGATAATGTTAGCTGCCGCAGCACGTGCACGACGTAAGTCACCATTACGGTGAGGCGCATCTAATGTATTTTGGTCATTAGTGTATGCGTGAATTGTTGTCATAGAACCGTTAATGATTTCGAAATTGTCATTTAAGCATTTAGCCATAGGAGCTAAACAGTTCGTAGTACATGAAGCACCAGAGATAACAGTTTCAGAACCATCTAAGATTTCATGGTTAGTATTAAATACTACAGTCTCAACATCATCACCTGCTGGAGCAGAGATAATAACTTTACGAGCACCTGCTTTAATGTGAGCAGAAGCTGTATCTTTCTTTGTAAAGAATCCAGTAGATTCGATAACTACATCAACTTTTAAATCAGCCCAAGGTAATAATGAAGGGTCTTTTTCTTTTAAGACACGTACTGTCTTACCATCGACAATTAAATCGTCTCCTTCGAAACTAACAGTGTGACCATCAAAACGTCCTTGTGATGTATCATACTTTAATAAATGAGCTAAGGTCTTCGCATCGGTTAAGTCGTTTAGCGCAACGATTTCAAACGCTGGATTTCCCCACATAATGCGGAAAGCTAAGCGTCCAATACGACCAAATCCATTAATCGCAATTCTTGCTGTCATGAATAATTTCCTCCTAATTGACACCCATAATTATAGAATTATACAGCTTAAAAGTCAATTGTGAAACCTCTCACATAAAGATGTAAGCGCTATAGTTATTGATTTTCTCTAAACCACAATGGTTTTTCTGCAGCCATGAAAAAAGCTTCAGAAGATTTGATATTTAATTTAAATAATTCGTTCAACAATCGAACGTCATTGACTCGTACATTCGTGTATTCACTTTGTTCAAAGTTAGCGTAAGGGAAGATACGACTAAGATCTTCTTTCTCTGAAACAGAGAGTCGAATTGGTAAATTTAAACTCTTTAATGAAGCTAAAATAGACATCATAGCCTTGGAATTCAAATACACCATTTCTTCTATTTCAATATGATTCGAATAGGCATACACAAAGGCATACGCCAATAATTTTCCATTATCTTGATAGGCGATTAATTTACCACCCAATGCATTTAATTCTAACAATAATTGATTAAAATCTTCAGTACTGCGAATGACATATCCTGTAAAATGCTTCGTAAATTGACGATATAAGTCTCTAAGCTCTAACGCTGAACAAGAATAAGTAACGCCCATAGGACTCATGGTAGGTAAACTTAAAACATCTAACCAATAATGATTTCTGCGATAAATCTTTTCAAATCCAAAAGGAACATATAAATCAGGATTATAACCCTGAATAAAAGTTAATAAATCACGATATTCAAGAATATCTAATACTTTATTTAACATCTCTTTCATATACCCTTGTCCACGATATTTAGGTAGGGTAAAGATACCTACAATAAAACTAACCTGTAACGGTTTTCCATTAAAATCGAGTGTTTTTATATGAACTTGACAACTACTTATGAGTTCATCCTGTTCATCTACTAATAAATACGATTGATTGGATTTATAGAGTTGATCAAAATAGTAGTCTGTATGACCCCCATCATCCTCCGCAAAAATACCTTTCCACCATCGGTAGATTAATGCTTTATCTTCTTCTTTTGCTCGTCTAAGTCGTGCCATTTGCCTTTATCCTATATTTATCAATCATATGGCTTGGATTCAAAGCACGTTTCGCTAAAATAAGTGCTTCAATCCCCATATCATCTTCTCGATTCACCCATTCAATGGTAGGGTAGTTCTTCTCTAAAAATATCTTTTCAATGGCTTGATATAAACCACGGATTGTAGGATCTGCTTTCTCAATGTTAATTTGAACCATAGTATCGGTCGCGAGTGACGCTATTAGAAATGCCTTCACTTCTCCATCAATTCGAATGACACCTCCATTATACGGAAGAACGCCAAATAAATCGAGGACATCACGAACACCTTTTGCCTCATAAACCAAATATTCTTCCATTGAATCCTGTCTCCAAGAATCTAAGAATGTTTTCAACTCAGGAATATGATCTTTTGTCATATCCTCATACACAAAACGACCATCGTATTCATGCACAAAGTGATTGTAGTTATTACGTCTCTTCTGTAATTTCTTACCCGATAATGTACGCATCTTTTCGCCTTCATATACATAATCCGCTGCTTCACATTCAATCGTTACAGAACACTTAGGCAATATCTTTTGTAAAAGTTCTAATCGATCTCTCGTAAAACAAGATAGTTCGAATGGAACATGATGTTTATTAAATATAGATTGAGCTTTAAGAATCGCTTCTTCAAAAAACTCTTCTTTACATAATGGCATATAACAAAATAACTTACCCTTATGAATCCCTAAAAGTAACATATACTCTTCGGTATGATACTGCCAAAGAGGGTATTGTTCACGCCATAAAAACATGTTAACTAAATTATGATTACTTTCTTCAATTTGAGCTAGATCTAAATACTTGGCAATTAATGGAATATCCTTTTCAGTAACTACTATAAAATCCGCATCCTCTAAACACACCATGATTTATTCGCTTCTTTCTGTATATTGAGCATCAATAACATCTTTCTTCTCACTGCTAGTCGGTTCTTTATATTCTTGCTGGATGGTTTGCCCCATACGTCTAATTCGAAGCGATATTGCTATCCAATAGAGTCCAAACACAATCACTAAAAAAACAAATAATGGCCAAAGGGTCATTAAAATAAATACACCAATCATGGTAAGTAAAAGCGCTCTAATAATGTTCATAAATTCACCTGTTTCATTATACCATACTCCAAAAGTGATAATCAAAAAGCGCTCTCGCGCTTATTGACTTTGTTCAGAACATGTCCCGAATGTTAATTCCCAAACCATTGGCCAACTTTAATAAAGCATCCAATGATAAATTCCTTCGTCCTCGTTCTACATCTGAAATGTAATTACGATGGAGTCTACTTCTTTCTGCTAACTCTTCTTGCGATAATCCACAACTTCTTCTGAAGTGCTTCACTCTTGTTCCAAAGGTTTTTCGAAAACTTTCAAACTCTTCATCCTTTGGTGAATCAAGAGAAACGACTTCCCCATAACCGTTTTCTCTCATGATCTTCCCCTCAATACATAATTCAATTGTAATGACATTATACACTAAAATCTACACACAATGAGTGTAATATTGAAGAAAAATCACAAAAAAGTGGTTTTTTATTCAAAATCAATAACACTTTTAATATGCATAATTAGTTTCTTATTATCAAAGATATACTTTTTTGGTTCAAACGATTTTGACTGTTCAATTAAACGATGAATATCCTCTAAATTCTCAGCATACAAGATATATCCATCCTTAGAAAATTGTTCACAGATTTCAATCTGATGATCATTAATATGTTCTTTAAATGCTTTTAGACGCGAAACCCCAATAATTTTCTTTCCATATCGGCATCCATCTAAAATACTACCTACACCACCATGTGTAATAATACACTCAGCTTTTTGTCGATATTGGTCCAACTCATCTTGAGAGAAGTAGGGGATTAGTTTCATATGCTTACTATCAAATTTGGTATAGCCCGATTGAACAATAATTTCATCCTGGATTAAACCACTTTCGCATTGTTTCTCCAAAGCTTCTAATAATCGCACAAATGACTTATCCTGTGTACCTAGTGTTACCAGTATCATAGTTTTCCCTCAATCGCATTCACAAACTCTTTAAAGATTGATTCATTATCATAAGTATAATCAATGAGAGATTTTCTCATTTCTTTCAATTGATTTGGATTCTGTACTACTTCAGTTAATTTAGACGTAAAAGCTTCTTGACTATTCTCCACAATCCAACCATTCACTCCTTCAGTAATCTGCTCATGAACACCACTCACATCACAGGACAATACAGGTGTTCCCGCAAAGAAGGATTCAATGATCGTAGTCGGATATCCTTCGTAGAGAGAAGGTAAACAGAATAAATCAGCTTGCTTAATATAAGGCATAGGATTGCGTTTACTACCTGTAAAGGTAATTTGTTCATACACACCTAAACGCTTTGCCAAAGCCTCACAATCCGCTTTTAATTCACCATCTCCTACTAAGTATAGATGAACTTTAACTCCAGTCTCTTGAAGTGATCTCATCGCTTGAATCAAACGATCCATTGCCTTTTGAGGATGGAAACGTCCAACACTCACTAAGTTCACACAATCTGAATCATAGGGTATTTCACACGGTTCGAGTGACTTTTCTTTGAGTCCATTAATATCCATTAGATTTCGGATGGATATGATATTATTCACTCCAAACAAATCTCTAAACGCTTCTTTTGAACGTTTTGAAACCGCAATATTCAAATCAATATGACTTAATGAATCGATCATAATATCCATATGATGACTGGAATAATTCACTGCACTGTAATCAATATGAATCCAGTTAATCTTTCGTTTAGAATCCCCATTAGCCACAAAGATTGTACAAAAACCTTCTTTAGCTGCTATTTCTATATCATAAGTCTTATGCAATAGTTTCTTACGTTCTCTTTTAATCAATGATTTAATCAATCCTGTTTTCATATAGAATAGGAAAACAACTTTATTAAACACATCTTTCCAACGTTTTTGAATAATCGCAAACTTCAGATTCACATCTACCGCATTAAATAAATCACTCGATTGAATACGATTAATTCCATTAGGAATTTCATTTAATAATTCCCCATGCGGATGAAGGATTAAGACATCAATTTCATACTCATCCAAATCAAAACGCTTTAAGACATTGCACAATATACGCGCAACACCTCCCATAACCATTTCATCATTCACAAACAATAGTTTCTTTTTCATTAGTAAATCTTCCCAATATATTTAGCCTTAGGATATACCGATTGAAGGCTCTCCCATTGAATTAAAAATTCATCCACAATTGGATATACCAACTTACCCGCTAAATTCCCATGATATACATTCGCAAATGTCTCAATATATATAATCTTAGATCGAAATAACTTCCCAATATAACAAATCGGTACCGCCGTATGGGTTCCGGTAGACACAATTACGTTTGGTTTAAATCGTATAACATAATAAAGAGAGATAAAACAATTTGCCGCAAACTTAAATAAATACGAAAAAAGATGTTCCTTGGATCCAAATAAAAGATAATGAACATGATTCGGATATTTATCCTTTAAATGTTTCGTACTAGGACCACCCTCTGTAATAATCTGGTAATCATAATATTGAAATAATTCCTTCAACTGTAATAATTCATTCAAATGACCGCCTGTAGAGGCTACAAATAGTACTCGTTTCATAATCCTATTATACTAAATAAAAACACACATTAAACTAATGTGTGTCATCTTCTTCATCAAAACCTTCAGTACTATCATCAATCTTCAAGAAAACCATGACCGTTTGTAAGATTAATTTAATATCCAAGAAAATACTATAATTCTCAATATACATTAAGTCTAAGATTAATTTATCCTTTGGAGTCGTATTATACTTCCCAAAGATTTGAGCATAACCTGTTAATCCAGCTTTAACTCTTAAACGTAATTCAAACTCAGGCATTTCCTTTGTATAAGCTTCCACATTCTCCAACATCTCAGGACGAGGTCCAACAACGGACATATCACCAATTAAGATATTTAAGATTTGAGGTAATTCATCCATACGAATCTTACGTAAGATATGACCAATCTTAGTAATACGATCATCATTCTTAGTCGCAGAACGATTCTCAACATTCACTTTCATGGTTCTAAACTTAATGATATTAAACTCACGATTATTCTTCGTCATGCGTTTCTGAGTGAAGAATACAGGACCCTTATCTTCCATATAAATCAGTAATGCGAAGATGGCCCAGAAAGGGGACGTTAGGATTAATCCAACCAATGATACGATAATATCCAATAAACGCTTTAAGATACGATCTTCAATTGAGAAATCACTGATATTCGTTGAGAATAAAGAAATATCATCCACAAGTGTATGACGAGATCTAAACTCAACCACATCCATAATTTCTGCATTAAATAACACCGTCTTCTTATGCTTATAACAATACTCAGTAAACTCTACACGTTCTTCTTTTAAGATATTGTATAAAACAATCACATCATTCTTTAATATTTCTTCAAATACTTTATTCTTATCGATATCACTCATGACTAAGTTAATGTGATACTTATGAACTTGTTTTTGTAGTTTGTGAATAAGTTTATTCGGTCGTTTATTTGAACCATAAATAATCATTGTCTTACGTGGTGGATTCAAGAAATAGAAGACATGATTACTAATATATGACATCGCAATAATAAATAGGATTTGAACGACAAAGGTAAAGATTAAACGACGAATACTAAAGAAACCAAATTGCCAAATATTCCAAATACTTGGATTGGTAATCTGAATGACAAGATAGGTAAAGATGTCTGCGAAGAATACCACGATAATCATGGAATACACGATTTGACGGGTTTGTTTCTCTCCAACATCTAAACCACCATAGGCATTTAACATAAATAAGAAAGTAATTACAAATGTAATACTCGAAACGGCTGCTTCTCGTGTTGCCTGTAATATTTCAGGATAAGCGTATGAGAAGATCCAGAAGAATAATCCCATTAAGGATACATAGGTAAATAAACTTAGAAAGAAGACAAGCGTATTTTGAAATTTTGTTAATATTTTTTTAGCATTCATCATTTTAATCAAGCTCCAAGTTTTATTTTACACTATACAAACTATTATGCATCAAAAAAAGGTTTAATCCTGTGAATTTAGCTCAGTTAAGAGTCGAATATAATAGTTTACACCGATTTCTAAGACCGATTCATCAAAATTAAAATAACAGGAATGTAAAGGATAAGTATAATTCTTTGATTCATTTCGAGATCCCAACATCGCAAAAAATGCTGGAACTTCTTTCTGATAGAAGCTAAAATCTTCCGCAAACATCATTGGTTGAATCACTTCTTTCTCATCATCCAATAAAACAGAGTCTACAAATTGATATAACTCTTTTGGATTAATCACTGGTGGATAACTAGATTTAAAGATTAACTCAATCGAGATACCATATTGATTCATGACCGATTGTACAATTTGATTCATGCGTTCTTGAATACGATCAAACACTAATGGATTAAAACAACGTACTGTTCCTTCTAACACAACTTTCTGCGCAATAATATTACGTGCCTCTCCACCATGAATGGTCCCAACGGTTAATACCGCAGGTTCAAGGGGATTGGTGTTTCGTGAAATGATGGTTTGGAAGGCTTGTATGATTTCTGCTTGTAAGACAATCGCATCAATGCCTAAATGTGGTTGAGCTCCATGTGCACTCTTTCCATGAATAATACAATCAAATTCATTGGTTTGTGCCATCATAGGTCCATTGAGTAAGGCAAATTTCCCTTGTGTAAGATTCGGATATAAATGTAACCCAAATAAGGCATCTGTCGGGAATCGTTTAAACAAACCTTCTTCGATTAAGACTCTTGCTCCTCCAGGTCCTTCTTCAGCGGGCTGAAAGATAAATAGGATGGACACATTAAACGTCTTATCAGCACAATACTTAGCTAAACCTAAGCACATAGCCATATGTCCATCATGTCCACAAGCATGCATATTGTTGGTATGGATCGATTTAAAGTCTACATTTGTTTCTTCTTTAACACTCAATCCATCCATGTCCGCTCTAAAACCAATTGTTTTATTTCCCAATCCTTGTTTAAACACAATCACTGCTGTTTTAGCCATCACAATGGGTTCATACCCCATCGATTTTAGTTCGTTTTGTAAATAGAGGGATGTGAGTGTACAATCTAAACCAATTTCAGGAATTTGATGTAAATCACGTCGTTTCTCTGTTAAATACTCTAACATTAGCGTAAATCCTTTAGAATCTCTGTCTTAGATTCTGTTTTCGCATCTTTCATCTTGATAATCTTAGCGGGTGATCCAGCTACCACAACACCACTTGGGACATCTTCTATGACAATCGCTCCAGCCGCCACAACGGATCCTTCCCCCACACGAACACCTTCTAATATAACCGCGTTCGCTCCAACTAATACATTATCTTCAATAATGACAGGGAGTTTACTTGGTGGTTCTAACACACCCGCAACCACAGCACCTGCCCCAATATGACAGTTCTTCCCAATGGTTCCACGTGCCCCAATAACCGCATTCATATCGATCATCGTACCTGCACCGATAACTGCCCCAATATTAATCACAGCTCCCATCATAATAACCGCATTTTCTCCAATACTCACATATTCACGTATAAAAGATCCAGGTTCAATACGTGCTTTGATGTGTGTTGTATCGAGTAAGGGAATCGCACTATTACGTCGATCGTATTCTAAGACAGTGTCTTCAATATGATCTTTATAGTTCTCTAAGATCGCATCGATCTTGGACACATCCCCAAATATGATTTTAGAGTAATCATCCCCAAACGATTTAACCCCATCAAATTCAATCCCTTTAAAATTTCCTTTAAGATAGAGTTTTATCGGTGTTTTCTTTTCAGCTTGTTTAATGTATGCCGCAATCGCATACGGATCTTGTAAGAATTCTTCCATTAGACGAGGTCCTCCATAGTATAAAATCCATTCTTCTGATTCACAATAAACTGACATGCCTTAATTGCCCCATCCGCAAATACGGACTTCGATAAAGCATGATGTTTGATTTCAATTTGTTCAACTAAATTACTAAATAAGATGGAATGATCTCCAACGATATTCCCTGAACGAATGACATGTAAAGGTATCGTTGATTCATCACGATCAGTTCCATAGTGATATGATTTCTTCGCATTTCGATTAATCGTATTGAGAAGTTGTTTAGCAGTACCACTTGGCGCATCTTTCTTAAAACGATGATGGGCATCGACCACATCCATATCATAATCACTTTCTAAATACTTTATCCCTAACGCTAATAATTGATTTAAGACATAAACCCCATACGAGAAATTACTACTCTTAAATATTGGTGTAGTTTGACTCGCATCCTGTATCAACTTTTCTTGAGCATCCGTGTAACCTGTTGTCGCAATAACACACGGAATGTGATGTTCAATCGCAAAGGGTAAATAGGTTTCTAAGGCATTTGGACTAGAAAAATCACAGATGACATCAATTTTTGGACAATCACCAATCGAAGTATAAACCGATTCAGATGCACTTCGACTAATTCCTAATAACTCTATTTCCGGATAATTACTAATCAAACTCTTAAGAACTTGACCCATTTTTCCTTGAATCCCAATCACAGCGATTTTCATATTAATCCCTCTTGTTTTAGGACCATGATCAATTGACTACGATGACTCTCTTCTAATTCAACTAATGGTAATCGGACAGATCCAACGTTCTTACCCATAAGATTTAAAGTTTCTTTGATTGGGACAGGATTCGATTCAATAAACAATATTTCATTGAGTGCTTCACATCGCTTTTGAATAAGTTCTGCACTTTGAAGATCACCTTTAAAAAAAGTTTCGCATAAAGCCGCTAATCTTTCAGGAACACAATTCGCAGTTACAGAAATAATGCCATAACCTCCTAATTTCAAAATATCAAGATTCTGATCATCATTGCCTGAATATACTTTAAAGCTCTCATCAGCCCCATTAATAATTTGTTTAATCTGCACTAAATCATGACTCGCTTCTTTCACCCCTACAATATTCGGATGTTTAGATAAAGTAATACACGATTCCGCACTTAAATTAACTGAACATCTTCCAGGCACATTGTATAAAATAATGGGGATTTTAACTGCATTCGCAATCGCTGTGAAATGCGCAATTAATCCTCTTTGAGTTGGTTTATTGTAGTAAGGACTTACCATCAACAAGCCATCATAGCCCATTTCCTGCGCAATAAGAGATAATTCAATCGAACTAGCTGTATCATTGGATCCAGTATTCGCAATCATCTTGATGCGTCCTTTTCCAAATTCCAAGGCTTTCTTAAATAACTCAATCTTTTCTAGATAACGTAGAGTCGCACCTTCTCCTGTTGTGCCCATAATGATTAAGGCGTGTGTACCCGATTTTATATGCCAATCAATAAGTTCTTTTAAAACATCGTAATTAATGCCAGTCTCATTAAATGGTGTGACCAACGCAACACCTGAACCTTTAAAGATCATATTTTACCTCCATGAGTTTCTTTACGATTTGTACCGCATTGGATGCGGCACCTTTTCGTATATTATCCCCAACACACCATAGATTTAGACCATTAGGGACCGATTCATCTCTACGAACACGACCCACATGAATGATATCCTGTCCACTGACATCTAAGGCTGTTGGATAATCGTCTTTCCATAACTTTAAGCCTTCTTGTTTAAAGAGAAGTTCATACACTTCTTCTAAATCAAATTCTTTTTCAAATTCCACATTAATCGCAACACTATGACCATTAAAGACTGGAACACGAACACAGGTTGCGCTGACTCTTAAATCCGGTAAATTCAATATTTTACGTGTTTCCTGAATCATCTTTTCTTCTTCTTTTGTATTCCCATTTTCTAAGAAGACATCAATCTGAGGAATCACATTATGTAAGATTTGTTTAGGATAGAAAGTTGATTCTTCCTTATTTAGATTCCGTTCTAAATCAAGCACACCTTTATAGCCTGATCCAGATACCGCTTGATAGGTCGCATAGACGACACGTTTAATCCCCAATGGTTTTAAGGCAAACAATGGTAAGACTGACTGAATCGTCGAACAATTTGGATTCGCAATAATCATGTCTCCTTTATGATACGCATCCATATTCACTTCAGGCACAATCAATGGTACATCTTGATGCATACGCCAAAAACTACTATTATCGACAACAATACAGCCACTCTGTGCGGCAAATGGTGCGTAGTGTTCACTCACAGAGCCCCCTGCAGAGAATAAAGCATAATCAAATCCTTGTTTGAAACAATCCTCGGTTAACTCTTCAATCACATAGTTTTTATGGTTAAATATAACAGGTTTTCCAGCGGATCGTTTGGATGCGAAGAACACAATCTTCTCAATCGGAAGGGCATATTCTTCTAATACTTTGATAAAACTTTGGCCAACCATTCCGCTCGCCCCAACAATCGCAACTCTCATCGTGTTTCTCCTCTCGCAATCCATTCTGCTGGACCTTTTAATTCAATCCCATCTTCTAAACACTGTACTATTAATTCTCCACCTAAGGTTTTTACATGGACCAATGATTCACTTAATCCTAACGCATATGTCACAACAGCACTTGCGGATACACCCGTTCCACAACTCAGTGTCCATCCAGCGCCTCTTTCGTGTGTTCTAACTTCAATATGACTTTTATCAATAACTCTCACAAAGTTCACATTGATTTCGTTTGGGAAATTAATATCTTTTGTGAGTTGAGGTCCTAATATTTCGATATTCTCAAAATCTTGAACCAATACCACCGCATGAAGTGTGCCTAAGAATAATCCAATCATTTCAATTTCATTTATCTTGATAGGTTTCAAATCCAACATTGGGATTAAACTTTCAGAATGGAGTAGATTTCTTCTCTCTCTATTTAATCGAATTCTTACACCATCTTCTTCAATCGATACAGGTAAGATTCCTGCATCAGTCTCTACAAAGAAATGATTCTTATTTAATAATTGATTATCCTTAACATATTGACTAAAACAACGTAAACCATTACCACACATCGTCGCATGACTTCCATCGGAATTAAAGTAAGTCATCTTAATATCAGCCACATCACTTGGTGAGGCAATCATCAGTCCATCTGCCCCAATCCCAAAGTGTCGATGACATAATCGTTTAGCTAAGACACTGATATCTTCGTTTGTATCTCTTACAAAGATAAAGTCATTGCCAGTCCCATGATATTTTTCGAAGTGAATCATAAATTAAATCGTTCAGCGATGAGTTGTACCGCTTTTTCCTTATCTTTCTTCGCAAGCGTATAGGTAATACTGATTTCAGATGTTGTGACAAGTTTAAAATCAATTTGATTCTCACTCAATAATCCGAATAGTTTAGCCGCAACCCCAGTTTGGGTTCTCATCCCAATCCCAACCACACTCACTTTGACACAATCATCATCTAAAAGAATAATTGATTGTGGATGTGTTGTTTGAACTTGTTTTAAGACATCATTCACTAAGACCATATCATCTAAAGAAGTCGTGAATGAGACATCCATCGTCCCATCATGATTCAAAGTTTGACTAATAATATCGACATTGATTTCATTCTCAGCTAATCGGATAAATAGATCCGCTAATATTTTAGATTTAGAAGGGAGTTGTCTTATGTTAATTAACATGACATTCTCACTCACCGATACACCACTAATGGATTTTTCTTCAATCATTGAACCGTTCTCCTTTATCCATGTGCCAGTCACATCTTCATGGGCACTTGCGACATATACATTCACATTAAACTTCTGTGCTATTTCTATGGAACGTGGTTCCATGACCTTAGCGCCTAGAAATGCCATTTCTTTCATTTCTTCAAACGATATTTCATCTATTTTATGAGCATTAGGATATAAACGAGGATCTACCCCATAAATCCCTTGTACATCCGTATAGATTTCCGCATCACATCCTAATTTAGCAGCTAAAGCAACTGCCGTAGTATCAGATCCACCACGACCTAATGTCGTAATATCACCTAATTCATTCACACCCTGAAACCCAGCCACAAACACAATTCGTCCTTCAGATAAATGTTTCTCAATGCGTGATACATCAATATCATCAATTGTATTCTTGGTATGTAATCCACGTGTTTTAATTCCAGCTTGAATTCCCGTTAATCCAATCGCATCCACTCCCATATCATTAAGAATCATCGTAAACAGGGAGATTGAGACTTGTTCACCCGTACTCAAGAGTAAGTCAATTTCTCGTTTTGATGGATTAGACGAAGCTTCCTTAGCCAAGTCTAAGAGTTGATTGGTTGTCTTGCCCATCGCAGACACGACCACCACAACTTCATAACCCTTATTTTTCTTGGATAAGATCTTCTTCGTTAAGTGTTTCATTTTCTCAACACTTGAGACAGAAGAACCTCCAAATTTCATTACAACTCTTTTTTTCATAAACAATCCTGCCTTAATAAATCGTCATATGTTTCGCGTTTACTAACTACTCGAACATTATCTTGATTCACAAATATTACCGCTGGTTTCTGTAGTCGATTGTAGTTCGAACTCATCGAATAGTGATAAGCACCGGTTGTATATACTGCTAAATAATCATTCACTCTTACTTCAGGTAATACACAATTATGAATTAAGATATCACCTGATTCACATGCCTTACCCGCAATCGTATAATGATGTGTTTTTTCTTCATTCATTCGATCCGCACAATCCGCTTCATACTTCGCTTGATAAAGTGCCGTACGAATATGATCTGCCATCGATCCATCCACAAACACATAGTTCTTATGACTGTGTGTCGTCTTTACAGATCCAACTTTATATACTGTAATTCCCGCATTTGCGACAATTGAACGTCCTGGTTCTATATAAATTTTAGGGCTCTTTAATCCAAGTTCTTGACTTCGTTGTCCTACATATTCAAGTATTTTTGGAAGGGTAGAAGATAAATCCATTTCAACATCTTCTTTGGTATAAGCGACCCCAAAGCCACCTCCCATATTGATTTCTTCTACGATAACCCCAGATTCATGAAGTTTTAAAACATAATCCAATAGTACATCCATCTCTTTCACAAACGATGTACCATCTAGGATTTGTGATCCAATATGAGCATGTAATCCTTTGAACTTAAGCTTTGGTTCATGCGTACACTTTAAAATTAATTCAATGGTCGATTCATCAAAGATACTCACCCCAAACTTAGAATCATGTTTGCTTGTCGCAATGTATTCATGTGTATGTGCCTCAATACCCGGATTCACTCTAAGCAATATATTCATGACTTTACCATCCGGTATCAATTTAATTAAGCGCGATACTTCAGTTGGATTATCTACCACGATCCGTCCTACCCCAAAATCTATCGCCATTTGTAGTTCTTCTTGAGACTTATTATTTCCATGAAAAAGAATATGAGACATGGGAAAATCTGCTTTATGTGCAGTATAGAGTTCTCCTCCACTTACTACATCTAAAAAAAGACCTTCTTCTTTCACCAACTGACACATCGCAAGATTAAGAAATGCCTTAGAAGCATAGATAACTTGACTCTCACAGTGAGGGGATTGAAATAGGTCTTTAAAATATCTCATCTTAGAACGAATCAAAGATTCATCCATGATAAAGAGGGGTGTTTGGTATCTCTCTGCTAGATCCGATACTCGATACGATCCAATCATTAAGTGATTCTGTTGGGTTGAAAATGGATTAAAGGTCATGTTAGTTCTCCTATAAAGAAAAAGCCACAAGCAAAAGGCTTGTGACTCAAAGAGCTTCCTTTTGCCCGACTAGTGTTATAAGCGCACTTGTATGTATCAGGGCAAATACCTACAAACAGTGTTATGTCTCTTAAACATAACCCCAGCATTTCTGCTTCGGCGATGGTCCCTCATTGAATCAACTAATGACAATCGCAGCCTCTTAAAACCTAGTTTTATTTAACTTTTCATAAACTCTAACACATGAATAAATCAGTGTCAAACAATAAACTTATTATTCTGTAATTTTATACAAGAATTCTGGATTAATGGATTGATTCTTAACCATCGCTTGGAAATGTAAATGACAACCGGTAGAATAACCAGTTGTGCCAACATGACCAATTAATTGACCTTTCTCAACCATATCACCTTGAGTAATGGTAATATCTTCCATGTGTTCATAGAATGTTTTTAAGCCAAGTCCATGATCGATAACGATGGTATTCCCAATCATGGTTAGGAAACCAGCGTATTCAACTTTACCCGCATTGGAAGCGAGAACATCCGTTCCACATTTAATCGCATAATCGATACCGGCATGACGTGATGGAGTTTTCGCATTGTTTACGAAACGCATTTCTCCGAAAGTAGAAGATATACGAGCTCCTTCAACTGGATTAATGAAATTACCTTCCCAATACTCTTCAGTCTCAAAGGTTTCATAAAGAGGGTAGATGGTTTCACGATACTGTGTTACCGCATCATTATTACCCACAGTACTGCTAGAGACAGATGCACTCACTGTAAAGTGTATTTCTTTGAACTCATAAGTTTTGACATCTAGTTCATAATTGTAGGTTTGATTGTTTATGGATAGCGTTAATGGATAAACTTTAGCGGCTTCACGATAGGCCATAGGAAGATAGAAACGTGCTTTATAATCCTTTTGGATAATTGCGGAAGGTCTAAAATGATTATCAATGTCTATTTGACTATTCAATGGAATATTATTGATTTCAACAATCAGTAACTCACCTTGAACAGGATTCTGATTACTAATTGATATAGTAGGACGAATTTCCACATCGACACTAAATTCAAATTGATAATTAGTTTTGTCTTGAGTTCTAAGTAACTTAAACAAATAAGTTCCATTTTCTTCTAAGTTAATCTGTGATACTCCAACAATATTTTGAATTGTTCCATCTGGATATGTGATTTCTATTTGATCTGTTTCTAAGGCAGAAAGGGTATTGACGATATTCGTACTAATAAGGTTAGCTTGGTCTAAGTTTTGAAAATCACGTTTGATTGGGATTAATCCGTTCAAGATATGATATTCAACACTCGCATTCTTATAATTTATTTCGACATCATTAAATGAAAGGGTTTGAATCGGTGCACTTTCTTTTAATACTTTTCTATAATCATAAAAAGCATATACACCAAGTGCTATACCAGTAATAATTAACAATACGATAAATGTTTTAATAAATTTCATAAATCTCCTCTATTATCACTATCATACCATGAATAAAAAAAGAACTAAGTTTTTGCTTAGTTCTTAACATCATTATTTCTTGTGGTAAACGACACCATTTGCCTCTAATTCCGCAATAACAGATTTGAATTGAGGTAAATAGTCTTTATTCGCCACAAGCATTTCATCCAACATAGCCTTAGCTTTAACACCACCAGAGATAAGTGGGTTAATGGTGAAGGCATGTAGAGCTGCACCATAATCACCTGTAACAGCTGCTTCAATGATAACTTCTTCCATCGCTTTTTGGATTTGTAATACACCACGAGCTGCAGGTTTGAATGAACCCCAGTTTAGAGGTTCTGCACCGTGAGAAGTGATTAGAGCAGAGATTTCAACGATACTATCGTAAGGTAGATCAGAGATTGCCCCATTGTTTTGTGTACTTACAACCATTTGAGTCTTCTTATTATTAACGATAGACGCAATAACTTCGCAAGCCGCATCAGAGTAGTGTGTACCACCACGTTTAGTCAATTGTTCAGGTTTGTAGTCAAGTTTTGGATCTTTGTATAGTTCAAATAATTCAGCTTCTGTTTTCTTAACCGTTTCTGCACGAGTTGTATGATTTTCAAATGCCTCTAATTCTTCATTTAACATATCTTCTTGGATGTAGTAATAACGGTGATAACCACAAGGTAAGATACCTAAATGTTTGATTTGTTCATAACTGAAAGGTAAGTTACGGATATTCTTCATACCTTCGTATTTAGCTTTGTTTTCTGGGTTATAAACTTGTTCAATGAGATAATCGGTAATTTCATTACCAGCCTTATCCCATACTTTATGCCAGTGGAAATGATTTAATCCAGCAAATTTATAGAATAATGTTGTATCAAATTCAGAGAAACCCATAACCGCATTGGATGACGCAATATGACCAATAGGCACATTACATAGACCAATCGTACGTTTCCATCCACCCACTTTGATTGCAGCTTCAGTTACGATACCACTTGGATTAGTGAAGTTAACCAACCATGCATTAGGACATAATTCTTTCATGTCTTTAATGATGTCTAAGATAACAGGAATCGTACGTAAAGCCTTCATCATGCCACCAGCCCCATTGGTTTCTTGACCAATAAAGCCATAGCTTAGAGGAATTCTTTCATCACGAATACGAGCATCCAACAATCCAACACGGAACTGAGTTGTGACAAAGTCCGCATCTTTTAAAGCTTCTCTACGGTTTAATGTAAGATTAACTTTCCAATCTAAACCAGCTGCTTTAACCATACGTTGAGCCATAGCTCCAACGATTTCTAATTTTTCTTTTCCTTCTTCTACGTCTACTAACCAAATCTCGGAAATTGGTAATTCATGTTTGCGTAAGATAAATCCTTCAATAAGTTCTGGGGTATAACTACTACCGCCACCAATCGTAACAATTTTCATGTGTGACCTCCGCTTTCGGTATCATTATGCTTCAATCAAAAAGGGCATTCAAGCCCTTTCAGTATTTTGGTTTCTTATTTCAATAATCATAGTTTTTGAACTAAGTTATTGAAACAATGGTTCATTCAGAATGATAGGTCCATCCTTCATCATTATGATAAATCATACGTTTACTCATACCACCATCTACCACAAAGGTCTGTGCAGTAATAAACTTAGCCTTAGGACTAGATAAGAATAAAGCCATCTCCGCAATATCATTCACATCCCCAACAGAATGGGTAAGATGTTGCGTTTGATCTTCAATGGATAAATCTGAATGATGGGTATCTATCCATCCAGGCGCAATCGCATTCACCCGAATGGTAGGGGATAAACTATTCGCTAAGGCATGTGTTAAACTCGTTAATCCACCTTTAGCACTACTATACGCTTCCGTATTCTTTTGAGATTGAAAAGCACGAGTTGAAACGATGTTAATCATACTAGAACCGAATGGCATATGGTTTTTAAATAATGCGATTAAATGATACGGCGCTGTAATCCCAATGGATAAGATACGTTCAAACTGATCTAAATCAAGAGGACTTAGTATCCCATGACTCGATTCCATCGCATTATGAATGAACACATCCACATGATCCACATACGATAACACATAGTTCGCAAACATCTCACGATCATATCGATTTGCCACATCTCCGATAAACTGATAGAGGGGTAAATCTCCTTCATATTTATCTTTATCCATGGAAAAGACGACCGCATCTTCTTTGATAAATGCCTGTGCAATTCCAAGTCCGATCCCTCGACTAGCGCCAGTAATGACAATAACTTGTTTGTCCATAATCTCACCTCATCCTTATTATAATAAAAAAGACCTATAAAAGGTCTATAATACTCGAATAACGCCATCTTCTCTTAAACGAATTTGTATGAAACTGCCTTCTCCAAAGACTCTTTCAAATGAAGTTTTAAGTTCAGATGTAAGTGATTTTGGCACAAACATCAAGATTGTACCTGCAAATCCACCCCCATGAACACGCCAAGCACCCTTATCCGTTAAGTGGTTCTCAGCCATCATAAGTGCTAATGCAAGACCTTGTTTAACATCATGTTTATTCAATACATTTTGAAGGTAATGATAGGATGAATTACCAGACGCTAGAATGTGATGTAAGAATGTTTGTAAGTCATGTTGGTTTAAGGATTCCATTAAATCGAGTACACGATTGTTTTCCTTAAAGAAATGATAGCCACGTAAGATGACACGTGTATCAAACATCTGATTTAAATCAGGAAGAGCATGATAGAACTCATCAAACTTAACACGAGATAAATAGGATTGATTAAAGTACTGAGATAATGCCTTACAATCTCTAAAGATTTCCGCATAATCTTCGGATAAATCCGCATGTGATCCACCACTTTGAACCAAACAAATATCCATCGTATCAAACATGCCATGCGCATCTACTTTATTCACAACAGGATGATCTTTATCATAGAAATCAATGGCACAGAATCCACCATGTGCGATAACCATTTGATCCATTAATCCACATGGTTTATTGAAATAATTATTCTCAGCTTTTTGAGAGATAATCGCATAATCACTGACTGTCATCTTATTTGAACCATAATATTCATCTAAGATCTTAGCGATAAGTACTTCAACAGATGCGGAAGAGGATAAGCCTGATCCAGAGAAGACATTACTTTCTACATAGGCATCAAATCCACCAACTGTCCCATGAATTTCATGGAAGTAATGTGCTAATCCGCGAATAATTCCCATCGTTGTATAATATTCATCTTCATGAATACTTAAATCGATTAGTTCAATCGGCGCAATTTCATAGTCCTTAGAGACTAGACGAATGATATTATCATTATTCTTGCGTACAAATGCGACAGTATCTAAATCAACTGCCATTGCGAGTACACGTCCTAATTGATGATCGGTGTGATTACCACCTACTTCAATACGACCCGATGAACTAAATACATCAAATTCATTGGATTCAGGAAAGACTTCTTGGAAGCGGCTTAGAAGGTGTAAATAACGTATACGTTGTTTCTCGATTTGTTCAGGACCATATAAGTGTTCCAATTTTGATTCAAATGATTCCGTCCAAACCCATTCTTTAAATGTTGTGATTTCCATGTGTTTCTCCTTTTTTAATGTGATAAACCGTACGTGATGTGACGGTATAATTTGCCTTTAAGATGGGTGCTTGTGATAAGTCAAAGTTAATACTATTCGGGACATGTTGGGTCTCAAAACAGATACCCCCATTTTGAATTAAGAAAGGATAATGGGATCCATTCTTAAGATCATCCAAATAATTACCTGAATAAACATGTGCGCCAGGATGAGTGGTATAGATGCTTAAACTTAAATCATGAACGCTAAGTTCCGCAATAAATGGATTTGATTTATCTTTCTTAATAAAGTAATTATCCAATCCACGATTACGTTCTAATTGAATATGTGTTCCATTTAGACACTCAGATATTAGTTTATTGTTTGAGAAATCATATAGTGTGTCGTTTGTATTAAGTACCTTATTGTACGTTACTCCACTCTCATCAATACAATACATGTACTCACTGTTTAAATGAAGTTGATGATTACCAATCGGTGACTTATCTTCATTTAGATTGAAATAGGTATGTTGTGTTGGATCGAATAGTGTATCTTGATCACTTGTGCCAGATGTCTCAATCACAAGCGATGATTCTTCTAAGTGATACAGGAGTGTTAAGGTACATGTACCAGGATATCCTTCTTCACCATCTTTTGAAGTATAAGTTAGTAATAATTGATGATCCTTAATCTCATAATCAAATACCTGTTTATCAAAACCCTTAACTCCACCATGTAAATGATGTTCTCCGTTATTAATCGGTAATGTATATTCCTTATTATTCAATTCAAACTTACCATACGCAATACGATTTCCAACCCGTCCAATAATGGAACCTAAATAGAAGGTTTGATCTGTATCATCCTTAAAATTGTTCAATCCACATACTGTTTCTCTTTGAAGTGATTTCACAAAAAGTGACTTTATCATCGCCCCATATTGTGAAATAACAACCTTTAACTCATCATTCTCTAATGTAAAAAGCTTAATATTCTCGTTATCGTTATAAGATGTAATCGTTATCATAGTGTTCTCCGATTAAAGTATATCATTATCATTCTAAACAAAATTTGTAAAAAAACATAAAAAAGATAGAATAATTAACAATCTTCATGGTTTTATACGCTAAACTTTTAACATCGCTTATAATAAGAATGATAGCGCTTAGAAGTGTTGAATGAAATGGAAGAACAAATGAAAAAAGATTATACTATTGTGCTCGTTGATGACGAAGAAGAAGTCAGAAAACGTATTATATCTAAAATCCCTACAGATATGGGATTCGAAATCATTGGACAAGCTTCCAATGGTTATGACGCGATTGATTTAATAGAACGACTTAAACCCGATGTGGTGATTACGGATATTCGTATGCCATTCGTTGATGGAATTCAGTTGGCCAATATTATCCGTACGGAACATCCTAAAACCAAGATTGCGTTTATCTCTGGTTATGATGAATTCGCTTACGCTAAAGAAGCGATTGAGTTGGATGTGGTCAGTTACTTATCTAAACCCATTGCGGAAGAAGAAATTGTACATTTCTTAAATAAACTAAAAAACCGATTGGATGAAGAATACCAAGCGGTCTTTAACCAAGGTCGTTTAGATGATATTTATAAAGAGAATTTACCTGCATTGATTGAAAACCAATTTAATACACTCTTACATTATTCCAATATTAATGATTCTGACTTACAACGATTTAAGATCTTTGACATTGATTTAACCAAAGGGTATTTTACCGTAGGAATTATCGAAATTGATTCAGATTCAGATTTCTTAGAAATCGAATATTTACGTATCTTCTTACTCAATCTACTTAAGAAAAAATTCTCTGAATATAAGATTTATTATATTAATAGTGGATTTGGACTTATCTTTGTCATACATCAAGATACTGAAGATGTGAAAGTCATTGAAAATCGATTGTATGATGCGATTTTAACTAAGAAACAATTCTCTAATATTAGAGTCTTAATTGGGGTATCAGAAACCTTTAATGATTTTAAACTTTTCTCAAATAGTGTTTTACAAGCAAAGAAGGCTTTATCCTACAGTAATTATCTCAATATTGGGACGATCATATATTATAAGGATATAGCGACTCGTAAACGCATGGATTTAAAGCTAACCAAAGAAGAAATCGATGATATCAGTTACACCATTAAATTTGGATCTAAACAGGAAGTGGATACTCTATTTGCGAACTTAATTAAGAATAATGATATCTCAGAAGATTACTTACTCAATAAACAATATTATCTTGTCAATTTAGCGCATATCTTTATTGAATTTGCGAATAGTTTACATGTGGAACTCAGTGATTTGGTTGAGACGGATTTATTTGAGAAACTATCCAGTTTTACCCAACTATCATCGATGTTTGAATACTTAAAGAAACTTGTATTCGATATTCGAGAACTCAATATTCATAAATCGCAGACTTCTGCGAATCAAGTCTTAGAAGAAGCGGTACTATTCTTACAAAATAACTATGCGGATCCTTTAATGAGTATGGATACGGTTTGTGATGAACTAGGTATTAGTATTTCATATCTCAGTACCCTATTTAAGAAGATGCTCGATACTAGTTTTAATAAATATTTAGTTAAATTACGCATGGAAAAAGCGAAAGAACTCTTGAAGTTTAGTCATGCGAAAATCTATGAAATCGCAACCCTCGTAGGGTATAACGATGTGTACTATTTCAGCTATAGTTTTAAGAAATACACAGGCACATCTCCGAAGGAGTATCGTAATGATCAAAAGGTTGAATGATTTATCCATCGGACAAATGATTTTCATTATCTCAATCGCGATTGTTGGGGCTATTTTAATGTTGGCAACGGTCACAACCAACCAAATCATTTTTACCCGTACCGATAAGTTAATCGAATCAACCTCAAAAGAAATCAATAAACAAGTCATCATGAACTATGAGAATTATCTCAGTAATGTGATTGACATCTCTAACTCTCTACAAGGCTATATTGTGGAATACACCAAAGAAAATAATGTGGATGAATTGAATCGTCTCTTTTTAGCTACAACCAATATTGAAAAGAATATACGAAGTGTTGCGTTACTCAATGAGTATGGTCAAGTGGTATCCAGTAGTATTAGTAGTGGAATTAATCCTCGTATAGCGGATATTGATTGGTTTAAACAAGCGATTCAAATGGTAGATATTCATCACTTTAGTGGATTGCATACTGAGAACATCGTATTAAATGGAACAGATGAAGTAGTGACTATTTCTAAGTTTGTTCAATACATCAGAAACAATGAAACAATGAATGGGGTATTAATGATTGATATTAATACCAGCAACTTTAAAACATTAGCTGCACAAACCAATCTAGGTGAAACAGGGCATATCATCATAACAGATCAAACGAATGGTTTAATCTATTCATCCAATCCAGAATGTACAAGTCGAATCTGTGATAGTGCGATGATTGCGCAAAGTATTGTATTAGGTGGAAAACTTGTTAATCTAAATGATTTAAATATGTATGTTAATGTGAATACGATTAAAGATACTCGTTGGAAGATTGCGACATTTATTAACGTGAATGAAATCGTAACGATGAAGACTGAAATCTTAGTTCAAATGATCTTTATCTTCCTAGGTACCTTGATTGCGGTCGCAATCACTTCCTATATCTTCTCACGTCGTATTACGAATCCTATGAATAAGTTGAAGAAACATATTACCTTAATTGAACAAGGGGATTTTGATACACGTGTTCATGTGGAAGGTCAGAAAGAAGTTCTATTATTAGCGGATGCCTTCAATAATATGTCGGATAAAGTTAAGGAGTTAATGATTAAGGTTTTAAATGAACAGAATGAGAAACGTAAAACTCATTTTATAGCGTTACAGAATCAAATCAATCCACACTTCTTATACAATACCTTGGATTCCATTGTGGCATTAAGTGAGAATAATCGGAATAAGGATGTCGAGTTGGCTATTATTGCCTTATCCAAATTCTTTAGAATGAGTATTTCCAGTGAGATGAACTTAGTTGAACTCAAAGATGAAATTGAACATATTCGTAATTACTTAGTTATTCAACAGATACGTTATCGCAATGCGTTTAAATTTGATTTTGAGATTGATGAAGAGATATTACATCATAAAGTGATTAAGCTATCGCTTCAACCGTTGGTTGAGAATGCGATCTTACATGGTATACAACCAGATGAAGCGTTCACTATTATATTGATTAAGGCGTATCATAAGGATGGATTTACGTATATCGAAGTCTTTAATGAAGGCTATGGTATAAGTCAAGAAAGAATAAAAGAAATCCATGAGATGATTCAATCGGATAAACAATCCTCTAGTCTAGGATTAAAGAATGTTTACCAACGATTAAAACTCTATTATGGTGATGAAGCGGATTTAACCATCGAGAGTGAACTCGATGAATACACAAAGGTTATTATGAAGATGCCATTTAGTACGGAGGGAGAACTATGAAAAAGATAATCGCATTATTACTCACTCTTTTACTTAGTGCATGTGAAACACAGATTATTACAGTACCTGTATTCATCTATGATAACAGTGATGCATATATGGCTGAGTTTGAATCAAATATACGGTTAGCTGCTCAACCGATGGATTATTTGATACGTTCTTTTAACTCACAGAACTCACAGATTATCCAAAATGATCAAATTGATCCATTTATGAATAAAGACTATCCGGTATTAATGATTAATCCAGTTGATCGATTAAGTGTCTATGCGATTATTGAAAAAGCGAAACAAAATGATTCTACGATTATTTTCTTTAATCGTGAACCACTTCCTGAAGATTTAGCACTCTACGATAAAGTCTATTATGTTGGGGCAGATGCGGTTCAATCAGCTCAACTACAAGCGAGTTTAATTATGGATTTATTTGGGAATGATCCTAAGAATCTAAATGAGTATGATAAGAATCAAGATGGAATTATACAAGCCGTTATATTAAAAGGTGAACAAGGCCATCAAGATGCGGAAGCACGTACTAAGTATGTTATTGAGACATTGATAGAGTCAAAGTATCAAATCGAAGTACTTGATATCAGTAGTGCAAATTGGGATAAAGAAACGGCCCAAACACAAATGGAAGAACTTATTCCTTTATATGGCGATCAGATTGAAATACTCATATCCAATAATGATGCGATGGCACTTGGGGCGATTGAAACACTCAAGACGTATAAGTTCTTTGATGATTTAAACCAAGATGGAGTGATAGATCGAAGTATTGAACCTTGGTTACCGGTGGTTGGAATTGATGGATTAGAAGTATCGATTGAAAGTATTAAACAAGGGTATCTCTATGGAACGATTAAGAATGATTCAGAGAGTATGGCCGATTGTTTAGTTCAATTAGCGGATTGGTTACTTAAAGGAAAGTCATTAGAAAATTTCCCATATACAATAACAAATGGCAAATATTTGTGGATAAACTATCAAAAATTGAGCTTAGAGGAATAATAATCATTCCTAGAGTGTAAAATTTTATAAAAAACTTATCAATTATTCAATGTATTGTAAGTGCTTTCACTCCTATAATTTGAAGTGTGGAAAACACATAGGAGGAATATAATGAAGAAATTATTAGTATTGTTTGCTCTTATCGCGTTGGTCCTCGGTAGCTTCACAGGTTGTTCATCAACTCCTGAAGAAACTGGACCAAAGACTGTCAAAGTTGGTATCGCAATTTACAAATTTGATGATACTTTCATGACTAACTATCGTACAGAAATGGAAGCATACTTAACTGGTATGAATTCCGATGAAGTTACTTACGAAGTTTCTATCACTGATGGTAAGAACGACCAAGCAACTCAAACTGAGCAAATCGATAACTTTATTGCTCAAGCTTATGATGTATTAATCGTTAACTTAGTCGATTTAACTGCTGCTAGCACAATTATCGAAAAAGTTAAAGCTGCTGACATCCCTACAGTATTCATTAACCGTCAACCATCTGCTGATGATATGAAGTTATGGGATAAGATCACTTATGTTGGTGCTAAAGCTGAAGATTCAGGTACCTACCAAGGTGAAATCGCTGTTGATTTATGGAATGCTGGTGGCGTAGACAAAAATGGCGACGGCGTTATGCAATATGTTATGTTGATGGGACAAGAAATCCACCAAGATGCTGCATTACGTACTGAATACTCCATTAAAAAAGTTGAAGCAGAAGGCATTAAAGTTGAAAAATTATTCGAAGAACGTGGAAACTGGGATCGCGTATTAGGTCAAGAAAAGACTGCTGCTGCGATTGCACAATTCGGCGACAAGATTGAAGTTGTATTTGGTAATAACGATGACATGGCTTTAGGTGCTATCGAAGCTCTAAAAGCTGCTGGTATGGTTGTTCCTGTAATCGGTGTTGATGCTACTGCTCCTGCACTAGATGCAATTGCTGCTGGTGATTTATCCGGTACAGTATTAAATGATTCCGTAGGTCAAGCTCATACTTCAGTTGACAAAGCTCTTGCTTTATTAGCTGGTGAAACTCTTGAAAAAGAATACTGGGTTCCTTACGTAAAAGTTACTCCTGAAAACTATAAAGACTTCCAATAGTATTTAAACAATAAGATCGTTTTAGGAAATCAAGTGTTGTCACTTGATTTCCTATTCTAATTAGAAAGAGGTTACTATGCAGCATCTTGATATTATATTAGCCATGAATCATATCAGTAAAAGTTTCCCTGGAGTTAAAGCACTTGATGACGTTTCGTTTCATGTAAGACGTGGTACCGTTCATGCACTTATGGGTGAGAATGGAGCTGGTAAGTCAACACTAATGAAATGTCTTTTTGGTATTTATTCACTTGATGCAGGTGAGATATTATTCGATGGTAAGCCAGTTCATTTTCATAATCCTAAAGATGCTCTGAATGCTGGTATCTCGATGATTCATCAAGAATTACAACCAATTCCATATCGCAGTATTTCTGAAAATCTATGGGTCGGCCGTTATCCAAGCAAGAAAATCTTAGGATTATTCTCAATTGTGGATCATAAACTCATGCGAACTAAATCGCTTGAATTGCTTAAGAAAGTTCATCTTAAAGTTAATCCAAATACAGCTTTAAAAGAATTATCTGTTTCGCAAATTCAATCCATAGAAATCGCAAAGGCGATATCCTATGAATCAAAAGTTATTATTATGGATGAACCGACTTCATCCTTAACCCTTCAAGAAGTAGAACAATTATTTGAAATTATTAATAATTTACGTAATTTAGGTGTTTCCATTATTTATATTTCCCACAAAATGGAAGAAATATTACGTATCTCTGATGAAGTTACCATTATGCGTGATGGTAAGTACATTGGGACTTGGCAATCAAAAGAATTGACCATGGATAAGATTATTAAGAATATGGTTGGACGTGAATTAACCAATTTATATCCACCTAAAACAAATGTGCCTGGTGATGTATCGTTACAAGTCAAAGACTTCACTTCTACCAACCATCGTTCATTTAGAAACGTAAGTTTCGATGTAAGAAAAGGGGAAATCCTTGGTATCGGTGGATTAGTTGGTGCTCAAAGAACTGAGCTTGTCGAAGGTATATTTGGATTAAGAGCCGTTGAAAAAGGTGAAATAAGCCTACATGGACGTAAACTTAATATTAAGAGTCCACGTGATGCGATTGCGAAAGGTATTGCCTTAGTGACAGAAGATCGTCGTGGTAATGGTATCTTCGGCGTCTTATCGGTAAGAGATAATGTGGCAGTTGCTAGTTTAAGTGATTTTGTGGATTATCATTTCAAACTTAATAATCGTAAATTAAATAAATTAGCAGAAGATAATATTAAAAAATTAAGAATTAAAACACCGAATACAAAGACAAGAATATCTTCCTTATCCGGTGGTAACCAACAGAAAGTAATTATCTCTCGTTGGTTAGCCGTTGAGCCTGATGTGTTTATCTTAGATGAACCAACCCGTGGTATCGATGTTGGTGCTAAATATGAAATCTACAGTATTATGATTGATTTAGCGAAACAAGGTAAAACGATTATCATGATTAGTTCTGAAATGCCTGAATTATTAGGGGTCAGTGATCGAATCATGGTTATGTGTGAAGGTCGTTTAAGTGGCATATTAGATAAAGAAGAAGCCAACCAAGAAAAAATCATGGAATTGGCTACGAAGTACATGTAAGGAGTATGAAAATGAACAAAGTATTAAATTTATTCAAAAAGAGTGATATTAAAACAACCTTGATCGATAATGCGATGTATGTCATTCTATTAACGATTTTAGTGGTTGTATCGATTTTAAGACCTGTTTTCTTATCTCCTAATAACTTGACCAATATCATGATGAATGCGTCAATCCGTATCATTATTGCCTTAGGGGTGAGTGGTGCCTTAATTACACGTGGTACAGACTTATCCGCTGGGCGTATTGTTGGGGTTGGGGCTGTTATCGGTGGTACTTTATTACAAAGACCAGATTATGCGGCTAAGTTCTTCCCTGAACTAGGTGATATGCCTGTTGTTGGTATTCTGTTATTAGCGTTAACTGTAACCGCATTATTGGGTTTAATTAACGGTTTAGTTATCTCATTCTTACATGTTCCACCATTTATTGCGACACTTGGTATGCAAAGTATCGTATATGGTTTGTCTTTGATTTATACAAAATCACAACCAATTGGTGGTTTAAAAACAGATTATACCTATCTAGCATCAGGTCGTATAGGACCAGTTCCTATCCTTATTATCATAGCGTTAGTAATGATGGCTATTATGTGGTTCTTACTCAATCAAACTAAGTTTGGTAAATACATCTATGCGATTGGTGGTAACGAAGCTGCGGCTGAAGTTGCGGGTGTAAACGTAATTTGGACTAAGATTCGTGTTTATGTATTAGCTGGTTTATTCTATGGATTAGCTGGTTTCTTATTAGCTGCTAAATCGGGTGGTGCGACAGCGAACTATGGTATTGGTTATGAACTTGAAGCGATTGCGGCTTGTACCATTGGTGGTGTTAGTACTGCAGGTGGTGTTGGTACCGTTCAAGGTATCGTTTCTGGGGTATTAATCTTTGAAATGTTGAAGACAAGTTTACAGTTCTTAGGTGTTACACCAGACTTGCAATATGTTGCGATTGGGACCGTTATCGTTATGGCGGTTGCGATTGATATTCGTAAGTATCTTACAAAGAAATAAAAATAAGTGTACGAAAGTACACTTTTTTCATAAGGAGGATTATGGAAACCATTCAATTGAATAATGAAGTTAGTTTATCACGAATTATACAAGGATTTTGGCGATTACATACTTGGGATGTTAGTCCACAAGAATTGCTTGAATTTATGAAAGAATGCGTGAGCCTTGGGGTTACAAGTTTTGACACAGCTGAGATTTATGGCAACTATCAAAGTGAAATTCTTTTAGGTCAAGTATTAGCACTTGAACCTGATTTTAGATCTAAGATTCAAATTATTACAAAGACTGGGATTAATAAACTTAATCCTAATAAACCTTATACAATAAAACATTATGAAACAACTTACGATAAGATTAAATCATCGTGTTATTCTAGTTTAAAAAAGTTAAACACGAACTACATTGATGTGTATCTAATTCATAGAGAAGATCCATTCTTTAATCATATGGATGCGGTTAAAGCATTTGATGAACTCCTTGAAGAGGGTTGTATTAAATCTTATGGTGTATGTAATTATGATCCATTCAAGTTTGATGCGTTTCATACTTTGAGTAATTTTAAATGTGTGACCAATCAAATAGAAGTATCACCATTACAGTTTGAGCATTTCAATTCAGGAATGCTTGATTTACTTCAAAAATATCATGTCCATCCGATGTATTGGTCACCTCTAAATGGGGGGAATATCTTTACATCGAATGATGAAAATATTGTTAATCTTCGCTTAGTATTAGAAAGAATCGCTGAAAAACATCATACGAGTACGGATACCATTGTTTATGCTTGGTTACTCAAACATCCTGTTAAAGGAATGGTTATTAGTGGTACTCAAAAAATTTCTCGTTTACAAAATGCGATAAATGCGTTACAAATAAATCTGGAACTTGAAGAGTGGTACGAGATTTATTTGGCATCTGGTCAACAAATCCTTCGTTAGAAAGAAAGAAATGATTAAATTAATTGCGATTGATGTAGATGGTACATTATTAAATAGTAAACATGAATTATCACTAGAAAATAAAAAAAGTATTCAATGGGCTGAAGAGAACGGTATAACAATCGCTCTAGCATCAGGAAGACCTTTGAATGGTTTGTTTGATGTGTTTAAACAATTAGAGTTAGATGCGAGTAAACATTACCTAATTGGATTTAATGGAGCAGTTGTCGCAAAGGCAAGTGATTACTCTGTTATATTCGAAAGAACAATTGAACTTGATTTAGCTAAGTCTATCTTAAGACATGTGAGTCAATTTCCATTAACACCAATTTTAAGTCGTAAAACTGAATTAATTGTACAAGATGCGAATGGATACAATGTTCATGGAGAAGCGAATGCGAATCAAATGAGCTTAGTTGTAGTAGATGACTTAGCGAATTATATCGATTATCAACCGAATAAGATTCTAATAAGTGGTGAACCAACATTAATTGATCAATATCGAGAAGCAATTCAAGCGCCTTTTATCGGGTTGGTTGATTTTGTAAAGTCTGCCCCGTTCTATCTAGAAATTATCGTTAAAGATACGAATAAAGGATCAAGTTTGGATTATTTAGCCCAATCATTAAACTTAACGAAGAATGCAGTTATGGCAATCGGAGATAACTACAATGACCTTAGTATGATTGAATATGCGGAATGTGGTGTTGCGATGGGACAAGCAGATGATTTTATTAAGAGTAAAGCTCAATTTATTAGTTTAAGCAATGATGAGAATGGTGTAGCGTATGCCATTCAAAATGTAATACAAAAACAATAGTTTCGTCACACTTTCGTCATAATTTAATCCTATACTTAGCTTAAGCAAAGCTAGAAAGAAGGATTTAACTATGATGCGAGGGTATTTTAATTTCAATGATGTGGATCGTTTAGGTCGATTCGGTTCAACATTTGGTGGTGAATATATGTGGGTAGGAATGTTACTGCATATATTGTTTGTGATTGCGGTATTTGTGTTGATTATATGGGTTGTAAAGACACTCGTGAAATCACATAATGCGAAAGTGATCACATCGAATAAATCATTGGATATTATCAAAGAACGATTAGCCAAAGGTGAAATCACCAAGGAAGAATACGATATCTTATACAAGAATTTAGTCTAAGCACATTCACACAGATGTGCTTTTTTTATGCATCTTACACTTAAATTAATGTAGAAAGTGATACGATAATCCAAAGAGGTGAGTTATGAAAAAGAAACTATTCTATGGTTTATTTCTCATTATGATTCTATTACTTGCGCTAACAGGCTGTGTACCTGGAGATGGTGTGCATACTCCATCAAATCCTGCTGGATTCTTTTTTGGAGTTTGGCATGGTTGGTTAGCTCCATTAACACTCATTCTACATTTCTTTGATTCAAGTATTAGACTTTATGAAATCAATAATGTGGGTTGGTGGTATGATTTTGGCTTCTATATGGCTATTATTAGTGGTTTTGGAAGTTTATCATTGTTTAGAAATAAACGAAAAGATCATAGATAATTGAACATTATGTGAAATGTTTGATTATTAACTGGTATTTAATTTTATTAAATAATTAAAAACGATATAATAAAACTGTCGTATAAGAAAGGTGGTTTAAATGGAAAGTTGGATTTGGTTGATTGTTGCGTTAGTAACTCTCGCACTAGAAGTCGCAACCCCAGCCGCATTGATTTCGATTTGGTTTACTGTTGGCGCATTATTCGCATATGGCGCTGCTTTACTTAATTTAGGAATTGCAGTTGAAATTATTGTGTTTATTGTTATGTCAGTCGTTTCGTTTATTGGCATAAGACCATTTGTTTTGAAATATTTTGCACATAAACCAGTAAGAACAAATGCAGATCGTTTTATTGGAGTTCAGACACGAATCGTGGATGAAGTATTATCCGATAAATGGGGTTCTATTACATTAGAAGGTATTCGTTGGTCAGTTAGAGAAGTGAAACATGGAGTGCTTGAAAAGGGTACCCTTGTAGAAGTTGTTGCGTTAGAAGGCGCTAAACTTGTTGTTAAACAAGTTTTATAGAAAGGATCATTATGGAAATTATTCTCCCTATCTTAACCAGTTTCTTTGCGTTTATCGTTATTATTACATTGATTACGTATACCGTTCGCATTATTCCACAATCCAATGCATATGTTGTGGAACGTTTAGGTGCTTATCACAGAACACTTGAAAGAGGTTTACACTTTGTTATTCCTATTTTGGATCGTGTTGCTGGTCATGTATCATTGAAGGAACAAGTCTATGACTTTGCGCCTCAACCTGTTATTACTAAAGATAACGTTACTATGATGATTGATACTGTTGTTTATTTCCAAATCTTAGACCCAAAACTTTATGTGTATGGAGTTGTTAGACCAATTCAAGCGATTGAAAATCTTAGCGCAACTACATTACGTAATATTATTGGGGATTTAGAATTGGATGAAACACTCACATCTCGTGAAATTATTAATACTAAGATGAGAGTTATATTGGATGAAGCAACGGATCCATGGGGTATTAAAGTTAACCGTGTAGAAGTTAAGAATATTCTTCCACCAAAAGATATTCAAGAAGCGATGGAAAAACAAATGCGTGCTGAACGTGAACGTCGTTCTGTTATCTTAACAGCTGAAGGGGAAAAGCGTGCTGCTATCCTTAAAGCTGAAGGGGAAAAAGAATCGGTTATCCTACGTGCTGTAGCGAAGAAAGAATCCATGATTACGGAAGCTGAAGGTCAAGCACAAGCATTAGAACGCGTATATAAAGCTCAAGCTTATGGGGTTGAAATTATTAATAAATCAAAACCTGAACAAGCTTATCTAACTTTAAAGGGCTTAGAATCACTTGAGAAGGTTGCGAATGGGAATGCGACTAAGATTATTATTCCTTCTGAAATTCAAAATCTTGCGGGTTTAATAGCGTCTGTTAAAGGATTATCTGAAGATGACAAGAAATAGCGATTGATTCAATCGCTTTTTTTTGTTAGGGTTAATTTATGAAAAATATTATTATTCGAAAAGCACAGATTGAAGATGCACAATCAATACTTAATTATTTAGATCAAATCGGAAAAGAAAGTGATAATCTTACCTTTGGTGAAGAAGGTATTGGCTATACTTTAGAAGATGAAGTAAAGATGATTCAAGGATATGAAGAGAATCTAAATAGTACGATGTTTATTGCGCTTGATTCAAATCAAATCGTTAGTATAGGAAATTTAAGTGCTTCAAAACGCGATAGAACTAAACACATTTCCGTATTAGGTATTTCTGTACTAAAATCACATTGGAAAATGGGCATAGGCAAACAAATGATGAATATATTGATTGAGTTCGCGAAACAAGCTCCAGATACTAAATCAATCCATTTAGAAGTAAGAAGTGATAATCATGTTACCAAACATTTGTATGAATCTGTAGGCTTTAAGAAGAATACAACAATTCCAAAGATGATGTTTATTAAAGATCAATACTATGATATTGATTTAATGATATTAGATTTGGAATAATATTTCAGTAATTTGTTCTAAAATGTATAATTTATGAAACGTTTATTCTATTTAACTAAAGTGCTTGAAAGCACTTTTATTTTTAAGCATAATGATACCGAAAGCGGAGGTCACACATGAAAATAGTTACGATTGGTGGCGGTAGTAGTTATACCCCAGAACTCATTGAAGGATTTATTCTAAGAAAAGATTTATTACCAATTAAAGAAATTTGGTTGGTTGACGTTGAAGAAGGAAAAGAAAAATTAGAAATCGTTGGCGCAATGGCTCAACGTATGGTTAAAGCTGCTGGTTTAGATTGGAAAGTTAATCTTACATTAAACCGTAGAGAAGCTTTAAAAGATGCGGACTTTGTCACAACTCAGTTCCGTGTTGGATTATTAGATGCTCGTATTCGTGATGAAAGAATTCCATTAAGCTTTGGTTTCATTGGTCAAGAAACCAATGGGGCTGGTGGTATGATGAAAGCATTCCGTACGATTCCAGTTATCTTAGACATCATTAAAGACATGAAAGAACTATGTCCTAATGCATGGCTCGCAAACTTTACGAACCCAAGTGGTATCGTAACTGAAGCCGCAATCAAAGTGGGCGGATGGAAACGTACGATTGGTTTATGTAATGTGCCTATCATGATGGAAAAAATGTGTGATGCGGCGATGAAGTATCATAATTATGAGGGTGAACTATATACAAAATTTGCTGGTTTGAATCATTTCCACTGGCACCGTGTATGGGATAAAGCAGGTAATGAAGTAACTCATACTATTTTAGATACACTGTATCATCCAGAATCAAAAGGTTTAGAAGGTTTAGGCGTACGTAATATCAAGAACTTTAACTTTAATTATGAACAAGTTAAAGACAGTGGTTTATTACCATGTCCATATCACCGTTACTACTATTTAAGTGATGATATGTTAAAACATGAATTAGATGAATTCGCAAAAGGGGAAACACGCGCTGAAGTTGTTAAACGTACTGAAGCTGAATTGTTTGAACTATACAAAGATCCAAAACTTGACTACAAACCTGAACAACTCACTAAACGTGGTGGTACTCACTACTCTGATGCGGCATGTGAATTAATCGCATCGATCCACAATAATAAGAAAACACGCATGGTTGTTAGTACGCAAAACAATGGGGCAATCGCTGATTTACCATATGACTGTGTTGTAGAAGTTTCTGCAGAAATTACATCACATGGTGCTGAGCCTGTTAACTGGGGATCATTCCCATCTTCAACTCGTGGTTTAGTTCAAAGTATGAAGGCTATGGAAGAAGTTGTGATTGAAGCGGCTGTTAGTGGTGATTATGGAAAAGCACTTCAAGCGTTCACAATCAATCCATTAGTACCAGCTGGAACTAAGGCAAAAGAGATGTTAGATGTCATGTTAGTCGCAAATAAGAACTACTTACCTCAATTCAAAGCTGTTATCGCTGAACTAGAAGCGAAAGGTGTAACATACGAAAAGAAATAAGGCAAGAAATTGCCTTTTCTTTTTGATACAATGTAGACATGATAATGGACAGATTAAAGAACACAACCAATCTTACAACTCAGGAAGCTGCTGTTGCCGATTATATTGAGAAGAATCCTCAATCTATTTTGAACATGAGTAGTCATGAATTAGCACATGCATCATACGTTAGTCCATCAACGATTGTACGTTTATGTCAAAAGTTAGGATTAAGTGGCTACACAGAGTTTAAATCAGTGTATACAAGTGAATATGCACAATATGTGGAATCTAAACAAGTAATTAAAGATATTCCATTTGGGAAAGACTCTAAGATTGATGATATTATAGAAACACTTCCACATATCTATCAAAGAGCTGTGAATTTTACACATAGTTTAATCGATTCGAAAACATTAAAAGAATGCGTTGAACTCATGCAAAAGAGTCAACACATCGGTATCTATGGGATGGGATTAAACTTTGATGTGGCACGCATGTACCAATATAAACTTCAATCCATTGGATTAAATGCGATTGCCTATGATTCTACAAACTGGAGTTGGTTAGAAAGAATTCATTATTCCAAAATACCAAGTTTCGCAATCATTATTACAAAATCAGGACGTAATCAATTTATTTTAGATGCAGGTAGACAACTCAAACATTATGAAATACCAACACTCTTAATAAGTGGTATTCAAGATAAATATCTAAATCAAATAGCCAACTATACCATGTACGCAATGGCAGGCAACAATGAGCTAGAATTATCAAATACAAGCTTTACGGTTTCTATGATCTACTTACTGGATATACTTACTGTATCCATGCATGTTCGATACTATGAAGATATAGAGAAAATCGCGGAACAGATTAAAGGAAAACGCGAAGAGTGGTTAAAAATCCGATAAAAAACAGCTGAATTACTCAGCTGTTTTTAGTTCTTCTGTTTTAGTTTTCTTTTCTTCTAAGACCTTAATATTAATAACTTTAGTTCCACCGATGAAATCATGAATCGCTCTTCGATCTTTATGGAAGAAAGCGATTAATGCGGATAGTGCGAATACACCAGTAAGAATTCCATTAAGTTGACTTGCTTTATCATAATATTGATTAATAAAGAAGAATGCGATACCACTGAAAGTCACTACATACGTATTTCCTTCAATGACTAATAATGTTAGATAACGAAGTACATAATTAATTAATGTAGCTTTTTCACCATTTGCCTTAACAATCTTGATTCCTATCGCTTTTTTACCAATGGTTTGACCTTCATAAATATATAAAGGAAGAATAATGTTATAGAAAATTGTAAAGATGAATATAATTACAACAGTAATATATTGTACATTAATCGGTAATCCTTCGATATTTATCATCGTGTTATAATCACCTGTATTACGATAAATAATGAGCCAGACGATTAAAACAATAATACTGGTGATAATACGTTCTACATTGAAATCGAGAAAGAATGCGCCAAATCGATTAAATCGACCTGATGTATTACGTTTACGCTCTTTTTCTTCTAACTTATCTAAATCAAATACTTTCTTCTCTAATTCTTTGATATTAAACTTTCCCATTTTATTGTTTCACCAAAATAACAACCGTATTTGATACATAATCATGTAAAGCTTGATGACTTGGACGAATAAACATTAGCGCAATTGAGACAATTCCAATCACAACATTCATATAGTTAATATAGACGATTTGAGGGAATCCTAAAAGCGCAATCGTACTTAATAAATACGATAAACCAAAGATTTCAAAGCCTTCGACAACCATCATAAATAGGCTACGAATAAGAAGTTGTTTAACTGTAATATCAGCACCATTAGCACTTATTGTTTTAATACCCATTGCACGTTTACCAAGTGTTTGACCTACTTTATCCCCACGACTGATATAGATAGGATAAATAACTCGATATGCGAGTGTTAGTACTACTGCGCCAAGATATGCAAGCATTGAAGCTGGTTTATCTGGCGATACGCCTGCAACTGTAAAGTAAATAGCGAATACAACATACAATACGAGCTGATCAATTAAGAATGCGCCGATACGTTTAGGATTAGGTGCAGTAAGAACAGTTTTAGAATTTTTATTATTTGACATACTTTTTCCTCACAAAGTACATTATACCAAATATAAAAGCGCTATCAAGATGAAATAAAATTACAAAGAAATTGAACTTTTTTACAAATAGTGTGTGATTTGACTCAATCTTTGCATAAAATGAGTTTAGTTTAAAAGGATTCAAATTGATACGGCTTACAAAACAGAGAATAATGCCTTATACATTTACTTGAATTGTTAAAAGTAAGAATGAAAGCGGTTATAAAGATTGACCGTAGTGGTGTGTTTTGGTATAGTTTAACTAGCAAGATCACAATCACTTAGGAGGATGTTAAAAATGCGTAAAATTATGTTATTCTGTGCTGCAGGTATGTCAACGAGCTTACTTGTTAGTAAAATGCAAAAAGAAGCGGAAGCTCGTGGTATCAATGATTTAAAGATTTGGGCAGTATCAGTTTCTGAATACGAACGTGAAATTGGAACAGTAGACGTTTGTTTATTAGGTCCACAAGTACGTTTCCGTTTAGCTCAAGCTAAAGAATTAGGTGCTAAGTTTAATGTACCTGTTGATGTTATCAGTATGATGGATTACGGTTCATGTAATGGGCCAAAAGTTTTAGACCAAGCTTTAAACTTAATGGCATCTAAAGAAGCTAAATAACACGGGGAATTTCCGTGTTTTTTTTCAATGTTATAGAAAGGAACTTGAAAAGTGAGTAAAAAAGGATTGAAGATTGTTACGATTGGGGGAGGCTCTTCCTATACCCCAGAATTGGTAGAAGGATTTATCAAACGTTATGATCATTTACCAATTACCGAATTATGGTTAGTAGATGTACCTGCTGGCCAAGAGAAATTAGAAATAGTAGGTAACCTTGCTAAACGTATGGTTGAGAAAGCTGGTTTACCAATTCAAGTACATTTAACACTTGATCGTAGAAGTGCATTAAAAGATGCGGATTTCGTTACAACTCAATTACGTGTTGGTTTATTGGATGCGCGTGTTAAGGATGAAACGATTCCAGCTAAGTATGGTATTTTAGGTCAAGAAACCAATGGACCAGGTGGATTGTTTAAAGGATTTAGAACAATTCCTGTTATTTTAGATATTATCAAAGATATGGAAGAATTATGTCCTGATGCTTGGTTGATTAACTTTACTAACCCAGCGGGTATGGTCACTGAAGCTGTATTCCGTCATACAAACTGGAAGAAATTTGTTGGATTATGTAATGTACCGATTGGTATGGTTCGTGGTGCAGCTGACTTATTAGGTGTTGAAATGGACCGTGTTCGTATTGATTTTGCTGGTCTTAATCACATGGTATATGGTTTACGTACTTACTTAGATGGTAAAGATGTTTCTAAGGAAGTAATGGAAAAATATAAAGGTTCTCGTGCTTCTATGAAGAATATTACCGCAACACCTTGGGGTAATGAATTTATCGAAGGTTTAGGCATTATGCCTTGTGGTTACCACCGTTATTACTATCAATATCAAGCGATGGTGGATCACCAACAAGAAGATGTTAAGAAGGGTGAATCTCGTGGACAAGTGGTTAAGAAAGTTGAATCTGAACTATTTGAACTTTACAAAGATGTCAATCTAAAAGAAAAACCAAAACAATTAGAATTACGTGGTGGTGCATATTACTCTGATGCGGCATGTAATCTAATAGCATCTATGTATAACGATACAAAAGATATTCAACCAGTCAATACTATGAATATGGGTGCAATTGCGTCCTTGCCTATGGATTGTGCAGTTGAAGTAAGTTGTGTTATTACGAAAGAAGGTCCTCGTCCTTTAGCAATGGGTCGTTTACCAATTCAAGTCGAAGGATTAGTTCAACAAATGAAATCCTTTGAACAAGTTGCGACAGATGCGGCTGTGTCTGGCGACTATAATACGGCTTTAGTTGCGATGACAATTAATCCTCTTGTTCGTGATGAGAATAAGGCTAAACTTATCTTAGATGAAATGTTAGAAGCTCATAAAGAGTTTTTACCTCAATTCTTTAAATAAGAAATATTAAAATTGATAAACAATGGACGGATGAACCATCCGTCCATCTGTCTGTTATGTGGTGAATGGAGATAAAATGAGTCATATTAAGCATATTGTATTATTTGATATGGATGATACCTTATCCGATTTCAAAACAGGTATTATACCTGAATCAGCGTATCGTTCAATTGAATTATTAAAACAGAGAGGTGACACACTTGTTGGAATGGCAAGTGGTAGAGGACATTTCTTCTTTAATGAACAAAGAAAAGATATAAAGGTTGATGCGTTTGTTTGTGTGAATGGACAATGTACGACTGTAAATAATGAAATTGTGTATGAATCGTATGTAAAGGATGAAGATCTTAAACGTTTAATCGATGTTTTAGAACCGATGCAAGGTGGTTTGTTTGCGGTCAATAGTTTCTATGGGATAAAACCTATTTTAACGGTAACACATCCTGATATGGAGTATTCTCATTCTGTAACACGATTAAAGGACTATGGATCGGATTATAGTGATGAACATAGGAATCATTTATTACAAGCTGCATTTTTACCGGAATATGATGCCTATTTTGAAAAGGAATTCCCCCATTTAAGTTTTCATCGTTATTATGATTTTATGGTGGATATATACCCAAAAGGAACATCAAAGTTAACTGGTATTCAAGCAATAGCACAAATGCATGATCTTACTTTAGATGATGTGATTGCGTTTGGGGATGGAATGAATGATTTGGAGATGATTCAAGGTGTAAAACATGGAATTGCGATGGGGAATGCACATCCTGAAGTAAAGAATGTAGCTTATATGATTACAGATTCTGTTAATGATCATGGGATATATAATGCCTTAACTAAACTAGGCTTAATAAAGGAGAAATTATGAAATTAATTGTGAATTCAGATGATTTTGGTTTAACACCAGGTGTTAATCTAGGGATTATTGATGCGCTAAAACGTGGTTTATTACGTTCAACTACTGCGATGATGAATATGCCAGCGATAGAAATGGCAGCTGATTTAGCGAAAGGTAATCCTGAACTTGGGGTTGGTATTCACTTAGTCTTAACGGCTGGAAAACCTCTTTTAGATACACATAAGACAATTGTGGATGAAAAGGGTAATTTCTTAAAGAATGCGATTTTAGTTAAGAAAACTGATGTAGATGTGGAAGAAGTTTACTTAGAGTATGTGGCACAAATGGAAAAGTATATAAAATTATTTGGTCATAAACCTACACATATTGATGGTCATCATCATACTCATGCATTACCACAAACGGTTGAAGCTACACGTCGTTTAGCTAAGACTTATGGTATTAAGTATGTTCGTCATGTGGATACGGATGTGGCATTTATTCATGATTTTTATGGACCATTAACTGACTATAATCAATTTGAAACAACGCTTAATCGTCATCTAGATAAAGAATATGTTGAATTAATGTGCCATGTCGCATTTATTGATGTTGATTTGATTCAATGCTCGACTTATAATTTTGATAGAGTAAGAGAACTTGAAACTCTAATAAGTTCAAAAGCAAAAGATTATGTGAAAGATCATAACATTGAACTTGTTAACTTCAGTTCCTACTAAGGGAGAAAAGTATGAAAAAAGTAGTATTAATCAGTCGCAAATCAGGCCAAACCGATAGTTTTATGACTGCAGTCAATATGGCTGCTGAAAAAGGTGATTTCGGTTTTGAAGTAAAGTTAGCTATTCATCCAAAACATGTCGAAGTTATTGAAGAATTCAATCCTGAGTTCGCAATTATTTCACCTGAAATGATTGTTTGGCAAGCGGAAGTTGAAAAATATTTAAAAGAAAAGAACATTCCATACATCACTGCTAAAGGCAGTCATTATGGAACTCGTCAAGTTGCGAAGATCTTCGAATTAGTAAAATAATAATTATGTGATAGTTTTGTGAAAAGACAAGTTGAAAAACTTGTTTTTTTATGGATTATGGGAAGAAAACGCTATCATATGGTGTGTAAGCGAATACAATTTCACATAATTTACCACATTTTACGCTTGATTTATAATTTCCCTATGCTAGAATAAACCTAGAGGCTAAGAGCCTTGGGAAGATTTCACACTGGGCAAGTGAACAAACCTTCTCTCCATAAAATATCCGAAAGGGGAATTACACACACATGGATGGATTAACACGCTTTTTAGAAGAAAAATTCTTACCTATCGCGGCAACGTTATCCCAAAACCGTTACCTAACATCAATTCGTGATGGTCTAGTACTATCATTGCCAATTATGATCGTTGGTTCTATGGTTATCGTTATCGCTGAATTACCAGTAGATGCTTATCAAAACTTAATGGTTTCTGTTTTTGGTGAAAACTGGAAATGGTTTAACTGGGGCGTTATCTTCGCTTCCACAATGGGTATCGTTGCATTAATTGCTGCTCTAGGGGTTTCTTATGCATTAGCTAAGTCTTATGACAAGACTCCAATGCCTGCAGCTATTATGTCATTATCCGGCTACTTTATCTTAATGCATCAAATGGAAGGCGGCGGTTTCGGTACTACTTACTTCGGTGCACGTGGATTATTCGGTGCTATGATGGTTGCTGTTCTAACTGCTGAAATTTATAACTTTGTAATTAACAAAAAATTAGTTATTACTCTTCCTGAACAAGTTCCTCCTGCAATCTCCGCTCAATTTACAGCGTTAGTTCCTGCAGCATTCACAACATTGTTATGGGTAGTTGTACGTTATATCTTCATGCAAACTTCATACGTTGATTTCAACTCATTTATCTTCAATGTATTACAAGTTCCTCTAACTGCAGTTGGTACTGGTTTACCTGGTACATTCGTTGCTATCTTCTTCAACTCTGCATTCTGGTTCGTTGGTATCCATGGTGCTCAAATTGTTGGTTCCGTTATGAACCCAATCTGGCAAGCTGCAACTCAAGCAAACTTAGTTGCTTACCAAGCTGGTACTGAACTTCCTTATATCGTTACAGCTGAATTCATTTCTAACTTAATTTACTTAGGTGGATCTGGTGCAACTCTAGCGTTAGCATTCATTATGGCTTTCTTAGCGAAATCAAAACAAATCCAATACATTGGTCGTTTATCAATCGCTCCTGGTATCTTCAATATTAATGAAACTGTCACATTCGGTCTTCCAATTATCATGAACCCAATGATGATGCTTCCATTCTTCTTTGCTCCATTAGCTATCACTGCTATTTCTTACTTAGCAATCGCTACTGGCTTAGTAGGTCGTTTACCAGGTTTAGTTGCTCCTTGGACAATGCCTATCGTTCTATCCGGTTTCTATATCGGTGGTGGTGACGTTCGTGTTGTATTACTTCAAGTTGTTAACTTCGTCGTTACAGGTTTAATCTACTACCCATTCATCATGACTTGGGATAAGAAGAAATACGCTGAAGAACAAGGCGAATAATAATAAACAATTAAATCATTGCCCAACTAGAGTCGATATAATCGACTCTTTTTATTACTTATTGATCAATGAAAGAATATTTACAAATTTTCAGAAAAATATATTTACATTTTCATTGTTTTGGTTTATTCTATAAAAAAGCAACGAAAAGGATATGTAGTATTAAGTCATCCGTAAAGCGAGTTGGGACTGGTGTAAGGCCAACCGGAATCTTAATAACTGTAACCCCTTTGAGCTACGATCTGAACTTAGAGTAGGATTTGTCGGAATTCTCCGTTATAGGAATAGGGTTTGATTGAACCTGATAAAGTGACCTATTTTAGGTAATAAGGGTGGTACCGCGGAGCTTACAGTCTTCGTCCCTAGTGGACAGGACTGTTTTTTATTGGAGGAAAAGCTCATGTGCGGATTAATATTTTGTGAAGGTGAATTAGAAGAAACTGAATTTTTGTTTGCGTTTAATACTATAGCGCATCGAGGTCCTGATCAAGCTATTATTCATAAAGATAAACATGGTATCTTTGGGTTTCATCGTTTAGCGATTATGGATATTAGTGAAAAGGGTATGCAACCATTTATTACAGATCGATTAATTGTAATGTGTAATGGTGAAATTTATAATGAACATTATTTAAAAGAAGTGTTTAGTGAATATCCTTATACATCACATTCAGATTGTGAAGTATTATTGCCACTATACTTAGAATATGGTTCTAAGATGGGACCGTATTTAGATGCGGAATGTGCATTCGTGATTTATGACAAAGAATTGGATATCGTTGTGGCGGGTAGAGATCCTATTGGTATTAGACCATTGTTTTACGGTTATTTAAAATCGAGTGGTAAAATTGCGTTTGCGTCTGAGGTTAAGGCGTTAATTCATATTTGTGATGATATTAAGCCTTTTCCAATTGGCACAATCTATTATGATGGTGAATGGATTCGATATCATGATGTAAAAGAAGTGGGTTATTTAATCACGGATGAGAAACTTGCATTATCAAAAATTAAACATAAATTAATGGAAGCTGTTAAGAAGAGAATGATGTCTGATGTACCTATTGGATACTTATTAAGTGGTGGACTTGATTCATCACTTGTATCTGCGATTGCCGCTCGATATACTAAAAAACCGATTGTGACCTTTGCGATTGGAATGGAACATGATGCGATTGATTTGAAATACGCAAAGATGGTCGCTGATTTTATTGGCAGTCAACACTATGAAGTCACAATGACGTTTGATCAAGTCTTAGAAGCTTTACCGTATGTGATTTATCATTTAGAGACATACGATATTACGACTGTTCGTGCTTCATTAGGAATGTATTTATTATCACGATACATCAAAGAAAAAACAGACATAAAAGTTATCTTAACAGGTGAAATCAGTGATGAATTATTTGGGTATAAATACACTGACTTTGCGCCAAGTGCGAGTGCGTTTCAAAAAGAAAGTGAAAAGAGACTCGAAGAATTATATGAATATGATGTTCTAAGAGCGGATCGGTGTATTGCGGCTTGGTCACTTGAAGCGCGTGTTCCATTTGGAGATTTAGCGTTTGTGAAAGAAGTAATGTCCATCGATCCTGAACTGAAATTAAACAAGAGTGGTAAAGGGAAGTACTTATTACGTAAAGCGTTTGAAAAAGATGATTTAATTCCTGAGTCAATCTTATGGCGTGAGAAAGCGGCTTTCTCTGATGCGGTTGGACATTCAATGGTTGATCGCTTAAAGGTGCATGCGGAAGTACTATATTCAGAAGATGATGTAAAAAATGCTTATAAGAAATATCCTCATAATACTCCTTTCACGAAAGAGGCGTTGTGGTATCGAGATTTGTTTGAGAACTATTTTCCGTCTCAAAGTCATCTTATAACTGATTTCTGGATGCCAAATAAAGAGTGGGTAGGTAAAGATGTTATAGATCCATCTGCTCGAGTCTTAAGTAATTACGGTGATTCGGGTAAGTAAGCTATAAATGGTTTGTAAACTTTGATATAATAGACTTACGTGATAACTATGTTCTTTAAGAAAAGTCCAAACCTTGATGACGGTGAAATTAAATTAAAATATGTCAGTAAATATAAGGATAATGACCCAGATGGATGGGGATTATCCTATGTTTATGATGTGATAGTTCATGATAGTAATCGTATAGTAGGCCGTTGTGATTTGCGTTTAGGACAAACCAAAACACTTGATTTAGCAGGTCATATTGGATATACCATTTATGTACCCTATCGAGGTCATCATTATGCGGCTAAAGCGTGTCAGTTACTCTTTAAACAAGCTTCTTATCTTAAAATGAAAGAACTTATCATCACGTGTAATACGGATAATATTGCGTCATATCGTACCTGTGAGTTAGCAGGTTGTGAGTTTATTGAGACCAAGATTGTCCCTAAAGATCATGTACTTTATGCCCAAGGAGATCGTGAAAAAGCGATTTTTGTTAAGCGATTGTAAAGTGACTTGTATTCAAAATAGGTGTAAGGCATAATTTTAATAGAAAGAAGGATTGTATGATTAAGTTATTTGTAAGTGATATGGATGGGACGCTTTTATACAATGAATCGAATATTCATTCTAGAGATATAAGCTTAGAGAACTATGAAGCAGTATTAAAACTACATGAATCAGGAGTTCGATTCATGATGGCGAGCGGAAGAGATCATTTTTATCGTTTAATACTGGAAAAACAGTTTGGTTTTCAGATTGATGCGATTGGAATGAATGGATGTAATGTTGTGATTGATAACGAAGTGTTATGTGATCATGGACTTACGCATCAGGATACGGTTGATGTTTTAGAAACATTGAAGAATGCGCCAGTGGAAGTTAATTTCTTAGGAATTAACTCGAATGGTGACCATGTATTTCAATATGTCGATCGTGAACCGTATGAGCGTTTTTATGAATTACATAAACAGGGTGTATTTAAATATATGAGTGAATTGCCTTTATCAGAATGGATTAAGGATGAATCAAAGCCTCCATTTAATAAGTTGGTTGGATTGGTGAGATCAGTAAAAGAAAGAGATATTTTATTGGATTTCTTTGAGAAAGAATATGGAGACCGATTAGATGTTATTTATTCTGGCCTTGAGAATATTGAATTAATGCCTAAAGGAATTTCAAAAGGGAATGCGCTATTGGAATTAATGGAATTAAAGGGATACAAACCGACAGAAGTTGCGGTTATTGGTGATTCCATGAATGATATTACGATGTTACAGGTGACACCTTATAGCTTTGCGATGAGCCATTCAGATAAGATTATTAAAGAAAGTGCTCATTATGTCGTTAAGAGTGTTGCGGAAGCCATTGAAATGGTACTCAAAATAAATAAGGAAAGTGAATAATGGATTATAACTATCACACACATACAGATCGATGTGGACATGCGACAGGTGACGATGAACAATATGTTCGTGCCGCAATCGATGCAGGATTTAAAGTTATTGGGTTTAGTGATCATATACCTTTTAAGAATGTTATTCATCCAAGTGAAAGAATGAATTATGATCAGTTGGAAGATTACATTCAAAGTATTGAATCTTTGAAAGTTAAGTATAAAGATCAAATTGATGTTAAATTAGGATTTGAATTAGAATATTTCCCAGAATATAATGCGTACTATAAAGAGTTATTGGACCGATGTGATTACTTAATTTGTGGTCAACACAATAAAGTCTTAGACAAATACTCATATGATCAATTTACAAACGATGAGGATGTATTAGTCTATGCGAGTCAAGTTAAAGCTGCGATTGAAAGTGGTTTAATCTCATTTGTTGCACATCCTGATTATTTTATGATTGGACGACGCTCTTGGTCAAAATCATGTGAAGAAGCAGTTCATATGATTGCGAAAGCAGCTCAAGAACATCATGTCGCATTAGAAATTAACTTAAATGGTATACGATATGGTAAATCAACCTATGATGGCAAACTAGCTTACCCATACCCATTCCGACCATTTTGGGAAATCGTTTCACAGTATAATGTTCAATGCCTCTACAGCTTTGATGCTCATAAACCCTATACATTGCTTGAAAAGGAAAGGATTGAGTTGGTTGAAGAGATATTAAAAGATTTAAATCTTTCAATCAATCACAGTTACCGAATCTAATATGATGAAACGACTGATAAATTTCTTGGTAAAAAAGCCGATAAGTGTGAGTGTGCTTATTCTTTTACAGTTAAGTATTATTTACATGCTTATTTATCAATTAAGTGTTCAGTTAACTGAGTTTTATTTCATTATTCAAGGTTTAAATATTTTCATCGTTATCTACATTATAAATAAAAATGATAATCCTTCGTATAAAATGACTTGGATCATTTTTATTCTTGGAGTTCCTCTAGTAGGAGGAATAACCTATCTTATGTTCGGTGGACGTAAAGTCCCAAAAGATATAAGAACAGGGATCAAAGAGTTAAATAATGGGCAAGCTATCTTAATACAAGACCAGACGATAATGAATTCGATTACAGAAAAAGAGTACTTTAGGCAAGCACGATATTTATATGATAATACAGGCTTTCCTATTTATAAGAATACTAAAGTAACTTATTTGTCCAGTGGTGAAGCAAAGTTTGAGGCATTGGTAAATGCATTAAAATCTGCTGAGAAGTTTATACTATTAGAGTATTTTATTATTAAAGAAGGATATGTTTGGGATACTATTAAAGAAATTTTATGTCAGAAAATCAAAGAAGGTATTGATGTAAAACTTATCTATGATGATGCTGGTAGTAAATCTTTACCTTATGAGTTTTTAGAAGATTGTAGAGCATGTGGTATTAAATGTTTTGCGTTTAATCCATTAAGACCTATTTTAGCCATCTATATGAATAATCGTGATCATCGTAAGATAGCAGTTGTGGATGGACGTATTGGTTTTATCGGTGGAATGAACTTAGCGGATGAATATATTAATCGAATCAGTCCATTTGGGCATTGGAAAGATGTAGCGGTTCAATTTGAAGGTGAAGCTGTCTATAGTTTAAGTCTAATGTTTCTACAATTTTATGATCATGTATCTAAAGAAATATCGGATTATAGTTGGTATTATGGAAATCCAGAAAAGTACGATAATGTGGGATATGTTCAAACCTTTTCGGATAGTCCAACGGATGAAGAACCTGTCAGTCAGTTCTCGCACCTTAATTTAATTAATAGTGCTTCACGATACATATATATCATGACACCTTACTTAGTTATTGGATATGAAATCATTATCGCACTAATCAATGCGGCTAAGAGTGGTGTTGATGTTCGTATCATGGTTCCACATATTCCTGATAAAAAATATGTATTTTCAGTTACTCGAAGTAATTATGAATATTTAACGCAGAATGGTGTTCGAATTTATGAATATCTTCCAGGGTTCTTACACGCAAAAGTAATGGTAGCGGATGATCGAATTGCGATTGTTGGGACGACCAATCTAGATTTTAGAAGTTATTTTTTACACTTTGAATGTGGTGCTCTCATAATTGATGATCCGAGTATTAATGATATTGTACAGGATTGTAAAGATACATTAGCTAAGTGTATTGAGATTACGTATGAGGAAGCGAAGAATGTTAATTTTGTGGTAAAATTGTGGCGTGCAATTTTAAATATGTTTAGTACATTGTTATAGGAGAAGAGAATGAAAACTGCAATTGTGCTTGAAGGTGGCGGACTTAGAGGTGCGTATACCGCTGGAGTTTGTGCTTGGTTTATTGAAAATAATATTGAATTTGATATTCACATCGGTATATCATCGGGAGCGATGCATGCCTGTAGTATGGCAATGAAAGATGTCAAGCTTCTTCATGATTCATCCGTCAATTATTCTGTACATCCTAATAATGTGGGCTGGCGTGCTTTTTTAAGAGAAGGAACACCGGTTGGATATAATTACATGTTTGAACAAATTCTTACGAAAGAATTAAACATGACAGCTGATCGATTAAGAAGTATCGATTCTTTGGTTGAATTTGGAATTTATCGTTTATCTGTACAAAAAACAGAATGGTTTAATCAACATGATATTGACGATAAAATCAAACTTTTACAAGCTGCTTGTACATTACCCATTGCAGGACGCAATGTGAAAGTCAATGGAGAGTGGTTTATGGATGGGGGAGTCACTACGATGATTCCTGTTGAAAGAGCTCTTGAACATAAAGTAGATAAGATGATTGTAGTCACGACAAAACCAAGCAACTTTGTTCGAAAGGATAATGGACCAATAACACAATTTTTATTAGATGTGTTATATGGTAAATATAAAACGCTTCTACAAGATTTTAGAAAACGTAAAGATGTTTACAATCGTGAGATGGAATTGGTTCGTACTTTAGAAAAAGAAGGAACTGTTGTACACTTACAACCAAGTAAAGATTTTGGGGCTAAACGCTTTAGCGCAACACTTGAACAAGTTCAAAATATGTATGAATTAGGGTTGAGTGATTGTGAAGCAAAGAAGGAAAGTATCCTAGCATTCTTAAAAAAATAAACGGGTAGTGTGCATTGATTGTGAAATAATTAACAAAAAGATACATAGTTTCATGTATTTTTTTTATGCTTTTTAACAAGTGTTAAATTATGTTAAATTGAAATCGCTTACTTGTGAAAATGATAACAAATATATTTGACAGTCAAAATTAAATGGAATAATCTAATCTTGTGAAAAATAACACAAGGAGAAAATCGATGAAAAAGCAATCTGTTCTAGAAGACATATTGAATGTCGAGAATGCAGTGAATGAAGTGGATATGTTGGTGCATAGAGGTGTTAAAGCATTAGATGAATTTTTACAATTAGATCAAGAAAAGATTAATTATATTGTCGCAAAAGCATCTGTTGCGGCTCTTGATAAACATGGTGAGTTAGCATTATTAGCGGTTAAAGAAACACAACGTGGTGTATTTGAAGATAAAGCAACAAAGAACTTATTTGCATGTGAGTATGTCATTAATCATATGCGTCATCTAAAAACAGTCGGTATTATTAGTGAAGATGATGTGACTGGTATCACTGAAATAGCAGAACCAGTGGGAGTAGTTGCTGGGATAACTCCAGTTACTAACCCAACTTCAACTGTTATCTTCAAATGTTTAATCGCATTAAAGACACGTAACCCTATCATTTTCTCTTTCCATCCAAGTGCTCAAAACTGTTCAAGTGAAGCAGCACGTGTTGTTTATGAAGCAGCTGTAAAAGCTGGTGCTCCTGAACATTGTATTCAATGGATTGATAATCCTTCCAAAGAAGCAACAGCTGATCTTATGAATCATAAAGACGTTGCGACGATCTTAGCCACAGGTGGTAACGCGATGGTTAAAGCGGCGTATTCGTGTGGTAAACCAGCATTAGGTGTTGGTGCAGGGAATGTTCCTGCCTATATGGAAAAAACATGTAATGTAAGACAAGCTGTAAATGACATTGTGATGTCAAAGGCATTCGATAATGGAATGATTTGTGCATCTGAACAATGTGTCATCATGGATAAAGAAATTGAGAAACAATCCATCGAGTTATTCAAGAAATACGGTGTTTACTTTGTATCAAACGAAGAGAAGACAAAACTTGAACAATACATGTTCAATACAACGTCTACCTCAGGCGCATGTAATCCAGACGCAAATCTAAATCCAGCAGTTGTTGGTAGAGATGCGAAATGGATTGCGGAACAAGCGGGTTTCAGTGTTCCAGAAGGAACGATTCTACTAGGTGTTTACGTGAAAGAAATTGGTCCTAAAGAACCAATGACAAAAGAAAAATTGAGTACTGTTCTTGCGTTTATTACAAGCAAATCAACTCAAGAAGGCTTGATGTATGCGAAACAAATGGTTGATTTTAATGGCTTAGGTCACTCAGCTGCAATTCATACTGAATCTAAGGAGATTGCGGATGAATTTGCATTAATGGTTAAAGCAATTCGTGTCATCTGGAACTCACCAGCAACCTTCGGTGGTATCGGTAATGTCTATAATGCGTTTATTCCTTCCTTAACTCTAGGTTGTGGATCATATGGTCATAACTCAGTATCAAACAATGTATCTGCTATAAATCTATTAAACATCAAGCGCTTAGGACGCCGAAACAACAATATGCAATGGTTTAAAATTCCTTCAAAGATTTATTTTGAACGCAACTCAATCCAATACCTCCAACAAATGAAGGATGTAGAACGTGTATTCATCGTTACTGACCGTCAAATGGTTGATCTAGGTTATGTGCATAAGATTACTGAACAACTCAATTTAAGACGTAATCAAGTTCAAATTCAATTATTCTGTGATGTTGAACCAGATCCATCGATGGATACAGTGCGTAAAGGTTATGAGTTAATGAAAGCATTTAGACCGGATACGATTGTCGCATTAGGTGGTGGTTCACCGATGGATGCGGCTAAAGGTATGTGGTTATTCTATGAAAACCCAGATGTTGATTTCGATGATCTTAAACAAAAATTCATGGATATTCGTAAACGTGCATTTAGATATCCTGAATTAGGTAAGAAAACTCAACTCGTATGTATCCCAACCACTTCAGGAACGGGTAGTGAAGTAACTCCGTTTGCTGTATTAACGGATAAACGTGTAAATAAGAAATACCCATTAGCGGATTATTCTTTAACACCAAGTGTTGCGATTGTGGATTCAACACTAACCATGAATCTACCAGCTAGCGTTACGGCTGATACAGGTTTAGATGTATTAACACATGCGACTGAAGCATTTGTATCAATCTTGGCCAGTGATTTTACGGATGGATTATGCTTACAAGCCATCAAAATGGTATTTACATACTTACCAAGAGCGGTAAAGAATGGTAAGAATGATCCAGAAGCACGTGAGAAAATCCATAATGCGTCAACGTTAGCGGGTATGGCATTTGCGAATAGTTTCCTTGGAATTAATCACTCCTTAGCACATAAGGTAGGAGCACAATGGCATATTCCTCATGGTCGTGCCAATGCGATTCTAATGCCACATGTTATTCGTTATAATGGTACATTCCCATCCAAACCTTCCACATGGCCGAAGTACAACTACTATCGTGCGGATGAAAAATACGCTGAGTTAGCTCGCTTATTAGGTTTACCAGCAGATACCGTCCAACAAGGGGTAGAGAGTTATGCACAAGCTTGTCATAATCTAGCGGCTGAATGTGGTATTAAGATGAGTTTCTCTGAACAAGGTATTACAGATGAAATGTTTAATCAAGATATGGAAATGATTTCATTCTTAGCGTTTGAAGATCAATGTACACCATGTAATCCAAGACTTGCGCTCGTTAAAGACATGCAAGAAATTCTAAAGAAAGCGTATAAATCCGCTTAAAAAATAAAGAGTCAGACATTATTCTGACTCTTTTACATGAATTGTTTCCAAGGTTCTGTATTTGGAAGATTGGATTCAAAGGATAATATTTCTTGAGTTGTAGGATGAGGGAAAGATAATTCCGTTGCCCATAAAGCGAGTTGTTGACCCACTTTTGCGTCCTTGTTATAGCGTTGATCTCCATAAAGTGGACAATTACGTGATGCGAATTGAACACGAATTTGATGTGAACGTCCTGTTTTTAAATCTATTTGTATAAACGACAAATTCTCTTTTCTTGAAAGTACTTTATAAGACAATTCTGAATACTTACCGTATTTCTCACTTGTAACACGAGAAGTATTTGTTTTCTCATCTTTTACTAAGTAATCCTTCAAAACCTTCTCATTCGGTAATTGACCCACCACGACCGCACAATACTTCTTTTTCATTTTATTTGTACGAATCGAATCTGATAAGCGAGATGCGGCTTTACTGGTTTTAGCTAGTACGACAACACCTCCAACAGGACGATCCAATCGATGAACTAAACCACAATAAACATTACCTGGTTTATTATACTTCACTTTAAGGTATTCTTTTGCCAATCGAATCACATCCATGTCTTCGGATGAATCCTCTTGCATAGGCACATTAATTGGTTTCTCAATGACTAATATATGATTATCTTCGAAGATGACATTCATTTGAAACTGACTCTTCCAAAGATTCCACAAGGTAATACTTTATCTTGTTTTGTGATAGGTAATCCTATTTCACCCGTCACAACCTTTGCTTTATTAAACGCAAATTTTAAGTCTTTATAGAGTAAATCATCTGAGAAACCAAGTGTATAAGCATTAACTAAGAAGAATAGTGGATCATCATCCAAGAGTTCCTTACAAGAATCGATTAAATCGATAATCTGTTTTTCAAACTTCCATAATTCACCTTTAGGACCACGTCCGAAACTAGGTGGATCCATCAAGATACCATGATAGGTTCTTCCTCTTCTTTTTTCTCTTTCTACAAACTTTAAAACATCATCCACAATATAACGAATCTTATGATCTTCAAGACCACAGAGTTGTTGGTTCTCTTTTGCCCAAGCAATCATTCCTTTAGACGCATCGACATGGACCACTTCACTTGCGCCAGCTTTACTACAAGCCATGGTTGCACCACCTGTATAAGCAAATAGATTAAGAATCCTTATTTCACGATCCTCTCTTTCAATGAGTTTACGCATCCAATCCCAATTTGCGGCTTGTTCAGGAAATAATCCTGTATGTTTAAAACTGGTAGGAGATACTTTAAAAGTGAGGTCTTTGTATTGAATGTTCCATGTTTCAGGTAGGGTTTGTTTAAACTGCCAATCACCTTTGCCATTCGAAAGTTGGTAGTGGGCATGGACGTCTTTCCACTCTTTTACACTAGGATTTTTTGACCAGTCCGCATGGGATTCAGGACGACTCAAAATAACATCTTTCCAACGTTCTAATTTATATCCATTTCCTGCATCGAGGCATTCATAGTCTTTCCAATTTTTTGCGATTTCTTGCATAGCTATCCTATATTTTCTTGTTTGATTTCAATATGACATAATAAAACATCAATGTCAAAATATGATGAGAGTCTTATTTTAACAGATATTGCATTAATGTGCGAAGTTTCATATTTTAAGGTAAAATAATACTATCAATTGATAAAAAAACACCAAATGGTGTAAAAATCAAATGGCTGGGGTAAAAGGATTCGAACCTTTGAAGTGTCAGAGTCAGAGTCTGATGCCTTACCGCTTGGCGATACCCCAAAATATTTGGAAACTTCCAATACTTATTATATAATAAAGAACGCACAGGAGTAAGATAATATGAAAAAAGTTAGAACACGTTTTGCGCCAAGTCCTACCGGATACATGCATATCGGTAATCTTAGAACCGCTTTGTATGAATATTTAGTCGCAAAGAAGGATGATGGAGATTTTATTTTAAGAATTGAAGATACGGATCAAAACCGTTTAGTCGAAGGGTCTGTTGATATCATATACAACACCTTAAACCAAGTTGGTTTACATTATGATGAAGGACCGGATAAACCTGGTAATTTTGGACCTTATGTTCAATCTGAACGTTTACCTATGTATAAGAAATATGCGGATGAACTCATTGAAAAAGGTGGAGCTCATATCTGTTTTTGTGATGAAACAGTGATTCAAGCACAACGAGATGCGGCTGAAAAAGCAGGTGTACCGTTTAAGTTCCAAGATCCTTGTCATCATTTAAGTAAAGAAGAAATCGAAACACGTAAAGCAAGTGAAGCGTATGTTGTACGTCAAACGATTTTACCTGGCGCATCTACAGTTTTCCATGATGAAGTCTATGGTGATATCGAAGTGGATCGAGAAATATTGGATGAACAAGTATTATTAAAGAGTGATGGATTCCCAACGTATAATTTTGCGAATGTTATTGATGATCATCAAATGGAAATCAGTCATGTCGTTCGTGGAAATGAGTATTTATCTTCAACGCCTAAATATAATTTAATTTATGATAGTTTTGGTTGGGAAAAACCTACGTATATTCATTTACCACCCGTTATGAAGGATGAACAACATAAGTTATCTAAACGTAATGGTGATGCGTCTTTCCAAGATTTAGTATCGAAAGGGTATTTGGCTCCAGCGATTCTTAACTACATTGCGTTATTAGGATGGAGTCCAGAAACCAACCAAGAAATTTATACACTTGAAGAACTTACTAAGGCATTTAGTGTTAAACGTATTAGTAAATCACCGGCTATCTTTGACATCGAAAAGTTAAAATGGATGAATGGTATGTACTTACGTGCAATGTCACTTGATGAGTTCCACGCAACCTGTTTACCTTATTATAAGGATTCTATTAAACGCGTATGTGATTTAAAAGAAGTCAGTAAAATTCTCCAACAAAGATTAACCATTTTATCTGAAATTCCTGAAATGGTTGATTTCATTGATACATTAGCGGATTATGATGTTCAAATGTATTATCACCCTAAGATGAAGACGGATAATGCGGTGAGTATCTTAGCTTTAGAAGAATCCTTAAAAGTTTATGAAACGATTCAGAATTGGGATAGTGTCGATGAACTTCATCAAAAATTATCTGAAACACCTGCTCGTTTAGGCATTAAGAATGGTCAATTCTATTGGCCAATTCGTACAGCTGTAACGGGTAAACAGTTTACTCCAGGTGGGGCATTAGAAATACCATATATCTTGGGTAAAGAAGAAACCATTCGTCGTACCTTAATTGGATTGGATAAACTTAGACAATCTGTACAATAAAGCTCTCTGAGCTTTATTTTTTTCGTGTGTCTATAGTTATAGCATATGCATTTTGATATAATAGACAAAGAGGATTCCTATGTCATTTTTAACAAATTTAAACGAAAATCAAAGTAAAGCGGTTATGAGCAATAGTCCGTATTTACGTATTATTGCTGGTGCGGGAAGTGGAAAAACCCGTGTATTAATATCGCGTATTGCCCATCTCATTCATGATTTAGGAATACATCCAGGAAGTATCTTAGCGATTACATTTACCAATAAAGCTGCGAACGAAATGAAAGATCGTTTAGATCGTATGTTGGCATCGTATGCGGCTGGGGTTCATATAAGTACCATACACTCGTTATGCGTTATGATATTGCGTCATGATTGTACGAGTATGGATTTGCCACGTAATTTTACGGTACTTGATTCGGATGATCAGAAGAGTATTATCAAAGAAGCGTATCGTGAAATTGGATTGGATAAACAGAAGTACAGTATTCCATCCATGTTGGATTATATTGGAGCTAACAAAGGGGCTGAAGTTACAGTGGATCATGCCTTTACCTTAGCCGGTGGTCACTATGGTGAACAAGAAAAAGCTAAAGTCTATCAATATTATGTGAATCGACAAAAAGCGTTATTTGCGCTTGATTTTGATGATTTACTTTTAGTAACGGTTAAAATGTTTTCAATGTTTCCAGATATACTTGCGAAATGGCAACGTCGCTTTAACTTTATCCATGTAGATGAGTTTCAAGATATCGATCGAGTTCAATATAAATTGATTAAACAATTAGCAGGCAAAGAAAATCAGGTGTATGTTGTTGGTGACCCTGATCAGACGATCTATACATGGCGTGGAGCTGATGTGAATATTATCATGGAGTTTGAAAAGGACTTTAAACCAAGTGAAACGATTATCTTGAATCAGAACTATCGCTCAACACAACATATCCTTAATGGGGCTAACTCACTTATAAAGAATAATCAATATCGTGTCGATAAAGATTTATTTACCGAACTTAAGAGTGATGAGAAAGTCACTCATTGTGCATTTGTAAGTGAAGATCATGAAGCGAATTGGATTGCGGATAAATTAAAGGAAATGAATGAAAAGGGCAAAGCTTATAAAGATATGGCGATTTTATATCGATCAAACTATCTTTCTCGTTCATTAGAAAAAGCATTTTTAGATCATCATATTCCTTATGTTATTTATGGTGGAACACGATTCTACGATCGTGCTGAAATTAAAGACATGTTAAGTTACTTGCGTATGTTAACGCATGGGGATGATTTAGCGTTTATGCGTATTATTAATACACCTAAACGTGGATTAGGGACTAAAACCTTAGATAAACTTCGTGATGATGCGAAGGCGAATAAACGTACAATGTATGAGCAGATTAAGTTAGAAAACAATTTTAGTGGTAAGACATATGATGCGTTTGACCGTTTTGTGCGTTTAATAGAATCGACTAAGTTAATGATGGGTGAAAAACCACTGCTTGAAATCTTAGAGAAGATGGAAAATGATAGTGGTTTACGTGCAATGTATGAGGCAGCGCATGAAGTTGATCGTTTGGAGAACATTAAAGAATTAATCAATGACGTAATTACGTTCCAGAATCAATATCCGGAATCAGGATTGGATGAGTATCTTCAAATGGTTGCGTTATATGGGGATCGTAATGATTTAACCGATGGGGATTATTGTCAAATGATGACCATTCATGCGGCTAAGGGATTAGAGTTTGATACGGTATTTGTCATTGGCTTGAGTGAAGGAATTTTTCCAAATGAACGAGCGATGTCAGAAGGCAAACGTGGTTTAGAAGAAGAACGTCGTTTAGCGTATGTGGCATATACACGTGCTAAGAATAAACTTTATCTTACAGAAGTTTCTGGATTTAGTTTTGTGTTAACTAAAGTACGTTCTCGATCACGATTTATTGAAGAAGTGGATCAAAAACATATTGATCATATTGGCGTTAACTATGATTTTGAGAAACCTAAAGAGATAAATATTAAATCAAAACCGAAGGAACAAAGCCTTTTCGCAGACACGATGGAAAAACGTAAAGCATTACCATATAAAAAGGGTGAACTGATTTTACATAGTACATTTGGAGAAGGTGTTATCATGAAAATCGACGGTGGAATGGCAGAGATTGCCTTTGATTATCCACATGGCGTTAAAAAGATTATGTTAGCTGTTCCTGCTCTATCAAAGGTTAATAAAGTATGAGTAACAATCGGATCGAAGAATTAAGAAAATTAATTAGACAATACAATCATGAATATCATGTGCTTGATCATCCTAGTGTTAGCGATCAAGAATATGATCGTTGTATGCAAGAACTCATTCAACTTGAACATGATTATCCTGAGTTTTTTGATGCGAATTCACCAACTCAACAAGTAGGTGGTGCTGTTCTAGATAAGTTTACTAAAGTTAAGCATGATCAGATGATGTTATCTCTGGGTAATGTATACAATAAAGAAGAAGTGGATGCGTTTATTGATCGTGTGGTAAAAGAAACAGGTCTAGATGAGTTTTCACTTGAACTAAAAATTGATGGTCTCGCAATGAGTTTACGTTATGATCAAGGCCAATTTTTAAGAGCGATTACCCGTGGTGATGGTGAAGTTGGAGAAGATGTTAGTTTAAATGTTAAAACGATTAAATCGATTCCACTTAGAATTCAATATAATCTACCATTAGAAGTTCGTGGAGAAGTCTATCTTCCAAAGGCGCAGTTTGATCGAATCAATCGTGAAAAACGATTGAACAATGAAGAGGAATTTGCGAACCCACGCAATGCGGCTGCGGGTAGTATCCGACAACTTGATTCAAATATTGCGGCGAGTCGTAATCTAGATGCGTTTTGGTATTACTTAATTCAAGGCGACAAAATGGGCTTAACTTCACATACAGAAGCACTAAATTGGATGAAATCACAGGGATTTAAAGTGAATCCATATACGAAACGCTGTGTTGGAAAAGAAGAAGTTTGGAATACAATTGAAGAAATGAGTCAATTGAGACAAACACTTCCGTATGAAATTGATGGGATTGTATTAAAACTCAATAACTTTGAAGGTCAAAATAGATTAGGATTTACGGCAAAAACACCTCGTTGGGCTGTCGCATATAAATTCCCAGCAGAAGAAGTTGTGACGACTTTACAAGATATTTTTATTACGATCGGACGTACTGGAAAAGTGACGCCTAATGCACAATTAGCTCCTGTACGGATTGCAGGGACGAGCGTCAGTTTTGCGCAACTTCATAATGAAGATTTTATAAATTCGAAAGATATACGAATTAACGATAGCGTTGTCGTACGTAAAGCAGGTGAGATTATTCCTGAAGTGGTTCGATCACTTCCTGAAAGAAGAGATGGGTCTCAATCTATTTATGTTTTTCCTACCCATTGTCCACATTGTGATGGACCACTTGTAAGAGATGAGAATGAAGCAGCTCATTACTGCATCAATACCAATTGTGAGGCGAGAGTTGTCGAATCATTAGCTCATTTTGCGTCTCGTGATGCGATGAATATTGAAGGTTTAGGCACTAAAACGGTTGAGACATTACATCAGGCACATTTGCTTCATTCTATTGCGGATATCTATACATTAAATACAAAACGGAATGAGTTACTTAATTTGCCTGGATTCAAAGAAAAATCAGTGGATAACTTACTTCAAGCGATTGAGAATAGTAAGAATAATTCACTTGAAAAATTATTAACTGGATTAGGAATTCGACAAGTCGGTGAAAAGGCTGCACGTACACTCGCAAGTCAATATGATCATCTAGATTTATTATTAAATGTGAGTGTTGAAGAGTTAAGTCGAATTAAAGATATAGGACTTATTACGGCAAACTTTATTGTGTCCTATTTCCATGAGGAACATAATCTTAAACTCATAGATGAGTTAAGAAATGCGAATGTGAATTTCAATAGTTATCTTCCAAAAGTTGAAGTATCTCAGTATAGTGGTATGATAGTGGTTGTGACAGGAAGTATTCCTGGTTTTACACGTGAACAAGTAGAAGAATGGTTTAGAATTAAAGGCGCATCTGTAACATCATCGGTTTCTAAAAAGACGAATCTTGTGGTTTATGGAGATGCGGCGGGATCGAAGTTATCAAAAGCGAATGAACTTAATATTCGTACTCTCAGTGCGGAAGAATGGTTGAAGGAGGTATAGTGTGAAGAAGTTGATTGTTCTATGGATTATTCTCCTTTTATCTGCGTGTTCTTCGAATCAAGAAACGGGTGAGAACACGATTATTCAAGCAAATGATGAGGATGAATATAGTATAATATTACCGTTTGTGGCATCTGATATTCGTCAGTACCATGGTACATACCTAGGACGAGCTGATTTCTTAGAGATTGGTTCTAGACTTGAAGATAAGAGTAAAGAATACTTTAGTGTCGATGATTATTATTTATCTGAAGGACATGTTATATCGAACTCAGATTTATCAAAACTTGTTCGTCGTGAGAGTACGGAGAATCCGTATGGATTGAATCCACCTAGTGGAAGTGAATTCTTAGTGGGAACATCTGATATAGCGGTTTTAGATGCGGTTGTCGTTGCGGATATTATGGAAATTGATTTTTACCAACAAAGTGGTGGAAATGTTAGTTTAGCGGGTTTATCCTTTGCGATTGTATTAAATCAGAGCTTAAATACACCAGATGGTTTAGTGACTGTAAGTGATCAAGTTTTATATGATTATGGTTCGAATATGGGACGTAAGTTAGATCGCTACATTCGTAGTTTAAGTGACATGGAAGATATGCCAATCTATATTGCGTTATATGTGACAAATCCAACGGATGCGGTACTGCCTGGTCGATATATTGCGGATGGTTATTTTACCGCTCGTGGTGGTCAGTTTAATCCAAACAGTGAACAATGGGTTTTATTTCCTTCAGCACAAGCTACGACTCTGGATGCGGCTTTAGCGGATAAGTTTAATAACTTTAAATCATCGATTACGACATTTATTCCAGAAAGTATTGGGGTCATTGGTGAAGCACGTTATGTGGATAATCAAACCAATTTCTTGAGAATAACGTTGACTCTACAAGCTAAAACATATTCAGAAATTCGTGCATTAACTCAGTATACAACAGAGTTATTACAGGATTTAGATCAAAGAGATTATCCAATTGTTGTTCGTATTAATTCGATTTCTGAAACGTTGGTTTTAATCGAATTATCTGAAGATAATAAACTCGATATTATATATACGTATTAAGGAGAACATATGAAAGAAATGGATGTTAAGGGATTTAAAGCACTTGCGCTTCAATGTCGATTTGAATTAAGTGATGAAGAAGCACAAGATATTAAAAATGAGTTTGATGTATTAATCTCTCAAATGCGTTTATTGGATAAAATTGATACTGAAAATGTAGAGCCAATGGTCTATCCATTTGAAGAACCAACTTCTTTTTTAAGAGAAGATGTAGTTGAGAATGTTTTACCGATTAAAGAAGTATTAAAGAATGCGCCAAAAGAAAAAAATGGCTTTTTCGTGACTCAAAAGGTGGTAGGCTAATGGACATTAAGACATTAATTCAATCAACTTCTGTTGAGAAAAGAGTCAGTGATGCGGTAAACAAAGCGCATGCTGTACAAGATAAACTAAATGCGATGGTGAGTTTCATTGAACCATCTGAACAACTTAAAACGTTAGAATTCAAATCTAAAGATTATCCATTTTATGGAGTACCTGTTGTATTAAAAGATTTAGTGAATATGAAAGATACTCGTACAACTGGAAGTAGTGGAATATTAGATAACTATATTTCACCCTATGATGCGACAATCACAAAGAAATTAAAAGATGCTGGTGCCATTATTATCGGTAAATCATCCTGTGATACCTTTGGTATGGGTGGAACCAATATGACGGCTTGGACAGGTCCAGTTGCGAATCCATATGATTTATCTCGTATGTCAGGTGGATCATCAGGTGGTAGTGCTGTTTTAGTTGCGACAGGTGTTGTGCCTATGGCAATTGGGACAGATACAGGGGATTCTATTCGTAAACCTGCATCGTTTAATCATATCGTAGGATTTAAACCGACGTATGGTCGTATTTCTCGTTATGGGGTTATACCTTATGCATCTTCATTAGATCATGTGGGTGTCTTTACTGGGAATGTAAAGGATGCGGCGTTATCGCTTGAGGTTTTAGCTGGTCGTGATGATCATGATATGACTTCATCTTATTTACCAGTAGAAAAGTATAGTGACCTTTGTATCGGTGATTTAAAAGGTAAGCGTATCGGAATTATTCAGAATGTGATTGATTCTATTCATAATCCTGAAACATTAAATCAATTTAAAGAATTATGCCAAAAGTTAGAATCTAAGGGGGCAATAATATCTTCAATCCATTTGAATGAAGATTTGATGCATGCCTTTTTACCTACGTATTATATTATTGCGAATGCAGAGGCGACGGCTAATCATTCAAATTTAGATAGTTTAAGATTTGGTGTACTTAAAGAAGGTCAAACAATGGACGAGTCCATGATTCTTTCGCGTACTGCTGGATTTGGGAAGTTACTTAAAAAGAGATTTGTCATCGGTTCATACGCCTTGTTTACTGAAAATCAAGAGGAGGTTTTCCGTAAAGCTCAAAAAGTGAGAAGACTGATTGTAGAAGATGTTAAACGTGTCTTAGATAATGTGGATGTGATTATGGCTCCAGCTAGTGGACAAGGTGCACCTAAGTTTGATGATGCGTCTGCAGATCAACTATCCAAAGAATATTTGATTGCGGAGAATTATATGGCACTCGCAAATTTCTCTGGATATCCAAGTATTACTGTTCCGATGGGGATGGTTGATGGACTACCAGTTGGCGTTAACTTAACAGCGTATGCACACCATGATGCGAAATTATTAGATATTGCGTATGGTATTGAAAAAACAACAGGCATATTTAATGTGATTAAAGAGGTGACACAATGAATTACGAAACAGTTATAGGAATTGAAATACATTGTGAACTAAAAACAAAGACTAAGATGTTTTCATCTGCGCCAGTGAGTGTAAATAGTCAACCCAATACATGCGTAAATGAAATTGATTTAGGTCATCCTGGTACACTTCCTTCATTAAATAAGGAAGCTGTAAGATTATCCGTTATGGCATGTCATGCATTAAACTGTGAGATTGATCCTCTGATAAAGTTTGATCGTAAAAACTATTATTATTCTGATTTACCTAAAGGATTTCAAATTACCCAACAATTCCATCCAATTGGAAGAAATGGATACATTGATATTCCGACCGATAATGGAATAAAACATATTCGTATTAATCGTTTACACATGGAAGAAGATACCGCTAAACAATATCATTCTGGAGATGAAACTTGGATCGATTTCAATCGTGCTGGTACACCTCTTGTAGAGATCGTTTCGGAAGCCGATATTCGTTCTGCGCATGAGGCAATGATTTATGTCGAGAAGTTACGTAATATCTTAGTGTACTTAGGTGTTACAGATGGAAAGATGGAAGAAGGATCATTGCGTTGTGACATTAATATTTCACTTAGAGAAATGGGAACGGAAGAGTTTGGTGTAAAAACAGAGATTAAGAACTTAAACTCGATTTCTAATATTGAAAAAGCTATTCAAGCAGAAGTTATTCGCCAAACGGAACTCTTAGAAAGTAATCAACCGATTGAACAAGCAACACGTCGTTATGATGATGTTCAAAAGACGACCATCTTAATGCGTAAGAAAGAAGGAAGTGTGGATTATAAATACTTCCCTGAGCCGAATATTACACCTGTATTGATGGATCCAGTTTGGTTGAAATCGATTATTGATAACTTACCTGAACTTCCAGATCATCGTGAGAAACGTTATATGGATGCAGGTTTGAATGCGTATGATGCGGGTCAACTCATTCAAAATAAAGCATTATCCGATTTCTTTGATGAACTCATTAAAGAAACAAGTTATGTAAAGTTAGCTGCGAATTGGTGTTTATCTGATATTCTAGCGAATTTCTCAACGAAACAACTGCATGAAAAAGCATATTCTCTTAAAATAAAAGAAATGGGAAATATGATTAATGCCTTAGGTAAACAAGAAATTTCTTCTAAACAAGCGAAAGATATCTTTGTGGAACTCTTAAAAGGACATGATTATCATGCGACGGTTAAAGCATTAAACATTGAACAAGTATCTGATCAATCGGTATTGGTTCAAATGGTAGAAGATATTTTGAATGAAAATGAACAGTCTATCATTGATTATCATAATGGTAAGGATAGAGCATTAGGTTTCTTGATGGGTCAAATCATGAAGAAGTCAAAAGGACAGGCTAATCCTGTTATCACAAATCAATTATTATTAGAAGGATTGATGAAGAGAAAACCTTAATTTGAATCTAAATTGATTTGAGTTATAATAGAAACACGGAGATTCTATGACGAAACAAAAAAACTTTAAATTTAAATTCACATTTAGTAATATCGTCTTTGCGTTAGGGATTGCGTTTGTCTTAATTCCTAGCTTAGTGATTGGTGTTATTCTTCTACAGTCTAGTCTACAGACAGGAAGTGTTATTACAGGTAATCGTTTTAATAACGATTTAGAGCCTGAGATTACAAAAGACTTAATTGGTCTGACTGAGGAAGCAATCAATTCAGTTTCAACAGTAACACTGACTGAAATTAATTTAAAAGCTGCGACATTACGGATAACAGTGACGATTCCTTCTGGTTTAGATGAGGAAGATCGACTTGATTTAGTACAAGCTGTAATGGATAAGATAAATGGAGTTGTGCCATTTGCGGATTATTTTACGGCGACGGATACGAAAAAAATGTATGATCTAGAAGTCAATTTCATTGATCAAGTGGGTGATACTCGTACAACATTTATTCAGGTCGTTAAAAATGCGAATATGGAAACATTCTCTGTTCAAGATCTATTAACGCCTGTTAATCCTGAGTTAGCTCAACAATTATTAGATGAATTGAATGCGAAGAATAATGATAGTACAGATTCTGGTAATACAGACAATACAGATACAGAAAGTGAAGGAAACTAAGAGGCTTTGTCCTCTTTTTTAACGCAAAATGGAAAAGAACGAAATATTAAGATTAAAAGCAGTGGATTACACGGAACAAGGACAAGGCGTCTGTAAATTAGATGGTTTTGTGGTCTTTGTGAAGGATATGTTAGTGGGTGAAGAAGCGGATGTACATATCTTAAAAGTAAATAAGAATTTAGCGTATGGAAGAGTGAAAGAGTTTATTTCTAAAAGTAAAGATCGAGTTGTGCCAACTTGTCCAATTGCCTATTCATGTGGTGGTTGTCAAATTCAACATATGTCCTATGAACATCAATTGAGTTTCAAACACAATCATGTCAAACATTTATTTGAACGTTCTTTTGATCAAACCCTAACCATTAATCCAATTATTGGAATGGAAGATCCTTGGATGTATCGTAATAAATCACAGGTTCCTTTTGAGACTAAAAAAGGATTAACTTATGGTTTCTATCGTGCACATAGTCATGATATTCTTCCATTTGAGACCTGTTATATTCAAAATGATGATAGTAATAAAATTCTGAAGTTTATTAAAGACTTTTACATTGAACATGATGTTAAACCTGATCATCTAAGGCATGTTTTAATTAAAAAAGGAATAGTGAGTAATGAACTTATGGTTGTGTTTATTCATAAGAATAAACATCTACCTTTACAAGATGAAATCGTTGAAGCACTTAAAGAAGCTTTCCCAACAATCAAGGCAATCTTATTAAATGTTAATCCTGGGGATGATAATGTCATCCTAGGTAAGAAGACAATTCAATTAACGGTAGATTCAACGATTACGGATCAATTAGGTGATTTTAAGTTCCAAATTTCTGCATCTTCTTTCTACCAAGTTAATCCTGTTCAGGCTAAAAAATTATATGAAACAGCGATAAATTGCGCTGATATTCAAGAAGATGAAACAGTGCTCGATTTATATTGTGGTATTGGCACAATCGCATTGTTCGCAAGTCAAAAGGCTAAACAAGTCTATGGTGTTGAGATTAACCCTCAATCCATTGAAGATGCGAAGATTAATGCGGAGTTGAATAATGTGTCCAATATTGAATTTATTGCGGCAGATTCAGCTCAAGCTACTAAAACATTTGTAGAAAATAACATTCAAATGGATGTGATTGTAGTCGATCCTCCTCGTAAAGGATTAGATCAAGAGACGATCAATTCTATTCTTACTTTAGAACCATCTCGTTTAGTCTATGTATCATGTGACCCATCGACATTAGTTAGAGATTGTGTATTACTACAAGACAAGTATGAAATTAAATCAATTCAACCAGTGGACATGTTCCCTCAAACATTCCATGTTGAGACGGTAGTATTGATGTCAAGGGTTAACAAGTAAGTGTAGTAAGAAGCTTGTAAACAAAGGCTTTCCGGGGTTTTCGAGTGAAATTTCGAAGTGATGAAAACGTGAAAATATCTGTTCGCGGGAACAAGTCCAAAGGCATGATTTTGAACGTGACAGAGCGATTTAGATAACATGCGTTTGCGTGTGGTCGATTTAGATAACATGGGCAGGCTATGGTCGATTTAGATGTTGTTGATTTTTCTGGGGTATGTGATTGGGTTAGATGTAAGTAGAGTAATTCAAAAAGAATTGGCCGTCAGCTCTGGATAGGTATTATCCAGCTGGCGGTATTTTTTCATTGACAGGGTTAGAAAAGGCTGGTAAAATGTAATCAGTATTACAAGTAATCAGTATTACAATTTCATGAGGTGAATATGTTGTACGATAAGGAATGGTTAATATTGAACTTCACTTTACCCAAAGAACAGTCAAGAGTAAGGGTAAGTGTTTGGAGAAAACTAAAAAAATGCGGATCTGTTAGCATTGGCCAATCAATGTGGGCGCTTCCTATTTCAGATAAACATTTAGAAATTTTCAGTGAAATATCTAAAGAGATAATCGAGAATACCGGCAATGCATATATTGCCAATGCGGACTTCCTGAATGCAGGAAGCAGTGAGGATATAGTTAATCTGTTTAAAAAAGCACGAGACGAAGAGTATCAGGAGTTTTTGGAAAAATGTGATGATTATTTTCATGAAATAAAGAAGGAAACGGAAAGAAAAAACTTTACATTTGTTGAGCTTGAAGAAAACGAAGATGAATATAACAAACTTGTGGAGTGGTTAAATAAGATAACGTTAAGGGACTTTTTTATAGCCCCGTTAAAAGAACAAGCAGATGAAGGGCTAATAAAATGCAAGCAATTGTTAGAGGTGTTTAGCGACAGGGTCTACAAAGCAAATGAAGAAGAATAAATAACAGGAGAATCTTAAATTATGAGTAGTCAATCAAAAAATCGTTTTACACCGGCTATTACGGTGATCATAATATTCGGCATTATAAGTATGCTTGGCGATGTAGTTTATGAAACAGCGAGAAGCGCCAATAGCCAGTATTTAAATTTACTCAGCATCAGCGCTGCTCAAGTAGGGTTGGTTTTTGGACTTGGGGAGTTCCTGGGATATTTTCTTAGGTTAGTTGCAGGGATCATATCAGATAAAAGTGGCAGGCACTGGCCATTTATGTTCCTTGGTTATGGAATGCTTCTGGTTGTTCCGCTGATTGGATTCACAATGAACTGGAATATTCTTGTTGTCCTAATTCTAATGGAGAGAATCGGAAAAGCACTGCGAAGCCCGGCCAAGGATACAATTCTATCCGGTGTTGCGGAAAATCAGGTTGGAGTCGGGTTTGCGTTTGGACTGCAAGAAGCCTTGGACCAAATTGGCGCATTCATCGGCCCGCTTATTTTTACTGCAGTCTTTTATTTCACAGGTAAGAACGGCATCGCACAGTACCGGTTAGGCTATAATTCTCTTTTTGTCCCATTTGTGTTTTTGATGATTTTCCTGACATATGCCTACAGAAGAATCAAACGCGAAAATCTGATTCCTGCAGTTGCAAAAAGAGAGTTTCATTCAGAGAATCTTAAGCCTATATTTTGGATATATACGGCTTTCACCTTTTTCTGCACTCTAGGGTTTGTAAATTTCAGTACAGTAGGCTACCATCTTAAAGCGAATAATCTTATGACAGACGGCAACATAACGCTGGTATATTCGGCAGCAATGATTGTAGATGCCGCTACAGCTTTAGTCGTTGGAAAGGCTTATGATCGGTTAAAAGTTAAGTCGGGAATGAGGACCGGAGGTATACTGGTATTAATGGCGATTCCATTAATAACTATGCTGTTGCCGATTTTAACATTGAGCAATTCAACTACGCTCATCGTTATTGGTATGGTTGTTTTTGGTATCGTCATGGGTACGCATGAAACGGTTATGCGTTCTGCTATTGCTGATATAACGCCATTTCACAAAAGAGGGACCGGATATGGGGTATTTAACACGAGCTACGGTCTGGCTTTGCTTGGAGGTGCGGCGTTGATGGGATTGCTTTACGATATGAACAGAATAAGTATTATTATTGCATTCACGTGTTTTGTAGAACTGATTGCCACTATTCTCTATATCAAAATGAACAATATGATCAAGAATAGCCATCAGGTGAAGTCATAAATAGGAGAATGAGATTTGAATTTAAAAGATAGAGCAAAACAATTAAAAACAGATATTCCGGCAGTGTTTTTAAGCCTGCAAAGCAATGACACGCCACTGGTGGCCAAGATTCTTGCAGCTATCACTTTGGTATACGCACTATCGCCCATAGATTTGATTCCGGACTTTATACCTGTACTTGGTTATTTTGACGACATTATCATACTGCCTGGGCTCATCGCCTTAACAATCAGGTTCATTCCTAAACATACTTTTGACCGGTTTAGAAAACAGGCAGAGGGGATGTGGCAGAATGGTAAGCCTAAGAAATGGTACTACGCAATTCCCTTTGCTTTGATTTGGTTAATTTTTATCTGGCTGATTGCCAAAGCCTTATTTTTATAAGTGTGATGACATTTTTGAACTGTGGCATAACGATATTAGGAGAGCAAGCCACCCTTGTAGATTTAACAATCTCTCAGGGTGACCTGCTCTCTTATTCATTTATATCGACGTTGATACCTGATTTGAACCCAATAGAGTATTTGTCCTCATAGACAGTGACCTTTTCAATCAGCCGCCGAACAAGTGCCTCGTCGTATTTGATCAGGGCAGTGGGTTGCTCCTGAAGAAATGCGCTCATGTCGGTGATACGTTTTTGCAGTTCATCCCGACCGAGGTTCTCGACCTGAGCCTTCTGCTTCTCTTCACGCAGGCGATAGATTTCATCGCCGACCTTCTCGTAGTCAGCCTTTGAGTTGGCGAGCTTCAAGAGTTCTGCTTGAAGTTCTGTAAGCCGTTTGTCGATTGCGGTAAGGGTATGACTGTTTTCGTGACAAATTACGGTTTCGATATTTTTCTGCAGCGTGATGAGAAAATGATCTTTATCACATAAAACTTGGTTGATTGCCTCAACCGCCACTTCGTGAAAAGGAAACCATCCTGCCGCTTTTAATTGAAAACATTTATAAAAGCAGCCTGGAAGAAAAAACTGATGATCGCATAAAAGAGGTTGATGAACAAATAAAAACACTCCAGCACGAGCTTTTGGCAACAGCCAGTAATAAGAACGCTGGCGATGAACCTGGTATGGAAATAAGAAGGCTTCGCGAGGAGAAGCAGACCATCCAGGCTGAGGATGCTTCACGCCAAGATCGGAAGAAACGAATAGATGAACTTATTGCTTTCCTCGAAGACCTACCTTGTGAACTTACCGAATATGATGAGCAATTTGTGAAGACGCTCATCGAAAAGATAACCGTATTCGAAAACCATTTTATTGTGGAATTTAAGTCTGGAATCGAGATCGAAATTAACGAATAATTTGTAATATAATTTCACCCGCAGCTCTTATATTGAGTTGCGGGTTTTCTGCTTGTAAACATTTCATTGTTGTTTGAAACCAAATGGTTTATAATGTTTATATTGAGTTGTGGAGGGATCATAATGAAAACTTCTGATATGATACGACAGTTGTGTGAACAAATGAATATCAGCGTTTCCGAGTTGGCCAGACGCTTAGGCCAGTCCCCACAAAATTTCGGGAAGAAGCTAAAGCGTGAGACGATTACTTTAGAAGAACTTAAGACCATAGCAGACGTTTTGGATGTTAAGTTTGAACAGACTTTTATTTTGCCTGATGGCAAAGAAATAAAGTCAGGAAGTGAGTAAGGGAGGCGCTCGATATGATGATTAGCCCGGAAGGCTACTACGAAGAATATCTCAGAGGAAAAACTAAAACGCAGATTATGAGCACTATTCGTGGTCTAAAGCAAGAAATAGGCCGTCTTAAAAATACGATGGAAAGCCCAGAGTATGGCCAAGAAGAAATTGTGCATCCGAGTGAAGATACGCGCTTTCACTGGACTCGAGAGTATTTAGAAAGAGCCAAGCAAGCCTATGCTGAGGCTGGTGGAAATTATACTTTATCAAAATCAGAAGAAAAGGCTGTTGACTTTGATTCAAACATGGGTTTCATCAGCAAGATTACTTTTAGCATTGGCGGATTCTTTGGTGGTTACCGTAGCTATGTGGTAGAACTGTCAGATGAGTTTAAAGCCTATACAAAATTATGGGATGATGAAGAACCACTTGTTTTACTAGATGAAAATAATGAGCCTTTTACAAAGAAAACTTACATAGCTGCTCTGACTGATCTTCACATTGGTGAATGGCGCAGAAGATATTCAACTCAGCGCTTTGGGTACACAGTGTGTGATGGCACGCAGTGGGAGTTGGAATTTGAATATAATAATGGACACAAACCGGTAAGGTTTGATGGTGATAACTCATACCCGTATAACTTCGATAAGTTTCAGATGTTATTTGGCATTGACGAAACTGAGGGGGACGAGGATGAGTAAATTTAGCTTTTTGACAAAGTACATACAGATGATCCAGTCGGATAGGATTGGCGAATGGATTGTTGATAAAGAAAACGATGGAACACCAGAGCATCCGATTCAAATGCCATTTGTGGGATATTCAAGAATGGTGGATTCTTTCCATGAGGATTTATATAAATACTGTGATGAACACCCAGAATATGAACACACCCGTTATGGTGAAACGCTTGAAAAGAACAACATTGAATGGAGTACAGAATCAATGCAGGCAGCTGATGTGTCAAAATTAGATGCAAAATGTGTGATAGCAATCTTGATTGGAGCTGTTCGAGCAGAACGTTTTTGCGATGGTGCATTGTTAAATTTCTTTGAGAGTGGTTGCATTTTGAAGTGGCTTGAAAGATTAAACAATATTGAGTAAATGGGGGATCATATGACGAATTTAATGAAATCCGATATTAAGTTAGAAACGAAGCTTGTTGGTACCGTTGATGGGAAATTTCACATTCCCTCATATCAAAGAGGATATCGATGGGAAAAAGACCAAGTCTATCGTTTGCTTGATGATATTTATACCAATGGGGCAAAGAGCTACTGTTTGCAGCCGGTTGTGGTTAGAAAACTAACCGACCGATATGAACTCATCGATGGACAGCAGAGATTAACTACACTATATATCTTATTAAAATACATTCAGAAAGAATATAAACCAAGGATAAAACTCAATTATTCTTTAAACTATGAGACTAGGACTGATTCTGAAGCATTTTTAGATTCCATTGATGAGATGTTAGCAGAAACAAATATTGATTTTTTCTATATATATAATGCGAATCGAACAATAGATGGGTGGTTTAAAGGCCAGAAAGACGATGTTATCGCTGCTGATAAAATATATGAATATCTTGCAGAACGCGTTAAAATCATCTGGTATGAGGTGGATGAATCTGAAGATGCCATAGCACTATTTACGCGTCTCAATATTGGTAAAATACCACTGACGAGCGCAGAACTAGTTAAAGCGATGTTCCTGAGCCGAGACAATAATTGTGAAATGGACAGAAAGAAGCAGGAAGAGGTATCTCTCCAATGGGACAATATTGAAAAGGATCTGCACAATAACTCTTTATGGTATTTTTTAACTAATCATTCAAAAGCAAAATATCAAACACGTATTGATCTTATCTTAGATTTAATTTCTGGCAAGTCGGCGGATAATAAAGAAAAATACTTTACTTTCTTTTATTTTGATGAGTTAAATCAAGATGAAAACCTTAATGAGATTTGGAAGGAAATCCAGCATACATTTCTAATTCTCAAAGACTGGTATGAAGATCACGAGCTCTACCACAAAATTGGCTACTTGATCACCTCAAATACAAAAACGCTGCAGGATATTTTTATGTTATCTAAACGAGAAATAGATGGAAGAGGGATAACAAAAAAACAATTTAAATCAGAATTAGACGCATATATCAAGAAAAGTATTGACATAAAAACCAGTTACTCTGAACTCAGCTATGAAAAGCCTTTAGATTATACAAGAATCAGCAAACTGCTACTCCTATTTAATGTTGAATCCGTTCGGCAAAACGGCGAGCAGACTAATTGGTTCCCGTTTGAAAAATTCAAATATCAGGAAACGAGCAAGGTTGCCTGGAGTTTAGAGCATATACATGCGCAACAGTCAGAAGGTATGCAAAAGCAAGATGATTGGAAAGAGTGGATAAGATTGCACATTCCTTCGATTGTATGCCTTGGCAATGGTAACGAAGTACTTGCAGATGAAATGAAAAATGCCTGTGATAAGGAGCGGTTGGAGCGTGAGGAGTTTGAAGATATCCAGCAAAAAGTAATTCAAAAATTATCTGCACAAGGCAATACTGAGTACCTGCATTCTATTGCAAATCTGGCTTTGCTTAATATGAGCGATAACGCAGCATTAAATAATTCTACTTTTGATGTTAAGCGGAACGCAATTATTGAAATGGACAAGAAAGGTCAATTTATTCCATTTTGCACAAAGATGGTTTTCTTGAAATACTATACACCGTCAGAAGGGAATCAACTGCATTTCTGGGGACAACCAGATCGAATCGCATATATTAAAGCGATCAATAGCACACTGAAAAATTACCTAGCTGAAGAAATTTCTATCGAAAAGGAGGCTGAATAATATGGGAACAGCACTTAATACTTTCATTGAAATATTTAATACCAGTTTCGATATTGGCGAAGAAGCTGTCCAGATGAAAAAGATAGTAATTCCAATTATTCAGCGTGATTATGCCCAGGGCCGTATAGATCCGGAGGTTAATCGAATTCGGGAGCGGTTTCTGGACTCCATGCACCAAGCTATAAAGGCTGATCCAATCACATTGGATTTTGTCTATGGAGACGTCAATGAGCATGGTGTTATGACACCTCTAGACGGCCAGCAACGACTTACGGCACTGTTTTTACTCCATTGGTATGCTGCGAAGAAAGAAAATGTAAATACTACAGATTATCTTTTTTTAGAAAGTTTCAGCTATGAGACACGATACAGTGCACGTGATTTCTGTTCTTTCCTAATCAAATTTAATCCAACATTTAAAAAAAATCTTTCTGAGGAAATCGTTGACCAGGCATGGTTTCCGCTCGATTGGAAAAAAGATCCGACAATAAGCTCTATGTTGGTGATGCTTGATGCAATCCAGGATGAATTCTCTGATACACAGGGAATTTGGGCTAGGTTAAAGGATAAGGCAATAACATTCTATTTTCTTCCGATCAAAGACATGGGCCTCACCGATGAATTATATATTAAGATGAATTCTCGTGGGAAACCATTGACGCAATTTGAGCATTTCAAAGCTGAATTGGAACGTGAACTTCGTAAGCTTGATGAAACTACATCAAAACGCGTCATCAAGAAGATTGACATTGATTGGACGGATATGCTTTGGAGATACCGTGGCAACGATAATGTTATTGATGATGAATTTTTACGTTACTTTAGGTTTATTTGTGACATTATTTGTTACCAGAGTGGGGGAACCACTCAAGGCAAGAGTAACGATGAATTCGACCTTTTAAAAGAGTATTTTTCTGCCAAGAACGAAAATGTGATGGCCAATATCAAAACACTCGAAGATTATTTTGACTGTTGGTGCTGTCTTCAGGGCGATAACGCTCCGGACAAATTCCTCGAACGGTTTATTTCCTACGAATACCATCCTGGCAAAATTAAAGTTGAAAAAAGGTACGGTATTAACATTTTCAAAGACTGTGTCCGAAATTATGCTGATATATCGGGGAATGGTAACAGGCTATTTCCATTGAACAGGATAGTTCTTTTATATGCAATTGTCTCCTATCTCCTAAATAAAGACACTATATCCAATGATGAATTTTCAAGAAGAATTAGAATCGTAAACAATCTAATACAGAATTCAGAAGATGAGATCAGCGATAGTGAGCGCAGAACCAGCGGAAATAGAATGCCAACGATTTTAAAGCAGGTTGATGCCATTATTAAAACCGGAAAAATAGACGAAACCATTGAAAAAAACTTCAATACAAGTCAATTGGCTGAGGAAGCCTTAAAGATTAGTTGGGTCGAGAAAAATCCAGACAAAGCAGAAGCATTATTTGAGTTAGAAGATCATGATTTGCTTCAAGGACAGATTGGAATTATTGGATTAAATCATCCGGAATTTTTTCCGCGTTTTCGAACTTTGTTTTCCTGCAAATGGGACCTTGTTGATTGCGCACTCGTGACAATCGGTAGCTTCGGGCAAAGAGAGAAAAAAGGAAGATATCAATTAGGAACGAAGTCGAATAAGAACACGAAAGCTTGGCGAAATCTCTTTCACAAGAGCAGTAATGAAGGTTTTGATAGAACGAAAGAAGTCCTCGCACAATTATTGTCTCGAAAGGATTCGTTTGATGACGAACTGTTATCCAATATTATCAATACTTACATTACAGAATGTGAAACCAACAAAAACTATGAATGGCGATATTATTACGTTAAATACAATCTTTTCAGACCAGGTAGCTATGGAAAGTATTACTGGGACAATTTTGAGAAACAACCATACGAATTTTACGTTATGTTAACAGAATCAAAGCTGTCTGAAAACTCATATCAGCCTTTCTTGAGGGCGGTTTATAGAAATAAGCTGTCAAAAGATCATTATGGGCAGCGCGCTATTGATGGTGACAATTATGTTGTTTGTACAAACTCAGCCTATGTTGTTAAGAATGCTGCTACTAATGTGGAAGTCGAAAGGATAACTATCGCACAAAATGACAAGGGCATTGACACTGAAGATAGAATCATAAAACTTCAGTTAAGTTTGGAGAAATAGAAGGCCAGCACAGATTCGATTGTTTCGAGCGAGAAATGCTATCTCAATGCAATGGAGGGTTGAAATGGAGGAAATCATAAAAAGCAATAATTCTCTTATAGACTTAAAGAGTCCGGTATTGGATGAATTATCTCCTTATTCCGCGGCATATCCCGTTGAGCTTTTATCAAATGGTTTAAAGTTGAAACTTGCTCAGGCAGGAAATATTGTTGAAAGTGTTTATAGGTCAGTATCAAAAACATCTCCGAATGTTGCACAGGTACACGAGGCGACTAAGAAGGGGTACAAATATGTTGTAGACGCTACTGAAAGCACTCTGGACGCTATTGAAAGTGGCAAGATTAAGTTAACAACAGAAAACTCTGGTAAAATGTTCGCTCAGATTCGAGAAGTTAATGGTCATTACGGTTCGAAGTTACCGATAAAGAAAGAAGTCTTCGCAAAAGGCATCGATCCAATCCAGATGGCTAATGCATTGCAAATGAAAGCACTTCAAGAACAAGTTCAGCAGATTGCTGACCAGATAGCTATCATAGACCATAGTGTTATAGAAGTAATACAAGGCCAGCAAAATGACAGAATTGGACTATATTACAGCGGATTGACATTATACTTAGAAGCCAGAAATGTTAATGATCCAGAAATGAAGAGGGCTTTGATTGCACAATCTTTAAGAGCTCTTTCGGAGGCAAGATTCCAACTTGGACTTACAATGCAATCAGATATCAAGTATCTTGCTGATGGTGATTATAAGATTGGCAAAGGAAAAAGTGTTGAATTAATCGACAAACGGATTGATAGCATTAATCAATCATTCGCGTTTATTCATCAAGCTACAATGCTTCGAGCTGGAATCTATTGCAACGAGGGTGAATTGTCGGCTATGTCAACTGTCCTCAATGAATATTCATATTTCATTGATAGCACCATAGCGAAGAACGCAGGCATACTTGCCCAATGTGATAAAACAGATGCCGGAACAGATAAAGGTGTATGGAAAACAAGAGCTAAGTTGAAACTTGATGTATCTAAGTTTAACAAGCAATTAAATGCGACTGATAAGACGATTTATCTTGGCGTTTCTTAGAAGAACGAGTGATGGGAAAAATTAAAGGTTGTGGCAATGAGTCATGCGAGTCTCATAGGAAGAAAATTACTTACAAAGAGTCAGAGACTTTTTGCTCAAAATGTGGGAATTCTCTGGTTTATATATGCAAGGATTGTTATACACAGTTACCGGACGATACTGAGAAATACTGTGTAAGATGCCATGCAAAGCATGATGATAGAAAAGATAAGGCTAAGAAAGTTGCAGCCGGTGTTGGCACCGGAGCTTTAGCAGTTGGGGGTGTTATGTTTAAATATGGTAAGAAAGCACTTGATGTGGTGAGAAAAGTCAAGGGTTGATATGTTTCCACGAACAGACAAAACCAATGATATGTTCCCTCATACCTAGGGAGCCATAAATATACCGTTGACATGTTCCCACTAACGTGAGGTATTGAAATTGGCCAAATGACATCGGTTGTCTAAACTCCGGCCATGTAGAGACGGTAGTGTTGTTAACGCATAAGAAGTAATTCAACAGTAAATTGATGTGAGTCAAGTGTGACTATTTTTAGGAGAGAATTTTTATGCCAATAAAAATAGATTATTTAGGTCATAGCGGTTTCTTTGCCGAAACAGATAAAACAATGTTTATATTTGATTATTACTATGGAGATCTTTCGTTCATAGGTAATAAGTCAGTTGAAAAACCTCTGTTTGTGTTTTCAAGTCATGGGCACGGAGATCATTTTAACCCTGAGATTTTTTCAATTGTTAATACTCACAAGAATACAAAATATCTCTTATCATTTGATATCAAAGGTAAACCTACAATACCAAAGGATCTAGACATTCTTTATTTAGATTCAAATATGACCTATGAAATCATAGAACTAGGTACTGTTAAAACACTTCAATCAACTGATGAAGGTGTTGCCTTTCTAGTCGAAACACCAAGTGAAACACTATTTTATGCTGGTGATCTTCATTGGTGGGACTGGCCAGGTGAAGATTTAGAATGGCTTGAGAATCAAGAGATCGTTTTCAAACGAGAGATTGGTAAACTCACGAATAAGTCCATCGACATTGCATTTGCGGTGTTAGATTGTCGATTAGAAGAGAATTATGCAAAGGGTATGTTGCATATTTTATCAGAATTACAGCCACGGTATGTTCTACCTATGCACTTTTGGGAAGATAGAAGTGTTGTAAAACGTTTTAAAGAATTACCAGAAACAAATAATATTGATACAATAATTCTAGATACTACAAAAGAAACTCATTGGGAACTATAAAAATAGGAGAAAAATAGTATGAAATTTAAAATGATTCATGAAAACTACAATGTGTCTAATCTTGAACGGTCATTATCTTTCTATGACCAAGCGCTTGGACTTAAAGAAAAACGTCGTAAAGTTGCACAAGATGGTTCATTCATTATTGTATATATTGGAAATGAAGAAAGTGAATTTGAACTTGAGTTAACATGGCTTAAAGATCATCCTCAACCATATGATATTGGTGAAGAGGAGTTTCATCTTGCGTTTAAAACGGATGATTTTAAAGCTGCACATGATCTTCATGAGAAGATGGGTTGTATATGTTATGAAAATCCATCTATGGGAATCTATTTTATACAAGATCCAGATGGATACTGGTTGGAAATTATTCCAACTCGTTAATCTATTTAAACATCGAAGGTTATTAGTTTATTTGATTTTTAATTTCTTCTAACATTCAATGCATTAAGCTAATAAATTAGTTATATAAGAGAATTCGGATACATTTCAATGGAGTTTTAAACATGGAATAGTTTAAGTAATAGCTTTTAATGTAAATAATAAAATTACTTTAAGAATTAGTTTGTCAAACGGATAGAAATTAAATCTTATAAAAGTGATAGAATTTAGGAAAACTTTCTAACAGATTTTTTGATTTTAAAGAATATCGTTATCTTATTCAAAAATTTTTTTAAATGGATTTAATCAACTGTATAATAAAGTTGATTCTTTTATTATTTAGATAGATAAAAGTAGAGAGTAAATGTTTAAGTTATGATTCGTGCAAAGCTTGATTCAAAATACCAAATTATTCAAAACAACTTAAAAATTGATTGTAATAGATGCAGTGGTTTGTGCTGTGTGGCTTTGTTTTGTGCAAAATCTGATGGTTTCCCTGAAAATAAAGAGTCAGGGATACCATGTAAATATTTAAATTCTAACTTTCAATGTGATATTCATTCAAAATTAATTGAAATGAAAATGAAAGGATGTATTGCATATGATTGTTTTGGTTCTGGTCAAAAAGTAACAAAAGACATTTTTCCAACAATTAATTGGAAAACAAATAAAGATAAATCAAAAGAAATTTTTGAAACATTTCTTGTTGTTTTTCAACTTCACCAGATGGAATGGTATTTGTTGGAGTCGATGGCACTTGTAAAAGATAAATACCTAATTGATAGTATTGAGAAACTGATTAGTAAAATTGAAATAGTACTTAAACAACCTTATAATAAAATCTTGAACTTTGATTTAAACACATTTCGACTTGAAGTAAATCCTGTTTTAAAATCAATAAGTAAACAATTTGCAAGTAATAACCGGTTTAATGAAAAAGATTTAATAGGAAAAAATTTTAGAAAAGCAAACTTAGATGGTCATGATTTTAGTATGTCTCTTTTAATTGCGGCGAATTTTGAAGGGTGTAGCTTAAAAAACACAAATTTTCTTGGTGCAGATTTAAGAGATACAAATTTTAGAAATACTGATTTAAGTTCTTGTATATTCTTAACTCAAATTCAAATTAACTCTTCTCAAGGTAATTCAAATACAATCTTGCCTGAACATCTAACTTATCCTATCTCCTGGGACAAAGATAAAGTGTTTAAATAATTAAGTGTAGTATTTAATGCATAAAATACTCTTTATTGACTTGATAAACATTAAACTATAGAGTTTACTTACATGGTTATACTTATTACTGGCGCAACCCATACAGGGAAAACATTATTGGCACAAAGAATCATGGAGGAGTATCATATTCCTTATTTTTCGATGGATCATTTGAAAATGGGATTGATTCGAAGCCAAAATACCAACATATCTGTTGATGATGATGAAAAACTAACAAACTATTTATGGCCAATTGTTAGGGAGATGATTAAAACTGCAATTGAGAATAAACAGAGTTTAATTGTGGAAGGGTGTTATATTCCATTTAATTGGAAGAATGATTTTGAAATGAATTACCTTAAACATATAGAATTTATATGTTTATGTATGACAAGTGAATATATAGAAAATAATTATGATGTCATTCTTAAAAAAGGATCTATTATTGAATCTCGTTTAGAGGATGATTTTTACACAAAGGAATTATTACTAAATCAAAACAAGTTTTATTACAATGGTTGTAAAGAGAACCAACTATATGTACAGATGATTGAATCAGAATATGAGGTTGAGATAAATAAGATGTTTAAAACATACTTTAGATAGGGTCTTTTATATGAATAAAGAATGGTCAGATCTTAATAAGTTAATGCAAATTCAATTAAAGAAATCAGATACTTTTGATAATGGAATACAAACATTATTTGAATTAAGATATCAATGTATGAATGTAATTGACCAATTTCGAGATACTTTAAGTAATAAAGATTTCTATCAAATGCCTTTTATGAATGCGAAGGGATATCATTCAAAAACGATTGCTTATTCACTATGGCATATATTTAGAATTGAAGATATCGTGTTAAATACATTAATCATGAATCAAACACAAGTATACTTTAGACTTGATTATTATAAGAGAATTAATTCTCCTATACGAACAACTGGAAATGAGCTTAAAGGAATAGAGATAGAAGACTTTTCTAAACAATTAGATTTAGAATCATTATATCGATATATTCATGATGTAAAGGAAAATACAGAACGAATTCTAAGTCAATTAAAATACAGTGATATGAAAAGACGATTTACTGAATTAGATAAACAACACGTACTAGACTTATGTGTTGTGAGTGAAGACAAAGATGCATATTGGTTAATTGATTATTGGTGTAGTAAGGATATTAGGGGGTTAATCCAAATGCCATTTTCAAGACATTGGATAATGCATATTGAGGCAAGTAATAGAATTAAAAATAAAATATTAAATAATGAATAAAAATAGTTTGTACATAGAAATGGTTTGAGTTTTATATACGATTATTTTTGTATTTTGATTTTGAGTTATAATGAGTTTAGGAGTTAAACTATGGAAAATAAATACACTATAATCAAGCAGGGGATTCAAGTCACAATTACTTCGATTCTATTGTTGGGTTTTGCGTTTCTTGTTTATTTTTTGTTGTTTAGATTGTTTGAAGATAATATAACAACCTATGGATTCGTTTCTTTCTTAAGAGTGGGGTATGGTGTTTTATGGCTAATACTCTGTATATTATTTTATTTGACTCATTTCAAAGATTGGCTAAAAGCATGTTTCTTAAATGTGGGTGTTTCAGTTTTCCTTATATCGATTTCAGTTCAATTGTATGATAAACCATTCATTGGATTAATAATTTCTTTGTGTACTTACATGATTTGTTTATTCTTATTATTTCGATTTAAAATGAAATGGTATCACTATTTTGCATTATTCCTTAGTCTACCATTCTTATTCATTTATATATGATAAAGGATCCAAAATGGAACTTAAAAAAGTAGATTTATCAAATGTTTGGGAGTTAACTAAGTTAAAAGTAAAAGATGAACAAAAGAACTTTGTGGCTCCTAATAATATAAGTATTATAGAAGCGTATGCGACGATTCAATCTGGGTATATTGCGCTTCCTTTTGGAATATATGAAGATGAACGATATGTTGGTTTTTTAATGTTAGGGTATGATACAAACGGTGATGAAAATGAACCAGAAATTGTTCGTCATAACTACTGTATCTGGAGATTTATGATTGATGAAAAATACCAAGGTTTAGGATATGGTAAAAAGGCTATGGAATGCGTTATGACTTATATAAAGACATTTCCATGTGGAGAGGCTAAATATTGTTGGTTATCTTATGAACCTGAGAATGAAGATGCGAAAGCACTCTATTCAAAGTTTGGTTTTATTGAAAATGGCGATATGTGTGGGGATGAAGTAGTGGCCATTTGTTCACTCTCATAAGTAAATTGAAAGCAATATCATGAAGGACGACAATTTTCAATTATTAAGAAACCCCAATATTGAACCTACGGATTCTGTTTTGAATGATTCACTTAAGGATGCTTATCCAAGTTATCTACTGTTTCTTAATCTTCTAAAACAAATCGATGTTGATTTAGTATGGAGATACTATACAGATGGTAAGGCATGGTTGGCAAAGGGGATTTATCGTTGGACTGGTAAAAAAGGATCAGATAAAGAGATGAGTGTTTTTTGGTGTTCGATTTGGAATGGATTCTTTAAAATAGTTATCTATATACCAGAAGATAAAAGAGAAGATATACAAAATTTGCAGATTGATGATAATCTGAAGATTAAGATTCGTGAAATTAAGAGGATGGGTGAAACATTTAGGACATTACCAATTGTCTTTGATATTCATTCAAATGAAGAATTAGAATCAATTCTCAAAATAATTGTATATAAAAAAGGACTAAGAAAATGAATCAAGTAAATTTTATTAAGAAACCAATTATTATAGGGAATAGAGTTATACTTCGACCATTTGAGAATCAAGATATTGAACCAATGATTACGATCTTAAATGAACCAGAACTCAAAAAGCTTACAGGATCTGTCACAAATGATCGTGATGCGAATATAGAGATGGATGAAGAAGAAAGAAAAAGAGTTGAGGATTGGTATAAATCACGTAATGACCAAACGGATCGTTTAGATCTAGCAATTGTTATGAAAGAAACCAATCAAATTATTGGTGAGCTTGTATTTAATGAGTATGATGATTGTACCAATAATGTCAATTTTAGGGTTTTGATAAGTCAATCTTATCGTAATAGAGGATTGGGAAGTGAAGCCATTCAATTATTTGTTCAATATGGATTTGAAGAACTCTGTTTACATAAAATTAGTTTAGAGGTGTTTAGTTTTAACCCTAGAGCAGAAAGAGTTTATACAAAAATAGGATTTAAATTAGAAGGAATAAAAAGAGAAGATTTTAACTATAATGATGAATATATTGATACTAAGATATATGGATTATTAAGAAGTGAATACAATCAGATAATTAGATAGATGAAAATATGAGAAAAATTATTAAGTTGATAATGTTTTTTGTATTACTCAGTTTAAGTGCTTGTGGTGGCAGTGTTAAGAATGTAAATATTATTGAGGTTCAATCTGATTATTACTCATCTAATGAAATCAATTCAGCGATTGAAACAATTGTGAAGGAGTTTGATAAGAAGTGGGATGGTTGTACATTAAATGAAATTTATTATGCCGGTGACGATGTTTCTATTGGATATCAAGAATGGGCTGATCGAAATGGTGCGGATGAAGTTATCGTTTTAATGTCATCTTTCGAAGTAGATTCTTCTGGTGGAGATGGTACGCTTAATCCAAATAGTACGTATGATGGTTGGATTTGGATTCTAATTCGATATACTGATGGTCCATGGAGACATGTTGATCATGGTTATTAAGATTGATTATATTAATCCAATAAATGGTGTATTAAGCTTATAAACTATTGATTCTTGAAATATTATTGTAGTTAAAGTATCTGCTTATTTCTTTTGTAAATAGAATTAAAGTGTTAAACACAATCAAAAGATATCAATATGATATGATTTTAAAAATGATTAATTAAGTGAGTAATAAAAGGAGATACTATGTTAGAACTAGAATTTTCAATACGTATAGATCAATCAAAAGAAAAAGTATGGATTACTTTATGGGATAAACAATCCTTTAGAGATTGGGCAAATAATATTGATGAAGGAACTTATTTAAAAGGAAATTTGGTAGAAGGGAATGAGATACAGTTTATTTCATCTGTAAATGGATATGGTGTTACCAGTTTAGTTGCTGAATTAATCCCAAATCAATATATTTTATTTAAACACGCTGCGGATACTCAAAACACAGGAGCTGAGACACGTGATAAACAATGGACTGGTGGATCTGAGAGTTATACACTAGTTGAAGAAAATAATAGTACTTTACTTACAATAAGAAGCGAGATTCCAGAAGAGCTTGTGGATTATTTTAATCAAGCAATGCCTATAGCGTTAAATCGAATCAAAGAATTAGCGGAGAATACTATATAACTAAATGAAGGGAAGCCTTCATTTTTATTTGTAAAAATGTTTCTTGACAAAGATAAATACATAATATATTATATAAATCGTAATATATATAACATATTATATATTGAATTATTTAAATATTCAACGGAGGTAATATGAAAAATAAAAGAATTATAAGTATACTCGTTATATTGATTTCAATACTTGCGACTCTAACAAGTATATTAGGTTTACTTAATATAGATCATTCGAATATAAAGGAGTTTATATCTATAACAGGAGAAACAGTAAAAATCTATGGTAGTGGACTCTATAAAAATGATTCACTATCGACGGTTGCTCAAGGTCATGCATCTGATTTTATAACTTTAATATTTGCGATACCACTTCTATTATGGTCTTTATATTTATCAATAAAAGGAGTATTTAAAGGTCATTTACTATTAATTGGCACATTAGCTTATTTCTTGTATACCTATGTTTCTTATACCTTTTTATGGAACTACAATGTCTTATTTATTGTATATGTTGCGCTTATGTCGATGAGTTTTTTTGCCTTAGTGTTATCAATTCAAACGATTGATATCAATAGTTTAGAAAAGAAATTCTCTGATCAATTACCCATTAAACTACTTACCGCTTTTCAATGGACAATAGGACTATTAATTGGTTTATTATGGATAGGGAAGATTGCGTCCTCTATATTATTAAATACACCTCCGGTTGGACTTGAACACTATACTACATTAGTCATTCAAGCGATGGACTTAGGGTTTGTTGTGCCTATTGCTTTCTTATCTGGAACACTTTTATTAAAGAAGAAACCGTATGGTTATTTACTCACATCGATTGTTATTTTTAAAGGTGTAACCATGTTAACAGCTATTACTGCTATGATAATAAATATGCTATTACAAGGAATTACTGTGAGTCAAGTTGAAATAGGAGTTTTCATAGGTTTAGATATATTTGGATTGAGTATGTTATTTATATTCCTGAATGGAATTAAGAAGGAGTAATGGATGTATTTTAAACAAAGAAAACATTTAATTCTTGTTACATTGTTATTTTTACTTAACGGCTGCGTTGTAGAGTTTAACGGATCACGTACCAGTAATGAAAATTAATTCATATTAGATGTAAAAATGATGAATCAAGAAGAGAATCATGAACTCTTTTTAAAGGATGGAGATATGATTGAAGTCAAATCTGATGTATCTAAAGGGGAGATGCAAGTCAGTATAATTCATGATGAAACAAATGAATCAATTTATGAAGGTAATTTAAAAGGTGATTTTAAATTTATCATTACGGTTCATTCTGAAGGGAAATATATTATTAATGTAAATGGTAGGAATGCTGTTGGGTATATCGAGTTTAAGAAAATAGAGAAGAAATAACATTTAGAGCTTACTCAGTAAGCTTTTTATTTAATATTTCTTTATTTAAGAAATTTTATGTGTCACAATGAATATAACAATTTTTAAAAATTCGGGGTGAAACAATGAAAGTAATTTTTACATTTGTGGCTATAATTATTATAGTATTTATTGCAGTTTTCGGACTTAATATGACTAATATTTTAAATTTCAGTGAGAATAAAACTTCACAAGCAACTTTGGTAGCTGAGAAATTAGTTGAACTCTCTGAGTGGACAACTTTGCGATATGAGTATTCGAATGTTATTGTAAGTCGACTTGAACAAAGTGTTAATGTATTTGGGATTACTGACTTAAACTATGCTGAAACAATTAAACTAATTGAGTATACTGGTTACTTAAAAGCAGGCACAGATATGTCGAAAGTCGAAATTACAATTGATGAGGAAACAAATAAAATATCTGTTAAAGTTCCTAAATCTAAAATCTTGGATAATGTTGTTGAGACTGAAAATACTCGTGTTGAAGACTTGATTGGTAATATTTTTTCCAATTATCCAACTCAGGTTGTTTTTGATGAAATCAATAAAAGTAAAATATTAATAGAAGAAAAGAAAATAAATGATGGATTTCTTGATGACGCAGATAAAAGAATCGAAGAACTATTAACTTCATTCTTATTATCAAGTGGATTTGATGAAATTGAAATAGAATTTTATTAATAAGGTTTATGGAGTTTTTTATGAAACGTACAATCTATCCCATTCATCCCGATTTTAAGAAGTATGAAAAATTTAATCCACCATTAAATCCTTTTGCTTTAACCTTTATGCAAAAAATTATGGGATTTTTATTTGATCAAGAGAAATCAAATAGTGAAATAGATGTTCTAAAACTTAGTATACCGGTAAATAATGGAACTATAAGAGCTTTACTCTATTCTCCTAAGAATAGTACGAACAATTCTTCCTGTCTTGTATATTATCATGGTGGTGGCTTTGTTTTGCCGGCTGCTCCTTCACATTATCATTGGGCAAAAGAGTACGCAAAACGAGTTGGATGTAAAGTGCTTTTTGTAGACTATCGATTAGCTCCAAAATATCCATTTCCCATTCCACCTGAAGATAGTTTCAAAGCCTATACTTGGTTGTTGGAAAATGCACATAAGTATTCAATTGATCTCAATCGGATTGCGGTTGGTGGTGATAGCGCTGGTGGTGAACTTGCGACAGTTGTATGTTTAATGGCTATGGATTATGCGATTAAGGTACCATGTGCACAGATGTTAATTTATCCTGTTACGGCACATAAATTAGAAACACAATCAGTCATTGATTTTGTGGATACACCTTTATGCAATAGTCGTGATTTAGAGAAGTATCAAAATTATTATGCAAAAAATGAGAAGGCAGGTAAATGGGAATATTTATCTCCTTTAGATTCAGATCAATTAAACCATATGCCTCCTACATATCTTGAAACCGCTGAGTTTGATTGTTTGCGAGATTGTGGGATTTTATATGCGAATAAACTAAGTTCTCAAGGGGTTGTGACAGTAGTGAATCATACGAAAGGAACAATCCATGGATATGATATTAATCTTGAGAGTGATATCGTAAAAGAATCAATTAATCATCGCGTTAAATTTTTACAGTCTTATTTAAAGGACTCATATGAAATCTGAGTTTAATCGATATGTCGTGTTGTTAAGAGGGATTAATGTTGGTGGAAACAATATGATCTCTATGAATCGTTTAAAAGAAAAACTTGTGTTTTTTGGTTTTTGTGATGTAGAGACTTATATCAATAGTGGAAATATTTTTGTCTCAAGTATAGTAGATTCTGAACAAGTGAAACGAGATGTTGGATTGATTATAAAAATAGAGTTTGATTTGGATATTAATGTGTATGTTATTAAATGTGAGACACTCATTGAAGTATCTCATTCTTGTCCAGATTGGTGGAACCAAGAAGAAAATGTACGACAAAATGTATTATTTGTGATACCACCTTTAACCGTTGAACACGTTAACAAACAAATAGGTGAGTTGAATCCTACAATCGAGAAATCTACATACACGAATCAAGTCATTTTTTGGTCAGTAAAAAATGAGTATTATTCAAAATCAAAGTACTCTAAAATTCTTGGTAAGTCTTTCTATTCAAATTTAACAATACGAAATGCGAATACATTCAATAAATTAGTCGAATTATGTCAAAAATGAAAGGGATTTTATGTTAATAGACTTAACACTGCGTGTTACACCTAAGATGGTTAAAGATGCGCAAGGGAATGAAAAGAAAGCTATTGTGGGTCATTTAGGGACTCATTTTGATGTGATGAATAAAGAGTTTCCTCTTGAGTTTACAGAACGTGAAGCGTTTATATTTGATGTTAGTCAAAGAGTATTAGATGAGATTAATATAAACGATGTTGATTTAAATGAAGTTAGAGAACATATGTTTATTGGCTTCTATACTGGATTAAGTGATAAGTTTCCCTATGGAAGTAAGGGATATTTTTCTACACATCCACAATTGTCTAATGAACTTATAAATACTTTATTAGAACGCAAAGTATCTATTATTGGGATTGACTGTGCAGGTATAAGAAGAGGTATTGAACATACACCGATTGATCAAAAATGTGCTGACAATCATTGTTTTGTGGTAGAGAATCTAGTTAATCTAAAAGATGTATGTAATAAAAAAATAATTATTCAAACATTCCCAATGAACTTTAGTGATATGTCAGGAGTACCTTGTAGAGTAATTGCGAAGATATAGGAGTTAATATGACAATAAAAAAATATAGTTCTGAAGATGAAATCAATCTAATTACACTCATTAAAAGTGAAGGTGAAGATTGGAGTGATTATACCAGTGAGCTAGGCAGATTCAATTATATTCGTGCTATAGAAACGAGTATTGTTTATGTAATCTATGAATCAAATGAGATTATCGCGTTTATTCGTTGTAAAGAGGATAATGGTTTTGGGATTTATGTATATGACTTATTGGTTAGACAGGATAAAAGGGGAAATAAACTAGGTCAATTACTTATTGAAAAGGTTAAGAATGATTATCCTGAACAATCTATCTATATCATGAGTGATGTGGATGAGTATTATATTAAATGTGGGTATAAAAAGATTGGATCAATTTTTGAAGTTTAACATTGACAAAATAAGGTAATCTAGTACCATATAGTTAGTTAAACTAACTATATGGAGAATATTAAATGGACTATATACAGAGTGCGGAAGAAATAGGATTATTTTGTCGTTTAAATTCTAATATAAAGAAAGATATACCGATACGTTCAAGTGAAATGGGTGTACTAATTTATATTTACAAAAATGGAGAAATGACAACTCCTCAGATGATAAGCCAATTCTTTAAAATTAAGAAACCATCTGTCACATCTCAAATAAATGTATTAATAAAAAATGAGTTTCTAATAAAAATACCCTCACAAGTGGATGGAAGAAGTTATAGTCTTAAGGTAACTGACTCTGGTAGAAATTTAGTAGAAACAACCTTTGATGAATACTTGAAATTTGTTAAATTACTTCATGATGAAATGGGTGAAGATAATTATCGTCAATTTATTAATTTAATACATCAAGCTAATCAAATTCTAGGTAATACATTATGAAAATACTTATCACTGGAGCGTCTGGGAATGTTGGGCAGTTTGTGACTCAGGAATTAATTAAGCTTAATGAAGAAGTTGTCGTTGGTGGCACGAATGTGTTAAAGCTTAAGGAATTATTTGGTCAAGAGGTTAACTCAAAACTTTTCGATTTTCAAAATCCAGATACATTTGATGATGTACTTAAAGGAGTAGATCGAGTTTATTTGATGAGACCTCCGCATTTAGGTAATCCAAAAGATTTATTTCCGTTTCTTGAACGATTAAAGAATTATCCAATAAAACACATTGTGTTTTTGTCTTTAATGGGAATAGAAAACAATAGAATTCCTCCTCATTATAAAATTGAAAAAAAGATTGAGACATTAAATATACCGTATACACATATTAGACCAGGATTCTTTATGCAAAATATTTCTGGCATTCATTCTGTTGAGATTCGCGAGAAAAACGAAATATTTGTACCTGCTGGAAATAGTAAAACGAGTTTTATAGATGCGATGGATATCGGATATGCCATATCAAGAATATTGCATGAACCTGTGAATCATCAGAATAAAACGTATACCTTAACAGGGCTAGAATCATTGACATATTATGATATAGCCGAAATATTAAGTGATGTGACAAATAGAGAAATAACGTATCGAAAACCAAGTCTTTTGCGTTATCGCAACACATACATACATGGTCGAAAATTAAATAAAACATATGTAAATGTGACAGTAGCACTCTATTTAATGACGCGTATGGGTACCGCAAAAACCATTACAAATGACTACAAATTAATTACTGGACAATTACCAACAACTTTTATAGAATTTTGTGTCAAAAATAAACATTTATTTACATGTTAGGAGATACATAAATGGAACATATAAATTTCTGGAATCACTTTTTAGAATCTCAAAACTTACCCAAAGACACTCCATATTTTGAAATCTTTCATTTTCATTTTGAAGAGAAATGGGCAAATGAACTCTTACGATTAGTACTCATTGGACAGAAAAAAGCGACCGCAAGCAGTTATTATGCATTTGATAAACAAGGATTATCACTGCCGAAAGTTGGGGACTACAGTATTGTGACTGATTTTGCGAATCATCCAAAATGCATCATTCAAACAAAGAATATACGAATTATTCCTTTCAAAGATATGACATATGACATAAGTAAACTTGAAGGAGAAGATGATAGTTTAGAGTCTTGGAGAGAAGGCCACATTCGATTCTTTTCGCATGAGGCAAATACTTTAGGATATGTTTTTTCTGAAGATATGCCAGTTGTTTTTGAAGAGTTTGAAGTCGTTTATCAAGTAGATTGAGGTGTAATCTTGAAAGCACAAACTGTATTAGAAATGTTTCTTTTGTCTGAATCAAAAGAATTAAAACAATCTATTTTAAATCGTAAACCTTATTTGGGAATACCTTATCCCAAATTAAAGAAAATTTCTAAGGAAATAATAAAGGATGATTGGAATGAGTTTTTGAATACAAATGATTGTTCGATTTATGAGTTAGAAATTCTAAATACTTATGTGATTGGATCTATAAAGAATATAGATTGTGCATTGAATTATTTTAATAAAATGGTATATCAGGCTAAAGAATGGAGTGTTGTCGATTCATTATGTCAGAAGTTTGTCATTGCGAGAAAATATCCTGATGAAGTTCTTAACCTATTAGAAAATTATAAATGTGTTGATGATGAGTATGTTCAAAGAAGTGTAAGTGTGATGTTGTTAAGTCATTATAATAATGAGACAACCATCGATCAATCGATTGATATGATTAAGAGTCTAAATCATCCTGGATATTTTAATAAAATGGGGATTGCGTGGGCACTGGCAACATTTATGATTCGTTATCCGGATAAAGTATTATTGTATTTAATGTCAAACGAATGTGATCCTTGGATTAAAAATAAAACAATTCAAAAATCGATAGAATCATTTCGTATACCAGATGAATTAAAAGATAAATTAAAAGAGTTAAGATAATAATTTTGATGTGTATTGCTTGATGTGTTAAGTGATTTGCATTATGTTTAGTATAATAAATGGTTTAGATATAACCGAAAGGAAAATTTCTATGAGTACACGATCACTTACTCCATCTGAATTATCAGATCTACTAAATACACTTGAAAATCGTTTTAATAAAAATCTACATCGTCACCAAGAACTCAAATGGGAAGATGTAAAAACTAAGCTTTTAAAGAATCCAGAAAAATGTTGGTCACTTAATGAAATGGAAAAAACAGAAGGTGAACCGGATGTGATTGGCTTTGATGAAGGTACAAAAGAATATATCTTTGTGGACTGTGCACCTGAATCACCTAAAGGTAGAAGAAGTATTTGTTATGATAAGGCAGCACTTGACGCAAGAAAAGAAAACAAACCAGCGGATAGTGCAGTCAATATGGCGATAAATATGGGGATTGATTTATTAGATGTCGATCAATATCGATTATTACAAAATGTGGGAGTATTTGATATTAAAACTTCTAGTTGGGTAAAAACACCTGAAGATATTCGTAAATTAGGTGGTGCGTTGTTCTGTGATCGTCGATATAATACAGTATTTACTTACCACAATGGGGCTGATTCTTATTATGGCGCAAGAGGATTTAGAGGAATTCTCAAAGTATAAAGTTAACATATAGAGTGATTTATCACTCTTTTTTAATCTATATTAAGATAAATATGGTCTATTATTACGACAAATGATAAACTAAAGATAATAAATTCTAGTTGAACTAGGAGTAAATTATGCTCATAAAACTACTATCCATCTACTTGTTTATCGCTATATTGTTTTTGTCTTTTCTTTTTGTTTATTCATTTGTTAGAGGTAAATCGAGCCATGCACGTGCAATGGGCTTGTTAAGTTTATGTTTACAAGTATATCTTTTAGGATATCTACTAGAAATAAATTCGAGTCAATTATCAGAGATGATTTTTTGGAATCAAGTTCAATATTTTGGGATTCCATTTTTTCCAGCATTATGGTTGATTATAAGTTTGTTATATACGGGTAGAATTGATTATGTTAAGGGTTATAAATCATTGATTATATTTATCATTCCTCTAATCACTTTCTTTATTCGTTTAACAAATGATTTTCATTTTTTATACTATAAATCTATTGAAATCGAGACAATAGGTGGATTTACTGCCATGTATTTGACAAAAGGACCATGGTACTTAGTTCAAATGATCTATGTTTTAATCACGCTCATATTATGTACGTATTTCTACTATCAGAGATATCGTCATAGTGTTGGCAATGAAAAGATACAATTTAGTTTATTGTTCTATGCATCAGTTCTTCCCTACTTAGCTTTAATTTTGGTTTTTATAAACTGGGGTGGAACGGGTATTGATTATACAGCGATTATCTTACCTCCGTGTATTTTTTTGATTAACTTAGCTCTTACCAAATATAACTTTTTAGATATTAAGAATTTAGCGCGTGAAAAGGTATTTGAAGATAGTTCATTGGGCTTTATTCTATTGAATCGAACGCATCGTGTCGTTGATTTTAATGATCAAAGTATTCAGTTATTTACATTAATTAATGTTCAATTAAAAGAAACAAATTTAGAAAAATTATTAAAAGATCATCTAGATATTCTAGAATGCATACAAAACTCTTCACATGAAATTGTTCATCGCATGATAGATGGTCAGGATAAGTATGTGAGTATTAATGTTAAAGAAATGAAAAATAATGAAGAAGTTATTGGTCAACTCGTTACACTTGAAGATGTGACAGAAAAAGAACGTCTGAGATATCGATTATTGGAGATGGCTAATACTGACAGCTTAAGTGGTTTAAATAATCGAAGAAAATTCAGAGAGAGTGCAGAAGAAGTTATTCATCGAGCAAAGCGATATGATCAAGTTGTTTCTTTACTCATGATGGATATTGATTTCTTTAAACGGATCAATGATGCATATGGACATGCGGCTGGTGATGAAGTTATTAAAGTATTTTCAGACTTACTTCGTCAGAACTTTAGAACGAGTGATATTATTGGACGAATGGGTGGAGAAGAATTTGCGGTTGTACTCATAAATTGTGATAAGAACCTAGCTTTTGAAAAGGCTGAACAGTTTCGTATAAATGTAGAGTCTTATCCTATTATCGTGGATGACCAAACGATTCAAGTGAATGTATCGATTGGTGTATCAGAATTAAATGATACGACTGTAACACTCGATAGTTTGATTAATCAAGCAGATCATGCCTTGTATCAGGCAAAAGAGTTTGGTCGAAATCGAACCGTTGTATTTTAAGCTATGATAGTATTATTCTGAGGATAAGCTATGAAAACACAGTTCAAATCAACAATAAAAGCATTTGGTAATAATACAGGTATTGTCGTACCAGAAGTGAATCTTATTGAATTAAATGGGGGTAAAAAACCACCTGTAAAAGTTATTGTGAATGGATATGAGTATCAAAGTACAATAGCCACAATGAGTGGGTATTTTCTTATTCCATTGTCTAAGGAACATCGTACAAAAAGTGGACTTAAAGGGGATGATGTTGTCGATGTCATCCTAGAGTTGGAAAGTAAGAATCGTGATGTAGAGATTCCAGATAGTCTCGCTCAATTACTTAACGAAAATCAATTGTTTGAAGTATTTCAAGGACAATCGTATTCCGCTCGAAAAGAAATGGTAAGAATTATTTTAGAAGCGAAAAAAGAAGAAACACGAATCAAACGATTGAATCAAGTAATTGAACAGTTAAAGGAAATAAATCATGAATAGAATATTAGGGTATACATTGATTTCAATTCAAGTCTTGGATATTCTAACGCATGTATTAACGAATCAATTTGAGATGATACGAGTTATATCGAATTTTTGTGTTATTGGTTGGGTCTTATTACAATTTACATCGTTTCATCGTAGAGTGTTTAATTTATTAACATCAGTAACGCTAAGCATTTATATTATATTGAATGCCTTGTTCATATTTGAAAATGGATTAATCAATCTTACAACTCAATCTGTTCGTTTACCTTTGATACTATTTGTATCATTAACATTGTTACTTATGATTGTCTTAATTATCAGGAGGACATATGAGCCAAAAAGAATGTGATATCATTCATCCAAATGGAGTAAAAGAAAAGAAACTGGAAGTCATTGATGGTTATACTATAAAGTACCATGCGAATAAAAATACCATGTGGTCAAAGGGAAAGATGATCAATGATTTACCTGAGGGATATTGGGAGTGGTATCGAGTTGATGGAACTTTAAAACGATCAGGTTATTTTGAAAAAGGTGAACCTGTTGGAGAATGGAATACCTATGATGAGAAGGGGAATCTATATAAAACCACTCTTCGCAAGAAATAAGTTGAAAGGAATCTTATGAATAAACCTATTGGATTGGATCCATTGGATTCAATCACAAAACTCAAAGAAAATTATCAAGAATACAAAGATGATTTAAGATTAATGCATGGATTGGTTTGTAATGAAGTACTATCAGAGTTTGATTTTAAACACTTTGAGTTTAAGAAAATACGATTTGATAATTGTATAATGGATCATTGTCAGTTTGATCTTAGTAGTTTTGTGGATGTCGAGTTTATTCACTGTGATTTATCTAACAGTTCTTTTAAACAAACATATTTTGAGCGATGCGAGTTTAATTTATGTAAAGGGATTGGAATGGATTGGTCAAAGTCTAATTTGAAACATGTTCAGTTTAATCAATCGAATCTACACTATACATTCTTTGAATATTCAAAAATGAGTGATATCTTGTTTTCTCATACTAATTTATCTGACACGTCATTTTCTGAGTGCACTTTAAAAAACTTCTCAGTTAATCAATCTAAATTTATTCAAAGTAATTTCTTTAAGACTTCATTGAAAGGCTTAGATTTTAGTGACTGTGAGTTCAGTCATCCTATTGTATCAGAAGAGTTAAGTGAACTAAAAGGGATTATACTTAATCCTATGCAAGCACTAAATCTTGTTAGTTTGATTGGAATAGTTGTAAAAGAGGATTGATTTTTCTCTTTTTTTTGGTCATTTCAGTAGGACGCATTTTGTAAATCATTTAAACTAGAATCTGTGTAAAGGAGAAGTCAATTGATAAAGCACAGATTAAAAATCATCGATATTGTGAATGAAGGAAATGATACTAAAACATTTTATCTAGAAAAACCCCATGATTTTAATTGGGAAGAAGGTTCACATACACATATCGCATTAAATAATTATGAAGTGAATGAGGTAGTTAATAAGAATTTAGTAAGACATATGTCAATTATGACCTTAGCTCATGAGAATAAGATTGGTTTTACGACTCGCTTTCCTAATCAAAAATCAGAGTATAAAACTCTATTATCGAATTATCGCGTTGGAGATGAAATCAATCTATATAAATTAGGATCGAGAATGAGACTTAGACGTGAAAATAAGAGAATTGTATTACTCTCTATGGGTGTTGGAATAGCAACCATGAGACCACTTATTCTTGTGTACAATCAGGACCAAACTGGTATTCCTCAGTTAGTTCATATAAATGTAGATTCTAATCCAACGATTTATAAAGAAGAGTTTGAATCATTGAATAATAACCAATTTAAAAATTATTGGACTTTATCTAGAGTTGAATACTTCCAACGATTAACTGAAGTAATCAGTCAAGATAATACCATTTATTATATTGTTGGAAGTGACACATTCTTAAGATCGAATATCCAGAAGTTAAAACTGGCTGGTGTAAAAGTTGAAAATATCGTTATTGATAAAAAAGATGGAATATTAAATCTCTACTATGATTTCTAGATGACTCGATTATTCGGGTCATTTTTTTAGGTGTGATGGTATAATAAGAAAAACGAGGTAATTTATGGAAATCATAGAACTGGGATTAGATGATATCAATCGAGTTTTTGAACTAAGTAATCAGCTAGAGAATAATTCGCTCACTTTTGAACATTTTAAACCGTGTTATTATGAGATTGTAAGCTTAAATAACCATATAATCTATGGAATTAAATTAGATGAAATCGTTGGATATATTCATTTAAGACTTGAACGTCAACTTCACCATGCCTCATTGGTTGTGGAAGTATTAGAACTAATTATTGATCATAAACATCGAAGTAAACACTTAGGTAAAAGACTTTTGGATTTTGCGGTGAACTATTCAAAAAGTATTGGGGCATCTCATATTGAGTTAACCACCAATGTCGTTCGTGATAGAGCGCATCAGTTTTACATACGTGAAGGATTTAATCAAACATCATTGAAGTTTGTAAGATCCATATAATTACATTATGAAACAATATCTTTACAAACTGGAGTTAATCGAACGATTAAATAACGATGATAATTGGACAGAAGAAGACAATCAAATCGTTGAAGAACATTTTAATTATTTAAAAGATCGTTTGAATCATAAACAATTAATTTTAGCAGGTAGAACATTAAATACTGATAATACAAAATTTGGGATTGTGATTATTGAGGTAGAGACAGATGAGATTGCGGAGTTGATAATGTTAAATGATCCGGCCATAAAAAATGGAATAATGATTGGGCATTTATATCCGTATCGAGTAGCGCTATTGAGAGAATCTTAGAAAGGATTATTATGAGAATAATAAAAGTCATGGATCATAGAGATTATTTAGAATCTTGGGAAAGAATTGAAAGAAATGCAGTGCGTGCTATCATCCGTAAAGATAATTTGATCGCATTGGTTAAAAGTAAAAAAGAAGGATTTTATAAGTTTCCAGGTGGAGGTATTGAACCTGGAGAGGAACATATTGATACATTAATTCGTGAGACAGAAGAAGAAACTGGTTTAGTGATAAAGGAGAATACAATCCGTGATTACGGATTTTTTGTGGAATGTCGCAAAAGTATTTATGAAGAGGCTATTTTTGAACAAAAGTCCTATTACTATGTGGCTGATGTGGAAGATGGTTTAAAACCAATTAAGTTAGATGATTACGAAAAAGACTTAGACTATGAATTGGAATGGGTTGATATTCATGATGCGATTAAAGTTAATAAAAGATTTATCGGTCAAAAGTTCTCGTATATTGAAAGGGAAACTTTAGTTTTAAATGATCTATTGTTAAATACAAATCCAAAGAGAGTATATTTAAACTATTAAATACGATTTTTTACTATAATGGGACTATCAAGGAGGATCTTTTATGAATCATAAAGAGACAACGATAGTTCCTTTTTTAACATTTCCAGGAACTGCGATTGAAGCAGTTGAATATTACACAAGTATTTTTCCAAACTCAAGAATAATTGAGATAACTCGTATTGATAATCCAGAGTATGGAGAAGTAGGTAAAGCTTTGAACGTGACGTTTGAGTTAGATGGTTTAAAGATCTTTGCGTTAGATATGAAGAAAGAAGATGTGCCAGAGTTTAATTGGTCATTTACTTTTTATAAAGAATGCGACACTGAAACCCTATTTCATACCCTATTTAATGCATTATCAAAGAATGGGAATGTATTAATGGGTCCAGAACCTTTGATGGATTTTAAGCTCGCTACTTGGGTTACAGATCAATTTGGTCTAACATGGCAACTGGTGTACTTATGATAAAACAAAAAATTGTGACAAATCTTTGGTTTAATACAGAAGCATTAGAGGCAGCTGAATTTTACTGCTCGATTTTCCCTAATTCAAGAATTGTCGATAAACTTTATTACAATGATGCGAATCCTGATCGTGTTGGGACAGTCTTAACGGTTAATTTTGAACTTGATGGACAATTATTTACTGCAATTAATGGTGGTCCAGAGTTTAAGTTTGATGAAGCGATATCTCTATTAGTTAATTGTGAAACACAGAGTGAAATCGATTATTATTGGGATGCGCTCACAAAAGACGGAGAAGAAGTTGTGTGTGGGTGGTTAAAAGATAAATTTGGTTTAAGTTGGCAGATTTCACCAATTCAATTAGAGGTTTTACTAAAAGAAACAAACAAAGAAGGAGTAAAGCGTGTTTCTGAATGTATGTATGGGATGAAGAAGTTGATTATTAATGAATTAATGGATGCTTATCAAAATGAAAATCTATGAATTTGATGCGATTATTAAAAGAGCTGAAGATATGGATGCGGCTTATATTGAGTTTCCATATGATGTTTTAAAGGAATTTGGAAAGGGCAGAGTTAAAGTTAGCGCAAGTTTTGATGGAGTTAAGTATGATGGAAGTCTAGTGAGGATGAAAACAGAATGTCATATTATTGGTATTCGAAAGGATATTCGATCCTTAATTCATAAACAAGCTGGCGATAATGTTCATGTAACTATACATGAAAGAAAATAATACTTATTGACGGTAAAAATGTATTTTTTATCGTCTTTTTATATTCTAAATAGTGTACAATAATAACTAAGGTGTTTAATAAAATTAACGAATTTTATGAATAATTATCTTTGGTGTACTCAGTGGAGGCCCTAACCATGGAAGTTTATGTAGGTAGACAACCCATATTTGATCGATACAATAATGTCCTGGGATATGAACTTTTATATCGTAGGAGTATGAATAATTATTATGAAGGTAATGATGCGGATAAAGATACAGCAGAGGTTATTAATAACGCTTTTTTTGTGATGCATTTTGATGATTTAACAGAGGGAACGAAGGCATTTATTAACTTCACCGAAACAATGATTGTGGAAAATGTTCCTATGTTATTGCCAAAAGAGACGTTAATTGTCGAGATACTTGAACAATCCATCGTTTCTCAAGAACTTATTGAATCCTGTATAAAACTTAAACAAGCGGGTTATAAAATCGCATTAGATGACTTCGTGTTTGATGAGAAGTTCGTTAGTCTATTAGATATTGTTGATATTGTAAAGATTGAGTTTTCACGTGTTAGTCTTTTTGAACAGAGACAACTACTTCATCGATATAAGAATAAGCTGTTGTTTTTAGCTGAAAAAGTAGAAACTCGAGAAGAATATGAATTAGCCTTAAACATGGGTTATGATTATTTTCAAGGGTATTTCTTTAGTAAACCAGTTATTTATAAAGGTAAAGATATTGCGGTATTGAATACCAATATTATAAGAATTATTAATGAATTATATTCTTTAGACCCTGATTTTAATCGGATTAGTCAAATTATTGAGTCTGATTTAGGTTTGTCTTATAAATTATTAAAAGTATCTAATACGGTCTATTTTGAAGCTCGATATGAAATAAAATCAATTAAACAAGCGATTGTTCGATTAGGGATTAGTGAACTGAAACGATGGTTTAATATCTTGTTGGTTAAAGATATTCAGATTGTTGAAAACAAAGACTTAATTAAGAATAGTATTATTCGAGCTAAATTTATGGAATTAATTGCGCTTGAGACAAGTCAAAAACAAGATCATTTAGATTATTTTATGGTTGGAATGTTTTCATCCATCGATGTACTATTAAATAGAGATATGTCTTCTATTGTAGAAGAGCTACCTTTTACATCAGATGTAAAAAATGCACTACTTGGCCAAGATAATCCAATCAACTCAACCCTAAAAGTTATCTTAAATCATGAGTATGCTCGATTAAATGAACTTGATCGTGAGCATCCAATTTTAGAGATAAGCCAAGTTAGATTTATGGAACTGTATATTGATGCGATTAATTGGGTAAAACGTCACGATTAAATATGAAAAAAGAGCGAATTAATATTAATGGTATACCTACAATACTTTGGGGAGATAAATCCAATCAAATTGTGATTGTTACTCATGGTAGTCAATCACATAAAGAGGATCGATTTATTCAGTGTTGTGCAGAGAACTTTTGTCAAAGAGGTTTTCAGTTATTGAGTTTTGATATGCCTGAACATGGGGATAGAAGAGCTGAATTACCAATTCATACAGTTAAGCAAGCCATAGATGATTTGAATGAAATCTATCATTATTCAGAAGAACGTTATGAATCTATAATAGGTATAGGATGTAGTTTGGGTGCTTATTATACTTTAATCGCCTATCAAAATAAACCGCTTAGATATGTCGCATTATTGTCTCCTGTAGTCGATTTAATTGAATTAACACACCAAATGTTAGAGAATGATAATAAATCAATAAATGAAGTGATTGAAAATAAAAGTATAATATTATCAAATGGAATAGTTGTCAGATATGAAGATTATCAGTATCTACAGAGTCATCAATTGAATAAAGTATCCTATCCTATATCAATTATGTATGGAAGAAATGATAAACTTATACCTTATGAATCCATAGAAAAGTTTGTTAGAAAATATGATTGTGAATGGATCATATCCGATAAAAGTGAACATTATTTTCATACAAAAGAAGATATGATACAGATAAATGAATGGTTAAACCGAATAAAATGAAAAAGAGTTTCAAACACTTTACAAGGATCTTCGTTTTAATTAGTTCGTTGTTTATGTTTACACTACCAACGAATGGTTTTAACTCTGAAATCTATGCGAAAGTGGATCAATACATATTAGATTCAATGAAACTTTCTAAAACAAGTGTTCTAACTCTTACGATTATTCAAGAAGATGAAGTCATATATCAAAAGATTTATCAAACAGGTGATTTTAGTCATGAAGTTGACTTGAATTCACCTTTTTATATTGGTTCAATCAGTAAATCGTTCACTGCACTCGCAATTAAACAATTAACGAATAAAGGAATGATAAACATTAATGAGCGAGTCAGTGTATACTTACCATGGTTTGATTTAAAAGATGATCGTGGAAATGAGATACGTGTACGTGATTTAATTCGACATCGTAGTGGATTATCAACTCTTGATGGGAATATGGCCTATACATATGATGCGGATTATTCAATTGAAGAGTTATCACAAGTTATCACACGTACTGTACATATTGATAATTTAATAGGTAATATTAATTCTTATTCAAATTTGAATTATATTGTATTAGGCGCAATAATTGAAAAGGTTACAGGTCTTAGTTATAAAGAATATATGGATGACAATGTCTATGCGCCAATTGACATGACCCATACATATCACAGTTACAATGAAGCAAAAGAAAATGGGTTAGTTCCAAGTTATCGTGTTGTGAATGGAATACGGATTCCTGTTAATGTGCCTCATCCTACTGCTCATGTGCCAGCGGGTTATCAAATGTCAAGCACACATGATATGACGAACTATCTTATGATGTTTCTCCATGAGGGATATTTTAACTCAAAATCTTTATTTGAGAATAATCAGTTAAGTTCAGATACAGTGACATATGATCCATATTGGCAAGAACTTGAGATAAGAGACGAATATTTTGGTCATTCAGGGGCAACATTCTCCGCAACAAGTCAAATGATTATCAACCAACAAGATAAGATTGGAATCCTTATTCTAACCAATGCACGAGATGTCAGTAGTACTAAACCGATAAGTGCAGATCTTATCAGTGAAGGGGTTATAACTATTTTAAGAGGTATTTCTTATCGAAATCCTATACCAGATTTTAATTGGATAATCTTCTCTATAAACAGTATATTTATTATTTTACTAATAATTGATTTACTCTTATTCAGACGATATTTAAGGATGAGTCATAGATATAGTATAAAACGTAAAATACGGTTTTTCTTGGCAGATGGTGTATTACCTTTTATCTTCTTATATCTAATAAAGGATTATTATAAAGTATCATGGGATTTTATAGTAAATGCATCACCTGAATATTCATTTATGGTTTTATTCTGTTGTGCAGGATTTATGATTATTGCGATTTCAAGAATGATTTATGATGTATTAAGGAGGGTAATAAAATGAAGGCTTTGTGTATTATAGATGTACAAAATGCGATGGTTCAAGATGATCATCCTGTGTATCAAAGTAAAGAGGTTATTCAAAATATAAAGGAACTTATCGATAAGGCAAGAGTTAAGAAAATACCAATTATTTATGTTCAACACAATGAACTTGGTACTGAATTTGAAAAGGGTTTAAAATCATGGGAGATTGTGGATTCGATTAAACCATTGAGTACAGATTACATCGTTCACAAAACATTCTCTGATTCATTTAAAGAAACTGACCTAAAGAAAATTCTTAATCATTTACAGATTAATGAGTTGATTATTGTGGGTATGCAAACGGATTATTGTGTTAATGCGACAAGTCTAAGAGCTAAAGACCTTAACTATTCTGTGACAGTGGTCAGTGATGCACATAGTACTTTTGATGATGATATCAGTGCGAAGGTCATCATTGAGAACCATCACAAACAATGGATTGAACATATAAAATTAGTTAAAACAAAAGATATTGATTTTAATTGATATTCTTTGCACATAAAGTGTCGGGTATTGAATGCACCGTTCTTTTAAACTAGGATTGAGGATAAGATATGGATAACTTAAAAGACTTAAATGATGCGCTCGAATACATAGAAGAACATTTACTCGAAGAAATTGACTTGAATCAAGTAGACCGAATTGCTGGTTGTTCGAGTTACCATTTTCAGAGAATGTTTACGTATTTAGCACAAATTAGTTTACATGAATATATCAAACGCAGAAGACTGTCACTTGCCGCAATGGATTGTATTAATACAAATGAGCGTATTCTAGATATTGCGCTAAAGTATGGTTATCAATCAAATGATAGTTTTACACGTGCATTTGTTGGACTTCATGGAATGACTCCAAGTTATTTAAGAAAACATAAAATACATGTAAGTAGTTATCCAAAATTATCTTTTCAACTTACAGTGAAAGGAAATAGTGTTATGAAAGTAAGTATTGTGGAAAAAGGTGCATTTAATTTAATCGGAATTTCAAAGCGTGTACCAATTGTGTTTAATGGAGTAAATCCAAGTATTATGGAAATGTTTAAGTCACTCAATATGGATATGATTGCGCAATTAAAGTCAATGAATGATATTGAGCCAAAAGGCATTATAAGCGCATCCTATAATTTCTCAGAAGGTAGAATGAATGAGAAGGGTGAGTTGGATCATTTGATTGGTGTTCATAGCAGTCTTGATTCATTTGAATCTTATACTGTATTAAATGTCCCAGAATCAACTTGGGCCGTATTTGATGTTAGAGGTCCTTATCCTGAAACACTTCAAAATACTTGGGCTCGAATCTACTCTGAATGGTTTCCAAGTAATCCTTATGAAAGTGTAGAAGGGCCAGAAATCGTGTGGAATGAAGGAGTCGATATGAGTAAATCTGATTATCATAGTCAGATTTGGATACCAATCAAAAAAACGTATTAAGAAAGCTTATTAAAAAAGCTTTTTTTTATGTTACAATTTGCGTATAAGTGAATATGCAAATTAAAACCTGGGGGGGTGACACATTGCATAATTTTATGTCCGATAAATATTATCGATATGCCTTTGAGAATAGTTTGAGTGCAGTTCTTATCACAAAACCAAATGGGGTAATTGTAAGTGCGAATAAAGCCGCATGTACAATGTTTGGTAGAAGTGAAGAAGAACTTCAACAAATTGGTCGAAATGGAATAGTGGATTTAGATGATCCAAGACTTTTAATCGCGTTAAAAGAGCGTGAAGAAAAAGGAGAAGTTAGTGTTGAACTCAACTTTCTTCGAAAAAATGGTGAAAAGTTTCCGGTTCATGTTTTATCAAAAATATTTAAGGATGAGAATGATGAAGAATGGACAGTTATAGTATTTGAAGATTTATCGAATGAAAAATTGAATAATTCGATAATAGAGAAATTACATGAAGAAACGATTTATCTAGCGAATCATGATTATTTGACGGATACATTGAATCGTAGAGGATTTATAGAATATTTAAGAGTAGAATTTGCTCGAAATAAGCGAGAAAATAGAACGTGTGGATTAGCAATTTTAGACATTGATTATTTTAAGGAAGTAAATGATCAATATGGACATATTATTGGAGATAAGATTCTTATTTATATCGTGGGTCTTTTAAAAGAATGTTTACGACCTTATGATACAATTGGCCGATATGGTGGAGATGAATTTATACTATGTTTACCTAATTTAGATTATCATAGCGCTGAAGTTATTGGAGAGAGATTAAAATTGCATATTCAAAATCATCCATATAATTATAATGGAACAAATATTAATCTTAGGATAAGCATCGGAATAAAATTAGTAAATGGATCTGATATAAATCAAAAAGATATTGATCAATTAATTTCTGAAGTCGATCGATTACTGTATCAAGCTAAACAAAAAAGGAATACTGTTTGTATTTCATCATAACTTCTCTTTGAGAAGTTTTTATTCAAGGAACAATGGAACAACTCTTAACACTAACAAAATTACTTAATTCAAACCAAATAAATTGGGCATTGGGTGGATCAACTTTATTAAAACTACGTGGTATCGATATAATGACTCATGATATTGATATCATGATACATGAATCTGATTTTGAAAAAGGATGTAGGCTTTTAGCTGATTTGTATGATGAATGTGAAGTAAAAGAATCAACGATTTTCAAAACCAAATATTATCGAAAGTTTAATTTAAATGGGATTGAGATAGATTGTATGTGTGGTATGAGTGTAATCATTTCAGATACATTGTTTGAGTATCCATTTGATCATAAAGAGTATAATATTCTATATAAGGGTACATCTATTCCACTTTGTTATATTGAAGATTGGTATGTATTGTATCATGTGATGCCAAATCGAGAATCAAAAGTGAAAGTGATAGAAGAGTATTTTACTAAGAACTCAATTAATAAAGATAGAATCAATTATTTGTTTGGTTTGAATATACCAAAAGAAATCAAACAATTAATGAAATCATTTATAGAGAAACAGATAAAATAGAGGATATTATGAATCGAAATGTAATTATTACTGGTGGATCAAAAGGAATTGGTAGGGCATGTGTTGAAGCATTTCTAAAACAAGGTGATACGGTTGTTTTTTGTGATTTAGATGAATCAACAAGTGCTGAGTGTCTAAGTGAGTTAATGCCTTTAGGTAACTTATATTTTTTCCCGTGTGATATTTCAAATTATGATTCAGTAAGAGAATTCTTCGTAAAAGTGAGTAATGTATTAACATCAATTGATATCTTAGTTAATAATGCCGCAATACAAATTGTGTCAGATTTTAAGTCAATTGAAATAGATGATTGGAATCGAGTTATACAAACTAATTTAAATGGTACTTTTTACTGTATTAAGGAAGTTTCAAACTACATGAAATCAGGTTCAATCATAAATATGTCTAGTTTATATTCAGAAGGTGTTCGCTTGAATAAATTTAGCTATGATGCATCAAAAGCTGCGGTTCGTAGAATGACAGAAGAACTCGCGTTAGCCTTAGCCCCCAATATTCGAGTCAATGCGATTGAACCAGGTGCAGTTTATACACCAATGAATCATGAATTTAACCAAAAGGCAGTCGAAAAAAAAGTAATAAGTCGAATTCCTTTGAATCGGATTGCGCAAGCAGCTGATATCGCTAAAAGTGTGATTTATTTATGTTCTGAAGATGCATCATATATAACAGGTGTCTCACTCAAAGTTGATGGTGGAAGACATTTACTATAATTATGGTTAAATCTAGAAGTATCAGATTATGGATAAGTATATTAGTTCTTATAACTCTTTTTGCATGTCAAAAGATACCAGTTAATCAAGTAATTCAAGAGGATGGATATTATACCAGTAAAGAAGATGTTGCGTTGTATCTAATCACTTATCATCATTTACCCGATAATTACATCACAAAAGATGAAGCTGAAGCACTTGGTTGGGATAACGATAAAGGGAATTTATGGGAAGTAACGGATCAAAAGTCGATTGGTGGAGATCGTTTCTATAATCGTGAACGATTATTGCCAATAGAAGAAGATTTAATTTATTATGAATGTGATATTGATTATGAAGGTGGATATCGTAATGCGAAACGTATCGTTTATTCGTCTAATTGGGATATCTACTATACTGATGATCATTATGATTCTTTTGAATTATTGTATGAAGGAGATTAATATGAAAAAAAGGGTATTGATAAACGGGAAAAAGATCATTGATAAAACAAGCTTATATGCCTACTTACATCATAAATTTAATTTTTCTTATCCAATTGGGCATAATTTAGATGCATTATGGGATGTCTTAAGTCATAATCAAACTCTTAAAAAAATTACTATTATTCATTCAGAAGTTATTAAACATAATCTAAAAGAATATGCAGATGCATTAATTGATTTGTTTAAATCATTACAAAAAGAAAGAAATATAGAAATCGTTATTTATGAGGGAAAACGAAATGAAACTAAGTGATCTAAAAATAGGTGAACCTGCAAAAAGAGCATTCGCCTTAAAGGGTATTTATACGGTAGAGGATTGTGCAAATTACACAAAATCAGAATTATTGGATTTACATGGTGTAGGTCCAAAGGCTATCCGTATTATTGAAGAATATCTTACACAATTAAATATGACATATAAAAAATAAACTTCAGTAAAATGAAGTTTAATTTATTTGGTTACGTCCATGTTCCTTTGAATAATATAAGCGACTATCTGCTAATGTAACAAGTTCTTTCATGGTTTCTGTTTCATGACTTGAAGCACAGCCGATACTAAGTGTTATTTTAATCATTTGTTCATTAATCTCAAAGGAATAATCTTCTACAATTTTTCTTAACTTTTCACCCACATTATGTGCAGCTTTTAAGTCGGTATTAATCAGGATAATCGCAAATTCGTCTCCTCCAATACGATAACATGTATCAATCAATCGGGTTGATTTTGTGAAGAGTTCCGAAAGATTTTTTATTACATAATCTCCAATTAAATGACCATATGTATCATTAATCGTTTTAAAATGATCAATATCAAGAAGTAAGATTGAAAACTCAGACTCAAGACCATGTTCTTTTTGTCTTAGTTCAATATTTTTCTGAACATTTAAGCTATCAAAGAAATGTCTATGATTATACAAACCGGATAAACTATCACGAGTTGATAATATTTCTAAACGTTGATTCGCTTCTTGAAGTTCACGATTCAATCGTTGTAACTCCTCTTCAGCTCTTTTTAGTGGAGTTATATTTCGAGAAGTTCCCCAAGTTCCAATAATATTTCCTTCTTTATCGTATAAAGGGTATTTATACGCTTGAAACCATACAACATCTCCATCAGGTTTATTCCAACGTTCAATTCGACCAAGTATTGGTCTACCTGTCTGAATAATAGTTCGCTCATCATCCAGTGCAGCTTGTGCAAACTCTGGTGGGAAGTAATCGAAGTCATCTTTACCAACCATATCCGATACATCTTTTTCATGGAATTGATTAGCATGTGCTTTACTATTGAGAATAAACTTAGAATCTAAATTCTTAAAATAAATGGTATCTTCAGAGTTGTTCATAATCGTCTGTGTTACAAGTTCATCTTGTAAAAACAAACTTTTCGTAAGATCGTTCTTCAAATGAGCCTCCTGTGGGTTGAGAGTACTGTTTAAATTATACAATAAACTGATAGACTGTAAAGTAAGCGCTAACAATTTTTGTTCATTATTTAGTTGTTCAAACAAGCATCGATAAAAAGATTGTGATATACTCGAAAATGGAGGTGTAAATATGTCACTCATTCACGAATATATAATGAATACAGAAGTATCACATCATGAGAAGTTGTTTAAGATGTATGAGGTTATAAAAGAACTTGCGCCAATGTCTGAAGAATGTTTAAGTTGGGGTATGCCTACTTTTAAAGTGAAGGGTAATTTAGTTCACTTCGCAGATAATAAGAATCACTTAGGCTTTTATCCTGGTCCATCCGGAATAGTGGAATTTGAAGAATATTTGAAAGATTATAAACACTCTAAAGGAGCGATTCAGTTTCCATATAATAAAGAATTACCGATAGAATTAATTAAAAAAATAGTGCTATTTAGACTAAAAGAGAATTTAGGAGAATAGTAATTAGAAATTCTTTGTTTAAGTCAATTATATTTGTCATAATAAGAAGGGTTAGTTCATTTTGAAATACAACAAAGTAAAGGCAATCGATATCAACATATTTTTAATTCCGATGATAATTATATCGGTACTTTTTGTGTTTCTAAGCATCTTCTTATCCAATCAAATAAATACCTATTACACAAACATGATGCAAAAGGAATCCAATAAACTTGCTCGTAATACATCCATCATGTTATCAAAATCAAGTGCTGCATTTGATACAATCAATGAATTTATGACTAAAAGAGTACTTGATGCGGCAAAAGAATTAAAGAATCACAAAGGAAACTTAACAAGTGAACAACTTATAAAATATGCCTATCAGTTGAATGTCGATGTTATATATTTCTACAATCCTCAGGGTGAAATTCTAGCGAGTAATTCAGGTGAGTTTATTGGTTTTAAGACCTTTGATGGACATCCAGTTGAACGCTTTCGAACTTCAGATTTGAGTTTATTTGTTGAAGATATTCGTTTAGATAACGAAACAAGTTTACATTTTAAGTATGCTTATGTTCGATTTGATGATGGATATTTTGTGCAAATAGGTATTTATGCAGAAGATGTGTTTCAATATTTAACCGCATTTGATCAACAAAATATTATTGATGATCTTAAGAATGATGAATCAATTTTATCCATAAGTATAATAGATAAAAAATACCGGATTACATCCAGTTCTGATTTAGACTCTATTGGTTTAAAAGTTGATCAAAAGAGATTAGTTCAAAGTAATGAAGGTGTTTTATATCAAACCAATGGCATTGAGGTATACGAGGTTTTCGCCCCTATTAATCTAAATTCAGTTAATGTTGGCTTTCTGAATATTCAATATAAGCTAGATACTACAAAAGAAATTATTCGTAATATGACTCAATTTGGATTTGTTTTATTGATCTCCTTCTATATTATCGTATTATCGATTGTATATAGTTCATATAAGAAGAATAAACAACTCATCGAATTAGCGTATTATGATACACTCACAAAACTTCCTAATATTGATTATTTTAAGTACTATCTTGAGGAAAATCTTAAAAAGGATAAGAGCGTAAAAACAATAATTTTAGTTAATTGCATAAACTTCAAACGTATCAATATGAGTTATGGATACAAAGAAGGTGATTTTGTCTTACAAAAAATGGCTGAGAAACTTAAATTATTAAATTCCAAGCAATGTAAAATATTTAAGTTTAATGCGGATCGTTTTATTGTTTTAATTGAGAATAGTGATAATAAAGATACTTTGAATACTATTCGTGAAATAGAAACCATGTTTTCATCCACTGAGTTTAAACCAGACTTAGATATTAATATGGGAGTTGTAGAGATTGAGAAAGTAAAACAAGATGTCGATGACATATTGAGAGATGTTTCAATCGCATTGAATAATGTAGACAATAACCAAAAATATGCGATATTTGATGCGAAAATGGAACAATCCCTTCATCGAGAAGATGTGATTGAAGAAGAGTTAAAAGAAGCACTCAGAACACGTGACCATAAAAGAATCTATTTCCAATACCAACCTATATTCAAGTTAGATGATCATTCGATCGTTTCATTTGAAGCTTTAGCGCGATTAAACACAAAACACTATGGATTAGTTTCACCGATTGAATTCATTGATATCGCAGAGCGTAAACATATTATCGTTCCTTTAGGAGAATATCTATTAAATGAAGCATGCCTATTAATTCGAAAATTGGAAAATGAAGGATTTGAGCATATAAAAATCGCGGTAAATATTTCAGGTATACAAGTCATGCAAGATGAGTTTGTCTACTCCGTTGAACGTATACTTAAAAAACATCGAATAAATCCAACTCAATTAGAACTTGAAATTACTGAATCAGTGTATATGCAAGATTTTATCTCAATTAATCAGAAATTATTCCAATTAAGAGAAATGGGGATATCGATTTCTATGGATGATTTTGGGACTGGTTTTTCTTCTTTCTATCGTTTGAAAGAAACATTTTTAGATATATTGAAAATGGATCGATATTTTATTAAAAATATTGACTCAAATTTAGATGATAAACATATAAGCAAGGACATTATTTCTATCGCACATAAATATCATCTTAAATGTGTTGCGGAAGGTATTGAAAATGTTTATCAACTTGAAAAACTTAAAAATTATAAATGTGATTATGGACAAGGTTATTTCTTATCCTATCCGATGGATGAGGATCTTGTATTAGATAAACTTAAACAAATTAAACGAGTGAAATGACTCGTTTTAATTTAATGGAAATGTCTTATAAATAAACTTATAATAGGAGTATAAGAATAAAACATTATTTTACCCTATCATAATCAAGCTAGGGAGGTTCAATATGGATCTAGAATTTTACCAAACTATGTTTGAAAAAGCTCCAATAGGTTTGGCATATTGCGAAGCTATTTTAAATGAGGATAAACATATTATTGATTTGATCTATATTAAGGTGAATTCATCATTTAAAGACATTTATCGAATTACAAACGTTAATATAAATAACACAAAACGATCAGAAATATTTATTGATAAACAAATCGATAAAGAACTCGCAGAAAATATTCAAAAAGTAATTCAAGATAGAATACAAGTTAATTTTGAATATCATTCTGAATTAATTAACCGACATTTAAAAGTAGAAATTCATTCAACATCAGAGAATCAAGTGTTTATTTTTGTGACGGATATTACTAAAGAAATCAATGATACAATCGAGAAATCAATTCTCATAAAAACCACAAATGATATTATCCTTGAATTAAACGAAAACTATACTTTTACTAGTGTATATACGAATTATGAAAGAAACCTGTCTTTTGAAAAAGATCAACTTATAAATAGAGACATTAGAGAAATCTTTAATCAAAAAACGAGTGACAGTTTGATTCAAGCGTTTAAACTCGCAAAAGAAACACATGAGATTCAGGTTATTAGTTATCAAACGTTAGAAAATGAAACACTGAAATATTATCAAGCCAGTATTTTCTATGTGAAATTTGATGAAGAGTACCGTTATGTTATATCCATTCGAGATATCACGATCCAACAAAATGTTGAAAATCAATTACTTGAAATGAATAATCGTTTAACAGAAATCGCGAGACAAAGTAGAACGGTTATTTGGGAAGTTGATCTAGATGGTAAATATACTTACATAAATAGTGTTTCAAAAGATGTTTTTGGTTATGACAATAAAGAAATGATTGGACATTATTTCTATGAGTTTTATCCCATTCAAGACCGATTAGAGTTTAAAGAGAAAGTTCTGGGATTGATGAACCGTAGAGAAAGTGTTGTGGGCTTTGAAAGCCCGTATCAAACAAAAGACGGTGAGAGAATTTGGTTATTAAGTAATAGTTCCCCAAAGTTTAATGAAGAAGGGTTATGCGTTGGTTATCGTGGGTCTGATGTAGATATCACTGAGAAACATAAAATTCAACTTGCCTTAAAACAAAGCGAAGAGAAGTATCGATTTATTACAGAGAATACCTCAGATGTGATATGGATTGTGAATCTTGATGATTATAAATTTTCCTATATTTCTCCAGCCGTCTATCAGTTAAGAGGTTATAGTGCTGAAGAAGCGATGGCTCAATCGATTAATGAGAGTATGACTCCAGAATCTTGGCAATTAATTCAAAATACGATTGAAAATTCTTTGGGTGATTTCATTTTAGATCCTCAACATCCTAAACATTACATATTAACCATCGAACAGTATCACAAGAATGGTTCAATGGTGTGGGTTGAAATCTCTGTTCGTTATCGATTTAATGAACAAAATCAAATAGAAGTAATTGGAATTAGTCGAGATGTGACAGAACGTAAAAAAATCGATGACGAAATTCGTTATTTAAGTTTTCATGATCAATTAACTGGTCTATATAATCGAAGATATTATGATATAGAGCTTGAACGATTAAATACAGCTCGCAATTTACCAATATCATTCATTACTGTGGATATAAATGGATTAAAAATGACGAATGATGTGTTTGGACATAGTTCAGGAGATGATTTAATTAAGTTAGCTTCAAAAACTCTTAAATCAGTGTGTCGAGAAGATGATATTATCGTTCGATTAGGTGGCGATGAATTTATCGTGGTTTTACCGCAAACGAATATCAAAGACTGTGAAAAGATTGTGTCAAGAATTCATTTAAGTTTAAAGTCTCAAAATGATTCAAGATATACATTATCATTGTCTATTGGATATAGTTCAAAAGAAACAATGGATCAAGAGATAATAGATGTTGTTAATCAGGCCGATCGTATAATGTATCAAAACAAGTTAATTGAATCTGAAGTATATAAACGTCAGTTATTAGGCAAAATTATGAATACACTTTATAAACTTGATACGGATTTAAGACGTCATCTAAAATCATTGACTAATTTAGTAAGTCAATTTGGAAAACACTTAAAATTAAGTTCAAATCAAATCAATCAGCTTAAACTAGCCGCAATGTATCATGATATCGGTAAAATTGGAATTGATATAGAAGATATTAGACTTTATCAAACCGATCGAGTTAAATATGAATATTTATTAAGAAGACAGCCTGAATTAAGTTATCAAATTCTCAGATATATTACACAATATACAGAAATTGCGAATATTGTATTAGCTTACCATGAAAACTATGATGGCTCGGGTTATCCGAGAGGATTAAGAAAAGATGAAATCTCAAATGAATCGATGATGGTTCATATTGTGAATAATTATGATAAATTAAGGTTTAATGTAGGTCTAAATAGAGAAGAAAGTATTACACAACTCAAGACACAAAAAGGCAAAGAATTAGATCCTATATTATGCGAAAAATTTTGTCAAATGATAGAAGAATTTAAGTTATAATAGTCATAATCATGAAAAAAACAAGCCAACAAGAAAAAAGAATATCTAAGATATTCCATATCATAATGTTTGCGTATCTTGTCGCATGTTTTTTTATCATGAACGCAATTTATAGAAATTACTATGAAGCTGAGAAAAGTAATATTATTAATTATGCAGAGTCGACAAAAATATTCATTAATACGAAAGATATAAAGACTTTAAATGTTGATTTAAGTGATATTGAAAATGAATCATATCAATTTCTTAAGAAGAATTTAGTGGATTTAAAACAATCAAGAAATAATATTGAATTTGCTTATCTTATGAAGAAAATTGATGATAGGATATATTTTCTTGTGGATTCTGAAGATCCGGACTCTGAAGATTATTCATATCCAGGTCAACTCTATTTTGAGGCAACACCAACTGATTTCGAACCATTCTTAAGTAAACAGACAGTCGTGACAGATGAAATTAGTGATCGTTGGGGGACATGGATTAGTGTTTTGGTCCCTATAGTTGATGGTAATGAAGTAGTGGCTGTACTAGGACTTGATTATGATGCGGTTAGTTTTAAACAAAATATTCTAAATCAAACCTTAAATTATTTTTATGTATTTATAAGTATTTTTGTATTAATCATTGTTTATTACTGGATAGCTAAAAAAAATATAGAACTTCAGAAATTAAGCAATCAATTAAAGGAAAGTGAAGGATTATTTAAGGCAATATTTGAACAATCTCCAATTGGAATTGCGACCATATCAACGAATAGTCAGACCACTCGAGTTAACCCTGCATATGTTAATATAATCAGTCGTACCAATCAAGATATTGTTGGGAATGATTGGAAGGCGATGACTCATCCAGATGATTTAGAGAGTGAAGAGATTTTATTTAAATCGTTCACAAAGGGTGAAATAAGTGAATATGGGATTGAAAAGCGATTAATTACAAAAATGGGTGAAACATTTTGGGTTAAGATAGGTATTAGTTCATTGAATTTAAACGATTCAGATGAGTTTAATTATTTATGTATGGTAGAGGATATTTCTGAACGCAAAAAAGTGTCCGATGCGTTACAAGAGAGTGAAAGAAGTAAATCCGTTTTACTTTCTCATATACCTGGATTAGCGTATCGCTGTTTAAATGATGAACATTGGACCATGGAATTCGTATCAGATGGATGTCTTGATTTAACTGGGTATAAACCTATTGATTTGATTGGAAATAATACGATAAGTTATAACGATATTATCGATCCACAGTATCGTGATGTACTCAGAAAACAATGGGACCAAGTTCTACTAAAACATGAGAATTTTAGAGCGGAGTATCAGATTATAACAAAAGACAATCAAGTTAAATGGGTACTAGAATTAGCGCAAGGGATATATGATCATAAAGGAAACGTAATCGCACTAGAAGGTATTATCATCGATATAACTCAAACGAAGTTAAGAGATGCGCAAATTCGATACATGGATGATCATGATTTCTTAACAGGATTGTTTAATCGGAAATATTTTGAGATTGAAAAGATTCGTTTTAATCAACAGAGTTATCTACCGTTATCTGTTCTAATTGGAGATATTAATGGAGTACGTTTAATAAATGATGCCTATGGTTATACAGAAGGGGATCGATTGATTGTCGAAACTGCACGGATATTGAAAAGTTCCTGTGATTCGTCATCACTATTGTTTAGAACAGGTGGAGATGAATTTATCGTATTAATGCCAAACACCAGTGAATCGAAATTATCGGATATTATGAGACGTATTCAACATAAGTGTAAACTATATAATTTGAACCCGGAAAATCAAGCAGTTCAATTAAATTTATCACTAGGATCTGCGACTCGAGTTCATATGACTCAAGCAATTGATAAAGTCATACATCAAGCGATGGATAGTTTACATAAGAATAAAATTCTTGAAAGTAAGAGTTATCACAGTTCCATATTGTCTTCGATACAAGCAACCATGTTTGCGAAGAGTCAAAATACAGAAGAGCATGCGGAACGATTATCTATCTTATGTCGAATGATGGGAGAACAATTAGACTTATCACAAACTCAAATGGATGAATTAATGTTATTTGCGATGTTACATGATATTGGTAAAATTGGAATTGATGACAATGTCTTAAATAAACCAGGTAGATTAAGTGATGATGAATGGATAATCATGAAGAAGCATACTGAAATAGGGTATCGTATCGCGTTATCTTCACCTGAACTGCATTCTATCGCAAATTATATCTTAACTCATCATGAACATTGGAATGGTGGAGGGTATCCACAAGGGTTAAAAGAAGATGAAATACCATTATTGTCTAGAATCTTGGGTTTAGTCGATGCATATGATGCGATGACTCAAGATCGAGTTTATCGTAAAGCGTTGAGTAAAGAAGAAGCGATAAATGAAATACTTCGTAATAAAGGAACTCAATTTGATCCACATTTGACAGATTTATTTATTGAAATAATTCAAAACAATGAAGAACTATAGCTCATCCAATTGATGAGCTATTTTCTTGATGTGTAATTTACTTTTACTAGGATTAATTTGATATGATGTAAACAGATATTAGAGGAATCATATGGAACAATTTCTAGCTTGGCTTACTGAATTAAGCCCAATTTTACAAGCATTATTAGCAACTACATTTACTTGGTTTGTGACTGCCTTAGGGGCATCAATGGTTTTCTTTTTTAAATCAATCAATAAATCTGTATTAAATTCGATGTTAGGTTTTGCGGCAGGAGTTATGATAGCTGCTTCATTCTGGTCACTTTTATCACCAGCGATTGAAATGGCGGAAGAGAATGGCATTCCAGGATGGTTACCCGCTGTAATTGGTTTTTTAAGTGGTGGTGGATTTCTTTGGTTAGTTGACCGATTCTTACCTCATATGCATATTGGGGCAAAGAATCCAGAAGGTTCAAAATCAAGCTTGCATCGATCTATTCTATTGGTTTTAGCGATTACCCTTCACAATATTCCAGAAGGATTAGCAGTTGGTGTTGCGTTTGCGGCTGTTGCTTCTAATTTTAGTGGCGCAACGCTTCTAGGAGCTGTCGCATTAGCTATTGGTATAGGACTTCAAAACTTTCCTGAAGGTGCCGCGGTTTCGATTCCATTAAGACGAGAAGGATTATCTCGTTTTAAGAGTTTCTTATATGGCCAAGCATCAGGGATTGTTGAGCCAATTGCTGGCGTTTTAGGCGCATTATTAGTATTGATTATGAAACCAATTTTACCGTATGCACTTGCCTTTGCGGCTGGTGCGATGATTTATGTTGTCGTAGAAGAATTAATACCAGAAGCACAAAGCGATTCAAACACGGATGTCGCAACCATAGGAGCTATGTTAGGCTTTGCGGTCATGATGTTTTTAGATGTTGCGCTTGGATAGGAGAAAAATATGAATAATCCAGTCAATAGTATTGATGAATATCTCGCTCAATTTTCTGAAGATGAACAACGAGTTATTAATCGAATTAGAGAAAAAACGAAAAGTTCATTACCAAAAGGATTTGAAGAAATCATCCTATACAATATGATTAGTTATGTTGTGCCATTATCGTATTATCCAAAGGGATATCATGTCACAAAAGGTACACCACTTCCATATTTTGCGATTGCTAAACAGAAACATTTTTATGCGCTTTATCATATGGGGTACTATGCAAAACCTGAAATATTTGAAGAATTTTCAAGTCAATATGAGTCTAAATATGGTAAGTTAGATATGGGGAAATCGTGTTTAAGATTTAAAAAAGAAGAGAAAATACCATTTGACCTCTTAGAAAATCTTTTAAGTAAGATCAGTGTAGATGAGTATATACGATTCTATGAGGCAAATACGACGAATCTTAACGCAAAACAATAAGGAGTTACTATGGAAACACTACAATGCATCCATGCAAGACGAAGCATTCGCCGTTATACCAATGAGCCTATAAAAGAAGAAGATATTGAAACTATCTTATCTGCAGCTTTCTCAGCACCTTCTGCTCACAATTTACACCCTATTGAGTTTATTGTATTGAAAGATAGAAATAACTTAGTCCAACTCGCTTCAAAATTGACCTATGGTCGCTCATTAAATGAAGCACAAGTTGCGATATGTGTTGTTGGTGATACGAATCGACAAGACAATTGGGAGTTCTTAAATCATGATGCGGCTGCCGCAACACAAAATATGGCACTCACCATTACTGATTTAGGACTTAGCTCTGTTTGGATAGGTTGCACACCAAGTTATGAAAATATGAAAGATGTTCATATTGAACTTAATCTACCCGATCACATAAAGTGTTTGAGTATACTTGCGATTGGATATCCTGCAGTAACAAAAGAAGCGAATGATCGATTTGAACATTTAAAAATACATAAGGAGAAATGGTAATGGATATTAAGGATTTTATAAAGAATATTGATTTAATGCAAGTTAAACATATTTTATGTGTTCAACCACATCCTGATGATAATGAAATTGGAATGGGAGGAACAATAAAAGTTCTTAGTCAATTAGGTGTAAAGATTAGTTATTGTACAGTGAGTAAAGGGAAAGGTGGAAGTAATGCACTTTCATCAAAAGAACTGATCGAAATTCGTCAAAATGAATTACGAGAAGCGGGTGAATATTTAGGGGCTACTCAGTTTTATCAATTAGATTTAGATGATGCGCATTATCCAAGTGAAAAGGAAATCACAAGCCAAATCGTAGAAGTTATCCGAGAAGTAAAACCAGATGTGGTATTTACCGTAGATCCATACTTATTATATGAAGCACATCCAACTCATCGTAAAACAGGTATGGCAGTGTTAGAAGCGTGTCTTTTCTCATCAATGAAACATTTTCCTGAACCTGATGCGCCAGTACCACCTGTAACACACCAAGTTAAAGCAGTTGGATTCTATGCAAGCGCACATCCAAATACGTATGTGGATATTACAGAAACATTTGTATCAAAGATTAACGCTATTTTTAAACATAAAACCCAGTTTGATGAACAAAGTGGTCAAATGATCAAAATGTATTTAGATATGCAATCAAGAAATAATGGCAAAATAAAAGGCGTTGAGCGCGCCGAGTCATTTAAATTATTACCGATGATAGTGACCCATATGATGGTTGAAAGTGAGTCGTATTAGTTCAATATCGTCTGAATAAAATGACTTAGGTATTCTTTATAAGAAATGGAATCTACAGAATAAGAAAGTGCATGTTTAGCATTCTCTACACTTAAGAATTCATGATAGACAGGATAAACTTCATTAAGTTCGATAGCCATTTCATACGGTACAAATCGATCTAAGGTTCCATGAATGATAAGACAAGGTGTTAATAACTTGTCTTTTTGTTTGAGAATATTCGTTTTACTAAATGGTATCTTAACCCAATATTTCATATAAAGCTCTACGATGTAAAAGAAAGGGAAAGCAGGTAAATTATATATTAATTTCATTTGACGAATAAATATTGGTTTTAAATCGATAAATGCGGAATCACAAATAATACCTTTAACATTAGAATTAAATCCATCTATTGATGCATACAATAAAGTACTCGCTCCCATAGAAACACCATGCAAAACAATAGGGTTATTAGAACCTAAGATATCTTTGATTGTTTGAATCCATAGTTGTAAGTCCATTCGATCATGATAACCAAATCCGATTACATTGCCTTCACTTAAACCATGTGCACGAGCATCAATTAAGCAAACACTAGCTCCAAATGTTTCATAGTAATAACGCGCAAAAACAGCCATACTATTTCGATTAGCCGAATAACCATGGCATAAAATAACACAAAATGAACTCTTCTTATTTTTGATTAAACAAGCATGTAGTTTCAATCCATCTTTTGATTGAATGATTAATTCTGATTGGTCCATAGATTCTAACCAATCTACATCTTGTTTAAAGATCCCATAATCAACTCCACGCATATCTTTTGATCTCATTATGTTCTTTTTCTTAGAACGATTAAATGTCTTGTTTAGTAAAACCAACAAGTAAATTAGAATAAAGAATAACAGTGTGATAATTAGTTGTGGCATAGCTTAACCTCATTATAAACCGATTAATGAATAATCAAATAATATTTTGATGATATAATATAAACATGGTAAAGAAAAAGAAACGAAAATTAAAAATTAGAAACATCATTATGATGTTTATTTTTTTGAGTCTGATTATTGTTGGTATATTTTATTTAAAAGAATATCTTAATCCCTATAAAATTGAAAACTTTAGTGAAATGGGATATCAAACAGATGAGATAACGTTTATTTTGAGTTTAAGTGATCAAGAAAAAGATATCATTCTCAATCAAGAGAAAATAGAAAATATTATAAAACATTACACAATAGAAAACTATACTGAGTTTACTCAAATAGGCTATTCAGATTCAGAGATTACTCAAATACTTGATTTAGACCAAACAATTCAAGAGTACCTTTTAGCTCAACCCTATATGAAAGATATTTTTAATTGGTTGAGGATCGATAATTTTATATTTAATAATATTGATCGATATCAAGCCTATCAAGAAAAGTATCCTAAATTATTGTTTGAAGAAGTTCTTGAAAAAGTTAATACGAATCGAGATAATCCATATTATTCAAATATTCAATCAAGTGATACAAGTTTAGGAAACTTAGTTTTAGTCAACAAATACTATGCCTTAAGTGAAGATTATATTCCTAGTGATTTAATCAGTGTTTCTCCTTATGGAAGTGTAAAAATGGTTAGAGAAGCGGCAGAAGCGTTTATTGAGCTTTGTGATCACGCAAAAGAAGATGGCTATACGATAAAAGGTATTTCTGGATATCGCTCTTTTCAAACGCAATATAACTTATACAATCGATACTTACAAAAAGATCCACAAAGTATTGTGGATACATATTCTGCTCGTGCGGGTCATAGTGAACATCAAACTGGACTTGCGATAGATGTATCCAGTAATAATCCAGATATCTTAACCTTTGAAATGAGTTCATCGTTTAAATGGATGAAAGATCATGCTCATTTATATGGGTTTATTTTACGCTTCGAAAAAGGTAAAGAAGATATTACAGGCTATAAGTATGAACCTTGGCATTATCGCTATGTAGGCAAAGAAATAGCGACTCTACTCTATCAAACAGGGTTGACCTTTGATGAGTATGTCGCTATCAATTTAATGAATTAAGCCCAGATTAACCAAATAAAGATATAAGAACTAATCACAGCTGCTAAGGTAAATGGTACCCCAATCTTCATAAAATCCTTGGTTGTTGGATTATATCCAGCTTTACGCAATATACCTAAACCAGCAATATTAGCGGATGCACCAATCGGAGACAAGTTACCTCCAAGAGTAGCACCAGTCAATAATCCAAAATACAATAAGATAGGATTGATGCCTAATGAAGCGGAGATCGATGCGACCACTGGCAACATTGTCGCAACATACGGGATATTATCAATAAATGCAGAGATTAATACACTTGCCCATACAATAAGTGTATAGATAATAAATTTATTATCACCGGCTAGTTGTATAAATAACTTACTGATATCAGAAACAATTCCAACATAATTAATTCCAGCTATAATAACAAATAAACTCGCTAATAGAATAAGTGTTTGATAATCAATCTCTAAGATCGTTTTTCGAACCAATGAAACATCTTTGCGAACGATAGAGTCACGAACTAAACCGATGAATAATAATGTCATACAGATTGTCCCATTAATTAAAGCAAAATCAATTTGAATAAATGATGCAAGAATCAATAAGCCAATCATTCCTAATAGTAAGAAAGTAGGAAAGAAGTCTTCAACTTTTTGCATTTCTTCTAAATGAACTTCTTGAGTTTCTTTCTTAAAAATAAACAATAGGATAAATGTACTTACAACAGCGCCTAATTGTACAGCCCAGAAAATACTGAACTTACCATCCATGAAGAAGAAATCCATGAAATTCATATTCGCATAACCACCTAATAAAATCGAAGTTGTATCACCAACAAGGGTAGCTGCACCTTGTAAGTTACTTGAAACCGCAATTGCGATGATACTTGGAATAGGGTTTATTTTTAATTTTAATGCAATGTTAAGTGCGACAGGCGCAACCATTAAAACCGTTGCGACATTATCCACAAATGCAGATATGATACCAGCAAATAAAGATAACGCAATAATCGCCCATTTAACATTAGGAGTACGATCTAAGATATAATCTGCCATCAAGACAGGCATCTTTGATTCAATAAATAGTGCAACAATTCCCATCGTACCACCAATCATCATTAATACATTAAAATCAATGGCATAAGGTAGTTCACTAAAGGGAAGAATTCCGATAACGACAAATACGACAGCAGACACTAAAGCGATTAACCAACGTTTTGCTGGAAACGATAATAACAACACATATGTTAATATAAATAAACCTAACGCAATTTCTTTCATAGTCACCTCTAACAAGGAATTATTTTATCATCAAAACCCCAATATGACAATTATAACCCCATATATAGAATTGTAAAATATGATAAAATCAAAAAGAAAGAGTGGAATGAATATGAAAAAATACACATTAATTACAGGCGCTTCAAGTGGTTTAGGAATAGATTTCGCAAAAGAGTATGCTTCAAAGAAAGAAAACCTTATATTGGTTGCTCGTCGTATTGATCGATTAAATCAAGTTAAATCAGAAATAGAATCTCAATATGATGTAAATGTATTAGTTTACTCTTTGGATTTAAATGATAATAAAAACATTGATCAATTTTTTGAACAACTTGATAAGGACATATTTATACATCGATTAATAAATAATGCAGGATTTGGTTACTCCGGTTCATTTGTAGATATGAAAGAGAATCAAATCAAATCAATGATATCTGTCAATATTGAAGCATTGACGCTTTTAACACATAAAGTATTACCCAATATGATTAAACACAAAACAGGTGAAATCCTAAATGTTGGATCAATTGCTGGCTTTGTGGCTGGACCTTATATGGCTGAATACTATGCCACTAAAGCATATGTATTAAATTACAGTATTGCCTTACATGAAGAATTAAAGGAACACAATATAAAAGTATCTGTATTATGTCCAGGACCTACAAAAACAGAATTCTTTGATGTGGCAAACTCAGAAAAAGAGAATAAGATGTTTGATCGTTTTATGATGGATTCTTTACCTGTAGTTCAAAAAGGAATATCTGATCTAAATAAAAACAAACCCATTTCATTAGTGGGTTTGAGTAATCATAGTTTAAGAGTGTTACTAAAGCTTGTGCCAAGAACAGTTTCTTCAAAGTTCGTAGGACGTATTCAAAAGAAGAGTGCTTAATCTAAACTAATATTACGTTTCTTTAATGCGTTTAATATAGGTAAGCCAACAAGATAAACAGCGATTGTTTGTCCAATCCCAACTTCTAGCACAAAAATCAAGAAATATGTAAATGTAAATTCTGGCGCAAAAACATACGCTAATTCTGCCCCTATGATAATCGCATTAATCACGATAGGCATAAGAGTCGATAATAGTGGAAATCCTTTGATCTTTATATTTCTGAAGTAATACGTTAATACTGCCGCAATGAGTGTCGCGATAGTGCCAATAAATACATCCATCATTCCAAGAATATTAACTCCCATCACAACCCCAATAAAGTTTGTGATGAAACATCCTAACGTTAAACCTAAAATTGGAAGTGGAGATAATAATGGAAGTAATGTTAGTCCTTCCGCAACTCGAACTTGTATATTTCCAAAACTAAATGGAGCTAATACTAAGCTTACGGTACTATATAATGCGGCAATAAGCGCAACTTTTACAAACGAGGTCATTGATAGTTTCATATATTGTTTCCTTTAACGAGCCTATTTTATAGAAAGAAGGTTAAAAATGCAAGATAATCCCCTTATTCGTATTCAATATTTAATCGGAGAAGAAAAAATTAAAAAAATAAATTTATCCCATATCTGTGTATTTGGATGTGGTGGTGTAGGATCTTTTGTCGTAGAAGGTCTCATTCGATCCGGTGTAAAAGAAATAACCTTAGTAGACTTTGATAAAATAGACATCAGTAACCTAAATCGACAACTGATGACAAATTCATCCAATATTGGTGAACTGAAAGTTGAAGAATTAAAGAAACGTATCATATCGATTCATAAAGATGTGATTGTACATACCTATCCTATCTTCTTTGATTCCAATAGTACTCTAGACTTTACATCATTTGATTACGTCGTAGATGCGATTGACTCTGTAAACTCTAAACTTGAAATAATGAGACAATGTGAGAAATACCAGGTACCTCTTATAATGTCACTTGGCACTGGAAGAAAATTTGATCCGACTCAATTATGTGTATCGCGCTTATATCAAACATCGATCTGTCCTCTTGCGAAAAAAGTTCGAATTTTAGCAAAAAAAGAGGGATTAAAGAATATAAAAGTCGTTTATTCCAAAGAAGAAGCGCAGGCTGGTTATTATAACGAAGAAACCAATAAAGTAATCGTTGGTAGTATGATTTTTGTGCCTGCAAGTGCTGGATTACTCTTAGCCTCTGTCGTCATACAGGATTTATGCCAAGATGATGTTATAATAAAGAAAACAATAAAAGGATAAACTATGGAAAAAGACTTAAAGATTGCCGTATTAATTGATGCGGATAACGTTTCTGATAAGTATGTTAAAGTTATCTTCGATGAAGTCAATAATCATGGGACCGCAACGTATAAACGAATCTATGGAGATTGGACTAAACCGCAATTAGGGCAATGGAAGAATGTGTTACTCAACTATTCTATTTCTCCCATTCAACAGTATTCCTACACAATAGGAAAGAATGCGACAGATGCGGCACTTATTATCGATGCGATGGATATCTTATATTCTGGACAAGTTGATGGATTCTGTATCGTATCTTCCGATAGTGATTTCACACGACTCGCTTCACGATTAAGAGAAGCTGGGAAATATGTATTAGGGATGGGAGAAAAGAAAACACCTGTTCCATTTATCTCAGCGTGTGAAAAATTTAAATATCTAGAAGTACTCTTACAAGCTGTTGAACCAACTCCAATAAAGAATGGGAATACGGGTAAGATTGATAATCAAACTTTAATAGATACATTAAAAATAATCATAAACGAGAACTCTGATGATGATGGTTGGGCTTTCTTAGGTGAAGTTGGTAGTATCTTAAGTAAACGAAATCCAGATTTTGATACACGTAACTATGGCTTTCAAAAGCTAACACCGCTTGTCTCATCACTTAAACAATTTGAGATTCAATCTCGTAAAACATCGAATCCCAATATCACTCATAAATACATTAGAATCAAATAACTATGCAAAACTCAATAAAATTAAATGATGTCCCATTAAAAAAATACAACACACTTCAATTAGAATCATACGCTAATGTTGTTTATTTTCCTTTAAACAAACAAGGGTTAATTGAAGTCTTAAATACAACTCATAATTCAAAAAGAATCATTATAGGTAAGGGGAGTAATATCCTTCTTAAGAAAGAACGATATGAAGATGAATATGTTTTTATCATCACAAGTTTAATGGATGATATTCATATTGAAAATGATGAAATCGTATGTGAAGCAGGAGCAAGCTTATCATCATTAGCGTGGTTTGCGATTGAGCATTCCATTGAAGGCTATGCGTTTGCGGAAGATATTCCAGGGACAGTTGGTGGTGCCCTTATTATGAATGCTGGTCAATACGAATTTACTATTGGTCAATATGTCAATTGGGTTGATGTGTATGATACAGAATTAAATGAAGTAAAAAGAATTAACCCTGAGGAAGGTTTTTTTACCTATCGTCATGCGAAATTTAAGTCTACAGATATTGTATTATCGTGTGGATTAAAGAATATGGGTGGTGATGATTTAGAGAATTTAGAGAAAGTACTTAATTACAAACGTGAGCGATATCGTAAACAACCACGTAATTATCCAAATGCTGGATCGGTATTCAAACGTCCTAAAAAAGATGGAGAATGGTTGTTTGTTTGGAAATTATTTGAAGCTTGTGGTCTCCGCGGTAAACGAATTGGTGGTGCAGAGCTTTCATTTAAACATCCTGGATTTATCGTTAATGTAAATCATGCGAGCACAAAGGATGTGTTTGATTTAATTGAACTCTGTCAAAAGAGTGTTAAAGATATGTTTGATGTTGATTTAGAGTTGGAGTGGAAGGTCATTGAATAAATATATTTTGATTGGAGTAAAAGAACGTCAAGATCTAGATTTTGAGAGTTCTATGCAAGAAACCATGCGATTAATGCAGGCGTCTGATTTAGAGCTTGTTTTTAGGCTTGAACAGGCTACACTAAATAATAATCCTTTTTATCTTAAAAAAGGTAAGTTAGATGAAGTCAAAACAGCTCTCATAAATTTAGAAGCAGATGGGGTTGTGTGCAACGATGCCTTAAGTCCATCACAGTATCGCAATCTATCTGAATACTTGGATACAAATGTTATTGATCGAACGCAACTTATATTAGAAATATTTGAAAAACGAGCTAAACAAAAAGAATCAAAGCTACAAGTTGAGGTTGCTCGATTAAATTATTTATTACCTAGAGTTAAGTTAAACCACCATTCATCTGGACGTGAACAAGGTGGGGGAGTTAAAAACAGAGGAAGTGGTGAACAAGCTCTAGCACTTCGTCAAAGGACAATGATGCGTTCTTTATATAAAGCTGAACAAGAACTCGATTTAATAGAGAAACAGCGTGTAACTCAACGAAACAAGCGAAATAAGAAAGATGCACTTACCATTGCGTTAGTAGGTTATACGAATGCGGGTAAAAGCTCCTTATTAAATTGGTTTATGGAACACTATTCAACACCCGATAAAAAAGTGAGTGCACACGATCGATTATTTGAGAGTCTAGAAACATCTTCACGAAATATCGTACTGGATGGATATCCAATCATATTAATCGATACCGTAGGATTTGTAAGTCGATTACCTCATCACTTAGTAAAAGCTTTCCGATCAACCTTAGAAATTGTGAAAGAAGCAGATCTCATATTACATGTATTAGATGGATCAAGTGATAATATGGAAGGTGAAAGAGAAGTTACGTTAAACACATTAAAAGATTTAGGATGTGAAAATACACCACGAATTGAAATAAAGAATAAAATGGATATAAGAGAAAGAGAAGGATTAAATATCAGTATTACTCAGGATATGAATATGAATATCTTAATCGATCTCATTACAATGAAGATACGAGATATTCGTCCTGTAACAGAACTAATCATTCCTTATGATGAAGTGCATATCTTAGACCATATTAAAAAAATGTATACGATACAATCCATCTACGAAGAAAAAGAGGGATATCGTGTTCAATTAACTTACATAAAACAGCTCAATAAACAACTCAAGAGCTATGAAAGGAAACAGTATGATACTCAGCACAACCCCAAACATTGAAGGTAAAAAGATTTTAGCGTATAAAGGAATTGTTGTAGGAGAAGTTATATCGGGTGTTGATTTTGTGAAGGATTTCGCAGCTGGATTAACCAATATTTTTGGTGGTCGTTCAGGTTCATATGAAAGTGAACTCATTGAAGCACGCGAAACAGCACTAAGAGAAATGCAATCCCGTGCCTTAGCACTTGGTGCTAATGCGGTTGTTGGGGTTGATATTGATTATGAAGTATTAGGCCAAGCCAATAATATGTTAATGGTAACCGTAAGCGGTACTGCAGTACTTATCGAGCAATAATTATGATTTATTTTGACTACAGTGCGACAACACCCATTCATCCTGATGTGCTTGAAATATATACACGATATGAGCGTGAATTTTTTGCGAATGCGAATTCAAGTCATGCATTAGGGCAAAAAGCACAAAGAGTCATTGATGAACAATTAGGGATTATGTCAAATCTATTAGGGATTCAACCCAATGAACTTATTATTACGTCCTCTGCCGTTGAATCCAATAATACAGTCCTTAAAGGTGTTGCGTTAAAATATCCAAATAAGAAACACATCATTTCATCATCCATAGAACATGCATCAATCATAGGTGCTATCTCATTCCTTGAACATCAAGGATATGAAATCGACTTTGTGAATTTAGACGAAAATGGACGATTTGATTTAAAGCATCTTGAATCTCTATTAAGAGAAGACACTCTACTTGTCACACTTATCGCTGTTGATAGTGAAACAGGGATTAGACAACCCATCGAAGAAATTGGGCAATTATGCCATAAACATCACGTTCTATTTCATAGTGATATCACACAAGCAGTTGGAAAGTCAAAGTTTGATTTAAGTAATGTGGACTATGCGTCTTTTTCAGCTCATAAAATATATGGCCCAAAAGGAGTCGCAGGTTTAATAAAAAAAGAAAATGTGGGATTAATTCCATTATTACATGGAGGTCACAGTATTACGGCTTATCGTGCATCAACTCCACAAACTGCACTTGTCTGTGCATTATCTAAGGCACTTCAAATAGCTTATGAAACGTATGAAGATCGATTTACATATGTAAGTCAGTTAAAATATTATCTAATCAAAAAAGTATCTCATTTAGACCGAGTTGTTATAAATTCAAATCATTATTCTATCCCTTTTATCGTGAATGTGAGTATACTTGATACAAGACCTGAAGAAATACTCGAAGTCTTTTCAAATGAAGATTGTTATCTCAGTTCAAAAAGCGCATGTAGTGGTCAGGAAGAATTCTCCAACTCTGTTTTTGCGATCACAAAAGATAAACAAAGAGCTCAAAGCTCATACCGAATTAGTTTATCTCATCTAAGTACTCAATCAGAGATTGATACCTTAGTATCTGTGATAGAAAGGATTGTTCATGAAAGTTAAAGTGCTAACTGCAGCTTGGTGTCATGCTTGTTTATTGATGAAAAAAAGAATCAAAGAATATCAAAAGACACATGATATAGAGTTTGAATTTATCGATATCGATTTTGAAGAAGAAAAATGCAAAGGTCTTGAAATAGGTAAAGTACTACCCGTTTATTTCATTTATCAAGATAATCAATGTATCAAACGATTTGTTGGTGAAAAGAGTATAGATGAATTAGAAAAGGAAATTCAGAATGCGATTTAAATTAACGGTTATTATTTCATTATTATTAATTGTTTTTGGATTTACGAATGTATCTGCGAGTGATCGTGTCGTAAATCTTTATTATTTTCATGCGGAAGGATGTTCAACTTGTGCCCTTGAAACAGAATATCTAGAGAAACTTGTAGAAGAAGATACGAATCTAGTTTTACATAAGTATGAAATTGCGTTTGATCAAGCAAATCAAAAACTATCCAAAGATGTGGGTGAATTACTAAACCAACCAATAAATAGTACGCCAACCTTGATAATTGGAAGAGAAGTTATTGTTGGTTTCAAAGAAGGATCCACAGAAAAAACCATTGAAGAGGCTATCCAATTCGTACGAGATAATAATGTTCGAGATGTCGTAGGGGAGATGTTGGGTCTTGTCGAACCTGGTCAAGGTGTAGATATCATTAATGAGAATACTAAAGTAAGTCTTCCATTCTTTGGAGAAGTGGATGCGAAAAGCATTTCATTACCTTTACTTGCGATTGTATTAGGTGGAATAGATGGATTTAATCCATGTGCGATGTGGGTATTATTACTCTTAATAAGCATGTTATTCCACTTGGAAGAACAATGGAAAAAATGGTTCTTAGGTGGTTTATTCCTACTAACGACTGCTGTAATGTATTTCTTCTTTATGTTAAGTTGGTTGAATATTACGATTTTATTTGGGACATTGATATACATTCGTTGGTTAATTGGAGGTATCAGTATAGGTGGAGGTGTCTTTAACATCCATCGATACACTCAAATGGAACCTGGATGTGAAGTTGTGGATGAATCTAAACGATTAAAAATACGAGATCGTTTAAAAGCGATTTACTCACAACCTGTATTCGCATTAGCTGCCGTTGGTATCGTGGTTCTTGCAGTTTCAGTAAATTTAGTCGAACTAATTTGTTCAGCTGGACTACCTGTGTTGTTTACCCAAATACTAACGTTAAATGACTTAAGTCAAACACAGTACATACTTTATTTATTACTCTATTTAGCTATGTTTATGTTAGATGATATCATTGTGTTTGTGATTGCGATGAAAACAGCAGAGATAACAGGTATTTCCACTAAATATGCACGTAATGCACATTTAATTGGTGGGATATTAATGATAATCTTAGGATTATTAATGATCTTAAAACCAGCTTGGTTGATGTTAAATTTTGGATAAAAAATAACCTCTTAGAAATTTCTAAGAGGTTTTATTTTATACTTCTAAATCATGTAACTTACGGATACTCAATTTATGTGTAAATTGAATAATCCAGAAATCTATGACTAGTAATAAGGCTAAGAAGATTAAGACAGAACCAATCGTATTCGGTATAAATTGAACTAAGAAGAAGATACCGAAACTAATTCCAAAGGCTGGTAACATCGTAAACACAGAATTCAAATTATTCTTAACCGCTGCAGTTTCTTGTTCCCAAATGAGTTTAGGATGAATCAAATCTACAATCATACCTAAATAGTTAATGAATATCATACCTAAGATTGAAGCGATAAATGCAAAGAAAATTAAATGAAATTGAATCTTGAAGAAAATCCAAGCTGGAACTAACATAAATAATATTCCAACCATACTAACCACTACACCACTTAATATCTTAGCTTGAATCTGTTTAACATAGGACATAGGAATGAGTTTCATATAATAGATATTCGTTCCTTCTCTTGAAAGTGAAGTAACTGTTATTAAATTCATTGTACTCATCATAATCCCAACCACAAATCCAGCAAACGTTATAATTAGAAGAATACTTCCACTCGACCAATCAATACTATTTATTAACATAACAACTTCATCATCTGCCCCAACGCCACTTACTAGGGTTACTAATAAAATTGCAGGGATAAGTATAACAGTTGAGATATTATTTAACAGATAAACAGGTGTACGTATCATTAACTTCATTTCTTTAACAAAATAACTAAAGATTACACCTTTAGAACTTGTAATCTTGTTATAAGCTTTAAGATTTAAGTTCTTACGAGATGCGGATGTCTCATTAACACCAATCACACCTTTGAAATAAACGAGTTTACTAACAAATACGAAACCAACAAGAACTAATGCAGTTATCACAAGATAGATCACAAAATCTAAGACATTACTATTAACTAAAGCACTAATTGCGAATGGAACATTCGGGAATGCGATTTTCATAATACCTAGCAATGAGTTGTTTCCATTGTTAAGTAGTTGAATTAAGCTATTCTGATCGAGTGTTGCTGTACCACCCATAAGATAATTTAATCCAATCGCAAAGGTAAGTGCTAAGAAGCCACTCGCATAATTGAAGAAATCACGATTCTTAAAGAAAGGTACAAATGCCATAATTACCATAATAATCAAACCAGCAAATGCTAATGGGACAATCGCAATGGTAAGCAATACGACTACTAACATTAAATAGAATAAAACATTTGGATTCATGATACTAATGTATCCAATAATAATCGGAGTACTAATCACGAAAATTGTTAAGAACTCATAAACCATTGATAAGGAAAATTTACTTAATACAATCGCTTCCGGTGTTAATGGTAATGCAAGTAATGTTTCACTATCCTTACTGAAATAATACACAGCAGGGACTAAGAAGATGGCCATAAAGAAGATCATCGTAGATAAAGCTAAGAAAAGTAAACTAATAACCAATCCTTCTTGTTGAATTGGAAGTAACATAAACAATGCTTCTCGAGTTAAGAATCCGAGTGACACAATACTTGGCAGTGTCGCAATCCCAATAAATACGACAAATAGAATTCGTTTTAAGTTCTTTTTGTCTTTTGTATCAATCACATTAAACGTATTTCTTAACATCGTTTTAAATAAAACGAAGTACTTATTCATGTTGAGTTACCTTTAAGAAGATATCTTCAAGAGATAAGCCAGGATATTGTGATTTTAGTGCTTCAAGCGTTCCAAAATAAAAGAGCTCACCCTTATTGATTATTGCGACTTTACTGCATAATTTTTCCGCAACTTCTAAAACATGTGTTGAGAAAAAGACAGTTTTATTTAATCGAACATGATCACGCATCATTTCTTTAAGTGCGTAAGCAGATTGAGGATCCAATCCAGTAAGAGGTTCATCCAATATCCATATATTTGGAGAATGTACCAAAACACCCATCATCACAATCTTTTGTCTCATCCCATGAGAATAAGAAAGGATGGTATCATTCAAAGCATTGGTCATTTGGAATATTTCTGCAGTTTGTGCAATTCTTTGACGTCTCAACTCATCACTAACATCATAGATATCGGCCATAAAGTTTAGATATTCTATTCCTTTTAAACGTAAGAAAACATCTGGATTGTCAGGAACAAATCCAAATTGTCGCTTCGCTTCAATTGGATCGTGTTGGATATTAATTCCATTAAGAAGAATTTCACCCTCATCTGGATTCAATATACCTGTCATCATTTTTAAGGTTGTAGTCTTACCAGCACCATTCGGTCCAATAAACCCTATAATCTCACCATCTTCAACGGTCATATTCAATTGATTAACCGCTTTTACTTTACCACTATACGTTTTACTAATATTCTTGATTTCAATCATACATTTCTCCTATTGAATGAACAATGATGCGCTAATCGCAATAATACTGATAAATGTTAATAAGATACTAACAATAAAATTCTTTGGTGGTATTTTATCTTGAGAGGTAAATACATTATAGAGAGATAAAGCTCCATTCACACCTACAGCGGTTAACACCGCTACGAGCTTATCCGCATATCGATTTACACTACCTGTAAATGAGTATTGCATAGGAATCTGTGCAGGTAAAAATGGATATAAAACAGCTAAAACGACAACTAACAATACAAAAAGACTTATAAGGATTATAATCTGAGTTTTACGATTTATTTTTTCCATAAATTTAGTTTAGCACTATTATCTATGTGATTAAATACTCAAGTAAACAAGTTTTACGTGGAATTTCCTCATTTTCACTAATTCCTTGAGAAAATAATGATTTTGAACCAATTAAGATTAAAGATTTACTCGCACGTGTCACTGCAGTATAAAGTAACCGTTTTTGTAACATAAAGCGATGTTCAGGCACAACAGGTAATACAACAATTGGATATTCACTTCCTTGAGCTTTATGCACAGAGACACAATATGCCAATGTAATGTTTATGAAAGTTTCTGATGTATACTCCACAATTCTTCCATCAAAGTCCACAATAATGCGATTCTGTTTAAGCTCATCCTCACGAGCATAGATAATTTCAATACATACACCTATATCCCCATTATAAACATCATCGTTAGGTTGATTTTTAAGCTGTAGAATTTTATCATTCTCTCTAAAAACTTGAGTTCCAACTTTTAATTCTCGTTTATTTTCATCGAATGGATTTACGAATTTCTGTATTGCGTGATTTAAAGCATCAATACCAGCTAAACCAGAATACATGGGTGCTAAGACTTGAATGTGTTGAAGTGGATATCCTTTTATTTGAGCTTGTTGGATGACTTCTAAAACGAGTTGTTTAACATCAACTGCTCGACAGTCAAACCATTTAATATCATTTTTGAGTTCGTTAAAATTGAGGTCTTGATCACGTATTTGTTTAGCTAGGCTTATGACATCTGAGCCTTCTTTTTGACGATAGATGTGTGTTAATGAGATAACTGGAAAGCATTTTGAGTCTATCAAATCTTTCAAGACTTGCCCAGGGGCAACACTTGGTAACTGATCTTTATCGCCTACGATTAAGATCTTTTTGACTTGTTGGGATGCTTTTAGAAGATGACTCATAAGCCAAGTATCGACCATTGAGAATTCATCGATGATTAGACAATCGATGGATAAAGGATTTGTTTCATCCATGCCAAATGTATTTGATTCTAAATCCCATTTTAGAAGAGAATGAATTGTAAAAGACTCAACCCCATTTAATTCAAATAATCGTTTACTTGCACGACCAGTAGGTGCTGCACAAGCTAAGGAATAACTGGGATATAAACGTTTCCACAAATGAATCATTACGCCAATTACAGTGGATTTACCAGTACCTGGTCCACCTGTCATGATGGTAAATGGAGAATGGAAGAAGGTTAAAATCGCTTCTTTTTGACTTTCATCGTATTCGATATTTAATTCACGTTGTAAGTGTTCTAAGTGAAAATAGACATCTTCATCTGAAACGGGTTGTAAGTCTAGATATGGAAATTCTTTTAAGGAATGTGCAATGTATTGTTCACTCTTGTATTGGGAAGGATGAAATACTTTGTTGTCAATTAAAATTAATTTGCTAGATTTTGCGGCTTCAATTAATAATGCATCAAAATCTAAACTATTATCATTAAATTGAGACGCAAAAACAACTGATAAACGTTCAACATCTACATAACTATCTCCAGTACGCATGCATTCTTCCATTGTCATAGCACAGAGTCCTGCCATTAATCGTCTTGGATCATCCCAATCAAATCCCATATTTAATGCTAGCTTATCGGCTATTTTAAATCCGATTCCATCAACTTCTTCAATGAGTCGATAGGGGTTTTCTTTAACGAGTCGATATGCATCTTTACCATAAGCTCTTTCTAATCGAAGGATATTGCGAATTCCTAATCCATTTGTCGTAAAAAAACGAATGGCTTCTTCATCTTCTCCATAATTGATAAGACCATTAATCAAAGCTTCTTCTTTTTTAGGTGTATATCCTTTTATTTCTTTTAGTAGACTCGGATTATCTTTCAAGATTACCAATGAATCCTCTTGCCATCGCTCAACGATTGCTTCCGCAAATTTCTTGCCAATACCTGGAAATAGGGGCGAGGATAAGAACGTAATAATTGAATCAATATCACTCGGTAAAACTCGATGATAATGTTGAACTTGAAATTGCATACCAAACCGTGGATGATCTAAATACGTTCCAGTTAAGTTAAGCAAACAATCATCTTGAAATTGTGGGAAGTAACCTGTAATGGTAATAAGTTTCTCATTTAATTCATACAAACGAAAACGCGCTACAGTATAGCGAGTTTTTTCATCTTTATAAATAATGTGACTTATCTTCCCAACAATATTAGTTGTTTCCATTAAAACAATCCTATCGCACTTATCGCTAATAATCCAATCGCATTATTGAGAAAATGCAAAGCCATTGAACTAATGATAGATCCACTTTTAATATATGCACGATTTAAGAAATAACCTAATAATGCATAAGTCGGAAAGAACCATAAATCCGAAAAGTTACCACTTAAGATAGAGTTATAGACATGTGCTAATCCAAATAAACTGCTACTAACAATAATTGCGAATGTCATTGATCTCTTAGATAAACCACCAAAAACCAATCCTCTAAACATAATTTCCTCGACAATAGGAGCGTAAAGTAATGCTTGAATGATAATGAGATAAGGAGCTTGTTCAAACAAACCAATTATTTCAGTTTGATTTTGTGCTTCAGCCTGACCAGTTAATGTAGTAATTAAGTAATTTAAAACAATTGAACCCAACAACATCATCGGTAATGTCGTAATAATTGTTTTGAATATTTTACCAGGGTTCTCAGCCAACTCATTAATGGATTTCCACAATAAGTCTTTTGTAAAGTAAACACTCGTAATTAACATGACGATACTGTAAAGCATATCTGCCGTACCATCATAAATCCATGAGTCTATTCCTAAAATAGTTAAAATAAAGAATAGTATCATCGGATAAACAACAAAGAAACCTAATGTAAAATGAAATAATAAGAAAAAAGATTTCTTCTTAGAATAACCTAAACTAAAATCATGCATTTTTAACCTCCGCTAAGATTGAAGTAAGAGACTTGTTGTTACGATAAATCTCGTCTATGACTCCGCCACCTAAACATACATCATTTAAATAAAACACAGCTTCTTGACCCGGAGTCACAGCCGCAATCCCTTGCGGATAAGATACGAGCAATTCATTTTTATCATTGAGTTGAATCGTCACATCTTGATCTTTTTGACGATATCTAAATTTCGCATGACATTTTAAGGGTTGAGATAAATCAATTGGATTAAACCAATTTAATTGATTAACCGTACATGCATCTGATTTTAACCAAGGATGATCATCACCTTTAGCCACAAATAGTTCATTGGTATAAACATCTTTACCTACCACAAACCATGGACCTTCATGAGCTGAAATATCTAATCCTTTTCTTTGACCTAATGTATAGTAAAGAACACCAATATGTGTGCCTAATACTTGTTTTGTATCAATATCCACTATCTTACCGTTTTTAGCCGGTAAATAATTACTTAAGAATTGTCTAAAATTACGTTCTCCAATAAAGCAGATTCCAGTTGAATCCTTTTTCTTTGCGACATTCAAATTGAGTTTTAGTGCAATTTCACGTACTTCTTTCTTCTCAACATCACCTAAAGGGAATAATGTACGTCTGAGTGCACTCTGTGATATTTGACATAAGAAATAACTTTGGTCTTTATTACTATCCTCTGCTTTCACCATTTCACTGTATGTTTCATGATGAATTACTTTAGCGTAATGTCCAGTTGCGACCTTATCAAATCCATGTTCATCCGCAAACTTAAAGAATGCGTCAAACTTAATATACTTATTACACAAAATATCTGGATTAGGTGTTCTACCATTTTTGTATTCTTTTAAGAACGTTGTGAAGACATCATCCCAATACTCTTGAATAAAATCGATTCGATGAAGTGGCAAATCTAAAATGCGTGCAACTTCTACCGCATCGTTATAATCTTGTTCCTGGGTGCAAATGGCTTCATCCAAAGTTGGGTTACCTAAAATATCATTATTTGTTAATGAATCCCAATTACGCATAAAAGCACATTCTACTTGATAGCCTTGTTGTTTTAATAAATATGCGGCGACTGCTGAATCAACACCGCCTGATAGTCCTACGAGTATTTTCATGCAATGATTATACCATATAAAAAAAAGCTGTTGTTTAAACAGCTTTTAACCTAGGTTGATTTGCAGTCTCTAAATCCACATCTTCGCGTGTATGACCACATACCGCATAACTTGGACAATCCGAAGTACATGCAGCACATGCGACTCTACGAAGTTCTTGTGGAACGAATGCACCAATTTCTTCTTCATCGTATCCGACTAAGAAGTTACGTTCGTTAATAATAATCGGTCTTTTTAGAACCGATGGGTTCTGTTGAACAAATCGAACTAAATCTTTGATTGACATTTCTTCAACATCAATTTGTCTTTCTTGAATAATCTTAGAACGTTTCGAAATAATATCTTCCGTTCCGTTTTCACTACGCATCAATAAATGACGAATCTCGTTTTCATTTAATAAAGTCGAAAAAATATTCTTTTCGATGAACTTTAGGTTACGATCTTTCAACCATTGTTTAACTTTACGGCAACTAGCACAACCAGGTGAAGTGTATACAACAATCATGGTATGTCCTCCATATTTCTATATTATACATATTTCTCTTACTTTTTAAAAGAAAAATATTGACGAGTCTATATTGCTTAGGTAAACTTATCTTATGTTTCATATTGTTACATGAAAAAGGATGAAAGAAAATGGAAAATCTTCAAAAAAGAAAGTTTGGTTTATTAACCACAACTGCAATGATCGTAGGAATTGTAATTGGTTCTGGGATCTTCTTTAAGACCGATAACATCTTAGCTGCAGTCAATGGTTCAGTCTTCTTAGGGGTATTAGCATGGGCTTTGGGTGGATTTGGAATTGTATTTGGTGGATTAACCATTGCGGTTTTGGCGAAACGCGATGAGAATGTTGGTGGTTTAATCACTTATTCTGAACTTGCATGGGGTAAAACATGGGGTTATCTTGCAGGTTGGTTTCAAATTTTCTTTTATTATCCAGCACTTGTAGCGGTTGTTTCTTGGGTAGCCGCAATGTATATCTCTATTCTATTTGGATGGACTGAAACAGGTACACTTTTTGGTGTGGCAGTATCTTTTGTCCCAGATTGGGCATTTCCATTTAGTTTAACTGAATGGGTAGTTACGATTATCTTAATCGTAATTCTATTTGTCTTTAATTCATTTAAAACAAAGGAAGCAGGTAAATTCCAAAGCTTTGCGATGGTAGTTAAAGTTTCTGCATTAATCTTATTAGCCATCACTGGTATTTTTATGGGTGATCCTATTGCGGTGAATCACGTGAGTGATTTAGGACAATTGGGTGGTGGATTCTTTGCGGCACTCGTTCCAATCGCATTCGCATTTGATGGATGGCAAGTTGCGCCTTCAATTGCGCATGAGATTAAGAATCCTAAACGTAATTTACCTTTAGCACTTACATTTGCGCCACTCATGATTATGATTATCTATATTTCATATTTCGTGGGAATTAATGCGGTATTAGGACCGGATCAAGTTTTAGCACTTGGTGATGGAGCTGTTTCAGTATTTGCGGAACAATTCTTTGGGTCTATTGGATATCGTTTAGTACTTGTAGCGGTCGTCACCTCTGTCATTGGTACATGTAATGGCTTGACCTTAGCCTACATCCGTTTACCATATGCATTAGGATTAAGAAATGAACTTCCAGCATCCGATAAGTTTGCGAAAGTAGATGAAAAGACGGATATTCCTCTATTCTCAGCTGTATTTACATTTGTCGTATCACTTGTTTGGTTATTATTCCATTTTGCGACAACAGTTGGAGTGATCAACTTTAATTGGACGATGTTTGCGGGTATTTCAGTGGATGAAATCGCTATTATTTTAATTTATTTCTTCTTGGTCTTAATTTTCTCTGGTGTTATTAAAGATTTCTTTAAAAAGAAAGTCGATAATATCTTCGAAGGCTTAGTATTCCCAAGCTTAGCAATCATTGGTGCATGTACTGCAATCTATGGTGGATTCTTAAGTCCTATGGTCGCAATCTACTTAGTTGTATCTATTGCTGGAATTCTAGCTGGATTATTGGTAAAACCTAAATCAATTCATTAAGTGTGCTTGCACACTTTTTGTTTGTGAGTATAATAAATATAAAGATTGTGATTGAAATAGAGTAGCTTTACGTTGGACACAAGCGATATCCTGGTGGTGCAAAGGATACAATACAAAAAAGTGAATTGGGTTTCATGAGTTGAAGCAATGCTTACGCGAACCAGCGTTATGGTCAAGTGATCGAATGTTCGATAATTAGGGTGGTACCACGGTAATGCGTCCCTATCGAGCATTTTTTTATTTTAAGGAGGACATTATGAAAAGAATGTTAAGTGGTATAAAGCCAAGTGGACAATTAACTCTAGGAAATTATATTGGTGCACTCAAAGAATTTGTTAAGTATCAAGATGAGTATGAGATGTATGTTTTTATCGCAAATCTACATACATTAACGGTATATCAAGACCCAGAATCACTAAGGAAGAATCTAAGAGATACTGTTCTTTTATATTTAGCGTGTGGTTTAGATCCAAAGAAAACACAAATTTTTATGCAATCCGATATCATGGAACAAGCTCAACTTGGGTTTATCTTAGCGTGTAATACGTATATGGGTGAACTCAATCGAATGACACAATATAAGGATAAACAATCAAAAGGTGAAGATAGTTTAAGTTCTGGATTTTATGTATATCCTACATTAATGGCTGCAGATATTTTAGCGTATCAACCTGATTATGTCCCTGTTGGAGATGATCAGAAACAACACGTTGAACTTACACGTGATGTTGCGAATCGATTTAATAATCGATATGGTGATACCTTTAAAGTACCTGAACCACTTATCCCTAAACAAGGGGCTCGAATTATGTCATTAAGTGATCCAACCAAGAAGATGAGTAAATCTGATGATTCTGATAAGGGTTGTATATACTTATTGGATAAACCTGAGGTAGCACGTAAGAAAGTTATGTCTGCTGTTACAGATTCACTTGGTGTGATTCAATATAATCCAGTAGAACAACCAGGTGTAAGTAATTTATTAACTATTCATTCTGCATTATCTGGTATTTCTATTCCAGATCTTGTGAAATCATTTGAAGGTCAAGGCTATGGTAATCTTAAAAAAGCAGTCGCTTCTGAAGTGGAAAAATTGTTGATCTCACTTCAATCACGTTACCAACAATTGCTCAATGAAGATGTATTAACTCAAGTTCTTTTATCCGGAAAAATGAATGCGACACCTATTGCGCATAAGACATTATTAGATGTACAAACGAAAGTAGGCATTGAAATTTAAGGTATTTGTGCTATACTAATCACGAAATCGTACTAAAGAGTAGTAAGTTGTGATGCTTAATTAGAGAGAGAACGGTCGGTGCAAGTTCTTAGGATAATCAACTGAAGCCACTTTAGAGAGAAGAAAAACTTCCGTGTTCCGCGTTAAGGAAATAAGCTGCATAGTAATATGAAGCAGGATGGTACCGCGTGTTTATAACGTTCCTGTAGGAACGTTTTTTTATTGGAGGAAACAATATGAAATATCGTAGTGGTAATGAAGTCAGACAATTATTCTTAGATTACTTTAAATCAAAAGGTCATATGGTAGAACCTGGAGCTTCTTTAGTCCCAGTCAATGATCCAACTTTACTATGGATTAACTCAGGTGTTGCGGCATTAAAGAAATACTTTGATGGTAGTGTTAAACCAGACAATAAGCGTATTACGAATGCACAAAAATCAATTCGTACGAATGATATTGAAAATGTTGGAAAAACAGCACGACACCATACATTCTTTGAAATGTTAGGAAATTTCTCCATTGGAGACTATTTTAAAGAAGAGGCACTTCAATTCGCATGGGAGTTTTTAACATCTGAAGAATACATTGGGATGGAAAAAGACAAGATGTATGTCACTGTACATCCATTGGATGATGAAGCTTATCGTATATGGACTGAAGTTATTGGGTTAGATCCTAAACGAATTTTGAAGTCAGAAGAAAATTACTGGCAAATTGGTGAGGGTCCATGTGGTCCAAACAGTGAAATCTATTATGATCGTGGTTTAGCGTATGATCCTGAGAATGTTGGTGAACCATTATTCTTTGAAGAACGTGAGAATGATCGTTATTTAGAAGTTTGGAACGTTGTATTTAGTCAATACGATGGTAAAGAAGGTGTTGATCGTAAAGATTACAAAGAATTACCTCAAAAGAATATTGATACAGGTATGGGTTTAGAACGACTCGTTTCAATCGTTCAAAATGGTGAAACAAACTTTGATACAGATTTATTCTTACCGGTTATTCGTGCTGTTGAAAAAGAAGCAAAATATCCATATGACAAGAATAATCGTATGGCATATCGTGTTATTGCGGATCATATTCGTACGGTAACATTTGCCTTAGCAGATGGAGCTTTATTCTCGAATGAAGGAAGAGGATATGTCTTGCGTCGTATCTTACGTCGAGCAGTTCGATTTGGAATTAAACTAGGGATTGAGGATGCGTTTATGTATCGTTTAGTTAAGGTCGTGGCAGAAATGATGAGCCCATTCTATAACTATGTAAATGATAAAGTAGAATACATTGAAAAATTGGTTAAGGCAGAAGAATTACGTTTCCACAAGACACTCAATGATGGTGAACAACTATTAAATATTGAATTATCAAAAGCACAGGATAAAGTACTTGTGGGTGAAACGGTATTTAAACTTTATGATACATTTGGATTCCCAGTTGAATTAACAAAGGAAATCGCCGAGGAACAAGGGTATACTATTGATTTAGAGGGCTTTAAAGCTGAAATGAATAAACAACGTGAAAGAGCTCGTAATGCGATGGATAAAACTGAATCCATGAAAGCTCAATCCATTGATTTGATGAACTGTACAGTTGAATCTAATTTCGTTGGTTATGATACTTTTGAATTGGAGACAAAAGTTGTCGCATTATTTAAGAATGGTGTATCAGTAGATAGTTTAGATGATGAAGGACAAGTCATCTTAGAAACCACTCCATTCTATGCGGAAAGTGGTGGTCAAGTAGCGGATACTGGTGTCTTACTTTTTGATCAAGGTGAAGCACATGTATTAGATGTTCAAAAAGCACCTCGTAAACAAAATTTACATACGATTAAATTAAACTTTGGAGAATTAAAGTTAAATGATAAAGTGGTAGCGAAGATTGATACAGCACGTCGCCAACAAATCACAACCAATCACTCATCTGCACACTTGCTTCAAAGTGCATTGAAGAAGATTGTGGGAAGTCATATTCAACAAGCAGGTTCTTATGTTTCTGAAGATTATATGCGTTTTGACTTTACCCATTTTGAAAAAGTCAGCGATGCTCAAATCAAAGCAATTGAACAACTTGTAAATCAAAATATCTTTGCGAAACAAGCTGTGACATTTGAATATATGCCAATCGAAGAGGCTAAAGCAAGCGGTGCGATGGCACTATTCAGTGAGAAGTATGATTCTGTTGTTCGTGTTGTGACAATGGGAGATTTTAGTAAAGAATTATGTGGTGGATGTCACGTTCGTAATACTCAAGAAATGGGCTTATTTAAGATTGTTTCTGAAGAGAGTATTGGTTCAGGTATTCGTCGTATTACCGCAAAAACTGGTTTATCTGCATATCATGATTTCTTAGCTTATCAAAATCAATTAGAAACGATTGCACAATTCTATAAAGCAAATTCGATTCATAAAATTGAAGATCGAGTAAACTTAAGTTTAGAAGAACTTAGTGAAACAAAACAACAACTTGGTCAAGCAAAACAAAAAGTAGCGAATATGGAAGCGAAGTTGTTAAAGACTGAATTTGTTGAGCACAATGGAATTCAAGTATTGGTTAAACGTATTGATCAAAATGCGGATCATTTAAGATTATTAGTCGAAGGATTAAAGAAAGAAATGCCAGAAAGCGTCATTTTCTTCGCATCCAATGATCAATCAAAGGCATTGTTTGTATCGTATTGCGGACCAAGCGTTATAAAAGCTGGTTATAAAGCAGGAGATTTAGTAAAAGAAGCGGCGGTATTAACCCAAGGTAATGGTGGTGGGCGTCCTGATTTTGCGCAAGCTGGTGGCAAGGATGTGTCCAAATTAAACGACGCAATCGAACTTATCCGTAAAAAACTGATGTAAAAGCTTTTATAAGCTTTGACTTTGGGTTAAAATGAATAAAAAGGAGGATTTTGGTATGAATCAGAACCATACGGAAACCGTAGCATTTAAATCAGATCAAATTCGACGTGACAACATTAAGCAGATCTTAAAACAAGTGAAATCTGCACTTGAAGATCGAGGATACAATGCGGTTAACCAATTATCAGGTTATCTCATTTCCAACGATCCTGCTTATATTTCATCTCACCAAAATGCACGATCCATTATTCAAACTGTTGAACGATATGAGATTATTGAAGAACTCGTACGTGCGTATTTGGATGATGAAAAATGAGAAGTATTGCGTTAGATGTAGGGACTAAAACAGTTGGGGTAGCTATCAGTGACCTAAGTGGTTTTCTAGCGAGCCCATTAGTTACTCTTCGTTTTGAGAGTGAAGATTATGATCATGCTTTAGATCAAATAGAAGCATTACTTAAAGAATATCCAGTGAATGCGATTATCCTTGGCTATCCTAAGCATATGAATGGCTCAATTGGAGAAGGTGGTCACCGATCAGAATTCTTTAAAGAAGAAATAGAAAAATTTACCGATATTCCCGTAATATTGTGGGATGAGCGTTTAACTACGGTATCAGCTCACAAGTCACTTATGCAAAATAACATGCGAAATGAGAAGCGTAAGAAAGTTGTGGATCAAGTCGCAGCTGTTACAATGTTGCAGGAATATTTAGACCAACAAAGACATAAGGAGCAAGTCAATGGAAGAAAATAGTATTGTTGTCATCGATGAGATGGGCAATGAAATTAACATGGAAATCGTATTTACATACGAAGATGAAGATACAGGAAAGAACTATGTGTTCTATCTAAATCCGGATGAAGAGGATGGAGAAGTTTTCGTTTCAAGTTATGATGCGGAAGGTAATCTAAGTCCTGTTGAAGATCCTGAAGAATGGAAAAAGCTGGAAGCAGTTTTTGAAGATTATGTCCTCACACAAGAAGAAAATGAAAAAAATTAAACGAACAAGTTTAGGTTTATTCCTAACCTTGTTTTTTATCGTTGGATTGGCTCTATCTTTTGTCTATGTTCAATCGAACTTAAGTGCAGTTGGTCCTGAAGGTGAAAAGACTGGAATCATTATCTCAAAAGGTGATACTTTATCAGTTGTTTCTGATCAATTATCAGAGAAAGGATTGATTAAGAATCAGTTTGTTTTTGAAACCTATGCTAAATTAGTTAAATTAACGGACTTTAAAGTTGGGACATTCTATGTAGATTATGGATTTGATGTTAAAGAAATCCTAACTTATTTAAATGATGCGACTCAAGCACATCCAACGGATGTCGTTGTAACGATTATTCCAGGCGATTGGGCTAAGCAAATAGCGGAGAATTTAGCTGGTAAAGTTGAGAATGTTAGTGCTGATGAACTCTTAGATTTATGGAATAGTGAAGAGTATATCCGTTCCTTGATGGATGAATACTCTGTACTAACGGAGGAAATATTTGAGAATAAGAAGGATGTTAGAATATTGTTAGAAGGTTATCTAATGCCCGAAACATATTTCATGAATCCTCTTGCGTCTGCTGATTCCTTAACTCGTCGAATCCTAAATCAAACTCAAAAAGTGTATGATGACAATAAGGCATTGTTTGATTCGTTTGGAATGAGCGTACATGACGCAATCACATTAGCTTCTGTTGTTCAATTTGAAGCGGGTAAAGAAGAAGATATGCGTATGATTTCTCAAGTTTTCTTAAATCGTATGAATATTGGAATGAGACTTCAATCAAGTGTTACTGTGTGTTATGCATTGTATGAATATGATTCTTGGAAAGATTGTGAGAATTATGATAATCAGACCTTGGATTCGAAATATAATACGTATTTGTATAGTGGATTACCTGTAGGTCCAATCACAAATCCATCGAAATTAGCAATTCTTTCGACCATTCAACCAAAGGAGAATGATTATATTTTCTTCTTGGCGGATGTATATGGTGATGGGACAGTTTATTACGCAAAGACATATGCGGAACATCAGGCAAATATTAAAAAATATCTAAAGTGAGGTTTTATGGGTAAACGAATTATTATTGGAATTGCTGGAGGTAGTGCTTCTGGCAAGACTTCATTGGCAAAACGTTTGAAAAGAGAATTTGAGGATACCAATTCTGTCATTATCATTCGTCAAGATGATTATTACAACGATCAAAAAGAAATGACAATGGAAGAGAGATTAAAGGTTAATTATGATCATCCATTTGCCTTTGATAATGATTTATTAGCTCAACATTTGAATGATTTAAGAGATGGTAAGTCGATTAATCGACCGACCTATGATTTTATTGAGTATACACGCTCAAATGAAATTGAAGTTGTCGAACCTCATGATGTCATTGTGGTAGAAGGTTTATTTGTGTTAGAAGATGAATTTATTCGCAAACATTTAGATATTAAAGTATTTGTGGATACGCCTGCTGATGTTCGTTTCATCCGACGATTAAATCGTGATGTAAGAGATCGTGGTCGTAGTTTAGATAATGTTATTGCGCAATACATGAATACAGTTCGTATCATGCATGATCAATTTATTGAACCATCTAAACGATACGCAGATGTCATCGTCCCTGAAGGTGGCAAGAATGAAGTTGCGGTGGATTTATTGACCACTAAAATTGGTAGTATTATCAAAATGAATATGCTATAATTCCCAAGTTAAGGAGATAATAAGATGGCACAAGAAAAAGTAAGAGTTACCCAAGAAGGTTTTGATGAATTAAGAAAAGAACAAGAACATCTTATACACGTAGTACGTAAGGAAGTTATCGAAGACTTACAAGCGGCACGTGCTCAAGGGGATTTATCTGAAAATGCGGACTATGATGCAGCGCGCGATCGTCAAGCTCGTGTTGAAGCACGTATTCGTGAATTAGAAAATATCTTCAATAATATTGAAATAATCGATGTACAAGGTGGATCAAGAGTTGTTAAATTAGGTGCTCAAGTCACAATTCGTAGTCGTGATGGATTTGAAGAAACGTATACAATTGTTTCTTCCGTTGAAGCTGATCCAATGAATGGTAAGTTATCCAACGTTACACCATTAGCAGTCGCATTAATGGACCGTATGGTAAGTGATGAAGAAATCGAAGTTGAAATTGAACCTAGAGAATACGTAAGAATTATCGATATTAAGTAATTCAGGAATAATCAATATAAACACATATAAAGTAGGGTGAAAATTATCATCCTACTTTTATTTTTAACATCATGTTCAGTTCATGTGATTGAACCAATTGAACAAAAAACAATCACCGTTCAGGTGATGGATTTAGACAATCAAACACGATCATACACAATTCCGATTTATTCAAAGTTAAGTGTCATACTGGACAAGCTTGATTGTCAAACCTGTGATATGACACGTTTTAATCCTGACATGATTCTTAAACAAAATGATATCATCATACTTTATCCTATATCAGATAAACGTATATCCATTAATCAAGCAAGTTTAGAAGAACTAGAATCTTTACCAGGGATTGGTCCAAGTATTGCGTCAAAGATTATTGAATATCGAAATAAGAATGGATTTTTTCAAACATTAGAAGATATTATGCTCATAAAAGGGATAAAATTATCAATCTTTAAAAAAATAAAAGATCTTATCCGATTATGATTTCGATGATAATTTATTGTTCACTATGTATATGGATTTATATGTTTCAACCATTCATGGCTATTTTACTAGGAATTTACTTTTTAGTTTTTAAATCGTATAAATTCAAAATCCTATTTGTATGTATATTTATTTTATTTACTTTAAGGTTAAATCTTAATTTATGTGAACCCATTCAAAAAGGTTACGTAGTTGAAATCAATCGTAAATCAATTATCGTTAATCATAATTTTACCAATGTAAGTGTGTCTGTTAATGATGTATCAAATTATGCACTTCGAGATGAAGTCATTTTATATCAAATATATCCATTAGAGTCTAGTCCACATCGATTTGGATTCAACTCATATTTTTATACTAAATCAAGAAATATTTGTTTTAGTTCGAAAGAAGAAGATACATATCGAATAGATGGAAAAGGGGTTTTAAATTGGTTAAGTAAAGGTGGTTTGAACCAAGAAAAAGAGTTCAAACGAATGAGTAGAATATTACTCTTTCAATCTAATCCAAATGAGGATATTGACTTATTTATATCAATGGGAGTTTTGTATACAAGTTTAATTAAACTGATTGAACTTTGTTTTCTAAGAGTAAAAAATAGATATTATGAACTTGTTTGTATCAGTTTAATTCTTTTTTATATTGGAGTTAATCTTTCATTCCCATTGAGTTTAATTCGTGTGTATATTTTTTACATTACCTCAAAAACAATCAATGATCGTTTATTGAGATTTGGAATTAATTGTTTATTATGTGCTTTTATTAGCCCATTTGGGTTAACACAATTATCCTTTGTATTACCTCTTTTATTACAACTCAGCTCTCTCTTTTTACCCATGAAATCGCGTTTCATTCAACGTTTTTGTGTAATAATTCTTGTGTTTATTGGATATAATCATTCTTTTTCATTGTTAAGTATTTTGATATATCCATTATTATTTATTATTTATCGAATCTTATTAGTCTTTACTTTGATAGGTGTTTTTATTCCTTATTTCAATGATATTTATTTCTTATTAATCAATCATTTAAATAACTTTATTAAATTGACTCAAAACATACTTATATTAAAGGGTCATATTACATACCTATTTATCTTTGTGTTTATATTAATCTATCATTTCACCCTAAGATTCAAGCACCATTCATTAATATCTGTAATAGGTGTTATTCTTGGTATACCATTATTTTCTTTACCTCTATTTTATACGGTTACACTCATAAATGTTGGACAAGGAGATTCTATCCTAATTCAATCTCCGTTTAATCTAAATGTGATATTGATAGATACAGGATCTCCATTTCAAGAAAATATTTTAAAGACTTATCTTAATGCACAAGTAATCTATAAAATTGATCATTTATTAATCACTCATGATGATTTAGATCACAGTGGGAATCGATTAGACTTACAGAATAAGTATATGGTAGAGGATGTTGTTTTAAAGGGTAGAGATATTCAACTTGATTACTTGTATTTAAATCACTTGGAATTTGAACAAATTGTTGATGATGATAATGATTTATCATTGATATATAGTTTAGACTTATATTCAAGAAGATTTCTTTTTATGGGAGATTTATCAATGGGTGGTGAAAGGAAATTAATCCATCATTATCCTAATTTGAAAGCAGATCTCATTAAAATTGGACATCATGGATCTAATACATCAACAAGTGATGATTTTTTAAAACAAATACAAGCTCGTATTGCCTTGATTGGAGTTGGGAAAAATAATTATGGTCATCCAAGTAAAGAAGTAATCAGTCGCTTAAATGATTATTATTACTCGATTTTTGATACTTATAATAATGGCGATATCAAGATTTTAGCACTACCTTTAGTTTATTTGATTATTGATAGTAATAATCAATTTTATATTTTTAGATAGGTTGGTTTGTATAATCATTTAAGTTATGACATAATTTAAATAAATTTAAGGACATTTATGAACATTGAAACCTTCTTAGAACTTTTGGATAATGCGGAATTTTTATTAGTACTGGTTGTCATATATGAAATCAGTAGTATTTTTTTATCCAGATATAATAAACTAAAAATAGTATTTAAGGGTATATTGATAGGCCTAATTGGTATCGTTATTATGAGTGTTCCATATGAGTTTTCAAGTGGATTAGTCTTCGATACACGTTCTATATTAATTGGATCAACGGCTATTATCTTTTCAACTAGAACTCTATTGATTAGTACACTTATGATGTTTGTGTATCGTATTTATATGGGTGGTATAGGGACAATACCTGGTTTACTGGTTATAACTTTAACCGCTTTAATTGGCTTTTTGTGGAAGAAATACATTTATCAAAAAACACTAAAATATAAATGGTTTAGTATATATATTTATGGTGTTTTAATACATATTGTTATGTTAATTTGCATGTTCGCATTACCCTATGAGATTGCGATAAATACATTAAAAGAAATATCGTTTCCAGTACTTATTATTTATCCTATTGTGACTTTATTATTAACGGGATTACTTATTTATCAAAGGGAGAGAGACTTTACATCTCAAAAAATAAAAGAAGCTGAGGAGAGATACAGACGTTTATTTGATAATAAACACACAGTTATGTTTATTGTCGATCCAGATACATCGGTAATTGTGGATGCGAACCAAGCGGCGACTGATCAGTATGGATATTCAAGAGAAGAATTTATAGACATGAAGCTTTCTTCGTTGAATACGTTGAATGAGAGTGAAATTAAACGAGCTGTTCAAGAAGCTAAAGATATGAATCGGAACAGCTTTACATTCAAACATCGTAAGAAAGATGGGTCAATTATCGATGTGGAAGTTGTAAGTGGCCCCATTAATTTTGAAGGTAAAATATTCTTATATTCCATTGTGATTGATATAACCACACGTGTAAAAGCTATTCAAGCACTTGAGAACAGTGAAGCTCGATTTAAATTGGTTGTCGATCATGCGCCAGACGCAATATTTATTCTAACGAACTATCGTTTCTCTTTCTTAAATAAAGCCGCATTGGATTTATTTAAGGCAACAACTCAAGAAGACATTCTTTATACGTGGGGATTGGATTTTTTTAATCAAGAATCAAAGGCAAGAGTTAAACAATATATTGAAACTCTCCATGATAGTGATATTAAAATCTTAGAATCAAATGAAAGTATTGTCACTTTGAACAATGAAATATTAGATGTGAAGCTTACCTTAGTACCAATCGTATTTGAAGGAATTCAAGCTGCGCTTGTATTTGTAAGAGAAATCAAATAAATTATAAATTAAATATGAAGGTCATCTGTGTCCTTCATTTTTCTTTGGTATAATATTGTATATGAATACATTAATCTATGGAAATGAGAGTTATCTTCTCAATCAAGCCTTACATAAACGAATAAAGAAATTGGTCAATGTTCAAGACACGATGAACACTGTTTTTTATGATGCATCAAGTAACAATTTTTCAATATTAAGAGTTATCGAAGAAGCACAGACATTACCTTTCTTTTCTGAACATAAAGTATTAGTGGTTCAAAACTGTTTGTTTCTTACTCGAGGTGTTAATTTAAAGGATAATGAATTGAACGAGTTGATTGTGCATTTATCACGTCCGATTGAGACGTGTACGATTATTTTCATGCATGATAATGATAATTTAGATACACAAAAGAAAATCACAAAGAAGTTACTAGAATTGTGTGAAGTTGAACATGTTAAGAAATTAGAGACCAATGATTTTAGAAAGTTCTTAATTGGCTTATTAAAAGAACGTAATATTAAAATGAGTTCAGATGCGTTTGAAGAATTCTTAAAGCGTATGGATAATAATATGTCGGTTAGTTATCATGAATCTGAAAAGTTAGCATTATATGGTGAAATGATCAATCTAGATGATGTAGAAGCACTTATTAGTCGTCCTTTAGATAATGAAGCTTTTCATTTAGTGAATGCTTTGATGGATAAGAATCTTAAACAGGCTTTGCATATCTATAATGATATGATGATATTGAATATGGAACCTTTGTCCTTTAGTGGACTTATCGCAAGTCAATTAAGACTGCTTTATCAAGTCGCAAGTTTAGATAAAGAAGGGTATCATCGTCAAGAAATGATCAATAAATTATCTCCAGCGAATAATGTGAATGTGTATCGATTAAATCGTATGTTAACACTCGCAAGACAAACAACGCCTGATAGAATACTAGGGATCTTAAATTACTTAGCAAATTATGATCATCGTTCTAAATTAGGGTTAGTTGATAAGAAGTTTGGGTTTGAATTATTTCTAATTGAGGCAACACACTAATGGAATCATTGAAAGAACTTTATAAAATAGGACCTGGTCCAAGTAGTAGTCATACCGTTGCGCCATGGCGGGCAGCGATATTATTTAAAGAAAAATACCCTGACGCGGTGAGTTTTGATGTCGAATTGTATGGATCATTATCATTAACAGGCAAGGGACATTTCACAGATCAAATATTGATTCGAACATTTTCTCCTAAAGTGTGTAAGATCTATTTTAGACTCAATTGGGAACACCATTTTGAGAATGGTTTAATTTTTAAGGCCTACGATATTCGAAATAGTTTGCTTGGTTCATGGACTGTATTTTCTCTTGGTGGTGGAAGTATCAAAGTTCTTGAAGAAGATTTCGACTTTCAGAAACAAGTCTATCCTCAACAATCACTTACTGAGATTATGAATGAAGTAAGAGCACATTATCATGGAATTCCTGAATTTGTTTTACATTATGAAAGTGATGTAGAATCACATTTAGAAGAAATGTTAGAAGGAATGTTTAAAGCTGTTAGAAGAGGAATAAATACAACTGGTATATTACCTGGATTATTGGAAATCCCACGTGTCGCAAAATCACTCTATTTACAAGCTTGTTCAAAGGATGATGTCTCAGTACAAAATCGATTAAAATTGGTTGCGTATGCTTATGCGAATAATGAAGAAAACGCATCAAGTGGCTTGGTTGTGACAGCACCGACTTTAGGAGCAAGTGGAGTATTAGCTTCCTTAATGTATCATTTATATACTGACATTGGAGTTTCTAAACATAAGTTGGTTCAAGCACTTATGGTTGCGGGTGTTTTTGGAAATGTGATAAAGGAAAATGCGACAATCTCAGGTGCAGTTGGTGGATGCCAAGCTGAAATAGGGTCTGCTTGTTCAATGGCTGCGGCCGCATTAGCGTTTATAAATGGACTACCATTAGAATTAATAGAATATTCGGCAGAGATTGCGATGGAACATCATCTTGGTTTGACTTGTGATCCAGTTGGTGGATATGTCATTATTCCATGTATTGAACGAAATGGTGCGGCAGTTTTACGTGCAGTGGACGCTGTTTTAATGGCAGAGACTGTGGGTAAAGCTAAACAAAATAGAGTCTCATTCGATATGGTTGTTCGTACGATGAATTATACAGGTAAAAAAATTGCGTTAGAACTTCGTGAAACATCACTCGGTGGATTAGCGACTGAAATTAATATAAATCCATTAAAAGAATAAGCCATTCAATGAATGGCTTTTCTATTGGAGTATAAAAAAACAATCCATTGGATTGTTTAGTTTAAAGAATTGATTGCTTTAGATAATCTTGCTTTTTGACGAGCTGCGTAGTTTTTATGATGAATACCGCTAGTAACTGATTTATCCAAACGAGAATTAGCCAAATCATATGCGGCTTTAGCTGCATCTGCGTCTTTAGCTATTACGGCTTTTAAGACATTTTTGATGGCGGTTTTTAATGCGGATTTTTCAGATGTAACTGCGGTGCTACGTTTAAGATTTGTTAATGCGCGTTTCTTTTGCGATTTAATTTGTGGCATGCGTGCACCTCCTTTTAATAGACCTTATGCATTATAACAAAGAACCTGAACCTTTGCAAGACTGGTGAGTGAATTAATAAAAAACTATGCTATAATATGCAAGCAAGGAGGAAAAAGATGAAAAAACGAGTTTGTTTTATGGGAACACCCCAATTTGCAGTCGCCATCTTGGACGCTCTTGTACAAAGTGATGTTGAGGTTGTGGCTGTTGTATCACAACCGGATAAAAGAGTAGGACGTAAACAAATCTTACAAGCAACTCCGGTTAAAGAAAGAGCTTTATCTTATAATATTCCAGTTCTACAACCAATTAAAATTAAAGATAGTTTAGAAGAGTTAAAAGAATTAAACCTTGATCTAATTGTTACATGTGCTTATGGACAGTTTATACCTGAAAGTATTTTAAATACACCCAAATATGGATCCGTAAATATACATGCTTCTTTACTTCCAAAGTATCGTGGTGGAGCTCCCATTCATAAAGCAATTATCATGGGTGAAACTGAATCAGGTATTACCATTATGAGAATGGTTAGAAAGATGGATGCAGGGGATATTATCTTTCAAGAATCATGTCCTATTTATGAAGATGATGATTTTGGCTCTCTTCATGATCGACTTCAAGATTTAGGATCAAGTATGATCAAAAAATATTTAATTGAGTTATTCAATCCTGATTTAAAAACAATTCCTCAAGATGAATCACTCGTTACATTTTCTTATAATATTACTTCAGAGGAAGAGTTTGTAAACTTTAATGATTCAATGAAGAATGTTGTTAATAAAATTAGAGGATTAAATCCTTGGCCTGTTGCACATTCAATCATTGATAATAAAAAAGTGAAGTTATTTAAGGTTAATAAGTCTGATTTAGAATCGGATAAAGAAGTTGGAACGGTATTAGGTTTATTTAACGAAGGAATAGCTGTAAAAGTTAAAGATGGAGTTATATTGATTAAAGAACTACAAGTAGAAGGGAAAAATAGAATGACAGCTCAAGCTTTTTATCAAGGCATGGGTAAACAATGGGTCAATCTTAAGTTTGAAACACATGAAAGTTAAACAAATTGCACTTATATCTGTATTTATTGCTGGTGTAGCTTTATTAACGATGGGGTCATCGATAAACATTTTTCAAGGTTATCTTAACTTTGGAGATGTATTAGTTATGGGAATGGGATTTGTACTTGGTTTACCATATGCTTTATTAGGCGGTGTTGGTGCTGCGTTAGCAGATCTACTTTTAGGATATGGTCAGTATGCTATATTCACATTAATTATTAAAGGAATAGAGGCTGGAATTATTGCATATCTTGCGATTAAAAAAGGGAAAGCTCATTTATGGGTTTACTTACTAGCTGGAACTTGGATGGCAGTAGGATATGGATTAACTGATGTATTACTAACTGGGGAAATGACCATATTTGTCGCATCATTCTCCTATAATATATTCCAAGGAATTGTTTGTGGTGGTTTAGCATTTGCACTACAACCAATATTAATTCGATTAAAGAAAATATACTCTGTATAAGAAAGGGAACACCATGGATCAATCAAAAATTAGAAATTTTTCCATTATTGCCCACATTGACCACGGTAAATCAACCCTGGCAGATCGTATTCTTGAAATGACAGATACTGTTCATGAACGCGATATGATGGCTCAAATATTGGATACATTAGATTTGGAACGCGAAAGAGGTATTACGATTAAACTCAATGCGGTTCAATTGCTTTATAAAGCTCTTGATGGTGAAACTTATACTTTTCATCTAATTGATACACCAGGACATGTCGACTTTACCTATGAAGTATCACGTTCATTAGCTGCATGTGAAGGTGCAGTTTTAGTTGTGGATGCGGCACAAGGCATCGAAGCTCAAACTTTAGCGAATGTTTATTTAGCGTTAGATAATAATCTTGAAATATTACCTGTTATCAATAAAGTGGATTTACCAGCTGCTCAACCTGAAGTAGTTCGTCATGAAATAGAAAATATTATTGGTCTTGATGCATCTGAAGCACCACTCATTAGTGCTAAGAGTGGTTTAAATGTCCAAGATGTTCTTGAACAAGTTGTAAAATATGTACCTGCACCTAAAGGAAATCCAAATGGACCTTTAAAAGCATTAGTATTCGACTCAATCTACGATACTTATCGTGGTGTCATCTGTTATGTACGTATTAAAGATGGCAGTGTAAAAGTGGGTGATAGTATTCACTTTATGGCAACTGGCGCAACCTATTTGGTAACTGAACTTGGTGTTCGTACACCTAAAGAAGTAAAGAAGGATCGTTTAGATTGTGGGGAAGTTGGTTGGATAGCAGCAAGCATCAAATCGGTAAAGGATGTCCATGTTGGGGATACCATCACGTTATCTACTGAACCGGCAAAAGAACCATTACCAGGTTATCGTATTCTAAACTCAATGGTTTTCTGTGGTTTATATCCAGTCGACGCAAATCGATACAATGATTTACGTGAAGCATTAGAGAAACTTCAACTTAATGATGCGTCTCTTAAATATGAAGCTGAAACATCTCAAGCTTTAGGTTTTGGGTTTAGATGTGGATTCTTAGGTCTACTCCATATGGATGTTGTGCAAGAAAGACTTGAAAGAGAGTATAATCTTACTCTTATCGCAACTGCACCATCGGTTGTTTATCATGTTTACTTAACGGATGGTACTATGGTTGTTGTTGATAACCCAGCATTATTACCTGATGTGCAACGTATTGAACATATGGAAGAACCGTATGTTAAGGCAACGATTATGGTCCCAAAAGAGTATATTGGGGCTGTTATGGAAATAGCACAGAAGAAACGTGGTATATATAAAGACTTAATCTATATTGATCCTATTCGTAATAATTTAGTTTATGAATTACCATTAGGTGAAATTGTATATGATTTCTTTGATAAGTTAAAATCCGCAACAAAAGGGTATGCGTCCTTTGATTATGAATTTATTGGGTACCAATCAAGTAATCTTGTTCGTATGGATATTTTGATTAACTCTGAACAAGTAGATGCTTTATCTCTTATTGTTCATCGTGAATTTGCGTATCAGAGAGGTAAGATTATTACCGAAAAGTTAAGAACTCTTATCCCACGCCAACAATTCGAGATTCCAATTCAAGCTGCGATTAATCACAAGATTATTGCACGTAGTGAGATTAAAGCTCTACGTAAAAATGTCTTAGCGAAGTGTTATGGTGGGGATATCTCACGTAAGAAGAAGTTATTAGAAAAACAAAAAGAAGGTAAGAAACGCATGAAACAAGTTGGTTCTGTAGAGGTTCCACAAGAAGCGTTCATGGCTGTTCTTTCAATGGATGAATAATGGAAGATATTTTTGAACTTATCCAAGCTTTTAGAGTAAAAAAAGGTTGGGATAAAACAGATACTCCAAATGTATTAGCGAAGTCAATTAGTGTTGAATCTGCCGAACTTTTAGAGTGTTTTCTTGAGGAAGAGTTTGATATTGAACAGGTCAAAGGTGAATTATCCGATGTGTTAATGGTTGCGTTAACCTTAGCCATGGATTTAAATTTGGATGTTAAAACGCTTATACAAACTAAACTCTTAGAAGTGGACAAGAAATATGAAGACAAATAAACCCAAGGCACTGTATGTTCATGTGCCTTTTTGCGATGTAATATGTGCTTATTGTGACTTTACTCGTGTTGTGACTCATCCAAAGTTGATTGAAGATTATCTCTATGCCTTAGCTCAAGAAGTTAAGCTATATCCTGATATCAATTTTGAGACCATCTATCTAGGTGGAGGTACACCTTCAGCACTTAACAGTGATCAACTCACAACACTCTTTGAAATCTTGAAAGATTACTCACACCAAGTAAAAGAATATACTATGGAAGTTAATCCTGAGAGTTTATCCAAAGAAAAAGCTGAACTCATGGTTAAATATGGAGTAAATCGCGTTAGTTTTGGAGTCCAAAGTTTTAATCAAGACGAACTTGTATTTATGCATAGAGCTCACACGATTGATATGATTCGTAATGGAATTAAGATTTTAAGAGACGCAGGTATTAATAATATCTCAATTGATTTAATCTATGCATTACCAAACCAAACCTTAGATAAATGGGAATATAACCTTAATCAAGCACTAACATTAAACATCGATCATATTTCACTCTATGCATTAACCATTGAAGAAAATGCCGAGTTTGGTCGATTAAAAATTAAGCCAATTGAATCCGAACTTGAAGAACAGATGTATTTTACTGCGATTGAATTCTTAAAAAAACATGGATTTAATCGTTATGAGATTAGTAATTTTACTCAATCTAAACCATCCATGCATAATTTGCATTATTGGAACTATGATGATTATATTGGTTTAGGTCCTGGTGCTGTATCACTCTATCAACATAAACGAATTGAGAATACAAAGAATTTACTCTATTATAGCCAGTTTAAATTCCATGGAAATATAATTGATTTAAGCATAGAGGATGAAATGTTTGAATTTGTGATGATGGGATTAAGAGTTAGAAATGGATTATCAATCAATCGATTTAAAGAACGATTCAATCAAGATATCGAAGTAGTATTTGAATCCGCAATCACTAAAGGGATTAGTCATAAATGGTTAATCCTAGAAAATGGTTATCTTAAATGTACAGATGATGGTTATGGATTATTACATGAAATACTTGTGGAGTTTATGAATTAAAACAAGAACTAATTAATTGGTTCTTGTTTTTTTATGTTTAAGTTGTATGCGTCTAAATCAGAAACTAACAAATCATAAGGTTTTTCATCAAGAATAATTCGATAAATACTAGAATTAATTGAGAATAATTTACTCGTATAAGCACAAGCTATTGCGAATATAAATGATCCTAGGCTTAATGAAATGAATAGGTCTAAATAAAAAATATAAGGTAAAGAGATAAATTGTAAAATTGGATAAATAAAGATAAAAATATACTTTGAGTTATCTTTTAAATAATGACCAATTTTATCAATGTTTGTGAGTTGATTAAAAGTGTATGTCAACTTATTGAATTGGATTGTGTTCTTTTTTAAGTCAAATTCAATTCGAATTATATGTTTATCAATTAATAATTTTGCGTATACAATTTGTGATGTCATGTTGCTTCCCCCGAAACTGTTAGTTCAATACTATCATAAGTTTTTTAATAATTAATTATATATGTTCTAAATAACAGAAATTATTGTACATCAATACACACAGATAAAATAAATATGCTAGTATTTAAATAAGGACCCACGTCAGGGATAATCATAGAACAATGAACACTTCAAAGTGGTTTTTGTGATATGTAAGGTGAACGATATGGATATATTAGAGTTATTAACATCACAATTAAATCAAAAAGGGGTTGTGGATACCTTAAGTAAGTCAGTTAACGCAAAGCCTGATCAAGTTAAGCAATTGGCAAATCTTGCGTTACCTACTTTATTACAAGCGATGAATAAGAATGCTAAAACTGAACAAGGTGCATCTTCATTATTAAAAGCACTGGATCAACACGCGGATGATGATGTTGATGACATCGGAAACTTCTTAAAGAAAGTGGATACAAAAGATGGGGCTAAAATACTAGGTCATCTTTTATCCAATAAATCAGGGGCGGTAGAATCAGGACTAGCTAAACAAACAGGAATGGACATTTCTCAAGTATCAGGAATCTTGACAATGTTAGCACCATTACTTTTAGGACAATTGGGTAAGAGTAAAAAACAGGGCGGATTTGATTTATCGAGTTTGGGATCACTTTTGGGTGGTGCGACGCAAGGGAATGATGTGATGGGAATGTTAAGTGGTTTATTGGATAGTGATGGAGATGGCGATATGATGGATGATGTAGGTAAACTATTAGGAGGTTTCCTAAAGAAATAGTTTTATAACGGATGGATGAACCAATATCAAAAAGGGAGGCTATTCAATGGCTAAATTGAGTTTGATTGAGGGAATTGGTGAAGCATACGAATTAAAATTGAATGAAGTTGGGATTAAGAGTATCGAAGGCTTACTAGACGCATGTGCAACTAAAAAAGGAAGAGATGCCTTAGCTGAAAAGACAGGAATTTCGGACAAGTTAATCTTGAAATGGGCTAATCGTGCTGATTTAGATCGTATTAGTGGTGTAGGAAGCGAATATGCAGATTTACTAGAAGCGGCTGGTGTTGATACAGTTCCAGAACTCGCACAACGTAAACCTGAAAATCTTCATAAAAAAATGGTTGAAGTGAATGAAGAAAAGAATTTGGTGCGTAAAATGCCAACACTTAAACAAGTTGAAGATTGGGTTGATCAAGCGGGTAAATTACCACGCGTATTAAATTACTAAATGTTTTAGTTGGATTTTCATCCATCCATCATTAAAGGGTTTAATTTAACCCTTTTTGTTTGCATAATTTGTAAAACTATGATATATTAACAACGCTTTTGTACTGGGTTTATCGATTTCCTCATCGGTTTACGCGGTATAGAAGGTCTAAAATAAAGGAGGATGAAACAATGTTATCAAAAGCAGAAAAGACAAGCATCATTAAAGAATACGCTCGTTTTGAAGGAGACACTGGTTCTGTAGAAGTTCAAGTTGCGGTATTAACAGCTCAAATTAATCGTTTGACTGTTCACTTGAAAGAACACAGCAAAGATTTCCACTCAACTCGCGGATTAATGAAGATGGTTGGTACACGTCGTAACTTGATGAACTATCTTCGTAAAGAAGATTTAAATCGTTACCGTGAATTAGTTCAACGTTTAGGATTAAGAAAATAACAAGCTTCGGCTTGTTTTTTTATTGTTTAGTTTATTGTTTGACTATGATATGATTATCACGTCAAAAAAGAGGTAAAGAAATGGCAAAACAAGTATTTAGTCTAGATTTCTGTGGAAGAAATCTAACAGTTGAAACCGGAGAAATTGCCAAACAAGCAGGTGGATCAGTCGTTGTTCGTTATGAAGACACGGTTGTACTATCCGCTGCGACTGCTAGTAAGCAGGCGAAGGATACAGATTTTTTCCCATTAACCGTAGCGTTTGAGGAAAAACTATATTCAGTTGGAAAGATCCCGGGTGGTTTTTTAAGAAGAGAAGGAAGACCAAGCGAACATGCGACATTAACGTCCCGTTTAATTGACCGTACATTACGTCCATTATTCGCAGAAGGTTTCCGAAATGAAGTTCAAGTAGTGAATACCGTATTATCAGTTGATTATGATCGTTCACCGGATATGGCAGCGATGTTTGGGGCTTCCCTTGCATTATGTGTATCTAACATTCCATTCAATGGACCTATTGCAGGTGTTATGGTTGGGCGTGTGAATGAAGAGTTTATTATTAATCCAACTCAAGAAGAATTAGAAAAATCGGATATTAACCTAATTGTTGCAGGGACTAAAGATGCGATTAATATGGTTGAAGCAGGTGCTAAAGAAGTTAGTGAAGAAGCAATGCTTGAAGCAATGATGTTTGGACATGAGTTCATTAAGAAATTATGTGAGTTCCAAGAGGAAATTGCGAAGGCGGTTGGTAAAGAAAAAATGACAGTTGTGCTTTATGCGCATGATGAAGCTTTACTTAAGAATGTAAAGGATTATGCGGAAGCACGTTTAGTTGAAGCAGTTCGTATTAAAGAAAAATTGGTGCGTTATGGTACAATTGATGAAATTGAAGCTGAAACAGTTGCGCATTTTGAAGGATTAGAATACGCAAGTGATTCTGTAAAGAATAAAACCTTAAAACAAGTTAAAGAAATTTGTCATGAGATTGTCGCAACTGAAGTTCGTCGTTTAATTTCTGTTGATAAAGTTCGTCCAGATGGTCGTGGTATCAGTGAATTACGTCCATTAAACAGTCAAATCGATTTACTACCTAGAGTACATGGTAGTGCATTATTTACTCGTGGTGAAACACAAGTATTATCTGTATGTACATTAGGTGCTTTAGGCGATAACCAAATTATTGATGATTTAACAGAAGTAGAATACAAACGCTTTATGCATCACTATAATTTCCCTCCATACTCTGTTGGTGAAACAGGTCGTACAGGTTCTCCTGGACGTCGTGAAATTGGACATGGTGCTTTAGGTGAACGTGCATTATTACAAGTTTTACCTTCAGAAAACGAATTCCCATATGCAATTCGTTTAGTTGCGGAAACACTTGAATCCAATGGTTCTTCTTCTCAAGCATCTATTTGTGCAGGTACTATGGCACTAATGACTGCAGGTGTGCCGATTAAAGCTCCTGTTGCAGGGATTGCGATGGGTCTAGTTACTTATGGTGATTACTATACAGTATTAACGGATATCCAAGGGATGGAAGATCATTTTGGTGATATGGACTTTAAGGTTGCGGGTACTAAAGATGGTATCACAGCTTTACAAATGGATATTAAGATTGCTGGATTAAATCGTGCAATTCTAGAAGAAGCATTAGCTCAAGCAAAAGTAGGTCGTATTCAAATCATGGAAAACATGTTAGAAGCAATTTCCGAAGTTCGTCCTGAAGTAGGAAAATATGCACCTAAGATTGCGAAACTCCAAATTCAACCGGATAAGATTCGTGATGTCATTGGAGCAGGTGGTAAGATTATTAATCAAATTATTGCGGACTGTGATCAAGTTAAGATTGATATTGAAGATGATGGTCGTATCTTGATTTATCACCAAGACCAAGCGGCTATCAATAAAGCTAAAGCTAAGATTGAAAGCTTAGTTCGTAGTGCTAAAGTTGGAGAAATCTACGATGCGAAAGTGGTTCGTTTAGAAGCATTTGGCGCATTCGTTGAATTGTTCCCTGGTACAGATGGACTACTTCATGTCTCTAAGATTGCATATGAACGAGTTGAAAAACCAAGCGATGTCTTAAAGATGGGTGAAGTCGTTCAAGTTATCGTTACTGAAGTAGATGAAAAGGGACGTGTAAACGTTTCTCGTAAAGATTTATTACCGAAGCCTGAAGGTTATGTTGAGAAACCTCAAGCAGAACGTAAACCAAAACCAGCCTTTAACAAGAAGAGATCCGATTAATTCGGATCTTTTTTCTGAAACAAATCATTCTCGATGAAAAAGAAGATCCGAATATATGATAAAATAATGTGAAAGAGGTAGAACTATGGACTTTTATCAAGAAACACTAAAAAGAAAAGAAGAAATGGTGAAGGATTTACAAGGGTTAATTCAAATTCCTTCCCTACGCGATTTAGATACAAAAACAGAGAATGCGCCATTCGGTAAAGAACTACGTAATGCGCTTGATTATGTGTTAAATATGGCACAAAAAGATGGCTTTAAAACACGTGATTTAGAAGGTTATGCAGGTGTTGTGGAATTTGGAGAAGGGGATGAAATTATGGGTGTTTTAGGACACTTAGATATCGTTCCGATTGGGACTGGATGGACATTCAATCCATTTGGTGGCGAAATTAAAGATGGTTATATTATGGGTCGTGGAACTCAGGATGATAAGGGTCCTACCATGGCTGGATACTATGCGATGAAGATTCTTAAAGAAATGGGATTTAAACCAAAGAAACGAGTTTTCTTAATTGTAGGATGTGATGAAGAAACAGGCATGTCCTGTATGAAATACTACAATGAACATGGTGAGATTCCTGATTTTGGTTTTGTGCCAGATGCGGATTTCCCAGTTGTGTATGGTGAAAAAGGAATCATGAATTTAAGTTTAGATGGGGATGTTCAGACTAAAATTGTTCGTTTAAAAGCAGGTGAAAGACCGAATATTTGTATTGGTGAAGCAAGTGTAACATTATTAGGCTATGCACAAAAAGATTTATTTAATTTCTATTTAAATACAAATCACTTAAAAGGTGAAATCAGTGAGCTAAATGGAGAAGTAACCTATAAAATATATGGGAAATTCAGTCATGGTGCGAAACCAGATGATGGGATCAATGCGGCTTGGCACTGCTTAAACTTTGTAGGTTCGGCTTATCAAGATGAATTTGCGTCAAGAACTGCTACTTTACTTCGTGATTGGCGTGCAGAACCATTAGGGGTTAAAGTATTTGGATCACATATGGGTTATTTAACGATGAATATTGGGGTTGTGGAAATTGAACACAATCATGCACATATCATTTTAGATATTCGTTATCCAAATGAAACAAATGATGAATTCATTTTTAATACGATTTCAAAGACATTTGAATCTCATAAATCTGAATTAAAAGTATCCTTAATTCAAGCAAAAGAACCATTGTTTGTGAATCCTAAGAGTACATTAGTTTCTACATTAGATAAAATTTATCGTGATTACTCTAAAGATCTAACAACACCTTTATTAACTATGGGTGGTGGTACCTATGCTCGCTCATTCAAAAACTTTGTGGCATTTGGGGCAGAGTTCCCAACTCGTCATCGTCCAGAATGGGTTGGTCAAGTTCATCAAGCGGATGAAGGTTATGAATTAGAACAATTCTATTTGGCGACCGCTATTTACGCACAAGCGATCTACGATTTGACGAAATAATATGAGAATGCGGAATAAACCATGGGCAATGGATTTTCTGTTGGCTCATTCAAAAGTTATTCAAGATCCGAGTGTATTAAAAGGAAAATGGAAAACAGAATATAAATACAAAAAAATCGTTTTAGAGATTGGGAGTGGTAAAGGGGATTATTGGCGTAAAATGGCTGAACTTCAACCCGATACCCTTTGGATTGCGTTAGAGAGGGATAAGAATGTCTCTGCAATTGCCTTAAAGAAAGATTCACCTGAGAATGGTGTCTGGATTGTGGGTGATGCGGAAAATTTAGAGAATTGGTTTGAGATGGGTGAGATTGATACTGTACATCTAAATTTCTCAGATCCTTGGCCTAAGAAACGTTATCATAAACGTCGTTTAACATCGAATCTTTTTATTGAAAGAATGTTAAGGATTACATCTAAGTCTGCAGAATTTAAGTTTAAAACAGACAATAAGGACTTGTTTGAATATACGATGTTAGTTTGGGAAGTTTACCCTTTAAAACTAGTGGATTTTAGTGTAGATTTTAGACGATCTGAGCATCTTGATGATGCGATTACTGAATATGAACAGCACTTTATGGACTTGAACCAAGTTATTTATCGTGCCGTATGGAGGAAACAAGATGTTAAGTGAAAAGAGTATTCAAACTTTAAAAGAACTAACTGAACTCATGGCGATAAGTGGTGATGAGAAAGAAGTTCGTGATTATTTAAAATCAAAGTACAGTGAATATACGGATGAAATCGTATTTGATAATTTAGGATCTGTTATGGCAATTAAACGTTCAAAGAACCCAAATGCGAAAATGGTTATGTTGCTCGGACATATGGATGAAGTAGGTTTTGTGGTTAAAACGATTAACGATAAGGGGAGTATTGGTTTAGCGCCTATTGGTGGATGGTGGTCTCAAACTCTTCTTGGTCAACGTGTCATTGTGAAGAATCGTGCTGGTGTTAAGTTTAAAGGTACGATTGGAAGTATTCCTCCTCATTTATTAACTGAAGCGGATCGTGCTAAGCCTATGGAACTAAAAAATATGTTAGTTGATTTAGGTTTTACATCGAAAGATGAAGTATTAAATGCTGGGATTCAAACTGGAGATGCGGTTATCTTAGATGGTTCTTTTGAATTACTCAATCATGGGAAAAGATTATTGGGTAAAGCCTTCGACAATCGATATGGTTGTGCCATGGGATTAGAAGTATTAGAAGCACTTAAGGATGTTGAGTTAGATGTTCATTTAGCGGTTGGCGCAAGTGTACAAGAAGAAGTTGGGACACGTGGTGCGCAAACAATTGCTTATAAGGTTAAACCAGATGCGGCAATTATTTTTGATTGTTCACCTGCCAATGATGCGAGTGGGGATAAAGAATCCTTTGGTCAATTAGGGGCTGGTCCACTTGTACGATTTATCGATGCGAATTTCTTACCTCATCGTGGTTTTATTAATCACTATGTCGATATCTTAGAATCGAATCATTTACCTTATCAGTATTACCAATCTCTAGGTGGTACAGATGCTGGTGCTGTACATCGTCAATATGAAGGAATTATGACTTTAACAATGTGTCTGTGTGCACGTAATATACATACTAATAGTTCGATCATTGATGCGGATGATTACTTGAATGCGAAAACTGCTGTATTGAAACTTTTAGAAACTTTAAATAGTGATACAATAGATGTGTTAAGGAAAGCTAATCAATAAATGCGAAAACTGTTTGTGATTTTAGGTATTTGTATCGTTTTATCTGGGTGTTCAATGAATACTTATTTTGATAATTCTTCCTATGATAAAGCGATCGAAAACGCATTAACTCAACCCATGAGTGAGTTTGCGACAATGAATCGTGACTTATTTAGTTATTACATTCCACCTTCTATTGGGCGTAAAAATGCGAGTTTAAACTCAGTTACTTTACAGAGTCATAATCAGACGATCTTAATGATATTGGATGTGATTAATATCTTAAATGAATCCTATTATAAAGATAATGGGGGAACACTCCGTAAATTATTAAAAGTTGAGAATGCGTTTTATACAACTTCTGGGTTTTATGAGAATGATAAGAAAGCATTATCTGCCTATCTTGTAAGTTCAATGAAATTGTCGGATAGTACAGTTTTGTTAAGCTTACAGACAGAAAATTTCGTGTTTATGTCAATTCATCCATTATCTATATCACCTGATATTCTATACGATATGTTTAGAATTGCACGAAGCACTACGATTAATCGTGATTTAATTTTATCTACCTATTCTACTCGAGAAGTACTTGATTTTAAGACCCAAAGTTTAAATATGTTTACCCAAGCAGGACCTGAATCGGGTACTGTTCTGGATATGATTAAGGGTGAAGATGATATAACGTTTGAAGAAGAATACTATGAAGGATTTGATGAGAATGCGCCTGTTGATTCTTTTGAAGAAGGAATCATAGAGGAGTAAGGGGAGAAAGCTCATGTTAAAAAAACTTGCGTCCTTGTTGTTTGAAGAGGAAGAAGAAATTATTGAAGAGGAGTTGAGTGTTAAAGAAGAACCTATCAAAAAGGAAAAACCTTTAAACACGTCTTTAAGTTCAAAGACATTGGATGAATCGAATAAAAAGGATAAATCATATATTTCTTCAATGAATCCAAAACCTATTGAAAAAGTATTAGAGGAACCTGTTTATGTAAAAGAAACCGTTGAAATTGAACATAAAGCAGTTGAAGAAATTATCAAACCTGTAAAGTCTGAATTTGGTATTGCGTTTGATGAACCAACTCCTGTTCGAGAAAAACCTAAAGTTGTAAAAGAGAAACCTATTTATGAGTTTAAACCGGTGATTAGTCCAATGTTTGGGGTTTCTGAGTCTAAAAAGGCACAAGCTGTTCGACCTGCTAACAATCCTCCTCAATCAGTCAAAAAGAGCCGAATTAATACCGTTATCAGTCCTTTTTATGGTGATTTAGAGAGTAGAAAAGAAGGGAATTCACCTAAAATTATTCAACCGATTTCTAAACATGATCCGTTGATTGAAGATGTAAGTCGTGATCTTCCTAAATATAAAGCTGAGAATTATAGTTTAGATGATTTATTGAGTCCAATTAAACCTCAAGATGATGTTCAATTGGTTCATGAAACATTTAAGGATGAAGAAGATGAATTGTCTCATCAAATTTCATTGTTTGATGATTTGAAATAGAGGAGAAGACGATGATATTTTTTCTAGGAATTAAAGGCGCTGGAATGGCTGCTTTAGCATGCATGTTACATGAAATGGGAGAAGAAGTAGAAGGGTCTGATTTAGAGAAACATTTTTTTACTGAGGAAAAATTGAACCACTATCAAATAAAATGTCATCCATTTGGGACATTTCCAAAAGATGGTTCAACAGTAATTATTGGTAATGCGTTTAAAGAAGATCATGAAGATGTAAAAGTCATTCGAAATAATTCTACGTATACGGTATATCGTTATCATGAGTATTTAGGGAAGTTACTTAAGAATTATCATGGGGTTGCGATTACAGGTTCACATGGTAAAACGACTACTACTAAGATGATGACTAGTTTGTTAAGCGTATATAAACCAACGGCTTACTTAATTGGGGATGGTAATGGTCATTTAGAGAAGGATTCCCATTATTGTGTTATTGAAGCGGATGAATATCGTCGTTTCTTTTTGTCGTATTTTCCTGAGTATGCAGTTATTACAAATGTTGATTATGATCATGTGGATTATTACAAAGATGAAAAGGATTATGCGTCTGCGTATGAACAGTTTGCGCATAATGTTTCAAAAGCTTTATTTGTTTATGGGGATGATCCTGAAGTTCGTAAATTAGATTTAAAGGCTAAGGTTTATACCTATGGTTTAGAGAAGAATAATGATTTAGTTGCGAATGTATTAACTGAGAATGAACATGAAACTATTTTTGAAGTAACATTCCTGAATGAGTATCTAGGAACCATTCGTATACCGTTTTCTGGGCGTCATCTCTTGTGGAATGCGTTAGGGTGTATTGGAATTGGTTTATTAGAGAATATGCCTCTATCGCTTATTGAAGAAGGATTGGGACGTTTTGAGAATGCTTCACGTCGTTTCAAAGTAGAAGTAAATGGTCCAAATGTCTACATTGATGATTATGCTCATCATCCAACTGAAGTCAGTGTCACAATTGATGCGGCTCGTTTAAGATATCCAAATCATAGATTAGTCGCAATCTTTAAACCGCATCGAGTTTCACGATTATTCCATTTTGCGGATGCCTTTGCGAAAGCTTTGGATAAAGCAGATGATGTTTATCTATGTGGTTTTAGTGCGATTGATGATCAAGAAGCTGGGTATGATATTACGATAGATTATCTAAAAGATCGCTCTCAAAAAGCGATTGTGATTGAAGAGAATGATAAGGGTGCACAAGTCTTAAATCAATTAGCACCGGCTGTTTATCTCTTTATGAGTTCTAAAGATATCTATGGATTAGCTAATTTATTGAAAGAATATCAAAAACATTGAAAATATTTTCATTCTTAACTATAATAAGGTTAAGAGGTGAAACTATGGACGCATTTTTCTTAGCATTACGAGAGATATCAGTATTAGTCTTACCTACTTTAGGTGCGCTTGTACTGATATTTTTATTGTTTCTATTGTATCGATTGTATTTAATGATGAAAAAAGTAGATTTACTAATGGATCGAGTCAATAAAACAATGGATATCGTAGATAAAGAATTGAATGACTTACAAGTTTCAATAGGTGTATTAACCAGTTTAGCAAACGGTATCATTACCGTACAGAATTTTACTAAACATTCCGTCACAACGGTCGCATTATTCTTAGTCGAACACTTTGAATCCATTAAAACATGGTTATTGGGTTTATTTGATAAGAAAGAAGAAGTGAAGGTTCAAGAAGAACCTGAAGAAGAGCGAAACGCTTAGAAAGGCACAGATATGGAAGACATTAAGAAAACATTTGAAAAAGTGGTTGAGTCAGGTAAAGATTTAGCAGAAGATATCAAATTAAAAGAAAACTTTGAGAAAGCCAAAGATGTGACCTTAGATGCGGTCGATAAAGTTGTGACTAAATTTGAAGAGCTAAAAAATGATGAAGAATTAAAGGCAAAGATTAAAGAAAAAGCTGAAGATGTAATTGAATCAAGTAAGAAATTAATTGATGATATTAAAGAAAATGAAAATGTTCAAAAGGTTGTAGAAAGTGTTAAAGAAGGGGCTAAAACCGTTTCTGATAAAACTGTTGAATTCTTTGAAAAACCTGAAGTACAAGAAAAGATTGAAGATGTTAAAGATAAGACTTTAGATATAGCTGAAAAAGGTGTATCTAAGCTAAGAGAGTGGTTAAAACCAAACGAGAAGGATGAAGAAGAATGAAACGAGTTACGATCTACGATGTTGCGAAAGAGGCAAGAGTATCACTTGCGACGGTCTCAAGAGTTATTAATGGTTTAGAAATTGTTCGAGAAGATACGCGTTTACGTGTTAATGAAGCAATTGACAAATTGGGTTATAAACCGAATGCGATTGCGCAAGGATTAGCTTTACAGAAAACAACGACTATTGCGCTTGTTGTGCCTGAAGCGAGTTTTTCTTATACAGGTCAGATTATTAATGGATTGTTGGATGTGGCTAAGATCTATAAATACAATATCGTATTACATACGGTATCTGAAGGTATTGTAGAAATTGGTGAAATCATTGATACCATTATCAAATCAAGAGTAGATGGGGTTGTTATTTATAATGATAAACTCATGTATGATGAATTAAAGGCATTGACTCAATATCAATTCCCAATTGTGTTAATTGGAAATAAGATGTCTACCAATAATATTTGTTCAGTCTATGTCGATTTAGAAAAAGCAGTATATGAATTAGTCACTAAGTATATTGAGTTGGGCAAGAGCGATATCGCGATTGTTCAAGACCGTAAAAATAAGTATATGGTTGAGCAATTGATTAAAGGAGCTACACTTGCTTTCGAGCGTAAAGGCTTAATCTTTGAACAATTTATTGAGATTCCACCAGAATATCGTAGTTCTTACCAATATTTAAAAGAATACTTTAAGACGCGTCGACATGATTTAGTAATCGCACATCGTGATTCACAAGCATTAGCTGTATCCAATGCAGCATTTGAAAATAATATTAAAGTTCCAGATGAATTAGAAATCGTTTGTATTATTGATTCAAAGTATAATTCAATGGTTCGTCCACAACTCTCATCGTTTACAATTCCTTCCTATGATTTAGGTGCTGTATCCATGCGTGTTATGACAAAGATGTTAAAACAAGATGAATTTGATGATCGTGAAATAGAATTAAGTTATCTATTTACACCTCGTCAAACTACGAAGTAATTGTAATATTGATTAAGTAGTGTATAATAATTTTGCGACGATTTGGAAGAGTAAATTCGAGTTTGTTCAAGAGAGATAATGGCGCTGAGAATTATCACAAACAGAAATTGAATACACCAATGAGCTGCTTTATGAAAAGTAAAGCCGTTTCCCGCGTTAAGGGTTTGAGTGACGAAAGTCTACTAAGGTGGTACCGTGCTAAAGCACCCTTGGATGGGTGCTTTTCTATTATAAGGAGGAAATATGGAATTTTTCGATGAATTAAAATGGCGTGGATTAGTTAAAGATGTGACAGATGAGGAAGGATTTATTGAAAGACTCAAGAATCCACTTGTATTGTATTGTGGATTTGATCCAACCGCAGATTCTTTGCATATTGGTGGATTACAACAACTACTACTTTTAAAGCGTTACCAGAAACAAGGGCATACACCTATCGCATTACTAGGTGGCGCAACAGGTATGATTGGAGATCCAAGACCAACAACTGAACGTAAATTATTGACATTGGAAGAGATTGTTGAAAATGGAAAGAAGATTCGTGTTCAATTGGATAAATTTTTATCCAGTGAAGGTCCTAATGCGCTAATTTCTCTTAATAACTTTGATTGGTTAAGTAAAATTGATTTACTTTCTTTCTTACGTGATTATGGAAAATTTTTTAATGTAAATTACATGATAAGTAAAGAGACGATTTCAAGTCGTTTAGATACGGGTATTTCATATACTGAATTTACATATACGATTCTACAAGCGATCGATTTCTTACATTTATACAAACACTATAATTGCGAACTTCAGATTGGTGGCAGTGATCAATGGGGAAACTTAACCAGTGGAACAGAACTCATTCGTAAATCAGTAGAAAACAGTAAAGTTTTTGGGGTAACTTCTCCCCTTATTACGAATAGTGATGGGACTAAATTTGGTAAATCAGAAGGTAAAAACATTTGGTTGGATGCGGAAAAGACAAGTCCATACCATTTCTACCAGTACTGGATGAATGTATCAGATGCGGATGTGATTGATTTCTTGAAACGTTTATCATTCCTTACAAAGCCTGAAATTGAAGCACTCGAAGAAAAAGTTAAGACACAAGCACACCTAAGAGAAGCACAAATTGCACTCGCAACTGAACTTACTGAACTTGTTCATGGAGTAGAAGGCTTAGAAAGTGCTCAAAAAATCACATCAGTCTTCTTTAATGGAGCATGGGATTCTTTAAGTGAGTCTGAATTAAGTGTTGCGTTAAGTGATGCGCCTAGTTTAAACTTAGAACGTAAAGGTTTATTGATTGATGCATTAGTTGAAGGTAAGATTTGTAGCAGTAAGCGTGAAGCACGTGAAATGATTACAGGTGGTTCAATTACAGTAAATGGCACTAAGGTGACATCTCTAGAGTTTGAGCTTAGTTCAACAGACGCATTCTTTAATAAATACACTGTGATTAAAAAAGGAAAGAAGACCTATTTTGTGGTCAAATTTGAGGGCTAAGAATGAATTGGGTTTTAATTGGCATTACGGCAGTATTAACCGTATTTATTATCGTTATTCGTTTCAGTGAAGTGATTAAGTATCGTAAGAATGTTCGTGATTTTAATGAAAAAAATAAAGATGTCGTTGTGTTATATCATGAAAAGAAAAATGTTTATCTATTTTTTGCCCTAGCAATCGTTGTGTTTATCGTATCATTGGTTGTGGAGGGGGATTTAATGGAAAGAGTTTCAATGTCCGTTGTTTTCTCTGTCCTTGTTTTATCTGAAGCAGCGAATGCATGGATGGGTAGTAAGCTCTATAGTAGTGATAAAGAGTTCTTATATGGACAAGCGTATGATCGCTATCGTTCAATTAAAACGTATAAAGCAAAGGGTAAACGTAATACATTTATCGTAACACTCAAGAATGAAGAATATTTAGTTCCTAATCATATCGCAGAGTTAATTCAACAAAAAGTCAAAGAAATCAAGAATTCTAAGAAATAGTTTATCTGTTATAATGAATACGAGGTTTTTCTATGCGTAAATATGTTATTAGCATACTAATAAGTCTATTACTTGTAGGATGTGGTCAATCAGAAACCATTCTAAAAGAAAAATATGAAACCTATAAACTCCATTATCAGAGTATTTTAAATGCGACTCAGTTTAAACAAAAATCAAATAATTATAATATTACATCTTCATTAACAAAACTTAATGATGGAACTTATCGTTATGATGTATTTGTGGATGAACCTAAAATAGCGATGTATGATGTCGAGATTTTAGTGATTGTGGATGATGGTTTACTTTTGATATCAGATGAAATGATGCCTAGCATAGGGATTTATGAAGATTCAGAGTATCATTTAATTCCTTATCAAGTGGATGCGGAATTAGGATACCAAAAGGGATTTAACTTAAATGGTGTTGTGAATCAGAATAAAGTTAATCTAAAGGTATTAGTGATGTGGAAAGATTATTTTAAAATTAAAACAGAACGTGAATATTTCAATTTTATAATTGATTTAAATACACCAGTTGAGGCTACAGAATGAATGAACGTCATAAACATTCTTTAATATTAGGCGGACTAACCAGCAGTGCTGGTGTTTTTATTTCAAAAGCAATCGGTATTTTGTATGTTTCTCCGTTCACAATGTTGGCAACTGATGCCAATCTTTCGTATTACGCACGTGCCTATAATGTGTATGAGATTGTCTTAAATATTTCTATCGCAGGTTTGCCATTTGCGATTGCGACAATGGTCGCAAAATATACTTTAAAAGGTCAATTTAAAACAGTCCTTTTAGTGCGTAAACTTTCAACGGCCATTTTAGCTTTAATGGGCTTTGTGGCGATGATCTTCTTACTTCTAGCGGCTCATCCAATCGCACAATTCTCTGTGAGTGGTGCCGCGGATTCACTTGAAGTACTAAGAACACGTAACGTTATGATGATTATGGCATTGGCTGTTTTTACCGTTCCGCTCTTGAATAGTTATCGTGGATTCTATCAAGGATTAAAAGAACTCAAGACCTATTCATTCTCACAAGTCTTTGAACAAATTACCCGGGTATCTTTCTTATTAGGGATTGGATTCTTATTGGTATATATTCTAAAGTTTGATGCGATTTGGGCTGTTTATGCGGCAATCGCTTCTACATCTTTATCTGCCATGAGTTCGATTATCTATTTTATAGGTAAAGATCGAAAAGTTTTAAATGAGATAAAACATAAAGCAGAAGTAAGTGATGAGGTCTTACCAAATCAAAAAGAGATTATCAAAGAAATGTTTTACTTCTCGATTCCTTTCTTACTTAATGTTTTCTTGAATAACAGTAATAATACAATTAATTTATTATTCTTTAATCGAGCTATGTTAATGCATGGGGCAACACATGTCGAAGCTGATTTATACTATTCAATGGTTATGTTTACGACCAATAAACTAACATCGATTCCACAAGTGGTAGCGCCTGGATTTATTACCGCAATTATTCCTTATGTCACAACGGCATTCGAGAATAAAGACCTTAAACAAATGCAGAAACATGTCCTAGATTCGGTTGAGACTGTTTTCTATATTACACTTCCTTTAGCTTATTTCTTGTTTGGGATTAGTACTGAAATTTATTATGTCATGTATGGTTCAGGAAGCTTAGCGATGGGTGGAGAAGTCTTACGTTATAACAGTATTACGGGTATCTTATTTAATCTAGCAGCCGTCTCCAATGCTTTAATGATGGCACTTCGTTTACGTAAACAAAATCTACTTATTTCGTTTGGTGGTGTATTGCTTAAGTTCGCATTATTCGTACCACTGATTGTATGGTTTGGGTATAAGGGAAGTATTTATTCTAATGCGATTAATCAATTAGTCTTATTCTTAATCAATATGTATTTGATTAAATTAAATTATAAAGTTCATTATTCAAGAACTGTTCGTAGAGTTATTTTTATGATTATTGGTTTAATGGCTATGCAGCTCAGTTTCTTTGCGTTAAATGCGGTTGGTTTACATGTTATTGATCAAGGTCGATTCATCGCATTAATAGAACTAGGTATTTATGGAGTAGTTGGTGTAATTGTGTATCTAATAACCACTTCATATTTCAGACTTCCTCAAAAAATACTTAACTTAGATCTTAAGAAACTAGTGATGAGGTTAAGAAAATGAGACTCGATAAACTATTAGCTCATAAAGGATTTGGTAGTCGTAAGGAAGTTAAACGATTGATTCGTGATGGACAAGTCTTAGTGAATGGTGAGATTGTTACGGATGATGATTATCATGTGAGTGAGTTGGATGAGATTGAACTCTTTGATTTAAATATCAATGTCGAAGATAAACAATATTTCTTATTAAATAAACCAAAGGGATGTATCTGTTCAAAAGATGCGTCTCAATATCCATCTGTGTATGAATACATACATGAGAACTTACTTCCAGACACCAATGCTTTTGGTCGATTGGATGTGGATACAGAAGGATATTTGATTATAAGTAATGATGGTCAATTAGGACATCGACTTTTGTCGCCTAAACATCATGTGGTTAAAGGATATCGAGTTACATTACGTGAACCATTTAATTCGAAATACATTCCACTAATTGAAAAGGGAATTACGATTGATCAAAATGAGAAGTGTGAACCTGCATCAATTGAAATAGTGAATGAAAATACAATTAACTTATTAATCTCACAAGGGAAGTATCATCAAGTTAAACGTATGATGATTGCCTGTGAGAATGAAGTGGTAGATCTATATCGTTATCAATTTGGACCAATTGTGGATGATGGAAGTTTACCTGTTGGTGAATATCGAAGACTAACTGAAGATGAAATAGAATTACTTAAACAGGCGTAAAGCCTGTTTTGTGTATAAAAAAGAACATCTTTCGATGTTCTAATTTTTCTTATCGGTTGTAGTATTCAACAACTAATGCTTCATTGATGACGTCATTTAATTCAGCACGTTCTGGCAAACGTACGTAAATGCCTTTCATCGCTTCTTTATCGAATGTTACATAGTTCTTTGTAGAAACTGTAGCTTCTAATGCTTCTTTGATAGAAGGCATATTGCGTGAAGATTCTTTAACAGTAATAACTGAACCAGGTTTTACGATGAATGAAGGAATATCAACCTTGTGTCCATCAACTAAGATGTGACCGTGGTTAACAAGTTGACGTGCTGCACGACGTGTTCTAGCTAAGTTCATGCGGTATACAACATTGTCTAAACGACTTTCTAATAAAAATAAGAAGTTGTGACCTGTGTTACCTGAAGCATGTTGAGCTTTTAAGTAAGTGTTGTAGAATTGACGTTCGTTAACACCATACATGAAACGAATACGTTGTTTTTCACGGAGTTGTTGTCCGTAGTTTGTTAGTTTTGCAGGACGTGAATCTGGTGCTTTACCAGGAGCCGTCGTACGTGGTCTTTTACCAGCAAATTCTTCGCCAGTTTCAAGAATTGAAAATTGTAAGCGTCTCGATACTTTCCATACCGGACCATTAATGCGTGCCATTGTGTTACCTCCTATGGTTTAATCAAATCATGGGGGACAAATTTCCATCTAATGTGTTAATCTAAGAATTTCACCGTTGCAGCTAGGTTACTCTTCGCCAGTTGTGATTAACGCTCGTTACATGACTTTGTCTGCCGCGTTTTGACGCTTTAACAGTTTAGCATTACTTCACCATAAAGTCAAATGATGAAAGAGTCGAATCGAGGCTTGGATTATGCTACAATAAAAAGGAGGTGAAATGGTATGAATTTTGACATTATTTTACAATATTTACAACGAATTGAAGTACAAATCGCATTGGCTGTTCTTATTGTTTTTGTCATTTTGTTCTTGGTTGTAAAACGCTTTAATATTCATCAATTAAAACAAAAAATGCAAGCGATTGAGAAGCGCTATAACAACGTTAAGAGTATACCATTACCATTCAAATTAAACAAAGCAGTCGCATTGGCTCGAGTGAATCCAGAAATTCTTTCGAATGTGAATGATTTTAAAAATAGTTTTGAAGATATTCAAGAAAATTTTAAATCCATTACACATGTTTTAGCTGAAACTGAAGATGCGATTGTGATCGGTAAAGCGAAACATGCAAAGTTAAATTGTCAGGATTTAGCTCAAATGTTAAATCAAATAGAGAAGCAAGTTGATCAATTGAATAGTAAGTTAGATAGTATTTTAGAAGAAGAAAATCAACAAAGAGGACAAATTACGGAGTTAAAAGAAATCTTTAGACATACGAAAGCAGATTTAGTTGCGCGTAGTGTTCAATTAGCGCATAGTTATCCAACTCTTGAAGCACGTATGAATGAGATAGAGAAGGCATTTACTTCGTTTGAAGAATGGATGTATGCGTCTGAATTTGCGAAAGCAAAAGAGAAGATGGAAGAGATTCAAATCAATTTAGATGAACTTCGTAATTGGTTAGAAGTCTTACCTGATTTAATTACATTAGCCAATGGAATTATACCTAAGCAAATGGATGAGATTGCGGATTATACCAAACGGTTAAATGGTCAACAAGTCTATACGAAACATTTAGAAGTTGAGAAGAATCTAGAACTTATTTCAGAGACGACTCAACAAGATCGTATTAGTTTAAGTCGTTGTTTAGTTAAAGAAGTAGAAGAACATTTACGTGAGAATCAGAAGCGTTTAAGTCAATTACTTTCATCGCTTCAAAAAGAAGAATTGGCACATGAAGAGAGTGCTAAAACCTTGGAACAAGTCAATTCAGGAATTAATGAGATTCGTGAGTTACATCATAATTTAAGTGAACATTTAAAGAAAGATGCGGGTCGATTTGGTTGGGAAGATTTAACAGAGTTACTCAATGAAAAGGCAAAGGCATTAAAATTATTAGAAACCAATTATAAACAGTACATAAAAGTAGTAGAAGATAATAGTTTACCAAGTAGTACCTTATTGATGAATTTAAAAGAATCAATGCAATTGATTCATAATACACGAAATGATTTAAACCATTCATCTGAACGTTTATCGTCTGCTCGAAATGATGAAGAAAGAGCGAAGAAACAACTCCTTAAACTTCATCTAATTATGAATGAGATTCAAGTTAAGATTCGTAAGTTTAGACTTCCAGTTATATCCGAAACCTATGAAGGAGATCTAAGAAAATCCTATCAATATGTGAATAGTATTGCGAAACTATTGGATGATACAACCATTGATATTCAACTCTTAAATGCGACGGTGAATGATGCGATTGATCATATCTATAAACTCTATAACAATGTCAATAACTTAGTTGGAACAGTCGAAATGATTGAAAATGCGATTGTTTATGGAAATAAATATCGTAGTTTAGATTCTGAATTAGATACACAGCTCACTCGTGCTGAACTCTTATATCGTAATGGTGATTATACCCAAGGAATAAAAGTCGCAATCGCTGCGATTGAGGCGGTTCAACCGAAACATTTTGAAGGATTGATTAAGGAGAATGCGAAGAGTGCTCACTAATCCCATTTACTTTGATCATGCCAGTTCTACGCCAGTTCATCCTGAAGTCTTAAAGAGCTTATCGGAATTATCAGCTGTTCATTATGCGAATAGTGAATCGCTTCATGAAGCAGGACTTACCATACAAACGATGATGCGTAAAAGTAGAGAAGCGATTGCTTCTCTTCTTGGTGTTTTAGCCTCTGATATTACATTTACTTCTGGCGCAACAGAATCAAATAATATCTTAATAAAAGGGATTGCGTTTGCGTACCAACACAAAGGAAAACATTTAATTACGACAACTGTTGAACACTCCAGTGTTTTAGAGAGTTTTCAAGATTTGGAAAAGTTTTTTGGATTTGAAGTCACCTATTTACCTGTTGATAACGAAGGACGTATTAAGAGTGAAGATTTAAAAAAAGCACTTCGAAATGACACAACACTGGTCAGCATAATGGCTGTCAATAATGAGACTGGGACAATTATGCCAATTCAAGAATGTGCTCAAATTATTCATTCATATTCACAGGCAATTTTTCATGTGGATGGGGTACAAGCTCTAGGTAAGATTGATCTCAATTTAAGTACAATTGATTGTGCAAGTTTCTCAGCTCATAAAATTAATGGGGTTAAGGGAAGTGGAATTATTGTTAAAAAGAAAAATGTTCAATGTCACCCGCTCATAACAGGGGGATCACAAGAAGAAGGATTAAGACCAGGTACACCAAACGCGATTCATCATATCTTATTCGCTAAAACATTGCGATTAGCTTTAAATCAAGATAAATCATTGATAAGATCGATAAAATCGTACTTGGTAGATGAATTTAATCAAATGGATGGAATCGTGATCAATAGTCCAATGAATGGATGTTCAGACTACATTTTAAATATCTCATGTTTAAAAGTGCCTTCTCAGATTATGTTAAATTGGTTAAATCAACATCGAATCTATGTATCCGCAATGGCTACATGTCTAAATCGAGATGCTCAACCATCGCATGTATTAGAGGCAATGGGTTTTGAAGGGAATCGATTAAATGGTGTAATCCGAATCAGTATCGGTTATACTAACACCATGGAAGAAGCGAAAACACTTATTTCCATCATTAAAGAAGGGATTGTGAAGTATGGCAGAGATTAAAACGGATCGTATTTTAGTACGATTTGGAGAACTATCCAATAAAGGTAAAAACCGTAATTTATTTGTACGGCAACTCATACAAAATTTAAAGTATCAATTAAGTAATTATCCAGATATTCGTTATCGTAATCAATTTGATCGAATTATGATTGAATTAAATGGAGCTGATTCAGATGAAGTGTTAGAAAGAGCACGTCATGTTTTTGGGATACGTTCATTAAGTCCAGTGGTTGTGACACCTATGGATTTTGAGTTAATTAATGAAGCGTGTTTAGAACTAATGAAACAAGAAAAAGTTGGAACATTTAAAGTGGATACGAATCGTAAAGATAAAACACTTAACTTTAAATCCAATGATCTAAATCTTAGTGTCGCAAAAACAATTTTAAGTCAAACGGAACATCGTGTTGATGTTCATAACCCAGATATTCGTATTCGAATTGATGTCGATGCAGAGAAGGCAAGTATTGCGGTTAAAACAGTTCTTGGTGCACAAGGATTTCCAATAGGAGTTGGAGGTAAAGCTTTACTTCTATTATCCGGTGGAATTGATTCGCCTGTAGCGGGCTATTACACGATGAAGCGTGGGGTTGAGATTGAATGCATTCATTTTGCGGCTCCACCCTATACAACCATACAAGCACTGGATAAGGTTAAGCAATTAGCTGAGAAGTTATGTGTTTATCAACCTCGAATTAAGTTACATGTGGTCCCATTTACAGAAATCCAACTCGAAATCTATAAGAAAGCACATCCTGCTTATACCGTTGTATTGATGCGTCGCGCTATGATGAAGATTGCGGAGCGTGTTATGCATGAAAATAAGATGTTAGCCCTTGTCAGTGGGGAGAGTTTAGGCCAAGTAGCGAGTCAAACTCTACAAAGTATGGCTTCTATACAAGATGCGATGGATGGATTAATCTTGAGACCTTTGTTAACCTTTGATAAAAATGATATTATCGATGTGGCTAAGAAGATTAATACCTATGAAACATCCATCTTACCGTATGAAGATTGTTGCACAATATTTAGTGTCACCAATCCAATTACTAAGCCAAAATTAAAAATCGTATTACTCGAAGAGGCAAAATGTGAACTCGATGAACTCATCGATGTTGCATATAAGTCGATAGAAACGACTGAAATTCGATATCACCAAGAAACATATCTATAGGAGGCATTATGGCATTTGATCGTTTAACTGAAAAATTAACAGAGAGCTTTAAGCGAATTACCAAACAAGATCGTATCTCAGAAAAACACTTAGATACGCTTTTAAGTGATGTTCGTTTAGCGTTACTGGATGCGGATGTAAATACACAAGTAGTGAATCAATTCTTAGATAAGATTCATGCGAGTGCACTTAATCAGAAAATATTGACTTCATTGAAACCCAATGAAGCTTTAATGAAATTAGTCTATGATGAACTCGTTGAATTATTAGGGCCTGAAACACCAAGTTTTGATTATCCAAAGGGTCAGAAGAAAGTAATCTTATTTGTTGGTTTACAAGGAACAGGTAAGACAACTTCAGCGGCTAAATTAGCTCAATTATTACGTTCTAAGAAAGATCGTAAAGTATTATTGGTTGCGGCAGACTTAGCTCGTCCTGCAGCGATCGATCAATTAGAAATCTTAGCAGAACAAGCGCAAGTATCTGTGTTTGTTGAGAAAGATGAAAAGAATTCACTCAATGTTGTTAAACATGCGATGAAATTTGCCGAAAATGGTAACTTTGATACCATCATTGTGGATACAGCAGGCCGTTTAGCCATCGATGAAGCATTGATGTTAGAGCTTAAACAAATTCATGACTACCTCAATCCAGATGAAGTTTTATTAACGGTTGATGCGATGACAGGGCAAGATGTGATTCATACAGCAGATGGATTTAATCGTAATCTTAACCTAACAGGATTAGTTGTAACGAAATTTGATGCGGATGCGAAGGGTGGTGCCGTCTTATCCGTTAAAGCACTCACGGGAGTACCAGTTAAATTAGTTGGTACAGGTGAAAAGTTAGATGATACAGATATCTTCTATCCAGATCGTATGGCGAATCGTTTAATTGGGATGGGTGATTTACTCAGCTTAGTTGAACAAGCTCAAGATAAGATGGATATTGAAGCGGGTCAAAGAAGTATGGAACGTATTATGGAAGGCCTCTTTACCTTTGATGATATGTTAGATCAATTTAACCAACTTTCAAAAATGGGTTCACTTCAAAATATGTTAAAGATGATTCCTGGCGCAAGTCAATTAGCGAATCAAGTGAATGATACCGAATCCAATGCGATGATTAAGAAGAATAAAGCAATTATTTTAAGTATGACACCAGAAGAGCGTGAAGATGCGTCTTTATTACGTGCATCTCGTAAGAATCGTATTGCGAAGGGCAGTGGCACAACACTTAATGATGTGAATCGTTTGATTAATCAGTATGAAAAGGCAAAGGAACAGATGCGATTATTAAAGCGATTGGCTAAAAATAATCCTAATATTCGATAGTGTAAAGGGAAAAGACTTGACAGATAATTTATTTAAGCTATACTAAACAAGTAAATACATTAGGAGGACCTTATGGCAGTAAAAATTCGTTTAAAAAGAATGGGTGCTAAACAAAATCCATTTTACCGTATTGTAGCAGCAGATTCCCGTTATCCAAGAGATGGTCGTTTTATCGAATCAATCGGTTATTACAACCCATCCACAAAACCAGCTGAAGTTAAAGTTGACACTGAGTTAGCACTTAAATGGTTAAGCAATGGTGCACAACCAACGGATACCGTTCGTAACTTATTATCTGAAGCGGGTGTTTTAAAAGCATTCCACGAATCCAAGAACGCGAAGTAAGTCATTATGAATCTTGAACAAGCATTATTGGAGTTGGTTCAACCTTTAGTGGCAGACAAAACCAGTTTGAGTGTCAAAGAAATGGCCAGCTTGGATGAGAATGAAATATTGCTTTACGTTTATGCAAAGAGTGAAGATGTGGCTCGTTTAATTGGGCGTCAAGGCAGTATGGCTACCGCTTTACGTAATGTAATGGCGATTGCGACGCGTGTCCAAAACAAACGCATTTCCATTAAATTTGAGTCTTATTAGGATGCGTCGCATCCTTTTTTTAAACCTATGACAAATGAAAAAATAAGAGTTGGTAAAATTGTAAAAGGCTTTGGAATCAAAGGTGAAGTAAAAGTAAAAATATTTACTGACTTTCCTGAGAAACGTTTCAAGTCAAAGAAGATCTTGTATATCGAAAGAGAAACAGGATTTTTAGATGTGGTTATTGAATCTGTTCGTTATCATCAAGAACACGCATTAATTAAATTCGTAGGATATCCTGATTTGACGAGTGTTGAACCCTTTGCTCAATCGGATGTTTATGTGGATCGATCTAGTATTGATACGAAAGAAACTGTTTATTACTTTCAATTGATGAATATGGAAGTTATTGATGAAAATGATAAAGTCATCGGGATTGTGAGTGATGTGATGGAAACCGCAGCTCATGCAGTACTTAGAATTAAAACAGAAGGAAAAGATATCTTAATTCCATATGTGGATGCGTTTATTTTGGATGTGAATGATAAGAAGAATCAAATCAAGATTAAATGGATGGAAGGTCTATGAAAATAAGTATCTTAACCTTGTTTCCAGAGATGTATGAAGGATTCTTAAATACATCGATTATTAAGAAAGCTCGATTAAAAGAATTAGTTGAGATTGAATGTATCGATATTCGATCCTTCACAACCAATAAGCATAATCGTGTTGATGATTATCCTTTTGGGGGTGGTCAAGGTTTAGTGATGGCTGTTCAACCTGTATTGGACGCATTAAACTCTGTTAAACAAGAGAATTCATACACGTTAATCAGTAGTCCTAAAGGAACAACTTTCAATCAAAAGAAGGCACGTGAATTAAGTTTAAAAGATCATATTATCTTTATTTGTGGTCACTATGAAGGGATTGATGATCGAATCCTAAATTATGTCGATGAAGAGATATCGATTGGAGATTACATCTTAACGGGGGGAGAGTTGGCGTCTATGGTTATCAGTGATGCGATTGTTCGACTCTTGGATGGTGTTATCAAAGAGGCTTCTCATCAAGATGAATCCTTTGAGGAACATCGCTTAGAGTACCCACAATATACACGTCCACTCATCTATGATGGGATTGAAGTTCCAGATGTCTTATTATCGGGACATCATGAAGAGATACGTAAGTATCGTTTGAAAGAATCATTACGTCAAACTTGGCATAAACGTCCTGATTTATTTATTAAGGAACCGTTGAATGAAGAAGAGACGAAAATGATGATTGAAATATTGAAAGAAGAGATGAAAAAAGGTTGATTTCTGATTCAATCTTTGATATATTATTAAAGCCTATGGCTAGGCAGTTCCGCTGATCACAAGATGACATGAACTGTGAGAAAAAAAGGAGCGCGAAAATATGAAATTGAATTTAGTTGAAGAAATTACTCAATCTCAATTACGCACTGATCTTCCTGATTTCAAACCTGGATACCAAGTCCGTGTGGATGTACGTATTCAAGAAGGTGACAAATTCAGAATTCAGGCGTTTGAAGGCTTAGTAATTGCACGTCAGGGAAAAGGTATCGGTGAAACATTTATCGTTCGTAAAATGTCTTCCCAAATCGGTGTAGAAAGAACATTCCCAGTTCATTCACCTATTATTGAGAATATTACTGTATTACGTCGTGGTAAAGTTCGTAGATCTAAATTGTTCTACATGCGTGGACGTTCTGGTAAAGCATCTCGTTTGGTCGAAATTCGATAAGAAAAAGCCGGTTTTTACCGGCTTTTATTCTAATTATGAAAGAAAACAAAAGTTATCAATTATTCATTGAATTCGCAAAGAGCGTATTTACGAGCTTGATTTTTGTGCTGGTACTTACGAATTTTGTGGTGAAACCCATCAAAGTAAATGGGGATAGTATGTATCCTACATTAAAAGACCAATCTCTCGGATTTTCCAATATCCTAACGTATTCCTTATTTGGTGTGAATCGATATGATATTGTGATTGTTTATGTGGAATCAATGGATGAATACTTGGTTAAACGTGTCATTGGTTTACCGAATGAGACGATTGAAGTTAAAGATGATAAAGTCTATATTAATGGAGAAATGATTAGCCAAGATTTCTTGGATGAGAATTATAAAAGTCAGTTTCCTATTTTTACAAATGGTTTTGAATCTGTCACATTAGGGAATGATGAAGTATTCTTAATGGGAGATAATCGACCTTATTCAAGCGATTCACGCATGTTTGGGGCGTTTAAATTAGATGATATCATAGCGAAAGATGCGTATATTTTTTATCCTCTTAATGAGATAAATTGGTTTAAAGGAGATTAAATGAGTATTCAATGGTTTCCGGGTCACATGACTCGCGCAAAACGTGAAATGCAAGAGCGCTTAAAAATGGTGGATATGGTGATTGAATGTCGTGATGCACGCATTCCTATGGCATCAATAAATCCACTTATTTTTGAATTGGCAAAAGATAAACCTAAACTAATTGTATTAAGTAAACTTGATATGTCTGATCCTAAGGCTACAGCCGACTGGATGAAACAATTGAGTAGTGAAAATACAGTCGTATTGGCACTAGATTTACTGAATGATGATACTCGTAAGAAGGTCGTAGATGGATGTCTTTTAGTCATGAAGCCTAAATTTGAACGTTGGAAAGCACGTGGAATTGGAGCTCGTAAGATTAAGGCAATGGTTGTTGGGATTCCAAATGTAGGGAAATCAACTCTAATCAATCAACTTGCAAAAAAGAAAGTTATGACAACAGCTGATCGACCTGGAGTTACAATGTCCCTTAAATGGGCAAATGTACATCCGCAACTCGATTTATTGGATACACCTGGTGTACTATGGCCAAAGTTTGATGATCCTCAAATAGGGATTCATTTAGCCCTAGCTGGATCTATCAGTGAGAAAGTATTACCGATTGATGAGCTAGCGTACATTGCGTTTGATTTTGTGTTAAAACACTATCCACATTCTATTAAGAACCGATATGAATATAATGGATCAGATCCAAAAGAATTTTTTGAACATATCTGTAAGTTGCGTTTATATATTAAGAAAGATGAACTTCAGATTGAACAAGCATACAACACATTCTTACGTGAATTAAAACAAGGGACTTTAGGCCCAATGAGTTTTGAATATGTCCAAGATTTGGCTTGAAGATGAAATTACGGATGAATTGATATTAGGACTAGATGAAGCAGGACGAGGTCCTCTCGCTGGTCCTTGTATTGTGTCTGGGGTGATATTACCAAAAGGGTATAGTCATCCACTCATTAATGATTCTAAACAATTATCTGAGAAACAGCGTAAACAATGTTTTAAAGATATCTTAAAAGATGCGTTATGGGTGATGGTTGTGTCTGTTTCACCTTTAACAATCGATAAAGATAATATCTATCAAGCCACAAAAAATGCGATGAAAATGATCGCATCTTACTCTGATGCGAAGATTGTATTAAGTGATGCGATGCCCTTTACCATTATTGGAAAAGATGTTCGAGATTATGTAAAAGGGGATTCTCGAAGTATCAGTATTGCGGCCGCAAGTATTATTGCGAAAGTAACGCGTGATCAAATTATGGATGAGTATGATCGGGAATATCCAAATTATGGGTTTTCTCAGCATAAAGGCTATCCAACGAAGAAACATGTGGAAGCTCTTCATCAATATGGAATCACACCCATTCATCGTTTAAGTTATGAACCAGTTAAAACATTAACTCAAAAAACATTGTTTGATTAGGATAATCATTATCTACCTCATATTTAATGGTATGAACTCTAAACAACTCTTAGCCTATAGCATTAAATATGAAGGGGATTATACCTCAATTCATAAAGCAATAGAAAATAATGAACCCTATGTTCCTATTAAGGAAGAGGGTTTTTATTTCACTCTTTGTGATGAAATCTATCCAGAATCATTAAAAGTTTTGAAAAATCCTCCTTTTGTACTATACTATCGAGGAAACATAGAACTCTTGAAAAAGGAATGTGTTTCTGTCATTGGGAGTAGAAATGCCTTATCCTACGCAATTAAATGGACTGAAAAGGTTGTAAAAGAACTATCAAAACGATATGTGATTGTAAGTGGAATGGCCAAAGGGATTGATGGGTTAGCCCACTTATTTGCGATGGAATATGGAAATACAATCGCTGTATTAGGGTGTGGAATTGATGTGATTTATCCTTTATGCAATAAAGAGTTATACAATCAAATTAAGGCAAAGGGATTAATTCTATCCGAATATCCCATGAAAACAGAAGTTCGTAAACATCAGTTTGTGATGCGTAATCGGATTATTGCGGGCTTAGGTCAAAGCTTGTTTGTGATGCAGTCGAATTTAAAAAGTGGGTCAATGATTACAGTCAATGTGGCTTTGGATTGTGGTAAAGATATTACCTGTTTGCCCTTTAATTGTGATCAAATTGAAGGTGAGGGAAATAATTTCTTAATCCAACAAGGCGCAAATATCTTGACAAACCTCGAAGAATTGACCAAACTATGAAATACAGTGAAAAAAAACGGTAATCGTTAAATATAGGAGCAGTTATGCGTAATTTAGTAATCGTGGAATCCCCATCGAAGTCCAAAACAATCCAAAAATACTTGGGAGATGATTTTGAAGTTGTCTCATCCAAAGGACATATACGTGATTTATCAACCACGGGCAAAGGTGGTTTAGGGGTTGATGTCGATAATGGCTTTAAACCGACATACAAGATTAATAAGGATAAAGGAGATACCGTTAAACAACTTAAAACCAAAGTTAAAAAAGCGAAAATGGTTTATCTAGCAACTGACCCTGACCGTGAAGGAGAAGCTATTTCTTGGCACTTAGCGGATGAGTTAGGTTTAGATAATACGAAAGCACAACGTGTGGTATTTAATGAAATTACAAAGCCAGCTATCTTAGAAGCATTTGAACATCCTCGTGATGTCGATATGAATTTAGTTCGATCACAAGAAACACGTCGTATCTTAGATCGAATTATTGGATTTAAGTTATCTAAACTTTTACAAAGTAAGATTTCATCTAAATCAGCAGGAAGAGTTCAATCGGTTGCGTTAAGATTGATTGTCGAAAAAGAAAAAGAGATACAAGCATTCGTTCCAGAAGAAAAATGGACAATTAAAGCATATTTCGATAAGAATAAAACAGAGTTTGATGCGGAATTAGAAAAGTTTGAAGGTAAGACTTTAAAAATTAAGAATCAAGCTGAGAACGATAAAATATTATCAGAATTGAACAATGAATTTAAAGTTCAATCCATTGTAGAAAAAGCAGGAGCTAAAGCACATAAGTTCCCATTTATTACATCAACCCTTCAACAAGAAGCTGCGAATAAACTAAACTTCCCAGCTAAAAAAACCATGCGAATTGCCCAAAAGTTGTATGAAGGTGTGGATATGAAGGATGGTCAAGAAGGTTTGATCACCTATATGCGTACCGATTCAACACGTTTTTCAGATGGATTTGTGAAGGATGCACAAAACTTTATTCGTAATACATATGGTCAAGAATATGTTGGTTTCTATAAAGTTAAAGATAACAACAATGCTCAAGATGCACATGAAGCAATTCGTATGACACATATTGAATATACTCCAGAGTATCTAAAAGATATTCTGAGTGCAGATGAGTTAAAGCTATACTCACTTATTTATGCGCGTTCACTTGCGTCACTTATGTCATCTCCAAAGACTAAGACGATTACAGTAACTTTAGCTCAAAAAGGCTATGAGTTTATGGCGAAGGGTTCTAAGTTAGAGTTTGATGGTTATTTAAAAGTTTATAGTAAGTATGAATCCAGCAAAGATAAATGGTTACCAGAATTAAAACAAAATGAAATCATCCATAGTTTAAAAAATGAAGGAACACAAAGTTTCTCTAATCCACCTCTTCGATATTCTGAAGCACGATTAATTGAAGCACTTGAAAGTAAAGGAATTGGACGACCAAGTACGTATGCGATGATTATTGATACCATCATTGAAAGAGCGTATGTCACTTTAGAAAAAGGTGAATCCAGTAAGACCAAGGTATTTATTCCGACTGAACAAGGATTCTTAACCGATTCTAAATTAAAAGAACATTTTGAATCGATTATTAATGTCGATTATACGGCACAAATGGAAAGTGAATTAGACCATATTGCGGAAGGCAATCAAGATCATGTAGAAGCATTAACTCGTTTCTACAATCGTTTTACACCTTTATTAACACAAGCGTATGAAACGATGGAAAAGATTGCGCCAGTTGAAGTAGGACGTGATTGTCCGCTTTGTGGAAATCCACTCGTTCAACGTAAGGGTCGTTTTGGACCATTTATCGCATGTAGTACATACCCAACCTGTAAGCACATTGAAAAGATTGAAAAAGAAAAAGAAGAACCACAGTTTACGGGAGAAATGTGTCCAAATTGTGGATCCCCACTTGTGACACGTAAAGGCCGATTTGGACCATTTGTCGCATGCAGTAATTATCCAACCTGTAAGACGATTATTAATACAAAAGCTAAACCCCAAGAAGCTAAACAAACTGGAGAAATGTGTCCTGATTGTGGTAAACCACTCGTTGAGAAAATGAGTCGCTATGGTAAACCTTTTGTCGGATGTAGTAATTATCCAAAATGTCGTTATATTCAAAAGAAAGCGAAGACTGAAGATGAAGAATAAGTTTGTACGTGTTATCGGAGCTGGTTTAGCTGGTTGTGAAGCGACTTACCAACTCGTAAAACGTGGAATACCTGTGCATTTATATGAAATGAGACCCGTTAAATCTTCTCCAGCGCATAAAACCAATGATTTCGCGGAACTCGTTTGTTCAAATTCATTACGAAGTGATCAATTACTGAATGCCGTTGGTGTACTCAAAGAAGAATTACGTTTATTAGATAGTTTTATTATGAAACATGCGGATCGTCATCGTGTTCCTGCTGGGAGTGCATTAGCGGTTGACCGTGAAGGGTTTGCGAGAAGTATTACCGAAGAAATTAAGAACCATCCACTTGTGACTGTCTTTCATGAAGAAGTGACAGAACTCGATGAAAATATCCCTACGATTATCGCTACAGGACCTCTAACTTCAGATCCTTTAGCGGAGTTTATCAAGAATCGTTTTAATCAAGAATCACTTTATTTCTATGATGCGGCTGCGCCAATCATCGAAAAAGACTCAGTTAATTTTGAAAAAGCGTATTTTAAATCGAGATATGATAAAGGTGAAACTCAAGACTACATCAATTGTCCTATGACAAAGGAAGAGTTTGAGAACTTTTATCACGAGTTAATCAATGCAGAAACTGTCACTTTAAAAGAATTCGAAAAAGAAATCTTCTTTGAAGGATGTATGCCATTCGAAGTTATGGCTAAACGTGGTCCGATGACTTTAACCTTTGGACCAATGAAACCTGTTGGACTTGAAAAAGATAATGGTAAACGTGCCTATGCGGTTGTACAATTAAGACAAGATAATGCGGCAGCTTCCTTATATAATATAGTAGGTTTTCAGACACATTTAACATGGCCTGAACAACGTCGTATCATTCGAATGATTCCGGGTTTAGAGAATTGTGAGTTTGCACGATATGGTGTTATGCACAGAAATACGTATATCAAATCACCATTGCTTTTAAATTCAAATTATCAAAGTAAAGATGTAGAGAATTGGTATTTTGCGGGACAAATGAGTGGCGTTGAAGGCTATGTGGAGTCCTGCGCAAGTGGTTGTGTAGCGGGAATTAGTTTAGCTCGAAGACTATTAGGTCAAGAAGTCTTTACCTTTGACCCTAACTCGATTATTGGCGCAATGGCTTATTATATAACTCATACGGATCCTGATAACTTCCAACCTATGAATGCGACCTTCGGTTTATTGAATTATGAAGATAAAGGGAAGAAACATGATCGTAAAGAACGTTATGCTCAAATGGCACTTGATGCTTGTAGGACAATGATACAAAAATATGATGTATAAAGAAATCGATGACTTTTTAAAATCCATACGATTGAAAAACACAGGTTCTAAACATACAGAGGCTGCATATTTTCGTGATTTAAAACAGTTTTATGATTATTGTTTAAATGAAAATGTTCAGGATTTTAAATCAGTTGATTTACCTTTTATTCATTCTTATATTCATTATTTGAATACTCAAACAAAACAAGGTCTTAAATCGACCAGTTTAGCGCGTAAACTTTCTAGTTTGCGCTCTTTTTATGATTTCTTAGTCATGCAAGAATTATTAGAGTATAATCCTTTTCATGATTTAAGTCCTATCAAAAAGAAACATCATCTTCCTGATTTTCTATTGTTTGATGAAATGATGATGTTGCTGGATTCCTTTGATTTAAGTGATCCAGAAGCGTATCGAAATCGAGTGATGTTTGAGTTGATGTATGCGTGTGGGTTACGTGTATCTGAATGTGTTAATTTAAAAATAAGTGAGATTGATTTTCATGATCTAAGCTTAAGATTTATTGGTAAAGGAAGTAAGGAAAGAATGATTCCTTTTTATCCGAGTATGAATGAGTTACTGATTAATTATGTCAAGCATATACGTCCTACGTTTAAGAATTCATTTAAACATGATATCGTCTTTGTAAACTCTAAGGGTGATCGATTGACTTCACGTGGGTTTCAATACTTGCTGGATAAAAGTGCACTGGAAGCTGGTTTAAAAAGAACGGTTCATCCCCATATGTTAAGACATAGTTTTGCGACACATTTATTGGATAATGGGGCTGATTTAAGGGTTGTACAAGAGCTTTTGGGTCATGCGAATTTAAGTACTACGCAAATCTATACTCATGTGACCTTGGATCGTTTAAAAGATAGTTATTTAAAAGCCTTTGAGAGGGCGAAAAAATAGAGCATATACTTGTCATACGTGTTTCACTATGGTATATTATTCAATGGCATCTTATGAAGATGTACTTCACACATCAGGGATTCACAATTCCGTGCTCAATGAGTTAATTGTGTCAGAACTGGTGGAGGACTAACGGAAAGCGAGGATTACAAATGTCAGTCGTATCGATGAAGAAGTTGTTAGAACATGGGACTCATTACGGTCATCAAACCAAGAAATGGAACCCAAAAATGAAGCCGTATATTTACGCGGCTAAAAACAAGGTATATATCATTAACTTAGAAAGAACTTTAACTAAGTTGGATGATGCTTACGCAGCACTACGTGCTATCGCTGAAAAGAACGGTAAAGTATTGTTTGTTGGAACAAAGAAACAAGCTCAACAAATCGTTTTAGATGAAGCACTAAGAAGTGGATCTTTCTACATTAACCAACGTTGGTTAGGTGGAACTTTGACAAACTTCAGAACAATCCAAAAGAGAATTAAACGTTTACTTGATATCCAAGAAATGGAAGCAAGTGGAACATTAAGTGTTTATCCAAAGAAGGAAATTGCACAAATTAAGAAGGAAGAAGCACGCTTAGAAAACTTCTTAGGTGGAATTAAAGACATGAAGAAAGTACCTGATGCGGTATTTGTTGTCGATCCTACTGAAGATTACAATGCAGTTTTAGAAGCTAAGAAATTAGGTATTCCTGTATTTGCGATTACAGATACAAACTGTGATCCAGATCTAATTGATTATGGTATTCCAGCAAATGATGATGCGATTCGTTCAATCAAATTAATCGTTAGCTTAATGGCTGATGCGATTGTAGAAGCTAAGGGTGGTATCTTAACATATGCTCACCAAGAACAAGATCTTGAAAAAGATATTACTATGAGCGATGTTATTATCAACGTTAACCAACAAAATGAAGAAAACGAACGTCGTCGTAAACAACGTATGGAAGAACGTCGTCAACGTGAAGAACGTTTCGGCCGTAAACCTTACGATCGTAACGAACGTGGTGGAAACTCTGATCGTCCAAAACGTGATTTCAAACAATATACTCCAAGAACTGAAAAAGCAGTTGAGACTCCAGTAGTTGAAGCTGAAAAAGTTGTGGAAGCAACTGAGGTGAAAGAATAATGATTACTGCAGCACAAGTAAAAGAGCTAAGAGATAAGACTGGCGCTGGTATGATGGATTGTAAGAAGGCATTAACTGAAACAAACGGTGACATGGCTCTTGCGATTGATTGGCTACGTGAAAAGGGTATTTCTAAAGCAGCTAAGAAAGCGGATCGTATTGCGGCTGAAGGTTTAACTAAAGCTTTAGTTAGTGGCAATCGTGCGGTTGTATTAGAAGTTAACTCTGAAACTGATTTCGTTGCGAAGAATGAACAATTCTTACATTTATTAGAAGTAGTTGGACAAGCTTTATTACAAGGCAATGCGACAACTGTTGAAGAAGCACATGCTTTAGTTTTCGAAGGTAAGACTTTAGAAAACTGGATCGTTGATGCAACTGCGACAATCGGTGAAAAAATCACTCTTCGTCGTTTCGAAATTCTAGAAAAAACAGATGCGGAAGTATTTGGCTCTTATGTACACATGGGTGGCAAGATTTCTGTTATTACTAAATTAAGTGCTACTGAAGATGCGGATGTGGCTAAGGACATGGCAATGCAAGTTGCGTCTATGAATCCAAGTTATATATCTCGTCAACATATGCCTGCTGATTACATTGAGCATGAACGTAAAATTCAATCTGAAATCATTAAGAATGATGAAGCTCTAGCTAGCAAGCCTGAGAATGTTCTTAAGGGTATTTTAGAAGGTCGTTTAAGCAAGACTCTTCAAGAATCTAGCTTAGTTGATCAATTGTTCTTCAAAGACCAAGACAAGAAAGTTGCGGAAGTATTAAAAGCTGCTAAAACTGAAGTCGTAGCGTTTGTTCGCTATGCAGTCGGTGAAGGTATTGAGAAGAAAGCTGATAATTTTGCGGAAGAAGTAATGAACCAAACTTTTGGTCAGTAAAAATATGAAGGACACATTTTGTGTCCTTTTATTAAAAGAGGAGGCAGCATGTATAAACGAATTTTGTTAAAATTGAGTGGCGAAGCACTTGCGGGTTCAAGTAATGGTTATGATCCAGAAGTCTTGGCTCAAATTGCCAATGAAGTGAAGGAAATTACTGAATTAGGTGTCCAAGTCGCAATCGTCGTGGGTGGAGGTAACTTCATTCGGGGTAAATTTGCGGAACAAATGGGGATCGATCGAGTTCAAGCGGATTACATGGGTATGTTAGGTACAGTAATTAACTCTATCGCAATCCAAGGTGTTTTTGAAAAACATGGTATTATTACTCGTGTTCAATCTGCGATTGAAATGAGTAAGATTGCGGAACCTTTTATTGTTAGACGTGCTGTTCGACATTTAGAAAAGAATCGTGTTGTGATTTTTGCGGCGGGAACAGGTAGCCCATATTTCTCAACCGATACAACTGCTGCACTTCGTGCGTCGGAGATTGGCGCAGATGTTATACTTATGGCAAAGAATGGTGTGGATGGAGTTTATGATTCAGATCCTAAATTTAATCCAAATGCCAAACGTTACGATCACTTAAGTTATCGTGATGTTATCCAACAAAATTTACAAATTATGGATCACACTGCTATTACGATGTGTAATGATAATAATATCGACCTTATTGTGTTCAATATGAACCAAAAGGGTAATATTCGAAAAGCAGTTGTGGAACGTAATATTGGAACTATTATTTCAAAGGAGAACAATGAATGAAAGCACATTTAGATGCCGCTAAAGAAAAGATGTTAAAGCGTATTGCGAAGTTAGAATCTCATTTTCAAACCATTCGTACAGGTCGTGCTAATCCAACACAATTAGCTGAAGTTGCGGTGGATTATTATGGAACTCCAACTCCAATTAACCAAATCGCTAGTATTCAAGTTGTTGAAGGTCGTCAATTGGTTATCAAACCATATGATAATTCTGTTTTACGTGGAATTGAACATGCGATTCAAGCTGCTAATCTTGGGTTTAATCCAACTAATGATGGTCAAGTTATTCGTATTCTTGTCCCTCAATTAACTGAACAAACTCGTAAAGAACTAACAAAAGAAGTAGCCAAGCATGCGGAAGAAGCTAAAGTTGATTTAAGAAATATTCGTAGAGATGCGAATGATCATATTAAGAAAGATGATACTTTAACGGAAGACTTAGAAAAAGAAGCGCTTGATAAGATTCAAAAATTAACGGATGAACACATTAAGATTATTGATGAAATTGTTAAAGCGAAAGATAAAGACATTATGACAGTATAAGCTCACTCCGTGAGCTTATTTTCTAAAGGAGATCGTATGGGATTTAAACATGTAGCACTCATTATGGATGGAAATGGTCGATGGGCGAAAGCTCAAAATAAAGTTCGTACATTTGGGCATCTTCAAGGAAGTGAAAAGGTTAGAGAAATTGCGATTGCGGCAAATGATTTAGGGATAGAGGTTTTAACGCTTTATGCTTTTTCTACGGAAAATTGGAAACGACCTAAAGATGAGGTAGATTATCTAATGGCTCTACCCGATGTCTTCTTCAAAAAATTCTTAAAAGAGCTTATGGAGAAGAATATTCGTATTCAAACCATTGGTGAGCTTGAAGCTTTTCCAGATTCTACGCGTAATGTGCTTTTACGTGCGATTGAACAAACCTCAAATAATACAGGTATGATCTTGTGTTTTGCGATGAATTATGGGGGCCAACGTGAGATTTTCTTGGCTGCTCAACACTATCATCAAGCTATTCTAGATGGTATAATATCTAAAGATATTACATTGAGTGAATTTGAACAATTCCTTATGACTAAAGATTATCCCGCTGTTGATTTATGTATACGAACTTCAGGAGAAATGCGTTTATCTAACTTCTTATTATGGCAGTTAGCGTATGCTGAACTTGTATTTGAATCGTGTGCATGGCCAGATTTAACGGCTGATCATTTTAAAGAAATTGTATTGGATGCACAGAAAAGGGATCGTCGTTTCGGAGGCCTTTAATGAAACAAAGAATTTTAACCGCACTTGGAATTACTGCAGTTGTATTACCTTCTTTCTTATATGGAGGACTACCTTTTCAATTGGTTGTGTTCTTCTTTATTTTGACATCTCTTTATGAAATGTATGCGGTTAAGAAAGATAAATGGCCAATTTGGCTTTATCTTATGATGGTTGTTTTGATTATTGTATTTGCATTATTGGATTTGAATACATTGTATATTGGGATGATTATCCTACTTATGACTTTGTTTATGATTACCATATCATTTGATTGGTTTACACCTTTTGATTTAAGTTATATTTATACAATGATGATTCTTCTTACTACTGCTTTAAGAGCTGTGTTTGTGGCAGTTGGTTATGGAAGAATTGAATTATTGTTTATCCTTATCGCAACTTATGCGACAGATACTGGGGCATATTTCTCAGGTTATTTCTTTGGTAAACATAAGTTAAATGAGCGTATATCGCCTAAGAAAACGATTGAAGGATCCATAGGTGGTTGGTTGTTTGGGTTTTTAATTGGAATTGCCTATGCTTATTTCTTTGTGGATCGTTTACCATTTGAATTTATGGTTTTATGTAGTGCAATTCTACCTGTTGTTTCTCAAATAGGGGATTTAGCCTTTAGTTCAATTAAGCGTTATTTCAATATCAAGGATTTTGGGACAATTTTCCCAGCGCATGGTGGTGTTCTAGATCGTATTGATAGTTTATTGTTTAGTTTAATGGCATTCTATATTTTAGTAGGAATTATGTTATAAATGAAAAAAATAGTAATACTTGGGGCGAGTGGTTCTATTGGTGTTCAAACTTTAGATGTCATAGCTCAACATTCAGATAAATTGGTTTGTTTAGGCATTAGTGTTGGCCAGAATATTGATTGGCTAAAAGAACATTTAATCCATCATTCGTATAAACTTGTAGTTGTAAAGAATCAGAAAGATAGGGACGAATTGTCACTGCTTTTTCCTTTGCAGGAGTTTGATTATGGGGATAATGGTTTATTAAAACTAGCGATTTTAGATGAAGCAGATACTGTTGTGAATGCTTTAGTTGGATTTGCTGGGTTGGTGCCTACCTTAAAAGCAATTGAACAAGGTAAAGATATTGCCTTAGCGAATAAGGAAACATTGGTTGTGGCTGGTAAACTCGTTATGGATACAGTCAAACAATATAAGGTAAATCTAAGACCGATTGATTCTGAACATTCAGCAATCTTACAAGCTTTACAGGGAAATAGTTTAGATGAAGTTAGTCGTATTATTGTGACTGCTTCTGGTGGTAGTTTTAGAGATAAAACAAGAGAAGAACTTAAAAATGTTAGTGTTAAAGATGCTTTAAGACATCCTAATTGGTCTATGGGTCAAAAGATTACCATTGATTCCGCAACGCTTGTGAATAAAGCGTTTGAAGTGATTGAAGCTCATTGGTTGTTTAATTTACCTTACGAAAAGATTGAGGTTGTTATTCATAAGGAAAGTATTATTCATTCCATGGTTGAGTATTTTGATGGATCGATTATGGCACAACTTGGATCACCTGATATGCGTGTTCCTATACAGTATGCATTGTGTGGACCTTCTCGTTTACCATTAAGTGGACAACGATTGAATTTTAATATCTTAAGTCAATTGAATTTTAAACCTTTGGATGAATCCTTTTATCCTTGTTTTCCAATGATTATTAAAGCGGCTCAGAAGGGTGGAAATCAAATGGTGATTGTGAATGCGGCGAATGAAGCTGCAGTTCAATTATTCTTAAATGAAAAGATTCGTTTCTTACAAATAGAAGAGATTATCAAGGAATGTTTAGAATCGATTCCATATAAAGAAATAATGAGTATTGAAGAAATGGTTCAATTAGATCATGCGGTTAAGCAATCTGTATTGAATCGTTATAAGGAGACTGTATGAATACTTTCTTGTATTTTATCTTAGTGTTAGGTGTCATTGTCCTAATTCATGAAGTTGGGCATTTAATTACGGCTAAATTATTTAATGTGTATTGTAAGGAATTTGCGGTTGGAATGGGTCCAAAACTCATTAGTCGTAAGTTTGGTGAAACGGAATACAGTATTCGTGCATTACCACTCGGTGGATTTGTGGCGATGGCGGGTGAAGAAGGTGTAGATGATAATGTACCTTTCGAACGTAGTATTTTAGGTATTAAACCTTGGAAACGAATGATTGTGATGTTAGCAGGTATTGCGATGAATTTCGTACTTGCGTTTGTCATTTTTGTCGGTATTTATGCATATCAAGGACAAGCTGTTGAAGCCCCAAAACCAATTATTGTCGGAACAGTTGAGAATTCTCCTGCAGAAAAAGCAGGTTTCTTGGCGAATGACATAATCAAGAAAATAAGTTTCTCTGATGGGACAAGTGTTGTGCCAAAAGATTTCTATGAAATTATTACCTATATACAGATGTATACGGATACTACGACTTTCTTAGTTGAAAGAGATGGTAAAGAACTTGTTATTTCAGTTACTCCAGAGTTTATTGCGGAAGAAAATCGTTATTATCTTGGGATAGAAATGCCAAGTGCTACACGAGTTGAAATATCTTTCCTTGAATCCTTTAAGTATGGCGCATTAGAGGTTTCTAATACCGTTAGTAGTATGGTATTTACTTTAACTCGTTTAATTCGTGGTATTGGTTTAAATGCGATTAGTGGTCCTATTGGGATTTATCAAGTAACGGCAACACAAGCTTCTTATGGCTTATTAAATATTCTTTATCTTATGGGTTTGTTATCCATTAATGTGGCAATCTTTAACTTATTGCCTCTTCCTATCTTAGATGGTGGACGTGTCGTATTAACATTTTATGAGATGATTTTTAAGAAACCGATGAGTAAAAAAGTTGAACAAGCGCTAATGGTTGTGTCTATTGGATTACTTCTTTTATTGATGGCTTATGTGACTTTACAAGACATCTTACGGTTAATTTAAGCTCAGTGTGTTAAAATATAACATATGAAACGATTTTATCACTATAAAATAACACTCCTTTTTATATCTCTTGCGATGAGTTTATCGATACTCTTTGGTTTTTCTATGGTTAGAAATATTAATATAGAAACACCGATTCGTATTGAAGATTTCACCAGTATGACACAGGAACAACTTCTTTCTTGGTCTTTAGACAATGATATTAAAATAGAAACAATTGAAGAATATAATGATGAGATTGAAGAAGGCAAGATTATTTCTCAAGATGTAACAGTTGGGGAAAGATTATTTGCTGGATCGATTGTAAAGATTGTAGTATCAAAAGGACCTGATCCAGAAGTCATGGTGAATTTGATTGATTTCAAAGGTAAAGATATTGGAGAAATCCAACAATTTATAGAAACGAATAAACTCCTAGCCGCAACAATTGAATTTGAAAAAAGTACTGAGATCAATTCTGCATATTTTATAAGATCAGATATCCAATCAACATCAATTAAGCGTGGTCAATCGATTAAGTTCTATATTTCTACTGGAAATAAAGAGGAACTTACGACAATCATCGTCCCTGATTTTACAGAGTATACTCGCCAACAAATTTCTTCATGGGGACAATCTAACAATATAAAAACAAACTTCATAGAAGAGTTTAATAATGATGTGTCTGTAGGTAAGGTTATAAGCCAATCTCAGGCTCCTAATTCAAATGTTTATGATGGTAGTAGTATAACTATAAAAATGTCATTAGGGGCAGGAGTCGTCCTAGAAAACCTTGTAGGCAAGACTAAAACGACCATTGATAAGTTTATCAGTGATAATGGATTAAAAGTGAATTATACGTATACCTATTCATCATCAATCAATAAAGATCTTGGAATCACAATGAATCCATCCGCTTCTACCAAAGTTGGGAATGGGACTACAGTTAATGTGACATTATCACTCGGTAAGATTTCTGTTTCTGACTTTAAAGGTAAATCTTTAGCTGATTTACAAGCATGGGTCAATGAAGTTAATAAACAAGGGGCTAACCTAAAAGTATCCTCTACTCAGGCTTATAGTGATACAGTCACAAGTGGCTTAATCATAACTCAAACGCCTTCAAGTGGTGATATCAATCCTGGATCTGAGATTAAAGCATCTATCTCTAAAGGCAAGGGTATTACAGTAAATACATACAAAGGCACAACCAATACAACTGTACAAGAAGGACTAAAACTCAATAAAGTTGAAGTTTACAGTGATAGTCCAACTGGAACAGTTGTGGACCAAAATCCAAGTGCTGGATCTACCGTTGATAACAATTCTACAATCACACTAACCGTATCGATTGGTAAACCAACAGTAAGTAACTTCGCAAGCCAAACACTCGCAAGTCTACAAAATCAAATCAATACATTAAACGCAAAAGGAGCTAAGTTAACCTTATCTAAAGCTCCTGATGAATATAGTTCTTCAGTCTCAAAAGGTAACTTAATCTCTAATACCAATGGTCAAGTTTCAGTTGGTTCAACTATCTCATATACTCTTTCAAAAGGCGCAAGTATTACCATCAACAACTTTGTCGGTGGCACTACTCTTACTCAATCAGGACTTAATATCACTGTAACATACCAATTTAGTGATACAGTTGCGAATGGTGTTGTCATCAGCCAATCAAGAAATGCTGGATCAATCGTAGACTCTGGTACAAGCATGAGTTTAGTTGTGTCAAAAGGCGCAGAGCCTAGAATTGTAGTTCCAGATTTAGCTCCAATTGTAAGTAGTTCAACAAGTGTTGAGAATTCGAAATCATTACTTATCAAGTATTTCAATGATGTTGGAATAAAAACATATTCATTTGTTACAGGTAATTATGGAATTGGAATTGGAATGATTAATAACCAAACTCCACCTGGAGGTACAAGTATTAAACCAACAGAAATGGTAACAGTCTATATTTCTAATAATTAAATCAATCAAAAAAGAAGGAATCAATCGATTCCTTCTTTTATTCTTCTACCACTATATCCGAGATAGTTAGTAAGTAACGTCTTCTAATATTTACATTTGTATCAAGCGAGTAATTCTTATCTGTTGATGTAAATGTTTGTGTATTCTTAATGAGTAAATCTCTTACTTCTACGATATCTAATACTTCACTTGAGTTTGTTATAACGAAAATTCTGTATGTATCATTAGGTAAATCTTTTAGATTTAACTGTGTGCCATAGAACCAAGCATGTGAGTAATCAAAGCCGCCATTTGAAATATCATATACACCAGTACCAGATGTTAAATCAAAGATGGTTTGAACCCCTGTTGAACTTAGAAGTAGTAGTTTATGACTTACATTACTATCAACTCCTGCGGTCACATCTTGTATGAAAGATACACCCGTAATTGTAAGAAGATCTTCACCTAATTCGTTTTCTTCGATTAAGAAGTTTGTGATATAGGCAGTAGAATTAAATCGAGTTGGTAATAATGGAATCTGGTTCTCTACAAATAAATTAGTTTCCTTTGAGAGTTCATATCGCATACCTCGAGTGTTGTTAAAGCTGAATCGATATGCTATGTTATCTTTCACAAATAACTCAGCTCTAGGGGCGTTAACGGTCGTATTATTGAAGCTTGCGATACCACTGGTATCTCCTGATTTAGTTAATACTTCAAATCGATAATTACCATCTGCTAAAGTACTTACATCAATAATACCTTCATACCAAGCATTGGAGTAATCTAATCCATTTCCTAAATTCAATTCATAATTCTCTACCGCAATACTTAGATCCAATAATGTTTCAGTATTATCATCCATATTAATAATCTTTAACTTATGCGTTGTCTCAAGGGTCATATTTGAACTCTTGAGAGCTGCCCAACCTTTGATATAAATCTTTTCTTCTTGCCACTCTAAGTTCGTTACATAGAGTAGAAGTTCATCTGTATCACTGATAATTGTGATTGGAGTTAATGGTGTATTTACAAGTTTAACTTGATTCTTATTGATGTAAGCTTGACTTAAATCAAAGTTATAAGGGACTAATCCAGAAGTGGTGCTAGTAACTAATGCGTTATTGACGATTGGGTTTGTCGATTGTGTGTAATAGGTGTCGTTGTGAGATGCTTTGATGGTTAATGGGTAATTCTTTGCTCTTGCATTAATTGTATAAAGTGTATTCGTTAAGCTTGTTTCTTTATAGAGTTTGTTTGATACTGTAGGGTCTAAGATTGCCATTTGATAAGCATTGAAGTCTTTGAATCCTAAGTAACGATCGATTCGATATGCATGTCCCGCAATTTTAACACTCCAGTAAGGATCAGAGGCATACATCGTGTTAATGCCAGCCCCTTTATTCCCATAATTAGATCCATAGAAAAGATTACTGTTATTATAGTCGAGATAATAACGTAATTGTTTACCCATATGAATATCAACACTCTGTGCAACAGATTCATAATAATAGGCATCACCAGGATTACTATCATTTGCGCCATATCCAAATAAGTTGTTTTTTGTTCGTGCTATTGTACTTATTCCATAATCACTTTCATGGACGGCCATCGCATAAACCAATAACGCGTTTACACCATAGGTATTTTGAGAGTTCACAAAGGCTGATCCCTGATTTTTCATAATACTCACAGAGTAATCTTTAGCATTTGCCGTATCATAGAAGGGTAGGTAAGAATCTAATTCAGTCCCAACATAATTTGTTTTAGTTCGTAAATTAAGGTAATTGTAATAAGAATAGAATGATCCAATTTGATCTCCATCCATTATTGGAGTCTTAAGATCTAGATCGCTGTAAAAGTTTATGCCATTTGCACTATAATACGTTCCTTGAGGAAGCCAAGCAGGAGCTTTAGAGAAAGTTAAAGTACCACTAACCGTTGTGGCTCTATCGATAATAATAGATAATTCTTTATTTGTATTAACTGTGTATTTTGTAGGAGCTGCGAATATACCAATACGGCCGTCCCCTCGAACATACCATTGTTTAGGTGAATTATTGGATAATTTTACATAGAAAGGAACGAGAATATTATTTTCAATATAGATAAATGGAATGATATCAATACCTGTTAGCTTGATATAGCCTTGTGCACCATTAATCTCAATATAAGAAACTAGATTAGAAGGTCTTGCAGGATTACTTTCAACACTCTTATTTGTATCATAATAAACAAGTGGTTCTTGGTTATCTAAATAGGTATATCGGCTTGTTAGACCTGTATTGTGATAAATACCAATCGTAGACGCAACACCGTTACTGACATCCCCAACCGTATAAGTATAGTTTTGTGTATATGCCATTGCTCGATCTGCTTTGACAATCTTTAATGGACTTTGAAATGTTAAATCATCCGTTTTTAAATAACGTATGACAATGTTCTTTTTCCCTTCAGTTAATAACGCATTAAATTTATCTTGTGCACTATACCAACCATTCAAGTCATAACATCCTTGACTGGTATATTTAACTACGCCATTATCAACACTTAAAAGATCTACGCTAAAGCTGTAGATATTCACATCACAAGATGTCGTTGTATAATCAGTCGCATTAACCTCTATAAAGCTTAGAGGTAAGGTGCTGATGATAAGTGTTAATACAATGAAGAGTTTACGAATCATTGTTTAATTTCCAATCGCATTTTCTAGTATCATTTCTTGGTTATTCGAGAAATATAGTTTTACTTGAACTTTGTCTTTAGGGTAAGTATAGACATCAATATCACTTGGCACTAAGAAGAATAGGACTCCTGATTGGCTATCCAATAAACTAATGCTAGCTAAATTAGTCGTACTCATAAGTAGAAATTCAGGATTCATAAGAGGGAATCGAGTTGTATCTAAGATAATTTCCGCATCACTAATCTTATAACTAAAATCAGAATTATTTATTACAGTATATTTTATTCCAAATACTTTTGAATTCGTACTAATATCCACACTCATAGATTTTCCATCAGATCCAATGGTATAGAAATTACTTGGCTCAAAATAATCAGAGAATTCTAAGCTGAAAGTTAGATCTTCATTCGGATTATTAATGATTGTAGTGTCTTCTAATTTCAACTCAGTAATATCACCATATTTTGTAGAATCATTGAGATTAATCTTCATCTCTGAATATGGCGCAACACTACTATTAACTCTTAATTCACTGAGAACTTTACTTTGAACAGGAATAAAGATGGTGGTAGTAAGTTCTTTTGAATCAGAATTAAATGAAAAACTTAATCCTTTTTTACTCGGTTTATAGTTATTATTGGCTAATTCAGATAGATAATTATCGGTTGATGCAAGTGATATACCTTCACTTGTTGAAAGTGTACTTAATGGTAACTTAATCGCTACATTAGCTGTAACTTTAATATCCGCAATAATAAAGTTAAAATCTAAATCATCTGATTTATAGTAAACATAATCAACTAATGTAAAATTATGTTCCTGCTTCGTCACAATCGGTGGTTCTTCTTCATTTGGTGTATTCGAAATTAGATTCCATAAGAAAACACCTAATACTATCATTGTAATGAGTGTAGCGAGTACGAGTAGTCCTTGAAATAGTTTTGTGATTGTTTTTTGTGTTTTTTTCATCATTGGTATTTTATCATAATTGAATGTTCTATGCACAATGTGTAAACATGACTGACATCATAAGCTTGAGTATAGTGCTGTACAATTTTTGTGTAAGTCACTAAACTTAGGATAGGAGGAATAATATGTTAACGATAAAATTAAACAATAATATTCATATACCAGTTATTGGGACAGGAACCAATACATTTGGTAAAGAAAACAAAGATTATATGGGAGTGATCAATCATAATACAACAGAATTACTCGATGCGTTAAGTGCAGGATATACGTTGATTGATACTGCGATTGCTTATCGTAATGAAAGTGTTGTCGCACTTGGTATAAAACAATCTGGAGTTGATCGTTCTAAACTCTTTATTACATCAAAAATACCAGCAGATGAGGTGTATACCAAAGATGAAGAAAGTATTAAGATTGCAGTTGAATCAAGCTTGAAGGCATTGGATACGGAGTACATTGATTTATACTTACTTCATAGACCACTCGAGAAAAATGAAGACAATGTTCGAGTTTGGAAAGAACTTGAGAAGTATGTTAAGAAGGGAGTTCTTAAGTCGATTGGTGTATCTAACTTCAAAGTCGATCAACTCGCATACCTTTTAGAACACTGTGAAATCAAACCAACTGTGAATCAAATTGAGTCACATCCAGGTTTATGGAATGATGAGATTATCGAATATTGTCTAAAAAATGATATTATTCCTGAAGCATGGAGTCCACTTAAGCGTATTCCTGAACCTTCTATGGAAGTACTAAAGACATTAGGATTGAAATACAATAAGACATGGGCACAAATTGTATTACGTTATCAAATCGAACGAAATGTAATCGTAATTCCTAAGTCACACAATAAAGAACGTCAGATTGAGAACTTAAATATCTTTGATTTCTCATTATCAGATGAAGACAAACAATTAATCAAGACATTATAAAAGAGAGAAACACCATTCTCTCTTTTTTTAGAATAAACTTGTTTGAATCGATTGATCTTCCCAATGAAGTTCTAATTGTTTTAAGTTTCTAAAATCATTTAACATCGCATTCCCATTCTCTAAGTATTGATTCACATACTTCTCAGGAATAAACAAAGGAACGCGAGAATGTAACTCCTTAAAGGATGTATGAACTTCATCCGTTATAATGCTAAAATTATTCTCTTCATCATAAATCCCAGCCATATACAAAGGTTGATCATTTTTTTCTTTGACTAAAAACTTCCGTTTATCTTTATCCCATTCATAAAACCCATCCGCTTTAATCACACATCGTCTTGTTTTAATATGCTCCTTAAAGAAAGGGGAAGTCTGAACCGTTTCACTTCTCGCATTAATCACAACACCCTTGGTATCCCAACGAGCATGACCCCAACGAGCTACCATCGGTTTTAAATCCTTCTTTAACACAATCGTTTTCTGAGATGGATAAACCACATTCAAAGCTAAATCACTTGTATCTTGAAGCTCTAATTCATTCAACCAAGCTTCAACTTCATCATCTTTTTCTTGTTTAAATAAATATCTTCCACACATATTAGAACTCCTTCTTCTCGATAAACCATCGATCATCTTCTAAGTAAAGATAACGACTCTGACCATGAATGAAACAGGTATAACGAATACCCGTACCACCCGAAATCGTAGAAGCTGCACGCGTTATCTGACTAATCTTATCAATACTATATTTAATACCATTATGCCATAAAATAGCCAAAGGTTTTAATTTACCATCTTTACTATTTAATACAATCACATCCACATATGTTTTCATCTAACATCACCCCTTAAAATAAGACTCAGGAAAAATAACATGTTCCTGCTTAGGATTAAACCCACTCAAAACCGTATCTTCCAACATCAATAATCTCTGCACCGCATTAAACCCATAACGTTCACGAATCTTCTCAATCGTTGTCTCCAATGAGAGCTTCTTTTGTTTAATGAGAGGATCTTCAAATAGATTCAATTGTTCAGACTTAGACTCTAACACTAAATCCGTTGCCTTAATCCCAATACTTCTCAGTGAAATACTAAAATCGACATTCTGACTAAACAAATCCAACGCAACTTTCGCAATCGTATCACTTAAGTTTGTCGCCTCAGCCATCTTGTGTTGACGTGTAAATCCTTGTAGATTGACATCTCTTACTCCAATCGCAATGGTAAACGCCATTAAATGAGCTTCCTTTAAACGAGCCGCAACACTCTCCGCTAAGATATACGCAATAATCCGCACATCTTCCATATTCTTTAAATCCTTTGGGGCTGTTGTACTATTCCCAATCGATTTAACCTGTGGTTCATAATGATGCACTAAAACAGGACTCGTGTCTTGCCCACTCGCAAAACGATGTAAGTATTCTCCCCATTTACCCAAACGACGTTTCAAAATCTGAGGATCATAATTCGCACAATCCCCAATGGTATAAATACCTAAGGTATGAAGTTTCTGAGTGGTAGCCCGTCCAACATAGAGTAAATCCTCTACCGGTAAAGGGTATACAATATCCTTCATATTCTCACGTGTAATCTCAGTTGTCGCATTCGGTTTTTTATAATCAGATCCTAACTTCGCAAATACCTTATTAAAACTAACCCCAATAGACGCTGTAATCCCAACTTCTCTATGAATTCTTTCACGAATCGTATTCGCCAACTCATAAGGTGTTTGATTAAACAAATGAATACTATGCGTCAAATCCAACCAAACTTCATCAATCCCGAAGGACTCAATCTGATCGGTATAATCTTCATATATTTTCTTCACCAATCGTGAAAACCGTAGATACAATGAAAAATTAGGCTTCACAATCACTAAATTAGGACACTTCTGCATGGCTTGCCACAAAGCTTCGCCCGTCTTTACACCCGTTTTCTTAGCCAATTGATTCTTCGCTAGGATAATCCCATGTCGCTTCTCAATATCACCGCCAACGGCTAAAGGGACATTTCGATATTCAGGGTGGTGTAAACATTCTACTGATGCATAAAAGTTATTTAAATCGCAATGAAATATGATTCGTTCCATGGTTTCCTCCTTAATCTCATTTTACTTGAATTATATTCAAGTTACAAGTTCTACTTGAAAATAATTCAAGTATCTTTTATACTAAGAGTAAGAATATGGACTTCAAAGAAAAAATCAAAACCTATCGTAAAGATCGAGGTTTATCCCAACAAGACATTGCGGATTACTTCGGTTATAAATCATTTACGACCATACAAAAATGGGAAGATGGTTCATCCATCCCGCCTGCTAAAACATTAAAGCGTTTAGCAGAGTTTTTTGGTGTTAGTGTAGAGGATCTAATATCGGATAGTGAAAAGATAGCCATTCCGATTTTAGGAACGGTTCGAGGAGGTTTATTACGCTTGGCTCAAGATGAATGGTTGGGGCAAGAGCTTGTACCGGTTGAAGAGAGTTTGGGTGGAGAGTATTTCTATCTTGAGGTTATAGGGGATTCGATGATTAATGCACGAATTTATCCAGGAGATTTAGTGTATGTTAAACGTCAACCGATTGTAGAGTCTGGAACGATTGCGGTTGTATTGGTAGGGGATGAGGCAACTCTAAAACGTGTGTATTATAAAGATAATGGAATCATCTTACATCCTGAGAATCCTAAATATGAGGATATGATCTATACTCAAGAAGATATTGAAGAGAAAAACATCCAAGTCATCGGAGAAGTTATACATAGTAAAATACGGTTTAAGTAAAAGAGATCTAGGTGATCTCTTTTGTTTTATATTTGATATGAACGATAAAATTTAAACTACTATAGTAGAGTGAGAATAGGAATAATCCAATTGGATATAGACTTCCAAACATGTCATTTCTTAATCCTTCTTGGTATAAAACATACAGAATGATTAACAGTGATATGAGTGCGATAAATCGAGCATATGGGTGTTTGTGGGATGTAGATAGACATAATGTCATAAACAACAATCCAAATAATATTGTATAAAAGGTAATAGACACATTATCGGTAAAACCTGGAATTAACCATAGTATAAATGGAATAAACGATAATACTAGTATTTTTCTAACAACACCTTTTAACATAGTTCCCCCGAAATGTGATTTTATTTTATAAAGTCTTTAATCATTTGAATATACTCATCCGGATGAACTAGACTCAATTCACCATGACCATAGTTTGATAATATCTTTAATTGACTATTCTTAAGTTTAGAATGTAATAGATTTGCGGATTTCTTCATGATTCCAATTTCTTTTTGACCGACCAAGATTAAAACGGGGTGATTAATAGAATCCAATGGTTTACATTCATATGTCCCATTACTAATACTCATATTTATGAGTGATTCACGAGACATAAGAATACTATCACGATAATAGTCTTCGAAATGATCTTCATTTATGAATAAAGTTTTAGCTTGTAGTTTCGCAAACCATCGTTGTTTAATCAAGCCATACATGAGTTTATAAGTAGGTCCTATGAGGGCTTTTGTGCCTGGGATTGGAAGAACTAACGCACTTTCTAATATCGTATATTGAGTAATACTTGGTTTTTTAGAGATAACTTCTAAGGCGATTTGTGCCCCAATCGATAAACCAGCTAACAAATGGATTGAACCATAGTTTGATTCAATGATATCGATTAAATGATTGGCAGAATCTTTTATACTTGTAAATGTCTCTTGATACGCTTCTCCGTGTCCTTCAATGATTGGACAAAGAATATGATAATCATCCATGAGTAAATCGATTACTGATTGATACGACCACCATGATAGACCACCACCATGCAGTAAACAAATAATAGGTTTTGTTGGATTTCCAAATGATTTTATGATCATAATTAAACTCCTTAATGAATTCATTCTAACACAAAAAAAGCGAACATTATGTTCGCTTAAAGTGCTTCAATATTCTCTCTGATATCTTGTGTCATCACACCTCCGTGATAACAAATCAATCGTTCAATCTCAAAGTTTAAAAACTTCTTCATGGATTGATACGCCTTATCATTATCTAAAGTATAACGAGGATTTGCAGTTTCTAGTTTACCATGTTCAATCACCATCGCATCACCTGTAATCATGGTCTTAGTCGGTTTATGATAGACGGAGATATGACCTGGCATATGACCTGGAGTCGATACAATTGTAATTCCACCACACCAAGGATAATCCGTATCAGGTTCTAATATACCATCGATATTAGATGGCGTAATGGATTCTAATTTCTTATGGAAAGCCATAGCTTGTTCCTTCTGGTTATCTTGAAGGGTAGGGTAAATGGATTCAGCTTGGACAAGTCTCAGGGATCGTTTAGATCCATTAATATACTCAGACTCGACTTGTGTCGCATAGACTTGTACATGTGGATACTTTTCTTTAAGTTCTGCGAGTGATCCATAATGATCATAATCATGATGTGTAATAATGACTTTAGTTAGTTTGTTTAAAGATAATCCATTCCATCTTAAAGCATCTTGTAATAGATCAATGGAATTTGGATTACCACAATCCACTAAGATAAGATCATTATCATCCCATAAGACAGAGACATTTAAAATATTAGGGGATTCCGTTTTAGAATAATTAAGCGGTAAATGGGTACAATGTGTCATACTTAATCTCCTTGTTTATAATTTAAAATACGATTGAGAAAATCGTTGAACTTATAAAATGTACTAGGTCTAAATTCTGTGCCTTTTAATTGGATTGAGTTTCTAAAATAACCCGGTGAATCAATATCAATCGTCCATTCATCCCCGTTATCCTCTTTCCAATATTCGATACCACATTCTTTAAATGCTTCTTTAAACTCTAAAAGATAAGGTATTTCTTTTTCTACATATTTCGCATGTAAGACTAAATGATCTAAATGGAAATAGATGGTTATCTGTGTATCTTTTGACGTATAAGTTAATGCCTTAATATGATTTAAAAACTCTTCTGTACAATGCGCATCAAAACGTGTATCACACTCTAGACAATAGTGTGCTTGCATGAGTCCCTGAATAGCACAACCTCCATGTAAGATTTGACCATTTTCAATCTTATGAATCATTTCTTCATCAGGAGTACCATATTCTACGGGTAAAATCGTGTTTGATCCGCAATTGACACAGTTAATTTTTTGCATAATTTTTGATAAGTGTTATGAGGGTATCGATGTCTTCGCGTGTTATCCAATAATGGGTCACAAATCGATATCCGTTATAATTTGGATTTATTTTAACATTATGTTTAAGCAAATACTCTTCAAATGCTTTAAAGTCGAAACTAGGATCGATTACGTCAAAGAATACCATATTAATATGGATGTCTTCTAATTTAACGCTAAATAAACCTGTTTTCTGTAATTCATTCGCAAGATATAAAGCATTTTGATGATCTTCTTCTAAGCGAAGGGTCATTTCATTTAAGGCAATAATTCCTGCCGCAGCTAAGATACCTGCTTGACGCATTCCACCACCCAAGAGTTTACGATTCTTACGAGCACGTTCGATAAATTCTCGTGATCCTGCAATCATTGACCCAACGGGTGCACATAAGCCTTTAGATAAACAAAACATAACACTATCCGTATATTGAGTGATTTCTTTAGGATCACATTTGAGATAAGTGGCCGCATTGAATAAACGTGCACCATCTAAGTGAACGTTGATATGATGTTTTTTCGCGATATCATAGTTCTCTTTCATGAGCGATAAAGGCATAACTTTCCCATTGGACAATGCATTTTCCATACTTAATACAGTCGTTTGAGGTTCATGGATATCGTTTGAACGAATCGCTTTTTTAAAATCACTTGGTAAAATGAAATCATCTGGATGAGAAATGGTTCTTAAGTTAGCTTGTGACAAGACCGCAACCGATCCCACTTCATGAATCACAATGTGATTATTCGCACCAGTAACGATTTCATCACCACGTTTGGTATGTGTCATTAAACACAATTGATTGCCCATCGTACCACTTGGCACAAATAATGCGGCTTCTTTACCTACTAGTTTTGCGGCAAGTTGTTCAAGTTCTATCACTGTAGGATCATCTTGATAAACATCATCGCCTACAATTGCGTTGGCCATCGCTTGTCTCATTTTTTCCGTAGGTTGTGTGACAGTATCACTTCTTAAATCAATTGTTTTCATATTTAACCTCTTTTTTATTGATTATACACTATCCAAAATAATGAAAACTTTATTTTTTTGTAAAATTTGGTACAATTGTTAGGTTAAAAGGAAATGTAACATGTTAGAACTATTGACCCATAAATTATTTTTAAGTAGTATTACGATTCTTATTAGTTTAGTTGTGACGATTTATCTAGCGCGTAAATATAAATTAAGTCAGTACCAAATCCTGATCTATATCTTACTCGTCTTATTCTGGTCTGCGATCAATCTTATTCGTGCTTATCGTAAAGCGTATGCGGGTGGAGCACTGGATGCGGGTGGTTTAGCGATGGATGGAGTAATGGCTGCGAATATTGCGGCGGCGTATGGTTTAATCTCAATCTTTGTTCGCTTACCGATTTTTGCCTTCTCTGATTTCTTTAAATCACGTAAATTCTTTATTGCCTTAGCGCTTGTGTTTATCATTGTTTCATCTATTATGGTTTATTACAATCCAAACTATGATACGTTAATGTTTTCATCACTTGCCTTAGGTTTAGGCGCAAGTATGTTAAGTTTATTCAATGTCTTATTCTCTGAAACATTTAGTGCTAAACAAGCGATTATGTCTGTTTCTATTTTATCGGTTGCGCCACTTTTGGCAGAGTTCTTAGTTGCGCCGATTCAGTATATCTTTACTGCCACAAAACCGAATAATTATCCTGGTATGTGGTTAACCAGTGCTGTGATTGGACTTGTCGCATTAGTGTTTTTATTCTTTGTGAAGGATAATAAGGATAATGTAAGAAACTTTAGTGTAGATAAGTTTAAACGTGCTCTAAGCAATCCTTGGTTTATCAGTGTTGCCTTATTAGGGGTTGTCGTATCCTTTATTCGTTTCTCTACCAGTGGATCGAATTTAATAAGCTTTGTCCGTATGGAAGGAATTGATATGCATCCTCTTATGGTTGCGTATATTGATGTTGGTTATGCCGTTGCCCAATTATTTGGGGGTGTTATGGTTGGCTTATCCCTTAAGCGCTTGATTGGCGTTAAGAAGAGTCTTATCCTTGGATTAGCCGTAAGCGCAATCTTTACATTAGTCTTATCTTTCTCTACAAACTCTTGGTTGATCTTCTTAATTACACCGCTAAGTGGATTAGGGTATGGTATTACGTATAATATTCTGCTTGGGTTGGCGATGCAGCCATTTGAAAAAGATATGCGTGAAATTACCATGGGTATTTATCAAACATTCTTTGCGGTGGGTATCTTCTATGGAGATAAGATTTACGCTTTACTCATTCAATTATTACCACAAACATTAACGGGTTTAGAATTGTCCCAAATGGTCTTTATGTTAATTACAGGATTAAGTGTTGTTACACTTGTCTTTATTCAATTGGTATTTAATAAGAAACATCAAACATTCTTCGAGGATTAAAATGAAAACATTTTTGCATACTGAGAATTTAAACGTTCTCAAACAATGGAAGGATAAGAATTGGGAGTGTATCCTAACAGAACCTAAATTTTCTTATCGTCATCCACATATTCAATCAGAAACAGATTTTATAACGTTTTATAACCAAGCAGTTGAGTTAGGTTATCATCCTTATATACAAGTGAATGGATACATTGAAGAATCACAATTAGATGATCTTAAAACATGGTTAAATCAATGTTTACTTCTTAATCCAAAGGGATTCTATTTCAATGACTTTGCGGTATTTAATCATCTTAAAGATGTGAATTATACGGGTGAGATTATTTATTCGCCTGAAACGATTTTAACGAATGCGATGGATATTGAAGTTCTATTGGAAAATGTCGATCGTGTGGTTTTATCAAAAGAATTAACCTTAGAAGAGATTACACAACTTATGACACTGTTCCCAAATAAGATAGAAGCATTTGGTTTAGGCTATGGCTTAATGTCATTTAGTAAACGTCCTTTAGTACGTAATTATTTAGATGAGATTGGTGTAAAAAAAGATATATTAAATCAAACTGACTTAGTCATTAAAGAAGCGAAGCGTGACCAGTTCTTCCCAATACTAGAAGAAAATCAAGGAACCAGTATCTTTTTAGATACTGTATTGTTTCCTAAACTTGAACAAGTCCAATTAAAAGATTCTGGTTGTCTTGGATACCATTACGATGATTGTATGTTAAAGGAAGATGATTTTAACTCATTAATCACTCTTTTAACCGATGATACAATCTCATTAGAAGAAGCACATCACCAATCTAAGGTTAAGTTAGGACAAGCTTACTATTATCGCAAGACAAATATGAGTAAAGAGGAGGGTAAATAATGACAAACATTGAGTTACTCGCTCCTGCTGGGGATTTAGAACGTGCGAAAGTTGCCTTAGATTTTGGGGCAGATGCGATTTATATTGGGGGTAAACGTTTTTCTTTACGTTATCGTGCATCCAATTTTGAGATTCAAGATATTAAAGATGCGGTAGATTATGCGCATGCCAAGGGTAAGCGTGTATTCGTTACAGTGAATATGATTCCTCATCAAGGGGATTTAAAAGGATTAGAAGATTATTTGATTGAACTTAATTCAATTCATGTTGATGCGGTGATTGTGGCTTCAGTTGGAATCGCGAAGTTAAGTAAAAAAGTTGCGCCTAATATGGAGGTTCATTTAAGTACTCAATTATCGATTACCAATACTGAGACCATGAAATTCTATAAGATTTTTGGGGTTGATCGTATTGTGTTAGCGCGTGAATTAAGCATGGATACGATTAAAGAAATCACGAATAAGAATATCTTACCGATTGAAGTCTTTATTCATGGTGGAATGTGTGTTAACTATTCAGGTCGTTGTACATTAAGTAATGAAATGACTCTACGTGATGCGAATCGTGGTGGTTGTGCACAATCATGTCGATGGGCTTATAGTTTATATCAAAACGGAGAAAAATTGAGTACCGATGATACAGCGTTCTCGATGAGTTCTAAAGACTTAATGGCGATGGATCAGATTGAGAATATGATAAAGGCTGGTGTGTATAGTCTTAAAGTAGAAGGACGTATGAAGTCAGCGTATTATATAGGTGTTATTATAAAAGCATATCGACGTTGGATTGATGCGATTAATGCGAATACCGCAACACCTGAACTTTTTGAAGAATTATTAATTGAGCTTAAACAAGCTGAAAGTAGACCTACTTTTAATGGTTTCTTAACCTCAATGCCAGATTCTAAAGGGCATTTGTATCATCCAAAAGAAGAAGGTGTTGTACAAAACTTTGTAGGAACGGTTATTGATACTAAGCCAGGTTATATTCAAGTTGAAATGCGTAATTTAGTTTCTCTTGGTCAAGAGTTAGAGTGTTTTAGTTATCATTCGATTCCTGAATCGTTTAAAGTTGAAGAATTGTTAGATGAAGAGAATCAATCCATTGAAGTTGCGAATAAACCAATGTCCAAGATTTGGATGAAATGCGGATTGGATGTCCGTGTGAATGACTTTATTCGTAAGAAAGGATCACAATGATCATTTTAGAAGGTGCTTTATCGGTTAAGGCTGCGATTGAATCGAAACAACGTAAGATTCATTATATTTGGATGGATAAGACGAAAGAATCCAAAGATTTTGATTACATTAAACGAATTTCAAAAGAAAAGGATGTCAAGATTCAATATAAGACGAAGGAAGAAATTGATGAAAAAGCGAGTGGTAAAACACATGGCGGTTTAATTGCCTTTTGTGAGCCAAGAGTGATTCATGATGTTTCTTACTTGCTTAAAAATAAAGCATGGTTTGTGGTACTGATTGAAGGTGTAGAAGATCCATTTAATTTAGGGCAAATGATTCGTACAGCGTATGCATCAGGCGCAACAGCTGTGATCTTAAGTAAACGTGATTGGTCTAGTAGTGAAGTAACACTTATGAAATCGAGTGCGGGTTGTTACGACAGAATGCAGATTATCACACTAAATAACTTGGATGAAGATATGAAAGCTTTAAAAGAGAAGGGCTATCATATTGCGATAACGCATCGTGAAGATACTTCAGTTGATTTTATAGATTATGATTATCCATTCCCACTCTTACTTGCGTTTGGTGGTGAACTTAGAGGTTTATCTCGTTCTGTCATTCAAGCGCGTGATGTGTCCTTAAAAATTAATTATCCGACTCAAACTAAAGTCGCATTAAATGCGGTAAGTGCTTGTGCGATTGTTTGTTTCGAAGTGTATCGTAAACGTAAAGCTGTGTGATTCTTTCACTCAGCTTTTTAATATCACTCATAGAATGAAAATTTTCATAAAAAGAGGGTTGTATGTGTTTTGTAATATGTTATAATGGCAAGAAAAAATGGAGGAAACAATGGATTCAATGAATGGAAAAGTGATCAAAGAAGGTTATACATTCGATGACTTATTACTCGTTCCAGCGTATTCAACGGTGGTACCTGCGGATGTTAGTCTAAAGACACGTCTCTGTGATGGAATTGAATTATCCATTCCGGTGTGTTCCGCTGCCATGGACACAGTCACTGAAAGCGCAATGGCAATTGCCTTAGCTCAAAGTGGTGGAATCGGATTTATTCATAAGAATTTAAGTGTTGAAGCTCAAGCGGATATGGTTAGAGCCGTAAAACAAGCTGTTGTATCATCTAAAGATGCGGCAGTGGATTCGAATGGGAAACTATTAGCGGGTGCTGCAGTGGGTGTTAGCGAGACTACCATGGTTCGTGTTAAAGAATTAGTGGATGCAGGTGTTGATATCTTAACGGTTGATAGTGCACATGGACATTCAAAAGGTGTTATTGATACAGTTGCGAAGATTCGTAAAGCGTATCCAAAACTACCACTTGTGGGTGGAAATATCGTTACATCAGATGCGGCACAAGCACTTATTCAAGCAGGCGCAAGTGTCTTAAAAGTAGGGGTGGGTCCTGGATCTATCTGTACAACACGTATTGTGTCAGGTGTCGGTGTTCCTCAACTCAGCGCTATCAGTGATGTCGTACAAGTCGCGAAACGCTACAATGTAGGTGTTATTGCGGATGGTGGGATTAAGTTCTCAGGCGATATTGTTAAAGCTTTAGCAGCTGGTGCAGATGCAGTTATGTTAGGTGGATTATTAGCAGGGTGTGAAGAAACACCAGGCGATATTATTGAAGTCTATGGTAAACGTGTTAAAACCTATGTTGGAATGGGATCTCTCAGTGCGATGCAAAGAGGAAGTAGTGATCGTTATTTCCAAGGTGGTCAAAAAGAATTGAAGAAATTGGTTCCAGAAGGCATTGAGGCAACGGTTCCGTATAAAGGTCCTATGAGCGATGTTATCTATCAAATGATGGGTGGTTTACGTTCTGGTATGGGTTATTGCGGATGTGAAACCATCAGTGAACTCAAAGATAAAGCGAAGTTTGTGAAGATCAGTAATGCAGGACTTAAAGAGTCTCACCCGCATACTGTAGAAAATGTGAAGGAGGCTCCTAATTACCGTGGCTGATAAAATTGTCGTATTGGATTTCGGAAGTCAATACAATCAACTCATTGCACGTCGTATACGTGAAATGGGTGTATTTAGTGAATTAAAAGCACATGATACAGAATTAGAATACTTTAAGAATGATCCTGAGATTAAAGGGATTGTGTTCTCTGGTGGTCCTAATTCAGTGTATGAAGAGAATGCGTTATTAGTTGATCCTAAGATTTATGAATTAGGATTACCTGTACTAGGGATTTGTTATGGCATGCAGCTGATGGCACATCAACTTGGTGGTGAAGTAAAGTCTGGAAAGATTCGTGAATATGGTAAATCCGATATTCATATTAAACATCCAAGTTTAATGTGTGATACCTTACCAGAAACACAAGCAGTTTGGATGAGTCATGGAGATGAAGTATCTCAAGTCCCAACGGGATTTACACAAGACGCATTCAGTCATTCTGGTGTACTCGCATCGATGAGTAACGCTGATAAGAAATTATATGCCGTTCAATTCCATCCTGAAGTTAAACACAGTGTATATGGTCAGGCATGGCTTCATAACTTTGTGTTCAAAGTATGTGGCGCAAAGGATAACTGGAAGTTAGAAGATTTCATTGATTTACAAGTTAAACAAATTCAAGAAGTAACTCAAGGACAAGAAGTCCTATGTGCACTTTCTGGTGGAGTCGATTCATCGGTTGTAGCGGCACTTTTACATCGTGCAATCGGTGATAAATTAACTTGTATGTTCGTCGATCATGGTCTATTAAGAGAAAATGAAGCGGTTCAAGTTAAAGAAACATTCGAAGATCATTTCAAGATTCATTTAATTAAGATTGATGCGAAAGAACGTTTTCTTTCTAAACTAGCTAACGTTTCTGATCCTGAGAAGAAACGTAAGATTATTGGTGAAGAATTCATTCGTGTATTTGAATCTGAATCCAAGAAATTAAGTCATATTTCATTCTTAGCTCAAGGGACACTGTATACCGATATTATTGAATCTGGTACAAAAACAGCGCATACGATTAAGTCTCATCACAATGTTGGTGGACTTCCTAAAGATATGCACTTTAAGCTAATTGAACCGTTAAATATGTTGTTTAAAGATGAAGTAAGACAATTAGGATTACTTCTAGGCTTAAGTGAAGAAATGGTTCATCGTCAACCATTCCCAGGTCCTGGTCTTGCGATTCGTATCATTGGGGCAGTCACTGAAGAGAAGTTACACATTGTTCAAAAGAGTGATACCATTCTTCATGAAGAAATCAAAAAAGCAGGCTTAAACAGAGAAATCTGGCAATACTTTACCGTATTAACCAATATCCAATCCGTTGGAGTTATGGGTGATCAACGTACTTATGATTATGCCCTAGGTATACGTGCAGTAACATCTATTGATGGTATGACTGCAGATTATGCTAAGATTCCGTATGAAGTCTTGGATAAAATCTCTGTTCGTATTGTTAATGAAATAAAGGGAGTTAATCGTATTCTGTATGATGTGACTTCTAAGCCACCTTCAACAATAGAATGGGAATAAGATTCAGAAAACTTGCATAGATACTGTTATGATACTAATTCTAAATCATATGAATATTTAGACAGAGTTAAAAACTCCCTATTGAACACTTATCTCATGAGGGAGTTTTTTTCTGTAGTGTTACTTTGCCGATATTATCGAACAAACACAGAACGGTGTGATTTGATTTTAATGTAATTGACTGATAAAAAAGGTGTTACTTAACAGATAAAAGCTTTAAAAAAATGAGATAGTTGGGACTATAAACTATATCAAAACTAGAAGTAAAAGATTGTAAATTCAGAAATAATTAAAAGTTAAAAATATAGAACGATTGTGGTATGCAATCGCTCAAATTAAATAAATCAGGAGAAATTCTAATGAAATATGGAGATTGCCTTGATTGTCTCATATGCACATGATATAGTATGACTTATTAATATTGCATTATTATTAGTATCCTCACAGGAGGTTTTTATGGCAGTAAGCTATGATAAGTTATGGAAATTACTAATTGATAAACGAATGAATCGAACGGATTTGAAAAATAAAGCAAGCATTAGTTTTAATGTTTTAGCAAAGATGGGTAAGGGTGAAACGGTTTCTATGGATACTTTGCAAAAGATTTGCCTTGCGCTAGAATGCAATGTTTCTGATGTTTTTGAATTTACAGATGACAATTAAAACAGTGATAGGAGAATAGTAATGGCTACTTCTGAACAATTATTAACATTATTGAAAGCACATTATGACGGTGACGATGAACGGCTTAAGACTGTTGCCTTGCAAATTGCTGCCCATGAAGCCAAAATTGGACATACTGTTTTTGCACAGTCACTTAAAGATATTGTTATGAAACAGAGTGCTTTAAGCACGATAAATCGAATAAAACCAGTAGATAACAGTTTGATACTCAGACGAACCTCGAAAAACAGAAAAAGTGATCTGATTGTATCTGAAAAATTAAGCAAGCAAATAGATAACATTATTTTAGAATTTTCTCAACGTTCAAAATTAAATAAAAGTGGTTATTTTAATAGACGTAAAATATTATTAGAAGGATTACCAGGTACGGGAAAAACTCTTACCGCTTCAATTTTTGCAACTGAATTAAGATTGCCATTGTTCTTAGTACAAACGGATAAATTAATTAGTAAATATATGGGAGAAACTGGGGCAAAATTACGTCAAATTTTTGATGCAATTTCACAAGAAGTAGGTATTTATTTTTTTGATGAGTTTGATTCTATAGGTTCTGAACGTACTTCTGACAATGATGTAAAAGAAATGCATCGTGTATTAAACCTGTTTTTACAGTTTATTGAGCAAGATTCCTCTGATAGTATTATTATCGCAGCAACAAATAGTGGAAATTTGTTAGACCAAGCATTATTTAGACGTTTCGATGATGTACTTCAGTTTGATTTGCCGACAGAGAATGAGATTAAAAAGCTGTTAGACTTAAAGCTTAATAAGTATGCATCAAAGAATTTAATAACAAATGAAATAGTGGATCTGGCTATTGGCTTGTGCCATGCTGATGTATCAAAGGCTTGCGAAAATGCAATTAAGCAAGCAATATTAGCGGACAAAAAGCAAATTTCACAAGAAGTTTTGAAAGAAATGCTTGCAGAAAGAAAAGCTGTTTATCAGTCAAAGAGGGTTAGATAATGAACCGCTACGATAATATATTTCTTACCGATACTACAGAAACATACAATTTTAGTTCAACCCCAAAACAGGGGGGTAGATTAAACATACCATTTCGCACAAATAGGTTAAATCATAGCAATAACTTGATTTCACAGTTTCGTGAAGCACAAAACCAATTTAATATGTATACTCCACAACAAGTAGCTGCAATTACTTACAATACAGGGACTTATGTAGAGTTTTCAGGCGCGGAAAACAGCGATTTACTAACAAAGAGTTTAGAGGACAGCCGGCAAGGCATAAAACTATTGAATGTACGTGATATTGTAACGCAAACAGATGACCAAACAACAATAGTTACGAAAGCAACAGTCTTTATTCCTACTGGCAAAGAAGACGTTTTTATTAAAAAAATTACAGACTTTGCCACTAAAAATACTAAACCAACGGATAAAAACCCAGATGGAAGGCCAAAAAATAACGATTTAATAAGTAGTATAGAATCAATTTCGGATGCGATAAAATTAAGTGCATTTTGGGTTGGACGGCCGTCTGAAATTCCGAATGATACAAAAGAATGGTTTGAATTATGGATTGATACTGCTGAAGAAAATTTTAGTGAAACAAAGAGTAATGCTTTTGCTATACTGGATAGTTTGAAATTATCACATAGAACAGAAACAGAGTTTATTAGATTCCCTGAAAGGTTAGTTATTCCGGTTTTTGCCAACCGTATAAACTTGCTTGATTTAATTAAGCAAGGAATAACTGTTGCTGAAATACGCAAACCCGCTGACCCCAATGCATTTTTTCTTGACTCATCATTAACAGAACAAGCCGAATGGGCGGATGATTTATTATCAAGAACACAATTTAACAATACTGGTGTTGCTGTATGTGTTTTAGATACAGGCATTAATAATAATCATCAATTGATTTCACCTTATATGCCGAATGTAGGAATGACAGTTAATAACATTTGGGGTACTAATGATAGAAATGGACATGGCACAAATATGGCGGGTGTGGTTTTATACAATGACTTAAGACGTTACTTAATCTCAAATACCCCAATTACACTTAACCATACTATTGAATCTGTGAAAATTTTGGAGCCCAATTTAACAACTTCTAACGCAACTCTATATGGTGCTATCACTGAACAGGCAGTATTACTGCCTGAGATTTCAGCTCCGACAACAAAACGTCTATATTGTATGGCTGTAACGGATCCTCAAAGTAGTTCAAACGACGGACAGCCTTCTTCATGGTCTGGTGCAGTTGACAAAATATCAACAGAAGGGTTAAAGAGACTATTTATTGTTTCTGCAGGAAATGTAGATATATCAGATTTACAGACAAATAGTTATCCCAATGCGTGCTTATTAAAATCTGTAGAAGACCCTGCGCAAGCATGGAACGCTTTAACTGTCGGTGCTTATTCGATTGAAACAGAAATTCGACCCGATACAAAGACAAGGAATTATTCATCGGTTGCACAAGCAGGAGAGTTATCACCGTATAGTTCAACTTCTGATACATGGAAATCACAGTGGCCGATTAAACCAGAAGTTGTATGTGATGGTGGGAATGTCGCGACTGACGGAACAAATTTTTTAGGCGGACATGATGATTTATCAAAATTAACTTTGCATAAAGATATAAATCGTCGATTATTTGATACAATTTGGGCAACAAGCGCAGCAACGGCTCAATGTTCATATATAGCTGCAGAATTATTAGCTTCCTATCCAGATATTAACTCTGAAACAATTCGTGCCTTAATTGTTCATTCAGCACGTTGGACTGATGCGATGAAAAACCAATTTGGAAAGCCGGATTTAAAAACGCAAGGTCGTAAAAAATTGCTTCGTACCTGTGGATACGGAGTGCCAAATTTAGAACGTGCAAAAGATACCCTTAATAATTGTGTAAACATGATTATTGAAGGAGAGATCCAACCTTATGAAAAACAACATGGCTCAAATCCTAAAATGAAAGAAATGCATTTGCACTCATTACCGTGGCCAGAAAATGTTTTGCAAGAATTAGAAAATACTAATGTAAAAGTGCGACTTACTTTATCATACTTTATTGAACCAGGGCCAGGACAAAAGGGTTGGAAAAATAAATATAGATACGCTTCTTGTGGATTGCGGTTTGAAATAAAACGTCCAAATGAAACACTGGAACAATTTCAGCAAAGGATAAATAATGCAATGCGTGATGATGATTACCAGAATACCAACACAACAGAGAATAATTGGTATTTAGGCTCCCAAAATCGAGATGTAGGTTCTATTCATTCTGATGTTTGGGAAGATACTGCAATTAACTTGGCTCAAAGCAACTGCATAGCAGTTTTTCCAGTTGTGGGGTGGTGGCGCGAGCGAAAAACCTTAAAAAAATATAATTCAAAAATGAGATATTCGCTCATTGTTACATTAGAAACGCAAGAAGAGCAAGTTGATTTATATACTCCAATTATGACGAAAATAGCGACCAGAATTACTGTTCCTATTGATTCAAGTGAAACTTCATAAAATTAAAGAACTTGTATCAAAAATAAAATAACTTAATGATAATGTTTTTTACTAAAAAATCCACGATACCAAAATAATAGGTAGAATGAGGATTATGAAAATTAAAATATATAATAATTACTAATCCAACTCTTTTAATCAAAATATTGACTTGGCATGTAGGATATATTTTAAAGATACTTAATGTACAATAATTGATATTCAAAATAAAATTAGTATGAGTGAAAGTTTAAAAGTAGTATAAGATAATGTGTGGTTTTAATAAAACGGACTATAAATTATCGTGTGGGTAAAGAGAAGGAAATTCAAAAGTCCTTCTCTTTTTTCTTAGAACTCTGTGTGCGTTTATCTGAAGAAATACGTCCTGAAATCGCATAAAATATTTTGGGATTGAGTGCATAAAGAACACGTTTTCTAAAGCGAGTAAAGTTTTGAGAACCACAAATCAACGCAAGATAAGCTCTAAGCTGACTATTCATATTTTCTGCTAAAGCGTTCGATTGTTTATGATCGTTATGGGGTCGTTGAAATGAATTTATGATTTCTTCTCGCCAGTAAATAAGCATTCGTGTGAATTCGTTATACTCTACGATTCCGGATAATTGAAACCGATGAGTAAGTTGATCTAACCAGGCTCCAGCATTTTCATAGGTCGCATTATCATTAAAGAATTGATAGGCTGTTTTGAGGTTATAGGCATCAAGGAGTTTATCGGAAATACTGAAAATCATCTCGCATAACTGTCGTTTCGTCAATTTGCGATGAAAGTGTTGATTGTAAGAGGGTTCATCATCTAAATCCATGTCTTTCTTATCTAAGAGAATGTGCCATCGTTTTAATAGATAATAAGCATCGCTATTATAAATACACTGATTCATGAGGGATATTCTTATTTTAGTAAAAGCGAACGAAAGGTTCTTCACCACATGAAAGGGATCGACCGCTACTTTACAATTCTTGAACTGAAACAGTGCGACATCTTTGTAAAGTTCCCACATATCAATGGTTACGAACTTAACCTTATCCCTCTGTTCTTTAGAATACTGACTAAAATGCTTATTTAAGTGGTGTTTAGACCGAGAATTTAGGACATCAATAGGATATCTATTTTCGTTATCAATGAGAATACAAAGATACGCTGAGTCATGATACGCCATCGTTGAATGAAGTTCATCGATACCTAAATTCTCTGGTAATGAAGGCATAGGAATAAAGACATAACTATCAAGGTAAGTTTGTACGGTCGTAATTGAAATATGATTATCTTCAGCGATTCGCTTAAAGCTTAAATCGTGGTCTCCAAGCTGCTTCATCACTCGATCCATAAGGGCATAACTATTATTAAACCCAGAAAAAGAAAAAGGATTGGTTTCGAAAAAAGTTTACTGACAATCCTTACAGAGATACCGTCTGGCATAGTAATGAATAACGCCATCAAAATCAATGAGGTTTGGGTGATGTATAATTCTCTCTTTTTGACCGTGCAAAATGGTTGATTCACCACAATAGGGGCAGGTGAGTTTCTTTAATTTGAGACGAATATGATAATGAAATGTGGACTCTTGTTTAAATGTTTCAAGGGATTCAATCTCATCTGGATGAACATTAAACAGGGCTGTGATAAAATCTGTTTGTGGAAGCATATGTTTCCTCCTTCGTGTGCTTTAAGCTCTTAACTCTAAAGTAACACGAAGTTTTTATTTGCCCACACACAATCTTATAGAGTCTCCACACGATAACTTACAGTCCACCAACACGAAATTTTATAGAGTCCCCACACCATAATTTAAAGTGCCATTATAAATAGTTAACTGTTTTTTTATTAATGAGAGTGAAGCAAACTAATGATTTGGAGTTGTATTAATTAATTGAATAATTATTTGATGTTAACTTATGTTATTTAAATATTATTTATAGGAAATTTATATTTAATTTATATTTAATGTATACATGTTTGAAATGAACAAATATACTATATTTAAGTGGAATTGCTTAGTGGGGGATAAAATGGTAAATAGTGAAAAATATATATATGAACTATGAATTATTAGTAGTTCTTCCTATAAAATGGAAATTTATACTCGATTAGCTTTTTCGATATTTATACAATATTTTTATGATTTTTATATTTTATAAACACTTAAACTATAAATAATAGTTATAAATGAATCAATTAAAAAGGAGAAGTTAAAATGGATTTTAAAAAACTAAGATCTCAAAAGACAAAAAAGATTATAATTGAACCTTTGGAAATATTTCGCCGATTACCTAAACCAGAAGGAATCAATGATCTATATTCAAGTCAAGCCGAGGTTTTGGAAGCTTGGTTTATGAAAAGAGCTCAAAAAGATACGATATTAAAATTACATACTGGTGGTGGTAAAACATTAGTAGGGTTACTAATTGCTCAATCAACTCTAAATGAGACTGGTGAACCAGTTTTATACTTAGTACCTACGACTCAATTAGTAAAGCAAACAATGGAAAAAGCAAGAGCAATAGGTATAAATGTTGTCCAATATGAAAAGGGAAAAACTTTAAATGAAGAGTTTGTTAATAGTAATTCTGTTATGATTGCTACATATAAAGCTCTTTTTAATGGAAAAAGTAAGTTTGGTATACTTGGAAGTAAGAATATTCAAAAGGTCTCAGCAATTATTTTTGATGACGCACATGTTGCTTTTTCAGAAGTTAGAGACTCATTCACTTTAGAAATAAAGTCAGATACAGATTTATATTCAAAGTTAACCTCGTTATTTATGAATTCATTTAAAGAAATTGATAAATTAGGCACATATGAAGATATTCTAGCGGGAAAAGACTCAATAATACTTGAAGTCCCATATTGGGAATGGAATAGGAAACTAGATGTTGTGCGTTTAATGATAAAGGAAAATAATTTTGATAATGAAATATCATGGCCTTTAATACGAGATCAATTATACCTTTGTCACGCATTAGTAGATAGGAACAAGTTTACAATTACACCAATTTTACCGAATGTTAATTTAATTCCAACATTTTCTGAAGCGCCAAGAAGAATTTTTATGTCTGCAACAATTACAGATGATAGTGATATTGTTAGAACGTTTGATGTTGATAATAATGTAATTAATAATATTTTAAAATCAAGATCACTAGCTGGTATTTCTGAAAGAATGATTTTAATACCGGATTTAACAAGAGTTTCAATTGATATTAAAAGTTCTTTTAAATCTATTTTAGATTTTACTATTAATCAAAAATATGGTGCTATTATACTAGTGTCTACAGATAAAAATGCAAATGATTGGTCAGAAATCGCAAAAGTTGCTAAAGGACCAATTGAAGTTGAAGAAATGGTTACAAAGCTACAAAAATTGGAAGATTTTGGACCATTTGTATTCTCGAACAGATATGATGGCATTGATTTACCAGGGAATTCTTGTAGGCTATTAGTAATGAATGGCTTACCGAAGGGAACATCAATATATGAGCAATTTAGGGGAAGTGTCTTGTTTGGAGGAGATTCGATTACTCGATTAATAGCACAAAGAATAGAGCAAGGTATAGGAAGAGGTTCAAGAGGTTCAGGTGACTATACAGTTGTTATATTATCAGGGTTAGATCTATCAGCTTGGATTTCAAAACGAGGTAATTTTAATTTTCTTACCAGTGCTACTAAAGCTCAGTTGGAAATTGGTTCAGAAATAAGTAAAGAGGTTAATAATACCGATGATATTCTTGACTTAATGCAACAGTGTTTCTCAAGAGACAAAGATTGGGTGGAATATCAAGCTGAGTCTTTAGCTGAATTAGTAGATGAAGAAGAACAGTCAAATTTTTCTTTTCAAACTGCAATTGCTGAAAGAAAAGCAATTAACCTTTGGCAAAATGGATATTATGATAAAGCTATAGATAAGATTAATCAATTTATTAATACATTTTCTAATGATATAGATGCCCAAACAAGAGGTTGGTTATTGCAATTATCTGCAAGAATTGCTGACAACTGGGGACATCAAGAAAGAGCCTTGGAACTTCAAAAGAGTGCATTTGCTTATAACAGAAATTTGACTAGATCAAAAATACTCCCACCCTATAGACCGATAGTAGCTTCTAGTAATCAAGCAAAATCAATAGTTACGCAAATTGGAGATTATAAAAATAGAATAGGGTATTTAAAGAAATTTGAGGAAGTAACTTCCAATTTATCACCAAATGCATCTTCAAGTTGCTTTGAACAAGCGTTATGTGATTTTGGTAGAATGATTGGATTTGAAACCGAAAGGCACGATGAAAATGGTGAAGGACCAGATGTTCTTTGGTTAATTTCTGATATAACGGGTGTAGTAATAGAAGCTAAAAGTTGTAAGATGGATAAGAATCCATTGAATAAAAAGGAACATGGTCAGTTGTTGGTAGCTGCAGAATGGTTCAAGAAGAATTATCCTAGTTTAAATTGCATTCGAGTAAGCGTTCATCCTCAAAATCATGCAACTAAAGCAGCTACTGCTGGTGCATCACATGCATTAACTTATTCAAATCTAAATTTATTAGTAGCTGATTCTAGAGTACTTTTGTCAAAACTATGTGAGTCACAACTTTCACCAGAGAACCTAGAAATTGAATGTGAGAAATTATTAAGTTATTCAAATATAAATTCAACAAGATTATGTAGTAGTTATTTACTACTATTCAATGAAGTTGACTAACATTATTCCAAGGAAAAACTTAATATCAATGCTAATATAGAGAAATAAAAATGTGTAAAGAAAACAAAGTTAAAAAAGATAAAGATAGTTTTACTAGGCTTATAGAAGCTATTACTTCACTAATTGTTGTATTTGTATTGTTACCAGTATTTTTTTCTATTTTAAAGTACTTTTTTAAAATTGATTTAGATAGTTATCTAGTATTTAGTAATCTATTTCTTCTTCTTAATTTTTATTTGGATAATCTATTAAAAATTATATGGCCGTTATTAATTATTACTGTAATCTATGTATTTCGAACCGAATTACAGTTCTTAGTTAAAAAGGGTGTTTTTTTAAGTTTTAAAGATGTAAAAGTAGAAATTGGTACTATGAGTACAAGTGAGGTAAAGGAAACTTTAAATAAAGTAGCCGAAGAATTAGAAATCCCTAATGCTGATGGTACAAGGCCAACCATCAAAGCTCCTAAGAATTCATCGATAATCGGCGGTGTAATATTAGCATTTAGTGAATTAGAGAATAATATGTTTAAATTAATTATAGATAGTCCTCGAAGCAATTATTATAAAAACAACATATATAATACTGAGAATAAGAAGAAAGCTAGTAAGTCATTAATTATAGAATATTATTTTAAGAATAATAATTTTGAAGAAGTAAAAACTAGCCAGATTTATAGGCAATTCACTGAATTGAAGTCTATCCGAAATTCACTTGCTCATATTGTTGATGCAAACGATATTCCTGATATAAAATATGCTGAGTATAAGTTAAGTTGTGATGCGGTATTCAAATTATTAGAAGAATATATGATTTCTTATAATTAAATTTCAAATATAAAATTAATTTAGTTAATGGATATATTTAAGTTTAAAATGTTAAACCGATATATTAAAGGGGATAAATAATGGTGATTGGAATGAATATTTTTATTGGAGATCAATATTACACAAGTAAACATAAATTTATATTTATCGGTGAAAGTCATTATATTGAGAATAGAAACTCTGAATCCGATTATAACAGAATTGTAAACTATTTAAACATAATTGATTATAGTCTAAAAGAACAGGAAAGAGCTTTTTCATATTATTGGTATAATAATTATAGAACTAATAATAAAATACAGCTTAATTTTGATAATTATTTTAATACAGACTTTGTTGTAAAAGAAGTTATCTCTAATTATGAAAAGGGAAAGTCAACTCCAAGACCACATAGAATTATTTGGATCCCTGCAATGATTTACAACAATTTATTTGGAAAAGTATATGATAAAAAAGAAATAGCAAAAACTTTACATAAATTTTGTTTTATGAATTACTTTACCAGGCCTTCGTTAGTTCAAGGTAAATCAATACTAAATAATTCAGTAGATAATCAAAAAACTTTCGAGAATTTAATATTTGTTTTAAATCAGTTACTTCCGAATTCAATAGTATTCTTGTCGAAAAGAGCATATACTAGTTTTCAGGAAAGTTGTAAACTAAACAAGTTTATTTTCCCAATAGAAATTTTAAACCTAAGGCATCCAGCCTATTTTAAAGCATGGTCAAAATCAGGAGAAGACTATTTAAAACTAAAAAATTTTATGCAAAGACAGTTAATTAAAGATTAATTATTATGATTACAAATATCAATAGAAATAATGTAATAATATATTTAATTAAAATCTAAAAATGTAATATATAACTATAATCAATTTATCGAAGATAAAAATTGACTTTGCATATTTAATCTTCTTAGATATCAAATTTGATTTTTGTTTTCATTTTTATAATATTGTAATGGGTAAATAAATGGAGGGCATATAAATTGCTAAACAAAATAGATAGAGAAGGTGTTTCTTATGTAAATTATACTGTAAGCTCAGAGTTAGGTTATATATTTAGAGAACAACCTTCAGATGATTATGGAGTTGATGCTCATATCGAAATAATTGAAGATAAATATCCTACAGGAAAATTGATAGCTTTACAAATTAAATCAGGAGAAAGCTATTTTAAAAAAGAACGTGGGGAAAATATTATATATAGAGGTGAAGAAAAGCACTTAACATATTGGACAAAACACTCTTTGCCGGTAATCATTGTATTATATAATACAATAACAAAAGAGTGTATATGGGAACAAGTAAAAAAAGAAAACGTATCAAAATCAACAAAGAATTACTGGGAGATGTTAGTACCAAGAAATAAAATATTGAATAAAGATTTTAAAAAAACATTGAAAATTCTAGCGGATAATCAGTCTGAATATGAACGTAGATTAAATTCATTAATATTATCTAAACCATGGATGAAAGAAATTGATGCAAATAATAATGTTATTTTAGAAGCTGAAGAATGGGTTAATAAATCATCTGGAAAAGGTACTTTAAAACTTAAAGTAATTGATTCATTAACATTTGAAGAAAGAGTAGATATTGAATGGTCATTTGTAGTTTTCTTTCCTGGGCAGATGTATATTGATGTTTTTAGAAAGATTTTTCCTTGGGCTGATATTCAAATAGATGAAGAATTTTATGAACATTATGAAGTTGGACGTTTTACGGAAGAAGAATGCCCTTATGATGATGAAGAAGAAAAATATATTTATCTAGGAAATGAATTCTTCGAAAGTTGGGAAAAAAACCAAAATAAATTACGTCCCTATAAAAATGGAGCAGGGGAAGTTGATTTCTATCGATTAAAGTTATTATTAAATGATATAGGAAAAACATTTTTAAAACTTGATACATTTTTAGAATCTATTGACTTTTATCCTATTATAAATGAAGAAAACATAAATTAAGAAATGTGATTGCAAATCAAAGAATTTTTAAATTATCGAATTTCAATCTTTATTAACAATGAAATTTTTGAATTTTAAAAGTAATCCCATGTATTATCCAATCAGTATTCAGATAAAAACAATTATATAATTGGAATTTAAAATTAGTTAGGCAAGCAAATACTATAAAGCATTTTTAATGTTTATTTTTGGTATTAGTTAAATTGACTAATCAGCGAATCAATGAAAATATGTTAATTCATAAATTTTAGATATATTAATGATCACAATAGATTTTTGTATTGAAACTTGCTTCAGAAAATAAAACTGAGAATTAATAAGTAAAATAAATCTCAAGTAATCATTAATTAGTTCATTATACTTAACTATTTTGATACAATAGAAAAGCATGGGAGAATTTTCTTGAACTATTTAAACATTGTTTATAAGAATATAAAGGCATTTATTAAGATTGCTTGGGAAAGAGAAAGAGCGTTTTTCTTTTGGATTATGCTTAATTTTGTTTCATCAGGTATTTTTGTGTATTTTTTAATCATTTCACCCAGAGTCATCGTAGAAATGGCAGAGTTAAAACAGTTTAATCTAACTGTTTTTATGACAACATTTGGTTCATTGATGATATCTGGACTACTTTCATCACTCTCAAAAATATATTACACGCCGGTTGGATATCGTATTCGCTACTATTTACTCGAAGAGATGATGCGTCAGAACTTGGTGATGCCTCTAGAAAAGTATGAAAGTGCTGAGATTCAAGATAAGAGCTGGACAGTATTTAGAAGTGTAACGAGTGTGGATGGTGTACAAGCGTTTTATTTAAACTGTGGAATGTTATTTGGGAATGTAGCGCCAATATTCATATCTGTTGGTTTACTCTTTGAATTAAGTCCATGGATATCTCTTTTTATTTTTGGATGGTTTGTATTTTATTCCATCATCTATATTCGAGATTCACGTAAGAAAGACGCTTTACATCGTGAATACAATCCTAAGTATCGAGATCATTGGTATTGGAATGATATTGCGATTGATTTTGCGAATGCGAAGGAAATTCGAGTTTATGGCTTGCTCGATTTAATTACTAAAAAGTTGGATGATTTAATTGTATTATTTAAACAACTCTCACATAAGACTAGTTTCTATTTATTACGTGCAGCTTGGTTAAATGATTTATATCAATTTTTAAGGAATAGTTTAATCTATGGAGTACTTGCTTATTCTTTCTTAAAAGGGGATATTCCTTTAAGTATTTTTACGTCTTATATCGTAATGTTAAATCAATTGAATAATGCGATGAAATTATCTATAGATAACTTATTAATTATTGTATCCATGCATGAGAACTTTAAAGCTATGTTTGAATATCTTGATATTAAACATGAGGATAAAGGAGAAACGTTGATTGAAAAATCATCATGGGTGATTGAGTTTAAAAATGTATCCTTTAAATATCCTCAGACAGAACGTTACATCTATGAAGATTTGAATCTTAAAATAGAAAAAGGAAAGAAGATTGCGATTGTTGGTTTGAATGGAAGTGGTAAATCTACATTAATCAAATTACTCTTGAGATTATATAAACCCACCAGTGGAGTCATATTATTAAACGGAGTAGATATTCAATTGTTGGATGAGAAGTCATATTTTGATTTATTTAGTGCTGTATTTCAAGAAGTGAATGTATTTGCGTTTAATTTAAAAGAGAATTTAGTTTTTGATCAAGAGGTGGATGATACCATATTGAATCAAGAACTTGTTAAAGGTGGACTCAGTGAATTAGAGAATAAACTCTATCATGAGATGACACATTATGTAAGTGAAAATGGAATAGGATTATCAGGTGGTCAAGCTCAGAAGCTCATGATGGTTAGAGCTGTATTAAGTCATAGACCAGTAATGATCTTAGATGAGCCAACAAGTGCTTTAGATGCTTTAGCTGAGTATGAGTATTATTACAATATCAATAAGTACTATATAGACAAAACAATACTATTTGTATCACATCGATTAGCAAGTACACGTTTTTGTGATGAAATTATTCTTGTGGGTGAATCTAAGATACTTGAACAAGGAACACATACAGAGTTAATGAAGAAAAAAGGTGTTTATTTTAATTTGTTTCAAATTCAAGCGAAATATTATAAGGAGGGTGAAATCTATGAAGAAGCGATTTAGAACTTTTCTCTCTTTATTTAAAGAAGTAAATCAGTTGAATAAGAAACTAATACCTCTTCAACTTGGTTTATCATTTCTAACTTTGATTACTTCACTTGCACAAGTTTTTGTGCCGTCTTTGATCATTATCTTGTTAACCAGTCAAACGGAGTATTTAGATTTAATGATTAAGTTGATTGGAGTATTTGGTGTCGTTCTTATTTTTTCTCTATTAACACGCTGGGTGGAGAGAGTTGTGACAGTGGAAGTTTCGGTTGTGAATGATAGTTTTCAATCATCTATCTCAAAGAATTTGATGAAAGTACCCTATGAAAAAGTTGAAGATCCTATCTTTATAACCAAGAAGGATACAGCTGTAACACCGATTACACAATATGGAACCATTCATGGAATCATTTCCGCAATACCTAAAGTTGTTCAAGCGTTCTTTACGATATTTACGTTGAGTATCGTATTATCTCGACTCAACATTTGGATATTTGTGATGATATTAGGTGTAACAATCATTAGTTTCATGATGAATACGATGATGATGAAAGTTGAGACAAGAGAAGCGAAGACAAGTCCAAAAGGGAATCGTATTTATGTTTATTATCTTAGAATGATGCGTAGTAAGGATATTGCGAAAGATGTTCGTATTTATCATATGACGGATTTGTTGATGAGAAAAATACGTACTCTTTTTAATGATTATATTGAATCGGGTACAAGTCTTTATCGAGCAATTGATTTACGTGCTTTAGTCAATCGGTTTAGTTCTATTGTGTTAATGATTTTATTGTATGGATTTCTATTTGTACAACTTATGGATGGTTTGATTGATATTCCTTTGTTTATTTTGTTTGCGAATGCATCTCTTGCCTTTAGTGATCAATTGTTTGTCTTAATGAATGAAATCATTACATACAATAAACATTATGCTTATATCAAGGATTACTTCGTCTTTAAAGATGAAATGGATGAAGCAAGACCAACAGGGACTATCATCTTAAATGAACCGATACATACGATAGAATTGGACAATGTATCATTTGCCTATCCACATGCTCAAAAAGAAGTATTATCTAATGTAAATGCAGAGTTTGACTTAAAGAAAAGTTATGCCTTAGTGGGTAAAAATGCGAGTGGTAAAACTACGTTGATAAAACTGATTGCACGATTGTATGAACCAACAAAAGGTAGAATATTGGTTAATGGAATTGATATCAAAGAGTATGAAATTAACTCTTATTACAAGCAGTTGTCGATTACCTTCCAAGATTTCAAGGTTTTTAGTACAACGATTAAAGAGAACATTAGCTTCTTAGAACATGATGATGATCAATTCGAAAAAGCAATTGATCAATCAGAGTTAAAAGTAGAATTACATAAGTTTGCGCAAGGGGTTGATACACCTCTATCAAAAGATGCAAAAAAGGGAAGTGTCAGTCTTTCGATGGGACAAGAACAGAAAATAGCTATCGCAAGAAGTGTGTTCAGAGATGGATCACTGATGATTTTGGATGAACCAACCGCATCACTTGATCCAATTGCGGAAGAAACTGTGTATCAACATTTTAAAGAGATAACACAAGATAAGTTAACTTTGTTCATTTCACATCGATTATCGAGTTGTCGATTCAGTGATCAAATCTTATTTCTTAAGGAAGGTCAGATTACTGAAAAGGGTTCTCACAATGAACTAATGTCACTTAAAGGTGATTATGAGAATATGTTTACCCTACAAGGAAGTCAGTATCAGGAATAGTAAAAGAGTACTTACGATGTACTCTTTATTTTATGATTGGTACTAACAACTCTACATAAGGTTTATCTTCATTGTAGTAATACTTCTCTATATCAAGATTACCTCTATGTTTATAGCCTGATTGATTTAACCAGGTTGAATAGATAGAATCCCATGTTTTTTGAACTTGTTCAATCACTTGTCCTTCAACTCGAAATAAGGCATAATCACTTTCCTCTACAACGATACAATCATCTGATAAAGAAGTAATATCTATTTCATAAGCTATCATATAATCGAATGTAATATTATCAGAGAATAGACAAATTCCAACTGGATTTGGATGACTATTTTCTTTACGCCATCGTGTCCAGAATAATGGGATATCTTTTAGATTTGATCCATCAGATTTAACCGTTATTTTTTGACCTTTAAAATATAGTTTTGGAAGATGTATTATTTTTGGGTTCAACCCCATTTCAAGTTCTTTACATCGTGCTAATAGTTCATCATGACTAAGCTTCTCACGTAAGCCATAGTATTCATTCATCTTGCGTACATTGGATGGATTCGTTCCGTAAGTCTGTTTAAAGGATCGACTAAAGGATTCTCTTGTCTCGTATTGGTACTTTAGAGCGATATCAATAATCGAGTCTTGTGAATATATCAGACTTTTTGCGGCTTCTGTTATTCGACGTTTACGTATATAGTCTTTAAGATTGTCCTTCACAATACTTTTGAAGACACGATGAAAATGATAGAGTGAATAGCCTGCTTCATGCGCAATCTTTTTAAGTTCTATGTTCTCTGTTAGATTATTCTCTATGGTTGTGATTGCTTTTATGATAGGCTCATAATTCTTCAAATGTATTCTCCTAAAATAATCCGTTTGTGACTTTGGATAAGTCTGTTGGTACTTTTATTCTATCATTGGATTCAATGTATTTCTTAAATGAATCAAAGTCTTGATCGATATGAATCATATGATTCGCAAGTTGATCCATTTTAAGAAAATCATCTTCTGTCCATACTTCTATTGGTAAACTCTTATAACCATCCCAGAAGTCCCATGGTTGCATAGCCATACCTACAAGTGAATTCGCATCTAGAATAAGATTGCATCTTAAATAATCATATCCCCACCATTTAAAGATACCGAAGATATCAGGATTATACGTATTGTTTCGACACAATAACCAAGCGTGTTCTCCAGTAATGAAATGAGGGAAAGAGATATCTAGAGGATTAAAATCAATCTCTAAGGTAGATTGTTGGTAAGAATCCAGTTGTGCATCAACCATCATCCATCGGTAATCATGATTGTTCCATACTTCACAGACCCAATGATCAATATACTTTCCTTCCTCAAAGTAATCCGCAAAACCACAACGAGCTCTTGCGGGTATTCCAACTTCTCTACAGAGTGAACTCATAAGGACTGAGAAATCTCTGCATATACCGATTAGTTTCTTATCATAAGAAATCGGTTCTAATAGAGTATGTATATCTTTCTGACTTAGTACTTTCAATTTATCATCAATAGGTCGAACATATACTTCGCTTATTTTTTGATCATCAAGTTCAACACCATATTGCTTAGCCCAATGTTGGTGAAGCAGGGTATTCTGTACGATTTTTACGATTCCTTCAATATCGGTTGGAATATCTCTGATCATAGATTTCATTTCAATGATTTGTGTCATTGTGTCATGTTTAATAAAGTGTTCAGATGTTTGCATACTAATCTCCTATAGTTAATATTATAGATTTTTATTATTATTTAAGCGTGTCATTTTATGCGATTGTGACTTTTATTTTATAAAGGGTTGTTTTATGATTAAAGGGCAAGATTTAATTAAATAATTAACCTCTCACATGTCGCAACTTTAAAGTGCATATATTCAAGAAACGCAATGAATAGTTGGTTGAATAGCGCTTCACTTAATACCATAATAATATCAGTGAGAGGTAAAATATATGAACTTTAGTCACAACTTACAATATCTAAGAATGATGCATAAGAATATGACACAAGAAGAATTAGCCCAAAAATTAGGTGTATCACGTCAAACAATATCGAAATGGGAACTAAATCAAGGGAATCCAGAACTCAGTAAAATAAAAGAAATCTGTACACTCTTTAACTGCAAATCAGATGATTTGTTGTTTGGAGATATGAAGATTTCTCATGAATCTTACTCAGAGATAGAAATAGAAAAGGTAGAAGCCTTTGATTACATTAAATACACTGTTATTTCATCAGAACCTGAAGATGATTCGATTCTTCGAATAACGAAACTTGCTCAAGAATTAAAGGTTGAAAATCCTACAATAATTGGTTGGGACTTCCCGTATATCTCCCAGGAACAAATCAATGTCTATCATATGCATGGTTATACGGCTGCGCTTATTCTGCCAGACGGTTTCCCAATTAACCGTGAACGTTACACAGTTGAACATCGAAATTCACAAAACTATGTCACAATCTCCATAAAGAATCCAATGGATAATCCTTTCTATGTTATACCAAATGCGTTTAAATCTGTTTTTCAATACATCAATGTAAATCGTTATACTTATGATCATTTCGCTTATGAACATCTCTTTCAAAAGGATGGGATTGAGATGATGAAGATTTATGTGGCGATAGAATCATAATTATGAAGATAGGTGAAATTATCGAGTTTGGATCATACAAATGGAAGATACTAGATGAAAGAGAAGACGCATATCTATTAATAACTGAGTCTATAATTGAACAACGTAATTATCATAATAGAAATACTGATGTGACATGGGAAACATGTGAACTAAGGCATTATTTAAATCATGCATTTTATAATACATTTACTGACAAAGAAAAGACTCAAATAATAGAAACTAACAATATAAATCCTGATAATCCTTGGTATAAATCACATGGTGGAAATAATACATTTGATAAGATCTTCATACTATCATTAGATGAAGTTGTAAGAAAATACTATGGTGATAGTGGCTATTTACTTGATTATCCTGCAAATAATCAACGATATTGGTTTCAGAGAAAAGATGAGAATAATATTAAACGTCGATCACGATATATAGGCTCAAGTTGGTGGTGGTGGATAAGAACACCAGGTAAACACAATCGAGTTGCGATCTATATCCATGGTGACGGTAATATAGGAATCCAAGGGAATGGAATTAGTAAGCGCAATACGAATGTTATTCATCCATTGACGAATGATAATCGTGGTGGGGTACGTCCAGTTCTATGGCTAAAAAAAGAACAGAAGGAGAGTTAAAATGTCGATGTATGAAGAAGGAATGAATTTGTTAAATGAGAAGTTTGGGAATGGGAAAGATAATGTCATAGCACTTGCGACAATATCTCATGAGTTAAGTGAATCAGGATTCCCTAAACCATGTGTACGAGATGTGGATGCTTATTATGAAGATGGATCATTCTATATCGTAACGTATGCATTATCCAAGAAAGTAAAACAAATAGAACTCAATCCAGAAGTTGCGATTTCAGTAAATTTTGAAGATTTCTACGCGACGGGTACTGGATATAACTTGAGTTGGGTACTTGATCCAAAGAATGCAGAAATTAGAACAAAGTTACGTGAAGTATTTAAAGAATGGTATGACTTTGCGAATGATGAGAGTGATGTGAATTTCTGTTTTGTGCAGATCAAACTTAATAAAGGTACTTTAAGAATTAATCATGGAGAGAAGTTTTATAAATTTGATTTTAGAGATAAAACTGTAAACCAATAAATATAACCTATAATCATATTCGGATAATATTTAACAGATTAAAAAAGGTTTATTATTAATTAGTTTCATTTTAATGTATAGTATAAAATAAATATAAACGAGGTGGGGAAATGAGTTATCTAAAAAATATATTTAAAACTAAAAAGTCTAATGATAGTAGTCAAAATAGTAAAGTGCATGTACAAAATGAATACGATATTAATAAACCAATAGAAAATCCGAAACTAAAGGAATTGTTGAAAGAACTTAAACAAGAAGCTAATAATGAAGTATTAAGTAATATTTATGAAGAAGTAGCAATGAATGCAAAATTTGTAACTGTAATGACACTTTCTTCTGATCCAGTCGATAATGGAGATGGTACTTCTACATTTCAAAAAGATAGTACTATGAGATTATACACAATTAATACAGAAGATAACCAAAGTTTCTTTCCTCTATTTACTGATTGGGATGAAGTTTATAAATGGAAAGAATTAGTATCACCAAAAGGACTGATTGTAGGGTTTGATGATATCTCCACTTTTGTTATTAATGCAGATAAACATGTTGGATTAGTAATTAATCCTTTTGGAGATAATTTTGTTATTGATATGAATCAATTAAGATTTATGAAAGAAAGAAAAGATTCAATTAAAAATGGCTATGTATCGAGAGTTATAAAAGAAGAAACTAAAATAATGTTAGGCGAACCAAAAGAATATCCATCTGAGATGGTAAATGCTTTAAAAGATTATTTGAAAAATAGCTTAATATGTGAACGAGTTTGGTTAAGATTAATGATGGTAAAAGATGAACAAAGTTACTTATTAGTAATTGAAACTAATAATGAAAGGGAGTTCGTAATAAAAAATCTTGTAGAAGTCGCAAAACCATTTTTAAAAAATATGTATCTTGATTTAATTATTTATGATGAAAGCAATGCAAATTATGTACAAAATGTTGAACCGTTTTATTGTAAATAAGTTTTAATTAATTGTATAGGGTATATTACATGAATAGTCAATTTTTACAACTATACAAACCACTAACTAGAATTGAATTTTCATGGAATCTTAATGATGCTAAAGAAAATCTTCTAAATAAAGGATTTAGTTTTACTAAAGATGAAAATAAATCTGTTGTCTACGGAAAAGGTCTTATTAGTAAAAATAATAATTTAGTTTTACATTTGTATTTTAATAAATTAGATAACAATTTAAATCATATTATGATGCATTATATGCGATCGTATACTGTTGAAAAAATTACTGATTCTTATAATAAGAATGAAATCTGGTTAACAGAATACTACGGGCAGCCTACTCTAGAAACCAAAAATCAGATCTATAATATTTTTCATACGATAAGAGTAAGTAAATTTTGTAAGATTGAGCATTTTATAAAAGATCGTTTCGGTGATGAAGAAGCTGTTTCGATTGAAATATTTGATTATAAAACTTATTAATTGTTTGGTTTACATTATATAGAACTTATATGAATGAGTGATAGATAAATTACTATGAACTATCAAGTCTTAATAAACAAAGCTGAAGATTATATAGAAAATAATCTAAGTAAGAGAATCAAGCTAGAAGATATTGCGGATGCGGTAAGCTTATCCCAATATCATTTTCATCGTATCTTTCATACACATTCAAAAGAGACGATTGCACAGTTTATTACTCGGATTAAAATGGAAAGATCAGGTATCTATCTTGTGGTGAATAAAGAGATTAGTATTACAGAGATAGCGTATCGATATGGATACTGTGATGCGAGTTCATACAATAAGGCATTTAAGAAACACTATGGTTGTAGTCCAAGTGAATTTAGAAACCGCAAGAATATACAAGTAAAAGAATAATGTAATACTTATACTTTAAATAGGAGGATTGTTTATGGAAACGCCAATTATTTCAATAGAAGAAATAGAAATGAAAGTAATATATGTTCGATTTAGAGGATCGTATGTTGCGTTTAGAAAAAATGCGACTAAACTTTTAAATCAGCTGATTGATTATGCGAAGAAATATGACTTAATTGTAGAAGATTGGACTAAAATACTAATCATGTATCACGATAATCCGTATATCACAAAAGATAATGATCTACGTACAAGTGTTGCGATGATGGTTCCTCTTGACGCAAAGATTGATGAGACAGAAGATATTACATCAATGATGATTCAAGGTAAGTACATGGTGGGTCACTTTCATATGTCCCCAAAAGAATATGGAGAAGCTTGGAATATGATGTATCATGAGTACTTGTTTAAGGGAAATGAGAAACCAAGAGATGCATTCCCGTTTGAGATGTATATTACTGAACCACCTAGAAAGTTTAGTGATAAAAGTTATACGGATATTTATATTCCAATTGAATGAAGTGATATCCTCTAATCAAGAATTAGGGGATTTTTTATGTTTATCAATAGAATTCTACGAATAGTATAATTATAATTCTACAAATAGTATAAAATGTATCTTTAAATCGTTGAATTTTAGGGGTAAACTAAAAGTGTATTTACAAGGAGGATAATATGAGAGTCAATTTGGGTGAAAATATTCGGAAGTTACGTAAACAAAAATCATTAACACAAGAGAATTTAGCTGAGGCTCTTGGAGTAACTGTTGGGGCGATTTCTAAATGGGAATTAGGCGCATCAACACCCGATATTCAATATATCGTTGAAATGGCAGATTTCTTTGAGACATCGGTTGATGTGCTATTTGGTTATCAACTTCAAAGTAATACCTTGAACACAACACTTGAAGAATTAGACCAATGTCGACGATCTAAGGATTATGATTTTGGGTTGAAGGTTGTAGAAAAGGCATTGCAGAAATATCCTAATAACTTCTTGATTAGTTATAAATGTGGGAAATTATTATCGCTTCATGGAATTGAAAAGAAGAATGAAGGGAATATTGAGAAAGCGATTGATTTACTCAAACGTTCGATTGAACTTTTCTCGCAAAATACCGATGAAGAATTAAGTGAAATCGAAATCTATTCTGATATGGCAGAGTGTTATATGTCAATACATCGTTCGGAAGAAGCTCTAGAACTTCTTAAGAAACATAATCCTGGTGGATTGAATAATGCGACGATCGCAATGATCTATGCGGTTGATGTTAAGAAGCCAGAACTTGCGTTTCCATATCTCACTAAGTCCTTAGGTGAGTGCTTACAATCACTGATTCGTACAATTGTAGGATTCTCAAATGCCTATATTGAAAAGGGTCAATTCAACCAAGCGTATGAAGCACTTACTTGGTTAAATCAAATATTAGTTGGATTTAAAAGCAGTGAAAGAAGTGTAACCTACATAGATAAATTAGTCGCTATTTTCTCAGCGGGGAGTGCAATCTTAACTGTAAAACTTAATCGATTTGAAGATGCGAGAGAACACTTAAGACATGCGTATAAAGTAGCTCAATTATTTGATGCTCATCCAGATTATGGTATGCGTAACTTACGATTCTGTGAAACAGCTCCTACGACTGCGACAGCGTATGATGACTTAGGTGAAACGGCAATGGCTGGGATTGTTCAAACCCTTGAATCGAGTGAAGAACATAAAGAATTATTATTAAAAATATGGGAGGAAGTCCTTCGTGAAAACGGTCAATAAAAGAAAACAGTTTATTACACAATTCTTTTTCCAAAATAAAATACACTTTGGATTAGCGGTTCTTGCGACGATCGGTTTATCTTTGATTAACTTAGGGATATCTTGGTTACTCCAACAGGTGATTGATGTGATGACAGGAACAGGGAATACCTATGATTTATTGACGTTAACATATATTTCTTTAGGGTTGATTGGTAGTATCTTAGTGATTGGTTGGGTTAACTTTCAATCGAAACCTAAGTTCAATGCGCAAGCAATGAGACAGTATAAAGACTATGCATTTAGTTTATTGACTAAAAAAGGAATCAATGCGTTTAGCAGTGAAAATACATCGGTTTATCTTTCCGCGTTATCCAATGATACAACGAATATAGAAGCGAATTATTTAAACAATACCTTTACCCTTGTATCTCAGAGTTTATCGTTTGTTGGGGCATTTATCATGATGATATGGTATAGTCCACTCTTAACCTTATCCGCAATCCTATTGTCCTTACTTCCATTATTGGCGTCACTGTTAGCTGGTAATCGTTTGATGAGTGCAGAGAAGAAAGTATCGGATCGTAATGCGAGTTATGTGGCGACGCTTAAAGATTGTTTGAGTGGATTCTCAGTGGTAAAGAGTTTTAAGGCAGAGAAACAGATTATTAAGATGTTAGCGAATTCCAATCAATCTGCGGAAGGATCTAAACAAGCTCGTAATAAATTGAATTCGATTATTTCAATCGCAGCTGCGTCGGCTGGTGCTGCAGCACAACTCGGTGTGTTCTTAGTCGGGGCATATTTAGCACTAAGTGGAAATGGAATTACAGCTGGGGTCGTATTGGTGTTTGTGAACTTGATGAACTTTGTGATTCAACCGATAGCGGAAGTACCAGGATTACTAGCGAATCGAAGAGCCGCATTAGGTCTAATTGATAAACTTGCAGATTCACTTTCAAGTAATGTTCGTGAAAGTGGACATTCCATTGAGAATAAACTTGAACATTCAATTCGATTAGAAAATGTGTCCTTTAGTTATGATCAAGAAAAAGTTATCTTACAGGATATCAATTTGAAACTTGAAAAAGGGAAGAGTTATGCGATTGTAGGTGGATCAGGAAGTGGTAAATCAACTCTATTAAATCTATTGATGGCTGCCAACAGTAATTATTCAGGGCATATCTATTACGATGATGTCGAACTAAGAGATATAAGTAGCGAATCACTCTATGATTTAGTTTCAATCATCCAGCAGAATGTATTCGTATTTAACAGTACGATTGAAGATAATATCACGATGTTTAGTGAGTTTAAACGAGAAGAGATTGATCATGCGATTAAGTTATCAGGTTTATCAACTTTGATTGAACAGAAGGGTAAAGACTATCTCTGTGGGGAGAATGGAAGTGGATTATCGGGTGGTGAGAAACAAAGAATCTCTATTGCGCGTAGTTTACTTCGTCGTACACCTGTCTTATTTGTGGATGAGGCTACTTCTTCTCTTGATGTTGAAACGGCATTTGGTGTAACCAACTCGATATTGGATTTAGAAGGTTTAACAAAGGTAATGGTAACTCATACCTTAGAAGAATCAATTCTACGTCGATGTGATGCGATTATTACACTCAAATCAGGAACGATTAAAGAAATGGGTTCATTTGATGAACTTATGAATAATAAAGGTTATTTCTATTCACTATTTACTGTTTCTCAATAATGGCTTCACAGTGTGAAGCTTTTTATATGGGCATATTCATTGAATCAAAATCATACAAACCTATAATAGATAAAGAAAAGAAGTGAGGATACTATGAATCAAGATTTTAAAACGATTGTGCTCAATCGACGTTCAATTCGTGAGTACGATCCAACCGTAAAAATAACAAAACAAGAAATGACACAAATCCTAGAAGATGCGACTCGTGCCCCATCTTCGGTAAATCTACAACCATGGCGATTTGTGATTGTCGAATCAGGTGAAGGTAAAGAAAAATTAAGACCTTTTATGCGCTTTAATAAGAAACAGAATGATACATCCAGCGCTATGATCTTATTGTTTGGAGATATGGAGTGTTATCGATTAACAGAAGATATCTATGATCAAGCCGTTAGAGATGCACATATGCCAAAGGATGTAAGAGACAAACAAGTTAGTAATATCGTTCCTCTGTATTCATCTTTTTCTAGAGAGAAGATGGATGATGTCGTACGATTGGATTGTGGGTTAGTGGGCATGCAGCTGATGTTAGTGGCTCGATCTTATGGTTATGATACGAATCCTATTGGAGGGTTTATTGAAGAAGGATTAGCTGAAAGTGTCGGTCTTGATCCAAATCGTTATGTCCCTATGATGGTCATTGCGATCGGTAAGGCGATGGAAACAGGTTATCATTCACTTAGATTACCCGTAGAAACTATTACAACATGGAAGTAAGATATCAATTGATATCTTTTTTTAATGTTTGAAACTTATGTGAACATTCATAGAATCACTTTAAACTTCTTTTTATTCGTGTAAAATGAAAGTGTATCACTATGAACATCCAATACAATTGCTTTCCTAATGGAAATAAAATAGCACTCACATTAAGCTTCGATGATGGAAGAATTCATGATCGACGCTTAATCTCCATCCTAAACCAATATGGACTTAAAGGAACATTCCACCTCAACAGTGGATTTTTTGGTTTAGACTCGTATATCAATAAGAGTGAAATAAAGGAATTATATCAAGGACATGAAGTATCAGCTCATTCATTAACACATCCTCATTTAACGCAAATTCCTAACAATGAAATCATTCATCAATTATTAGAGGATAAACGAAACTTAGAGATATTAGTAGGATATCCAATTCGAGGAATGTCTTATCCCTTTGGTGACTATAATTCAAATGTGATCGAGCATGCGAAAATGGTTGGGCTTGAATACAGTCGTACAGTAAAATCGACCATGAATTTCAAGCTACCCGATGATTTTATGGAATGGCATCCCACCGTTCATATTAAATCAGAGTTATCTGAACTCTGGAATCAATGTTTGGATAATCGATTCAATGAAATGAGATGTTTCTATGTTTGGAGCCATAGCTATGAATTTGAAGATAATCAAACATGGGATATGATGGAAGATTTCTGTCGTATGGTGAGTGTAAATAAGGATGTATGGTTTGCGACGAATAGTGAAATAAAATCGTATATAGATGCCTTAAAACGACTTATTGTAAGTGTTAAATCAGATAGGATTATGAATCCAAGTTCAATGGATGTATGGGTCAGTATCAATGATCAAAGTGTATGTATTAAATCAGGTGAAACCTATCACGTAAGAGGTAAATAAGCATGGATAAAGTAGAGCAGAGTATCGTATTCCTTTTAACGCCTAAATCAAAAATAGTCACATTAAATGAAGAGTATACCATTCGTCAATGTTTAGAGAAAATGAAACACTATGGATATAGCGCAATGCCTGTACTCAATCAAAAAGGTGAGTATGTGGCGACAGTCAGTGAAGGTGACTTTCTCTGGCATCTCCTTCAAAAAGGGGAGTATAACATTGAAACTCAAGAAGATTACACCTTAAAAGATATTGTTCGTATCACTTGGAATAAACCCATTCATATTTACGCTAAGTTAGAAGATGTTTTGACTCAAGTTATGGATCAGAACTTTGTGCCTGTGGTGGATGATCGAGATATGTTTATGGGGATTATTACACGTAAGTCAGTCATGCAATATTATTCAAAGAAGTATTTAGAGAGTCCTACAGCCTAGGACTTTTATTTAATCTGCTTAAATAGATTGACGTCTTAAATAAATATGATACTATTAGATTGTATACAATCTAATAGGAGGACTGTATGAGTTTATATCAATATAGTGTAAAAGATGTTCAAAAGAATGATGTGTCATTAAAAGAATACGAAGGTAAAGTATTATTGATCGTAAATACCGCAAGTGGTTGTGGTTTTACACCGCAATACGATGGATTAGAAAGTTTATACAAAGAATACAAAGATCAAGGATTTGAAATATTGGATTTTCCATGTAATCAATTCATGAATCAAGCACCAGGAACGGATGAAGAACTTGCGTCATTCTGTCAAATGAAGTTTGGGACAACTTTCAAGACATTCGCTAAAGTAGAAGTGAATGGGGAGAATGCGGATCCATTGTTCAAATTATTGCGACATGAAGCCCCAACAGAGCATGAAGATGAAAAAGCTCATGGATTTAAGAAAGTACTTAGTGATTTAAAACAAAGCTTTACAGGAGATTCAATTAAATGGAATTTTACGAAGTTCTTAGTGGATCGTGAGGGGAAAGTCGTGGCTCGATTTGCGCCAACGTTTAAGCCAGAAGATATTAAGGGTCATATTGAAAAGCTAATCTAATGTTTGATCCATTAAATTTAGATGTGCAATTATGTTTTTCCCTCTATACATCTGCTCGAACAATCATACGTAAATACAAACCATTTTTAGATCCACTCAATATAACCTATACCCAATACATATGTTTATTGGTTCTGTGGGAGAAAGACAAAATTAGTGTTAAAGAATTAGGTGAACGCTTAATGTTGGATTCTGGGACTTTAACACCTTTAATCAAGAAGTTAGAAAAACAAGGATTTTTAAAACGTATACGTTCTCAATCCGATGAACGAATGATTTCCATCGAATTAACGGATTTAGGAATAGATTTAAAAGATAAAGCAAAAGATATACCTCGATCAATCGTTCAAAGTTTGAATATTGAGTTGAATGATGCGATTGAATTAAAAAAGAGATTAGATGATTTTATCCAAAAGAATCCAGAATAATGGATTCTTTTTTACTTAATCTCATTAAATAATGTAAAATGAAATTATAATGTTGGAGGAATTATGTCAATTTTTACCATCAATAATATCAATATTGCATATGAAGATTTAGGGGATTCAAGTCTAGATACAGCCATTGTGTTTATGAATGGTGTTATGGCTTCCATGAGCAGTTGGAAGAACCAATCAGAATGTTTTAACCGTTTAGGTTATCGAGTTGTATGTCATGATTTTAAGGGACAACTCTTATCGTCTAAACCAGAAGGACCCTATACCTTTCATGATCATTGTGTAGAGGCAAAGGCATTATACGATTCATTAAACATTAAGAGAGTTCATATCATTGGGACTTCTTATGGATCTGAAGTAGGTATGGTCTATGCGATGACATATCCTGAGAGTGTATTGTCCTTAACGGTAATCGATGGGGTCAGTGAAATCGATGAAGTATTAAGACGATTTGTGGAATCATGGAGAATCATGTGTCTAAGTAATGATGGAGAAGCTTTCTTTAAGGGAATGTTGCCGAGTATTTACGGGGAATCGTATTTAAGTAAAAACAAAGATGCACTAAACGCAAGAGCAAAAGCGATACCGAGTTTAGGTAAGGATTATCTCTTAGGTCAAATCAGTTTATACGATACATTCTTACAAGAAGTTAACTTTACACATCGACTACATGAAATTAAATGTCCAACTCTTATCATATGTGGTGAAGATGATTTACTCAAACGGCCTAAGTTCTCAAGAATTCTTTATGAACACATCGAACAGAGTGAATTTATCTTACTACCGGATTGCGGACATGTGACAATCTTTGAACAAAGTGAAACATTAAAGACCTGTCTAATGGGCTTTATCTTAAAACAGGATAGAAAGGCTTAATATGAATAAAATCGATTTACATATGCATACAACCATCAGTAATGATGGGACTTATTCACCAGAAACTATTATCCAAATGTGTCATGAAGCAGGTTTAGAGATTGTCGCACTTGCGGATCATAATTCCACAAAAGCATTTCGAATCGCAAAACCCATTGCGGATGCATATGGAATGAAATTAATCCCAGCTGTTGAATTGGATTGTCATATTGATGGGATTAATCTTCATGTATTAGGCTATGGAATTAATCCAAATCATCCTGCATTTGATGTGTATGAAGAAGAAATATTAACACAAGAGAGAAATAGTTCTCAGTTTGTGGTCAATAAGATTCGTGAGTTAGGGATTCATTTAGAGGATGAAGCACTCAATCGTGTTCAGATTCATGGCGTTATTACAGGAGAAATGATTGCGGAAGTCGCCTTAGAAGATTCGAAGAATGATAATAATGAACTACTTGTTCCATATCGTGAAGGGGGATCGAGAAGTCAGAATCCACTCGTAAATTTCTATTGGGATTATTGTGCTCAAGGTAAAGTGGCGTATTATCCAATACAATTTAGAACGATTGATGAGATTATTAAAATGATTAATGATGCAGGTGGATTTGCGGTATTAGCGCATCCTGGCAATAATATAAAAACAAATGTAGATGTGTTTAAGAAAATTATCGATAAAGGTGTTATTGGGGTAGAAGTCTATAGTAGTTATCATTCACCAGAAGTGATGAATCATTATCATGCATTAGCGCTTGAACATGATTTAATCATGACCTTAGGCAGTGATTTTCATGGTAAGACAAAACCATCCATTCATTTAGGTAAGTTTAATATTCCAGATGAGAAACAATTAACAGAACGTTTTATAGCACAAATAAAATAATAGGGGGAAGTGTATGAAGTTAGTCATGATATTTGGGGATGCGGCTGTAGGTAAGATGACAGTAGGTCAAGAGTTAATGAAGATGACCAACTTGAGACTCTTTCATAATCATATGACCATAGAGATGGTCATTGATGTGTTTGGGTATTATGATGCGAATGTAGTCGCAAAGCTTAGAGAAGTTATGTTTGAATCTTTTGCGGAATCGCAGAATGAAGGATTGATTTTTACTTACATGTGGGCATTTGACCAACAAAGTGATTGGGATTATGTGAATCATGTGAGTGAGATTTTTAAGAAACAAGGGGCAGAACTCTATTATGTTGAGTTGATTGCGCCTCTTGAAATACGATTGGTTCGTAATGCGACTGAGAATCGATTAAAACATAAACCATCGAAGCGTGATTTAGAGGCATCCAATCAACGTGTGATGCATGCGTCTACCAATTATCGTATTGTGAGTCGTGATGGTGAGATTCCGTTTGAAAACTATATTAAGATTGATAATAGTTATTTAAGCCCTAAAGCGTGCGCAAAGATGATTGCGAAACGTTTTAATTTTGAAAAGGAAAGTCATGACACTGTATAATCCTTGGCGTGGTTGTCATAAAATCTCTGAAGGATGTAAGAACTGTTATATCCATTCAGCGGATTCAAGAAAAGGGATAGATACAAACTGTATTGTAAAAACTGAACAGTTTGATCGTTTAGTGCGCAGAAATAAAAAAGGCGAGTATGTGATGAAATCCAATCAACTCGTCTATTTGTGTTTTAGCAGTGATTTCTTGATTGAAGAAGCAGATGGTTGGCGAGATGAAGTTTGGGCAATGATCAAAGAAAGAAGTGATCTTAGGTTCTTGTTTCTTACAAAACGTATTCATCGATTTAATTCAGTCTGTCCTAGTGATTTTGAAGAGAATTACCAACATGTGATGGTTGGATGTTCAGTTGAAAATCAAAGTGAAGCAGAAAAGCGTTTACCTATATTTCTATCTCTTCCAATCAAACATAAGTTTATTATCTGTCAGCCTTTAATTGGACCGATTCAACTGGATAAGTATCTCAATGCGGATATTGTGCAAGTTACGGTGGGTGGTGAAGCAGGTAAGTTAGCACGTGATTTGGATTATGATTGGGTTTTATCCATTCGAGATGAATGTATTAAACATCAAGTGAATTTTGAGTTTAGACAAGTAGGATCCTACATGATTAAAGATCATATTCGTTATTCAATCCCTCGTAATCAACTTTCTTCTCAAGCTCGTAAAGCGAATATCAATGTAACCTTTAAAAAAGAGACTGCTAATATTTAGCAGTCTTATTTGTAAGTTGGGATAGGAGATGGATAACGCGAATTAATGAATGCGACTTCTTCGTTATTTTGTATATAGACTCTTGGGATACGACCATTCAGTTGAGGTAATAGTTCGTATACTATGGTTCCCATTTTCTTCGCAAGTAACTTAGCACTCGCATGATCTCCGATGATTTCTACGAGTGTTCCGATTGGATAAACTTTATCTAAACGAATCATACTTAGATCCATACAGATACGTCCTACATATTCACAATCAACTCCATTAATTGAACAATACGATCCTTGAATATCACGATGAATACCATCCGCATATCCAATTCCAATTGTCCCAATCAGTTCATCTTTGGATGCGACATAATTAGCACCATATCCAACGGATTCACCTTTAGTAATGGGCTTAATATCCAATAGACTTGCATAAAGGCGCATTACAGGCTTTAAATCAACAGGGTAGTCAGAATACCCATAAATGGATAAACCGATTCTAACCGCATTACAATTAGGTGTAGGGAAGTTTACAACTGCACCACTATTAGCACTATGAACCCATTTAAACTCTCTATGGAGAGATTCTAATAAAGTATTGAAGGATTCATATTGTTTAGCCGTTTGTGGGCTTGTAGGATCATCACTGGATGCGAAGTGTGTATAGATTCCTTCAACATCTAATTGAAGTGAATCCGCTATCTCTAATGCTTCATACACTTGATCAACTTCCTTAATCCCTAAACGATTCATACCCGTATCAATCTTTAAATGGACTCTTAATTTTGAGACTGAATATCCAACTAATTTCTTAACCCAATCCAATGAAGTTAAAGTCAAGATAATATTATGTTCAAGTGCTAAATGTACATCCATCGCCTCAACATAACCCATACATAAGATATCCATCTTAATTCCATTTAATCTTAAGTTAAGGGCTTCATCTAATGTCGCTACAGCACACATTGTCGTCCCTAAGGTCTCTAAATGACGTACAACCATGATATCTCCATGTCCATACGCATTTGCCTTCACAACCGCAATTAATGTCTTCTTATGATAGTTATATAAAGTACGCACATTGTGTTCAAGCGCATCTAAATTAATCTCTGCAAACGTTTTACGAAAAGAAGGTCTCATACAATCCTCGCTGTGTTATACGCCATGATAACACCCCAAGCTATAAAAGCTAAATTAATTAATCCATATAAGGATCCTAAATAAACTTGTGAAACAATCGCAATAATCTGAGATAACAAATTATACCCAAGATTAAATCCGAAATATCGAACGATATCCGATAAGATAAAGGACAATAAAGCAAGACCACCCGCTAAGTAAGAAAACTTAGGTTGAACCCCTCTACCATACTTCTGAATCACATATCCAATAACATAACCGATCCCAACATAAACGATCGAAAAAGTAATTGGCATAAATCGAGAAAGGATTCCATAACCGACACCTAAACCAATTGCGGTAGGAATTCCAAAGAGACACGCTCTTATAAATCTTTGTTTAGAATTTAAAGCAAACGAGTTATACACACGAAACATAGCAATCTCCTAATGTTGATTATTATAACACTTTAGACATATGAATTAAAACATCACTTTTATTCGAAAAAATCTGTTTTTTGTATTGACGATAAAAAACGCATATGTTATATTTATAAGGCACTTGAGAAGAGCATGGAGGCTTAGCTCAGTTGGGAGAGCGTCTGCCTTACAAGCAGAGGGTCGGGGGTTCGAGTCCCTCAGCCTCCACCATTTATTTTCTATCGTTTCTCAAGTATACGTGCCGGCTTAGCTCAATTGGCAGAGCAACTGATTTGTAATCAGTAGGTTGTGGGTTCAAGTCCTATAGCCGGCACCATTTTATTTTGTTGGCTCCCAGTTCTTTCTGGGGGGGTAGCGAAGTGGCTAAACGCGGTTGACTGTAAATCAATTCTCTCCGAGTTCGGCGGTTCGAATCCGTCCCCCCCCACCATTCAATCTTGGGGTATAGCCAAGCGGTAAGGCACCAGACTTTGACTCTGGCATCTCCCTGGTCCGAATCCAGGTACCCCAGCCATATTTGTGACCCGTTAGCTCAGGTGGTAGAGCAACTGACTTTTAATCAGTGGGTCGAAGGTTCGAGTCCTTTACGGGTCACCATTTTACCACCGCGGATGTAGTTCAATGGTAGAACTTCAGCCTTCCAAGCTGACTACGTGGGTTCGATTCCCATCATCCGCTCCATAATTATGTCAATACCCAAAATTGGGTATTTTTATATGTAAAATGTTATATAACTTCACAAAGCTGTATAAAATATTTATATTTGTGATCTAACTGGGTCACGTTTTGAAAATTATGTGAGATTTTACGTTGTTTATAATGTTATTTTATTCAATTGTAAGCGTTTAAAATAATAAATACATGTAAAAAACTTTACTCTATATGTTGTATGGGTATAAATATATACTTTGGACATGAAATTCTGTCATACACACTTTTGTATAGATGAACACCTTTATAAATGGTGTTTTTCTTTGTTAATTTGTCAATCGAGTTTTATTTTGACTTAGGGAAAAAATGTCGATATTATTATACTAATAGTGGGGGAAATCTATGCAAGTTTGTAAACAATGTGGGAAGAGATATTACACAGATCAACCAATATGTCCAGAATGTACTAGAAGATATAATGAAGTCTATAATCGATCTAATCTTACAGATAATTTTAAAGTTAAGAGAAGAAGTATTAGTTATAAAAGTAATCGATCAATAACTTTGATTATTTCATTTGTATTTTCAATATTGTTTTTATTTTATTTTATTATTAATCTTGGAGCGACAATTGCAAATCAAACGGATTCAACAAGTGCTCTTGCCGCTGGTATAATGAGCTTTCTTTTATTACCATTTCTAATTCTTATGTTTATTGGTATAGTTTTGCACTTAGTTGGGTTAATAACTTTGAAGAAGGGTTTCGTATTAAGTGCTGGAATCTTATATATTGTTTCTGGCGTATTTAATCTCTTATTCATAATTCCAATAGCTATAATTTCAATATTTACATTTGTGGCATACTCACAAATAGGATAATTAATAAAAAAATCTATAAAGATAATTAATGGTTATATGTTCAATATACATAAATTAATGTTTTTGAATGATCAAAATCAAACATAGATAATACTATGAGTTGAAGTTTTAGTTCTTAGAAAATTATTAATTTGAAGTTTTTTCGAAAGATTATTTATTAGTAAATAGAATATTATAGAAAGTAATGAGGGATATATGCGTTTAATAAATAAAAGTAATGGAGATCAATATTTTATAGATCTATTTGAAAAGTGGTGGCATTACCCATTGTTAGCACTAACTTGGTTTCTACCGCATAAAGCATACCCATATAAAGAAAAAGATATTTCTATTCCAGTTAAATTCAAATTCAATGCAAAGATGGGACTTGCGATGGGCATTAGTTTTATATTAGGTGATGTTATAAGGAATAAGAACATATTTACTTTACCAGAAGAATATCATTGGATAGGTCCAGTTATAGCCTATCCATTAACTTTGTTTGCTCTAATAATTACTTGGAGATATTTTTATAATTTTCTTAAGAAGAAAAATACTATAAATTTTAACAAGTATTATTATGTAAGATTAAAGATATTCTCTAAAAAGGCGATTAAGATTTATTTTATAAGATTGATTGTAATTATAATATCAATGTTGGTCATTTCCGAAGTAGTAAAGTATGAAATAATTGGTATGATTGTTGTGATAAGCACATCATTATTTCTAATTGTATTACTATCAATTACACTAGGAGGTGGAATTGGAGTTATCTCTATAGAAGGAGATGTGTTAAAAACTGAATAGAATGTAATATTGAGTTATCTGTTAATTTGATATCAAATTTCAAATAAGAAAATAAGAATTAATAAATTGGTTAATTTGAATATTCATTAAAATTTAAAAAATCATATTATGAAATTGCTCTCAAGTATGTTTCTATATATTTTCATTTTAAAAGAGATTATTTAATACTTGATAAGTAAATCTGTGTTTATTTATTTTATCATTAAGTAATAAATATTAAAAATACAAAAGGAGTGTATTGTGAATTTAAGAAATAAGAAGACAGGCGATCAGTACTTTATCGATTTATTTGAGAAATGGTGGCATTTTCCATTTCTTGGATTAACTTGGTTCTTACCGCACAATGCATACCTTCTAAAATATAAGAACTATTCCAAACCTTATAAATTTAGGTATAGTCTTGGAATGGGAATAGCTACTGGTTTAAGCTTTATATTAGGTGATTTGATTCGTAAAATTAATTTTATTAATATACCAACTGAATATTATTGGGTAGGAAAAGTATTAGCATATCCATTTTTAATAATATTAATGGGATTAGCTTGGAAATACCTTGTTTATCAGTTAAAAAAGCGAGATAGGGTAGATTTTGAAAAATCTTACAAGGTTCAACTTAATATCTTATCGTTTAATACTTTAAAAAAGTGTTCATTTCGTCTTATAACTAGTTTTATTTTAATACTATTCTTATCAGAGACTATAAAATTTGACCTAATTGGGATGATACTATTAATAATTATTACAAGCATCTTTATAATCATTTTTACCATTGGTGTTGGCATAGATGTAGACGTTATTTCAACAGAAGGTAGTAAGTTAAAAACAGAATGAAGTTTAATTTTGGATTTAGAAGTTAATAAACAAAATAGTTAAGAAAGATAATCGTTACTTTCTAAATATATAGAAATTAAAAAATTTATTAAGGTGAGTATTCATAACATACGAAGAATTTAATAATAGAGTAAAGAAGTGCTTTAGTTTCTTTGAGGAAAAATATAGATTTCTAGAACAAAAAAAGGAAAAATCGAATATTCTGCTTTAAGTGATTGAAAACACAGATAAATCTTAAAGATTGAGAAATTTTAAGACTAGTCAATAAATGGAGATTATATATGTACTTGAAGAATCTAGAAACTGGTGAACTTTATTTTGTAAACATTTTCGAAAAATGGTGGCATTTTCTTTTATTAGGTTTCACATGGTTTATGCCACATAAGGCATTTTTATTAAAAAAAGATGTAGTCGTTAGCCATGAGAAGAGTAAAAAATATTCAGGAATAAAAACTGGGATTTTAATAGGTTTAAGTTATAGTATAAGTGATTTTCTTCAAAGCTTAGATTTTTATAAAGTCCCTGAAATATATTACTGGGTTTGGAATATTATTGCTTATCCTTTAATAGCCATCACAATCGCAATTTTCTGGAATTATATTTTAAGGATAACTAAAGGAGCGAGATCTGTAGACTATGACAATTCAAAGATTGTAAAGGTTAAGTTATCATCATTAAGTACTATATTACATAGTTCTTGGAAGTTAGTATTATGTTTTATATTTGTCTTACTAGTTTTTGAATCAATTAGATTTAATTTAATTTTACTTTTAATAACTGTATTTGGATCGGGTATATGTATACTTACATTTTCATACTTTGTTGGTTTCAATGTAACAATTTACTCGTCAGATAATCATAAATTCAAGATATATAATCCTACTATAGGATTGAAAGAGAAATAAAGTAGGATCAAGATATTTACGATAAAGGTTTAAACTCAAAAAGAGTAACTAGAAATCCATTATATGATCTAGAAAATGGCATTTTAAAAAATGTAATTATAAAATAATTAATGTAAGGAAGTTAAGACCATGACAGAAAAACACATATTAGATAAAATTTCCTCATCATTCTATTTCTTAAAGGAAGAATATAATATCAATTTTTATCTTAAAAAGAATACTGAGTATGGATGTTTGATTGAAGGGAAAAATAATTTTTCTGGAATTCGAATTATTTATGAGTATAAAGAAGCATTAATAAACGTCGTGCTTTTTCAATTGGTGAATAATGAAATACTTGACAATATAAGTAGTGCTATTCGAAATAATGATAGAGTACTTGGATTTAGTCTTGAGCATATTATTTCATTTGTAAATCCTATAGAGAACATTTCAACCAATTACCCACAGATCAATGAAGAAAAATCTGAAAATTATCTAAATATATATTTACACGATACTAAATTTAAAATTAAAAAGTATGCTTCCGAAATTCTAATGGGTGATTTTAGTTTGTTTCCTAAAATAGAAGTGGAAGTAAGACAAAAGTACAATGAGTATTATAATAATCGGAAATTATAGATTTTAGAATAGATTTGATATTTTATAATTTATCGTAAAATTAAATATGAGAATATTATGTGTAGGGCTATGTAAAGATATTAAAAATGGTGGAAAAATATTTTCTTAATAAATGATTATTCAATTAATATCGTGCACTTCGATAATATTAAAAAAAGAACTTCCATTTGAAAACAAAATAATCGCAAACATATGAAAATAGTAATAATAGAAATATAAAAAAACTATTTTATTAAAAGGGGATTCTCAAGAGTTATTATTGAAGAATGAGTATGTGAAATAACACGATTCATTGATACACTGTTTAATGAGGAGTTCTAATCTAAAGATTTCAAATAAACTATCTCATGCAAAATAGCGAAAAAGATAGTGAGAGTTGAGATATGCAAATTGTTGAGATTTTTGCAAAGAAAAGGTTTTATTTATTTAATTGCTATTCCTGCAGATTTAAACTAAATATTCAAAAGTAAAGCTAGGAATATACAAACATAACTATCTGCTAATTTATTCATTCAAAGTGAAAACTTGACCTATGTCATTATTTTTTTGAATATTAATAATTGTACATTATAAAAGTACTGAAAGGAATATATGAATATTAGAAATAGCATTACTGGAGATCGTTATTTTATTGATCTTTTTGAAAAATGGTGGCATTTTCCTTTATTAGGTTTAACGTGGTTCTTACCACATAAAGCGTATTTAGTAACAGGTAAGGAGAATTCTAAACCTGGAAATGCTAAATTTGGAGTTGGGGTAGGTGTTGCAACTGGATTTGGGTTCATATTGTCGGATCTTATTAAGAATATTGGAATAATGGGAATTCCTGTAGAATTACATTGGATTGGGAAAATACTTGCTTATCCTTTATCCGTTTTATTGGTGTTTATATTTTATAAATGGACTATAAATAAGATAAAAGAACGAAATAGAGTAAATTTTGATAAAAGTTATTCAGTCCATTTGAATATTTTCTCATTTAGAATAGTTAGGAAATGTGCATTTCCATTAATTACTAGTTTTGCATTTATTGTAATACTTTCGGAATCACTTGTTTTAGATATTTTTGGAATGCTTATAGTTATTCTAGTTTCTATTGTTATTATAGTTCTGTTTACTATAAGTATAGGAGTTAAAGTGAATGTTGTATCTATAGAAGGTGAAAAGTTAGTAGTAGAATAATATAAAAATAAAGTAATTTTTATTTTAGAATTAATTGTTTTTATTTATTTGATTACTAAGCAATAATTATTAAAAAATACGAAAGGAATGTATTGTGAATTTAAGAAATAAGAAGACTGGTGATCAATACTTTGTCGATTTATTTGAAAAGTGGTGGCATTACCCTTTATTAAGCTTAACTTGGTTCTTTCCACATAAAGCATATAAAATAAGTGTAAATGTAAACAATAAATCAAATAATTTCAAGTTTAGTATTTGGATGGCTTTAGCTATGGCTTTTGGATTTATAATTAACAGTATTCTAGAGAAAATTAATTTTATAGGGGTATTACCAGATTATTATTGGATTGGAAGAGTACTTGCGTATCCAATATGTATACTTTTATTATTCACATTCTGGAAATACATTAAAAAATTGGTTATAAAGGGAAATAGAGTTGACTTTGGGAAGGTTTATTTCATTAAAATAAAAATCTATTCTTTAAATACAATAAGAAAATGTATCATCCGATTTTCTATAAGTGTTATTTCAATTATTCTGTTAACAACTTCAATAGAATATAGTCTATATGGAATGTTAATTACTATACTTCTTTCTATTGTAATGTTGTTATCCACGACATTAATTATTGGAAGTGAAGTTGAAATTATTTCGGTTGAGGGAGAGAATTTAATTACAGAGTAATTAATTTAAGGAGGCGTGTGTATGGTTTACTGTCCTTTTTGTGAAGGTTATGGAATTATTTATAAAGCGAAGATTAAAATACAGATTCAATTATCTATATTTGTGATGAATGTGATACTGTATGGAAGAATTTAGAAATTATCGAGGATAATTCATTAGTGTTTAAGGATGTACTGAAAGAATTTGGGTTACAACCTTTGTGGTCAGAATTAGAAGAAGTTGAAAAAATTTAAAGACAACCAAAAAATATAATTTAGAAATTATAATTCTATGCTAATTTTAAATTCACCAGGTTAAGAAATGACGTAGTATTATTTACAATATTTACTTAAAAAGTTCTAAAAGAAAAAGCCTATTCTTAAAATTATGCAAAAAATTTAAATATTTAGGGAGACATATATGTTGAAAAACAATCATGAATTAAGAGAATTTGCAATAAAAATATATGAAGAATTAAAGTTAAGTAACGAAAATAAGTTGTCAAATGAACTGAATTCATGGAGTGAGAATACATATACTTCTTCATCAGAGTTTCTAGGTGATTTGATGTTAATATTAAAAAAAGTTCTTCAAATATCAATTGGCTTAAAAACAAGATCAGAAATTGAGGATTGTATATTTGTTATAGAAAAGCTTTTAAAATAACATATTTATTTTTAATTACTATAGAAGTATTGATATGATGATATTTCTATAAATATATGTTTATATCATAAGGCGTTGATTTTAATTATCATAAGTAATGTTTGAATATTAGTAATGTGAGGTGATAAAACGGAAGAATTAACTGTACAATAAGAGCAATATACTTAACATTATTCAATTCTAGAAAGGATCTTATCGAAATACTAGATTTATTCGATAACGCGAAATATGAATGAACAGAAAATAAGTGATCTTATTATTATTCAGCTTATAAATGATTTACCTGAGGAATATCAAGAAAAAATAAATGAATTTAAAGAATTGGTAAATTTAGAGAATTATCGTGCAGCATTTAATATATTGGATGAATTAAAGAGAATTAAAGGATGGACTCCATCTTCAAAATTGCTTAGTTATTTTGAGAGATTCTGGTGGGAACAAGCGAATTAATTTTTAATAGAGATTTTTAGTTATTAGATAAGGATTTGAAACGTGAATCCTGAAATGTGTTGAGTCATTTATGAATAATACATATCATAAATTATTTCACCACAAATTAACAATTAACACTAACACAACTAAATATATAAAAAATATGATAAGTTGGATTAATTATTAGGGCATAGAGATAATCAAGGACATGGCTAAAAACAGTTTATGAATGAACTGCATAATATATCAAATATATTTACTGAATAAAAATATTTAAAATGAGAGGTAATTTATGGATTATACCATAACAAACTTAATTGATGATTTAAACACACTAATCCCAGAGATTGAAGATGAATTGCATCAAAGATCAATGGGTATTCATGGGGATGGAAATATCAAGCAACTTCAATATATCCGTGATGAACTTATCCAAATATTAGAGAATGCCAAAAGAGATAAGTTGCCTGATAAAAATCTGAGATTCACGTCATTTTCAAGATATGTTGTGGATTCATGGGCACTCGATTCTGTATTAGGATTAAAACTTTGTACTTTGGAAAACAAGTATAAACGAATGAAATAATATGCAATTGATGCGCTTATCCAAGTGTTATCAAATGATTATTGAAGCACAGAATTGCATATTAGGTAAATAAATTTCACTGGGTCACAACTGGGTCACGAAATATTAATTTTATGTTAAATTCTTATTCAATATTGTATAATGTTATTAGATTTTATGCAGTTATATAGCGTTTTAAGAAGTTTTACGTAAGGGTATCTAGAAATCCCATCATCCGCTCCATTCGTAATATAAGCCTATAAAAGGGCTTTTTTTGTTGTAAAATTGCACAAAATTGCATAAAACTTCATAAAATTTCTATCTACGTGACCCAGCTGGGTCACAGATATATCATAAAATTCGTATGATTTCTAATCAATCTATTTTATGTTAAAATAATTCTCAAGTGGGAGTGGGGAAAATATGTTTAAAAAAATAATTAAGAGTCCGTTTATTTTGTGGATGGGTGTGTTGCTATTAACAGTCACATTAGCCCAGTTTTTGTATGGTCCATTTAAGTATGATGTAGATCCAGTAAGTATGTATATTTATTCAGGCACATTGATTAATGGATTTCTTTTATGTTATATCATTGCATACTTACATAAAAAAGGTAATTAAATATTTGTATCTTTCTGATTAAATCATTTAGAAAGATATGATAAAAAAAGAGTATTAATTTTGGTATCTAAATTAATATGTAAATAATAATCATGAATTCATGGGAGAATAATTATGAGTGACTTGATTGTAAAGAATGTATCTTTTGCCTACAAAGAAGATAGTGTTATCGAGAATTTTTCTTATTCCTTTAACAATAAAAAAATCTATTCTATTGTTGGACATAATGGAGCAGGAAAGACAACCTTAATTCGATTATTTTTGGGTATTTTAAAACAGAAAAAAGGTGAGATTATTTTGAACGGGTCACCTAGAATATCTTATGTACCAGATTTAGGAGGTTTATTTGGTCTTCTAACTGTTAAAGAAAACATTGAAATATTCTCGAAACTTAATGGAATCTCTAAAATAGATACAAACGAATATATAAACAAAAGCATCAAACATTGGGGACTTTATGAGAAACGCAACTCAAAAGTTAACTCTTTATCGATGGGTCAAAAACAAAGATTGAGTTTAATAGTCGCTGGAGTCAATGATCCAGATATTATTTTTCTTGATGAACCATCCAATAGCATTGATATAGTATCTCAAGATATGTTGAATGAATTTCTAACAGAATATAGAGATAAAGGTAAGATGATTATTATGGCAACCCATGATATCAACTTAATAGAAAAAGTATGTGATGAAGTTATCATCCTAGATAACGGAGTAATTAAATTTAGTGGAGCAATGAACTCTATAATAGATTTCACGGATTTATATAAAAAATATACTTTTGGTGGTTATCAAAATGATAATTAAAGCACTAATATTGAAAGATTTTTATGAGTATAAGAATAACTTCCTTAAGTTCTTTGGATCATTATTGGGTTTGATTACTATACCAGTAGTAATGTTTAACTTTTATGGTGTATCGCAAATATTTTTAAGTGATATAACAAAGTTTACTGAAGTTGCATGTATTATGTTTACTACTCTTATTCTTTGTGAAACCACATTATTCCAGATACACAGGTATATAAGAGATGGTGTTTTTGAGAAATATTTTATTAATATGAATATTAAGAAGTATCAGATTCTCCTTAGTAAATATTTAAGTAATTTAATAGTAGTTTTCATTTCATTTTTACTGTTTTTTGGGTTAAATTCAATCATGAGCATGTTTGTTGTAAATGCTATTCGTATCGAAATTAGTTTGAGCTTAATTCTACAGTTAATTTTGGTGACTGGAATTGCGACAACGATAGGGTTTATTAGTTCTTTACTGATTAATGATGAGAAGAACGCAGCTATTTATACTTTCTCGTTGTTTATAATCTATGTTGGATTCTATAAGGTTTTAGAGATTCTAAATATATCAGGTTTATTAAGCGAGATAATTGGATTAATAATATTACTAACAATTCTTAGCTTGGTTGTAATGTTTTTATTAAAGAAAAATAGATTTATAAGAAGATAGCTAGAATTTAGATTTATTCTGTAAATAATAAAGTTAAACGATTTGAGTCGAATTATAGGAAAAATAATGTTATTTGGATTTGGAATTATGCTTCTATAAACATTGATAATCTTTAATTTTTAGTTGTAGTATTTTAAATACTAAATGAATATAGTTTAATTCTTTAATTACTATTAATAGATCTAAATAAACATGGGGGGTATGAAGTGAAAAATATTTTTTATAAGTTAGCTATTGAAAATATAAATCTAGCTATAGTAACTTTAAATGAGATTACAGATAATATTGAACTGAATAAAATGAATTTAAGTATAACAAAGAATGTAACTAATGCAGTACATAGTATAGGTGATTACTATGAGCGTATAAAAGAAGCCAAGATATATCAAGAGGATGATTTATTATTTAAAGCTTTTGCATATTTAAATAATCAAATTAAACATGATATAAATCTAGAAATAATTCATTATCCAGTTTATGGAAATCAATTTCCTATTAGTTTTCCAATGAATTTTGGGCCGCCAGGTGTTTGTTGGAACAATTTTGCTGACAATGGTCGTAAAACTGCTATTCCAAAACGAGAACATTATAACGAATATTTATGCAATAAAAACGTAGAAAGTACTCTTAGGAATATTTTGAAAGCTATAGAAAGAATTGAGAGTGAGATAAAGCATAAATAAATACATTTAAAATTCTACATTTTATAAGAAAGTATATTGAGCATACAGATTTAAAACTGTATTAAGAAAGAAAAGTGAGTGTTCAATTAAATTAAAATATTTTTAATAATTGTACACATACTCAAAATGAGGGAAAAATGAATATTTCATTACAAGCAAATCAATACCAAACAATTAAGATTATTAATGATGTTTTGGTAATTGAAAGTTATGGGAATAAGGTAAACTACGGCTTAGAGAATTTAAAAGAATGTTATATTTCAGAATATGATATCGAAGGATCTAGTATTCTAAGAATACTCTTAAAGAATAATCGAACACTACATATTCAAGTTTTAGAGAACGTTAATGAGTTTCGAAATCTGGTTTCTGATCTAAATGAAATAATAAATAAGTATGGTGAAATATCTGTAAATCACAACAGTTCTAATAAACTTCTATACTCTAATGAGTATAACGACCTTATATATCTGGGCGGTCATCCTAGTATTCCACCGTCTCAAGAAGTTAGAGTGCTATATATTGATAGTGAAAATATTAGTATTCGGGATATTGAAAATGTATACAATATACCTTTAAATAAGGTGATAAGCTACAGAATTGAGTCTAAAAAGGAAATAGAAGAAAGAGTAACATTACCTAGACTATTAGCATTTGGGATTTATGCACTTGCTATTCCTAAAATTGATATAAATATAGAAAAATATTTAGTTATTGAAGTGGAAGAACTTACAAATATTCTAACGCTTGTTTTTAGTGGACCTGCTATCAAAAAGGTCTTTCAAATAATTCATGATTATAAACTTAATAATCATAGTGAAACTGGGAAATTAGTAATTAAAAAGTCAATGCCTATTGAAGAATTAAAAGGGTTAAAAGAACTTCTTGATCTTGGAATCATTAATCTTGAGGAATTTGAGATTAAGAAAAAAGAGCTATTGAACTTATAATTTTAGCAATGATTTCATAAAATAACATTTAAGAAAGAGATGGTTATTAACGTAAACTATAATTATTTCAACTGGGTCACAACTGGGTCACGAAATATCAATTTTATGTTAAATTCTTGTGCAATCTTGTATAATTATATTAGCTTTTATGCAGTTATAGTGCGTTTTAAGAAGTTTTACGTAAGGGTATCTAGAAATCCCATCATCCGCTGCATTAGTAATATAAGCCTATGAAAAGGCTTTTTTGTTGTAGAATTGCATAAAATATCTTTTTGTCTATGTTACCCAGATGGGTCTTATATAAAGCATGAGTATATAATCCATTGATCAATATTTGAATTATAAATAGAAATTTTTGTACAAATAGATAATATGATGTAATATATAATTTTTCTATCTGTCGAGTTGACGTTTTTTTGTTATATTAGATATAGATATTATGGGTGGTGGAAATATGAATAATAGAATTACAACACATCAAGTTGGTAAATCAGTTGCAGAGGTTGAAGATATAGTTTTGGAAGAGACGCCAACAACTAAGATTGTGTTTAGATCATTAATACATGGTAATGGTATCAGGGGGTCCATTTTCAGATTTATAAAAAATAAAGATGGTAATATAGATGAGTTAATACCTTTGAATTTTAAGCAGTTACACGTGAATGAAGGTGTGAAGATTGAGTTATCAACAGAAGCTCTTCAAAAATTAAATCAAAAAACTAAAGAGTTAAAAACAATACTAGACAAAAGGGGCGTTCCCATTGGTGATAAATCATTTGCTGTTGTAAATGCAAACGATTTAGTTATAACAGATGGAAACAAGGCAACAGTTATAAAAAAACTTCTTGATAATAATCATGGTGAAGATTTTTGGAGAGAATTATTAGAAAGTAATCCGGATTTAGCTACCAAACTAGCATATTCAAAATTACAAACTGATAGATATAAAACTCTAAACGCATTTAAAGAGATGCTGGAGAATTCTGAATTAAGTGAAAGTGATTGGCAGACTTTCTTCGAGAAGAATTCTTGGATATTTGGATATGGGTTACGCTATCAAATTTTAAATTTATTACAAAGCCAACCGCATTATGGTGGCACTAATGTCAATGGAAGTGGTGGTGAGCGTGGAGATTTTTTAACAAATACCGAAGCTGAAGTAAAATTTACTTGCTTAGTTGAAATAAAAAAACCAAGTACTGATATTTTGTTAAATAAGAATTATCGAAACGGTGCTTATAGTTTAAGTGCAGAATTATCAGGAGCAATATCTCAAGTTCAAGTAAATTGTGCAATATGGGAAAATGAAGGTTCTAGAACTAAGCATAATATGGAAAAATTAACAAGTATTAATACGATTTCCCCTAAGGGTATTGTTGTAATAGGAATGACAACTCAACTTACTAATTTTGATATGAAAAACTCATTTGAGAGGTTTAGAAATGAATTGCATAACCCTGAAATAATTACATTTGATGAATTATTTGAAAGAGCAAAGTTTATTGTAGGGAAAGAGAAGTAAGGAATAATGATATTTTATAAATCATGAACCTAAAGAACTAAAAATTGTTTAAGTAGTATAGAGTTGAAACATTAAGTCACTCATGCATAGTATTTTCAACTATTCTTTAAGAATCATTAGATTTTAGGAATGTAAACATAATCTACTGGAAAGTTATTGCATACGAACAACTTACTTTAATCTACACCTAGAGCACAGTAGTATATACTTATCAGGAGAAAGCTAATTATGAATTTAAAAGAATTTAAAAAGGTTCTTGCATCCATACTTTTAGACTATGGATTCGCGACTAAAAATAATATTTCAAAAGCGGAAACTGATGAACTGATTATTATAATATCAACTCAAAAATCGAATTATGATAATAATTATTATTTAAATTATGGATTTTTGATTAAAGAGTTAAGTCCTGAGTTGACTACGCCAATGGATTATCAATGTGATATATTCGGGAGGTTAAGTTTAATTTTTGAGGGTAAAATTTTAACATCAATTAACTTTGAAAATTTAAGTAGTGAGGAATTCTCATATGCATTAAAAATAAGTCTAAATGAAAGAATTAAACCTGTCTTGGAATATGGACTATTAAAGTATTTTGATTTATATCCTACTGCAGTTTCAACGGTTAGGATGACTGCCAGAAAATATCTAGGTTTATGATTAACTCAATAGTATTTAAGTTGTTTAATAGTAGTAAGCAAAAGCTATATGAAAGTGTAATTCAGTAATATAACATTAGTATGTATTTTTCAACATACGAAATAAAATATGTAATTTATTATAAATTACATGCTGGGTCACAACTGGGTCACGGAATATCAAATATATGTTAAATTCTTGTGCAATCTTGTATAATTATGTTAGCTTATATGCTGTTATATAACGTTTTAAGAAGTTTTACGTAAGGGTTTATAGAAATCCCATCATCCGCTCCATTAACTAATTCGTTAAACATCAAGAAATTGATGTTTTTTTATTTTTTTATATTTTATTGTAAATTATCTCACTTAACTATTTTGTGATAAAATTATTTTTAAGTGGAATTGGGGGAAGTAGTTTGATTAAGAAATCAATAATCTTGAAATTTATATTACCATGTATCGTTATTTTAATATTGGCTATTATTGTTTATTATTTACCAAAGAATCCAGTACACAAGAAACCACCATCGGATTATTTTAGAGTTATATATCATCTGCCTTATATAGAAAGTGATAAATATACCATTATTAGCTATGAAGAGGAATTATTTGAATACTTTTCAATCTTAAAATTTAATAATCAAAGTGATATTGATCAGTTTGTCTTTGAACTGAAACAAGATGAACTTACTATCGAATATGAGGTTATTGATGGTGTTGCTCCAGCTCTGAATCTTATTGAAGATTATACAGTCAATGAGATATCAAAAATAGATCTTCTTCCTTTCAATCTAAAGTGTGATTGTTTCAGATATTTTACCTATAATAATGAAATGATTGATGGTGGGTATGCTTACTTTATAATTATTTATGAGGATATGATAATCATTGATTACATGACTCGCTAACAAATTATTCAACACAAAAAAATGATAGTGACAAAATTAATTAGAAAAAATAATCTTCATATAAGAATATTGAAGCTATTAGATTTCCTTAATTATAGTGGTTTGTAATTGTTGGAATGATCAGTCTGATATGATTGTTTAAAATAATATATTACATTATCAGCTAAAAAGTATCGTTTAAATTAACTAATTTTTATAATTTAATTAAAGATTTTACTGTAAAATATAAATGTTAAAAGAGGTGGGATAGTATGAAATTATATATTAAACAAAAGGTGTTTTCGTTTAATGACAAATTTACGGTTAAAGATGAAACTGGTGAAGATCGTTACTTCGTAGAAGGTGAGATATTTACGATAGGCAAGAAACTTCATGTTTATGATGTAAATCGTGAAGAACGTATCTACTTCCAACAAAAAGTATGGAGTTTCTTACCACGTTTTTTTGTGTTTGTTGATGGGCAACAAGTAGCGGAAATCGTAAAAGAGTTTTCGTTCTTTAAACCACGTTATTCAGTTGTAGGTTTAGATTGGGAAGTTAATGGAAATATGTGGGCACATGATTACGAGATTCTAAGTCAAGGCCGAGTTGTTGTTTCTATCAAAAAAGAATGGCTGACTTGGGGTGATACCTATGTACTTGATATAATAGATCCTAGAGATGAATTAAATGCCTTGGCTGTTGTGTTAGCGATTGATGCGGTGATGTCTCAACAAAATGCGGCTGCCACAAACGCAGCTCATTAATACATAAACAGTTGTTCAAATAACTAATATAAATGTTAATATTAGTTTATAATTTTAAAAATTATCGGGGGATAAAAATGAAATTCAATAAATTATTAATTATAAGTCATAGTGAAGTTATTCTTATGTCTTTTTTGTATCCTTCTGCTTTAATTGCGATGGATCAATTAACAATAATTCAGACTGATTATTATACATATGATGGGTTAAATTTTATGTATCGATTCGTATTTTCTCTATTAATTGGACTTGCTTTTGGTGCTTTCTCCTATCAATCAAAGGAAATACTAAAATATAAATCAGTTAGAATTCATATTATTTTATGGATTGTATTATTTATCCTAATTACAATCTTTACACCACTTGCATGGTTAAAATTAATAGAAATGCCACAAGTCCTAACTGATATAATGTTTAATTTAAAATTAATATACTTGGGTGAGCAATTGATAATATTGGTAGGATTTTATATTTGCTTATTGGGATACTATTACTTTAATAAAAAAGTAAATCATTGATGTTGTATATAAAATATTTAATGTAAAATAAACAAATAATTCATTGGGGGAAAAATGAAAAAGATCGTATTTATCGTACTTTTACTTGTGTTTGGATGTGTGAATAAAGAAGTTAAAGTTTATGAAGAAATAAATAATATGGATAATCATAATATTGTACAGATCAATGATGTTACTTATTATTACTCAAATGAAATTTTATATCAAAGTAATGATTTATCAGACATTAAAAAAGATATCCTTATGGAAGGGGTTAAGCTATCAAACTTACAAGTACATGACGATAAACTATTCTTTATTTTAGAAAATGATGAGAAAAGCCAAATATACTTCTTGAATAATAACTCAATAGAATTATTTGAGATAAATTTAGATGATGGAATAAAATTATCTGATTATGTAAGTGTAAAAGAGTTTATCTTTCGAATGGATGATCTAATCATTTTAAATGAAGATACAATTTTTAAAATAAACTTAAAAAATCAAGGGAATGCCTTGATTGAAGTTGATCATGTTAAGAATATACATGGGTTTAATTCAAACTATATCGTATATAGTTTAAATAATAATGACATTATAAAAGCAGATTTAATTAAAGGAATAAATATGGTTGTGACAAACTCAGGTGAATTGGGTGATGAATCATGTTATTTGATTAATCATACTTTAATCATGAATAGATACTTTGATGATAAATATAACGGTGTTTATGAGTTTAATTTAGATAATGATAAAAATTCTAAAATGTCTGGTGGACGAATATTAGATATAAAAGCTTCTGATGAGAAAATCTATGTACTTATGGAAGAATTAGACCGAGTACTATTATTTAATACAGATTATAGTTTGCATTTATTTGAACAGAGTCATTATAATCAAAATTTAGATGTCAATTCTAAATTAGTTTATTTGGATGGATTATATATTTTAAATGGTGATAAATTATTTAAAGTTGAGTAATAAACTATCTATGATAATTTAATCTATTTTCTAAATAGTTTTAATCCTATTTGAAGAAGTTTAACAATAATTAATAAAGTTAATACAAAGAACCCAAGTCCAAGGAATATCCATTTAAGACTCGTGGCTGTACCCGCAAAATCCGCGATAATGATTGTTTGAGAAGGATATCGAAACATCACAATAGAAACCATAATGTTTTCAAGATAATCAAATAGGATCGCAAACCATGTGAAGGATAAGATCCAACGATTAAGATGAGATAAGCCAATGGATTTGTATAATAAAGCACTTGTTGAGAATATAAATGAAAAGTATACGAGAGGCCATATAAAGTCAAAAGTCCAACGTTGTTGGATGTAGAACTGTCTTCCTATCGTTCCATAACTCTCCGCAATACGATAAAGTTCACTGGAATTATAAAACCATGATGTATCGATACTTTCTGTTAATCCAAAGCTTTCAGCTAAGTTACTTTGACTTGGTAATATGCTTACGATAAAGAAGATGAATAGTAGGGTAGCAGCTATTCCAAACCAAAGAGGAATACGATCAATACTTAGATGAAATAATTTTTTCATAGGATTCTCCATTGGGTTGATTCTATCAAATCTTAGACTATCTCACAATCAATTTACTTGTTTGAGATATGATAAATAAAAACAGAAATCCATAATGATTTCTGTTTTTTTAATTAATTCCAACTAATCTCAAAATCAATAGGAACAATTTGTATAAAAGTCGTACCAGGTAACATCACAAACGGTTGATCATCATCGGTAAACCAATGTGTCACATCACCTTCAAAGTCTTTTACCCAATATCCTGTGATATGTTTACCATTCACAAAGTAATCCGCATCACCTTGATACTTTAATTCCACAAGTACATATCCATTTACTTCAGTATGTTCTAAGTATTGAACGATGACATTCGTTGCGGTTATTTGTGTATCATATAATGCATCGATATGTTCTTTTTCATTAATGAATCGATTATAGACTTTTTTAGTTGAATCAAACTCATATGTCACTTTATTAGCAGTTTCTGTTGGATAGTCGATTTCAATGGTTGTGGCAGGATCACTGCTTGTACTGAAATCTTCTTCATCGAAAGTAAAGTGATCTTTAACCCAAACATCTGGGAAATCTTGGGATGCTTCTTCTAATTTGATATAAGCATTATGAGGTGCAGGTTTATCGGTTGTTCTAAAGAAATAAGAATCATTGATACCTGCAACTGCATCGAAACGATAAGGAACATAACTCTTTTGCAAAAGAGCCAATGCATTAACAGAATCAGGATTCTTTGAACCATTTTGGGCAACAGAACCAGCTCCACCATAGTGAACTAAAGCTGTTTGCCATTCATTGAAGATTCTTACAAATGGAACACGAATGGATCTTAATGGTCCAACCTTCTCAGGAAACTCACCTTCAAAGATTGCCATAAAACGAGTTTCTAAGTATTCTTCCTTTATGACTTCATACACGACATCTGCTTTACTTAAACCATAATGAGGACGAGCTACAGCTGAATTATTAACAAGTACCGCAACGGCCTTATACGTTTGTGTTTCTCCTTCTTCTAATGGAGAACCATCAAACTGATTACGAATAACTGGAACTTCTGGTACTACAACTTCTTCCTCTTCAACAACCTCTTCTTCAACGGGTGCTTGACAACCCAATAAGGTAAACAAGACTAACATTATTATCATTATTCTTTTAGCCATTAAATTATCTCCTTACGACTAGTTTAATTATAAACAATTGATAAACTATTACTCTACTAAAATTTTTTTGAAATACAATTTTTTTTATCTTTTATAGATTAAGTAAACGAATTGTATGAATTATAGTGATTCATTGTTGTAAATAAATAAAAGAGTTCACAATACTTGAACTCTTTTTGTTGTTAAATGATCTATCTTTATTCTTTATGATCATCATGTTTTTCTTCTTTAATCATTTTTTGTTTAAACCAAGGAAGAAATTTTTTCTTTGAAACTTTACGATAAATGAAGTAAACAATAACAATAGGTGAGCACCAAAGTATGATTTGAATCAATATAAATGGAAGAGTTGTGACGATAAACACAAATCCATTTTCAAGCGTACGAATAAAACTTTGTGCATTGTTTGTAAATCCTTCTACGATTCTTTCCCATAAACTAGCTTGTTCAGAAGGTGAGTATTCATAGACTTCACGAATGGTTAGATTGAACTGAGTATATTGAATTCGTTTATCATAATCAAGTATGGTGGATTCTAAACGTTCAATTTCATAGCGTGTATTGGATAATTCATTCTCAATCGTTAGAAGATCAGATAATGAACCAGATTGTTTTAATAATTCAAGAAGTCTGAGTTCTTTCGCTTTTAATGTGTTGATACGAGACTCTGTATCTCGATAACTATCGGTTACGTTATAGACTTCTCTCCGTTCACTCACGATATTTGAAGTTTTACCAGCCTTAATTATAAAATCATCAATACTAACAGTAGGAATCATGACAGTAAGGCTTGCCTGAAGATTACTAAACTCATTATCTGACTTAGGTCTTGGAATATATGAGTTTTGAATATATCCATTCAAGGATCTTACTAGAGCTTCAATTTCACTTACTGTCGTAGTGTATTGTTTGGTTTCAATCTCTAAGCCAATATTTTGAATTAATTTCTCATTAGGTGTTTCACTGATATTTTTGGATTGATCCACTTGATCGTTGTTAAAAGAGGGAATCATTCCTTCACTATCTTCTGTTACGGCACCACTATTATCGGTTGAACCTTCTTCTTTAGGCGATGAAAAGGATGAACAAGCACTTATTAATAATATGAACAAAGTAAGAATAATGATCTTTCTAAATTTCATGGCAGTATCCTCCTACGCACATCATAATCCTTAATATGTTAATTTATCATTAAGGTATAAAATATTTATTTAATCTTTCATATGAGTGGTATAAGATAAAGATATAAAGGGTAAAACAATGGAAATAAAAACAGAAAGACTGATATTAAGAGATTTTAGACCAGAAGATATCAACTTTTATATTGAACTTGAAACACATCCAAAAAGTTTGGAGTTTGAACATGAAAATATCCCTGATCAAAAGACATTAGATGATAATATTAAACAAATATTTGAATTAATGAATGATAATTTAAGAGAGAAATACAGTCTTATAATTGTAAATAAGGAGATATTAAATCCTGTAGGTAGAGTTGTTTTGTGGAAAATTGATGATTCTATTCGTGAATGGGAAATGGGATGGATTATTCACCCAGATTATTGGAATAATGGTTATGCATCCGAAGCTGCTAAGGCTATGATCTATTTCGCATTTAAAGAATTAAATGCACATCGTATACAAGCTTTATGTCATGAACATAATCATCGATCTGAAAGAGTAATGATTAGTATTGGAATGCATAAAGAAGGTACTTTAAGAGGTGTAAGGCAGTTTAATCATCAATGGTTTGGAAGTCATATCTATTCAATATTAGATTCAGATATTAAAAAAAGATGACCTATTAGTCATCTATGTTCTTTCCTGCAGAATAGCCTGTTGTGAAGGCAACTGTCATATTATATCCACCTGTTAGTGAATTAACATCCAAGGATTCTCCGCAAATAGAGAGCCATGGATGTTTTTTTGATTTTAGGGTCTTTGGATCAATCTCTTTTAAATTAACACCACCCGATGTTACAAATGCGGTTGTGAAACCACGTGTGCCATGAAGTTCTATTTTAAATTGTTTGATCAATTGAACTAAATCATTTTGTGGGAATTGTGTCTTAAACACTTGTATCAATCGTTTTGGAATACCATACGATTGTATGAGTGCTTCATTATCTTTGATAGGTATCTCATCTAGTTTAACTTTTGGTAAGAAATCGATTACCAAATGAACTTTATTATCATCTTTAAAGGCATCGGTTAAATAACTACTGGTTTGTAAAGCACCAGGACCCGATAATCCAAAATGAGTAAATAATAAATCATGAGTTACAGACACTATCTTCTTATCATTGTTATAACTCGTAATGGATACATCTTTAAACGATAATCCTTGGAGTTCTTTTGATTGAATAATAGGTGCGTTACTAACAAGTGGAACTTCTGCTGGTTTGAGTTCCGATATCGTATGTCCTAATGATTCTATAAGTTCAAAACCCTGTTTATCGGACCCTGTTTGAGGATAGGTACATCCACCCATTGCGAGAATTAAGTGGTCAAATGATATTTCAGAATGATCTGTAATTAGCTTTTTATCTTCACTATTAACTGAAATCACTCGAGTCTTATACTTAATATTTACATCTAGCCTTTTAAGTTCATTTTCGAGTACTAGTACAACATCATCTGCTTTATCACTCTTTGGGAATATACGATGATGATCTTCTTCTTTTAAACTCAATCCACGACTAGTAAAGAAATCCATAATATCTTGTACATTAAATTGATCTAAACTACTGTATAAAAATCGCCCATTTCGTGGTGTATGTTTAATGATTTCATCAGATGACACATTAGCAGTTAGATTACAACGTCCTCCACCTGTAAGACGTAATTTAACCCCTAATCGATCATTACCTTCAATGAGGGTTACTTTAACTTCAGGATGATGAGTTTTACAGGAAATAGCGGCCATACAACCCGATGGGCCACCACCGACAATTACGATATGTTTCAAGAGAGTCTCCTTCGTATTGAATATATAACTTACTCGATATTTGATTGTTTTTCAAGTATAACTTTTCCGGCAATTCGTCCCATTACGAGACATTCAGTAACTGAACAACTTCCTAATCGATTTGCCCCATGGGTTAATCCAGTGACTTCACCTACGGCATATAAACCTGGAATGGGTTGGTGATTCATATCAAGAACATTAGTGTTATGATCTGTGACTAATCCTCCTAATGTGTAATGTGTTTTAGGTGTAATATTCATTGCGTAAAAAGGTGGTGTTTGAATAGGCGTCATCCAAGGTTCAAATCGTTTCCCAAACGGATCATTATGATTGGAGATTAATTGTAAGTTATATGAGTTAATGGTACCAACTAGAGTAGTTGTTGGTATATTAAATGTATGAGCGAGTTCTTTGATTGAATCAAACGATTGAACGATTTTTTGTTTTAAAGCACGTTCTAAATTCCAACCAGATGCTTTAACACTCACAGAGTCAACTAAACCAATAACATCCTTTACTCTAAGAATTTCTTGCGTTATTTGTTTTCGATTTCCACATTCATTCACGAATCTTAAACCACTCTTACAATCGATTAATATCCCATTTGAAGAAACAATATAATCTCCAAATAATCCTCCGATGCCATACCCACTTTCATTTTGGGTTGTCCATGGCATCCATTGAACTAAATCTAAATGAGCGGTCGCACATTGCATATCCACACACGATTCTAGGACTTCTGCACTCGTTGTTTTCTTATTGGTCGTTAGAAATGAAGAAGGGAAGGAACTATTGTGTTTTTGGATAAACTTTGAATCAGCTGCATATCCACCTGTTGCGATGATAATCCCTTTTTTAGCATATAAATCGATCATTTTCTTAGGATGAGAAGGATCCATTGAATAATTTGAATCGATTTTAACACCAATGACTCTATTTTTATCTAAGATAAATGACTCAACATAAGCCTGTAATTTAATTTCAATCCCTAACTCATCACATTTTTGTTTCATCTTTTGAATAATGGTATAACCTGATAAGGGGTCTGGTGAATAACATCGAGGTACACTATGACCACCAAAAATATCCACTCTAGGAATATACTTAACCCCTAAAACATCTTTAGACCATTGAAAAGCTTCAAATGCATGATCACATACCAGTTTTGTGATAGCTGGATCATTTAAACCTTCACCTGATTTCATCATATCTTCAAACATTAATTCAATGGAATCTTCAATTCCAAATGATATTTGTTCAGGGGTATTAGGCGCTGCAATTCCACCATCACTGATAACAGAATTCCCCCCAATCGCTTTCATCTTTTCGCATATAATGACATTACCACCATTCATCTTACATTCAATGGCAGCACTTAATCCTGCAAATCCTGACCCAATTATAATGACATCAAACAAATTATTCGTGTGTTTCTCATTCATTTTAAAACCTTTTTCTCATGTTTATCTTAACATGTTTCAATCCTTGGTTTAATTCAATTACGATTCATGTATATTCGTCACATTTTCTTTTAAACCAAACGTATCACGCATATAAATCCCTTTATCGATTTGATGAAGACGAACCGATAATTCTTCTAATAACTTAGGATAATTAAATGGTTCAATATCATTATTCTCATTAATTTTCATTAGTGAACGATACTTTAATGCGGTCACATGGAACTTTTTCTTCATCAATCGATTAAGATACTTTGGATCACTAAAACCACTATTTCTAACAATTTCACTGATTGGTAAATTTGTGTTTTTTAGTTCTTTTAAGGCATACTCAAAACGAATGTTTTGAAGGTATTCTTGAAAAGAAATACCGAGTCGATCTTGAATAAAATGTGATAAACGATAAGGACTAATTTGAACTAAATCAGCTAATGTATGTAAAGAAATTGGTTGTTTAAAGTTCTTATTAATGTAATCAATTACCGTATGAAATCGAATCAAATAGATATCATAGTTCTTCTTCTTAACATCCAAATATCGTTCTTTTAAACGTACACTGTATAAATCATAAATATACATATTATAGTAGCCAATTAACTTATAACGTATATTGGGATTCGGTTTTTGTGTCTTTAACAATAATATTATTTGAGAAATGATGAGTGGAACTGCATGATATTTCTGAGCTAATTCTTGAAATGAAAATATTCGATTAGGAGAGGGAAGCTTATCAAATCGTAGATGATGATCTAAGATGTATTGTTTTTTCAATCTAAAACAGAACATAAGAGAATTCGGTGTAGATTGTATTGAATGGGCTTGATTAATGTAAATCATAAAAACATTATCTGAACTTAGTTCAAATGTTTTCTTTTCACATACAATCGTCACATTACCTTCAATCACCCAAATAAACTCCATTTCATCATGGGATTCAGTCTCATGATCTAAAAATGTGCATATAAAAGTGGAGAACGGAAGGTCGAGTGATTCAAATTCATCTATACAGGTTTGTATCATAGTTTTATCTTGTCCATTTTATCACAAATTATATTTAAATCATAAAAATAGGACAATCTTGCTAAAAAGATAAGGGGATAATCCCTTGTTTACACATAATACTTTCGTTAAGATATTTGTGAAATCATTCACTTGGGAGAAAGATAATATGTCTAATTTAAGTATTTTTGTGTCAATGGCAGTGTATATGTTATTTTTGTATCTATTTTTAGAATATACAAGAGAGAAACAAGGGTTCTATAAATGGTTTTCGATCATTGCATTATTTACCATACCACTTTGGTTCCTCAACTTAAGTTCTTGGTTTAGATGGGCTAAAACAATTAGCATTCTAATTCCATTACTCTTCTTAACATTTGTAAGAATATCCAATGATGGAAAGCATCCACTCTTCCTTCTTTCATTTAAGAAACAATGGCCGATGTGGGTTCTATACTCTGTATTAATTCTGAACATCGCGGAAGCAAGTCTTAAAGATTTTACACTAGGTAATATCTTTAATGCAGTTAGTGGAATCATATTATGCATTACCATACCACTCGCAAACAAACATTGGAGAATTGGAAATAATGATGGTAAGAACTCATTTGCGGAACTCATTGCGGATTTACCTTTGGCGTGGTGTTTATTATATGTGACATGGAATGCGGCGTTTGTGTATGCCGAAAATATTAGTTATTTTGCGTCTAGTTTATGTATATTGCTTGTTCCTGAAATATGGATGTTTAGTAAGAAAAGAACCGATCTTTGGTTGATGGGTCGTGTGTATACCTTAGCGGTTCACTTACTCATAAGAGCGTGTTATGACATCTTTACACCGATTATGGACTCATCTGCTTGGTATAATGAAACATTTCTATATGTATGGGGTGCGATTAACTTAGGTTTACATATTGTTTATTTAGTTTACTGGTTCTTTAAATTAAGAAATAAAGACTATGTTGTTAAGTATTCAGCCAAATACTATGGTTATTAATTAAAGGAAAAAAACATGACTGAACAAATCAAATTATTAGAATTTGTAAATAAAGTTTCGATGACAAAAATGGGGTCCAAAAAAGGAATTACTGAAGAGGATCCACGTTTTAAACTACTCGAAAAAGTAGTAACAGAGGAAATGGCAGAAGTTGCTTTAGCACTTGAATATCGTGTTCATCTCAAAGCAGAAGAAATAGCGAAAAAATGTGGTAAGCCAGTAGAAAGAACGAGAGAACTTCTTTGGGATTTAGCGATGGCTGGTGTCGCAACTATTAAAAAAGAAGAAGATGGCGATACATTCTGGTACGAAACTTGGGTTCCTGGCATCTTTGAGATGGTTGTTAATAATAAAGAAAATGTGAAGAAATACCCACAGATCGGTAAAGCATTTGATGATTATGGATTGATGAGAAATCCTGTTGCGGCAGGGAATATCCCGATGGGTCATGGGTTAATGAGAGTTATCCCAATCGAAACAGCGATTAATGGAGATACACGTAGAGCATCCTATGAAGAAGTTTCAAAATACATCAATGAGGCAAGAATATTATCGGTATCAGATTGTTCATGCCGTACATCACGAGAAGAAATGAATCAGGGGTGTGGTCATCTTAAAGAAGATATGTGTATCCAATTAGGAGATGCGGCTGAGTATTACATTCGCACGGGAAGAGGACGACAAATAACCAAAGAAGAGGCAATCGATATCATTCAAAGAGCAGAACGAGATGGTTTAATGCATCAAATTCCAAATACGGAAGGAGAAGGTCATACACATGCCATTTGTAACTGTTGTGGATGTTCCTGTTATGCAATGCGTGCAGCGGGCATGTATAACAATCCTGATATGGTTCGTTCTAATTATGTCAGTACAATCAATCCTGAGAAGTGTGTGGGTTGTGGTGAATGTGTTGAAGTATGTCCAACCAATGCGATTCGCTTAGGCCAAAAACTTTGTACGATCAATGAAGTTAAGAATCCTGTTAGAACTGAATTCCCATCCGATACTGAATGGGGTAGTGATAAGTGGAATCCAGACTATCGTGTTAATCGTAAAGAATCCTTAGATAGTGGAACTGCTCCATGTAAGACAGAATGTCCTGCGCATATATCCATTCCAGGTTATTTAAAGCTCGCATCACAAGGCAGATATCGTGAAGCGTTAGAAATGATTAAGAAAGAAAATCCATTTCCTGCCGTGTGTGGACGTGTATGTCCAGCATTATGTGAAAGTGCATGTACTCGTAATAATCTAGATTGTTCAGTTGCCATCGATGATGTTAAGAAGTTTATTGCGGAACTTGATTTACATGAAGTGAGTCGATTTATACCGACTATAAAACATAATTATGATAAGAAGATTGCGGTTGTTGGGGCTGGTCCATCTGGATTGACCTGTGCCTATTTCTTGGCAATTGAAGGATACAAAGTAACTGTATTTGAGAAACAAAAAGAATTAGGTGGTATGTTACAGTATGGTATTCCTGAGTTTAGACTTCAGAAAAATGTTATCAAAGCTGAAATTGAAATACTAAAAGAATTAGGCATTGAGTTTAAAACAGGTGTTAATGTTGGGACAGATGTTACGATTCCGCAGCTCAGAGAAGAAGGATATAAAGCATTCTACATTGCGATCGGTGCACAAGATGGACGTAAGATAAACATCGAAAATGTGGGTGCGAAAAATGTTATTACAGGGGTTGAATTCTTAAGACAAACCAAAGAACGTAAAGAATTTAATTTAGGTAAAACAGTTGTCATAGGTGGTGGAAACGTTGCGATTGATGTTGCTCGTACCGCAATTCGTTTAGAAAATGCTGGAGTTAGTATGTTCTGCTTAGAATCAAGAGATACGATGCCTGCACTTCAAGATGAAGTTCATGAAGCCTTAAGTGAAGGAATAGTATTACATAATGAATACGGACCAAAACGAATTTTAGTAGAAAACGGAAAGGTAGTTGGCGTTGAGTTTAAGAAATGTTTACAACTACTCGATGAGAATAAACGTTTTAATCCAATATTTGATGAGAATGATTGTATTACAGTTGAGGCAGATCATGTGCTTCTTTCTGTTGGACAACAAATCCAATGGGGAACTCTATTTGAAGGATTGGATGTTAAGTTAAATCCTAATCAAACCATTAGTGTCGATCCTCAAACCTTACAATCAAGTGTAAGTGATATATTTGCTGGTGGAGATGTTGCGACAGGTCCAAAATATGCGATTCATGCCATATCTTCTGGTAAAGAAGCAGCCATCTCAATTCACCGCTTTGTCAATCGTGGTCAGAGCTTAGTTTACGGACGAAACAATAAATACTTTGTTCCATTGGATAAAAACAATGTTGATTACAGTGGTTATGATGAGGTCAGTCGTGAACGTGTTTACACATTACATTTAGATAACTTAAAAGGTAACTTTAAGGATCCACGTGGTGTATTAACAGAAGAACAAGTCAAAAAAGAAACCATGCGCTGTTTATCCTGTGGAATATCGGTTGTGGATGAGTTTATGTGTGTAGGATGTGGGGCTTGTACAACCCGTTGTAAGTTTGATGCGATTAAACTCGATCGTAGATACGATGCGGTTGGGGTTGATTTCCCAGATTTAAAACCAATTGTGCTAAAACACGTCATTAAACGTAAAGTCAGAATCGCAGCTAAGAATATTAAGACAAGTATTTTAGGCAAGTAACAATGCATGAATTAGGAATTGTCATCCAAATCGTTAAACAACTGGAAAACTATATGACATTAAATGATATTGATCAGATAGAAACCGTTGTACTAGAGATTGGTGCTTTATCAAGTGTATACCCTAAATACATTAAAGATGTTTATCCTATCGCAATCGAAAACTCTCGATTAAAGAATACTAAGCTTGAAATAGAGATAAGTCCAGGGATAGGAAAATGTAATGCATGTGGATTTGTCTATGATTTAGTCGAAAACAATAATCATTGTCCTCGATGTTCGAAATCAAGTTTCACAATCATTCGAGGAAGAGAGTTTTTGATCAAAGAGATTGTTGTAAGACAATAAACAAAGGAGATTACTATGTTCTTTTTTGAAAATTACACCATTATTAATATACTATCCGCAATCTTACTCGCAATTGGTTTATTTATATTAAATGAAGCGACAAGAAGATCTAAATATTTATCCATTATTGTTTATATTTTTCTTCCAATCGTACTTACTTTATTAGTATGGCCACATACCGGTGAATCCAGTACCGTATCGGGGAACTGGTTCGCATGGATCAAAACATATTCCGCATTAGCAGGGGTTATCGGTTTTATGGCTTTACGTTTTATCCCTAAGTTACAGAAGAATCGATTTATGTTAGTCTTTCCTGCACTAATCTTAGCAGTTAATATTTTTGAAGCAGTTTTAAGAGATTTTCAATGTTACTCTATTTCAAATGAACTTGTAAATGGTTTATATATCCAAGGCGGTATTTGGAATATACTTAATGGAATTGCAGGAATTCTATCCATACTAACAATCACTGGTTGGGTTGGAATTAGAGTGTCAAATAATAAGTTTAAAGATATGGTATGGCCAGATATGCAATGGTTCTATGTTGTGGCGTATTGTATCTGGAATATATCCTATGTCTATAATTGCATTCCTAATCGAGCATTCTATGCAGGTGTAATCATTCTGTCTTTATCCATTATTGCAGGATTGTTTACTTCAAAAGGTGTTTGGCTTCAACACAGAGCACAAATCTTAGCATTATTCGCAATGTTTTCTGTGACATTTCCAGCTTATTCCACAACAGAGTTCTTCTCGATTACCTCTAGCTTGAATACAACACCTCTGTTAATATTAAGCATACTTTCAATTCTTTCAAATGGTTTAGTCTTAGCGTATCAGATATATCTTATGATCAAGACTAAACGTAATCCATTGAAAGAAGAGTTGTATATTGATTTAAAATCATACACAGATATTCTGAAATCAAATAATTTATAAGTGAAGAGATACAGAGAAATCTGTATCTTTTTAATGAAAATCAAACTATGTTTGATATCGATTAGATGAGATGACATAATGATTAGAAGGATATTTATCTTCGAAAGGAAGAAACTATGTCATTTAAAATGAAAAGTATTATTGTGTTACTATTTTCTATCATAAGTTTTATTGTTTCATTTCAATTTAGTCAAATAGATCGTTTACTTATACAACCTCAGATAAATGGTGAAATGTTTCTATCACAGTATCCTTATATTAAAATTAATAATCTAATTATCCAACAACCCACATCTACTTTCTTTATCCTTCTACTAACAATCATTACACTAGGTTTGGGTCTATATTATTTAAAAAATAAGAGTAATAAATTTAGTTTATGGCTAGGAATCAACTTTGTATTTTGGGGATTAGGTGCGTTTTTAGCAGGATTAAGTTATCAAGCTTTTGGATATTATTTAAAATGTACGAATCTTGAGTATTGTACCTTCACAAATTGGGTCGAATTACTTTATATGACATTAACTGTACTAAGTATTAATGCACTTTTAGTCGCTTATTCCTATTTATCGAATCATAAAAAGATTCAAAATAATCTACAGAAATTCGCATTAGGTAGTGTCGTATTATACGCATTATTTCAAGGAATTGGAATAGTACTACCAAACCGATTCATGATTTCATATGAAGGAATGTTGTTATTTCTGAGTCCTAATATCATTATCATGATGTGGATCAATTATCAGAATTTAAATAAGTCTTTACATAAAAAATTATGGATTATTTGGTTATTATTCTTAGGTGTAAATATTGCGTATTTTGTTGCTTTATTTTCTAATCAAGGTCCATTCTTATATTCTAATTTCAATATCTGGTTTAATGAAAATGATACATTACATGTGTTGTTAATATTATGGATGTTAGTATGGAGATGGAAGATACAAAACAAGGATTTTGACTAATTAGCTTCAAATAGCTTTATATATTAGCATGTTAAGGAGTACATTATGATATACAATAAACTATCGATTATCCTATTAACTCAGATTGCAAGTCAGCCTAATGATACGACTGATAGTCAAATTGCGTATTATATTCTGAATCATTTAGATACAATTCAGAATGATTCAATATCAGAACTTGCGTTTAAGTGTAATGTATCCAATAGTTCTATTTCTCGTTTTTGTCGCAATATTGGCTTAAATGATTTTTCTGAACTAAAAGAAAGTTTAAATGATCAAACTTTTAAGTTTGAAGTCGCATCAAGTTCAAATGATATGAAGACAAGAACACTTGAACATTACTCAAAAGTTCAAGAATCAATCAATGATGTCGCCCTAACGATTGATATGAAAGTACTTTTTGAACTTGTAAAAGATATATATCAATATAAACAAGTTACGTTACTTGGTTTATTAAAGGCTTCAAGTGCTGCAATCAATTTACAAGTTGATCTTTTGATGTTAGGCAAGTTAGTCAATGTTAAGTTAACTTACAATGAACAACTTGATTTCATATCCCATGCGAACCAGAATGATTTAGTTATTATTTTTAGCTATACTGGTGCATATTTTGATCAAGGTTTACGTTTCACTAAGAATCTGAATAATGTTCCTAGAATCTATCTTATTACTGGGACAGAATGTGAAGAAAATCAATTCATTTATAGAAACATCTGTTTTAATTCAAAGTTGGATCAAATCTCACATCCTTATCAACTTATTTTTGTGAGTAGTTTAATTGCTCAAGAATATAATCATTTTAAAAACGATTAATTTCCAGATTCTGGAAAAAATAAGATATTTATAAAATCAAACATATACTTACTTTCGTAGGAGGAAACGAATATGAAGAAAGTAGCTGTATTGATTGAAGAAGGATTTGAAGAAAGTGAATTATTACTAACAGTTGATATCATGCGAAGAGCAGAAATAGATTGTAGAATTGTTTCATGTTTAAATAATAAGGTACAAGGTAAAAATAATATTATTGTTCAATCAGATTTAAGATTTGATAATACTGATTTTTTTGAATACGACATGATAATTATTCCAAGTGGATTCACAAACAAAGAATCTGTTTTATCAATGTTAAGTTATTACAATCAACACAAGAAATGGATTGGCATAATGGGGAATTCAATTTCACTTCTTGATGAAAAATCTTTAGGTGAAGATGAGTTATTTTCAATTAGAGGTAATATCTTAATCAATAAAGGATTTTCTACAACCTATGCCTTTATCTATCATTGTTTAGAAATTCTTGGAATAAACAGTGAACCCATTAAACAAAGAATGGTGTATTACAATTCGTTTAATGAGAGGGTGGTGGTATAAATGAACAAAATAGCGGTATTAATGGCAGAAGGATTTGAAGAAAGTGAAACATTTATTATTGTAGAAGTTTTAAGACAATGTGGGCTTATCTGTCATACCTTTTATTTTGAGGATGAGATGGTTAGAGGTATGCAAAATATTATTATTAAAGGGGATAAACCATTTGGGGATGAAATAAAAGATTATGATTGTATTGTTTTACCTGGTGGTAGACCTGGTGGACAAAATCTTAGAGATAATCCAAAGGTTATTGAAATGGTTCAATATTTTAATCAAAAAAATAAGAAAGTAAGTGCCATGTGTTCAGGAACTATAGTATTATCTGACGCTAAGGTTATTACTCATAAGCAAGTCACAGGCTATACAGGGTATGAAGATAAATTGATTGGTGGAATATTTAAACATGAAGTAGTTGTGGAGGATCAGAATGTCATTACGAGTCAAGGTCCAGCAACACCTTACCCATTTGCCTTTAAGATTGCGGAGTCATTTGGTGTTAATACAGAATTAGTTAGAGAAAGACATAATTATCGATTATCAGGTGGAAAGTAATTTTATGAATATTATTGATTCACTTCAAAGTATATTTTCAATCATATCAATGATTCTTATCGGAGTATTCTTTAGTTATAAGAAATGGTTTAATCATGATACAGCTACATTATTCTCTAAAATAGTCGTTAATATATCTGTGCCTGGGTTTATGATATCTAATCTAGTCGCAAATTATACCAAATCTAAACTAATGGAAGTATCAAGTGGGTTTATTATTCCATTTACTTCTATGTTAATTATGTATTTATTGGGATTTTTAATCGCAAAATGGATAAATGTTCCAGAAAATAGAAGAGGTATATTTGCGGCTACTCTTTCTATCTCAAACACACTGTTTGTAGGGTTACCGATTAATCTAGCACTTTATGGGAATGATAGTGTACCTTATGTATTTATCTATTTTATCGTGAATGTAAGTTTCTTTTGGACGATTGGTGCTTGGGGAATTAGTCGAGATGGTGGATTAAAAGGGAAATTACTGTCCAAGAATAATCTTAAGAAAATCTTTAATGTACCATTAGTATCATTTTTAATTGCGGTCATTATTATCTTTTTAGAGATACCACTTCCTAAGTTTATAATGGACACTAGTAAATATATGGGTAATTTATTAACCCCTTTATCAATGTTATATATTGGTATAACGATATACCTGATTGATTTTAAAAAGCTTGTATGGGATAAATCAATGACATTTATTCTAATTGGTCGATTTATCATTTCACCTTTAATCGTATACTATTTAGCGAGTTTGATATCTTTACCTTTACTCATGAAAAATGTATTTATGATTCAATCTGCTATGCCTGCAATGACTGTCACTACAGTATTGGCTCAAGAAGCAGGAGCTGATTATGAGTATGCGACAGTAGTTACAACCCTAACCACAATCTTTACATTAATTGTGATCCCAATTCTTATATTTATCTTGAAATAATAATATGAACTAAAGTAATGAACTTTAGTTTTTAAATTTTTGCATAACACTTTACAAAGTGCTTTAATGGACTTAGGAAGGAGAATGATTCATATGAAACAATTTCTTCACTATTGTCCAAGAATATTATCGATCTTGTTTTGTTTGTTTATTATGATGTTTTCCTTTGATGTCTTTGAAGGTAATAGCTCCATATTCGAAATGTTAGTTGGATTTATTATGCATAATATTCCTGTGTTTGGAATGGCTATCATTACATTCTTTGCGTGGAAGCATGATTTAGTAGGAACCATCGGTTTTATACTAATTGGCTTATTCTTCTTTTTCTTCGTTAGTTCTAATATGAGTAATGAAGGTGGGATTATGAATCCTGCAGTATTTATTATAACTTTACCGGCATTACTAATTTCTGCTTTATATTTTATAAATTTTAGATATAATCATAAAAAGGAATAATATTTATCGATGAAAATAAGCTATACCCTTCGTGTGGCAGGTTTAACTAGAGTATTACCAATTCTACGATTAAGTGAGAATCTTTCAATTGCGAGTTTTGTGTTATTAGGTGATACAGAATTGGTTGTAGAATCCGCAAAATATTTATCGGTTCGATTACCTGAGTTTGATTTGATTGTAGGAGCTGAGGCTAAAGGTATTCCTCTTATACAAGAACTATCACGTATTTTAAACAAAGAACGATATGTGATTGCACGTAAGAGTGTGAAACCTTATATGGGAACTGCAGTTGTGGATGAAGTCTTATCCATCACAACTCAAGTACCTCAAGTGTTAGCACTCGATGAAATGGATGCAGAAAGAATAAAAGGGAAGAGAGTTTTATGCGTTGATGATGTCATTAGTACTGGCGCATCACTTGATGCGTTGGAAAGATTAGTGAATCAAGCTGGAGGAATCATTGTAGGAAGAGCTGCTATCTTAGCTGAAGGGGATGCGACAAATCGAGATGATATTATTTACTTAGAGAAATTACCGTTATTTTGGGATTAAAAAGAGACTGCTTGATACAGTCTCTTTTGATTAGTATAAACCGCCTTCAGGTAGAGAAGGAACTTTTGTTTTTTCAGGTAATGAAGCGACAGCTGCTTCGGTTGTTAAGAAAAGGGCAGCAATACTCGATGCGTTTAGAATTGCACTTCGTGTTACTTTTGTAGGATCAACAATACCTGCTTCGTAGAGATTAACCCATTGACCATTTTTAGCATCAAATCCTATTGAGTCTTTTGCATGTATTTGTTGGTCAATAATTTCGTTGCCATCATAGCCAGCGTTTTCAGCAATTTGCCAAATTGGTGTAAGAATAGCTTCAAATACTGCGCTTATTCCTTTTTGTTCATCTAGGTTATCTGCTTTGATATGACCTTTGAGTGTTTTATAACAATCAACAAAAGCAGCACCTCCACCTAATACAACTCCTTCTTCTACAGCAGCTTTTGTTGCATTTAGTGCATCTTCGATACGAAGTTTCTTTTCTTGCATTTCGGACTCAGTAGCAGCACCTACTTTTACTATCGCAACTCCAGATGCAAGTTTTGCTAAACGTTCATTTAAGTTCTTTTTATCATATTCAGAATTTGAATTTTCTAATTGCTTACGAATTTCATTCGAACGATGATCAATGTTAGATTTATCACCGAGACCGTTTATGATAGTGGTGTCATCTTTTTTAATAATAATCTTTTGTGCACGACCACAATCTTCTAATGAAACCTCTTTAAGATCCATATTTAAATCTTTTGATATAAATTTTGCGCCAGTTACAATAGCGATATCTTCTAGTAGTGCTTTCTGATGATCACCAAAACTTGGAGCTTTAGTCGCCGCAACATTAAATGTACCCCTTAGTTTATTGACTACTAATGTTGTTGTGACTTCATTATCTAAATCGTCCGCAATTATAAGTAGAGATTTATTGCTTTGTACGATCTTTTCTAAAAGAGGTAGTATTTCTTGAATTGAACTTATTTTTTGGTCTGTAACCAAGATATAAGGATCTTCCATTATAAGTTCCATTTTTTCACGATTAGAGACCATATATGGAGAAACATAACCCTTGTTATACTGTAAGCCTTCCACAACTTCAAGTTCGGTTTCAAAGGTATTCGATTTATCAACAGTAATAACACCTTCTTTTCCAACTTTCTCCATAGCTTGTGCGATAATTTGTCCAATTTCAGAAGAACCTGCAGATAACCCAGCAACATCTGCTATATCCTCATAACGTTCAATTTTTTTTGATTTAGATAAGAGATGATCACTGATTGCTTTTGCTGCTTTCTCAATTCCTCGTCTCATTAAAACGGGGTTTGTTCCTTTATCGATTGCAGATAATCCTTTATGAATAATCGCTTGAGCTAATACCGTTGCTGTCGTTGTACCATCACCAGCGATATCATTTGTTTTGTTTGCAACTTCTAGTACAAGTTTTGCACCCATATCCTGAAATTTATCTTCTAACTCAATTTCACGTGCAATTGTAACCCCATCATTTGTAATTAAGGGTGAACCATAACTTTTCTCTAATACAACATTTCGACCTTTCGGGCCTAAAGTAATTTTCACAGTATTCGCTAGGGTATCTATTCCTAGTTTCATTTGATTACGAGCATCTTTTGAAAAATATATAACTTTTGACATACAATTCTCCTATTCAACAATTGCTAAAATATCCTTTGAATCAATTAAGTAATATGTTTTTTGGTCGAACTTAACTTCAGTTGTAGAGTATTGCTTAAAGATTACAATATCGTTTTCTTTAATTCCAAGATCGATAAGCTTTCCATCTTCAACCTTTCCTGGGCCGACCGCAATCACTTTCGCCAAATTCGATTTTTCTTGGCTAGCATCACTTAAAATAATGCCACTCGAAGTTTTCTTTTCTTGTTCAACTTTTTCAAGTAAAACACGATCTAATAATGGTTTTATCATACAGTCCTCCTTTATCTAGCACTCCATCACAATGAGTGCTAACAATTATTATTATAAAAATGTGGTTTAGCTTGTCAAGTATTCAAGTACAAAAATGAATGAAAATATTGATGAACTTTTTTATAATTATTAATATTCAATCTTGATTTAAAACTGGAAATCAGTTACGATTTCTAAGGACAAGGCAGAGTCCAAGGACTGTGCCTTTTATTATCTAAAAAGAGGACAAATAATGGAAAAACTCATCCTTCCGATAGCGAAAACACTCAATATTTCGGTATCACAAGTCAAGAATACATTAGAACTATTAGCTGATGGAAATACAATTCCTTTTATTGCGCGTTATCGTAAAGAAGTGACTAAGGATCTTGATGAGGAACAAATTCGTTATATTGATGAACAATTTCAATACCAAAAGAATCTTGCGAAACGTAAAGAAGATGTTAAACGATTAATTGAAACACAAGGGAAATTAACACCAGAATTATCTGAACAAATCGATGCGTGTGAAACGTTATCTTTAGTGGATGATATTTATCGACCTTACCAACAAAAACGTAAAACACGTGCAACAGATGCGATTGCGAAAGGTTTAAAACCTTTAGCAGAGTGGATTCTTACTTGTCCTACTAGCGGAGATATAAACGAAGAAGCTAATAAGTTTCTTAATGATAAAGTTGAATCGATTGAAGATGCGATTCAAGGCGCAAAAGATATTATTGCGGAAATGGTCAGTGATGAAGCAGATTTACGTAAACGTATCCGTGAGTATATCAATTCAGAAGCGAAAATCATGGTTAAGCTAAAGAAAGATGCGGTAGATGAAGATAAGACTTATCGTGTTTATTACAATTATTCTGAGAAGTGCTCAACCTTAGCGCCTCATCGAATTATGGCAATTAATCGTGGTGAAAGAGAAAAGATTCTAGATGTTTCAATGGATTATAATCGTGAGCGATTCGCAAAATATCAGTACACCATGTTAACGAATGGGAAAGAAACGATTGTTGGGACTTTGATTGATGAAGCGATTCGAGATGGATTAAAGCGATTAGTTTATCCTTCAATTGAGCGTGAAATACGATCTAATTTAACGGATATGGCACAAGAGAAGTCTATTGATGTTTTCTCATCTAATTTAGAGCGATTATTATCACAAGCACCAATGAAAGGATCTATTATCTTAGGACTCGATCCTGCGTATCGTACAGGTTGTAAGTTGGCGGTGATAGATCATACTGGTAAATTACTTCATATTGATGTCATTTTCCCACATCCACCTGTCAATAAAAAAGCAGATGCGACAATTAAATTAATCACATTATTAAAGAAATACAATGTTAATATCATCGCGATTGGAAATGGGACGGCAAGTCGTGAGTCTGAAGCATTTGTGGCTGAAATACTTCGTTTAAACCCAGATATACATGCTCGTTATGCGATTGTGTCTGAAGCAGGTGCTTCAGTTTATAGTGCAGGGGATTTAGCGCGTGAGGAGTTCCCAGATTTGCATGTCGAAGAAAGATCAGCGGTATCCATTGCACGTCGCTTACTGGATCCACTATCTGAACTCATTAAGATAGATCCTAAGAGTATTGGAGTAGGTCAGTACCAACATGATTTAGCTCCAGCACGTTTACAAGAGCGTTTAGACTTCGCCGTTGTGAAATCCGTTAACCGTGTAGGTGCAGATGTGAATACAGCCAGCGAAGAGTTACTAAGACATATTGCGGGCTTGAATAAGAATGTTGCAAAATCCATCGTATCCTTTAGAAATGAGAATGGTTTATTTAAGAGTCGAGCTCAACTCAATAAAGTTAAAGGATTAGGCGCAAAGGCTTACCAACAAGCTGCAGGATTCTTGCGCATACCTGAGGCTAAAGATGAACTAGATTCCACTGGAATCCATCCAGAATCCTATGACTTAGCACGTAGTATTATGCGTGAACTCGGAATCAAATCACTTCATGATGAAAATCGTACTATCGCATTAAGTACCGCAAATCCAGAATCGATAGCGAATCGATTGAATTCAGATATCTATACGGTAAAAGATATCTTAAGTATCTTATTAACTCCATTCAGGGATTATCGTGAACGTTTTGATGGACCATTATTGCATAGTGATATCGTAAAAATTGAAGATTTAAAAGTAGGTATAACACTTGAAGGTACCGTTCGAAATGTGACTGATTTTGGGGCATTTGTCGATATTGGATTAAAGAATGATGGTTTAGTCCATATTTCTAAATTAAGTAAAGATCGTATCTCTTCACCGTATGAAAAAGTTGCGGTAGGGGATATTGTAAGTGTTAAAGTTATAGAGATTGATTTGGAAAGAAATAAAGTTGCCCTAAGTATGTTAGATAATTAAGAAGCGAAAGCTTCTTTTTTATTCAATAAATATTTATTGATAAACGATAAACATATGATAAAATATAGATATTAAAGGAGATTATATGAAACCTAGTTCTACCTTGTTTTTAAGAATTGTAATATTTATTCTAGGATTACCTGTTCTTGCGGCATGTATTTATGTTTATCCCGTTGTAACATTAAGAGGGTCTGAAATATTACCACAATTTGCCTTTATGCGTTACCCTTATCTGGCAATCCTATATATTGCTTCATTTCTATATTTCTTTGCCTTATATCAAGGGTTTAGATTGTTAAATTACATTGATCATAATAATGCGTTTTCAGATTTATCCGTAAATGCGTTAAAGAATATTAAAATAAGTGCACTAAGTATTACATTATTACTTATATCTTTTATGCCAGTTGCCTATACGGTTGGTGATATGGATGATGCGCCAGGGATTATCATATTAGCAGCCGCAATTGTATTTATTCCACTTGTGATATCTGTTTTTGCGGCATTACTTGAAAAACTTCTACATGAAGCGATTCAGATTAAATCAGAAAATGATTTAACGGTGTAGGAGGAATTATGTTAATCATTAATATAGATGTTATGTTGGCAAAACGTAAAATGAGTGTAACAGAGTTGACTGAGAAAGTTGGAATTACGATCGCAAATCTATCAATTTTAAAGAATGGTAAAGCCAAGGCAATTCGTTTTTCTACTTTAGATGCGATTTGTAAAGCGCTCGATTGTCAACCTGGAGATATTTTAGAATATCGTAAGGATGAATAATTCTATTGAATAAATTTAACTATCGATTTAAAATAAACACATTGAGTATCACAGTGTGAGGAGATAACATGAGAATTACAGAAGAAGCACAAGTATTATTAAATGAGTCCATTAAGGCAAACAATGCGGATGCTTTATATGTTCAAATAGAGAATTCATGTTGCGGTGAATCATTATCATTTGCCTTAGCGATGAAAGAAGAAGATGACACCATTATGACGATTGATAATGTACCAGTTATCATAGATTTAGTTGCGCTTAAGCGTGCTGAGGAAGTCACCATTATTGTACAAAATGGGCAGTTATTCGTAGATGACAAAACCGTAGGTCAAGATTCTTGTGGTGGTTGTTCAGGGTGTGGAAGTCATTAATCTAGTTTCTATTGAATAAGGAGTTAAAGCTCCTTTTTTATTGGATAAATTACAAATGCATTAAATATAAATGTTAAAATGATTATAGGGGGAAATTATATGATATTTTTCTTAAATCAAAAAGAAGTATTCATGGGTTATTCGATGAAAGAATTTAGTGATGTAAGATTTAAACTTTCATCAAGTGGAATTAAGTATAAAGTAAAAACAGTAAACCAAAGTAGTTCAACAATGATGGGATCATATAGAGCCAGAAGTGGTAGTTATGGTTTAAATCAAGCTTATAATTACATATATTATGTTTATGTTCATAAGATGGATTACGAAAAAGCGTTATCAATTATTAAATCCTAATAAAGGGGAATATATGTCACAACAACGGAATGAGAATATTCCAATTATTGACAAAATAGGATATGGAATAGGTAATTTAAGTGTCGGAGTCGCAATGCAAGTTGTAGGCACTTATCTTGTCTTCTTTTCTACTGTTATTCTTGGAATACCTGGTTATCTAGTTGGGTTAGCCGTAGGATTTAGTGTGTTTTGGGATGCGATTACAGATCCTGTAATGGGATATATATCAGATATAACAAAATCAAAACGATTTGGTCGAAGACATTTGTATTTAATTATAGGATCACTTGGGGTGGCCGTTACATTAACTTTAATGTGGATTATTCCATCTAGTTTGAATACGAATATAAAATTTATCTTATTGTTTATAGATATCATCTTATTCAAAACATTTATTACCATTTATGTCACACCTTATACAGCGCTTGGGGCAGAATTATCCAGTGATTATCATGAAAGAACATCCATTCAAAGTATTAAAACAATCTTCTTTTTACTAGGATTAGCTTTTGTGTCTGTTGCTGGATTATATCTATTCTTTCAACCAACGATAGAATATCCACATGGACAATTAAATCCAGATTCATATCGTAATATTGGATATACATCTGCCATTATTGTATTAATCACATCCTTTATCTGTTTATGGAATACAAAAAAATATATTCCAAAATTAAATCGAATTCAAAGTATAGAGAATAAAGGAAATAATATAAATTTATTTATCGATTCTTTAAAAAGTACCATCAAAAATAAAGCGTTTAGAGCTGTTGCATTGTGTTACTTATTTAATAATTTAGCATCCGCTTTTTTAAGCAATATAGGACTCCATGTTTTTACCTATACCTTTGTTTTATCTAGTCAACAGATTGCATTAATTTTAGGACTACAATTTCTTATGAGTATTATCTCTCAACCCATTTGGATGATAATTGCGTCAAAATATGATAAGAAACCAAGTATGATATTTGGTTTAATCATAAGTTTTATCGCAGGGATACTATTCTTGTTACTTGTATTATTTAGAACGAGTGTTTTATCAAATATTTTCTATTTTATTCCATATGCGCTTGTGGCTGGATTTGGGACTGGGGCATTGTTTACCTTACCATTATCCATGGTTGCGGATACGATTGATTATGATGAATTAAATAGAGGGTATCGATTTGAAGGTTTTTACTTTGGCTGTTTAACGTTGTACTATAAAATGTCACAAGCTATTGCGATTTTCTTTATTGGAATTTTACTTGATTTAATTCGATTTGATTCATCTTTGACATTTCAATCTAATTTCACTTTAATAAGTTTAGGTCTGATCCTATCATTTGGGACAATGATTAGTTTTATATTATCTTATCTAAGTTTACGAATGTATGATTTAAACAAAGAAAGGGTTATTGAAATACAACAGAAAATCGTAAAAATGAATTCAAAATAAATGTAAATTTTGTATAATAAAGCGTAAGAGGTGGGAAAATGGCACAAAAATATTGTAGTAATTGTGGTTCTGAATTAAGAGAAGGATCTGTATTTTGTTCAAACTGTGGGACATCTATTGATAAACCAGTTGTACGCAATCGTGAGATTAGAGGGATATTTGACTACTATAAAGATGCGTTGAGAAAGTATGCAGATTTCAGTGGTAGAGCATCCGTTCGTGAATATTGGATGTTTGTGGTTGGGAATTTGATTATTGGATTTGTCGGTGGTTTAGGTGCTTTGATTCTAGCGTTCATTATCGGTTTAGGTACGGATATCTATGGACTCGGGGTTTTATTCTATGTGTTAGTGGTTGGAGGCTATGGACTGTATATTATTATTCCAAGTGTTTCGATTTCAGTTAGACGATTACATGATCAAGATAAATCAGGCGCATTTTATTTCTTAACATTTATTCCATATGTTGGTCCTATAGTGATTCTTGTATTTATGTGTCTACAAGGTAATACTGGATCAAATCAATATGGAGAACCTTCAGAATAATATTGAGCATTAATATATCAATAATCATTTTATTTGATAAAATGAGTCTATGTTAAAAGACTTATATCTAGAAATAAAAAGTTTTATTACAGGTCAAACAATTGATGCGATAATACCATCGATTGTTTTTGTTAGTTTAAACTCGATATTTGGACTAAATAGTGCGTTTATTGGATCGACTTTATTTTCTGTTGGGATTATCGTTTTACGAATAATTCAAAAGAAAAAAATCAACTATTCTTTAGTTGGTTTAGGAATGGTCATACTCGCAAGTGGTTTATCACTTCTTACATCTAATCCTAATACATACTTTCTACCAGATTTAATCACTAATATACTTATCGTAATTGGTATCGTTATTTCATTATTTATAAATAAACCATTTGCGGCTTATGCAAGTCATTTAACGCGAAATTGGCCATTGAACTGGTATTTTAGAAATGATATTAAACCTGCATATTTAGAGGTCAGTTTAATTTGGTTATTTTTCTTCTCTATGAAATCTATTATACAGTTACTTATTTTATTTCAACCTAGTATTAATTCAGGAATAATTAATTTATTATTAGGATTCCCATTTACATTGATTGTAATGAGTATCAGTTATATTTATGGAATTATTCGATTAAAACAATTAAAAGGTCCAAGTGTAGAAGAATTTAAGTTAAATAAAGAAAGTCCTTATAAAGGACAAACTAAAGGATTTTAGACCTAGCAATGCTAGGTTTTAAAAAACTTAACAAATAATTCATTTACTTAACTAGTTTAAGAGGTTTACAATAGTAACCGGATAAGAAGAGATAGAAATATGCGAAAAATACTAGAATTTATTGATGTAAAAAAAGAATATCAAATTGGTGAAATAAAGATACAAGCACTTAAGGGTGTTGATTTTGAGATAAATGAAGGGGAGTTTGTGGTTATTTTAGGCGCATCGGGTGCTGGGAAATCGACGATCCTAAATTTATTAGGTGGCATGGATCGTGCTACTTCTGGCAATATAATTGTGGAAGATACAAATATTGAGAAATACAATGACAAAGAACTTACGAACTATCGCAGAAATAAAGTTGGATTTGTGTTTCAATTCTATAATCTGATAAATAATCTTACAGCACTAGAGAATGTAGAATTTGCGTCATCCATCAAGAAAGATAGTTTAGATCCAAAAGAAATAATTGAGAAAGTTGGATTAAGTCATCGAACTCAGAACTTCCCAACTCAATTATCCGGTGGTGAACAACAACGTGTTGCGATAGCACGTGCAATTGCGAAAAATCCATTATTACTTTTATGTGATGAACCTACTGGTGCTTTAGATGATGTGACAGGTAGAAGCATCTTAAGTTTGCTCGATGATCTAAATCGTGATTTTAATAAAACAATTATATTAATTACACATAATGCTCAGATTGCGGAGATGGCTGACAAAGTCATACATGTTCGAAATGGAATTATTGATTCAATTGTTAAGCCTGAGAGTCGAAAACGTGTTACGGAGATTGACTGGCAATGAAGTATTTAATTAAGCGTACTTTAAGAATAATTGGACATACATTAACTCAATTCTTGGCCATTATTCTTATTATCGCAATAGGTAGTGGAATATTTACAGGATTAATTGGGACAATTCAAATTTTAGATACATGGATTGATGATTATTACACAACGAATCAACTTGCGAATGCTTGGTTATATGTCGATGGTTATTCAAGTGAAGAGATTAATGATTTAAATCTAAAATATCCTGATATTGAACTTGAAGGTCGTACTATGTTTAAGACGGATGCGGTTTTAAATGGGCAATCTGTAAATTATGTTTTCTTAAGTCAAACAAAAATTAATCAGGTTCAATTAATTAAAGGGCAATTGGATATTAGTAATAATGAAGTTCTAGTCGATGAAAGTTTTGCGTTAGAAAACAATTTAGACGTTGGGTCTACTTTTACATTTAAATTAAATAAGACATTTGAATTTAAAGTCGTTGGACTATTTCAAAGTCCAGAGTTTAGTTACAAGTCAAAAGATAATTCAGATGGGGCAAGCAATAAAGCAGGTGTAGGTGTTATTTATACCTCTTCTTCCAATATCATTGAAATGCTTAAGCAACAAACAGAGTATTTGGATGCTCAAAAAGAAATTGAAGAAAAGTTGTTAGAAGCGCAATTGGAGTTAGATGATGCGTATAAAACACTCATAAAAGAACAAAAGAATTTTATACAAGAAAAGAATGATGTATATGCAGAATTAAATCAAAATGAGAAAGATTTAGAAGAAAAGAAAAGTGAATTATATGTTAAGCAAATAGAGTTAAATTCGAACTTAAAGAGTGTTGAAGATGGTTTAGTTCAAGTTAATCAAGGGATATTACAAATTGAATCGAATTTCAATCCAAATATTAATACAATAAAACAAACGCTTGAAACCTTATACGCTAATCCAGGATTACCGACCCAAGAAGAATGGGATGCGAGTGTTCAAGCACTTGAAGCGCAATTAATTCTACTGGAAACACAAAGAGATAGTTTATTAAATCCACTTTATGCACAAAGAACTCAATTAATAGATGCGGAGTCTCAAATTAAAAGAGGGATTGTGCTTGTTAATGATGGATTAATCCAAATCGAAGATGGATTTAAAAAGATTGAAGAAGGAAGACTAACAGCCGATAAAGAATTTAAAAAAGCTGAGCGATTATTAAAAGATGGATTTATAGAATATCAAGAAGGATTAGACGAGTTTAACGATGAAAAGATAGACGCTTATCAAAAATTAGATGATTCGGTTAATCAATATTATGAAATATTAATTTCGGGAACGAATACAGAATTATTAGAAGAAGAAGTTAAAAATGATGATCGATTTATCTATTGGATTAATCGTGCCACATACCCTGGGAATGCGATGTTAGAAAATATATTAACTCCAATCAAGGTTATGACACTTATTTTTCCAGCTTTATTCTTTGTGGTAGCGGCTGTACTCATATTAATCACTATGGCTAAAATGGTTGAACACGATCGAACACAAGTTGCGATCATGAAAGCACTTGGATTATCAAAGCGAACCATTACACTGAGTTATTTATTTTATGGATGGTGTGCCGCAATAAGTGGATCTTTAATCTTTGGATATTTTGGGAATTGGTTAATTCCAACTGTATTATTAAATATATTCACAACACGATTTAGTATTCCAAAGATTGAAATCGTTTATTATCATGAGTTAAGCTTTTATGCGATTATACTTTCATTGTTTTTTGCGAGTATCGCAATACTATTAGCGCTTCGATCTGTTTTAAAGGAAACTCCTTCGCAAGGACTAAGACCTAAACCCCCAAAGAATGCTAGACGTTCATTCTTAGAACTAAATCAATGGTTCTGGACAAAATTGAGTTATGCGAATAAGTTGATGATACGTAATTTGAGTGTAGGACGTATTAAAATCCTTTTAAGTTCAATAGGTGTTATAGGGGCAATCGCATTATTAATTATTGGAATATCGTTAAGAAACTCGGCTAATCTCACCATACAAAATACAGTGGGTTCGTTTGAATTTGATGCAAGTATACAAACAGTTGATGAGATATCATTTACAGATGAACTTGTACTTCCAGTTACTATGCTAGAAGTTGAACCATATAAACAAATTAGTGCTGATTATAAAGATCAAATTATCCAATTAAATGCGTTAAAGAATAATCAAAAGTTACTATCAATAAGAGATAGAGATAATCAATTAATCATTATCAAATCGAATACAGTAATTATTCCTCAGAGTTTCGCCATCTTAAATAATCTCAATATTGGAGATGATTTAATGTTTACCTATGAGGAAAAAGAATATACATTTGAAATTACGGATATTAATAATCAGTATTTAGGTAAAACAATTTTCATAAGTGTTGATCGCTTAGATGCACTTAACGTAGAAAAAACAACCAACCGTTTCTATATAAAGACACAGAATGAATTTACTGATTTCACAAAGGAAGAACTCATTTTAGATGAAATGATTGAATCAGTTGATTCAAAAGTAAATATTATTAATAAATCGAATGAAATGTTATCGATGTTAAATCAAGTTATTCTGATTATTCTAATTGCGTCATTTGCCTTAACCTCAACCGTTATCTATAATCTTGCGTCAATTAATATTGTAGAGAGGGAAAGAGAGATTGCGACACTTAGAGTACTTGGGTATACACATCGTGAAGTCAAACGACTTATTAATACTGAGAATTATGTATTATTAACTCTGGGGTCGATCTTTGGAGTTCCTGTTGGAATATTCCTATCCCAATGGATTTCTCATATGGTTTCGACTAAAGAATTCTATATGCCAGATGTGATTGAAATAAATGGATTAATCTTTTCAGTCAGTATTGCGTTTGTGATCACATTTATCACAAACCTTATCTTAGAAATCAAGATTCGAAGAATACAACTTGTCGAATCGTTAAAAGCTGTAGAATAACAAAAAAGGTTCATTGAACCTTTTTCTATGCAAATTGCGCCATGTATAAATGATAATAATGTCCTTTTTTAGCCATTAAATCATGGTGGTTTCCTTGTTCAACTACATTACCATCATGGACAACACAGATGATATCCGCATTGATGATTGTGCTTAATCGATGCGCAATGACGAAACACGTCTTATTTTGCATGAGCTTTATCATAGCGGATTGAATTCGTTTCTCTGTGAGTGTATCTACATTTGATGTCGCTTCATCTAAGATGATCATCGGTTTATTCGCTAACATCGCTCGTGCTATGGTGATTAGTTGTCTCTGACCTTTAGATATATTCACTCCATCATCACTTATTAACGTATCATATCCATTTTTTGTTCGTTCTATAAAATTATGAATATGAACTTCTTTTGCGATACGAATCACATCTTCTTTTGTCGCATGTTCATTTCCATAGATTAAGTTATCATAAATTGAACCATGGAATAACCAAGAGTCTTGTAAAACCATTGAGAATGTAGAACGTAACTCTTCTTGACTTAATTGTGCAATATCAACATTATCAATGAGTATTCTTCCAGAATCAGGTGAGTAAAATCGCATAATTAGGTTAATTAGAGTTGTTTTACCTGCACCTGTTGGACCAACAATCGCAACTAAACTTCCTGGTTTTATATTTAAATTCACATCCTTTAAAACAGGTTTATTCGGTAAATATCCAAAAGATACATTCTCGAATTGAACATGTCCTTGGATGGGTTTATTTAGTATTAATGGATTCTCTACAATCTTTTCTATCGGTTCATCTAATACTCTAAATACTCTTTCAGCCGCCGCAAGGGTTGATTGAAGCTCCGCAATCATATTAGCGGATTCACTAATTGGGCCAGAAAATTTACGAGAGTAAAGTAAGAAGGATGAGATATTTCCAATCGTAATCATATTGAAAAGAAATAATATAGAACCAAATACAGAAATAAGTGTAAGAGAAATATTATTGATAAAACCAACTGTAGGACCAACTATACTGCCATAATAATCAGCTTTGTAATAGGCTTCTGATGCATCATAATTCTTTTCTTTAAAGTTAGAAAACATCGTATCTTGTTGGGAATATGCTTTTATAGTTTTAAGTCCTGAAATTGTTTCTTCTACATATCCATTCATATCGCCTAATTTTCGAGATCGTTCTCTAAATAGAGGTCGAGTTCTCTTAGTTAAGAATCGAGTAGTAAGAATAGATAGAGGAATAGTAATAAAGAATACCGTAAGAAGGGGAAGTGATATCCACAACATCATAAAGAATGCCCCTACAACCACAATCATGGATCCAAATAATTGAACTAAATCAGACGATAAGGATGTGTTTATGGTGTCTATATCATAGGATATACGACTTAACATATCACCAATTTGATGCTTATCAAAGTAACTAACAGGCAAATCTAAGAATTTATTGAATAAATCTTGGCGCATTCTTACAACGATTTTTTGGCTTATGTATATCATTAAACTTGATAATGCATACATGAGTATTGAAGAAATTATATATAAGACAAGCATCCAAAATACATAAAATAATACATTTTCCCAAGCATTTGGATCTTGGTTTACAGAAATAATATCAATGACATTCCCCGTTAGTTTAGGGCCCAATAACTGTAAGCCATTTGCGCTTAGAGTTAAAATAATTGCACAAATAAACAACCATTTCACTTCAGTCACATAAGTAAACAACTTAGTTAAAGTTTTCTTTGAATCCTGAGGTTTTTCAATGACCGATGGGCTAATTGATTTACGTGTCATTTTAAACTCCTCCTAACTGTAATTCGATTAATTCTTGATAATATAAGCAATTTTCTGATAACTCTTTATGAGTGCCTAAGCCAACCATTTTGCCATCCTCTATTACGAGAATAAGATCCGCATTCAATACAGTACTAATGCGTTGCGTTATCAGAATAGTAGTAGAATTAATGTGTTGTTTAATCGCAGATCTCAACTCTGCGTCTGTTTTATAATCAAGAGCGCTAGATGCGTCATCTAGAATAATGATTTCAGGATGCATCGCAAGTGCTCTCGCAATTAACATACGTTGTTTCTGACCACCTGAGAAATTGGCGCCTTGTCGTAACACTCTTTCATCGTATTTATCACTTAATTGTTCCACAAATGATCGTGCTTGTGCTAAATTTGCCGCATCCATTATGGATTCAATATCCATTTCACGACCAAATTGAATATTCTCTTTTACGCTGAATGAAAATAATACATCTTGTTGGAAAACAACCCCAAACTTACGTCTAAGTTCATTGACATCATAACTACGAATATCTTGACCATCGATTAGAATTTCTCCACTATCAATCTCATAAAAACGCAAGAGTAGTTGTGCAATGGTTGATTTACCTGAACCCGTACTCCCAATAATTCCGAATGTACTATATCGTTTAATTTTGAATGATAACTGATCAATATCATTTTTTGATTGATTGTATGAGAAGTTAACGTTTTTAAATTCGATATGGTTTTCACTTTCTTTGTTTGTTTTTTCAATGAAAACTAATGTATCATCTTTTTCAAGAACTTCAATAATTCGATTAGCGCTTGCATTCGCTCTAGAGAAAAGTAAGAAAATACGATTAATCGCAAGAAACGAGTTTAGAATTAATCCAAAATAAGATAAAAACGCAATAATAGACCCACTCTTACTAAGCCCTTCAATTACTCTATACGCACCAATATAAACAATTAACACTAAACCAAGATTAAGAATTAGATTCATTAAAGGATTGAGAGAGGCGATAATATAACCTGCTGTTTTTTCACGTTTTGATACATCTTCGTTTACTTTCTCAAATTTATCTTTTTCAAATGATTCTTTAGCAAGGGCTTTGATGACTCGTATTCCTGTAATATTTTCTCTTACAACACGAATGAGTTGGTCTAATGAACTTTGTAAGCGATCATAAAAAGGGATACTCACTTTTGAGATATATAAAACTACAATCATAATGACTGGTAATAATCCAATTAAGACAAACGCTAAGAATGGGTCAATAAATAACATCATCACGATACTACCCAATAAAAGGATAGGAGCACGAATCCCAATTCTTTGAATGACATTGAACATCCGATAAATATGATAGGTATCACTTGTCATACGTGATATAAGGGAAGGTATGGTAAATTGATCCACACTACGATTAGAGAAACTCATTATTTTCGCATAAGTATCATTTCTCAAGTTTTCAATCGCATCCGATGAAATTCGCGCTGCCAATCGATTCGCTGTTATGTTTCCATAGAGGGCTAAGATTGAACTGATTAACATATAGAAACCATATAAGAACACCATCGAACTATTCTTGGTTAGAATAATTGTATCAATCACATACGCTAATAACCAAGGTAAGAATAATTCCATAATAGTTGCGGCACTCTTTACACTTAATCCAAAGAATATTTTTCGTGAAAAAGGTTTTAGATATTTCAATATTTTCTTCATATTTTTTTCTCGATTTCTAATAATTCTTCAGCTCGAATTTTTAATTTTTCTAAAAAAGACATCAAAATAGTAATCTCATCCTCATTGAAGTCTTGTAATAAATGATTACGTTGATTCTTGAAAATAGTTGAAATGACCTTTGTTAATTGTGTTCCCTTATCCGTTGGATAGAGTAAATTTAAACGTAAATCATTGGGATCTTGAATACGTGTTATGTATCCTAAGTCACTTAGATTCATAAGACCTCTAGCCACATTACTTTTATCAATGTGCATGGTCTTAGTGAGTTCTTCTTGTGAAATACCAGGATGTCGATTGATTTCTAATAGATAATTAGCTTGATAGCCTTTAAGTCCATATTCTTTGAATACTTCATTACGATATAGAATATTCGATCGTTCGATTATACTAATTGTTTTATTGATTGGTATCATAGGTCTCCATTCGTTGCGTGCGCAACTATTATATCAAAGTTTAAAATGATTTGACATAGTATTTTAGATGATAAATGATAAAATTAAGAAGAGGTAACACAAATGATTAAAATAGGAATATTAGGATGTGGTAAAATAGCCCATCGTTTTGTGAAAGGTGCTTTTGAGACGAGTAATACAAGTGTTGTGGCTTGTGCAGCCCGTGATATAGAACGAGCACACGAGTTTGCGAATTTGTATCAAATCAAATCGGTGTATGGTGATTATGAATCATTAGTAAAAGATCCTGAAGTACAAGCTATTTATGTCGCAACTCCTCCATTTATGCATGAAGAACATATTCGATTATGTTTAAATCATGGTAAACATGTGATTTCAGAGAAACCTTTTGTGTCTAATTCGAGTGTTGTAAGAGAACTATTTAATTTAGCTAAATCTAAGAGTTTAGTTCTTATGGAAGCCAATAAAACAGTTTTTACACCTACCTTGGTCGACATTAAACGTAAACTGGAAGAGAATGTGATTGGTGAAGTACTATATGCGGAAGGTTCATATACCTATCGATTTCCAACCAATGAACATTGGGTATTTGATAAGGATAAAATGGGAGGTGGGATGTTTGATGTAGGAGTTTACCCATTAACAGTTGCGCTTTATCTTTTTGGATTAGAAGTAAAACAAATGAAAAAGATGAAGATTATCAATTCAAAAGGATCAGATGATTTGACACATATGTTAATCCAATACTCAAATCAACGATTAGTAAGCGTTAAAGGTGGAATAGGGATAGAAACAGATAATCATTTTACCTTATATGGAACTGAAGGTAAGATACGTTGTCCACGTTTCTCAAAGAGTAATTACTATATAATTGAACGTTATGGCTCACCTGAAGAAGTCATTAAGTTTGAATTTAATAGTGAGTTTGCGTTTGAAATTGAACATTTCTCAAAGTGTATTGAAGAAGGATTAATGGAAAGTCCAGTCATGTCAGAAGCGATGTCAATCGCTATTGTGGATTTAATCAATAAGGAGTCGTATGAATAAATATACAAAGATAGTCGATTCTAAGAACTGTTTAATAATAGATGATATACGTATAGAAGGGAATTATGTATTTGGAGAAGCGATTGATCGTTTAGCGAAATTCGAATCATTTTATGAAGAGATTGAAAAGAATCAAATTCAATTATCGAATCAACTGGATGAGTTAAGAAATGAAGGAAAAGATAAGACAGTTGAATTCAAAGAACTTTTCACAAAAAAATTAGTCAATAATAATGTAATGGCGTTCTTACGTTATCATGGTTTAGCCCCAAAAAAATAGGAGGATTTATGTTACATCTACATGTTCTGTATACGGTTGTTGAAAATCGAAGAGATGAGTTCTATGAATTGATTAATGAGTTAGGTATTGCCCAAAAATCAAGAGATGAAGAAGATAATATAAAATATGATTATTACATTCCTTATGGTACAGAGAATCAAATTTTCTTACTTGAAATATGGAAAACTAAAGAGGGATTTGAAGCGCATAAAAGGACTGAACATTTCCTGAAACTTCAAGAATTAAAAGAAGATTATATTGAAGGTGCTAAACTCGATATATTTGAAATACTTTGAAACACTGTTTCATAAAAATGTTTTAATAATGATTAAATGCTTTAATTTTAGAGTGCTATACTAAAATTAACACTTAAGGAGGATTTATGCTCGATAAGAATTTTTTATGGGGTGGCGCAACTGCTGCTAACCAATGTGAAGGTGGATATAATGAAGGTGGTAGAGGTTTAGCTAACGTGGATGTGACTCCACATGGTAAAGATCGTTACCCTGTATTAGCTGGTAAAATGAAAATGCTTGAATTGGATGATGAACATTATTATCCAGCTCTAAAATCAATTGACATGTATCATCATTTCCGTGAAGATATTAAATTGTTTGGAGAAATGGGTTTTAAGACATATCGTTTATCCATTGGATGGACTCGTATTTTTCCAAAAGGGGATGAGTTGGAACCCAATGAGGAAGGTTTGAAGTTCTATGAAGAATTATTCAAAGAATGCCACAAATATGGTATTGAACCACTCGTTACTATTACTCACTTTGATTGTCCAATTCACTTAATTAAAGAGTATGGTGGTTGGAGAAATCGTAAACTAATTGAATTCTATCAACGTTTAGTTACGGTTCTATTTAATCGTTATAAAGGTTTAGTTAAATACTGGTTAACGTTTAATGAAATTAACATGATTCTACATGCGCCATTTATCGGTGGTGGAATTGTGTTTGAAGAAGGGGATAACGAAGCACAAATTAAATTTACTGCAGCACATAACCAACTTGTCGCAAGTGCTTATGCGACTAAGATTGCGCATGAAATTGATCCAAATAATAAAGTAGGATGTATGTTAGCGGCTGGGAATTATTATCCATATACATGTCATCCTGAGGATGTGTTTAAGGCAATGAATTTAGATCGTGAGAACTATTTCTTTATCGATGTTCAATCGCGTGGTGAATATCCAAAGTATGCATTAAAACAATTAGAACGTGAAAAGATTGATGTGGGAATGACTGAAGAAGATAAGAAAGTACTTAAAGAAAATACAGTTGATTTTATCTCATTTAGTTACTACTCAAGTCGTACTGCAAGTGCAGATCCTGAAGTAAATAAGACTACTGCTGGAAATATCTTTGCGAGTATCAAAAACCCATATCTAAAAGCAAGTGAATGGGGTTGGCAAATTGATCCACTTGGATTAAGAATCACGATGAATATGTTATATGATCGTTACCAAAAACCATTGTTTATTGTTGAAAATGGATTAGGTGCGAAAGATGTATTAACTGAAAATGGTGAAGTCATCGATGATTATCGTATTGATTATCTAAGAGCTCACATTAAATCATTTATGGATGCCGTGGAATTAGATGGAATCGAACTTTGGGGGTATACACCTTGGGGTTGTATCGATCTTGTATCTGCTGGTACAGGTGAAATGAGTAAACGTTATGGTTTCATTTATGTGGATCGTGATGATGCGGGAAATGGTTCACTCAAACGTTCAAAGAAGAAATCATTTACATGGTATAAGAATGTTATTTCATCTAATGGTGAAAATCTATAATTAACAAGCTGTCTCAAAAGACAGCTTTCATTCGAAGTTAAATTAATTGACATGTCAACTAACTGTTTCTATAATGGTTTACATGTCAAAAGAAAATAAAATGATTCAAACAAATGTGGGTCGATTAATATCGATTCTATATCGTCACGCACAGATGTTTCATAATCAACAATTAAAGGATATTAATATTAGTTCTAGTGAGTTTCCATTTCTATTGTATTTAAATTCAATTGATGGTGTTACTCAGGAAACATTTGCACAATTTTATGGAATGGATAAAGCAGCAGTAACCCGTACGATTCAATCTTTAGAAGAAAAAGGTTTTGTTTATCGTGCTAAGAATAAAGAAGATTTAAGGTGTAATCATATTTATTTAACCGAACAAGCAAAACATATTCTTCCAGAGTTAAAAATGAGAGTAGATCGTTGGAGTTCTTATTTAAAAGAAGGCTTAGATGAAAAAGAAGTAGAGATTGTGATTAATGTTTTAAATAGAATGGTTGAAAAAGTAGAGAATAACAGAAATGGAGAATTAAAGTAATGGTATATCATAATCCTTTAGGAGAAGAAAAGATTAGTAAATTATTAATAAAGTTTTCAGTTCCAGCAATTGTAGGTATGTTGGTAAATGCTCTTTATAATATTGTGGATCGTATTTATATAGGAAATGCGGTTGATTTAGGTAAGAATGGTTTAGCTGGTATTACCATTGGTTTCCCACTCATGTTAATAATGTTAGCCATAGGTGTTTTATTCGGTGTCGGTGGTGCAACCTTATTTTCGATTCGTTTAGGTCAGAAGCGAGAAGAAGAAGCGGAACATGTATTAGGTAATTCATTTATTCTTATGGTTATTGCAGGTATTATTTACATGATTTTAGGTCAAATCTTCTTAGAGCCATTACTTAAATTATTTGGTGCAAGTGAAGTGGTGCTACCTTTCTCTATTGAATATATGCGCATTATTTTCTTTGGTTCAACATTTCAAATACTAAGCATGGGTTTAAATCACTTTATACGTGCTGATGGAAGCCCAAAAATTGCGATGATGACCATGTTTATTGGGGCTGGTATTAATATCGTATTAGATCCAGTATTTATCTTTGGATTTAATATGGGGATGGCTGGTGCAGCGCTTGCGACCATTATTGCGCAAGGCGTATCTGCGGCTTGGGTTGTACTTCACTTCTTAGGTAAACACAGTAAGGCAAAATTAAGAGTTAAGAACTTAATTCTTGATTCGAAAATTGTAAATAAAATAGTATCTCTTGGAATGCCAGGTTTCTTATTACAACTTGCAAGTTCTTTACTAAATACTTTATTAAATCGTAATCTATTCATTTATGGTGGTGATATTGCGGTATCTGGTATGGGTATTATCAATAGTATTCAAACACTAATGTTAATGCCAATCATTGGTTTAAACCAAGGTGTACAACCAATCATTAGTTTTAACTTTGGCGCAAAGAAATTTGAACGAGTCAAAGAAGCTGTTAAATTAGGGATAAGTACAGCGACAGTCATTGTTGTAATTGGATTCTTAATGACTCGATTAATCCCTACGGTCCTCGTTTCCATGTTTAATCGTGAAGCAGATTTACTGGCGTTTGGTACGATGGCAATTAGTTCTTGGTTCTTAATGATGCCGGTTGTTGGTTTCCAAATTATTGCGGCTAATTTCTTCCAAGCAATTGGACGTTCAAAATCCGCAATGTTTCTAACTTTAACCCGTCAAATTATATTTTTAATTCCTGCCGTTATTATCTTCCCGCAAATTTGGGGAGTTGAAGGATTACTATATGCGGCTCCATTTGCGGATTTATTAGCGGCTATCTTGACAGGGTATTTCTTTATAAAAGTATTAAAGGATTTAACTCATTTAAGTGTTCAAGCTCAAGAAAATCCAATCGCGGCTGAGAGTTTATTAGAAATCTAAGTATTATTTAGGCAAAATATTCTTTTGAATGATATAGTTATATTTGTGATGAGGGACAAAATGAAAAAAATGATTCTGACGTTCTTGTTTATTTCACTCAATATCGTGATAACAGGAATTGGCGCAAGTTTAGGAATTAAAGCAGCTGTAGGTGTCGGCGCATGGGATGCACTATCTCAAAGTGTATCAACTGTAATTGGTATCAAGATTGGCACATTCTCAATGTTGTTAAACATTAGTTGTGTTGTGGTTCAGTTTCTAATGTTAGGAAAAAGATTTAAACCAATCGCATTATTACAAGTGTTTGTCGCAATTTTATTAGGTTATGTTGTGAACTATATGTATTACACCATTTATGCAAATCTTGTGATTGAAGCATATTGGATCAATTTAACACTTTATGTACTTTCTGTATTGATTATTGTGATTGGTGTTGCGAATATTACGGCTATGAATTTTATCAGTTTCCCATTAGAAGGAGCTTGTTTAGTAATATCAGATCGATTTAAATTGAATTTTGGAAAAGTAAGACAGTGGGTTGATATCATTTCAATTATTATCGCTTTAGCTGTCGCATTTATTTTCCAAGATAACATAACAGTTCGAGAAGGAACTTTTATAGGTATGTTAATGTTTGGACCACTTCTTGATCGTATTATACATTTCGTAAGACCGAGACTTGAGAAGTTTGGACTTGTATACAATCAATAACTCGTAAGAGTTATTTTCTTTTTAATAATGAATATATTTAAAGATGACAATATTACGATTGAATTCTTTTGTAATAAATTGTAAAATCATACTTGCAATGCAAGACTGAATATAATTAATGGAGAAGGTTAAATATGGATTTTAACTTGAAGTGCATAGATGAACAATCACTTACAACTCTAAATCAAACGATTCCTTTTCCTGTACTTATTTTTAATCAGGATGGTCCATTGTATTTTGATAAAAAAGTTGAATTAATGTTTTGTAGTGAGAACTATAATATTTCTTATGTTGATATTTACCATTCATTTCATGATGCTTATAAACCTAAAAGAGTTGAACTTATTTTACTCAATCCAAAGTTAGAAAAAATTTGGCTTAGTACAATAGGTGAGTTAGTTGAATATCAAGGTAAAACAGCAGTTATCGTATACATCATTGAAAAAATAGATAAGATTTTGAATGATGGAGAAATTTTACGATTATCCAAGTTAAGACAATATATGTTGGAAATCAACCAGTCCATTGTAAATGTGACTGACTTGAATCGAACATTTTATCTTATTTTGTCGAATGCATTAAAAGCATTAGAAAACGCATCATTAGGTTCAATCTTTATAAAAAATAATGATGTTTTTGAAGTAGTATCTTATATTGGTTTTGATAAGAGTATTGAAGAATTTAAACTGCCTGTTGTGGATTCGTTCTTATACCGTAATACAGATGGTAAGATGGATCGGATTTCAAATATAAAGAAAATTGAAATGAATGATCAGTTTTATCCTGTAAAGACATATGCAGGGGATGAAGTTTATATTAAGTCTGAGATTAGTGCGCCTATTTATATCAATGGTGAAATGTATGGAATAATTAATCTTGATTCGTTAAATGAGAATGCGTTTGATGAGAATGATTATGCATCGATGGAATTTATTAGTACGAATGTACAGATTGCTATATCGAATCAATTGTCATATATAGAGAAATCTCGACTAGCGATGTTTGATCCACTTACAAAACTCTATAATCGTCATTACTTTGAGGAGCAATTCCTTGTTTATAAACGTCGTGCAAGTCGTTATGAAGAAGAATTTCATTTAGTTTTGTTTGATGTGGATGATTTGAAAATCGTGAATGATCTATATGGACATAATGTTGGTGATTTAGTTATTAAACGAATAGCAACTGAAATTCAGTCGTATACACGTAACAGTGATGTGATTGCTCGATATGGTGGGGATGAGTTTATTGGATTGTTTATTGGTTCAAGTTTCGATGATTTACATCGCAAAATTCAACAGATTGAGTTGGAAATAAATAAAAACCCAATGTCAATTAATGGCAATACAGTTTACTCTAACTTTAGTTTTGGAATAGCGACATTTCCAATTGATGGTGAGAGTTTAGGTGAGCTTTTAGAAGTTGCGGATAAACGTATGTACGAGGATAAAGAGAATAAGAATAGTAATGTTTAGAGTCTAGTTAATACTAGACTTTTATTTTTATGTTTAGTTTGGCAATTTTTTGAATTCTCTGAATAAAATCTAGTGTATAATGACATTTATGAATAAGGAGTTTATGATGAAAAAAATAGCGATATTAACAGATTCAGGGAGTGGGATTAGTCAAAAAGAGGCTAATGAACTTGGAATGTTTGTACTTCCATTACTTGTGATGGTAGATGGTAAAACATATCAAGACGGGGTTGAAATTCAGTTAAATGAGCTTTATACCATGTTAGAAGAAAAGAAACATCCAAAGACTTCAACACCTTTATATCAAAGTATTGAAAATATTTTAGTTAAAATAAAGAATTTAGGATATACAGATGTTATCGCACTTCCACTAACATCAGGGTTATCCAGTACGTTTCAATCCATCACGATTGCGGCTCAAGAAGCAAATATCAATTTACACTTAGTAGATGTTTATAGTACATGTATGATTCAGAATCATTGTGCTCGTTTAGCTCAAAAATACGTAAATCAGAATAAAGAAGCGGAATTTATTGTGAATGAGTTAAATCGAGTTATTGAGTTATCAAATACAATTATTCTTCCAAATGATTTAGATTATTTGAAACAAGGTGGACGCTTAACTCCACTTGCCGCATCTCTTGCGAATATGTTTAAGATTCGTCCTGTTTTACAGTTAAATCAATCTGTTTTAGGTAAGATTGATGTGTTAAACAAAGTAAGAACCGATCGTAAAGCTCTTGAGTTAGCGATTGATACTTTAGATCAAACATTCAAAGGTAAGAAAGTTAGAATATATATTATTCATAGCGCTGCGGATGAACGTTGCGAAATGGCGAAAGAGCTATTAATGTCTAAAGGATATTCAGAATCAAGTATATCGATTCATGCGATTGCGGCTGTTATAGCGTCACATACAGGATTGGATTGTTTAGGCATTCAGTTTATTGTGGAGGACTAAGATGGCTGTCGTTCATCTTATTGGTGATTATCCAATTCATCAAACAATTCAATAGATTAAACAAGAATTACCTAAAACCGCATTATCGCTTGAATTTGTGGATGAAGGGTCTATTGATTCTGATTCGTATTTAATGGTTTATGAAAAGTATTTTATGCGAGTTAAAAATCGAGTTAGTTTAAGTATTATGTTAAAAGAAGTAAATCAAAAAACAGAAATTATTGCGATTGGATCAGGTGCTGGTCAGGGAGCTTTATTTAGTTTTGATTGGGGGAGTGAACTTGATTTTGTGATTGATTTTACTCGTCTTATGGAAAGTTTTGGTTATATAAAATATTAAATCGCTTATGCGATTTTTTCTTTGAAATCATAGAAATTATAGGGATTGTGATACAATAGAAATAAACATAAATGGAGTACTATCATGGACACGAAAATGATAAGCTTAAGCAAAATCGAACCAAAAAAGGGAATGGAACTAATCACAAAAGACATTCCAACAATAAAAGATGATGAAATATTAGTTAAAGTCTTAGCCGCATCTGTATGTGGTACAGATGTTCATATATATACATGGGATAATTGGGCTCAAAATCGTATTAAAAATATTCCTCAAACAATGGGGCATGAACTTGCGGGCGAAGTTGTGAAGATTGGAAGTCGCGTCAACACAGTTAAAATAGGGGATATCGTATCTGCAGAAACACATGTCGTATGTAATGAATGTGAATTCTGTTTAACTGGTCGTGCTCATATTTGTAAAAATACTTCTGTTTTAGGCGTTGATCGGGATGGGGCATTTGCACAATATGTCGCTATTCCAGCCGCAAATGCATGGAAGAATGACCCAAGTGTTCCACCAGAATATTTGTCGATTCAAGAACCTTTAGGAAATGCGGTGCATACGGTTTTAGCACAAGATGTGATAGGTAAAACAGTTGCGGTTGTTGGGGTTGGGCCAATTGGAATCATGGCGGTGGATGTTGCGAAAGCGGTAGGAGCCTCTCGTGTATTTGCGATTGATGTGAATGAGTATCGATTAAACTTAGCGAAGAAGATTGGGGCAGATGTTTGTTTAAATGCACTCAATAAAGATCTTGTTCAACAAATTCTTGATTTAACCGATGGTTCAGGTGTTGATGTTGTATGTGAAATGTCAGGAAATGGAATCGCGCTTAATCAAGCGTTTGACTATCTTAAATTAGGTGGACATATCTCTATTCTAGGTGTACCTACCAAGAAAATTGAGATTGATGTCGCTAATCATATCGTATTTAAAGGTATTACAATTCATGGAATTACTGGTCGTAAGATGTATGAAACTTGGTATCAAGTAAAAGGTTTGATTCAAAGTGGTAAGTTACATTTAAAGGATATTGTTACACACAAGTTACATTACACTGAGTATCAAAAGGCAATGGAGTTAATGGAGAGTGGTAATTGTGGCAAAATCGTTTTAATGTTCAATCAGGAGAAGACAAATGACTAACATTCATGATTTGGATTTTTTAAGTAAACAAGTTCAAGATTTAAAGGATCAAGGGGTATATCGGAAAATACCAGTATTAGAATCCGCAAATGATGCGGAAGTTATTATTGATGGTAAATCCGTTATAAATCTATGTTCGAATAACTATCTAGGCTTTGCGACACATCCTCGTTTAAAGAAAGCTGCCATCGATGCGATTGAGAAATATGGCGTTGGGGCTGGAGCGGTTAAAACTATTGCAGGCAACTTGAACTTACATGAAGAGTTAGAAGAAGCACTGGCTAAGTTTAAAAAAGAAGAAGCAGTTATGCTGTTTCAATCAGGGTTTAATTGTAATGCGGGTGTGATTCAGGCCATTACTCAAGCAGGAGATTTAATTATATCGGATGAACTTAATCATGCGTCAATCATTGATGGAGTACGTTTATCTCGTGCTGATAAAGCAGTTTTTAAGCATTCTGACATGAATGATTTAGAACGAGTTTTAATCGAAAAAAGGGCACAATATAATCAAGTCTTAATTATAACCGATGGGGTATTCTCAATGGATGGTGATTTGGCAAAGTTACCTGAAATCGTAGAATTAGCTGAGAAATATAAATGTTTGACCTATGTTGATGATGCTCATGGATCAGGCGTTTTAGGTGAAAATGGTAGAGGAACTGTGGATCATTTCCATCTACATGGACGCATTGATTTTACGATTGGGACGTTATCTAAAGCATTTGGAGTGATTGGGGGATATGTGGCTGGTAAAAAGATTATGAAAGAATGGTTAGCGCATCGTGCACGTCCATTATTATTTTCAACATATTTACCTCCTGCAGTAGTCGCACCTTTAATTGAAGCAGTAAAAATGTTGAGTGAATCGGATGAATATACTAAGGCTTGTTGGGATAATGCGAATTATTTTAAAGAGAAGATGAAAAAGGCAGGGTTTAATATTGGTCATTCTGAAACACCGATAACACCTGTTTTTATTGGAGATGAAGCGAAGACAGTATTGTTTTCTAAGACATTATTAAATGAAGGTGTGTATGTTTCACCTATCATTTTTCCAACTGTCCCAAAAGGAACAGGAAGAGTCCGTGTTATGGTTAGTGCAGCGCATACTAAAGCACAACTGGATCAAGCAATTGAGTGTTTTATTAAAGTTAAAAATAGTTTAGAACAATAGCCAAAGATTTCTTTGGCTTTTTTGTGAGCACATAGAAATCTCGAAAAAAGTACCTATGTTATAATCAATCCATTGAGTTAAGGAGTTTTATGAGAACATTTAAATACGAACTACTAGAAGTGATAAGAAATCGATGGTCTGCACGGGCATTTAGTAATCAAAGAGTCAAAAAAGATGATATTTATGCATTAATAGAAGCGGCAAGTTATGCGCCTTCATCCATGAATGAACAACCTTGGCGTTTTATCCTTGGATATGAAAATGATGTACTCTTAAAACTAAGAGATAGTTTGACATCAAGTAATCAAGAATGGGCTAATCAAGCACCTGTTTTAATTTGTTTAATATCTCATCGCTTTCATGCGCGTAATGGGAAAGTGAATAAATATAATGTATTTGATAGTGGTAGTGCGTTTGCGTTTTTAAGTTTAGAGGCTACGAATAGAGGATTAATTGCTCATCCTATGGGTGGATTCGATAAAGAAAAGATACGAGAAAGTTTTAATATTAGTGATGAATACGATATTGTCTTGATGATTGCGATTGGATATCTTGGGGATAAATCATTGTTAAGTGAATCAAATCAATTAAGAGAGAATCCTGGTAGTCGTAAATCATTTGAAGAGAATATAATTGTTGAATAAATTGATTAGTTATACGATACAATAAAAATAAGGAGATAGGTATGAAGAAAAATATTGGTGTAATTGGAATGGCTGTTATGGGTAAAAATCTTGCGTTGAATATCGCAGATCATGGTTATTCTGTTGTGATTTACAATCGTACAACGGATGTTATGCAAGAAGTATTAAATGAAAATCCTAATTCAGGTTTGGTTGGTGCTAAGACTCTTGAAGAGTTTGTGTCAGAACTTGAATTGCCTCGTAAAATTATTTTAATGGTAAAGGCTGGAAAACCGGTTGATGCTATCTTGGAACAATTAATCCCTCTTATTGATAAAGGGGATATTGTGGTTGATGCAGGGAATTCTTTCTATTTAGATACAATTCGTAGAGAGAAATATTATCGTGATTTAGGGTTTAATTTTGTTGGTATGGGTGTTTCTGGTGGTGAAGAGGGTGCTAGATTTGGTCCAGCGATTATGCCTGGTGGTAGTTTAGAGGCTCATGCACATCTAAAACCTATTTTAGAGGCTATCTCAGCGAAAGTAGATGGAGAACCATGTACGACATACATTGGGACGGATGGCGCAGGACACTATGTTAAAATGGTGCACAATGGAATTGAATATGGAGATATGGAGCTTATTTCTGAAGCGTATCATTTATTAAAAGATGTAGCTGGATTAACGAACAAGGAATTAGCTGAAGTCTTTACTGAATGGAATAAGGGAGACTTAAATTCCTATTTAATTGAAATTACGAGTCATATTTTTAACACAAAAGATGATTTGAGTGATTCAGATATTATTGATGTGATTAAAGACAATGCAGGTCAAAAAGGTACTGGTATTTGGACGACTAAAGAATCCATGGACTTAGGTGTTCATACTTCTGTCATTACAAGTGCTGTATTTGCACGATTTATTTCTGCTCGTCGTAATGAACGTTTACACGCTAAGAAAGTACTACCTATAAGTACAATCAAGATGGATGTTAATCGCACTGATTTTATTGAAAAAGTAAGATTAGCTCTTTATTTATCTAAAATTGTTTCATATGCTCAAGGCTTTGTGTTATTAGCTGAAGCAGCGAAACATTACAACTGGAGTCTTGATTTTAAATCAATTTCAAAGATCTTTAGAGGTGGCTGTATTATTCGTGCTCAATTCTTAAATCGTATTGCGGAAGCATATGAAAAGAACCCTAATTTAGAAAATTTATTATTAGATGACTACTTCATGGATATCGTTAAAAAAGGATTAAGCGCATTACGCGAAATCAACTCAATTGCGATCTTAAGTGGAATTCCAGTTCCAGCATTAAACTCCGCGATTAGTTATTATGATGCCTATCGTAGTGATTCACTCAGTACAAATCTAGTTCAAGCACAACGTGATTATTTCGGTGCTCATACCTATGAACGATTGGATCGTGATGGATCCTTCCACTTTGAAAGTTGGGGAAAAGATGTTTAAGAATCCAAGTCTTGTCTTTACTATTTTTGGATCAACTGGTGATTTAACGTATCGCAAGCTTTTACCTGCTTTGTATCATTTAAAACATCGTAATCGATTAACCGATGATACGGTTATTCGTTGTATTGGACGAAAAGAGTACAGTAAAGATGAATATATTTCAATTATTGAACCTTGGATCAAGAAACAAACTCGTTTTTCGTTTAATCAAGAAACGTTTAATGAGTTTGTGAAACATATTCAATACATAAAAATGGAGTTCACAAACAAAGATGCTTACTCCACTTTATTGGACTATCCAGTCGGATTAGACAACTTATACTACTTTGCGGTTGCGCCTGAATACTTTACAGTTATCGCAGAGGGTTTAGATCATGTGAACTATTTAAGTGATTTTAAACATCGGGTGATCTTAGAAAAACCTTTTGGAGATTCACTTGAACATGCGATTGAGGTTAATAAAGTATTAACAAATTTGTTTGGTTTTGAGAATTTATATCATATCGATCATTATTTAGGCAAAGAAATGATACAGAATATTCTTGCGATACGATTTGGTAATCGTATGTTTGAATCAGTATGGAACCATGATAATATCGAACAAATTCAAATCACCGCATCTGAGATTGTTGGGGTTGAAACACGTGGTTCGTACTATGAACAAGCCGGCGCATTGAAAGATATGTTACAGAATCATTTATTACAGATTATGAGCTATGTCGTGATGGATAAACCAAATACCTTAAACAGTTCGGACATGTTAGTAAAACAGAAGAGTATTATGGAAGGTATAAGTTTAGATGATATTGTATTAGGTCAATACGATAAAAATGGTGATTTCTTAGCCTATCGTGATGAAAAGAATGTACATCCAAATTCACAGATTGAAACATATGCGGCTGTTAAAATTCATATCAATAAAGGACAACTAAAAAATGTACCGATTTATCTTCGTACAGGAAAACGTCTGAAACAACGTGCGACGTATATAAAAATTATTTTTAAACCATCATCGTCAAATTTATATTCAAACTTGCATCAAGAAGTAATCACCATAAAAGTTCAACCGGATGAAGGGATTAGTTTGAGTTTTAATGCGAAGAAACCAGGCACAATCAATACAATTACAGATGTGAAGATGGATTTTTGTCAGAGTTGTATCTTAGAAAATCGGATTAATACACCTGAAGCGTATGAAAGACTTTTAGATGATGCGTTTGGACATGATGATACTCTATTTACACCATGGCCAATTGTAGAAATGAGTTGGAAATTTGGGGAATCCGTTCGTGAATTAGTTAAGATTGAAAATCGTCCTTTAGTTTTATATCCAGCTAACTCACAAGGGCCTAAAGAAGCGGATGAAATGCTTCAAAGAGATGGATTTGAATGGTTAGATGAGGATGAAATATCCTATTAGGTGAACTATGCGAAAAAAATGTGGACTAGCATTAAGTGGTGGTGGGATTAAGGCGTTTAGTCAAGTTGGTGTCGTAAGGTTTCTTAAGGAAAATGGTTTTAAGTTTGATGGATTCTCTGGTACGAGTATGGGTTCAATTATTGCGACACTCTTAGCGCATGATATTCCCATTAATCAAGTAGAGAATAGTATTTTAAAGATTGAAAAAATCATCATAGATGAAAAGTTATTAGACGCATCCAATGCACAAGTATTTCCTTTAATTACACGATCTATAACTGGACTAATTGACCCAAGTCGTTTTGTAAGAATAATTGAGGAAGAATTTGAACAGTATAATATTAAATACATTAAGGAAGTTAAATTCCCATTAGTGATTACATCAGTTGATTTGATAAGTGGTAAAATTGTTTACTTTACCAATCGTAAAGAATTAATCAAATCACCTTATAAGTATTTCATTATCATGGATGATGTCTTACTGATTGATGCGATTCGTGCGTCTTGTTCATTCCCAATGGTGTTTGCGACAATGAATTTTAGAGATATGCAACTTGTGGATGGTGGTGTATTGATGAATGTACCTGTTGCACCGCTCAAGAGTATGGGATTGGAAAAAGTATTATCGATTTCTATGGATAGCTTTAATGAATACCAAGGAAGTTCAAAGGTAACTGAAATTGGTGGACGAATCATTGACCTAATGGCGAATCAATCAACCAATGCGATGTTAAGTTTATCAGACTATAATATAAATGTGTTTGATAAGAAGATTGGGATTTTCTCTTTTGGACAAGGTAAGAATGCGATTAACTTAGGTTATCAAGTATCTCAAATTGAAAAAAAGAGTATTCTTGAATTCAAGAAAACTCTAAATAAATTTTTCTTTTAGATAATTACGATGAACGGTAATAATAGGGAGTGTTTCACTCTCTTTTTTTGTGACCCAAAAAAAATCAGAAGATGATTCATTTATATTAGCAACATAGAAATTAATATTCCAAATCTTATGACTAAATATATGTTTAACTGATTTATCAAATGTTAAATCTATTTGATTGAATTGATCGAGTCTCGGTAGTCGATAATAACCACTCATTAGTTTATCGTTATGATCTAATGTTAGTGCGAATTGATTTTGATTATTCATACACAACACAATATCAATTGTTTCTTCTTTTTTAGAGAGTTGTTTAGTTGGTTTAGGATAATCATTTACTGTATTCGTAATATACGCATTACACAACGATTTAAGAGGACATCTATCACATTTTGCAGGTTTATTGCATATTAGTGCACCTAGCTCCATTAAGGCTTGTGTTAAATGTGTAGGTTCTACAGAATTCATCCATTCTTCAATTTGGGATTTTACAAACGTATAGAAATATTTCTTATCCAAGTTTTCATCAAGAGTATACAATCTGCTCATTACCCGTTTAACATTTCCATCGATAGCAGCTGTTTTTTCATTGAAACAAATCGAAGCAATTGCGCTTGATGTATAATCGCCAATTCCAGGTAATTTTTCGATATCTTCTTTTGTGTTAGGGAATGCATTATTAAAATCTTGTTTAATGAGAAGTGCAGCTTTCTTAATATTTTTAACCCTAGAGTAATAGCCCAAACCTTCCCATAATCGATAGAGTTCTTCATCTTCTGACAATGATAAATGTTCCAGTGTAGGATATTGATTCATCCATCTTTCATAGTATGGAATAAGTGTGTCAATTTGGGTTTGTTGGGCCATGATTTCACTTATCCATACACGATATGGATCTTGATTTATTCGAAAGGGCAAATCTCTTTTATTTTCTAAGTACCACTGTATGAGTTTGTGTTGAATTTGCATAAGGTTATTATAAATAAAAGGCAGATTAAAAGCGAGATAACTCGCTTCTAATAGTTTATATCGTGTCCTTCTGGCTATAAGGGAGGGAAATGAAGATTCAGAAGGAAAGGTCATTTGTTTTTCTTGTCTATATTATATAGAATGTTCAAACGCTTAGTGTGAAAGCTATGTGAAAGATATTTTACATGTGTTGTATCAAATGTGATATAATGCTTTAGTTTAGTAAAAGAGGACCTTAATGAGAAATAAAAAGATTATTAATATAGCGGTTATCGCTCACGTAGATGCAGGGAAAAGTACATTAGTTGATGCGTTTTTAGATCAGTCCAATGTCTTTAGACAAAATGAAGTACATGTTGAACAAGTCATGGACTCGAATGATTTAGAACGTGAAAGAGGAATTACGATCTATTCAAAGAATTGTAGTATTATGGTTGGTGACACAAAAATTAACATTGTTGATACGCCAGGCCATGCGGATTTTTCATCTGAAGTAGAACGTATTATTCGTACTGTAGATACTGTTATCTTGTTAGTTGACTCTAGTGAAGGTCCAATGCCTCAGACTCGATTTGTATTACAAAAATCACTTGAATTGGGTTTAAAACCAATTCTATTAATTAATAAGATTGATAAACAAGACCAACGTGCAGAAGAAGTTGTGGATCTAGTTTATGATCTATTCTTATCACTTGATGCGAATGATGAACAGCTCGATTTCCCTATTTTATATGGGGTTGCACGTCAAGGTGTAGTTAAGTATAAGATGGAAGATACCAATACAGATTTACAACCATTATTTGAAACAATCATTAAACATGTTGGGACCTATCCTGATTTGGATGATGAACCAACTCAATTACAAGTTAGTTCATTAGCGTATGATGAATATATAGGTCGTTTAGGGATTGGACGTTTATATAAGGGAACATTGCGTGTTGGACAATCCATTATGGTTGTTCGTGGGCAATCCAGTATTCGTCAAACGATTTCACAATTGTTTACGTATGAAGGTTTAAAACGTATTCCTGTTCAAGAAGTACATAGTGGAGATATTGTCATTATCGGTGGAATTCAGGATGTTTATATTGGTGATACATTGTGTGATCCAAATAATATTCAAGCAATGCCTATGATTAGAATTGAAGAACCAACACTTTCCATGAACTTTTTAGTGAATGATTCACCATTTGCAGGTAAGAGTGGTAAGTATGTCACTTCACGTAATATTAAAGAACGATTAATGAAAGAATTGGAAGTTAACGTTGGGTTAAAAGTAGAATCACTTGAATCAACGAATAAATTCAAAGTATCTGGTCGTGGTGAATTACATCTAACGATTCTAGTTGAAAACATGCGTCGTGAAGGGTATGAACTAGCGGTTAGTCGTCCTGAAGTTATTTATCGATATGTCGATGGTAAACGTATGGAACCTACTGAAGAAGTTATCACGACTGTTCCAGAGGAATACAGTGGTGTTGTAATTTCTAAATTAAATCTAAGAAAAGCACAAATGGAAAATATGGATGAAAAGGGTGGTTATGTAACCATTACTTGGAAGGCTCCGACTCGTGCATTAATTGGTTATCGAAGTGAGTTCATCAATGATACGCGTGGAGAAGGTACGATTATTCGTCAATTTGCGGGATATACTGAGTATGTAGGTGAAATGCCTAAGCGTTCAAATGGATCTATGATTTCAACTGAAGCAGGTGTAGCGATGACTTATTCTATCTTCAGTCTTCAAGAAAGAGGAATGTTCTTTATTGGGCCTCAAACTGAAGTTTATGAAGGTATGATTATTGGAATGGCTTCACGTGATCTAGATATGGAAGTTAATCCAACCAAGAACAAGAAGTTAACCGCAATTCGTTCTGCTGGAAATGATGAGGCAATGCGTTTAGTTACACCTCGTCAACTAACACTTGAATATGCCGTTGAGTTTATTAATGATGATGAGTTGGTTGAAGTAACACCAGCCGCAATCCGTTTACGTAAAAAATATTTGAAAGCACATGAACGTAAGTCTGCTAATCGTCAATCAAGAATTGAAGAAGAAGACGCATTGAATGCATTGAATGAGGAATAATATGAGTGAATTTTCATTTGAAATAACCCACGTCTGTAAACAATCTGGAGCTCGTTGTGGTATTTTACATACTCCCCACGGAGATGTATTAACACCCATGTTTATGCCTGTAGGTACACTTGCGACAGTGAAGTATTTATCACCTGAAGAAATTCAAGAGATTAATGCGGGTGTTATTTTAGCTAATACCTATCATCTATGGCTAAGACCTGGCGAGAACATTGTTAAACAAGCAGGTGGCTTACATAAGTTTATGAATGTGAAAAATCCAATTTTAACGGATTCTGGTGGATTCCAGGTTTTTTCACTTTCTGAAAATCGAAAGATTACTGAAGAAGGCGTTTATTTTAAAAATCATCTCAATGGTGATTCTTTGTTTTTATCACCTGAAAAAGCGATACAAATCCAAAATGATTTAGGGGCAGATATTATCATGAGTTTTGATGAATGTCCGCCATATCCAGCAAGCTATGACTATATGAAACAAAGTGTAGAGCGCACCTTGCGTTGGGCAAAAAGAGGTAAGGATGTTCATAATAATCCAGCACAAGCTCTATTTGGGATTGTTCAAGGTGGAGAATTTGAAGATCTACGAGAATACTCTGCTAAATCACTTGTTGAGATGGATTTTGTTGGTTATTCAATCGGTGGGACATCGGTTGGTGAAACTAAAGAGACGATGTACAAGATGATTGATTATGCGATAAAACATTTACCTCTTGAAAAACCTCGTTATTTAATGGGAGTTGGATCAACGGATGCGATTCTAGAAGGTGTTTTACGTGGTGTTGATATGTTTGATTGTGTTTTACCTACACGTATTGCAAGACACGGAACACTTATGACATCTGAGGGAAGACTCAATATTCGTAATGCGAAGAATGAATCTGATTTTAGACCAATTGATGAAAAATGTGATTGTTATACCTGTAAGAATTATACGCGTGCTTACTTAAGACACTTAGTAAAATGTAATGAAGGATTGGGTCAACGATTGTTGTCCATCCATAACTTACGTTTCTTGATTAAGTTAACTGAAGAAGTGCGATTAGCGATACAAGAAGATCGTTTCTTAGATTTTAAAGAAGAATATTTTAAGAAACACAACTTAAACAGTATCGATTCAAGAGGATTCTAATGAAAACGAGTGATTTTGATTTTCACTTACCCCATGAATTAATAGCCCAACATCCTTTAGAAAACAGAAGTGCATCTCGATTACTTGTTCTTAATCGAAAAGATGAGAGTATTGAACATAAGCACTTTAGCGACATAATTGATTATTTAAATAAAGGTGATGTTTTAGTGCTAAATGATACACGAGTGTTACCAGCTCGTTTATTTGGAGTAAAAGAAGATACTCATGCACATATAGAATGTTTAATCTTACGTCATGAAAATGATACTGTTTTATGCATGGTTCGAAATGCACGAGCAGTTAAAGTTGGGACAATCGTTAGTTTTGGGGATGGACGCTTAAAATTTGAATGTATTGAATTTCTAGAACAAGGACTAAGACGATTTAAGATTATCAGTGAAGGAGTATTCTTAGAGATTTTAGCTGAACTTGGAACAGTACCTTTGCCACCCTATATCAAAGAGAAACTCGATGATCCTGAGCGCTATCAAACCGTATATGCCAAGAATAATGGCAGTGCTGCAGCTCCTACCGCAGGATTACACTTTACAACTGAGTTACTCGATAAAATAAAAGAAAAGGGCATTATTATCTGCCCAATAACTCTACACGTCGGTTTAGGTACATTTAAACCAGTTGATGTGGATGATGTGTCAAATCATGTGATGCATGAAGAAGTATATGAAGTATCACAAGAGAGTAGTGAAATTCTAAATCTGGCTAAGAAAGAAAATCGTAGAATTATTGCGGTAGGGACAACCTCTGTTCGTACACTTGAATCACAGATGCAAAAACATGGAAGATTTATAAAAGAGGCAAGTTCTACATCCATCTTTATAAAACCAGGTTATCAATTTATGGCAATCGATTGTTTAATCACTAATTTTCATTTACCGAAGTCTACGCTTGTAATGTTAGTAAGTGCTTTTGCGAATCGTGAGTATATAATGAAGGCATATCATACAGCAATTGAAGAGAAGTATCGTTTCTTTAGTTTTGGGGATTCAATGATCATACAATGAGAAAATTAACGGATTATCAATGGGAAATTGAGAAAATAGAAGAACTCAAACGGTTGGAGAATAAACCTAAACTTTTAATGCAGTCTTGTTGTGCTGTGTGTAATAGTTGGCCACTTGAATATCTTTACTCTATTTTTGATATTACAATTTACTATAACAATTCAAATATTTATCCTCAAACTGAATATGATTTACGTTTAGGTGAGTTAAGAGATTACGTATCTAAGTTTAATGATTTCCATCAAGTTGATATTAAGATAATTGAAGAACCATATGATTATGATGCCTATAAATCGACTTTTCTTGAAAAAAGATCATTCGATAAAGAAGGATCAAATCGATGTGGAATGTGCTATGCATTAAGAATCAATCAAGCATTTAAATATGCGAGTGAACATAAATTTGATTATATGACCACTGTTATGACGATATCTCGTCAAAAGAATTCGGATAAAATTAATAATATAGCTCGTCGCTTATCTAAAGCTTATCCTCATGTAAATTATTTCTATTCTAACTTTAAAAAGAATCGTGGAATTGATTTTGCGGTTTATACGGCTAAATCATTAGGTATTTACCAACAAGAATATTGTGGATGTGAGTTCTCAATCCATAAAAAAGATTTTGATGTGTAATTGACGCAATGTCTTTTATTGTCTATACTAATTACAAAACAATGAACGAATTAAACTTATTTTTTGGGAAAGTAGAAAGCTTTGGGATGATGAAACAAAGCCAAGAAAAATAAGCCTGTCCTTCGGGAGTTAATTCTCTGAATCAAGTAAGAGAATTCGGTTGTTCCGTTATCACATTGAGCACAGTAGTGAAATTAAGGTGGTACCACGTTATATGACGTCCTTTACAGGACGTTTTTTTGTGGAGGTAATGAAATGTTAAAACTAAGAATGCCTACCGTAGAGACTGATCGATTAATCCTTAGGCCTATACAATTAGATGATGATAAGGATATGTATGAGTACTGTAGTGATGATGATGTCATAAAGTACTTATGGTTTGAGAAACACGATTCAGTTGAATTCAGTCGTTATGTGATTGAAAAGTTATTTTTAAATCGAGTCGAGTTAGGCGTTCCAGAGGCTTATGCGATTGTGATTAAATCGACGAATAAAATGATAGGTACGATTGATGTCAATGCGGTTCATTTTAATGAGGTTGGTGTGATTGGTTATGTTATTCATAAAGACTACTGGGGTAAAGGAATTGTCAGTGAAGCATTGGGAACACTGATTCCTATTCTATTTTATTATTGTGGGTTCTATCGGTTAGAGATCAATCATTGTGCAGATAATGTTGGGTCTCAGAAGGTAATAGAAAAAGCTGGGTTTATTCAAGAAGGACGTTTTAGAAAACGTAAAAAAGAGCGTGATGGTCATCGTGCGGATTATATTTATTATGGTTTATGCAAAGATGATGAGATTGTAAAAGAAAGATATGGAGAAGAAAAGTATGAAAAGACAATTAGAAAGCAAATACAATCCTAAGCAAGTTGAAGAGAATGCCTATCAAAAATGGGTAAGTGAAGGTTATTTTACGGCAGGAGATCAATCAAAGATTCCTTATACCATCGTGATACCTCCACCGAATGTAACTGGTAAATTACACTTAGGACATGCGTGGGACACAGCACTTCAGGATATTATTGCACGTTTCAAACGTATGCAAGGATTTGATATGTTGTGGTTACCTGGTATGGATCATGCGGGGATTGCGACACAAGCGAAAGTTGATGCTCGTTTGAAGGAACAAGGTATTTCTCGATATGATTTGGGTCGTGAAAAATTCTTAGATAAAGCGTGGGAATGGAAACATGAATACGCTAGTCATATTCGTGAACAATGGGCTAAGTTAGGTTTATCACTCGATTATACGCGTGAACGTTTTACATTGGATGAAGGATTGAATCAAGCGGTTAATAAAGTGTTCGTTGATCTATATAATGATGGATTGATTTATCAAGGTGAACGAATCATTAACTGGGATCCACAAGCTAAAACTGCACTAAGTAATATTGAGGTTATTCATAAAGAAATAGAAGGTGCTTTCTATACGTTTAAATATACCGTTGTTGGAAGTGATGAGATCTTAAAAGTAAGCACAACTCGTCCTGAAACAATGTTTGGGGATGTTTGTGTCTTTGTTCATCCAGATGATCCACGATACCAACATTTAATTGGTAAACAAGTTATCAATCCTGCCAATCATCAAGTACTACCTATTCTTGCGGATGATTATATTGATATTGAATTTGGGACTGGGGCAATGAAATGTACACCAGCGCATGATCCAAATGACTTTAACCTATCAGAAAAATACAATTTAGATAAGATTATTTGTATGCATCCAGATGGCACAATGAATGAGTTAGCTGGTGAGTTTAATGGTTTAGATCGTTTTGATTGTCGTAAGAAGTTGGTTAAACGAATTGAATCTGAAGGAAATCTAGAGAAGATTGAGAAACATATTCATCAAGTAGGTCATAGTGAAAGAACCGATGCGATTGTAGAACCGTATCTATCTAAACAATGGTTTGTGAAGATGAAGCCTTTAGCACAAGCTGTTTTAGATGCACAAAAAACAGAAGATCGCATTGATTTTATTCCAGATCGATTTGAAGGTATCTTTAATCACTGGATGGAGAATATCGAAGATTGGTGTATTTCTCGTCAATTATGGTGGGGACATCGTATACCTGTTTGGTATCATAAGGAAACGGGTGTTGCGTATGTAAATACAGTTGCGCCGAGTGATATTGAAAATTATACACAAGATGAAGATGTCTTAGATACGTGGTTCTCCAGTGCTTTATGGCCATTTTCTACTTTAGGTTGGCCAGAAAAAACAGCTGATTTTGAACGTTATTATCCGACGGATGTTTTAGTTACAGGTTATGATATTATTTTCTTCTGGGCAGCTCGTATGGCGTTCCAAGCACGTTACTTCACCAAGACTGTACCATTTAAAAAGGCTTTGATTCATGGATTAATTCGTGATAGTGAAGGTCGTAAGATGAGTAAATCTTTGGGTAATGGAGTTGATCCTATGGAAGTCATTGATACCTATGGGGCAGACGCATTACGTTTCTTTCTAACGACAAACTCAGCACCTGGTTTAGATTTACGTTATTCGACTGAGAAGGTTGAAGCCGCATGGAATTTTATCAATAAGTTATGGAATGCGTCTCGCTTCGTATTGATGAATGTACCTGAAGATTTCAATGAAACACCATTAAATGAGTGTACCTTATCATCTATTGATCATTGGATTTTAGAGCGATTTGATGAAAATTTAGAAAAGATAACACAAGCAATGGAAAAGTTTGATTTTGCCTTAGCTGGAAGTTTCTTGTATGAATTTGTTTGGGATGATTACTGTTCATGGTATATTGAACTCAGTAAGTCTAATTTGAATAGTGATAATCCTGAGGTTGTGAAGGGTACAGTTAATACGTTAATTGCTGTACTAAAAGGAATCTTAAAATTATGTCATCCAACGATGCCATTTGTGAGTGAAACGATCTATGCAAGTTTAAGTGATGAACCACTTTGTTTAAGTCAATGGCCTACGGTATTTGGTTATAATGATCAAAAGGCACATCATGATGTCGCATCACTTATTTCTATCATTTCTGAGATTCGTAGTATTCGAACAGAATATAATGTAAAACCATCTATTCCTCTCAATGTAAAATTATCGTATTCTCTTGATAAAATATATCAAGATAGTTTACTAAAGATGGTTAAGACAGAGTGTGTAGATACTTTAGAAGGTGAATTAATCACTCGTTCTATTCTCAATGGAACACTACAAATCGAACGTGGTCAATTAGTAGATAAAGAAGCTGAAACCGCAAGATTGAATAAAGAGAAGATTAAGTTAGAAGCAGAATTAAAACGATCAGAATCGATGTTAGCCAACGAACGTTTTATATCTTCTGCACCGGCTCATAAAGTTGAAGAAGAAAAGAGTAAACTAAGTGAGTATCAAAGACAGTATGCTTTAGTTCTAGAAGAATTAGCTAAACTAGTGTAATAGCTAGAAATCTAATAGAACTTTTAGTATAATATATAAGCGCTTACAGATTGGCGTTTTGCCACAGGAGGAAAAATGAGTACAAAATACGTTTATTTATTCTCTGAAGGTAACGGTAAAATGAAGAATTTACTTGGTGGTAAAGGAGCTAACTTGGCAGAAATGACCAACTTAGGGATGCCTGTACCTCAAGGTTTTACAGTCACCACTGAAGCTTGTACCCGCTACTATGATGATGGGGAAGAGATTCATGCAGAGATCATTGCGGAAGTTTTCGAGAATCTCGGAAAACTTGAAGCATTAACACAGAAGAAGTTTGGAGATAAGAATAATCCATTATTAGTATCTGTACGTTCAGGTTCTAGAGCATCTATGCCTGGTATGATGGATACAATCCTTAATTTAGGATTAAATGATGAAGTTGTGGAAGGATTTGCGACACTAACAAATAATCCACGCTTTGCGTATGATTCATACCGTCGTTTCATTCAAATGTTCTCGGACGTTGTCATGGAAATTTCCAAGAAGAAATTCGAAGAAATCATTGATGAAATGAAAGAAGAAAAGCATATTAAGTTAGATACTGAATTTACAGCTGAAGATTTACAAGAAATGATCGCTCGTTATAAAGCGTTTTATAAGAGTATCAAAGGAACAGATTTCCCTCAAGATCCTAAGGATCAATTGATTGAATCTGTTAAAGCTGTTTTCCGTTCTTGGAATAACCCTCGTGCTGTTTATTACCGTCGTATGAATGAAATCCCTAGTGATTGGGGTACTGCAGTAAACGTTCAAGCAATGGTATTCGGTAATACTGGGGATGATTCAGGAACAGGTGTTGCCTTTACTCGTGATCCTTCTACAGGTGCTAAAAAACTAATGGGTGAATTCTTGATGAATGCTCAAGGGGAAGACGTTGTTGCGGGTATCCGTACACCTGAAACCATTGATCGTTTACAAGAAATTATGCCTCATGCTTATAATGAATTTATTCAAATTTGCGATAAACTTGAAGAACATTATCGTGATATGCAAGATATGGAATTTACCATTGAAAAAGGTAAACTCTATATGTTACAAACTCGTAATGGTAAACGTACTGCAGCTGCAGCACTTAAAATTGCGGTTGATTTAGTAAATGAAGGCATGATTACGAAGGAACAAGCTGTTTTACAAGTTGATCCTAAGCAATTAGATGCTTTATTACATCCTCAATTTGACCCTGCTTCATTAAAGGCAGCAACTGTAGTTGGTCGTGCATTACCAGCATCTCCTGGTGCCGCAAGTGGTAAAGTAGTATTTACTGCTCAAGATGCAGTTGAATGGAAAAATCGTGGTGAGAAGGTTATCTTAGTTCGTTTAGAAACTTCTCCTGAAGATATTGAAGGTATGCATGTATCACAAGGTATCTTAACAGCTCGTGGTGGTATGACTTCTCACGCAGCGGTTGTAGCTCGTGGTATGGGTACTTGTTGTGTTTCTGGATGTGGCGATATTAAGTTTACATCCGATAAATCCTTTACATTAGGTGGTAGAACATTTAATGAAGGTGATTTTATTTCTCTAGATGGTTCAACTGGTAATATCTATGGTGAAGCTGTTAAAACAGTTCCAGCAAGTATTACGGGTGATTTCTCAACTCTAATGGCTTGGGCTGATGAGTTTAGAACATTAAAAGTTCGTGCAAATGCAGATACACCAAAAGATGCTCGTCAAGCGGTTGAATTTGGTGCAGAAGGTATTGGTCTTACTCGTACTGAACATATGTTCTTTGAAGGGGATCGTATTAAAGCAATGCGTGAGATGATTGTGGCTCGTACAGAGGAACAACGTCGTTTAGCATTAGCTAAATTACTTCCTATGCAAAGAAGCGATTTCGAAGGTATTTATATGGAGATGCAAGATCGTCCAGTAACCATCCGTTACCTAGATCCACCTCTACATGAATTCCTACCTACACTTGAAGAAGATATCGTTAACTTAGCAAAAGAAATGAATCTTGAAGTTTCTGATTTGAAGTCAATCATTTCTAACTTACATGAGTTTAACCCTATGATGGGTCATCGTGGATGTCGTTTAGCTGTTTCTTACCCTGAAATTGCAGAAATGCAAACTCAAGCGGTTATTGAAGCTGCAATCAATGTATCTAAGAAACACCCTGAATGGAATCTTAAACCTGAAATCATGATTCCACTTGTTGGAGAAATCAAAGAATTAAAATACGTTAAGGATATTGTTGTTAAGACAGCAGATCGTATTATAGCGGAATCAGGTGTGAAACTTGAGTACATGGTTGGTACAATGATTGAGATTCCACGTGCTGCTTTATTAGCGGATGAAATTGCGCTTGAAGCTGAGTTCTTCTCTTTCGGTACAAACGACTTAACTCAAATGACATTTGGATTTAGCCGTGATGATGCGGGCGCATTCTTAGATAGCTACTACAGTAAGAAAATTTATGAACAAGATCCATTTGCTCGTTTAGATCAACATGGTGTTGGTAAATTAGTTGAATTAGCATCTAAATTAGGTAAACAAGCTCGTCCTGATATTAAATTAGGTGTTTGTGGTGAACATGGTGGTGATCCAAGTTCAGTGGAATTCTTCCACCGTGCAGGATTATCTTATGTTTCTTGTTCCCCATTCAGAGTTCCTATTGCTCGTTTAGCTGCTGCTCACGCTGCATTAAAGAATAAATAATCTTAAAACCCAGGAAACTGGGTTTTATTTTGGTTGCTTTACTTGATTAAATATTTTCTTATCGATATCATTAATCTAGAGGTGTAATATGAAAATTTATTTGGGAACGTATACTAAAAAAGAGAGTAAAGGTATTTACTCCATTGAAGTACAAAATAATGAACTAACGAATTTAAATTTAGAGATGAATGTGGATAATCCTACTTATTTAGCACGATTAAACAATGATACATTCAGTGTTGTGAAAGATGGAAGTAAAGGTGGAATTGCTTATTATAGAGATAACAATCTAATTAATCAAGCCGTTGAAGAAGGAGCTCCACCATGTTATGTCAGTTATGATTTAGATCGTAATTTAGTATTTAGCGCAAATTATCATGGTGGTAGAGTTAATACCTATAAGTTTTCTAAAGATGGGATTGTGGATCATCAAAAGTTAGTGTTTGATTCTGGATCTAAAGCGCATTATATTGCCTACAATGAATTATTGGATATGGTACTTGTATGTGATTTAGGGTTAGATCGTGTTTACTTCTTTATGTATGGTGATAATGATCAACTTGTTTTACAATACCAATTCAATGCGAGTGAGAAGTCGGGTCCAAGACATTTAGTGGTTCATCCTACAAAACCGCTCGTATATGTTTTTACTGAATTAAGTAGTGAAGTGCTTGTGTTAGAAGTAAATAATGGAGTTAAGTTAGTGTCTAAAGTGAACTGTTTACCTGAAGGGGTTGAAGGGCCAAAATGGGGGGCTGCTATACGAATTTCTAAAGATGCGAAATTTGTTTATGTAAGTAATCGTGGACATGACTCTATTTCTGTATTTAAGGTCAGTGAAGATGGGTTAAGCTTAGACTTGATTCAGAATATCTCTACTGAAGGTGTACAACCACGTGACTTTAATTTAAGTCCTTGTGGTATGTTGTGTTTAGTGGCGAATCATGACACCAATAATTTAACCTTGTTTGCACGTTGTGTTGAAACGGGTAAGTTAAGTTTACTCCAAAAAGATATGTATGCGCCTGAAAGCGTATGTGTCGTATTTGACTAAAAAAGGACCGAGGTCCTTTTTATTATGCTTTTAGTTTTAATAATTCTTCTTTTAGTTTGGGTAATATTTCAACCGCATCTCCTACAATACCAATATGAGCGATTTGGAAGATAGATGCGTTAGGATCATTATTAATCGCAATAATGCATTCTGCTTTATCCATACCAGCCGTATGTTGAACAGCTCCTGATATACCGCATGCGATATACACAAGAGGTCTTACAGTTTTACCTGTTTGTCCAACTTGGTGCTCCTTTGAAATTGAACCCGTTTCAACTAATCCACGTGATGCCCCAACTTCAGCTCCTAGTTCATTCGCAACTTGTTGAATAAGATCCATGTGTTTAGCCATTGAACGTCCTGCTGATAAAATAATTCTGGCCTTACTAATATCGATTGAATGACTGAGTTTTGGTTCTTGTTTAATTAGTTTAACAAGATCAACTGAATCAAATGTTGTATTGAAGTGTAGAATCTCATAATTTGTTTTATTCAATTCACGTTTTTCAAAAACATTCGGACGTATCGTCGCCATTTGTGGACGCGTGTTTGGACAAACAATTGTTCCAAATAGATTTCCACCAAATGCAGGACGAGTCACGAGTAGTAGAGTGGAGTTTGGTGTTTCATCAACCTCTATTTGAGTCGCATCTGCTGTTAATCCAGTGTTTAAACGTGCCGCAACTCTTGGCGCAATATCACGTCCAATAACACTTGCGCCAATGAGTAAACTATCAGGTTTAAATTCATTAACGATATCGACAATCGCTTTTGTCGTATGTTGAGTACTTACTTCTTGTAGTTTAGCATTTTCACATACAATGAGTTTATCAGCTCCATACTTGAAACATTCATCATAAATAGCTTTTGTTTGATATCCTGTGATAACTCCAACTACTTTAAATTCTATATTCTTACTTTTATATTGAGTTTGTAGATGGTTTGCTTCACTTAAGAGTTGTAAACTTACATCTTGAATTTTATTATGTCTTAACTCTATCCATACAAATATATCTTTGTGCATATGTTCTCCTAGTTAAGATATGGACTTAAAGCTGAGATGATTGAATTTACAGCTTCGTGGACACTATCTTTGATTAATGTGATTTCACCTGATACAGATCGTGTAAATGTTTTCTTGACTTGAGTAGGAGAACCATTTAATCCAATTAAACTTGATTCAAGTTGTAAATCTATATTCGTTAATAAAGTAATTGGTTTTTGGTAGGCATTCCATGTATCTGTTACATTCATCAATCTTAATGGATTGGTTGGGTCTAATGTTGTGATCAAACAAGGAAGGGAAGATTCTAATAGTTCTGTATAATCTTCATATTCTTTTTTTACAGAAATTGAATCATTCGTAATATCGATGAGTTGGCTTACATACGTGATTTGAGGGATATTTAAACGTTCCGCAATCTGAGGTCCTACTTGAGCTGTATCACCATCAATGGCTTGTCTTCCTGCACAAATTAAATCGGGATTATAACGTTTGATTGCGGCTGATAATGTGTTGGAAGTTGCCCATGTGTCAGACCCTGCAAAAGCTTTATCTGATATAAGTACACATTCATCGGCACCTCTTGCATAACATTCTCTTAACATGTCTTCAGCTTGTGTTGGTCCCATTGTCATTACTGTGACATGTGCGCCAATTTTATCTTTTATTTGTAAAGCTGTTTCAAGAGCATTTGTATCATCTGGATTCATAATACTCTCAACACCAGTTCGAATAAGCGTTCCTTTTTCTTTATCGATTAACATATTCGTTGTGTTAGGAACTTGTTTCATTAGTACAATAATTTTCATAGTTTTATCTCAAGACTGAAGCACTAATAACCATGCGTTGTACTTCAGATGTCCCTTCATAGATTTCAGTAATTTTCGCATCTCTCATCATACGTTCAACAGGGTATTCACGTGTATATCCATAACCACCAAAGAGTTGAACAGCTTGTGTTGTGACATTCATAGCAGTTTCTGAAGCGAAGAGTTTTGCCATCGCAGCTTCTTGTGAGAAATTCTTTTGTGTATCTTTAGCGTGTGCCGCTTTATAAACTAAACAACGAGCTGCTTCAATTTGAGTTGCCATATCCGCAATCTTAAATTGAGTATTTTGGAATTGACTAATCGATTGATTAAATTGTTTACGATTCTTAGTGTAATTTATGACTTCATCAAGTGCTCCTTGAGCAATTCCCAAGGCTTGTGCTGCGATTCCAATACGTCCACCATCGAGGGTTGCCATCGCAATTCTAAATCCCATACCTTCTTGTCCAAGACGATTTTCGACTGGTACTTTTACTTTATCAAAGATTAGTTCACAAGTGCTTGATCCACGAATCCCGAGTTTCTTTTCTTTCTTACCAATCGTAAATCCTGGCATATCTTTTTCTAAAATAAATGCAGTAATTCCTTTAGTTCCTTTTGAAGGATCTGTCATCGCAAATACAATATAAATATCGGCATAGCCAGCATTTGTAATAAATATTTTTGAACCACTAATCTCATAATAATTATCTTTTAAAGTCGCAATTGTTTTTTGACCAGCCGCATCTGTTCCTGCATTAGGTTCAGTCAATCCAAATGCACCAAGCTTTTCACCTTTGTTTAAAGGGATAAGATATTTCTGTTTTTGTTCCTCTGTACCAAATGCATAAATTGGGTAGGCTCCTAATGAAGTATGGGCTGATAAGATAACACCTGTTGTACCACATGCTTTGCTCAATTCCTCAACAGCTAATACATATGCGAGTGTATCTGCCCCGCTTCCCCCATATTCAACAGGGTAGGGTATTCCATACATTCTAAGTGATTTCATCTTCTCACATGTTTCGACTGGAAATCTTTCTTCTTCATCGATATCATGTGCAATCGGTTTTACATATAAATCGGTAAACTGCTTATAACTTTTCTTTAGTAATTGGTGACGATTATCCATAATTTTCCTATCTTGGAGGCATTATTTCTGCCATACCACTTATAACCATTTCATTATTTTGGTTATATGCATTTGTTTCGAGTTTGACACGATTGCGTGTAGTGTCTAGTTCGACGACTTTTACCACTGCTCTTATTTCATCATTTAAATAGACTGGTTTTAAGTATCGAATATCTTGTCCTAAGTAAATGGATCCTTCGCCTGGTAACTCCGTACCGAGTAATGCGGAGAAAAGGGAGGATACTAAATGACCGTGTGCAATTCGATGTTTGAATCGAGTTGTGGATGCGTATTCTTCGTCTAGATGTACTGGGTTTTTATCACCACTTACTTCAGAAAACAGTACTACATCTTTGTCTTCTATACGTTTATAACTTTCAGCAAAATCACCTAAATTCAATTCTAAGATTGTCTTTCCTTTTTTCATTATCATGTTACATATTGAAATATGAATCACCTTTCATATTGTATCGTATTATTATGTGAAATCATTGTCAAGTAGTTTGTTAAAATAATAACAAAATATTTTGTTTATAAATGACTTATAACAAATCATGCCAATATGGTATATTTAAATTAGTGAATTTGATTAAGTAGTATTTGATGATAATGGATTAGTTTTTTTGATTAAATGATTGAGTATTATGATAGAATTTAAACTATTTTCAATGCTTAAAAATAGAAAATGATTATTTGATTGAAAATATATTCGGAATTAGCTAAAAAAATTCAAATAGAATGATAAAAATAAAAAATATTTAGTTTTTATTAAAAATAAATCGAAAAATATTGTTAAAAGTCAAAATATCATAAGATTAAATATAAAGCTATGATAGAATAATATAGGCACGGAGGTCTAGAACTATGTTTGTTGGATGTGTAAGGGAAATTAAGAATCAAGAGTATCGAGTAGGTTTAATTCCATCATTTGTAAAGAGTTTTGTGGATAAGGGGCATACTGTTTATATTGAAAAGAATGCTGGTTTAGGTTCAGGTTTTACAGATGAAGAATATGTACAATATGGTGCAGTTATTTTAGATACGGCGAAAGAAGTTTGGGATCAATCTGATTTAATTATTAAAGTTAAAGAACCTCTAAAAAGTGAATATGCTTATTTTAGACCTGGATTAATGTTATTTACGTACTTGCATCTTGCGGCTGATGAAGAACTTACTAAAGCATTATTAGAATCGAAAGTTAATTCTCTTGCATATGAAACACTTGATGTCAATGGAAGTTTACCACTACTTAAACCGATGAGTGAAATTGCTGGTCGTTTAAGTATTCAAGAAGCAGCTAAATACATGGAAAAACCGTTTGGTGGTAAAGGTTTATTATTGAGTGGATTACCTGGTGTTAAAAAAGCTAAAGTCATGATTATTGGGGCCGGAGTAGCGGGTAAGAATGCGGCTAAGATTGCGATCGGTATGGGAGCTGATGTGACGATTTTAGATCGTAATATTTCTCGTTTAGAACAATTAGAAAATGAGTTTGGATTTCAAATTAAAACACGTTATTCAACACATTCAACTATTATGGAGTTATTGCCTGAAACTGATGTTGTTATCGGTGCAGTTTTAATTCCTGGCGCAAAAGCACCTAAATTGATTCTTAAAGAAGATTTAAAGAAGATGCAAACTGGAAGTATTTTAGTTGATATTGCGGTTGATCAAGGGGGTTGTTTTGAAACAACTCATCCAACTACGCATTTAGATCCAATATTTACTGTAGATGGAGTGATTCATTATTGTGTTGCAAATATGCCTGGTGCGGTTCCTCTAACTTCTACGTTAGGTTTAAATAATGCGACTTTAGAGTATAGTTTGTTGTTGGCGAATTATGGCTTAGAAGAAGCGATTAAACAAAATAAATATTTATTAAGTGCTTTAAATACATATCATGGTAAGTTAACAAATCAACCTGTAGCTGAAGCGTTTGGAATGGTTTACGAGGCTTACTAGCATATGTTTCATATTTCTGATTTAAGACAGTTTTTAAGTTGTCCTCGTATTTTATGGTTAAATCAATCCGGTGATAAACAAACATTTAATCCTTTTATACAGATGATTCATTCAATGAATCAAGACTTAATAATTAAAACTAAGGCAAAAGACTATTTCATTGGTAAACAAGGTATGTCTATGGAAGATTCATTAGATGCCTTGTCTAAGTATGAATGGTGTTTTAATTTGCGTTTTGAGGTACATGGTTTAAGAATTAAAGTGGCTGGATTGCATCGTGTTGAGGATGGCTTTGAGTTGTATTTTAATACAATGTCTGTCTTATCCAGAGTAGAGGATGCGAGTTATTTTTCGAATCATTACTGGGTTTTAAAGCAAATCGGAATTCCAGTTGTTAAAATATTCTCTATGTATTTCAATAAAGAGTATGTACGTCATGGTGAGTTGAGTGTTGAGGATTGTTATGTTTTGACTTCAGATTTCATTAAGCCGAGTGGACATGTTCAAGGGGATATCTTATCAATCGTATCTAAGCGATCACGAGATTTAGAACCTAATCTTACTGAAATGAATCGAGTTTCAAAATTAGAGTCTTATCCAATCACATTAGAAGAGTGTCCAAATCCAATTAAATGTGAGAAGTTTGGGATTTGTTTTAAAGGTTTAGATTTAGGTGAGAACTCAATTTATCATTTTTCTAATCCAATGAAAAAAGAATGGTTAAAACAAGGTATAACTAAGATACAGGATATACCATTAGATAATTTAGTTTTAAGTAAAGCACAATATGCACAAATTATGGCATCTCGAATGGAAGGTCGTTTTGTGGACCAAAGGGCTTTATCATACTGGATTGATTCAGTTAGACAACCTATAATGTCATTTATAGATTTTGAATGGGATACATATGGTATTCCACCTTTTGATCAAATGCGACCTTTTGATGTAGTGCCTTTTCAATATTCTATTCATTATATTCAAGATGGATTAGTCCATCATAAAGAATTTCTTGGGCAAGGTGATTGCCGAGAAGAGTTTATTGTGTCACTCTTAGAGCATATCCCGAGTGAAGGACCTATATTAGCTTATAATGCGTTTGGTGCAGAGGCTATACGTTTAAAACAACTAGCATTTCAGTTTCCTCAATATGAAGATGATTTATTAAAATTAATCAATCGATTTGTGGATTTAGCTCAAGTCTTTATTGATGGATTAGTTTATGATGAAAGAATGAAGGGTGCTTATTCTTTAAAACGTATCATTGAAGCAATTCATCCTGAATTATCATATGAGAATTTAGCGATTTCTCATGGTATGGATGCGGTGTATCATTATCGAAACTTAGTCGATGATGAAGAACAAGATGAAGTTAAAGCAGCATTGTTAAGTTATTGTCGTATGGATACTTTAGCTATGGTTAAAGTATTTCAATGGTTAGAATCACTCATATAAGGAGGATTTATGCCTAATATTATTACTCATGCACTTTGTGCAAATGATGTTTTACAACAAATCACTAATTCGAAATTAAAACAGTTAATTTTGAAATATCCAAGAGTGTTTTCTATGGCTTCAAGTGGACCGGATTTCTTGTTTTACTATAAAGCACTTCCATTTCAAGAAGCTAAAGATGCGAAACCTGTACATGAAGTTGGAAATGTGATTCATAAGAAATGGATCAACAAATTTTATCAAAAAGCAATTGAATTATTAAAAGCTGAAACTGAAAATAAAGATATTCTAACGGTATTTTTAGCTGGTCATTTAATGCATTGGTCATTAGATCATAAGGCGCATCCATTTGTCTTTAATCGTAGTGGAGAAATTGGTGGTGATACAAAGTATTGGCATTACCGATTTGAATCTATGATTGATACGATGATGGTTAAGCAAATAAAAGGGTACAAACTAAGTGAAGTTAAGAGTTATGAATTTGTCGATTCAACACCTGAACATCGTAAGATTATTGGAGAGTTTTATCGAAAGATTGTATTAAGTGTGTATAATTTGGATTTTACAACTGAAATCTATGAAGAATGTTTAGATAGTATGTTTAAACTATCAAAGTTATTATTTGATCCACATACAACAAAATTCCCATTGGTTCAAGCAAGTGAAAAAGCGATGGGATTATTTTGGAAGTATTCTAGTCATATGGTTATCGGCAAAATTGATACTGAACATGATGTACTTAATTTGAATCACAGTCCTTGGGAACATCCTTGTGATAATGAGGTTAGTACGAAGAGTTTTGTGGATTTATACAATGAGGCTGTATTAGTTGGACAAGCAGTTTTATATCGATTAAATGATATTATATTTGAAAATAAACAATTATCTTTGGACAATATTCTTAATGATTTGGGTTATGATACTGGAAAGGCAAATGAGATGGAATTAAAGTTCTATCGAACAATTTATTGATATGAAGATTTTTGATTTGCATGCGGATATTGGGATGCATGTTTTATCCCAAAAAAATAAAAATGAAACCGATATTTTAAAACGATATCACATTGATAAATTGTCTAAGGGTGGTATTTTTGGCGTTGGTATGGCATGTTTTTTTGAAGGTCATGAAACAAAAGAAACGGCTATACAAATGGTTGAATCTCTGAGAGATGAGATTAATCAGAATTTAGATACACTTAATTGGTATAAAGGTGGGGAATTAGACTCAACTCGTATCAATGCGATGATGACTGTCGAAGGTATGTGTTTTATTAATGATCATCCAGAAGAAATGATTGAATGGTTATATGAACAGGGTGTTCGTATTGGTTCCTTATCGTGGAATGATGAGAATGCATTATCTACTGGTGTTCGTGGCAATCCTCTAAGAGGATTAACGGAACTTGGCAAAAGGACCATTTCACGTATGAATGAGTTGGGGATGATTGTCGATATATCACATACCAATGAAAAGAGTTTTTGGGATATTCTTGAGATTTCAAGTAAACCGGTTATTGCGACACATAGTAATGCACGATTGTTAAGTAATGTGGATCGTAACTTAACAGATCAACAAATTAAAGCATTGATTCAAAATAAAGGTTTAATTGGATTAGTTGCGGCAAAGAAGTTTGTAAGTTCCGATGAAGTTAAACAAAATTCCAAAGAACTCGCAAAGCATGCGAAGCATATTAAGAATTTAGGTGGGATGGATAACCTAGCTATAGGGTTTGATTATATGGATTTCTTAGAAGGTGATTTTGGACGTTTTTCAATGGCATCTGATTTACAAGATGCGAGTGAATCTCAGAATTTTATCAATGCATTAATTGAAGAAGGATTTGATCAGCTTGAGATAGAAAAAATAGCTTATCTCAATGTTCAACGTTTTTTAGAAGAGCATTTAAAATAAAAAAAGGCAATCAGCCCGTTACACATATATTACCACAAAAATTTCAGGTCAAAAAGACTCCTTCTTTTTAAAAAAGAACGTATAATGTGTTTAAGGAGGAAGTGACGATGAAACTTCATATCCACGGAAAGAATTTAACGATTACCGAAGCTATGCTTCAAACAACCCAGAAGAAACTAGCATTTCTTGAAAAGTTCTTCTTGATTGATGAGGACACACCTGCCAACATTTCAGTTAAGGTGAATCCTAAGAATTTGAAGGTTGAGGTCACAATCTTAAGTAAGATAGCGATTCTCAGAGCGGAGGTAGTACACGAAGACTATTATGCGGCAATTGATCTTGCGGTAGACAAAATAGAAGATCAAATCCGCAGACAAAAGACACGATTATCGCGTAAGCATCGTGAAAAATTGTCAAAGGCATTTATTGAACAGATTGATAAGGTTGAAGAAGTAGTACCACAAGGTGTGGTGAAAACAAAATCGATTACAGCAGAGCTTATGAGTTTAGATGATGCGATAATGCGCATGGAAATGTTAGGTCACTCATTCTTCATTTATACGGATGAAGAGGATCACCAAATATCAGTTTTATATAAAAGACTTGATGGTGGATATGGCTTACTCGAAACCTCACCTGCAAAATAACAAATGGATGGGAAACCATCCATTTTTTTGTGTTAAAGTGATATACTAGTACTAAGTTGGAGGACATATATGGGAGTTTTAGGGAAAATAAAAGGTTTCTTCAATCCTATGGAAGAAGAAATAGAACTAAATGAAGATGAAGCAGCTCGTTTAAGTGATTACGAAGAACCAAGTAATAAGAGTTTTTCAAAAGTAAGCATGGACACAAAGATGGTTTTGTTTGAACCACGTACATTTGATGAGGCAGAAGAAGTTGCTCGTCATTTAAAAGATCGTCGTGCTGCAGTGGTTAATTTACATCGATTGAATCGTGAATACGCACAACGTTCAATTGATTTCTTAACAGGTGTTGTGTTCGCTTTAGATGGTTCAATTCAGAAAATTGGTCATAATGTTATTTTGTGTGCACCAAAGAGTGTTGGTGTTCATGGCAAAATTTCAGTTGATGCGGATGAAGAGAATTAGTGTCTTGCCAAGATTATTTGATTATGTGATAATGAGAACATCTTTAACGAGGGTTGGGTAAAAATATGGAGGCAAAAAAACCGAAATTTCGGATCATGAAACAAGGCTATGACCGATTTGCGGTGGATGATGCCTTAGAAAGATTACAATTTGAATTGGATGCGAAAGAGAAACAACTTCAATCGTATACAAAACAAATTGAATTTGCGAATGAACAACTTAATCTTATTAAAGAAAGATATCAAAGTTTAGTGAGTGAGCTTAATGTTCGCGAGAAAGCGGCAGATGATATCGCAAGACTCGCTTTAAGAGAAGCGAATACGGTCATCAGTTCTGCTCAAAATAATGCGGATTCAATTGTGAAAGAAGCATTATCGACAGCTAAACTAGTATTAACAGAGATTGCTCGTATCAGTAAAGATGCACAGGGATTACGAGAAGATATGTTACAGAAGGTGCATCAATTAACGGAATCGATAGAAGCATTTCAAGTGCCTAAGATTCCAGTTGTATCGTATATTAATGATAAAGACAAGGAACAAGACGAGCCTGTCGACATTCAGAGTTAGAGAGCCTTTGGTTGGTGAAAAAAGGACTGAATTAGAAGAGGACATCACTTGGAAGTCGTATTCCGATTAAAAGGAATGACGGAACACACCGTTATTGTGTTGAGTGCATCGAAAGATGAACTAAGGTGGTACCACGTTAAGCGTCCTTAGATTGAGGATGCTTTTTTTATGAAAAGAGGGAATTATGGACTATAAAGACACGTTATTAATGCCAAACACAGAATTTGAAATGAGAGCGAATTTGACTCAAAAAGAGCCGAAATTCCAAGAGCGATGGAAAGAAGAAAATCTTTATGAAAAGATGAAAGAAGTTCATAAAGATAAAACTCCATTTGTTTTACATGATGGGCCTCCTTATGCGAATGGAAATATCCATATTGGTCATGCGTTGAACAAGATACTTAAAGATATTGTGGTTCGTAGCCACCATATGTTAGGGTATCAAAGTTCATTTGTGCCTGGTTGGGATACACATGGTTTACCAATTGAAACCGCAATCTCTAAGTTGGGTCATAATCGTAAGACGATGACTACTTATGCTTTTAGAGAGCTTTGTGATGATTATGCTCGTAAGCAAATTGAAACTCAAATGGCTGATATGAAGGCTTTGGGAACCATTGGTGATTATGATCATTATTACGCAACGCTACAAAAAGAGTTTGAAGCTAAGCAAATTGAAGTATTTGGTAAGATGGCAATGGAAGGTTTGATCTATAAAGGATTAAAGCCTGTTTATTGGAGCCCAAGTAGTGAAAGTGCATTGGCTGAAGCTGAGATTGAATATCATGACAAGAAAGATGAAACCATCTTTGTACGTTTTGAAGTAACAGAATCAAAAGGTCCTATTGATAAAGGGGATTTCTTTGTGATTTGGACCACTACTCCATGGACTATTCCTGCGAATCTTGCCATCTGTTTAAACGCTGATATCGAGTATGTCAAAGTTAAGACAGAAAAAGGGAACTTAGTTTTTGCGAAGCGTTTAATGGAAAATCTTCTTTCTCGATTTAAATTAGCAAATTTAGGTGTTTTATCAACATTTAAAGGATCCGAATGTGAGTTTGTACAAACGAAACATCCACTTTATGATCGAGTATCGATTGTTATATTGGGCGATCACGTTACGGATGAAGATGGGACTGGATGTGTTCATACTGCGCCTGGACATGGGGTTGAAGACTTTAATGTTGGACGTAAGTATGGATTAGAGGCATTTTGCCCAGTCGATGATCGTGGTTGTATGACAGCTGAAGCAGGAGACTTCTTAGTGGGTCAATTTGTCGAAGTTGCGAATAAAACAGTGATACAAACATTAGAAGAGAAAGATGCGTTATTAGCACTTGAACACATTGTGCATAGTTATCCGCATGATTGGCGTACAAAGAAGCCAGTTATTTTCCGCGCAACAACACAGTGGTTTGCGTCTATTGAAAAGATTCGTACTCAATTATTAAAAGAAATAGATTCTGTAAAATGGGTTCCTGAATGGGGTAAACTCAGAATGCATAATATGATTAAAGATCGTGGCGATTGGTGTATATCCCGTCAACGTGCATGGGGTGTCCCAATTCCTATTTTCTATACTCAAGAGAATACACCGATTATGGATGAAGAAGTGTTTAAACATATATCTGAATTGTTTAGACAAGAAGGATCTAATATTTGGTTTAGTAAAGAAGCGAAAGATTTATTACCTGTAGGTTATACGCATCCTGAAAGTCCAGATGGTATCTTTAAGAAAGAAACAGATATCATGGATGTTTGGTTTGATTCTGGTTCATCTCATACTGGCGTTATCCTTGAAAGAGGTGGTTCTTTACCAGTTGATTTATATTTAGAAGGTTCAGACCAATATCGTGGTTGGTTTAATAGTTCATTAATTGTATCTACGGCCGTACATGGACACGCACCATATAAAGAAGTTTTATCTCATGGGTTTGTACTAGATGGTAAAGGCGAGAAGATGAGTAAGTCTTTAGGTAATACCGTTGAACCGAATAAGGTGGTTAAGCAATCTGGTGCAGATATCTTACGTTTATGGGCAAGTTCGATAGATTATCAATCGGATGTACGTATATCGGATGATTTATTGAAACAAGTAGTCGAAAGCTATAAGAAACTAAGAAACACATTTAGATTCTTATTGGCTAACTTAAATGAGTTTGATGTTAGTAAGAAAGTTGATTTTAATAAATTACCTAAGGTTGATTTATATATCTTAAGTGAATTAAATCAAGTAATAGATTTAGCTCATAATGTATATCGTAATTATGACTATAAGAATTTAGTAAGTGCTTGTAGTAATTTTATGACCAATCAAATGTCTGCTTATTACTTAGACTTTACTAAAGATATACTTTATATCGATAAGAAAGAAGGACAACGTCGTTTAGAAGTTCAGACAGTTCTTCATACGGTTGTCGATAGTTTGAATCGTATCTTAGCTCCAATTTTAGTGCATACGATGGAAGAAGTTCATGATGTCTTGAATCCTAATCAAGATTCTGTTCATTTAAAAGAATTGCCAACACATTTGGATGTCCCAAGTGTTTCATCTGAAGATTGGGATAAATTATTTGAACTTCGTACGAATATCTTTAAAGCATTAGAATTATCTCGTGCAGATAAAGTGATTGGTAAGAGTTTAGAAGCTAAAGTGGTTGTGGAAGTAACAGAAGATGTAGATCGATTAGTAAAAGAATATCTTCCAAATTTCTCTCAATGGCTCATCGTTTCTCAATCCGAAGTTAAACTTGGTAGTGAAACGAAAGTAAGTGTTGAAAAAGCTAGTGGTCTTACATGTCCTCGTTGTTGGAATGTGACACATAGTCATGCGGAAGATGGTCTGTGTGATCGTTGTGCAGCTGTATTAAAGGATTAAGTACTCGTAAGAGTACTTTTTTGTTATACTTGTTCTATGGAAATCACATCAAATCAAAACGCAACGTATAAACAATGGATGAAACTTCATCAAGCGAAATATCGATCAGAGTATAGAAGATTTTTAGTTGAAGGAGATCATCTTGTAGAAGAGGCGCTTAGTGCTCATTGTGTTGAAGCAATTATTCTTCGTTATGGGCATAAAACGAATTTTAAGGGTCCTATATATGAACTGAAAGATAATCTCTTTGATAAGTTGTGTGTGACACAATCTAAAGAGAATATAATTGCCTTATGTACGTTTCCAGATGTAAGAGTTAAATCGCTTACAAGAATCTTAATCTGTGATCAAATTCAAGATCCTGGAAATATGGGTACTATGATTCGTACCGCATTATCTTTTGGATTCGATAAAATACTTTGTTCAAAAGATTGTGTAGATGTATACAATGAAAAAGTAATTCGTGCATCTCAAGGCGCAATTTTTCATATATCGACTGAAACAGTTGATCTAGTAAAAACAATTGAAGACTTAAAGAAATTATCGTTTAACGTTTATGGGACTGGTTTTAATCAATCCACTCCACTTGAATCAGTTAAACCAACGGAAAAATGTGCGATAGTTCTTGGGAATGAAGGAAAAGGTGTTCGAACTGAAGTATTACGTAAATGTGATTCTATTATTCGAATTGAAACAAGTAAGTTTAATAGTTTAAATGTTGGAGTAGCGACAGGGATTCTTTTACACTATTTTAGAAAATAATTTGGATTATTGAATTTGATTTGTTATACTATTGATGTAAATCAATGATGGGACATAGTAACAGAACCCTTTAGAGAGAATAACGTGTGCTGAAAGTTATTCATACTCTGTGAATTCACCCCAAAGAGGAGTTAATCACTCACGGTCCCACCGTTATCGGATTGAGCTGTGTCGTAAGACAAAGCAGGATGGTACCGCGATTTTCGTTCCTGTAGGAGCGATTTTTTTATTTTAAGGAGAACTATGGAAAAATTAAGAAAAGATGGGTTAGAAGCGATTCAAGCATGTACTAATCTTAGTGAATTAGGTAATGTACGTAATGAGTATTTATCTAAGAAAGGGCTTGTCTCTCAGTTAATGTTACAAATGAAGGATTTACCTGTTGAAGAAAAACCTGCATTTGGATCTAAAGTGAATGAGTTAAAACAAAGTTTGGAAAATGCGTTTAAGTTAAAAGAACAAGAACTTGAAGACTTAAAACTTAATGAGCAATTAAAATTAGGTAAAATTGATATAACTTTACCATCCAGTTTACCAAGGGTTGGAACACTTCATCCTTTAACTGTGGTTCAAACGGAAATTGAACAATTCTTTATTGGAATGGGTTATTTAGTTGAAGAAGGACCAGAAGTAGAACTTGATTATTACAACTTTGAACGTGCAAATATTCCTCAGAATCATCCGGCACGTGATATGCAAGATACCTTCTATATCAATATGGAATGGCTTTTAAGAACGCATACTACAGCGATTCAAACACGTACGTTAGAAGCGTATAAAGGTGAAGTTCCAATTAAAGTTATATGTCCGGGTAAGGTGTATCGAAAAGATGATGATGATGCGACACATTCTCACCAATTCGTTCAGATGGAAGGATTGGTAGTAGGTGAAAGAATTTCCATGTCTGATTTAAAAGGGACTTTAGAAAAACTAGCTAAACATATGTTTGGAGATGCACGCGTTATTCGTTTTAGACCATCGTATTTCCAATTTACTGAACCAAGTGTTGAGGTTGATGTATCCTGTCATATTTGTAATGGAAAAGGTTGTCCAACCTGCAAGCATACAGGGTGGATTGAGATTTTAGGTGCTGGAATGGTTCACCCAAATGTTTTACGTATGGCTGGATTTGATCCTGAAAAGGTTAGCGGATTTGCGTTTGGATTAGGGGTTGAACGTGTAGCGTTACTCAAATATGGTATCGATGACATCCGTCAGTTCTATACCAATGATTTACGCTTTTTATCGACATTCCGTCGTTTTGAGTAGGAGAAAAACATGAAAGTAAGTTTAAAATGGTTAAGTCGATATGTCGATTTAAAGGATATATCAGCTGATAAATTAGCAGATACATTAACGTTAGCAGGTTTAGAAGTTGAAAGTGTAGATGCGGTAGCCCATGGCACAAATCTTGTTATTGGGGAAGTTTTAGAATGTGAGAAACATCCTGAATCGGATCATTTATCAAAGACATTGGTTAATGTTGGAGATGAGGTATTATCCATCGTTTGTGGTGCGCCTAATGTTCGAAAAGGTCAAAAAGTAATTGTCGCAAAAGTTGGGGCTGTATTACCTGAAATTACAATTAAGAAAGCAAGTATTAAAGGTGTTGAAAGTAATGGGATGATTTGTTCGTTACTTGAGTTAGGGGTTGATCCTAAACATCTAAGTGATAATCAGAAGTCTGGTATAGAAGTACTTGATCCAAGTGTAGTGGTAGGTCAAGAAGCATTATCAACTTTAGGTTTAGATGATGTGATTATAGACATTAAGCAAACACCAAATCGTAATGATTTTAATGCTTTATGGTCAGTTGCTTATGAAGTATCAGCCTTATTAAAACGTGAAGTTAATATTCCTTGGAAAAAGGATTACCATGTACAAGGGAATAAGAGTTCTCTTATTATTGGTTCTGAAACATCGAATTGTCCGTTATTCTTAGGAAAGATGATTGGTAGTGTTAAAGTTGGGCCTAGCCCAGAATGGTTAAAACGCGATTTAGAATCAGTAGGAATGAAGTCAATAAATAATGTGGTGGATATCTCTAACTATGTCATGGTTGAGACTGGTCAACCTTTACATTTCTATGATGCATCAAAGTTGTCGAAAACTGAGATTATTGTTAAGGATCAACAAGTAGGCAAAATTAAGACATTAGATGAATCAGAACTTGATTTAGAGTTGGATGATATTGTGATTACATCAAATAATTCTCCTATTGGGTTAGCTGGAATTATGGGTGGTGATGATAGTAAAATTGATGAAAGTACGAAATCTATCATTATCGAAGCCGCTCAGTTTGATCCGACTCGCATTCGTCATACATCACGTCGAGTTAACTTGTTAACGGACGCAAGTCTTCGTTTCCAAAAGGGTATAGATCCAATGGCAACCTATAAAGCGATGGATCGTGCAGTTGAATTATTAGTTCAATATGCGGATGCGACATTAATTGAAGAAACACAAGTTCATGGTAATGTTAATTCTGAACTCAAAAAGGTGAGTGTAAAACATTCCCATATAGAGAATTTATTAGGTACACGTGTTTCCCTTGATGCATGTGTCGATATCTTTGAAAGATTATATTTTAATCCAACTGTCAATGGTGAAACAATTACTTGTACTATTCCAAGTTATCGTTTGGATATAGATGTTGCGGAAGATTTGATCGAAGAAGTTGGACGTATCATTGGATATGCGGATTTAGTGGGTACTTTACCGGTTATGCCAAGTACTCAAGGAGGCTATAATCCACGTCAACAAGTTCGTCAAAGAATACGTCAATTAGCGCTTGGATTTGGGATGAATGAAGTGATTACGTATACCCTTGTTCATGAGGATAAGTGCAAAGAAGGGGTTTATCCATTAGAGAATCCTGCTCGTTTGATGTCTCCACTTAGTGAAGAAAGACGATATGTTCGTAATAATTTATTAACGAGTCTTCTTGATACAGCAAGTTATAATCAAGCACATAAAATGAAGGATTTCCAAATCTTTGAGATTTCAAATCTTAATACCATGCAAGAGAATCAAGAAAGATGTGCGTTTATCTTAAGTGGAAGTCATGAAATATCGATTTGGCAAAAACAAAATGTGCCATATGATTTCTATAGTGCGAAAGGCATAGTTGAACGATTTTTATTTGAAATTGGTTTTGCGTCAAGTCGAATCAAATTTGAATCAAATGAAACATCTGATTTCTTCCATCCATTACGATCTGCAATTGTGACAATTGATAAGAAAGTTATTGGGGTTATCGGAGAAATTCATCCTAAGGTAGCGAAACGTTATGATGTAAGTACCGTTATTATGGGTGAAATTATTCTTGAGAAATTACTTGAAATGAAGACTGCAAAGATTAAATACAGTCCAATTAATAAATTACCAAGTGTTGTTCGTGATATTGCATTAGTATGTGATGAGTCGACACTTGCAAGTGATATTGAAAAAGTGATTCGTTCAGTATCTAAAGATATGATTCAATCAGTTACAATCTTTGATGTATATCAAGGGGATAAAGTAGAAAAGGGTAAGAAATCAATCGCATTAAAGGTTGTTTACCAAGCGTTAGATCATACCTTAAGTGAAGAAGAAATCACGAATTTATATCAAAAAACGATTGAAGCATGCAAAAAAGGCTTGAATGCTGAGTTGCGAATCGCTTAAAATTAGATGTGGTATTAACAAAATAAAGGTGGTGCACACATGGGACGCGCATTTGAAGTAAGAAAAAAGGCAAGAGAAAAAACGAATGCCTCAAAGACAAAGATTTATTCACGATTTGGTAAAGAGTTGTATATTGCGGCTAAGGCAGGAATTCCTGATCCTGAAATGAATCAAGGATTAAAGCGTATGATTGAACGTGCAAAGGCAAATCAAGTGCCTGCGGATGTTATTAAACGTGCAATTGATAAAGCTAAAGGTGGTTCAGAAGATAGTTATACAAGTGTTCGATATGAAGGATATGGTCCTGGTAACTGTACTATTATCATTGATTGTTTAACGGATAATGTTAATCGTACAGTGAGTGATGTTCGTAACTGTTTCACAAAGACTAAATCTAAAATGGGAGTTTCTGGTTCAGTTTCTCATTTATATGATCACATTGGAATCTTAGCATTTCCATATGATAATGATGAACAAGTCTTAGATACATTAATTGAACATGATGTTGATGTGGTTGATGTAGAAAAAGAAGATGAAACAATCAATGTGACGGTTCATCCAAATGATTTGTATAAAGCTAAGACAGCGATTGAAACGATTCTTCCAGAAGTCGAGTTTAGTGCTTTAGAGACAACTATGGTTCCACATGATATGGTTCAGTTGAGTGGCGATGAAGAAGAGTTGTTTAATCGTTTTATGAATATGATTGATGAATTAGATGATGTACAAAACGTATATCATAATGTAGAAGAATAAAGCGATTGAATTTCAATCGCTTTTTTTAATAATAGGTCCTTCGATTTCGCGTTGGATGATTTGATTTCGTTCTTCTTTATTCATTCCATAGGCATATGCTTGTGTCGCTTTCAATTCTATTTCTCTCAACTTAGGTGGCATTTGATTAAAGCGTGATGCGATTTTTACATCTGATTCACGGAGTGTTTTTAAGTAATCTTGTCCTTTTGAGTTAAATCCTAGAATTCTTACACTATTTAGAAGTTCTAACTTAGGAATATCATTGCGTTTTGTATGAGTAAGTAGATGTACACAAGCGCGTTGGATACGGGCTCTTGTATATCTTTTTCCAATACAATTTTGCATGAATTCTTCAAATGTATTTGATTGTTTGATTTGTTTCTTAAAGTGATTTTCGAGTCCTTCATCCATTAAAAATATACTTTGAAGATCCTCTTTGTTAATCGTTAATAGTTTAGTTTTTAGATAATCAAAATAGTTTTCCCAATGAATAGGTTTATGTTTGTTCAGTTCTTCAAACATAGGAGTATAGTTTTGAATATCTTTACCTTCTAATAATGCTTTTCGAATGGCAGTTGCGCTTGCGATTGTATGATTAAGTTGTTCCTCATGATAATGATTTGTTCTTTGGATGCAATGTGGCTTCATTTTGGTTTTTTGAATGGCTTTTAAATAGGCGATCCCAAGAATATCATTCGGATGAAATGATCCTTGGACTAATCCATAAGCTTTAGGATAACCCATACCCATGTTGAGATTTTCTTTCAATCCATCAACATTAATAGGTAAATCTGCCATGAGTTGTAATGTTTCGATATCATTACTTTCACTTCCGAAAACAATATCAGTACATCCCATTAACTCTAGAATGCGTACAGAGGCATTTGCGAAGTGTTTTGCGCTTTGTACAACAAATGGGTAAGGCAACTCACAAACAATGTCTATTCCACTGTTTAATGCGGTTTCTGTACGTATCCATTTATTAATAATAGTTGGTTCACCACGTTGAACAAAATGACCACTCATTACACATATTAATAAATCGCATTGTGTTATTTCGCGTGTTTTATCAATATGATATTGATGACCATTATGAAACGGGTTATATTCAGTAATTATTCCTGCTATTTTCATGTTAATTACTATAACATAGGGTTATCATTTTATCTATAAGTGGTGTATGATGAACTTAAGTGAGGGTATATTATATGAAAGAAATAATGTTTACATCTTCTTTTGATTCCCAAAAATTAAAAGCATATTATTACGAAGTTAATCAACCCAAAGCATTTGTTTGTATCTTTCATGGAATGGCAGAACATCAACTACGATATAAAAAATTAGCAAATGTATTAAATGATCACCATTACAGTGTATTGACCATCGATCATAGGGGGCATGGGGAAAGTCTTTTTGATGGTAGTTTAAAAGGCTATTTTGCGGATGAAGATGGATGGCATAAAAATCTAGATGATTTACATTCCATCATTCACTCTGTAAAGCCAAATAATATTCCATTTATCCTTTTTGGGCATAGTATGGGTAGTTTGTTTGCGCGTTCCTATCTCAAGAAATATGGAGACGATTTGTCTGGATTATTTCTAAGCGGAACACCGGATGAAAGCCCAATGGCAAGTGCTGGATTAACACTCGCGAAAATTATTCGAGCATTAAAAGGTAAGAAACATCCTTCACCATTTATGACAAAATTATCGTTTGGTAGTTTTAATAAAGCAATTACTAATCCTAAAACAAGTATGGATTGGTTAAGCATTAATGAAGAAAATGTAAAGAGATATATAGAAGATGATTTATGTGGATTTGATTTTACAACACAAGCTTATGTCGATATGTTAGAAGGAATTCAAGAAGTATATCATGATACATGGAAAGTTTCTAACCCAGATCTTCCAATTCAATTTATGAGTGGTGAACAAGATCCGTGTTTCTTACCGAATGGCTTAGAAAAAGCAGTAAATCGTTTACTAGAATTGGGTTATAAGAATGTGAGTTATACATTAATTGAAGGATGTCGTCACGAAATATTTAATGAGAATAAACAAGATCAAGTCATTGAACTGTTCATCAATTGGTTGAATAATGTCGTAAACGTGAATTAGCGTTGACTTTTAACAGGTTTATCTTTATAATAAGTCCGTTGACGAAAAGGTGATTTTTATGAAATGGGCGAAACGTGATTTAGAGAGACTTCCATTGGAAGGCGAAGAAATCCAAGTAAGCTTAAACTTTACGGAAGATGAGATACCAGCGTATATGAATATACGAAGAGTTGAAAGTTGTGAAGTAAAGGCAAAACTGAGTTATGATGTGCATTCAAATTTGTTGATGGCAGATCTAAATTTAAAAGGTAAGATGATTCTTCCTTGTTCAATCAGTTTTGAAGACGTTCCTATTTCATTTAAGACAACGTCAAAACTTGTATATAGCTTTAATCCAGTTGATGATGATTCTGATATTATTGTAGTTGATGGAGAAGTGTTGGATTTCAAACCTGAAGTCTTAGGATTAATATGGTTGGAAGTACCTGCGGTTGTCATATCAAAGAAAATAAAGCAATTACCATCGGGAGAAGGTTGGGAAGTTTTGACTGAAGAAGAATTTGGACGTCGCAAAGAACAAAAGATTGATCCAAGATTAGCGAAAATCTTGGAGTACAAAGCACAAGATGATGAGGAGGTGTGATTCATGGCTGTACAACAAAGACGTGTTTCTAAAACAAGAAAAGCAAAACGCAGAACGCATTATAAGTTGGCTGCACCGACTATGGTGAAGTGTCCTTCATGTGGTGAGTATAAATTGCCTCATCATGTTTGTGAAGCATGCGGACAATACGAAAGTAAATAAGAAAGCGAATTTCGCTTTTTTAGTTTAAAGATTATTAGAGATTTTATCGAAATTGATAAAATCTCTTTTATTTTGATTAGTATAGGACTATAATGGTGGTAGAAAGTGTCATATTGTGGGTAAAAGTGGTGGAACTATGTTGATGGGTGAATATCGTCACAACACAGACAGTAAGGGAAGAATTATAATTCCAGCTCGTTTTCGTGAGGAGTTGGGGGATAGTATTATTCTTGCACGTGGTTTGGACGGATGTATCACCGGTTATACACATCAACAATGGGAAAACATCTTAAATGAATTAAGAAGTTTACCAAACACAAAACGTGAATCTCGTATGTATGTACACATGTTGGTTGCGAAGGCGGCTGAATGTGAGTTTGATGCTCAAGGTAGAGTGTTAATCCCAAATAGTTTGATTCAAGAAGCAGCTATTGAAAAAGAATGTGTGGTAGTTGGTGTAGTGGATCATTTTGAAATATGGTCAAGTACTCGTTGGGATGCATATTATGCAAATGCTAGTGCTTCATTTGAAGAGATTGCGGAACAGTTAACGGAGTATGTGAAATAATATGGAACATTTACCGATAATGTTGAATGAAGTGTTGGATGCTTTATCCATTAAATCAGATGGAATTTATGTTGATGGTACATTTGGTCGAGGTGGACACAGTAGAGCAATCTTAAACCAACTTATAACAGGTCATCTAGTAGTTTTTGATCAAGATGAAAGAGCGATTGAAACAGCTCAAAAGTTAAGTTTAGAGTATCCAAATAAAATGACAATTATTCAATCGAATTTCGAACATTTAAATGAGAAGTTGGATGAATCCAATATTAAAGGAATCGATGGAATACTACTTGATTTAGGCGTATCATCTCCACAATTTGATGATCCAAGTCGAGGATTCAGTTATCGATTTGATACACGTTTAGATATGCGTATGAATTTAAATCAAAGTTTAGATGCGTATCAAGTAGTTAATCAATATCCGTTTGAGAAGTTAATGTATATTTTCCAAGTTTATGGAGAAGAGAAATTTGCTAAACAGATTGCACGTAAAATAGAGAAACAACGTGAGATTAAGCCTATTGAAACAAGTTTTGAATTAGTAGATATCATACGAAGTGCATACCCAAGTAAAGTTCTAAAACAAAAAGGGCATCCTGCTAAACAAGTATTCCAGGCCATTCGTATAGAAGTAAATCAGGAGTTGGAAGTTCTTAAATCGGTTTTAGATCAAGCTGTAAATCGATTAAATCCAGATGGAAGGTTAGTTATACTTACATTCCATTCATTAGAAGATCGAATCGTAAAACAATTCTTTAATAAACTTACTACAATTGATGTTCCATCTAAAATTCCTCTACAAGTTTTACCTACAACTGAGTTTGAACTTGTTAATAGAAAAGTGATTACATCAAAAGAAGAGGAATTAGAATCCAATCCTAGAGCACATTCCGCCAAATTGAGGGCAATAAGAAAGAGATAATTATGGCTAAGAAAATAACGCGTATTAAACGTAAACGACTCAAATTACAAGGTGTATTTGGCCTTGCGTTTACTCTTGCGTTGTTTGCGTATATAGCGTCATCTATTTTCTTAAGAGCTTATAATGTTCAGCTTACTGTTCAAATCCAAAGTGTACGTAATGAGATTGTTTTATTGGAACAATCAAATGAAGTATTAAGTGTAGAAATTCAATCTTTAAGTAGTAAAGAGAGAGTCATGGCAATTGCGCTTGATGCTGGATTAAGTGTAAATCAAGAAAATATTGTGATGATTAATAAAGGAGAATAATATGAAAAGAAGTCGTAATATGCTTCTTTTTACATTATTCGTTATTTCTTTGGTACTGTTTTTTGTCGCAATAAATGTTTTTTTTGTAAGTATTATTGGCTATCATTTCAATAGTCAAACTGATTTAAAAGCATATAGTGCTAATGTAAATACAGTAAATCAAACACTTCAAGCCAAAAGAGGGCTTATTTTAGATCGCAATGGTGAAATAATAGCTCAAGATAATGAAACTTATACAATTTATGCGATTGTAGATTCTTCTCGACCATCTTATAAAAATAAACCTGCTTATGTTGTTGATATTGATTCTACTGCTGAAACATTATCGGTTTATCTTGATGCTCCAAAAGATTATATAAAAGAACGATTATTAAGTGCTTCTTATCAAACTGAGTTTGGAATTTATGGTAAGTCTTTATCTTTGGTTCAAAAAGAAGAAATAGAATCTTTAGATTTACCTGGTATTGGTTTTTCAAAGACTTTAAGTCGATATTATCCTCTAAATCATTTTGCGTCATATCTTATTGGATTTGTGAATCAAGAAAACAATAAAACTGTAGGGATGATGGGAGTCGAAGCTAGTTATAATACGTATTTAGCAGGTAAGGATGGTAATAAAGTAGCGGTTGTGGATCGTTATGGTTATTCATTACCGGGTTATCCTGAAGAAGTTAATAATCCACAAGATGGTTATAATGTGGTTTTAACGATTGATCGAGCTATACAAGAACAACTTGAATCATCTTTCTTAATGACGAAAGATTTATTTAAGGCTTATGAAGTCTGGGGTACTGTTATGGAAGTTAAAACTGGGAAGATATTGGCTGTTGGTCAATATCCTAGTTTTGATCCTAATAAAAAAGATATTACAGAGTATCAGAGTTATCTTACTCAAAAAATCTATGAACCTGGATCGACACTAAAAGCTTTTACCTATGCGGCTGCGATTGATTCAGGAAATTATAATGGTAATGATACATTCAATAGTAATACTTTTATTGTTGGATTGGACAAGAATGGAGATGCGATTCGTTTAAATAGTAGTACAAAAAGCATCGGTTCTATTCGAAATGCGAATAGTCGTTCTTGGGGTAATATAACTTATGATATTGGATTTGCTTATTCATCAAATGTTGGGATTGCAAGTCTTTTAACGAATTATCTTGATGATGAAATATTCATGGAATACTTAGTTCGATTTGGGTTTAAGAATAAAGTTAATATTGAGAATATGAGTGAAACAATAGGTTCTATTAACTATACTTGGCCTTTAGATAAGCTTACAGTTGGTTATGGTCAAGGTATTTCGATTAATATGGCACAGTTATTACAGGCTTATACGGCTATTTTTAATGAAGGAAAAATGATTAAACCTTATTTAGTTGAAAAAGTTATAAATTCTAAAACAAATGAAGTGATAAAGAGTTATGAAACAGAAGAAATAGGACAAGCAATTAAACCAGAAACTGCAAAACAAGTTCAAGATTTAATGAACTTAGTGGTTAATTATGAAACAGGAACTGGTCGCTTTTATAAGGTTGAAGAAGTAAATATTCTAGCAAAAACTGGTACTGCACAATTAATCGTGAATAATGAGTATTCGAAAGATCAATATATATATTCAGTCGTTATTGGGTTACCAGCAGATGATCCTGAGATTATGATATATTATGCGTTTAATGCGCCAGTTAATAATAGTGCGCATGTAGAAACAACACCAATCAAGCAATTGATTCGTACAGTTGCGCTTGTTAATAATTATCGTAATCAGAAAATAACAGATGGAAATTTAGTAACAATAAATGAAATAAATGATTTTCAATTAAAGAATTATACCAATCACTCGCTTGAATATGCATTAAAGGATTTAGAGAATAAATCTAATAAGATTAGTGTTCTTGGAAATGGTCGAACTGTCATTAACCAATATCCAAAAGCTGATATCAGAGTTCTCAGTAATCAACCTATTTACTTGTTAACAAGTATGAGTAATATTCAGATGATTGATATAATAGGTATGAATAAAAAAGATGTCTTGTCATTTTTTGAGCTCATTGGAGCAAAATATAATTTAGTTGGCGAAGGGGTTGTTGTATCTAGTAGTTTGAATGTTGGTGAAATTATTAATCTTAATGAGGTCATTGAAGTGCAATTTGAATAGTGTGTTATAATGTTTTTCGTTAAGAGGGAACTTTATGCAAGCGATATTTGTTAGTGGATTAAGTTTTGGTCTTAGTTTAATCTTATATCCACTTTTTATCAATTTTTTAAACAAAAAACAGCACCAACAAATTGTGAGTGAATTTTCATTAGATAGTTTTAAAGCAAAGGCAAAAACACCGAGTTTAGGCGGTGTTTTATTTGTGCTAATTCCAGTGATTAGCTTAGTTGTACTTATTCCTAATAGTCTCTATGACACACGAATAATGTTAGTTTTATTAGTTTACTTAGCGTATGGTTTAATTGGTTTTATTGATGATTATAAAATTATTTTAGAGAGAAATAATAAAGGGTTAAGTGCTAGAGTAAAATTCATGATGCAACTGGTGCTTGCAATTATTTTCTATTTTGTTTTTAGACAAAGTTTATCCACTTCTATTGATTTACCTTTTACAGATTATTCGATTGATCTTGGTTTAATATATGCCTTATTTGTTTTATTTATATTTACTGGCTCAAGTAATGCGGTGAATTTAACGGATGGAATGGATGGTTTAGCAGGAGGTACGAGTTTAATTGCGTTGATTCCTTTTGCGGTATTTAGTTATATTCAAAACGAAATATATGTGTTTGTTTTTATTTGTGCTTTAATGGCTTCATTGATTGCGTATCTTTGGTTTAATAAACATCCTGCAAAAATAATTATGGGTGATACAGGAGCTTTAGCCCTAGGTGCTGTTTTAGCCGCTATTGCATTGGTTTTAAAACAAGAATTTAGTTTTGTATTTATTATGGCTGTCTTTATTTATGAAACTTTATGCGTTATGATTCAAATTGGATCTGTTAAATTATTCAAGAAGCGTGTTTTCAAGTATACTCCAATTCATTATAGTTATACATTATCCGGTTGGAAAGAAACGAATGTTGTTTATTTCTTTTGGTTTCTTGGGTTTGTTGCTATGTTAATTGGCTTATGGTTAGGAGTAAATTTATGAAAGCATTAATTATTGGGGCAGCTCGAAGTGGAATAGCGATTACTAAACTATTAGTAAAAGAGGGATTTAGTTGTGTATTGTTAGATTCAAAATCAATTGATCGAAATCAGTTTGATTCGTTAGAAAAGATTGAGATTATTGAAGGAGAACATCCAAAGTATTTATGGGATGTTTCGTTTGATTTGATTATTAAGAATCCTGGGATTCCTCATACCAATGAATTTGTGCAAGGATTTGTTAATAAAGGCTATTTTATCTATAACGAAATTGAGATTGCGCTAAGATATGCACCAAATTATCAAATTGGTGCTATTACAGGTACAAATGGAAAAACTACGACAACTTCAATGTTAGAAGCATTGCTTAAACAAAAAAACAGTAATAATACTGCATGTGGTAATATCGGTTTAGCTATGAGTGAAGTTGTTTATCAAAAAGGGAATGTAAATATTGATTGTGCTCTAGAAATTGCGGCTTTTCAATTATTAGGGTGTGATACATTCAAACCTAAAATTAGTACTATACTAAATCTAGCGCCAGATCATTTAGATGTCTTTAAAGATGTGGAAGAATACTATAGTGCTAAATGTCGAATATTTATGAATCAAGATGAGAATGATATTTTCTTGAAGAATATAGATGATGATAATATTGTTCAATTAACAAATAATGTAAAAGCTCAATGTTATACTTTTTCGTTAACTAAAAAAGCAGATACGTATATTAAAGATACAAAAGTATATTTCCAAGATATTGAATTATTTGATTACTCTCAATTAAAGATACCAGGTATGCACAATGTGTCAAATGCGATGGTAGCGTCTACTATGGCGTATCTAATGGGAGTAAGTATTGATAAGATTAAAAGTACGATTGAATCATTTGCTGGTGTAGAACATCGCCTTGAGTATGTAAAAACAATTTCTGGTGTTGATTTCTATAATGATTCGAAGGCAACGACAGCTGAATCAACAGTCGTCGCATTAGATGCATTTGAACAAAAGGTTATTTTATTAGCAGGTGGTTATGATAAGAAAACGGGTTTTGAAAGTTTAAGAAACAGTTTATCAAAAGTTAAGCTTTTAATTGCGTTTGGAGCGACTAAGAATCAATTCAAGGAGTTATATCCAGAAAGTATATTGGTTGAGAATATGTTTGAGGCAATTGATTTAGCAAGAAAACTATCTGAAAAGGGTGACAAAATAGTTCTTTCACCAGCGTGTGCTAGCTATGATCAATTTGATAATTATGAACAAAGAGGTCGATTATTTAAAGAGTATGTCAACTCATTGAAAGATTAACTTTAATTCATTCATATAATGTTTTATAATAATACAGCAGTAAGGTGAACATATGAACGACTTTTTTTTAATGACTGATGAAATAGAATTAACAATATCGTTAAAACTTGGTATGATTCAGAAGAATAGTTTACCAAATCTTAGTTATGAGCAATTAAAACAAGCATTAATGGCGATGAAGTGGAAAGCAGGGATGCCTGCGAAATTACATGATATTATAGATGATATTATGTCGATTAGAGAAGATGAGATTGTAGCTTATTTAGCGAAGAAAGCCGTAATAGACGGTCGGAAAAAATCATTGGCAGATTTTGCTTATATGGTTGGAGGGAATGAATGAAAAAGAATAGTCGATTAATCATATTTGGATTAACAGTATTAGTATTATTGGCTACTGTTATTGGGTTTTATCCAAATATTCAGAATGGAATGACACTGGGCCTTGATTTACAAGGTGGTTTTGAAATTGTATATGAAGTTAGTCCATTGAAAGATGGGGCTGAATTACCTGAAATGGGTGCGATTACTCAAAGTATTAGTAAACGTATTGACGTATTAGGTGTTAATGAGCCTGAGATTTCAATTGAAGGTGATAATCGTATTCGTATCCAATTAGCAGGTGTTAAAGATCAAGCGGAAGCTCGTGAAATTATTTCTACTACAGCTAATTTAACGTTTAGAGATGTTAACGATAACCTTTTAGCGGATGCGGATATTTTAACTGAAGGTGGAGCGTCTTTAGCGTATGAGAATGGATTTGTTGTTGTTAGTTTAAAGATAAATGACACAGATAAATTCTATGAATTAACTAAAAAAGTTTCAGAAATGGTAAGTGGCAATAATATTATTGTGACTTGGCTAGATTTTGAAGAGGGTGTTGATTCATATAAAGCTGAAGTAGGTAAAGAAAGTCCAAAATATATTTCTGCAGCTAGTGTTAATCAAGGAATTAATGGTGATGCGATTATAAAAGGTTCATTTACAGATGAAGAAGCTCGTCAATTAGCAAACCTTATTAATTCAGGTTCATTACCAGTTAAAATGACTGAAATTTACTCAAACGTAGTAAGTGCTGAGTTTGGACTCAATGCATTCTCTGTTACTGTGTTTGCAGGTTTATTAGGGGTTCTTGGTGTAGCGATATTCATGATTTTTGTATATCGTTTACCTGGTATTGTTTCAGCTTTAATGCTTGTTCTATATGTGTTTGTGACTATGTTAATCTATAACTCAATGGGCGGCGTATTTACACTTCCAGGTATTGCAGCATTAGTGCTTGGGGTTGGTATGACTGTCGATGCGAATGTTATTACATTTGAAAGAATAAAAGATGAGTTACTATTAGGGCGTACTTTAAAAACGGCTTATGAAGAAGGTCATCATTTAGCTTGGCGTACTATCTTCGATTCACAGTTTACAACTTTCATTGCGGCATTCTTAATGTATATGTATGGTACAGGTGCTGTTAAGGGATTTGCGACCATGTTAATGGTTACAATTTTCTCTACATTAATGATTAACGTATTCTTTGTAAAATTCTTACTTGGTTTATTAGTTAAGTCAGGTAAATTTGATGATAAAAAACCTTATTTCGGTGTTAAGAATGAACATGTTCCAGATGTAAATAAGGGTGAAGAAAAGAAATATTTTGGATTATTTAGCAAAATCGATTTTGTTAAGATTTCTAGAAGTTTTGTCTTCGGTAGTATTGCAATCTTATTAGCAGGATTTATATTCGGTGTTGTTAATTTTGCGCAAGGAAATGGTTTCTTAAACTTAGGTATTGACTTTACTTCAGGTTCTAAGTTAACCATAAATTCTATGGTTCCAATTGATGAGCAAACATTAATTAATGATTTAAATGAACTAGGTTTATCACAGTTCAAAGTTCAATTATCTGGAGATAAAGTTGCGTATGTGACTACGGGTGAAATCTTAGATCGTACTGAGATTGATACAATTGGTCAAACTATTTTAACTAAATACGGTTTAGAAATGAATGATAGTGTTGTAACTCCGGTTGTTGGAAATGAGTTAGTTCGAAATGCATTGATTCTATCTCTATTAGCTTGGGTATTCATAATGTTGTTTATTACTATTCGATTTGAGTTTGACTATGCGTTTGCGACAATCCTTGCACTCATTCATGATGTATTTATGGTGTTTGCGGTGTTTGCGATTCTTCGTTTAGAGTTTAATATCGAATTAATTGCGGTTATATTAGCAATTATTGGTTACTCAGTAGATGACTCGATCGTTATATTTGACCGTATCCGTGAGAATGTTAATGCATTTGGTTCAAATCATATTTCAAAAGATGCATATCGTAAGATTGTAAATGAGTCTTTACAGGCAACAGTACAACGTTCTTTATATAACACGATTACGACTTTAATTCCTATTGCATTCTTAATTGGTTTAGGTTCTCAAGCAATCTTTAACTTTAACTTTGCGATGCTTATTGGCTTACTTGCTGGGGCATATTCTTCAATCTTCATTGCGGCACAATTCTGGTATTGGGTGCGTATCAATCGTAAGCCTAGAGTTGTAAAAGTTAAGCCTAAGAAAAAGAGTAATGAACCGGAAGAAATGGTTATATTGGGTATTAATGATTAGAGTGGATATTTCCACTCTTTTTTTATGTTAAACTTATTTTATGTTAAAAATGAACTCACTTGTAAATGCAGTTATAGAATTTAATCATTTAGATTCAAATCAAATTGATCAATTGTATAATCCTAAGGAATATAAGATTTCTTCACATACTTTGTTTGATCAAGCTGAAGAAATTGTTTTAAGTCATATTAAGAAGAATAATAAAATTATTATCTGTGGAGACTATGATGCGGATGGTATTTGTTCAACAACAATCCTTTACAGAACACTAAAAAAATTAAATGCAGATGTAGGTTACTATATTCCCAATCGATTTAAAGAAGGGTATGGATTAAATGATAATACTGTTGATTTAGCCTTAAAAAAAGGGTATGAGCTATTCATTCTTGTGGATAATGGTGTCAGTGCTGATTCTTCACTTGTTAAAATTAAAGAGGCTGGAAAAAAGTGTATTATTTTGGATCATCATAGTTATGAAGGTGATGTCTTATGTGATTGTCTTGTCCATCCCAATTTATTAGATGAAGATTATCATGATATGTGTGGGAGTGGTCTAGCGCTTAATTTAGCTGAAAGACTTATTGGTTATGATCCGTTTAATGTGAGTTTAGCTGGTATTGCGACGATTGCGGACTTGATGCCATTATGGGGATTTAATCGAAGTTTGGTTACTCGTAGTGTTTCAGAGATTAATAATCATCAAGCACAGGTTTTCATGAATCTACTTAATTCTTCAAAGTCAATTAGTGAAACTGATATTGCATTTCAGTTAGTACCCAAACTTAATGCGATTGGTCGGTTAGCTGATGTGATTGATGTAAATCAAGTAGTTAAATATCTCTGTTTAGATAATATTGGTTCTATTGATGCGTTTTCAAAAGAAATTATTCGTGTTAATGAAATGCGAAAAGAAATCAATCAAAGAATGTATGTTAAGGCATTGGAAATGTTAAGTAATGAAAATGTTATTGTTTTATATGATGAATCATTTCATGAAGGAATTGTTGGTATAACAGCGGGTCGATTAGCGTCTGAGCTAAAGAAACCGGTATTTGTTTTAAACAAAGAAGGTAATCGCTTAAAGGGAAGTGGTCGATCATTTGGTTCGATTGATTTGAGAGATCTTGTTAGTCCGGCAAATCATCTTTTAAATCGATTTGGTGGCCATTCTCAAGCGGCTGGATTAGAATTAGATATAAGTAATGTAAATACCTTTATACAGTTGGTTAATGAGAATAAAGAGGCTTTAATTCAACATAGTGTTGATCATCAATTTTTGGATATGAAACATGAATGGTTAGATTTAGATGTATTTAATGAACTTTTAAATTATGGACCATTTGGTCAAGGTTTCCAAATTCCTTCATTTAGATTTAATGAATTTGAAATTAAAGGCAGTCGAATTATTCGTGGTGGAATTAGTTTTGATTTAAGTATATATAACATGAATATAAGTGCAGTATATTTTCAATCAATTTTAGATGAACGCTTAATTCTTTCTAATTTTTCAAGTTTTATAGGACGAGTCACTTTAGATGAATTTAGAGGTCAAAGGAAGCTTAAAATCATGATCGAGAGCTTTGAGTAATAATCCAAACATTGTAGTCTTTCTTGTATTTTAGAATGGTTTTGTTATAATAAACCTGTTATAGGAGATAGCCATGGATTATAAAAAATATATTGCGGATATACAAGATTTTCCAATTGAAGGGATTTTGTTTAGAGACATCACTCCACTTATGGGAGATGGTCAAGCATTTCATCAAGCAACACAAGAAATTGTTCAATTTGCAAGAGAAGTAAATGCGGAAATCGTTGTTGGACCAGAATCTAGAGGGTTTATTTTTGGTTGTCCAGTAGCGTTTGAATTGAATATAGGGTTTGTTCCTGTACGTAAACCAGGTAAACTACCTAGAGAAACAGTTAGTTTTAGCTACGCTTTAGAATATGGTAAAAACGAATTACATGTTCATAAAGACAGTATTAAAAAGGGTCAAAGAGTATTAATTGTGGATGACTTATTAGCTACAGGTGGTACTGTTGAGGCAACGATTAAGTTAGTTGAACAACTTGGTGGTGAAGTTGTAGGATGTGCTTTCCTTATTGAGTTAAATGCATTAAAAGGACGCAATGTATTAAAGAATTATCCTGTATTTACACTTGTTAATTATGACTAATCGAAGACATGTCTTCGATTTTTAAAAGAAAGAACTATGCAAGGCAAAAAACAAGAAATTACGATTCAAGCCATATTGGATTTAGTTAAAACCTATTATCCAGATCAAGAATCCTTAGATTTAATATCTAAGGCTTTTAAATATGCGAATGAAAAACATAAAGATCAGTTTCGTAAAAGTGGTGAGCCTTATATTGTACATTTATTGAATGTCGCCTATATCCTTGCGGACTTGAAGTTAGGTCCTAAAGCTATTGCGGCAGGCCTTTTACATGATGTTATTGAAGATTGTGGTGTTTCTCGAGAAGAAATGGTAAAAGAGTTTGATGAAGAAATAACAACTTTAGTAGAAAGTGTTACTAAAATTGGTAATATCGAATTCAAAGATGAAAAAGAATATATGGCAGTTAATCATCGTAAGATTTTTATTGCGATGGCAAAAGATATTCGTGTTATTTTGATTAAACTCGTAGATCGTTTACATAATATGCGTACTCTTCAGTTTATGTCAGAGATTAAACAAAAGAAGATTGCGGCTGAAACCTTAGATGTTTATGCACCTATTGCGCATCGATTAGGGATTAGTGAAATTAAGAATGAGTTAGAGGACTTAAGTTTTTACTATCTCTATCCAGATAAGTATTATGAAATTGCACATCTTGTAGAAATACGAAAAGCAGAACGTGATCGTCAAGTGTTGACGATGATTAAAGATATTACAGAGTTACTTACCAAAAATGGTTTAAAATTTAGAATTTTCGGTCGTTCTAAACACTTATATAGTATTTATAAGAAAATGACAACTAAGAATAAACGATTCGATGAGATATTGGATTTACATGCGATTCGAATTGTCACATCGGATGATGTGAGTTGTTATGAAGTGTTAGGTTACATACATGCAAAATATAGGCCAATTCCTGGACGCTTAAAAGATTATATCGCAATGCCAAAGATGAATATGTACCAATCTTTACATACAACGATTGTTGGTGAAGAAGGTAGTATTTATGAGGTTCAAATTCGTACGGAAGAAATGGACGCAATTGCTGAAAAAGGGGTTGCGGCTCATTGGCGTTATAAAGAAGGTAATAAGTATAACCAAGAAAGAGCACAAAAAGAAATTGAAGAAAGATTATCTTGGTTCAAGGATTTTGGAGCTTTAACGCAGGAAAGTAAAGATGCGGATGAGTATATGGATATACTTACGCATGATGTTTTTGAAGCGAATGTTTATGTCATGTCACCAAAAGGACGAGTAATTGATTTACCGAATGGGGCAACTCCTTTAGATTTTGCATATCGAATTCATACTGAAATTGGTCATTCAACGGTTGGGGCAATTGTAAATAATGTACTTGTTCCTTTAAATACACCATTAAAAACAGGGGATGTCGTTTCAATTCGTACTTCTAAGCAATCCAATGGTCCTTCAGAAGATTGGTTGAAAATCGTTAAAACAGCTCATGCGAAGAGTAAGATTCGAAATTTCCTACAAAAGAAGGAAATGGATGATCGTTCTGACACCATCGAAAAGGGTGAACACTTATTTAGAGAAGAATGTAAGCGTCGTGAGATTGATGATAAAGAATTAATTGGAAGTAAACGACTAGAAAGTGTTTTCCAACATTTTGCGATTAATAATATCAATGATTTCTATTATGCGATTGCGGTTAAATCGCTTGCGATGCCTGCAATTTTTGAAAAGTTAAACATTCAACAAAAGAAAGGTATTTTAGATAGCTTTAGTTTGGAAAGAATGTTTAAGAGTAATCAATCTAAGAAAACATTCTCAAAATCTGGAATTCGGGTTTCTGGTGTTGATTCGATGATGATAAGCTTAGCGGGTTGTTGCACACCTGTTCCAGGGGATTCCATAGTTGGATTTATTACCAAGGGTCAAGGTGTTAAAGTACATCGAACAGATTGTGTAAATATTAAGAATGAAACTAAACGTTTAATCAATGTGGAATGGGATGAAGAAAGAAAAGAAGGCAAGTATGAAGTTAAACTTTATATTTTAGCTCAGGATCGTTCGTTCTTAATTTCTGATATTGTGACGATTATCAATCAGTGTAAAGCAGGTCTTGTAGCGGTTAATTCTACTGTGAATGAAGATAAGATTACCGCATCAACTTATTTGAATGTTGTTGTGACTGATTCTGAACATCTACAAACGGTAATCGCAAATCTTAAAAAGATTGATAATGTTTTCGAAGTTCATCGTGCTCAATCATAGTTGTTCAGATAAATTATTTGTGATAAAATTGAATAAATTCATTGAATAGGAAGTTTTATACGCTTCATTTTATAGAGAGGAACGATTTGGTGAAAGTTCCATATGAAAGTATAAATTGACACCTAGGAGAAGCTAACTTGAATTGAGTAGAGTTAGACGGGCTGCCGTTATCCAGTTGAGTGTGTATTTCGATACAAATTAAGGTGGTACCACGTGAAAGCGTCCTTATATAGGAGGCTTTTTTTATTTAAAGGAGGAAAACGTATGAGTAAGTTTCAAGTTCCAAGAGGAACACAAGATGTTTTTGGTAAAGAAGTTAGACAATGGCATAAGATAGAAGCATTGATAAAAGAAATGATGAATGTCTATGGTTTTGATGAGATTCGTACACCAGAGTTTGAACACACAGAAGTATTTGCAAGAGGCAATGACTCAAGTGATGTGATAAACAAAGAGATGTATACCTTTATGGATAGAGGGGAACGTTCACTAAGTTTAAAACCAGAAGGGACAGCTGGTTTAATACGATCATTTGTTGAAAATAAGATGTATACACAACCTGATATGCCTTTTAAGTATTATTACGTAAGTCCATGTTTTAGATATGAGCGTCCTCAGAAAGGACGTATGCGTATTCATCATCAATTTGGAGTTGAAGTATTAGGTGATAAAACACCTTATATTGATGCGGAAGTAATTGGCTTAGGTTTAACATTTGTTAGAACTTTAGGTTTAAATGACTTGAAAGTATTGGTTAATACATTAGGCGATAATGAAAGTAGAACAGCTTATAAAACTGCACTTAAAGAACATTTTAAACCTGATTTACATACATTGTGTTCAGATTGTCAAAGACGATATGAACAGAATCCATTACGTATATTAGATTGTAAGGTCGACGCAAATCATTCTTCAATACTTAATGCGCCAAAATTAAGAGATTATTTAAATGAAGAATCAAAAAATTACTTTGAAGATTTAATTCGTATCTTAAAAGATAGTGGAGTAGAGGTTGAAGTTTCTGATCGTTTAGTTAGAGGATTAGATTATTATACACATACTGTTTTTGAGGTAGTAAGTGTAAATAAAGATATGGGCTCTCAAGCAACCGTTTTTGGAGGTGGTCGATATGATTCACTTGTATCTGACTTTGGAGGCCCTGAATTAAGTGGAATTGGTTTTGGGATGGGAATTGAAAGATTACTTGTCGCATTAAATGCGGAGGGAATAGATTTAGCAGATGAAAAAGAGTTAGATGTATTCTGTGTAACATTAGATGATGAAGCATTGGATTATGCTTATCATTTAAGTAATTTCTTGAGATTAAATGGATACAAAGCAGAATATGACTATTATCGTAAATCGTTTAAATCTCAATTTAAGAGTGTTGAGAGAAAGAATGCAAAGATTGTTATTTTATTAGGAAAAGATGAAATGAGTAAAGGCCAAGTTGTCTTGAAACGAATTGAAACACAGGAACAGGTAACAGTTTCTGAGAATGAGATTTTACATCAGTTAGATCATTGGTTAAATGAAGATCATGTATGTGATCATGATCATCAACATGGAGGAGAACATGAATAGAACACATCATTGTGGTGAATTATCACCGAAGAATTTAGGGCAAAATGTAACACTTGTTGGGTGGGTTAGTAAACGTCGTAATTTTGGATCTATTGTTTTTATTGATTTAAGAGATCGAGAAGGAATTACTCAATGCGTTTTTGATGAGTCTTTAAGTGAAAGTATTAAGGATGTTCGAAATGAATATATTCTTGAAATAAAAGGTGAAGTCATTTTAAGAAAAGACGCAAATCCAAAGATTAGTACGGGTGAAATTGAAATTAAGGTTAGTTCATTCACTGTCATCAATCAAGCAGAGCTAACACCTATGATTATTCAAGATGAAACAGATGCACTTGAAGATACACGATTAAAATATCGTTATTTAGATTTACGTCGCCCTGTTATGCAAAAGAAATTGATTCAACGTGCGAAGATTGTTCGTACAATGCGTAACTTTTTAGATGACAATGGGTTTATTGACGTTGAAACACCAATGTTAACTAAGTCTACTCCTGAAGGGTCACGTGAGTATTTAGTGCCTTCACGTGTGCATGAAGGGGAGTTTTATGCTTTAGCACAATCACCTCAAATTTTTAAGCAATTACTTATGGTTGCAGGATTAGAACGTTACTATCAAGTTGCTCGTTGTTTTAGAGATGAAGATTTAAGAGCTGATCGACAATTGGATTTTACCCAAATTGATATTGAGACATCGTTCTTGGATGAGAATGAGTTTCACGAGATTATTGAATCAATGACAAAAGATGTCATGAAGAAAGTCTTAGATATTGACGTAAAAACACCTTTCTTGAAATTAAGCTATGCAGATGCGATGAATTTTTATGGAAGTGATAAACCAGATAATCGTTTTGGTTTAAAGCTGAATGAACTAAAAGATGTTTTCAAAAACTCTGAGTTCCAAGTATTTAAGTCTGCATTAGAGCATAAAGATGGATCAATTAAGGCAATTGTACTTGAGAATGGTGCACATTTTACACGTAAGGAAACGGATGCTTTAACTGAAGTAGCAAAGAAGAATGGAGCTAAGGGTTTAGTTGTATTGAAATATGTGAACGGAATCATTGAAGGACCTGCATCAAAATTCTTTGTAGAGTCTGAAGTATCATCATTAATTCGTACATTAAATTTGAAAGAAAATGATTTAGTATTGATTACTGCTGATAAATGGGAGAAAGCAGCAAATGCGCTAGGCTCAGTTCGTTTGGCATTACGTGATAAATTAAATCTTACAAGTAAATCAGACTTTTCTTATTTATGGGTAGTGGATTTCCCAATGTTTGAATATGACGAAGATAGTCAAAAATATGTTGCGAAACATCATCCATTTACACGTCCAAAGACGACTGATATTCAATATTTGAAAGAGAATCCAGCCGAAATAATGGCGCATGCATATGACTTAGTTTTAAATGGATATGAAATTGCAGGCGGATCATTAAGAATTTATGATCAAGATATGCAAAAAGCGATGTTTGAAATGATTGGATTTACGGATGAACAAATCAATGAACGATTTGGTTTCTTCGTTGATGCGTTTAAATATGGTACGCCTCCACATGGTGGAATTGCCTTTGGTTTAGACCGTTTTGCGATGGTTCTAACTGAGTCGGATTCCTTAAGAGATGTCATCGCTTTCCCTAAAAATGCATCTGCTCGTTGTCCATTAACAAATGCACCTAGTGCAGTTGATGAAAAACAATTAAATGAATTGCATATTTTGATTGATAATAAATAAAATATGATATAATTTAGTTACCCAAAAGGACAACGTTATTTCCGACACTTCGATATAAGGGAAACGGAAGTTGTATATTTGTGTGAAAGCCAAGCATTGCTAGGAATCCTAAGAATATACACATGTTACCCACCTGATTCTCAGGGAATATATCACCTTTTGGGACATTTATTAAACCCGTTAACTCGGGTTTTAATTTGGTTTTTGTAACAATTAATGGGTGGAAAATGAATAAAAGTTTAATTTATAGTATGCATTCAAGATTAGGATATTGGATAAAATTCGAAAGAAAGAGATTGTTAGATATAACAAATGATCCCAAATTAAGACAAGAAAAATTTATCTTACTAGATGAAGGGGAAACATTCTATGATTTTGTGCCAAATGAAGCGATTTGTTCAAGATCTACTTTATCACGTATTGAGAATGGGAAAATAGTATATGAGAAGACACTTATCAATTTCTTTCTTAAACGTTTTGATAAAAAGTTCAGAATAAATGATTTTGAGACACACTTAATTGAAAGTACTATAAATGCTTTTCATGTATATGTGTTTAAAAACTGTAATATAGACGTTTCATATTTATTATCACTATGCTCAGATACAAATCAAAAAGTTTCTGATAATTTATTATGGGAGCTGGATTATGAACTTTTAACTATGTTAATTATGTGGTTTGAAGATTATAGAGTATTAAATCTATCTGAATTTAGACTTTTAGTTAAGAAATTTAAAGTATATCATGAATCATTAAGAGAGATTCTTATTTTTTATTTTTGTTTTTCTGTGTTCTTTAATCCTGATCTTTGGTCCTATCACAATGAAATAAAATTTCTAATAAAGGATGAGTATCCTGATAATGATTTATTAACTATTTTTGATGGTTTATTTGGAAAGGCAGAATCACATTTTATTCGATCGTATTATCGTAATAAACATTTGATATTAAATGAAAGCTTTTTATATCGATGTTCAATTCCTTTTAAAATGATTTTTGAAAAGCATATAAATATAAAGAAGTACAATAATTTACACTATCTTTGTCTTATTCATAAAATTTCGAATAGAGAATTCACAACATTATTACAGTTTGAAGCTGAATTATTTAGTTTATTAAATAAGCATGAAATGGAAGAAGTATTGAATATCCATGATTTGTTATTCTTAATAAAGGATGAACCAAATCCAAGGATTATTAATAAAACTGTTTTACAACGAATATATCCAAAAATTAAATCTAAAGATCAGATGTTAAAAGTACTTGAGTTTCTTTTAGAATAACTGCACATTTTATTAAAAATAAGCAAAAAACGGGCTTTTAAAATAAATGTCCACAATAGTATGAATTTTGTACGAAATTATTTATATTTTTTATGAAAGGAGCGGAAAATAATCAGTTTACTCGCCAGGTAAATTGCTTAGATGATGGGGAAGAGTTGAGATACTCTTCTTTTTTGTTATTGAATATTGTGATAAAACAAGGTACACTATAGCAGTAAGGAAGGTTCGGTTATGGAATTTCTATCGTCAATTTTAAGTTTAATATTTGGTATTTTAATCGGTGGTGGTTTAGGGTTCTACTTCACTCGTAGAAAATTCTTAAAGGATTTAAAGGAAAACCCACCTATCAATGAAAAAATGATTCGTGCTATGTATATGCAGATGGGTCGTAAACCTTCTGAAGCTCAAATCAAACAAATCATGAAATCTATGGAGCAGTACAAATAAAAAAGGACATATGTCCTTTTTTTATATCCAAGTAACTTTTCGTTCTGTTCCGTTTAATAATCGTTTTATATTTTCTCTATGACGATAAATAATTAAAATGTCAATTAAGATAAAATTAAAAGTTAAGAAGAAATCTTGTGTAACAAAATAAGCGATGAATATGGATACAGTTGCAGCGACCATAGAAGAAAGGGACGCATACTTGGTTAGCTTCAATAATAAGAAAAATAGAGATGCTGGAATAATAAATAATTCAACTACCTTTGACATAATTATGGCAACACCTAAAAGATATCCTGCAGCAGATGAAACTGCTTTTCCACCTTTAAATTGTGCGAATATCGGATAGCTATGTCCTATTGCGGCAAATACACCTGCAATCGCTGCATATTGAGGAGCGAATTGAAATACAAGCAATATAACGATAGTTGCCTTTAAAGTATCAAATACAGTAACAGATATGCCTGCTGCTTTTCCTAAGACTCTACCTGCGTTTGTTCCCCCGAGATTTCCACTACCTTTTGTACGAATATCTGTGTTATAAAACACTTTACCGATGATTAGTGCAAAAGGAATGGATCCAAATAAATAACCGAATATAATTGCTAAAACTAAATTTAGATCAATCATGATTTACCTCTCTTTACTGACATATTATATCAAATCATTTAACGCTGTACATTACAATGCGTTTTTAGTTATTGTATAATGATTAAGGTAGATAGGAGTTATAATATGACAGCAAGACAATACGATGAGCAAAGTATTCAAATTCTTGAGGGTTTGGATGCTGTTCGCAAGCGTCCTGGGATGTATATAGGTTCAACCGATAGTCGTGGTTTACATCATCTCGTTTGGGAAATTTTAGACAATTCCATTGATGAAGCTATGAATGGATTTGGTAAGAATATTACAATTACTTTAGGAAAAGATAATAGTATAAAAATCGAAGATGAAGGAAGAGGTATGCCTGTTGGTATGCATTCTTCAGGTGTTTCAACGCTACAAGTTATTTTTACTGTTTTGCATGCTGGAGGTAAGTTTTCGTCTGAAGGTGGATATAAAAGGGCCGGAGGACTTCATGGAGTTGGTGCTTCTGTAGTTAATGCGCTAAGTGAATGGTTAGAAGTTACAGTGGCTTTTAATGGTAATTTATATCGTATGTCTTTTTCTCAAGGTGGATCAAAAATCTCAAAGCTTGAGAATTTAGGGAAAACAAATAAGACTGGTAGTACAGTTTGGTTTAAACCTGATGAAAAGATATTTTCAAAGGCTACTTTTGATATTGAATTGATTAATGAGAGAGCACAAGAAAGTGCATTTCTTTTAAAGGGAATCAAAATAAGCGTTAGAGATGAAAAGACGAATAAAACTGAAATTTATCATTATGATAATGGTTTATATAACTTTATTGAATTCTTAAATGAAGATCGTGTTGTAATGCATGAACCTATTACATTTGAAGGAAATATGGGTGAAATAGGAGTTGCCTTTGCGCTTCAATATACGGATGATTATCAAGAAAACACATATTCTTTTGTAAACTTAGTTCGTACCTCGGATGGTGGAACTCATGAAGTAGGGTATAAATCTGCACTTACAAAAGTAATGAATGATTTTGCGCGTAAAATTGGTGTTTTAAAGGATAAAGATCGAAATTTTGAAGGTAATGATGTACGTGAAGGTTGTACTTCTGTTCTTTCAGTTACTATTCCTGAATCTTTATTACAATTTGAGGGTCAAACTAAAAGTAAACTAGGTACTAATGAAGCAAAGGCAATTGTCGAAAATTTCGTTAGTGAGAAGTTAATGTATTTTTTAGAAGAACATCGTGAGTTAGCAAGTGTTATCTTAAAGAAAATAAGTCGCGCATCACAAGCAAGAGAAGCTGCTCGTAAAGCACGTGAAGATGCTCGTAAAGGTAAGAAGAATGGTAAATCAGAGAAGCTTTTATCAGGTAAACTTGCCCCATGCCAATCAAAGGATGTTCGTAAAACTGAGCTCTTCTTGGTAGAAGGTGATTCTGCAGGTGGTAGTGCAAAACAAGGTAGAGATTCAAAAGTTCAAGCTATATTACCTTTAAGAGGTAAAGTACTTAATACTGAGAAGGCAAGTATTAGCGATATTGAGAAAAATGAAGAACTTAATACAATTATCCATGCTTTAGGTGCAGGAGTTGGTAGTGAGTTTGAGATTAAGGATATGAATTATAGTAAAGTCATAATTATGACAGATGCGGATACGGATGGTGCGCATATTCAAGTTCTTTTACTTACGTTCTTTTATCGTTATATGAGACCTTTGATTGAGAATGGATATGTTTATCTAGCTCAACCACCACTTTACCGAGTAAGTAAAGGTAAACAATCAAAATATTTATATTCAGATGATGAGTTAAAACAAACTATGCAAGAATGGGGTAAAGTTGAGATTCAGCGGTATAAAGGATTAGGTGAAATGAATGCGGATCAACTATGGGAAACTACAATGGATCCGAATAAACGTAGTTTAATACAATTAAGTTTGGGAGATGCTTTAATCGCGCAAAGAATTGTTTCCGTATTAATGGGAGATAAAGCTGATTTGAGACGTGATTGGATTGAGAAACATGTCGCATTTACTTTAGAAGATGATTTTGCAAAGGAGTCAAACCATGGATAAAATGGAGTTTTCTCATAACTCTTTAGAGAGTGTTATGTCAGATCGTTTTGGACGATACTCAAAATATATCATTCAAGAAAGAGCACTTCCAGATGTTCGAGATGGATTGAAGCCTGTTCAAAGACGTATTCTATATGCAATGTATGCGGATGGAAATGTTCCTGATAAGCCTTATCGTAAATCAGCTAAGACGGTTGGATTAGTTATTGGTAATTACCATCCACATGGTGATAGTAGTGTTTATGAAGCTATGGTACGTTTAAGTCAATATTGGAAAATGAATATTCCTTTGGTTGATATGCAAGGAAATAATGGATCAATCGATGATGATCCAGCAGCAGCAATGCGTTATACTGAAGCTCGTTTATCTTCCTTTGGTCATTTTTTACTGAAAGATATTGATCAAAATACAGTTAATTTTACACCTAATTTTGATGATACTAGTAGTGAACCATCTGTATTACCGGGGATTGTGCCACAATTGCTTGTGAATGGCGCAACGGGTATAGCGGCAGGATATGCTACGAATATTCCACCACATAATCTTAAAGAAGTCATAGAGGCATGTATTTATCGATTAAACAATCCAAACTGCACTATTTCAGACATTTTAGAAATTATGAAAGGACCTGATTTTCCAACAGGTGGTATCGTACAAGGTAAAAAAGGTATTTTAGATGCGTTTACAACTGGTAAGGGTAGAGTAGTTATTCGTGCTAAAGCAGAAATAGTTCAATCAAAATCAATTCAACAAATTTTTATAACGGAAATTCCGTATGAAGTAATTAAAAGTAACTTAGTTAAGAAACTGGATGATATTCGTCTAAATAAACAAATAGATGGAATTATAGATGTAAGAGATGAATCTGATCGAAACGGTTTAAGAATCGTGATTGATATCAAAAAAGAAAGTGATGCGAATTTAATTCTTAATTATTTCTATAAAAATACAGATTGCCAAGTTTTTTATAATTACAATATGGTTGCGATTGTGAATCAAAGACCAGTTTTGTGTAGTGTTATTGATATGTTAGATGCTTTTACTTTATTTAGAAAAGAAGTAATACTCAGACGTTCGCAATTTCAATTAGATGAAATGGAGAAACGTTCTCATATTTTAGAAGGATTAATAAAAGCGATTTCTGTTCTTGATGAAGTTATTTTAATTATTCGTTCTTCAAAAGATAAAACGGATGCTAAAAATAATTTAATTAATCGTTTTGCTTTTACAAATGAACAAGCTGAAGCGATTGTAAGTTTAAGATTGTATCGTTTAACAAATACGGATATTTTGGAAATAAAAGATGAATTAGCTCAATTGAGTGTAGAGATTCAAAGATTAAAAGGAATTCTTTCGAATGAAACACTTCTAAATAATGTATTTGTTAAAGAATTACTGGAAGTTATTAAGTTGTTCGATACGAATAGACGATCAAAAATTGAAAGTGAAGTTGAAGAAATAGTCATTAATAAGATGAGTATGATTCCGAATGAAAAGACGGTAATTACTGTAAGTCGTGATGGTTATATTAAACGTGTTTCTGTTCGTTCGTATCAATCAAGTGAAGGAATTCTTCCAGCCTTAAAAGAGGGGGATCAACTTATTGGTATAAGTGAAGCTGAAACATATGACACAGTTCTATTGTTTAATGATAATGGCTCTTATGCCAATATCCCACTGTATTCACTAGAAGAAATGAAATGGAAAGATATCGGTAATCACTATGGTCATTATGTTAAATCAGAAGATCATACAAAATTAATATCAGCTATTTTGGTAAAATCGTTTAATACAGATGCTTACATTGTCAGTGTTTCTGAAAAAGGTTTTATAAAGAAATCGATGATTAAGGATTATCAAGTTACTCGTACTTCTAAAACATATGATGCGATGAATTTAAGTAAAAATGACAAAGTGATTTCTAATTTTGTCGCTTATCAAGAAGATGAAGTTGTTATTTGTAGTCAAGAAGGGTATTGTGTTCGTTATACCTTTGATATGATTCCTTCGACTCAACCGAAATCTAAAGGTGTTAAGGCAATGAACCTAGGTTCTAGTGATTCGATTGCGTATGCATGTACATTAAATCAACAAAATGCTTTATTATTTATCACTGAGAATGGTTTAATGAAACGAATTAAACAATCTGAGATTGTTTCATTTAATCGACCAGCTAAAGGTGAATTAATTAGTAAAAAAGTAAAATCAAATCCTCAAAAAATACATTATATTCAAGCGGTTCAAGTTTATGATGATATTCGTTTAACACATGATTCTAATCGTTGGATACAAGCTAAGGATGTTCCATTGATGGATAAAACACAGACATTTAGTCAAGTTATTGATACAAAGAATTCATTCTATTGTGTACGTATGATAGAAGAAGTTAAGATTGTTGATTTTAAAGAAGAGATTAAAAAAGATCTAGACGTTAAACTAGATCTTGAAGAGAGTGAAGAACATCACTCAGATGTAGAGTTTATTCACTTTGATTTATAAGATTTAAAACATATTCGTTTAAATCATGTGATTGTTTGAAATGAGCATAGGCAAATTTCTTAATAGTAGCATTTGCTTCATGGAACTGGGCTAGAAATAGCCCTTTTGTATTCGCAAGATAGGCAGCTTGTATTCCATTTAAAGTAGAATCAATAACAGTAAGAGTATTCGCTTTGATATTTAACAATCGAGCTACTTTTAAATAAATATCTCCTTCAGGCTTTGAGTTAAGCACTTGTTTTGCGCTGATAATATGTGTATTTTCATATTCAATATTAAACAAATCTAATAATTTCTTCATTTTATCTAATTTTAGATTTGTACAATAGATTAATTGATATACTCTAGACCATTGAGTTAAATAGGCTAGGTGTTCATTGTTAATTTGAACTTTACCATCATCGATCATTTTATTGAATGTAAGTTCAACTTCGTTAAAAAATGGCGCAATCTTTGGATATTCTCTTCCTAACTTTTCTCTCTTTTCTAAATGCGCATCATAGTAAGCCATACGAAATTGTTCTGATATTTCTACTTGATGTTCAGATTCAATTCGATCCCAAATCATATTTTTGATTTTATACAAATCAAATATAAAGTCATCTAATGTAATAATAAGTGTTTTTTCTAGATTCATGAAATTATTTTGCCATATTTCAATTTAAAATGGTATTCATATACACTCAAAAAACATCAATGTTATAATAAATATATGATTAAGAACTATTTTAAACCAGATGAAATCAAAGATTTAATCAGTGAGATATCTTTTGATTGGATTATAGAAAATAAAATTGATTTTCTTATAATAGATGTTGATAATACATTAGTCGTAAAAGGGACCAATCAAGTTGATCAATTAACCAATGATTGGTTAATTAAATGTATAAAGCAATGTAAGACAGTATTGATTTGTTCAAACAATACAAGTACAGTTGCTCACGATTTAGCAATACGATACGGTTGTTTTGGATTTAATTTAGCTTTAAAGCCATTTAAAATAAGATTAAATCGATTTATTTCTCAAAATAATATAGAATATACTAATGCTTGTGTTATCGGTGATCAATTATTTACAGATATTTGGTTAGGTAAAAGATTTAAGTTTAAGACTGTACTTGTGCAATTATTGGATCGTCAAGATTATGGACTTACAAAGCTATTTAGATTTATTGAGGCATTCATATTGGAGAAAAAACATGGTAAATAAATGTGTTGGTTGTGGTGTAGAATTGCAGATTCAAAATCAGAATGAATTGGGATTTGCGAATTCTTTGGATTCTTTGTATTGTAAACGTTGTTATAGAATAAAACACTATGGTGATTATGCATCGATTAAGAAACATAGTGTATCCTCAGATAAAGTATTTGATGCGGTTATGAAAATTGAAGGTGTTATATTACTTGTTATTGATGTAACTGATATAGATTCAGGGCTATTTACAGGAATTCAAAGACATCTTGCAAATCGTGAGTTTATAATTGTTTTAACTAAATGGGATTTATTACCTAAAACAGTATCTAAACAGAAAGTAGAATCTTATTTACTGAATAAACTGCGAGATATGCCGATTAATGTATTAGGAATTGCGATGAGCAGTGATAAAGGTAAACTTGGTTTAACTAATCTTGTTCAACAGATTAAACGGTTAAAGATTAAGAGTCTTATTGCGGTTGGTTATGCCAATATGGGTAAGAGTACTTTGATTAATGCTTTAATTGGTAAACAAGATCATTTAACGATATCACCTTATCCACATACAACTCTTGAGATTAATCAAATTAATTGGGATTTTGGAACGATATATGATACTCCAGGTATTAAGATTGAGAATAGTTTCTTTGATACATTAGAGTTTGAAGAATTCGAAAAATACAGTGTTCAATCAGCGTTTAAACCAAAAACATATCAATTGGATTCTGCTCAAACATTTATTATCGATAAGATTGGCTTAATCAATGTTATCCCAAAACAAAATGCATCTATAACTTTATATTTCTCAAATCAGTTGAATATTCATCGTACAAAATATACGAATATTACGTCTTATATAGAGAAACATCCTGATTGTCTACCATTGAATTTAAAAACAAAGAGGATTGTAGATAAGTTTGATAAGTTTGATGTTGTGTTTAAGCAATTAGGTTGGTTTTGCTTAAATGGTGAGTTTGAATTAGTCGAAGTTAAAACGAGTTTAATTGATCAAGTAATTACAAGAAAGGCTTTAATATAATGTTAAACACAAAACAAAAGAAACAGTTAAAAAGTATGGGGAATACTCTTAGACCTTTATTTAATGTAGGGAAAGATGGGATTAGTGTTAATTTGATTGAAACACTTGAAGACTCATTACGTGCCCATGAATTAGTAAAAATAAGTGTTTTAAAATCATGTGCGACACCTGTTATGGAATGTGCTTTGGATATTGTTTCAATGACACATAGTGAGCTTGTACAAGTTATTGGTCGTACTATTTTGATTTATAAACAAAGTGATAAAAAGAAAATTCAATTGGTATGAAGAGAGTTATTCTTTTTGGAGGAAGTTTTAATCCACCCCATATAGGACATTTGAAACTAGCATTAAATAGTTTGAATTTTCTTAATGCTAATGAGTTGTGGTTTATTCCAACATTGAAAAGTCCTTTAAAAGATATTGAATTGGCTTCATTTGAACATCGTTGTGCGATGATTGAATTATTGATTAAACCTTATCGTAAACTGAAATTATCACGAGTTGAATCAGAGCTAGGTGATGTTAGTTATACTTATAATACGGTTGAGTTGTTGCTTAATCGATATAAAGATATTGAATTCATCTGGTTAATGGGTTCAGATCAAGCTTTAAAATTTGATCAATGGTATAAATATGAAGAATTATTAAATCTAATAAAATTTGCGGTATATAGACGATCAGAATCTGATGTTATCGATCACAGATTTATCGAAATAATTACTGATGAGTTATTCGAAAATGCTAGTCAAAAGATTAGAGAAGGGCATGTTCATTTGACAAGTCCTACTGTAATTCGTTATATGATTGAAAATGAATTATATGTAGAAGAAATAGCTGCATCTTTAATGTCCTCGAAGCGTTTTGATCATACGAAAAGTGTTTGTGAATTAGCGTTGTCGCTTGCAAGTCATCATAATGTAGATATTCATCAAGTGTATATTGCGGCTTTATTTCATGATTGTGCAAAAGAGTGGTCTACTCAAAGGTCTAAGGACTGGTTAAAATTTGTTTATCCTGATTATGTTAATCAACCTCAAGCGTTATGGCATCAGAAATTAGGTGCAGCCTATTTAAAAAGGGTGTTACATGTTCGCGATAAACGTATATTAAATGCGATTTCTCATCATGTAGAAGGATTTAATGATGATGTCGCAAAGATTGTATACATAGCAGATAAGTGTGAACGAACTCGTAAGTATGATAGTAGTTCATTGATTAATTTAGCCATGTTAGATTTGGATAGGGCTTATATTGAAGTTAAAAATGCTCAGGTTCAATGGCTTGAGAGAGAAAGGGAAAAGATTGGATAATTTAAAGAAATTAGTACATTTTCTAGATGAGAAAAAAGCGCTTAATATAAAAGTTCTTGATTTGAGTTCTACGAGTTCTATGGTTTCATATGCGATTATTGCGGATGCGAGTAATACTCGTTTATTAAATGCATTAAAGGATTATTGTGTTGAGTATGCAGAGTCAATTGGATATGTTTTACATCATGTAGAAGGTCATTCAGAAAGTGATTGGATTCTAATTGATTTAGGGACTGTTTGTATTCATTTATTCTTAACTGAATCTCGTTTTTATTATCGTTTAGAAGATTTGTGGTTAGATAAATTAATTAAACTATGAAACATTCATTTGCTGAATATTATCATGAACTTGTCTTTGATGATGATATTTATCTCGATTATTTTAATTGGGTAAAACGTGAGGTTCGTGGAGAAACAATTTTAGAATGTGCATGTGGAACCGGTTATTTAAGTCATTTACTTGCTAAGGACGGATATAAGGTTGATGCATTAGATAATGATGAAAGTATGATAGGCTTTGCTAAGCTTAATCATAGTAATGATCGCTTAAATTTTCATTGCCAATCGATGTTTGATTTGTCTCCATTTGGTATGTATGATGCGATTATCATTTTCTTAGATAGTTTAAATTATTGTAGAGATATAAATGAGTTACGATTATTCTTTAAGCAAGCGTATGATCATTTAAATCACAATGGAATACTTTTATTTGATATGCATCATCCCAATCGCTTAGTTGAGTTTGTGGATGAATATGTTGAAGAAGGATTTATACTTGATAATAGTTATCAATGGTCGATTCAGTCAGATGGTAACAGAATTCATCACAATATTGTAGTGTATGAAGATGATTCATTGTTTATTAATCAAGTAAATCAAGTTGTATATGATAGTGTTACCATAGAAACATTGCTTAATGAACTTTCTTTTGATTTTGAGCGTGTTTATTATTTTAATGAAGCAGAGTTTGATTTGGATGAAAAACTCTACTATCGAGCTAGAAAGGGTTAATATGATAGCTATTATTGGCGCAATGGATGAAGAAGTAAACGCATTACTCCAGTTAATGGAAGATGTAAGAGTAGAATCAATTGGTAAGGTTAAATTTTATCACGGTACATTAAACTCAAAAGAAGTAGTACTCTTTAAAAGTGGGATTGGACTTAGTATGGCTGCTATGAGTACGAGTATCTGCTTAAGTCATTACTCGATTGATGGTGTTGTAAATATAGGTACTGCAGGTGGATTGAAAGATTATCAAAACGTACTAGATATCGTTGTTTCTGATAAGATCACATATCATGATTTTGATATAAGCCCATTTGGTAATACAAGAGATTTTTCATCCAATAATCGTTTCGTATTTCATTCTGATGAATCTTATATTCAAAAATTTAATCAATTAAATAAAGATGAACGTGTATGGATTGGTCCACTAGTTTCAGGTAATCAATTTATTTACAATGATAAACAAATTAACGACATTACTCATAATTTTCCAGAAGCATTAGCCGTTGAAATGGAAGGGGCTTCTATAGCACATGTATGCAGTGAATTTAATGTCCCATTTATCGTAATTCGTTCTATTTCAGATTTAGTAAAGAATCCAAAAAATGAAATGACATTTGATGAGTATCTACATAAAGCCAGTGAACGCAGTGCTAAGTTTTGTTATAATTTTATGAATGTTATCGAATGAACTCTTTTTTTCAGATAGAAACTTGGATTCAATTACTTAACCAATATAAAGAATTTGGTTTAATTATACCGATTTTATTGGCTTTAATTGAATCGTTTATACCAGCTCTTCCATTAATAGGAATTGTGGCAATTAATATAAGTGCTCATGGTTTTTTTGTTGGATTCATTACTTCTTATGTAGGAAATGTATTGGGTTCTATTATTGTTTTTTATTTCTTTAGGGGAATAATTAAACAATATTTTTTAGATCGATTTTATCATGGTAAAAGATTAGCTCAAATACTTCATTGGGTTGAGAATCAACATCCTATTTTTCTATTCTTTTTAAGTTGTTTAGCTTTTACTCCTAGTGCTTTTATAAATATGAGTTTTGGTTTATCTGGTTATAAAAAAAGACAATTCTTAATTAGTATTGTCTTGGGTAAATTTATCATGATTTTATCGTTAAGTTTGTTTGGTCAGTCTTTATCTCACATTCAGACTCAACCGTTGTTTATTATTTTTAGTGTAATATTGCTTATAATTGTTTATTTGTTGTCAAAATATCTTAGTACATCAAGCAATTTTCACAATATTCATAAAAACTAATCTGTATATTCATCTAACCATAATTGATTTTGAATCATCCAGTCTCTTAAATCAACTTTTGTAAAATTCATATCATCATTCCATTCAAGAACTGAATGAAAGATTATCTTACCATTTTGTTTTGATAAGGTTACAAAAGCTGGAAAGTGTGAAAATCCTAATCGACTCTTTATAGCGGAAGGTAGAACATTCTCATCAAGTTCAGGTGCATTTACAAATGTTATTCGTTCAAATCTCTCAGCACTTGCACTTAATAATAAAGGTTTAATTATTTCATTATGAGTATATAAACAATTTTGATCATCATATGTGCAGAAGAAATAAGCTTGTATTGTTTCATTCACATGATTGTTTAAATCTTTATATTCGATAATGGTTGGATTTAAATTATCGAATATATCTAAATTTTGTTCAGTTGGCATAAAATAGTAAAATAAAAGAATGCCTGATACGATGATAATTGAAATAATGATAAGTGATATTTTTAATAGATTTTTCATAATTTTACGATTTAAAGTTTAACATGTTATAAGCATTTTTTCAAACACACTTAAGTTTGGTATAATTAAAACTATGAAACACTGGCAAGAAAAAATTCCTACTTTTAATCTTATTTTGATAAATTTGATCCTTATCTTTTTAATCGTATTTGGTTTTGTGATAGGCCCAGTGAATAAGTTGATGAAAGATAGAAATGATATCTTAGTTAATTTAAAGAATAAACAGAATATTGATAGTTGTTATAAGCTTGATTCATATACATTTAGTAGAGAATTATTTACGTTAAATTGTTTAATCAATGAACAAAATACATATCTATTTGTAGATCGAAGTGGAATTATTTATGATCGACTTATTATTGATAGTGATAAAGAACAAAATGATTACTCACAAATAATTGATTTATATGGGTTGAGGAACGCAAAATATTTAGTGATTTATTTTGATACTCAAATTGCTTACTGGGTAAAATCAGACCAATTTGAGTATATATTGGACTATGATACATTGGATATTATTATGAAAGTGAGATTCTAATATGAAGGATTTAATACAAAAAAACTATTTCAATCGAAAAAATTGGATATTGGAAGAAGGGTATAAGTTAGATTTAAGTCCTTTAGAAATACTCGTAGTTTTAAATATTGAGCATTTTAATGAATTTGATCTATCAATAGACTTGAATCAATTATCAAGAGTATGTAATTCAAGTACTACTGAAATAGATAAAACCTTATCACAGTTGATAAATAAAGGTTTTTTAAAGATTGATATTGAATCAGATAAGGTAATCTATAATACCAATCGTATTTATGATATGCAAAATAAAATTGATGATGAGCAAACTTCAGATATTATTGAGATTTTTGAGAATGAATTTAAAAGACCTTTAAGTACAAATGAGATTGATAAGATAAACTATTGGTTATCTCAATTAGATTATGCCTATCTCATACATGCATTAAGAGAGGCAATAATTTATCGTAAAGTAAGTTTTCCATATATAGAAAGAATACTACTTGATTGGGTCAAAAATAATGTCACACTTGAACAATTAAATGCAGGAAAAAGAAATGAATGAAAAGGTAAGATTTATTTTAGATACCTTATATAAAATGTATCCAGATGCGACGTGTGAATTAAATTTTTCTAATAATGAAGAACTTGCGATAGCGGTCATATTAAGTGCTCAAACTACGGATATCTCTGTAAACAAGGTTACTCCTATTTTGTTTGATCGGTTTAAAACAATAGCTGATTTAGCGAATGCTAGTGAAGAAGAGATCAGTGAATGTATCCACTCCATTGGATTATTTCGAAATAAAGCTAAGAACATAAAATTATTTGCTCAACAGTTATTGGAAAGGCATAATGGGAAATTACCAAGTACAGAAGAAGAGTTGAGAAATTTAGCGGGTATTGGAAGAAAAACTGCTAATGTAGTATTGGGTGTTGGATTTAATATTCCTGCGCTAGCTGTGGATACACATGTTGATCGAGTGAGTCATCGTCTTGGTTTGGTTACTCAGAAAGTGAATATCTTACAAACTGAATTACAGTTAAAACGGAAAATTCCAAAAGAGGAATGGATTGTAGCTCATCATTCTCTTTTATTTTTTGGAAGATATCATTGTTTATCTAGGAATCCAAAATGTCATATTTGTCCATTGAAGGAAGTATGTCGATATTATAAAAAGCTAGAATCCTAAGATTCTAGCTTTATTTATTATGGAGTTGTAGGCCCTGTGTAGTATTTTATACCATCTGTATATATTTCACTTAAGTTAACATTTCCACTTGTGTATTCTGTAGTTCCAATGAATACTTTTGTGATAGTTCCTGTTGAAGCACTTGTAGAATGAAGTGAACATAGATTTGAAAACTTCGAACAAATGGTTGGTAAGGTACTAGGTGTTTTACTAATGAAATCAGATAAATTAATCACAGTTTCTTTAACAACATACGATGTGAATGTTAATGAGTCTTTATTTGCGATTTCAATCGTTGTATTGTGTTTATCAGCTGGATCGATTCTTACGATTTTACCTATCAAATTAATTTGAGAAGAATCTTCTGCTTCTATTTCAACAATTGGGAATTTTGATGAAGTTAGGTTATTCGTACTTACCCAAGAATTTAATACACTGGTTGTTTCACCGATAAAGTTTGGAACATTTAAGAAGAGTTCATTCATCTTATCAGTCTTACATATTTCTGTACTATTTACTTCAACATAGTCATAACCATAATAACCACAAACAGTTACTGTTGAGGTAGGGTTTGCGTTTATCGTTGTAGTTAATATATTAGTATTTGATTTTATTTTGTATTCAGTACCATCAACATTGATTTTCACTTTGTATACAATCGGACCATATAACCAAGAATAGTCAAATAAGCGTTGTCCCGTACCTTGTGCTACTTTACCTGCGACTTCTAGATAGTAATCTTTCGTGTTAGGTGCAACAACCAATGCGTTCGCATCCGGATAAGGATTTATTGTCAACTTGTATGTTCTTGTATTTCCATTACTACTAATTTCTCTATTAAAGGATGAAGGGGATAAAATAGTTGGGTTCGGTAGTGAACCAAGATTTGCGTATTCAGATTTAATTAGTCCTGATACAACTAAACTTGGATTTGTGCTTGAATTTGGAGATACATAAGGGTAAATGCCAATAACGTGAGTAATATCAATGACATCTTTTGGACGAGTAATGCTTGCTGGAGCTTGTTTATCTTTGTATAACGAATTTAATATTTCATTACTTATTTTTCCAGGAAGATTTAAATTAATTTGTGATTGATTCATATATGAAATTTGATCTTTAACGGCTTTATCATAACCAACCCAAACGGCAGTCGTATATTCACTGGTAGAGCTCAACATCCATTTATCTTTTGCTGAACCAGCAGGGATACCAAATTCAACGCCTGTAGTTCCCCAATCGGATGTACCTGTTTTAGCATAAACAGAGAAATTACGTTTTAAGATTTGCATGAAATTAAAATATGGACCAGAAACGTTTTGTTCCATCATACTTGCACTCATATATGCTGCTTCTGCAGATAATGTGTTTGTAGAGGTATAGGTTGGAGTAATAGGTTCTTTACCATCTAAGAACTCGATGCGTGTGACTGTATGAGGTTGAATATAGTTTCCACCATTAATAATACTTGCTTGTGCACCAGCTAATTGAAGTGGGGAAGCTTCAAAACTTGAACCACCAATAGCGTAGCCTATATCAAATTTATCAGTCGTGACATCTGTAAATCCAATACTATTCAAGTAACTAACGACCTTTTTAGAACCAATTGTATCGACAACTGATTGAAGTGTTTGAATTGCTGGAATATTTAGCGAGTTTCCAATCGCAGCAGGAATTAAAATATCTCCTCGATAATTACCATCAAAGTTTTTAATGATTACATCAAGGCCAGTATATTGAATCGGTTTATCTTCTAACATATGTTGAGTCGACCAACCTAAATGTTCAAATGCAAGCGGGTAGGTTAGAAAAGTTTTTACAGATGAACCAGGTTGACGTTTCATATTAGTCGCTCTGTTTAATAATCTTTCACCATTATAGAAACGTCCACCTCCAATACCTAAGATTTCTCCTGTGGTATTGTTCATTGTAACCATTGCTGTTTGAATTATTTCATTTGGCCATGCAACATTTGTTATTTCACCATTTTGAACTTTCTCCATGGTTTCTTGTGTGTCTCGATCCATTGTAGTATAGATTCTCATAGGGACATCAACTGGATCAAGTCCTGTTAATTCTTTAACTTCTTGAATTGCGGCATCTACAAATGCTTGATAAGGGAAGTTACTTGCATTCGATTTTGTGTTTCCTACTAAAAGATTTTCAATCTTAACTGATTTAGCGAGTTTTAATTCACTTTCTGAAATATATCCATGTCTTTCCATTAAGTCTAAGACAGTATTGATACGTTTTTGTGATAATTCTAAGTTGTTCATAGGATTAAATGCATTTGGCGCATTGATCACCCCAGCAAGTAATGCAGCTTCAACTAAAGTAATCTCTTGAACATCTTTACCAAAATAATATTGAGCTGCTGTTTGAACACCACGTTTGTTTCCAGGAACACCATAGTTTATACGATTTAAGTAAAGTTCAAGTATACGTTTTTTACTTAAAACTTTTTCAGCTTGTAAAGCTACATAAATTTCTTTTATTTTACGATTAACTCCAGCTAATCCTGAACGTACTGCAGTTGCTTCTTCGGATTCAAAATAAGTTCCTTTGACAAGTTGCATTGTAAAAGTTGAACCACCTTGTGCAAAACTCATTGATAAGACATTTTCAACCATTGCTTTTGCAAAACGAGGAATATCAAATCCATTGTGTTCAAAGTATCTTGAGTCTTCTATTGCAATAAAAGCGTCAATTAATACTTGAGGCATATCATCATAACTTACATTTTCGCGTATTTGATATCCAACATCGGTAATTAAATTGCCATCTGAATCAAATAATTTAGAACTATCTGACATGACAAAGTCTGTGCTATTTAAAGTAGGAGCACCACTCACTACAACAGCGATATAAGCGATACCACTGGTGCTTCCAAGTATTGCTAGTACAAGGAAAACAGACACAACAATTGCCAATTTGTCTTTTAAAGATTTTTTTGAGCCTGTTGCATCTTTTTTCTTTCTAAATTTGTTAAGTATTTTTAATTTCTTCATTTAAATTCTCCTTTAAAAAGCGTTTCATCTAATACTTTTAGGTAATGAATGGGTGGTGTTAATGAAAATGGTATTAAATAAGCATTTTCTTTAATCCAAGCATACGGCACTGATTTTCGATCATTTGATTTCATAAAAAGATCTAAGTCTTTAAAATACAATAAATAAGTTTCATTGTAATAAACAAATCGAATAATAATAAAACTTATACCACCATGATATTCAACATTCCGCATATGTTCTAATTGATGTGGATGTATGTTTTTTAGTGGTAATGCAGTTTGACTAATCGTTTCTTTCGCTTCAAAGTCAATTGCTTTAGAACGATATACTCCATTGTAGTCGGTAGTACTAGGTACTTTGTAGTATGCCTCTACAATTTTGGCTTTGTTTCGTGATGGATAATCAACTTTTACAACCATAATTGGAGTCGGCTTTTTATGTATATTCGCTTTATTTAAATCCAAATAGTATTGGTTTGTTTGATTTAAATCATCTTCTAAATTAGCACCACGGTATGAATGGGATTTAATTTTAGTAACAATATTTTGATTTTGTTTTCGATTTGGGTAGTTAATCATATTTTTTCCAAACTTATTATATAAGAATCTCTCTTAGTTTACTAGTTATGGCTTGTCTTATCAACTTGTAAAAGGATGTATAATTTGGTTTAATATTAAAAGTAGGGAAACAAAATTATGTCGAAATTAAATGAACAAGCTATATATAATAAAGAATTTAATGTTGAGTTTAAGGGGTATTCTACATTAGAAGTAGATACATTTTTAGATCAGGTTATTTTAGATTATCAATATTTCAATTTTGAATTACAGAAAGCTAAAGAAATTATTCAACAATTACAACAACAAAATGCTTTATTACAGTCCAAGCTTATTGAAGCTCAAGGTAAAGCAAATGTTTTAAGTAATGTCGATAATAATATCAATCAAGTTGATTTATTAAAAAGATTGGCAAAACTCGAACAAGAAGTTTATAATAAGTGAGTACATCAGGCAATCGCTGGTCGTAAGATTAGAGGAAAGTCCATGCTCGCACCATCTGTGATGATGGTAGTGATTATGCTGAATGAAAAAATAAATTCAGGCAGGTAACTGACGGCAGAGTTAATCCTAAGGCGTAAGCTATGGAAGCGCTCTTGAAAGTGCCACAGTGACGTAGTCTCTTTGGAAACATTGAGAGTGGAACGCGGTAAACCCCATAAGCGAGAAACCCAAATTTGGTAGGGGAACTTCAAGAACTGAAACGAAGGTTTAAGAAGACAGAAATGTAGATAAATGATTGCCACTGGTAACAGGACAGAACATGGCTTATACGATGTATTTAAAGTGGAACATAGTTCCATTTTTTTATAAATTAATTATCAATAATGTTATAATGTTTCAAGTAGGAGTCTAGAAATGTTAGAAATTGGAAATAGTCTTAAAGAAAGAAGAGAAGAATTAGGTTTTACACTAAAACAAATGAGTGATAAAACACGTGTTCCTGTAAATAAACTTCAAGCAATCGAAAACGGTGATTTGAAGTTTTTTGAGAATGATTTTACTTATTTAAAATTTTATGTTCGTTATTATTGTAATGCGCTTCATTTAGATTTCGAAATGTATAGAGATCAATTAGATTTAGCACTAGATGAATTCTCTAATACAACCAAGATGTTAAAAATCAATGAGATCAATGATATTCATGACAGAGTTAAAGAACGGATTAATAAACCGTTAAATAAGAAAAAAATAGATATTTCATTTATTTCTTTTGTTACTTCTATTGTTTTACTAGTGATTACATTGTTATTAGTTTTTGTGTTTTTAATTCTTCCGAATCTTAATAAAGATGAAGATTCTATTATAAATAATAATAATAATAATGATATTCCAACGCCTATTGAAAATATTGATGATGAAGAAACAGTTGATGAAGAAACTCCAAAAGTACTGAGTGTTAGCCAAGTAGATTCAGTTAATTATGAAATAACAGGTTTTAGTGATAACCAAGAATTAGCTATGCTAATCAATTTTAAGTCTAATGCGTATGTTCGTATACGTGTAGATGGTGACACGGCTGTCAATCTACCTAGTAAACTTTATAATGTTGGTTCTACCTTAGATTTTAAATTTAATGCATCAAATGAAACAATTCTTGAAGTGTATATTGGCTGGATGAATGGTAACACTATTACGATTAATGATTTGGTAATACCAATTGATTCTGATATTGCGACAAGAAATGGATCGGTTACTTTTACATTTAGACTAAGAGGAGAAAACTAATGAATATACCAAATCGTTTAACTTTAATTCGTTTAGTTTTTGTACCAATTATTGTGTTCTTTGCGATATTTCCATTTGCACAGTTTAATATTGTCTTTGGTTACTTAATGATTGATTTTGTTAGTGTTCCAATTATTAATATAATAATTCTGGTATTGTTTATTGTGGCAAGTTTCACCGATTTCTTAGATGGTTACTTGGCTAGAAAACATAATTTAGTAACAACTTTTGGTAAGTTCGTTGATCCATTAGCAGATAAACTATTAGTTAACACAATGTTTATATTATTTGCTTATCAAGGTGTTATGCCAGTTTTAGCTGTATTGATTATGTTGTGGAGAGATACAGCTATTGAAGGAGTAAGAATGATTGCGGCTCGTAGTGGTGTTACTATTGCGGCGGCATTCTTAGGCAAAGTTAAAACAGTTGCACAAATGATTACGATTGTTCTTTATCTTGTGTCCAACTTACCTTTTGAACTAGTACAACTTCCTATTCATGAACTAATGTTATGGTTTACAGTAACCATTTCTGTAGTTAGTGGAATTTCATATTTCTTACAAGCAAAGGACTTAATTTTGGAATCAATGTAATGAAACGTCTAGCGAATACGCTTTTAGAACTAAATAAAACAATTTCTAGTTGTGAAAGCTTTACAGGTGGATTATTTGCTTCAAGTTTAACGTCTTTTCCTGGCATTTCATCTGTTTATAAGGGAAGTGTTGTATCATATAGCAATGAAGTTAAAATTGATGTCTTGGGAATAAATCATAATCTTATTCAAGATTTTGGTGCGATTAGTGAACAAGTTGCAATCGAAATGGCGAAAAGTACTAAAAGATTATTAAACACTGATATATGCATTTCTTTTACAGGGAATGCTGGACCAAATCCGATGGAAGGCAAAGAAGTTGGATTGTGTTATATCGCAGTAGTAGTATTAGAACAGGTACATGTATTTAAAATCAAGTTTAAGGGTACAAGAAATCAATTACGAAGATCAGCTGTAAATTATGGTAGCAAACTAATATTAGAGATATTAAGGACTAACGCATTACATAACGTTATATAAATAAAGAGGGAACTATGGAAAATAAGAAAGATGTATTATTAGAGGATGCATTAAAACAGATCCAAAAGCAGTATGGTAAAGGTGCGGTCATGCGTTTAGGTGATCGTGCGAATGTAGAAGTCGATTCTATTAGTAGTGGTTCAATTGCGATTGATTTTGCGTTAGGTGTAGGTGGTTATCCTAAAGGAAGAATCATTGAAATTTATGGTCCTGAATCAAGTGGTAAGACAACTTTAGCGTTACATGCAATTGCGGAAGTGCAGAAAAAAGGTGGTAAAGCTGCTTTTATTGATGCAGAAAACTCGATTGATCCTATGTATGCAAAGGCATTAGGAGTAAATATTGATGATTTAATCCTTTCTCAGCCGGATAGTGGAGAACAAGCACTTGAAATCACTGAACTTCTTATAAAAAGTGGAGCAATCGATCTTATTGTCATTGACTCTGTTGCGGCTCTTGTACCACAAGCTGAATTAGATGGTGAAATGTCTGATTCTCATATGGGTTTACAAGCTCGTTTGATGTCTAAAGCAATGAGAAAATTAGCTGGTGTAATGAATCGAAGCGATTGTACAGCAATTTTCATTAATCAATTAAGAGAAAAAATTGGTGTTATGTTTGGTAATCCTGAAACAACTACAGGTGGTAAAGCGCTGAAGTTTTATGCTTCTATTCGTATTGATGTTCGTAAGAGTGAAGCTATTAAAAATGGTACTGATATTATCGGTAATAAAGTAAATGTGAAAGTCGTTAAAAATAAAGTTGCTCCACCATTTAAAACAGCAACTGTAGATATCATGTATGGGAAGGGAATTTCTCGTATGGGCGAGTTGATTGAACTTGCAGTTGAAAGAGATATTGTTCAAAAGGCAGGTGCTTGGTTCTCTTATAAAGGTGAGAAAATTGGTCAAGGTAAAGAAGCTGTTCGAGCTTTCTTAACTGCTAACCCTGTGATTGCAGAAACAGTTGAAGCAGAGTTAAAACAAATAATGTTTGCACCAAGTACTGATATAGTAGAAGAATAGGACTGAAAAGTCCTTTTTTATATGACTTTTGTTGTGAAATAGCAGAAAATTAAGTATTATATAAGTAAGAGTTTACAACTCGAGCTGGAGGAAAAAATATGGGAGAGTATACATACTTTTTCGTCTTAGCTAGTATCGGTGGTTTTGCTTTGGGAATCATTATCATGATAATGCTCTCAAAGTTTGGGTTAAATAGAGATCAACAAAAAGCAAAATTAATTTTAGAAGAAGCGAATATCAAATCTGATAGTATTGTTCGTCAAGCTATTTTAGATGCGAAAACGCAAACTTATGACTTAAAGTTAGCTGCGGAAAAAGAAATTAAAGAGTCAAGACAGGCTCTTCAAGAAGTAGAACTAAAGTTAAATCGTCGTGAAGATAGTCTAAATTTTCGTAGTGAGACGTTGACCTCAAAAGAAAAAGAGCTTGATTTAAGAAATAATCAAGTTACCGAAAAATTAAATGTACTAGAGAAGATGGAAGCCAACCTGAAAGAGAAGATTGATGGTCAGGTTGTAGAATTAGAACGCATCGCAAATATGACTTCTGCAGATGCTAAAAATGAATTAATGGATATTGTTCGTGTAAGAACTCAAAATGAAATTGAGGCCTTTATTCGTGATCAAGAAGAAGAAGCGAAAGCTAAAGCTTCAAGTATGGCAAAAGAAATTATTGGATTAGCAATCCAACGATATGCTCAAGAAGAAACATTAGAGCGTACAGTTTCAGTTGTTGGTTTACCTAACGAAGAAATGAAGGGTAGAATTATTGGTCGTGAAGGTCGTAATATACGTGCGATTGAACAAGCGACGGGTGTTGATATCTTAATTGATGATACTCCTGAAACGATTACATTATCTTGTTTTGATCCAATAAGAAGAGAAGTTGCGCGTTTAGCGCTTGAAACATTGCTTAAAGATGGAAGAATTCAACCTGGTAGAATCGAAGAAGTGGTAACACGTGTACAAAACGAGTTAAATGAAACGATTCAAAAAGCGGGTGAAGATGCTGTATTTAAAGTTGGTGTTGGTAAAGTTGATCGTGAAATTGTTGGATTAATCGGTCGATTACGTTACCGTTACAGTTATGGTCAAAATGCACTTCAACATAGTATGGAAGTTGCTCACTTGACAGGTATGATGGCTGCTGAATTAGGTTTAAATCAAACTTTGGCAAAACGTGTTGGTTTGTTACATGATATTGGTAAAGCTTTAGATTTTGAAATGGAAGGTAGTCATATTGAATTAGGAGCTCGTATTTGCCGTAAACATGGAGAGCATCCAGCTGTTGTTAATGGGATTGAGTCTCATCATGGGGATGTTCCTGCCAATAGTATTTATTCAATTCTTGTTCAAGCAGCTGATACGTTAAGTGCTGCTCGTCCTGGGGCTCGTTTTGAATCATTCCAAAATTATATTCAACGTTTAGAACAACTTGAAAAAATCGCTACATCATTTGATGGCGTTGATAAGGTATATGCTATACAAGCAGGACGTGAAATACGTGTTATGGTAGTTCCTGAGAAGCTTGATGATTTAGCTGCGCATAGAGTTGCTCGAGAAATTCGTGAAAAAATTGAAAATGAAATGACATATCCTGGCCAAATAAAGGTTACTGTTATTCGTGAAACTCGTCACTCAGAAACTGCAAAATAATGAAGATATTGTTTATTGGTGATATTGTTGGTAAAGCTGGTCGAGCTGCTGTTTATGCTCGACTTGGCTTGCTTAAAAAGGAATATAATATTGATTTCACTATCGTTAATGGTGAAAATATTGCTCATGGTAAAGGTATTACTGAAAAGCTTTATAATGAGTTAATCGAAAAAGGTGTCGATGCGATTACATTAGGTAATCATGCTTATTCAAAAGCAGATGTATTAAATTTTATTAATCATAGTAAATCATTAATAAGACCCATTAACATGTATCCGAATGAGTTTGGTTGTGGTGTAAGAGATTTTTATGTAAAAGGTAAAACCATTCGCATAATTAATTTAATTGGTTCTGTTTTTATGGATAAAGTTATTGAGAGTCCTTTTGATTCAATGAAGAAACTTCACAAAACAAATTCAGACAAAATAGTAATCGTAGATTTACATGCAGAAGCGACAAGTGAAAAAATGGCTTTTGCCTATCAATTTAAAAATGAATGTTCAGCAGTTATTGGAACGCATACTCATGTACAAACTGCTGATGAACAAATTATAGATGGTTGTGCTTTTATTAGTGATGTTGGAATGTCAGGATCATTTAAAAGTATAATAGGTCGTGATATTGATGAAGTATTAGAAAAATTCAATGGGAATTCAATTACACGTTTTACAGTAAGTGAAAATGCGGCTCAAGTTTGTGCTGTTGTAATTGATATAGATGATAAATCATTAAGAGCGACTTCGATTAAAAGGTTACAATTTAGACCTGAAAGTTATTGAAGATGAGTATAGAAGTGGTATAATTAGGACAATAAAAGGAGGATTTAACTGTGCCTGTAATTGTAGCAAAAGATACCTGTATTGGATGTGGAGCCTGTGTAGGGGTTTGTCCAGTTGGAGCGTTATCACTAGATGCTGATGGTAAAGCTGAATGTGATGAATCTATCTGCATTGATTGTTTAGCATGTATTGGAGTATGTCCAACACAAGCAATTAGTCAAAAGTAACCAAGCATTGCTTGGTTTTTTTAAGGAAATAAAGATGAACGAACTATATATTAAACCAAATTTGAAAACTGCTCAAAGAAGAACGAAAGATGAGACGATTATTGATCGTTCGCTTTTTAATATACCTGATGAATATAAGGATTTAGGTTTCAACAAGAAATATTATCTAAGAACATATGGATGCCAAGCGAATGAGAGGGATTCTGAGACTATTAGAGGTATCCTTGAATTAATGTCTTATACTGAAGTTAAAGAACCGGATCTAGCTGATTTAATCATTATGAATACTTGTGCCATTCGTAAAAATGCTGAGGATCATGTTTTTGGAGAAATTGGGCAACTAAAACGATTAAAATATACGAATCCTGATTTAATGTTTGTTGTATGTGGATGTATGGCTCAAGAAGAAGAAGTGGTAGAGAGGATTTTAAAAACATATCATCATATTGATATTATTTTTGGAACACATAATATACACAGATTACCTGAGTTATTGATACAAGCACACTTCAATAAAGAAAGAGTTGTTGAGGTATATTCAAAAGAAGGTGAGATTTATGAGAATCTACCTGTTATTCGCCAACAAAACACCAAAGCATGGGTAAATATTATTTATGGATGTGATAAATTTTGTACGTATTGTATCGTTCCGTATACACGAGGAAAAGAACGTTCACGTTTAAAAGTGGATATCTTAGATGAAATAAATACTTTAATTAAAGATGGATACAAAGAAGTTACATTATTAGGGCAAAATGTAAATGCCTATGGAAAAGACTTAGCAGAGGATTATTCGTTTGCTGAGCTACTTGAGGATGTTGCGAAAACTGGTATAGAAAGAATTCGATTTATGACAAGCCATCCTTGGGATTTCACTGATAAAATGGTAGATATGATCGCGAAATATGAGAATATCATGCCTTTTGTACATTTACCTCTTCAATCTGGAAGTAATGAAATACTAAAGTTAATGGGAAGAAGATATACGACGGAAGAGTATTTACGCGTTTTTGATCAGTTAAGAAGTAAAGTTAAAAATATAACATTCTCTACAGATATTATTGTTGGTTTCCCAAATGAAACTGAAGAGCAATTTGAAGATACGATAAAAATGATAGATTATTGTAAGTTCGATAATGTTTATACTTTTATCTATTCACCACGTGCAGGGACTCCTGCGAGTCGTATGGAAGATAATGTGACTTTAGAAGTTAAACGCAATCGTTTAAAGATACTAAATCAAAAAGTAGCTCATTATGCTTTGTTAAATAACAAAGGTTTGGTAGGGTCAATTCAAAATGTTCTTGTAGATGGACCTTCTAAAAAGAATGAACATGTCTATAGTGGATATACAGAAGGAAATAAGTTGGTCAATTTTATACCTAAAAATGCAAAAACTGGTATGATTGTTCAAGTAAAGATTACAAGCGCAAATACATGGACATTGAAGGGTGAAGAAATTTCTTCTTAATCTGTGAGTTTATACGCTATAATTAAGAAAAGTATAATTAGGAGGAAATATAATGAATGAAGTACGCATTTTTGCGTTAGGCGGATTAGATGAAGACGGTAAGAATCTTACTGTTGTTGAAATAAATCAAGATATTTTTGTGATTGATGTTGGATTAAAGTATCCTGATAAAGATCGTTTAGGGGTTGAAATTATTATTCCTGATTTCAGTTACTTAATCGAAAATAAAAATAGAATTAAAGGGATATTTATTACCCATGGTCATGATGATGCAATGTCCGCATTACCTTATTTGATTAAACAAGTAGACTTACCAATTTTCACAACTCCATTAACTGCAAAATTAATTGAGCGACTTTTTAAAGAAGAAAAGATAACTCAGTATAGTTTGAAGGTATTAAAAAGAGATGATAGTTTACAAGTTGGTAAAATAAATATTAGAACATTTAGTCTCACACATTCAATTGCGGATGCTTTTGGTGTTGCGATTGAAAGCCCGTTTGGATATATTGTGTATGCTGGTGAATATATAATTGATTTTAATACTCGTAATCAAGCATTTTCATGTGATATTACAAGTTTTGCGGACATAGGTAAAAAGGGTGTATTTGCATTATTAACTGAATCAGTTGGTGCAGATAGACCGGGTTATACTGCCCCAAATCATAGTATTTCTGAAATTGTTGAGGATGTTTTAGAAGATACTAAAAATAGAGTTATCGTTACTATGTATGAGCAAAACTTGTTCAGACTCTTTGAGTTACTTGAGCTTGCTAAGAAATATAAACGTAAAGTTTTCTTTTACAATGAAGAACAAAGAGAGTTATTAAGACTAGCCGAATCATTAGGTTATTACAAAATGCCTTTAGATCTTGAACTACCAAAATCTAAGTTTAATAACAACATTGATAATTTAATGATTATTGTATCTGGAAGTGGTCCTCAAGTTTTTAAATTAATGCATAAAATTGCGATGAGTGAGGATGATGTAATTAGTTTAAATACCAGTGATACCGTTATTATTGCGTCTCCAATCGTACCAGGAACAGAGCGTGAAGCTGGAAGAATGGAGAATGAACTCTATAAAGAAGATGTAAATGTTGTTACTCTGGATCGCAAAAAAGTTGTTTCTATGCATGCTTCAATTGAAGATATTAAAATGTTAGTTTATCTTTTAAAACCTAAGTATTTCATCCCAATTCATGGAGAATATCGCCATTTAGTTAATAATGCAACAATTGCACTCGATATGGGTTATTACGCTGATAAGATTGTTGTATTAGATAACGGTCAAATAGCAACTTTTAAAGATGGAAAACTTAATAATACGGCTAATATACTTAAATTAGAGGAGATTCTAATTGATGGGAATGCTCATCTTGATTCAAGTGGATTAATTCTTAAAGATCGCGAACTTTTATCTACAGATGGAGTTATCGTAATTGGTGTTGTATTAAACTTTAATACCAAAGAAGTAATTGGTGGTCCCGATGTACAATCTCGTGGTGTTATATATTTAAAAGATGCGGATTATATCGTTAAAGAAGTGGGTAATATCATGGAAAACACGATTAATTCTATGGTTGAAGCAAATCGTTATGATAATATGAGCGCTAGAAATGAAGCAAAGGAAAAGATGACAAAATATATTCTCAAAGAAACAGGGAAACGTCCTATGATTTTACCTGTTATTGTTGAGATTAATCTGTCTGAGTAATTATGGCTAGAAAGAAACAAAAGATTAGTTATAAACATAGTCAAATAATAATGATTTGCTTGATAATTTTGGCATTTGTTTTTATAGCCTTCCAAAGACTTGGATTTGTTGGTATTCATTTAGACAGAATACTCAATCTATTATTTGGTATTCGTAGAGATATCGTTTATGCAGTAATTGCTTTATATTGTTTATATCGAATTTTTATTAGGAAGAAACCAGTTTTTTCATTAAAACATAAAATTATATTGGGATTAACATTTCTTGTCCTTTTTGTGGGAACAAGTTACTTTAGTTATCAATCTACAGATATCGGTTTTAGTGTATTAAATACCTGGTTTTCGAATATTTCATTTATCTATTCAGAAAAATTCTCTTCTCAAGGAGGTTTTTTGGGTGTTTCTTTTTATTCATTCTTAACATTTTTGTTAGATCGATTTGGTTCATTATTAGCACTAATTATTAGCTTGATAATTCTCTTTATTCTAAGCTTTAATTTTAGTTTTGTGTCTGATTGGTTCAATAATAAGAAAGAAGAGATTAAGAATAAAAAAGAATCGCATTATGAAGATGAATATACAGAGCCTGTTTCAAGTAAACCTGTATTTTTAACACCTGATGAACCAGTTAAACCTAAAATTAAAATAAATGAGACTGAACTTAAGACTAAGTCTGCAGCAACTATTCATAAAATTGGTAATTATACTTTACCAAGTCTTAATGTACTAGATGAAGTTGTTGTGAAGAACAAATCCAATGCGAATACAAACGCTGCAAATCAAAAAGGAAGAAAACTTATTGAAATATTAGGGGAGTTTGGAGTTAACGCGACACTAGTAGGTACTCATATTGGACCTGCTGTAACGAAGTTTGAAGTAAGACCAGATAGTAATGTAAAAATATCAAAAATTGCATCATTACAGGATAATATAAAAATGGAATTAGCCGCAAAAGAGTTGAGACTTGAAGCTCCTATTCCTGGAAGAAATGCGGTCGGAATTGAAATTCCTAATGTAGAGATGATTCCTGTTCGAATGATTGAGTTAATTAAAGATATTGTGCCTGAAAAACAATCTAAGAAATTATTGTTTCCTTTGGGTAAGGATCTTATGGGTAAATCAGTTTACTCTGAGTTAGATAAGATGCCTCATTTGTTAATTGCAGGTGCTACTGGAAGTGGTAAATCTGTTTGTGTAAATTCAATTATCATTAATTTTTTACTGAGAACATCACCGAACGAACTAAAATTGGTCTTGATTGATCCTAAGAAGGTTGAATTTACGCCATATCATAAGATTCCGCATTTAATCTCGCCAGTTATATCAGATGCAGTTGAGGCGGCTAAAGCTTTAAAAGTAATCGTTATGATGATGGAAAATCGATATGAAATATTTTCAAAAGTTGGAGTAAGAAACATCCAAACATATAATGAGTTACTTCAAAAAAATACAGATCCAACATTAGAACCGATGCCATGGATTGTGGTGATTATAGATGAGTTAGCCGATCTAATGATTGTTGCTGGTAAGGAAGTTGAAGCTAGTATTCAACGTATTACACAGTTAGCTCGTGCAGCGGGAATACATTTAATTGTTGCGACGCAAAGACCTAGTACAGATGTTATTACAGGAATTATTAAAGCAAATATCCCATCAAGAATTGCATTTGCTGTTTCAAGTGGTATTGATTCTCGTACCATCATTGATGGTGTAGGAGCTGAGAGATTACTTGGTTATGGTGATATGTTATTTTTCCCTGTGGGTGAACCTGCAGCAATTCGTGTACAAGGTGTATATGTTACAGATGAGGAAATACGTAGAGTTACTGATTTTGTTAATCAGCAACAAAAGCCTCAGTTTGATGATGCATTTCTAACATTAAATGAAACTGAGGGTTCAAGTGCTGGTGGAACATCTTCTGAGGATCCACTTTTTGAAGAAGTTAAGAATTATATTATTGAGACAGGACGTGCATCGACATCAAATATCCAAAGACGATTTGGGTTAGGATACAATCGAGCTGCTCGTTTAATTGATATTTTGGAAGAACAAGGTGTGGTAGGACCAGCACAAGGTAGTAAACCTCGTGATGTGTATTATCACAAATAGTAATAACAATTGACATTAAGTATCAATTTGTCTAAACTTGAAATGTAGAGATAAACTACTACGGAGGAAAAGAAATGAAGAAGCTTTTAGTTTTATTTGCTATTGCATTTCTAACACTTAGTTCATTAGCTGCTTGTGCACCTAAAGAAGAAGTGGAAGAAGAGCCAACAGGTTACGAACTTGCTTTAGTAACTGATATTGGTACAATCGATGATAAATCATTTAACCAAGGCGCTTGGGAAGGTTTGAAACAATATGCTGATGAAAATAGCATTAGTTACAAATACTACCAACCAACAGAAAAGAGTACAGATGCTTATGTAGCTGCAATCGAATTAGCTGTTGAAAATGGTGCTAAAGTTGTTGTTACTCCTGGATTCTTATTTGAACCTGCAATCTTTATTGCACAAGACATGTTCCCAGAAGTAAAATTCGTATTATTAGATGGTTTCCCTCAAGATGGAACTTACACTGAATTCAGAATCGAAGAAAACGTTTATTCCGTATTCTACGCTGAAGAACAAGTTGGTTTCTTAGCTGGTTATGCTGCTGTTAAAGATGGTTATACTAACTTAGGCTTTATGGGTGGTATGGCTGTTCCTGCTGTTGTTCGCTTCGGATATGGATTTGTACAAGGTGCAAACTATGCTGCTGCTGAATTAGGCATTACTGTTAACTTAAAATACAAATACTTAGGTGGATTCGGTCCTACTCCTGAATACCAAACTGAAGCTGCTACTTGGTTCCAAGGTGGAACTGAAGTTATCTTCGCTGCTGCTGGTGGTGCTGGTAACTCTGTAATGGCTGCTGCTGAAGCTAATAATGGTAAAGTAATTGGTGTTGATATCGATCAAAGCGCTGAATCAACAACTGTTATTACTTCTGCTATGAAGGGCTTAGGAATTTCTGTATACAATGCATTAGCTGATTACTATGCTGGTTCATTTAAAGGTGGAGTTTCTGTTTCTTTAGGTGTTGATGTTGATGGCGTAAGTCTTCCAAGTGATTTCTCACGTTTCGCAACATTCACAGAAGCTGACTACACTGCTATCTATGAAAAACTAGTTGCTGATACTGATGGTGTTCGTTCTAACATTAAGAAAGACACTGATGTTGCTTCTGCAAAAGAATTACCTGTAACTAACGTTACTGTTGAAGTAATTGAATAGTTTAAAGACCGCTTCGGCGGTCTTTTTTTTATCTCTAAATGGAATGCAATCGTTTTCAAGTAAGACATATTCGTGTATAATAAATCAGTACAGGAGAAAAAATATGGATTATGTTATAGAGATGTTAAACATAACAAAAGAGTTTCCCGGAATTATTGCGAATGATAATATAACATTGCAAGTAAAAAAAGGTGAGATTCATGCGTTACTAGGCGAAAATGGTGCTGGTAAATCTACACTAATGAGTGTTTTGTTTGGACTTTATATTCCAGAAAAAGGAACAATTAAAGTTCGTGGAAAAGAAGTTAAAATTAATAATCCGAATGCTGCAAATGATCTTGGGATTGGAATGGTGCACCAACATTTTAAGCTTGTACATAATTTCTCAGTATTAGAAAATATCGTACTTGGTGTTGAAACCGTGAAAAATGGTTTTCTTAAAATGGATGAGGCTAAAAAGAGAATAATTGAATTAAGTAAACAATATAATCTTAGAGTAGAGCCAGATGCAATTATCGAAGATATTTCAGTTGGTATGCAACAACGTGTAGAAATCTTAAAAATGTTGTATCGTGAAAATGATATATTAATTTTTGATGAGCCAACAGCTGTACTTACTCCACAAGAAATTGAAGAATTAATGAAAATAATGAAAAGATTGGTAGAAGAAGGAAAATCAATTATTTTTATTACACATAAATTGAATGAAATAAAACAAGTTGCTGATCGTGTTTCAGTTTTGAGAAAAGGGAAGTATATTGGGACTGTTGATGTCGCAAATACATCTAAAGAAGAAATGTCTGAAATGATGGTTGGCCGAAAAGTTATTTTTGATATTAATAAAAAAGAAGCTAATATTGGTGAAACTATTCTAAGTGTTAAGAACTTATCAATTAACTCTAAAGTTCATGGAAAATCGGCTGTTAATAATGTTTCATTTGACCTTAGAAAAGGTGAAATCTTATGTGTAGCAGGAATTGAAGGAAATGGACAAACTGAGTTGGTTTATGCTTTGACTGGTCTTTTACCAGTTGATGGTGGTGAAATATTTTATAAGGGTGAAAACATTACGCATAAATCGATTCGTTTTAGAAATAGTACAGGAATTTCTCATATTCCTGAAGATCGTCATAAACATGGTTTAGTTCTTGATTTTACTTTAGCTGAAAATTTAGTTTTACAAACCTATTTCTTGGATCAATATCAAAAACATGGTTTTATTGATTTCAAATCAAGACTCAAGAACGCAGAGAATATGATTAATCAATATGATATAAGAAGTGGTGAAGGTTCAATTACATATGTAAGAAGTATGTCTGGGGGGAATCAACAAAAAGCGATAGTTGCTCGTGAAGTTGAGAAAGATCCAGATGTAATAATAGCGGTACAACCGACTCGTGGTTTAGATGTTGGTGCGATTGAGTATATCCATAATCAATTGATAAAACAAAGAGATATGGGCAGAGCAGTATTATTAGTTTCTCTTGAACTTAGTGAAGTTTTGGGAATTAGTGATCGTATTGTTGTTATGTATGAAGGTGAAATTGTTGGAGATGTTAATCCTTCTGAAGTAACTCAACAAGAACTTGGTTTGTATATGTCGGGTTCAAAGAGAGGTGTCGGTTATGAACGTAAGTAAGCTTTTAAATAATCGTTCGTTTAAGAGTGTTTCTGCTTCAGTTATTGTAATTTTGCTTGGATTATTAGTTGGTTATATCATTTTGCTTATTAGTAACCCTAGACAAGCAACTGAAGGATTTATGATAATCCTTAAAGGTGGATTTAATGGTGGCTTACGAGGTGTTGGTAATATGCTTCATAATGCAATGCCAATTATACTTACAGGTTTATCTGTAGGATTTGCATTTAAGACAGGTTTGTTTAATATCGGTGCATCTGGTCAATTTATTCTAGGCGCTTTTGCAGCAATTTATATTGGTGTTAAATGGACTTTTGTTCCTGTTGAATTTTTATGGATTGTTGCATTATTTGGTTCTATAGTAGCTGGTGCTCTTTGGGGTGCACTTACAGGTATTTTAAAAGCATATCGTAATGTTAATGAGGTTATTACTTCAATAATGTTGAACTATATTGGTATGTATTTAGTTAACTTTATGGTTGTTAATACCGTATTTGATCTTACACGTAATCAGTCTTTATCACCAGTTAATGCATATTTACCTAGAGCTGGGATGGATGTTTTATTCCCATTCTCATCTGTAAATATTGGTTTTATTATTGCGATTGTTGTTGCTATTTTGATGTATATTATTTTAGAAAAGACGACTTTTGGTTTTGAACTTAAAGCAGTTGGATACAATCGTGAAGCTAGTCGCTATGCGGGAATTAATGAGAAGAAGAGCATAATTCTTTCTATGATGATTGCAGGAGCTTTATCTGGTTTAGGTGGTGGCTTACTGTATTTGTCAAAAACAGGTAAGCATATTGAAGTTGTTGATTTATTAGCATCAGAAGGGTTTAATGGTATTCCGGTTGCTTTATTAGGTTTATCAAATCCTATTGGTATAATTTTTGCTGGTTTATTTGTTGGTCATATGAATATGGGTGGATTTTATATGCAAAAATTAAAATTTGTGCCTGAAGTTATCGATATAATGATTGCAATAATCATTTACTTTAGTGCTTTATCTTTAGCATTTAAATCATTCATTGAAAGTATTGCTAGAAAATTACGAGGTAAAACTCTATGACATTGAGTACATTTTATTTCTTAGTTCAACAAACGATGTTCTATTCAATTCCATTATTAATTGTTGCAATTGGTGGAATGTATTCAGAACGTAGTGGTGTTGTTAACATTGCTTTAGAAGGAATCATGATTATTGGTGCATTTGTTAGCTTATTCTTTATGAATCAAATGCAATCAACTATGTCAGGTCAAACATTACTAGTATTATCGATGTTAGTGGCGATCGCTATAGGTATTATCTTATCGTTCTTTCATGCTTATGCTTCGATTAATTTTAAAGCAAATCAAGTTATTAGTGGAACAGCATTAAACTTATTTGCTCCAGCTTTTGCTATTTTTACAGCTCGTATGTTAAATGGAGTTCAACAAGTTACTTTCTTAAATACTTATCGTATTTCAGAGGTTCCTTTATTATCAAAGATTCCAGTTTTAGGAGATTTGTTGTTTAAAAACACATATATTACTACATATATTGGCTTTATTATCTTAGCTATAGCTACAGTGGTACTGTATAAAACGCGATTTGGTTTACGTTTAAGAGCGTGTGGTGAACATCCACAAGCAGCTGATTCAGCTGGGATAAATGTCCGCAAAATGCGTTATATTGGTGTTTTAATTTCTGGTGCTTTAGCTGGTTTAGGTGGTTTAGTGCTTATGGTTCCTGTAACAACTGCTTTTGATGGACAGGTTGGTGGGTATGGTTTCTTGGCTTTAGCTGTATTGATCTTTGGCCAATGGAAACCTGGTCGAATCCTGTTTGCTGCATTCTTCTTTGGTTTAATGAAAACAATATCTGCAGCATATACAGGTATTCCATTCTTACTTTCATTAGGTATTCCATCTTATTTATTTAAGATGACTCCTTATTTAGCAACAATCATAATATTAACCTTTACATCTAAGAAATCAGCAGCACCTAAAGCCGCTGGTGAACCTTACGATCCTGGTAAAAGATAAACAAGAAGGCTTATGCCTTCTTGTTTTTTTGTATTAGTTCATTTTTTAAATCAAATAGTTTTTGTGATAAGTCGACATAATATTTATGAGGGTTACGTAGACGTTTCGCTTCTTCCCATATTGTATTCATTTGTTCTTCACAATATTGTTTTGTTTGTTCAGTATCTTTAATTTTATAGACTAATGAACCATTTACAAATATCGGTTTCTGAAGTTGTTTATAGTAATAATTAGTTATCGTTTTCTTTTTCCATGGAGATATTGGATCAAATAATACATATTCATCATATGGAATTACTTCATCGGCTAAGCAAATTAAATCTGCAATTGCCATATGGGTATCCTTATCATAGAATCGAATTAATTTTTTAAATCCAGGGTTTGTAATTTTCTCGATATTTTCACTTAATTTTATGGTTGGAATGATATCATCGTTCTTTTCATAAGCAACAACTTTATATACACCGCCTAATACAGGTTGTGATCGTGAAGTAATAAGATTTTCACCGACTCCGAATACGTCTATTCGAGCATCTTGAACCAATAAATCATCAATTATATCTTCATCAAGCGCATTTGACGCAATAATTTTACAGTCATATAAACCATTTTGATCCAACAACAATCTTGCTTTTTTTGATAGATAAGCAAGGTCACCACTATCGAGTCTAATACCTTTTAAACGATATCCGTTTGGGATTAAATAGTCATAAGCTACCTTAATCGCATTAGGTACTCCACTATTTAATGTGTCATATGTATCAACAAGTAAGACTGAGTTGTTTGGTTGAATTTTTACATATTCTAAAAATGCTTGATATTCATTTTCATGCATTTGGACAAAGCTATGTGCCATTGTGCCTGATGTTGGAATATTGTACTTTAGTCCTGCTAAAGTGTTGGATGTACCGACACAACCAGCTATATATGCAGCTCGAGCTCCTTCGACAGACGCATCAATCCCTTGAGCTCGTCTAACACCAAACTCCATAATGGATCTTTTCTTTGCGGATTCCACAATTCTTCGAGCTTTTGTTGTGACTAGAGTAGGGTAATTTATACAAAGTAATAATAGAGTTTCAACTAATTGTGTTTGAATTAATGGACCTCTTACTGTTACAAGGGGTTCGTTGGCAAATACTGGTGTACCTTCTTCAATTGACCAAATATCTAGTTTTAGTTTCATTTCTTTTAAATATTTAAGAAAATCTTCATCAAATAGATTGAGTGAACGTAAATATTCTAAATCTGATTCTTCAAATTTATAGTTATTTATTTGATTTATCAGCTGGTTTAATCCATTGAATATTAAGTATCCACCTTGATCAGGGATTGTTCTTACAAACATATCAAAGTATGCAATATCTTCATGTTTATTTTGTTTGAAATAAGTATATGCCATTGTGAATTCATATAAGTCTGTTAATAAAGGTGAGTTTATATAGGCGTCCATTTTAAGTTCATTCCTGTTCTATGGTATTATATTAATTAGTCATTTTATTATATCATGTATCGACTATAAAGGAGTTTTCTATGTTTAAAATTCAGTCTTCTGTAAATGGTTTATCTGTATTTACTGACAAATTTAAGGATTTGATTGTATCTGTTCGTTTTTCATATCCAAATATTGAGCCATATGTAACATTGTCTAATCTTTTAACGTATATTATTACGGATCGTTCTGAAGAATATCCTACGAAACAGGATATGTCTTTAAAAATGGATGAATTATTTGGGTTAAGTTTAAATGCTAAGACAAGTTCTTTAGGATATGCACATACTTTAGAAATAAGAATTAAAACTTTGAATGAGAGATATACAGATTTTCCTCATTTAAAGGCTTCTACTGAGTTTTTATTTTCATCAATCAAATATCCGTTATTTAATGAAATAACCTTTAATGAGGCTAAGATTAACTTAGAATCAACTTTAAAACGTATACAAGATAAACCTAGTTATCTCGGATTACTTAAAGCATGTGAGGGAATAGGTAAAGATACTCCACTACAAACATTCAGTCAGGGTAATCTTGATGTATTAAAGGAAGTTCAATTAGAGGATTTAGTAAATTTTCATAATAAGATAGTAAATGAAATAAAACCAGATATTTTAATCATGGGAGATATTGATTCTAAATCTAGAAGAAATATCTATTCAATTCTAGATTTTAAAGGTGATATTATAAACCGAAAAACGTGTTATAAGTTTGAAGCTAAACATCATTTCAGATCAACAATTCAGAAAAATGTAGATCAATCGACATTAACACAACTCTATACAACAAATGTTGAATATAGTGATTCAAACTATTTTGCGTTACGAGTATTAATCATTATGTTGGGTCAACTTCCAAACTCATTGTTATTTCAAGAAGTAAGAGAAAAGAGAAGCTTATGTTATTCGATTAGCGCAGGTTCTTTTAATTTTGATGGAATAATGACTATCCAAACAGGGATTGAGTATTCAAAAAAAGAATTAGTTGAAACTCTTATAGAAGAACAAATTATTAAACTTAAGAAAGGTCAATTTTCTTTAAAATTAATGCAAATTGCTAAGAAAATGTTTGTAAATGGTTTAGAATCTTTAGAAGATGATCAAAATGCTTATTTAGGTTTCTTATTTCAACGTTCTATAACAGGTAAAGATATAAATCTTAAAGAGTCAATTAATAGAATAAAAAAAGTAAATAAGGACGATATCATTCGAGTTGCTAATCAAATTGTATTGGTTTCTGAATTTATGATTAGAGGTAAAAACTAATGGAAATTAAACATTATAAAGAAATAAATGAAACTCATTATCAATCAAAATTAGATAATGGATTAAATGTTGTGATAATACAAAAGGAAGGCTTTAAATCAAGCTCATGTTTTATTGCGTTTCCATATGGTTCGTTAGATATAAAACAAAAAATTGGAGATCAAATACAAGAATATCCATCCGGTATAGCACATTTCTTAGAACATAAATTATTTGAAAATAATAACGGAATGGATATTATGGAAACATTTAGTCATTTATCTGCTAATGTTAATGCATTTACATCTCATACAGAAACTGTATATTATTTTAATTCAAGTAAGAAAAATATTAAGAAACCACTCAATCTTTTATTAGATTTTGTTCAACAGTTATCAATTACAGATGCTTCGGTAGAAAAAGAGAAAGGTATTATCGTTCAAGAACTAAGAATGTACATGCAAATGCCTGAACAACGTTTGGTTTTAGAGACATTTCAATCACTATTTCATAATCATCCAATTCGTTTAGATATAGGAGGTAATGAAGCATCTGTGAATTCTATTTCAAAAGAGTTATTAGAGCGTTGTTATGCATTAAATTATCATCCTTCTAATGCTTTACTTGTATGTATTACACCGAATCATCCTGAACTCGTCTTGTCTTGGATTAATGAAAATCAAAAAATTAAGCATTTTGATAAATCATTAGAAATATCTCGTGTAATTGATGATGAAAATAATACTGTTTATCGAAAACACTATGAATTTGATATGGATATTCAATCGACAAAAATGACGTATTCGTTTAAGGTGAAAAATACTTCTTCAAATAACAAAGATAATTTATTAAAAGAGTGGAAGTATCGATTGTTTTTAGAAATGATTTTTAGTTCTATAAATCCACAATACGAAAAATGGATGAGTGATAACAGAATACATGATTATTTCGGTTATGAAGTTGAGCTTAATCATGAATATGGATATATCATGTTTTATGGTGAAAATGAAGATCAGGATGATTTTGTTAGATTGATTCATGAAGGTTTAGACGCAAATATTAACGAATTTGAAGATTACTTTTTACGATTAAAAAGAAGATATTTCGCGCAACTTCTTCGCCAATTTGACGATCAAGATGATTATGCGATTACTTTAATTCGCAGTCGATTTAGTCATGTAGATATTACTGATTCAATTCATTGTTTAAAAGAAGTTAATTTTAGTGATTTGTTGTCAATTAGAGATGAGATTCTCGATATGGATACTGCTTTAGTAAAAATGAATAAAAAGCAATAATTTGCATTAATTACACATATCAATGTTTGGTATGTGTTTTTATTATCAGTAGATTACAAATATACTCATTTTTAATGCTTAGTTATTTTTGCGATAATCCTTTTCATAAGGAGGATTTCATGTTGAATCAGGTTGTACTAGTAGGAAAAGTTGTTCGTTTACCAGAATTAAAAGAAACAAGTAGTGGGGTTAAGTTTGCGGATATATTAGTTGAAGTCGAAAGAAACTTCAAGAATAGTCAAGGGGAGTATGAAAATGACACAATTCTTTGTACGTTGTGGCGAACAGTTGCAGAATCTACAATTGAACAATGTGAGTTGGGGTCATTGCTTGGGATTAAAGGAAGATTACAATCAAATAGTTATGAAACTAAGGATAATGGACGATTCTATTATTGCGAAGTGATTGCAGAAAAAGTTTCATTTTTGACAACTAAGTGAAGCTAAAACGGTGAAAACCGTTTTTTTTGTTATAATGTATGCAGGGATGAAATTATGAAACAATATCACGAATTACTACAACATATTTTAAAAAATGGAACCGAGCGTTCTGATCGTACTTCTACTGGTACAATTTCTACATTTGGTTATCAAATGCGTTTTGATTTAAATGAAGGTTTTCCTTTATTAACAACAAAAAAAGTACATTTCAAATCGATTGTACATGAATTATTGTGGTTTATTACTGGTTCAACCAATATAAGACCACTTGTTTTAAATGATGTTCGAATATGGAATGAATGGCCATACGATAAGTTTAAAAAATCTGAAGATTATAATAACGAAACTCTGCAAGAGTTTGTTGAAAGAATTAAGTCTGATGAACTTTTTGCACAAAAATATGGAGATTTAGGACCTGTCTATGGAAAACAATGGAGAAACTTCAATGGAGTAGATCAATTGGCTGTTTTAATAGATGGAATAAAGAAGAATCCTTTTTCAAGAAGACATATTATTAATGCTTGGAATCCAGCTGAGCTTGAAAACATGGCATTGCCTCCTTGTCACATGATGATGCAGTTTTATGTATCGTCTGATAATAAAAAATTATCTTGTCAATTATACCAACGCTCTGCAGATGTATTTTTAGGCGTTCCATTCAATATTGCGTCATATGCTTTATTAACGCATTTAATTGCACAAGTTTGTGATTTAGAAGTTGGCGAATTTGTCCATACTTTTGGTGATGTACATATTTATAAGGATCATTTAGAACAGGTTAATACACAATTACATCGGGATTTTAGGAAGTTGCCTACTTTAAAGCTTAATCCAAATATAAAAAATATTGAAGATTTTACCTATGAAGACATTAAATTAGAAGGGTATGATCCGCATCCTCTTATTTCTGCGAAGGTAAGTGTATGATTACGCTTATTGTTGCGATGGATCCTCATAACGGAATAGGATTAGATGGTAAATTACCTTGGCATATTAAAGAAGATCTAAAGCTTTTTAAGGAAAAAACATTAAATCATAAGGTTGTTATGGGTCGTAAAACATTTGAAAGTATTGGAAGACCTTTGCCTAATAGAGAAAATTATATTGTGACTCGAAATAAGCAAATGTCTATCAAAGAGAATCTAATAATTATCAATGATTTTGAAGATTTTCTTAAAAATAACGAAATGACCGATGAAGAGATTTTTGTTATTGGAGGAGCGGAAATATATCAAGTTGCATTACCATATGCAAATAGGCTAGCCATTAGTCGAGTCAATAAATCATATACCTGTGATACTTTTTTTCCATTATTTAATTTAAACAAGTATAAAGAAATAGAATGCAAAGAGTTTGATGAGTTCAAATTTACTTTGTTAGAAAAGATGTAGTATGAAACATTTAATACTATTTATAAAAATGATTATTTATTTTCCATCGATTAAATTAAGTGCTCTTCATATCAATAAAGACGATTTTGATTTAAATCAAGTTAGCGCGAAAATGTGGGCTACAATTTTATTGAAGATGGTTAAAGTTAAATCAGAAATACGACATGTTAATCATATTCCATTAGAAGATGGTTTTATTTTTCTTGCACAAGAAAAAAATAGGTATGATTCAATTCTTTTATTGAGTCTTTTTCCAATAAACATTAGTTTTATTTTGGATATTAGTACAAAAATTCCTTTTTTAATGAATTGGTTTAAACGTATAAAAACTTTATTTATTAAATCAAACTATGATTTTATCGAAAATGTAGATGTTATTGAGAATCTTATGATTGATTCGGGAAATCTTATTGTATATGTAAATCAACTAGAAGAGCTGAATAGTTTGAATAGTTTTATTGATTATGCCTATCACACAAAGAAAACTTTGATTCCATTAAGTTTACATGGAACAGAAAATATTATGCGAAAAGGCAACTATTTTAAGACTGTCGTAGATATTGGTTTACCTTTACATTTTGAAGAGTATCAGAGTCTAACGCATGATGAATGTATTTTAGAGATTAAAACTAGAATTAATCAATCGACGATTTAAGTATTAATTATCAAGATATATTTGTTATAATAAAAAAGCTATGTCAAATTTCAATGTAACACTCGAACAATTTTCAGGACCATTAGATTTAATGCTACATCTTATAAAAGATAAAAAATTAGATCTTTTTGACTTGCAAGTTGATGTTCTCATTGACCAATATATTCTATTCCTTGATTCAGTTGAGAATAAACTTGAAATTGCGACAGAGTATTTGTATGAATTAGCTGCTTTAATTGAATATAAATCAAAGAAATGTTTACCAGTTGACCCTAAACCTCTTGAAGTGAATGATTATGAAGAGGATACGAAAGATCAATTAGTTAGACGATTAATCGAATATCAACAATTCAAGGATATTAGTCAACTTTTAAATGAACGTTTTTTATTACGTCAGAAACAATTTGAAAAACCGATGGAAAAACAAATATTGGATATTGCGGATGAAGAAAATATTCGATTTGTTCATGCGGATCAAAATGATTTACTTAAAGCGATGCAGAAATGTTTATTAAGATTCAATTATACACATCCTAGTCAGGTAAAAATTACGAAAACTGAGATGTCTATTGAAGACAGAAGTGAACAGATGATATTAATGATTTCTAACTTAAAAGAGCCATTTAGTTTTGAAGATATGATACAAGATGTTGAAGATCGTTCATTGTTAATTGTTTCGTTCTTGGCCATATTAGAATTGAATCGAAGAGATATTATAGAGTTTTGGGTTGAGAATACTGAAGTCTATTTTAGAAGGGGGAAACTGTATGGACTTGACGCTTAAATCAATAATTGAAGGTATTATTTTTGTGTTTGGTGAAGAAGGTGTTAGTCTTAAACAGTTATCCGATGCATTATCTATAGAAGAAGAGCATATTCGTGAACTATTGAATGAAATGATTGTTGATTATCGTGATGAGAATCATGGTTTTGAATTAGTTTGTGTCAATGATTTATATAAATTTATTTCGAAAGCAGATATTCATGATTATGTTCAGAGAATAATTAGTCTGACTAAATCACGTCAGTTATCGCAGTCTGCACTTGAAACATTAGCAATTATTGCGTATAAACAACCTATCACAAGAACCGAAATTGAAGAAATTCGAGGAGTTGGTTGTGACATGATGCTTAAGAAATTACAAGCACAAGATTTGGTTCGTGAAGTAGGAAGATCTGAAACTGCTGGAAGACCAATTTTATATGAAGTAACTGAGGAGTTTTTGGATTTATTTAAACTGATGAGCTTAAATGAATTACCAAATTTACCAACATATCAAGAGGAAAGTAGCGAAAATCAGCTATTTGAGTAATTAAGATGGAACGTTTACAAAAAATACTTGCGAAAGCAGGAATCGCTTCACGTCGAAAGGCTGAAGATTTGATTCTAGCTGGAAGAGTTTCGGTTGATGATGAAGTAATAACTACGCTTGGGTTTGTTGTAAAAAAGGGTAGTATCGTAAAATTTGATGGTAAAAAAGTAGAAGGTGAAAATAAAGTCTACTACCTTTTACATAAACCAAAAAAGACGATTTGTTCATTGAAGGATGAACATGATCGAAAGACAGTTGTTGATTTAATTCAAAGTAATGAAAGAATATTTCCAGTTGGACGTTTAGATTATGATACAAGTGGCGTTTTAATTCTTACAAATGATGGTGAGTTTTCTAATGAAATGACACACCCTCGTTTTCATTTGCCTAAAACGTATGAAGTTAAGATAGATGGTGTTTTATCGACTGCTGAGATTAAATTACTTGAGAAGGGAATTACTTTAGATGATGGGACAGTAACATTACCTGCTAAACTTTGGGTAACAAACAAAGACCTATCAAAGAAAACAACAGATTTTGAGCTTACCATACAAGAAGGTAAGAATCGTCAAATCAAGCGTATGATGGAAGCTCTAAATTATAACGTTACTCGTTTACACAGAAGTAAATTAGCATTTATTGAATGCAAAGATTTAAAACCAGGTGAGTATAGACGATTAAAACCATTTGAAGTTAAGCAATTACGTGAATTAGCGAACAATGGAGTATTAAAGTAATGCAACAGTTTTTTATTGATCAAACAATTGAACAAAACATTGAAATAAAACTGAATGATGAGATAGCTTATCAATGCATTCATGTTTTACGCTATCAAAATGATAAAGTGATTCGTTGTGTTGATCATAAAGGTGTTCTTGCATTGTGTCGCGTACGTATCGATAATGAAGTGCTTTATGCGACACCTTTTGAAATCATTGAAGCTGTATCTGAGATGAAATGTAAAGTTACTTTGATTCAAGCTTTAATTCGAAAAGAAAGATGGGAATTCTTACTTCAAAAAGCAACAGAGTTAGGTGTGTATCGTATTATTCCGATTGAATTAAAGCGTAATGTTGTACATTGGGATAAGAATGAAGTAAATCGTAAAGTTGAACGTTATCAAAAAATAATGGTCGAAGCTGCTGAGCAGTCGAAACGAGTTTTTGTTCCGAAACTTGAACCTTTAATACATTTAAAGGATGTATTAAAGTATAAATCTGAAAGTAATTTTATAGCTTATGAGAATGAAAATAAAACACATTTAAGTAAGGAAATTAAAAATCAAGATTCTATAACGATTATTTGTGGCCCTGAGGGAGGATTTGATGATAGTGAAGTTAAATTCTTGGTTGATAATGGGTTTATTTCTGTTAGTTTAGGAAATAGAATTTTGCGTGCTGAAACGGCTGGTATCTATATTTTAAGTGGTATAGATTTTTTGCTTGAGGGGTATAGAGATGAATGATATTCTTCATAAAGGGAATAAAATTGATATTTATTCGAACAAACTTTTAAAAGAAAACTTAGATTTAATTAGATCTAAATTTAGCAAATACAAAATTGAAAAAAGATTAAAGACGGAAATCGATTATTTTGTTTCATTAATTGAGTTACAGAGTTTAATCAATAAAGAAGCCTTTGAGAAGTGTTTTGAAGACTCTAGAACAGAGCTTTTTGATTATTGGGATAATTTATCATTCCAAGAAAGAAATCGCTTAATTCTAATGCAAACAAACAATATCAAGAATGCAAGTCGATTTTTTGTATTCAATAATAAACCTATTTGGATTGCCTTTTTTGATGAACTCTTGAATTCTTTATATCATAATGAAATTGCGATCCTTGAATTACCTCAATATTTTAAGCTCTATAAACAGTTTCAAGATCGAATGATACCTGTAAAATATTATGGTTTAGCACCCTTTATAAATGAATTTATTCCTATTACTTTATTAGCTCAAAATGATCATTCTTTAGTTTTCTATTATCAATTAACACGTAGTTTATATTTCATTGATAATGATTACAATTTAATACGATATTCTTTATGTAAAGATTTATGTCAAATACATCCTTTAAAAGATGATTTAAGAAAAATCGCAAATAGCATTTTAACGCAAAATCCAGATGTTATTTTAAATACTATGATTGAATCTGATTTAATCAATTCGAAAATTAAAAAGTTATTAGAAAAGCTTAGAAATAAAAGGAATAAGAAATAAAGTGAAAACGTTTCAAATCCAAACACTTGGTTGTAAAGTCAATGCATATGAGTCTGAATTTTATCGTCAGACCCTATTAAATGCTGGTTATCTTGAAGGCCTACCCAAAGAAGTAACAGATCTCGTCATTATCAATACATGCACAGTTACAAATACTGCTAGTTTTAAAAGTAGACAAAAAATTACTCAGGCTAAGCGATCTAATCCAAATGCATTTATCGTAGTTGTTGGGTGTTATGTACAAACTCATCATGATTTTTTGAAAGAGAAATATCAAGTTGACTTACTAATTGGTACAAAAGACAAAGATCGATTCTTAGAACTTATTGAGTTACATCAAAATAAGGAATCTTTTGATCTACCAAAAAGCTTTGAAGTTTTACCAATACATTCATTTATGCATCAAAAAAAAGCATATGTAAAAGTTCAAGATGGATGTAATCAATTTTGTACCTACTGTATTATTCCTTTCGCAAGAGGAAGAGAAAGATCATTAGAAGATAACGAAGTAATTCGTCAAATAAATTCGTATGTTGAACATAAGGAAATAACATTGACTGGTATACATACTGGTCGATATGGGAATGATATTAATTCTAGTTTATTTCAATTACTTACACGAATTATTCATGAGACAAAAATAGAAAGAATTAGAATTTCTTCGATTGAAATAACTGAAGTTTCAGATGAGATTATCGAACTAATAAAGAATGAACCTCGTTTTGCTAGACATCTCCATATTCCTCTTCAATCTGCCGATAATTCAGTTCTTCAAGCGATGAATAGACCTTATACAATAGAGGAATATTTATCTAGAGTTCAATATATAAGAAACCAAATTCCAGATATTTGTATAAGTACTGATTTAATTGTTGGTTTCCCTACAGAAACTGAAGAAATATTTGAAGACTCTTTAGAAAATATAAGAAAATGTCAATTTTCATTTATGCATATTTTTCCTTATTCTAAACGAGAAATGACAAAGGCAGCTCAATTTGAAACACAGTTTTCAAATGATATTAAAAAAGATCGAGTTCATCGAGCTCAACGATTATCAGATTTGAATAACTTGATTGTAATGAAGTCTTGTTTAGGAAAATCGATAGATGTATTATGTGAAGAGTTTCAAGATAATTATATATTTGGGTACTCAAGTCAATATTTACCAGTACTCATTAAAAGTTCGAATGATTTGATTAATAAAATTATTCGTTGTAAAGTTATTGATATAAAAAATGAGTATTTAATAGCGGAAAGAGAAGATGAGTATGAAACTGAATCGATTATTTAATGATGCAAAACCTATAGAAATTAAAGAATTTATGACTGATTCACGATTACAGCTCAAGAATTCTATTTTCTTCTGTTTAAAAGGTATGGTTCATGATGGACATAATTTTATTACTCAAGCAGTCAACAATGGAGCGATTGCGGTTGTTTACAGTGATGATGTTGAGTTTATCGAAGGTATAGAATATATAAAAGTTGATAATGTAATTTCTGAACTTAATCGTACAGCTGCGATATTTTTTCATAATCCTAGTTCTAAGTTAAATATGATTGGAGTAACTGGTACCAATGGAAAAAGCACAATAGCTAAGACGATAAAAGAACTATATTCTTTATGGAAACCATGTGGTTATAGTGGAACAATCTCCATTGAATATGGTTCAAATAAAGAAAAACCAGATTTTACAACAGATGAGACGGTTCCTACTTTAAAAATGTTAAGAAGGATGTTAAAGGCTAAAATGGAAGCATGTGCGCTTGAAGTATCAAGTCAAGGTCTTGATCAACATCGCGTTGATGCGCTAAAGTTTGATGTCACAATTTTTACAAATTTAACGCATGATCATTTAGATTATCATGGAAATTTGGAGAATTATTATCAAGCAAAGAAAAGATTATTCTCATTAATTAAACCAAAAGGTTGTGCCATCATTAATATTGATGACCCATATGGTGCAAGGTTATTTAATGAGATTAATACAAGAAAATATAGCTATAGTATTTATGAAGAAGCAGATTATCAAGCAAAAGATATAAGTTTAAGTCCTTTATCAACAAAGTTTACATTAATTATTCAGGACAAAACGTATAAGTTAGAAACAAATTTCGTATCAGAGTTTAATTTATCAAACTTACTTGCGATTATTGCGGCTTTACACCAATCTGGCTTTACAATCGAACAAATTGCGGAACATATAAGTGATTTACCACAAGTTGATGGTCGTATGGAAGTTATTCAAGAAGGCCAAAATTTTAATGTAATTGTGGATTATGCTCATACGCCAGATGGATTTGAGAAAATATTCCAATTTGCACAATCAATTACATCTCCCAACAATAAGATTATTAGTGTGTTTGGTTCTGCTGGGAAGAGAGATAGTAAGAAACGACCGATTCTTGGTAGTATAAGTGATAAATACTGTCAAATGATTATTCTGACTGAAGAAGATCCAAGAAATGAATCTGCTTTACAGATTGCACAAGAAATTGCGAGTGGAATTAAAGAAAATAACTATATAATAGTATTAGATCGTTATGATGCGATTTCACAAGCGCTTGAATTAGCTAATAAGAATGATACAGTTCTCATTCTAGCGAAAGGGAATGAACGTTATATTACTCGTCAGTATGGTAAAGAATATTGGATGGGTGATGATGCAGCGACAAAAGATATTTTACGAAAAGTAATTGTTCAAAAGGAGGAACAAAATGACATACAATCAATATATTGATCATACATTATTAAAAGCAAACGCAACTCAGGAAGAACTACTTAAACTTTGTGATGAAGCTGTTGTATATTCTTTCGCTTCTGTGTGTATCAATCCTTTTTGGGTTCCATTATGCAAAGAGGCATTAAAGGATTCTAATGTTAAAGTATGTACGGTTATTGGATTTCCTCTAGGTGCAAGTTCTACAGAAAGTAAAGCATATGAAACTCAAGTTGCTTTAGCTCAAGGAGCTGATGAATTTGATATGGTTATCAATATTGGGGCTTTGAAAGATAAACAAGATGAAGTTGTTTTAAATGATATTAAAGCAGTAGTAAAAGCTGCTCAAGGGAAAATTGTTAAGGTTATTATTGAAACTTGCTTACTAACAGAAGAAGAGAAAATACGTGCATGTGAATTATGTGTGATTGCGAAAGCACATTTTGTAAAAACATCGACTGGTTTCTCTATTGCTGGCGCAACACTTGAAGATGTGAAACTAATGAAAGATACTGTTAAGGGTCAATGTAAAGTTAAAGCAGCTGGTGGTGTCAAATCATCAGAAGATTTAAAGAAAATGATTGAAGCTGGTGCAGATCGTATAGGAACATCGAGTGGAGTGAAGTTAATTCAAGGATTAGAGGCTAATTCTTCATATTAACTTGCAATTTACGCCTAGACTGTTTATAATTACAACGGTAACTTTAGGAAAGGAGGGGAGAGAATGCCAAGAGTCGTTTTAAAAGAGAATGAAGGTTTAGATGAAGCGTTACGTCGTTTTAAACGTCAAGTATCGCGCAATGGTACCCTCGCTGAAGCACGTAAAAGAGAATATTACGTTAAACCTGGAGTTAAACGTAAATTAAAACAAGAAGCTGCAAGAAAAGCACGCCGTTCAAAATAGAAGCGAAAGCTTCTTTTTGTTTACATTTTTAGTTTCAACGATAAAATTAAGATAGAGGTAGACAATGACACAAAACTATAAATTTGAATTAAATCCTTTAACTTTAGAAGAAACACAATTATTACATGGTTTACATGATCAAAATTTAAAACTCTTGAAACAAACATTTAATCAAGAATTTATATTAAGAGATAATGTATTACAAGTTAATACAAGTGATCGTAAACAAGCTCAGTTAATATTTGATTCAATCAATGCGTTTATTCAGCATATCAAACAAAATAATAGTTTAGATGAAAGAGATGTTATATATTTATCTCAATGTGTTATTGAAGATGCTCAGGAACAATTTTTTAAAGTTTCAAATCAATTAATTGGAAGAACAGTCAGTGGAAAACCAATTTATGCAAAAACACTTGGGCAAAGTCGTTTTATTGATGCATTAAAGGATTATGAATGTGTTATTGCTTCAGGACCAGCTGGAACTGGTAAAACTTATCTTTCAGTTGTCTATGCAGTATCTTTATTAAAGAAAGCTGAAATAAAGAAAATAATTTTAACACGTCCCGTCGTAGAAGCTGGAGAAAATTTAGGTTTTTTACCAGGAGACTTGAAAGAAAAAATTGATCCATATTTAAGACCGTTGTATGACGCATTAAATGATGTGCTTGGCATAGAAACAGTTGATAAAATGATAGAAAAGGGTGTTATCGAAATTGCACCATTAGCCTATATGCGTGGTCGAACTTTTGATGATGCTTATGTTATATTAGATGAAGCACAGAATACTACTAAGACACAAATGCTTATGTTCTTAACTCGAATGGGATTTCATTCGCGATTGGTTGTTACAGGAGATATTACACAAATTGATTTAAAACAGAGTTCAGGCTTAGCACATGCAAAAAAAGTATTAAAAAATATTGAAGAAATTAAATTTATTGAACTAACTAAAATGGATATCGTAAGACATCCACTTGTACAAAAAATCATTGAATCATATGAAAAGGATGAAAAAAATGGCTAAAGTATTATTCGTTGATGATGAAATTAATATTCGTAAACTAGTCAGTTATGATTTAAAGCATGCTGGTTTTGATTTTGATGTGTGTGAGAATGGGGAAGAAGCGTTAGAGCTTATTCATAAGAATAGTTATGATGTATGTATTATTGACTGGATGATGCCCAAATTAAGTGGAATCGAATTAGTTAAACAGATTAGAAACGAATCCTATGACGCAATTTTATTTATGTTAACGGCTAGAGACGAAGAAGAAGATATCGTCGAAGCATTTGAGGTAGGCGTTGATGATTATATGCGTAAACCATTTTCTTCAAGAGAGCTAATACTTCGTGTTAATGCTCATTTAAAACGTTTAAAACAAGATAATTCTCAAATTAGAACAATCGGAGATTGTGTTCTTGATTTGAATAAAAGAACTTGTTTATTAAACAATGAACCTATATTTTTAACAAAAGTTGAATTTGATTTATTCTTATATTTTATCGATCACAAGAACAAAGTACTTTCTCGAGATGATATTTTAAATGAACTATGGAATTTTGATTATGATGGTGATACAAGGATAGTCGATGTACATGTTTTTAAACTAAAATCGAAAGTTAAATCGCAGTTATTTGATTTTAAATCAATTCGTGGGGTTGGCTATAGTTTAGAGGTTCATAATGAGCGTTAAGTTTTATGTAAAACTTATATTGAGTTTCTTAGTTTTACTTTTGAATCAGAACATACAATTTGTAGATTCAAATATTCTAATAATCATTGTTTTTTTCTTTATTCTTTATCTGTTTTTCGATGAAGTTAATGTTAAGAAAATTAAATCTGAACGTTTGTTATATGAATATCAAGAACAAATGTTTCAAATAAACAAACAATCAAATTTACGTTATAAACAGCTTGAGACAATTGTTTCTAATATTAATTTCCCACTTGCTTTATTGGATAATAAAGGTATGTTTTTATTATCTAATGAAAGTTTTTTAAGAATGAATGATATTAGCTCAATTTCAATATTGAAAGATGATAGCCCAATTAATACAGATGTTCGCGTATTTATGCGTGAATCGTATTTAAAGGAAAGTAATCTTCAAAGAAGTGTAAGTATTAATGGTCAAGATTATAATGCTTTATCAATAACAATCTATGAGAATAATCGATTTGTGGGAACCTTATTCCTATTTCAAAATATAACAAGTATTTTGGAAAGAGAACGTATTCAGAAACGATTTATTGCGGATGCATCACATGAATTGAAAACGCCTGTTTCTGCTATAAAAGGAATGGTTGAAATATTGAATAGGCCTAATTTTAATGATTCTGAAACCTTAATTGATTTCCTAAAACAAATTGAGTTAGAGTCGAAAAGAATGGAGAGTATTATCAATGATATGTTAAATCTATCTAGATATTCTTCAAAGAATGTATTATTAGATTTAAGTGTTTTTAACTTATTTGAATTAGTCAATGAAGTTTATCGCAGTTATAACACCTTACTTAAAGAGAAGAAACTTATTTTTATAAACGATGTTAATCCTAATTTAGTATTATATGCAGATAAAGATAAGTTTTACCATATTTTATCTAATCTAGTCAGTAACTCTATTAAATCAAGTGATAAAGGAACGATACGAATTTTTTCAAACACAACTCCATATAAATTAGAGATTATGATTCAAGACGAAGGAGTTGGAATAAAACAAGATGAAATTCCATATATTTTTGATCGTTATTATCGTGTAGATGAATCAAGATCAAGACAAACAGGTGGAAGTGGATTAGGATTAGCGATTGTTAAAGCGTATGTCCAGGTTCACAAAGGCCAAGTCGAGGTAAGTAGTGAATTAAATAAAGGGGCAACTTTTACTGTAATTCTACCTATTTCAATTGTTAAGAATAATTAACGAAGCATTAACATTATATAAACTAAATGATTTCTTAAATTTCATATACTATGCTTAGGATTTATCCTAGGAGGAAATATGAAATTTTTTCGATTAATGGTAGTTGGATTAATTTTAAGTTTAGGATTAGTTGGATGTTCTACAACTGAAACACCAGTAGAAGAAGTAAAACTTGAAGGAACTATTTCGATCGATGGATCGTCAACAGTATTCCCTATATCTGAGTTAGTTGCAGAAGAATTTAATCTAGTCAATCCTGATGTTAGATTAACAGTAGGTTTCTCAGGAACTGGTGGTGGATTTACTAAATTTACTGCTAATGAAATTGAAATTTCTGGTGCATCAAGACCAATTAAATCTGCTGAAGCAGATGCTGCAAAAGCAGCTGGTATTGATTTTGTTGAATTAATGGTTGCTTATGATGGTCTATCAGTTGTTGTATCAAAAGAAAATACTTGGGTTGATTACTTAACAATGGATGAACTTAAGATGATCTGGGGTGCTGAAGCTACAGCTACTAAGTGGAGTGATATTCGTGCTGGTTTTCCAGATACTGAAATTAAATTATATTCACCTGGTCATGATTCTGGAACATTTGATTATTTCACTGAAGCAGTAAATGGAAAATCTGGAGTTATCCGTCAAGATTCAGAAACTGTAAAAATATTCTTTAGTGAAGATGATAATGCTTTAGTAACTGGAGTTTCTGGTGATGCTGGTGGTATTGGTTACTTTGGATTTGCATACTTTGAAGAAAATGCAGACAAGTTAAAAGTTGTTCCAGTACAAAAAGATGCAGCTGCTGTAACACCTTCATTTGACACAATTATGGATAGTTCATACCCATTATCAAGACCTTTATTCATCTATGTAAATAAAGCTGAACTTGAAAGAGAAGAAGTGCTTGCGTTTGTAACATTCTATCTTGAAAATGCTGGTGAGTTGGCTTCTGAGGTAGGTTATGTTTCATTACCTGAAGAAATGTATACTGAAGCTCTTGCTAAATTACAGTAATTAATAGTAATTAGGTTGTTAAAAGACGCCGCTTTATATGGCGTCTTTAGCGTCGTTAAGGAGAATTTATGAAGAAAAAAAAGTATTTATTTCAAGAAAAGTTAATTGAGGTTGTTCTAGTACTATTTGCATCAATATCAATATTAACAACCATTGGGATAGTGTTTAGTCTTTTATTTGAAACAATGATATTCTTCTCGGAAGTGTCAATTTTCGAGTTCTTTACTTCAATTAGATGGGCACCTGTTTTTGATCCTCCATCATTTGGTGTTTTACCTTTAATAACTGGCACACTTTTAATTGCTATCTTATCTAGTTTAGTATCATTACCATTAGGTTTAGGTACTGCAATTTTTCTAAGTGAATTTGCTAGTTCGAAAGTAAGAAAAGTAATTAAACCAATTATTGAACTTCTAGCAGGTATACCTTCAATCGTGTATGGTTTCTTTGCATTAACCTTTATAACACCATTATTACGATCCTTTTTACCCAATACGGATATCTTTAATGCATTAAGTGCGAGTATTGCTGTTGGTATCATGACTTTACCTATGGTAGCGAGTTTAAGTGAAGATGCAATGATGTCTGTACCTAATTCTATCAGACAAGGTGCATATGCATTAGGTTCAACCAAGTTGGAAGTTGCAATACATGTCATAGTTCCTGCTGCTTTCTCAGGGATAGCTTCTTCATTTGTTTTAGCAATATCTCGAGCTATTGGAGAGACAATGATTGTTGCTATAGCTGCCGGACAAACACCTTCTATGTCACTTAATCCATTAGGTAGTATTCAAACAATGACAGGGTTTATGGTAAATATGGCATTAGGAGATATACAACAAGGTTCTATAGAATTCAAAACTGTATTTGCAGTTGGTTCGGTTCTGTTTGTTATCACTCTAATTATGAATCTTTTTGCTAAGTATGTTATAGCAAAGAATAGGGAGGTCTATTAATGTCTAATTTCAAGAGAAAATTAAAAAGACGCCATTTAATTAATAATTTGTTTATGGTTTTGTTAGTATTTGTAATATCTATTTCTTTCCTAGTATTAGGTACTCTTTTATTAGAAATATTTCTAAGAGGTTATAAAACTCTCACTTGGGATTTTATAACAAGTATGCCTTCGGGTAGAGCTAGTAGAGCAGGTATCTTACCAGCATTAATAGGTAGCTTTGGTGTTATTGCATTAACAGCATTAATCTCAATTCCAATTGGTGTAGGTACTGCAATATATTTAACAGAATATGCAGATAAGAAATCAAAATTTGTTAAGCTTCTTCAATTGAATATTTCGAATTTAGCAGGTGTACCTGCAATCGTTTATGGAATTTTGGGATTAGCTGTTTTCTCACAACTTGTAGGATTAGGACCAAGTTTAATTGTAGGAGCATTTACTCTAAGTTTATTGATCCTGCCTGTTATTATTGTTTCTGCAATAGAGGCGATTAAAGCAGTGCCAAATTCAATTCGTGAAGGTTCTTATGCGCTTGGGGTTACAAGATGGAAAACAATTACAGGAGTAATACTTCCTATGGCTACACCAGGAATAATGACTGGTTCTATATTGGCATTATCTAGAGCAATGGGAGAAGCAGCTCCATTAATAATGGTAGGAGCTGTTGGATTCGTTACTTTCTTACCAAATAGTTTATTAGATCGTTATTCTGCATTACCACTTATAGTATTTAACTGGACGTCTCGACCACAAGCGGCATTTGCTGAAATTGCTGCGTCTGGGATTCTTGTTATGTTAATACTTTTAATAATAACAAATCTTACCGCGATTATAATTCGTAATAAAACACAAATACGTGTAGACTAGGAGAATATTATGACAGTTAAAGTTAAAGTAGAGAATTTGAATTTCTATTATGGTGATTTTCAAGCACTAAAAAATATCAATATAGAAATACATGAGAATAAGATTACTGCACTAATTGGGCCATCTGGATGTGGAAAATCAACATTTATTAAGACAATTGATAGAATGTATGATTTGATTGAAGATACAAGAGCAGATGGGCATATATTATTTGATGAAATGGATATTTTAAAAAGTGATGTCGATGTTGTTGAATTAAGAAAGAGAATTGGAATGGTTTTTCAAAAGCCAAATCCTTTTCCAAAATCGATATCAGAAAATGTACTTTATGCAGTGAAAAGACATGGAGATGTTAATAAAGTTGCATTCAATGAGATAGTTGAAAATTCTCTAAGAAAAGCTTCTCTTTGGGATGAAGTTAAGAGTAAATTACATCAATCTGCATTTTCACTTTCTGGTGGTCAACAACAAAGACTATGTATTGCTAGAACATTAGCCACTAAACCAGAAGTCATATTAATGGATGAGCCTACCTCAGCATTAGATCCAATTGCTACTTCTAAAATAGAAGAATTACTACAAGAATTAAAAAAAGAATATACTGTAATTATAGTAACTCATTCAATGCAACAAGCAGCTAGAATATCAGATTATACTGGATTCTTCTTGAATGGTGAATTAATTGAATTTGGGAATACAAAAGATATATTTACAAATCCAAAAGATAAGCGAACAGAAGATTATATAACAGGACGGTACGGATAAAATGGTGAAAATTACAACTGAATTGGAGATGTTTGAAGAATTAATTTTTCTAATGAGTGAAAAAGTTAGAAAAATGCATGTATGGTCTATGGAAGTAATCAAGACAGGGAATAAAGAAAAAGCTTTGTCAATTATTGAATTGGATGAGTATGTTAATAATGATGAAGAAATGATTAACAGACGAGCACTTGAGGTTCTAGCATTACTAGCACCATTAGCATCCGACTTACGAAAAGTAATTGTTGGAATAAAAATTGCTACTGATTTAGAGCGTATTGGTGACTATGCTAAAAGTGTCGCAAGATATGTTATAAAAAATGATAAGATTGACGAAGAGTATTTACCTTATGTTGAAACTATAAATAATAGTTTTATTAAATTTTATGACGCAACAATGGAAACCTATAAGTTAAAAGATGTTAAATCTGCATTAGAACTTTCAAAATTAGATGAAGAAATCGATATTACAATCGCAAAGTTATACAAACATATTGAAAAGAACAATTTAGAGCATAAAGAACTTGCTAATATTGTTCCATTTGTTAGTATGTTAAGAAACTTTGAAAGAGCAGGAGATCATACTAAGAATATTTTGGAACATTTAATATACGAAGTTACGAATCAAAGATATGATTTTGGATAAGAGCGAAAGCTCTTTTCTTTATCTAATATCATCATATTAAATGGGTCTATGATATAATAATGTCGTTATGAACTATGAATATATAAATCAAACAAACGAAAAATCTTGGAAGAACTATAAACCCTATATAAACCTTATAGTTTCTCGAATTAAATTAGTAATGAAATTAGAAAAAAAATATGAATTTTCTATTATTTTGGTAGATTCAAATAAAATTCATGAAATAAATAGGGAATATCGAAATATTGATAAAGTAACAGATGTGATTAGTTTTGCGTCTTTAGATGATGAATTAGTGTTTGATTTGAATGAAGTTATTGAGTTAGGTGATATCTTTATTAATGTAGATGCGATTCGAAGCCAAGCTTCTGATTATGGCCATAGTTTAAAACGAGAGTTTTGTTTCTTGGTGACTCATGGTATTTTACATCTTTTAGGGTATGATCATATGAATAAAGAAGATGAGAAAAAAATGTTTGATTTACAAGAGGAAATTCTAAATGAAATTGCAAGAAGGTAATTCTATTCAAAAACTCATTTTTAAATTTAGAGTGGCATTCAATGGAATTATTGAAGGATTATCAACCGATTTTAGTATTCAGCTTCAATTTTTCTTTGCGATTTGCGCAATATTAGTTGCTTTTATTTTTAATTTTACGTATATTGAATGGTCTATTTGGTTAATCTGTATTTCTATGGTATTAACACTTGAGTATTTAAATAGTTCTTTTGAAAGTATGATGGATCGATTGGATCCAAGCTATCATATTTTAACAAAGAAAGCGAAGGATTTAGGAGCAGCTGCTGTCTTAATATCTGCGATATTTAGTTTAATTATTGGATTTATATTTATATGCCAACATATATAGGAGGAATTATGAAAAAAGAAGATGTATTAAAATTAGCATTTAAAGCAATGGGGAATGCATATGCACCTTATTCGAACTACCATGTAGGTTCATGTGTTGTAACAAAAGATGGTAATACATTCTTAGGGGCTAATATTGAAAATGCATCATTTGGGGCTACTAATTGTGGTGAAAGAAGTGCTATTTTTGCGGCTTATTCAAATGGGTATCGTAAAGAAGATATTGAGTCAATTGCTATTGTAACTGATGGTCATAGAATTGGTGCACCTTGTGGTATTTGTAGACAAGTATTATCAGAACTATTAGAAGATACAACACCTATTTATCTATCAAATGGTATTGATACTGTTGAGAAGACTATAGATGATTTATTACCAATGCGTTTTACACAAGAGGATGTTATATGAGTTTTAGAGCTGGTTTTATCGCTCTAATTGGACGACCTAATGCTGGTAAAAGTACTCTTTTAAATCATATTTTGAATCATAAGGTTGCGATTGTTTCGAATAAAGCACAAACAACAAGAAACATGATTCGTGGGATAAAAACTACGAATGAATTTCAAATGGTTTTTATTGATACGCCAGGTATTCATAAACCACAACATGAGTTAGGCCGACAACTTAATAGATTAGCATTTTCGGCTCTTGAAGGTGTGGATGTCATATATTACTTATTGGATGCTACAAAACCTTTTGGAAAAGGGGATCAATTTGTTTTAGATTTATGTCTAAAACAAGAATTACCTATTCTATTAATTCTTAATAAAATAGACTTAATTACTAAGAAACAATTAATGGAGTTATTATTACAATATTCTTCTATGGATATTTTTAAGGAAGTTATTCCTGTAAGTGCAAAGAATAATGATAATATTGATCGTCTTTTAGAAGTTACAAAAGAATTTATTCCTGAACAAGAGGCGTTTTTTAGTGATGATTCTATGGTAGATTTACCTGAGTATTTCTATATAACAGAAATAATTCGAGAACATGTATTACATCTTACTAATCAAGAGGTACCTCATTCAGTTGCGGTTACATTAGACAATTTTAAAGAAGATAAAAAAGCGATATTAATACAAGCTAGTATTATTGCGGACAGAGATTCACAGAAAGGTATCTTGATTGGTAAACAAGGTGCAATGTTAAAGGATATTGGTCAAAATGCACGTGTTGAATTAGAAAAACGATTTAATAAACCAGTCTATTTAGATTTAGTCGTTAAAGTGGATAAAAATTGGAGAAATGTTCAGAAACGCTTGAATGCGTATAATAATTGGGATTTAGATGAATGATTTAACTCAAGTAATTGTATTAAGCCAAATGGATTATAAAGAAAATGATGCCTTAATTAAGGTATTTTCTTATGATTATGGATTAATGACATTTCTTGCGAAAGGTATTCGTAAAATTAACAGTAAAAATAGAAGTATTTGTATGCCATATACGATAAGTGAGTTTATGTTTAATTATCATGAATCAAGTCAAATACAATCTTTATTACAAGGACAAATTATTCAGACTCATCATAGAATTCATGAAGACTTATCGAAAAGTGGTACAGCTTCACTTTGTGTAGAGCTTGTTGAAAGTTTAATTCATGATGAGAATGATAATAACGTGTTGATAGAGCATTTTGAGTTTACAAAATTCTTATTAAACCAAATAGAGAATAAATCTAAAATGAATGCGATATTGGCGTTTATGTTATCTTCCTATATGAATTATTATGGAATATCACCTCATGTTGATTCATGTGTTTTATGTGAATCTACAAAAGTGAATAGTATTTCTATAGAAGAAGGTGGATTAATCTGTAATGAATGTCAGATGGAAATTCATTCTCCTATATATTCAGTTGAATTTTTAAAAGAATTTAGATTAAGTCAAAGAATAAACCAAGAAAATTTTGAGAATTATTTAAATTATAAAGATGTCAGTAATGAATTAATTCTTCTTTTAGTAAAATTCTTAGAATATCATACAGGAGTTACTCTAAAGTCTTGGGAATTTATTCGTAAATGGTCTATAATGATGTAGTTAATAGGAGATAAATATGGATATTAAATTTGAAACAATTGTAAATCATGCGAAGAACAGTGGGTTTGTATTCCAAGGTTCTGAAATCTATGGTGGTTTAGCAAATACCTGGGACTTTGGTCCATTAGGTGTACTACTAAAAGAAAATATTAAAAATGCTTGGCGATTAAAGTTTATTCAAGAAAGCCCATATAATGTAGAAATTCAATCTGCAATTTTAATGAACCCAAAAGTTTGGCAAGCAAGTGGTCATTTAGCAACATTTTCAGATCCACTTATGGATTGTAAAAAGTGTAAAACACGTCATCGTGCAGATAAATTAATTGATGAAGTAGCAAAAGGAAGTGTTAATGCTTCAACAATGAAGAATGAAGAAATGCAGAATTATATTAAAGAACATAATATAGCATGTCCAAATTGTGGTGCGCATGACTTTACAGATATTCGACAATTCAATTTAATGTTTAAAACATTTCAAGGTGTTGTAGAAGATTCGAAAAATACAATCTATTTACGTCCTGAAACAGCTCAAGGTATGTTTGTAAACTTTAAGAATGTACAAAGAACAAGCCGTAAAAAAGTTCCTTTTGGGATTGGACAAATAGGTAAATCGTTTAGAAATGAAATTACACCAGGTAACTTTATATTTAGAACACGTGAATTTGAACAAATGGAGATGGAATTCTTCTGTCAACCTGGGGAAGATTTAAAATGGTATGCATATTGGAAAGAATTTTGCATGAATTGGTTAACTAGTCTTAATGTTAAATCAGAGAATCTTCGCTTACGTGAACATGAATTAGAAGAACTATCACATTATTCTAAGGGTACAGCGGATGTTGAATATAAATTCCCATGGGGATTTGATGAAATCTGGGGTATCGCAGATCGTACAGATTTTGATTTAAAACAACATCAAATTCATTCTGGATCAAATATGGAATATTTAGATCCTACGACAAATGAAAAATATATACCGTATTGTGTTGAACCAGCAGTTGGAGTTGAAAGATTATTCTTAACTTTCTTGACGGATAGCTATGAAGAACAAGAATTAGAAAAAGATACACGTGTTGTTCTTCATTTACATCCATATTTAGCACCTTATAAAGCATGTATTATGCCATTAAGTAAACAATTATCTGAGAAAGCAGATGAAATATTTGCGGACTTATCGAAGTCATTTATGATTGAATATGATGAAGCAGGAAGCATTGGAAAACGTTACAGACGCCAAGATGCAATTGGTACACCATTCTGCATAACAGTCGATTTTGAAACAGCAAATGATAATAAAGTAACTGTTCGTCATCGTGACTCTATGGAACAAGAACGCGTATTAGTGTCGGAGTTAAAGGAATATATATCAAAACACCTAACATTTTAAGTATGAACGAATCTTTGATTCAGGATATAAGATCAAAAGCAGATATTGTTGAAGTTGTTCAGCATTATTTGCCGCTTATTAAAAAGGGCAAAAATTATGTTGCAGTTTGTCCTTTTCATGATGACCATGATCCTTCAATGTCAATTTCACAAGATAAACAAATTTTTAAGTGCTTTGTTTGTGGTGCAGGGGGAAATGTTTTTAATTTTGTTAAGGATTATGAAAAGATACAATTTAATGATGCTGTTATAAAAGTAGCCAACTATATTGGGTATACACTTGATGAAAAATACGTTATTAATCAAACTAAAATTGACCCAAAACAACAAGCTTTATTCAATGTATTGAACGAGTATGTAAAATATACTCGATACATTCTTAATACTGAAGATGCTATTGATGCTAAAAAGTACTTGTTGAATAGAGGATTGGATGAGAATACCATTCAAAAGTTTGAAATTGGCTATAATTTAAATAATGATCAAAGTACAAAATTTTTATTGGCAAAAGGTTTTGATTTAGAATCGTGTGTTAAAACGAATATTACAAGAATCAATGAATTTGGTTCAAAAGATGTATTTAATCAAAGAATTGTATTTCCTATACACAATCCTCAAGGTCAAGTTGTTGCTTTTACCGCACGAACTATGAATACTAATGAGTCAAGTAAGTATATTAATTCAACGGAGACTCCTCTCTATATAAAAGGGAATCTTCTCTATAATTACCATAGAGCAATTAAAAATATTAAGCAAACAAAAGAAATTATTATTGTTGAAGGTGTAATGGATGTAATAGCACTTGATCGTGTTAACATTGAAAATGTTGTAGCAACATTAGGTACAGCTTGTACGAAGGAACAAATCACATTAATTCAGAACGCGAGTAATAATGTTGTTTTATGTTATGATTCTGATTCAGCTGGTCAAACCGCTACATTAAAGTTAGCTCGTTTATTACTTGCTCATAAGTTAAATGTTTCTATTGTTCAAAATAATACTGGTTTAGATTTAGATGAAATTATCGAACAAAAATCTAAAGATGCATTAATTAAAATAATGTCTCAAAGAACATCCTATTTAGATTTCTTCTTTAACTATAGTTTAACTCGATTAGATTTAGAGAATTACAACCAGAAAAAAGAGTTCGCAAAAATCGTATTAAGTGAGTTAGATAAACTTAAGGATAAGTTTGATCGAGAACTTATGTTAGATAAATTAAGTCAATCAACACAGTTTTCAAGAGATCAATTGTTATTATTACAAGATAAACCAACCCAAGTTATTCAAAGTACAACAATTAAACCAAAGAAATCAGATATTAAAAAATGGGCGGAAAAAGAAATTATTGGTCAAATGTTATTCAGTGCACAAGCTGTATTTGATTTTCGACAGGAATTAGGATACTTTGTAAATGAGCTTTATCAAAAAGTAGCACTTACCATAATTAACTATTATAGAAACCATGATGAGTTGATTATCGCTGATTTCATAACTACACTTGAAGATAAGGATATGATAGAATTAGTAACGCAGATTGTAGATAGTGATATTTACTTTAGGAATTATTCAAAAGAAGCTTTACAAGATGCTATTATAGAAGTTAAAATTAATACCCTTGATATTCAAATAGCGGAATTTACAACGAAGTACCGAGATGATTTGTCACTCAATCCAAATTCTAACTTATGGGTTGAATATCAAGAATTAAAACAAATGCGTAAAGAATTAATCCAAAAGAAAGGGGTTCATAATCATGGCAAATAGTATAAAAACACTTGATGAGTTGAAGAAAGAGTTACTTAATAAATTTAAGAAAAAAGGGGTTTTAACTCAAGATGATGTTGATAAAGAACTTTCCATTTATGATTTAAATGATGAAGAAGGTACTGAGTTCATCGAATCTCTTTTATCCATGGGTGTTAAATTAAGTGATGAAGTATTAATTGAAGATGATGTTGATCTCAATGACAATCCACTTGTTGTAGAAGATATTGAATTAAAAGAAGATTATTTATCTGAAGAAGATGAAGAGTCTAATGATGATAGTTATAACATGAATTATGCATCATCCAATCAAGCTCGAGTAAATGATCCTGTTAAACAGTACTTAAAAGAAATCGGTAGAGTTGAATTACTTAATTCTGAACTTGAAACAAAATATGCTATTGAGATTCGTGATGGAGTTGAGGTTTATAATCGTTTAAAAACAATTTTATATTCTTGGTTAAGTTTTGATTCTATTGAATCAGAATCTTTTGTTAAGGCATCTTCTTTATTAAGTATTGATTTTGATTTATATGAATCGTTTAAAGAAATAGATACTAGTATTTTTGATACAACATTATTTGCGATAACTAATCGAATGAAAACGTTTATGTATCGATTAGAAAGTTTAAGAAATGAATTTAAAGGTATTAGTGAGTTTGACGGATTTGATCGAATTGAATCTAATATGACAGCAGTTCAGATTTATCGATTATTAAGTCCGCGATTCCCAATGTTATCTAATTTAATTCATGATTTTAAACCCGATACAGAACCATATAGAGTATTTGCGTTTAAGAACTTTATATTTAATCTTTCAAATGAATTTGATAAAGTTAGATCTACAATTGAAGCTGATTTAAAAATTATAGATGCTGGTGATTTTGCTAAACAAGAGTTAATTTCAGCTAACTTACGTCTAGTCGTTTCTATCGCAAAAAAATATGTAGGTAGAGGCATGTTATTCTTAGATTTAATTCAAGAAGGAAACATGGGTTTAGTAAAAGCTGTTGAAAAATTTGACCACACAAAGGGTTTTAAATTTTCTACATACGCAACTTGGTGGATTAGACAAGCTATTACACGTGCGATTGCTGACCAAGCACGTACGATTCGTATTCCTGTTCATATGGTTGAAACCATTAACAAATTAACCCGTATTCAAAGACAATTGGTTCAAGATTTAGGTCGTGATCCAAGTGCTGAAGAAATTGCGGCTAAAATGGAAAATATTACACCTGATAAAGTTAGAGAAATTCAAAAAATTGCATTAGAACCTGTTTCATTAGAAACGCCTATTGGTGAAGAAGATGATTCACATCTTGGTGATTTTATTGAAGATAAAGATGCTATGTCGCCGGATGAATATGCAAATAATCAGTTATTAAAAGATGAAATTAACAATATTTTACAAGGATTAACCGAACGTGAAGAGAAAGTACTTCGACTACGATTTGGTTTGTATGATGGTAGAACTCGTACTCTTGAAGAAGTAGGTAAAGAATTTGATGTAACACGTGAACGTATTCGTCAAATTGAAGCGAAAGCACTTCGTAAATTGAAACATCCTACTCGTTCAAAACGATTAAAGGATTTTAACGACAAATTATAATGCTTAATAAGAGACTTAAAGCGATTTCTGAATTAGTAAAGCCATGTGATATTCTTTTTGATGTAGGAAGCGATCATGGCTTTTTACCTTTAAATTTATTAATAAATAAAAAGATTAATAAAGCAATAATTGGCGAAATTAATGAAGGACCACTTGAACAAGCTAAAAAAAATTTCTTGCGTTACCCAACTCTAGATGTTGAGTTTATATTATCAGATGGTTTGAAATCGTATAATAGTAATCTTGATACAGTAGTCATTGCAGGTATGGGATTTGAGACTATTCAACATATTATGACTCAAGATTTAGAAAAATTTAAAAAAATACCTCAAATTATACTTCAAAGTAATACAAAAATAGAGAATTTGAGAAGATTTTTAAATGATCACAGTTTTATAATTATTGATGAAGATATAGTTAAAGATCGTAAATATTATTATCCAATAATAAAAGTATGTTTTAACGATCTTAAACAAAATCTATCAGATGCAGAAATCTTGTTTGGACCAATCTTAATCAAAAAAAATCAAAGTGTTTTTCGTGATTACTTGTTATTTTGTAGGAAAGTTGAAGAAAAGATAATAATTGCACAAAATAAAGAATCCTCTGAGAGGATTCAAATAATTAATAATTTATTGGATTTAAACGAAAATCTTGACTGAATTCACTGCTTCAATTGGATCAATTTTATCTCTTATAGCGTTACAATATGCGATTACTTGATTCACAAGATATGAAGGAGTAGAAGCACCAGCTGTAATTGCGACTCTATTATATTGACCAATATTTTTGTCAAATAGGGCGACTACTGTTTCAATTTGAAATACATTTTCTATACCTTTGTTTGAACCAATTCGAGCTAACATTTTTGTATTATTCGATTTTGGGTCTCCAATTACGATTAAGCAATCTATGTTCTCTAATTTGAGGATTGCTTCTTGTCTAGTGCGAGTAGCACTACAGATTTCATCACTTAAAATAGCATTTGGATATTTATTCCTAATTTCATCGAGCATATCCTTAATTTCAAGAATGCTCATTGTTGTTTGATTTGTTACAAATATTTTATTACTTTGGATATCAAGTTTCGAAATTGCGTTAAAATCTTTAATAAAATGAATGTTTTTTGGATCAATATCACAAATTGCTTCAGCTTCAGGGTGGTTTTCTTGTCCAATATAGAGTATAGTATATTCTTGGTCTAAGTATGTTTTGATTAAGTTTTGTGTCGAGATTACATCTTCACAACTTGCATCAACTGTTATGAGTCCTTTCTGCTTTGCTTTCTCAATAACATTTGAACTTATTCCATGGGCTGAAAATATGACAACTCCTTCATTAACTTGATCTAATAAATCAAATCGAGTTTGTCCTTTAGATTCAATAGTCTCTATTCGATAATCCTTTAGCGCATCTACAACATAGCGATTATGTACCAATTCTCCAAGAATTGTTATCTTCTCATTAGGATATTGTTTAGCCGTTTCTTTAGCAATCATGATTGCTTTAACAACACCTTTACAAAAACCACGAGGGTTTACTGTTATAATTTCCATTTTTCACCTCTTTTACTATGATAACATACTTTTATATTTTGATTGAAAACACTATAATGTGTACGAGGTAATACGATGACAATAAGACAAGACAAACGATTGAATCAATTCTTAAATGATAAGAATTTTAAACATGAAACTGAAATTCAAAAACAAGCTTTCTCTACAATCTTAAAAGGGAAGGATTTAATTGCGATTTCAAAAACAGGGACAGGTAAAACATTAGCTTATTTAATGCCACTTTTTCAACTTATCAATCCTGAAGAGGGAAGAATTCAAGCTGTTATATTATCTCCAACTCAAGAATTAAGCCAACAAATTTATTCTGTTGCGAAAGAACTCCAAAAATATTTTCCTGATATTCGAATTCTAAGAGTAACAAAAGGTGAAGATCGAAAGAAATTTGAAAAGGGTGAGTTGAATCAACCTCATATTGTGATTGGTACAGTTGGTAAACTTAGTTCTTTATTTATTGATGAGTCTATGTTAAGACTCGATCTTGCAAATATCTTAGTTATAGATGAAGCAGATATGATGTTAGATACCAGAAATCTTGAAGAGATTGATGCATTATCGGGTAAAATGTCGAAGCATTTACAAATGCTGGTTTTTAGTGCAACTATTCCTGAGAATATGAATGCATTTATGCGTTCTTATATGCATCAACCTAAATTAATAAAAGTTGATGAGGATTTAAAGTTTGATCCTAATATTGAACATATATTAATTCCATTTAAAAGTGATGATCATTTAAAAGTTATACAATTATTACCTCACATTAATCCTGCATTATGTTTAATATTTGTAAATAGTCAAACTCAAATTGAATCGTTAAGTTCAAAATTTAATGAAGAAGGAATACGTCATCTAGTTATTCATGGAAAGATGAGTGCACGTGAAAGAAATCAAGTTTTACGTCAAATACAAGATGGACAGTATACTTACATCATTTCTACAGATGTGGCAGCACGTGGGCTTGATTTAGAGCAATTAACAGATGTTATATCTTTAGGTATTCCAAATGATTTAAGCTTCTATACGCATCGTGCGGGGCGTACAGGACGTGCTGGGAAATCAGGGCGTATGTTTGCATTCTATTATGATAAAGATGTAAATAAAATCCAACAATTAATTAAGAGTGGAATTAAATTCAATCATAAAGCTCTAAATAAAACAGGATTAAGAGAGCTTAAACCTATTGACTATGTACATAAACATAAAGCATCTGAACTTGATATTGAAATAGCAAAGATTGTAAAAGCTAGACCTAAGAAAGTTAAACCGGGCTATAAGAAGAAAATAACGAATGAAATTGAACAATTGAAGCGTAAGAAAAAACGTGAAATGATTCAAAAGAGTATAAAAGAACAACAAAAAATTAAATCAAAAATTAAACAAATCGAAAAAGGAAAACAAGAGTAATTAATTACTCTTGTTTTTTATCATGGTTTGTATTTCTGATTTTAATTCTTCAACTATTTTTTCTTGTGGAACCGATCGTACATAAACGCCTTTTTTAAATAATAGGGCTTCTTTATGTCCACCAGCTACTCCAATATCAGCACGAGATGCTTCTTGAGGGCCATTTACTGCACACCCCATAATAGCGACAGTTATATCTTCATTAAGTTGATCTAAATAAGCTTCCATTTCTTTGACAATGGGTAACATATCATATTGAATACGACCACAGGTTGGACATGCGATTAAATTTGCGACTTTATCATACAAGTCAAAGTTTTTTAATAATTGTTTCGCAACCTTTAATTCCTCACTTGGATCATCACTAACCGATATACGCATCGTATCGCCTAACCCTAAATGAATTAAAGTTCCTAATGCTGCAGAAGATTTGATTGCTGCAGATAATAATGCACCAGCTTCTGTAACTCCTAAATGTAAAGGGTAAGGAAATACTTCAGCTGCCTTTTGATAAACTGCTATTGTAAGTGGTACTTCAGAAGATTTAAATGATAAGACAATATCTTCAAATCCATTCTCTTTAAGTAAATTTACATGATAGGTTGCACTTTCAATCATAGCCTCAACACATGGTTTACCGTATTTTGCTAGAATATCTTTTTCAATTGAACCAGAATTAATTCCAATTCTTATTGGTATTTTCTTTTGTTTTGCCGCTTCTACTACAAGTTTTATATGCTCAGGATTCTTAATGTTACCTGGATTTAATCGAATTTTATGAATTCCATTTTCGATTGCTAATAAAGCCAATTTATAATTGAAATGAATATCAGCAACAACTGGTATATTTACCTGTTGAACGATTTCTTTAATTGCCATTGCGTCTTCTTCATCAAGAACCGCAACACGTACTATTTCACAACCATTACCAGCAAGTGTTTTAATTTGCATTACAGTTGCTTCTATATCTTTTGTCTTGGTATTTGTCATCGATTGAATAACAATCTTATTTTGACCACCAATTTGTACATTTTTAACCATTACAGGTCTAGTATCTGTTCTTTTCATAAGCTCCTTTACCGAGTATAATCTATGTTAATTTATACCTAAATGCATTATAATACAAATGGTTATGAAAAAGAGTACACACGCACAAAATTTTAGAGTCAAACACAAGACGGATGATTATATTAAGAAATTTAAACCTAGATTAAATTTATTCACAGGGATAATTTTAGTCTTGTTTTTACTTGTTTGGATTAATCTTTTTTATGTTCAAGTTATTAGAAATAATGAATTAAGTACTAAATTGGTTAACTTTACTAAAACATATCAATATATACCATCTCCAAGAGGTGAAATAAAGGATCGCAATGGAGAAATTTTAGTTACAAATCAAGAACGATTAGCAATCGTTTATTTCCCTCCATTAAATATTTCTTCAAGTAAAGAATGGGAACTCGCTTATCAATTTGCTCAAGATTTTGAGGTTGATATAAGTACGCTCAATCAAAGGGATCTGAAAGATGTTTATATGATAAATTATCCCGATGAAGTGAATGATTTAATAACTGAGTCAGAATGGAATGATTATTATGATGGCAAGATTAGTGATAATGGTATATATCAACTAAAAATTCAACGAATAACAGAAAATGATACTTCAAAATTGGATGAATTAACCATAAAAGCATATCAAGTAAAACAAGCAATGAATCAAACACCTCGTGTTAGTCAAAAGATTATTAAAGATAATGCGACTGTTGATGAAGTAGCTTATCTAATTGCGAATACTGAGAAATATAAAGGGTTTGATATATTCGTGTATTTTGATCGTTCTTATCCTTATGATTCAATGTTAAAAGGTTTATTAGGATCTGTTACGAGTTCAAAACAAGGACTTTTATCTGAAAAATTAAATTATTATCTTGCCTTGGGATATTCACGAAATAGTTCGATGGGAAGAAGTGGTATTGAGTTACAATATGAATCTTTACTTAAAGGTCAAGATACAGCTTATGAAATAAAGTATAATGAGAATGGACTTGCGATGTTTAGTGAAGCGATAATTGGTAAGAAAGGTCAAGATCTTAGATTATCTATTGATTCAAGTCTGCAAAGAAGTGTTGAATCAATTGTCACAAATGTATTTGAAACCGAAAAGAATAATGAATTTAGAAAATATATGAATACGATTTATGTTGTAGTGAGTGATCCAAAAACAGGTGATATACTAAGTCTTGTTGGAATGAAAAAAGATGGTGATCTTATTTACAATAACCCTGTAGCAACTTATACAGAGTCATTAGCAGCGGGTTCTTCGATTAAAGGTGCAACTATGTACTTAGGGTTTAATGAAAACCTAATAAAATTTAATGAAGTCATTATGGATGAACCGATTAAGATTGCGGATACACCAATTAAAAAGAGTTTAAATAATCTAGGAAGAGTTAATGATTTAACCGCATTAGCCAAATCAAGTAATGTCTATATGTTCCATATCGCAATGCGATTAGGTGGTGCAAATTACGTTTATAATGGGCCTTTAAATATTGATCCAAGTGCATTTAGTACTATTAGAAATACATTTAGTCAATTTGGTTTAGGTACATTAACAGGTATAGATGTTCCGAATGAAACGATTGGTTATATTGGTTCATCTACATTAGGTGGCCATCTATTAGACTTTGTGATTGGGCAATTTGATACCTATACCACTATGCAATTATCACAATATATCAATACGATTGCGAATGATGGTGTTCGTGTAAAACCAAGGTTATTACTTGATGCGACGGAAACAGATTCAACCACAACGACGTATTCTAATCCAGTTCAAGTTTTATCAGTATTAGACAATATTCCGGCAATTGAACGTGTACAAAAAGGATTCAGAGAATGTGTGACAAACGGCTATTGTGTCGCATTAAATAATTTACCGGTTACTGTTGCGGCAAAGACTGGGACAGCTGAAGCATTTATGACTGATGAAGAAGGTAACTATTTTGATTCACCGAATTCATTACTGGTATCTTATGCGCCTTATGAAAATCCAAAGATATCTATTGCATGTGCTATTCCACATGCATGGAATACAACATCACAATCCAATTTATGTTTAAGAATTAGTAATGAGATTTATGCATCGTATTTTGATTCAAACAAAAATTAATGACAAATTGAATATATTTGTGCTATATTAATATAGCGTAGCGAGGAAAATGGAATGAGAGAAAATTTAACTTTAGTTTGTACAGAGTGTAAAGAAGAAAATTATATTAACACTCGTAACAAAAAGAAACATCCAGAACGTATGCAGGTCAATAAATATTGCCCTCGTTGCAATAAGCAAACCGTTCACAAGGAGAAAAAATAAAAAGGCCTATAAGGCTTTTTTGTTAGCTTATGGAAATTAGAACACTTACACTTGGAATCTATCAAACTAACACATATTTAGTTGTTCAAGATAATGAAATTATTGTTATTGATCCAGTTTCAAAACCTGAGAGAATACAAGCTTTAATCAAAGAGAATGAAACATTAGTTGGTATTTGTTTAACTCATGGACACTTTGATCATATAGGTGCAGTCGATGAATTAGTCAGCATATACAATTGTCCTGTGTTTATACATAAAGATGATTATGAATTAACCCAAGATCCTGAAAAGAACTATTCACAAACTAAGAAAATAAAATTGAAATCAAAAATTGAATTTTATTCAGATAGTATGAAAATAAAATCATTTAATTTCGATGTATTAAATACTCCGGGTCATACTAAAGGTTCAGTATGTTTAAGATTTGATAATAACTTATTTACTGGAGATACTTTGTTTAAAGGAAGCATCGGAAGAACAGACTTATATGGTGCAAGTCCACAAGAAATGAAAAAGAGCTTGAGATTATTGCGTTCTTTACAAGAAGATTACATTATCTATCCTGGTCACGACGGTATTACAACTTTGTTTGATGAATTAAAAAGGAATCCTTATTTATAACAGTATTAAATTAAATACTGTTTTTTTTATGATTAATTAATTAATCTGCATATATATGATTATGGATAATGAGAAAATATTTAAAAAATTGATACTAAGTGCAATAAATCTAAACACAACAGATATACATTTACAATTATCAAATCGTGAACAACGCTGTGAGTTTAGAACTTTGAATGGATTGGTTGAAATGAAAACTTTCAAATTTAATCATTCATTTTTTGAATACATAAAATATATTGCGAATTTAGATTTATTAACAGATTTAAAACCACAATCTGGCAGAATAAAAATTATACTTAATCAAGTTGAGTGTTTTATTCGATGTTCTTATTTTAAGAATTACTTAATTGAAACTATTGTCTTACGTATTTTAAATCCTAAAAATTTACTTACTCTTAAAACTCTTTTTAACGAAGATTCGGATTATATAGAACAGAAACTAGATTTACCCAGTGGATTAATATTATTTTCAGGAAGTACAGGAAGTGGAAAAACAACAAGTCTATTTACTTGTTTAAAAGAGTTAAAACATAAGAAGATATACTCAATTGAAGATCCTGTTGAGTATTTCTATGATTACTTGGTTCAATTAGAAGTAAACTCGAATCAATCATTTAACTTCAAAGAGGCGATAAAACAAGTTTTAAGACATGATCCAAATATTATTGTAATAGGAGAAATAAGAGATGAGATTGAAGCTAAATCCGCAATTAGATGTGCTTTAAGTGGTCATTTAGTTCTTTCAACGATACATTCAAATAGTGCTGAAATGACTATAAAACGATTAATTGATATGGAAATTGATTTAAGTACATTGAAGGACGTAATAAAACTTATTGTCTATCAGGAGTTGAATGTAAATGAGGAGAAAAATGCTAGAAAAGCTAAATTTGAATTTTTTGAATTCTGATAAAAAATTTAATGTATATGATATTGAACTATTTATTGAATTAATAAATAACTATATTCAATGGGATATTATTCTAAAAATAATGAATATTAAAAATGAGAAACAAATAATTGAAAGAATAGATAAACGATATTCTATTTTAAATAATCAAAGTTCTAGTAAAATACCAAAAGTAAATCGTTTTGATTGGTTATTAAGAAAGAGATTAAGACATAAAACATTTGATGATTACGTTAATAAATGCTTTACTTATCCAATATTATTGTGGTTGTTAAGTTTAAATATTCTAACTTTTTTGTTGATATATTTACTTCCTAATTTAATCAATTCATTTGATTTGATATCAAAAGTTAAAAATAATCTACATTTTTACCTTAAACTTACACAGTTAATTATTGGATTTGAATGGGGATTAATTTTGTTATTTATTTATATCGTATTAAATATAAAAGATAAGAGTGTCATAATGATTTATAAATTTATTTATATGAGATATCCAAATAATATATTTGTTTCATATATTAGTTTTATGTATTTGTCTGATTTTCTTTATTTATTAAATTTAAATATCTCTATTAATGAAATAATGAATATTCTATGTCATAGTAATTCAATCTATAGAAATATAAGTGATACTGTTAAAGAAAATTTAAATCTGGGGAAATCACTTAGAAATTCATTTATTTTATTAGATGAAACATTCTTAAAACTTATTCAAATTGAAGATTATGAGAGGAAATTTGAAAATAGGTTAGAGAAATACTTAAAAGTTATCTATAAACAACTAGAAATTAAAACTAAAGTTTTATCAAATTATTTTATGTCAATCGTATATATTCAAATTGCATTCATGGTATTTCTTGTTTATTCTGTGCTTTTGTATCCATTAAAACTCATAGAAGGAATGAACTTATGAAAAAAGGATTTACTTTGTTAGAAATGATATTTGTGTTATCCGTTATTAGTTTAATCTTTATGTTAACCATTCCAAACATTCAAAAGTCATTGAGTATATTACATAATAAAGGCTGTGATGCACAGCTAAAAGTTATCGATGCGGCTATACTACAATATGAGCTTGAACATCAATCTGTACCGTATTCTATAGACGATTTAATTAGTGAATCCTATATTACCGAAAATCAATCAAAGTGTCAGGATAATCGATCAATCGATATAATAGATGGTCAAGCTAATGCGAATTAAAGCTTATACATTGTTAGAAACATTATTGGTATTAATCATCATCAGTTCTTTTACTTCGATCTTTTATATAAAATTTCCTGTATTAAATCGTAAAAATGAAGTCATATCATCTATTATTCATACACAGTACATTTCACTTTTAAATCATGAAAGAATGGATTTTAATCATGAATTAGTAGATGATGCGATATGGTTTAATATGAATGGTAATGTGAATATGGCTAATACTATATATATGAATGATTCAAATCAAACTTTTACAATAATGTTATTTACTGGAAGAATACATGAATAAATCATTTACATTAATCGAAGTTATTTTGATACTTATTATTCTAAGTATTATGGTTGATATTTGTTATTCAGTAGTAAAAATTGATTATGATTTTAATTTAAAACTAAATACAAGAGGTGAGAATTATTAAAAAGGGGTATACATTAATTGAAGTCATAATTTCAGTAACTATTCTATCGTTTATTAGTCCACTTTTTATTTTTGTTATTAAACAAATGGTTAATTTTTCAAGTAACAATACTCAAAGACAGAATTTTATTGGAATTATACAATTAAGAAGAAGCCTTAGTTTAGGTGTTAAACATATAATTGAAAGTGATCAGATCTGCATGACATATAATGATGATTTGATGTGTTTTGAACAGTATGAGTCGAATTTAATCGCTTACCCTGGTACACAATATTTTTTAGTTAAAGTTAATGATATAAACTTTTTTAACGATGAAGGGTGGATAATGATTGAATTTGAATCAGAGAGTAAGAATTATGTTGTTAAACTTATTAAATTATGAAAAAAGGGAACCTATTACTTTTCTATTTGGTTATATTTATTTTTTTTATTCAACTAGTAGATATTAATATTAAAATACTTAATCAAAAGTACTTCGAATTCCATCATTCACAATCTATTAATCGTTTTTCGTTTATAGAATCTTTCGTGATCATAGAGACAATTAAGAAATTTTATGATTATAAAATGGATGATTTTATTTTAGATACAGAACTTGGTCAAGTTTATATATATTATTTTGATGAGATAGCATACATCAAGTATGACTTCAATTCACCTGTTTTTGCGAAGTTGGAGTATGATTTGGTTTATAACAGTAGCATAAATTATGAACTGATTTCTGAAGCTTTATTTCCTGTAGTTGACAAATTAAATTCATAGACTAAAATAAATATGGCAAAAGGAGAGCAAATATGATTATAGTTAATGATTTAAGACCTGGAATAACGTTTGAATATGAAAATAATATCTATAGTGTAATTGAAACATCTCACAATAAAACAGCAATGCGTCAAATGATTGTAAAATCAAAAGTACGTAATTTAAGAACTGGAACAATTGTAGAATTATCATTTACTGGTGGTGATAAGGTAGAGCCTGCTCACATTGATAAGAAAGAAATGCAATATCTTTATGATGCTGGAGATGCATTAGTATTTATGGATACTAATACGTATGAGCAAATTGAAATTCAAAAATCTAATTTAACATGGGAAATGAATTTCTTAAAACCAAATGATAATGTAAATATTTCTACCTATGAAAATGAAATATTAGGATTAATTCTTCCTGATAAAGTAACATTGAGAATTATCGAAACTGAGCCAGCTGTTAAAGGTGATACTGCAACAAATGCACTTAAGAATGCAACAGTTGAAACTGGTCTTCAAATAAGAGTTCCTATGTTTATCGAAGAAAATGAACTAGTTATAGTTAATACGATTGATGGTAAATATCACAGTCGCGCTTAATAGCTTGACAACAAATTAACAATCGTTTATTATACTAATGTACTTCAGGGCAGGGTGAAATTCCCGACCGGCGGTAAACCCCGCGAGCCGAAAGGCAGAACTGGTTCAATTCCAGTGGCGACAGTAAAGTCTGGATGGAAGAAGATTTTTCTTTTTATCGTAAAAGCCCGGAGTCTCGGGTTTTTCTATTATAAGGAGGAAAAAAATGAAAAACACAAAAATTCTTACGCTTATTGGTATTATGACTGCATTGTCTTTTGTACTGTATTTGATTGAAATACCTGTAGGATTTTTATTTCCGAGTGCTCCATTTTTACAGATCGATTTTAGTGATGTACCTGCAATCTTATTAAGTATTGCTCATGGTCCAGTCATCGGAATTGTAATTGGTCTACTTAAAAATGTATTGCACTTTGTATTTAAATCGCAAACTCCTGCAGCTTCTGGTGAAATCGCAAACTTCTTTGCTGGTATTGCTTATTTTCTACCAATCTCAGTTTATTATTTTATGAACAAAGGAAATAAGAACTTTAAATTAGTAAATAATTTAGTGCTTCTTGCGATTGGGACTGGTTTGATGGTATTAGTCATGATTTGGATCAATTTCAATATTACTCTACCATTATATGGAATAAGTGGTGATACTGAAAAATGGGCTTTTGTGAATGCTATTACTCCATTTAATGTCTTTAAAGGCGTTTTATTAGGAATTATTACTGTATTAATCTATCCACGTTTAAGTAAATATTTAACGAAATAGATGTTTGAATACGCGAGAATGGTTCGCTATGATATAATAACAAAGAGGTTATATTATGGAAACCCTATCACGTGTCAAAAAAAATCAAGTATTAAGAAATACAATTGAAAATGACCGCGAAGAAGAACTGGTTTCACCAGCTCTTTCTTCTTATGCGGAAAGATTGAATAAAATCAATCCTATGCTTACTAGATCGAGTTCGCCTAGTTCTAACGCTTCATATCAAGCTCTTCATTCAAGAAGAGAAAAATCATTAAACTTAGATGTTTCAAATGAAAATATTGCTTCTAATTCATTCGAGCCTAATTATATCAATGATTTTCTAGAAGAAGTTAGAAATTATAACCTAAAGAAAGGTTACAGAACAGAATTCGATACTGACTTAGAAATACTTAATAAACATGAAGTCAATGATTTAAAAAATGAAAATACAATAATTAACTTACAAACTGATCAAAATATTGATTTAACACAAGAAATTAAGAAAATTATAGAAAATGATTTTAGAGATGAAGATGTTAAAGATTTAAAAGAATCTGATGATATTAATCAAGTATTAGAAGAAACTCAAAAACTTAGAGTTCAGTTAAACGATTATGAAAAAGAACTAATTGATATGAATGAGTCAGTTATGTCTTCACATCGTGTTTTAAATATTGTTGTATTTATTCTAGTGTTAGTATTAGTTGTAATGTTAGGATTTGCAATTTATTGGGTTCTGTATTCAAAGGGATATTATTAATGAAATTAAATATTGCGATTGATGGTCCTAGTGCTTCTGGCAAGAGTACTATCGCAAAAGAATTAGCAAAGAGATTAAATTATACTCACTTAGACACAGGTGCTATGTATAGAGCTTGTACATATAAAGCGTTAAAGTATAATGTTGATACGAATTGTGAGGATGATTTAGTTAAAATGGTTGATTCAAGCCATTTTGCTTTTGATGAATTAGGTCATATTCATATTGATGGAAAAGATGTTAGTTCAAAAATAAGATCTAAAGAGATTGATTTGCTTACATCTAAAATTGCTCAATATCCAAAACTTAGACAAAGTTTAGTTTTAATTCAACAATCGATAGCAAAAGAAAAAGGATTTATATTAGATGGTAGAGATATTGGATCTGTTGTTTTACCAGATGCTGATATAAAAATATTCCAGACCGCAAGTATTGAATCAAGAGCTAAAAGACGTTTAAACGAATATAAGAGTAAGGGATTAGAAATTGATTATCAAACAATTTATAAAGAGATAGAACAAAGAGATTTTCAAGATCAAAATAGGGAACATTCTCCATTAATTAAAACGGAAGATGCTTATTTACTTGATACATCTGATTTAAGTATTGATGAGTCTGTAGAGATTGTTTATTCTTTAGCAATAAAGAAATTAAATGAAAGGAGTGATTGATATGATTGATGGTGTTGTGGCGATAGTTGGAAGACCCAATGTAGGTAAATCCACCATATTTAATCGCATTATTGGAGAACGTTTATCAATTGTTGAGGATAGTCCTGGAGTTACACGAGATCGTATTTATGCAAAAGCGAATTGGTTAACTAAAGATTTTAGAATGATTGATACTGGTGGTATTCAATTGGAGAACGCGACTTTTCAAGAAGAGATTCGTGTACAAGTTGAAATAGCAATTGATGAAGCTGATGTAATTCTCTTTGTAGTTAATGGCAAAGAGGGGATTACGGATGATGATCGATATATTGCGAAGATGTTACATAAAACAAATAAACCTGTTATATGTGCAGTAAATAAAACAGATAACAAGGATTTAATTCATAATATTTATGACTTTTATGCTTTAGGTGTCGATGAAATTATTGCTGTGAGTGGTGTACACGGTATTGGAATTGGAGATTTATTAGACAAAACGATATCTCACTTTCCGAAAAAATCACAAAAAGATAAAGAAGGAACGATTAAGTTTGCGATTATCGGTAGACCTAATGTAGGTAAATCTTCATTAGTTAACGCGATATTGAATCAGGAACGTGTTATTGTATCTGATATTGAAGGTACAACAAGAGATGCTGTTGACAGCGTTTTTAAACATGAAGGTAGCGATTATGTTGTAATCGATACAGCCGGAATTCGAAAAAAGGGTAAAGTTTACGAGAACATTGAAAAATATGCTGTTTTAAGAGCGTTACAAGCGATTGAAAGAGCAGATGTTATTCTATTTGTAATTGATGGTTTAACTGGTATAAGAGACCAAGACAAACACGTTGCAGGTTATGCACATGAAGCGGGTAAACCAATTATTATTATTTATAATAAATGGGATATCGTAACTAAAGATGAAACAAGTATGAATAAAATTACTGAAGAAATTCGCAAAGAGTTTTTATACTTATCTTTTGCACCAATTTTATTTGTTTCTGCGAAGAATAAACAAAGAATTAATACAATTATTCCAACAATTAATCGTGTTTATGAATACAGTCATTTAAGGATACAAACAAGTGTATTAAATGAAGTTATATTAGATGCACAAATTATTACACCACCACCAACACATCAAAGTGTTAGGTTAAAAATACTATATGCAGCTCAAGTAGCAGTTGCCCCTCCTACAATTGTGCTGTTTGTAAATGATCCTAAGCTACTACATTTCTCTTATCGCAGATATTTAGAAAATAGATTAAGAGAAGCATTTATTTTTGAGGGTACACCAATTCGTATTATTGCACGAATAAAGGAGTAAAATATGAAAATAGCTATTATAGGCAGTGGAAGTTGGGGAACAGCTTTAGCACAAGTATTAGCAGATAATAAACATGAAGTGATAATATGGGGTAGAAATTTGGATGAACTTGTTGATATTCAAGTTCATCATATGAATGAAAAATACTTCCCTGGAGTATCGATTAATGAAGAAATCAAAGCGAGTACAGAGTTAGGTCCATTACTTGATGCAGATGTATTCTTATTAGCTATTCCATCTGAAGCGATTGAAGATGTATGTAATACACTAAACGAGAATATAAATCATCCGATTATTGTCGTTAATGTGTCAAAAGGATTTCATCCAGTTACACATCAAAGATTATCTGTTTATATTAAAGAGAAAGTTAAACCTAGTATTCTTAAAGAAGTTGTATCATTAATTGGCCCATCTCACGCAGAAGAAGTAATTTTACGTCTACCGACTATCGTAAACTCTGTTTGTGAAAATGAAGAGTACTCAAAGATTATCCAAGAACTTTTCTCCAATAAATATTTTAGAGTTTATCGAAATACTGATGTAATTGGGGCTGAAATTGGAGTCGCAATAAAAAATATAATTGCACTTGCGAGTGGAATGATTCAAGGTTTAGGTTATGGTGATAATGCAAGAGCCGCTTTGATAACACGTGGATTAGCTGAAATTACTCGATATGGAATTGCTATGGGTGCTAAACCTGAGACCTTCCTTGGTTTAACTGGCGTTGGAGATTTAGTTGTAACTTGTACAAGTGTACATTCAAGAAACTTTCAAGCTGGATTACTCATAGGAAAACATGATTCATCAAAATATTTCTGGGAAACTAATACAAAAACTGTTGAAGGTGTCAAAGCTGCTAAGATAATTCATGAAGAAGCTAAACAAAAAGGTATCTATATGCCTATAACTGAAGAAGTATATAAGGTATTATTTGAGAACTACACACCATCAGTTTCAGTTGTCAATTTAATGCAAAAAGAGCTAAAATCTGAAGAAGAATAGAGTTTCGTATTTCTTGTATTTGAAGTTTTATAGTGTTACTATGTACTAAATGGAGGAAAATTACTATGAGTGATGTATTTAATAAAAAAGCACTAGTTGATCTACTATCTGAAGAGAAAGAATTAAGCAAAAAGCATGCTGGTGAAATCATTGATTTTGTGTTTGATAGCTTAAAATCTGAATTAAGCAAAGGATCAAAAGTTGATATTGCTGGATTTGGAAAATTTGAAGTGAAAGTTAGAAATGCTCGTGAAGGTATCAATCCTAAAACTATGGAGAAAATTCATGTAGCTTCTTCTAAAGTTCCAGGTTTTAAAGCTGCTAAAGCATTAAAAGACGCTGTTAAATAAAACGAATGGACATTTTATTATATTTATTAGCTATTGGTTTAGTGTTATGGGCGCAATTCAAAGTTAAGGGTGCCTACAATCATTTCAGTACTGTAAGAAACGATAAGTCGCTAACTGGCAAAGATGTCGCTAGACAAATACTAGATTCACATGGCTTAAGAAATGTTGAAGTCTTAATGAGCCAAAATGGTTTGTTAAGTGATCATTTTGATCCTAAGAAAAACACAGTCAATTTATCACCAAATGTATATAATCAGCCTAGTATTGCATCAATTGCTATTGCTGCTCATGAAGTTGGCCATGCATTGCAATACGCTGAAAACTATTCAATGATTGGAGTTAGAAACGCATTATTACCTTTTGCAATTGTATCTGGTAATTTGGGTTGGGTAGCTGCTATTATTGGCTTAGCTGCTGGTTTAGAAAGTTTATTCTATATAGGCATATTAATGCTTATTGTAATCGCTGCATTTCAATTAATTACTCTTCCAATTGAGTTTGATGCTTCAAAACGTGCTCTTGCTCAGTTAGAAGGTGGAAATTATATCAGTGTTGATGAAAGTGCTGATGTAAAATCTATGTTAAGCGCAGCCGCAATGACATATGTAGCTGCTTTAATATCAACGATATTCCAGATACTAAGATTACTATTAATCGCAAATAATAGACGTAGATAAGGTCCATTTTGGACCTTTTTTTATGAATAATGTATTTATAAACATATATATAAATATGGCGAATTTCTATAATACAAAAAACGAAATTACGAACACTGCATTTGAGTTTCCTTGTGATTATGAAGAAATAACTTTGAAAGGATTAAAAGAAGGGGAGTTATTAGTTTCATATAGTCCTAGTTTCATTCAAAATTCAAATGGTATTTTAGTCGGAGTAGATTCAAGATTTAAAACATTTTATATCTTAAATTCAGAAAAAAATGTTTTGAAGACACTTGAATTAAATTGGTCAACTCGATGTAATAATGATTTGCTAGAAGTATTTGAACATAAAAATATTAGAAATGATTACTCTATCTTTATTCTGCTCAGTTTTATTTTTATCATCATTATTATAAAAATTTTGAGGAGAAATCATGAAAGTAATTAAAGCAATTATTAAGTTATTGGTATTATTAGGTGCATCGAGTTATTTTAGTTTGAATCCAAAAGCTTTAAATGTTGAACTAGTAAGTAAAGATAAAATGCCATATGAAATACAGAGTATAAAAATGGTAAATAACACGTTAGAAATACGAGGTTGGGTTTTTATTAGTTATACACAACACTATTTAAACGATACAGATCATAAAACTGAGATTGAGTTCTATAGTATTAACGATTCATTTAAAGTTGTAGCAATTAATACTTCTACTAATATGACAAACCAAATGCAATACTTTGGAACGCCTAAATGTGGTGCTAATATATTGAATCAAATACCTGAAATATGTAATTATTCATATGAAAATGTAGGTTTTAAAGTCAATATACCAATAGAATCATTTAAACCAGAAGAAATCTATCAAACCAATATAATCAGTCATGCCTACAAATCTAATAAAAGTTATAAAACACCAATTTACTTTCCAATGAATAATGATATAACTATAAATTATTTAGATAAAGTATATACAATTAAATCAAAATTAGATGATACTGAATTAAAAGTTAATGCTTCTACTGTCATAGCTAGGACTCAACCTTTAAAGATTAGTCCAGTTTGGTTTTATGGAGATAGTTGTTCAAGCACGTATAAAAATCAATTGTTTTTTCTTAAAAACTCAATATATAAGAATGTTTTAGAAAAAACATCATCTGAAAATATATCGTATTATCGTGTTAAAGCAGTTATAACGAATTGTGATGGAGATAGACGAAGAATAATTGAAGGGAATATTATTAGTCCTGTGTGGATAGGAAGTATCTATGTACAATATACGGGTACACCATTACAAATTAGTAGTAAATATTTAAATAGACCACCTTTTTTTAAAACTAAAGAAATCACACTATATAAAGGTCAAAAATTAGAAATTCTTGATCACATAAAAGCAATTGATCCAGAAGAGGGGGATATTAGTCATAGAATAATAATTCTGAATTCAAACTATAAAGATGAAGTTGGAAAATATACATTAGAGTTAAGCGTTAAAGATATAGAAAACTTAACAGCAAACACAACTATATTTGTGAATGTAATAACAAATAATAATAAACCTAAGATTATCGCAGAAAACATAAGAATATTACAAAATACTAAACTATTATTACAAGACTATTTCTATGCATATGATAATGAAGATGGAGATATTTCAAATAGAATCATCCAATTAAATGAAATTGATACATCAAAAATCTCAATACAAGAGTTATGTTTGTATGTAGAAGATTCTAGTTTACTAAGTGATAGTACTTGTATAAATGTTGATGTATATAACAACAGTGATCAATATAATAAATTTAGATCTATCTCTAAGAATAATCCATTTTACAAAGAACAAATCCCAAGTATTTGGAATGATATAATATATATATTAGATGGAATTCTGAGTCATAAATAATACTTCGCATAATCTATATTATGTAAATAATTTAGATATAAATAATTGAATATTATTAAAGAGAGGTTTCCCTCTCTATTTAATTATTTTAAATCTTCTAAATATGAATAACCATAATCTGGTAGTTTTACACCGAAATTATCTGCAATAGTCTTTCCAATTGATGCGAATGTATTTGAAGGAAGTAATCCAGCACCAGTATGTTTAGGACTGTACATAATTAGTGGTACATATTCACGAGTATGATCTGTTCCTTTAAAGATTGGATCATTTCCATGATCAGCAGTTAGAATTAATAAATCATCTTCTCTTAAATTATCGATTAAAGTTTTTAATTGAATATCAAATTGTTCAATTTCTTTTCCATATCCAATAGGATCTCTTCGATGACCCCATAAAGCATCAAAATCAACTAGATTAGTAAATAATAAGCCATGGAAATCAGTTTGAACTAATTCAATCGTTTTTTCCATACCATCATGATTACTCTTCGATTTAACCGCTTTTGTAACCCCTTCTCCATCAAATATATCATTAATCTTGCCTACACTAATGACATCAAAGTTAGAATCTTTTAACTCATCTAAGACCGTACGATTAAATGGTTTTAATGCATAATCGTGTCTATTGCTTGTACGCTTGAACTCCCCTTTTCTAGGGCCAATAAATGGTCTTGCAATAATACGACCAACTTTCCATTCATCTTTCATTGTTAGTTCTCTTGCGACTTCGCAACAACGATAGAGCTCATCGAGGCCAAATGTTTCTTCATGCGCTGCAATCTGCAATACAGAATCTGCAGATGTATAAACTATCATAGCGTTTGTACGCATATGTTCTTCACCTAGCTCATCTAATATTTCAGTTCCACTTGAAGATTTATTTCCAATGATATCATATCCTGTACGATCTTTTAGTGCCTGAATTAAATCATCTGGAAACCCTGTATCCGTAAATGTTTGAAATGGTTTATCGATGTATAAACCCATGATTTCCCAGTGACCAGTCATTGTATCTTTACCAAGACTCATTTCACTTAATTTTGTGTAATAGCCTTTAGGTTGATCGATTGGGCTTATGTTCTTTAAATCATGTAAATTTGCTAAACCGAGTTTTCTTAAATTAGGAATATCTAATCCATTATTGGCTTCTACAATATGACCCAGTGTATCAGACCCAACATCACCATACTTATCTGCATCTAAGGCAGCACCTACACCAACACTATCAAGTACAACTGTTATAATTCTTTTGTATTTTTCCATTAATCTTTACCTCGTTCTTTGTTCATTGGATGAAATTTATTATATGCATCATGCATTCGTTTACCTTCTACATGAGTATATATTTGAGTAGTAGATATATCACTATGTCCAAGCAATTCTTGAACGATTCTCAAGTCTGCACCACCATTTAATAACGCTGTTGCGAAACTATGCCTCAATTTATGGGGTGATATATCAATATCTAAACCTATTTCCTTACATCTATTCTTTAGACTATTATAAACATATTGTCGATTTACTTGTTTTCCATCTGGTTTAATAAATACATAATTTGACTTATTTTTTAACCATAGAAAACGATTCTTATCGATATACTCTTTTAGATTCTTTTTAGTTATATCCGCCATTGGGATTATTCTTTCCTTATCCCCTTTTCCAATAACTCGTATATAACCTTGTTCAAGATATAATTGATTTAGATTTAAGTTAACTAACTCAGAAACTCTTAATCCACATGAATATAATACATCAAACATAGCAATATGAAATAATTCATGCTCAGAATGATTTTCTTCAAGAATTCTATTAATATTTGCGCTGTTAATTGTTTTTGGATATCGATATATTTTTTTAATTTTCTGAATAGATGAAGCAGGATTTAATTTAAGTTTATAATACTGACTTAAGAACTTATGAAATGATACAATACTTGTTTTAGTTCTTAAAACAGTTGAATTAGCACATCGATTATTTACTTCTTGAAGATATTCATTAATTTGTTTTGTTTTTATTTCATCAGGATTAACTTTCAACTCTATAAAAAATTGAGAATAATGTTTCAAATCATTTAAGTAGTTATTAATTGTTTGAGTAGATTTACGATCAACATAAGTTATATGTGATTCATAATTCTTCAATGTATCTTCCCAATTCATACAGCCTCAATTAACGATTGATTTGTATTAAACAATTCTTCTGCTGCTTTTATTGATGCAGGGTTTAATGTGCCACTTGAAATCATTGATAACTCTTTTATTCTTCCTTCTAAATCAAGTTCACTAATAATTGTATTGGTTATGTTTGAAGATTGATTCTTTGAAACATAATAATGACTGTGTGAACATGCGGCAACTTGGCCCAAATGAGTAACTGAGAAAACTTGTGCTGATTTTGATAGGCGTGACATTTTTTGTCCAATAGCAGTAGCAACTCTACCTGATACACCTGAATCTATTTCATCAAATATAACTGTTTCAATATTTTGGAGTTGATTAAAGATTACCTTCATACCTAACATTAAACGTGACAACTCTCCACCACTCGCTACTTTTATCAAAGGCTTTAAGTTTTCTCCCGGATTCATAGAAATTAAGAACTCAATACGATCAATACCATTGGATGATCCTTCAGTTTCATTAAATTCAATCTCAAATTGAGCCTTATCTAAATATAAATCTCGTATTTCTTTAATAATAGCCGTTTTAAGGCTTATAGCTTGTGATTTTCTGTACTCGCTTAACAATACCGATTTATCATAAAACGCTTTATACGCTAACTCTAATCGTTCTCTTAGCTCATTCAAAATATCTTGTCGATTTTGAATTAAATTCACCTTATCGATAAGTTTCTGTTTGTGATCAAAAATAAGTTCAATAGTTTTACCATATTTTTTCTTTAGTCTATTAATTTGAAAAAGCCTATCTTGAATTGCATTAAATGAATCTTCATCATAATTTAAGGAATGATATGAATGCTTAAGATCAGAAATTTTATCATTCAAAACATAATACAAATCATTTAGATCTTCAGTAATTTTCTTAACATCATCCATTTCATCAATAAAATGTAATTGTTTTAAAGCATCATGAAATTTTATTGAAACACCATCTGATTCATCAAATAAATCTAAAGCACTTTTTAAACGTGTAGAAATTTTCTCAAAGCTAAGCATCATTTTTTGTTTAGTCTCAAGTTCAACATCTTCATTTTCAACCAAATTAGCTTGTTCAATCTCGTTTATTTGAAACTCTAAAAATTCCAAATCATCTGGATTATATTCACTTTTTTCTTTATTTAAAAGATCTTTTCTTAAATTATCATATTCATAATAAAGAGATTTAACTTCACTTAATAAATTAACATCAGGTTTATATGCATCTAAAAGATTTAGATGATATTTGTTATTTAATAAATACTGAGTATCATTTTGGCTATGAATATCAATTAAAAATACAGATATATCTTTTAATACATTAACAGTAACACTTCTATTGTTAATTCGATTTGACGATCTACCATCACGAGTTAACTCACGTGAAATAATTATTTCATCAAATTCAACATCAATACCGACTTGATTTAATATAGAAATAACTTCACTATTTTTGGTAATGAAACTTGCCTCAAGAATCGCTTTATCATGTCCATGTCTTATTAAATCCGAACTAAACCTTTCACCCATCAATAAACCGATAGCATCAATTAATATAGATTTACCAGCACCCGTTTCACCAGTAAACACACTAAAACCTTGCTTAAATTCAAGTCTAAGCTCATCTATAAGGATATAGTTTTTAATATAAAGTGACTTTAACATATCATTACCTATATATGAATAATTTTAATTTTATCCTATTAAAGATTTTATTAATGAAAATAACGAAGTAATATCAATATTTTCATATTTTCTAAGCTCTGGAAGTGATCCATGTGTAACAAAATGATCCTCAATCCCAATTCTCTTTATATTTAAATTTAAATTATGTTGATTCAACCATTCTAAAATTGCTGAACCAAGTCCTCCACTCAACATATCTGTTTCATAAACAATAACAGGTTTATTTAAGTGAACTAAACGATTAAGCATATTATCATCTAAAGGTTTAAAGAAACGTGCATTGATAACGGCAATATTAATACCATTCGATTCTGCTTTTATTTTTATTTTATCGACATCTGGCCCATATGCAATTACAACCAAATCAACCAAATCTAAATTACCTAATACAGTCCATGTACCCGTTTCAATTAGATTGAGTGAATCATTTTCGTAAAATACCGCACTACCTCTTGGATAACGAATAGCATATGGACGATGTAATTCAAATGCTGTATACAGCAAGTCTTGCGCTTCACTCGCATCTTTTGCCTGCGCAATAATCATATTTGGTAGTGGTCTTAAAATACCAACATCAAAAACACCATGATGTGTTGGGCCATCCTCCCCTACTAATCCGCTGCGATCAATACCGATAACAACGGGACTTTCCATTCTAGCAATGTCATGATTTATCTGATCATAAGATCTTTGTAAAAATGTCGAATAAATCGATAAGAATGGTTTTAAACCATTTAATGCCATAGAAGATGCTAATGTAGCTGCATGCTCTTCAGCAATTCCACAATCCAAACTTCTATTAGGGTATAAAGCAAAGAATTTTTCAAGTTTACTTCCTTGACACATTGCAGGCGTTATTACCATAATTTTTGGATCTTTTTTAGCAAGTCTAATTAAAGTTTCAGAATAAATTTCTGACCAAGATAAATGATTTAATGGCAATTCACCTAAATTATTACCAGTATCTGGATCGAATTGATTAACACCATGCCATCTTCCATTCCGATCATTCTCTGATAAGGTAAAACCTTTGCCTTTTGTAGTAATGACATGCACTAAAACTGGGCCTTCATGTTCTTTTGCGGAACTTAATGCATTGAATAATTCATTAAAATTATGACCATCAACAGGTCCAAAATACTCTAATCCCATATCTGTAAAAATAGAAGGTTTTACTACAGTACGTTTAATAGAATCTTTAACAGCTCTCATACCTTTTAAAACAGTTGAACCTACAATATTTTTATTTAATACTTCCTTCATATCATGTTTAACACTAACATATGGTTTACTATTTCTTAATCGTGCAATAGTATGTGAAAGTGCTCCAACATTTTGAGAAATAGACATATTGTTGTCATTTAAAATAACAATAAGATTTGTTTTTAATTCACCAATATGATTTAAAGCTTCAAAAGACATCCCATTTGGAATCGAACCATCCCCAACCACCGCAACAATACTATGATTCTTCTTTTCATAGTCACGTGCAACTGCCATGCCTAATGCTGCAGAAAGAGCCGTACCAGCGTGACCAGCTTCCCAAACATCATATGAACTCTCACTCATTTTTTGAAATCCACATAAACCATGAAGTTGTCTCAATCTTGGAAAATCCTTAGCTCTACCCGTGAGAATTTTATGAATATAAGATTGGTGACCAACATCAAAAACGATTTTATCAGTACTAAAATCGAACAAACGATGTAAGGCAATACTAAGCTCAACAACTCCTAAATTACTAGATAAATGTCCACCCGTTTTTGAAACATTCTCAATTAAAAAAGAACGTATATCGTTGGACAATTGTTTTAGCTCATCTATACTTAAATCTCTTAGAAACTCAGGATTTTGAATATCATGTATTTTTATCATATTATCTATTTCGATCTTTCATCCAATTAACAATTCCTATTAGATTAGGATAATTTTGCGACAGGTTTATTATATCATGATTAAGCTCATCGTATAAATTGTTAATTAATTCTTTTGATTTTTCGATACCAAGTTTTAAAACAACTGTATTCTTCTGATTATTGATATCACTAAGCACTGATTTACCTAAAACATCAAAGCTTGATGTACTCTCTAAATAATCATCTTGAATCTGAAATACGATACCAAGTTTATAACCAATCTTTTCAAGATCGGACTGTCTTACAGGCTTATTCGCTAAAATATTCCCCATCTTCAATGCGGCAGAAAATAATTTTCCAGTTTTATTAGTGTATAATCGATACAACTCATCAACAGAAAAATCAGATTTAGCATCATTAATCATATCTTGTGCTTGTCCAAGAATCATTCCATCAGCACCTGATGCATCTGCTAAAACTTGTATTAGTTCAACTTTATCGTCAGATTTCAAATCAAGCTTACTTATTACACTAAATGCATAGGTTAAAAGAGCATCACCTGCTAGAATTGCTGTCGCTTCATCAAAAACCTTGTGAGTAGTAAGTCGTCCCCTTCTATAGTCATCATTATCCATCGCAGGTAAATCATCATGTACCAATGAATAGGTATGTATCATCTCAATTGTTGAGCATACTTGAAGTAATACTGGATCATTAATTTGCTTATTTGATAAACAATAAACTAAATATGGTCTTAGTCGTTTTCCTTCTGAAGACAATGCATACAACATAGCATCTTTAACAAAAGACTCAGATACATTATCTAATGCTTTATTTAGATGATCATTAAAATGCTCAATAAAGTTATTTAGATTCTGTATCATCACTGTATTTCACCATTAATTCAGAGACCTTTGTTTCAAAGTTTTTTAATTGTTTGTCACATTGTTTAACTAAACTTAAACCTTCCTCAAATAGAACTATTGAAGATTCTAAATCACTCCCATTACGTTCAAGTGTTTCAATAATTTCAGTTAAACGTAACATAGCTTGTTCAAAATTTAAACTTTTAGTCATTTTTATCTCCTTTATTTATAGGTTTAGCATGAATAGTACCATCATACAATCGAACTTCTATTTCTTTATTATAATCTATATCATCTATTAATTTTATAATATGACCATTCTGTTTTGTAATACTATAACCTCTCGCTAGACTATTTAAAGGAGAATAAGCATTTAGTATACCAACAGATTGTTTAAATAAATTTCTATTTCTATCTTGGTAAGCACGCATAGAATTAGATAATTTCAGTATATTTTGTTCTATTTTTGATGAATACTCTTTCGTTTTAGTAAATGATATTTGATTTAAACGATTCTTATAACTATCCAATTTTTTTATATAACTTTGTAATACAACATTTTGTGATGCTAGCTTATTTGATAATATCGATAATTGTAGTTGATCACGATGAATTAAGCTTAATGAATTTACCATAATTCTATTTTGTTTTATTTGATTTAATTGATTTAATCGAGCAGAAAGTTTTTCGTTTATAATTCTTAATAAATCAAATTTTGAACGAGAAAGTAAGTTTTTAACAACCATAATATCAGGAGTAGCACATTGTGCAGCACCTGTCGGAGTTGGTGCTCTTAAATCAGATACCAAATCAACAATTGTTGTATCTGTTTCATGTCCAACACCAGTCACTATTGGAGTGCTTAAATCAAAAACAACTCTAGCTAACTTTTCATCATTGAATGCCCATAAGTCTTCTATAGAACCACCACCACGAGCTAATATTAATACATCATGTTTCAAATCAGCGTTTTTCAACTGTTTTATAATAGAATTTGGTCCCTGTTCACCTTGAACAATACATGGATAAACATAAACCGTCGCTACTGGCCAACGATGATTTAATACCTTTAAGATATCTTGTAAAGCTGCTGTATTATTACCTGTAATTACACCAATTGAGAGTGGGAATTTAGGTATTGGTTTTTTAAATTTATCATCAAATAAACCTTCCTCAAACAACTTCTTTTTAAGCAACTCAAATTGGATAAATAAATCTCCTAGACCATCATTTTGCATAGAAAAAACCGAACATTGGAGCTGGCCTTGTAAATTGTATACCGTAATGGAACCTCTTACTAAAACCTTATCACCATTTTTCGGCCGAAATAATACATCCTTTGTATAACCTTGAAACATGATACAACTTATACGAGCTTGTTCATCTTTTAAGGAAAAATACCAATGGCCAGAGCTATGAGCAGTAAAATTAGATATTTCACCTTTAACCCAAAACGACTTTAATAGCACATTTTGATCAAGTGTTGATTTTATCGAATTTAAAAGATAGCTAACTGACCAAATATTATTACTCATATTTATCTAGAACAGCATTTATATATTTAAATGCTTCATCATCCGAATATAACTTAGCAAGTTCAACAGCTTCATCTATTATGATAGCTTTGTCATCAAGTTTTCTTTCCAACTCACAAACAGCTAATAGAAGAATTGCTTGATCTACATATGCTAATCGTTCAAAAGCCCAATCTTTTTGTAATAGAGGATTTATTTTTTCTATTAGAGCTTCTTCATTAATATCAATAAATTCAAGATTAAGTAATACAAACTTACCTTCCTCTTGACTTATATCAAATTCATAATCATCCATTATTTGAGTTAATGGTTTATTAAGCAATAAATGAACATATAAACATTCTATTGCTTTTTGACGCTGCATGTGTCGATTCATAATCTATCTCACTTTCTAAATTATCAAAGAAAAACGCCCTATTGGGCGCTAAAAACAAAACCAATGACATTTACGTCAACATTTCGACAAAGTAGCCCAGTCATTTGTTCAATTGATTGAGTCACTTTCGTTTGTATCGAATTTGAAACATCTGTTACATTTTGACCATATTGAATTTTAACATCAATTTTTACTAATAATTGATTATCTGTGATTTTGCTTGAAACAGCAGAATTCTTTTCACAGACAGCTCTTTTCTCATCTTGACATGCTATAAAAGCAATTGAATTAAATACTTCTTTTTTAATTGAAGTAAAACCTAGTTGTTCTGGGTGTGTAAGTTTAATAAAGTCCTGTGCCATAGTGTTCTCCATGAACATTATAACACAGGACTCTTATTTTCAACAATTACTCATTAAACCATTTAGCATCAAGTTCTGCTAATGTGCCATCTTCTTTTAATTGTGCCAAAGCAGCATTAACTTTTTCAGTCCATTCAGAACCTTTTGGCAATGCGATTGCAGTACCACCATCTTGATCTAAATCAGCATCTTCAATTTTAAATGTGCCTAATTCAGGATTAGCAATAGAATATTGAGTCGCATTTTCAAAGTCAATTACTAAAGCATCTAAACGTCCTAATTTAATATCTTCAATTATTGTTAAGAATGAAGCACGTGAATCAACAGTAAATCCATATTTGTCTTTCAATGCATTCATAGCAGATTCTTGAACAGTACCTGTTTGAACACCAATTTTTAATCCACTTAAATCTGCAATTGTTGTATAACCCTTCTCAGTTAGAACCACTGCAGTGTATAGAGCTTCACCAGCTTTGTAAATATCAGAGAAGTCTACAGATAATTTACGTTCTTCATTAACATTCATTCCAGAAATAGCCATATCACCTTGACCAGCTTGTAAGCCAGCAATGATACCGTCAAATGATTGTTCCTTCCAAACAACTTCTACTCCCATAATTTCTGCGATAGCTTCCATAAGTTCGATATCAAATCCTACATATTTTCCAGTCGCATCAATTGATTCATATGGTGGGTAATCAGGAGAAGTTAATACAGTAATTTGTGTTATTTCTTCTTTTGGTTCTTCAGCAGGTGCTGAACATGCGGTTAGTACTAGGGTTAATAGTACAAAGATAATGGATAATTTTTTCATTTTGTTCCTCTTTCTAGATCATATTTGATAAGAATTCTTTAGCTCTATCTGTTTTAGGTTTTTCAAAGAATTCTTTAGTATTCGTTACTTCTAATATTTCAGCATTATTCATAAATATAATTATATCAGCTACTTCTTGAGCAAATTTTATCTCATGTGTAACAATAATATTTGTCATACCTGTGTGATTTAAAGCTTTAATAACTTTTAAAACTTCTTGAGTCATTTCTGGATCAAGGGCACTCGTTGGTTCATCAAATAAAATAGCTTTTGGATGCATTGCTAATGCTCGAGCAATCGCAACACGTTGTTTTTCACCACCGGATAATTGATGTGGGTAATTATCTAGTCGATGTGCAAGACCTACATTTGTTAATTGCTTAACCGCTTCAATTTCAGCTTCATCTTGGCTCATCTTTTTTACTTTAAGAAGCGCAAACATAACATTTTTCTTTGCACTCATATGAGCAAATAAGTTGAAGTTTTGAAACACCATACCGATTTTTTCTCGAATCGGATTTAATTGAGCTTTATCTTTTGTTAAATCTACACCATCTACAATGACTTTCCCTGTACTAGGTTTTTCAAGTAAATTGATGCATCTTAATAATGTACTTTTACCAGCTCCACTTGAACCAATAATAGCGTATGTTTTTTCAGGTTCAAATTCTATATTTACATTTTTAAGAACAACTGTATCATGAAATTTCTTACTAACGTTCTCTAATTTAATCATATTTAAGCTTCCTTTCTAATATCTTACCTATATTACTTAAAACAATATTCATTACTAGATAAATAATTCCTATAACTAATAATGGTTCAAAGAAACGATATGTTGCCGCACTAACGATCTGTTGACGTCGCATAATATCGGTCAAGCTAATCATTGAGACGACTGATGTTTCTTTAACTAATGTTATAAATTCATTCATAATTGCTGGTAAAACATTTCTTAAAGCTTGTGGAATAATAATGCTAAATGATATATCCCAAGACTTTACACCTAAAGCATGTGCTGCTTCTATTTGTCCTTTATCAATACTCTCAATACCTGCTCTTAATATTTCGGCAAGATAAGCACTTGAGTTTAGTGAAAACACAACGAGTGCAGAAATATAAGGTGTAGGGATAATACCTGTAATCTGTGGTATACCGAAATGGAAGAAAGCTAATTGAAACAATAAAGGCGTCCCTCTAAAGAAATCAATGAATACTTTAATCGCTGATTGAATTATTCCTTTCTTCCTACTTAATAAACTAAAAATAAGCGCAAGTAGAGATCCAAGCAATGCGGCCGCAATCGCAATCTCTAATGTAACTAATATACCTCCTAAGAGATATGGAATATATTCAACTATAGCTCCAAAATTAACTTTCATATTGTTCCTCCAATAAAAAAACGCCCTATACAAAGGACGTTATAAACGCGGTACCACCTTAATTCTAGACAAAGTCTAGCATCTCAACACCTTAACGCAGTGTTACGTATGACCCTTCTTTCGTCGAATCATAAGCTCCCAAACACGTTCATCGAACTTACATCTTGTCTCACACCAATCACAAGTCGCTCGTCATAAGTTACCCGATTACTACTTTTGTTCATCGCTTATTAACACATTATACATAAAGAATTTGTGATTGCAAGTATTATTTTACATATTTTTACAGATATTTACATATTTTCATTAAATATTAATATCTTTTAATACTTTTCTACACTCTTTTTCATCTTCTTTAAGTTGAACTATTAAACCATTTAATGAGTTAAACTTCAATTCTGGTCTTAAATACTGGACATAAACAAAACTAACTTCTTTATTATAGATATCTCTATCAAAATCAAATATATGAGCTTCTATCGATACAACACGATCATCTTTTACCGTAGGATTTAAACCGATGCTTATCATCGCTTGATAACGTAAGCTATCAATGGTTACATAACCAGCGTATACTCCCATTTTAGGTAAAACATATTCTGAATTAACTTGTAAATTCGCTGTTGGATATCCAATTTTTCTTCCAATTTGCTTACCACCAACTACAATTCCTTTTAATTGATAATAACGGCCTAACAGTTGTTTAACTAATTCCATATTACCATTCTTTAAAGCAATCTTAATTCGTGTACTACTCACCTTTTCATTATCTACTTTGTATTCAGAAATAACATGAACATGAAAATTATCTGACTGAGCTGATAACAAAGTATCAATTGTCCCAGTACCTTTAGAACCAAATTTAAAATCAAATCCACAAACTAATTCCTGGATATTAATCGATTGAAGCTTTATTATAAACTCACTAGGAGATAAACTAGCCATATTCTTATCAAATTCAATACTAATCCAAATATCAAAACCTAGTTTTTCTGCTAAAACTTTACGATCATTAATTGTAGTTAAATGATTCGCATTAGGAACACCATGTAATACAACCCATGGATCTGGATCAAAAGATATTAATGCAGATTTTAATGATTTCTGTTTGGCAATCGTCAATGTTTTATTAAATAAACTTTGGTGACCAAGATGAAAACCATCAAAATAGCCAATACAAGCAGCTAATTTATCATTAATTATTAAATTTTCATGTGATAATTTTAATTCTATCATCTACCATAAACCTCTTAAACAACGATATGTATGTTGTTCATCATCTTTCTCATATATTGCTAGCAATTCATTTTCATGTGTTAAAACGATAATATCTTCTTCAGAATCACACCTAATCTTTTTCCCATTCTTCACATCTATAACACTCTCAACTTCTATTTTAGGATAAGTCAGAGCTTTGCTGACAGGTGTAAACATAAATTCCTTATTTCGTATTTGTTGTATCGTATAAGCATCTTTTAGTTCAAACATTTCGATCTTCGTTCGAGTGAGTTTAGACATTGTTCCAATAGTATTTAGCTTTGATGCAATATCTTCACATAAACTTCTTATATATGTTCCACTTGAACATTGTACTCTAAAATGAATTTCATCATCAATATTCAAGCATTCAATTTCAAATATTTCAATTTCTCTTTTAGGTATTTCAACATCTTGATCTTTTCTGGCATACTCATAGAGTCGTTTTCCATTTACTGAGATAGCTGATACTTTGGGTGGAGTTTGAATTGATTTTCCTATAAAAGAGTTTAAAACTTGAATGACATCTTCATTGGAAATATTTGGAACATTTTCTTGATCAATAACCTCACCCCAAATATCACCTGTACTCGTTTTTAATCCTAACTTCAAACTAGCAATATATTCTTTTCTGTTTAAATGTAAAAAAGGTAAAGCTTTGGTTGCTTTATCAATTAATATAATCATTAAGCCTTCTGCATTAGGATCTAATGTACCAGTATGGCCAACTTTCTTAATATTTAGAGATTTTCTTACAATTGCCACAACATCAAATGATGTCATGTTTTGTGGTTTGTTTATCAGTAGTAGTTCGTTCATTGTTGTGAGTTTTACTTACCTATTATACAATAGTTTGGGACAATTAGTTGAAAGATATAACTATGAAAAATTTGATAAAAAAAATAGGGCTTGCAGATAAAGATTATGGAATGATTAATGATGGTGATGTGATTGCGGTGGGACTAAGTGGAGGTAAAGATTCTACTTTATTACTATTTGCATTAGAACATTATCGTATTAAATCGAGAAAGAATTTTAAATTAATAGGAATTCATTTAAATTTAGGATTTAATGGTGAAGATTATACACCAGTAAAAGTTTTTTTTGACCATCTAAATATTGAGAATCATATCTATGATACTCAAGTATCCGAAATCTTAGAATTAAATAAGAAAGATGATAAAATTCAATGTTCATTATGTTCAAAGTTTAAAAAAGGAATTGTTATTCAAAAAGCAATTGAACTAGGTTGTAATAAAGTTGCCTTCGCACATCATGCGGATGATGCGATTGAAACCCTTTTCTTAAATGCTATTTACGGAGGTAAACTTGCTACATTTGATCCTGAAATGTATATGAGTGAATCTAAAATTAATTTTATTCGACCTTTTGTCTATTTAAAAGAATCTGAGATTATCGCAAATGCAGAAGAACATCAGTTACCTATTAAAAAATCAGGATGTCCAAATGATGGATTTACACGTAGGCAAGAAATGAAAGACTTATTAAACAAGTTATATCAAGAATATCCAACGGCTCATGATAATTTTATAAAAATGTTACATAATTCTGAACAAACAAAACTTTGGACAAAAGTGTTGACAAAAGATTAAACAATGCTTATACTCAATTAGAATAAAAGATATAGAGGTAGCGACGCAAAAGAGTACCATGGTGAGCTGGCAAGCAAAGATCCATGAGAAAGGTAACCGTCGCCGAACATGTTCAATGGCAATTGTACATGTGGGGTTATGAAGAACATTCATAACACTCCTACTTAAATGGTAGGGCGCTATAACAAAACCTTATTTACATAGGTCACGTTATAGACGTGACTTTTATTTATTTCAAAAGGAGAAAGAAAATGAAAAAAGTATTAAGTTTATTCGCATTATTAAGTTTAATTTTAAGTGCTTGTTCAGCACCTGTTGAAGAAAATCAATTAGTTGTTGGTATGGAGTGTGCTTATGCGCCATTTAACTGGACGCAAGTTGAAGCAAGTGAAACTGCATTCCTTATCAATAACGAAGAAGGTACAGGTTATTGTGATGGATATGATGTCCAAATCGCAAAAGCAATCGCAGATGAACTTGGACAAGACCTATTAGTAAAGAAAATTGCATGGGAAGGCTTAATTGATAGTTTAAATAATGGAGAGATTGACATGATTGTTGCTGGTATGACCGACACAGCAGAACGTCGTGAATCAGTCAGTTTCTCAACACCATATTATCAATCTGATCTCGTATTAATTGTTAGAAATGATTCCACATATGCAAACGCATTAAGTTTACAAGATTTTAATGGAGCTACTGTTGTTGCTCAAAAAGGTACATTCCACGATACTGTTGTTGATCAAATACCTTCTGTTAATCACATGACACCTCTTGGTTCATTTGCTTTATTAACAAACTCTGTTGTCAATGGAGAAGCTGATGCTATGGTATCAGAGTATCCAGTTGCATTAAGCATTGTAGGAACAAATCCTGATCTAAAAATTATTTCTTTTACTGCAGATAATGGGTTTGAAACAAGTTTTGAAGATACAACCGTGTCTGTAGCTGTTCGTAAAGATGATACTGAATTACTAAATACAGTTAACACTGTCCTCTCAAACCTAAACGAAGAAACACGCTCTGAATGGATGAAAGACGCTATTGAACGTCAACCAGAGGGTGAATGATTACTATATTAAGTAAAATACCAAATGATTTATGGGGAGCTTCAGCATACATTTTTTCAAAGTATGCTCCCCTTTTCTACTTTGGTGCTAAAAATACATTAATAATAGCATTAAGTGGAACAATCATTGGTCTTATAATTGGTTTAGGTATTGGAATATTGCGTGCTCTTCCTGTATATGATTATGATTCAAAATTAAAACATTCAGTCGTTAAATTTATTCGTTTTATTACTTCAATTTATGTTGAAGTATTCCGTGGAACACCAATGATGGTTCAAGCAGTGTTTATATACAATATATTTTTACCAGTATTTAAGAATGCAAAATTATTTGCAGGTATTGTGATTGTATCGATAAATACTGGAGCTTATATGGCAGAAATTATTCGTGCTGGTATTCAATCCTTGGATAAAGGACAAAATGAAGCTGCTCGTTCCATTGGAATGAACAACTTTCAAACGATGGTATTTATTATATTGCCTCAAGCAATTAAAAATGCCTTCCCTGCTATTGGAAATGAGTTTGTAGTTAATATAAAAGATACATCAGTCTTAAATGTAATTGGTGTTACGGAACTATTCTTTCAATCCACAACTGTAGCAGGTATTATATATCGCTTTAGTGACACATTCTTTGTTACTGCACTCATTTACCTATTCTTGACTTATTCAACTACACTAATACTTAAATATGTAGAACATAAGATGAATTTAGGTGGATATGATGGTCCTCAAAGTCAAACTACACCTTTAATTAAGGCACATTATGTAGAAAAGGAGAAAACTCTATGATTATTCAAATTGATCATCTAGTCAAACGATTCGGACAGAATGAAGTATTAAAAGACGTTAGTTTAGGTGTAAATAAAGGTGAAGTAATTAGTATTATTGGATCAAGTGGTAGTGGTAAAAGTACATTATTAAGATGTATAAACTTATTAGAATCGTATCAAAGTGGATCTATTCAATTTGAAGGAAAAAATATACTTTCAAGCATCAAAGAGATTAATAGTTATCGAGCACAAGTTGGGATGATATTCCAATCATTCAATTTATTCTCACATCTTTCTGTACTTGAAAACTGTGTTATCGGTCAAATGAAAGTACTAAAGAAATCAAGAGCTGATTCTGAACGTTTAGCACTTGAAACACTTGAAAAAGTTGGGTTAGCACAATTCGCAAAAACTTCAGTAATGACATTATCCGGTGGTCAAAAACAACGCGTGGCGATTGCACGAACGCTATGTATGGAACCAAAGGTATTACTATTTGATGAGCCAACTTCTGCATTAGATCCTGAAATGGTTGGAGAAGTACTAAATGTTATTAAATCATTAGCCCTTGAACATCGAACAATGATAATTGTTACTCATGAAATGTCATTTGCTAAAGAGGTATCTGATCGAGTGTTATTTATGGATAAAGGGATAATACTTGAAGATGGAACACCTGACCAATTATTTAATAATCCAAAAGAAGAACGTACTAAAGAGTTCTTATCACGATTTAGAACACAATAAGTAGGATTTATTCCTACTTTTTTATTTAAATGTTAGAATAGTTCTATGTTTAAACGAATATATATTGAAATCACCAATGTTTGTAATCTAAATTGCGATTTTTGTTTAAAGAATACACGTCATCCAAGAATGATGAGTCGAAATGAATTTAATCATATTTTGGATCAAATTAAACCAATTACAAACCATATTTATCTACATGTTCAAGGAGAACCTTTTTTACATCCTAATTTATTAGATTTTCTTGATGATAGTTATAATAATGGATTAAAAGTACATTTAGTTACGAATGGTACATTATTAAGCAAAGTGAATCCAAGACTTTTTACTCACCCTGCCTTAGTTCAATTAAGCATATCTATACATTCAGCACAAATGAAGAAAGATGATTTAAACTATACAATACTTAAAGAGATCGTGAGAAACGTAGAAAAATCAAGTCTTTCACTATTTTTACGACTATGGACATATAATGATGAATACTTAATTCAACTAATAAATTCATTAATCGATGATATACCTATTCAATTTGAAGGTAAAAGAATAAAAGTAAAAAATAACTTATACATTGATTTAGATAAAGAATTTATATGGCCCAGTCTTGATCATCCAACACACTCGACTAATGGTACATGTCATGCAGGAACGATAATGCTAGCTATTTTATCCAATGGTGAAATAACTCCATGTTGCTTAGATGCGAATGCAGATTTAAGTATTGGTAATATTTTTAAAGAAAATATTATTGACTGTCTAAATAAGCAAAGATATCTAAATTTGATTAATGGATTTAAAAAAAGACAATGTGTAGAAACACTTTGTCAAAAATGTACTTATAGACTCAGATTCAATAAATAAAGCCGATTTCTCGGCTTTTAATTTATTTTCTTCTTATTTAATAAATCAATGATTTCATCAATACGTCTACCTTGTTCAAATGAAGCATCAATATGGAAACTAATTTCTGGTATTTTACGAATCATTAATTTCTTACCTAAAGCACCACGAATCGATTTTGCATATCGATTTAATGCTTTAAGTTGATTTTCTTCTCCTTTATCTTTGTCTAAAAATGTTACAAAAATCTTTGCATAAGAATAATCATTACTCATTTCAACATCAGCTACTGTAACAAAACCAATATCCGCATCTTTTATCTCAAATTGTAACATTTCTGATACTTCTTTTAAGATAATCTGTGCAATTCTTTGTTGTCTAATTGCCATATATACCTCCTAAACTTGAGGGACTTCTTGATCCTCATAAGCTTCTATAACATCATTCTCTTTGATATCATTAAATCCGTCAATAGTTAAACCACAATCATACCCTGCTGCAACTTCTTTTGCATCATTTTGGAATCTCTTTAACGTAGATAATTTACTTGTATAAACTACAGTACCATCACGAATGATTCGTACTTTTGCATCACGAACTAACTTACCATCTGTAACCATACATCCAGCAATCGTTCCAATTTTAGAAACTTTAAATAATTGTCTAACTGAAGCTTGTCCAAGTACTACTTCCTTAAATACAGGAGCTAACATACCCTTCATCGCACTTTCCATTTCGTTTACTGCGTCGTAAATAACATTATATAAACGAATATCTATGCCTTCTTCTTCAGCTTTCTTTCTTACAACTGCATCAGGACGCACATTAAAGCCAATTACGATAGCTTTACTAGCAGACGCTAACATGATATCTGATTCACTGATAGCACCTACAGTTGAACGTATTACATTAATACGTACAGTATCAACTTGAATTCTCTCTAATGCTTGTTTGATAGCTTCAGCTGAACCTTGAACATCAGCCTTAACAACAAGATTAATTTCTTGTAACATACCATCTTCAATCGCTTTAGATAATTCTTCTAAGCTTACAGAACTACTACCTTTACGTTCAGCATCAATCTTAACTTGAGATCTACGATCAGCTAATGCTCTTGCTTGTTTTTCATTATCGAACACTTTAAAGTTATCACCTGCAACAGGAACATCATTTAAACCGATAATTTCAACAGGTGTGGAAGGTTTTGCTTCTTTAATTTCACGACCTCTATCATCTGTCATCTTACGTACTTTACCAAAGCATGCACCAACTACTAAGATGTCACCTGTCTTTAAAGTACCATTTTGAACTAATAATGTTGAAACTGGACCACGTCCTTTATCTAAACGAGCTTCAATTACAGATCCAGACGCTAAACGCTTAGGATTTGCCTTTAATCCTTGAACTTCTGCTACAACTAGGATTGATTCTAATAGATTCTGAATACCTTCTCCTGTTTTTGCAGATAATTTACAGAACATAACATCTCCACCCCATTCTTCAGGAGTAAGATCTAAATCTGCCATCGAATTATACAATTTTTCAAAGTTAGCACCAGGTTTATCAATTTTATTAATCGCTACAATAATAGGAACACCTGCAGCTTTTGCATGATCAATCGCTTCTCTAGTTTGTGGCATTACACCATCATCCGCTGCAACGACAATAATTACGATATCCGTAACTTTAGCACCACGCGCACGCATAGAAGTAAAAGCTTCATGACCAGGAGTATCTAAAAATGTTAATTTCTTTCCATTAAGAGTTACTTGATACGCACCGATATGTTGAGTAATCCCACCATGTTCACCTTCAGCAACTTTTGTCTTACGAATTGCATCCAATAAACTCGTTTTACCATGGTCAACATGTCCCATGATAGTAATAATTGGTGAACGGTCCACTAAATCTTTAGGATCATCTACTTCTGTGTCTTCTAAACTATTCTCATCAATTGGCTCTTCTTTAGTTACTTCTACATTGTATTCCATACAGATTAACTGTACAGTTTCATCATCTAAATTGGAATTAATTGTTACCATCTTACCTAGCATGAATAACAACTTAATTAAGTCACTCGAATTCTTATTCAGTTTCTCAGCAAGTGCAGAAACAGTTATTCCATCCTCATAACTAATTTGTGTAACAAGTTCAGCTCTCGGTTTAAACTCACGATATGAATTATTACCTTTAGTTGTTTTCTTGTTCCCTTTTTTGACTGGTTTCGTCGCCATACAAACACCTCATTTCTTTTAATACTTTTTGTGCCATTTCGTAATTATTTATACCAATCGCAACTACATTCTCTCCAATGATAGTTTGAAGATCAAACGTATCAATGGAATCGATAATTGGAATATTATAAAATGCACATTTATTTCGAATGACTTTTTGAGTACGTGTAGAAGCATTATTGGTCAATAAAACACAATAAACATTCTTTTTACGAATACCCTCAATCATACGATCACCACTTAATATCGCATTTGCACGTTTTACTAAACCTAAGAAAGCAAGTCTATTTTGCATCATTAATTAATTTGCGTATTTCATCATAAATCTCATTTGGAATTTGACATTCCAATGCTCGACTCAACGCACCTTTTTTTTGAGCTAATTCAACAGCTTCTAGTGTTTTTAATAAATAAGCCCCACGTCCATTTGCTTTACCAGTTAAATCAATCTTAACTTCTCCATCCGGAGTACGAACAATTCTTAATAATTCTTTTTTGGGAACCTGTGTCATAGTCGCAACACAACGTCTTAATGGTATTTTTTTCATAAACACCCTCCCTTTTCTTATTCTTCATCCTCGTAGTAATCTTCAAATTCATCAAAATCAATTTCATCATCCCATTGCTTGTTTTCAACTGCTTCTTTAAGTGCAATTTCAGCAAGTTCTTCTTCTGTATACTCAATTTTGATATCGTAATCTTTATCCTTTTTAAGCTCAGAAGGTCTTAAACGTCTTTCCTCTTCTTCTTGTTTCTTGGTCTTACGTTTAAATGGTTCTTTCTTATCTACAGCTGCTGGTTTATTATCAGCGATTGCTTCAAATTTAGAAACATAATCATGTCGAACTTCAAGAGGTTTACGTTCCTTCTTAACTTTTTCAACTTTTTCTTCAGCCTTTTTAACAGGTTTTACTTCAACAGGTTTAGTTGGGATAACTTCTTCAACTTTTTCCTCAACAACTTCTGTTGGAATAAACTCCTTCTCTTCATAAACATCTAGAACATCCTCATCATCTTTTAATGTGATGTCTTCGTTTAAATTTTCATATTCTTTTTGTTTTATCGCTTCAACTTCAGCTTGTTTAGCACGTTCTTCTTGCAACTTACGTGCTTTTCTTTCAATAATTTTAGCTTCTTGTTCTAACGCAAAGTCAGCAGCATCTTTTTGCCAGTTACGACCTTCTGCTTCAATATCAGATTTTGATTTGATATCTATTTTCATACCAGTTAATCTAACTGCTAAACGAGCATTCTTACCTTTTTTACCAATGGCTAATGATAATTGATCATCTTCAACAACTACAATAATTCCACGTTTTTCTTCACTTTGTAAAACAGCAAGTATTTGAGCTGGACTTAATGCATTTTTGATAAGTTCTATGACATTTTCACGCCATTCGAAAATATCAACTTTTTCACCTTTAAGTTCTTCTATAATGACCTGAACACGTGATCCGCGTGGCCCAATGCAAGCACCAATAGGATCGACATCATCTCTTTTCGAGAATACCGCCATTTTTGTACGTTCACCCGCTTCACGAGCAATAGCTTTAATTTCCACAATACCTTGGAAAATTTCTGGAACTTCTTTTTCAAATAGACGTTTCACTAATTTTGTATCAGCACGTGAAACTAATACTTGAGCACCTTTAGTATCTTTAGTTACTTCTGTAATAACTAAACGGATTTTTTGGCCTTCTTTATATGTTTCATTTGGAATTTGAGCTGCTTTAGGCATCATTGCTAATGTTTTCCCTAAATTGACAACAACAAACTTTTCCTCAACAGATTCAACAATACCGATGACCATTTCGTCAAGCTTATCAATATATTCGTCATATACAGCTTTCTTTTCAGCTTCACGAATTTTTTGTTTCATAACGTTTTTAGCCAAAAGTGCAGCTGCTCTTCCTAACTCATCGATATTGACTTTTACACTATGTAAGTCTCCAATTTTAAAATTAGGATTAATCTCTAAAGCATCTTTCAATGAAATTTCTAACTCATCATCTTCAACTTCTTCAACAATCGTATATTGTTGATATAATCCAACTTCTCCAGTATTTTGATCAATCTCGACCTTAACAAGCGCATCTGGAATTTCAATATGCTTACGATATGCTTTAATTAGAGCTTCATTCAAAGCTTCTAAAACTATTTCTTTAGTAATGTTGCGATTGCCTTCTAAAGCCTGCATAGCGGCTAAGAAATCTTTAAAATTCATTCTTCTTCTCCTTAAATTTTGACTGCTAAACGTATTTTAGCAATATTATCTTTATCAAACTTCAATACTTTTTTTCTTGATTTGATTTGTACTTGAATTGAGCCTTGACCATCTTTGTAGCTAATTAAAGTACCAGTCCATTCCAACGATTTTTCAATAGGATGTTTAAATAAAATCTTAACCTCTTTTAATACTGATCGAGCAATATCAACATCATCCTTCAACTCACGCTCAGCACCCGGTGAACAGACTTCCAAGTAATATGTCATATCTTTCAAAGGACTTTCATCTAGAATTGGTGAAATTTCTGATGATATAAGTGAACAAGTATCTAAGTCCATAGTTCCATCATCAAACATAACGGCACATTGAAGAATTTTCATCGAAGATTCTTGAGTCCACCTTAATTCGACAAGTTCACACTTGTGCTTTTCTAATACTGGTAAAATTAGTGTTTCAATAGCTTTTAGTTCCATATTCTCCTTAAACAATAAGTAAGGAGTGGCGAACCACTCCTTGTTTTCTATCTACGTCTAATATAATACTCTCTTTTTATTTAAATTACAAGCTAAAACAAACTCATTTGATTTTCTTCATCGAGATGTTCTAAAAGACCAAAAGCATCAAATTTCTTCACTACAGTTGTATTAACAAGTGTTCTTGAAACTAAATCTTCTTTCGATATAAAAGGTTTATTTTCACGAGCTTGAACGATAGATTTAGCAACGTTTTCACCCAATCCATCTACGATTGTAAATGGTGGTATTAAGTTTCTTGGATTTTTTGGATCAACGATAAATTCAGTTGCGAGAGAAACATTAAGCTGAAGAGGACTAATATAATAACCTCGACTCATCATTTCATAAACAACTTCTAAACTTGAAACAAGTTCTTCTTCTTTGTGTGTAACACTTGATTTCAAACGATTATCACTCAATCTTCTTTGAATATCTTTTAATCTTTCCAATACTTTTGCTTCACCAAGTACATATGTCTCATATTCATGGGCTGTCGCACGAAGACTAAAGTAACTTGCATAGTAAACTAAGGGTTTATTCACCTTAAACCAAGCAACACGAACAGCCATTAGAACATATGCAATCGCATGTGCTTTAGGAAACATATATTTTATCTTTAAACAAGATTGTATATACCATTCAGGAACATTGTAAGAAGCCATTAAAGCCTTCCATTCTTCCTTTAATCCTTTACCTTTACGAACAGATTCCATAATATCAAATGCTGATTTAGCTGGTAACCCTTTATGGATTAAATACACCATAATATCATCACGACATCCAATAACATCGTTTAATGTATAACCTTCTTCAATCAAACTTTTTGCATTGTTTAACCAAACATCTGTACCATGTGAAAGTCCTGAAATTCGAACCAAATCAGAGAATTTCTTCGGTTGAGTTAATTCTAAAATCTGACGTACGAAACCTGTACCAAATTCAGGTAATCCAACAGCTCCTGTTTTTTCAGAGTAATTTGGATTTTTAATTTTTAATGCTTTAGTAGATGAAAATACAGAAATTGCATCTTCATCATTCATTTTGATTTGTCTTACATCAACATCAGAATACTTCTCTAAAAACTTCATAGCTGTTGGATCAACATGACCCAAAATATCCAATTTCAATACATTATCATGAATATCTGCGAATTCGAAATGAGTTGTTAACCACTCAGATTGACTCTTATTTGCAGGATATTGAACAGGAGTAAAATCGTGTACATCATTATCTTGTGGTATAACAATAATTCCTCCTGGATGTTGTCCGGAGGTTTTCTTTACTCCTTCACATCCATTCGCAAGATATAACATCATAGCTTGACGATATGTATTTTGAAGACCCATTTCTTCTAGATAACCTTTGATATAACCATATGCTGTTCTTTGTGCAACAGTTGATATCGTACCGGCTCTAAAAACATGATCTTCTCCAAATAAAACTTTGGTATAAGCATGTGCTTTATCTTGGTAATCTCCAGAGAAATTTAAATCAATATCAGGTACTTTATCCCCTTCAAAGCCTAAGAATGTTTCAAATGGTATATCGTGACCATCCATATCCATATATGTATCACATTTAGGACATAATTTATTTGGTAAGTCAAAACCACTATCACTAGATCCATCACTAATAAACTCTGAATGATGGCATTTAGGACATACATAATGAGGAGATAAAGGATTTACTTCAGTAATATTAGCTAATGTAGCAACTAAAGAAGAACCCACAGAACCACGTGATCCAACCATATAACCATCATCTATCGATTTCTTAACTAATAAATGTGCGATATAGTAAATAACACCAAACCCATGAGTAATAATTGAATTAAGTTCCTTTTCGATTCTATTATAAATAATCTCAGGAAGAGGATTACCATATTTAGCGTGAGCATTCTCATATACAATCTTTCTTAGATTATCATCTGCCCCTTCAATACTTGGTGTATATAACTCAGATTTAATCGCTTTAACTGATTCTATTTGATTTGCTATATACTTAGAATTTGTAACAACAATTCGATAAGCTAACTCTATATCAATAAAGTTAAATGCATCGAGCATTTCTTGTGTAGTTCTAAAGTGCTGATCGGGTGCGACAGACATTTGTCTTCTTTGCTCATTGTAAATGTAAAGTGGATGACGTCCAGCTCCAACACCCTTAGCTTGTATATATACATCTCTAAAACGTTTATCAATTGGATTGAGATAATGTGCATCGCCAGTCGCAACAACCAATTTATTGCATTCTAAAGCAGTGTTAATAATCTTTAGAATTACCGATTTTAATCGTGTTTCATTAATAATTGAATTATTCTCTATAAGGGGTCGATAATTCTCTAATGGTTGTATCTCAATATAATCATAGAAATCCATCGCAATCTTTAACTCAGAATCAGAACGATTAGCAGCTAACTCGAAAATCTCACCATTAAAACAAGAACTACCTACAAGTAAATTACGTCTTAATCTTTGAATATCCTCTCGACAAATTCTTGGTTCACTAATACTTCCATCATTCTCACTTTTGGTAATTGAAGAATTCGTTAATCTCTCAGTATGAGCAATTGTAACTAATTTAAATAAATCTTTTAGACCTTCTTGATTTTTAGCTAATAGATTTACGTGTTTTTTCATATTCTTTTGAAAAGCTAAAGATTGATCTAAATTTTCCAGATCATTTACAAACTTAATCTTTGAAAGTTCATCAGACAGTAACATCTTACTAAACACTTGATGTAATACTTCAGTATCATAATCCGCTCTATGAGCACCTGATTCATCATAAGCAATTTTATAGTGCTTCGCAATTACACCTAATCGATAAAACTTTTTATCTTTAAGTAAGGCTTTAGATAAATCTAGTGTATCAATTACAGTATTGCTTAAAACAGGTCGATTTAATCGTAATAAGTTCGCATTAATAAACCCAATATCAAAAGATGCATTATGTGCTAACAAAATATGATCACTCATAAATTCTAGCCACTGATCAATTACATTTTCTATCGATTGTGCTTGATCCACATCATTCTGCTTTATATGTGTTTTCTCTGTAATAAAAGCACTTAACTTTTGATGAGGATTAACGAACATTTGAATTCGATCAATTATCATCCCTGACTGAACTTTTATCGCCGCAAACTCGATAATACGATCAAAATCTGTCGAAAGACCTGTTGTTTCTAAGTCTAATACAACATAGGTTGAATCATGTAAATTTTGGTTTCTTGGGTTTGATACAATATTGAATTTAGATTCAACCATATTAAACTCAATACCATAAATCATTTTAAAAGGTTTCGTCGGATTTTTCTTTAATAATCCTTCTACAGCCTTTTGTGCTTTAGGATAAGCTTGAACTGAATGATGATCCGTAATCGCTATTGCAGAATGTCCCCACTGATAAGCTTGATTGACATATGATTCTATAACGCTTACACCATCCATTTCAGACATATTAGTATGAAGATGTAACTCAACACGTTTATCATTAGCTTCATCTCTACGAGTCATCCAATCTGGAATTAGTTTTATGTCCTTAACTTGTATCTGAATATCCTTTGAAAAATTGTCATAGACGATATCACCATACACTTCAATACAATCACCTTTGTTTAATAAACCAAATTTTTCAATTTGACTCTTATCATCCAGAAATTGGCTAAAAGACAATGCATCTGTTTCATCAAAGAAAAATACTGTTTGTCTAAGCGTTGTATTGTTTTTAATCCACTGACTATCAATTTGAAATATTTTGCCTCTTACTTTGATACCACGTTGACCTAATATACATTCTTTTAAAGGAACTAAAGTACTATCCTCTTTTTTAACACGCTTATTTTTAATTTGTGTTTTATTAAATTCAGGTTCAATCGTTTGCATCTGAGGAATTGATTCAATTTCTATCGGATCATCTTTCTTTATTCGAGATTTACATTGATAGTTAATCCCAAACTTCTTTAATCCTTCTTGTAGTTTTAATAATTGATTTGTAAAACTATCAGATATCTGATTATTCTCTACAATAAAATACAGTATTTTATCTTCTAACAAACTTAACTTATTTTGTTCAAGTTCATTTAAATGTAATAAATCAATGATCTGATTAACATAAAGCTGTAGGTCTTTATGAGTTAAATCACAGTCAAATGCTTTAATTATTAAATTACAATCGAGATTGATATATGCTTTAATTGATTCGACTAAACTACTATAAAGCGAAAACGGTAAAACCTGTTTTAATTGAAGTTCTATTTCAACTACTTTTTGAGCTCTAAATAATTTAACATAATTTAAATTTGCATTATTAAAATAAACACGATCAATCGCATTAATATTTAGCTTCTGTATTAAATCTTGAACATTCATTCATTTCCCTTACTAAATCTATTAATAATAGATTGTGCAGCTATTTTACCAGCAGATAATGCATGAATAACCGTTTTTGTCCCACTAACAATATCACCAGCTGCATAAACTCGGTCAATATTGGTTTGAAAGTTCTCATCCACTAAAATACGGCCTTGAGCATCTAAAGCTAATCCATCAAAGTTTAGTTTTTTAACACTTGAACCAATGGCCATTACCATTAAATCACAATCGAGTTCAAATATACCATCGTCATCCACAATAGTTCCTCGATCGAATTCATCAATTTTAATTAACTTTGTACGTTTACATTTAACCCTTAAGTCACCATTATGATCATAAACTGCAATTGGATCCACGAGTTCGTGAACATTAACACCTAAATGCAAACACTCTTCAATTTCAGCTTTTCGAGCTGGCATCAAATCAATCGTTCTACGATAAACTAAATGAGTATCAATTCCAAATTTAGCAGCTGAAATTGCGACATCCATTGCGACATTACCACCACCCACAACACACAAACGTTTTATGTGACGAAAATGTTCATGGAAAGAATCTTCACCGATATTTAGAATGCTTAAAAATTGTTTCCAACCGATAACTTTAGGATGATCGGAGTTTTCAATCTTGGAAAAATTTTGTTTTGAAGCACCCATGGCAAGATACATCGCATCATATCCTTCATCAAACAATGAAATATAATCACGTGTTCTACCAAAGTTTTCTTCAATCTTAAATTCAACCCCTAAATCCATTAATTCTTGAATACGATTATCTACGATATTATTAGGTAATCGATATGGAGGAATACCAAATTTTAATACACCACCAAGAATTGATTTTTTCTCAAAAACTGTCACATCAAAGCCAGCTTGTCTTAACGTAGTTGCGCATGATAAGCCAGAAGGTCCACTACCAATGATTGCGATTTTACCCTTAGGATTCGATTCTATCTTTTTAATCGATTTATAATGATCACCAATAAAACGTTCAATTAAACCAATCTTAACCGGTGCATTCATTTTCATACGAACACATTTAGCTTCACATTGAATATCTTGATAACATACTCGTCCACAGATTTCTGGAAAACTATTTTTCGACTCTGCAATTTGTTTAGCTTCTTCTCCTCTGCCTTCTAAAAATGCTTTAATCATAGAAGGTATTTCCATATGTGCAACACAGCCATCAACACATGGTTTATGACGACAATTCAAACAACGTTCAGCTTCTTTAATCGCTTCTTCGTAACTCAAACCTATTGTTTCGCTATATAAATCTAAATTCATACTTACCTCATTTCACTAGCTTAGCTAAAGCTTCTTTAGCTGCAGCCTGTTCAGCTCTTTTCTTTGAACTTCCTTTTCCTTTACCATAGGTAATACCATCGATTTGAACACCTGTTTCAAATATACGTTGATTAGAAGGTCCTTCAACACTTAATAAAACATAAGTAATCGTACGCTTGTTATCAGCTTGAACATACTCTTGTAACTCCGTTTTGTAGTCAGTTATACTATTGTATTGTTCAAAATCCTGAATATTTTTAAAGATTTCCTGTAATAGAGGATTAACATATTTATATTCAGAATCAAGATATAAAGCCCCTAAGAATGCCTCAAACATATCCGCAACGGTAGAATCTCTAAGTTGTCCTTGTTCAAGTATTTCTCCGTGACCTAATTTCAAGAAATTGTTTAGTCCTAAATCTAAGGCAATCTTAGCTAATGAACTTTCACAAACCATTTTTGATCGAAGCTTAGTCATATCACCTTCTGACATTTTAGGACTTAGATTATATAAATATGATGCAGTCCAAAGTTGTAAAACTGCATCACCCATAAATTCTAATCTTTGATTGTCTTCAGGAAAAGAATTTGGATGTTCATGTAAATAGGAACGATGAACAAAAGCACATTCAATCAAATGAATGTTATTAGTAATAATTCCGTGTTTTTTTAACCATTGATGTAAATTCATAGTTCTATTATACCTTAATCCATTCTCTGATTTTCAAGGTCTTTTAAGCAATAATTAATCCAATCCTTGAAATGCAGCTGTTTATTTAAAATTTCAATACTATCCTTTTGAGCTGTTACGAGTATTGCTTGATCCAAAACGACATTCGCAATCAAGAAACTAGGAATTCCAGATTGTTTTAATCCAAAAATTTCACCTGGGCCCCTGAGTTCTAGATCTTTATTCGCAATTTCAAAACCATCTTGACTGTTTTCTAATACTTCCAAACGTTTTAAACTCAGTTCATCTTCCGAATCAGTTAATAAAAAACATAATCCATCAACACTTCCTCTACCAACTCTTCCACGTAATTGATGTAATTGTGATAAACCGAAACGATCACTATCGTAAATGACCATTGTATTAGCAGACTGAACATTTACACCTACTTCTATTACAGTTGTTGTTACTAAGCAATCAATTTTATGATTAAGAAAATCATCCAATACTGTATTTTTTTCATCCTGTGATAACTTCCCATGTAACATTCCAATTCGAATACTTTTAGGGAATCCTTTAAGTAATGCTTGAAAAATTTGATCAACACTCTTTACCGAACTATTCTCATCAAACTCAATACTTGGACATACAAAATAAATTTGATCATTATTTTTTAATCGATCTAATAGAACACTATAAATTGGTTTTATACTATTTGATTTTATTAACTTCGTTTCAATTGGTTTTTTACTCGAATGATACGATGTTATTGTAGAGATATTTAAATCATTGAATAAAACAGCTGCTAATGTTCTAGGAATTGGAGTTGCACTCATAAGCAAGAAATCTACTTTATCCCCTTTATCACTTAACATTCTTCGTTGTTCAACGCCAAAACGATGTTGTTCATCCGCAACAACTAAGCCACAATTGTAGAACTTTACATCATCTTGAATAATTGAATGAGTTCCAATTAAAACATCAATTTCATTGTTTCTTAGTCTTTCTAATATATTTCTTTTCTGATTTGAACTCAATGAAGAATAAAGCACTTCAACTCGAACGCTTTCAGGAAGATAACTTTTTATACTTGTATAGTGTTGTTTAGCAAGAATTTCGGTTGGTACTAATAAAGCTGCTTGATAATGTGAAAGGACAGTCGCATATATAGCTAACGCTGCAATAACCGTTTTACCACTGCCAACATCACCTTGTAGTAATCGATTCATTCTTTGTTTTGACTGTAAATCATTTAAGATTTCATCTAGTACTGTTTTTTGTTGAATGGTTAGCTCAAATGGTAAATATTTCATCCAATTATTGATAATCCTGCGATCAAAAATCTTACTTTTACCAAACATTTGCCCAAAGTTAACTTGTCGATTGAGTTGTAGTTTTGTTTGAAATCTTAGAAATTCTTCATACTTTAGTGTTCTTTTAGCTAAGAAGATTGCATTTAGATTACTTGGTTTATGTATTTGGTAAATGGATTGTTTTAATGTTAATAATTTATACTTTAATCGATATTCATCAGGAACATCATTTACAATGCATTCATCCATATAATTCAATACTTTTGACATAACATTAATAAAATCCTTATTACTAAGTTCCTTTGTTAATGAGTAGATTGGAATAATTCCAAGCTGATCAATAAGTGAGTTTGTATTGTAATTTAGACCAACAAGATTATTATTTCCATCATATCGCGCTTGTAAACTAATCTGCATATTTGATTTTAACCATGGACGATTAAATATACTTACTTGAAATAATCCTTGGTTACTTTGAAACATGAACCGAGTAACAGTACGATTCTTAGGTAATCTTAAGCACTTAAATGGCTCTTGTATTACTCCTTCTAACCAAACTTTATCTCCAATCTTCCAATCTGAATAAGGTATGATAGAAACTTCATCATAACGATATGGGAAATGCCATAGTAAAGATTCAACAGTTTCAAAACCTGCATCACTTAATTTTTCGTATAATCGTTTGGTCAGTTTAACTTGATTTAGTTTCATATAAAAGAAAAGGGCTGAATGCCCTTTTATTCGATTCCAAAGATAAAGGAATAAACAGGCTGTAACCCCTTTGTTACCTCGACTTCACAATGATCAAATTCTGATGAAATGAATTCTTCAATCTTAGTTTGTTCTTCATCACTTACATCTTCACCGACTAATATAGTTATTAAACCATCATCATCAGTTATTGATTGCTTTAATAATTCTTTTGTCGCATCTAATTTATCTTTCGTGCTACAAACGATTGATTTTTCTAAGATACCCATATAGTCACCAGCACTAATCTCAACACCTTCAAAACTTGTGTCTTTAATCGCATAAGTAACCATAGCTGTTTTAACATTTTTATATGCTGCTGTCATTTCATTGACATTATCATCAACACTCACTTCAGGATTAAACATAATACATGCGCTTAGCCCTTGAGGAATACTCTTAGTAGGTAATACTCTAACATCCATATCTTCAATGAGTGATTCAGCCTGTTGAGCAGCTAGAATAATATTTGAATTATTTGGAAGTACAAATATATGTTCAGCATTTAAAGATTGAATAGCCGCAACGAAATCTTCTGTAGAAGGATTCATTGTTTGACCACCACTAATAACAACATCTGCACGATAGGATTCAAACAATTCTTTGACACCATCTCCTGCTGCGACTGCTATAATCGCATATTTCTTCTTTTCTGCTTTTTTCGATACAACATCATTTTTCATGTGTGACAAATGATCATGTTGTTCCTGCATATTTTCAATCTTTAATTTTAAAAATTCTCCATACCGTTGTCCAATATTTAATGCATCCCCAGGGATCAATGTATGAATATGAACTTTTACAATTTCTTCATCTTGAACAACAACTAAAGAATCACCGATACGAGCTAAACGATCTCTTAGTTCATCTTCTTTAAAACTTCTGACTGTTTCATCATTTAATCGAATAATAAATTCAGTACAGTACCCAAATTCCTCATTCTCTAAGTTCTTTTGAACGCCTTCAGTCGTTTCGATATTTTCAAGTAAAGCAACAGGTGTTCCCTTAAGACCTAATCTAAAACCTTCAAGAATTTTAATATAACCAAATGCTCCACTATCGACTACACCAACTTCTTTTAATACAGGTAATAAATCAGGTGTACGTAATAATGATTCATGTGCAGCTGCAATTAAAAAATCAAAGTATTCAATAATGTTTTTATTAGGATAAGTATCTAAGAAATCATAAGCTTGCTTACTGCTTTCTCTTAAAACAGTTAGTATTGTTCCTTCAACAGGTCGCATAACTGCTTTATATGCGATTTCAGTACCTTTAACAAATGCATCGGCAAAATCTTTTGCTGATAATTCAGATTTACCATCAACACTTTGATAAAAGCCTCTAAAAATCTGGGATAAAATTACACCAGAGTTACCTCTAGCACCCATTAATAAGCCTTTTGATAACACCTTAGCAATATCACCAACATTCATAGATAATACTGCTTGAGTATCTTTAACTCCAGCAGTAAATGTTAAATTCATATTTGTTCCAGTATCACCATCAGGCACAGGAAATACATTTAAAGCATCAACTTCATGGTGATGATTTGTTAAGTTATTTGCTCCACTCACCAACATGGATTTAAATAAGGATCCGTCTAGTTTATTCATTTCGCACCTAACCAATCATTCTAACGCCTTGAACATAAACATTTATACCACTAAATTTCAAATCAAGAGATTTCTCTAAAACATACTTACATTTCTTTTGAACTTCATTTACAACTTCAGAGATTTTAACTCCAAAACCAATAATAATGTATAAATCAAGTTCTAACCCTTGATTACTTTCTCTAACTATAACACCTTTACTGTAATTCTCTTTTCTTAAGAGTTCAGCAATCCCATCTTTCAAAACCTTTTGAGATGCCATACCAACAACGCCATAACATTCAGTAACAACCCCTCCAGCAAGACTAGCGATTGCTTCATGACTAATATTGATATTACCTAATTGCGTTGATCGCTCGATTGACATATTTTTCTCCTTTGTTGCATTTTCATTATATCAAATATTAAATTTTATTCAAAAATTCACGGTAAACAAGAAAAACTATAAGGCACAGCTTTAATTTCGTCAATGGCTATACATTGATGTTCTGGATTTAATGCACTCCGAATTGCAGCATAATTATCCAACACATTGAGTGTAGTTAATGATGAATAAACTATAATTCCATCATACATAATTATTTTTGCATAATACTTATCATAACTTTTTTCTTCTTGAATAATTTCAGAAATCATTAATTTAGTACTATCATCTAACTCTATTAAAGCATCTTTTAGACGTAAATACTCAATTTCTTCATCATAACCTGATATATAAATCAATTCCTTTAATGATATTGGCTCAAACTCATTAAAAGAATACAATTTCCCCGTTTCAATCAAAACCCCTTGTAAATCATTTAAATAAGCTAATACAGCATATTCTTCTATATAAATATCTAATTCACTTGGACTTAGATAATTAAACTCAATAGATTTAAGTAATGGATTAGACTCAACATCTTTTGTTAAAGTATAACCAAAATCCAACAATGAAAACAAAGAAGCTGAATTAAATACTTTTTCACTTATAAAATCCTCACTAATATTACTATTACCATATACATTTACTTTGTTTAATTTCGAAATTGAAGAATTAAAATACAGATAGATTGATAATGAAATAATTATAAAAGCAATTAAAGTTAATAATACTTTGATTATTTTTTTCTTTCGATTCAGTTTCTTTTCATTCCTAGATTCAGAAATTAATTCATCAACAGACGGAATTTCAGTCATATCATCTCCAATTAAAGAATTCTACTTCAGGTATCAAATCAATTTCTAACTCTTCTTTACTTAATCGAATTGCCAACTGAACAAGTTCATAAACATCTTCAGCCATAGCATGATCAACATTCACAATGAAGTTACTATGGACTAATGAAAACATAGCACCCCCTATTTGTTTACCACGAAGGCCAATACGATCAATAACTTGCCACGCAAACATACTACTCGGATTCCTAAAAACACTACCAGCACTAGGTAAATTTAAAGGTTGAGATTGAAATCTTCTTTGTTTACGATCTTCAATCACTCTTTGTATATCATCCACATTACCCTGTGTTAATTTAAACTCTGCCTTTAAAATAATCCATTCTTTATGATCACAAAAGCTAGTATGTCGATAAGAATACTGAATATCTTCCTTATTTAACCACTCAAGTTCATTATTTCTTAAAACAAGTACTTTATTTAATATTTCATAAGTATCATGTTTATATGCCCCAGCATTCATATAAAGAGCTCCACCAACAGAACCAGGAATACCAGTTGCATACTCGAATCCAGATAATCCAAGTAAGCACGTCTTATAAGCTAATGTTATTAAACTCACTCCCGCATCAACCAACACAGTCTCGCCTTTTATATCAATTGTATTTAACATATGATCTAATTTAATGATTACACCATCATACTCATAATCAGATGCTAGAATATTAGATCCCATACCCCATATTTTATAAGATACATGGTTTTCATTTAAATATTTAATACTTTCAATTAAGTTCTCTATAGAATTTGGATAAAATACAAATTTTGCTAATCCACCAATTCTAAAACTAGTAAGCGTCTTAATCGATATATTCTCTTTAACATCTCCAAATTTATGTAAGATTTCAATTAAATTTACCATTATTCAACTCCTCAAAAACCCAATTTATAAAATCTTGTGCCGCATTAGGATGACCTAATAATTTAGCATTATTACTCATCACTTTAAGTTTATCTTCATCTTCAAGTAAAGAAATTATAGTGGCAAAGAGTTTTTGGCTGTCTAAATTATTTTCTTCCACTAAAATACTTGCATCCTTCTCCATCAAAGCTTTTGCGTTATAAAATTGATGATTATTCGGAACGAAAGGACTTGGAATAATGATTGATGGAACGCCTGTTACCATTATTTCTGCAGCTGTTGTAGCACCACCTCGAGTCACCATTAAATCAACTTGTTGCATAACTGATTTTTGATCAATGTATGGAACAATCTTAATATTTTTAGTTTCATCATTATTTTCAATAAATGACTCATAGTGTTTCTTACCAGTCACATATATTGATTGAATATCATGCTTATCTAATAATTCTAGTAAACTCCCCATAATTTGATTAACTGATTCTGATCCTAATGATCCCATAACGAACAAAACTGTTTTCTTTCTTGAATCTAATTTAAACTCATCAAATATATTTAAATTATTATCACTATTCAAAAAAACATATGTTCTTGGGTTTCCCAATAAGCGTGTTTTTTCTTTAGGAAATTCATTTAGATTATTTTCATAACTAGCAACAATTCCATCCACAAAACGAGATAAGAAAAGATTTGCTTTACCAGCAATCGCATTCTGTTCATGTAGGAATGTTTTAATCTTTAATCGTCTAGCTTCCATAATAACTGGAACGCAAACATAACCACCAAATCCAATCACAACATCGGGTTTGTATTGATTTAAAATTGATTTAACTTTTTTACGTTTAAAAAATAATGTATATAATGCATATATTTTTTTGAATATATTGCCTTGTAATCCTTTGGTAGATAAGCCTTCAAATGCATAACCATGTTGAGGAACTAACTCAGATTCCATTCTTTCGTGATTACCAATAAAAAAGATTTCATGACTAGAATCTTTATCCTTTAAAGCTTTCGCAAACGCTAAAGCTGGATAAATATGACCACCTGTTCCCCCTGCTATTAGACAAACTTTCATTTGAAGTCTCCTTTCGCTTAGATATTATACCATAAGCATTATCTCCAACTTATGATAAAATAGAGAAATGAAATATAAATGTTTAGTTCTAGACCACGATGATACAGTTGTAAATAGTAGTCAAAGTATTCACTATCCTGCTTTTTTGCATACATTAAAAACACTAAGACCAAATGAAGAACCCTTAACATTTGAAGACTTTAATCATCATTGTTTCATTTTCGGATTCAACCATCTATGTAAAGAACGTTATCAATTCAATGATGAAGAAATGGAAGTTGAATACAAGATTTGGAAATCACACACTGAAGTTAAACAGGCTGATGCATTTGATGGATGGAAGGAAATATTAACTCAGTTCAAAAAGAATGGTGGAAAGATTGTTGTGGTCTCTTATTCTGAATCAAAAGAAATAAAGAGAGATTATCTTGATCACTTTGGATTTGAACCAGACTTAATATTTGCTCATGATCATGGTAAAGATAAATTAAAACCAAATGCATACCCTATTCATAAAGCTATTGAGGATCTTCAAATATCACCAGAATCTATTCTTGTAATTGACGATATGCCGGTAGGATATGAAATGGCTAAAAATGCAAATGTTGATTTCATCTGGGCACAATGGGCATATTTTGATCAACGCTTAGATGATCATATTGTGAGTTCAAATAAAAAATCATTAAATAAATTAGACGATCTATTTGAAATATTACAAATTATTTAATTAAATATTTCCATTTTGGAATTAATAACTTTATTAAGACAAGTATTGGAATCAATAAAACTAAACTAATATAATATTGATTTACTATAAAAATCATCATTATCTGAAATAATAAAACTACAATGACTGACTGAACTAAGAGTAAAACTGATTTAGTCTTTTTAATTTCATAATTTAAGTTGAACTTAGGAAATGAAAAAATAATTGAACAAACAAAAAAAGCTCCAGAAAACAATACAATAACATCACCAATTTTCGAACTTGAATAAAATTGAAGATACTTGGATAATACTGTAGTTATTAAACCTAAAATTAGAAAAATACTATTCTTTCTCATATGTTAAATCCTAACATAAAAAAACAAGAATTACTCGAAAAGTCCTTCTTGTATCTTTAAACCTAAGTGTTCATAAGCTTTAAGTGTTACAACACGTCCACGTGCTGTTCGATTTATAAAACCAATCTGTAATAAGTAAGGTTCATAGACATCCTCTAATGTCATAGCTTCTTCCTGAATACTAGAGGCTATTGCCTCTAATCCAACAGGTCCACCTTTAAATCGTTCAATGATGCCTCTTAAATAACGAATATCAACATCATCTAGCCCTAAATGATCAACTTTTAATCTATCTAATGCATGTTTAGCGATTTCTAAACTAATTCTACCTTGATTTAATACTTGCGCAAAATCTCTTACTCGTCTAAATAATCGATTCGCAATACGAGGTGTACCTCTACTCCTCTTCGCTATTTCAATAATCGCTTCTTCATCTATTGGAGTTTCTAATACTCTGGATGTACGATGAATAATTTGCCCTAACTCTGCAATCGTATAATAATCTAATTTACTAACTATACCAAATCGATCTCTTAATGGAGCAGTTAAATCACCTGCACGAGTAGTTGCCCCTACAAGAGTAAAAGGAGGCAGATCCAAACGAATAGAGCGTACAGATGCATCTTTACCTACCACGATATCAATCGCATAATCTTCCATTGCGGGATATAATACTTCCTCTACAACTTTTGGTAATCGATGAATCTCATCAATAAATAAAACATCACCAGGCTCAAGAGTGCTTAATATTGCGGCTAGATCACCCGATCTTTCAATACTAGGACCACTCGTAATTCTAATATTTCTTTCCATTTCATGTGAAAGAATATACGCTAATGTTGTTTTTCCTAATCCTGGGGGACCATACAATAAAACATGATCTAAACTTTCAGAACGATTTTTTGCGGCTTGAATAAATATTCTTAAATTCTCTTTTAAATGTTCTTGACCAACATATTCATTCAAAAATTGAGGACGTAAATTCATGTCCTCATCTTCTTGCATAAGATTTGATGATAATAATCGATCTTCCATTACTTACCTCGTTTTTGACCTAAAATTTGTAAAGACAATTTTAATAAGGCATCCGTCGATTGATCAGTACTCTTCTCTAACTGTTTTACTAATGGGTTTAGTTCCGCTTGTTTATAACCCAATGATTTTAACGCATCAAATGTATCTAGTAGAGATTTTGATAACTTACTATCTTCTTTAAGTTCTGAAACTAATTTTCCCTTTAAATCTAAGATGATTTGAGAAGCAGTCTTAGCACCAATACCAGGTAATTTCTTTAAATAATCAATATCAGATACTTCAATAGCTTGAATTAATCGATCTGTATTACTAGATGCAAAAATGGAATTGGCTGTTTTACAACCAACTCCCTTTACACTAATTAACTTTGTGAATAAATCAAAATCAGTTTGGCTTAAAAAACCAAATAAACTATGTTCATCTTCACGAATGTATTGATAAGTATAAAGTAATACTTCTTCATTAAGTTTTAATTTCTCAGGATGTGCAAAATAGACTTTATAGCCTATATTCCCACAATCTAAAATAACCCAATCAAGTGTAAAACTATGAACTTTTCCTTTGATAAATGCAATCATAGAGATATTATAACACAACAACTAATCCATAAATACGAACTGGTAATCCTTTATAACAATAATATCTCCATCTTTAACGCCTTTAGCTCGTAAAGCTTGATCAACACCTAAGTGTCTTAATTGACGAGCAAATCGTTGAGCACCTTGCTCAGTGGTAATGTCTGCACGATGGAACAGTTTTTCAATACGATCTCCAAATAGTTCATATGTATTTTCTTTGATTTGACGTACTTCAAATGGAATTTCTTCAATAAATTTGTAATGAACAACTTCATTTTGAATTTCATCTTGAATAAAGTTTGATGTTTGTTCAAGTAGATCCGCAACTGCATAAAGAACCATATCTAAACCTTCAGAAATAAGTGTAATAGCTTCGAAAACTTGAATATCAGGATATTCCGATTTAAATCGAAGTAAATTTTCTTGAGCATCTGGTAAATCCATTTTATTTGCGACAACAACTTGAGGTCTCTCTGTTAAACGATACTCATATTGCGCTAATTCTTCATTTATAATTCTAAAATCTTCTATTGGATCACGATGATCTTCAGCTCCCATATCAATTAGATGAATTAAAACACGACATCTTTCAATGTGCTTTAAGAATTGATGTCCTAATCCTTTACCTTGATGTGCACCTTCAATCAAGCCTGGTAAATCAGCAAGCACAAATGATCTACCATCTGGTACTTGAACTACTCCAAGCTGAGGAATAAGAGTTGTAAATGGATATGCTGCAATCTCTGGCTTAGCTTTACTGACAACAGATAAGAATGTTGATTTTCCAACAGATGGGAAACCAACTAATCCAACATCTGCTAGAAGCTTTAATTCAACTTCAATCTCTTTTTCTTCACCCATCTCACCTTTTTCAGCAAAATCAGGTGCAGGATTTCGACTTGTCGCAAAATGCCAGTTACCTCGTCCACCTCTTCCACCATTCGCAACAACGGCTTCTTGTCCATCTTCAACAAGATCCGCAATGATAACATCATGTTTAATGTCTTTGATTATTGTTCCAATCGGAACTTTTACAAAGAAATCTTCACCTGCTGAACCATGTTTCTTTTTATTTAGTCCATTACTTCCATCTTCTGCCATTATATGACGATTGAATCTAAGGTCTAATAGTGTGGATTTATTTGAATCAGCAACGAAAATAATACTACCTCCATTACCTCCATCACCACCATATGGACCACCTAAGGCAATATACTTTTCACGTCTAAAAGAGGCCATACCATCGCCACCTTTACCCGCTCGTACTTTAATTTTTACTCGATCTATAAACATTGGGTTAACCTCCCGATAAAAAAATCCCTAAACGGGATTTTATGCTTGTGGATAAACAGAAACTTTTGTTTTGTCTTTGCCTAAACGTTCAAACTTAACGATACCGTCTACTTTTGAGAACAAGGTATCATCACCACCACGTCCGACATTTGTACCAGGATGAATCTTAGTACCACGTTGGCGATATAAAATCGAACCTGCTGTAGCGAATTGACCATCTGATTTCTTTGCACCTAAACGCTTCGAGTGACTATCACGACCATTTCTAGTCGATCCTACCCCTTTTTTAGAAGCAAATAATTGGATATTTAACTTAAACAACATGACTACACCTCCTTAATGTGAATGTATTTTTGTTGACTTTCTTGCACTGTTTTTAATTGTATTAATAACATATTAAGCAACAACTGCAATTCATCTTTATTTTGTAATACTTTAATCTTAATCATTGCATCCGGACTTTCAGTTAATTCTAACCGCACGTTCTTGGGACAAATTTGATCTAATGCATTGAGAGCACCTGTTGCGATACTACTTACCGCTGCACAAACCAAATCATATCCTTTAGGACCTGAATCCGCATGTCCAGAAATTGTTATTTCTTGGATTAACTGATTTTTTCTTACAACTTCAACTTTAATCATAATTAAGCTTCGATAGCTTCAATGACAAGTTTAGTGTAAGGTTGACGATGACCTTGTTTGCGACGAGTAGAACCTTTTTTAGGCTTGTATTTGAAGATAACAATCTTCTTTTCTTTACCTTGTTTTTCTACTTTTGCAGTAACAGTAGCACCTTTCACATAAGGTGTACCCACCTTTGTTGATTTTGTATTGACAACTAATACCTTGTCAAATACAACAACTTCACCTGGCTCAACACAAAGCTTTTCAACGAAAATACTTTGTCCAACTTCAACTTTAAGTTGTTTGCCACCTGTTTCGATAATTGCGTACATTTATTTGCACCTCCTTCAGTTTTTTGAGACTCGCCGTGTGCGGTGACCTTTTTAGGCGCTTAAAAACCTTAACGTGCGGTTGCATTCCACTTAGGGAAATACAACGTAGTAAGTATACCATACTTTTAATGCTTGTCAAATGCTTAACATTAAGAAAGATATAAGAATTACAACAAATACAGAAGGTAAAAAATTAGCTAATTTTAATTTAGTAATGTTTAACATATTCAAACCAATCGCCATAACTAAAGCCGATCCAACAGCTCCTACATCCGCAATAATTACATCATTTAGAAAAGGCGCAATAACTGAGCTTAATACTGTAATGGTACCTTGATATATCAAGATAACGAAGCCAGAAAATAATACCCCTAACCCGAAAGTAGATGCATAAACGATAGAAGATATAAAATCCAATAATGATTTAGTGTAAAGAATAGTTTCATTCGATTCTAATCCACTTTGTATAGAACCAACAATAGCCATAGCTCCTACTCCAAAAAGAATGCTTGCACCAACAAAACCTTGTACAAACCTTCCTTCTTCAGAACTAACAAAGCGCTTTTCTATTCTGTGTGCAAATCGATTGATAAGACCGTCTAAATCGAGTATTTCACCTATTAATACACCTAAAGCTAATGAAACAATAAGCTTTAATGGTGAATCATATTGAATAACTCCTTGTAATCCAATAATAATCACACTTAAACCCAAAGCACCCATTATTGCATTGCTTTTTTCTTTAATAAACCCACTCTTCAAGCTCATTCCAATTAATGAACCAAATACAATCGCTAACGTATTTACTATAGTACCATTCATACAGACTCCTTATAATTAATAATTGGTGATTCTACAATAGTTTGTTCAACTCCATTTTTAATGAACTCCAGACACACACTACTAGCCTTATGATGTGTACTATGATGAATAAATCGAGTTCTTTTTAATCCAAAATGATACATATTAAACAAAACAATAGCTTCAGAAATACGTTCAGCCTTTATTATTATTGCGCAACGTCCTTTATCCTTTAATAAGGGATAACTATATTTAGCTAATTCATCAAGCTTTAATGTGCGATCAAAATTAGCATTGTCAGGATGTACTGAATCTTTATGATATGGTGGATTACAACAAATTAAATCTATATTTGAATCATTATATTCTTGTAATGGGATGTTAATAAATTCAATTTTATCAAGATTATTTAAAATAGAATTTTCTTTAGCTAATACAATTGCATCAGAATTTATATCAATACCAATACAAATATTCTTAGTATACAATTTTGCATACATCGTAATAACACCATTATTACATCCAATATCAAGCACCTTATCATTCTTTCGAACTTTTATAAATTGACATAAATGTATAGAATCAGAAGTCATCTTAAAAAGATGCGAATCTTGCATCAATTTTAAGTTAGTATTTGGAATATAATCGATTGTTCTCATAACACGTGTGATGGTTTTTTAGCATACTTCATTTCGAACCAAAAAACACTTCCTTGATTTAATTCACTTATAACACCATATTTGTAACCATGACTCTTTAATATAGCTGACGCAATACTTAAACCTAATCCTGTTCCAGCTACATTTCTATGATGATGTTTATCAATTTTATAGTATCGATCCCATATATAAGCAATATCTTCTTCAGCAATCCCAATTCCATGATCAATGACTTCAATTCTTACTACTTCTGGTTCACATAAAATTTGAATAATTAGTTGTTTATCTTTACCAATAAACTTTATAGCATTATTCATAAAGTTTATTAATACTTGTTTTATCTTTAATGGATCACCTACTATAATAACTTCATTCGGCGAATAAACTTGAACTTTAATTCGTTCCGATTGAATTAAACCATTTAATAATCTTAATGACTCATTAACCAAATCTACCACATTAAAATTCTTTACTTGTAGAGTTAATGCATTAGATTGAAATTGAGATAATTGAGTCATATCTTGAACTAAATGATCTAGATGAGTAACTTCATCTAAGATAACATCAAGATGTTCTTCTCTCTTTTTCTTATTCTCACCAGAAATATCTTTAATCATTTCAGCATATGCTTTTATCATTGTAAGAGGAGTTTTAATATCATGAGAAACATTAGCAATTAAATCTTTCCTTAATTCATCCATTTTCTTTAATTGGCCAGAAGTATAATTTAGAGTCTCAGCTAACTCTGTAAACTCTGTAAACTCACCACTTTCAAAATGAACATCATAATCACCATGCGCTAATTTAATAGTTTCTTTCTTTAAATTGATGATCGGTTTTGATAAACGACTCGATATAATCAAAGAAACGATACTAAATAATATAAATACGATGATGGTAACATAGATGAATTGTTGTTGAAGAATTGAAATAGTAGAATCAATTGGCAATAAACTTGAATTTAAAAAAATATAGTAACTGCCTAATGGCAAATCAAGTTTTCTACCATAGATAATCATATCTTGTTGAATGACAGAGTTTGTAACAGTTAATGCGAACTCACCTTCACTCGACTCATCGACTAAATTTGTATAATTTTCAATCTTTTGAGTAAATCCAATCGCATTAGAATTTAAAACACAACCTAAGCCTAATGCGTCAACTTGATACAAAAGCTTACCTTTACTATTATAAACAAGCCCACATACATTGTTTTGGACCGCACTAATTTGAACTTTTAAACTAAATCTATTTTCTTTAATGCTATCCTCAATAATAACTGAAACGTCTTTGACCTGATTGATCTTCATTTCTTTAAAATATGCACTTAAAAGTACAATTTGCATCAACCACAACATGACTAAAACACCTAACATTAAGGTGAAGAAATATAGCCATGTTCTAAATCGAATATTTCTAAAATCAAACTTCAAACTTATACCCCGTTCCTCTAACAGTTATTATAAACTTACGATACTCCTTAAGATTATGACGCAACATTTTTACATGTGTATCAACGGTACGATCATCCCCAAAGTAAGAATAATTCCATACTTTTTCTAATAGAACTTCGCGATTAATTGCTGTATTTTTATTTCGAATTAAATAAACTAATAGATCAAACTCTTTTGGTGTTAGAGTAATTTTTTGTTTATCCACAAAAACGTCTCTAGCATCAATATCAACTTCTAATCCTTCAAACACATACTTATTATGTTCTTTCTCTGTATTTCTTTTTAGTACTGCATTAATTCTTGCCATTAATTCTTTAGGACTAAATGGTTTCACAACATAATCATCTACCCCTAAATCAAAACCATGTAATTTATCATATTCCTCATCTCGAGCTGAAAGCATAATAATAGGAATATTCTTAATTTTCTTAATTTCTCTACAAGCTGTAAATCCATCCATTACAGGCATCATTATATCTAAAACAATTAAATCATACTCATTCTTATTTACGAGTTGAAGCGCAATATGACCATTCTCAGCTTCTTCTACTTCAAACTCATGCATTAACATGGCATATTCTTTCACCACTTCTCTAATCTTTGCTTCATCATCCACAATTAACAGTTTAGCCATACTTTCCTCCTCTATCGTTCAATCATATCAATCTTTTTAACAAAACACGACTTTTCTTTTTCAATAACTCCTTCTATTCTAAATATTGCCCCATTTTTTAATTGTTCTGAAATAACTTGGTAAATATTAGGCATTAAAACACAATCAATCTCACCACTATCATCATACACCTGAATAAATGCCATCAAACTACCTGTTTTAGTTCTATGTTGTTTAACTTTCTTGATCATCGCAATAAAACTTTGATTAAAATTTGAAACTTGTAATAATGCAATAGAGTTCATCTCATTGTATTTCTTCTTGATATGAATTAACGGATGATCACTTAAATAGAAACCCAGTACAGCTCTTTCATTTTCAACTCTTTCTAGAGCATGATCTTTAATAACAATTAAATCTAATGGTTTTACCAATGTAGTATCAATAGAAATTTGTTGATTCTTTTCTATTTTAATCATATCTGCATAATTAAGCGCATCTTGTAACGAAGCTTTCATAGTATTACGACTAAGATTAAACTCATCAAGTGCTCCAGCATCGATTAATGATTCAAAATTAGACTTTGATATACGTCGTGTATTCATTCTTACTATAAAGTCATAATAGTCGATAAATTTACCTTTGCTTTGTTCATTTAATATTTCTTTACATAGAACCGTTCCAATACCTTTAATTATTTGTAAAGGAAAACGAATAGAATTATTATCTAAAAAATACTTATCCTTACTTGAATTAACAGAAGGACCCAATATTTTAATACTATGACTCTTTGCCTCTTGGATATATTCAAATGTTTTACCTTCGCTACCAATTACACTATTAAGTAAAGCTATAAAGAAAAACTCAGGATAATTCGCCTTTAAATAAGCCATCTGATAGGAAATCATAGCATAGGCAACACTATGTGATTTATTGAAACCATAATTTGCAAACTTGAAAATTAAATTATAAACCTCTTTAGCTATAGGTTCTGGATACTTGTTTTTAATACACCCATCGACAAATGCTTGCTCTAACTTAGTTAACTCACTCGCATTTTTCTTACTCATAGCTTTTCTCAATAAATCAGCTTTAGCTAGACTGAAACCTGCCATTTTTTGCGCAACTTGCATAATTTGTTCTTGATAAATTAGTATTCCGTAAGTAGATTCAACAATTGGCTTCAATTCTGGGACAATGTATTTAACTTCTTTGGGATGTTCTTTTGCATGTATATACTCTGGTATATTTTCCATTGGACCCGGTCTAAATAAGGCAATCGTCGCTACAATATCTTCAAAACGACTAGATTTCATCTGTCTCAGTAAATTCTTCATTCCTTCTGATTCAAGCTGAAAAATTCCAACTGTATCAACTGCTCGAATAAGTGATAAAGTTTTCTCATCATCTAGTGGAATCTTCAAGATATTCAATGAAATATTCCTTTCTTTTTGAATTGCTTGAACAACCTCATCGATAATTGTTAGATTTCTTAAACCAAGAAAATCCATCTTAATAAGTCCGAGTGATTCTAAATATTCCATTGAATACTGAGTAGATAACATATCAGCTTCTATTTGAATCAATGGAACCACTTCACTTAAATTAACACTACTCATGACAATTCCTGCTGCATGAGTTGATATATGTCTTGGTAGACCTTCTAGTGAAGATGCTATTTTAAATAATTTTTGATATCGTTCATCAGAATCAATAATTTGCTTAAAACGTATACTTTGCGTATAAGCTTGATCTAATGTTATCTTTATCATCGAAGGAATAGTTTTACTAATTGAGTCTAAATCACGAACACTAATCTCCATTACTCGTCCAACATCCCTAAGTACTTGCTTCGCAGCTAATGTCCCAAAAGTAGATATCTGCGCAACATGCTCCTTCCCATATTTTTGTAAGACATATTGAATAACTTCATCTCTTCGATTATCAGGAAAATCTGTGTCTATATCTGGTAAAGAAATTCGTTCTGGATTTAAAAATCTTTCAAATAATAAATCATACTTTAATGGATCAACATGCGTTATTCCTAAACAATATGAAACTAATGATCCAGCAGCAGACCCTCTACCTGGACCTACATATATATTCTGACTTTTCGCAAATCGTATAAAATCCCAAACGATAAGAAAATAATCTTCATATTGCATAGATACAATCACATCTAATTCACTTTTTAACCGTGATTTATACAATCCAATTTTTTCGTCATTTTCAAGTCTTTTTTCTAATCCAGCTAAACATAGTTGTGTTAAATACTGAGATGAAGTGACATGATTTGGTGTATCAAACTTTGGTAAGAATGTTTTCTGATTTTCCCATTTTAGATTACATTGACTAGCGATTAATTCAGTGTTCTTGCAATCTTCGATACCATAGAGATTTATCATCTCATCCTCGGATAACATATATCGATAACTCTCTAAAACTAAATTTCGATCAGATAACACCATCTGTTTATCAATCGCTCTTAAAACTCTTAGATTTTCATCTTCATCCGCTTCTGCATAATAAACTCTATGCAATGCACATGACAAAATCGAGTATTGATTTAAAATATTCTTTAATTTTATATTTTGATTTTTTACAAATTTGTCTTCTTGTTTACTTATACCTAATACAAAATTCGGAATAAATTTTCGTATTTCTTGTGTAAGTGTTTTAATATCATTTTCATTTCCATTTAATAACGAATTATCAAATAAACTTTCATCTGAAAATAAAATATAAAAAACATCATTTATATAAGGAGTTAATTGATCGATATCAATATTTTTACGTTCAGTATTGATGTAACTTGATAATTTTAATAATGCTTTATAACCATTATCATTTTTAGCTAAACATAATATAGGAAAACTATAATCTTTATATGAAACTTTTATTTCTAACCCAATAATAGGATGAATATCTGCTTTTTTACACGCTAAAACAAACTCCATTGTGCCATACATAGTATTGACATCTGTAAGAGCAATTGATTTGTATCCAAGTTTTTTGGCTTGATCGACTACTTTTTGAACTGACATTGTTCCATTAAGCAATGAAAAAGCACTTCTTACACAAAGATGAGTACTCATTGAGTCCACCCTTCTATCTTTTATACGATTTAATCTATTATACCAAAGCTCCTAAGAAAAAGAACAGCATAGCTGTTCTAATAATTATAATTAATATTATCAAACATATTAACTTCGAATACATTATCCTTTATAGAACTTACTTCGAGTCTTACTGAATCTAAAACTTTTGTAAGTGCTAATTCAAGACTTAACTTTGATGAAGCAGTAAATAAATTATTATTGCCTTCTAAAGTAAAGTAATAGAATGTTGTACCATCTACATTAGTTTGAACAATGGTAGAAACTACTCCTTCTACTACTATTTTATCTGTAACTTTAATATCAATTAATTGCTTTTCAAGCAATTGATTGATATAGGATATTCTTGTTTCATCAACGGTTGCCCCTACACCTACAATCGAGTAATCCTGAACACTAACCATCGCATAAAGCTTTACTAACCCCTCGTAATCCTTTAATGCCATGAAATAAGTAGGTAGTCCTTCTATATTAAGTAATAGAGGGAATGTAGATGTGTAATTTAAATGTTGAACCTGGCCAATTGCAGAGTTCATAGCTGAATATTCATCTGCTCCACCAATTTTGATATATGTAGCTTCTTTTGTACTTAAATTGATAAGTGCAAATCCTACAATAGAACGGTCACTTCCAACAGATGTTAATCCTGAGAATATATAAATCTTTCCATCAATAGAAACATAGTTAAATCCATCCGTTGTTTGTATCATTTCCTTTTGACCAAACAGAGTATTAAACCATCCATTAATATAATAACCCCAGTTATCAATTTGATACCATGCTAAATTAGCAGATTGAACATGATCAACCCATTCAGGAATATCTTGAATCGCATATTTATTCATGTCACCGCTGACCGCATCAACTGTAATAATGCCTGTTGTATCCCAACCACCAAACCAACCAATTGTAGGTTCTTTAAATGTCACGATATAATATGGATTACCTTCATCATCAATTTCAAAATTTAATCGTTCGAATATTTCAGTTCGATATGTAAATCTTACATGTCTAAGTAAATCCTCATTGAAATAGGCCGACGGAACATATTTCATTCCATCATTTAAATCAATAAGTTCAACATCGCTCGAATCATTCACATTTACTGAAACATAAGATGGAACTCCACTGTCTCTATTTTGAAACCACTTATAAAAATCTTGGTATTCAAGCGGAGAAACTCGATAAACTGAATCCTTAACATTGATAAGTAAATACTCATTATTTATATCAAATTGAGAACCTAATCCTTGAACACGCCCAATTTGCTTATCACCTAATTGTTGAGCTGTATTTTGATCAACTAAAGGGATTTTCTTTAAATCAATCACATCAAATTCAGCACTAAAATTATCAGAACTCTTAATTACAATTTAGTCTCGATATTTACCAGCATTTAAGAACTCACTACTCAAGAATGTCATAACAATCATGAATAAAATAAGTAATACACCTAAACCATATGTAATCTTAACAATAAAATCGAATCGATGTGAAAATGCAGAATAAAGTGTACCAAATACAAATAAATAAATAACAAGTAGTGTTATAAAACCAGCATCATGCAAATTGTAAGCAGGTAAAGTAATGTAATCCACAACAAAAGCCACAATCCCAACAATTATTAATGCTTGTATAAAAGATTGTATTTGATTTTTTGCTTTAAACGTTTTTGGCATTTCAAATCCATTAAACATTACTTTCATAATTCTCCTTTTATTCGTAATCTTAAATCATTTATACATGATTCAAGTTTTACTTCATCAAGCTGTTTTACAGCTGCTGCTAAACGGTGTCCACCACCATTATATTTCTTCGCTATATCATTCACCGTTAATCCACGTGATCTTAAACTACCATTATAATGAACTGAACCCTCTTCTTCTTGTTCAATAAACAATGCCCAAATTTTAAATGAGCGAACAAGACCTAACTCATTTACTTTTTCTTTAGCTTGACCTGGAGTCACATTCAATTGTTTAAGTGTCTCACGATCTAACTTTATATAAACTAAGCCTTCATCTTCAATAACGGCATGATGACGAATGTAATTCGAGAATAGGAATTCATTGGTTTCCATACCGAATAAATCATCATTAATTTTACTTAAGTTTAAATGACTATTTACTAAAAATGCAGCACAATGTAACGTACTTGCGCTAGTAGATTGCGTAGAGAACCGTAAGGTATCCGTTAAAATACCCATATAAAGATAAGTTGCTGTTACAGTACTAAGAACTTTATCTGACTTGGTACGAATAAGCTGACAAATCAATTCTGAAGTACTAGCTGCTGAATCATCTATATATTCATAATGAGCATATTGATCTGTAAATGGATGGTGATCAATCTTAATAGAATCATACGCTAACGCAAAACGATCATCATCAACGCGTGCTTTGTTTGCTGTATCCAAGATGATTGCTAAACTATTTCGTACTACTTCATCACTAACAGTCTCATAATCGCCAAAAAGGTTGGCAGACTGTCCTCTGTGCCAACCCATAGCGAAAACTTGTTTTTCTGGATAGGTTTCCTTAATCCAATTCACTAACCCAAACTGTGAGCCTAGTGCATCCGGATCAGGTGATTGATGACGAAAAACACATATTGTATTTGCAGCTTCAATCTTATCTAGAATAATCTTCATTTTATAAGCCTAATATAGTTACAGTGTCTTGTGCAATTACAAGTTCTTCATTCGTAGGAACAACCCAAACTTGAACTTTAGAATCTGATTTACTTAAGCAAACTTCTTTACCACGAACGGAATTATTCAATTCATAGTCTAATTTAATTTGCATAGCTTCTTCCACAAGTTCTAAAATACTTGCACGAACAGCTACATCATTTTCACCTAATCCACCTGTAAATACAATCGCATCTACATGGCCTAATTGTACGAAATAACTACCAATTGTTTGAGCTACACGATTTGCATATAATTTACGAGTTAATAACGCTCTTGAATTACCCTCTTTAATCGCTGTATCAATATCACGTGCATCACTTGATAAACCACTAACTCCAAGCATACCCGATTTCTTATTTAGAACATCAATGATTTCTTCAGCTGTTTTATGGTTTTTACGCATTAAATAAGTAATAATAGCTGGATCAATATCACCAGAACGAGTTCCCATCATAATACCTGCTAATGGAGTAAATCCCATTGAAGTATTAACAGACTTGCCACCTTTTACTGCTGATAAAGACGCACCATTGCCTAGATGACAAGTAATAACATTTACATCTTTTACATCTTTACCCATTAAATTTGCGACTCTATTCGATACAAAGAAATGGGATGTACCATGGAAACCATAACGTCTAATCTTATATTCTTGATAGTATTCATATGGAAGAGGATATAAGTAAATATCATCTGTCATTGTTTGATGGAAAGCAGTATCAAAAACTGCAACATGTCTTGCGCCAGGAAGAGCTTTCTTAAACGCACGATAACCTACCATATTAGCAGGATTGTGTAATGGTGCAAGTTCAGATAATTCAATAACTGCACTTTCTACTTCATGAGAAATTTCAACAGAACTAGCATACTTTTCACCACCATGCACTACACGATGACCTACACCTTTAATCTCATCCAAACTAGATACAACATTAAACTTGATTAAAGCTTCTAATACAAGTTCAACAGCTACCTTGTGATCAATAATAGCTTGGGTCGAAGTAACTTTTTCACCATTTACTTTAATCGTAAAAATCCCATCTTTAAAACCAATTCTCTCAACTACACCACTTGTTAGAACTTCTTCACTTGGCATTTCAAATAATTGAAATTTTAGTGATGAACTCCCTGCATTTACTGCCATAATTTTACTCATATTTTTTTCTCCTTTATTCGTTTTTAATTAAGGCATCAACGATTTTGTTTACTTCTGGAATATCAAAGCTTAATAACTCTTGGTAATATTCTTGACGTTGTGTAAAACGTTGATAACATTTTAATTCTTTTTCATATGAATCCAATATTGATTCTACTCTTTGAACGCTGTCATGTACAGCACTCCGACTACTTAATGTATGTTCTGCGATTTCAGAAAGTGAATAATCTTCACGAAAATACATATGTGCGACTAATTTTTGTTTATCAGTGAGCAAATTCTCATAAAAATCAAGCAAGTTATTATAATGTGCACTTTTGTCTAACATTAGCTTAATCCTTGAGTGATAGAAGCTAAATATGCATCTTTATCAAATTCTTTTAAGTCATCTATTCCTTCACCAAGTCCAACAAAAGCAACCGGTATTTTTAAAGAATGACCTAATGCAATAATAACTCCGCCTTTAGCCGTTCCATCCATCTTCGTACAAATAATCGCGTTAATCTTTGAACTATCTAAGAAAGCACTTGCTTGACTTAATGCGTTTTGTCCAGTACTTGCGTCTAATACAAGAAAACTATTTTGAGCTGGATACCCTATTATTTTTTCAATAACACGATGTACTTTTTGAAGCTCTTGCATTAAATTTACTTTTGTTTGTAGTCGTCCAGCTGTATCAATTATTAGTATATCAATATTTGCCTTAATTGCTTCTCTACATGCATCAACAACAACTGATGCAGGATCTTGATTTTCAGTTCCAGCAAAACATGGTACACCAACTCTTTCAGACCATGTTTGAAGTTGTTTAACAGCTGCAGCTCTAAATGTATCAGCCGCCACTACCATAACATTCTTACCTTGGTTCTTATAATAATGAGCTAATTTTGCTGTACTTGTCGTCTTCCCACTACCATTAACACCTACCATTAGTATTACAGTTAATCGATCTTCGATAATGACATCATAATTATGTATATTATCTAGAATTAATTGACCTAATTCTTCGATTACCTGCTCAGTATTATCAATATTTTTTTGTTTTACAACTTTTTTCAATTGATTAAGTAGAAACTGAGATGTTTCTAAACCAACATCGCTTTCAATTAATACTTGCATTAAGTCTTTATAAAAACTCTCATCAATATTTTTATTTGAACTTAAAAGTTTTAATAATCCAGAACCAAATTTATCATTTGTTTTCTTAAAACCTTCAAAATAAGCATTTTGATTTTTCTTATTAAAATGATCTTTTATTCTTTGGAATAAACTCATTCTTCTGATCCCTCCTCGGCCATCATCATAGCGTCAGCTAGACGAACTTTCAACATTTGAGAAACCCCACTTTTACCCATTGTAACACCAAATAAGACATCACATTGAGCCATAGTTCCTGAACGATGTGTTAATACAATAAACTGTGTTGAGCTTGAAAACTTCTTCAAATAAGCCGCAAAACGTTCTACATTCGCTTGGTCTAATGCAGCTTCAACTTCATCAAATACACATAATGGTACATGACGAGCTTTTAATATTGCGAAAAGTACACTAATCGCAATTAAACTCTTTTCACCACCAGAGAATAATCTCATATTTTTAATTGATTTTCCAGGCGGTTGAACATGTATTTCAATACCTGAGTTTAGTAAATCCTCTGGGTTTTCAAGTGCTAAATAAGCCTTACCACCACCAAACATTGCTTGAATTACTTCAGGAAGTTCAGCATTGATTTTATCTAACATATCTTTAAACTGTTCTACCATTATAGTATCAAGTTCTAAAATCAACGATAGAATCTTTTCTTTACTTTCATTAATTTCGTCATACTGTTTTTTCAACAATTCATAACGTTCATTAACTGCTTCATACTCTTGTGGTGCAGTCATATTGATATTACCTAAAGATTCAATCTCAGAACGTAATTGATTAACTTCATCAACCGCATTTTCAACACCTTCAACAGTTGGAATCGTTAATGCAAACTCATACGTCATCTGATAATCATGACTTAATCGATTCATAAGGTTTTCAATATTGGTTGATTGACGAGTAATTTGAATCTCGATATCTCGCTTAACTAGTTGTAATCCATTTAAATCACGTCGCTGTTGACGTATTTGAAGTTCACGTCGTTCAGATTCTTGAGCGTTCTTAAGACGTAATTCACGCTTACTTTTTAATTGACCAGTATATTCATCCCGTTTGAAATAAGCTTTGTTCAATAAATCAATAAGATCTTCTTCAAAACTTTGAGAGTCTTGTTGTAAGTTTGGCGCAATTTGATCTAAATCATCCTTTAAACGTTCATATTTTGCTCTTTTAGCTTCTAAAACAGGTTCCAACTGAGCAGCCGCAATACGCTTCTCAAGTAAATCACTTTCTAAATCAGATTTACGACTGTTTAAATCAAACAAACCATCCTGATGTAACTTAAGCTCATTTTGATATTCTTCAATTCGAATCTTTAATTCATTTATTTCTTTTGTTATTGATAATGGTGAATGATTATCCTTTTGGCGACCACCTGTCATGGATCCACCTCTATGAATAACATCCCCTTCTAAACTAACAATTTTATATTGATAATTGAGTAACTTCGCTAGATGATTACCATTTTCCAATGTATCACAAACAATAACATTCGCTAAAAGTGAACTCTTCACTACATCAAATTTTGGATCACACTTAACAAAATCATCAGCTGTACCCAAATAACCTTTAGTATTATCACAAACAATTTGATGTTCTTTACTTATAAAACGATTAAACAAAACAGTCATAGGTAAAAATGTTGCCCGACCTGATTCATTACGTTTCAAGAAATTTATCGCATTTCGAGCAGATTCTTCATCTTTAGTAACAATATGATACAATGCTCCACCTAATGCGACACCAATTGCTTCTTCATACCCAATAACAGGTGTTAATAGTTTTGATACAACCCCAAATACACCTACTAGGCTTTGTTGAGCATTCATAATTGCTTGAACACCCATTTGATTCATATAAGGACGTGATTCAAGATTTTTCGCAACCTCTAAACGATTAGAAGCTCTATTTAACTTACTGTTCGCTTCATCACATTTCGTATTCTGATCAATTAATTTTCGATTTATTTCAACTGAACGAGACGTTAAATTCTGAATATCTAAATTTAATTGATTTAAACGTTGTTCACGATCTTCAAACTCACGTTTAGCTTCTTCAAGTAAAGATAATAATTGATTCGCTTTTTCTTCTTGATTACCCACTTCTAATGTATATTTACGTTTTTCATCAATCTCAATCTTACGAGTTTCTAGAGTTTGAATTTCATTCACAACTCTAATCAAATCTTCTTGTAACGTGTGTATTTGTAAATCAAGTTGATGAATCTCAGACTTAGCCAACATGTTATTATTTTCATTCACTTGAATAGAAGCTTCCAATAAAGCCTCTTTTGCTTGTAAATCATTTAACTCATTTTGTGCATTTTCAACATCATTCTTTAATCGTGTAATTTGATCACTTAAAACAGAAATCTCGATTTTCTCTAATCGTTCTTTCTTTTCTTGATAAATTTTAGCTTTTTGCGCAGCTTTTTTTAATGGATAAACTTGTTTCTGCAATTCAAGATAAATGTCGTTAATTCTTTCAAGATTAACTTGTGTTTTTTCTAACTTACTAACAGCTTCATCTTTTCGTTTTCGATACTTCGCAACCCCAGCAGCTTCTTCGAAAATACCTCTTCGATCAATAGGTTTAGCCTCAGAAAAGCTTGTAATTGTTCCTTGAGATATTAAACTCAATGAATCACGACCAATACCACTATCCATGGTCAAGCTTAAAATATCCTTTAATCGACAAGGTGTCTTATTTATTAAGTATTCAGCTTCTGAATTTTGACGATGCAAACGTCGAGTTATCTCTACTTCGTCAAATGATAAATCAAATGAGCGATCACTGTTATCAAAAACAAGTGTAACTTCCGCAAAATTCACACTTCTTCTTAATTCACTTCCAGTGAAAATAACATCTGTCATGGCCGAACCACGTAATGATTTTACTGACTGTTCCCCTAATACCCAACGAATCGCATCTACAATATTACTTTTACCACAACCATTTGGACCAACAACACCAGTTATTGAATGATCAAACGTAATATTTACTCTATCTGCGAAGGATTTAAACCCTTGTATTTCAATACGTTTTAAAAACATGGAAATCCTCCATTCCTCAATTTATTATTATACTTAAATCAGGACTCAATTCATAGACAATTCAAAAAAAAGCTGAGATTTACTCAGCTTCTAACTACCCTAATATTGATTTCAATACAACTTCACTATCCAATTTAGGATCAACTTTTCTGAAAATATGCGCAATTCTTCCTTCAGGATTAATCACAAAAGTTGTACGTTCTACTCCCATTGTTTTCTTACCATACATATTCTTCTCAACCCATACACCATATGCTTCAATTACTTCTTTCGATTCATCACTTAAAAGTTCAAAGTTTAAATCAAAATCACTTTCAAATTTTATATGAGATTTTAGATCATCCTTACTTATACCAAATACCTTAATATTATTCTTAGTATACGTTGGCATTGCATCACGATAGGTACATGCTTGCGTTGTACATCCTGGAGTATTATCTTTAGGATAGAAATACAAAACAACATACTGTCCTCTAAAATCGTTTAATTCTCTTACTTCACCTTTTTGATTTGGTAATTTAAAATTTGGGGCTAAGTCATTTACATTTAACATAAATATTCTCCTTTAAATTAATCTTATCGAAATTAATCATAAAGTCCATTCATTTGACCTTAATAACAATTGTTTCATAAGGTCTCATTATCATTTTTTCAATTAATAATGGATTCGAGTAGTTCGATAAAACAAGTTCTTTATTGATATAATCATTGTTTAATTTAAAATGAATATACTTATTAGACATATTAATATAAACGACATATTCAGTTGATTCATTAAATCGACGAAAAGCCAATAATTGTTTATGTTCCAAATACAAAGGTTCTATTTGCCCAAACGCAAAACAAGGATCTTTTTTATATAACTCTATACATAATTTTGTAAAATTCAAAATTGAATTATTATCAACTTGTTGATGACTAACATTAATGTAAGAATAATTTGGATTAACAACCATCCAAGGCTTCACATTCGAGAAACCTCCATAATCAGAATCACTCCACTGCATCGGTGTTCTTGCTTGATCACGAGTCATTTTCTGAATAACTCGTTTCGCAATCCCTTTAGGTAAATGCATCATTGTTTGTAAAACTTCATAATCATTAATCGCTTCAAAATCCTTCCAATCTTCCACATCAAGTTTGATATTTGTCATACCAATTTCTTCACCTTGATAAATAAAAGGAGTTCCACGACTCATAAAAATCAAGCTTAAGAGTGATTTTGCGCTGACATTATGAAATGCTTTATCATTACCAAATCGAGAAACAGCACGACCATTATCATGATTTGATAAGAAATTCCCTAAGTAAAAATCATGATTAATTGACGCTAACTGCCATTTAAAATAAATTTCCTTAAACTCTTTAATAGACCATCGATATAATTTTCTAAAATCATATTTACCAAGTGGACCACATCCAATTAACATCGTATCAAAATGAAACATTAAGTCGAGTTCTTTTGAATCTGAACCACAATAACGTCTAGCTTGTTCCGGACTAATTAATAAACCTTCACCAATAAACAAACCTGGATAATCTTTTAAGACATTGTCATACATTTCTTGTATATATTCATGCGATTTTTCTCTAGAGACAATATAATCATCCGCGAATTGGTATCCTTTTTTATGAGGATTTTTATCAGGCAATCCCTCTTTCTTACTAATAATGTTAATGACATCCATTCTAAAACCAGAGATACCCCGTTCTAACCAAAAACGTAGTATTTTCTCAATTTCACTTCTAACTTCGGGATTTTCCCAGTTCAAATCAGTTTGTTGAGGGGTAAATAAACTTAAATAATACATATTATCTTCATTTTTAACTTTAGTCCAAGCTGATCCCCCAAATAAACTAATCCAATTATTGGGTTCTTGATTATTCTTACCTTCTCTAAAGAAATAAAAATCTCGATATTTAGAATTCTTATCTTTAAGTGCCTCTTGAAACCATGGATGTTGATCCGATGTATGATTCGCAACTAAGTCCATAATTATCTTAATATCTCGTTTTTTAGACTCAGATATAAGAATATCCATATCCTCTAAACTACCAAACTCAGGCTGTATGTTATAATAATCTTGGATATCATAGCCATAATCTTTATTCGGAGATACGAAAACAGGTGATAACCAAATTTGATCAATACCTAAGTATTTCAAATAATCTAACTTTTGAATTATACCTTGAATATCCCCTATTCCATCATCATTTGAATCATTAAAAGAACGTGGCCAAATCTGATAAACTACAGAATGTATGGATGATTTTTTCATATTTTATCCTCTAAAGAAATTTTAACATGAAACAGAAAGACTAAAACAATGAATTATAACGATTTAAAACAACAGTTCCCTAATTTACATGAAATAGTTGCCGTAAGCAAAACATTTGATTGTACTTCGATTCTAAGTGTTTTTAATCAAGGTTTTAGACACTTTGGTGAAAACAAAGTTCAAGAATTATTATCAAAAAAAGATTGTCATAATGATATAATTTGGCATTTTATCGGACATTTACAATCAAATAAAGTCAAAGATGTCGTAAAAGTTGCTCAGTGGATTGATTCAGTTGATTCCATCAAGCTTCTTGATTTAATCAATAAAGAATGCATTAAATTAAACAAAAGCATGAACATTCTTATACAAGTCAAACTTACAGATGAAGAAACTAAATCAGGAGTTAATCCAAGCGATTTAGATCAACTCCTGCAACATGCTCAGTTATTATCACATATAAAATGCAAAGGATTAATGATTATTGGACCAAATACAGACAACACAAGCTCAATAAAACAAGTATTTCAATCCGCTAACGCTTTATTTAAAGAAACACAAAAAAAATACCCAGAAATAACAGAATTATCTATGGGTATGTCACATGACTTTAAAATCGCTTATGATGAAGGTTCTACCATGTTTAGAATAGGATCATTGCTTTTTGGACAAAGAAGATAATTTCTTCTTTTTTTTATTCACTAGAATTGAAATACCCTGTCCAATATATAGGCCTAGCATAGAACTAACAATCGATAGTAAAATACTTATTTGTAGAAGAAAATCAAAGTAACTATATGGAATAGTTCTAAAAAAAGAACCAATTGGATAATGAATCAAAAGAAAGATTCTAAATAAATTCAAGTCTTGATTACTTAAATAAAAAACAATAAGATAAGAAATTAAAAGTAAACTACCAAGAATTTTTGATTTGTTATTTAATTTAGAACTCACTTTGAAATATTTATTTATTAATACAGTAATTAAAGCATACACAAATAATATCAAAATATTATGAATTCCAAACGAAATCCATAAATTAGAAAGTTGATTAAATAAGTTCAAATTAAATACAACTACAAAAATCGCAAAAATATAAATCGAAAGTAATTGCGTTAAAATAACAATTAAAACTGATTGTAAAACCTTTAACATTGCCTTAAGTCTTTAACCATCTTTACAAATCGATTTAAACCTTCAAATAAATCATATTCTTTAACTGCATAAGAAATACGAATATAATGATCCGTTAACTCACTAAAATAGACCCCTGGAACTAATGCCACTTTATAATCATTTAGTGCTTTTAAGCAGAATTCTTCACTATTAATTTTAAACTCACCAATATTTATAAATAGATAAAATGCGCCTTCAGGATTTACATAAGGAATATTCGCTTCATCCAATATTTTCTTACATCGAACTAAACGATCGAAATAAATTCTTTTTATTTCACTTGTATCTTGATTCAATGCCTCAATTGCTGCTATTTGAATAAAACTAGTTATACCTGTTACTAAGTAACTATGAATACCATTTATATGAGCTGCTATTGGTTGATCAGCCATTAGATATCCAATTCTCCATCCTGTCATAGCGTATGGTTTTGAATAACTTTGAGTTACGATTAATAAATGTCTGATACTTGGATCATCGCTTAGCTTTGTAAAATCATCGGTATATACAAGCTGATGATACACATCATCGCTTAAAATGAATATGTTATTTTTTAGTGCTACTCTCTTTACTGCATCTAAACTTTCTTTTGAATAAACAACGCCCGTTGGATTGTTAGGAGATGTAATCACGATTAACTTAGTATGTTCATTTACTAATGCATTTAAATCATTTTCATCAATCTGAAAACCAGATTTAGTTGTATCTAAAGGTATCATTTTTGCTTTACAATACTCAATCATTGGCAAATAAGTTACATACATAGGAGCTGGAATAATTACCTCATCTCCTTCATTTAACAAAGCTAAAAATGTTGAAGCCAATCCTTCAGTAGAGCCATTTGTTACAATAATTTCATCACTGGTATAATGCATCGCATTACGCTTACCTTCGAAATCAGAAATAGCTTTACGTAATTCAATCATACCTTGGCCAGAAGGATAATGTGTATAATTATCATCCAATGCTTTTTTTGCTGCGTCTTTTATAACTACTTCAGTATCAAACTCAGGCTCACCAATAGTTAATGAGACAACACCTTCCATCTTTGCTGCAGCTTCGGCAAACTTACGAATACCACTTTTCTTAAACTTTAATACTTGATGATTTACCCGATTCAACATTTTCTTTCCCTCACACTATTTACTCATCAAATCTAAAACGATAATGCCCTGTAATACCCATAGTATAGTAACCATATTCAAGTCGATCTTCTTCTCGAACTGGTTGATCGTTATTATGTATTAGAAAAGGTATATCATTATCATTTCTTATATCAGAAACGATACCAATATGTTCATCTTTTCCAAAAACCACAATATCTCCAGCTTTCCATTCACTTGTATCGTAAATATCAGTTGTAAGAACTTCCGCATGATTCTTAAAGAATACAGTTAAGTTCTGAACTCTTCTAAAATCAATATTAGGATCTCGATATTGAATATGAGAATAGTTTGAACGATTGGTTTTAATATCTTCATCAACTAAATCTTTTAATAAAACACCTGCTTCTTTAAATGCTCGCCAAACAAGATCAGTACAAGTTCCTTCATTATCCGGAGGATAGCCACCAGCATAATAGTTACTTATATATTCAGGCATTGCTAAAGCATCTTTTCGAGCTCCCAGAATTAGCTTTTCAACTGAGCTCAACTCTCTCACTTGTACAACTTCTTCAATTATTGGTTCAACTTCTTTAGGTTGATTAAAATAAGTATATAAAAGTACCAATGATACGATAAAAATAAAAGTAAATAAGAACCATTGAATTTTTAATTTAAGTTTTCGTTTCTTTTTTGTGTAAATCATGGAAATAGTATATCATTTTTATTTTTATTGCATATGTTTTATAACTGATTTTTGATATAATTTATTCATAAGAAAGGAAGATATTCATGAAAAAGTATGCATGTTTGGCTTGTGACTATATCTATGATCCAGCTGTAGGAGATCCTGATAGCGGGATTGCCCCAGGAACTGCCTTCGAAGATATTCCTGATGATTGGTATTGCCCACTTTGTGGTGTAGATAAAACAAGTTTCGTAGCGATTGACTAAAAAGAAAGCGGCTAATGTTTAGCCGCTTTTAACTTTTATGAATAGATTCCGAAATAGCTTTCGCTAGATTATCAATTGCTTCAATATTCTCATCTTTTAATGTTGATTTTATTAATACAGGTTCACCAATAATTTCGATGTTTTTCATTTTTTCAACTAATGTTTGTAGTTGTTCAAGTGTTTGACCACCCCATGATGAATTTACAATAAAAGAGAATTTTCTATTTTGTAAATTTAAACTAGCAAGTTCATGCAATAAGTTATAGATTTTATAGAATACATTTGAATTATAGGTTGGGGTTGCTATTACGATATGACTATATTTCCAAGCTTCAGATACTAGATATGAAGGATCAAACTCTGATACATCATAGACTCGCATATCTTTAACCCCTAGTTGACCTAAACGAGTCGCTAATTTATCCGCAACACTTTCAGTGTTATTATACATAGTCGCATAGATAATTAATGCGCTCTTCGTTTCTGGTATATATTTAGACCATTTTTCATATTTATCTAAAATCAATGCAAGCTCTTCATCACGATACATTGGACCATGTAATGGACAAATCATATCGATAACTTCATTGGATAATTTCTTCATAATACTTTGAACAGGTACACCAAATTTACCTACTATGTTCGAATAATAACGTCTAGCTTCGTCTAAATGATCTCTTCGATATTCCATCTCATCCGCAAAATATGTTCCATTATGAGCCCCAAAAGTCCCATATGCATCAGATGAAAACAATATATGATTCGTAAAATCTAAAGTCATCATTACTTCAGGCCAATGAACCATTGGTGCAGTATAAAATCTCAATTTTCGTGAACCTAAATCTAATTCTTCTAAATCTTTTACAATTTTGTAATTTTTACTTGCATCAAATCGATAAAACTGTTCAAAGAATTGAAAAGTTTTTGCATTTCCAATAAATTTAACATTTGGATATCGACGAATAATAGTCTCAATATTTCCACAGTGATCCGGTTCCATATGATTAACTACTAAATAATCTAAGTCTCTACCACCAAGAACAAACTCAACATTATCAATAAATAATTGACTAATAGAGCTATCAACTGTATCCAATAAACATGTTTTTTCATCAACAATCAAGTATGAATTATACGCAACCCCAAAACGTAATGGAAACAAATTCTCAAAACGTTGTAAACGTCTTTCATTCCCGCCTACCCAGTGTAATCCTGGCGCAATTTCATGTGTATTCTGCATATTCAAATCTCCTTCTCACCGAATTGATTATACAATGAAAGAAATATAATTACTTACATAATACACCTATATTAAGGATAATTAATTAACTTTTCATCTTTAAATTCCAAAACTCTTTTCTTAAAGGCTTTGATTAAATCATCTTCAAATGGAATCATATTAAATGTATACCCTAATTGATTAAACAACTCCTTTGTAAACATTGGATTCATAACTAAAACAGGTCCTAAACAATGTGTTCCATAAAAATTATGAAACTTAATTCCTTCAGGATCTAAATCTTTATTGAATCCAATTCCACGTTTAACATTTAACCAAACTGGTAATTCAGCCGTTGGATAAACACGAGTAAATTGACTTTTAAACCCAACAAATTCATAACCATTGTACTCTGCTAAAACATAAGAATTAAAACGGTGCATCAAATCTTGTTTACTATAAAATGGAAATAGATCAAGAGCATTAACTCTATTACCATTATCTTCGATTATATATGAACCAAATATTTCTAATGCATTGCCCGTTATTAAAAAATAAGTATTTTGATTAATTAATTCGATAATTCTTTCTTTATATGGCAACAATTTATCTATTATAATCTTCTGAAAACGTTCTGTTGTTGGACCCATAAAAACAAAATCAACCGAATGGTTCACAAAATACGGAATTGAATTTAAATCAGTTTCAATAAAGGTCGCATCTTTAAAAGATAATTTTAGATAATCAATATTCCCCTTTTCACCATATAAAGCAGAAATACTTGGATATAGTAATTCAATAATCATAATTGCTCACTACTTTCTATCTTACGAACAAGACCTTGTCTAATGATTTTAGCTTCAGGTATATTCTTAGTACCATTAAGAATAAATACAGCGTTAACTTGATTAAAATCAACACAATTAACTGTATCTAACTCACTAAAAGAATATGAGTACTTACTCTCATCAATTCCTGCCATTTGTACACGAATTTTTAAATCAAGAACTCGCTCACCACCACCAATTATTTGTTTGATATAAGGTTGATTAAGATACTCAAAATCTGTATCAAAATACCACGCATTATTCTCACTTAATGTATGATGTTCCGTATTTTCATTGATTAAAATAACAGCACTATTTAAATGACTTTGTTTACGAATATAATCAAAAACACGAGAAGTTGCGACAGGGTTTTGGTCTTTAGTCATCATTATAATTATTTGCTTATCTTTCACATTAACAACATCAAATCTTGACTTAACAATTTCAAGTTTATTAAGTTCTTCTTGAATTTGATTTAAATTTAAACCAATTGAATGTAAAAAAGTAATACAAGATAAAAGATTATAATGATCCGTAGTATTATCACCAATAGTCTTAAATCGACTAGAAGTATCCTTAAAATGAATCACCAACTCATTTGTTTGAATATCAAGTGATGCATTTATATCAGCATGAATTGACTTAAAATCACAATTTGGGCAATGAACTTTTCCAATATGATGATAACGACTAAAATCATACTCTAAACTACTATTACAACTCGGACAATAGATTAAATCCTTTATCCGACTATCTTTAACTTCAAACTCATTATCCATAGGATCTAAACCAAAACTAATCCTTTCTTTCTCTTTACATATAAAAGAACTTAATGGATCATCTGCATTAACAATTAACTTCGTTTCTTTTGGAATAGATCTCTCTAAAATATCCGTAATAAACTCAACATGCGCATTACGGCGATAAGAATCTCTAAATAAATTCGTAATAATCAAAGTATCGGGTTTAATAAATGGATAGATACGAGGAGAAACACGCTCATCGACTTCTAAAACAATATAATCAACTTTTATTTTATTACCCCAAATATTAGTTGCATTTACCATTGTGGTAATGATACCTTCACGAATATTACTACCCATGGCATTATTCGCAATTGTATAATTCGCTTTAACTAATACATCACTTATAAGGTTTGTGACGGTTGTCTTACCATTGGTTCCTGTAATAGCGACAAGCTTATTTGGCTTTGGAACATACTTTAAAAAATTAGGACAAATACGCATTGCTAATGCACCAGGAAACTGAGTTCCATTTCTTCCTAATTTTTTTAATGTAAACACAGCTAATTTTGCACCATATAGCGCAATATAATATTGAATTGGTTTCATTATTTTATTATAGTCAAAAAACAAAATATAAACAATTTGAAGATTAACGTAATAAGAATTTTTTAACGATTCGAGTTAGAGGTTGAATAAAAGGTAAATCATATTCTTGATAATCCCATCCTCTTTGCGCTGCCACAACAATTAAAGCTAATTCTATAATCGCTACAATCCAGAATATAAAACTGAAAAATGGGAATATAAATATAAATAAAGTTGCTAAGATATTAAAAAAGAACAACGAAATAGCTTGAATCGCATGTTGTTTTACTAAAGAACTTTCAGTTTCCATAAACAAAATGATAAAAGGAATAGAGAATGATAAGAAAGATATCGGTTCAATTAAACTTAATATGAATGCACCAAACCATACAATTAAAATAACAATATTGGCATTAACTCCAAACGAAGATTTATGCGGTGTATGTTTAACTCTTTTCATATTATCCTCCTTACTATTAATATACCTTTTTATACTTTAAATCACAATAAAAGAACCCATTACATAATAGGTTCTAAATTTTTCACAAATTGATAAAAATCATCATAATTCCCAGAATAATTAACAGAATCAGGGATAATGGAATCTTGTATTACATGATTAGTAATCAAATAAGTAGACATATTTAACTTTGATACAATCATGTCCTCATTAATATCATTCCCAACCATTAAACATTGACTAGCATCTAAATTTAGATCACTTAATACTTCTTCATAAAACTTTAACTGTGGCTTACAGTAATGATTCTTTTCAAATGAAGTCACATATTCAAAATCATTGCGATCACAACCAGTCCACTCAATTCGCTTCTCAATTGCGATTTTAGGAAACATTGGATTTGTCGCTATGATTAAACGATATCCCTTCTCTTTTAATAACTTAACAGCCTTTTGAATTGATGGATTGGGTGTCACCGCAATCTTTATTTGATCAAATTCATTCAAATAAAACTGATTAAATCGTTCTTGCATCCAAGTGATATCTTCATTCACTAATGCTTGTAATGCATCCATAAAAGCTTCTTCATTTGTTTTTGAACTTGTATCTAATACCATAGCTTTAGTAGCAGTCCAAATTAATTTTATAAATTCTTTTGGTTCATACTTATCCAAAAAGTAAGAAGATAATCCTTTAAAATAAATTGCTTCAAATGCTTCACCATTTATTGGTAATAATGTTCCATCTAAATCAAATAAGACTGTATTAAACTTATTCATTGTTCTTACCTTGATTTAGTAAATCAATAACATAATTAGGTAATGCAAAAGCTGCTTCATGTATCTTTGAATTATAATACTTTGTAACTAAATTCAGTGATTTCCATGCATCCTTTTTAAAATCTAAAATCGGATCAAATTTCTTACTTGCAAAACCAAACAACCAATGTCCAGAAGCATAAGTTGGAATAAAGGCTTGATAGACTTGCGCAATTGGAAATGATTCTACAATACGCTTGTGTGCACGTTGCATATTCTTTTTATAATGATCATAGAATGGACTTTCATGTTGGTTAACTAATATTCCATCTTCATTTAAAGCACTATAACAATCTTGATAGAAAGAACGAGTAAACAAACCTTCACCTGGTCCAAAAGGATCAGTAGAATCTACAATTATCAAGTCATATTCATTCTTCTTTTGAGCAACAAACTTTAATCCATCCTCAAAATATAAAGTAACTCTTTCATCTCTTAATTTATGAGCTGAGATTGGGAAGTACTCTTCACAAACCTGTACTACCATTTCATCAATCTCAACCATATCAATGTGTTCAATGGATGGATAACGACATAATTCCCGTACAGTACCACCATCCCCTGCACCTATTACTAATACTTTTTTAATATTAGGATTAACATGCATAGGCACATGCACAATCATATCATGATAAATAAATTCATCTTTCTCAGTAATCATAATATAACCATCAAGTGTAAAGAAACGTCCTAATTCTTTAGATTCAAACACATCAATTCTTTGAAAAGGACTTTGTTTACTAAGCAATTGCTTCTCAACTTGAACTGAAAATTTTATTGTTTCGGAATGAAACTCACTGTACCAAAGATCAATCATGATTCATCCTCCTTATTATATATATTACGTCCATTAAAAATTTCTGTCATTTCATGATGAACCAAATTATATATTTCAGCTTGATCCTTAGGATCATAACTATTAATATCACTTGTAAACATATAATTTTCCAAATCAATATTTTTTAACATCATTTTTGTATGGAAAAGATTCGATTCATAAACATTTACATCAATTCGATTATATCGATCTAATGTTTTTGGTTCGATATAATTTTGAATTGAATTAATATCATGATCAATAAAAAACTTTTTACCATCCAAGCCACGCGTAAAACCACGAACACGATAATCAATGGTTATAATATCTGAATCAAAACTACCAATTAAATAATCCAAAGCTTTTAAAGGTGAAATTCTACCACAGGTTGATACATCGATATCAACTCTAAACGTTGAAATTTCATGATTAGGATGATATTCAGGATATGTATGTACAGTCACATGACTTTTATCTAAATGTCCTACGATTGTACGAGGTGTAACTACTCCATTTTCAATCTTTGCGACATTGCATGAATCATCCAAGAACTTTTCATCAATTGGTTCTTCACTAATTAAAATAGTAACACTTGCTCCTTGAGGTTCATAATCTTGTTTTGCAATATTTAAAACATGTGCACCAATCATCTTAGTAACATCTGTCAATATTTTGGTTAAACGTGTTGAGTTATATTGTTCATCAATATAAGCTAAATAATCTTTTCTTTCTTCTTCTGTCTTTGCATAACAGATATCATAAATATTAAAACTACATGTTTTGGTTAAGTTATTAAACCCATACAAAGCAATTTTTTTCATTGTAATACCCTTTCTGAAATACGTATCAATTATACAGTAAGCAAACATTAATGCAATATAGACTAACATAAATATGATAAACTTTAACTATGAAACTCTATATTATTCAAAACCTAAATTCACATTGGAAAAATAATAGTTCAAAAAATATTATAACTAAATTAGCACATAAATTTAATTTAGAGATTCCACAATACAAAGAAACTGGTAAACCTATTTTAAATACAGGTTATATTTCAATCTCTCATTCAAATCAGTTTTTAGTAGTTATCTATTCAAATCAACCTATAGGAATCGATTGTGAAATAATAAGACCAATCCAACAATCCCTAATCGATAAGCTAAAGCTTGATAAATTGAATCCAATCTTAGATTGGTGTAAACGAGAATCAGTTATAAAACTTCTTGATGATAAATCCTATTTATTAAAAAAAGAGTTAAACGAGTATTATTTTGAAACAGTATCGTTTAACCCACTTCTATGTATTGTTTTAGCTTCTAACAAAGCTATCCCCACTATTGAAATAATTCATTTAGATAGTGAATTGAATTTTATTAATTTGACGCAATAATATTTTTGATTAAATCACTGCATTCTTGATAATTCAATGGTTTATAATCCACGTAGTCAATAGGATCATGATAGATAACACAAACTTCACTTACTTTTTCTTTAAATCTATCCATTTTATATGAATGAGTTAATGTGACAGGTATAATCTTAACTTTAGCGCCATATGCAGGTAATAAAGCACCTGGTTTAAACTCTAACATTTGATCCGATCTCGATCTGGTTCCTTCAGGAAAGACGAGTAAGGATTTTCTTTCTTTAAGGAATCTCATCGATTGTCTTAACATTTGTACATTATCTTCAAAATCAGTTCGATTAAATGTGATAAATTCAATCTTCTTACCCCAAGTACCAATTATGGGTATTTTTAAATTCTCTACTTTTGATATAAACGAGTGAGCTACTGGCGACGATGCAATCAAAAAAATGGGATCAAATGTTCCTTGATGATTAGATACAAGATAATAAGGTTCATTGATATCAATTTTATCTGATATTTTTACTTTTAGCTTAATTCCCCATTGCTTAATTATCGACAAACACAATTTTTTAAGTATGGCAAACCGTTGTTCAAAACTTAAGAGGTCTATATTCCTAGACTTCAGATAAACAATCGGTAAATTTAAGAGAAAAGTAATTAATCTAAAAAGTGTCATCTATTCACCCACTTTAAACATCAATTCTGCAGTACAAACTACATTATTATCAACATAAGCTTTAGCAGACGCAAAGCCAACACTTGAACGTTGACGAGTTAATGTTACTTCAAGTTTTAATACATCACCAGGACGAACAACTTGTTTAAAACGAACTTGATCTATTCCTGCAAAATAAGCGATTTTTCCTTTAAATTCTTCTTGAGATAATAGTAATACTGCACCTGTTTGAGCTAATGCTTCTATGATTAAAACACCAGGCATTACTGCTTTTTCAGGAAAATGACCTTGAAAAAAAGGTTCATTAATTGTGACTGCTTTTTTACCGATAATTGTTTGATCATAGATATCATCAATTTGATCAATTAACAAGAAAGGATAACGATGCGGTATAATTGATTTTAATTCTTCTATGTTATATTTCATTGTTCATACTTCCTTAGAATAATGGATGCATTATGTCCACCAAATCCCAAAGAGTTAGACATAACAGTTCTTAATGACTGTTTACGACCCTCTTTTAATACAACATCTAAATCACATAAAACATCTTGCGCTTTTGAGTTAATTGTTGCTGGAATATAACCATCTTGTAAAGCTTTAACACAAATGATTGCTTCAACCGCACCACTTGCACCTAATAAATGTCCTGTATAAGATTTTGTTGAAGACATTGCTAAATGCTTGCTATGTTCTTTGAAAGCATTTTTAACGGCTAATGTTTCAGTTTTATCATTCAATGGAGTACTAGTTCCATGAGCATTGATATATTCTATTTCTTCTTTTTCAATTCCTGCATCATGAATAGCCTCTATCATAGCATATGCAGCTCCAGATCCATCTTCAACAGGTGCAGTAATATGATGTGCATCACAAGAACTTCCATATCCAATGACTTCTGCTAATATATTTGCTTTACGTGCTAAAGCGTGTTCAAGTTCTTCAAGAATTAATATTCCTGCACCTTCTCCCATAACGAAACCACTACGGTTTTCGTCAAATGGGATTGATGCATAATTCTTATCCGAACCAGCATGTAAAGCACGCATTACCATAAAACCTGCAATCCCAAGTGGTGTAATTGCAGCTTCACTTCCACCTGCAATCATCACATCCTGATAACCATCTCGAATTTTATGGAAAGCTTCCCCTATCGCATTCGTACCTGCAGCACAAGCTGTTACAACGGATGAACATAAGCCTTGTGCTTTTTGATCAATCGCAACTTGACCAGCTGCTAAGTTAATCAATGTCATAGGAATAAAATATGGTGAAATACGACTTGGTCCACGATCTTTTAGACTATTACTTGCATTTTCAAGTGATGCTAATCCACCAATACCAGAACCAATGATAACCCCAAAACGATTCTTATTAATCGAATCAATATCTATTTTTGAATCTTGTACGGCTTGTTTAGCCGCAATTCTTGCGAATACAGTAAAACGATCATTAAACTGTAATTCACGTTTCGTAAAATAGAGATCTTCATTTAAGTCCTTTACTTCAGCTGCCAACTTCACTTTATACTCATCCGTATTAAACGATTTAATCTCATCAATTCCACATGTTTGATTCAAAATACTATTCCAAAAAGTAGTACAATCATTACCAATTGGACTAACAACACCCATTCCTGTTATTACAACTCTACGTTTCATGTTACATTACCATCCCGCCATCCACTTGAATGACTTGTCCATTTATATAATTTGCTTTTGTACTTGCTAGAAACAAAGCACAATTAGAGATATCTTCACAAGAACCAAAACGACCATTTGGAATTTGTTTTAAAATAGATTGCTTTATATCTTCATTCAATTGATCTGTCATTCGAGTTTGAATAAACCCAGGCGCAATCGCATTAACCGTAATATTACGCGATGCACATTCTTTTGCTAGTGATTTTGTTAATCCAATTAAACCCGCTTTTGAAGCAGCGTAATTCGCTTGTCCAAGATTTCCAATCAAACCAATTACACTTGTCATATTGATAATTTTTCCAGAACGAGCTTTGAACATGTACTTTAAAGCTGATTTCGAACAATTAAAAGCACCTTTTAGATTGATATCAATGACATCTTCAAAATCCTTCTCATTCATTCTTAAGACAAGTCCATCACGTGTTATTCCAGAATTATTGATAAGAACATCTATTTTACCAAAAGTCTCAATGATTATTTTGAACTTTTCTTCGACTTCACTTCCATTTGAAACATCAAATCCAAGAACAAGTGTTTTACTTCCATACAATTCACATTCCTTCGCTACTTCTAATGCACTAGCATGATTAGAACTATAGTTGATAACTAAGTCATAACCTTCTTTTGCAAAATCAATCGCTATCTGACGACCAATACCACTTGAAGCTCCAGTGACAACACATACATTTCTATCCATATAGTTCTCCAATCATTTGCTTAATAGTCTCTTTTGAATCCACTGAGAATACCTTCGCATCAGGAATAATTTGCTTAACAAGTTTTTGTAAACTATTCTTCGGTCCTATTTCAATGAAACAATCAACACCACAATCTCTCATTTTTTCAATTGTTTTTACCCATTGTACAGACGAGCAAATTTGACGTGTGAGTGCAGTTTTTATATCAGTTTCTATATCACCGCTAATATTAAAAATGACAGTACATTTAGGTTGCTTAAACTCATAGTGATTCAATACTTGATTTAGTTCTTGACTCGCTTTATTCAATAATGAAGTATGAAATGCTCCACTAACTGATAAAGGAATACATCTAATCTTTCTATCCTTTAGCAATAATATAGCATGCTCTAGTGCCTTAGTCTCACCACTTATGACTGTTTGAGAAGGGCTATTATAATTCGCTATTTCTAAACATCCTAAATTTTCTGATTCAACACTTTTTATTACTTCATTAATTGTTTCTAACTGATCACTTAATACAGCAGCCATACCACTCATATTAGATGGCAAAGCATTTGACATAATCTCACCTCTCTGTGAGACTAATCGAACCGCATCATTAACACCAATACAACCTGCATAGGTTAACGCACTATACTCCCCTAGACTTAATCCAGCAACATATTCTGCATGAACTCCCTCTTCATTTAACGCATTCGCAATCGCAAGTGAGGTTACAAGTAAACTCGGTTGTGTATAGTATGTTTGATCCAACTTTTCTTTTGGGCCGTTAAAACATACATCCTTAATGTCAAAATCAAGCGTTACAGAATCGAATAATTCTTTAGAACTTGAATAATTTTGATATACATCTTGACCCATTCCAACTGTTTGTGAACCTTGTCCTACAAATAGAAAACCTATTTTCATCCGTGATTCTTCCTTTCTGGAAACAATTCATCAATTAATTCAGAAACATGAATAATTGATTTATTGCGATATCCATTGACTCCAGTAAAAACTAAACCTTCATCAATATTACCTTTTACAGCTTGAATTAATGCTTCTGTAATGCAATAAGGAGTTGTAGCAGGATTACAAGGTTTTAAACAGTTATAACAATGCTTAACTCTTATTTTCTCTTGATTCATCAGTGTTGTGACTAATTTATTATCAATTGCACGTCCAGGATAACCAGAAGGACTTATAACAAATCGTATGTCACTTTCCTTCGCATGAATAAATGCTTCTTTGAATTTTATATTCGCATCACATTCAAATGTAGTAATAAAACGTGTCGCCATTTGGACACCATCCGCACCTAAGTTTAAAAACATTTCAATATCTTCTTTGGTGTATATTCCACCCGCTACAAATACAGGAATATTCCAATTATTCTCTTTAAGTGATTGTAATACATCTTCTAAAATTGATTCCAATGAAGGATAAGATTGATTATTTAATTGATCCCAAGAAAAACCTAAATGACCTCCTGCTAACGGTCCTTCTATAATGATTAAATCCGGTAATCGATTAGCTCGTGATAACCAACGTTTAACCAGCAATACCATAGCCTTTGCACTTGAAACAATTGGAGCTAATAGAATATCAGGGTTTTGTGATAAAGTCGGTAACTCAAGTGGTAATCCAGCTCCACTAATGATGACATCAATATCCATTTCAGAGATTGCTTTAGCATAAACATCGTAATGTTCAGCCGCAACCATAAGATTAACACCTAATAAACCATTACCGTTAGAAATCGAACGTGCTTTTAAAATCTCATTCTTCATAGCACGAATATTTGCTTCAATCGTATTTGTTTTGAAATCATGTTCTAAATAACCAGGTTGAGCAGCTGATATAACACCCAATCCACCCTCTTTCATCACATGACCTGCTAAATTTCCCAATGAAACACCAATACCCATTCCTCCTTGAATAAGAGGAATGTTTAGTGTTTTATTTCGGATTTGTATTTTATTCATTATTAACTCCAAGTTTTACTTGAATAGATTGAATTTGATTATTCGCATCACTTAAAATATCTTCAAAAATCGTTTTAAGAGGTTTAGTTTGCTTAAGCATACCAGCAATTTGCCCCATCATTAAGGAACCATTTTCAACATCACCATCAAATACAGCTTTTCGTAAAGAACCTAATGTTAACTTCTCTAGCTCCTCTCGATCAGCACCTTCTTTTTCAAGTTTTAAGTAATTTTGACTCATTCTATTCTTTTTGATACGTACAGGAGCAGAAACACTTCTTCCTGTTACCACAGTATCAGTATCTTTTGCAGTTAAAACAGCATTCTTATAGTTATTATGAATTGGACACTCATCCGCAACTAGTAAACAAGTACCAACTTGAACACCAATTGCACCGAGTGCTAACGCTGCAATGTAGCCTCTTCCATCCGCAATTCCACCTGCTGCTATAACCGGTAACTTAACCGCATCTACAACCTGTGGTACAAGAACCATAGTAGTTAATTCTCCAACATGTCCACCTGCTTCAGTTCCTTCAACAATAATGAAATCAGCACCAGCTTGTTCCATACGTATCGCTAGCGCAACTGTTGGAACGATTGGCGCAACAAATATTCCATTTTGTTTAAGTTTTTCGATATACTTACCAGGATTACCAGCACCTGTTGTTACAACTTTTGGTTTTAGTTCACAGATTACATCCATAATCGCATCACTGTTTGGATTCATTAACATTACATTAACCGCAAAAGGTTTATCCGTTAATGAACGACACTCTAAAATTGCTGCTTTAGCTTGATCGGCATTCATTGCGCCAGTACCAATTACACCTAAAGCACCACTGTTTGATACTGCAGCCGCAAACTTCGCAGTCGCAATATTTGCCATAGCACCTTGAATAATTGGATATTCTATCCCTAATATTTGATTTAACATAATTTCTCCTTTATACGACAAAGTAAGTACTTGCCCAAGTTAGTCCTGCTCCAAATCCAACCATAATAATTCTTTGATTCTTTTTAAGTAATTCTTTATTTTTCATATCCGCAAGTGCGATTGGAATACTTGCGGATGAAGTATTGCCATATTCATTTAAATTGATATAGAACTTGTTTATATCAATGTTTAGCTTAGTTGCGACATGTTGAATAATCCTTTTATTCGCTTGATGAGGCACAATCCAATCAATTTCATCTAAACTAATCTTTTCATTTCTACATATTTCCGTAATTGCATCTTCCATAGCTTTAACCGCAAAACGGAAAACAGCTTGACCTTTCATATGTAAATAATTAGACTGAGATAAATTTGATTTAAAATCTGGATTTAGCATTAATGAATCAGTAGTTAATACACCTTCTAAATCACCTTCACTACGACTGTAATGACCAATAGTTTGATATCGCGCTGATTGACCAAGAAGCACTGCTCCTGCCCCATCTCCAAATAAGATACATGTTGTTCTATCTTCAAAATTAAGTATTTTGCTTAATGTTTCAGCCCCAACAACTAATGCATTATGCGCAAATCCGCTTTGAATCATAGCTTGCGCATTTTGAAGAGCAATCAAGAAACCACTACAAGCCGCATTCACATCAAATGCTAAACATTTTTGATTATTCAAGCCTAACTTAGCTTGAATTAAACTAGCGGTTGAAGGCATCATAGCGTCTGGGGTTATTGTTGCCACAATAATTAAATCAATCAACTTTGAATCAATACCAGAATCTTCTATAGCTAAAAGTGAAGCTCTAACACCCAAATCAGATGTATTCTCAGTTGTACTAAAGTAGCGTTGTTCAATTCCAGTTCTTTCTTTAATCCATTCATCTGATGTCTCAACTATTTTCATAAGATCTTGATTTGTTACACATTTATCTGCCTGTGCTAATCCAAATCCTTTTATTTCAACATTCATAGTTTTGAACCAATCTTTCTAAACTTTTCATATCTTTGGTCTAACAATTGATTCAATTTAAGTTTATTTAATTTAACTAAATCATTTCGAATCTGATCCTTTATAAGTGAAATACTAAAACTAATATCATTTTCAAACCCTTTATTTGATTCAGGAACTATCCAATCTACAATTCCCTTATTTTGCAAATCATATGAAGTACATTCCAATAATTCAGCTGCTTCTTTTACTCTTGAATCATCTTTCCATAAAATACTCGCAAACCCTTCAGGAGATAAGATAGAATAAACCGCATTCTCAAACATATAGATACGATCAGCTACACTAAGTGCTAATGCACCCCCACTACCACCTTCAGATAAAACAATTGTAATAACTGGTGTTTTTATTTGAGAAAAGAATTGAAGGTTTTTCGCAATTGCTTCAGCCTGACCTCTTTCTTCAGCCATTTGTCCTGGATATGCACCAGCTGTATCTACGATTGTTATGATAGGTCGCTTAAATTTCTCAGCTTGTTGAGCCAATCTTAATGCTTTACGATACCCCTCTGGATGTAACATTCCAAAATTACACTTCATATTTTCTTCTAAGGTACGTCCTTTTGATTGAGCCAAAACTGTAACAGGTGTCCCTTCAAAAAATGCAATACCACCAATTAATGCTTTATCATCACCATAATGACGATCACCAGCACATTCAAAAAAGTGATCAAAAAGTAAAGGAATGATATCAAGCGATTTAGGTCTATTTGGATTACGTGCAATAGTAACCCTCTCCCACGCACTTATTTGATGCATTATTTACTCTCCTTATGAAACAATAAACATTGATATAATTTGTTTCTTAAATCTTTTCTATGTACTATTTGATCAATAAACCCTTTTTCATATAAGAATTCAGATGTTTGAAAATTATCAGGTAATTGTTCCTTAACCGTTTTCTCAATAACTCTTCGACCCGCAAACCCAATTAAAGCTTGTGGTTCAGCAATGATAATGTCTCCTAACATAGCGAAGCTCGCACTAACACCTCCTGTAGTTGGATGTGTTAAAACAGTTAAATAAAAACCACCTGCTTGATTGAATCGCTCAAGTGCTGCACTTGTTTTTGCCATTTGCATTAAAGACATAATGCCTTCTTGCATACGAGCACCACCCGAAGCAGTAAAAATGATTAAGGGATACTTTCTTCGATGAGCTAACTCAATAATTCTAGTAATCTTTTCACCAACTATTTGTCCCATACTTCCCATCATAAATCGTGAATCCATAATTGCTACTGCTACTTTAATGTCATTTAATCGTGCTGTCCCTACTACTACGGCTTCATTCAAAGATGTTTCTTTTTGATAGCGAGTTAATTTATTTAAGTAATCTGGGAAATTGTTTAATCCTGTACTAGTCGCTTTTGCATAGACCTCATAAAAACTTCCATTATCAAATATGGAATCAATTCTTTGAAAAGCATTCAATGGAAAATGATAATCACATTGTGGACACACGGAAATATGTTTCTTTATCTCACTCGATTCAATTGCTTTGTTACATTTTGGACAAACAACAAAATCAAGTTCTTTTTCAGTAATTTTAATTGTTTTCGGCTTTGTGAATAACGCTTGAAATAAATTCAAGCGCTCACGTCTTTTATCAAAGTGTTGGTTCACGTTCTTTTAACTCCTTAATCCAATCATTCGCAAACTGAGTTGTATACCGACCTGTAACGAAATTGGAATTAAACATGGTTAAATAACAAAACTCAAGATTGTTCTCAACCCCTTCTACAATGAACTCCTCTAATGCAGATCGCATACGCTTAATTGCATTTAATCGTGTGTTACCACTCGTGATGAGTTTAGCCATCATAGAATCATAGAATGGTGGAATCTCATATCCACTATACAAAGCACTATCAATTCTTACATCTTTGCCACCTGGCGCATGATAGAAATTTATACGACCCACTGATGGTTTAAAATCATTACGATAGTCTTCAGAAATAATTCGACACTCAATCGCATGTCCATTTATTTTTACATCTTTTTGTTTAATCGATAATTTTTGTTTATCTGCAGAACGAATCATATGCTTTACAATATCTACACCTGTAATCATTTCAGTCACAGGATGCTCAACTTGAATACGTGTATTCATTTCCATGAAATAGAATTTTGACTCTTCATCCATTAAAAACTCAATGGTACCCACACTATCATATTTAACTGCTTTTGCGGCTGTAACCGCTGCTTGACAGATATTCTGTCTAATTTCTTGTGTTAACCAATGACAAGGTGCTTCCTCAATCATTTTTTGATGTCTTCTTTGAAATGAACAATCTCTTTCATAGAGATGAATAACATGACCAAACTGATCCGCTAAAATTTGAACTTCAATATGTTTAGCATTTACAAATAACTTTTCCATATATAGCGAATCATCATTGAAATAGTTTTTTGCTTCTTGACGCAATACATTAAATGCTTGTAAAAAAGATTCATCATCTTCAATCATTCGAATCCCTTTACCACCACCTCCAGCCGCCGCTTTAAGTATGATAGGATAACCAATAGATTGAGCTTGTTTTAATCCTTCTTCAATTGATTTAATAGGTTCTAATGATCCTGGAATAATAGGAACACCTGCTTTATACATTGTATTACGTGCATTAATCTTATTCCCCATTAAGTCAATGACATCAGGATGAGGACCGATAAAAATAAGACCACATGCAATAACTAATCGTGCAAACGAAGCATTCTCAGCTAAGAAACCAAAACCTGGATGAATCGCATCTGCACCACATGCAAGTGCTGCAGAAAGAATATTGTTTATATTCAAATAACTATCTTTACTATTTGCTTCACCTACACAAACAGATTCATCTGCTAATTGAACATGAAGTGCACTTTTATCTGCAGTTGAGAAAATCGCAACCGTCTTTATTCCCATATCTTTACATGCACGAATAATACGAACTGCTATCTCACCGCGATTGGCTATTAGACACTTTTGAATCATACCTCTTCCTCAATCAAGATAATATCTTGATTGAATTCAACCATCTTGCCATCAATTCCTTTAATCTCTTTTACTACCCCATTACAATCCGCTTTGATTTCATTCATAACTTTCATCGCTTCAATTAAGCAAAGAACTTGTCCTTTTTTAATGGATTGTCCTACACTAATATATGGTTTAGCATCTGGATTTGATTTTGTATAAAATGTACCTACTAAAGGAGCTTTAACCCAATTACCATTTGGTTTGCTTATCTCTTCATGTACAACTCTTGGTTTAGTTTCACTAACAACACTCTGGTTGAATTCATACTCTCTTTTAAGCTTTACTTTGAAATTTTCATCTTCAAGCTCAAATTCAGTTGCTTGACTCTTATTGAATAATTCAAAGATTTTCTCTAATGATTTTATATCCATATGTCAAAAAGGCTTATGCCTTCTTACGCTCTACAATGTCCACTACATCTTGAACTGTAATCAATTTAACAAGTTCTTCATCTTCAATACGAATGTCAAAACTTGTTTCTAATTCTAAAGCTAATTCAACAGCTGATAATGAATCAATATCTAAATCTTCACGAAGTTTTGCTTCTGGTTTAATTTTTTCTTCTTCAACATGAATTGCATTTATTAATACTTCTTTGATTTGATCTAACATTTTAAATTTCTCCTTAGTTTCACAATGAAACATAAATTGAATTATAAACATTGTTCATTAAATGTAAAGGGTTTTATCGCATATTTCAGAAATACAATGTGAAATTTTGGTGACAATATTTGCAAAACACCTATTTTTTACATACAATTAGCCCATGATCAACGAAACCAACATCGAACTGAACCTAGAAATTTTAAGATCAAACAATACCAGTTTCTATACGTTTCAACCAATTTTTGAAACAATTGACTCAACAAACACCTACATTAAAAACAACTTAAATTCACTTGAAAATAAGTCAGTAATCCTTGCAAAATACCAAACAAAAGGAAGAGGTAGGTACGAAAGAATCTTTGTATCGAATGATGATAAAGGTATTTATTGTTCATTTCTATTAAAGGAAAATTTTCATCTTTCATTATTAAATTTAAAAATCGCCTGTGCATTACACCATTCGATTAAAGAAACTTTTAATATTAATACCTATATAAAATGGCCGAATGATTTAATGATTAACAATAGAAAATGCGCAGGTATATTAATAGAAACTCAGTATAATCAAACAAATCTAGAGGCAATTATCATAGGATTTGGATTAAACATATTTAAACAGAAATTTGATACTGAACTCGAAAGAACAGCGATTTCTTTAGAAGAATACAAAAATCAAACATATAATCGTAATAGATTATTAAATACATTTTTTAATAAATTAGATTACTTTCTATCTCAAAACGATACCATTGAATATTTTAGAAATCATATGATTCCAAAAGAAACTTTTGTTAATCTCACAATCAATAATGCAAAAGAAATCGTAAAAATAATCGATTTAAACTCGGAAGGACAATTAATTGTAGAAACAAAAAATAATGAAATTCTAACCCTATTTAATGAAGAAATAACACTTTAAAATAATCACTTGTGAAATAATTAATTAAATGAGAAAGTTTCTTTCTAGTATTTTAAATTAGAATCAAAGTAACAAAAATGATAGCGTTCTCATACTCCCTTTTCATTGTTTCATACTTATTATAATGATATAAAATAATTGTGAAACAGTTAACAAGGGGTGCGCTATGGGACTATTTGATCATGAAGCTAGGCAGTTTAAATTTGATGTATTAAGAGAAGTATCTATCCATGCATACGATGGGACATTAACAGAAAAATTTGATGATGAATTAGCTTACAAACTAATACCAAACAATCACGCAGATTTCAGATGTTGCGTCTATAAAGAACGTGAAATAATTAGACAACGTGTTCGTGTTGCGATGGGTAAGAATCCTTTGACTCGTTCAAACACAAATAGTAAACCAAAACAAATCGTAAAAGTATTAGAAGCAGCTTGTGATGGTTGTACAATTCAAAGAATTCAAATTACAGATAACTGTAGAAAATGTATGGCTAAGAGTTGTAAAAGTGCGTGTAAATTCGATGCCATTTCAATGGGTCCAAATCGTGCTGTTATTGATCATGATAAGTGTGTAGAATGTGGTCAATGTGTTAAAGCATGTCCATTCAATGCCATCATTGATACACCGCGTCCATGTAAAGCATCTTGTGCCGTTGATGCGATTTCTTTAGATGCATTTAACATTGCACAAATTAACGAAGAAAAATGTATCAATTGTGCAGCATGTCAATCAGCATGTCCATTTGGGGCGATTGAAGACACTTCATGGGTTGTTAATGTTATTGATGATATTAAATCTGGTAAACCAACTGTTGCGATGATAGCACCTTCTATTCAAGGCCAATTCGATAGTGCAACACTTGATCAAATTAAACTTGGTATAAGAAAATTAGGATTTGCAGAAGTCGTTGAGGTTGCGGTTGGAGCCGATGTTGTCGCATGGTATGAAAAAGACGAGCTAAAAGAGAAAATGGCTGAGAATATTACAATGACTACCTCTTGTTGCCCTGCATTTGTAAACTTAGCAAGACAACACTTCCCTCAAGTATATGAAAAGAATATGTCCACAATGGTGTCTCCAATGGTTGCGATGGCACGATATATTAAAAAACGTTATCCTGATTATTCAGTTGTATTCATTGGCCCATGTGTAGCCAAAAAACAAGAAGGCATGGATGGGCATGAAGTTGATTATGTACTTACTTATGAAGAAATTGCTGCGATGCTTGTTTCTCAACACATATATTTATCTGAACTCAAAGTTGAAAAGAATGTTGAAGCAAGTATATTCGCAAGAAACTTTGCATTTGGAGGTGGGGTTTCAAAGGCATTAGTCCAAGCATTCAAAGAAGATGACAACATGCCATTTACAGCACAATATGCGGATGGTATTCATGAATGTAAGAAAGCAATGATGATTATCAAAGCAGGAAAATATCCAGCGAATATATGTGAAGGAATGTCATGTAAAGGTGGTTGTGCAAACGGACCGGCAGTTATAGATAATTCTATAAAAGTTAAAGTTAAAGTAGATAAAGAGAATGCACCAGACTTAACTCGAACAATCAAACAAACGTTAGAGATTTATGACTTCAGTGATATAAACGTTCACAGACATCACGAACATTAAAAAAAGCCGAGAAATCGGCTTTTAAAAATCAAAATTATCTGGATCAGCACCTGTACGAATATTCTCATTCAGGCTATCAATTTTTAACATATCTGAATGATCAATCACAAAATCAAAGATTTCAAAGTTTTCTTTAATCCTTGATGGAGTAACCGATTTAGGAATAACAACAACTCCATTTTGAATATTCCATCTTAATACGATTTGTGATATTGAACGCTGATACTTTTTGGATAACTCTTGTAATAATGGAATATCCATTACAGCTCCTCGCATGAGTGGACTCCAAGATTCCATTTGAATATTCTCTTTCTTCAAGAAGTTCATTAATGAAGATTGAGTTAATTTTGGATGATATTCTACTTGATCAACCATAGGTTTAATTTTAGCACTGGTAAATAAATCTTCTAAATGATGTTGATGATAATTACTAACTCCAATAGCTCGAATTTTACCATCTAAATACAATTCTTCAATCGCTTTCCAACTCTCTTTATCTAACTTCTTAGGCCAATGTAAAAGATATAGATCCAAATAATTAACTTGTAAATTATCACAAGATTCTTTAAACGCATTGAGTGTATTCTCATACCCACGATGATCATTCCAACACTTTGTTGTAATGAATAAATCCTCACGAGCAATACCACTATCCTTGATAGCACGACCTACTTCTTTTTCATTACGATAAATCCAAGCTGTGTCAATATGACGATAACCAACTCTCAAAGCTTCTGTAACAGCTTTATAACAATCTTCCCCTTTTACTTGCCAAGTTCCAAAACCTAAAGCGGGAATCTCAACACCATTTGATAATTTAAAATATTCCATTTTTCCTCCTTAACATAATCCTAAATGATAAAACGCTTTTGCTAAACCATCTCTATTAACATCATCTGTAACATGTTTTGCAATGTCTTTCAATTTATCAGTCGCATTACCCATCGCAACCCCATAATTTACATAACTCAACATACTTATATCATTATTACCATCACCAACCGCAATTGTATGATTATGATCACATCCATAATAATCCATTACGAGTTTAATACCTGTTACCTTATCCGTACCTTTAATCGATATCTCTCCACTATTCTTACCAAACAGAGGAACAACCAAATCAAATAACTCATATTTCGATTCAAAATGTTTACTAATATCTAAGAAAGAATGATCTGATCCTAAAAACGAGATTTTATTTATATCAGATCGATATAAATTAGCCCCATTAATTAAATGAGATTTAAAATGATTCATTGATTGTTTAAGAACATCACTATCTAATGATTCTGTAATTGAATCAAGTTTTGCGATACAACCTGAACTTGTATAAATACCAGAATTCGCTTCTGCATAAAAATCAATTTGATATTTTTCGAAGTAAAGATAAAGCTCTTCTAATTCACCAAAGCTAAAAGCTCTATTTAGCAAAACTTGTCCATTGCATTCAACATAGTTCCCACCACATGCGACAATCCCATCAAATCCAATATCTAGAATGGGTTGATAAATCTCAGCCATTGCCCTTCCAGTACATAATACAATCTTATGATTATTCTTTTGTGCTAATTTAATTGCTTGAATTGCAGAATCAGGAACAGTCCCCTTATCCGCAACAAGCGTACCATCAATATCCAAAAATATAGTTTTCATAATCCTCTTTCTAATTCTCTGAATTATTCGATAAAATACGATTAAATAAATATCCTTCACGTACTCCATAGGACGATAACATATAATTCTCAGCAGATACAAGCTTCATAATCTCATCAATTATGATTGCGCCTGGAATAACTGTCGATAAACGATCTGGAATTGCTTTTAGAATTAATAATGTTTCTTCATCTTTTTGATTCGCAATAAAATTAGCATACTCACTCACTAATTTTTTACTTAATTGCATATCAAATATTGAAGTATTAATATCATATTTCGCTTGATGTAATCGCATAACTGCTCGTGCAGATCCACCAATACCAATAATGGAATTAACCTTTAATGACTTTAACCAAACCAGTGAATCCAAATGATTTCTAACATCTAAACGAATCAGAAACTGTTCAGATTCAGTCGGTAAAACATTATGAACATGTTGAATAAATAAGTTCAAACTTCCCATTGGAAGTGATCCCATAAATACAGCCTTATTATTTTTAAAATAGGTTATTTCAGTTGATGCACCACCAATATCAACACTAATCCCTTCTAACGGTAAGTTAATCGTTCTCCTCATTCCTTCAAATCCAAACAAACTCTCTTCATTTCCATCTAACAAGTCAAGTGGATAATCAATCTCATGTTGAATATAGGAAACTGCTTCGTCAGAGTTCTTAATATTACGAAGTGAAGCAGTCGCAAATATATTGAGTTTCTCAACATCATATGCTCGTGCAATAACCATTAATTCTTTAACGCTTAAAACAATTGAATCTAAACCCTCTTTACTCATTAAAGCATTTTTAACATACTTAATACTTTGAGTTTGATGTTTGACATTATACAACTTTTCCAAACTTGCACCATCCCATTTGTAAACTACTAATCGAATTGTGTTTGAGCCTAAGTCTATTACACCTAATCGCATAATTACTCCTTTTTTATTATCTTATCATGTTCGAATTAAATATTCGGTAAAGTTATTTTAACACTAATTAACATAATAAATGTAATAATATGCAGTAAGAAAAAATATAGGTATAATAGAAACATGAAACCAAAAATTGCACTCTTAACAAGAATAAATGATCAACGATATACCGTAAACCTAGAGTATGTAAAAGCACTAGAAAATGCAGGTGCAGAAATAATACTACTTCATCCACAACCAAAAGTAAGTCTTGAATTGGAGCTTAACCGATGTGATGGTTTATGTATCCCTGGTGGAGACGATGTTAATCCAACACTATATGGAGAAGATAACACATTTTCCAAACCAATCGATCAATCAATTGAACAGCTAGATCTTGATTCGATACTATTTATGTCCAAACATAACAAACCTATTTTTGGTATATGTCGAGGATTACAGATATTAAACGTTGCCTTTGGTGGAACACTGTATCAAGATATAAACCAACAATTACCGACCACCATAAATCATAGTTATAGTTTTATAAACCAAAAACCACTTTTCGGTCATTTAATTCAAGTAACTGAAAGTACACAGCTTTCTAAACTGATTAGTAATCAAACTGAAGTGAATACATATCACCATCAATCCATAAAAGATTTAGCCAGTAAATTTATCGTTAGTGCATACAGTGAAGATGGAATTATAGAAGCCATAGAATCCGACAATATAATAGCTGTACAATGGCATCCAGAAAGAATGACATCAATAAAAGAATTCCAAAATCTATTTGATTATTTCGTTAATCAATGTAAAAAATCATAAACACTCAACATAGAGTGTTTTTATTTTATGTTTCGTGTATAATTTGAAAAAGGTTAAAACAATGAGAGAAAATATTACTAAAGCAAAAAGAATTGTTGTAAAAGTTGGAACTAGTACATTAACACATGATAATGGAAAAATAAATCTTGCACGTGTTGATAAGCTTTCTGAAGTCCTTTCTGACTTAATGAACCAAGGATTAGAAATAATTTTAGTCACATCTGGAGCAGTTGGAGTGGGAATGGGAAAACTAAAATTAAGTTCAAGACCTAAATCAGTGAGAGAAAGACAAGCTGCAGCGGCAGTTGGACAATCTGAGTTAATGCATCTGTATAGTAAATTCTTTTCTGAATATGGACATATTGTCGGTCAAATTTTACTTACAAAAGATGTTGTTGAGCACTCTCATTCTCGTAATAATGTAATCAATACATTCGAAACTTTATTAGAAAAAGAGATTATACCGATTGTTAATGAAAATGATTCAGTCGCTACGGAAGAACTTGAAATATATGAAAATCATACTTTTGGTGATAATGATACATTATCCGCAATTGTTTCAACGCTTGTTAAAGCAGACTTATTAATACTATTATCTGATATTGACGGATTCTATAATGATGATCCAAACTTAAACAAAAATGCAAAGTTAATTCACGAAGTATTTGAAATAAGCAATGAAGTTAAAAATTCCGCCAAAGGTGTAATCAGTAATAAAGGTACAGGTGGAATGGCAACCAAGATAAATGCCGCGAAAATTTGTTTAGATGCTAATATAAATATGATAATTGCACATGGAAAAAATCCAGAAATACTTTATCAAATTCTGAAAGGAGATCAAATTGGAACACTCTTTCATCGAAAATAAGCATTCAGAAGTCTATGTTAAATCAAAAGCATGTAAAGCTGCATCAATTAACTTTCAACTAACATCGAGTGTTGATAAAAACAAGATTCTTTTTACTTTATCGAACTTAATCCTTGAATATCAAGAAGAAATTTTAGAAAACAATCTTCTTGATATTAATCATGCTAAATCATTAGGTTATACTAATTCGCAACTAGATCGATTAAGTTTAGATGAAAAAAGAATAGAACAATTATCTAAATCCGTATTAGATATCATAAAACTTGAAGATCCTATTGGACAGATTATCGAAACATTTATACGACCAAATGGATTGGAAATTCATAAAAAGCGAGTCCCACTTGGAGTCATTGCTATTATCTATGAATCAAGACCCAATGTAACAATCGATGCTAGTATACTTGCTATAAAAACGGGTAATTGCGTAATACTTCGTGGTGGTAAAGAAGCTATAAATACGAATATATATCTGACATCATTGATTAAAAATGCCTTGGTATTAAATAATTTTAATCCTGATGTTGTTCAAATAATTGAGAATACTGATCGTAAACTTGCAATTGAATTAATGCATATGAACCAATTCATAGATGTATTAATTCCTAGAGGATCAGCATCCCTTATAAACACAGTTCTTGAAAACTCAACGATTCCAGTAATCGAAACAGGTGTTGGAAATTGCCATATATTCGTTGATGAAACAGCTGATTTACAAATGGCAAAATCCATTATATTGAACGCAAAAGTACAACGCCCTTCTGTATGCAATGCTGTCGAAACTGTATTGGTACATAAAAACATATCTGAACAATTATTTGAAATACTTATCCCTTCTCTACTAGAGAATCAAGTTGAGTTACATGTAAGTAATGATATCTTAGAGAATTATCCTAATTTAATCCAAGCAACTGAAGATGATTGGAATACAGAATATCTTGATTTAAAACTTGCGATTAAGACAGTAAATAACATTGATGAAGCAATCAAACATATTCAAACTTATTCAACCAAGCATTCCGAATCAATCATCACACAAAATCAAATAAATGCTGAGAGATTTATGAATGAGATAGATTCAGCTGCACTTTATCACAATGCATCTACGCGCTTTACAGATGGATATGAGTTTGGATTTGAGGCTGAAATTGGAATTAGCACACAAAAACTACATGCTCGTGGACCAATGGGATTAAAAGAACTAACAAGTTATAAATACTTAATTTATGGAGATGGACAAATACGATAAAAGCCTATACTAGGCTTTTTTTTCTGAAACAGCAGTCATCACCTGCTTATGATACTTTTTGTTATCCACTTCATCTAATAATGCATTTACATAGTCCAAGTAACTTATATAGCTTTCACCATGATTATTTAATATGACGTAATCAGTTCCCAACAAATAAGCTCCACTCCTTGATCCTTTATAATCAAATGTGATAGCTGGCGCAAAAAACGTCCAATTTAACTTACTATTCTTCAATAAATCTAATGCCTTAGCTAAATTGGAACTCGTTGGATAAACCACTGCTGGAAATTCAGGTGTTTGATAAACTTGCATCGTACGTGATTCATCCGTATATAAACTTCCAGCTCCTCCAACAACTATTAATCGGATAGAAGTATTTTCTAATAGATCTATCAAGTGTCTTGTACTCGTTTGATAAACAATTGGATCACTCCCTTTAGATCCAAATGCGTTAATTAAAACATCAAACTCCTCTAAATCACTTTTTCTTAAATCAAAAATATCCTTCTCTATTACTTTAATATCTTGACTTACTTTTGATGCATTCCTAACAATTCCAACTACTTCATATCCTCTATTAAGAGCCTCATCTACGATTAAACTTCCAGCTTTACCAGAAGCTGCAATTACACCAATTTTCATAAAATCTCCTTTAATATTAAAGATTATAACATAGTCGATAATTTAGTAATAAAAAAACACCTTGAATAATCAAGGTGTAGGATCTATGCCATTAGAGACTTCAAACACAATATGTTGACCAGGATCAACAAACTGATTTGTTGGCGTCATCGAAACAATACTTCCCTTCGTTTCCTCAGAATCCACATACTTGATTTCGTATGTAAACTTAGCAGAATCAAGATTGAAATTGTAAATCGTTGAAGGAATACTTGATTCGTTTCCAGTAAGCATGGATAAATATGGACGTCCTAATGAATAATAGACAGTAATAACAAGCTTAGTAGCACTACTTTGATTTACATCTGTACCAGCTTTAACATCTTGCCAAATATAATCACCAAATTTTGCGCCAGTTGCAGGTTGATACATCTCAACATATTTCACAATCGCATTGTTTAATGTTACTGCTTGAGCTTCTTCTTTAGACATCTTTGAGAAATCAGGAACTGTCACAACTTGTCCTAATGAAACCGAAACAGTAATAGTTGATTTCTTAGAGACCATTGTTTTAGGTGATACACTTTGATTGATAACTCCATTCAAAGGAACTGTAGTTGAATTCACTAACTTAACAACTATTTCAACATCCTTCTCAAGACCCCATGCTTCTACAACACTTACATTTACATTCGTTGTAGTCCAATCAGGTACTTCAATATTTTTCTCATAAACAACAGGACCATTCGATATGTAAATTAACCCATAATCTTTACGAGTATATGTATCACTAGTAATCGTCTTATCATTGAAAACAATTCTTACAAATTCATTTACTGGAATCTCTTCGTTATTTTCATATGTTATACGTAGATTGTTAATCTTATTCGTACTTAACCATTCTTGAATTTGACTATAAGAATTCCCAGTGAAATCAGGAACAGGAATCTGTTCATCAGGGTCTGCTCCATTACTAACAACTACTCTCAAGATTGAACCTTTTTGAATCTTAGAATTCGAAACTGGATCCATTTCAATAATATAATCCTTGAAAACATCCAATGAGTACTGAGTATCTGTCTCAAGTGTTACATTGTTGCGAGAAGCCCAAGTCTTTAATTCAGAATAAGGCTTATTAACAAAATCAGGAATTTCTACCTGATTGATAAGGTAAAATACACCAAATGAAATCGCAAGTAATACAACAATAGAAACTAAACTAATAATAATTTTATTTCGTTGATTTCTTCGATAACTTGGGTCAATATGAACTTCTTCAGGTTCTTGATGAGAAGCTCGAGCTTTTTGTTTAACAATTGGTTCACTTTGCTTAACTTCAGTCAGTGTAGTTAAAGGTTTTTTAACTTCTTCTACTTTAATTGAAGGTTCTTCAACTTTAGGTTTTTCCTCAAACTTAGGTCTTTCTTCAGGATGTTCCTTATAATCCTTTTTAGAGAACTTATTTAAAAAATCACTCATTTTGTAATAACACTCCTTTTTTCAACTGGAAAGAAACGTCTGATTTATCAGCAATCTCTTTAGAGTGTGTTACCATTATTATACATTTATTATGCTCATGTGCTAATGTTCTGAATATTTCAATGATTTCATCTTCCAACTCAGAATCAAGATTACCAGTTGGTTCATCCGCAAATATTACATCAACATTACTTGCTAATGAACGAGCAATCGCAACACGTTGTTGCTCACCACCAGAAAGTTTATTCACTATACGATCAGCTTTAGTTTTAGTAATTCCAATATAATCCAATAAGTTATATGCAACTTCTTTCGTATTTTTTGGAATATCATTCTCTGTTATAGCCATTGGAATCATTACATTTTCAAGAGCAGTCATATAAGGAACAAGATTATAACTTTGGAATACGATACTAATCATATTTCTACGATACTTCTCATAACCAATCGTTTTTATATCTTGATCGCTATACAAAATACGACCTTCTTTTGGTTCATCCAATGCAGCTAATAAAGATAATAAAGTCGTTTTCCCACTTCCAGATGGTCCTAAAATGGTATAAAACTTCCCTTTTTCAAACTCAATACTTAAATCCTTTAAGATAGTTCTAATATTTTCACCATCTTGATAGTAATATTTAATATTTGTCGCTTTAAGAATTGCCATGGTCCACCTCCTACATCATAATTTTCTTAGGTTTTAATCTTAATATATAAATCATTGGCGCAATACTAGAAAGTAATACAGTACCTAAGCCAACTCCATAAAGAATTAAGACATAATCCCAAGAAAACTCAATTTTATATGCTTCTAACACATCATCTTCTGTAACACCATTTGTAGGATAGTAACCCATATCTTTATAAATCACGCCACCATTATCTGTATTTCCTGTAATCTCATTACGTAAATCCATCATAGATTGAGATGTGGATTCCGCTATTGAATTTCCAGTTAATAAGGATAGAGTGATCGCAATAATCGCAATAGATAAGACTTCAATTAAAATCTGACCAACAACTTTAGACTTACTTTCACCAAGTGATAAATAAATACCAAGTTCATGTTTACGATCACGTAAGAATAAGATAACAACTAAACTTAATATTAGAATTGTCGCACCAATTGCAACATAAAGAATAATATTCGATAATGAACCGATAAATTTAATCGGACCAGCAACAGAATCATAAGCATCACTCGATACAGTTACCTTATAATAATCTGGCAATAAGTTCTTAGCTTCAGTTCTAAAGCTTTCTACATCTTCTGGATTATTCAATACAAAGGTAGGAGTAATGTAAATTTGATCAATTTTAATATTTGAATCTGGATAAGCAATCGCATATTGTTCATTCATCCAACGATTTTCAGCATGTACAACACCATTCGGAACATAAATACGATTGAACGGAGTATAATCAATCCATCCACCATTGTTTTCTTCAGATTGTTCAACTTTAGGTGTAAAAATACCAATAACTTCTAAAGCTATGTCACGCTTAACTTCTTCAACTGTATTATCTTCTTTCCAAATACTAAAGGTATTTTGTAAGTAGATAACATCACCAACAAATATATTATTCAACTCAGCAACTTTATCAGAAATAAGCGCAACATAATCAGCGTTTGTAATTTCTGATTCATTAAATGTACGTCCATTAACTAATGTCGCATTTCCATTCACAATATCCAATATCGGTGCATATTGAACACCTTTTATTGGGAAGTAACTTATAGTAGGTACTTCAACCATATTTGGATCATATTGAGTTAATGTAGTCGAATTGATGTAAGTCTCAGAACTATAATCATAATACTTAACATATGATAAACCACCGATTTTATCTGCCATTTCTGGTGTTATATACTCGAGTGAATTCCACTGTTCTTCAGTCCAATCTTGCATCTTTTCCCAATCAAGCTCTACACTAGCATTCGCACCAAGTTGTAATTTGATTGTTCTTTCTACATTGTTGGATGCTTGACCAATCGCAATTGATCCAGCCATAACATTACTTAATATAAAAATTATGACTAAAAGTATCAAAGATTTACCTTTTCTACGAACTAAACTGAGAAATGCACGTTTAAGAAAATTCATAGTTTTTCCTCCTATATGATAATTACAGTTTTAGTGTATCACAAGTTATATTAAGTCTGGATTAAGATAAAAAAATATCTTCCAAATTGGAAGATATTATTTATTTAAGCTACATCTTTCTTTAGAATTCCAAGTAAGACCGCAGTTAATATAGAACCAGCAAGTATCGCGATAACATATCCCAATAAATTCTCCACTGCGAATAAAACAAAGATTCCACCATGAGGTACAGCTAACGTACTACCAAATGCCATAGACAATGCACCAGCTACTGCACCACCTGCCATTATAGAAGGCATAACATGTAGCGGATCTGCAGCCGCAAATGGAATCGCACCTTCTGTAATAAAACTAGCACCTAATACAAGATTTGCTTTACCAGCATCTAACTCAGCTTCAACGAATTTTTTCTTAAAAATAAGAGTAGCTAAACCAATTCCTAAAGGTGGAACCATACCACCAGCCATAACAGCTGCCATAATCGCTGATCCTTGACCCGCAACCAATGTAGCAGTACCAAAAGCATAAGCAGCTTTATTAATTGGTCCACCCATATCGAAAGCCATCATTAAACCTAATAACAATCCTAGTACGATAGCACTTCCACCACTTAAACCTGTTAAGAAATTCGCAACTGATGTATTTATAAATGCTATTGGAGTACCAAGCACATAGAAGAACAATAACCCAACGATTAACGATCCAAATACCGGAATAATCAAGACAGGCATAATACCTTGAAGAGATTTAGGTAATTTAACCGTTTTCTTAATAAAGTTAACAACATAACCTGCTAAGAAACCAGATGCCATACCACCTAAGAAACCAGCTCCTATACTACCAGCTACAACACCACCGATCATACCTGGTGCTAAACCTGGACGATCCGCAATAGAATAAGCAATATAACCAGAAAGAATTGGAACCATTAAACCAAATCCACCAGATCCACCGATTGTCATTAGATAAGCTGGTAATGTATTTGGTGTTTGAAATGCATCATATCCAAACGCAAAACTGAATGCTATCGCAATCCCACCTGCAACAACAAATGGAATCATGAATGATACACCATTCATTAAATGTTTATAGAAATCATTTTGTTTTTTTGTTGAAGTTACTTCAGTTTTTACTTCAGATTTGTGAACTGGCGCATTCTTCGCTCTTTCAAATAAATCATTCGAGTTTTTAATAGCTTCACTAACTGAAACAGTAAGCACTTTTTTTCCAGCAAATCGATCCGTTGGAACAGATGTATCACATGCCAATATGATAAAATCTGCATTCTTGATATCATCTAAACTTAATTCATTTTCAACACCTACTGAACCTCTAGTCTCAACACTAATTTGATATCCAAGCTTTTTTGCCGCATCAGATAAGGCTTCAGCTGCCATATAGGTATGAGCAATACCTGTTGGACATGCTGTAACTGCACAAATTTTCATCTTTCTTTCCTCCTTTTATTTAAATCCTATTGGATTAAGGCCTAATTAAGTATCTCTACACTAATATTATTTAAATAATCTATGATATTTTTACTTCTAAACTCACTTAATGACTCACCACTAACCGCAAACCCACCGCAACAACTCGCATATTTCAAAGCATCTTCCAAACTCATATTTTTTGATAAACCATAAAGAAATCCAGCTAACATTGAATCCCCTGCCCCAACCGTCGATTTTACATCTACTTTAAGTGAATTGGCTTTTAGTACAACATTCTTTGATACCAAAATACTTCCTTCTTCACCTAATGAAACTAAAACAAATGTAATTCCATATCGTTCAATCAATTCTTTTGATGAGTCTATAACATCATTCGTATTATTCAATTTTTTACCTAATAAATCTTCTAACTCATGAATATTAGGTTTGATCAAATAAGGTGTACATGTTAAACCAATTTTTAGAATTTCACGATCTGCATCTAACACCAATTTACTATCTTGAGCTAAACTCAACATTTCTTTGAAATCATCATGACTAATTCCTTGACAAACACTTCCACTAAACACAACAAACTCACTTGACTTTGAATAAGTTTTAATTAATAACTTCATTTGTTCAACTTGAATTGATTGAACAGAGAATCCAGCTTCATTAATATCTGTGGTTGTCTTATTTACTGGATCAATTATCTTTGTATTAATTCGAGTATAAGCATCGACTAAGATAAAATCAGAGATGATATTTTGTTTCTTGATTAAAGTTTGAGCAAAACTATAGTTTCTTTCACCAATAAATCCTAATGAAACATTTCTTTCACCTAATAAGTTAAGAACCTTCGAAACATTAATTCCTTTACCACCAATATCTTCGTAAACATTACCGGTACGATTGACAGAATTCAATCGAAAATTTTCTACTGTAATCGTTTTATCTATTGCTGGATTTAATGTAACCGTCGTTATCATAATGCAACCCCTTATAGGACTTTAATGTCATATCTTTCTATAAATTCGTTCAATAATTCTTTATTCGTTTGATTATCCGTCACAATTACATCTACCATAGATACAGGAGCAAACTGATTAATATACACTTTATTGAACTTACTATTATCCGCCAATATTATTCGTTGTTTAGAAGATTGGATCATTGCACGTTTTATACCGGCCTCATCCATATCAGTTGTAGTGAAGCCCTCATTCAAACTAATACCATTGGTTCCAAGAAACGCTTTATCGACAAATAGTCGTTGCATTAATTCAACCGCAGCACTTCCAACAGAAGCAAGTGTATTTGTACGAACCTTACCACCTAGAATAATAAGTTCAACATTTGGATTCTTAGCTAGTTCTTTAAAAACTATCATTGAGTTCGTTACAATTGTTAAGTGCAAATCAGATTGTCCAATTAAATAAGCCAACTCATAAGTAGTCGTCCCAGCATCCAAAACGATTGTGTCATGGTTCTCTAACAGATCAAACGCCTTTTTAGCAATGAGTTGTTTCTCATTAAGAAATTTACCTTCTCTTGAAGATAATACATCTTCGATATTTATTCGATTTGATTCGTTATAAATCGCTCCCCCATGCGTACGTTCTAATTTACCACTGCTTTCTAAAATTGATAAATCTCGTCGTATGGTTGCTTCAGATGCTTCTAGAATTTCACATAAATCCGCAACACTAATACTATGATTCTCTTTTAAGAGTTCAATAATTCTATTTCTTCTTTGTCCAACTAACATACTAAATCAACTCGTATTGTTTAAAAATCGACAATACTTCTTCCTTTGTATTTGAATTAGATAACGCTAATCTAAACTCTTCTTTCATTAATTTACGTGATAACAAAGCAAGAATTTTTAAATGTTCATTCGTCGTATCTTGCTCTGGAACTCCTATCATAAAAATCATATTTACTAACGTATCATCAAGTGATTTCCAATCGACTTTATTTACTTTGCAAAACAATACAAACGCTTCTTTAACAACAATAGATTTACCATGAGGAATTGCTACACCATAACCTACACCAGTACTAAACTCACTTTCACGATGTAAAACCGCTTGTATGTAAGGTTCTGTTTCTACAATTCTATTTGTACTTAGTGCAACACTCGCCAAATATCTAATTATTTCTTCTTTATTCTTTAACTCACAATCTAGAATGATTGAATCTTCATTGAGTAACATAAATTCTCCTTTATTTGATTGTTAATGATTGGTTATGATTGTTTATGACTGTTTATACTCATATTTTACAAAATAAAAAGAATATGTCAAGCATATTCTTTATTTTTCAATCATATTCAATCAATTTCAATCATTATTTCTTCTAACATCCATAATAATACGACCATCTTTGACTTCGATGATACGATCCGTCTTCTCAGCAACATGTTGATCATGCGTTATGATAATAAAAGTCGTATTATACTTTTTATTTATTTTACGCATTAAATCATAAATCTGCTCGGTTGTATCTGAATCCAGATTACCTGTTGGCTCATCGGCTAAAATAATACTCGGATTATTCATGAGAGAACGCGCTATTGCAGTACGTTGCTGTTGACCCCCAGACATTTGAGTCGCTAAATTGTTTTTAACTTTGCTTAAGCCTACTAATTCAATCAATTCATTCGCTCTTTCCATAACTTTATCATCTATTTTTTTACCCATGATACGATATGGCATCAAAACATTTTCTAAAGCTGTAAATTCTGGCAATAAATAATGGAATTGAAAGATAAAACCTAATGTTTCATTTCTTAACTTAGCTAATTGATTTGCGTTCATTGATTTTGTATTCACGCCATTAATAATAATCTCACCATCAGTTGGTCGATCCAATGTCCCTAATATATTTAATAAAGTACTTTTACCACTACCTGATTGACCAATAATAGAATTGAAACTACCCTTTTCAATCGAAAGATTTAAATCAAATAAAACTTGTGTTTTTACTTTATCCCCATATATCTTTTTTATATTTCTTAGTTCTACAATATTATCCATTTCGAATGACCTCAATAGGGCTCAATTTCTTTGAGCGAGCAGCAGGAATAAATGATGCGATTAATGCTGATAAAATCGCAATTGATCCTGAAAATAAAATAAACTGTAAATCAAAATTAATTGGAATAAGTGCTGTACCATCCGGATTACGTGCAAATGTAGTGAAAGATAATATAAGACCTAATCCAAACAAGACACCTAAGACGGCTCCATAAACGCCGAGGATTAACCCTTGAAATAAGAAAATTAAGCTTGCTGTATTATCTGGAATACCCATTGCCTTCAAAATACCAATTTGTTTAGATTTTTGAAGAACAGTAATAGCTAATACACTCGCAATACCCAATACAACAGAAACTAATACAAACACTTGAATCATAATACTTGAAATACTTTGACCATTTAAACCACTTAATAAATCTTCATTTTGTTCTTTCCAATTAATAACTTTTAAATTTGAAACAGTTATTTCTGATTTTAACTCCTCAGATAAAGTATCTGCTGTAAATACATCTTTTACTTGAATCGCAATAGAAGTAATTTCATCATCAATCGAGAATAAGCTTTGGGCTGTAGGTAGAGTTGATAATACCCACGAATTATTGATTGAATCAACTTTAAGATCAACAATACCAACCACTTTAACATCAACGGTTTGATTCGAAATTGTTCTAAGTGTTAAAATATCATTAATATCTAAATTAAGTTTTTCTTGTAACCCAAGACCAACAATAACATCATTCTTCATTGAAGGCATTTTACCTTCAACTAATTTATCACTTAACTTATAGAGCTTGTCACCATCTTCACTTAACCCTCTTAATAATACTGAGGCATCATCGGACTCTGATATTGCAAATGCAGGTCCTTCTGCTTGGTACACAACTGCTGTAAATTCATCATTTTTAACCTCAAAATCATAAAAACTTAACTCATCTTGTTGTGTAATCGTTATATGAGGTGTACTACCAACTGTCTTATCAATAAGACTTTCTTGTAACCCTGTGATGAGTAATCCTATAAAGATTTGGACAGATACGCCTATCGCAATACCTACCATAATCATTATAGTTTGACCTTTATTGTATCCTAAGAACCGTTTCGCAACTGAAAAGGCAAATTTCATACTAAATCTCCTAACACTCTTTTAATATCCTTATATGTATGCGTAACTTTTACATTACTTTGATCAAACAGATTTGGGTTCATTTCGAAAGCTTTACCCCCAACAATTAATTTTATTGTAGGAAAACTAGTTTCAATAAAAGATACCATCTGAACCGCTTTTGAAAGATTATAATAATTGGTAACACTAATCGCTACTAAATCCAATTTAAGTGTTTCAATTAAATCAAACAATTCTTTTCGCGGTGTATCACGGCCTACAAAGAATGTTTCGAAACCCATCATACGAATATAATCACTTACCATACGAGCACCTAACTCATGTTGCTCACCATCTGGACAAATGACAGCCGCTCTTTTTAAAGGTTTCGTGTCACGTAAGTTCAGTACATATGGATAAGCCATTTCAATCACACTTCTAACAATACCGGATTGTATATGTTCTTTCCAAATTTTATGATTTTCATCTGTCTCTACATCTGTTAGATGAGACATAGACATTCGCAATACATTCTCATATAAATCTTCTATACTTATACTTCCAGTTTTAAGCGCATCACTTACGATTTGTATACATTTCTCTTGCTCAAGCTTTTCAAACGCATCATAGAATGTTTCGTATAAAGGCATAGTTTCTCCTTATTTAATTAATAATATTAACTATTATTAATATTACACCGTTACTTATAAAGTTACAAATTTAATGCATTAAAAAACTCTAGTTACCTAGAGTTAAATTGATTCTAATACCGTTTTAACAATATCCTTTGCGGTTAAGCCATATTTTTCAATCAAAGCATTGGGTGTGCCACTTTCACCAAAAGTATCATTCACCGCAACCATAGCCATTTTTACTGGATGATTCTTCGATAAAGTTTCAGCTACTGCAGATCCTAATCCACCAAACTTTGAATGTTCCTCACATGTTACAACTAATTTAGATTTTTTAGCATATTCTAAGATAAGTGCTTCATCCAATGGTTTAATCGTATGAATATTGATAACACTTACTTCTATTCCTTGTTCACTTAATGTCGTAGCTGCTTGAAGCGCTTGTTGAACCATCATACCGGTCGCAACGAGTGTAATATCATTCCCTTGGCGAAGAACTGAACCTTTACCTAACTCAAATACATAATCTTCAGAGTTAACTGTATCGACAGCCGCTCTTCCAAGTCGAACATAACATGGTCCCTTAATTTTAGCGATTGCTTGAATAACTTGTTTTGTTTCAATATCATCACAAGGTTGAATGACTGTCATTCCAGGAATTGCGCGCATCAATGCGATATCTTCAATTGATTGGTGACTTGCGCCATCCTCACCTAATGTAATACCAGCATGCGTAGCACAAATTTTAACATTTAAATGCGTATATCCAATAGAGTTACGAACCTGTTCATATGCACGCCCAGTAGCAAACATTGCGAAAGAACTAGCAAATACAGTATTACCACAGCTCGCTAAACCAGCTGCAACACCCATCATATTTCCTTCAGCAATACCTACATTGAAATGACGTTCAGGACATACTGCTTTAGCATCAGCAGTCTTTGTTGATTTACTTAAGTCAGCATCTAATACAACAACATTCTTATCTTCTACAATTAACTGAGCGAGTGCTTTACCATACGCTTCACGAGTTGCCATTTTAGCCATGATTAATCCTCCAATTCCTTCAATGCAGCTTCAGCTTGTTCAGCACTAGGTGCAACACCATGCCACATATAGTCATTCTCCATGAAACTAACACCTTTACCCTTAACAGTCTTCGCAATAATCATTGTTGGTTTGCCCTTAACTGTACGAGCTTCTGCATAAGCTTTATGTAACTGATCATAATCATGTCCATCTACACAAATAACATGCCATCCAAACGCTTTAAATTTCTCATCCAATGGAAATGGATTCATAACAACAGTAACATCTCCATCAATTTGTAAACCATTCATATCTAAGACAGCACAAAGATTATCTAATTTAAAGTGAGCCGCAGCCATAGCTGCTTCCCAAATTTGACCCTCTTCACTCTCACCATCACCAACTACAGAATAAACTCTGAAATCTTGATTATGAATCTTATAGGATAATGCCATACCTACCGCAGTTGATAAGCCTTGTCCCAAAGATCCCGTTGACATATCTACACCTTGAACATAATTCATATTAGGGTGACCTTGAAGACGAGAATTAATTTTTCTAAATGTTAATAATTCTTCTTCAGGCAAGAAACCCTTTTCGCATAATACCGCGAACAATAACGCAGACGCATGTCCTTTTGATAAAACGAATTTATCACGACTTAGATCATTTAAATTATCCTTAGTGATATTCATTTCATTAAAATACAATGAAACCGCAATTTCAGTTGCTGAAAAAGCACCACCAATATGTCCAGATTTAGCATCTGTTACCATTTTAATGATGTTTCTACGAACTCGTTTCGCGATTTTTGCAAGCTCTTGATTTGATAACATAGTTCTCTCCTAATTTCAATCTATATTATAACTTAAAGTATTAATAATATCTCGATAATTTCTCTCTTAAATATTGATTCGCAAACTTTAAATCATTTATCCAATTCTTATTACCAACATACCAAAACTCACCCGTAAACATTCTAACATTTAAATCACGGAGTGTTTTCAGAGATGCATCATATAATGTATCACCAGACCCAAATGGAATCTCACGATAATGACCTTCAATGATTTCCTTTAAATGAGCCGCAACGATCTTCCCTTTTCCTGATAACAAATCAAATTCAATGGAAGTACTGTATTTTCGATTAGAATTAGTTAAATTACCAATATCTGGATATACATTTAAATACGGTGAATTAATTAAATTTACATAAAACATCGACTTTTTTACCGTATCCATAAAAGGTGTTTCCATCGTTTCAAATCCAAGTATAATCCCGAATTTAGATGCTATTTCAACACATTTTTTTAGATTAGTTTCGAACATCTTCTGAGTTAATTCATCGTGTTCTTCATAATAAACATCATACCCTGCTAGCTGTATAATTCGTATACCTAATTTTGACGCAAAGATACAAGCCTTTTCAAAAATATGTAAGGATTTTAATCGAGTTGCTTCATCATGACTACCTAAAGGATATTTACGATGTCCACTTAGACACATCGTAAGAATCGGAAAATTATGTTCAATCATAGCTAAATGAATACGATTAATCATTTCATCACTATAATCAAGTCTCTCTAATTTTTCATTAGTTTCATCAATGCTAATTTCTAAATAATCAAAACCAGCTTCTTTTGCATATTTTAATTTGTCTTTTATAGTTAGATTATTAGGCATTGCCTTCTCATAGCATCCTAATAAATACGGTCTATTTTTGTCCATAATATGCATTCTTTCCATGTTTACGTAAGAAATGCTTATTTAAGAGATCACTTTGCATCGCATCAAGTGCTTTATTAGCCATCATTGAGTGCCAATTCATCATCGCAATTTCTTCTAATACAACCGCTTGATGAACCGCATCCATAGCAGACTTACCCCAAGCAAATGGACCATGACTCGCTACTAATACCGCTGGTATTTCCATCGGATCTTTATCTTTAAATGTCTCAACAATTACTTTCCCTGTATTAAGTTCATAGTCATTCTCGATTTCATTTTTATTCATTAGTCGTGTACATGGAATTTTTCCATAAAAATAATCCGCATGTGTTGTCCCGAATGGATTTAAATCAATTTTAGCTTGAGAAAATATAGTTGCCCATCTTGAATGTGTATGAACAATTCCTTTGATATTTGGAAAATTTCGATAAAGTTCTAAATGTGTTGGTGTATCACTACTAGGGTTTAATTTACCCTCTACAACATTTCCATCCAAATCCACAATCACAATATCATCTCGAGTTAATACATCATATTCAACTCCAGATGGTTTTATCGCAACATATTTTCCACTCTTATCAATCGCGGAAACATTTCCCCATGTAAATACAACCAAACCGTACTTTGGTAAACATAAATTCGCTTCTAATACTTCTTGTTTAAGTTCTTCTAACATAGTTCACCTACTCTTCTACGACATATAAAGCCGCATGGTTTTGGGTATGATTAGCGGAATGAATATATATAGTATTCTTATCAAAATACACATTACAATTAGCTGGTCCACAACCTTGATCAATAATTGTTGTTTTAAATTCATTATTTTCCATTGAAATCATGAATAAATCTGGATTAACTCTTCGTATACCACCAATGAAACAATTCTTATTAAAGAAGGAAGTTCCAACAATGGTATGCGCAAAATCTAATTCATATGGATAAGTATAAATCTCGTTATAAACATTATCCTTATTTTGATAAATTTTAATTGAATTCCCATGGAATGGTTCAATTGTAATCATTTCTTCGATTCCATCATGATTAACATCAGAGAAAGCTATTTCACTTATTTTCCCATCCATTAATAATTCTATGTTCCAATCAAGATTCTTATTTGTAGGTGCAGTTACTTTATATACCCCATTATCAGAGGCAAAGTATCCACCTATATGAGTTTTAGATCGACAATATCCATGATTTCTAAATAAACCTTCTTTTATAACTTTAAGTTGAATAGGTTGATTTAAATCATTTGGTAACTCTGAAACATATATTTTCCCTGGATAAGTCCAATCTTCTTTATGTTCTTTGCGTTCAGCTATAGTTGCACAAATTAGATATAGTGCATCATTAGCTTGATATAAATCAAATCGATGTAAATATGGTAAATAGAATAAATCTTTTTGTTCGAATCCATTTTCTGCAGAATATTTAAACCAGACAAGTTTACTAACACTTGGAGTTTCTTTTAAATAGAAGTCCATGATAGCAAGAAATTCATTCTTACGATTTGGAAGTGGAATCATCGACATTGTTCCACCACCCTTTTCCCAAACAACTTTTTTATTGTCTAAGTCATTAACAGGAAATGCATAACAAGGATATCCTTTTTCTTCGCTCGCATAAAAGAAGTGTAAGACCCCATCCAATTCCATTGCCATCGTACTATAGCATCGATAGAGCTCACCTAGATTAATTTTACTAATTTTCATAATGTCCCCTTTAAAGAATTTACCGGGACGGATCCCGGTAAATATTACACACAAAACTTCTCGATGATACCACTCGCAATGATCTTTTCTTTTGCTTCCACATCAGAAAGTACATTTCTCATCCCAATAATAATGACTCCCTTTGCTTCAGCATCTTTAAACATCGAAACGAAATTAGCTGGGCAGAAGACGACATCATAAGTAGTCGCGGTACTTTTACCTTCTGAGATTGAACAATGGTGAATCTTAGTCACAGGAACATTAAGCTCTTTTAAAGCCTTCTCAACTCTCATTTTCATCATTAGACTTGTGCCAGCACCATTCGCGCATGAAACTACAACTTTCATATTTTCCTCCTGATGTCGTCTTAGCGACATTATTTTATTCGTTTACTTTTTTAACGTAAGCATCGTAATCATCAGTAATTAAGAAATAAGTTTCTTTATTACGAGCATATTGTATTTGTGGAATTAACAACATACCAACTACGATAACTGCAATACCAGCATAACCACCAAACTTCATTAATACTGTGAAGATAGGCCAGATGGATGCCCAGTCAAACATACCGATATAACCACCATAAGCAGCAAGACCTACAAAGTGAGCAATCAATGCAGATCCAAACACTTGGAATAAACCAGCAATAAATGGCATTAACATAGCAGCTTTGATACCACCTTTGTTATTCGCAAATACTGCGATTGTAGCGTTGTCGAAGAATACAGGTACGAAACCAGCGATAACTAATACTGGGCTCTTGAAGACAATTAATGCGATAATCGCTAAGAATTGACCTAATGCACCAAACAAGAAACCGATTGTAACTGCATTTGGAGAACCAAATCCGTAAACAGCTGCACAGTCGATACCAGGAACAGCACCAGGTAATAAACGTGTAGAGATACCTTGGAATGAATTCGTTAATTCAGTAACGAATGTACGAACCCCTAATTGTAGAATTGAGAGATATACTGCGAAGTTTAATGAAGTTGTAAGAATGTAGAAGAAGAATGATTTACCTTCTGCTAAGAACTTAGCTTCAATTAAATATTCTTTACCTAATACTAATAAGATAATTCCGAAGAATAATGTCATTAATACGGAAGTCGCAACCATATTTTCATTAAAGATTGATAAGAAACCAGGAAGTTCAAGATCTTCTAAACGTTTTGAAGAAGAATTCTTACCACCAAATAATTTCTTAGATAAACTTGAGAAAATAGCGATACCAAACATTTGTTGGTGAGCAACACAGAAACCAGCACCTTCAGTTAAATCTTGAGTATATTCAACTGTAAGATTGGAACCAACTGCCCAATAAACCCCTAATACTAGACCCATAATAATTAAATATTGTGTATCTTGTAGATTTGGGAAAGCATATAATACTAACCAGAAAGCAATTGCTGCTTGTTGCATTTGAACATGTCCAGTTGTAAATACGGAACGAATCTTAGTCCATTTACGAAGTGCAACTAACACGATATTAAGAATAAATGCCACAAATAATAGAACCATAACCGCGGAGAATGAACGTCCAAGTTCAGTTAATCCAGCAGTTACTGCATTTTGACCAAAATATGGATCAATAACCATTGCAGATAATTGGAAACGATCTTTTAAGCCAACTAGAATAGGTCTAAAGTTACTGACGAGTCCCCCTGAACCAACCCCTAAAATCAAGAAACCTACAGTTGCCTTAATAAATCCTGCAAATGATTCATACCAAGGCTTTTTAAGTAAGATATAACCTACTAAGGTCATCAAACCAATAAAGTAAGCCGGTACAGTCAGGATATTCTGAGCAAAATACGTCCAACCTTTTAATAATAAATCCATTATAATCTCCTTTCCTATTTTTTCCTTTTTTCTATTTTTAAGAACAAATGTTCTTATAAATACATTTCATAAATACGAATCAAATCATCATCACAAGTCGCATTTAATAACTCTTCTACAACCTTATCATTCATTAACATTTCAGATAAACTTACAATATTCTTTAAGTGTTGTTCATGATTAATCGAAGCTAACGTAAAGAACAATCTTGCATCATATGTTGGATCATCATCCTTAAAATGAACTGGCTCTTCAACTTTCATAAAGCTGATTTTTGTATCATTGACACCTACTGCACCTTCTGTAGAATGAGGCATCGCAATCATTGGCGCAATTACAATATAAGGTCCAAAGTCTTTAACACACTTAATTACAGAATTAACATAATCTTGAGTAATCGTATTATCTCTTAATAACACTTCACAACTAGCTTGAACAGCTTCTTCCCAAGTTTTAAAGGATTGGTGATACGCTGTATGCTTATTATTTACAAAGTCCTTTAACATATTAGAGAATCGATCTGAACGGAACGTTCTGTTCATCTTCAAATGCGTCTTCAAATCCTCTTCTAAAATGGAATTGACGTTTATGAGCATCATCAGGATAAATAAATTTACCACCTACATCCCAAACAAATGGTTCAAACTTATACTGAAGTACATGTTTTTTGAAATCATACAACATTAAGATTTCAGCTGGATCTGCTTTAAAGTTTGTCCAAACATCATAATGAATAGGAATAACTACTTTTGTTTGTAAAGCCTCAGCCATACGTAAGATATCAATAGAAGTCATCTTATCTTGATTACCAACAGGATTTTCACCATAAGATCCAAACGCTACATCAATCTTATGATCTTTACCATGTTTAGCGAAATAGATGGAGTAATGAGAATCACCAGAATGATAAACATTGCCACCTGGTGTTTTAACGATAAAGTTAACTGCTTTCTCATCCATATCGGTTGGACATACTCCGCGAATATCTTCATCTGCAGTGACCAAACACGTACGATCGAAAGAATCTACAACACAAATTTCAGTATCTTTAATTTTAATGACATCCCCTGGTTTAACTGTAACGAGTTGATCTTCAGGAACACCCCATTTACGCCAAATTTCAACGGATTTTTTAGGCCCAATAAATGGTACCTTAGCTTTAACATTTTGTATAACACCAGCCGCCATATTAATATCAATATGATCCGCATGATAGTGAGTAGATAATACTGCATCAACTGTTGTAACAGCATATGGATCGAAAACAATTTGACTTCCACGTAGATTAGGTTGTAATAACTTACCACCCGTCATATTTCTCATTTGATGAAATGGAGCCATTTCTTGTACTTTTTTTGTACGCTTACCATTTCCAAACCAAGCATCAATTACAATATTGGTGTTGTTTTCAGTTTTAAACCAAATACCGACACAACCCAACCACCACATAGCTAATTTACCTTTTTCAACTACTTCTTCATCGATTTCTTCATTAAGCCATGTTCCCCATTCAGGAAATGATCCCAAAATCCAAGACTCACGTGTTAACTCATTTATCTTTGCCATATACCCTCCTTTGGCTGTAAGCTCTTACTGACACGCAAAGTTTACATTTATTTATATCCTAAAACAATAGCATTTTATGAACATTTATATATTTTTATGATTGTTTATAAATTGTAAGTGTTTGCATTTAATGTAATAACAAATTTAATGAATTATTTATGATTATTTATGATAAACTATGTTAAGATAATTAAAAAGCTCACAATCGATTGCATTATATAGGAAAGGACATACATCAAATGAAGAATCCAATTAAACTGATTGAACAACGTCGTAAAGAAATATTAAAGTTATTAGAAACAAATCCAAGTCTAAATGCACAAGACTTATCTGAACATTTTAATGTTAGTGCACTTACAATACGAAGAGATTTTCAATATCTTGAAGATCGAAATTGTATTCAACGACATTATGGTGGCGTTGTACTAGTTGAAGGATTTAGAGAAAAAGATCGAAAAGACAACTTAATCGAAAGAAGAAAAAATTCTATTGCCAAAAAAGCAGCCGAGTTCGTTGAGAATGGCGATACAATCTTTATAAACACAAGCACAACTGCCCTTCTCATTCTTAAATACATCAAAGATAAAAAGGTTAACGTTATTACAAATAACGCAAATGCTGTATTCGTTCAAAAAGATCATAATATTAATGTCATGCTTACGGGAGGCGAACTAAGAGAGCCTAAAGAATCAATGGTTGGAGAATTCGCCTACAATAATCTAATGCGTGTTAGTGCTAATAAATGTTTTATGGGTTGTAGTGGTATTAGCTCAAGTGCAGGAATAACAACAGCAGTACTTGCTGAAGTCGCAATCAATGAACTTATGTTAAGACAATGCACAGGAACTTCATTTGTACTTGCGGATAGCTCAAAAGTAGGTCACAATCACAGCTTCGTGAGTAGTGAACTAAATAAAATTGATTATCTGATAACTGATGATCATGCATCGAAGGAACACTGTGAATCAATCAAAGAAAAAGGTGTAAAGATCATTACAATACATGAACTTTAACACCTACAAATTACAGTAATTTTATATTTTTTTCTTCACATAATAGTTCAATATCTTCTGGCCATATCGATGCTTGAACCTCACCAATATGTGCTTTTTGAAGATAAAACATACATAGACGTGATTGTCCAATTCCACCACCCATTGAATATGGCAGTTCTTGATTCATAATTGCTTTATGGAATGGAAAATCAAGTCGATCTAAACAATTGGATTTAGTAAGTTGTTCCAACATACTCTTTTCATCAACTCGAATCCCCATTGAGGATAATTCAAATGAACGTTTTAATATTGGATTATAGACCAAAATATCTCCATTTAATTTCCAATCATCGTAATCTGGTGCTCTACCATCATGTTTTTGATTTGATTTAAGTAAATCTCCAATTTGCATAATAAATACAGCTTTTTTCTCTAAACAAATCGCATCTTCTCTTTCTTTAGGCGTTAAATTAGGATACATATCTTCTAATTCTTGGCTCGTGATAAAAAAGATATCTTGAGGTAAAACTGGCTTTAATAAACGATATTTCTTAAAAATAAATTGTTCCGTATCTTTCATAACTTGATAGATAATACGAACAGTTTCTTTTAAAACTTCCTCATTTCGATCAGAATAAGCAATATTCTTCTCCCAATCCCATTGATCAACATAAATAGAATGTAGATTATCTAAATCTTCATCACGACGAATAGCATTCATATCGGTATATAAGCCTTCACCAACTTGAAAACCATAGCGTTTAAGTGCACTACGTTTCCACTTTGCAAGCGAATGAACAATTTCAACATTATCCAAATCATTCTTAATATCAAAACTTACAGGTCTTTCAACTCCATTTAAATTATCATTTAAGCCCGTCTTTGTTCGTACAAAAAGCGGAGCTGAAACACGAGTGAGCTTCAATTTTAATGCTAAATCTTTTTCAAAGTAATCTTTAATATACTTGATTGCATGTTCAGTTTCACGTATATCTAACGGATGATCATACTCTTCTGGAACAAATAAACCTGGTTTTATCATTGTCATGGTACACCTCTCAGAAAAAACTTGAATTTATTGTACCACTTCAAATAAATAATAAAAGGATTATTTTTGATTAAACGGATTTGGAGTTAATTTTCCCAAAAGAACTTCGTGTTTCGCTCCTGTAGCTTCTAATACATTTGATGGAACTTGTTTAATGAATGCATATCCCAATAAAGCAAATGCAATCGCTTCTTTAGCATCACTTGAAAAACCTAAGTCTTCTTGAGTTAAAACTTCTACTTCAGGCAAATATTTACGTAAATGAGACAATAAGGATAGATTAAATGCCCCACCTCCACCTACAATCATTCGATCAGGAAGCTTTTTCATAAATTTTCGATAGCTATCCTGAATACAGTAAGCGCAAAATTCAGTAAAAGTAGATACGAAACAATTCGGTTCTAAATGTGAATAGCGTTGAATTAACTCCTTAACGTATAATTCACCAAAATCCTCACGTCCTGTACTCTTTGGTGGTTTTCGATTTAAATACGGATGTTGAATTAATTCATTAAATAATTCAGTATCTTTTTCACATGTAGCCGCAATTAGCCCATCTTTATCATAATCTTTTTGATAGAAATATCGCATCGCTTCATCAATCATCATATTCCCTGGACCACAATCAAATGCACTAATTTCATCGTTAGACAAAACTGTGACATTGCTTATTCCACCGATATTTTGAAGTGCAATTACTTTATTTTTTTCTTTATATAAGATTCTTTCACTAAACGGTACTAAAGGTGCACCTTCACCACCTGCCGCGACATCCATTACTCTAAAATTATCTATGACCTCAACTTGATGATCATAGGCAATAATGGACGATTCACCCATTTGAAGCGTTGAAGGAACAAGTGGAGAATTAGGCTTTGGGATATGATATAAAGTTTGACCATGATTCGCAACTAATCGAATATCCTTACCTGTTAAATTATTTTTATCTAACATTTGCTTAACGGCATTGGAATACGCTTTCCCCAACTCAAAATTAACACTGCAAATCAACTCAGTGGTTATATCTTTGTTATTTATTATTTTTCGAACGCGATTCTTTAATCCATCATCAAAAGGCAGTGTAAAAAAATCTAATTGTTTCACTTTAACATGATCAAATTCACCTTCAATATCACATAATACAGTATCAATCCCATCTAACGACGTCCCAGACATTAAACCAATGATTAACATATTTCAAACCTCTCTTGTTTTATTATAATTCAATTTGCATAAAATGAACGTATACATTAAACTTTTCATATGGAACAATTAATAACAAAATTAAACACGTATACTGAGCCTTATTTAAAAGGCGGAATTACTAATTTCATCATTACAGTCGCAATGATGTGGATTAGTTCTTGGATTTTCGCACAAATTATAAAACGTATATTAAACAATTTTCTTAAAAAGAATAAACTTGATGAGAACAATTTTATATTCTTACATCGAATTCTTAAAGGCATTATTTACACCTTATTAGGATTTGGAATAACAATTCAAATAATCCCATTGAACGAACTTGCATTATCCGTCCTTGCCAGTTCTGGTGTAGTTGTATTAGTAGTAGGATTCGCAGCACAAGAAGCCTTCTCAAACATTGTATCGGGATTCTTTATTTCATTCTTTAGACCATTCAGTATTGGACATCTAGTAAGTCTTCCGGACAACAATATTACTGGCACAGTTGAAAACATCACACTTAGACATACTGTGATAAAGACTGTAGAGAATAATCGCATTATCGTACCAAATAGTGTAATAAACAAAGCAATCATAGAAAACAGAGATATTCTTGACAAAACTGCATGTCGAATATTTACCATTACAATCGCATATCATTCCAATATTGATCTAGCTAAACAGATTATGTTAGAAGAAGCTTATAAGAATCCATTACTGCATGATCAAAGAACGAAAAAAGATTTAAAAGAAGAAGTGCCACAATTATCTGTCATTGTATCTAACTTAAAAGAAAGTTCTATTGAATTAAGAATGCCTGTTTGGGCAAAAACAAGCGGTGATGCATTCAATCTTATGTCCCAATTAAGAGAATCAATCAAGAAAAGATTTGATGATGAAGGAATTGAGATTCCTTATCCTTATCAAAATATCGTATTAAAAAAATAGTCGTGAGACTATTTTTTATCTTCCATTGATTACATCAACTGGATCAATTAAATTGATGTTATGGGTTAAAGTGAACGTCAACATGGTTATTAATACAGTTAACAACAAGAATATTTCAATAATATTACTTAATCCTGGACTGAAGATTGAATAGTGATAGAAAGATATAAAACTATCACTAAAGTGAACCATATACGCAAAGTTCATTATATTTACAAAATATGGTGTCAAGAAATAAGCAATAACCATAATAATTAAACCAACGATAATCGCTTCTAATCTAAACACGTGCTCAACATTACTAATAAAGTTCCCCATCGCACGCAAGATACCGATTTGTTTCTTACGATAAATAATACTTGAAGATATGTAGTTCGCTAAGAACACGAGTGCAAGATAACCAATTAAAGGCACAATTACAGAAATTAATAACGAGAGTTCAAAACGAGTAAAATTTTCTAATGCGTCTGAGTACACTGGGGTAAGATTAATATATCCAGCATTTTTTACATCATGCATTAACTCAGGTAAACTTGCATAATTACTAATATATATTCCATAACTATTCAAGGTAGATTCCAAACCACTATTTGAAATAAAACCTCTTTGAACATAAACATTTGAATAGACAGTTTTAAGTGCAGTTAGTTCTTTATCTAATACAGGTGTTTTATGTGGAATAATTCCAACAACATTCAATACTTTGTCATTTAAATTAATACCAATATTTTGATTAATAATATCTTGATATGAATCAAATTGAACAACATTTCCATCAACAAGATATCCTGAAGTAATCATTAAATCAGCTAAATAACTACTGATTACTATTTCATGATTATTTTTTGGTTCCGAACCAATCAAATTATCATATACAGATCCATTAACACTCGTTTCAATAAAGTTAAGTGGTAACTGCTTAATCGTATCTATAAAACTAGGCGATAACAAACGCGTATTTTCTGATACAAGTGAATCTTCATCTAAACTTCCAAAATTTAGGTTAGAAACACTCAAGGCTTGCCCATTTGCCCATAAATTAAAACGCTTATATAAAGTGGCTCCATAATCAGGTAATACTCGTTGAATTCGAGTTAATTGATCAGAAGTCAACTCCATCGTTTCAGAATTTCTAGGTTGTAACATCAAATGATTCATAGAACTGGCTTTAAATAAATCAACATCAACGGTACTAGATACATTTAATGTTGTATAAACAGCCGTTAGAATCGCCATTAAGAATGCGACAATCACAGAAGTTACTACCATTCTTAATTTATTATTAAGAATATTTCCAATACTCATATGATAGATAAATTCTTTTGGTAGAACTGGTCGAATCATTTCAGGAGCTTGAATATTATCTTCAAATACTTCTGGGTTTGTATCACGAATAATCTTACCATCACTTATTTCAATAATACGATCCGCATATTTATGCGCATATTCCGCATCATGTGAAACACAAATAATTAATTTTTCTTTACTGATACGTTTAAATAATTCAAAGACTTGTTCAGATGTTTCACTGTCTAAGTTACCTGTTGGCTCATCCGCTAAAATAATCTCAGGTTTTTTAACCAATGCGCGCGCAATCGCAACACGTTGTTTTTGTCCACCCGATAATTCATCTAATTCACGTTCTTCTAAACCTTCTAAATCTACTTCTTTTAATATATTTAATACGGTTTCACGATCTACTTCACGATTTTGCATTTGGAGTGCAAGCGCAATATTATCATAAACATTTAGATCATCTAATAAATTATATTCTTGGAAAACAAAGCCAATATAGGTATTTCGATATTCTGAGCAAGTCGTTTCATCAAAACGGTTAAGCTTCTTATTATTAATAAGAATACGACTCGTATTTGCTGAATCTAATCCTCCAAGAATATTTAGAAATGTCGACTTACCACTACCACTTTTACCTAAAATAAAGACTAATCCGTTGTGATTAAACTTTAAATTGATTCCATCTATCGCCACAACTTCTTCATTTGCTTTACTTTGATATTTCTTATTTACATTACTAATTTCGATCATTTTATTACCTACTTCTTCAAGATTGAAATAACAGAATTGTTTTTCAATGTGTTTAAAACCATTAGTATTATGAACCCTAACATGACTATGACCAACAATACGAAATTAATCGCAATTTGAAACCAATTCGTCTGTAACAAAGGCATACCCATAAAGAACTTAATATTGGTATCCAAAACATATGCGTAACCTAAATAAGTTGAAAACAACCAAGTAAATAACGCTAATACGATTCCTTCCCAAACAAATATTCTTAAAATATCATGCGTATTACCGCCCAAAGCTTTGAAAATACCAATCTGTTTACGTCTTCTCGTAATACTCATGGATAAGAAGACATAAGAAACCGCAACTAAAATAATATACATCGCGATCAAAATATCACGAGAACTACTGACTGATAAGTATCCTTGTAAATCATTCATTATATAAGCTAAACCTTCTTTACCTAACATTTCAGTTAATATCGGGTTTGGACTAAATAAGAAAGTAAGATAAGAACCTAATAAGTTCGCAAACAACAATGATATTGAAATAACAAACGTTGTAATTAACATCTGCCCTTTATTTTTACCAATACTGTTTAAACCATATTTTAAACTTGCTATAAAACCTAAATGCTTATGAACCATTTCAAACGGTCTTGCTTCAAATACGGATTCTTTACTGCCTGTATCCTCAGCTAGCTTACCGTCCTTAATACGAATAATTCGATCTGCATACACTTCAGCTTCTTCTGGATCATGTGAAACAACAATAACCAAATTATTTTCAGCAACTTTTTTAAGAAGCTGCATTATCTGATCACTCGTCTTACTATCTAAGTTACCCGTCGGTTCATCCGCAAGTATAATACGAGGATTTTTAATCAAAGCACGAGCAACAGCGATACGTTGTTTCTGTCCACCAGATACTTCATTCCCTTTTCTTTTGCCAAAGCCTTTTAAACCTACAAACTCAAGCATTTCATCAATTCGATGTTTATCCGCTTTCTGACCTTGAAGCTGTAAAGCTAAACCAATATTCTGATAGATAGTAAACGTCTCTATAATATTAAAATCTTGAAAAACAAAGCCAACATGAGAATTTCGATAATGATCTAATTCAACTTGGCTTAATCCTTCAATGTTCTTTCCTTCAATAATAAACTCACCGGAATCCGCAACATCTAATCCCCCAAGAATATTCATTAAAGTCGATTTACCACTTCCACTTTTACCTAAAATAAAAATCAAACCTTTACTTGGAAACGAAACACTTAAATCATTCAAAGCTTTTGTGACTACACCTTTACGACTGGTATAGTGTTTTACTAAATTCTTTAGCTCTATCAAAGCATACCCCATTCTAGTCAAGTTTTAAGTTCATGACATTTCTATTATATAAGAAAACGCTATCATTTTATAAATAAACTTAATAAAGTTTAATATCCTAAATCTTCTTTCACAAAAATCACATGGATACGTTGAGGTGTATTACTTCTATGAAGAACAACATTTACACTACAAATTCTTTCAGGAACTGCACAATTAACACACTCACCTACTTTACGACAAGGAGTATCTTTATTTAAACGTTCACAATTCATTGGAGCTGCATACAACTCAATTCTTCTTTGAGCTTCATCAATATTACTCACTAATTTATTAATTCCGACAATAACATAAACCTTTTTAGGCCCATAAATCATAGCCGCAACACGATTTCCATTCCCATCGGTATTAACCAACTCACCATTCATCGTTACCGCATTACTTGATGTAATATAAGCATCCACATTAAATGATTCATGGAATACTTGATGAACATCATTCTCAGGATCATATCGATCAATAAATTTTAAGTATCCTGATCTTAACCAAGCTAAAGTATTGGTTTCATTGATTGTCATCGAACCCCCTACCGCTGCAGTTGATCCCTTCTCAATAATACTTTCTAAGAATGAATTTACTTCTTCTTTCTTCTCTAAAACACTTACTTCAAAATGATGATTCTTAAGATTGGTGATAGCCCTTTCAAGTCTTTTGTTCAAAATTTGATCATGGTGTTTATCCATATTTTTCTCCCTTTTATTGATTTTGTTTTCACTTCATTAGATTAATTAACACTATGAAAATAAAGTGTTAATTCACACTATTTTAGTTTACCTTATTTAGTGTTTTTTTTCGATAATTTATTATAACTTGAACCAATGTTTCAAGAATAAAGCTTAGAAGCTTTGGTTACTTAAGTGAGAATTTAGCGAAAATTTCCTCTGAATGGACATTTATATAAAACGATGATGTTATCATTATGTTAAAGTATACCCCTAAAGGAGAATCTATGACAAAACGAATTAGCAAGAAATATTGTGTTATTGGTGCTGGACATGGTGGACAAGCACTAGCCGCATATCTTCAATATTTAGGCAATCCTACTATTCTATACAATCGTACTAAAATGGTTATTGATCAAATCAATGCTTATGGAGGGATAGAAATTCAAGGTATGATCAATGTCATGGTAAGCGATATTAAGGCAACTTCTAACTTGAAACTTGCCTTAGATGAGTCAGAAATCATAATGATTTGTATTCCCGCACATGCTCATCAAGATATTGCCCTTCAAATGGCACCATTCTTACAACCACATCATAAAATTATTATTAACCCAGGCAGAACACTTGGAGCTTTTATGTTTGATCGATACTTAAAAGCCGCAGGATTTACATTGGATATCCCTATTGGTGAAACGGATACCTTTGTATTAACGTCTAGAAAAATTCGACCTGGAATAAGTCAAATCTTTTCACGAAAAAAGATTCTACATGTTGCGGCACTTAATCCTGAACACAGTAAAGTGATTTATGATGAATTAATTCATACTTTCTCTATGATAAAAATGGAGAAATCTATTTTATTCACATCATTATCAAATATCGGAATGATATTTCACCCATTTCCAGCACTTATGAATCTCGCAAGAATCGAATGTGATGAAAGTTATCGTCATTATAAAGATGGTATAACTCCTATGATCGCAAAATTCTTAGAAAAATTGGATAAAGAAAGAATCGCATTAGCCAATTATTTTGAGTGTCCTATGAGTGATGTAAAACATTGGTTAGAAGATGTATACGGAAGTGAAGGAATAAACCTATACTCTGCATTACAAAACACATCACAATATGATGAAATTGGATCCCCAAGCGATATCACAACACGTTATATATATGAAGATATTCCAACTGGAATAGTCCCTATGTTAGAACTCGCAAAACGCGCTGGTACACCACATAAATATTTACAACTTGTACTCGATTTAGCCAATAGTATGTATGGTATTGATTTTAGAGAAATAGGAAGAAATGATGTTACAGATTTCTTCGAAGAATATAAACCGAAAGGAAATAGATAATGAAAAAATACGGCCTATTAAAATCTTCATTAGATGCACATACCCTTGGAATAAATGCAATAAGAGGTCAACTTGAAGAATGCAATCAAATTGTCTTAGTTGGATCTAATGAATTAGAAATTGCGCTAAGAGAAATAAATAAAATAAAGAACCAGCAAACCATTTCTAATTGGATATTGAACAATAAAATAACACATCTTGGAATATCGTATCGATTAGACCCAAAAGATGCGAGTTTTATCGTAAATAAACTAATAAAAACCATTAAAGATAATCAATTATTTAAAGAAGACGGTGGACCTTTGGAACAATGTTTCTTTGCAGGACTACCAGAAAGTTGTCATTTAATTGAATCTGAACATCAATCACTCGTGAAATGCTTCATTGGATCAGAAAGTGCTTATGAGACGCTCATACAATTAGGTGTTCAAGAAAATGAAATCCCAAAAGTTCTACTTGAAGGATCTCAGTATGATGAAAAATTAAACTCGATTGCTCAAGAACTTATCCATTCAAATTTACATTTAGATTATCAATCACCAACTAAAAATGGATATCCAGAGTTCGGTACTAAAAATGATAAATTAACGCTTAGAATAAAATACAATCAAACACAAACCAATCTTCCATTAACACGTGTTCATGTGGGACCTTACTTATCTGACAGAGAAAAAGCAGTAAAACTATTTGAAGAATGGTGTAAAGAACTTGCTCAAGCAAATCTATTAGATATCGTATCCATCGGTTCATCTCAATTAACACAATCAAACTTTAATGAAGATTGGACAGGTTTAACCAATGGTGGTGGAGTACCTATTCAAACCAAGGAAGAATACCAACGTATTTATGAAGTATCACGCCCATTATTACTGAGAACTTATTCAGGCACTAAAAATGTACCTACCCTAGCCAAAATTCATGAAGAAAGTATTAATATTGCTTGGCATGCTTTATCTTTTTGGTGGTTCAATCAACTAGATGGTCGAGGTCCAAATTCATTATTGAAAAATCTAGAAGAACATGTTGAAACACTTAAATATATTGCTAAAACAAATAAACCTTTTGAACCAAATATACCGCATCATTTTGCATTTAGAGGAAGTGATGATGTGACTTATGTATTATCTGCAGTATTAGCTGCACGAACCGCAAAAAAATATGGTATTCATGACTTTATTTTACAGGTTATGTTAAACACCCCACGTTATACTTGGGGAATTGTTGATATCGCTAAAGCACGTGCGATCCTTCAGCTAATAAATCCTTTAAAAGATAGTAATTTTAATATCTACTTACAACCTAGAGCTGGATTAGATTACTTCGCTCCTGATATTGATAAAGCTAAAATACAATTAGCACAAGTATCCATGTTAATGGATGATATAGAACCAACTAAGGAAAATAGTCCTGAAATTATCCATGTTGTTAGTTACAGTGAAGCATTATTCCTTGCAAATCCAAGTGTAATAAATGAAAGTGTTCAGATTACACAATCTGCACTAAATTACTATCGTGAATATAAAAAGAAGAATCCAGAATTTTTAAATCAATTTGAACAGGACATCCAACTAAAGACAAACGAATTAGTGAATGAAGTTTCAATCCTATTAAATTCAATTGATAATTTGATAGCTAATCCTTATACGGCAAAAGGCCTTTATGATATCTTTGCGTTTGGATATCTTCAAACACCTTACTTATGGGCAAATAAAGAAGAATTTCCACATGCAATGCATTTTAAAACTAAAGTTCATAATGGTTCTACCGTTCTAGTTGATAAAGATTACAATCGTGTAGACGCAAAAAAACTGGTCGAATTTGTCCAGTCTCTTATTAATTCTTAAAATAATTTAATGCGTCTGTATCTTGAATAATCTCACCTTGTTTTAACTCAATGACTCGTTTACAAATCGATTGAGCAAAGGGTATATCGTGTGTAATTACAATCACGGTTAACCCTTTTTTATTTAAATCACGCAGTAATTCAGAAACAATCATTGTGTTTTCTTGATCCAAGGCCGCAGTAGGTTCATCAATTAGTAGTACTCTCGGATTTAAGATTAACGCTCTTGCGATCGCAATACGTTGTTGTTGACCACCTGAACATTCATTAGGAAACTTATATAAATGTTCTTCTAAACCAAACTGACTTAACATTTCAATCGCAATTTTCTTCGATTCTTCCTTACTCTTTTTAAATCTTAAGCGATAAGGTAATACTAAGTTATCTAGAACCGTTAAATGCATAAACAAGTTATAATCTTGAAAAACAACACCCAATTCATTAACTAACATTTTATTACGTTTGCCTTTTTCATATGCTTTATTTGATTCAATTGTATAAATACCACTATCAGGCTGTAATAATCCACTCAGTATTTTTAATAATGTTGTTTTGCCACTTCCACTTAATCCTAATAATCCAACCATCTCATTCTCTTGAATTTCAAAAGAAATATTTTTTAAAACAGGTGTATCTGTATAAGCATAATTTAAATTTTCAATTTTTATCATACTATCTCCTCTTCAGATACGTTGTTTCAAGCTTCTTTCCAACCTGCACAACACCTAGACTAAATATCAAGTAGATTAACCCTGCAATCACTAATGCATCAATCTTAAAATCATTAGTAACAATCTCTTTTGCATTCCTCAACATCTCTCCAATCGCAATAGCAGCCAACAAAGAAGTATCTTTTACTAAGGTTATAGCTTCATTGATTAAAGGAAGTAATGTATTTCTAAACATTTGTGGTAAGATTACATACCAAATCGTTTCACTTTTCTTTAATCCTAATACTTCTGCAGCTTGCCATTGTCCAACTGGGATAATCGCTAATCCACTTCTGAATATTTCTGTAAAATAAGCTGCATAATTAATTACAAATGTTAATGTCCCAGCAAACAATCGATTCATTCTAAACGGTAAGACTAAAGGTAGTGCATACATTGTAATATAGAGTTGTAGTAATAGAGGTGTTCCTCTAACAATCCAAGTAAATATTCTAATAATCTTATGGGATGGTTTGTATAAATCAGAGATTAAACCAATGATCATTCCGATTGGTAATGCAAAGATCATTGTTAGAATATAAACCAGAATTGAAATACTAAATCCTTCCAATATTGGTGGAAGAATATTAATCCAATAATCAAACATTAGCGTAATAATAAATCTTCACCAAACCATTTTAATGAAATCTCTAAAGCAGTCCCATCTTCTGCTAATCCATCAATGATCTCGTCAACCTTATCTCTTAATGCGACATCTTCTAATCTAAACCCAATTCCATAGTTTTCAGAATTAAACACATCTTCAGGTATTTTATAAGCATCAGCTTCTTTAGACACAGCATATCGTGCAAATATTTCATCCGCTACAATCGCATCTATACCACCTGCTTTAAGATCAAGTACAGCTTCAGTAATAGTGGTATATTTAACCATTTCATTAATTGAACCAAATACTTCAGAAGCTTCTAAAGCACTTTGACCAGAACTCTGTAACTCTACACCCACATTTTTTTCTGATAAGTCACTGATTGAATTTATTGGACTATCTTTTAAAGTTAATACTACAATTCGATTATTAAAATAAGGTTTAGAGAACAATATTTCTTTTTTACGATCCTCTGTTATTGTTAGACCATTCCAAATCATATCAATATTGCCTGCTTCAAGCTCTAGTACCTTGGCATCCCAATCAATATACACAAACTCGATTTCTACACCTAGTTTTTCTCCAACTGCTTTAGCGATATCAATATCAAAACCTGTCACTTCACCATTCTCTTTAAAACCCATTGGCGGATACTCGGTAAATCCAACAATCATCTTCCCTTTTTCAATAATATTATTTAAGCTGTTGTCTACATCTTCAACAACCTTCGCTTGACAACCTACAAGAAGTATAGCCAATAAAATAAATAGTAATTTTTTCATAATGTTCTCCCTTACTAACAAAAACGATTATACTTCATTACTTTATCATTGTAAAGTGTTAAAGTATAAATTATAAAAAAATTATGTAATTCTTTTTAAAATCTTTTTATACCCACCACTACCATATTGAATACAACGATTAACACGAGAGATTGTTGCACTACTCATCTTAGTCTTCTTTACGATCGCTTCATATGTCTCACCTTCAAGTAAACATTGTGCAACATCTAAACGATCCACCATATCTTTTAACTCTTTCATCGTACAAAGATCTTCAAAAAAATCTGCACAATCTTTTTCAGTTTCTAAACTTAAGATAGCCTTAAATAATAAAGAATATTGTTTCTTATTTTCCATCATAAATCTCCACTAATTAAAGTTTAAATTAATTCATAACTTTAATCAAGTAAAGCTAGTTTTGTTATAATAATGCTATGAAACAAAAAACAGTATTATACATCGTATCAAGAGCAATTCGAGTCAACGATAATCAAGCACTCTATACAGCACAAAAAAAGGCACTATTAAATAATCATCAATTAATTTGTCTATTTAATTATTATCCAAACTTTCCATATGCAAATCTTAGAAATATGCATTTTTTATTAAGTGGTTTATTAGAAATGAGCACTAAACTAATTAAATTGAACATTCCCCTTTTACTTAGAGTTGGTAATATATCCGATACATTAAATGACATCATTAAAGAATTCGATATCTCTTCAATCTATACTGAACACCATGTTCTTAAACCAATACTTAAGAATCAAAGTATCATAAGTGAGTTCTGTTATAATCACAAAATTGATTTTTATAAAGTAAATACCTCTTGTGTTGTCCCTGTTGAAGAGGTTAGTTTAAAACTTGAATATGCAGCTAAAACAATACGACCAAAAATTCTATCAAAATACAAACCCTATTTATTGAATCAATACCCAATTCAAAACCATCCTCAATCCATAAAAATTAAGAACTTTGATCAAAACCAATTTGAAGAATTCTTTATACAACAAAAACTTGAACCTTTACCTTTATCAAAATTGATTCCTGGTGAAGATGCCGCAAATGCTCAATTAAATCACTTCATAAAAAACAATTTAAAGCATTACCATATTCGTAATGAGTTCAATTCAAATGGTCAATCCTATTTATCCGCCTATTTACACTTTGGAATGTTGTCACCGATAAAGATGATGCGAGATGTAGAGAATAGTCACCATGAAAACGCACCGCTTTTTGTAGAAGAAGCATTAGTTAGAAGAGAATTAGCCGAGAATTATTGTCACTATTGTAAAGATTATGACTCAATTCAAGGCGCTTGGACTTGGGCTAAAAATACACTAAATCAACACATTAATGATCCAAGAGACTATATCTATACCCAAGATGAATTTGAGAATGCATTAACGCATGATGAATTATGGAACATGTGTCAAAGGCTTGTCAGAGAGGATGGATATTTACATTCTTACCTTAGAATGTATTGGGCAAAAATGGTACTTAATTGGACTGAAACTCCTCAAAAAGCCATTGAGATATTAATTCATCTAAATGATAAATACATGTTAGATGGAAGAGATCCAAATGGTTATACCGGTATTATGTGGTCTGTCGCAGCCGTTCATGATCGTCCTTGGTTCGACCGTCCTGTTATTGGATTAATTCGTGCGATGGGAAAAGATGGAACATTGAAGAAAACTAAAATAAAGTTATAAAAAGCATTCTCAAGGGAATGCTTTTTTTAATTAAAAATGTACTCTAACGTTAGAACGCTTGATATCATCAAGTGTTCTACATGACGTCATACGCATGCATTCTTTTAGTTCATTGATTAGTTTCTCGGCATAAAGTTTTACCCCTTCAGCTTGTCCACCAATTGAATAATGACTAAATGGTCTACCAATCAATACACCATCAGCACCTAAAGCTAATGCTTTAAATACATCTGAACCACTTCTAAATCCTCCATCAATAAATACTTTACAACGCTTATTAACGAAAGTAGCTATTTCTTCAAGTACTTCAATGGTAGCAGTAGAATCATCCAATACTCGACCACCATGATTGGATACTACAATCGCATCAACCCCTGCTTCAAGTGCATACTGCGCATCTTCAACACACATAACACCTTTAACAATAAATGGAACATTCATAAATTCCTTTATTTTTTTCAAATCTTCAATCGATTTATATGCGACTGGAACACCTTGTTTCTTTAGCAGAATTAAACCAGCCGCATCAATATCCATCGCAACAGCAACAGGATTACATGCTTTTACTTCAGATAACTTAGCCATTGTCATATCCATTGCCCAAGGTTTTACTGTCATTATTGTTCGATCATTCATTGCTTGATGAATTCTAAGTGGCATTTCAAACGCTTCTCGATTAGCCCCATCCCCTAAGAATACAGGAAGATTCGCTTCTTTACATCCTTGTGTTAAACCATTTAAGTAAGTCAATTCATCTACTTTACTTCCATAGTTTATAGCTACATTCGCAATAGGGGCCGCAAATATAGGTGCTGCACATGATAATCCAAAGAAATCATAACTAGAATCAACTTCATAATCATCTCGGATTAATTTCATATCAATCGTCACATCTTTAAGTTTTGCGACGTTTCTTACAAAGCTGCTTCCAGACCCTTTACCACCTGGACCTGGTGTCCAACCTCTACAGGTTTCTCCATTACAAATACGACACATTTTACATACTGTCATATTATCTTTAGCAATCAATTTAATTTCATCTAATGTCATTTTTATCTCCTTCAAATTTATAAAGAAAGGTTGTTTCCAACCTTTCCTATTATAACGTTTAAACTTTAAATAATTAAGCTGTTTCTACTTTTGCACCGCCAATAATGCCAGCTTTAAATAAGAACAGTAATAAACAACCAGCTGCGAATGCTAATCCAACTGGATAAGAAATTGCAGTAGATAATTGGAAACCTTCTGGAGCTTGTAAAATGTAAGTCATAGAAACTGCACTCATAAATGTTGCAGGAACTGTAGCGATCCAATGATTGGATTTTTCTTTGACAAGGTACATAGCACCTGCCCATAATGCAATCATTGCTAATGTTTGGTTAGACCATGAGAAGTAACGCCAAACGATATTGAAATCAATAAGTGTAAGTAGAGCACCAACACCTAATAATGGTAATGCAAGTGTTAAACGTTTAGCAATAGACTTTTGTTCAAATTTGAACCAATCAGCTAAAGTTAGACGAGCAGAGCGGAATGCAGTATCACCAGACGTGATTGGACAAGCGATAACCCCTACCATCGCTAATACACCACCAACTGGACCTAAGAGTTTAAATGCGATATCATAAACAACACCAGCTTGACCACCGTATTCAGCTAAAGCAGTTGCTAAACCACCAGTTGATCCATAGAATGAAACACCAGCAGCAGCCCAGATTAATGCGATAACCCCTTCCGCAACCATAGCACCGTAGAATATTTTACGACCATCTTTTTCAGATGTCATACAACGAGCCATCATTGGAGATTGAGTCGCATGGAACCCAGAAATAGCACCACATGCAACAGTAATAAACATTAAAGGCCAAATTGGTAATTCTTTTGGATGTAAATTAGCAAGTGTTAATTCCATCATAGGAACGCCTCTAAACAACATACCACCAGCAATACCCACAGCCATTATAATTAAAGCTGCACCAAACACTGGGTAGATTTTACCAATTAATTGGTCAATTGGAAGAATTGTAGCGAGGAAGTAATAAATTAAGACAATAACTAACCAGAAATTACGAGTCATAAAATCAGGTGTTAAACGAGCTAATAAGCCAGCAGGACCAGTCATAAATACAGTTCCAACTAATACAAGTAACACGACTGAGAATATGCGCATAACGGTCTTCATTTGTGGACCTAAGTAAATTCCAACGATTTCAGAAATACTTGCGCCTTTATGACGAATAGAAATCATTCCTGATAAGAAGTCATGAACTGCACCGGCAAAAATGGTACCGAATACGATCCATAAGAATACAACTGGTCCCCATAAAGCACCTGCAATAGCACCAAAAATAGGACCTAAACCAGCAATATTCAATAACTGAATCAAGAAAATACGCCAAGGTTTTAATTCAACGAAGTCAACACCATCTGCTAATTCAGTTGCAGGTGTTGGACGATTATCAGGTTTGAAAACCTTGTCAACAAATGCACCATAAGTCATGAATCCAACAATAAGTATGACTAAGGCTATAAAGAAAGTAATCATAACTATCCTCCTTTTAAATGGACAGTCATATTATAATTATTTTGGTTTGATAACGCTTTCAATTTGGACGAAATGTAAAAAAAACGGGATGAAATGCATACTTCCCGTTTTAAAATTCAAACAACGATTTTAATTGAGCTACTTTATTACGACTTATTGGAATAATTTTGGTATTGAAACCCATTAATTTCATTCCATAAGTGTTATTAAACCAAGGTACAAACTCATTAATCATATTCAAATTAACAATATAACTCCTTTGAACACGCATAAAACCACAATTCTGCAAGCGTTCCTCTAGCTTATCCAAGGATAAATGCGTAGTATATTCACCCTTTAATGTATAAACAATAGAATGCTTATCAAACGCTGTAATAAACGCTATTTCTTGTATATTCAATACAACAACCTTCTCATGAGTAGAAACAGTTAATTTATCTGTAGGACAAATCGGTACATTTACTTTTGGTTGTATTTTTGAGATTCGATTCAAAGATCGTTGGATATCTTCTTTTCTAAACGGTTTGACAACATAATCAATTGCACTCACCGAAAACGCATCTAAAGCGTATTGGTCATATGCTGTCGCAAATACAATTGGGATCCTTCTAGTTAAAGTTTCATCAATATATCGACCTATCTCTAATCCCATACCATCCGGTAATTGCATATCGATAAATGCACCATCTAATTCAACATTTTTTAAAATACATAATGCACTCTCAACGCTATCAGCTTCAAACAATTCAATGTTAGAGTTCTCTTCTTTAATTAAAAATTTCAACTCACTACGTGCAATTCTTTCATCATCTACAATTAGTAACTTCATTTTAAATACCTAACCTTGGAATACTCATAGAAATAATAGTTTCAACAGAAGGATTACTCTTAATATTCAAGCCTTTATTGTTTGGATAAATACTTTTTAATCGATGATGTGTATTCGCTAAACCAATCTTCTCTTTATCATGATTATTAGTATATAAGTTATCTATAATATGTTTTTGAATTCCATTCCCATTGTCTTTTATTGTAATATGTAACTCATCATTTGATTCTTCAATTAGAATATCAACTCTTAAAGAACTCTTCATCCCATGTTTAATTGAATTCTCAATAAGTGGTTGAAGAATAAAATTTGGAACCATAAAATGTAAATCAGGTGATATTTTTATATTTACTTCTAAACGATCTTCAAAACGTGCTTTTTCAATTTCTAAATACGATAGTACATGCTCAATTTCCTCATGTATATCAATCATCTCTTTATGTGTGGACAATGTATTTCTAAAGTAAGAAGATAAAGCAAGTAATAAAGATCGAGCACGATCAGGATTTTCTCTACAATAAGCACTAATTGTATTTAATGCATTAAACAAGAAATGCGGATTAATCTGATACTGTAATGCTTTATACTCAGCTTTCTCAAGTAATTTTTTCTGATAATCAATTTCTGATAACTCTAGTTGAGCCGAAAACAAACTAGTCAAACCATTGATAAATTCTAAATCAGTCTCAATCTTTTCTTTGAACTTCTGATCACAAATACTCAAGGTCCCAATTACTTGTCCATTTCGCATTAATGGCGCAATCATAATTCGTTTAAAATATTGTTCATAATGATACTTCTTTAATTCCTCTTCATGCAAAATAATCGTTTTATTTAATTTTGCACATCGTCTGAACTCTTGATTAAACAATTCATTAAAATTCGATTCTTTCTGAATATCAACCCCTGCATAGGATACAACCTTATCTAAATCACACATTAGGACCGAATAAGCATCCAGATTCGTCCAAATCGTCTTAACGGTTGCCTGCATACTTTGTACATGACTTAGCCCTTTTCTTAAATAGGGTAAACACATTTCAGCTAAATCAAATGCAAGTTTTAGATGTAAAGCAGATTGTTGGTCTAGATTCTTTTGAACTGTATAAATACCATCAACGAATATTACTACTCCTATAGAATTTAAAACAATCATCGGAATAGAAATAACTTTAACAAGTTCGAGTGCATCAGTAAAAGGACGTGCTATCAATAAAATGATTAACATTTGTATGATTTCAGCCACAAAGGTGGAAAAGAATATTAAACGATACTTTAATTTACTTGAACGAATTCGTTTATACATATATCCACCAATTAATCCTTCGGTAATGGTAGAAATTGCACAAGCTAATCCAGTAAAACCATTTATATCAATCGCATAACGATGTAAACCCGCAATAATACCTGCAAGGGCACCTACAAAGGGACCACCTAAAAAGCCACCTGCAATTACTCCAATAACACGTGTGTTCGCAATCGCCCCATTAATTCGAATTCCTGTATAGGTTGAAAGAATCCCTATGGATCCAAACAATAAACCTAATAGTATCTTCTCAAAGATACTTTTTTGATGTTCAAAAACGGTCCTTTTAAAGAATCGTGTTTTTGGTAATACATAGCCAATTATCATTAATATCGCAATATTAACAATAATATTAGAAAAAATATCATTAATCATGAATATCACCGTCCAGTGACATAATATCATAATCAACGATATTTTATAAACTTTTAATAATTAAGATTTTTTAATATATCCAATCGCAAATGCACCTTTACCTGCATTCAATCCAACAATCGGAGAGATTGATTCAATGTATTCTGGATCTTTGCCAAGTATAGATTTAACACTCGTTTTGAAATCATTTAAATCATTCGGATTATCCGCATACACTAAAGCATACTTATCAATACCAGATTCTAACATATCTTTTTTAATCGTTTTTAAGATCGATTTAATCGCACTTCTTTGATTTAATGACTTAAAAGGGATGACTCCTTTTCCATCAGAATCAATTGATATAACAGGTTGAAGTTTTAACTTAGACAATATAAAGCCTGTAACCTTTGAGACTCGACCACCTTTTAACATATATTTCAAATCTAAAACACTTACATAAATTCTTAAATTTGGAATGATAGAATTCAGTTTAACAATAATCTCATCAAACGTCTTTCCCTCTTTTTTCATCATTAATGCTTCTTTAACCAATAATCCTTCAGAAACAGAATTACTCTTTGAATCGATAATTTCAACACGCTTTCCATTCAAATCTATCTTTTCTAATGCCCTTTTAATATTGTTATAGGTTCCACTCATTTTCGAAGACACAAATATTCCAATAACTTCATCATAATTCTGAAGAATTTGTTTAAAGACTCTCTCAACCACTTTTTGACTGACTTGAGATGAACTAGGATTTAACTTATAATCATCCAAATGTGTATAAAAATCTTCAGCCTTAATCGTAACTTTATCCATGTATACAACTGAATCGATAATCAAATTTAAAGGTAATAAGATACAATGTTCCTGATCCATAATATCCCTCGGTAAATCCGCTATCGAATCTGTAATAATTGCCATCTTTGCCTTCTTATTATGGATTAAATTAGCTTGAAGGAACATGTCATCTGCTTTATGTGAAATGACTTCCCCCTGTTTAACTAATTTACTCATAATAATATGAGGTTCATTGGTATGAATATGAATACTTATATGTTGATCATTTTTATTAATAACACAGGAATCTCCATGTTTTTCAATGAGCGATTCAATAAATTCTTTACTCACATCCGATTTTAATAAGAATTGTGAACAATAACGATGTGCACCGACATCCAATGTTAAAATAGGTTCTGTTATTAAGTCTAATGTCGCAGCTTTAAACTCAAGATTATCTAGATTTTGATTCTTTAAGAAACGCACAATTCCTTCCACAAAATAATAAAATGCTTGTGCACCAGCATCCACAACATTATTATCTTTAAGTACTTTTAATTGGTTTTTTGTTCGATTAACAGTCTCTTGTAGTTTTGTAAGAGATGATTCAAAAATAGATTCGAAATCTTCTTCTCTCGGTAAATCAAAATGATTTGCCCATTCCCTCATTACAGTTAAAATAGTTCCTTCTTTAGGATGAGTTACAGATTCAACCGCATGTTGAGCCGCCGCTTTTAAACTTTCAATGAGCTCATGAGGTGTAATGCTTGTTTTTGTTTCTAATGCTTTTGACCACCCAATAAAATACTGCGCAAAAATCATACCAGAATTACCATACGCATTATCTATTGAGATACTAGCAACTTTATTTAGAACCGCATTCGCATCCTCAACCTTTTCTACGCCTTGTAATATTGAATTCATTGTTAAAGCTAAATTCGTTCCAGTATCTCCATCAGGCACAGGAAATACATTGATCCGATTTAAATTTTGTTCATTCACAATAACATTTCGCGCACCTGAAACAATATACGCATATAATTCATTCCCATTTATTTTCATAGATTACCCCAATAGATTTATAATAAAATAAGAAATAACACTGACACTCGTTGATAAAGTTGTACCCCAGATTAAATCGATTATCGTTATCTGGATAGGCCAATCTTTTATGGTTGCCAAATTGGTTAAATCATAAGTCGCATACGTAATAAAGCCAAACAATGCAGCTCGTATAATTAAATTAATGAGGTTCTTATCTAAAAGACTTGGATATAGCACAAAATATAAAATACCACCGATAAATATTAAATAGAATACTACCGCTGAAACCCAATTAACCTTATCTGCCATTAAATATCCTAAATACTTTGAATAAAGATCTTTCGCAATAAATCCCAACCAAATCAAATCAATAACCATAAAAACAACTAATGCTATTCCATAGTACAAAAACCATTTCATAAAATTACCTTTTCCTTTATTTATACATTAATAAGAATCATTCCTGATTAATACTTCATAAACTAAACTAATTTAATTATAGAAAAGTTAAATTCTTTTACAAGTAATATACCCAAAAACACAGAAATTGTTATTGTTGTTTTTAAAGATGAACATCTGTATACTATTATTATGCCACAAGTTCTTAAACAAGAATATCGTGAATTGATTTTAAAAGCAGCTCTTGATGAGTTCTTTGATCATGGTTATAATGATGCATCTATGCGAAATATCGCAAAGAATGCGAATATGACTGTAGGAAATCTATATCACTATTATAAAGATAAAGAAGATTTATTCAGTGCGCTTGTATCTGATACTATACTTGCATTAAATCAGACGATCATTCCATTAATTGAATTCCCTATAGAAATGGATGAATATTTAAAATCACGTAGAGATGAGTACTTTAATTCTCAGATAAAATTAATGAGTAAAGATCTTGTTAAAATATTTGTAAGAAAAAAAAAAGAACTCCTCATATTATTTAGATACTCGAAAATCAATAATCAAATTGTTCAATGGATTAATAAATTGATTTATCATATTATCCAACGATGGTTTCCAAATGTAGGAATAGATGATGATAAAAAAGCATTGCTCTGTGATATGTTAGCTCAATCATTGTTTGCTGGAATATCACAATCATTCGAGAAAGCTCAAGAAATTGGAAATGATGAAAATCTTGGATGGGTACTCGAAAATTATCTAAACTTATTTATTCAACTCCTTAGAGTTGGTGATCAATACTATAATGTAAAAAAGTAGTTCTTAACGAACTACTTTTCATATCCAATGGTATACGCCTTTTGATTTAACTCGGTCAAATCTTTATCTTTTGATCCAAACTTCACTTGAATAATACTTAAACCATCATTTAAATTAAATTGCTCAAATGTTTTCGTTAAAGCACCAAGTGCAGCCATATTTTGAACCTTTAAATTCCCCACTTCTTGAGCAATTTGATTAAAATCTAAGGGAATAGAAGTCATAGAATCAGGGATATTATAATCCTTAATTAATGACGCATTAATAACGACTTTCGCATCTTTCGCACACTTTGGTAGAAACTTATCCAAGGCAGGTTGATTCATCGCAAGCAAATGCGTAATTCCATCCGCAATAATAGGTGAACTTACTTCAGCTTGATCAATAACAACATGACAATTGGCTGTGCCTCCACGCATCTCTGGTCCATAAGAAGGCATCCAACTTACGGCATACCCTTTTTCCATAGCCATCATTGCGACGAGTTGACCAACAGATAATACACCTTGACCGCCAAAACCAGCACAAACAAGTTTTATTGGTTTCATTGGTTTGCTCCTTTATCCTTATATACACCAAGTGGGAAATAAGCTGCCATATCTTTTTTGATATATTCCAACGCATCATTTGGACTTAAACCCCAACCAATATTACATGAAGATAATATTTCAACCATACTAAAACCTTTACCATCTACTTGATTCTTAAATGCTTTCTTAATCGCATTTTTCGCTTTTCGCACGCTAACAGGATCTGCAGCCATGACTCTTTCAACATAATATGTTCCAGGAATAGTTGCCATCATTTCAGAAATACGAATCGGTTCACCGGTTAAATGGGTATCACGCCCCAACGGTGAAGTTGTCGTAATTTGATTTGGTAGAGTTGTTGGAGCCATTTGTCCACCCGTCATTCCATAAATCGCATTATTTACAAATATAACAGTAATATTTTCACCACGATGTGCAGCTTGTACTATTTCTGCTGTTCCAATTGATGCCAAATCACCATCCCCTTGATAGGTAAATACAATTGAATCAGGTCTGATACGCTTAACACCTGTCGCAACCGCTGGTGCTCTACCATGTGCAGCTTGAATCGCATCACAATTGAAATATTCATAACTCATAACCGAACAACCCACAGACGCAATCACAACAGATCGATCAAGTACTTCTAATTCTTCTAAAACTTCCGCGACTAATCGATGAATTATTCCATGTGTACAGCCAGGACAATAGCTAAATGGCGCATCCGTTAAACCTTTGGTTTTCTTAAAGATTACGGTCATATTATTGCCCTCCTAAATGTTTCTTGACTGCATTTGCGATTTCACTTGGTTCAAACACAATTCCACCAGCTCTACCATAGAAATGAACTGGTACACACCCTTCAACCGCAAGTCGAACATCTTGAACCATTTGACCCATTGACAGCTCAGCACACAAAACAAATTTTTTATTCATTGAGACTTCTTTTAACTGTTTATATGGAAAAGGATAGAGTGATTTAGGTCTAAATAAACCAGCTTTGATCCCTTCTTCTCTTAATGCATTAATAGCTGATTTGACTATTCTAGAAGGTGTACCATACGCAACAAGTATAACTTCCGCATCATCACACAAACTACATTCATAATCCACTTCATTTTCTTCAATTAAATCATATTTAGCACGTAAGTCGATATTATGTTGTTCCAACTTAGCAGGATTTAAGAATAATGAGTTTACGACATTCCGATGACCACGACTTAGATCTCCATTACTTGCCCAAGGTTTATCAAATGTTTCAACAGGTTCTTGATGAATCTCTACCGGTTCCATCATTTGACCTATGACTCCATCTGCCATAACAATTACAGGATTACGATACTTATCCGCTAAATAGAATGCTTTGCGAACCATATCGGTTGCTTCTTGAACACCATTAGGAGCTAAAACAATGATATGATAATCACCATTTCCACCCCCTCGAGTTGCTTGGTTGTAATCCCCTTGAGCAGGTAAAATACCACCTAATCCTGGACCACCACGACTAATACTAACAATAACAGCCGGTAATTCAGCCCCTGCACAATAAGAAATACCTTCTTGTTTTAACGCTAAACCAGGAGATGATGAAGATGTCATAACTCGACCACCAGCAGCAGAAGCCCCATACACCATATTTATCGCAGCTAATTCACTTTCTGCTTGAACAAACACACCATTATTCTTTGGAAGATACTTTGCCATATACTCACAAATCTCATTTTGTGGAGTTATTGGATAACCAAAAAATGCTGTACATCCCGCAGAAATCGCAGCTTGTGCAATAGCCTCATTCCCCTTCATTAATACCTTACTCATAGATCAACCCTCATTACTGTAATAACAGTATCTGGACACATAATGGCACAATTTGTACATGCTATACATTTATCCATATCAACACAATACGCAGGATTATAACCAATCGCATTAACCTTTGTTTGGTCAATCGCAAGTATTTTCATTGGACATGCCTTTACACACAAACTGCATCCTTTACAGGTGTCTGTATTAAAAATAACTTTACCTTTCATAAGGTATCTCCCTTCATCCAATCTTCTCTTAAAATTAATCTATCATAAACAACACATTCATTATGTATTATTTCTTTACACGCTTCATAAAAATCTTTTCGAATCATCGTATAAACTATTGGTAAATTTAATTTTCTTGATAAATCTTCACACTGTATCTGAGCTTCTTTAACCATCTCTAAGGTTGTCTCATCTAATAAATGAGTATTATGAACAAGCCCAGTAATCTTCAAATGACTTCTTTTTTCAAATAATTCAATTAGTTCAGAAATACTTTCTATTCTAGATTCTAATCGATTAAAATTTATAACAATATAAACCTTTGCTTGGGATAAGACATCCATAAAACTAGCTAATGGTTTTAATCCATTCTCACTTCCAGCACAATCAATAATTACAGTTTTACCTTGATTAATATAAGAAGGTAAATCACCACTTAAAGCTGGAAAATCTTGATTAACATGATTTTTAATCTGTGATCCAATAATCTTAACACCCTGTGATTCAAACCAAGCTGTTTGTTCACGTGGTCTAAAATAAGGATTGATTACATCGAAGTCCGCGAGAACACAAGGCGCTTTAAGTAGAGCGAGTTGACTCGCAAACTCGCTCTTTCCAACTCCATAAGCTCCAGTTAATACTATAACTTCACTCATTTTGCTAAATGAATACTGTTTATATTGCGCATCATTTCAATTCGACGTTCAGCCATACGATCCGCAACTAAATAACTTGGTGTATTTGTATCCTTTGATTCACGTATGATTTCACGAACTCGATCATAAATTTGATCAATCGCAGCCATAGACGCATCTTTATTATATCCAATACGTTCTTGATAAACATTGATTAGTCCACCTGCATTTATAACATAGTCAGGTGCATAAACAAGACCCATTTCATGTAACATCGTGCCATGTTTTTGAGAATCTTCTAGTACATTGTTTGCGGCACCCGCAATTATCTTACATTTTAAACGACTTAAGCTATTATCATTTATGACAGCACCAAGGGCACATGGCGCAAAAACATCACATTCCACATCGTAAATTTCTTCAGGCTTAACAACTTTTGCGCCAGTTAATTCAGAAACACGTTTAACACTTTCTTCATCAATATCCGCAATCGTTAGAATCGCACCTTCTTTCGCAAGCAACTCACATAAGGCACTACCTACATGCCCAACGCCTGAAACAGCTACCCTAACACCCTCTAATTTAGCACTACCTAATTCTTCTTTTATACATGCTTTTATCCCTTTATATACACCATATGCTGTAAATGGTGATGGATCACCTGATGTTGTCGGTAAGCCTAACACATGATCTGTTTCCATACGAACTAATGTCATATCTTCAGGACATGTCCCAACATCTTCAGCCGTAATATAACGTCCACCTAAGCCTTCAATATAACGACCAAATGCTCTCCAGAATGCCTCACGACGAACTGTATCTTTTCTTAATTGTTTTGAATTTCCAATAATAACTGCCTTACCCCCACCTAAATTTAAGCCAGCACATGCCGCTTTTTTAGTCATACCACGGGCTAAACGTAAAACATCATAAACTGCATCTTCTTCGTTTTCATACTCCCATACTCGAGTTCCACCAAGCGCTGGTCCTAAAGTTGTATTATGAATACAAATTATCCCTTTAAGACCTGAATGACGATCATGTAAATACACTAATTGTTCATAACCGTATTTTTGCATGTAATCAAATTTATTCATTTTTCTCTCCTTACGAAAAGAAAAGCCGTCTATGTCACCTTAACACAAAACGACTGTCAATCAGTTAATACGTTTATTAAATCTTGACAGACGTTGTACACTAAGAGCACGTTGAACGACCTTTCATTTGGTACCTTAATTATATCAAAGCTTTTTATAAACTGAAAGCGTTTTCATGTGAAATTTTAGTAAACTTTTAAGCCTTCTTCTCCAGTTAAATATCGAACCGCTCCACTAGCTAAAGCAAATAGTTCATCTTCACCAGGGAATACAGTTACTGGCGCAATCCATTTAATATAATCAATAATTTGATGAACAAATTCAGAATTATAAGCCAATCCACCTGTTATTAGAATTTGATCTACATCCCCTCTTAATACACTTGCCATTGATCCAACTTGTTTAGCAATTTGATAAATCATGGCTTGTATCACTTTACTAGCATATTCATCATGAGCAGCCAATTTAATTGCTTCCATCATACTATTCGTATTAAGATGCGATACGAGACCACTCTTACCCGCTAATAATTTTCTTATGCTAGGAATATCTTTTATGGATTCAACTAAATCAAGAACCATAAAATTACTTAATTGTCCGGCTCTTTCAGGTGAGAATGGACCTTCTCCATCCAATGCATTATTCACATCCACAATTCTTCCCTTTGCATGTGCACCAACACTGATACCTCCACCTAAATGACAGACCACTAAATTCAATGAATCATATGATTTATTTATGGATTTAGAATATTGTAAAGCAATCTGTTTTTGATTCAAAGCATGAAAAACAGAACGTCTTTCAACACCCTTAAGCCCAGTAAATCGAGCTAAATCTGATAATTCATCAGTCACTGGCGCATTTAAGAAAATCGCATCTTTTTGATACTCTAATGACCAAAGATAACCAATCACAAGCCCTACATTACTTGAATGTGCACCATATCTTTCTTGTTTAACATCATCCACAATTGATTCATTTATTTTAAAAATTCCACTTGGAATTGGTTTTACTAAACCCCCTCTTAAACAAAATAAATCAATCTCATTCATTTTATATCCTTCATGATCCATCCAGTCTTCTACACATTTTTTACGATAATCAACTTGATCAATTATCTTTTTGTACGGTGCTAAATCATCCGCAGAATGTCTTAATGTAAACGATTTTATTTCAATTAAATCATGATACAACGCACCTTTTGAAGAAGTAGACCCCAAGTTTAAAATAAGTATTTTAGCCATTTTTATCTCCTAAATTTAAGATTGCACACACAATAGAATTTAGTTTATCTGCATCGGAATCAGCACGTGATGTAAGGATAATTGGAACTTTAGCTCCAACTACTAACCCAGCCACATCTCCTTTAGAGAAATAAGAAATGGACTTATATAAAATATTACCCGCTTCTATATTAGGCACAATTAATATATCGCACTCACCAGCATTTGGGTGCTTCACACCTTTGTGATGAGCCGCATGTACATCAATCGCATTATCAAACGCAAAAGGTCCATCTACTGTACAATGTAAAATCTCACCTCTTTTTGCCATTTGACTTAATAAGTTCGCATCAACACTTGAAGGCATTTTCTCATTAACCTTTTCAATAGCCGATAACACACCTACTTTTGGCATTTCAATCCCACATGAAATCGCAACACTAACCGCATTTTCAATAATAGATTTTTTAGTCATAAGATCTGGTAAGATATTCATCGCAGAATCGGAAATGAAATATAGTTTTTCACTATGAGGAAGTGTCGCAACACATACATGTGATAAAACAGATTTATCTCTTATCCCCCATTCTTTGTTTAATACAGCTTTTAATAAAACACTTGTATCGACAAAACCTTTCATCAATAATTGATTCTCTCCATTAAAGATTGATTTTACCGCTAATGCACAAGCTTCATCTTTCGCTTGAGCATCAACTATTTCAAACAACTCACTTCGATCATTTAAGATTTCTTGTATTTCTTGTCTATTTCCATATAATACAGGCTCAATTAACCCTAAATCATACGCTTGAATAATAGACGATAATACAGTTTCATCTTCAGCACAAGCAACAGCACATCTAATACGATGAGTAAGATGGATACGATTCATTAATGTTGGATAGAGTCTCATAGAATGCTCCTTTATACAAATTATACATAAGATAAACACATAAAGCATTAAATATCTAAAGCATATGAATAGACAATAAGACACAAATATTAGATAATTCACTTACTAAAAGGAAGTATTTATATGAAAAACTATCACACAAAAGAAATTCCCCATATAAGTTCGGTTGAACTACGTGTTCTTAACTTAAATCGTTCAATTGAATTTTATACTAAAACAATTGGAATGCAGTTAATTAATCAAACAAATAGACAAGCAAATTTAGGTGTAAACAATACCATTCTATTAACATTAATAGAACTTGAGAATGGACATACGAGCCAAACACGTACTGCTGGACTATATCATGTTGCCTATTTAGTCCCAAGTCGTAAAGAATTGGGATCCATCTTAAACCACTTCATAAAGAATCGTACACCTCTACAAGGCGCAAGTAATCATGGTATTTCAGAGGCAATCTATTTAGCCGATCCAGATGGAAACGGAATAGAGATTGCTGCAGATACACCGGATACAACGTGGAAATGGGTAAATGGAAAGCTCGATATATTATCAGATAATGGACCAATGGATGTACAATCTGTACTAAATTCAGCTAAAGATATTGAGTTTAAAGGTCTCGATGATAAAACAATCGTAGGACATTTGCATTTACATGTGAGTGAACTTATTAATACAAAGAAATTTTATACAACAATATTGGGATTAGATACTGTTATAGAAATTCCTAATTCAGCCCATTTTATGTCCTATGGAAAGTATCATCACCATATCGCAATAAATGTATGGAATGGTAAAGGTATTCGACCAGCTGATCATAATACACCTGGATTGATTACCGCAAACCTTAGTTTTCCAAGTCAAGATAATTTAGATCTGATAGAAAATAAACTAAATGAACAAAATTATCCTTATACAAAAAAAGATCATTCACTTATTGTAAATGATCCTTCAGGAAATCAATTTAATCTTGTTATAAGCTCATAAATATGAGCTTTTATTTTGCGATTTTTGCGCTTTCAATCGCTTGATTAACCGCATTAATTACCGCATCATACGTATATGTTGCCCCAGCATAAGTATCTAGACCTTCTGTTGACTGAGCTTCAATAATCTTAGCAGGTAACTCTTCAAACACGATATTCGCAATATCAGGAGTTTCTTCTTGTGCAGTTATTTCTATCGCAGTAATCTTATCATTCTTAAATGTAACAGATACGACAACATCACCTTTCTTACCAACACCTGTACCACTATATGTCCCATCATTATAGACTTTTGGTCCTGATGTGCAACCCACTAATATAAACAAAACACCTAATCCCAATAATAACTTCTTCATTAATACCTCCTATATAGATAATATAATCACATTATTTGTGATATACATCACTATACACTTCTATAAACTAAGATACAAGTAATATTATCAAAAAAAGGCAATGACTTGCCTTTTACATATGATCGATACACCATTGATCCACTTCTTCCAAACCCAACTTATTGAGGGAAGAAAATAGAACAACAGGATGTTTATACTTTTGTGTAAGCTCTGCTTTAACTTGAAGCTTCTTAGAGAAAGTTAATTTATCCGCTTTAGTCGCAACAATCAAGATAGGAATATTCTTACTTTCGATAAATTCTCGCATATCTTCATCATCTTCTGTCAACCCATGTCGACAATCAATAACAAGTAATACCGCGTTAATCTTTCGAAGTTGGAAGTAATCCTCCATCATCTTTCCATATTGTTGGAGTTCAAAACGAGAACGTTGAGCATAACCATAACCAGGCACATCCACTAACATTACTCGATCTTCTACAAGATAGAAATTAATGTAGCGCGTTTTACCAGGTCGTTTCCCTACATACGCTAAGGATTTTTGATTCGTAAGCGCATTAATAAGAGAACTCTTACCAACATTACTTCTACCAGCCATCACAAATTCAGGCAGTGTTGTCTCAGGAAATTGTTTCTTTTCAACCGCAGTTGTTAAGAATTTAGCTGGGATAAAACAATTCATTATTTCACCAATGCTTCCTTTAGAACTTGTTCCATGGATTCAACTGGAACAAACGTAATATTTTCTTTTACAATCTTTGGTAATTCATCTAAATCCTTCGCATTCAACTTAGGTATTAAAATTTTGGTAATTCCAACACGATGAGCCGCAAGCGATTTTTCTTTTAAACCACCAATAGGTAATACATTACCACGTAGAGTAACTTCACCTGTCATCGCTAAATCTGAATGAACAGGAATATGGGTTAATGCAGAAACTAACGCTGTTGTAAGTGTTATACCTGCACTTGGGCCATCCTTTGGAACTGCTCCTTCAGGAACGTGAATATGAATATCATTTGATTCAAAGAATTTAGGATCAATATTGTATTTTTTCGCATTCGATTTCACATAACCTAATGCAATTTCAGTAGATTCTTTCATAACTTCACCCAATTGGCCAGTTACGATTAATCGTCCTTTACCTTCAAAGCTTGTGACTTCAACTGGTAGAACATCTCCACCAAATGAAGTATACGCTAATCCAGTCACAACCCCAACTTGATCTGATTTCTCTTTCTTACCATATTCAAATATTTCTTTACCTAACCATTCCATCATCAATTTATCTGTAACAGTAATGGATTTCTTGCCATCCTTAAGAATCGCAAGGACAGATTTACGGCATAATGCGGCCACATGTCTTTCGAGTTGACGTACACCCGCTTCACGTGTGTAGTTTCGAATAATATGTAAGATAACTTTATCTGAGACATTGAATTGTTTAGGTTTTAAACCATTTAAAGCAGCTTGTTTAGGAATTAAATGTTCTGTCGCAATATTCACCTTCTCATCTTCTGTATAAGAGGATAAGTTGATGATTTCTAAACGGTCACGTAATGCGGCTGGAATATCTTCAAGATAGTTCGCTGTCGCGATAAACATAACTTTACTTAAATCGTATGGTTCTTCTAAGTAGTGATCAGAAAACATTGCATTTTGTTCAGGATCTAAAACCTCTAACATTGCGGAGCTTGGATCACCCTTATAATCAGAAGCCATCTTATCTATTTCATCAATCAAGAATACAGGATTAATAACCCCTGCCTTCTTCATTCCTTGAATAACACGTCCTGGTAAAGAACCTAAGTATGTTCTACGATGACCACGAATTTCAGCTTCATCACGAACACCCCCTAAGGATGCTTTTACAAAGTTACGATTTAATGCATTCGCAATGGACTTCGCCAAAGATGTTTTACCAACCCCAGGAGGCCCTACTAAACATAGAATAGGCGCATTAAGACTCTTTGTCATTGTCTTAACTGCTAGATATTCCATAATTCGATCTTTCACTTTTTCTAATCCAAAGTGATCATGATCAAGAACAGCACGCACAGCCGTTAAATCTTCATTGTCATGCGATTCCTGCCACCAAGGAACATTCAGTAACCAATCTAAATAGGTACGAATAACACCACTCTCACCGGATGAGCTTGGCAACATCTCATAACGTTGAATTTCTTCTAATGCTTTAGCTTTAATATTTGCAGGATATGGATTTTCTTCAACCAATCGACGAAGAGTTTCCATATCATCGGTTGAATTAGGCACATCCCCTAACTCTTCTTTAATTGCACGAAGTTTTTCACGTAAGTAATATTCACGTTGATTTTCTTCAATACGTTCACGAACTTTTTCATTAATACCTTGTTCAATATTCGTTAATTCTTTTTCTTTTTTAAGATTTGAAATAATTAACAACAATCTTTGATTTAGTACCAACTCTTCCAACAAACCTTGACGTTCATCTAAATTCATTGGGAAGTATTGTGCGACTTGATCCGCTAATTGTTCAGCACTAACCCCTTTTGTTAATTGACTAAACACTTCAGGTGGAAATGATTGACCAATATTGGTAATTTGTTCTAAACCTTTGGCAATTTGACGAACCAACGCCATTTCTTCTAAGTTATCTCCACGTACATCCACTTCAGGTTTTACACTCGCAAATAACATACGTTCATCTTCACTTAGACGAATTATACTTGCACGTTCTTGACCAATAAAGGTTACACGTAAGAAACCTTCTTTTTTCTTCGTTGTTTTTATACGACAAATTGTACCCATCGTATATAAATCTTGACTGTGTGGATCATCGACCAAGACATCCTTTTGACTCACAATAAATACTTGTCCATCAAAGTATGCCATTGATTCTTCGACCGCATTAATACTCTTATCTCGTCCAACTTCGATCATGACTTCTTGTCCTGGGAAGATGAGGACGCCCCTAGTCGCTATAACCGGGATGTTTAATTCTAGTTTTTCCATCTTAACCTCCTATAGAAGGAATAAGACGCATAGCGTCTTATCTATTGATTGGATTCACGAATCAAATCATATGCTTTACGTAAACGTAAATCATATGCGATGGTTCCTTCTGGTGCTAATTGTTTAACACGTTCTAAATCCATTTGATAGGTTTCAGCTATCGTCTTGTATTCATTGTCTATTTCTTCATGTGTAACTGTAATATTTTCTGCTTTCGCAACGGCATCAAGGACTAAACGAACCTTAACTTTACCTTCCGCATCGATTCTCATTTGAGCACGTAGATCATCTTCAGTTTGACCAGTGATTTCAGTGTATTGTTTTAATGAGAAACCTTGTTGTTGAAGACGATTCGCAAAATCTTCTAACATTGTTTGTGTTTCATCATCTACTAAAACTGCAGGAACTTCTAAAGTGGATGATTCAACTACACGTGTTAATAACGCATTATTGTAATCATCTTCTGCCTTTTTAGCTTTATCTGCTAAAATATCTTTTTCAAATTTAGCCTTTAATGCATCTAAGGAATCAATATCTTTTTGGTTAACTTCTTTCGCAAAATCATCATTTAAAGCAGGTAATTGCTTAGACTTGATTTCATTCACTTTTACCTTAAACACAACTTCTTGTCCAGCTAAATGCTCAGCTTGATAGTTTTCAGGGAAAGTTAAAGTCACATCTTTTTCTTCTCCACTCTTCATACCAACTAAAGCATCTTCAAAACCAGGAATAAATGTATTAGAACCAATCTCTAAAGAGAAGTTCTCACCTTTCCCACCTTCAAACGCAACACCATCTTTAAATCCTTCGAAATCAATGATTGCAGTATCTTTATGTTCAACAGAACCTTCTTCTTTTAAAACAAGTTCCGCAAATTGAGCACGTAAACCTTCTAGTTTAGCTTCAACTTCTTCAGGCGTTACTGTCGCTACATCCTTGGTAATACCTAAATTCTTATATTCTCCAAGTGTTACTTCACCTAATACTTCAAATGTAAATTTAATACTTACTTTTTCAGTACTAATCGCGTCCATACCTAATTCTGGACGTGTAATTGGATTTAATTTGTGTTCAACTAACCCTAAATCAAGTGCTTCTTGCGCAATACTTTCAACAGCTTCAATTAAGATATTTTGTTCCGCAATTTGTTTTCTAACTAGATCTAGAGGAGCTTTCCCTTTGCGAAAACCAGGAAGTTGTACATCTTTCGCTAATTTATTAAATGCCTTCTTTTGAGCATTTTGCCAAACATCTCCCTCGATGTCGACTTTTAATTCACCTTTTGTTTTTTCAATCATTGTCCATGTAGTTTTCATAAGGACCTCCTTGTTGCTTGTATATTATAACACAGTTATTAGCACTGTCAACTAATGAGTGCTAAGGCTGTTATAACCGAGATTATGCTGTTGCTTAAATGTATCCCATTCCTTCTCATCCGAGATTTGTAAGAATACTTCTTCAAGAACTTGATACGCTAAATCATAGGCTTCATCTTCAGTGTAACTGATGGGTAAAGCCATTAAACCTTCATACTGTAACTTCTCTAAACACAAATTCAGTAAGGATGGATTTTTCTCACACCACTCGTTTAATAAGGCATACACCCCTTCTACCCCTTCACTATCCTCAGGTAAACATAGGCTAGCTGGGATTAATGAATACTCAATCCCATCGGAATGTATTTTATACTCATTTGTAAGTTGTTGTTCAATACAAATACGTAAAAAAAGGTTTTGAAATAATCGATCTTTTAATAAATCAAAGGTATCCTGTACGAGTGTATCATATTGTCTTAAATTTAATCGACTCATTTGATCTAGAGCTTTGATCTGAGCCATTTCATCTAATTTTAAAAGTGCTCTTAATTCATCTTCATCTTGTATAATATTTACTTTTTGATTGTACTTTAAATTCGATTTAATTTCGTTTTCTAATCGCTTTATTTCATTAAAAAAATTCTGTGGAATATATGGCATGCTTAATTCTTCAAGCACAAGTTGATACGCTTCATCCCATAGATTATTTTTAATCTTCTCTTCGATCAATTCTATTTGTTTTTCGTAGTAGTTTTCTTCCATCCATACTATTATGACATACTTTCCTTTGACTTGCATCGCACAATGCATGTGTTAAAATATTCATATGAAAATTTTAACATCTCTCATTGGTTTAGTTCTATTTATCGCTGGTATTTATCTAACATACTGGGTTTTTCAAGACTTTGATTCATTTGAGACCCTTGTGCTTGGATTATATTTAGGAGGATCATTTATATTAATGACACTTGGCTTCTATTTATTCTTATTACCTCTCAGTTTTAAATCAAAGAATTATCAAGATTTTAATACAGAGAAGTCAATCGAAAAAGAATCAAATCATCCCATCACTCCTGAACCTGAAGTAATAAGTGAAGTCGATGCGATTAAAATTATTCGTGATGAAACATCGAAAGAGGATTTCAATCAGATTACTCCTGAAATTAAACAAGCTAATGATAATTTAGAACCTATTCTTCCCCATGAACTAACAGATGAATTAACACTCAGAAATGAAGAAACTAAACAAAGTCAATTAGATCTAGATTCCATTATTACAAATAGTCATACAGAAGAATTAAAATTTAAAAAAGATGAAGTCTATGACATTATTGAAATGCGAGTCATCGGTATTGATGCTTGGTCATCACAAAACATACTAAAAAGAATCGATGATACGAGCAAATTAGATTTAAGTCAAAAACTCAAGTCAGGTATAAACATGACACAAGTGATGTATAATAAAAAGCTTATTGGTTATGTTTCAAGACTTGATATGAATAAAATTCAAGATCGATTAAATGAATTAGTGAGTATAACTCCTTCGAATATGATTAAAGAAGGACATAAAATCGTACATTTCTCAATCAATCTAAAATTTAAACAGAAAGATAATTAACATGAGTAAGGAAATTTCTAAGAATCGTAAGACATTGTATTATGTTGGAAATGGTATATCATTGATTGGATTTATCTTATTTCTATCGGTATTCTTTACTGCATTCTTAAATCCGTTTGATACGATGGGTTCTTCAAATCCAATGGCAAATGGTTTTATTGGTTTTATATTAATCATAATTGGTCAATCCATTTCGTTATTAGGAGCTAGAGGTCTAGCGGGATCTGGACTATTATTAGATCCTAAACAAGCACGTGAGGATTTAAAGCCCTATTCAAGTCAAGTGGGTGGTATGATTAATGACGCGTTAGAAGAAGTTGATTTATTGAATGAATCAAAAGAAGTCATTAAAGTTCGTTGTCCTTCTTGTAAGACATTAAACGATGAAGATGCTAAATATTGTAAGAAATGTGGAGCACAACTATAAAAATAATCCAGTTAAATTGGATTATTTTTTTATTTCTTGATGTGCTTCAATAATTGCGCTTTTTATTGTGTACTTTAATAGAATAAGAAAAATCCCAAAAGTAATAAAACCGAATACACTATAAAATAAAAATTCTGTCATACCCCACCTCTTTCAACTACTATTATGGCATAAAAAAACCCTTTATTTAAAGGGCTAAAATAAATGGCGTCCTTGAAGGGACTCGAACCCCTGACCGTACGCTTAGAAGGCGTATGCTCTATCCAGCTGAGCTACAAGGACAACGCTGTATTATCTTATCAAATAAAACAACGATTTTCAAGATTCAAAACCATTTTCTTGGTTTATGTTCTCTTGGAAGTGTTTTACGTTCAACTTCAATCTTTCCATTCTCAATTGTTACGATCGCATAACTTGGTTCACTTGCATCACGATTATAGTGAATTGAACCTGGGTTCACTAACACTAGATCCTCAAAACGAGTGACTTTATAAATATGAGTATGACCATATAAAACCAGTTTACAATCCTCTTCTCTGGCCTTTACAATTAACTTTTCGACAACACTATACATCGGATACTGATGACCATGAATAAGTAATACACGTACGCCATCTAAATCCAAAATAATTTGTTTAGGATAATCATAATACAGATCATTATTTCCTTGTATACTGACAAAACCATCTAATTCTGTTGACGGACATTCACTATCGCCACAATGAAGATACGCAGAGGCCGTCGGATACATTTCTCTGAGTTGCTTAAAGACTTCATTGCGTCCATGACTATCACTTACGACCACACAGTACATAATTCACCTATACTTCTATTTTAGTAAATTCTTCTTTTATTTGAAAGAGTTGATGAACTTGATGCTTAGCATACATTTCATCTTTTGTAGTAAAACAACAGCTCTCTCCTTCTTCAAGATTCTTGTCTTTAAATATATCAACCATAACTTGAATTGAATCAATAATCTTCTGTTTAAAAAGTGATTCAAATGATGCTTGAGCTAATGGATAATGCGTACACCCTAATATTAATCCATCATTTAGTAACTCATGTTCACTAAGATTGGATTGAATATAACTTGTAATCTCTTCATTTGAATTTAAGCCTTCTATCTTCTGAACTAAATCAGGTAAGGCAATACTTGTGACATGAATATGAGGAAGTAAAGTTTGAATGGTTTTTGCATAGATATCACTTTGAATGGTTAATCGTGTCCCAACAACTAATATCTTTGATAAATGATAGGATTCTAATTGTTTAACTGTAGGATAAACTACATCATAAAATTTGATCTCTGGGAAATCGATTTTTAGTGATTCAAGCGCTACCGCATTCATCGTATTACATGCGATTACGATTTCATGTATTCCTTTTGACTTAAACCAATCAATATTTTTATGCGCAATACTTTTAATTTCTTCTGCTGTTTTATTTCCATATGGCGCATTTTTTTGGTCTGCTAAAAAATGAAAAGCTGCTTTTGGATAAGCCTTATGTAATGCATGATAGATACTATATCCACCCAAACCTGAGTCTATTATTCCAATTGTCATAGTCAGTATTATACCATTTCTCTTTTTTCTTGAATACGCTTCTTTAATTCTTTTGCGACTGATTTGCCGACCACCTCTTCAAGTTTATCTTGAGGGGCATCCAAAATACCTTGGACAGATTTAAACGCCTTGAGAAGCGCTAAACGACGCTTAGGACCAATTCCATCAATCTCTTCAAGGATTGAATGAGTTTGTGCCTTAGATCGTCTTCTCTGATGATGAGATAAGACAAAACGATGGACTTCATCTTGCATACGACTGAGTAAGAAGAATGTTTCTTGATAAGACTTTAATTCAATTCGATTTCCATCTTGATCCATAAGTGCCGATGTTGTATGTTTATCATCTTTAACTAGACCATACAAAGGGACATGAATATCTAAACTTTCCATACTTCGTTTTGCGGCTTGAATTTGAGTATATCCTCCATCCATTAAAATTAAATCTGGATAGGATTGATTCTCTTTGATTGCACGAAGAAAACGTCGATAAATAACTTCTTCCATATTCTTAACATCATCTGCCCCATTATGAAGATTATATAAACGATAATCCTTCTTACTAGGACTTCCACCAATAAACACAACCATAGCACTGGATGCGAACTGACCTTGTGTATGTGAGTTATCATACAACTCGATTCGTTCTATTGAATCAAGCTTTAAGATATCCTTTAATTCATTGATTGATTTATCATGTTTCTCATTATTCTTTTTAAGAATAGTAGAGTGTTGACGATGATGATTCATCGCATTGAGCAAGACTAAATCCAATAGCTTTTTAAGCTCTCCCCTTTGAGGTTGTATAAGCTTAACATCCAACATAGAGCTTATATTACTTGCATCAAAACTCGCAGGCACAATCAACTCTTTAGGCAAAGCTTGAGACTCATAATACTGTAATATAAAGTTTTCAAAGCTCTCAGACGCATCATCCACCAGTAACTGAGTTAAGAGATGTCGATCCATTAATTGCCCACCACGCACAATTAATGCGGTTATGGTAAGCATTCCATCTTTTTCATAGTAATTAAACGCATCACGATCCAATCGATTATCCTGATACACAGTTTGTTTATCTTGAACATGATCCAATGAACGCAAGAAATCACGATACACCATAGCCTTCTCATAATTTAACTTCTCGGTCGCATCTTTCATCTGATCATTTAATCGTTGTCTTAACGCTTTATCATCACCCTTTAAGACTTGAACAATTTCCTTAATCATTTGCGGATAAACATCATCTTCAACTTTAAACTCACACGGGCCTAAACATTGACCTAAGTGATAATACAAACACACTTTCTTAGGTAGAGTGACACATTTACGTAATGGATAAATGGAATTCAAAAGACTCGCCATGTTATGAGCTGCGGTCGCATCGGGAAAAGGACCATAGTAATTGGCCTTTTTATCCTTCTTCATTTCACGTACCACGGTTAGTTTAGGATATTTCTCTTGAGTAATCTTGATATATGGATATGATTTATCATCCATAAACATGATATTAAAACGAGGACGATGTTTCTTAATAAGATTAATCTCTAAGATTAATGCTTCTTTCTCAGTTTTCGTCACAATCGTATCAAAATCCACAATCTGACTAACAAGTTTTGTTGTTTTATAATCATGTGCCCCAGTGAAATACTGATTCACACGGTTCTTTAATTTTTTTGCCTTACCAACATAGATAATAGTCCCATTACGATCTTTCATAATGTAACAACCAGGCTCCATCGGTAACGTTAATAATTTATCTTTTAGGTTCATAGTTGACTCTTAAATGTCACAACTGTAGCTCCAACTCCACCTTCACCTTGACCCCCTAAACGATACGATTCAATTCGATCTTGTTTAGCGAGTAATGTATGAACAGCTTGACGTAGTGCACCTGTACCATGTCCATGGATTATGCGCGCAAAAGGCATCTTAGCTCTTAAACAATCATCAATGTAGCGACTAACGAGTGGTAACGCTTCTTCCACACGATAACCAATCACATTGAGTTCTAATGGAACTGACGCAATGGATTCATGTTTAATTGAGACCTGTTTCTGCGCTTTAGGTGCTTCAGCTCTAAGGAGTTGTGAAAGGGACACTTCCATTCGAATACCATTAATATTAACTACCACTTGTTTCTTCTTTAATTGAAGGACTTGCCCCTGTTGATTGGTTGATTTTAACTTAACCCAATCCCCTACCTCAATATTTTCAAGTGAAACATCTTCCTTCACTTTTAAACGTTTTGAATCTAAGTGTTGTTTCTTGGTGATAAGTTCATGAATCGGTGCTTGTTTATGAGCCCGCATTTCATCCAATATTTCTTGAGCTTCTTCTTGTGCTGCTTCAATTAACGCATCTATTTCTTCTTTCGCCTTACTTAGACGATTCTCTTTATCTCGATTAAATTCTTCGTCTTGTTTATATAATTTCTCTCTTAATTCATTCAATTCACTCTCTTGTGAAAGAAGAGTGTCTTCAAACTGTTTGAGTTCAATCATCTTACGTTCAAGTTTTTCTTGTAAAAGAGCTTGTTCACTCTTCGCTTCAATCTTTAATTGATTCGCTTTTTCAAGTATACGTGGATTTAGATTAAAACGAGCCGCAATCTCAAACGCATACGATTGACCTGCGATTCCTTCTAAGTACTTGAATGTTGGTTTCATAGCTTCCATATCAAATTGAACGGATGCCATTAAAACATCATTACTCTTAAGTGCATATTCTTTTAACTTAGAATAATGAGTTGTTGCGACAACTTTAACCCCTTTTTCTTTAAGGAAATCAAGCACCGCTATCGCTAAACTTTCACCTTCTTGAGGATCTGTTCCGCCTCCTAACTCATCTAAAAGCACTAATGATTTAGAAGTCGCATGATCACAAATCGTAGATAACTTAGAAAGATGAGCTGAGAACGTCGATAAACTTTGAACAATCGATTGATCATCTCCAATATCGACAAATATTTGATCAAACATAGGACAATGAGCTTCATCTGCACACACAGGAATACCACTGTAACCCATTAAACAAAATAAGCCTAATATTTTTAAACTAACGGTTTTACCACCTGTATTAGGACCTGTGATTAACAATATCGGATGAGATGATTCTAAATGATAGGTATTCGCAACTACAAACTTAGGATCAATTAATGGATGTCTAGCATTCTTAAAATAGATACTGGAATCTTCGATTAACTCAATAACTCGCCCTTGATGTATTTCTCCAAATCGAGCTCTCGCAAAATAACTATCTATCAAAGCCATTGTTTCTAAAGCATTTAAATAGTCCTCAGCGATTGGCTTTATCATTTGGCTTAATTCTTTACAAATACGAATGATTTCTTCTTTCTCTTCTTCTAACAATAAACTTACTTTATTATTCAAATCGAGTAAAACAGGAGGTTCTACATAGGTTGATAGACCCGATGCAGATTCACCATGAATCAAACCCCCAAAACTATTCTTCTCACTCGATTTAACCAATACAACCACTCGATCATTTCGAATAGCGCTGATAGAATCAGATAGTTTTGAGGCATTTTGATGCATAAAACGTTGTGTCACCACATCACGATCACTCAAAGCTTTACGATATCGTTGACGAATGGATTTTAGTGTACTGGATGCACTATCTAATACCTCTAAACTTGGACTAATGCATTTCTCTATTTCGATACTTATACGTGTATTCTCTTGAATTGAAGTAAATAAATCAGCTAAATATTCTTTCTTTACTTCAGCTTTCTGATAAAAACTTTTAGCTAAGGCAAGACCTCTTCCAAAGACCGCCACATCCATAAGCTCTTCAACACCTAAAGTAATATCTTTACTCGCCTTCTCCAATGGCGTTGTGATATCTTTCATACCTGACATTGGACATGAGCCAACAATACGTAAAAACTCCATCGCTTCATGCGTACGATGGTTTTCACGAGTAACCCATAAAGGCTTAAATTGTGGATTTAAACTTAAAATCAATTCTCGTGATAATGAGAATTGCGTATAACGTGAAATTTCTTCTAAGATAAGTGGATATTCTAATACGTCCCAATTCATATTATTTAAATCTTTCTAATAGTTCATCTATTTTAGTCGCATCAATCTGATGTTCCTCAAACCATTTTCGTAATACTTCGATATCACCATTACTCAAATTTTCTCTTACAAGTATTTTATATACAACTTCTTTCTCTGGTGATTCAATGGAAGACTCATCTAACCAAGCTTTTATCGTAATACGATCATCATCGGTTAATGTTCCATTGGTCAATACTTTTATTAAACTTAATTCCTTAAAATCTGAATTAATCACGACTATATTGGTTACTTGATCATAATATTTGAGTGCAGAATTTTGAATCACATCTTGTCCATTATTAAACAATGGAGTTAATAAAATTAAACTCACAATCCAAAGTAAAACAAGTGCTTGAATGAGTCCAAATCCAAACCCTAAAATTCGATTAATTCCTTTTAAGACAGGTATCTTACCTACAATATGAAATACAGGTCTTAAGAGCCATAAAATGATACTAATTGAAACAAATAAAATAATAAACCATATAAATGTATTAATCTGAACAGAAAATAATTCTCCAATTATTGGAAGATTTAATAATACTTCATCCAAAAAATATAAAGGTAAAGCAAGTGCTAATGGTTTAGCGAGTAAACCAGCTAAGATTAATGCCACAAAAAGACTAACTGTTTCAAGTAATAGAATTAAGAATCCTTTATAAAATGCTCGTACCGCAAAAAATGCGAACACAACTATTATAACGATATTCATATAAGGTACAAATTGAATTGGAAATGTCATAGTTAAAACCTCACATTAAGTTTAATGTAAATTGGGATTAAATTCAAACCTATGTTAAAATATGTCCATGGCTGTATTTTCAATCACATTAAACGATAAGCAAATCAATGAGCTTAAAAAATTGAACCCATATAAAGAATCTGATAATCCTACAATCGATTCTATTTTTGAATTAAGTGATTGTAAGATTACACTGTATAAATCAAAAAAAGCCGTCTTTCAAGGGAAAGATGTGTCCGCTTATCAAGATCTTTATCAAACGAAGTTTGTTGAACAAGCTGGTAGTGATGAAGTTGGGACAGGTGATTATTTTGGACCAGTCGTTGTGGCAGCGTGCTATGTTAATCATGATAATTACCAAAAAATTAAACATTTGGGTATACAAGATTCAAAACAGATTACGGATGAATTAATTCGTAAAATAGCTCCAAAACTAATGGAAGAAGTCCCTTATAGTGTATTGATTGTGGATAATGTAAAGTACAATCAGATTCATAAACAACACAACTTAAACGCAATTAAAGCACTCTTACACAATCAAGCCTATAAACATCTTCAAAAGAAGATTAATCAATTACCGAAGTTAAGTGTCGTAGATCAATTTACGCCAGAGAATTACTATTACAACTATCTAAGAAACGAGAAAGAAGTCATTAAGAATCTTCACTTTGAAACAAAAGCCGAAAGTAAATATATCGCTGTCGCATGTGCTTCTGTCATTGCTCGATATACCTTCTTACAAGTATGGGACAAAATGGAAGAAAACTATCATTTTACATTTCCAAAGGGTTCTGGAGAATTAGTTGATCATGCGATTGTACGATTTGTACAAGAATTTGGTAAAGATAAACTTCCGCAAGTCGCAAAACTTCATTTCAAAAATACACAAAAAAGCGAGAACATTTAGTCCTCGCTTACGTTTACATGCACTTTCTTATCACTTTGGCGCAAACTAACCCCTGCGCTTTTTAACATGCGTTTACTTGCTTGTACACTTTCACTCTCCGCATATTTATCAGATTCATAAACAATGCATTTAATTCCAGATTGAATAATTGCTTTGGCACATTCATGACACGGAAATAAAGACACATAAATTGTACATCCTTTAACTGGACGTGGGCTATTTAAAATTGCGTTGAGCTCCGCATGCACCACATAAGCATATTTAGATTCTAAGGTTGATCCTTCACTCGTCCAAGGATATGCATCATCATCACATCCTTTAGGAAAACCATTATAACCGATACTGACAACCTTCTTATCTTCATCCACAATCACAGCCCCTACTTGAGTATTAGGATCTTTAGAACGTAACGCAGATAAATGTGCAATTCCCATAAAATAACTTTCCCAACTCAGTACATTATTCCGTTTCATTGATGACCTCTTTATAGTATTGATTTAATGAATCCACTAAATTATCTGCATAAGAGTTTAATCCAAATTCACGTGCTAAATCTAAAACTTCTTGATCTGTTCCTTGATAATAAGGTTCTGTCTTTGGATTCGTTACTCCGAAATACACTAAAAATGTACTCATAAGGATCATTGCGATTAATGCATGTTTACGTAAAGGAAGCCAACTGACTTTCTTAGTAAACAATAAGCCCATCATCACACCACTTATAAATCCACCTAAGTGTCCTAAAATACTAATATTTGGTAAAAAATTAATTAAGACATTCATGAATACCATGCGTAAGACTTGAGATTGAATCATCGGTTGGCGAATTAAACCCGTTTCGTATAAATAGACCAACATAACTCCAAGCAATGCATATAATCCACCACTTATTCCAACTAATAGGATATTCCCTTGGCCAACAAACACAAAGAATGAACCAAAGAAAATACCATTTAATAAAATAAGCAATAAGCGTTTTGAACCATATAACCGTTCAATAAATTGTCCTAAATTAAGTAATGCGATACCATTCATCATTAAATGGAAAACATCTATATGCACAAACCCAGCAGTAAACAATCTCCAAACTTCGAAGTTAGCTAACACAAAGGTCTTATAGTACGCTCCCAATAAGATTGAAACAGGAATAATATCATAACCTAATAGAGCTAAACCATTAATGACTAAAGTAATAATTGTGATAATCGCAAGAATACTTACTGTCATTTTTGGTAATAATTTAACCTGATCAATTAATGTTTTAGGTTTATTAGGTACTCTTACAATCTGAATTCTTTTCTTGAGTTCTTCTAACTCTTTTTCAGGATCTTCACTTTGACTAAATGCTTGTTTAATATCTGGAAATGCTTCAAACAAGGAACTATTTGTTTCTTCAGGACTAATCAAAACATGAATTCGTTCTGATTCATTTTCTTGCATAAATCCTTCATCATCAATCTCTACATCCCAAAAATTCGCTACATTCGGTAATATTTGTAGGATGGCTTGTTTAATTTTTAATGTACGTTCTTTGATGTTATTTAAATCAAATCCTTTGTGTAAGGATAAGCGAATTAATCCATATTCTGGTTTTTCAGGATGATTCAACCATAGTTCTTCCTGAATCGCTCGAACATCAATAAGACTATATCCATACTTTTCGATTAAGATTTGAGCAACTTTAAATAACCAAAGTTCCTTCACAACTTTCATTTATTCTAACTCCTCTAATACCTTTTTAAATACATCTGGCATCTCTGCACTAAATTGCATTAATTCATTGGTTCTTGGGTGTCTAAACTCAATTTTATAAGCATGTAGACATTGTCCCTCAGTATCCAATGTGTTCTTAATAGAATACTTTGGATCTCCTACGATTGGATAACCAATATATTGGAAATGAACACGGATTTGGTGTGTACGGCCTGTCTCTAATTGACATTCAACCAATGTCATTTTTTCATAGCGTTGAATGACTTTAAAATGAGTTACTGCTGGTCTTGAACCAATAGATGTAACAGTCATTTTCTGACGATCATTTTTATCACGTCCAATCGGCGCTTCTATTGTCCCAACATTATGGCTTAATACACCATGTACTAACGCAAGATAGGTTCTTCGCATCGTTTTAGAAGATAATTGTTCACTTAGATTTTGATGCGCCAAATCATTCTTCGCTACAACTAAACAACCACTGGTGTCTTTGTCTATACGATGAACAATTCCTGGTCTTAGAACACCATTGATCCCAGATAAATCCTTGCAATGCGCTAACAAACCATTGACTAAGGTATGCTTTGTGTTACCAGCACCCGGATGAACAACCATTCCTTTTGGTTTATTTATAACGATGACATCACTATCCTCGTATAAAATATCCAAATCCATTTCTTCAGCTTCTACTTCTAATTCTTCATCTTCAGGCCACTCAGCACTTATAATATCGCCTGTTTTAACCTTATAGTTTGATTTAGTCTCTAAATCATTCACTTCTACATACCCTTCTTCAATGAGTTGTTGAATGCGAGAACGTGAAAAATCAGGTAAAATCTCTGCTAAATATTTATCAATTCGAATCCCATTATAGGATTCATCTACTACGACTTCAAAGTTTTCCATTGGCCTGTCTACTTTCTAAAATGGATTCTAGGATCAATAATCCTACTCCAATATTTAAACTAATGTCCGCAATATTAAACACGGGGAAATAATAATCAATAATTTTGAACGATAAGAAATCACGAACATAACCCAATAAGGCACGATCCATGAAATTCCCTAAAGTCCCTGCAAATAAGAACAATAAACTCAATCGATAAATCGTTTGTTTATCTTCCGATTTAATATAAAAATAAAGCATTGCGACCATCGCAACTAACCCAACCAAGATAAAGAACCATTTCTGCCCCTCTAAAATACTCCAAGCTGCCCCAAAGTTTCTGAGGTAAGTTAACCAGAAAAAGTCTTTAATCACTTCAAATCGTTCGCCATATTCAAACACGGTTGAGATTGTGGCTTTGGTTATGGCATCCAGTCCAACAATCAATCCTACAAGGATAAGTTCATATTTTTTAATCTTCATATGGTACATTATAACAGAAAAAAGCTTCCTGTTAAGGAAGCTCACTCTTATCGATTCGATTGACGGATAGATTCTAAGACATCCCAGTTTAAACGCTTCGCAAATTCAGTAATTAATGTGATCGTATCAACCACATCTTTACGATGAATTAGAGCACGATGAGAATGGATGTAACGTGAAGGAATAGATAAAGTCACATTGATAATACCATCAAATGCTTTATGCATTTCTCCAGAATCTGTACCACCAGCAAGTAATAAATCATATTGAACATCTAAGTTTAATTCCTTACTCAAGTCACTTAAGTAATTCAAGAAACCACGATGACCAAGATGAGATGAATCTTGGATGGCGAGTGTCACACCAACCCCCATTTTACTTCCAGGTTCAGCACCAGGAATATCATTCGCAAGAGTCACATCTAATGCAATTCCAATATCCGGTTTAACTGCGTATGTCGCTGTTTTAGCACCACGTAAACCAACTTCTTCTTGAACTGTCCCAACTGCGACAATGTCTGCTTCATGTTTTACATCTTTTAAACGTAACAACACTTCAGCCGCAATGATTGCGCCAATTCGATCATCCCACGCTTTTGCCGCAAGATAATTTGGATTAGCCATAACATTGAAATCAGAACGAGGAGTAACCATATCACCAGGACGAATTCCTAATAGTTCAACTTCATTCTTATCTTTAACACCGATATCTAAGAACATATCTTTGACATCAATGACTTTACTACGAACATCTGCAGGCATACCATGTGGAGGTTTTGAACCCACAATACCCATAATTTCTTTACCTTCACGAGTCGTGATTGTTAGTGCTTGAGACAATAATACATGTCCCCACCAACCACCAACAGGCGCAAGTTTTATAAATCCTTTATCATCAATACTACGTACGACGAAACCTATTTCATCCACATGTCCAGCAACCATTAATTTAGGACCTAATCCAGATCCCTTCTTAGTCACAATCAATGATCCAAGATTATCGTATGTCACTTCATCAGAAACATCACTTAACCATTTTTTCATCACACGTGTTGCAGCTTTTTCATTGCCTGAAATACCGTTTGCGTCTGTGAATTCCTTCATCATTTCGAGGTTTAATTCACCATATGCTTCTTCAATTTTTAAACTTTTTTCGCTCATTTTATGCCTCACTTATGTTCCATTATACAACTCGACAATCATTCAAACAAGTTTAATACGCTGTATCTTGACGGTTGTGATTCTTTTTATTCTTCTTGTAATAGGTATCCAATACTTCATTCTCATTAAACTGAAGAGTATATGCAATCTTTGCACAATAATTCGCACACTTCTGAAAATTATCCAAATTAAAATCATGCATTAACTGAATCGCATCATCTGTCCATTCTAAAAACAATCGACTTAGATCATAAGATATATCATCACATTCCACGATAAGTTCATTTAGTTTTAGATCAATTCCCAATGAAAGTATAAAGTGAATACTATCACTGAATTCTTCTAAGAGAACATCTTTCTCACTGGGTCCTTTTAGACTCCAATATTTAAATGAACGCGTTTCATTTGCTAATTCACTAATCTCAACAACTAACGCAAGAATACGTTTAAGTTGTGTCGTTTCACGAACCTCATGATGTAAATCCATGATTCTTTCATCAAGTTCATTTTGAAGTGGTATAAGTTCTGTTAGATTAAGCTTCATACGCCTTTTCCCCCTTTATCTGAAGAAGTTCATTTTGACGATCTTCATTAAACTGATTCGTATACAAACGATAATAACGACCCTTCTTATGCATCAATTGACTATGTGTTCCATCCTCGACGATGCGTCCCTTATCAATCAATAATATGCGGTCCGCATTCACAATCGTAGATAATCGATGCGCAATAATAAAGGTTGTTTTATCATGTAAAACGGATTCAATCGCTGTTTGAATAATCTGTTCCGTTTCTGTATCAATACTTGAACTAGCTTCATCTAAAATAAAGATACTAGGATTTGCTAAGATGGCACGCGCAAATGAGATAAGTTGTTTCTGTCCCGTCGATAATCGACCTCCACCCTCTCCAACTTCCGTATCGTATCCTTCTTCCATATTCATAATAAATTCATGCGCTGATACTCGCTTTGCGGCTTCCACAATCGCTTCATCACTGGCATTTAAATCACCATATCTTATGTTTTCTTTAATGGTGCCTGAGAATAGATGTGGAGCTTGTAAAACATAACCAAGATTACTGTGCAACCAACCAAGTGATCGATCTTTCGTGTTTACACCATCTATGCGAATAACCCCACTCTTTGGTTCATAGAATCGACAAATGAGATTTACAATTGTACTCTTTCCACTTCCCGTTTCACCCACTAAGGCAATGGTCTCTCCTCGATTTACTTTCAAATTGAAATTAACGAGAACAGGTTCTTCTTCTTTATAGTAAAAGCTAACGTTATCAAACTCGACATCCCCTTTTACTTTTTCATAAACTTCAGTTTTTGGTTCTAATATTGAACCATACTTCTCAACCACATCATCACGATCCACTAAATCCACATCCGCATTGAGTAAACTAAGGACTCGCTCTGCAGATGCTTGAGCCATTTGAAACTCAGCCAATAGTCGAGCTATTTGACGTAATGGTTCGAAGAACTGTGATGCATATTGAGTAAATAACACCAAAGTCCCAAATGCGATTGTCCCTACAAGAACTTGTTGACCACCTATCCAGATTAACATGGCAGAAGAGAATGCCCCTAATCCCATTACAATCGGCATAAATGCGGCGGATAAGATTGCGGCCTTAACCGATTCCGATTTCATAGAACTGGTTAATTCTCTAAACTCTGTACTTTGTTGGTCTTCTAAACCCATAGTTTTTGTAGTTTTAGCTCCTAAGATTCCTTCACTGTAAGCAGCTGTAATCTTAGAATTAATCTTACGAGTTAAACGATAGCGTTGTAATATTTTCTTTTGGAAAATAATACTGATATACGCTAAGAATGGGACAACAACCAAGACAAGTAAGGCTAATCGCCAATTAACAACTAACATGACAATACTTACACCAATGATTAGAGTAGAACCCCAGATTAAATCAATGATTGACCACGATACGATATCTGCTAAACGACCAATATCACTGGTCATACGCGCCATGATCCAACCTTGTGGTGTCTTATCATAATAACTAAACGATAATTCTTGTAGTTTCTTGAATGCTTGATTACGAATATCATACGCAAACTGCATTTCTACTTTTCCAGTAAACTTAATGAAAAAATAGACTACAAATACTTGAACTAAGATTAAGAATCCATAGATCAAACCAAAGGGCCATAATTTCGATAAATCACCATTCTCAAGAACGAAATAGTCAATAGCTAACTTGTTTAAATATGGGAAAGCAATATCAACACACGCAATTGAAATCATCGATATAAAAATAATCGTTAAATCTTTTTTGTATACAAAAAAATGCTTTAAGATACGTCGCCAAAGCTTCGTATCTAAATGATCGGTATTAAATTCTTGTTCCTCAAAACGCTCACTCATCATCTTCACCTCCTTCAATCATTTGACTTTGTATCGTCACGATTCGGCGGTATAAACCTTCTTCTTGACACAATGTTTCGTGTGTTCCTTGTTGGCTTATTCTTCCATTTTCTAAAACGATTATTTTATCCGCTTGCATAGCTGATGTAATTCTATGTGTAATAATAAGTGTCGTAACTCCAATCGCACGCTCTTTTAAAGCATGACGAATCTTCTCATCTGTATGAGTATCCACAGCTGATAAAGAATCATCGAATATTAAAATCGGAGTTTGATTTAAAATCGTACGAGCAATCGCAATACGTTGTTTCTGCCCACCAGATAGAGTTACCCCTTTTTCACCTACCAGTGTTTTATAACCTTGATCAAATTCGTGAATAACACGATGAACAGATGCCATTTCCGCTGCCTTCTTTACAGCATTTTCATCCGCATCAGGTTGTGCTAAACGAATATTCTCTAGGATTGTTTTTGAAAACAAGAAAGGTTCTTGTAACACAATTCCTATTTGGTGTCTTAAATGTTTCTTTTGAATTGTATTTAATTCATGACCATTTAATCTAATATGTCCTGAATTATAATCATACAAACGTGTTAACAAGTGAACAAGAGATGATTTACCACTACCGGTTGGTCCTAAAATCGCAAGTGTTTCACCTTGTTTGATGGTAAAGCTAACATCTTCTAAGACGGGTACATGTCCATCTTCGTATTGGAATTTTACATGTTCAAACACGATATCACCCTTGATATCCACGATATCTCCAGAATTGATATCTTCCATAGGTTCATTAAAAATTTCATTCAAACGTTTTAATGAAACCAACATTTTTCCTAAATCCGATAATATTCTTCCTACATTTCGAATCGGCCAGAGAATCATTGATTCGTATGATAAGAATACAAAGAACTGTCCAACTGTTATCTCACCTGCCTGAGCTGCGAATATCCCAAATATAACTACCACAAATATTTGTACAAGTACGATAAAATCACTACTTGCCCAATACATGCCTAATAATTCAATTAACTTATAGGTTAAATCTTTATACTTTTTATTCTTCTCATCAAATCGATTTAACTCAAAAACTTCTCGGTTAAATGCCTTTACAACACGTACACCGGATAAACTTTCTTGTAAAACAGTGGATAGTTCACCTTCTGCTTCATCGCTACTCTGAAAAACTTTTTGCATACGCATGAAAAAGAAATAGGCAAACAAAACTAAGAACGGTAAACTGATCATCGCAATGAGTGCAAGTCGAACATTAATTTGAACCAAGATAACCATCGCGATAATAGCCATTGATATCGCATAAACTAATTCGGCAATTTGACCTGCCAAGAAACGTCGAATGGTATCCACATCAGATGTACAACGTTGAATTAAATCACCACTCTTCGCATTAACATGTGCATGATATGGATAATATTGTAAGTGTTCGAATAAATCATTTCTTAGTCTTTCAACATATCGTTCACTGATTACACCGTTTAAGCGGCCTCTAAGATACATTAATACAAAAATAATTAAGTTAACTGCAATAATCATAAGCGCAGCTAACCATAAGTTGTCTCTAATTCGATCGACTCCTCCAAATAAATTACTGTATTGAATTAACCAGTTTGAAGTAATCGGTTCTTGATTAATGACATTATCAATCAAAAAAGCGAATAAAAGTGGAGATATGAGCGTTAGGCTTACGTATGTTATAACAACACCAATAAGACTCACCAATCGGAGCCTTAAGCCTTTTAAATACTTCATGAATAATTGTTTTAGTGTCATAATTTCTCTCAAATCCTTTTTTATTATAACCCAAAATAAAACAGTGTTTACACTGTTTATGCTTTTAATCGTTTTAGAACTTGTGTACTAATATTACCAGTAATCCATCCCGTTGGGACTGAACTAAACCATAATAGAGGTAACCAATAAATCATCATTGCGGTTTGATTGATAAGAATTAATACCACAATTTGACCTAAACCATGAAAAGCACTGGACGCAACACTGAGCCCAATCGGTGTAAATTTATTTGTCTTATAAAGAATTAATGTGATGATGGTGCTAAAAACAACACCTCCCATCGAAAGCCAAAATCCTGTCCCAAAAATAATCCCTCTTAATAGGGACGCAATTACAACTCGCATTAGATTGAGTAAAACCATTGATTTTACATCAAAAAGAATAAGTGTAATTAATCCTAAAATATTCGCCAAACCTAATTTAACACCAGGAACAGGTATCGGTAAAGAAGGTTCTAACATATGCATTAAAATGCTCATTGCGAGCAACATCGTTATCAAAGTCAAACGACGCGTTGGACTATGTTTTCTCATTGTATAACACTATCCTCGCCTTCTGGTTGACTCTTTGTATTTTGAATCATAATAACAATATGATTAGGTAAACAAACAATAGGTACATTCGCAAACTCGACCCAGCCTTGAATAGAACACAAATGATAAGGTGAGGTTTCCTTTTCAACACGAAGTGCACGATCTTTTACTTCAATAAAGACTTCCCCTAAAGTTCCTTGTACAACATAGGTATCATCAATACTCATATCTATTCGCAAGATCTCTTCTTCACGATACGTTACGATCGCGACTACTTTTTCTGAAGTGCTCGCACGAACAAACCATTCCATGGTTCCATATAAAACAACTGAGCTGATCAGAATAAAAATAATTAAGAATTTATCATAACGATTCATATTAATGTTCTTTAAAGGATAGTACTGCTTTTATGGCACGTTTCCACTGTTCTAGGATGTCCATTTGAGTTGATTTAGACATTGTTGGTTTAAACACACGTTCGGTCTTCCATTTTTGAACAAGATCATTCTCATTCTCAAAAAGATGAGTTGCTAAACCAGCTAACAAACACGCTCCAAGAGCTGTTGTTTCTGAAATCATAGGTCGGATGACATCCACTCCGAGTAAGCCTGCTTGATATTCCATTAAATAGTTGTTTAAACTTGCCCCACCATCTACTTGTAGCTTAGTCAATTTAATCAAAGAATCTTCTTGCATTGCCTGCACTACATCATACGTCTGTAGAGCTAAAGATTCAAGTGTTGCACGTACAATATGTGCATCTGTTGTACCTCGAGTAAGTCCAAAAATTGCGCCTTTTACATCACTTTGCCAGTATGGTGCCCCTAATCCTACAAATGCAGGCACAACAACCACTCCATCACTGGATTCAACAGAACAAGCTAAACTCTCACAATCTGAGGATTTCTCAATGAAATGTAAACCATCTCTTAACCATTGAATTGCGGCACCAGCCACAAACACAGATCCTTCAAGAGCATAAGTCACTTTCCCGTTCTTTCGCCATGCGATCGTAGTAAGTAAACCATTCTTTGAATCAATACGATTCTCTCCAGTATTCATTAACATGAAACATCCCGTTCCATAAGTATTCTTAACATCACCCGCATCTAAACAAAGTTGTCCAAATAGAGCAGATTGTTGGTCACCCACAATAGCCGCAATGGGTACATCCACTCCAAACCATTTCTTATCACAAACTGCGATATCACCTGCTGTGTCCACAATGGTTGCACACATACTTAATGGAATATTCCAAATATCAAGTAGTTTTTCATCCCATTCACATTTATCAATGTTCATCAATAATGTTCGCGAAGCGTTGGTCACATCACTGACGAAATACTTACCATTGGATAGATGATAAACTAACCAGGTATCTACTGTGCCGAATAAAAGTTCTCCATTTTCTGCACGAACTTGTCCATTTTCGATTTCATCTAAAATAAATCGTATCTTACTTGCTGAGAAATAAGAATCAATCACAAGTCCTGTTTTTTTCTTAATAAATGGTTCAAACCCTTTTTGTTTTAAGTCTTCACAATAAAACGACGATTGTCTTGATTGCCATACAATTGCTGGATACACAGCTTTACCCGTTGATTTATCCCAAACAATCGTTGTTTCACGTTGATTGGTGATCGCAAAAGCAGTTAAGTCGGATGCACTTAAATGCGCTTGTTTGAGTGCTTCAGAAATAACTAAAATGACTGAGTCAAGGATCTCTTGAGGATCTTGTTCAACCCAACCTGGATTCGGATAAAATGCTTGAATATCTTTTTGAAAAGATGCACAAATATTCATATCCTTATCAAATATCATGGCACGACTCGAACTCGTACCTTGATCAATTGCACAAATATAACTCATGTTACACCTCGATGGTTTCTATCACCATTTGATTTAATGTCTTTATTAACTCAAGAGTACTCCCTTGATCACGTGTTGGATTAAATTCCACAATATCCATTGAACTGATACCTGGATGATTTAATACATGTTTAATAAGCGGTAATATTTCATAGGGTTTAAATCCATCGGAAACTGGTGTATTAACACCTGGAAATAACGAAGGATCCATACTATCACAATCAAATGAAACATGAAGATGTTTCTTATCTTGGATGAATCGATTCACTTGTTCATTCAACCAATCAATCCCTTGTTTACGAATCTCATTCATCGTAATCCAATGAACACCCCACTCTTTCATTAGTTTTTCTTCTTCTATATCTAGAGATCGTATTCCAATTAACATAATATTTTCAGAATCAATTTTTTGTTTTACAAGCTTCAATAAGTCGATATGACCATAGCCTTGTAAAACCGCTAAAGGCATTCCATGAATGCGTTTTGAATCACTGGACTCAACTGTATTACAATCCCCATGCGCATCAATCCATAATATTGCATGTGACTCTTGTGCAACTGCACTGATAGAGCCGATTGCTAAGGCATGATCTCCACCAAATACGAGTGGAAAATAACCCAATTCTTTGGCTTTTCTTACTTCTTGATTCAAGCGTGTATTTAAATCCACAACCGCATCGAGATAAAGTGGGTCTTGTGATTTGATTAATGCTTGATTAACTTCTATGACAGTATCCAGTTGAACGGATTGAGATAGAACTTCCATTGCATGTTGTCCACCATCAATATCGCAACCTTCTTTAAGGACTACGCCTATTCGTTTTATTGTTTTCATCATTCCTATTATAAGGCTCCCCCCAATAACACGCAACAAATGGTAAAAAAAACAGTTAGAGTTCTAACTGTTTAAATCTTTCCTTGGTATTCTAATTCCTCAAACTTGTTATTTTCGACAATTACTAACAAAGTATCTTCTTCACGAATGATATAATCTGCAGTAATTCCAAAATTTAATCTTGAGTTCTCTGTTTCGCGAACCCCTAATACATTTACACCATATCGAGAACGAGCATCTAAATCGACTAATTTCTTTCCAATCCAATCTTTTGGGGCAGAAAGTTCCATCATACTGTAGTCTTCGTCGATATCAACCATATCGATAATGTTTTGACTCATTAAGGATTTCGCAACGCGCTCACCCATTTCTTTTTCTGGGCGTACGACTCGATCAGCTCCAACTTTAAGTAAGATTTGCATATAAACCTTATTCTTAGCTTTTGCCATAATGAAAGGAACACCTAATTCTTTTAGATGTAAAACAGCCATAACGGAAGCTTCAAGTTTACTACCTGTCGCAATAACCGCTACATCAACATCTTGTACACCAATGGATCGTAATTGATCAATATCGGTAAAATCAGCTTGAACAGCTTGTGTCACAAAATCGCTAACACGGTCTACATTCATAATATCTGTATCAATCCCGATAACATCATATCCATATTCACTGAGTGTTTTGGCCATAGTTGAGCCAAATATACCTAATCCTAAAATCGCAAATGATTTTCTTTTCATAATTTTAACCAATTAAGATTTCCGCATTGGAATAACTTATTTCATGTCCTTTCTTACATCCTACTTTTCGATTAATCGATAACATCAAAGTAAGTGGTCCGATTCTTCCTAAATACATTAATAATATAATAATAATTTTACCAATTGAACTTAAGCTAGAGGTAATACCCATCGATAAACCAACTGTCGCAATGGCGGATACAGCTTCAAAAGAAATACTTAAGAAATCAAATGGTTCGGTTAAGCTCAACCCTATTATACCAATAGTTAAGGTTGATAATAAGATAAATGCCACAACAAATGCTTTTCTAAAATGTTCACGTTGAATATTACGATTAAACACAATAATATCTTTTTTACTTTGTAGTTCTGAAATAATCATAAATACGAGAATCGCGAAGGTAGTTGTCTTAATCCCCCCCGCTGTACCACCAGGTGATCCCCCAATAAACATCAGGATCATCATTGAGAATAAACTTGCGGATTTCATAGAAGCCATATTGAGTGTCGCAAATCCTGCTGTACGGGTTGTGACAGATTGGAAGAGTGAAGCCATTATTTTATCAATAAAGCTAAACTCACCGATACTATTGATATTGTTGTATTCAAATAAGAAAATTAGAAGAGCTCCACCGAGTATCAAAGTAATAGTCATGGAAATCGCTAACTTAGTATGTACTTTAAAGTGCTTAATAATGTATTGTAGTGGATATGTCTTTCGAATCAAGGATTTACTCCCCTGTGAAATGTCAAACCAAACACCAAAACCTAAGCCCCCAACAATAATTAGAAACATAACAGTGAAATTAACGAGCGGATCATGTGCATAAGCTTGAAGACTAATACTACCTAATGTATCTAGCCCAGCATTACAGAATGCCGAGACCGCTGTGAATAGCGAGATAAATAATCCTTCTTTCATACCAAACAATGGCACAAAACGATACGCTAATAATAAGAAACCAATTGTTTCAAAAAACAAGGTATACTTCAAAATAGCTTTAATGAAGTGATTAAAATCATTTAAATTAAAGAAGTTTACCGCTTCATTCAACGCAAGTCGATTGGATAAAGTTAACTTACCCGATAAAAATATGACAAACACAGCAATGAGAGTCATAAGCCCCAATCCACCGATTTGCATAAGTCCAATTATTACAGATTGTCCAAAAACTGTGTACTGATCGGCTACTACAATAGTTGTTAGTCCGGTTACACATACGGCAGATGTTGAGGTAAACAGATGATCGAGGAAACTTGTTCCTTCAACTTTATTACTTATCGGTAAACTCAACAAAAAAGCGCCGATGAGAATAACGGACGCGAAACTTAAAGCGATTTGTTGTGCAGGTGTAAGGTTTGTACGTATTTTCTTACGTATTTTATTTAATGTCATATGGTTTAAAGCTCACTGTCATGGTCATTTCTGCGACTTGAGCTAATGTATTATATACTGAACAATATTTACATGCAAGTTCCATCGATTTACGAATCTGATCTTCTTTGTCAGATGGCGAAAAGAACGCTTCAATCGATATCGATTTTAACGTAGTTGGAATTTCATCTCTTTTTTCCCCACTAACACGATAACTAACCGATTCGATTTCGATTCTCTTCTTCGTTAGTATGTCTAATAGTGTTGAATGTAAACAAGACACGAGTGCGCCTTGTAATAAATCATAAGGTCTAGCTTCATTAGGCTCCATTCCAATTCCTATTTCACCATCACTTAAGATAAGTTTTCCTTTGAAATCTTTTTTAAATTCTAGTTGTGCTGATACTTTTTGTCCCATAGGATTATTATGGTTAGTTTTGATTAGCTTGTCAAATAATCATTGAACTTCACTTACTTATCGTGTAAACTATGCATGGATTTAAGGAGGAAAGCGATGAAAAAAGTTGATGTCGTCATTATCGGTGGCGGAATAAGTGGCCTTATGGCAGCGTATCGTTTAATAGAGGAAAAGCCTGGATTAAAGATTACTTTATTAGAAAAAGGTCATGACATTACCCGTCGTTTATGTCCAATTATTGAAGGTAAAGTCCCAACCTGTATTAACTGTCCTACCTGTGGAATTATGGAAGGATTAGCGGGTGCTGGAGCGTATTCAGATGGTAAGTATATTATTTCTACTGAATATGGTGGATGGTTAACTGACTTCTTACCTCAATCAACGGTAATAAAATATATCGAACAAGCGGATGCGATTTTAGTGAGACACGGCGCAACAACGGATCGTTATCAACCTTCTGATGAACTTAAAACACTTTGTTTAAAACATGATTTACATATGCAACAAGCTCAAGTGAAACATTTGGGTACTGACGCAAATTACAAAACGATGATGGATTTAATTCATTCATTGAGAGATAAGATTGAAATCATTACAGAAGCAGATGTAATCGATGCGGATGGCAATGAGAAAGTTGTTACCTATATTCATAAAAAGGAAACACTCTTAATCCAAGGTGATGCCATCATCTTTGCGGTAGGTCGCGCTGGTAGTCGTTTCTTTAGCCAATGGTGCAATAAATATAAAATTCCATTGATCAATAATCAAGTCGATATCGGGGTTCGTGTTGAATTACCTTATGCGGTATGGAAACATTTCTCTGAAGTCATCTATGAACCAAAGATTTGGTTTAGAAGTCATAAGTATGGGGATATTACACGTATGTTCTGTTTCAATGAAAGAGGACATGTGGTAATGGAAAATACCAATGATATTATTACAGTCAATGGTCATTCCTTTAAAGAAGAAGATAAGAAGACAAACAATTCTAACTTTGCGTTATTATCTACGATAAAGTTCACGACTCCTTTTAATGACCCAATTGATTATGCACGACATGTGGCTCATTTAGGTAACCTTATTTCAGGTGGTTCTGTCTTAGTTCAACGATTAGGAGATTTACTACAAGGTCGTCGTACCGATGAAAAACGTTTAAAAGCGAATACTGTACAACCTACATTAAAGGCTGTTGCGGGTGATTTATCCTTATGTATGCCTAAACGTCAATTGGATAATATTATCGAAACACTCTTCGCGTTAGATAAAGTTGCGCCTGGTACAGCAAATATGGATACTCTTCTATATGGGGTTGAATGTAAGTATTATTCTGCTCGTCCAGATACGACTAATTTTGAATTAAATGGGTTTAAAAATGTGTATGCGATTGGTGATGGGGCTGGGTTTACGCGTTCCTTATCTCAAGCAGCGGCACATGGATTATTTGTCGCAGATACTTATCTCGATAAGATTGACAAACAAGTCTAATTTTGATAGTTTTATAAGTGTAATCTAGAACAGCACACATCGCTGTTCTATTTTATTTTAAAGGAGAACGAACATGATTAAAGCTGTAGTTGGTGCTAACTGGGGCGATGAAGGTAAAGGTAAACTGACCGATGTATTCGCCAAAGAATCGGATATTGTAGTACGCTTTCAAGGTGGTAATAACGCTGGGCATACCATTATTAATGATTATGGTAAATTTGCGTTACATATGTTACCTTCAGGTGTTTTCTATGATCACATTACGAATGTCATTGGAAATGGCGTTGCCTTAAATATTCCTGCTTTTATAAAAGAATTAAATCAATTAGTTGAAAAAGGTGTTCCAATGCCTAAACTGATTGTATCGGATCGTGCACAAATCGTTATGAGTTATCATATTCTTTTTGATAAATTAGAAGAAGAACGTTTGGGCAAAGCACAATTTGGATCGACAAAAAGTGGTATTGCGCCATTCTATTCTGATAAGTATGCTAAAATCGGGTTCCAAATCTCTGAATTATTTGATGAACAATGGGTAAGCGATAAACTAGATCGTATCTTACCTGCTAAAAATATATTACTAGAACATTTGTATCATGCAGAACCATTGAAAAAAGAAGATATCTATAATGAATTAATGGAATATCGTAACTTAATTTCACCATTTGTACATGATACCGTTAAATTTTTCCAAACTTCAATGGATGAAAATAAACAAATTCTTTTAGAAGGTCAATTAGGTGCTCTTAGAGATCCTGATTTCGGAATTTACCCATATTCTACTTCAAGTTCTACTCTCGCGTTCTATGGCCCGATTGGGGCTGGTTTACCCTATTCTATTGATGAAGTCTACGCTGTGACTAAGGCATACTCAAGCAGTGTTGGGGCTGGTCCATTTGTAAGTGAGATTTTTGGGGATGTGGCTCAAGAATTACGTTTAAGAGGTGGAGATGCTGGAGAGTTTGGGGCTACAACGGGTCGTCCTCGTCGCATGGGATGGTTTGATGTTGTCGCAACACGTTATGGTTGTCAAGTTCAAGGCGCAACACATCTTGTATTAACTAATTTGGATGTCTTAGGTTACTTAAATGAAATTCCTGTTTGTGTAGCATATGAAACAGATGGTAAGCGTAGAGATCATTTCCCAAATATCACACGTTTAGATCACAGTAAACCAATCATTGAAACTCTTCCAGGATGGAACAGTGATATTTCTCATATTCGTAATTACGATGAATTACCTGAAAATTGTAAACATTATGTGGATGAAATTGAACGTATGATTAATGTACCAATTACGCTTGTATCCAATGGACCTAAACGTGAACAAATTCTTCACAGAAAATCGAAACTCGTATGAATATCAAACACATCCATGATGATTTAATATCTATGATTAATCTTTATGGTGTGATATCCATTGAGGATGCGTGTGAAGTTTTAAATCATTATGAAAAAACAGATTTAACCCCTGCAACTCTCTATCCACTTCTCAAGTTTGAAGTCCTTGAGTCAAATCAAATGTTTCTATTAAATGAGTACTTTATGTTAGAGATTTTCTTAGAGGATTATGAATATTTAGAGTTAATTGAACTTCAAGAAGACCTCCCTTTCTATCAACCAAGTAAGAAAGAGTTACATAAATACAAAGAAGATTTATATCAAGAAGAAACTGAATCATTGAAAAAACTTAAACAATTTATTTTGAAGTATATTAAAGGTCCACAAGTTCAAATCATCAATTTCTTGGATTACTTAACATATTTCTTGAAAGATTCATTTAATTTAGAAGAGATTCCAGATCAACTAAGTGAATTTGAGTGTAAGATTCCAAAAGATAAGTTTGATGAATTTCTCAGCTTATGTTTAGAAGCTCATCAAAATACACGTTTGTGGCAAAACCGTGGATTTACGAATAATGAGTTATTAAAGAAAAGCCAAAACAAACAACGTAGTTAAAAAGCTGGAAAAACCAGCTTTTTTATTGATTAAATTGAAACTCGGCAATTGCCATATCAATTTCTGATAGAGATAAGCCAAATCGTTCTAAGAAAGATCGTGCTTGTGCTTCTGAAATATCATGATCATCGATGTATTCTTGGACGATATCCAAATCCTCTTGGTTAAACTCTTCTTCGTTAATGAACTTTTCTACAATCTTAACACTTTTCTCAGGTGCTCCAAATTCCTCTAACCAAATCGGTATATTCGCTACATCTTCTTCCGTTAGTTCTTGATTTTGTGTCACCTTCACGACAATCCCATATGGATCAACTTGTTTTACAAACTGATCGGATAAGGTTTGAGCTACAGGAACCAAAGGTCGAACAATCGATGATTCTAGTGTAGATCGTCCATTCACAATGAGTGGACTTAAGCTAATAATCATAAAAAACAATATCCAGATGAGTTGTGGTATAAGTGCTATAACGATACCCAATAGTTTATCAATGGGTTTTAACCAATGAATCTGTCTTAATTGCTTAACAAATGGTCTTAATATTTGGTGTATTCCTATGCTTAATAGTATGAGTAAAATGAAAAACCAGACAAAAATATTACTGATTTCATAAGCAAATTGTCCAAATAACACATCATCAAATACCGATAAAGTACGACTGAGTATCGGTATTGATTTTGATAACACATTTGATACGGGCCATGCGATTACGATACTACCAACTAAGACAATAAGTTCAAAAACCTGTTTAATAAATCCATTAAAATAACCGATAAGTAATGCGCTAATGAGTAATATTGTCACAACTAGATTAATTATCAAGACTGTATTCATTGGAAATGAGATCATATTTTCACCCTATTATTTGAATCATACCATAAAAAAAACGTCATTCAAGACGTTCCTTTATTTTTTTGATAATACTTCTCCAGGAACACCTACAACGGTCTTACCTGCTTCAACATCATGAATCACAATACAATTAGCTCCTATCTTAGCATTATCACCAATATGAATGTTTCCTAAGATTTTTGCGCCTGTCCCAACCATCACATTATTGCCTAAGGTTGGATGTCTTTTTTCATGTTTATTGCTCATACCACCGAGTGTAACTTGATGATAAATTAAACAATCATCTCCGATAATGGCTGTTTCACCAATTACGATGCCCATCCCATGGTCAATAAATAATCGTTTCCCAATTTGAGCACCAGGATGTATTTCTATTCCTGTAAATCCTCGATTAATCTGACTAATTAAACGGGCAATAAAATATAAATGAAGTTTATAAAAGAAATGTGCTACACGATGATATAGAATCGCATGATATCCTGGATAGAGTAAAATAACCTCTAAGAGAGATTTTGCGGCTGGATCACGTTTTAAAATAGATTTTGCAGTATCAAACATATGTCCCCTTCAGGATTATCATAATACCAAATATTATTCAATTTGAAAAGAAAAACGATTATGCTTCCATAATCGTTTCTACTAACCAAGTAAAATCTTCACTTTCAATCTCTTCTATACGTCCTTCATCCGCTAATTCGTTAATAATCGGATTAATCGGTAATTGACCTAATAATGGGATATTGTATTTCTCTGCGATGGATTGTCCCTTGTTTTGACCAAACGGATAATGTACTTTATCACATTCATCACATACAAAGTAACTAAAGTTTTCTATGATTCCAATAATAGGCACATTCATTTTGTTCGCCATCTCAACTGCTTTTGATACAATCATACTGACTAAATCTTGTGGACTCGTCACAATCACAATGCCGGTAATCGGTAGACTTTGAAAAACTGTCATAGCGATATCCCCTGTTCCAGGAGGCATATCCAAGACCATTAGGTCTAATTCTTGCCAATTGACTTCTGTCCAGAAATCCGTTACCGCTTTAGTAATGAGTGCTCCTCTCCATAAGATTGGAGTTGTCTCATCTTTAATTAACATATTGGATGTGACCAGTTTAATGCCTGTTTCTGTTACAGCGGGTTCTATACCACTTTCATCCCCGAATAAAGGTTGGTGAATGTTAAATAAATGACCCATGGATGGCCCAATAATATCACCATCAATCACTCCTGTTTGATATCCTGCACGTTGCGCATGCGTTGCGAGTAAAGCGGATACGGTTGATTTACCAACTCCACCTTTACCACTTACGACCGCAATCATTTTCTTTACTTTCGTTTCTTTTTTTGCCCGGGGTTTAAATGGATTAAACTTTGGGTCTAATTTCTGATCTGTCATTTTCTGTCTCCTAACATATCTATTATACTCAAGTGACTTCAATTGTGGTAAATTACACTACCAATAAAATTGATAGAGTAAATAATCATCATTTTCATAGATTTGTGTACCACACCCTCTAACTCTGAAATAGATAGGAACGTAGTTCTCACCATCGAAATAGAATTGATCTTTATCAACTAAAATAAAGTCAGGTTCTTCTTCCACAATATACTGACAAACATTCGCATAATCAGGATCCTGCTTAAATACACGCATAGCTTCATATTCACGCACCATAAATATATTCCACAGTTGATTTGGCGCATCTACAACTTCATCATAAACATCAAGTTTTCGATAATAACCATAGCTCAATGGTAACTCAACATTCTTTACAAATGCCTTGATATAGAAGATTTGGGATATGACACTTGGTCGTTCTAATTCTTCTAATATGATCTTAGTATTTAAGACATTCATCACATCCAGTTCATTTTGGTTAATTCGATCAAAATAACTTGAGTTTTCTGGAAGATTGAATACAAAGTGATATGTCGTCGTTTGAGATTGAAGACTAATAATTGATAAAATCCCAATTAAGCTTAGTTTCAAAACTCTATGCAAAGATAGTTCAATTAAACTAAACATCCATATGAATGATACCGGATTAAATATCACATCAAAAACACGATGGACGACAGATCCAGCTAGTAGTTCTGTTAAGAACACAAAGTTTAATGGATTAATAAAAACGATGAGTATCGTTATGAAATAATTTTTTGAATCGGTATTCGATTTATAGATAAGATTCAAAAATGAAACCCAAATGATTGTATTAAAGAAGAAAAAGTTTAGATTATGAAACGTAAAATAGTCCCAAACCATATCGTATTTACTTGCACGAACAAAGATATGAGTTATTAAACTTGGATTAAAATACACGATTGCGACTGAAGTTACCGTAATCACAATGGGTATAATGATTTGAACGGTTAATTTAAAGAATTTAAAGAATCGTGCAAATCGATACACAAGTAAACATGTTCCACCATAAATCACGAGATATAATCCAAACGCAAAGAAATTGGAGAATAAATAAAGGAGTAAAAATAATCCAATGGGTAGACTTCCGATTACACAATATCGAACATAATTAGTTATCTCAGTATCCTTAACTTTTATAGATAGCCATGCGAATAGAATGATAAACACAATAAAATAAGCTGATGATGAAGTACTTATCGTTGCGAAAGAACTTAAGCTTAATAAATAGATCGTATGTTTATCATTAAGCATTTTATTTTTGTTCAAATAAACAATGAGGGTCATGAATCCTACGATTAACGTCCGATAGGCTTGTCCTAAAAAGGATAAACTCGAATTATAGTAAATCGAAGTAAAATAAACAAAGAAGTAAATAATTATAAACACTAAGAGATATTTAGATTTTAACTGAAGGGATTGGATTGTGCCTAGGATAAGATGATACAAGAAAACGAAATAAAATAAGGTCATACTGATTAAGTAAACTGAACTCAAACTTGGATAGAAGTCCAACTGATTCATTGATTGGAATGTATTAAACAACCATAAGAACGATGAATTCATATGATAAAAGCTTTGATAATCATTTTCTACATTAATGAGTGATACCAATTTCCCATCATACGGATTAAACGCATTTAGAAATGGCGCATTGATATTATCTAAGACAGAACTCATATACACTGCCGCATCAAAACTTCTTATTCCAAATGAATAACGTAAGGTTAAACCCATTAAACCAAGCACAAGAATGATTCCAATTAAGATGAACTTTAATTTAATAAATGGCACATTCTTTAGTCTGAAAATTGAAAGTAAGATTAATACTCCAATAAATCCAAAATTAAATAGATAATACGATTGCGTATCTAATCGATTTAATACCCAAACGATTCCACTAAAATAATAAATACTTAAGATGATAATGAACCCTAAGATTAAATTGAAATAAACATTTAGATTCAACTTAAAAGTTTGATTAATCATTGCGCCAATTAGAGTTGATGAAATCACTAAGAATAACGTTTGAAATACGATAAAAGGAATCATACGTTTAACTCACTTTCCATTAAACGAAGATAGTCTTCATTTACTTTTGATCGTGAAAATTGTTCTTGCACTATTTTTCGTCCATTAATACCCATTTCTATCCTTTTATGTTGGTCTAGCTCTATAAAATGAATGAGTTGTTTAAGATAATCATCAAAAGAACCTGCTTTAAAAATCAATCCATTAACTTCATGTTTAATAATCTCTGTACAACCATATAAATTAGATACGATACAAGGTCGTCCCATGGCATTTGCCTCAAGGACACTGTTTGGAATACCTTCACCTGATAATGATGGTAATACAAGACAATGACACTCTTCGAGAATGGATCGAATATCTTCTTGATAACCACAATAATGAATGGATCCAGATTTTATTGCTCGATTTAATTTTTCTTCATACGTTTTTTCTTCTATTTCACCAACAACATAGAATTGTACATCATACTTTTGTGATACGGTGTTTGCCGCATCGATGTATAAATCAAAGCCTTTAAGATGCATAATACGTCCTACAAACACAAATTTGAGTGGATTGGCACTTGGATATGATTTGATTGTAAATGTCTCTAAATTAACTCCAGAGCCTGATAATACAATTGAATTCCCTTGAATCATTTTATTTTGATAAAAGAACTCTCGATCATTTTCATTTTGGAATATAACGATTTTATGATTTGAAAATGCGAGTCGATACAGAATCATTACTCCATAATACAACCAATTCTTTTTAAGAAAACTTTGTCCAGTTCCTGTTATCGTACAGATTTGTTTATGATGTGAGAATAATGATGCGAATGAACCATAGATATTCGGTTTTATGGTGAAGGAAAGGATGATATCAGGATTAATCTGTTTAAACATGGTATAGAATCGAACTATGAGTTGAATATCTTTGAACACATTTTTGGATCGTCTGACATAAGGAATAACATAGTTTTTTACACCTAACTCCTTTTCTAACTCAATGTCAGATTCAGGTAATGAAATTATTACTTCATATCCTTTTTCTTTCAAACTTAAAATAAGTTCCTTACGAAACTTTCTAATTGAAAAACTCGTATTACTCATTAATAATACTTTTTTATCCATATGATTCCTCTGGAGTTCCTTTATCTTCTAAAATAGATCTAAAGTAATCATTAGATTGGGATAATTGGTCATATGAACCTTCATCTATTATTTGACCTTCTTTTAATAAGTAAATCCAATCACATCGATTTAGACTCTGTATGCGATGTGTAATCATTAAAATCATACAATCGGGATGTGCTTGTTGAAGTTGATTAAGAATTTTTGTCTCAGTTGGATGATCAAGAGAATTTGTAGCTTCATCCAATATCAAGAAATGAGGATTACGATAAAATGCACGAGCCAATCCTATGCGTTGTCTTTGTCCACCCGATAGTTTTACTCCATTATCCCCTACTCTCGTGTCATATTTTAAATCTAACGAATCAATATGTTCGTCTATACATGCTAATTTAGCTGCATTTTTCATTCGTTCAATATCGACTTCTTCTTCTCTTAATCCATACGCAATATTTAATTTAATACTTGTATCCATTAAACTAACATCTTGTGGGACATAGGCAATTTTATCTTGGTAGGCATACAATAAATCATCATTTAATGGTTCATTGTTTATGATAATCGTTCCATCATTAGCTTTTAGTAACCCCATTAAAATATGAATAAGAGTTGTTTTACCTGATCCAGTTTTACCTGTTAATCCTACGATTTGATTTTTTAAGATTTTAAAATTGATTTTTTTGAGTTGATTAAAATCGGTGTTGAGATAGCTGAAATTTATATCTTCTAGTTTAATAGATTTAAGTTCAAATGAAATGGATGAATGTTTCACAATTGGACTTCGATAATCTTCCATGATTTCAATCAGTTTCTCAGAACTATCTTGAAAAAATACAAGATCCACATACCCATGATAAAGTTTGTTTACAAATGGTTTTAGTTTATACGCAGCTAAAGCAAAGAAACTAAGTTTTGGGACAAACTCCACAAAGCTTAAACCTTGAACACGGTAGATAAAAATAATTAAAAACAAAGACAGTATTAATATAAAATCCATTAAATAATAAGGACTCTGTTGCATCATTCCGTTTTGCATATTGTATTTATTAATAGACTCTGTTTGTACATCAAAATCATTTAAAACTCGATCTTCTAAATGATGTATTTTAACTAACTTAATGGTATTCAATGTCTCATCAATCAGTTTAAATCGCTTTTGTGTTTCTTTACTTCTTTGTCGGCCAATGATACGTAGTCGCTTACGCAATAAACTATTCAAAAAGCCATAGAATAGGACAAACACAAGTATCATCACTATGGAGGTGATAGGATCCACAATTAGAAGTAATGTAATAATTGAGATACTTAGTAGAGTAAAAATTATCATTTCTAAAAATGATAAAATAAATCGTTGAGTAAAGTTCTGTGTTTCATTTAATACATTTTTTGCGATTTCATTGGACTCAAAATTTAATAATTTCTCATATTCATAGTTTAAATAAGCTGAGAATAACTTATGACTAAGGATTTGGTCTAAATCCTTAACTGTTTTGAGTTTCATATAAATACTTATCATTAAAAATATATTGGATATTAAGAGTAATACAATAAATACAATCGCTAAAAATACAATAAATAAGGTTTGATTGGTAAAATGAAACAAAGTATACACAGTATTAATAAAATCATTCTGTAGTAATGTCTCAAAATCTGCGATAGCAGACACAAATGGCAAAATACTCACTATTCCAAACGATTGAACGATTGCGGTTAAAAACCCAAAGAATATAAAAAGGATAAATGTTTTTTTCTGGGCATTTGGTAGTAATCGATAAATTCTTTTGAAATTGTTAAATAGTTCAGCTTTTAACATGTTAGTGTCCACAACTTTCTATGATGCGTTGATACGTTTGATTAAACTGTTTCTGGGCATGCGTATGGTTTATTTCAAGGGCTTTTTGACTTAATGATTGCCTGAAGTTTGGTTCTGCACATCTATTTAAGGCATGAATAAGTTCATTCTTATCTTTAACTTTGATAAGCAAACCATTCACTTCATTTTGAATGATGTCTCTTGGTCCTCCGGATGCACAATCGGTTGATATACTAGCACATCCACATGCCATGGCCTCGAGTAAAACATTAGGATATCCTTCATAGTTTGAACTTAAGACAAATATTTCAGCTTCTTGCATGCGTTCAAATATCTGATCACTGGGTTCATAGATTTTGATACAATCCTCACAATTTAATTCATGAATCAACTCTTGAAGTTCACCTCTTAATGGTCCTTGTCCATAGATATGACATTCATAGTTCGGATAATTATGATGAAACTCTTTAAATGCACGAATTAAAAGGGCTTGATTTTTTTGAGGCACCAATCGACCTACATTCAATACAATCGGTTTTTTGGAGATGGGTTTTAACTCTATTTTTGAGACTGGATTAGGAATAATCTCAACTCTTGAACAATATGGTGTGAAATAAGATTGGATAATCTTTGTTTGTACAATACACACATCTGCCTTTGGATAAAAATATCGCATAAATAGGTGATAGATTCCACGATATTCCACTTTTGGATCATTGCGTACGTTTATTATTTTCTTTGCATGTGTTTTTATGCTTGTATTTATAAAATTAGCTTCGGGTAAGAAACTAATTATGACATCATATGAATTTTTTTCTATGATTTGTTTAATTCGATTCCGTTGATGAATAAATCGTATGAATCGATTCTTTATGATTGGTGTATCGCATTTTATGACATTTAAATGGTGGATGGAATATCCTATTTCAGAATCACGTAAAGGAATGATATCAATTGAGTGATATTCAGATAAGGCATGGCACATGTTTAACATAACACGTTGTGCTCCCCCTTTTTCTAAATTTACAATCATGAATAGAAGTTTCATAGTAACTCTTTCTAAACTTAGTTTAACTTATTTTCTGAACCATTGTTTTAAATGTTTTCTAAACTTGTATTCTATTTTATAAATAAAACGTAATTGATTAAATTGATTTTTTTGAAAAAGAGTATAGGTCAAACGATCCCAAGGATGTAAGTTCATACTCTTTAAATATTCATTTGCTTGTAAGCTTATTGAGTTCATTTTTAAGGACTTAAGTTTTTTAAGCAAATCATGATTTAATGAGTTATGTCCGAGACTTCGTTTTATTATACGTATAGTCGTTTTAACATAACTTGTATAAAACAAGTATGGTATGGATGTATGAAAGAGTCCTTTTTGATTTAAAAAATGGTAGACTTCTTTCCGAACCATTTGGGAATCATCAATGTACTTTAGTTTAAATTGTCGTCCTAAGCCATTATCACTATTTCGATAATTATAGAGTGTTAAATTATGATACCCTATTTTTGAAGAATTATGAATTAAATGCATAGAAATGAGAACATCCTCTCCATAAACATCAGAATAGTTTATAAAAACTTTTGGATCAAACAATTCACGTTTAAATGCTTTTGACCAAACATGATTTAAACGATTACCAGAAACAAACTGTTCCCATATGAGTATTTTATCTTCATTCATAAAAATTTGATTATCTGGAAAAAGATTCCAATCCTTTTGATAGATTCGTCCCATATGACTCATACGATTGAATCGATAAAGGACGAGATCACATTTTTCGTCGATAAATAATGAATGGATGGATCCTATTAAATTAGGTTCGATTGTATCATCTGGATCTACAAAAACACAAATATCTTTTTTAGCATATTCAACTAATCTTATACGTGTTTTCATAATTCCTTGGTTCTCTTGTTCATAGATTGATATTCTATGATCTTTTTGAGCATATTCTTTCGCAATTAAGATACTATTATCTCTTGAACCATCGATTATAAGTATTATTTCAAAGTTTATATGACTTTGATTAATTATACTATCGAGACATTCTGCTAGGTGTTTATCAACTTGATAGACAGGTAAAAGAAAACTATAGGATAATTCATTCATTGGATTTCTCTCCCTTTCTATCGATCAAAATCTTTTCCTTCTATAAAGCTTTTATAGAATTGATTACGACTCACCTTATTATTCATTAAATAGATTTCTTCGAGTTTATATAGTTTTATAGGACATTTAATAGCACCTACTTTATCGAGTAAATGATTTCGAATATCTTTTAGTTCAAATTGGGTATCCGATACATAAGCACATCCTACATCATCCGATCCATAAGGATTTGGAATAGGAAATACGATGCATTGTTTTATCTCTGGAAAGAGCGTAAGGATTAATTTTTCTATTTGATAGGGAGATATTTTTTCTCCACCTTTATTAATTATTTCTTTAATACGACCACTTACGACACAATATCCATTCGCATTAAACTCGACTAAATCCCCTGTTTTAAACCATTCACCTTCAAATCCAGAATCACCGTTTTCATATCCCTTAAAGACTTGATTTCCTTTAATCCACAGCTCTCCATCAACTACTTTGTATTCATCGATAATCATTTGTCCATTATGCATTTCAGTATTATCACATTTATAGGTGGATGAAATATAGTAGACTTCAGTTAACCCATAGTTGTTATAGACGATAGAATCGAGATAATATTCTATATCATTTCTTAACATGTGATTTAAACTCGAACCAGAGGTATGTACGTATAATTTTGTGTTTCGTTTTATTCGATCTTGTTTTAACTTGAGACTTTGTACAATAGAATTGAACAAAGCGGGTGGACCATTGAAATGACTGATGGAATCATTTCTTAATAATTCAATCAATTGGTTCATGTTCTTTGATTGATGATAGATGACTTGTGCTCCTACTGCCCATGTTCTAAGCACAATATAGAGACTTGCGATACGAGACAGATGAACATAAACAAGTTGTTTAACATTCGCATTGAAGTCAAAGAATTCATTGTATTTTGGAATGGAATAAACCCAAGATTCATAGTAAAGTGGTACAAGTTTTGGCTTATCACTGGTTCCGGATGTGGTGGTTAGGATACTAAAATTGGGTTCTTTTTGGGCTTGTATTTTATGTCCTTTAAAGTTATTTTGTGTATTAAAGGTCCATTTTGGATAGTTTTTGAGTTCCTCATTATCAAATTGTTGATCTTCGTTTATGAATAGTACATCTATGTGAGCATCTTTAATGTACTCTAGGATTTGTATCTCATTCCATTGAGGATCAATTGGACAATAGATACTATTCTCCATAAGAGATAAGGCATATAATACATAACACTTATCATCTTTCGATATCATCCCTACGTGACAGTTAGAACTTGAGACCTTATGCAAGAATGAATTTAATCCTTGGTAAATACGATATAAGTCAAAATATCGTATCTCTTCTTGATCCACTGATAGACAAATACGATTTAATTCTGTCTTAAATATTCGTTCTGATAATTCATTTCTCATAAGTCATTCTCGAAACAATCTCTTGTATATACTTTTTCTCTTACATCTTTTATTTCATCATCCCATCGGTTTGCGACAATCCATTCACTTTCTTCCTTAAACTGGGATAATTTTCTTATTACAGGATAATGCATAAAAGTATCTGTTTCTATCTGCGGTTCATAGATAATGATATCTAAATGATGGTGACGAGCCAGTTCTAAAATATCGACAATGGCGGAATTTCTAAAATTATCGGATTTCTTTTTCATGCTTAATCGATAGATCCCTATTCTTTGATGTGCATGAGATAGTAAATGTTCCAATATGAATAATTTTCGGGTTTGGTTGGCATATACAACAGCAGAGATAATATTCTGTGGGATTGAATCATAGTGTGATAAGAGTTGTTTACTGTCTTTTGGTAGACAATATCCTCCATAGCCAAAGGATGGATTGTTGTAGTAGTTCCCTATTCTAGGATCGAGTCCAATACCTTGGATTAATATCTTAGACTTCAGATCTTTCATTTCGGCATAACTATCGAGTTCATTAAAGAATGCGATTCTAAGAGCTAGATAGGTATTTGAAAATAATTTGATTGATTCCGCATGCGTTGAATCCATAAATAGTATAGGACATTCAATATGAGCCGCAGCTTGATAGATTTGGGCAATAAACCCGATATGTTCTTCTTTTTCGCCAAAAATCATACGACTTGGATAAAGATTATCGTATAGGGCATGTCCTTCTCTTAGAAATTCAGGAGAAAAGAATATCTTAGAATAATCATATTTTTCTTTCATAGACTCTGTAAAACCAACAGGAATCGTTGATTTAATCATAATCCATCCCTTAAATCCAGATGAAACGATAAGCTTTATACTTGTTTCTACCGATTCTGAATTAAATCCATGATTTGTTTCATCATAGTCTGTTGGCGTACATAGTATGACTAAGTCATCCATTTGATAGTGTGCTTCACTCGTATGAATTATTTTCAAATCACATTGTTTTAATTCTTCACTCACGAGTTCATCATTAAATAGAATTTGCTTATTGAGTATGGCTTCTATCTTATCAAAATCAATATCGACAAGGGTCACATCATGCGAGTCATGGAGAAGTAATGCATTCGCGATTCCAACATAGCCTGCCCCGATTACTTTAATTTTCATGTTGTTTCTCCTTATACCATAAATACCAAGATACAAACCTTTTGATTCCTTCTGATAATCCTGTTTTAGGTTGATACCCAGTTAATGCATGGAGTTTATCGATGTTCGCATAGGTCATCTTTACATCTCCTTCTTGCATCGGTAGGTAAGAAATTGTTGCTGGACGATTCAAATATTTTTCTAGATAGGATATTAAATTATGAACGGTTTCTGGATGATTATTCCCTATATTATAAACTTCAAAGGAGGATGGTATTTTATCCATTAGATTAACACATTCACTCACTACATCATCAATATAGGTAAAATCTCTTATGAGTTCTCCTTGACTAAAGACAGGAATTGGCTCAGAGTTCATAATCTTCTCACTAAACGAATAATAAGCCATATCTGGTCTTCCCCAAGGTCCATAAACCGTAAAAAAACGTAGAGCTGTCATTTTAATGTGATACAAATGAGCATAGCTATACGCCATTACTTCGGTTGATTTTTTGGTGGCCGCATAAAAACTGACGGGATGATCGGTATTATCGGATTCTTTGGATTCACCTTCATGGTTTCCATAGACTGAACTGCTCGATGCGAATAGGAAATGTTTTACAGGGTATTTGCGTATACACTCGATAAGATTATAAAACCCAATTAAATTACTTTCTAAATAGGCCTTAGGATGTGTTATTGAGTATCTTACGCCTGCTTGGGCTGCTAGATGATAAACAATATTAAAATTATAAGTACTAAATATTAGTTCTAGTTCTAATGCATCTGTGATATCACATTCAAAGAATTTAAAGTTGTCTAATTTCTTTAATTCATTAAGTCGATCTCGTTTTAGTTGTGGATCATAGTAATCGTTTAGATTATCGATTCCACAAATGGTATATCCCTTTTCACATAATGCTTTGGATAAATGAAAACCAATAAATCCACAGGCTCCTGTTATACATATTCTTTCCATACTATTCCCCTCTTACGGATATAAACATGGTTTCTATTCATATTAGTAGTAAATAAGTATTATTTCTAAAATTATAACATATTAGATACTGTTAATATAAATCTATAACTATAGAAAAATAAAACGCAAACCTTTAGTTTGCGTTTAGAATTCTATTCTTTATAAATCCACTTATAATATAATCCAATATCAGAATAATTCATCGATACACCTTTCAAGCGTGAATTAACTAATTTAGGTGATAAACGTTGAATGATCGGTATTATATTAGCATCTTCTAATAATACTTTCTCTGCTAATTGTAGATCAGTCCAAATTTGTGATTTAGTTTTTCCATATGGATAGAGTAAATCATCATAAGTGGAATTATTATAACCAACATTATTATAAGCACTATACGATAAATAATTGTCTAAGTAAGTCGTTGGCCAACGGTAATCTGGTCCCCAACCCATATAAGCCATATCGTAATCACCTTCATCAATAACTCCAAGGAATTCTCCGAATGGGACAGTTCTTTTATTAATGGTAATACCATAGCCACTAAACAACACGTTTAAGTCTGAAATAATGGTATCCGCAATTGTATGCGATGTTGTACTATCGAAGATTACATAATCTACAGTAAGCAGATTATCACCCTCAATATAACCTAATTCCGTCATACCTTCCACAAATAAACTTCTTGCGAGATCTTGATTCTTTAACATATAACCACTACCTCGACTTGATTCATATGCATTGCCATTATAACTAACAAAATTACTAGGCACGAAATAGTTTGCGACTTTGTATGGATACGATCCAATCGCATTTGTAACTTTTTCTTTATCTAAATAATATGCAATAGCTTGTCTAATCTTACGATTATCAAACAATGGATTTCCCGCTGTTTCATCAATTACTGGACTGCCATTATACATTCCACTATTAGCTGTATTAATGAATAAATAATATATAGCGGATTCTGGGAATAAGATTAAACTCGAATCATTCTTACGACTAGCATAATTATCACCAGATAAAGTCATTAAATCGATTAAACCTGTATCGAATTCAGTTAATTCATCATTTAAATCTCCTGTTGAATCAAACTTAATATTTACTTCAGGTGTTTTTACTATTCCTGCATTCCAATATTTATTATTCTTAGTCCATTTCGCATTCACATCTCTATTCCAACTTGATAAATAGTATGCACCATTATACCAAACACTATTATTACTGTTTCCATACTCAGTTCCAAAAGTACTTAAATTCTCAGGTGCCATTGGAAACATATTTGGTTTAACAAGACTATTTAGGAAGAATGGTTGATATTCAGTCACTTTAACTTTTAAAGTCGTCGCATTAACTGCCTGATAACTTTCAATAAATAGAATGTACTCAAGATAGTAATTATATTGATAAGTTGTATCTGCAGCTAATCGATTCCACGCATAGACAAAGTCAGATGCAGTTACACTTCTTTGAACAACTCCTTGGTTATTTACCCAAACCGCATTAGGATTTAAGTTAAACGTCCAAGTCAATGTAGGTTCATCAAATGACCACGAAGATGCGACACCACTTTCTACTTCCCCAGCAACTTTACTGAGTGAAACTAATCCTTCCATCGTATTGATTAAAGTACTCCATGACGAATTATCAACTGCCACATGAATATCTAAACTTGTAATATCATTGTATTCTAATAAATTTATGGCGTCATATGTCGTTAATACAGGAGTCACTAAATCACTATATGCAGAGTACAACTTAACAGTTCCACTCATGCGATACGCTCTGACACGATAATTGTAAGCTGTATTCTCTGTTAATCCTGTATGCGTCGTACTAAGTGTAGTGACACTACGAAGTACTGTATACGTCGTACTTGTCCCTTTACTATAAGAAATTTCATACCCGGCTGCACCATTCACCGCATCCCATTTCAATTCGATGCTTGTATTCGTTAAGTAATTACCTGATACATTGAGTGGTTTAGCTAAAGCTGTTTTTGCGGTCAATACACTTGAAGCAGTTCCGTTTAATCCACCGCTAGTAACTGGAACTACTTTATAGTAATAACTTGCATTGAAATTCAATGAAGCCGTTGTCTTATATTCACTTTCTTTCACTGAAGCTAGTTTTGTGGTGACTGTAGTGGAAGTTGTGCCTTGGAAAACATCATAATGATCTGCCCCAGCAACTCCATCCCAATCTAATGTAAATCCATTGTATTGTGTATCCACAACCTTGAAGTTAGAAACAGCACCCGGTAATGGAACCCCATTCACAACAGTTGAATTTGAACTTCTAAGTTCCCCATTCAACGCGACACAATAGAATCCATACGATTGTCCAACATTTAATGAATTAACATTCAAACTCAATACACTTGAACTTACTGTATCAAGTAAGACAGAGTCTTTATAGATTTCATAGGAAGTCGCTCCTGGAACAGCTGCCCAACTGACGGTTAGTGTAGATGAATCTTTAGATACGACTTTTAATACTGGTGTCGATGGTGGAGTTGTAATCGACTTCACTTCACTGAATGATCCATAGACCTTTGTAGTTCCTGCCATACGATAAGCACGAACTTTATAGTTATAAACCGTATTCGCAGTTAAACCTGTTTGAACTACTGGTGTTACAGTTGTTTGAGCCTTCAATAGAGTATAGGTTAAACTAGTACCTTTACTGAAATGAACTTCATACCCTGCCGCTCCATTCACTGCTTCATAAGATACACTCGTACTACTTCCAGATAATGCGCTAACTGATACACCACTTGGTGCACTAATCGCTGTCTTACCTGTAAGTATCATTGAAGATGTTCCGTTTAATCCACTTAAGGTCACTGGTACTACTTTATAGTAATAAGTCGTATTAAAGTTGAGTAAAGTAGTTGTCGTAAATTGTGATTCGGTTACACTTCCAACTTTGGTTGTAATCGCAGTTGATGTAGTTCCTTGGAACACATCGTAATGATCTGCTCCTACCACTTCATCCCAATCTAAACTGAAGCCATTGAATCGAACTTCACTAAACTTTAAGTTACCTACCGCTGCAGGTACAGGAATTCCTGTCACCTCAACAGAAGACGCACTTCTTAATTCTCCATTCAAGGCAACTAATGTATATTTATAGCTTGAACCTAATTCTAACCCACTGATGTCTTTCGTTAAAACAGTAGACGTTAATGTATCGACTAAGACACTATTTTGATACAACTCGTATTGAGTTGCGCCAGGAACTGATGCCCAACTTAGACTTAACGTAGATGAATCTTTAGATACGACTTTTAAAACTGGTGTCGATGGTGGAGTCGTAATGGATTTAACTTCACTAAATGCACTGTAAACCTTCGTCGTTCCAGCCATTCTATAGGCACGAACTTTATAGTTATAAACGGTATTCGCTGTTAAACCTGTTTGTACAACTGGTGTTACAGTTGTTTGAGCCTTCAATAGAGTATAGGTTAAACTTGTACCCTTACTGAAATGGACTTCATAACCTGCCGCACCATTTACAGCTTCGTACGTTACACTCGTACTACTTCCAGATAATGCGCTAACACTGACACCAATTGGTGCACTAATCGCTGTTTTACCTGTAAGTATCATTGAAGCTGTTCCGTTTAATCCACTTAAGGTGACTGGAACGACTTTATAGTAATAACTTGTATTGAAGTTGAGTAAAGCAGTTGTCGTAAATTGAGAATCAGTTACACTTCCAACTTTGGTTGTGACTGCAGTAGATGTAGTACCTTGGAACACATCATAATGATCAGCTCCTGTCACTTCATCCCAATCTAAACTGAATCCATTGAATCGAACTTCACTAAACTTTAAGTTACCTACCGCTGCTGGGACAGGAATTCCGGTCACCTCAACAGAAGATGCACTTCTTAATTCTCCATTCAAGGCAACTAAACTGTATTTATATGAACTACCGAGATCTAATCCACTAATGTCTTTTGATAGAACACTAGCAACAAAAGTATCGATTAAGACACTGTTTTGATACAACTCATATTGAGTCGCACCTGGAACAGCTGCCCAACTTAAACTTAGAGTATCTGAATTCTTTGAATTAACTTTAAGAACTGGTGTTGATGGAGGAGTTGTGATCGTCTTCACATCACTAAATGCACTGTAGACCTTCGTAGTTCCTGCCATTCTATAGGCACGCACTTTGTAGTTATAAACCGTATTCGCAGTTAAGCCTGTTTGTACAACTGGTGTTACAGTTGTTTGAGCCTTCAATAGAGTATAGGTTAAACTAGTACCTTTACTGAAATGAACTTCATACCCTGCCGCTCCATTCACAGCTTCATACGAAACACTCGTACTACTTCCAGATAATGCGCTAACTGATACACCACTTGGAGCACTAATCGCTGTTTTACCTGTAAGTATCATTGAAGATGTTCCGTTTAATCCACTTAAGGTCACAGGAACCACTTTATAGTAATAAGTCGTATTAAAGTTGAGTAAAGTAGCTGTCGTAAATTGTGATTCGGTTACACTTCCAACCTTGGTTGTAACTGCAGTAGAACTGGTACCTTGAAACACATCGTAATGATCTGCGCCAGCTACTTCATCCCAATCTAAACTGAAGCCATTGAATCGAACTTCACTAAACTTTAAGTTACCTACCGCTGCAGGTACAGGAATTCCTGTCACCTCAACAGAAGACGCACTTCTTAATTCTCCATTCAAGGCAACTAATGTATATTTATAGCTTGAACCTAATTCTAACCCACTGATGTCTTTCGTTAAAACAGTAGACGTTAATGTATCGACTAAGACACTATTTTGATACAACTCGTATTGAGTTGCGCCAGGAACTGATGCCCAACTTAGACTTAACGTAGATGAATCTTTAGATACGACTTTTAAAACTGGTGTCGATGGTGGAGTCGTAATGGATTTAACTTCACTAAATGCACTGTAAACCTTCGTCGTTCCAGCCATTCTATAGGCACGAACTTTATAGTTATAAACGGTATTCGCTGTTAAACCTGTTTGTACAACTGGTGTTACAGTTGTTTGAGCCTTCAATAGAGTATAGGTTAAACTTGTACCCTTACTGAAATGGACTTCATAACCTGCCGCACCATTCACTGCTTCATACGAAACACTCGTACTACTTCCAGATAATGCGCTAACACTGACACCACTTGGTGCACTAATCGCTGTCTTACCTGTTAGTATCATTGAAGCTGTTCCGTTTAATCCACTTAAGGTGACTGGAACGACTTTATAGTAATAACTTGTATTGAAGTTGAGTAAAGCAGTTGTCGTAAATTGTGATTCGGTTACACTGCCTACTTTTGTCGTAATCGCAGTTGAACTTGTGCCTTGGAACACATCATAATGATCCGCACCTGCAACTTCATCCCAATCTAAACTGAATCCATTGAATCGAATTTCACTGAACTTTAAGTTACCCACTGCCGCTGGGACAGGTATTCCAGTTACTTCTGCAGAACGTGCACTTCTTAAATCTCCGTTTAACGCAATTAAGCTAAATTTATAGGTTTCACCTGTCTCAAATTCGCTGTTTTCAAAACTCAGTGTTGTTGAGTCAAAGTTTATAATTTCTTCATCAAAGAAAACTAAAATATATCCCGTAGCTCCTGGTACAGAAGACCAGCTTAAGTTTAAAGTGTTCGCATCTTTTGAAACCACTTTTAGAATTGGAGCTGCAGGTCCTGTTTTGACTTTTAGAACTGGTGAGTAATCACTAAATACTTTTGTTGATCCATTTATGTTATAACCACGTAATCTATAGTTGTAATCAGTGTTTGGAGTTAATCCAGTATGAATAAAACTATAGTCTGTTGTATTTTTTAATACAGTATATGTTGTGCTTATTCCTTTACTAAAAGATAGTTCAAAATTTGAATATCCTTCAATCGGATTCCATTTTAAACTTGTTTGATTTCCCGTTGATTCAGTTAAATTTACACTTATCTTATTTTCGTTAATATAATAAGGAATACTCGCTACTATTGCTGAGTAATTTCTACTTGTATTATCTTCATAATCAAAATCAAAATTAACTAAATAATAATATTCCTTATCCGTTCTAACATTATCTAAATAATACGTATCATTTGTACTTCCAAGATATACTGGTGAAGAAAAGTCACTATTAGATGATCTATAAATATGTACTTTCTTTCTATTATATTTCCACTCTAATTTATTTTGAGTAAAAGATACTCCATTTACTCTTAAATCTAAATACTTATTACTATCTGAATCAAAGAAAAAATCAAAGGTCTCTTCATCAGTATTCATATATTGATTGTTATTATTCGCTACAAGTCTGTAGATTACAGTTTTATTAGAATTTGTATCCAAATTATCAATAAACTCAGTATTGTTACCAGAATAAATCAATTGTTCATCCTCGAACATAAAAGACTTATACAGCTTATATCCTGTAGTTGAGTAAGTTCTGTCCCAACTTATTTTTAAATTACTTGAATTTATTAATTCAGTTTTTATGTTTAAATCCATTTGATAATAGGAAAAACTCTCATAGTAATCTAATTCACTTCCAAGTACTTTTAAATTATTTATGGTTTTGAATGGTACAATTTTAAAATTATAAAAGTAATTTGAAAAATCTACTTTATTACTTAATTTAAACCAATTATTACTTGTTTCACCTAAATATTCATAATCTTTATATTTAGTAGAAGCATACACTTCAAAACCTGTTATGTTTTCATCCGCGTCCCATTCAAGTGTTATATCACCTGCATTGCTTAAATTTGCTCTTAGATTACTCGCGAAAAATGATGTAGTTATTGATTTATTCGCACTAAAACTACCATATTTTCTGAGTCTTAAAACATTTTGATTATCATTAACATAGTTCTCAACTAATCTATATGAATAGAAATATTCTTTATTTTCTTCTACATTTGTATCGTTAAAAGTAAAATTATGCAGAATAGTACTACCACTATACATTACAGAGTTTTGATATTCTACCCCAATTAATTTAAAATTCTGGCCATCTTCTGATCTGTATATCTCAACTCCAAACTTATTATCATCAAAATTGATTTTATTTATATCAATATAAATTGAAGAGGTAATACCATTGTTATCGTATAAAGTAGAAGTGCCATATTCTGAGAACTGCATATCATCATAGATCGCTGTCCCAAAACCATTTGAGCTTTCAAATGCTTTATATTTAATTCCATCAGTACTATATCCTTTGTAAGTGTATATAACTGAATTATTTAAATGTTCTTCTTGATTTAAAACAAATATTTCACCTGAAGTACTAACAATGTATCTTCTCGTAGAAAATAAATCAGATACAATCAAATTGGAAACATCACTCATAATTTGAACAGGATGTAGAACATTATTAAAATCTGTAAAGGTAAAGTTATATGCTCCAGCATACCATAAAGTGTTGTCATTCTTTAGAATGAAGTTTGGATCGCCCACTTTAATATTTATTTTTTGTACATTATCTAAAATAACTTTTGGAAATCTTAAATCTGGTTCATTATCTCTTAATACTCTAGTTAATCCACCCCATGCATAAAGATCTCCAGAAATTGAAAGCGCGAAAAGTCTTCCATATGTTGAGTCAAATGATTTTATGTTATCAAGTATTTTAACAGGTAGATCGATATATTCTTCGGATCCAGTTCCTGAATTTTCTGGATTTCCCCAAACATATAAACTATCATCATTTGTTATCGCAAAAAATGTTGTGTTTAGATGTGTATAGAGTTCTTTAACTCCCTCTAAAAATAATGACTCTTCACTTTCAGTATAATTATTTAAAAAGACTTTTCGATAAATGTTATTATCTACTTTTAGAGTATATGAATCTCCGTTCATACCATACGTTTTTATCGCGTTAGTAGAAACTTTTAATAAACCTGTTGCTTTTATTTGATATATATCATTATTTAAAGTTTTAAAGAAGTTAATAAATTCTGATTGATAAACCTCTTTTACATTCGAAGAAATGAATACAGGATCTGTTGAATATTCATCATGGAATGTGCCAAAGGCATTATAAGTATCTTCGCCATAAAACTCACTATTACTATTAAAATTATGACCTATGCCATAAAGCTGTGAGTTGCTATTAATAAAATATAAATTCATTACAAATTTATATACTTCTTTAACGTTTTGACTCACCAATATTGGATTCTCCAAGATTTGAACCCTGGTATTTTTCACTCCCGATTCATTAAAAATAGAACTTGTAAGACGATATAAATTATTATTTAAGTCTAAATAGAAAATTGCAGAGTTTAATATAGAATCTCCATAAATATAAAAGGATTTAACATTTTCCGCAAGTTTATTAGGAATATTCAAATTGTAATTACCATATTGATAACGATCATTATGGTAAAGATTTGTCCATGCCCATAAAACATTGTTCTCATCAATAACAAACGTACTATCACCAAAGACTTGAATGTCTTTAATCGTCCCTATCTCATCATTTGGGCTATAGAATGTCCTATTATCTTCTAGTGCTTTAACTTCAATTCCATCAAACAAAGATATACAAAAAAACAGACATAAAAAAAACGAATAAATTTTCCTCATAGTTCCCCTATTATCTCTTTCTAGAATCCCCGACAAAAATGAATCTAATATAATCGAACATACTAAATCCTTGTTTGATTTTTTTAATTATTTTTAGCCCCCCGATAAGTATTTACGTACTTATTTAATCATTTTATGTTATAAAATGTCAATCTACAAAAAGTGTAAATATATTTAAAAAGGATGTATTTCTACATCCTATAACATTCTCCTTATATTTCTTATCGGTCTCATCATTCGATATCCAAAGGATACGAATGTATACCAACACTTAAGCATAAAGCCATATAAACTATTACTCTTAACCCATTTCCCATTAATGGTAAATTCAGACACAATTCCTATGATACTTGACTTCGGAATCTTGTTTTCACTGTGACTTTGTAATATACCTCTTAGATCCACACTATGTGTTCTTAATCCTTTTATCCAACGGATTGAGATACTTTGTGACATACGTGAATAGAGGACGATAGCGCCATAATGTAACGGATTTGACTCATTTACTGGTACAAGTTTTATTCGTGTTTCATAGGCTTTAAAAAGAGGATTCATGCTTGAATTCAGTACTAATAGTTCATAACTCTGTCCATAATCAAAGGCTAAACGAATATCATCTATCTGCTCAAAATAACTTTTTTCTTCCATAAAATTATACCCCCCGGTAAAACCTATGGTTCTAAGTTATCATACCTTTTTATGCCTTTCAATACATTTGTGAAACTACTTCACAAATTCATATTATAGGTGTATTTATCCTGTGTTATACTTATTTTAATGAATAAATATGAAGTATATACATCTTATATGTATCAAAGATATAAACTCATTAAAACCTTAATGACGCATTTTCCTACTCTTATGATTCAAATAAAATACTTCAAAAAACTAAGAAGATTTGCGAACATAAAACAACCTAAAACATACAATGAAAAGAACCAGTGGATGAAGTTATATTATAATACTCCTCTTATGGAACGAGTTGCGGATAAGATAAAACTTAGAGATTATCTATCTGAAAAAGGATTAGATGAATATCGAGTTCCACTTTTATTCATAACCAAAAGTTATGATGAAATTGACTTTAATAACCTCTCAGATCAGTTTGTGATTAAGACCAATCATGGGAGTGGTTTTAATAAAATAATATTAGATAAAACTAAGATCAATCATAAAGAACTTAAAGCACTTTTTGATTATTACATGAAGTTAAACTATTCATATTTTAATCATGAACTTGTATATAAAAACATAGAACCTAGAATCATAATAGAGCCTTATTTAGGCGAATTAATCGATTATAAGATTATGTGTACGAACCATGATATTCTGTATACAGTTAGTTTAAAACGCTATCCAGATGGACATTATGATGAAGGATTTTATGATAAAAATTGGGATCAATCACTCGGTGGATTTAAGCATATTAAAGTTCTTGATCCAAAAATAAAACCCGAACGTAAAGAAGAAATGAATCGTATCGCAAGACGTATTGCACACGATTTTCTTCAGGTTCGGGTTGATTTCTATGAAATAAACAATCGTATCTATATCTCAGAACTCACCTTCTTTTCAGAAAGTGGTATGTTAGATTTTGAACCAAGAGATGTAGATCAAATACTTGGTCATACGTTTAAATTACCATATGAATAATTTAATACACTTTATCTAAATTTAAGAATTCACCAAACTTTAAATCATATATTTCTGGATTGAATTTCCCAAATCCTGATAAAGGGTATAAGGTCATTTCTCCAAAATAAACTTGATTCTTTATAATATAAAAATCGACTCTTACAAATGGAATAGTTTTTGATAGTTCTCTTGAATAATTTAATATCTTACTTAACTCTTCAGGTCTTTTAAAATACCTGTTTTCATCACTTTTATAGCGATAGGTAACTGGTAAAATATTCCAATCTATATCATAAATAGTTCTTCTATGATTACTAAATCGATCATAATCGAGTTGAATAAACTTGGGTTCTCCATTAAAACAAAATACTTTATAATCTATCAATTCATCCATCAGATACTTTTCTACTTATATTTTTCTTGATATATTCTTATATGGCCATTCTCTACTATGAATACTATAGTCTCTATTAAGTGCTTTCTTAAGCTTTATTTTAGCAGCTTCAATATCGAAATTCGACTTGTCTTTGCATCGTATTACTGATCCACTATCATGATTTGTTTTAATCACAAACTGGGATGGTAATGCATTAAGATCTATATCATCCACATGATCATAGGTAAAAAGTGTAGGAATTATCACTTCTTCTCCTAGTCTATTCTTAACATATTCTTTAACTATAATTTTATCGACTAAACTTGTATAGATCATTTTTCGATCATAGAGCTTTAGCCATTGTAGTTTCTCATTAAATGTTCTAGGATTATTTAAATTTAAAGCTCTTTTAAAAATATAAAAGTATTTTAACTGAATATAGATTTTATCGGGTAATTTTACCATTAATCGTTTGACGATTGTCTTAAACATAATTTATCTTTCTATTTTTATTTGAGTCATATTTTTATAAAGAATCTACTTATCATTTAACAAGTGATTCAATCAAATCAGATAAAACCTTAACTTCATTCTTATTCAAGAATTCATCGTGTTTACATTCAAATGGAACAATCTTCATCATTGGATTAATACTTTTCCAATACTCCACATGTTCAGTCTTTTGGTTCTTGGATTGAACATAAATGAGTGACTTAGAATATGGATTCACTTGATACTTTCGAATAAAGTAATAGATAATCGTACGGTGATTAAGTATTTTGATCCATTTCTGTGGATCATTTTTAATCAATCTTTTTTCGATAGAAGTTTGGATAAAACTAATCATTTTAATGAAAGATTGCTTAATGTGTTTCACCTGTTCAATAAAATCAAGTTCCAAGATTTTTCGAATATTACGTTTAAGTTTAAACATAAATGTACGTTTAAAATCACTCTTTGTGTATTGACGATATTGGCTCAATGAATCAAGCATGACACAATGAATAACTTCAATTTTTGTATCGATGAGTTGTTGAGCAAGTTCATACGCTATGACTCCACCCACACAATCTCCTAATAGAATGATTTTATAAATATTTCTTTCTTCTAATTCTTGTTTATAGAATCGTACCAATTCTTCAAGTGATAGAGGATGTAAATCATGCATTCTTTTTGTGTTAATATCAAAGGCTAAACAGTTAAGGGATGTCTCTTTCGCTAGATAATGGAAGTTTAACCCTGATCCATCACCAGAATGAACACAGACAAGTGTAATATCAGATTGGTTTTGATTGAGTGGTATGAGGTATTTTGAACTTTTAATATTTTTGGATTGGATGAGTCGTGCAATTCCACGTATGGTTCTATTCTGTAAGAAAGTATCTAAGGGTAAGTCCATCTTAAATGTTTTTTCAATCAGTACCATTAATTCATTTGCGGTAAGTGAATCTCCCCCTACAGAAAAGAAATCATCATCTATTTCAATGTTGGTTTCATTTAACACTTGTGTAAAACATTTCTGTACTTGGATCTCAAGTAAACTTAGTTTTTCTTCCATAATTGACTCTTTATCCCTTTTTATGATTTAACTCTACTTATTTCTATCGAATAACGTTATGTATATTATACTCTTTTGATATACTAATTCTAATGACTAAGACAGAACTCTATTACAAGATAATGTATATAAGATATCAAATCATACGATTATGTATGAAATGTTTCCCTGTATTAACAGTCAGATACAAGTATTTTAAACGACTCCATAAAACATTTAATCTCACACATCCTCAATCATTTAATGAAAAGAACCAGTGGATGAAATTTAACATTAATACTCCCCTTATGGAAAGAGTCGCAGATAAGATAAAACTTAGGGATTATCTTATAGAAAAAGGATTAGAGAAACATATTATTCCAATACTTAAAATATATAATAATTTTAGTGAAATAAACTTTGATGAACTACCCAATCAATTCGTTATTAAGACAAATCATGGAAGTGGTATGAATACCATCATACTAGACAAAGAATCCATACATCATAGAGAACTTAAATCAAAATATGATTATTTTATGAAGATTAATTACTCTGATTTTAATCATGAACTTGTCTATCAAAACATAGAACCTAAGATTATAATTGAACCCTACTATGGAAATCTTATTGACTATAAAATCATGTGTGCTAATCATGAAATACTCTATACCGTTGTCATAAAACGATATGAAGATGGTCATTTTGACACCGCTATGTATGATGAAACATGGACCCAACCCTTAAGCACATTCAAGAATCTGAATGTGTTAGATAAAACAATAATACCCTCACATATCGAAGAAATGAATCAATATGCAAAACACATTGCCAAAGATTTTCTACTTGTGAGGGTTGATTCCTATGAGATCAATGATCACATCTATATCGGTGAATGTACCTTCTATTGTCAATCTGGAATGATACAGTTTATACCAGTGACAGTTGATATGGAGTTGGGAAAGAGATTAAACTTAGATCTATAATATTTAAATTCACGTAAAAAAAGGTGTATCTAACACCTTTATCTATCCCTCAATCGTTGGTCCTATTTTCAATTGTTTAACCTTTGATTCTTCATTATTACCATTTTGAAGTGGTTCTGTTATCTCTAAAGGAATTTTTTGAAATAAATCTGGGTCAAATCGGATAATTGATCCCCCATTCCCTAGTTTAAAGTCATACGCAATAACCGCACCACTAAGACTTGAGTTATTTTCCATATTAACTCGACCATTTGTCGCAACAATCAAAGCTCGTCCTTCGCCTTCACTGATATTCGCATTATTTTCTAAATTAATCGCATTAACACTGCCATTAGCCGCACTTGTATATACAGCACCATTTAATCGAGAGTTTTGGTTGAATTGAATTCTAGCGTTCTCAAACATGAAATGAGCACCAGTAACTGAATTATTCTTGAAGTTTACATGATATTCGTTGTTATTTATTCCAGACATCGTATCGACAATTATGATTAACTTATCTTCATTATCAACTCGTCCGAAAATAACCCCATTTTTCTTATCTTTTGAACTAACAAAATTCTCTTGACCTGGATTTACATAGATCATTATTTTACCTTCTCCAACAATCTTGACTGTCCCTAACGTCAATTTATTGGTTATAATAAATACTTCTTCTCCAGCATTTATGGTAAGTGTTTTATTATTTAAAGTGGAAAAATCAACTTGACTAATTAAATAGTTACCCTTTTTAAAGGTTGAATTAGTTAATGTATCCCCAATTTTACTTACAGTGGTTAAATTATCTTTGGATAATAAGATCGAACTAACTTTAGATCTAATAGGACCAAAATTGATACTAGGGAAATTCACTCTTTTCTCAGGAGGAGTCACTTCTCTATCTTCTTCAACCAATCTTGTTTGATTAACTTTACAACGAAATTCCTCTGATACGACTAAATTATTTGAACAGTTTGGTTTTGGATCAACCAGTTCGATTTCACCATTTGGGAATTGTAATCCTTTGTTTAAATTAATACTGTTTGTGGCAGTCGATAAAGAAGCTATCTTTGGATACTTATTCGGATCACTTGGATTAACAGAAGTAATCACTCCATTTCCAGTCACGATCGAGTTTTTAACAAATACCGCATGTGTTACTTTCATCGTACCATTCGAATCACCACCAATGACAGTGTTATGATAATCGAACTCAATTTCTGAAAATAGAGTTCTTTTATTCTCACCAACATGACCTTCAGATACAATTTTTACGGATAATGTTCCTTCTTTATCATCAATGTCAAAATCATCTAACTTAACATTAACAACTACATCTTCACCCATACTATCATTCATATCAATCTCATGATCAGTATACTTATCTCGAAATTCGATTAATTTAACATAGGTTTGATTATTGGTTAGTGTAGTATCATCCTTGATGGCTTGTAACTCACCTGTTAATAAGTTAATTCCTGATTCAGCCGCATAAAAAGAAGATGTATTTCTTCTAACAGTCTCTGCCCCATTCAAATTTACGATGGTTCTTGCCATAACTCCTGTGAGTAGTAAAACTAAAACTAAAAAGATTAAAACTACAGTCATTAAAGCAATTCCACTTTTCCCCCTTAAAACATTTGTAAACTTACTATTCATACAGTCCCCTTTGTTTACTCTAAATACTTTTGATTTATAAAATATTAATGTTGTAAAATTTCAATTGTTTATTAATTAAAGAATAATTATATTCCATACCTCATTCTGATTTAAAAGTATGTCACATAATAACAAACCAAAATTAAATACCATCAATATAAATTGAATCTAATTATTATACTTTTTACCTTAATTACACACTATCTGATGAATTTGAAAAATAATCACTGAACATATTTAAACATCATATGTATTAACATGTCAACAATAACTATATTAAGTAAGTTAAGGACTATTTCTAACCTTTCTTATTAAACTCTATTACAGTATAACTAAGAAAAAGAATATTAATACTTAAAATGCATACTTTAAGTGTTTTTAGTAACAAAAATATCTAATCGACTTAATAAAAGAATTATCATTAAAATTTATAAACATTCATCAGAAGTAATAATAGAAAAAGCTAAACAAACAGTTTAAGCACATTCAAGAATATAGTGTATTAGATAAAAAATAAAACCCTCACATATAAGAAATAAATACTTTAGCAATATACATTGCCATAGACTTTCTTCTTGTGAGGGTTGATTACTATTAAAATAATGATTACATGTGTATTGGAGAATGTATCTTCTATTATTAATCAGTAAAGATATAATTTATAATTGAGACAATATATTAGTAGCTGGATGAGGTATTAGTTTATTTCAAATCAAAATAAATAATATTCGAAATCATGGAAAAATCTCTTTAAATCAAAAAAAATCTAGAAGTCTGCAACTTCTAGATTAAAGTGAGCTTATCAAATGATCAACAATCCGTTTTGAAGCAAATCCATCTCCATAAGGATTATTTGCTTTACTCATTGATTCATAAATTGAATTATCTTCAAGTAATTCTTTAAATGATTGATATATAAATTCTTCATTTGTTCCAACTAATTTTAGCGTCCCTGCTTTTATACCTTCTGGTCTTTCTGTTGTATCTCGCATTACTAAAACAGGTTTTCCAAGACTCGGTGCCTCTTCTTGAATACCTCCACTATCAGTTAAGATTAAATATGATCGAGCTAAAAAGTTATGAAAATCTAAAACTTCAAGAGGTTCAATAATTTTAATTCTATCTGTATCTCCAAGAATTTCATTCGCAACTTCTCTGACTACAGGATTCATATGAATTGGATAAATGGCCTTGGTATCAGGGAACTCTTCAATTATACGTTTTATTGCTTTAAACATATTTCTCATTGGTTCACCAAGATTTTCTCTTCTATGAGCAGTTATCATAATTAATCTACTATCTTTGCACCATTCTAAATATTCATGTTGGTATTCCGATTTAACAGTAAACTTTAAGGCATCAATTGCAGTATTTCCAGTAACAAAAATAGTTGCAGGATCTTTACCTTCATTTATAAGATTTAATCTTGCTGTCTCAGTAGGTGCAAAATTATACTTAGATACAATTCCAACAGCCTGTCTATTAAACTCCTCAGGAAAAGGAGAATAAATATTATAAGTTCTTAGACCAGCTTCTACATGTCCAACTGGGATTTGTAAATAAAAGCAAGCGAGAGATGTAACAAAAGTTGTCGAAGTATCACCATGTACTAGTACAACATCGGGTTTTACATTTTCTAATACTTCTTTCATTCTCGATAGAATATTTATAGTTACGTCGAATAAAGTTTGTTTATCTTTCATTATTGATAAATCATAATCCGGTACTACTTTAAAAGTATCAAGCACTTGATCTAACATTTGCCTATGTTGACCAGTAACACATACTATTGTTCGCACCTGTTCTCTATTTTTCAATTCATTTACCAAAGGACACATTTTTATTGCTTCAGGACGTGTTCCAAAAACTACCATTACTTTTTTCATATTTTCCTCTTATTTTATTAGTTATTTTAATGAATAATGATTAAACTCATTTTTAGTATTAGTTCAAATATATTAACTATACTTTTAAAATTCTTTTTAACTCATTTAAGAAATTAACTCCCCAGAAATTATTAAACATTATAAATGTTACACCTAGTAAAATTGAAATAATAGAACTGTTTAAAATCCAATCAAACCAAGTTGATATTTTCAAATTAATAAAACTAAAAATAAAAATTAATAATAGAGAAATAGAAATATTGAAAAATATTAATTTAAATGTTTTCAAGGACGACATTTCTAAAATATTCTTTGAACTATATATAATTATATCAATACTTCTATATACATAAGAGATTATTGACCCTAATAAAACACCATAAATACCAAGAAAATTAACAAAAATTAATGAAAAAAACAAATTAAGAAACGCTTCAATAAAAGCTTTACCTCTAGTTTGACGATAATGACCCGCTGCCTCAATTAGTGTATTATTAGGCATTCTAATCATATTTAATATCCCTACAATTGTAAAAAGTGAAGCTAAATAAAAATTCTCATAATTAATATCTGTAATTCCATTAGTATATAGTTTTATAAAACTTCTAACCATTAAATAAGCAACAGTATATAGCCATATTCCAAAGGTAAAAAAAATAACTTGAAATCTATTAAAAGTAACATGTATTCTCTCTTTTGCTTCTTTGTAAAGTAGATTCCCAAAACTTGAAATTGTAGATTTAGAAAACATAGTAATAATTGTAAGTAAACCACTAAAAACTATATTATAAACTACATATACACTTGCTTCTTTTAACCCTACATAAATAGATACAATAATTAATGAACTATTAAAAACAATCATACCTGCAATTTGGTGAAATAATACTGACCATCTATTATCAAGTGCTTCAAAGAAAGGTGTAACATCATTTGTTATATTTGGGTATTTTTTAGTTACATAAAATTTCGTTAAATAATATCTTAACATTAAAGCAAATGTCCCAACCGTTTGAACTAAAATATAATGAAATCCATTCGATATCAAAATCATTTTTGAAATCGTAGATAAAGATAATGAAATCGTTTGAAAAATATTAATTACATATGATTTTTGATCTGCCATAAGCAAAACTCTTAATTTACCATTTAAGAAATATTCAATTACACTTCCACCAGCCATAACAAAAATTAAACTTGATACTTCAAGTTTAATAATATTTGTATTTATAAGTTTTGGATAAATGAATGCAATAAATATAGTTAAAAAGAGAAATAATACACCAGACTTCATGTATAATTTTTTTGTTGCAGCAAGAACTTGACTAACTTTAAACCAATTATTTTCCGATAATGGTTTATATAATGATTGAATTGCAGTCAATGCAAGTCCTGCTTCAACCAGATTCATATAATTAATTACTTGATTTAGAGATGAAATTAAACCATTTATCTCTGAACCATATGAAGAAATCATCAATTTAATTACTATAAAATTACTAATTGTTAATACAAGTTGGTATCCGAATGACGAAAAAAGTGAATATAGAACAAATTTACTTCGCATCTAAATCACCAAGTAATTTTTCAAAATTATTTACAGAGTTCGTGAATGTATTATTTATAGTATAAGTGTCATATAACCAAAGATCTTCATTGCTTGACATCATATAAATTATTCCATTCGCTAAACTTTTTGGATCTTTTTCAACAATTTTGCTTTTTTTATAGTCATATAAAGCTTCATTTGCACAATCAAAGTTTGTTACTAATATTGGGGTACTTAGTATTCTTGTTTCCATTAAAGTAACAGGTAATCCTTCATAATCAGAAGCTAAAATAAATAGATTAGCAAACTTTATATAAGGATATGGATTTTCTTTGAAACCAATAAAATGAATTACATTATCTAATTTGTTTAAATTTATTTCAGTTTTTAACCAATTTGATTCCGGTCCATCCCCTATGATATACCATTCAAATTCAGTAACACCTAATTGGTTAAGTAATATTGCACTTTGAATAATTCTATCAAATCTTTTTGAACTATTTTGAATTCTAGACACCGTAACTATAACAAATTTTTTAGAAACAAAAGGAGATTCAATTCCAGCTTTTGTAATTATTTCATTTTCATCAACAATATTATAAATTAAATGGTTCTTTTTATTTAATTGTGGACAAATATTATTAAATTTTTCTAAACAATCTTTTGAAACGTTGATAATAGCATCAAATCTATCATAATATTTTGTTGCATTGATTTTATCTAATTTCAAGCTGTATGGATTATTATGAATCCAGGCAATTTTAATCTTTGCGTTTATATTATGTTGAACAACTTCATCCCAAACACCTGGCAAGCCTGTGTATGAAATTGCAACATCATATGAATCAAAAATTTTATTATTTAAAACAATGAATCTATTCAACAAGTAACCTAAGCCAATATTTTGAATTAATCGATAAATTCCCTTTCTTACATAATTAATTCTATTTGATTTCAATTTATCTTTATGTACAGACATAATATTCACAAATTTTGATACTCTAGAATTAGGATAAATTATTATTATTTCTCTACTTAACTGTTCTGTTAATAAACCTCTTCCTGTTAATACACATATTGTAACTTTATTATTTAATGTAAGTTTGTTAGCAAACGATACAAGTGATTTTTGAACTCCACCTAAATTTAGATTATCTACTACAAACAAATAACTTCTCATTTCATTCATATTTAATTAAAACCTTTCATAAATCATATAAATATTTATAGAACTTTAGACTATCTACATTTATAAAATAAATTATATTTTGCTTTCTCAAAAAAATGTTCAATTAAAAAACTGATAAAAGTTATCTTCAACATCAATTATTTTAGATGCCACAAAGTTCGATTCAAGAAACTCTACTGGTTTATACTTATCAAACTTTGAAATCGATTTTATAGCTTCTGCAATAGATTGTTCATTATTTTCACAAAATATATATCTGTTAAATCTCTCTAGATAATTCTTGATTTTATGACCTAATTCACCATCAATAATAACAATGATTGGTTTATCAGTGCCTGAGTAGTAGTAAATTTTGCCTGGTATTTGAGTCCCATTTTTGTTTAATAAGCAAATATATGCATTACATTCTTCTTCGAATTTATTGACTAAATCAGCTCCAACTGTTGGCAATATTGATATGTTATTATTAGATTCTAGGTTAAGATCTGTTGGACCAGCAATAATCATTTTAATGTTACTATCAATCATATTAAATGAGTTATATAAAGGTTTAATGTTACGAATGTTACTATAATACGATCCTAAGTAGGTTATAAGTAATGAATTCGATTCAATATTGTAATCATTTCTACTACTTTTTGATTTAATATATGGTATAGGTACAAATTTCATTTTCTGTCTAAGACTTTTAAATATTCTTTGTTGTTCAATTAAGGTAAAAGGTGAAACATAAATAATTGAGTCAGCGGACTTTATAAGATTATATTCGATTAATCTTACGAACCATTTAGGCCAAATTATCAAATTCGAAATATCTATGCTTAATGGATCTCCCCAGTACTGAATCCATCTACTTGATTTAAAACCTGATTTCTTTAATTTATTTAGCACAATATGAGATGTTTTGGGATCAGATGCAGAAATTACAATATCAAATGTTTTGTTCTTTAAAATATCTGGATTAAATTTTTTAGCTGCAATATAAGTATTATTATAAATACTCACTCTTTTATATATACCTCTTATAAATTTTCTTATTTTTATTTTAAAATGGTTGTTATTTTTTTTACTTTCTATTGAATTATATAATTTAGAAGACTTAAGCCTTATAACTTCAATATTAGAATACCAACTCTTTTCATTCGATCTTTGATTAACATTTTGTTGTATTGATAGAATACTTACACTATGCCCATTTCCTACTAATCCATCAATTATTCCTAAATTACATGTCATTGCAGACGAACTCGATTCTACTGGATCTAATGTTATAAAAAGTATTTTCATTTATTCTCCTTAAACCTTATCTTTTGTATATTTATAAAAATCTAAATCTTACTTTTGAAAACTTATTATTTATGTAATCAAATATCCAGAAAATCAAATATCTATCAAATAGGTAGAGCATTAGGATAGATATGTTATAACCCATAAACATAGCAAGTACAGTAGCATACATTACATTTATATAAATTGAGTTTAGAGTTTTTGACTTGCAAATTTTATAATCAAATATCACTAATAAATATGATGAAATCATTGAAAATATTGCACTTCCTAAAACTCCAAAATAAGCGTAACTTTGTATAGTTAACGGTACGATTTGGTCACCTTGTCCATACATATTACCTTTATAAATATATAAATTGAACAAATAACTGGTACCCAAAAATGTTATTTTAAATGTTTTAGATAAAAAATTACCTAAATAACCTGTCCAAATCAATATATCAGAAAAAAAAGTCTCAAATCCGATCAGACTTTTATATGTTTTAATACTTTCTAATCCCAGTGCAATATTTCGAGGTCCAGATAAATATGCTTGCAATAATTTTGAAAGATAATCAAAACTAAAATCTAATGTACCACCCTGGGGTCTCCAATCTGTAACAGCAAATATTCTATAAAATGATAATGATAGTAATATTAAGAATCCTGAAAATAATATTATGTACTTTGTTATTTTTTCATTATCAGGAAACGCAGTTTTTAATATTAATAATGTAGGTACAATTGTAAAAAAAATTGTTGCCCGATTTTCACCGGTAAAAATCATTATGTTTATAACACCAATAATCAAAGCGAGAATATAAAGTAAATATTTTTTTTTCTTCATATATAGCTTCCCTAAATATGAAATTGAAATACAAGTAAAAGCCATTTTGGAAATCACCAGAACTCTACTATCTAAACCAAAAAAGTAACTTACTGTTCTGCTAGACTCGTTAAAAGTTACAAATGAGAAGTTATCTAATAATCTTGGAAAAATAATTATTAAAGATATAGAAATTACAAAGAGAAAGTAGAAAACATATGATCTTCCTTTGACTTCCTCAACTCGAAAATCTTGTCTTAAATTATTCTTTAGTAAAATGCTTTCACCCAGAGAATGCACAATTAAACTTGAAGTAATCAATTCAATAACCATTATAAATACTGCTAAATCTATATTTGAAGATATAGGATCTATTCCTTTTCCTGTTATATTTAGTGATAAAGTAAATGACAAAGGCATCAAAGCAAATCTTATCCATAGTATATAATAATAAATTTTGATACCAATATATCTGGAAGTCAATCTTTCAAAGTTGTGAAATAATATTAAACATAAACTAAAAATAATCGGTAATAGGACAATTAAATCATAACCTTCATGTTTCCCTAAACTAAAGAAACATACTAAAGCTATTAAAAAATTAATAATTAATGCAAATAATAGCTTCACAAGATACACTCCCTTTTCATTTTTATTCTCTAATGAACTTATTAACACCATTTATAAAAAATACATCCTCATTCAAAATATTTTTGAGTTCATTTCTACAATTGACTTTAAATTTCTTATAATTTAGTTGTATTAAATAGTTATATATTCTCTCTGGAGAGCTTGAATCTAATAGAATATCTATACCAACTCCAGCTTTAATGGCTCTTTTTCCTACATAAACTTCTGGATTAGCCCATAAAGGAATATTGTAAATTAATGCATCATAATATTTGTTTGGTAATGCAAAAAGGTTAGCATAATTATCTTTAGAATAATAACTTAGAATGACTGATGCATTTTTTAACAATTTAGGCTTATCTTTTCTATTATATTTACCTGTAAGAAAAACATTTGTAAAATTACTACCTACATATTTATTTAAATTATCGTATCCTATTCCATATCCATGAAAATAAATCTTAAATCTATCGTCATTACCAAAAAGATCGATTAATTGAATATCAATTTTTAAATGCCTTACAGCCCCAATGAATACAAGATTAAAGATCGGCATGTTTTGAATGTTTCTTTTTGATACATTTTCAATTTCATCTAAAATTATATTATGAGAAACTATATACTTGTCACTTTTCGGTAAAAATTCCTTGAAACCATTTGATGAGATAGCTGTAAAGCGTGAATTTTTAATTATAAAGTTTTCTAAGAAGCGAAAGAGATAATTTTTTTCAAATGTATAATCTCTAATATCAAAAATGTATCTATCTCTAAATTTAAACAAAAGTAAATCAAAAATAATCATACCAGCAAGAGTAGTTAAAACAATTAATTTGTCATATTTTTTATTTTTTAAAGTTTTTATCAGAAATAATCTATATTTAAAAAATGAAATTAATTTTATAATTTTACTATCTCCTAATTTGCCTCTTTTCTTATATACAATTGATGGCCACTCACATGTAATATCAGTTTCAAGTCTCTCCCAATAGATTACTTCAAATTCTATTCCTTCTTTAATTAGAATATCTGTATATTTATTTAAAAAAGGTGCATATTCTATATTAAGGGTAAAAATAATTCCAACCACTTTATTATCCTTTCATAAACTTTTGAGTTTAACTATTATAAATATTATTTAATGAAATTAAGCTATTAACTATATCAAATTTTTGTACTGAAATTAAGTTAAATTCTTTCATTCTATTTCTTAAATCAGAATTTTCATATATATTCTGAATTGATCTCTGGAAATCATTAACGGACTTCGGATTACATGTAAAACCACTTTTTTCATTTATTGAATAATCTATAATTCCATGAATATTTGATGTAATAATCGGTAAACCGCATGCCATAGCTTCTAAAGCTGCAATACCTAAACCTTCGACTAGAGAAGGAAAAGCAAATAAGTCACTTGCTTTACAAATTTCAGCAATATCTTTTCTGAATCCTAATAAATGTACATTTTTTTCAATTCCAAGCTTTTTAATTAAGTGCTTGTATTTATCCATCAAAGGTCCATTCCCGCAAATTATATAATGTATTTTGTCATTTTTTAATTTTGCAATTGCTTTCAATATTACTTTGTGATTTTTACGCTTACTTAACTCTCCCACTGAAAGTATCACAAAAGAATCAAACGGTATTTCCAATTCTTGCCTCTTCGTCTTAATATCTACAGTTAAATCTTTAAATTTACTAACATCAAAACCAACACCTGGAATATATTTTATTCTCTTAGATTTAAATTTATTCAAAGCCCTATTATAATCTTCATTATTTATAGTAATCAAAGTATCAGTGTATTTTGATAACCATTTTTCGATTGGATAATAAATAAGCCAACTTAGAATAGATGATTTATTGTGAAAATGAAACCCATGAGCAGTATAAAATACTTTTAATTTATCATTACCAATACAACACAATCTAACGATTACTGAGGCTACAGGTGTATGTGTGTGTACTAAATCATATTTATTTTTTTTCAGTAATATTTTAAGCTCTTTATACGCTTTTAGATTTGAAATACTTAACGGATTTCTATTAAAACTAATATTATGAACAAAACAATTCAAATTCATTAATTCTTGACTTATATCCTTTTGAACTTTACATGCAATTTCAACATTATTGCCTTGATTAACTAACATTTCTATGTGAGGTATCATAAATGCATTAATTGTGTTAGATATAGTTGATACATATAATATTTTCATTTAATTACCACTTTGAAGAATTTTAATTTCATTATATTTCATCATATAAACACCTTCAAGATACTCTCCAATTTCTACTTTATTCTCAAAATTTAATAAATTATTGATTATCATTTTTGGGAAATTAACCGAACACTCAAATGCATGTGGATATCCCCCCCCAAAACGAGGATTTACTTCTGAAATGCAATATTCATTATTTGTTTTGAAAATATCTAAATCAATTACCCCTCTAAAACCAGAGAATTCAACATAAGATCTTACCAAATCAAATAGTCCTTCATCTTTTACAGATACGGATTTGTCCGTTTCTCCTGCTCTCATTTTTATCTTTTCTTTAGCAAAAATGGAAATAACTTTACCCGTAAGTAAGTCTATATATACATCTACTCCATATTCTGTACCTTCAATAAATTCTTGAATCATTAAATCATTATATTTATTGAATAGAATTTTTAACTCATCTAAGCTAGATACTTTACTAATATTAATGCTTGCACTTCCTTTAACTGGCTTGACAAAAACCGGGAACTTTATTAGTCCTTTGTTTAAATCATTAAGAAATACTTCTATATCTATATAACTTTTTATGGTCTTAAATCCATTTTGTGATAAGTATTTAAAAAATAAATATTTGTCAAAGCATTTTTCAACTAAATCATAATCCGAAATAATAGGAAATGTTCCTACTTCAAGGAATTTGATCTTATGTTTAGCAAGAAAGCTTAATTCAGGATCAATTAAAGAAAATACACCTTTTATATTATTTTCTTTACAAATGTTCAATATTACATTTAAGTAATTTTCATCACTTAATTTAGGCACAATAAAATGCTTATCAGCTTCATATAAAGCAGGAGCAAGTTCACTACAATCTGTAGCTATGATTTGGCCTCTATCCCCTAATTCTCTTTTAAAGTATTGAACAACTTTGTTTCTTGTTCCACAGCTCAAAATTAATATATTTATCGAATCATTCATTTACTAATACCCCCAAATGATCAAAAAACAGTGGTATTCCGCCAGTATGTATAAACAAAATATTTTTTTGAGTTATATTATTTTTATTTATATATTCTTTCATTCCCCAAAATCCCTTACCAGTGTAAATAGCGTCAAGTGGAATACCCTCTTTAGTAAAAACTTCTTTTATAATTTCTAGAATTTCTTTGTTGTAAGTACCATAACCATCAATCACATAATTATCAATGAAGTTTATAGCTTCTATTCCTACATTCTCTTTTCCTTTATGCTCTAAAAAACTATTTACACTATCAAGAACAACTTGGCTACCATATGGATTTTTTCTAGCATTACTAATACCTATAATTTTTCTATTATCATTATTAATCAGCATCCCACAAATTAATCCAGCTTGTGTTGTTCCTGTTCCCGATGTATGAAATATATAATCAAATTTAATGCCTTTTTCAATTTCATAAGTTCTAATTTCAGCATATACTTCAAAGTAAGCTTTTGTTCCAAGGTTTCCATGACCACCACCTTCTATAAAAAAAGGTTTAAATCCTTCCTTAGTAAGTCTTTCAAGTTCTTTATCAATAATAGATTTAACCTCAGATACTTTACAGTTCTTAATTTCAGCACCAAATAACTCTATCATTTGACTATTAAATGATAATTTCTTTGTCTCCACTGGTGAAATTATTACACATTTCAATCCTATTGAAGCTGCTAAATTTGCTATGACTCTACAGTGATTTGAGCTACTGCTTCCATATGTTACAACACAATTACTTTTTTGATGTTCCAATTCTTCAAAAAATATTTTTGCTTTTCGTACTTTATTACCTCCAAAAGAATAAGGAATCAAATCGTCTCTTTTAATAAAAATATTATTTTCATTTATTCTCATATTTAACATTTGTATTGGTGTAATATCTATATTAATAGGCATGGAATTATATCCCCTTAGATATATATTCTTCTACTAACAATCCATAAATATATCTATCAACTTTCTTACCATTATGAATTAAATCTTCTTTTAGTAAACCTTCTCTTATAAATCCAATTTTCTCAAATAATCTTTGAGCAGAGTAATTCTCAACTTCTGTAAAAAGATAGATTTTATTCAGTTTATAAGTGGTGTAACTATTCTTGATCAATAAATCAGAAGCAATTTTTGCAATACCTTTACCTTTGAATTTTGCACCTCCAAGAGTAATGTAATACTCAGCCTTTCTATTATTTATATCAATATTTATCAAACCTATAATCCCAACTGGTTCACCATTATATGTAATGGTAAAATCAACTCTATTATTTTTATCTTTAATTGAATTAAACCATAATAGAGTCTTTTCTTCATTAAGTGGTAAATCATAATGGAGAAATTGATTGTTCTCAGTACTATTTATCCACTTTACCTTAAATGATATGTCTTCTACCTGAAATTTTCGAATTTTTATTTCCATTTTGGACCTCAGATCAATTAAGTGGATTTTGAATCTTTGTATCAGAGTTTGAGTAAATACTTTCTCTCATAAAAATCTTCTTTATTGTTTTTATTATTATCTTTAAATCTAGCCATAAATTAAACTTCTCAATATATTCAATATCGATCGGTATTCTTTTCTCCCAAGGTACTGAATTTCTAACAGTCACTTGTGCTAAACCTGTAATTCCAGGTTTCATTTCGAATCTTCTTTTTTGAAAATTAGTATATTCTTCATATTTATATGGATGTTGTGTTACCGGTGGCCTAGGCCCAACTAAACTCATATCTCCAACAAATACGTTCCATAGTTGTGGAAGCTCATCTAAACTTGTCGCTCTAAGAACTTTACCTATTTTGGTAATTCTATAATCATTTTCAGTTTTAACAAACAAACCATCTCCAATATTCTCAGCATTAACTATCATAGTTCGAAATTTTAGAATCAAAAAGACTTTACCATATTTCCCTAAACGTTCTTGTTTGAAGAGAACAGGTCCTTTTGAGGTAATTTTTATAATAATAGCAATAATGATGAGTATTGGAGATATTAAAATTATTCCTATCAAACTTCCAAAGAAATCAATTAATTCCTTTAAAAATAAGTTCAGTTTTCTCATTAAGCATACATCCTTACTGTTTCCATAACCCTTTAATAATTTGACAAACTCTGTTTAATTCATCGTCTGTCATTTTAGTGTCAGATGGTAAACATACACCATTTTCAAATAATTGATTACTTACTGTTGATCCAATGTAATCATATTTTTCGAATATAGGTTGTATATGCATTGGTTTCCAAACAGGTCTTGATTCTATATTTTCTTTTTCTAAAGCTAACATGACATCTAATGGTCTTACTTTACTAATTAATTGAATACAAGATAACCAACAGTTAGGATTATTCCAATCATTGATTGGCATGAACTCTAAACCATCTAGATTTGATAATTGTTCTTTATAGAAGTTGAAAATATACTTCTTCTTACTAACACGTTGATCAAGAACTTTTAGTTGCCCTCTACCAATACCTGCTACTATATTACTCATTCGATAGTTATATCCAACTTCATTATGTTGATAGTGTCTAGCGTTTTCTCTTGATTGAGTTGACCAAAAACGTACTTTCTTAATCATTTCTTCGTTATTAGAAACGAGCATACCACCACCAGAAGTAGTGATGATTTTATTACCATTAAACGAAAATATTCCATAATCACCGAATGTACCTGTTGCTTTACCTTTGTAGCTTGTGCCAAGTGATTCAGCCGCATCTTCTATAAGTGGTACATTATGTTTCTGACATATTTCAACAATTCTATCTAAATTCGCGGATAAACCATAGAGATGAACTACGATAACTGCTTTCGGATTTGGATACTTCTCAAATGCTTTTTCAAGCATATTAGGATCCATATTCCAAGTTTCAAAATCACTATCGATAAAAACAGGAATCGCTTTTTGATAAATAATTGGATTAGCTGTAGCAGAGAAAGTAAGTGATTGACAGAATACAATATCATCCTCTTTTACATCTAATGCTTTAAGCGCCATATGAATAGCGGCAGTTCCTGTTGTTAGAGCAGCCGCATGATTAATACCAACTTTTTGTGCTAACTCTTTTTCAAATTCATTTACATTAGGTCCAAGTGGCGCAATCCAGTTTGAATCAAATGCTTCATGGATATATTGTAATTCGTAACCCTCATCACTCATGTGCGGGGACGAAAGCCATATTTTCTGATTCATCATCTTTACCCTCCTCCATACTTGGAACCAATCGTTTCATACTGTGTTTAAGTAATGGAATATCGTATTGGTTTTCTCTGATTAATTGAATGGTTTGATAGACTTCTTCGAATGTGATATCGGATGGTTTAGCGATCATAATACCTTGTTGTTGGGTACACGCTAAACCTTCTTCTTCGAGAAGAAGTTCTTCATAGAGTTTTTCGCCAGGTCTTAAGCCTACAAATTCAATGGGGATTTGTTCCTCGGTGTAACCAGATAGTGTGATAATCTGTTTCGCTAGATCCACAATCTTTACTGGTTCTCCCATATCTAATACAAATATCTCTCCACCCTTCGCAATCGCTCCAGCTTGAATCACAAGTCTTGAAGCTTCGGGGATGGTCATAAAATAACGTGTAATATCAGGATGTGTAACTGTAACTGGTCCACCTGCTTGTATCTGTGCTTTGAATAAAGGAATTACCGATCCATTACTGCCCAACACATTACCGAAACGAACAGCCACAAACTCAGTATTACTTCTTTGATTTAAGCTTTGAATAATGAGTTCCGCAACACGTTTAGTCGCTCCCATGATATTCGTTGGATTCACTGCTTTATCGGTAGAAATCAATATGAAACGCTTAACATCATTCTCATGAGCACATAACGCTACGTTTAAGGTACCCATCACATTATTCTTAATGGCTTCTGATGGATGATCCTCCATGAAAGGTACATGTTTATGCGCTGCCGCATGGAATACGATACTTGGTTTATAGTGATTGAATATATGACATATTCTATCTTTATCTCTAACACTCGCAATAATGACTTTAATATCTTTATCAGGATATTGTCTCTTTAAGGCTTGATGAAGATCATACGCATTATTTTCATAAATATCTAATATAAGAAGTTGACTCGGATTAAACTTCATCAATTGTCTACAGATTTCAGATCCAATCGATCCACCTCCACCTGTAATCAAAACTACTTGATTTTCAATAAATTGACTAATCCCACTAATATCTAAAGTCACTTCATTTCTTCCCAATAAATCCACTATATCAACATGTCTTAATGTCGATAATTCAGCTTTTTGATTGTTCATCTCAGAAATATGAGGAAGTGTTTTAACCGTACACTTTGTACGCTGACAAATCGCCACAACTTCTTTTAGTTTTTCTTTTGATAGAGATGGAATCGCAATAATGATTTCATCAATCCTATCGGTTAATACGATCTCTTCTATTTGACTTACTTTCCCTTTTACTCTAATCCCATGAACTAATGAGTTCTGTTTCCAACTCGCATCATCCACAATCGCTACTGGTAGTGATTGAGCATGAGAACTAATCTTAAGTTCTTTAATAATCGTAGCTCCTGCATCACCGGCTCCTACAACTAATACACGCTTGAGATGTTCTTTTGGTCTTAAGTCAGAACGAACACGTCTAAAGTATCGATATGAGAGTCTTGAAAGAGAAACTCCCATAACCGTAAGAATATAAGAAATAACTGTAATAGATCTTGGAATATCCCATTTCATCAAATGTGATAATCCAATGTTTAATAAGAAAGCTAAAGTAGATGCTAAGACTAATTTAACCAACTCATTAATACTCGCATATCGCCATAGACTATGATACAAACCAAACAAGTAATAAATACAAATGATTGTGATCGCAAACGCCCACCAAGAAACGATAAATAAATTCGATACCCAAATAGGAATAAACCCCTCAAACCGAATTAACAACGCAAGATAATACGCAACCACAATCACAACCAAATCAATACAAAGCAACACAAACTTCCGCATAAATGAATTCATCAAGTCACCCCCCAAGGTTTTTCTTAAAATCCATAAAAAAAAGCAGCTACGCCCACAAAAGATAAATCCCAGTGTCGTACTGCTATGATCCTAAACAAGCATTAACGTGCCCCCAGCAACGTTTAACTCTTATTTAATTTTGTATCTTACTAATCACTTCACAATCCAATGTAATCCGTTGGATCTGATCAAACATCACGAGTTCTACTTCCACAGAACGCTTATGACGATTAACCTTTTTAATTTCACTCTCATGTCCCATTAAAGGACCCTCTGTAATAATAATCCGATCCCCTTCGATGTAGGCTGTCGAAGGTTCAATCACAAACTTATCATCACAATACGACTCAATCCATGCTCTTTCGTGTGGGAGTACTGTATCAACCTCTAAATTTTCATACCTCAATAAACGAATAAAACCCTTCACAGGTTTCACATAAATATTTAAGAAAGTTAGAAAATCATGTAGTGTTTCATTGGTCTCTATAAATACATATCCCCGGAATAATGGTAAGACTTTTCTTAGCTTAAGATTATTTCTTTTCCATATTTTTACTTGCTTCGGTATAAAAGCATGATACTTCTCTTGATTAATGATCTTGATAATCTTCTCTTCTTGACCACTCAGTACTTGTATTACATGCCAATGTTTAATAGTAATCCCCCCCAAATCGTGTTAATTGTAACAACAAACTTTTGCATATTCTACACACTATAAGTGTAAAAATGCCGATTTTTAACAAAAACTAACAAAAAAGTCTTACAACGAGTCGTTGTACAAATTTATACCCAGACTTAATCGATTTAGGTGAACTCAATTCCTTGTTTAATACAAGATGTGACGTATTTGTATGGAAAATTTTTTCCGCAAAAGCCTTACCAAAAAACAATTTAACTTTATTAAACACATCAATTAGGACTAACCTTCTAGGACCACTCACACGATGTGCATCCGACGCAATCAAATGAACACAATCCTCTAACAAAAGCCCATATCCAATCTTACGCTGTAAAGGGTTATTTCCCTTAATCAAAGATGAACGATTGATTTGAATATAATACCCATGCTTAATCCAACGTCTACACTTACTAACAGCTTCTTCAACTGATTCAAAATAACGCTCTGGATGCGCAATAATAATCTTAACTCCATTACTGCTTAACTCATCTAATGCATCTTCAATCAAACCATGATATAAACTCGTCCTAGAAAACTCCACCAGTAGATAATCCGTCCCCTCATAACACAGATATTGCTTATTCTGAATAAAAGGCATTGAATCCGCATTCACCTGAAACTCAGATCCATACTTTATCTCTATTGGAATATCCTTAGCCATCTCTTTTAATTTAATAACTTCCTTTAAAATAAATTCTGTGGTAGGACAATACTTCCCATTTGGAATAATATGTGGACTTACAAAAACAGTTGAAATGTGACTTTCAACTGCATCTTGAAGCATTCTTAAACTATCACGATAATCCTTTGCCCCATCATCAATAGGCAAAACATGATTATGAACATCTATCAACTTACTCATTATAATGAATCTCTCCCAAAACAGGTAAATTCAATAACTTCTCCGCATCATAACGCGTCTGAATCGTTCTATTTAACAACATCTTTAAAAGCGCAATCCCAACACCCAACATAAAGCCTAACATCGTCCCAATCACCACATTCAACATACGATTTGGCCCAACCTTCTCTTCATTCACTTGAGCTTTATCAATAATCGTTAGATTATCAATTTCCATAATCTTCTTTACTTCCATCATAAACACATTTACGACACGATTAACGAGCTTCATCGATAATTCAGGATCAGTTGTCGTCGCTGAGAAAGAGATAATCTGAGTATCCCCTATAGACTTAATCGTTAAAGCAGAACGTATTTGATTCTTCGTTAAAGTACTCTTAAAACTCGGCCAAACTTGATCCAACACCGTATTACTCTTCGCAATTTCAGTATAGGTTGTCGTTAACTTCTGATTCGTCGTAATATCACTTGCACTGACTTGATTCTCTTTTACAGTCGGCTGAATAAACACGGTAGACTCACTACTATAGGTAGGATCCACTAAAAATGTTGTATATCCGAATGCGAGTATAAAGCCTAAAATACTTAATCCAAGTATTAAAAAAAGATTATCCATAAAGAGTTGAAATAACTCTAATAAATCAATCTCATCATTAAAATCATCTTTGTATGTTGGATGCGTCATATGTCCCCCTAAATTAATAACAAGCCCATTTTAGCACGAACGATTTTCAAAATAAAGCTAAAAAGATTTACAAGAATTATTTTACCCACTATAATTCTAATGACAAGTTGGGGGACATATGACAGAAATTAAACTACCAAAAATGGATTTTGAATCCAAAAACCAAAATTATAAACAAGATGAACTTGAATCATACAAGCTACTAAGAACCAATATCGAATTCACATCCATCGATAAAGAACTACAAGTATTAGCCGTCACAAGCTCCGATTCCGCTGAGGCAAAGACAACGACTTCCGTTAATTTAGCCAAAGTAATGGCTGCTCAAAAGAATCGAGTCCTTTTAATTGACTGCGATCTTAGAATACCAGATGTTCATAAAGTACTTAAATTAAATAACCGTTTAGGGTTAACCAATGCCTTAATCAATCATGAAACCGATATTTCATCATTAGCGAAATATATCCAGGCTGTTAAAGTACCAAATGGAATCAATGATCTATTCGTAATGACATCTGGAAGTACGATTCCAAATCCATTAGAAGTCTTATCCAGTAAACGTTTTAGAGAATTAATTACTGTTTTAAAAGATCACTTTAACTTTATCGTAATTGATGCCCCACCGGTATTACCGATAGCAGACGCTATTCCTATCAGTTTGGCATCCGATGGTGTTCTCTTCTGTATCGCTTCACATCAAACGCAAAAAGAAAGAGCTGTGACAGCTATAACACAACTCCAAAGAGCCAATGCGAATATTATTGGGACAGTACTAACCATGGTCCCTAGTTCTAAAAACCGTTATTATTACTATAACTATCGCTACTCTAAGAATTCAAAGACTCCAAATACATTAGGTCATAATCTCAAGATTAAGAATCGTAAACGTAGATCACAAGCGCAATAATAAAATAACACATTAGAAATAATGTGTTTTTAAAACTATGAACTATTTAAAACATCGCATTAAACACCCACTCGAAACCTATAACCTTTATGTTCCATTAATCACCTTCTTTTTCCCAATGGACCAATTTTTACTATTCGGTGGATTAGCCTGTCTTTTTATTGTGTTGAACTTGAAGGAACAAATCAAAATCATAAAGTATAAACACAATTATATCCTGTATCTATTTACCCTTTACATGATTCTCATTGCGTATTTAAACTCAAATACACTAGGACTTATCGCATCTTTCTTCTTAGTCTTAGTAACGATTTATACAACGTATGTTCGTTACAAACTAAGAGTTGAAACATTTGAAACCATGATGATAATTCTAGGTTTAGGATCCATGTTAAGCCTATACTATACAACCATCGATTTCTATACCACATCGACTTATAAACTCTACCAATTCATGATGATTTACATCAAAATCCCCTATAGCTTTATAACAAGAATCGCAGAAAACTTTAGATCAACCAGTACCTATATTAACCCTAATTTCTATGGACATATCTGTGCTTTTATAACCATTATTGCGGTTTATTATACATTGGATAGTATCAAGAAAATGAAAGAGAATTGGACGATTTATTTACCAAAACTCCTATTCTACGGTGTAGTAATTGTTGTAAATCTAATTGGATTACGACTCACAGAATCACGTTCAGCCTTCATTGGACTCGTATTAGGCTTAATTTTTCTACTAAGCACATACAACTTCAAATTATTCTTTATCATCGTAATCCCAACCTTTGTGTATGTATATCTCAATCCAGATCTACTCTTACAACTCTTCCCAAGAGTATCTACCATTGAACTAGAAGCACAAGTACGGATTGATTTATATCTAGCCGCTATCAATGAAATAAAGCACAACTTCTTATTTGGTAAAGGCTTATATACGATGCCTCTTATTATCCAAAACTATGGATTGAAGTACCAAATCCATGCCCATAATCTTATGTTAGAAGTATTCTTAAGTTCTGGATTTATTGGCTTCTTATTACTTGGATATCACTTCATATCTCCTCTTATAAAACCCATAGAAACATGGATCAAATCAGACCATCCTTATGTCCCACTTGTCATAGGAATATGTGCTCTACAGATCGGAAATGGATTTACAGATGCGATAATCGTATTCCCACAAACCTTTATACTGATTAGTCTAATATTCTTTAGTTTGGAGATGAAACATGAAAATCATTAAACGAATAGAAATGATTGTTCTTATAGTAATACTATTCATTAGCTTTATCTATCCACTTCTTTACAGTAATGAAATACTTGATTCTTTCTTTAAATTCTTTGGTATTCAATAAAAAAGGCTAATTGCCTTTTTTTGATTCATTCTCTTCATAAATCTTAGTATCAATCTGATCAATCTTAAACAAATAGAAAGCCAAACCTAAATAAAGTGGTGTTAAAGCCGCAATTAATGCCCACATTAAAGGTTGACCAATTGGATGTTTACTCGCATGTCGATAGACAAAATAACCAATTAAGGCAGGCGCAATAAAGAACGTAAGCACCCCAACTCCAATCAATAAGGTTAAGATAAATAGATTGTCCATATTAGATACCAATCTGGTTTAAAACTCCATAAGACACAATTAGCATAATCGCTAAGGCAATAAACACACCAAAGGTAATCGCTAACATCGCCTTTTTACGATCCATCTGTAAGGTTTCCGCAACCAACGCACCAGTCCAAGCTCCCGTACCAGGCAAAGGAATCCCAACAAATAACATCAATCCAATAAACTCCATATTCTCTAATCCTTTACTCTTATGTAAAGCTCTTTCTCTAAGCTTATGAATAAAAGAAGTTAGAATATTATGTTTTTCCATAAAGGAAAGTATTTTCTCAATAAAAAATAAAATAAACGGAATGGGTAATAAATTTCCAATCACCGCAATAATTGATGTTGTAAGTAAAGGTAAACCCAACCAATATCCAGCTAAAACTCCACCTCTTAACTCTAAAATCGGTAATAATGAAATACCAAATACAATCACTTCTTTATTTAACCATGCCGTATAATGCAAAATAAACTCAACCAATTTCTCTGTCATGCGAAATCCTTTCTAAATTATCCGGGTTTCTAAGAAACACAAATCCTATTATAGCACCAATCATATTCAAGAGTGCATCATCCACATCAAATGAACCACTCATCGTTACATACTGTAACCCTTCGATCAAAAACATAATTAATAAGGCAATCCCAATAAAAAATCGAATATTCTGAAATCGTTTATTAATACGTGGTAAGAAAAAACCAAATGGAGTAAACATTAACATATGCCCTCCAATATTCACAATAATATTACGCATACCTGTCGCATAATTCATCGTTTGCAAATAATGAAATATATTCTTAAACAAGATAAGATTTAAATGTTCCGCTTGTCTTTCCACCAAAGTACTAAATCCACCACGCGCAATCCAAGATAAATCAATACTACGCTCATAAATAAACAACACATAAAAAAGAGCCATTAGATAAAGTGTGAATAATGTATGGATTGGTTTCATCTTCATCATAAATGCCTCCAAGCTCTCTTATTCTATCAAACAATTCACAAAAGTTCAAAAATTACTCCAATTTAAACTCACTAACACTCACTCGATTACGTCCATTCTGTTTAGAAACATACAAATGTTGGTCTGCTTGAGCCAATAATCGATCAATATCAATCCCATGATTCACATCAAGAGGATAAAAAATAGCTCCGATACTTATACTTGTTTTAATCAATTGATTCTCATAGTTAAAATCAGTCATCTGAATCAATTCTCTTATTTCTTCTGCTAAAACTTGGACATCCTCTAATGAGTTTGAATTAAAAGCCAGTATAAATTCTTCTCCCCCATAACGTCCAATAAGAGATTTATCACTCAACTTATCTTTCAATAAAGCCCCAATTTTACTTAAGACTTCATCCCCACACAAATGACCATAGGTATCATTAATCGTCTTAAAGAAATCAATATCAAACATAATTAACCCAATATTCTGATCTTGATTTTGACAAAAATGCATAAACGACTCAATAAAAGCAGATCGATTCATTAAACCCGTTAATAAATCTGTTGTAGATAAATACGATAATCGATCATTTGCACTTTTCGCATTATTCATATAGAAATACGCTGAATGCGCAATACCCGTTATATTTAACACAATGTTCAACACTAAAAATGCATAAAATTGAGTGTTGCTTAAAACATAAAGTGGTTCATTCGAAATAAAATAAATCGTTAATATAAGAAGTAAACTCACATCAATTAATAGCGCAAAAAGCTTATATATCGATTTCCAATTGGTATAAATAATCAATCCCGCAAAGTTAAAGAAATAGAATCCAAACCCAACTTGTATTCCAAACACAATTCCATTCACAAAAGCACTCAATCCCATCATTGAAAGATAGATCAATGATGCTAAACCATACTTCTCTTTTCGATTTAAAATAATTGGAAAAACACTTAGAAACAACACAAAGGTATTGGTAAGTAACGCAATATCAGCCTTCATGAAATAAAACACAAACTCAAAAATAATACTTGAAATAAATGTACTTAAATAAACGATATTAGATTGAACATACAGTTGTTTATACTGTAATAATTTATTCGAATTCGTCAAATTTTCCATACCCCATTATACTTCGAATCTAAGGATTGCTTTCAACGAATCTGCCTTTGTTTTCCTGAAATCACTTAAATAAATCTCACGATGCGTCTTCGATAAGCGCTTTAAGCCCATCGACTCCGCATACTCTTCCATCAACTTAAAACTCTCAGGTTCTGTATCAAATGGTCCGATATGCATCATCTGTATGCAACGTGTTGGGTTTGATTGGATAAACTCTATATCCTTAATTTCATCATTCTTATGCATCGATTTTTCAAGTGCTAACTTTACAATCTCATCAGAAACAAATTCAGGTTGTCGAATTAGTATTGTATATACCAATTCATCTTTATTTAAGCTTTCTTCAAGTCTTCCTTTTAAAGATAAATCCCAAACACCCTCTAAAGGATAAACTGTATAATCGAAATAATTAGGAATCTGTACCCCATTTCTAGGAAACATCTTAATCGTATAGGCACAAGCATACAACGCCTCTATTTTATGCGCAAACGCCTGTGAATTAGGATTCCCTTCTCCCTTTAGCGCTATATACTTCATCATAGGCACATCGATCAAACTTGGTTTATTCTTAGGTTGATATAAATCCTTTTCATGTTTCTTGTATTCATGTTTCATAACGCATTAAACTCATCTTTCGTCATTGAATAACACACACTATCCAAAACAGTTTGATCAAAACGCACTGTACTCTGACGTATAACCCCTTCATATTTAAAACCTAATTTCTTAATCACAGACTCTGATTGCGTATTAAATGGAAAGTGATAAACAGATATGAGTTCCAATCCTAAGTCATTAAACCCATGATCTAATACCGCTCTACATGCCTCAACCATAATACCCTTCCCCCAATATACTTCACTTAAAACATACCCTAACATCAATGCCTTAGGATTATTTCTTCTTGAATCTTTGTGTAATCCAATCGATCCAATCACTTTATTCAATGGTTTATACTCAATTGCCCAAACCTCATTCTCTTCGAGAAATAAATTAAGAATCTTCTGACTCTCTTCTCTATTATCATGTGGTTTCCAACCCGCCATAGGACCAACTTTTTCACTTCTCGCATACTCAAAGAAATCATCACAATCACTCTGTTTAAAATCCCTTAATACTAATCGACTTGTCTCAATTGTTTTCATAATTATCCCCTTATTAACCAATAGATTAATCCCAACCAAAACAATATAATCACGATAATAAACCAATTCATCTTCGGTAGTTTATCCCACATTCCTTCAGATTCAATCAAAGCCTGTGCCATGATATCTTTTGGGATCAATTTAACTGTAATAATAATCATCAATGGTAGAAGTATTAAGTCATCTAAATACCCAATCACTGGTATAAAATCAGGAATTAAATCAATCGGTGATAAAGCATAACCTAATGTTAATAAGGCAAATCCCTTCGCAATCCAAGGTGTTTCTTTCTTCTTCATTGCGATAAATAATGCTGGAACCATTTGCTTAATCGTCTTAGCGTTTTCTTTTAAATTGAACATAGAAATATTGTATCATTCTAAGCAAATCTATGCCCCTTTTTTATCCGTTAGTAAAGGTTTAATTTTCTTATAAATTTCTCCAGCTTTTTTACTTTCATAAGCTTTAACTAATGCATTATTTATACCTTGTTTAGTTTTATACTTCTCAATTAAAACAAAAATATCATTCACAAGATCATTGTGATTTGTATCAGAAAGAGCACTTTTAATACTTTGTTTTAACTTATTCTTTTCTTCTTGTTCATTCTTAAGTGATAAATCAGAAACCAAAGAAATCTGACAATTAAGGTTCTTATATTTCTGCCAAAAATTAGTCAATATCTCATACCCTTTATCCTTAGACACAATGTAATACTTCTCATTAGGATTACTTGAAATTAAATAACCTAAATAAGAAGATAATTGAAAATCAAGCGCATTCTTTGAACCATTTTCCACTTTGTAATACTCAATCTTAGACTTAGATTCACTTAATCTACGATGTAAGCCAAAGGTTAGTGTTTCCGCCCCTTTTGTATAGAAAATCTTTATATAATCATTCTCTGTACAATTTGATAATCCATTAAACCCCTCCACATTCACATTCTCATAATCGATAAGAAAAATAGACATAAATAATCCCCCTCATGTTAAACAAATCGTAACGCACATTGAGAATAATCACAATAAAAAAATAATCCTTAGATTATAAGGAATATTTTTAACTATTAGATAGATATATAGTCACAAGATCATAAATATGGATTGGATTCATCGCATCTGGTGTTTGATTAAAAATTTGACCTATGCCAATCCTATAATCCCCAATCACAAACTTAATATTACCAACCTTCTTAGAATTCAAATAATCGGTAATCTTTTGTTTAGATTCATCAACACTCGTCGATGTGCCAAGGATACCTGCAAGATGTGGAAGCACATACGTTGAATTATAATCAATCACAAAATTATCAGAATAAGAACTATATATGCGAGTTGACCCAACAAGACGATACGCTCTCATACGATAGGTATATTTAGAATTCAGAATTAGACCCGTATGAGTCGTATTGAGTGTTGTGACACTTCGTAGTACTGTAAAACTGGTACTCGTCCCTCTTGCATAAGAAATCTCATACCCTTGAGCACCATCAACGGCTAACCAAGCAATTTTCGAACTACTTGCGGAAGTGGCAGCTAATTGAATGGACTGTGGTTTTTGAAGACTCGTTTTGGCTTGGATACTATTCGAATAATCTCCTTTAATCAAACCGACAATCGCACGAACTTTATAGTAATAGTTTGTATTGAACAATGCCTTAGTATCACTAAATTGTGTCTCAGAAACGGTTGACAATAATGTATATGTACCAGAAAGACTTGTGGATCGATACACTTCATAACTTGTGGCATTCTCTACAGGACTCCAACTCAAGCTCAAGTTATTGTAGTTAATGTTTAACATTTTCAACTCAATCGGAGCTCTAGGAATAGGTGTTCCTGTCACCACACTTGAAGCTGTACTTCTCAATTCTCCATTCAATGCGACTATTTTAAATTGATAGGATTGTCCAATTTGTAAACCCGTAATCTCTTTGTTCAATGAATTGATAGTATCGATTAAAACATTATCTTGATAAATTTCATACGCTGTCGCATTTTGGATTGAATTCCAAGTTAACACGAGGGTACTCGCATCCTTAGACACTACTTTAAGTGTAGGTGCTTGCGGTGGAGTCATAATGTATTTCACTTCACTGTATCCACTATATACTTTTGTCGTACCAGCCATACGATACGCTCTGATACGATAATTGAATACGGTATTTAGAGTTAAACCTGTATGATTTGTACTTAGTGTCGTAACACTTCTTAGAATCGTATAGGTAGTACTCGTTCCCTTACTATATGAGATTTCATAGCCATTTGCACCTTCTACACTGTTCCAAGATAAACTTGAAGTTGTTGAATTTATGCTTACACTAAGATTTGTTGGGGTTAATAAGATTGTTTTATCACTGATTGTGTTCGAAAATGAACCTTTGATCGAATTTTCAATTGCCCTAACTTTATAATAATACGTTGTATTAAATAATGCCTTTGTGTCGATAAACTGAGTTTCTGATGTAATCGTCTGTAAAGAATACGTACCATTTAAACTTGTCGAACGCCAAATCTCATAACTTGAACTATTGATGACAGGATTCCACTTTAATTCAAATCCATTATAATTCTTAGATAGTATTTTAAATTCAGTTGGTGCAGCAGGAATGGGAATACCTGTTACACTACTCGAATCTGTACTTCTAAGTTCACCATTCAACGCAACAACCTTAAATTGATACGAATGACCTAATTGTAGACTGGTAATCTCTTTGCTTAATGAGTTGATTGTATCAATGTGTACATTATCTTGATAAATTTCATATGATGTCGCATTTTGAATCGAATTCCAAGTCAACACAAGTGTATTCGAATCTTTAGACACAAGTTTTATAGTAGGTGCTTGCGGTGGTGTCATAAGACTTTTGACATCAGAATAAGCACTATAAATACGAGTTGTGCCTGCTAAACGATACGCTCTAACTCGATAATTATATTTCGTATTCAACGATAAACCAGTATGCGTCGTACTAATCGATGAAACGGTTCTTAAAACAGAATATGTCGTACTCAATCCTTTGGAGAAAGAAATTTCATAGCCCTCAGCACCCTCAACTTTTACCCAACTCAGACTTGTACTTGAACTTGAAGTAAGTGAAACATTTAATTCACTTGGAATCTTTAAACTCGTTTTAGCAGATATAGTATTTGAAAATGACCCTTTTATTAGATTACTAATAGATCGAACTTTATAATAATAGGTCAAATTAAAAGATGCTTTTGTATCTGTAAACTGAGGTAAAGACGTAGATCCAATAAGAGAAAAAGTCCCAGTTGGGCTTGTCGAGCGATAAATTTCATACGCTGTACTATTTATAACAGTATCCCACATTAAACTAAATCCATTATAATTTCGATCAGTAAAAGTCAAATTAAGTGGAGCGGCTGGAATTGGAACAGCTGTCACACTTATCGATGGACTACTTTTTAATTCTCCATTCAAGCTAATCATCTTTAAACTATAGCTTTGACCGATATTCAAACCCGTAATATCATATGAATTACTATTTGAGTTAACAGTGTCAAAAAGAATATCATCAAGATAAATCTCATACTGTGTCGCATTTACTACACTATTCCATGTAAGGGATAAGCTTGACTCATCTTTAGACATTACTTTTATGGTTGGGGCAATGGGTGGAGTCATAATACTTTGAATCGAAGAGTATCCACCATAAATCCTCGTAGTACCTACTAATCGAAAAGCACGAATACGATATGAATAATTTGTATTTAAGGATAAACCTGTATGTGAAGTGTTTGGTGAAGTACTCGTCTTTAAGACACTGTATGTCGTACTTGTTCCCTTCGCATATGAAATCTCATAGCCTTGTGCACCATCGACAGAGTTCCATACAAGATTAGAACTTGTATTTGAACTTAAACTCACAATAAGATTCTCAGGACTTTTAAGTGAAGTTCTTGCGCTAAGAATGTTTGAATGAGTCGTGGTTTTGATAAGTGAAGAAGTAGGCACAACCTTAAAATAAAACAATTGATTGAAATTAAGATTATTTGTTTTATATTGAGTTGTTGATACACTCGCAACCTTAACTAAAGTGGTAGAAGAAGTACCTTGATAAACATCATACGATTGTGCACCAATAACCGAATCCCATCCTAATTCTACTTGATTATAATTCGTAGAAACAATTCTAAAATTCTGAACCGCATCTAGTTTTTTAATGATATTTGAGATAGAAACTAACTCTGTTGTACGATTACCAGCTAAGTCAGTCGCTACAAATTCAAAAGATCCATTTTCAGTAAAAGTATAGGACGAAACATTAAGCGATCCTTCATTGGTTGATGCATAAACAGTAATCGCTTGATCAGTATAGTCTGTTATATAGGGTTCAATCGTAATAACTGGCGGAATGATATCTGGTTCTGACGCAATAATATTTATCTGAAAACATCCTATCCATAGGAGTGTGACAAAACTCATAAAAAGATACTGAATCATTTTTTTCATGCAATCATTATACATTAATCAGCTTTTATTAATAGTACTCACCAACAAATATCCAAACAAAAATAGTTCGTTAGATATATTTAAGGTTTCTATGTATTATTTTCTTTTTCCATAACTAAAGTGGAAGATACTTATATCAGTAATTTTATTCGTTTTAAATTTTAAAAAACAACCGATTTTCAGTATTTCGGTTGTTTTATATGTTTAATGGTGGAGATAATCGGACTCGAACCGACGACCCCATGATTGCGAACCAAGTGCTCTACCAACTGAGCTATATCCCCATTAAACTAATTATAGTTTAATCCATCAATAAATAAAATAAGATCAGACATAGAATTAATCGGCGTAATATTCGATTCTTTATAAAGCAACTCTTTTGATTGAAATCCCCACGCAACAGGACAAATAGGAATTCCAAACTTCTGTGCAGTCTCAATATCAACTGTGCTATCCCCAACTAAAATAATTTCATCTTTTGAACAATCCATTTGATTCATTGCTTCAATAATTCCTTGAGGATCCGGTTTACGTTTATGATTCACGTCATCACCAAAAACACAATCAAACTTAAAATCATTAAAATGTGCTTTTACAAGTTGATCTACATACTTTTGTGCTTTATTCGATACGATGGATAATCTGTAATTCTTTTCCAACGTTTTTAATGTTTCAATCACAGAATCATACGGAACAGTCGTATCGTTATAACAAGACGCATAAAACGCATGAAACAATTCAACCGCATCATCCAGATAAACTAAATACTCATTCGGTAATGAACGTGTAACTAACATCCGAATCCCATCGCCTAAATACGATTTTATTGTCTCTATTTCGAGAGGTTCACATCTAAAAAAAGCACGCACATCATTAATCGCAGTGCACAAATCTGTATCGGTACTTAATAAAGTACCATCTAAGTCAAATATAATTCCTTTTATCATTTAAATATTCTAACATGTTTTTGATTATGTTAAACTGAATAAGGTGAACAAAATGAAACAAATTAAAATGGTCGTATTTGATATTGATGGCACATTGCTAAGTGCAGGAAAAGATAAGATTGAAGAATCTGCAGTTAACGCCATCCATAAACTAAAAGAAAATGGGATAAAAGTACTCGTTGCGACAGGACGTAGTATGGGTTTTATAAAAGATCACGTAAAAGAAGTACTAGACTGTGATTACTATGTCACAATCAATGGTCATTGTGTTCTTGATCGAAACAAAGAAGTCATTATTCGACACACGATTAATCCAGATAGCGTCAATCGTATGCTAGATTTATGTAAGAAACTCAATATTCCAATGGGTTTAAAAACAGCTCATCAAATGGTAGTCCTCAACGATTATGATGGATTCTATAAACATTATTCTCAAGGATTCGATGTAAGACATCTACTCTTAGATGATACTCAAAATCATGACTACTTTATCAAAGTCGATGCCCCATTAAGTATCTTCTTAATTACTCCATTCAATTTTATAGAACCTTATATGAAAGACTTCCCTGAATTTCAATTCATCGGTGCAGGACCTGTTAGTATGGATGTATTTGGATCCGATATCAATAAAACTCTAGGTATAGAAGAAGTACTAGAGCTTAATCAATTAACCTGGGATAATGTGATGACATTCGGTGATGGAGACAATGATATCGATATGACACTTAAAGCCGCAATCGGTATTTCAATGGGAAATGCGACTGAAAATATGAAAGCAATCTCTGATTTTGTGACTCTAAATGTTGATCAAGGTGGAATTGAACACGGATTAAAACATTATAATTTAATCTAATCAAACAAAAACTCATTTTTATCAAATGAGTTTTATTTTATTCGTTCTAGATGAACTACAGTTTCAAGTAAAGGTGTATGTGTAAATAAATCAAAGGGTTGAATTTGTTTAATCTTATACTTTGACTTCAAATCATTTAAGTTCTTAGCCAAAGTACTTGGATTACAGGATATATACACAATATCTTTAATCGATTGATTTAAGATTGTTTTTATCATTTCATCACTTAATCCAGAACGTGGAGGATCAATAACAAGTACATCAACATCAGTAGATAGAGAAGATAGTTTTTGAGCCGCATCCCCTACGATAAAATTAATATTATCAATGTGATTTAACTTAGCATTCACATTAGCACTATCAATCGCATCTTGAGAAAATTCAATCCCCGTTACATATTTACTCTTCTTCGCAAGTAGAAGGGATAAAGCACCAATACCACAATAAGCATCTACGACACGCTTATCCGATGGGACTAAATCACTAACAGCTTTAAATAAAAGAGAAGCTTGATGCGTATTTAATTGAAAGAATGCTTTTGGGTTTAAAGAAAACTTAAGATCTTCGAATTCAAAATCCAACGTTTCTTTACCTGCCACATGAACTAAACGCTTACCAAATGGATCCATCGCATGACGATCTGTATTCACACTATGATAAAGAGATGTAACATTCTTTACTTTCATGATGTCATCAATCAGACGTTGTTCCAGAGACATTTTACCACTTACGATGGTAACTTGGATTTCATCCCCCATACGTCTAACAATCAAAGTACGAATACCTTGTTGTGTAGGTGGATCAAAATCAACACAACGATGTTTATTTAATAAATTAACAATCGCATTTTTCGCAACTTCTAAATCATCATCGTGAACGATACATTGATTAATTGATACAAAATGATTGGTTCCAGCTTTATAAAACCCAGCGACCAAACGTTTCTTTTCCATCTTCATAGGATGTTTACATTGATTACGATAATAATATGGTTGAGGATTTGAATGAATCTTAGAGATCAATCTAAAATCAAACTTACCCATATACTTTAAAAGAGATTGCTTAAGATTACTAATCTTCAACTCTTCTTGATGTTTAACATCTGTAATCATAAGAGCACATCCACCACAACGATCTTGTACAGGACACGCAGCTTCAACACGCTTTGGACTCTTTTCAACAATCCTCAAACAATCCGCAATCGCATACTTGTCTTTCTCCAAAACGATTTCAGCTTCAACAATTTCTTGAGGAAGTGTTGACGCAATAAAAATCGGTTTATTCTTAAAATAACCGATTCCTTCGCCATTTATTCCAGTCTTTTCTATTTTAATTTTCATTATAGATCCGGATTACTCCAATTTGGAACTTCATTTCCACGACGCACAATAATCGTCTTTTGATATTCAGTTTGATTCACAAAACGTAAAATCTTATCAACTTCTTCTTGACTGCATCCCACCAAAAGTTTAACTTCAATATCCTTCTTAAGAATATCCGCAGCCACGAGTATTGCCTCTACTAAATAAGCAGAACCCTTACCCTTATAAATCGCTATTCCCAACTCATCTTGACTGAGTGTTTCATTTAAATAACCATAATCAACAGGATACACTAAATTCTTAAATGTTGGATGTGTCGTTCCTTGGGGTTGAGTAATCACAATGGAAGACGCAAAATAAATACTATCTAATTTTTGCCAGAAAAATGCGTTATTTTCTAATTGATTCATAGTAACCTCGTAAGTTTATTGTAAGGCTTGAAAATACGAATGTAAAGAACAAAAATTTTACATTTGTAAATATTTCAATGCAATGTTGCTTATCTATTCTAACGAATGCATTCAATTTTTGCAAGCGTATTTTAGATAATATAATTTATTCTCAAATTTAAGCGATCAATTAACGCTTCAACCTCAAAATCACCCATTAAAGCCATCGTATTTAACGCAATTAAACATGACCCTTTAGCATCACTTAATGCTTCATGATGATTAAGCTCAATCTCTAAGTATTCACACACAGTATTCAACTTATGATTACGTAAAAATGGATACACTTTACGAGCAATCTCCAATGAATCAATATACTTTAATGTCTTAAAATCAATATGATAGAGCTTAAATAAGGAATTTAAAACAGCCATATCAAACGACGCATTATGTGCCATTAAAATGGAATCCTCAAACCATGGTCTTAAGTAAGGATATATCTGATCAAACTCAGGTTCATGCTCAACATCATCGTAACGTATCCCATGAATTGAAATATTCATCTCATCAAAATAGGCATACTTAACATGCGGCTTAATAAGATAAACCGCTTCATGAAGCACTTCACCATTCTCAACCACCATAACACCTATACTACACGCAGAAGCACTATGACGATTCGCCGTTTCAAAATCAATGACGCAAAGTTTCATATTTCCCTTGTTTAATAAAACCTAAGGCAAAGAATATTGCCAGAATCGCAACTCCTACATCCGCAAATACAGCCAACCAAATATGTGTTAATCCTAAGCTTGCAAGCAATAAGACAAAACCCTTTATGATAAGTATAAACGCTAAGTTAAAATAAACCGCATGAATACTTTGTTTAGCCATTAAAATCGCATGATAAATACTCGAAGCATCTTTTCGTAAAACAACCATATCTGAGACATCCACTAATCGATCATTTCCAGATTTAAAGATCGCAATCGACACATCCGCAAGCGCCATCGCAGGCGCATCGTTTAGACCATCACCTACATAGATAATCGGTCCATTCTGCTTAATCGTTTCAATCAAAGCTAACTTTTCTTCCGGCTTAACTTCACTATAAATCAAATCGATTTGTAACGATTCTTGCATTCTTTCTACTTCATTCTTTGAATCACCACTGATTAATACAGTACGATACCCATTCTTCTTCAAGGTACGAATCAAGGCAATACTATCTTCTTTCAATACATCTTCTAAGATAATATAACCTAATAATAAATTTTCTTGACCAATAAAGGTAATAGAAGCACCTTTTAGAGCTTCATCAATCACCACATTAAATGAATTAGCTAATGAACGATTCCCAACAAATGTTAAAACTCCATCATACTTCGCCACAACACCTTGGCCACTCATCTCACGTACATCACTTACACGATGATGATCAAAATCACCTTGATATGTATTGATAATCGACTGAGCCACTGGATGACTGGAAGAACTTAGAATATGTGCCGCAACACGATGAACATCTAAATCAGTCAATGATATCGATTGATCTAATTCAAATTTACCTTTGGTAAGTGTTCCAGTCTTATCAAATACAATCGTCTTTATTTCACTCAATGCTTGTAATACAGAAGCACCTTTTACAATAATCCCACTTTGACTGGATTTTGAAATCGCAGCCGCAAATGAAAGAGGAACTGATATGAGTAAAGCACATGGACAACTAACAACTAAGAAAATAAGCGCTCTTCTTAATCCAACTTCAAATCCTGATGTAAAACCTACCACAACTAACACAAGCAATGCGAGGGTTAATACGATAGGCGTATAACGTTTTGAGAAACGTGTAATACTTTCTTCCAAAGGAGCTTTTTTAAGTGATGTTTCATCAATAAGATGTTGAATACGTTGTTCATAAGAGTTTGAAAAAGTTTCTTTCACTTCCAAGACTAAACGACCATTTGTATTAAGTGAACCCGATAAAACAGAATCACCTGCTTTTACAGTAACCGGTTTAGATTCACCACTTATATGAGCTAAATTAAGCTCACTCTCACCTTCAATAACCAACCCATCCACAGGAATAACTTGTCCCGCTTGAATTAAGATATGATCCCCAATTAAACAATCATTCGCATCCACTAAAACCTGTTGATTAGAAACCAACTTAATCACTTTAGAACGTAAATTATCATGGGAATCACTAATCTTTGCACGCGCTTTCTCCAACGCAACCTCTTGAATTACTTCCCCAATACGATAAAACACCATTACACCAAGTGCTTCGGCAAAATCCCCAAGCAACAATGCCCCTATCGTCGCAAGAGACATTAAGAAAAATTCATCAAACCATTCATTACGTCGAATATTATTAAATGCCTTACGTATGATTGGATAACCAACCAACCCATAACCTATTATCAACACAATATCAAATAAACTTGACTCCACAAAGAAAGAAACAAGTGTAATAACTGTAAATACTCCCAATAATAAAGAATCTAAACTAAATGTATTCTTAGTTTTTTCACTATGAGTCGATCGAAGTGTCGCATCTTCAACACTCTTAACATCTTTCTCAAGTAAAACACGTAAATGCTCATCATTCACATGATCTTCTTTAACCTTCACAAAGACCTTACTCTTGGCAAAATCAACTCTTGCCTCAGAGATATGTTCATTTGTATTTAATTTACGTTCGACCTTAAGTGCACAATTGGCACAATCTAGTCCATCGATATGATAAATAATTGTTTTCATATTACTCCCTTATATGTTCTAGAGCTTGATTATAAATGGTTTTCACATGATTGTCCTTCAAACGATAAATCATACTCTGCCCCACTCTTTCAACACTCACTAATTTAACTTTACGTAACTGAGCTAATTGATGGGAAATAGCCGACTGAGATATCTGTAATTTTTCGACAATCTCATTCACACTACACTCTTTTTCAAACAAAACTTCAAAAATACGAAGTCGTGTTGAATCCGCCATCATCTTAAAAATGAGTTCTAATTCAAAATATTCATCCTCACTCAGTACTCGCATAAATCTCCTTATATGAATAGTTGCTCATATATGCATATTTTATCAAATTCGATAATAAAAGTCTAGTTCTCTAGACTTTATGTTTTAATAAAAATTGAATCGTATCTGATACACTCATAGGTTTCGCAAAGAGATAACCCTGAATATAATCAACCTGCATTTCATTTACAATCTTGAACTGTTCCAGCGTCTCAATTCCTTCAGCTAGAACCATCATGCCCGATTCTTTAAACGCAATACTTAGTCCATGAATTAGTTTACGATTTGAATCATTACGAATTGATTCATATATCAAGGACTTATCAATTTTGATAACAGATAGAGGTAATTTTATGACATTCAACACATTAGAATACCCTGTCCCAAAATCATCTAAATAAAAATGAAGTCCCAAGCCTTTTAATCCCATCATCTGATCAATAATTCGTTTATAGTCCGCAATAAAAATACTTTCCGTAATCTCAATCGCAATTTTATGACGTACATGTGGATATTGATTCAATATTTTCTCTATATCAGAAATTAAATTCGCATCATTCATCTGAACAACAGAGAAATTAATCGAAACCAAATCCATATGAATTCCTTTAGAATCACATTCATACAAAAAATCCAAGGTCTTTCTTAATACCCACAATCCAAGCTCAATAATCCGACCTGATTCTTCGGCTAAAGGTATTAATTCAACAGGTGAAATACCATGAAGTGTTGGATGATCTAATCGAAGTAATACCTCCGCATGTCGATACTGTTTATTTAAACAATCATATATCGGTTGAATCACAATATGAAACAAATCCTCGCTCAATGCTTTATTGATATACTCCTTCAATAAAGCCTTTCGATTAACTTCATAAATCGTATTAATGGTTGAATAGCTTGGACCATGAGAATTCTGAACCTTTGATTGATCAATCATATAATCAATAACCGCTAAGAGTTCAAACTCATTCTGAACATGATTCGATACATCAACATGAATTAACAAGTATTCAATATAGATTAAGGAATCATTTACCAACCAAGACGATTTAAACCGTTCATTAATATTCGTGATTAAATCATTTGAATCAAAATCCTCTTCGTTATATAAGATCGCAAACTTATCCCCAGAATATCTAAACACATTAACTCGTCCTACCAATTCTACAAAATACTGAGTTAACTCACGCAATAAGCGATCCCCATTTTTTTGCCCATACATATTATTGATATTCTTAAAATCACTCAAGCTAATCACAATCGTTCTTAATTGTTTCTTTAATCGTAAACGATATTTAATCAAAGCCTCAAACGCAACACGATTAGGTAAACGTGTTAAGTAATCAGAGACGAGTTCTTTACTTTGTATATAAAGATACATGATTAATATGGACAATCCAGCCGCCGTCCCAACCAATAAAAAGTGCGGGTAAAAATACTGTACCGTCACAAATAATGTTGTGATGAAGACATATGCGATTAAGACATATCGTAATACTTGATCCAAACTCTTCCGATTCATCTCAATTATGTAAATCATCATAATCATATAGATATACGCCACAACAAATATAATTGGTTCAAACAATTGTGCTTGATAACCTGATTGATCAAGTGTAAATATAAAACCATAATGAATATTTAATAAAACTAAAATACTATAGATCACAATAAAAACAGAACTCAATAACTGAATTCTGAAAATTAAGCTCTCTTTATCTTCATAAACGACATATAACGTGTAATAAAAGAATAAAACAGAAATCCACGGATAAATTAAGAAAAAAATCGTGTGTAACAACAGATTAATTGAATATGGAATTAAGGTATGTTGTTCAGTAAAGAAAACAGTCAAAATAGATATAATAACAGTCGTCAATACAATAGCAACCATTCGCACGAAAAAACGATTTCGAGTACTAGGATAAACTTGATACCGCCTCGAATAAACCAAAATCACGATTAGATAAAATGCGGAAGCTATTTCCGCTAAATAGTTCCAAACCATTAATACCCCACTGTTATTTTTAGTTTAACATGAAATAAAAGAATGTGATATATTAGTACACTTCTCAAAAATCAGTATTGTTTGTCTAAAACACTAAGCCTATAATGAAGAAAAGGAGTTCTTATGAAAAAACATTTAAATGATTTTAAAGATTTCGCATTCAAAGGCAATGTATTAGATCTTGCGGTTGGGGTTATCATTGGGGGTGCATTTGGCAAAATTGTATCTTCTTTAGTCAATGATTTATTAATGCCAATTCTAACCATATTAACCGGTAGCGTAAGCTTTCGTGATCTCAAAATCGTATTAAAAGTTGCGACTGAAACTGAATCAGAAGTTGCTATATTATATGGAAATTTCATTCAAGCGAGTATCGATTTCTTAGTGATTGCCATCAGTATTTATTTCATCATCAAGTTTATAACTCGATTCAAGAAAAAAGAAGAAGTTGTGGAAGTTGTGCCAGTTGTACAGGAAGATACATTATCAGTATTAAAAGAAATTCGAGATTCATTAAAGAAGTAAGAGAACACATTAAAATGTGTTTTTTATTTCATCTAAAAGTGAGCATTTCTTAAGTAATATGATAAAGATAGGTTTATAATGTCAATAGTTTAATAATTCAATTATATGAACTATAAGGAGAACTATGATCTATAAAGAACTATTAATCGAGTTACATCGTTTTCTATTTTGGTTTAAACCAAAACACAAAAAAAGTGAGTTAAGTCTAGCAGAAATAATGGTACTTACTGTACTCTACAAGGAACAATGCAGTACTAAACAAGATATACTTCCCTCAAAGTTAAGTGAAGAATTGGGACTATCCCGATCAGCTCTTTCCCCTATTCTTAATGAGTTGGAGAAAAAAGGATGTATCGAAAGAATCTTGGATGAACATGATCGAAGACAAATTATCATTCGACTTAAAATAAATCCAGATGAATTTATGCAAGAAAGAAAAGATAAGATTGTTGAAGTCATGAGTTCACTTAGTCAAGAAGAAAGCATACAGTTTCTTAATTTATTAATAAAGATTAATGAAAAGCTCGAAAACACAAACGATTGATAGAAAGGAACACTATGAAAAAATCAACCCATTATGATTCTATCGTTTTAAATCTTAGACGACTCCGTGCTATTGATGCACGCTTTTTCCAACAATATGTGGATGATAAGAATGTCCCATATCAACATTTAATGATGATTCATTTCTTAAGTCAAAAAGGACCTATCCCTATCAGTCGAATCAAAGAAGTCTATCACTTTAGTGCACCTGCTGCGACTCAACTCATTACACTCTTAGAGAAGCAAGGATATATTGATCGAGTTAAGTCAGAAAAAGATAAACGAAGCTCTCTCATTCAATTATCAAAACTAGGTCTTAAAACATTAGATGAAGGAGCGCAATTCTTTGAAGAAGGGATTAATCCGTTAATTGAATATTTAGGAGAAGAAGATAGTAAGAATTTCAATCGTATATTAGAAAGAATGATCGAATACTTCGATACAAATCAGGACAACTATGAAAAAAAATAAGAAATCAAAAAAATGGATGTGGATTATTGGAATTATACTACTCGTTGTGATTGTGGCATTTCAATTCTTAGACAATCGAAATAACCTTGCAGATTCAACAAAAACCTATACGATTACCCAAGGAGAAATCAGTTTAGTCTCCCTATCAACAGGTAAAATATCTTCATCGGATCAGGATAACATTCGCTTAAGTGGAACTGTTACAGATGTCAAAGTTAAACTTGGTGATTTAGTCAAAAAAGGTGATATTTTAGGCGAATACACAAAAACAAGCAGTATAAACGCGATTATTTCACCGATTAGTGGTGTTGTTACTCAATTGCCATTACAACTTGGTACAAACTTAGCAATCTCCAACTCTTCCCAATTTAAGATGCAAATCAATGTATCCGAAAATGAAGTAAATAAAATCAAACTATACCAATACGCAGAAGTCTATGTATCTGCCATTGACTATACCTTTTATGGTTCAGTCTCAAGTATTTCAAAAGTTGGTACAACAATTGGATTAAGCACAACTTATCCTGTTATCATAACCTTCGAAGGACAAAATCAATCTGCACTTGTTGGAATGAGTGCTGTCAGTAAAACATTTGTAGAAGGTTATGGCGATTATTATGTCAATGGCAAGATAGAGGCAGCCAATGAAACCAAAGTTGAATTAGATGGAACTGTTACTAAACTTGATGTCAAAGTTGGTGATACAGTAACTAAAGGTCAAAAATTGGGTGAATATCAATCTAGCTTACAAGCAAACACAAAAGTAGTCGCAAAGCGTGATGGTATTATTACAGCTATCGCATCAAGTGTGAGTCCAGAGTTTGTAATTTCAAATCCAGAAGCACTCAAAGTTGTGATTAATATTACAGAAACAGATATTCATAAGATAGAACTTGGCCAAAGTGCTGATGTATATATCGAAGCAGTCGATCGCCATTTTAAGGGAACCGTTTCAAACATTGGTCTAGTTGGAAATACCAATCTCGACTATACAACCTACCCTGTAACGGTTGATTTTGATGGAGAAGATGCGCCATTGTTCATTGGCATGAGTGCTAGTGCTAAGATTGTGACTGAGACAAAATCCAATATATTAATTGTACCTTTTGAATCAATCGTATCGGAAAACACCAATCGTTATTTAATTTCAGCGGAATGGCTTCAAAATACACGAGCCGATCAATCAGAATACTACATTCCAATTGAAACTGGTATTGCGGATGCCTTTAATGTAGAGGTAATTGGAGAAAATCTAGAAGGCAAAGAGATTATTATCATCGAAGAATCCTCGGTTTTCCCAATCTTTTCTAACAATGATTAAACTCGAAAATGTAACCAAAAAATATGTGATGGGCGATAACATTGTTATGGCTCTAAATGGAATCGACATCCATATTAATGAAGGTGAGTTTGTCGCGATAGTAGGACCTTCAGGTAGTGGAAAATCAACCCTCATGAACATCATCGGATGTCTAGATGTTGTGACTGGTGGATATTATGAGTTAAATCAAATCCCTATTCAAGACTACGATAAAGATGAACTTGCAGATATACGCAACCAACAAATTGGATTTGTATTCCAACAATTCAACTTATTAAATAACTTTAGCGCACTAGAAAATGTCATGATGCCCATGACCTATGCCAAAGTCAGTAAAAAAGAGAGAGAAGAAAGAGCACATACGTTATTAAGTTTAGTTGGATTAAGTGATCGAACTGAGCATAAACCAACCGAACTTTCTGGTGGTCAACAACAACGTGTATCTATTGCACGTGCATTAGCCAATAACCCTGCGATTATCCTTGCGGATGAACCCACCGGTGCACTTGATTCGACAACTGGCATTGAAGTTTTAAATCAATTAAAGAAATTAAACCAGGATGGTAAGACAGTTATTATTATTACCCATGATCCAGATGTAGCTCAAACCACAAACCGAGTTATTACACTTAAAGATGGTTGTGTGGTAAGTGATGAAAGAAGGCAAGATTATGATTAAAGAGTACTTTGCGATTGCCTTTAGATCAGTATTAGCGCATAAAATACGTGCATTATTAACAACTCTAGGGGTTATTATTGGGGTCGCATCGGTTATCCTTCTCATGTCACTTGGAAATAGTGCTCGTGAAGAAGCCGCAAATCAAATTCGTGGTATTGGTTCAAATCTAATATTCGTGAATATTACCGATCGTCAAGGCAATTTACCGAACGACTGGCTTGATAATATACAAGAAGCTGCTCTTATCAAAGACTATTCACAACTCATTTCTTCTTCCGCAATATATGTTGTAGAAGGACAAGATGTTAATGTATCCATTAGTGGAGTCAATGATAAATATGCAAGCATCAATAGTTTAGATATGAGCTTAGGTCGTTTCTTATCCGAATATGATCTAGAATATGATACACCTGTTGTGGTTGTAGGTTCTAAAATACCTTCGCTTTTATTCCCTAACCAAGAAATCATTGGTAATACGATGATAATTAAGGGAATGCCATTTACAGTAGTTGGGGTAGCGGAAGAGAGAGGTACTAACTTTAGTGGAGATAACGATATGATGGTATACATACCTATTCGTTATGCGGCTCGTATGAGTGGATTTAGTAGTATAAATAAAACATTCTATATTGAAGCTAACTCTGAAGATAATGTAGACTTCACTCTAAATCGTGTTCTTACATATCTTGAATCCATTATGCCATCGACCAGTAGTTATCGAGCTTTCTCACAAACACAGATCTTAGGTGTTCTAGATACACTCATGTCACTTCTAACCACTCTATTATCTGGAATCGCTTCGATTTCACTTATTGTAGGTGGGATTGGAATCATGAATATCATGTTAGTCACTGTTCGTGAGCGTACTAAGGAAATTGGTATACGAAAAGCCCTAGGTGCTAGACAGTCCCAGATATTAGCTCAATTCTTAATTGAGGCAATAATTATTACCACTCTTGGTGGTGGATTAGGTTTATTAGTTAGTTACTTAGGTACATTACTGATTACCTTCTTAACAGACTTTAATGTCTTATTAGGCTTGGATGCGGTTATGTTATCCCTTGTATTCTCACTCACCATTGGTGTCATATTTGGAATCTACCCTGCCTATACGGCAAGTAAACTAGAACCAGTTGAGGCATTACGCTTTGAATAAACAAAAGGTAGGATTAATTTCCTACCTTTTTAATTACTTTAATGTTTTAACAACTTCCCATGTAAAGCCATCACGGCCAAAGTGACCAAAATTAGATGTCTTACGATAAATTGGTTTCAATAAATCCAATTCATTAATAATATTACTTACAGAGAAATCAAAGTTACGATCCACAATTTCATAAATAGAATCTAGATCAACCTTTTCAGTCCCAAATGTATTGATATAAATAGATAATGGTTTTGTAAGACCAATCGCATACGCAACTTGGATTTCACAACGATCTGCTAATTTATTCGCAACAATATTCTTCGCAACATAACGGCAGTAATATGCAGCACTACGGTCAACTTTACTTGGATCCTTTGAACTGAAACATCCACCACCAATACGTCCCATACCACCATAGGTATCAACTACAATCTTTCTTCCTGTTGTACCACTATCACCAAATGATCCTCCAATAACGAAACGTCCACCTGGATTTACAATATATTCTGTATCTTGATCTAACCATTTAGGGTCAATGACTTTATCAATAACTTCTGTTTTAATAAGATCCTTCAACTCTTGAAGATTAATACTTTCTGCATGTTGAGTTGATACTACTACCTTAGTGATTTTAACAGGTACATCATTTTCATATAATACAGTTACCTGTGTTTTACCATCAGGACGAATATTTTTATTTTCACGTTTTAAGTCTGATAAGCGTTTAGATAACTTATGAGCTGTATCAATCGCAAGAGGCATGTAGTTCTCAGTCTCATTAGACGCATAACCAAACATAATCCCTTGATCCCCTGCAGCAACTTCATTTCCAAGCACAACCTTGTTGAAGATATCAGCTGATTGATCACCCACTAATGTAATCACATTGTATTGGTCTTCATTTAAACCAATATCACTTAAAACATCTTTCGCAATACGAGAATAATTTAATTTAGAATCCTTTAATTCAGGACCTAGATTTTGTTCCCCATAAACTAAGACAACACCATCTTTAATGGTTGCTTCTACTGCCATCTTAGCATGTGGATTCAATTTTAAAGCCTCATCCAAAATCGCATCCGCTATTTGGTCACAAACTTTATCAGGATGTCCGTCTGTAACGCTCTCTGATGAAAAATAATACTTTCTGCTCATGTGTGTTTCCTCCTTACATAAATAAAACCCTGCATCAACAGGGTTTCTCATTTTGCGATCGTCCCTTATCGTTGATTAGCAGTACCACCTTGCAAATTGCAGGTTGGTGTGGGGTTGTTGAGCTAATTCTCTACCCCATCTCTTGATAAGACTATGATATTTAATCACATTTTTATTTAGAATGCAATACCTATTCCATTGGTTTTAAATAATAATTACCTACAATTTTATCCGCTTTAGAAATCGTAATAAATATTTTTGGATCCGCTTCCTTAGCAGCACTCACTACATCATTGACTTCAAACGCATTCACTACCATATACAACATCGTCTTCTCACTCTTAGAATACATACCTTCTGCTTGAAGTTTTGTAATTCCATGACGTGTACTCTTAAAAATTGCTTGACTCACTTCTTCAGGATGATTCGTAATCATATGCAAAGTACTAAACTTATATCGTTGATAACGCGATTCAATAACTTGTGTTGAAACATACTGATAAATGATTGAATATAACGCTTTTTCCCACCCAAACAATAAACCTGCAATGGATAGAATCCCCATATTCGCATACAAGATATAATTGAAAATTGGTTTACGATAACGATTAGACGCATAAATTGCGATAAAATCAGTCCCTCCACCCGATGCATTTTGCATTAAACTCAATACAACACTAATTCCCGAAAATATCCCACCAAATATAGTAATCAATATAATGTCATAATCCAGTTTCACAACTGGTAAAATCAATGTAAAAAAACTTACTAAACCATACTGTAAAATAGAAAATGTCGTAAAACGTTTACCAACATATTTGTAAACCAATATGGTTGGAAAAATATTCATTAACACATACAACAAACCATAGGGAATATCAATTCCGGTATATTGAATTAAGCTACGATTAATAAGAACAGATATACCAGAAAACCCGCCAGGAAAGAAACCACCTGAGTAAACAAATACATTTATCGTTAGTGCGCTTAAAAAAGCAGAGAAAATAATGACTATAGTTGTTTTAATATTCTTCTTCACAGTTTGATTCATAGGACCCTCAACTAATCAAAACTATTATACGCTAGAAGAATTAACTTTCAAGGATAACTGATCAATTTGGTACTGTTTAAGGATTTTATCTTCCATCATCTCACATCTTTGAATTTGTTTCTTAATACTTCTAATCCCTACATTACATAAAATTGAAGTATTATCTTTAAATACAATTTCAGTCATATAATTCTTTTTTAATAGTTTATTAACTTGTTTAGAATTAACCCATATACAATCCAATTCATGCATAGAACATGTTGGAAAGAAATATATTTGTAGAAGTGGATGGACCAATACAGGACACTTTTGATAAATGTTTAAACTCTTCTTAATCGCATCTAAACTACCATTAACACTTAAACCATAGCGATTACATAATCCTTCAATCATTTCTTTTGGCTTTTTATCGACTAAAAAATTTTGATTCGAGATAATCTTACTTTGTCTAAGAGATGGATCATAATAAATCGCATTAATTTCATGGACTAACATACTTATATATACGATATTAAAAATATTTTACCTATAAAAAAAGCGGCTATATTAGCCGCAACATGTACCATCTGTACATTCTTCTTCTTGCTTGTCACAAACACAACGATCTCCGCAATTGCCATCACATTCATGTTCATGTTCGTGTTCATGATCATGATCATGTCCACAACCACACTCATCATCATCTCCACAACCACAAGAATCTCCACATCCACAGCCTTCATGAGAATGACCATGTTGTTGACGAACTTGTTGTTCATAGAGTAATGTATCGATTACGATTGCTTCAATTTCAATTAAAGCCCCTTTTGGTAAAGCTTTAACTTCAACAGTACTACGTGCAGGATAAGGATCCGCAAAATACGTAGAATATATTTCATTCATTAAACTGAAATCACTTAAATTTGTCATAAAGACAGTTGTCTTTACAATATGACGCATTTCTAAATTCATTTCAGCTAATAAAGCTTCCACATTCTTTAGAACTTGATAAGTTTGTTCCTGTATACCGCCCTCAACAATTTCATTTGTTTCTGGATCAACCGGTAATTGACCGGAAACATAAACGAAATCCCCTAATTTGACAGCTGGAGAATAAGGGCCAATTGCTTTAGGCGCATTATTCGATGTTATTGATTTTGTAAACATGGTTGTCCTCCTTTACCACTCTTGATAATACTCGATTTCTTCTTCAATCAATCGTTGTCTACGATGGTGTAAGAACATGCGAAATACTAGATACAAAGACGCTCCAACTAAAAGCACCAATATTCCAGTTGAAATATAATCGCTAAAGCTTTCTAACATGAACTCACCTCGCGTTTCATTATAAACAAACTTATCTACTCATGCAATGAGTTCGCCCCAAGTTTAATCGTAAAGAATACAAATGTGATAAAACTTAGAACTAAAGTCAAAACACCTAGAACTTGGTACACAATCGCGACTTGATTAATCAAGTTAAGTGCCGTTACTGGATTGGTAACTTGATTGATCCGAAACATCTGAATGAGTAAATAAACATGCATCGAAATTTGTACAATAATGACAGTTTTTGCGCTATAACTCAAATACAAATAATTCTTATCTTTAAAACTAAACAATATAAGTAAGGTAAAAAATACCACTTCATGCCAACTAATACTATAAATAATATTCGTAATTAATGGTACTTTATCCAAGTATTGAGCCACAAATCGTGTCACTAATGTACTATTTCTAATCAAACTCAAGTTAACGATTTGACTGGTAGAGTTAATCTCAATCATATGGCGACCTAATTGAACTTCTGGAACCGCAATTAACCAAGAGAAAATAACCCATAACCCAAGAAATATAAAGATTCGATGTTCAGGTCGATCCAACCAACGATTCAATTTAATCATGTTCTAGCCAATCTTCTCCCTTAATAACTTCTACACGAGACAATCCAGGATAATCAAGTTGTCGTAGAACTTCATACACGACAATCGCAACCGTATTGGAAAGATTTAAACTACGTGCATTCTCAACCATAGGTAATCTTAAACAAGTCTCTAGATGAGGTCTTAAGATTTCTTTTGGAATACCCGTACTCTCTCGTCCAAAGAAAAGATAAATATCTTCATCACATTCGGTAAAATCCATTTGCGATGGTGCTTTCTTACCATAACGTGTTATAAAGTAATACTTCCCCTTATTTAATGATGTAAACTCTTCATAATTCTCATAAACATGAGGTTCAATAATCTCACGATAATCCATTCCACTACGTCTTACACTTCTCTCATCCAACGCAAAACCTAAAGGTTTTATTAAATGTAATTGTGTGTTTGTCGCAGCACATGTTCGCATAATATTTCCTGTATTCTGTGGAATTTCTGGTTGATACAACACAATATGAATCATAGTAAACCTCTCAAAATGCCCAATAAGGCTAAATGTAATGGATAATAAACATAGAAGAAAAACTTCTCCCCATAATTTAAAATATCATTCTGATACTTTATTGGTTTCTCACTCCGATAAAACCACAATAAACCGATTGATAATATCGACAATACTTGGATAAAGTAAACCCAATAATAATCAAAGAATTGAGAAATCACAACTGGAATACTTGACCATAAACTTGGAGACAAGAATGGTAATACACTATAAAGGACTGTTAATCCAATAAATCCAAATAGTTGTTTCTTCTTATTTCCATAATAGGCATAGAAAAGAATAAGCGCAAAAATACCATACAATCCGTAATCAACCGATAAAAACTCTGCCACAAACGCAATTAAAATAACTAACCATATCTTGCCAGTATCAAACGCTTTAAATGCACCAAATGCCAATGTAAATAAGAAGAATACATTTACCAACTCAGTCACACCACTAAAATAAAGTAAGATCTGTGTTAGCACCGCTGTAACAGAAATTTGTATAAATAACTTCTTTTGATTTGAAGTTAAACGATAGCTTAAGGCAAATAGGTAGGCAAAAATTGGAAATGCTAATCGACCTACGACTCTTAACTCTATTAAATCAGGAAAAATAAAGTGTCCAATGTGATCAATCGTCATTGTAGCTAACGCAAACCATTTTAAGAAACGATGATTATAACCCTCATTTTCAAGCCCATAAACAAGTGTAAAGAGTAAACCTAAACCTAATATAACGCGATATAAAATTAGGGACACAAGCGAAAAGAAGAATGGTAAAGGAACCATTAAGATAAGATTATCCGTAACAGGATTTAATAACCACAAATCATTTCTAAAGAGTACTTTATGGAAATAAATCCAGAAACTATCAAAATCTAACACCGCAAAAGTCACTAAGAACACAAACACAACCCCTAACATGAGAGATGCTTGTTTAATCCCTTGCACAATAACAGACACTGTATCTTTTCTATTTAATAGATAAAGAATAATTCCAGAAATAAGCATTAAACCAATAGAAATATTACGAATAATAACGGTATTCACAAACAATACTTGTACATCAATCATATGCGCTTTTTCAATATCATTGAACACTTCTTGATTAACACCATCAATGGTCGCATACACCTCTAAACTATCTGTCTTACCCACTAAATAATCCAATAAGACATCTGTCGCAATCATTAATTCATCAGAACTTATTCCAATATTTTCAGCCACATCTAGTTCATTGTACTTATTCTCATAAAACTTTATATCTAAAGAACTGATATGAATTACGGACAATAAAAGACTGATCCAAATAGTTATTCCAAATAAGACACTTAACACTCTATTTTTCATAAGATCCCTTTTCTAAGAAGTCAACGGCTTTGCGTAAAGCTTGACCTCTATGACTTAACGTATTCTTCGTTTCTAAATCCATTTGTGCATACGATAGATTATACCCCTTAGGCACAAAAATCGGATCATATCCAAACCCATTATCTCCTAATGCTTCTAAACCAATCGAACCAGGCATAATTCCTTCAAAAGTATATACTCTGTCTTCATTCAAGACTAAACAAACAACAGATACAAATCGAGCATTTCGATTCATAGAATCCTTCATGCGATCAAGAATGACATTATTCTTAATGGTATAAGATGTATTTTCTCCCAAATAACGAGCTGAGTAAACCCCAGGTTCATTATTCAGTGCTTCAATCTCCAATCCAGAATCATCCGCAATACACGCGATTCCTGTCAAACGATAGATATGAAGAGCCTTTAAGCGTGCATTTTCATCAAATGTTAAACCGGTTTCTTCTATATCATCCTGTATATCTAAATCAGAAAGACTAAGTACTTCAAACTGTGGATACCCTTCTAATAATTGTTTTAACTCAATGACTTTATTCTTATTTTGAGTTGCTAATAATAGTTTCATGCAACAAATTCCCTTCTTGGTCTAAGGTGTACCACACTTGCCTTTGATTTAGATAAACAATCCCTGTTACTGTATTTTCATCTGTAATAAATAAAGCCTTATTCGCTTGTTCAGTTATCTTATGTAAACATTTACGATAGTAATTAATATCTATGTTATCAGCTGGATAAATCAATTTCGGCTTTAATTTAGCTTGTCTATAGTATGCTTTCTCAATAAAATACTTAGATAAACTCGTATATTCACATAATACAGGTTCTAAACAACGATAGAAATCCAATACTTGATAAGGATGATCTAAATGTCGAATTGCATAGCCACATTTCGCCATCACATCAAATGCACAGATTGAAGGATCTCTAAACAGCTCATCCAATTCTACTTTTAATCGCTGAGAGTTATAACACTTCTCAGTCGCAAGAGCACAATCTTCAACTTGCTTAATATCCTCAAAACTCATCCATTTTGTTTTCTTAATTTGATAAGGGGCTAATGTTTCAGCTTCATAACCATAGAGTTCTTTAAGTTGAAACAACGTCGTCCCATGAAGCAATTTTAATATACCCACTTGAATTTCAAATGGTTTTAAATGAATTAACTTTTGAAATGATTCTTTAAACAATTCGAGTGATTCAAAAGGTAAGCCTGCAATTAAATCTGTATGTTGATGTGCTTTTTTATCTGAAAATATCTGTATCACTTGACTTAATTTATCTAAATTACAATATCTCCCTACTGCCTTAAGTGTTTTATCATGAAAAGATTGAACACCAATTTCCATTCTAAATCGAGATAATGCATCATTTAGAAAGAAATGAACTAAATCATCATGTAATGTATCTCCTACTAATTCGACATGGAAATGCATCGATTCAGGCATAGACAAACACTGATAACCTAATCTAAGCGCACGTTTAGGTTCTACATTAAATGTACGATCTAAAAACTTTACTTGTTTAACATCCGTATCTTTTAATCGATTAAAAAATTGATCCATGTACGATTCACTAAACAATCGAATATTCCGATCAAGCGATGCCATACAATAGGCGCAACCATAAGGACATCCTCTTGAAGTCTCAACATATAAATAACGTTTTCCCATATCTTTCTGATCAAAATCTAAAAAGTAAGGACTCTCACAATTTTCAAGTAATCGTAAATCCGTTTTAATAAACTCAACATTCTCATCTTTATGTGTTTGATATCCAATCGCTTTTTTATGGCTAACCGCATCCCAAAAGGCAAACTCACCTTCTCCTATGATGATACCTTCTATTGGATAATCAAATAATGGATTTGGATTGTAACTCACTTCAGGCCCACCTAAAATAATACGAAGATGAGGTAATCTTTCTTTTATCTTTAGAATGAATTCCTTAGTCGCCTCAATATTAAAAATATAACAACTCAATCCCAAGACATCAGGTTGATATTCTACAATATCATTTAAACATTGAGCATAGTTTTCAGTCATAGACTCAAAAACACTCGCATGGATTGATTCTGGTTTACTAACCATTAACCATCTTAAGGCAAGATTTTTATGAATATAGCTCACATTTAAACTACATAGTGCAACGTTCATATCTCAATCATTTTAGCATATCTATTCGCATATGCTAAAATAGAGCTATGGAAAAATTTTGGCAAAATAAAGTAGAATCTATTTTAAAAGAAAAGATTCAATCACTCACTGATACAAATAAAGGACTAACCAACAAAAACTATCATGTTATAACTGAACATTTTAATGTGATTGTTCGTATTCCACACAGTGATAGTTCAAACATTGTATATCGTAAACATGAAGCTCTTGCCCAAACACTCATAAAGGATACTCAATTAAATGTTGATGTAATTTACTTTAATCCAGATGATGGACTAAAAATAACAAACTATGTCCCTAACTTACTCACATTTAATGAATATAGAGGAAATGATCGTATTCAACGAACTGCACAGTTAATGCGAAAATTACACCAATTAAATCAATGTATTGGGGTAGAGTTTAATCCAATCGATCGATATATCAAATATAGAAGTAATGTGAAATCTCCCATGGTTGATGATCATGAAGCACAACATATTATTAACACAATAAAAAATGTTAATCGACCACATACCTTATGCCATAATGATTGGGTTGAAGGCAATATTTGTTTTACACAAGAAAAAGACTATTTAATTGATTATGAATACGCAGGTGATAATGATCCATTCTTTGATGTTATGTCATTTATTACTGAAAATGACTTAACAGAAGTAGAGAAGAATGAATTCATCAAAGAGTACTTTATTCACACTCCAAGTCCTTCAGATCTCGAGTTACTCAAAGTCTATGAGCAATTTCATAACTTATTATGGTGTACTTGGGCATGCATGATGTACGAATCTAGAAACGAATCAATCTACAAAGAGATTGCACAATCCAAATATAATGCACTAAAAAAGACTTAATTGTTCAGATGATTCATATTCACCAATGTACTTAAATATTTCATCCACATCAGATAATATCTGATGTTTTTTACATTCTTCAATAAATATCTTCATAAGGTAATCATGGTTAGGACTCATTACACTATAATCATCTCCATAGATTCTCTGATAATCTTTCTTTAACCCTGGAAAATGTTCATCTAGCTTAGAATAGAAATATTCACGATCCCCTTCTCTTAAAGTAACCCCAAACCCAAAACATAGTATCCCTTTTACTTTTGCCTCTATACAATAATTTAGGATTCCTCTTAAATTCTCTTCTGTATCATTAATAAAAGGTAGTATTGGACTCAACCATACAACTGTAGGTATCCCATTATCACGAAACACCTTAAGCGCATCAAAGCGTTCAGATGTACTCGATACATTAGGCTCGATTATCTTACATAATGACTCATCAAATGTTGTAAGTGTCATTTGTACAACACATTTAGCATTACTATTTATTTTTTTAAGCAATTCAATATCACGTAGTATTCGTGTTGATTTAGTTTGAATGGATACACCAAATCCATATTTTTCAATTACCTCGAGTGCTTTTCGAGTGTGATTAATACTTGTTTCAAGCGATGTATACGGATCACTCATTGCGCCAGTCACAATCATACACTTCTTACGTTTTCGTTTAAGTGCATCTTCAAGTAATTCAATCGCATTGGACTTTACTTCTATATCTTCAAAATCATGTGTCATTTGATAACATTTACTTCGACTATCACAATAAATACACCCATGTGTACATCCACGAGTGAGATTCATTCCGTTGCGTGCTGATAATATACTTTTTACTTCTTTAGTGTGCATTATTAGCTCTATTATACAAAAAAAGATCCGAAGATCTTTTAATTAAGCTGTCTTTTCTAAAGCTTTCTTAGCTTTTTCTACGATGCTTGTGAAGCCTTTAGGATCATGAATAGCCATTTCAGATAACATTTTACGGTTAACTTGAATATTAGCTAATTTTAATCCGTGCATCAATTTGGAATAACTGATTTCGTTCATACGAGCTGCTGCATTCACACGAGCGATCCATAATTTACGCATTTCACGTTTTAAATTACGACGATCTCTGTATGCATACTTCAAGGAATGCATTACTTGTTCATGAGCTGTTTTATAAATCGCGTGCTTACTTCCAAAGTAACCCTTTGCAAGTTTTAATATACCTTTACGACGAGCACGTGTCGCAACTGAATTTTTTACTCTTGGCATGTGTCTTCTCCTAATTGTGCAACATTAACTTGATACGTTTGAAATCTGTACCATGAATCAATGTTGATTTACGTAAATTACGTTTTTGTTTATGCGATTTGTTGGCCGCAAAGTGGGATACATACGCATGAGAACGTTTAAGTTTACCACTACCTGTTACTTTGACACGTTTAGCCAAAGCTTTTTTAGTCTTCATTTTTGGCATAATCTGCTCTCCTCTATTTAGTCTTCTTAGGGGTCACAACCACTGACATGGTACGACCTTCCATTATTGCGGGTTTATCAACACTCGCAATATCGGATACTTCTTGGATAAAATCATTCATGATTTTTTGACCGACTTCAATACGAGTCATCATACGACCCTTGAAACGCATGTCAAGTTTGACCTTCATTCCCTCTTCTAACCATTCACGAGCATGTTTTAATTTTGTTTCAAAATCATGTTTATCGATGACGGGTGATAGACGAAGTGGTTTAACTTCAGTCACATGTTGATTTTTCTTTGCTTCTTTATTCTTCTTTTGTAACTCAAAGCGGTACTTACCGTAGTCCATAATTTTACAGACCGGTGGAGTTGCTTGTGGTGCTACGCAGAATAGATCAAGTTCATAATCATAAGCCGCTTCTAGAGCTTCTCTACGCATCTTAATGCCGAGTTGTTCTCCATTAGGACCAATGACTAGTACTTCCTTAAAGCGAATGTTTTCATTGACGAGTTCGTCTGTCTTATTCGGACGTTTGGTTATAAAAATACCTCCTTGCAAATATAAAAGCGGGCACAAAGGTCCCGCTTATAAGTACTTGGTTTAAATAAAACACCTTTTGTAGCACATACCCATGACTTAAGCCATCAGGTGAGAAGCAGGAACTTCTTCTTTCCACATTTATTGCTTGATAAATATAACACAGATAATGTCTGATGTCAACGATTCGATTCTAACCAATCCAATGCATCCTCAACAGATATTATTTCATGGATAACTTCTCCATCAATAACAAATACACCGTGATCCATTTGATAGGCTTCAGTGCCTTCTAATAATAACACATTCTTTAATTTCTTTTCTTCTATCTTAAAAATCATTTCATCTTTAGCAAAATTAAATGCATCAACCATATCTCCTCTAGGTGAAACTACAATTAATAAATCATCTGGTAGTTCATTCAATTGAATATTAATAGGATAAAGATTTAATGGAATATCATTTATGTTTTGTATATCCAAATCTAAATTCTCAAAATTTATTAATGGTTCAATATTATTCGGGATAATAGACTGCGTAATATCTTTAATTAAAGCTTCAATTATAATCAAATTCATCTGCGACAATAAATCACTCTTATTATCTAATTGAAATTGTTTAACTAAACCTTGATTCGTTTTATACTCAATATTCCAAATAGTATAGGTAATTTCCCGAGTAAGATTTATACTTCTGAATTGTTCTGTTTTAACTTCTTGATTAATAATTTCAATATCTCCAAAAAGTGTTTTTATATCATCTTGATAAATTGTTATTATATTTGAGTCATAAATAAAATGCTTCTCTTTATCACTTTGATAAAATAGAAACAGAATTGCGATTAAAACAACAATTATGAATCCCACCCACTTTTTCATATTCTTATTATAAACAAAAAAAGGAGCTTTCGCTCCTTAATATTATTCCTTTGGAAGAACTAAATTTAATGTAATACCAACAACTGCAGCTAAAGCAGTACCGGATAGAGTTGCTAAACCAACAAGTTTGAATGCTGCTCCACCGAGTCCAAGAACTAACATACTTGCCGCAATAATAACATTACGGTGTTTACCGAAATCGATTTTTTCATCGATTAATACACGTAAACCATTAGATGCAATGAATCCGTATAGAATGATGGACATACCACCTAATACTCCACTTGGGATTGTAGAGATTAAAGCAGAAATCTTACCAACAAAACTAATCACGATGGCTAAGCTAGCAGCTCCACCAATAACCCAAATGGATGCTACTTTGGTTAAACCAACAACACCAGTGTTTTCACCATAAGTTGTATTAGCTGGTCCACCGATTAAAGCAGACACCGCAGTCGCAACACCATCCCCAATTAAAGTATTGTCTAAACCTGGATCTTTTAAGAAATTACGATTACAAATCTTTCCTAAGACTGTGTGGTCCCCGATATGTTCTGAAATAGTCACAACCGCAATTGGTACGATAACCCAAGTTTCAACACCGAAATAAAGTTGATACGTTTGGAAGTTTCCTAATTTAAATGGAAGTATGAAATCAGGAATTGAGAACCATGGTGCCGCAACAACAGCACTGAAGTCAACTAATCCTAATGCTAAAGCAACTAAGTAACCACCGAAGATACCAATAATAAATGGTACAATCTTCATAAAACCTTTACCAACCGTCATTACTGTCGCCGTAATTACGAATGTCGCAATTGCAGTCACAATAATTCTCCAATCTCCACCTGTAGTGAAACCTGCAGAACTAACTGCTACACCTGCTAAACCTAAACCGATGATAATGATCATTGGTCCAATGATAATTGGTGGAAGTAGTTTATCAATCCAACCTTTACCAATTAATTTAATCAAAATCGCTACCGCTACATATACTAAACCAACTAAAATTAAACCTGTTTGAGCCGCACTAACATCGCCACCCAATGATTCTTTCGCAATAATAACGGCAGTAATATAAGCAAATGATGAACCTAAGTATACTGGCACTTTTGCTTTAGTCGCAACAATATAAATCAATGTTCCTAAACCAGACGCAAACAACGCTACTGAAATTGGTAAACCTGTTAAGATTGGAACCAACACGGTTGCGCCAAACATCGCAAAGACATGTTGGAAACTGAGTGCCATCCATTTTAATACAGGTGGTTTCTCATGCACATCATACAATAAATCATTCTTATTATTCATTTTTTCTTTCCTCCTCGCACAGGTCTAAAATAAAAGGGACTCATATAAAAGTCCCTTAAGTGGTCGGAAGGTTGTATCTTTCCTTGGTGACCTCTCTGGATCACATTTAAAGGACCTATGCTAGGAATACTTTAGCATACACATTCTTCTTTGTATAGTAAAACTTTAATTTTTTTCATTGTTTTATTGGCAATATTTATTCCATTTATAAAGGATGTGCTATAATGCTATAGAATTATTGAGGTATCGTATGAAACTAAAAACAAGTTATTTCTTTACATTAAGAGAAAATGTTAAAGATGAAGATTCAGTCAGTGGTAATTTGCTTGTAAGAAGTGGGATGATCAAGAAGAACTCTTCTGGAATCTACATGTACTTACCATTGGGTTATCGAGTATTAAAGAAAATTGAACAAGTGATTCGTGAAGAAATGGATGCGACAGGTGCACAAGAAGTACTAATGCCTGCACTCATCCCAGAAGAAGTCTATGAACAATCAGGTCGTAGAGCTCTTATTGGTTCTAGTATGTTTTCACTAAAAGATCGTTTTGATAAACCATTCGTATTAGGTCCAACACACGAAGAACTCTTCTTAATGGCTGCACAAAATAAAGTTAAGTCCTATAAAGATTTACCTTTTAATATTTATCAATTTCAAACAAAATTCAGAGATGAACCTCGACCACGTTTTGGATTAATTCGTGTTCGTGAATTTATTATGAAAGATGCATATTCATTTGATACAAATTTAGAGGGCTTAGACATTTCTTATAATAAGATGGATAAGGCTTATCGTAACTCATTTGATCGAATGGGATTGAACTATAAGGTTGTGACGGCTGATACAGGTGTTATGGGTGGTCTCTTGTCTGAAGAATTCCAAGCTGTAACAGATATTGGTGAAGATACACTCGTATTATGTGATTCCTGTGATTTCTCAAGTAATATCGAAGTTGCGCCTTGTGTTAGTGAATTAGTAGAACTTGAATCTTTCTTAGAGATGGAAGAACTTTATACTCCTAATGTTGGAAAGATTAAAGACTTAGTTGATAATTATCAAATTCCAATTGAGAAGATGACAAAATCAATGATCTATAAGATTGATGATAAGTTCTATCTCATTATGGTTAGAAGTGATGATGAAATTAATGAAGTAAAACTTCAAAAGCTATTTAATGCGCAAAGTGTTTCATTAGCCGAAAATGATGATGTAGTTCGATTAACCAATGCAAGAGTTGGATTTGCTGGTCCTGTTGGTATATCTATCCCTGTGATTGCGGATCATCGTATTAAATCAATGTCTAACTTCCTTGTTGGCGCAAACAAATCAGACTATCATATCAAGAATGTGAATGTTGATCGCGATTTCAAAGTAAATCAATATGCAGATATTCGTAATATTCGTGAAGGTGATATTTGTCCTAAGTGTCATAAAGGTCATATTCACTTCTCAAAAGGAATTGAGATTGGTAATATCTTCAAACTTGGAGATAAGTATGCAAAGGCATTAGGTCTCAATTATTTAGATCAAAACAATCAACTTAATCCAGTTATAATGGGATCTTACGGAATTGGTCCAGGACGTTGTATGGCAGCGATAGTTGAACAAAACCATGATGATTATGGAATTATATGGCCTAAAGAAATTGCGCCATATAGTGTCGCAATCGTGATTATCAACTCAAAGGTTGAAACTCAAGTTAGTGTTGCTGATGATCTCTATCAACAATTACTAAAAGCTAAAATTGACGTTATCTTAGATGATCGTGATGAAAGACCAGGTGTCAAATTTAATGATATGGACCTCATTGGTATTCCAGTTCGTATCACAGTAGGAAAAGCGATTGAACAAGGTCAAGTTGAAGTGAAATTCAGAAATGAAAAAGAAGTACAACTTGTAAACATTGTAGATATTAAACAATTCGTATTAGATTATCTAAACAAATAAGAGGGTTCTACCCTCTTTTGATTTGATCCATACTCTTTTCAATTAGAACAACAACCATAATCATAATTGCAGTATACGCAAACAAATCAACAGTCTCAAAATTCATTCTTGCGATATGCATCAAATATCCTAATCCTGGTTGAACTTGTCCTAAGATTTCTGCCATAACTCCTACTTTAAATCCTAATGATAATGCCCCTTTTAACCCCTCAAAAAGAGAAATTCTTATTAAAGGAATAATGACCTTTGTCAAACGATGAAAATAAGTCTCTGGATATAATTTAAGTACTTCCAAATGTTCAGGATTAATCCCCAATAAACCCGTAGAAATCTGAGTGTATAAAACTGGAAATAGAATAAGTAATGTCACAAAAAAGACAGACATCTCTCGCGAAAACCAGATTAAAACTAATAGAATGTACGTTATATTAGGAATTGTTTTACTCACTAATACTAACGGTTTTAATGCTTGATTAATCAACTTAAAATCATATGAAAGAATCGCAAAAATAAAACTTAATACAAACGCACTTAAAGTACCTAAAATAACTCGAAATAATGTAATAAATAAATGATTATAGAAAGATACATCGCTCAATATATAAACTAAACGATTCAACACATCTAAAAAAGAAGGTAGGATAACGGATTGGTTCACAATCATCGCAATCATTTGCCATAGAATAAAGTAGAATAACCAAATTAGAACTTTGCGTTTCATGCGCACATTATAACATTTTCATAAAGTGCTATAATGATAAAAAAGGAAAAGCTATGAAAAAGATTCTAATAATCTTAATCTTTATGAGTTTAAGTGCATGTACACAAGATGATTTTTTAAGTCGTTTTGATGGATTAACACCAAAAGCAAACTATCAAAACTATAAGGTCTATGATTTGATTGAACAAAAAGGATTAGCTTGTGCTGAAGCAATAGAGTTTATTGGAAATGATGATACCTATGATTATTATTTTAACTGTTTAAAGAGTGATCAAATATTCTTTGTGTCAGATGAAGAAGTAATCAAAGTTAAAACTTTCTTTGAAGCAGGACACATTAGTTTAGAAGAACTTTATAATCTAAAAATTATCGATCGAATGGAGAAAACAAAATGAAACGACATGTTAAAAAGATTATCCAAGGATATCAAACATCCGATGGTGCTGGTGTTAAATTAACCAGAGTGATAGGATCCCAAGATGTTTATGATGTGGATCCATTCTTAATGTTAGATGCATTTGACTCAAATAATCCAAGAGATTATATTGCTGGCTTTCCCTTTCATCCACATCGAGGCATAGAAACATTTACCTATCTAATTCATGGTAATATTGAACATCAAGATAGTCTAGGTAATAAAGGAACCATTCATGATGGAGAAGCACAATGGATGACAGCTGGATCTGGTATCATTCACCAAGAAATGCCACAACCTTCTGAACATATGTTAGGTTTACAACTTTGGATTAATCTACCACAAAAAGATAAAATGTGTGAACCTGCTTATTGGGACATCTTAGCTGATCACGTACAACCGATTATTAGAGATGGATTAACGATTCGAGTCATCTCTGGAAGTATTGATGGAGTATCACCTAAAATTCAACCTAAATATGTACAAGCACGTATCTTGGATATAAGCATAAAAAAGGATTCTACATTCAAAATAGATATCGATCCAAAAAACACATTGTTTATTTATACTTTTAACAGTGAGTTAATAAATATCGAAGATCACTATCATTTACCTAAGAAATCTGCCGTTATTTTACATGAAGGTTCAATCGTTGAACTTAAAGCTTTAGATGATTCAAGAATACTATGGTTTGAAGGATTACCTCTGAAAGAACCTATAGCATTTGGTGGTCCTATTGTGATGAATACGAAAGAAGAACTTGCATTAGCATTCAAGGAGTTAAGAGAAGGCACATTCATTAAACATAAATAAAATCCCATAAGTTGGGATTTTTATATAATTGATTCAATTAATTCTAATGGATGATTTAACTCAACCACATCAATAATTCTCTCATCATGTAGGCCATTCCATTTTGCATAAAAGAAATCAATGTTTGCTGCCTTAGACGCAAGATAATCCGAATAAGCATCCCCCACATAACAAACCTCATTAGGATTTAATCCTAATAACTCACAACACTTTAATAATGGTTCAGGATCAGGCTTATGTTTTTCCGTATCTTCTGCTAATACACGACATTTCATAAACGAATCTAAACCTTTAGAAACCATATCAATTCGATATTGGTTATATGTCTTAGCACTAACTACAGCTTGAATTAAATTCATAGCCTCTACTTCTTTAAGCAGTTCAAGGATTCCATTAAATATACTCGCCCCTTCTTCATACTCATTTACGTATCGTACCCACCTTGAGTAAACTTCTTCTTTGTTTTTAATACCTAACTCATCTAACACTTTTCTACCTGGATAAGAAGCGTATTTTAAAACCATTTCATACGTAAAATCCTTAAAACCTTCTTCATGAAGTATTTTAAGCAATGGAATCATATTCATTTTTAAAGTATCGAGCAGAGTACCATCTACATCATAAATAATTGCTTTATATTTTCTCATTCATCCAATTTCCCAAACAATACAACATAATTATGACCATATACTTTTGCGCAATTAGGACATGTTGTGTAGAACACATACATATCTTTCAAAGAAGAGTTCTTAGCTTTTAATTGATTTTCAAAATCCTTAATCCAGGATGAGATTTGCTTAAACTCACCATCATAAACCTTAGTATAAAACTGTCCTTTAATCTTATGCGTTTCATACCCCTCAACATCACCTTTTACTAAGAAATAATGATTACATTTAAATGGATTTATATCTTTCGATAGAATTAAATAACGATCATCATAGGCTTGCTTATTCAAGTTAATCGCTTCCATCGTACGTGTAAATACTTTATCCATATTCAAAGGCATATACATAAAACTTAAAGTCGAAACTTGTATAAAATTATAATCACTTAGATCAAAAACTTGATTATCATACATCTCTGGATGAAATACTTGGCAACAACCTGTCACATTATCAGCTTCAGTATAACCGGGGATAATTCTATGGATGTGTGTCATAAAGAAATCCTCCTTACACCCATATTGTACACTTTTAAATAATTTTATAAACTATCTTTTAAACTCTTTATACCCCATCCAAACAATCCAAACATAAGCACATGTTTTAGGTATCATTAACATTCCAACAAGTGGATGAAGATCTGCCCATAATACAACTGGAACATAAAATCCAAAACTTAAAAGTATCGCAAACCACATATACTTGAAGACTTGATCATTTATTTCTTTTGATTCTCTATAGAACAAATATAAAATAATCAAACCCATGATAGCGAAAGGAATATTACGATAAACACCCCATTCTACTGATGCATTCAAATTAAACCAATCATTCTGTGGGAAGAATAATAACACAATTCGAATAATCGCTAGTAGATAAACTACTAATGTAATTGTTTTTGTATTACGAACTTTATAGTATAGATCCCATATATGATAAAGAATGATATAGAAAACAGTCATTGTGACAGAAGTAATCAGTTTCCCTAAACCAAGAGAAAATGCATAGGTTTCAGGTCCTTTATCCCATAAAGAAATCATTCTTGGAATTAAATGAAATGCATCCCCTAACCCAAGTAAGATAGTCATAATCCCAAATAATCGAAATAATTTATTTTGTCTTGAACCCAAAAACATTTGAAATCCTAAGAATGTAACAGTACTCAAATAAACTACATCGAACAATGATTCCATTAGTGCTTGCATAATTACCTCACATTTTACGATTAATTTTAACATATACTCTATCAACAAATTGAAACATTTAAATACTCAAGTATAATTATACTATTAGAAATGAGAATCCCTATGATCCAAATAAGAACAGTCACATTAGATGATGCACAAAAATGTTTAGATATCTATTCTTACTATGTATTAAACACTACCATAACATTTGAATATGATACTCCAACCCTTGACGAATTCAAACAAAGAATTCAAAGGATTACTCAGAAATATCCCTATCTAGTCGCAATAATAGATAACGAAATAGTAGGATATGCGTATGCGACTTCTTATAAAGAAAGAGCTGCATATGATTGGTCTGTTGAAACAACTGTTTATGTAAAGAAGGATAAACATGGCTTAGGTATTGGAAACGTTTTATATTCTCAACTTGAACAATCACTTAAAGAAAAGAAAATCGTTAACATGTTAGCATGCATAACGTATCCTAATCCAAAGAGCATTGATTTCCACACTAAATTTGGATTTGAAAAAGTAGGACATTTCCCAAAAGTTGGATATAAGTTTAATGAATGGCGAGATATAGTATGGATGCAGAAAGTAATAAAATAAACCAGTTAATAGAACTGGTTTTTGATTGTTTACTTCTTTAGTATTCGTTTAAATATATTCCTAGAGTTATAGACAAACACACTTGATACAAGTACTTTTATGAGATCAAATGGAATAAACGGTATAACCCCAATTGTAAAAGCACGATTAAAATCAATGTTCAATACAAACATTAAACCAAGCACTCCACATGCATACACCACAACTACTCCACCAAGAAGAGCTGCGATGAAGTATCCAAAGAAATAGTCTAATTTTTCTTTAATAAAACCAATTACAACAGTTGATAAAAGAAAACCAAACAGATATCCCCCTGTTGGACCAAATAACACAGGTAATCCTGCAGTACCATTCGAAAATACTGGTAGACCAATCAAACCCAATAATAGATATAATCCAACTGTATAAAACGATATAGAAATTGGCATACTTAATGCAATAATCATTAACATTAAACTTTGTAAAGTAAATGGAACAGTAGAAAAAGATAACGGAATCGATATGTAAGCTGAAATTGATAAAATTGCGGCTAATAAAGAAATCACAATCATTCGTTTAAGTGGACGCATACTTTCTCCTTATAATAGTGAGATTATAAGATATACTTAACCAAAAGAAAAGGCTCAATTGAGCCTAATAATATAAATTTTCTAATCCGTTAAGTTTAAACAATTCTAAGAATGCTTCAATTGCCTCTATATTCTCATCTGCTTTTACGACATTCACATTCATACGATCCCAAGCTTGAACTAAAATCTTACTTGCGGGAACACCTAATGTAGCGGATAAATCTTCTGTGATATCAGTTTCAAGTTTTGAGGAATTATTGTTCAGTTCAATGTTATAAGCCATCATAAGTTCTAATCGAGCTTCCACTTGTTTTAACTTATCAGCACTAATATCAGCTTTAATGTAAATCGCAGCTTGAGGATAGTTTTCAAATCCAGTTTTCTCTTGCCATAACGCTTGAATATCTTTATATACACTTAAGTTTAATGGTGTTTCTAACGTTTTTGTCTTTGCGATAGTCGCAGTCACTAGAGGTTCTGCCATTAATCCAACATTGAATGTTTTAGACAATAATTGTCCTTGAACATCCGTTACAGAATTGAATGCGGTTGAAACAAATACTTGGTTTAAAGAGTTTTTAATTGAATTAAAGACTAAACCAGGTACAGCTTGTTCACCAAATAGAGCTAATGGTTCATTTTCGACAAAACTAATATCTGAGTTAGACACAAGGTATAAATTACCCCATGTAACAATTCCATACAATCGATAAGGATTGCTATCTTTCTTACTTAATGCAGCACCTAGGTTAACAGGCGCAATAATCATATCTTTCTCACCTTTGATGAGTTCTGCACTTAATATATCTGTACCATCTACAAACTCTATTGAATCTTTATTTTCTTGAATAAGTGGTACTAATGAAATTGCAGGTGCACCTTTAGGAGATAGGATTGATAAACTCTCCCATTCTAGAGGTTTTGCGCTACAAGCAACCAGTAAACCAACAACAAGTATAGATAATATTTTTTTCATTAACGTTTCTCTTTCACTTCTTTAATTAATGAATCAACTAAATCTTGAACACTGAGTGATTCTGATGCTTGAGAACCATAACGACGTACATTTACAGTACCATTCTCAACTTCTCCATCTCCAATCACAAGTTGTACAGGAATCTTCTTAATTTGTGCTTCACGTAAACGGTAGCCTAGTTTTTCATTACGTTCATCCACATCCACTCTAAACCCAGCTTCAACTAATTTTTCCTTTAATTGAAGTGCATAATCATGATGGAATTCTGCATTTACAGGTAGAATACGTACTTGATCTGGTGATAACCATAGTGGGAAAGCACCAGCATAATGTTCAATTAAAATACCAATGAAACGTTCAACTGAACCGAAAATAACACGATGTAACATAATAGGACGTTTCTTAGATCCATCACTATCAATGTATGTTAAATCAAATCGTTCTGGTAAGTTCATATCTAATTGAATTGTGCCACATTGCCATGCTCTTCCAAGAGAGTCTTGAAGATGGAAATCGAGTTTAGGTCCATAGAATGCTCCATCTCCTGGATTGACTTTAACAGTATGTCCAGATTTCTTACATGCAGATTCTAAGATACGTTCTGATTCATCCCAAACTTCAATAGAGCCAATGTATTTTTCTTCTGGACGAGTTGATAATTCAATTGAATAACTTAAATTAAACAACTTATAAACACGATCAAAGAATGCGATTAAGCGAACGATTTCGCCTTCTACTTGATCCGGAGTCATGTATAAATGCGCATCATCTTGAGTAAATGTACGAACGCGGAATAAACCATTTAACGCACCAGATGCTTCATGACGATGAACTAAACCAAGTTCTCCTACTCTTAATGGAAGATCCTTGTAAGAATGTAACTCATTTTTATACACCAACATACCACCTGGACAGTTCATCGGTTTAATCGCGAACTGACGATCATCCACATCAGAAATATACATATTCTCTTTATAGTTAAACCAGTGACCCGAAACTTCCCATAATTCTTGAGACAACATGATTGGTGTCTTAATAAATTGGTACCCTTCTTTAGTATGTTCGTCATACCAGAAGTTTTCTAATATATTACGAAGAATCATCCCTTTATCTAACCAGAATGGGAAACCAGGACCATACTCACTCATCATAAACAAGCCAAGTTCTTTTCCTAACTTCTTATGATCACGTTTCTTCGCTTCTTCTAATAAGTATAAATGCTGATCAAGTGCTTCTTGAGTATCGAAACAGATTCCATATACACGTTGTAACATCTTATTGTTGGCATCACCCTTCCAATAAGCCCCAGATACTTTAAGCAATTTAAAGAATTTTAATTCTTTTACAGTTTCAACATGTGGACCACGACATAAATCTTCGAACTCTCCTTGTTTGTATGTTGAAATAGTTACACCTTCCATATTGTTGATTAAATCTAATTTATATGGATCATTTTTGAAACGTTCTAACGCCTCTTCTTTTGAAATTTCTTCACGGATAATACGTTTACCATCCTTAGAAATTTTCTTCATTTCAGATTCAATCTTAGGGAAATCACTTTCGCTTAAAACTGTATCACCTAAATCAATATCATAATAAAATCCTTCATTAATAACTGGACCTACCCAAAATAAAGCATGTGGGTGTAGTCGTTTGACGGCTTGTGCCATTAAATGCGCACAGGAATGATTTAATACATTCAATTCTGCATGTTCTTTTACATTAATCATTTTCTTTCTCCTTTTTAGAAACAAAAAACTCCCATCCAAAGGACGAGAGTTCGCGGTACCACCTTAATTCAAAGCTTGAAAGCTTTGCACTTAATCGTTAACGTTGACGAGACGGAATCTTTTCTAAGATTCACCCCTTAAGTGGTAATCATTAAGTACTAAGGAAAGTTTACACCAAGCACTTTCTCTCTAAACAAAATACTTAACATCGTGTCTTAAGCTTTGGCTATATTAGTAGTTTAAATATTTCATCCTACTTTGTCAACAATAATGGTTTATGAATTATAATTTACACATTAATTTATTCGAATTCTTTAAATAATTGTTTATACTAAAAGTTATAAGGAAATAGTAATATGAAATATCTAGTTATGGAAGCACATAAAAATGATAATCTTACACCCATTATTATAAATAAAGGATCAAAAGTTAAACTTGGAGAACGTTCTAATGACAATGGACCTTGGCCAAATTGGGTATATTGTTATAGCTTAGATGGAAATGGTGAAGGATGGGTACCTATTCAAATTATTCACATTGATGGGAATAGTGGAACCGTACTTGAAGATTATTCTGCACATGAACTTGAAGTAAATCAAAATGACATTGTTGAAGGTTATAACGAACTGAATGGCTGGATTTGGTGCAGAAATGAATACAACAATTATGGATGGTTGCCTATCAATAAATTGAATGGATTAAAAAAATAGCAAAAGTTGATTTAACTCCTGCTATTTTTCTTTTTTTAACCTAGAACGCAAAATTTCCGTCTTTAAATACGACAATTTCTTTACCATCTTGAGTTAATCCAATGATGGACATATCAGCACTACCAAACATGAAGTCTTCATGTTCCATAGAGTTGTTTGAACCTACTTTATCCAACTCTTCTTGAGTCATATCATTGCCACCCTTTACATTCATTGGATAAGCACGACCTAATGCTAAGTGACAAGAAGCATTCTCATCAAACAAAGTGTTTAAGAACAAGATATTACTATTTGAAATAGGAGAATCATGAGAAATCAATGCGACTTCACCTAAGTAAGATGATCCTTCATCAAATTCTAGTAAACTCTTTAGCGCATCTTTTGATTCTTTCGCATCAAAATCCACTACTTTACCATCTTTAAACTCTAACCAGAAATCACGAATTAAATTTCCATTGTAATTTAAAGGTTTTGAAGCATAAACTCTTCCATTTACACCATATTTATATGGCATTGTGAAGGTTTCTTCAGTAGGCATATTAGGGTTGAATACGACCCCTTTTGTGCTCTTCTCATTACCACCAGCCCAAACGTGATTCTTAACGAGTTCTACTACTAAGTCAGTACCTAAACTATTTTTAAAGTGTAAAGACTTAAAGTTAAAGTTATTTAATGCTTCATTGTGATTATGCAATGTTTCATTGTGTTTTTCCCACTCAGAAACTGGATCATTATCTTCATGGACACGGACTGCATTGAAAATTGCTTCCCATAATGCATCAGTTGCTAGTTCTTCCGTATATTCAGGGAAAACACGCTTAGCCCAACCAACAGTTGGCACAGAAATAACACACCATTGAGTACGATTACCCATGGTATGTTCACGCCATGATTTTAATGCTTTATTGCTCGCAACTGCTGCAGTTTGAATCTTAATAGGATCAATATCAGCCATCAAGCCAGGCGTTTCCGCATGGACAGAAATGAGCGCATATCCCTTTTCAACATAATAATTAAATTGTTCTACGATATAGTTAGGTACAGTACCTAATACATCTAAATCACAATACTCATAATTATGATGATTAATAATTTCATCGTTATATCGTACAGATACATGAGAAGCACCTGCTTTATACGCTTCTTCAACTAATACTCGGATGAATTCTTTTGTATCAACATTAGCGCTAATCATTAAAGGTTGACCCTTTTGAACATTAGCACCAATTTTAACTGCTAATTCTGCATATTTATGTAATAGTTTTTTACTTGGCATAAATCTCCTTAAATTCCATGTGATATTGGTAACATCGCAGCCCCAATGATTCCAGGTTCTGAAAGTTCAGCACGCTTGAACAATGGATTACGCATACCAACATGCACTAAATTATTGTAGTTTTCTAAAATCTTATCGAAATACGCTTCATGAGATTTCGATACTCCTCCACCAATGACGAATACATGCGGATCAACCACATGTCCAATCGCTGAACAAAGTAGTGCGAAATGATAAGCCATATCATCAATCATTTTTTGAGCAACAACATTACCTTCTTTTGCTAAATCAAAAATAGCTTTTGCGGAAGTGATGTTCGGATTTAGTTTTTCTTTAGCTTGTTTCACTAAAGCTGTTCCACTAAATACATTTTCAGCAGCCCCGACATTTAAGTGGTTAATCTTCTCACCTTCACTTTGAACGATAATATTACCTACTTCCCCAGCATAACCATTCTTGCCTGAGATAACTTTACCATCTGCAACTAAAGCACCGCCAACACCTGTAGAATGCGTAATATAGTAAACGATCTTGTATCCTTTACCAGCACCAACTAATGCTTCAGCTAAACCAGCCACATTGGCATCATTATCAACGAATGTTGGTAGATTAAACTCACGCTCAATTTCCTGAGCCATAGGGTAGTTTTCAAAACCTGGTAAGTTGGTAGCCATTGTCATCACACCTTTAACTGTGTCAACTGGACCTGGTACACCAATCCCAATACCTGATACTTCATTAAGGCCATCAATTTGACGAATTAATGACTTAAGATTTGTCATAACTTTCTCAGTACCCTCTAATGCATGTGAAGGACTTGAGAGAACTTGTAAAATTTGACCATCTTCTGTAACTTTCGCAACACGTACATTAGTGCCGCCTAAATCAATCCCAATTACCGTTTTCATTTCTTTACCCCTATTTATTATTATTTTATTTCTACAATCTTCATCATATTAGCAGTACCCTCACCTGTAGGATATCCAGCCGTAATGATGACATAATCACCACGAACCAAACCACGATCCTTCGCAATGATTGTTGCGAGTTCATCATCATTTGTCATTTCATTTTGAATATCAGACAAGATAGGAATTACTCCCCAATGAGATTCTAGTTTACGTTGAACAGATTTTGTAAAAGTAACCGCAAAGATAGGCACTTGTGGACGGAATTTACTAATTCGTCTAGCCGTTGATCCACCTTGAGTAAAGGCTACAATCGCTTTAACTTTATCGAGTTGTAATGCGGAATCTGCTACAGAGATACCAATCGCATCTTGAATTGTTTTGCGAGATGATTTGATTGCTTGGTCTAAGCGTTCACGATAAGGAAGAATTTCTTCCATCGCAAGTGCTATTGTATCCATAGTCTTAACAGCTTCTAAAGGATACTCACCAGCAGCTGTTTCACCACTTAACATGATTGCATCACTACCATCTAAAACAGCATTCGCAACGTCACTAGCTTCAGCACGAGTTGGACGTGGATTTGCCATCATAGACTCTAACATATGAGTCGCGGTAATAACTGGTTTACCCAATTCATTTGCACGTTTGATAATCTTCTTTTGATAAATAGGGACAAGTTGAGTACTTACTTCAACCCCTAAATCTCCACGCGCAACCATGACACCATCTGATACTTCTAAGATTTCATCTAGGTTATCGTAACCTTCTTGGTTCTCAATCTTCGCAATAATTTGAATTTTTGATTTACCTTCTGATAATAAGATTTTACGAATTGCTAATACATCAGACGCACGACGAACAAAGCTTGCTGCTATGAAATCGACATCCATTTGACATCCAAAACGTAAATCACTTTCGTCTTTTTCAGAGATAAATGGCATAGATAGTTTAACATTCGGTACATTAACCCCTTTACGAGTCTTAATAATACCTGAGTTCTCAATACGGCAAGTTAATTCGCCTGGTTGAACTTCAGTAATCGTTAAACGCATTTTTCCATCATCAATTAATAAGTAATTGCCAGGTTTAACATCCGCATACATTTCAGGGCAATCGACATGGAAACGTTCATTTGTACCTAATACAGGTTCTTTAACAACCTTTACAGTATCACCTTTTTTAAACGTCAACACTCCACCCGTCATTTCTCCACAGCGAATTTCTGGTCCTTTAGTATCTAACATAATACCAAGGTTGTATCCAGCGATATCACTTACTTCACGTACCATCTTGATACGTTGACCATGTGTTTCATGATCTCCATGTGAAAAGTTTAAGCGAACAATGTTCATACCCGCTTCTGCGAGTTTTGTGACCATCTCAGGTGTTTCAGTTGCTGGACCTAATGTGCATATAATTTTTGTCTTACGAATTTGTTTCATTTTGTTTCTCCTAAATTAATCGTTGGTGCAAACCAAATAGTTGCTTGCGAGATGGTCTTGGTAATGATAGTGCTTCTTCAATCGGATAAGAAGTAATCTTATTATCCACTAAACCAACACAATGCCCACCAATTCCCTTAACTAATAACTCAACCGCATAATCCCCCATTCGAGTCGCTAGTACTCGATCGAACGCAGTTGGTGAACCCCCTCTTTGAATATGACCTAAGACGGTAGAACGACCAGAAAAACTTGTTGCTTTACTAATCTTATTTGCTAACATCTCAACATCAGTAATCTTCTCACTAATGACGACAATGGCATGTTTCTTTCTTCTTGTTTCATCAAGTTCTCTTAAACGTTTTAACACTTCTTGTTCATCATATCCTGTTTCTGCTGTAATAATCATTTCTGCACCACAACTTAAACCAGAAAACAATGCAAGATCACCGCATTTATTACCCATAACTTCCACAACAGAACAACGATGATGTGAAGAACTTGTATCTCTTAATTTGTCTATGTTTTGAATAACAGTATTTAGTGCTGTATCAAATCCAATGGTATAATCCGTTGATACGATATCATTATCAATTGTACCAGGTAAACCAATACAATTAATTCCCATTTCGGTTAAAGCTAAAGCACCACGATAGGAACCATCCCCACCGATCACCACAACAGCTTCAACCCCAAATTCTTCCAATTTAGAAATTGCTATTTTGCGAACTTCTATATCTTTAAATTCAGGTAAACGAGCAGAACCTAATATCGTCCCACCTCTAAACATGATATCGCTGACAGACTTAGAGTTCATCAAGTACATCTTGCCTTCAACCATACCTTTAAAACCATCTTCAATTGCCACGACCTCAACGCCTTGCGATAACGCTGATCGTGTAACAGCTCTAATTGCCGCATTCATTCCAGGTGAATCTCCACCTGAAGTTAATACTCCAATGCGTTTAAGCATAAACACGCCTCCTTAGCCCAGTAAAATGATACCATTTTACATTGTATTTGTGTAATTTTTAGCACACTTTTAGCGTGATATTCTGCGATTTTGACCCCCAATTAGGAGTGGTTCAGATAATCTTTCTATCCGTTCCATTAAACGTTTTGATTTTAATGACTCATCATCCCCTTTTTGATTAAATCTAAAATGATTCGATAAAGCATCCAGATTATGATTAGATGTAAAAATAGTAAGTTTTTGTTTCTCCATACGATCATTTAATAAAGGAAAAAGTATTTCATCTCTAAAATAAGAAGAATATGTTTCAGCCCCAATATCATCTAATACAAGACAATAAGCATTCTTCATTTGTTCTAACTTAACATCACGCTTATCATCTTCTGTATAAGAACTATAAAATTGATATGCAAAATGTGGACAATTCACAAACGCAACTTTCTTACTTTGTTTTGCATAAAGATTTAAGATAGACATCGCAATATGTGTTTTACCTGATCCCAAATTGCCAAATAAGTATAATCCTCTTTTCCTATCGTTATTAATCCATTGTACTAATTTACCAATCGATTCTTTATACGATGGATCCGCCTCATCATTTAATAATGTTTTAAGATCTGCTAACAGATATTCATCATGTATATCCTGCATAACGAAATACTTCTTATGAGAAGTCAACGCTATTTTCTCTTTTTGATAGCGACATGGTTTAAGTTCAAAACTTAATAAAGGATTCATTTCAAGTGACAGAACATAACCATCTTCATCTTGTTTACATGCATGTAACCCTGGACAATTCTTGCATTTATCTAAATTATCACAATAAGTCTCAAACATCGACACTTTATCATAAACAAGTCCTTCATCAAGCTTTCTTTCATTTAAAAAGCTGATTACTCGTTTATCTTTTAAGAGTTTACGTGCAAGTTCATTTCTTTCTTCTAATTGTTTAGGACTTAAACTAAAATCGAAATTCAGTTTTTCCATATTACTCACCTATTTTAGATAATGCTTCTTTTATCGCATTTTCTTCTTCGAAACTCAATGTTTTTTGTTCGACAGTAGTATAATCACTAACCTTTTCGACTCTACGTTTACTGCTTGTTTGTGATTTAAAACTTATATTGGCTTGTTTCTTAGCTTCATCTACTGTCTTAATATTCAATGTTGCCCACTGTAATCCAATCATTTCGACATGACGTGTATTTAAAACCTGATGATTTGTTTTATAGCTTGATTCGATTAATACATTCACTACATTAGGACTTAAGCCCATAGAACCAACCAATTGATTCAGTAGGTATTTCTCGAGTGCAGTAGGTTCAATGTCTTTTCTGAGTTTCTTAAGAAACAACACAGGTGGATAATCGTATATGGATTCTACTTTTGGATAATCTTGTACCAATTCATTGGATGCTAGTTTTCTTAACTTCTTAGTATTTAAACTTACTTCATTCTCTGCATAACATTTACCCACAAGTTCAATCATTCTTGAAACACTAACGCCATAAATACTACCTATTTCTTTAATAGATTCAATTGCAGATTCAGTACGATATCGTTTCGGAAAGAGTAATAAACTACATTCACTTAAGAAAGTACGAATATCAAACCCTAAATCAGTCCTAGCTTTTGTCGGTTGATTATTTCCATTAAAACTATTTTCTTCAACTGCACTCCATGTTTGCATAAATGTCTTATCGATTGAGTGCTTAATCGGTTCATAATCAGTCAGTGCTAAACAATGTGTGCTTGCTTCTTCTAATTGATACTCATATTGACTTGAACCAACTTGTTTTAGATATAATCGTCCATATACATCATTCTTAAGAAATTCTAATACGCTTAAGGGTTGATTAATCTTATAAATGTATTGATTAAATGTTCCATACTTCACATAAATATTAATTAGATTGAATTGTTCTAAACGTTCAAAATCCTGATCTAATTTAGCTAGTGTACAACTCAAAGCATCGCAGATATCTTGATGTGATTTCTCGTTTTTGCTAATCTCATCATAGTATAAATAACCATAAAGAGTAACTGCACTTGGCCCAATTAAACGTTGATACACTTTAAAAATCGATTTAAAATCAACCCATTCAAGTGTATTTTCAACTAAATATTTATCCTGTACTTTTAAGTTCATAATGTTTCATAACCCGATCTAATTGAGCAATTATTTGTTTCTTAAGATGATCTATATCTGAATTATTTTCAATAATAACATCTGCTAATAAAGCTTTATCATGTTGAGACATTTGATGTTGAAGACGTTCTTGAATCATTTCATCTGTATAATTTCGATTCTTTTTCAATCGTTCAATCATCTTATCCTCATCACTAACTACAACCCATATTTCATCAAAATAATGTTCACCATTACTTTCAAAAAGCAATGGAACTTCACTAAATTCTATTTTCTCACTTGTCCGTGCCGTTAATTCTGCATATACAAATGGATAAATTAAATCTTCTAAAAGTCTTTTCTCTGCAGGATAATTAAAGATACGAGACGCAAGATAGGCTTTATCAATGGTATTATCACAAGTCAATATCCGTTGACCATATCGTTTTAAAAGCGCTGTTTTGACACAATCACTTTCTAAATGTTCTTTAGCGATTTGATCCGCATCTTTGACATGATAACCCATATCACGAATAAGTTGAGCAACTGTCGATTTACCTGATCCCATTGAGCCTGTTATTGCGATTCGCATAGTTTACCTCTTTTGACAAATTGGACAATAGACACTGGATCTTTGACCAATAACCGTTTTTATAAGTGGTGTTTCACATATATGACAAGGCTTGTTTGATCGGCCATATACATGAATATTTAGTTGGAATAATCCTGTGACACCCAAACTTGATGTATAGGAACGAACACTTGATCCACCTGCTTCTATTGCAGAACTTAAAATCACTTGTGTCGCATGTATACAGTTTTGCCAATCTTTCTTAGTTAATCGTTGAATCGAAGTGTTAGGATGCTTCTTCATCATAAAACAAATTTCATCGGAATAAATATTACCAATCCCAGCAATTACAGATTGATCAAGCAAGAATGTTTTTAATGCGACTTTTCGATTTTTTGATTTTTCTTTTAAATACTTTACATCAAGTTGAGAATCAAATGGTTCTAAACCAAGTTTTTGAATTAGATAATCATTTGCATTTTCGGTGTATATCATTCTACCAAATTTACGCGTATCGTTGAATTCCAACTTACATGAATCTAAATGAAGTATCACATGTGTGTGCTTAAATATGGGTTCACTTTCTTCTTTTATAAAGAATTTACCTTCCATTCTAAGATGGACAAGGATCGTTCCTTTATCAAGATTAATCATAATATACTTACCGCGTCGTGTAATTGTATTTATTTTTTGATGAATAACTTCTTGTATAAAAAACTCACTATTTTCGATTGTCTTAGGCCAGAGAAGAGTCACATTGTGGATTACTTGTCCAACAATTTGCGTTCTAAGAATCCGTACAACCGTTTCAACCTCAGGTAATTCAGGCATTATTTTGCCTCATACCAGTTGTTTCCATGACTACTGGATACATTCATTGGGACATTTAGTTCAACCGCATGAATCATTGTGTCTTCAATTAATTTACGAACCTGTTCAAGCTCATTCATTGGAACGTCAAAGACCAGTTCATCGTGCACTTGAATTAACATACGTGTCTTTAAATTTGAATCTTTTAGTTTTTGATGAATCTTAATCATTGCGATTTTTATAATATCAGCCGCTGTTCCTTGAATTGGCGCATTCATTGCGGCACGTTTACCAAACTCACGAACTTGGTATTGACTCGATTTAATTTCTGGTATCCAACGTCTACGCTTAAAGAGTGTTTCAACATACCCATTTTCTTGACAGAAAGCAATGGTTGAATCCATATAACCTTTAATTCCACTGTATGTCTTTAAATATCGTTCAATAAATGCTTTTGCAGTATTTCGATCAGTTCCAATTTGTGCTGCTAAACCAAAATCAGAGATTCCATAAATTATTCCAAAGTTTACAGCTTTTGCTTGTCTTCTAACATTCGAATTTATTTCTTCTTCTTTTAAACCAAATACATCCATTGCGGTTTTTGTATGTACATCAATACTATTTTTAAACGCATCAATCAAGGATGTTTCATTGGCCATATGTGCTAGTACTCTTAATTCAATCTGAGAATAGTCACACGCAAATAGCACATTTCCTTCACTTGGTAAAAATGCTTTACGGATTTCTCGTGCTTCTTCATCACGTATGGATATGTTTTGTAAATTTGGATCAACAGATGACAAACGTCCTGTTTGGGCTGTTGTCATATTGTAAACCGTATGTATTTTTTGATCGTTTAAGATAAACTTTTTTAACCCAACTGCATAGGTTGAATAGATTTTTTGGTACTTACGATATTCAATAAGAGGTTCAATGATAGGATGATCATTTCTCAAACTTTCAAGTACTTCAATCGAAGTTGATAGTTTGCGATTGGCACTTAAATTTAAATGTGTAAAAAGGATTTCACCCAACTGTTTTGGTGAGTTGATATTGAATTCTTTACCTGCATGTTTATAGATATCTTTTGAAAGCTGATTTAATTTATTTAAGCTAGATTCTGCGATATCATCTAAAATGGAACCATTAACTCGAATACCAACTTTTTCCATCTCATAAAGTACTTCTACTAATGGATAATCAATAGAATTATATACATCAAGTAATCCTTCCTTCTCACATTCTTCCTTAATCTTAAAGAATGTTGAATGCATCTTTAATGCGATTTGTCGAGCTAGACCTGTATTCTCTTCATCTAACTTTGCGACTGGGTAGGAAGGCCATTGATAAGCATCGGCAAGTTTTTGATATGTATTAAGATTACTATCTAATGTAAAACCTAGAATCATAATGTCCCACATCACAGGATTAACCTTAAATTCACTCGTTTGAGTATGAAGTAAACTTTTCACATCATAACAAATTAGTTCTTTTTTAGTTAAACAACAATCAAGGACTGACTTATGTTTAATAAGTTCTTCATAACTTAAATATGTTGAGTTTTTCCCATCTGAAAAAGCGAGTCCTAAGATTGGATGTGGCCAATCAGAGTCTAATCGATAATGAGGAAATAGACTGATATATCCTTCTTTATCTAATTGATTAAAATCAGTATTCTCTGAATTATGATTGTTATTTGAGTTCAATTCTTTGATCAATGATTTCATTTCATATTTCATAAAGAAATCATTTGCTGTTTTTATATTCGGTTGAAATAAAGCTTGATTTAAATCCAACTCAAATTCCGCATCAGTTTTGATGGTCGCAAGCCATTTCGAGAAAGTTGCTTTTTCAAAATATGTTTCAACAGTTTCTTTAAGTTTACCTTTAAGTTTATGACTGTTCTCAATTACATTTTCAACACTTCCATACTCCTCAAGTAATTTAAGAGCTGTTTTTTCACCAACACCTGGCAATCCTGGAATATTATCCGAAGTATCACCCATTAATCCTTTTAAATCAGGTATTTGATCAGGTCTTAATCCCCACATTTCTTTTAATGCGGCTTCGTCCATTTCTTCAATTTCAGTTAAACCTTTTTTCATTAACCAAACTGATGTCGTTTTATCAATGAGTTGTAGTAAATCTTTATCACTACTCAATACATTAATATCCCAATCAGGATAGCGTTTTACAAGTGAACCTATAATATCATCTGCCTCAAGTCCATCGTGTTGATAGAAACAATACCCTTGTGCTTCACAATACTCACGAACAATTGGAAATTGTTGGACAAGTTCGGTCGGTAACTCTTTTCGAGTTCCTTTATAGTCTTCATATTGATCGTGTCTAAATGTCTTCTTCCCACTATCAAATGCTATAACCATAGCTTGTGGCGCAACGAGTTCAATTGCTTTATTTAACATTGTCGCAAAACCAAATACCGCATTGGTATACACACCAAATGATGTTTTGGTCATGCGAGTATAAGCTGTCGCATAATATGCTCTAAAGAAAAGCGAATTGCCATCTACTAATAACATTTTTTTCATAGTAAACCTCACTCTATTATTTTAACATACCCCAAGGATAAAAAAACCAAAGTCAAACTTTGGTTATGGTTTTAATCCCTCAAGAGTATTTAAATTCTCAAACATAATTGTCATATAGTTCTTATTATCTGTAATATCTTTTTCACTCAAGAAAGATAAAGTATGTAATTCAATTGATTCGAGCTCTAACTCCGTCTTTATTGTTTGATACAACGCTTCCATATCTTCGCTTAAATTAGGCTCATGTACGATTAATTTTACCCCATCAGCTTTGATTCTTTCCTTAATAACAGCTAATTGTTCATCCGAAGGTAGAACACCAAATCGAGAAAGTATGAGTGGGTATACTTGTATTCCATACGCTTTTTGCCAATTCCCAAAACTTGGAGTAACACTCACAAAACTTATATCTTGTTTCCAAAGTTCTTGATAATCCGCATCCATACGTGCAAGTTCTTGTTTAAGCAATTCATAATTCGTATTGAATAGATTTCTTTCCTCAGGAAATTTTTCTACTAACCAATCTTTAACCGTACCAGCCATTGAAATCATCGTAATTGGATCTAACCAAAGCATTGGATCTTTATCGTAGACATTTATTTCATTAAATAAATTTGAATTATAGTAACTATCTTCTAATGTAACTTGACGATCTGATACTTGTGTTACCGTATAACGTTGGAATTTGTATACTCCTGCATTACTGGTTAAATCAATTAATTGAGCATTTGAGTTTTGAAATTCTGTTAAATAAACAGCTAAATAAGGCTCTAATTTCCCAAAATGAAATACTACATCTGTTGTCTCTAATAACTCTTTATAATCATCTCTTATTTGAGTACGAGTTATTGTAGCACCATCACTAAACTGAATAACATTTACTTTATCTTGAGCAATTCGACTAACCAAATATTGAATCGGATAGGTTGTTACTCCAACATTAAGAACAGATAATTTACATCCGCTAAGTGTTGATAAAGTTAATAGTATTGTAGTTAGAAACAGAATTATTTTTTTCATGATGATCACCTTTGACATTATAACACAATCATTCAAATGGATTAGATACCTTCATCCATAGAGTTTTTTCATTACGACGACGAACTTTATCTTTCTTTATTTCAAACTGATTCTTAATATTATAAGCAAAATACGCTAATACTATGATTGGAATATTACCCAATAAAGTCATAAACTCACGATGAGTTACCCAAAGTATAAAGGAATATGAACTAAGATTTAGAAGTCGCATAATAAAGAACACAATTGAATTTTGAACAAAGATGGTTAATACTCCTAAAATGATAATCTCAGGTATTGATTCATTCACTTGATTTGACCAATTTCGCATAATAAAAATAGTAACAGTATAACTTAATGCCATTAATAGAAAATAGGAATAATGAGTTAAATCAATAAATAATCCAAATACAAACGCTAATAACAATGAATTTTTAATATCTAAATCTCGACTTATAAACATAATTCCAATGATTCCCATATTCGATACAAAACTCAATCGAACATTGGCATAATCAACAGGAAAAATACTACTTAATAAAATGTCCACAAAGAAACAAAAAAACAAGTAGATTAATTTACTCATTTAGTGTTCCTCTTTTAACAACTGCTACATAATTTAAATGATAAAAATCAGCAGCTGGTTTTACTAATATCTTTAGTCCAATCGCATTGGGTAGATTCTCTACATGATTAACTGTCCCAACCAATAATCCACTCGGAAACAACCCACCAGATCCACTGGAGATAACTTTCATTCCTTCTGTAATAGAAGAGTTTGTATCTAATAACTTTAATGTATAACTTTGAGTATTTGGGTCATACTTCTCTAAAATGGCTTCAGATGTTTTAGTAGGGTCAACTTGTATTTTTACTGTAATTTTGTTTATTTCAAGTTCGGTGGTCAAGAGTAAAACAATAGATGTATTTTCACTTACACTACTTACTTTACCAATCAACCCTTTACTACTTATAACCGCATCTCCTAATTCAACACCATCATTACTACCAATGTTTATTACTAAGGAATTCGTAAAGTTCTCTGTACTTCTTTGTAAAATAGTTGCGGAGATTGTTTCTGATTCACTCATACTTAAAAGCAATTCATTGAATTGTTTAAGATCTTCAATATCACGATATGCTTCCTCTAACTTAGCTTGATAAACGGAAATTAGTTCAATCTGTGAACGCAATATCTTATTTTCTTCCATGGTACTCCATAAAGAACCAAAATCTTCAAAGAAACTTGTTATTGCATTGGCTGGACGTTGAATTAGAGCATATTGAAGTTGCGCAAAAAAATTGTAAGAACTTTGATCTCTTCCAAGTTTTGGCGCAGTCATTTGTATCACATTTAAACTTATCGTTAAGACAAGTATTATACTTGCTAAAAGTGCAAGTGCTTTTTGTATCGGGGTCAATTGTTTCATAGTCGTACCCCTATTATAAAGAGCATTTAGAATAAGTTCAATCTTTTCTCAAGACCTCTCTCAAACTCGTATAACCTCTTTCTGAAATAATAATATGATCGAGTAATGGTATTCCCATCGTTTGACCCGCTTCTTCAAGGACTTGAGTTACCATCCAATCATTTTCACTTGGTGTCACATCCCCACTAGGATGATTGTGTACGACCACTATTCTTGCTGCTGAATGATTTACCGCATGTTTAAAGACTTCTCTTGGATGTACTATTGAACGATCAAGACCTCCAATAAATAATGGTCTATATCCAATGATATGATTCTTTGTATTCAAAAATATTACTAAGAAATGTTCCTGTTTGAGTGATCCCATTTCTTTTTTTAACCAATGTATTAAACTTGATGGTTGATCAACAACATCTACATGCATGCTTTGATAAAGAGCCATTCTTCGTGATAATTCAGTAATTGCACATATTTCAGATGCTTTAGCACTTTTAATACCACTTATCTTTATTAATTGGTCATATTCTAATCCAACTAAGCCATGAATCCCATTAGCTTGTTTTAATAGTTCATCCGCTAAATCTAGTGCGGATTTCCCTTTAATTCCTGATCTTAATACAAGGGCTAGTAATTCTCTATGACTTAATGAACGTATACCTAATTCTTTAACTTTTTCTCGGGGTCTATCTTCGATATTATGATCTTTAATTTTCATATAAAAAGAGGACGGAGTCCTCATTTTCCCCAAGTCATTTGAATACCTGGAATACTAACCCTTCCACGATTCGAAGTTAAGATTTTAAAGATTGCGGCAACCCCCGCCGCAACAGCGACATAAAGTAAGAGTGATGATGTGGCCATAGTGCACCTCCACTCTTTTATATGAGACAGTTCTAATTTATCCTAATTCTTGTTCCAATTCATGGCATTTTTCTTGAACTGATTTTAATATTATTTTCATATTATCTAAATCTTCTTTTTGATCATTCCATTGAACAAGCTCTAAAAGTTTATTACTTTCAATGATTATTTCTTTAATTAGTCTTTCTTTTGATTTTTCCATTGAGTGTTCCTTTTATTCTTAGGATAAAATCAGTATACTAAGAAAAAAGGAGTTTGTATGCAAGAGAGTCAAATATCATTTAAAGAACGTCTTTCTTTTGGTTTAGCAGGGCTTGGCCAGAATATGGTATACAACTATACGACTGCCTATATTATGGTATTTTATACGGATGTGGTAAAACTTCTACCTGTCGCTGTTGGAACATTAATGTTAATAGCACGTGTATTTGATGCGGTTAATGATCCAATTATGGGCACTATAATTGATAAGACACATACCAAGAAAGGTAAACTGATTCCTTATTTAAAGGTTATTCCAGTGCCTATGGCTGTGTTTACATTATTGGTATTCTTTGTGCCTGATATGAGTTATACGATGCGATTAGTTTATGCTTATGTAAGTTTTATTTTATGGGATTTAATGTATACCGTGAGTGATGTACCTTATTGGGGCTTGTCAGTTGCGATTACGTCTGATCCTAATGAACGATTAAAGTTAATTAGTTTAGCTCGTATCTTATGTAATGTAGGGTTAGCCATTTCAATCGTAATACCACCACTTATGATTTCATATTTCGGTGGAGGATCATTTGCTTATTTTATTACTGCAGTTGCGATGGCACTCAGTGGTAGTTTACTCTTTAGTTTAGTTGGTTATAATGCGAAAGAACGAACAACTCTAGATAAGCAAGAATCTGCACCAATACGTGTACTATTTAAAAATAAGCCTTTGATGTTACTCCAGTTATCACGTTTCTTACAAGCATTTAGAATGGTCATCGCAACAGCTGGCTTATATTTTGCGAAATACAATATGAATGATGAAGCTGCTTTCTCTATCTTAGGTGGATTATTGATTGCGGCAATGATACTCGCAATGTTAGTTACACCATTATTAAAGAAAATTTTCTCTAAGAAACAACTTTATAATTACTCATTATTACTTGGATTCGCAAGTCACTTCCTCATGTTTATATTAGGATTTGAGAATATGATGATCAATTATATCCTCCTATTTGTTTCAGGATTATCCTTGGGATTAAATGATGTTATTACGTATACGCTTGTAGGAGATTGTGTCGATTACTGTGAATACCAAACTGGACTTAGAACAGAAGGACTCAGTTTTTCACTCCATACTTTTACCACGAAGCTACAATCCGCGTTTGGCTTATTCTGGATTGGGATAATACTTACTCAAGTTGGTTTTGTTGAGAACGCTGTCCAATCAAGTCAAACACTGAACGGAATATTTTCTCTGATTTCACTCTATCCAGCTGTTGCGAGTTTATGCGCCATTATTCCAATGTTCTGGTTTAAATTCTCTGAATCAGATCACGAAATGATGTTAAATCAAATGAATCGAAAATAAAATGCACTTAACGTGCATTTTGTTTGAGTATATAATGGGCAAAATGTGCAACACCTGCATCTTTAGCACTGGGCATCACATGATCTACTGATGATTGTATCATATGATTTGCATTCTTCAGACTGGCCGATAATCCAACACTTTCTAACATTGTTATATCATTGACACCATCACCGATGGCCGCAACTTCATCCATATGAATGGATAATGTATGGCATAACTTTTCCAATCCTAATTTCTTAGATTGTCCCATCGCTTGTACATCCATATACCATGGCATTAAACGTTCAATGCTTACATATGAATTGAATTCTTTTTCAAATTTATCCATTCCAATAGAGTCTGAATTGATTGAAATATTAATTGAGCACTTAGGACTATCTTTCTTAATATCATTAATATCATTGATTTGTTTTATCTTAAAGTTCCCATGATATTTCTCATGTTCAATCGCTTGATCATAAAATGAATAATACAATACATCATCTTGAACACATGAAAAATATAGATGATTCTTCATACAGAATAAATAAATATTCTTTAATATATCCAATGGTATTAAGGCTTGATGAATGAATTCTCCTTTAAATAGATCAAACACTTCTGCACCATTGCTAGAGATAATATATCCCTTATTCTCTTTTAAACGAATCTTATCCGCTATTTCCATCATAGCTGGTATCGCTCGTCCACTTGCTAGTACTATCTTTACATCTTTCTCTTGTAGTTTAAGTAAAGCATCTACATTTTCAGTTGGAACACCTACAGTATGGTCAAATAATGTCCCATCTATATCACTTACAAATAATTTTATCATTTCAACATTTTACCATAAATCAATGATTCTGTTATACTAATGCTTGGAGTAATAGACAATATGAACTTACCTAAAATACTTTTCTTTGATTTCGATAATACACTTGTCGATAATAAAACACATCAAATACCTGAATCCGCAATAAAAGCACTCAATCAAGTTGTTGAAAATGGATATAAAATCGCAATCGCATCGGGTAGAAGTTATCCTTTATTAAAATTAACTGGTGCTTGTGACTTACTTCCTTGGAGTGGTTATTGCTTAAACAATGGACAGGTCGTAATGAATGGGAAAGAAGAATTTATTCATCATCATACATTACCTCATGAAAAAATATTGGAGACCATTGAGATTGCGAATAACTTAGGGTTTAATTTATTCTTTAGTTCATTGGGTAATGATTTCTTACTTAAGGAACCCAATGAATATGTTTATGAAGCGCATCATTTTTTTAATGAACCAATTCCAAAGATTGATGTCTATACCAATCAACCGATTGATAAAATATTGGTATATGCACCAAAAGGATATGATTATGCGCCGTTTAAAGCAATCGAAGGATTAAGTACCTTTATCTCAGTAAGTACTTATGCGGACCTTGCGACTACAGGTATCTCTAAACATAGTGCCATCTTAGAACTTTGTTCAGCACTTGATTTACCAACAGAGTATGCCGCATTCGGAGACTCTCAAAACGATATGGAAATGTTAAAGGGTGCACAAATATCTGTTGCGATGGGAAATGCAGATCCAAAATTAAAGGAAATTGCACAATACGTAACCGATGATGTGGATAAAGATGGGATTTATAATATTCTAGTAAAACTTGGATATATAAAAAATTAAGCAAAATTTGCTTAATTTTTATTTAGTAATGTTTCAAGTAATACTTTTGCGGTTTGAGTCAAATGATCTTCAGCTGTATCTCGAACACCTAATCCAGTATAAACCTCTCCAACAATAACATTTGATTGATCTAACTGTTCAAAATAATAGTCGATTAATGGATCACAACTTGATTGATCTTGCATAGGTCCAAAAGGATTTGCGAAATAAGTGGTTGAAATGCCAACTTCATGTGTAGTCGCAAGTGCCATGCGTTTTCCTTCGATGAAGACATTTTTTAACTCATTTGCGTGTTCAACTGTCTTCAACCCGATTTCATTGACATAGTTATTCGCATAGAAGAAATAATGCACAGGATGATTTTCTACAATCATTGAATACGGACTAACAGGTATGACTACTCTTGCATTTACACTCTCTGGATTCATAAAGATTGAACGATCCATTGTTTTATAAGGTGAGCCTTTATCAAGGTCATCTAATCGAATAAATGCACCAATCTCTGTACCTTGAGCAACCAGTTTTCCATTCTCAATATGGAATGATCCCATATCATCAAATATAACATCCATAGAAACAAGTTCAGGATGATTCAATAACTGCATAGCTTCAATCGTCTCTGATTTCCCTGCACCTGAATCCCCCATAAATACAACACCAATTGGAGCTCTACCTTTAAAATGAATATTTATCATAGAACCATGAATAGGCAACCATTTCTTTTTCATCATAATCGCATTATGCATGGTTAATACCATTTTCTTCATGTATCCATAATATTCAATCTTAGTCATATATGGGACTTTCGCTACCCAGAAATCATTTGTTGAGTCATAACTATAAGTTGATTCTTCTGTTTTATCATCCAATCCAAATAATACAATTCCATCTGGTTTACGATTAACGATTTCAGACGGACTTGCGAGTTCAAATAAGTTCGCATTGGTAATACCTGAGAAACTAAAATCAAAATGCACATAAATGAAAATGAGTAATTCACCTACTTTTGCAGGATAACAGAACCATTCATGTCGATTCAACTTTAATTGATTAAATGGATTCACATCACTTAAGATAAATGATCCATAGCGTTTTGTTCCTTCAGGATGCAACAACAAAGGTGTTCTTAATAGAATAGAATCCACAAATGGAATACCTTTAAGTGTTTCATATCCAATAGGCATGTCCCACTTCACATCTCGCAAAATCATAGACGCATTTGTACCAGCTTGAAGTTGACGATACACTTTATTCTTGTATCCTTGAATCTTTTCTTGAAATGCACGATATGTTGAAATAATCAAACTGTTAAAACGAGTATCCGCATCAATAAAGTTAGAGACTTGTCCACTAGAACTAGATGATAATTTAATGGTTGATACACGTTGGATATTTCTCCAATAGTTATAGAAATCTTCAACTAATTTCCCAACACGATGGATATCACGCTTTTCAGATTGGGTAAATTCTGATAAATCTAAAACGAGTAATAACTTAAGAAATCGAACCATTTTGGGAATAAAATCATCAATTGAATTATTCTCAACTAACCAATTAAAACTAACTTGATCTCTTTTTTGTAAATCTAGAAGGTAATGTTTCGCAATGACTCTAAATCCATCAGAACTTAAAAATTCTTCTGATGTTGTTGGGAAGAAGGTTGAAAAGTTTAATACAGCTGTTTGTTTTTTGATATATATAGCGTCTTTCATAGTGTGTCCTATCATTTTTCCCCTATTATAACAAATCATTGAAAATTTTCAATCATAACACTGAAAGTTTTCATTTTTACATTTATATGTTAGAATTCAATAAAACTGGAGGTCTATTATGAGTATTTATGAACTAACAATAAAATCTGTCGATCGAAAAAATATATCTATGAGTGAATATAAAGGTAAAGTCTTATTGATTGTGAATACCGCAACCGGTTGTGGATTCACGCCTCAATATGAAGGATTAGAAACTTTATATAAGAAATATAAAAATTTCGGATTTGAAGTCCTAGATTTTCCTTCCAATCAGTTTAAACAAGCTCAAGGAAGCGATGAAGAACTTTCTAATTTCTGTAAACTTAATTATCGTACAACCTTTACAACATTCGCAAGAATCGATGTAAATGGTAAAAATGAATCATCATTATTCGCATTCCTAAAGAAAAATAACCCAAAATCAGGGTTATTCAAATCTATATTAAGAGATCCAATTAAATGGAATTTTACTAAATTCCTAGTTGATCAAAATGGTAGTGTCATAAAACGATATGAACCTAATGTTCATCCTAGAGATATCGAACAAGATATCAAATTACTTTTAAATAAGTGATTATTTTGAATGAATAAATTCAATAATCGATTTGACTGTAATTGATTGTTGGTCAAATCTTGAGATTGACGCAACTCCATCCCCTTCTTGATCACCATAATGACCAAAGTAAGCATGATTTCCACCTTCTATCTCAATTGATTTAAAGGATGATAGTTTATCTAAATCAAGTACAGTATCGTTTGAACCATAAAGTATTAAAACATTGGGTTCACGATTATTGAGTGGATACGCAGCTAATTGTATTAAGCCTTCAAATTTATCTGATTGTTTCTCTAAATATTGTGATGCCATTGCGCCACCTAATGAATGACCCCCAATATACCAGTGTTTGATATTGGGGTATTTTTCTATGATTTTATCTGCCGCATTGACATTAAAAACCGCAAGATTAAATGGCATTTTGACTAAATAAACATTGATTCCTTCATTTCGTATGGAATCCAATAATACAAGGTACGCTAAAGATTCAACTTTACCACCTGGGTAAAAAATCAAACCAATATCTGAATCAGCTCTTAATTCTACGATATTATCTGTTTCATAAACATCAGGTTTTTCTAATATTTGAAGCGCTGTTTGGTCTGCTGGATAATAATCTGAAATATACAGAAAGAATGCTAAACCTAGAAATACTATGATTCCTAGGCTTAGTTTAATCCAATTTCTTTTGATAAATTTGAGTGCTTTCATATTATTCTTCAAACTTTAACATATGACTAAGTTTATTTTGTTTCGTTTTAAGATATTGTTCATTCTTTTCATTATGATTCAATTGGATAGGAACTCTCTCTACAATCTCAATTCCATAACCTGATAAACCAACAAGTTTTCTTGGATTGTTTGTCATTAATCTAAGTTGCTTAACATTTAAATCCGCTAAGATTTCTGCCCCAATTCCATAATCACGCATATCTGCCCCAAAACCTAGTGCTAGATTGGCTTCAACCGTGTCTAGCCCTTGGTCTTGTAAGTTATAAGCACGGATTTTATTAATTAAACCTATGCCACGACCTTCTTGACGCATGTAAAGAAGAATACCTCTTCCTTCTTTTTCAATCAATTTCATCGCCGCATCAAATTGTTGTCCACAATCGCAACGCAATGATCCAAACGCATCCCCAGTTAAACACTCACTGTGAACACGAATTAGTACTGGCTTACCATCCGATACATCACCCTTTACTAAGGCCACATGATGTTCCTTGTTGAGTATATTTTCATATCCAACAATCGTAAACTCACCATATCGAGTTGGCATTTTAGCAGAGGATGCACGCTTAATCATTGATTCTGTTTGTCTACGATAAGCAATGATATCTTCTACTACGACAAATCCCAAACCATACTCTTCAGCTAACTGACATAATTCAGCTTGATTAAGTCTTTGACCTTTATCATTCGCAATTTCACTGACGAGCCCAATTGGTTTTAACTTAGACAATCGAGCTAAATCAACAGAAGCTTCAATGTGACCAGCACGTTTTAATACTCCACCATAACTCGCTTGTGTTATATATACGGATCCTGGTTGTTTGAAATCTAAAATACTTAAATTAGGATTAACAAGCGCTTCAATTGTTTTTATCTCAGATTCAATTGAATCATTGGTTGTATTTCCTTTAAAATCAACAGAAACTGTATTTACGACTTGATAACTATTATCTTCATAACTCGCTTTAAAACCTAAATCAATTAAACGAGAGGCTTCCAATGCGACATGAATTGTATTATGTCCATATTTTTTTAATAGTGCATAGGTTTCTGGATTAATCTTCTCAGCAGCCATCACAAAATGAGCTTTACTTTCTTCACTTACATCATCTAATACAATCACTACTTTCCCTTTAGAAATCGATTCTAACACTTCTTTAATACTTGACGTTTTCATAATTTTCCCTCTTTTTAACGTTATATTCTAAAATACAATCATCTCCAAACCATTTAATATTCGGATTCTCTAATTGTATTGCGTCACTTAATTTCTCAATACCTTCTCCTGCCACAAAACCTTTCGCATCTTTTCCACCGATAATTATTGGCGCAATCGCTACCGCAATCTTATCAACTATTCCATAACTTAACATGGATGCGATTACTTCTCCTCCACCTTCCACAAAAATGGAACGTATCCCTAATTTCTCACATTCATTTAACCAATCCTGTAAATCGATTCTGTTATCCTTAAGTTTAAGTTTTATGAGTTTTACACCTTTATGAATAATTTTATCTTCAATATCCTTTGGTATAAGATCAGAAGTAAAGATAATAGTTAAGTGCTTAAATGAATCATTCAATAAATTACTTTCAAGAGGTATTCTACCTTTTGTGTCAAGAACCATTCTAATGTGTGATGTTTCATGTCCGTTTTGGCGAATGGTTAATCTTGGATTATCCAAGATAACGGTTTGTACTCCAACACAAATCGCGTCATACTCTGCTCTTAATTGATGAACATATTCTCTTGATTGAACATTGGATATCCATTGGCTCTCACCTGTTTTTGTCGCGATTTTTCCATCTAAACTCATTGCGGCTTTTATAAAAACAATTGGTTTCATATTGACTCCTAATAAAAACCCTGAGAAATCAGGGTTTGATAAAAGACTTCTTTCATCCAGACTATACTGTCGCCATCTGAGTTTCACAGATTCATACACAAAGTGCTCGTGGGGTATACCACCGGTCGGGAATTACACCCTGCCCTGAAGTTGATTTAACTTTAAACAAAGTGTATGCCTTGTTTAAGCAATAATCAAATAAAATGCTTATTCAGGATAATAATTGTACTTATCTCTAGGATGATAATGAGTATGCAAGAGAGAATGTGCAATCGGACTACCTGCTTCTTGTAAGAAATTCTGGTATAACGATTGAACTAATGGATTCTCATGTGATTTTCTTAAGACATTTTTAGAATCTTCAATATAGAGTGTTGAAGCTCTGAGTTTAAGTAAATCTTGGAGTGGAATGTGTTTATGACTCTTATCAATAATGGATTGACCACCTCCATTGATACATCCACCTGGACAAGCCATGACTTCGATAAATGTATAAGGTGATGTGTGATTCTTTATATCCTCACATATCTTTTTAGCTTCTTTCATACTATAGACAACTGCCACTTTAATCTTTGTTCCATTTAAATCAATATCTGCTTCGCGAATGGTATTAAATCCACGAATTGATTCAAACTCAAGTTTATGAAGAGTCTTTTGGGTTACTTTCTCATATACTGTACGAAGTGCAGCCTCCATTACTCCACCACTTACGCCAAAGATAACTCCTGCTCCAGTTGATGTGCCAAACATATCTTGATCGAAATCTTCATCTTCAAGATGATTGAAATCAATTCCATAAAGTTTAATTAATTGTCCACACTCACGTGTTGTTAGGACATAATCTACATCTTTAACACCAGTACTTGAGTTAATAAATCGATTCTTTTCATCTTTCTTCGCTGTACAAGGCATTATGCTTACAACAACCATATCTTTTGAATCTAAGAATTTTGTCTGTGCATAATATGATTTTAAGATTGCGCTAAACATCATATGTGGGCTTTTACACGTAGATAAATGATTAAGAATTTCAGGGTATTCTTTTTCACAATAGTTTATCCAACCTGGACTACATGATGTAATTAGAGGTAAATCTTTTTGTTTACTTAAGCGTGATAATAATTCATTTCCTTCTTCAATGATTGTTAAGTCAGCCGCAAAATCAGTATCATAAACACGATCAAATCCAATTTGCTTAAGCGCTGAAACCATTTTTCCTGTAACTCGAGTTCCTATTGGCAAACCAAATTCTTCACCTAATGATGCTCTAACTGCAGGAGCAGTTTGTACAATCACATGTTTGTATGGATCATTTAGAGCTTGAATGACATCATGAATCTCTTCTTTTTCACTCAATGCGCCAACTGGACAGTTTAAGATACATTGTCCACATTGGATACAGTTTACCTGACTTAAACTTAAGTTCATTACAGGACCTACTTTAGTATTAAATCCACGATCCATAAAGTTTAATACACCTAATCCTTGAACATTCTTACATGTATCAACACATCTTCCACACAAGATACATTTACTACTATCCCTTACTAATCCATTGGATAAATTATCGAAATGAATTTCAGTCTTTGACTTCGTTTGATCAACTTGACGTACATTAAGTTCTTGAGCTAAGCGTTGTAACTCACATTTTTGGTTTCGTATACACGATAAGCAATCTTGACTGTGATTTGAAAGCAATAGCTCTAATGTCATTTTTCTCGAGCTTATTGCGCGTTTAGAATGCGTAAATATTTTCATTCCTTCTTCAACTTTTTGAACACAAGATGGAATACAATTCTTCTTTCCTTCAACTTCTACAACACAAATACGACATGCGCCTTTTACTTCACATCCTTCTAAATGACAGAGTGTTGGAATGTTAATATGATTTTCTCGGCATGCTTCTAATATACTTAATCCTTCTTTAACTTGAATCGGTTTACGATTAATCTCACAATTTACATGTTTCATATTATGCCCTCACAATCGCATCAAACTTACAGTTTAGTACACATGCGCCACAACGAATGCATAATTCAGGATCAATCACAAATGGATCCTTTCCAACCGTTCCAGTGATGGCATAGGTTGGACATCCACGTGCACAGATACCACATTTCTTACAAAGCTCTACTTTAATCGTGTAATCTAAGAGTGCTTTACATACTTTCGCATCACATTTCTTATCTACGACATGTCGAATATACTCTTCTTTAAAATTATGATAGGTTGATAAAAATGGGTTAGATGCGGTTTGTCCAAGTCCACATAATGAGTTTTCTTTGATATAAATCGCCAATTCTTCCATTTCATCTAATAATTCTAATGTGCCATGACCTTCTGTAATCTGATTTAACATTTCAAGTAATCGCTTTGTCCCAATACGGCATGGTGTACATTTCCCACAGGATTCATCAACAATAAAATCCATGTAGAATCGAGCCACATCGACCATACAATTGTCTTCATCTAGAATAATCATTCCACCTGAACCCATCATTGATCCAAGCTTTACGAGTTCATCAAATCCAACAGGTGTTTCTAAATTCGCACTTGTTATGCATCCTCCACTTGGTCCACCTGTTTGCATTGCCTTAAAACTCTTATTATTAGGACATCCTTTACCTATATCATAAACAACTTCTTTTAAAGTAATTCCCATTCCAACTTCTACTAATCCGGTTTGTTTTATTTTTCCACCTAATGCGAATACTTTTGTGCCAGGTGAAGTTTCAGTCCCAATACTTCTAAACCATTTATGTCCTTTTAAGATAATTGGCACAATATTAGCAAGTGTTTCTACATTATTTATAATAGTTGGTTTTCCCCATACACCACTTACACTTGGATATGGTGGTCTTGGTTTTGGTGTTCCACGCTTACCTTCAATTGATGCGATTAATGCGGTTTCTTCACCACAGACAAATGCTCCTGCGCCAAGTCGAATTTCAATATCAAAATTAAAATTATAACCAAGAATATTTTTACCGAGTAAACCATAGTCCTTAGCTTGTTTAATCGCAATCTCTAAACGTTCAACCGCAACAGGATATTCAGCACGAATATAAATATATCCATGATGTGCTCCAATCGCATACGCCGCAATCATCATCGCTTCTATTATTGAATGTGGATCACCTTCCAAAACAGATCGATCCATAAAAGCCCCTGGATCACCCTCATCCGCATTACATATAACATACTTTTCTTTGGATTCAGAGGTTCTTGCCAATTGCCACTTCAATCCAGTTGAAAAGCCTCCACCACCTCGACCTCTTAAACCAGATGCGATAATCTCATCGATAACTTCTTGAGGTGTTTTTGTTGATAATACTTTAGCGATAGCTTGATATCCATCATACGCAATATATTCATCGATTGATTCAGGGTTAATTTTCCCACTATTTCGTAAAACAATACGAGTTTGTTTATAGTAAAAACGATCATTATCCCATTGATCAAATTTTTCTTTTAATTCTGGTTTAATCTTCTTAAGCTCAAATTGTTCAATTTTATTATCTTTTAAGAGTTGAATTTCTACGAGTAATCGAATCAAATTTTCATTCATATTTTCATAGTAAATTTGATCAGGATAAATTGCACAAATAGATTTATCACTCTCTTTTAAATTATGACAATATACCTCTACAGCTTGATCACAATGATTTCGTTTAAGTATATTTTTTAATTGATTAACTAAAGATTGGTCCTCTTCTTTTAAGAGTAAATGGATTCTTCTAGCTTTCATAGGTTTCTTTAACTCCATTGATGGTATATTGATCCAATATAATGTTTTGTTTAATGTGTTGATGGAGTATTTCTTTCATAATCTGTTCATCGACATTGATATAAACAGTATGTTGACCATTGCGATCAATAACTTCTACCATAGGTTCCAAGATACACATACCAACACATCCAGTTGGACATATCTGGATAGGATAGTGATATTCACGTTTCATTTCAGTTAAATAATCAAAAATAAGCTTTGCTCCGGCTGCCTTACCACATGTACCCATTCCAATGAGTATTCGATGAGTTTCTTCAGTATTAATTAAATTTATCTGATTAAGTGTTTCTCTTTGGATTTGTTTAAGTATTTCAAGATTGACCATAGTTTTCACTTGCCTTTCTTTCTTCTTGATGTAAGATATCTCGAACTTTATACTCTAAGCTTGGGTTATTGACCGCATTCGCATAGACAACCCCATCTAAAACCGCAACTGGTGCTAGTCCACACGCACCTAAGCAACGAGTGCTATCCAGTGAAAATAATCCATTTTCACTTGTACTATTTAACTTAGCACCTGTGAGCTCTTCAAACTTGACAATTAATGCTTGAGCTCCTTTTACATAACAAGCAGTTCCCATGCAAATATTGAGAACGTGTTTGCCTTTTGGTTCGAGTGTAAACTGAGTATAAAAACTCACTACACTGTAGATTTCAGAAATTGGCACATCCAGTTGTGAAGACATTTCTTTCATTGCTTCAAAAGGAATGTATCCAAGTTCATTTTGAATTTCGTGTAAGATTAATTTAATTGGTCCATTATGGTGTTTATGCTCTTCAATGATTCGTTTAATTGTACCGAAACTACTGGCGTTTAGTTGGCTCATAAACTCTCCTATTATCTTGTTAATTTATTAACAATTACCGCTGATATGAGTATATCATATCTTGTTAATAAATTAACAAGTATTTTTATAACTTTATGTAAAATTATTTTATCAATTAATCGAATAAGTGCTATGATAAAAAAGATTAAAAAAGGAGTCGCCATGGAAGATACTAGGATTATCAATAATGAGATCTTAAGAATTGACGAAATTTGTCAAAAAGTTAAACAAATTTTAAGTCAAAATCCAGAGGATGCTCTTTCACTTGCTCAAGAGAGTTATCATGCTTCTTTACAAATTGATTACACTAAAGGTATATGTGTTAGCCAATATCAAATGGGCTTAGCTTATTGGCGATTGGGTCAACTCCTTGAAGCATTAGATTATTTACATGAAGCAGATCAGCTAACAAAAGAAGTTGAAGGTACGTTAATTGAAGTTGAGATTTTAAATGCTTTGGGAAATGTTTACCTTGATTTACAGGTGTATGATTCTGCGTATACCTATTATCAAATTGGTTTACAGTTAGCTATTTCAAAAAATCAAGATTACATGAAATCTTCGATTTTAAGTAATATTGGTGAGATTTATCGAGAATTAAATGATTATGATTCTGCAATTGAACTTTATCTGATGAGTCTATCTGGGTTAGATAAAGAAGAGGATATATATCGTAGAATCTATCCCCTTTCAAATATTGCGGCTGTTTACTTAGCACAACGTGAATTTACTAAAGCTGAGGAATATGCAAATCTATCACTTGAGTTATCTCGTCAATGTCGTGACCGAATTGTAGAATCGGTAAGCTTGAAGTATTTAGGTGTAATTGCACGTGAAAATCATCAATTTGAGAAGGCGGTTAATCTACTTCATCAAAGTTTAAGTATTTACAGTGAAACGAAAGAGATATTATTGTCGACAGAAGTATTATTTGAATTACACCAAGTTTATCGTGATCAAAATGATATTAATCAAGCTTTAATCTACTTAAATGAAGTTATCTTAAATGCGGAACAAATCAACGCAGATCATATTCTTGCTCAAGCATATAAACGTCTAATTAAGGATCATGAAAGTCTAGGTAATATACAGAATTCCCTTTTCTTTGCGAATAAATACATAGAAACCGTTGATAAATTAGAGAAGGCTAAAATAGCCCAACGTTTAAGTGGTATAAATCTGCAGAAACAAGCAGAAGTTGCTTATCAAGAACGTGAGGCGTACTTTAGATTGTCTCAAGAACTAGATGAAAAAGCCAAGTTGATTGAAAAAAACAATGAGGATTTAGATAAAGCTTATCAAAGCGCAAAAGCGATTAGTAAAATTGGTCGAAGTTTAACTGTACAAACGGATTTAGAAGAAATCTATGATCTTGTTTATCAAAATGTGACAGTACTAATGGAATCAAGTACGTTTGGTATCGGTATGTACGATCAAGAAAGAGATGCGATCGAATATAAGTATTTGATTGTCGATGGTGAGAGAATACAGAATTATTTCATTCCGTTATCGAATCACAATAGCTTAGCCGTAAAGTGTTATATAAATTCTAAGAGTTTCTTCTTTAATCGCAGAGATGAAATTGAACAGTATTTGAACGCAAATATCAATGTTCGTGTCGGTCAATTAATGGAATCCATCATGTTTGTCCCACTAACAATAGAAGAAAAGTGCATTGGAATTATTACCGTTCAAAATCATGATCAAGATATTTATTCATCTCAGAGTGTTGAGACCTTAGAAACTCTATCTGCTTATTTAGCAATAGCGATTCGTAACGCACAGAAATCAGAAGCGCTAAAAAATGAAATTGAGAAAAGAGAAGTTGTCCAACAAGAACTCAAGAAGCTAAATAAAGAACTCTCTGATTTATCAGAAATCGACGGTTTAACTGGAATCGCTAATCGTAGACATTTTGATGAATTCTTTGAACATGAGTTTAGACATGCGATTCGATATAAAACACCTATCAGTTTAATGATGTTAGATATTGATTTCTTTAAAGAATACAATGATCATTATGGTCATTTAAATGGGGATAAGATTATTATTAAAATTGCGGAGATTATCAAAAAACATGCAAAACGTAGTAATGATCTTGCCGTACGATTTGGTGGGGATGAGTATATCGTATTATTAAGTGATGCGACTGAAGAATTTTGTCAAGCAGTTGCGTTTAATATTCAAGAAGAATTAAAACAACTCAATCTTGTGCATGATTTTAGTTCTATAGTCCCTCGAATAACGTTAAGTATTGGGATTGCGAGTATTAATCCTGAAAGGGATACAGATCCAATGGGTCTATTAGAATATGCGGATCATGCATTGTATCAATCTAAAGAGAATGGTCGTAATCGAATTAGTATTTATAAAAACAGCTCAGGTCATTAGACTTGAGCTTTTCTTTGGCAATCTTCGCAGATACCTATAATTTCTAAACTATGTGATATAACTTTAAAGTTTTTTGATTCTTCGATTGAATCAATAATTGAATGCATCGGACAGTTCTCGATTGGAACCATTTTATGGCACATCTGGCAGATTAAATAGTGTTGGTGATGTGGCGTATGAAGTTGAATAAGTGTCGCATTATTTATACTGCTATAGGTCTTCTCAACAATATGATGATCATAGAGACTATCCACGATTCGATATACTGTTGATAAATTCATAGGATGCTTATTTTGTTTCAGTTTTTCTACAATTTGATCAATGGTCATCGGATAATCTTCTTTTTGTAAGAGATTAATTAAAGCTTCACGTTGTCTTGAATATTTAAGTTGATTAATCGCTAATAATTCTTTTGCCTTCATATTAAACCTCTTTTCTCACAATAGATAACCATGAAGATAATACAAAGATTATCGCATTGATTAATACAATACTTGAACCTGTTGGTAAATCAAAGCTTATTGAAACGAATAGACCTAAAACAACACTAAAGCTTGAAATAATCACAGCCCAAATAATAGTAGATTTAAAGCTATTGGATAAGCGTAGTGCACTTACAGTAGGAAAGATAATAAGACTTGAGATTAACATTGTCCCAACAACTCGAATCCCTAAAACAATCGTAATCGATGTAAGAAATGAAATTATTTGGTTTAATCGTTTTGTTTTACGTCCACTGACTTTTGCATAATCCATATCATAGGTCATTGCGAATAAATCTTGATAAAAATATAAAACGGTACACACGATAATCAATGATAGAATCATTGATAAATAGACATCCATTTCAGAAATAATCAAAATACTTCCAAATAGATAACTGTATAAATCAACACTGAATCCATTGGATAATGAAGATATCATAACCCCTATCGCAACTGCAGTAGAAGATATCAATCCGATTGCCGCATCACCACCGATTCTGTTTTCTTCACTTAATTTTAGAATCAATAACGAGGATAAACTAACAATTGGGATTGATAATATAAGTGGAGACTGATTGAAAAGTAATGCGAGGGCAACTGTCGCAAACGAAACATGAGCTAACCCATCCCCAATCATGGAGTATTTTCTTAATACAAGAAAAATACCTAAAAATGAACTACTAATCGAAATAAGTAATCCAACGATTAAAGCACGTTGCATAAAAGTATATGAAAATAGATTAAATATGGATGTGATGTTCATGATTTTCCACCTGACATAATGCGGCTGTTGCTTGAGGGCCAATTTGAGCCATTAACTCTTCTGATTGACAGAGTTGCGTACTTAATCCATAGAAAACGACTTTTTGATCAAGATAAAGAATATGTGTTGCATATAAACTCACTGAACTTAAATCATGTGATATTAATATGATACTAACTTTCTCTTCTTGGTGTAATTTCTTTATAAGCTGATAAAACTCTTCTCGAATGGCAGGATCCAACGCAGAGGTAGGTTCATCTAGTATAAGTAATTTAGGTTTATTGATTAAAGCACGTGCAAGATAAACACGTTGTTGTTGACCACCTGATAAATAACCAATACGTTTTTTTAATAGTGTTTCTATCCCTAACTTTTTACTTAGTTCAATTATTTCTTTATTGGCGTCTATCTTTTTTAACGCTTCACGATTCAAACCAGTCATTATGATTTCATATACAGATGCTGGAAAATGTTTATCATGATTGAAACTCTTTTGTGGTAAATACCCAATTTGATTACGGGAGAAATTAGGCGAGAAAACAAATTCACCACTACTTGTTTCTATAAGTCCTAATAGCGCTCTCATTAATGTAGTTTTACCGGATCCATTAGGTCCAACGATGGCACAGTAATCATTTTCATCAATTGAGAAATTTATCTTATCTAAGGCAACCATTTTCCCAAAATGAACACTTACATCTTTTGATTCGATTAATTTACTCATAGTTTAAAGCCACCTTTAACTTCTCAATATTAGATCTCATAACATCAAAGTATGTTAATCCTTGTGCCATTTCTTCTAGACTTAGATTATGTGCACCATGTAAAACCTCAATATTCGCACCCGTTTGTTCAGAGATTGTACGAGCTATCTTTGGATCGACAAGTTCTTCATAAAATATGACTTTTATTTGATTCTCTTGCATTACATTGATTAATTCTGCTAAAGAACTTACACTCGGTTCTGCATCAGGTGAATAACCCGTATACGGAGATAAGATTTCTATATTAAATCGATTTGATAAATAGCCAAACGCAAAATGACCCCCATAAATAAGTTTATTAAGCTTCACACGATTAAATAAATCAATGAACTCTTGATCTAATTTATCCAATTCAGATAAGTAGATATTTGCATTCGCTTGATAAAAATCGGCATTCTCTGGATCCATTTCAATTAAACCAGACGTGATATTTTCTGCCATAATTTTAGCGTTTAATGGATCTAACCAAAAATGAGGATCATATTCTTCATCATGATCTTCTTCATCACTATCTTCCTCTTCTAAATGTGTGATTAATTCAACACCATTTGAAGAATTCACAACAATCGGACCTTGATCATTTAATTCTGTAAATAAATTACTAATCCATGTTTCCATGATGTCACTGGTATAGACAAATAAATCCGATTCATTTATACGAATAATTGTGTTTGGTGTTGGTTCATATGAATGAGGTTCCACCCCTGCTGGTAATAAAAGTTCTAAGTTTACTTTATCCTTTGCGATGGCTCTCACCATATCGTATTGAGGAAATAATGTCACAATAACATTTGGTTTTTTAGATTCAGCTTCTATATTTGAACATCCACTTAATATAATTAAAGTTAATAAAATTGTTATAATCGTTTTCTTCATAATATTCTCCATTCAATGTGATTATAATCAACATAATAAAAATATGCAAATGATTTGCATTTGCATATTATAATATCTCACATTTTCTTAAATAGTTATACAGTAACTGATACGTTCCATTATGGATATATCCATCCATATTAAGTTGATTAGCCATAAGTATATTTTGGACTGAATCATCAATAAAGAAAGATTCATTCGCATTAATCCCACAAATCTCAAATGCTTTTTGGTAAAAATCATGGCTCGGTTTCGAATATTTAATATCTGCAGAGATTATTTTTTGATCAAACAAGGATAAGCAATTAATCTTTTGTTCATATTGATAGAATCGAGGAGAAGCATTTGAGAATAAATAAAGCTTATATCCTCTTTGTTTTAAGTTATTTAATAATTCAAACATTTCGATTCTTTCAAATAAGTATTCATGCCAATGATCAAATATTGATTTAGTGATTGTATGATAGGAAGAATCTAAACGTTTAATAACTTGGGCATATGCTTCATCATCATTGATTAATCCTTGGTCCAAATCAAGCCATTCCTGTTGATAAAATATTTCTTTGACTAATCGATTGATAATTAATTCATCTTGAGTAAACTGTGAAACAATCGTATGCGGAGAATAGTCTATTAACACATTCCCCATATCAAAGACTATGTTTTTATACTGTTTCATTCTTCAACATCCAAGTCCGTTAATCGTTTTAACATCTTTTCTTTTAATAGTTGTTTATTCAAACCATTTGGATATCGAAGTACAAGTTCAATATTAACTCGATTTGAATCTGCTTCACCGACTCGATACATCACAATTTCGATATCCAAGCTTTTTATATAGTCAATAATATCGCGTATGGATGCGGTATTACAATTAACCATAAATGTATCATTTGATCGATCAAAACGACTAAACCATTTTGTATGAAATACTATTTGAACTAAGATAATTAAGACAGCTGTACTCACTCCAATAAAATACATTCCAGCCCCAATGGTCATCCCAACTGCAGATGTTGTCCAAATACCAGCTGCTGTAGTTAAACCACTAACTGTGTTTTTACGTACTAAGATCATCCCTGCACCTAAAAAGCCTATCCCAGTTACAACTTGTGCTGCTATGCGTGAATGATCCGCGTCCATGGTGTCCATGAATCCATATTTTGAAAGAATCATTAATAAACAAGATCCTAACGCAACTATCGCATGTGTACGTATTCCGGCTTCTTTATATCGATTGGTTCGTTCGAAACCAATAAGTACACCTAATAGTACTGAAATAAGCAATCTAAAAAATAGAATCAATTCGAATTGTGTTGGCATATAATACTCCCTATATCGTAGGTATATTATGGCACAATTGTTGAAATACTGTAAACATGTTCAAATTGAGTCATATTGTTTAATAATCTTTTAATTTTTTTGTATACTAATAAAGAGGTCATTATGGAAATCAAACAAAACACAGAAGCATTTTATATCGGAGATCGATTTGAAGAAGCACTCGCAAAACTTGAATTTGAAAATACAGACTATGGAATGGTTTTAACACACACTGAGGTTTCTGAAGAACTTAAAGGACAAGGTGTGGGTCGTGCACTTGTTAAATATGTTGTGGAAATAGCACGTAATGAAAAATTCAAATTGAAATTAGAATGTGAATATGCAAAAAGAGAATTTGAAAAACATCCTGAATATCAAGATGTTCTCTTTACTGATTAGATTGTCTCCTTTTGTCTTCATACATTTTCTTATCACTCATCGCAATAATGGTTTCTAAGTCATCTGAGTTAGGTACAAACTGATGGAAGCCAATGGCTAAACTTAAGTTTAGTTTTAATTCTCCAATCGCGAAAGGTTCACTAAAGTTATCACGTATACGCTTGATAACTTTTTCTATGGAATTTCTATCTTTCATATGGGCAATAATGACAAATTCATCTCCGCCCATTCTAAATATCATGTCTGTTTCATGACAACTATTTCTTAAGCGACGTGCTGTGATTCTAAGGACTTCATCCCCTATTTTATGCCCATATTCATCATTGATTTCTTTGAATCCATTTAAATCGATAAATAACACGAAGAATAAATCATTTGATTCGTATTTGCTCATATCAAATCTAAGTTCATTGAGATAAGAACGATTCCATAGTTTTGTTAGTGGATCAATCTTTACAATATTCTCAAGATGGATGGTTCGCTCACTGATAATTGAAAAACGATGGATTACACTCGCCGCAATAAATAACGTAAAAATCATAATCATGAAGTAAAATGAATAACGTGTGTCTTGTATGAAATAATTGGAGATCATGGCACTTGCGATGGAAGCAATTAGAATAAAGATACTATAAATGTTTAATGTCTGTTTTCGATAAGCTAAATAAGCATAATATAAGTAATGCAATCCATATACTCCAATTAGAATTTGGAAAACAAGATATAAGAACTCTAATCCTGAATGATTCAATAACACAGAGGCAAAAAGGAAGAAAAGTATGATTGAATATGCTACGGAGCGATATCTTTGATTAAATTTAAAAATACTAAATGTATTTGATAATAAGTTAAATATTGGCAACATCAAGAATACAGATAAATATTCGAGTCTAAGAATCCAAATTAATGGCAGATTAAAATATGGATTAAGGAAATAAATAATATGACTGCCTGTACTCATAATACGAACTGCAAATAAGAAGCATAAGAGTGACATAAACAAGGATCTTCGATCTTTTATAATGATATAGATTAATAAGAATAGAACACTAAATGAAAACATGGCAGAAAAAGCAAACAACTCGACAAATATTGATGTTTCATAAAAATAGAGAATATCATCGAAATCACCAAAAAGTGGTGCATAGATAAATCCTGAATTTACTTTTTCATAATTTGAGACTTCGATAATAATTTCAGCATTTCCATTCAAATCACTTTTAAAGACATCTTTATCCGTAAAACTTTCACCAATCGTTGTGAGTGAATTCTTCCCAATGACTCCATTGGATAGTATTTTCTTACCATTAATGGATAGACGATAGCTTGATCCTGCTTCTTCAAGAAGTAAACCATACTCCATCTCTGGATCAAGTCCTGTTAATAATAAACGATAAGTCGCATATCCATACCCATTTTCAAATGAGTTATCGGTGTTCCATTCATGTTCAATATTACGAAAATCATATTTGAGTTGAGTTTGTGAGAGTTCATCTTCCAAGATAAAAACTTCAGGATAAAATTCCCATTCTCCTTTTAACCGATAGAGAGTATTGGTTTCGATTTCTTCAATGTTTAGTGTTCCACTTTTACTCTCAAGTTCTTTAACTTTTTGAAAATCTTTGTTAAATGACCATATGTAAGTCACAAGTGAAAAGACTAATAAGAATGTGATAATTTTGAAATTTTTCATAGCTCTTTGTTTAAATATCATACACTATTCATTTTAAAAACACTATTAGATTAGTACTTATTAGAAATGTGTATGATTGTAAAGTCAAAAAATAAGTTATACAATGTTTTTAAATAAAATGAGGAATCTATGTCAAATAATACACAAATATTGATTCTTGATAATGATCTATCTTGTTTAACCACTTTAGAGCGTATCCTTCACTCATTGGGTGAGGTTATATGTTTTAATAATGCGATGGACTTTTTAGAACATTTAAAAACAAAATCGAGTCCTGGAATCATATTAATCGATACCAACTCTCATGGATTTAATGGGTATGAAATTCTTAATAAACTTCATAGTCAATCCATTATCAATGATGTGCCCATCTTGCTTACCATAAAAGAAGATGTTAAGGATGAAAGTACGATACATTTATCCGGAGCACATGATTATTTATTTAAACCTTATCGTTTGAGCATTGTTCAAAATAGAGTTAAATCCTATCTTGAATTAAAACAAGTAAGAGATCAATTGAAAGATAAGACTCGTTGGATTGAGAATGAAGTAACAAAACGTATTTATGATTTACAACTGACATTTGATCTATCCATCGATATTGTGACTCAATTGGTTGAGACACGTAATCCTGACGGAGCTACACATATTACTCGTACTCGTAATTATTATGAAATCATTATGCGTAGACTACAAAAATCTGAGAAATATCGTACCGTTATTGATGAAAAGTATATTGTTCGTACTGTAAAGGCCAGTCCTTTACATGATATTGGTAAAATGGGTATCCCTGAAAATATTTTGATGAAGAATGATAAATTATCTACGGATGAGTTTGATATTGTAAAAACACATACTACTATTGGTTATAATACGATAAAGAATGTAGTTGATACGAGTTTTATTACTGATTTATTGAAATCTAATGCTAATAGTGATTCGTCCGAGTTTTTTAAAGAAGCACTTAATATCGCGAAATATCATCATGAGTATTGGGATGGTAGTGGTTATCCTGAAGGATTAAAAGAAGATAAAATCCCTTTATCAGCTCGTGTTATGGCGATTGTGGATGTATTTGATGCTTTAAGTAATAAACGTGTCTACAAAGAAGCTTGGAGTATCGAAAAAACAACTCACTATATCAAGTCTAAGAGTGGTACACAATTTGACCCTGATGTAGTAAAAGCTTTCTTACTAGAATCCGATGCGATTCGTAAGATTTGGGAAAGTACTCGAAATTAAAACAAGTGTTAAACTTGTTTTATTTTTGATTAATCGCATTTGATATGGCATTTAATATTACTTTACTGCTATAACTTGCGCCACTAATAACATCAACATCAATTGAATTACTCTCTATGACTGATTGAATGATGGATTCAGCTGGACGGCCTTGTCCATTTTCATGTTTAAGTATCACAATATTCTTTATTTTATGATTTTCTATTTCTACCTCTAATTTTACAGTAATCGGAAATGTTTCAAATTCTCCCACATATTTTCCATCATCAACACGACTCAAACTTATATCTTCGATCTCTTGTTTCAATAGATTATTTAGATTTCGATCAATGTTTTGATATGTAATATATGCAATACTTCCAATCAATCCAATAACAACTATACCAAGAATTAACCATTTCCTCATGATTGAATCCAATCCATACATTTTGAAATCAGCTCATTGATTTGTGTCTCTTTTTGTTTAGACTTTACATGAATACTTCTTAATGGCATAAATATTCCATTTTTATTTTCAACTAATTCTTTCATTCGTTTAAGTGATTGTGTTCCACCTAATGCATCCCATGGGAAGTATTGACTAACAAACCCTGCACATTTCTGATCTTTAAGAGAATCGATTGTATTCATATAGGCTTTAAAAATGGGTGCGCAATCAAAACCTCTAACACATGTCGCAAATATGAGTTTTTCATATTGTTTTAAACGAGGTATGTTTGATAATACGATATTGGTGTTGTTTGGATCTTCGTTAAAAGCTTTAATGGATTCAATTTCCGCTTGATATCCTTTATTTGTGAGTGCTTCCTTTAGTTGTTGTGCGATGGTAAGTGTGTTGTTGGTATAAGAATATACAATGATTCCTACTGTCATAGGTCCCCTTTCCTATTGATTAAATAATCAATAATTTGATCTACATCAGAACAAATTGTTTTCATGTTCGTAGAACCATTTTGACTAAAATGCAACATAAGTAAACCATGTATCGAATAGATCAAACATTTACTGATTACTTGAATATCGCTTATATTAAGCTGGTATTCATCCATAATCTCACTAAATGTTTTGTTCCACATTAAAGAAAAATTAAACTCATGTTCGATTTCATCTGTTGAAATATCTAAAGGATAGAAATAGAAAAATTTAAAAACATTGGGAGAGTTAATATAGTATGTAATATAACGATGAAAAAGTTGTTTAATATCATTTAAATTATTCGATGGATTATTACCCATATGAACAATTAATTCTTGGATTAACTCTTTTTTAACAGACCATAATAATGAATTTAAATCATCGAAATAATTATAAATTGTCGCATATGAATACCCTGCTTCATCCGCAATTTTCCGAACTGAAACATTCTGAACCCCTTCATTTACAATGATATCTTTCGCAATATCGACGAAAAGTTTTGATATACGATCTCGTTTATTGATTTTCATTATTAACACCACTCTATTTTATTAACACTGTTAATATATTACTTTATTATTCTTTTGTCAACATTCCTAAAAAACTCAACTTTTAGTTTGCATAATCTTTAACTTCCTCTGTATACTTATAGTGTCTATGAAATCAATTAGAACCCAAATGATCAGTTTAATCGTAATCGTATGCGTCATCGTATTTTTTGGGTTAAATTATTCCATTGAACAGAAATTAAATGAATTAAAAAATCATACCATTACGCAATATTTAGATATTACAGAGTCTCGTGCAAATGAAGTAAGTAAAGAACTTGTTGGAATAATTAATCAAGTAAGAATGGTCTCGAAGTCTACGATCATTCAATCAATGGATTTAAACATAATAAAAGATTATCTAAAGAGTTTGATTGAAGATAGTAATATTCGGAGTATGACAATTTCTGATATTAATGGGAAAGCTTGGACTACCTATGATTCTGATATTGATATTTCAAATCAGGAACAATACAAATCAATCATAATCGATCAAAAAGAATGGATTATTTCTAATCCATTTCATAGTCCTTATTTCTTTGAAGATATCCCTATTATTACAATTTCACATCAGATAAAAGTAAATGGTGAAATTGTTGGTTTGCTTAATGCCGTTGTGACGACTGAGTTCATGAACAAAATTACTGAATCGATTCAATTTAAGAATTTGAGTTTTGCGTGGATTATTGATTCTAATGGTAAGATTGTTTCTCATCCAAATAAGTCGATTTCAATCGACCAATCGTATAATAATATTCTTCAATATGAAGGATCCAATCCTTTTATAAGCAATAGTGGTTCGTTTAATTATCTTGATGAGAATAATCGATCTATGTTAGCTGTATATTCAACGATTCCAAATACATCTGGTTGGAAGCTCATAATTTCAATTGAAAATAGGAATGCGTTTACCGAATTAACATCTGTCATGAATTATGTGGATTATGCATTGTTAATTAGTTTAGTGATTCTTATCTTATTTGCGTTAGTGTATGCGAATTCAATTTCTGAGCCTATTTTACGTTTAAGACATGTGTTTGAACGTGCTGAGAAAGGTGATTTAAATGTTAAAGCAGATGAGAGTGTTAAGAATGAAATAGGATTAGCTGGTGTTAGTTTTAATCATATGTTACAGGAGATTAAGAATTTAACGTATATTGATCCAGTGACGCAAATTGGTAATTATCGAAGTTATTTAAGTGAATCTAATTTTATCATTCAATCGAATAAGAATGATACGTATTATGTGGTCGTCATTTCGATTGATGATTTCAAGAAAATAAATAGTTTAGGTGGTTATGGCTTTGGGAATGAGACATTAAAGAAGTTTGCGGAACTAATTCAAACTCAACTTCATGAGGATGAGATTGTGGCTCGTTATTTTGGGGATGAGATGATTCTTTTACTTAAAGAGAATGATTTAGAAGTCTTAAGAGAAAGAATTAGTGTCTTACTTAAGGAATGTCAAAGACCATTTATCATTATGGACATCGATATTCATTTGAGTATAAGTTGTGGAATTGCTAAGCATATTTCGACTGATACGATTGAAATGAGTATTCATAACTCTACCATTGCGAAGTTAAAAGCTAAGAAGATGGGTGGTAATGTTGCGATATTTTATGGGGATGGAATTAATCAAGAGATTAAGCTTGAGCAGGATATTGAGAAAGAGCTTTATCATGCGATAGATCGTAATGAGCTATATTTGGTTTATCAGCCTATATTTGACTTAAATTCTATGAAAATCAGTGGATTTGAAGCTTTATTAAGATGGAATCATCCAATTTATAATTCTCATCGAATTGATTCAATTATAAAAATTGCGGAGAATTCTGGTCAAATGCCTAAGATTGGTCGATGGGTTATGAAAGAAGCATGTTATCAGTTAAAAGCACTTAATGAAACTTTCCCTGATTTAAGTATTGCGTTAAATGTTTCAATGGTTCAGTTTAATGACAGTTATTTCATTAAGAATGTAGAAGAAATTCTAAAGTATACAAAAATTAATCGTAATAATCTAATTTTTGAGATTACTGAGTCTTCTGCTATGAATAACGTGGATGAGAATTTAAATGATTTAAGACGTTTAAAGGATTTAGGTATTGGATTATCGATTGATGATTTTGGGACAGGTTATTCTTCATTAGCTTATTTAAGTCAGTTCCCAATTGATCATATAAAGATTGATCGTAATTTTATCCGTAAGATGACTGAAGAATCGTCTGATTTAATGTTAGTTAAAACAATGATTACTTTAGCTAAATCGCTTCATTTGGAAGTTATTGCGGAGGGTGTAGAAAGCTTAGAAGAAATGAATATTTTGAAGTCTCTTGAGTGTGATAAGATTCAAGGATATTTGATTAGTAAGCCAAAAAGAATGAAAGATTTAGAAATAGTGAGCTAAAGTCTCACTTTTTTTATGTCTATTTAAGCATTTTCTTTTTATCTTTTGTTTAGAATGGTATCATAATAAAAAAAGGGCTTGATATCATGTTTAAATCGATGCGACAGTTCTTTCATTCAATTGAGGAACATTTATTTAAGAAAGAGTGGATTGGAAGTCCTGATTATGAGGCTTTACGTTTTACTTTGATTTATATATTTGTTGGACTCATTTGGATTATTTGGTCAGATGATTTATTGGTTATCTTAGTTCAAGATATCGATTTAATCTTGCAGTTTCAGACGTTAAAGGGTTGGTTTTATGTCTTTATGTCTGGTTTACTGTTTTCTGTTATTTTAAAAAGAAGAATTAGAATGATTCGTAGCCTCTCTGATAACATTCTTTATCAAAATACGCACGATACATTAACGAATTTACCGAATCGTTCAAAGAGTAGTGAAATTATCAATGATCGAATTAAACAGAATCCTCAGTCTGTATTTGCGTTAGTGAGTTTAGATTTAGATGATTTCTCGAATGTTAATGAGTTATTGGGCTATCATATTGGGGATGAATTGATTATTTCTTTAACGCATAATTTAAGTCAAAAACTGAGTACAGATGATTTTATTTCGCGTAATGGAGATGGTTTTATCTTAATTCTTGATCTTACGAATCGTAATAGAACTCAATTAAATCAATTCTTAAATATGATTTTGGATATTGTTAATCGAGAGCGTGTTATTGAGAATCAAACCGTATTTATCACTTGTAGTCTAGGTGTTTCTTTATATCCTAAAGATGGGTCTGATTTTAATGAATTGTTTAAGGCAGCGGATACGGCAATGCGTCATCTTAAAGGATTGCGTAAGAATAGTTATAACTTCTATACTGAGGATTATCATAAAGAACGTGTTAATCGAGTAAAAATGATTAATGAGTTAAGAAAAGCTATTGAAAGTAATGAATTGTATATGTTGTATCAACCTATTTATGATATGGAAGGTATGAAAGTTCATTCGTTTGAAGCTTTGATTCGATGGAAATCTCCGACCTTTGGACAAGTGTCTCCTAATGTATTTATCTCTTATGCAGAGAATACCAATTTGATTTCACTGATAGATGAGTATGTGTTTGTGACTTGTATGAAGCTAAGACGAAAATGGCATGATTTAGGGGATCATTCTACCATTCTTTCTATTAATCTTTCGTCAAAAGGTTTGGTTGATCCTGGTTTTATGCATACCATTGAACGTTTATGTTTGGAACATTTCTACATTCCAAATGGAATACAGATAGAAATTACTGAGACTGCATTAATTTCTAACTTTGATTTAGCTAAATCACATTTATTACGTTTAAAACGACTTGGATTTATTATTGCGTTAGATGATTTTGGGGCTGGTTATTCATCATTAACTTACTTACATCAATTACCGATTGATTGTATGAAAATTGATCGCTCTTTCTCTCTTAATCCTGGTGTAAATAATAATCAAGATTTAATCTTACAAGCGATTATCAACTTAGCTCAGAAGTTACATTTAAAGGTTGTGGCAGAAGGTATTGAAACAGATATTCAAAAAGATTTCTTCTTAGAAATGGATTGTAGTTTAGGTCAAGGTTACTTATTTGCTTATCCTGAGGCTGAGAATCTTGCGACTCAACGAGTTGAAGAGTTATTAGAAAAGGCTAAACTTTAACGTTTAGCCTTCTTTTTATGTGGTTTGTTTTGTGGCCCTTTTTCCGTTTTAGCGAAATTAGGATTGTTTGGTCTTTTACCTTTATGTGGTTTTGGTTTATCTTTCTTAGCTTCTAGATAAGCCTTATCATCAATTCTAATCGCAAATGGATGATTGTGATTTACAGGTATTTCTTGTTGGGTTAGTTTTTGAATGTCTTTAAATAAACCATATTCTTCTGGATCACAGAAGGCATATGATATACCACCTAAGCCAGCACGACCTGTACGTCCAATACGATGAACATACGTTTCAGGTACTTCAGGTAAATCATAAATAATAACATGCGATAATTCGTCAATATCAAGCCCACGAGCCGCAATATCAGTTGCGACAAGTATTCTTATCTTACGATCCTTAAAGTTCTGTAGAGCCAATTGGCGTGCGTTCTGTGACTTATTACCATGGATTGCCTGAGAATGAAAGTTCGCCGCATTCAATGCTTTCACTATTTTATCTGCCCCATGCTTAGTACGAGAGAAAACAAGGACTGAATCAATGACTTCATTACGTAATATATGCATCAATAAGTTAATCTTATTATTCTTTTGTACAAAGTACATTGATTGATGAATAATCTCAACTGTTGATGATACAGGTGTAACTTCTACCTTTACAGGTTCAGTTAATATTGTGTGTGCTAAGTTAGAAATTTCCTTTGGCATTGTCGCAGAAAACAACATGGTCTGTCTAACATGAGGAATATGCGTAATAATCTTACGTACATCATGAATCATTCCCATATCCAACATTTGGTCAGCTTCATCTAATACAAAGTATTTTACTTTACTCAAATGAACATGTTTCTGATTAATAAGATCGAGTAATCTTCCAGGGGTTGCGACTAGGATATCTAATCCAAGTGCCAACGCATCGGTTTGTGGTTTCTGTGATACTCCACCAAAAATAACTGCAGATTTTAGATTAAGATGTTTACCATACGTTTTAAAACTATCATGTATTTGAATAGCTAATTCACGTGTCGGGGCTAAAATTAATGCTTGGATGGATCGCATACTACGTTTTACCGTACTTTGATCACTTAATCCTTGTATGATAGGTAGCGCAAAAGCAGCTGTTTTACCTGTTCCAGTTTGTGCAACACCTAAAATATCATGACCCTCCAACAATACCGGTATTGCCTTTTCTTGTATTGGTGTTGGGGTTAAATAGCCTTCTTCACGTAAAGCTTTTTTAATGGGTTCAATTAATAAATTCGATTCAAATAACATTCTTTCTCCTTATGGTATAAATACATACTTGGTAAGTATACGCTTTTTTAATCAAAAAGACTAATCATTTGTTTTAGAATCACGCGATAATAGATCAATCTTCTCTTCCATCTCACATATTTTCTTATAAAGCTCTTCAATTATTATTTCTGCCTTTTGATCTACCAAGAAATCATTCTCAGATCTTAATCGATCTTTAGCCTCTTGTCGATTCTGTGACATCATGATAATAGGCGCTTGTAATGCAGCGATACAACTTAAAACTAAGTTTAATAATATAAATGGATATGGGTCAAATGGTTTAGATATGAGTACCCAAGAATTAAGCACAATCCATAGTAGTAATAAGCACATAAAACTAATAATAAACTTCCAACTGCCCGCAACTTCCGCAATCTTATCTGACACAACTTCCCCAAATGTTAATTGTTCATTATGTACAATATTTAAATTCTTTACTCTTCGCGTTTCAATTAATTTATCGATTGATTGATTGTGTTTCATAGTCTTTCCTCTTATAAGCATATTGTATGACAAATTATTATAAAAGGTTTAAATTTGTTATAAAGGAGAACTCTTATGGCAAAACGATTATTTGTAAATCTACCCATCAAGGATGTCAATCGTACACGATTTTTCTTTGAATCCCTTGGGTTTGAATTCAATCCACAATTCTCTGATGAGAAAGCACTATGTTTAGTATTAGGCGATAATTTTTATGCAATGTTGTTAATGGAAGAGTATTTTCAGACATTCACCCCAAAACCATTAAGTCTTGGTAAACAATCGACTGAAGTTTTAGTTTCCCTTCAAGTCGATACAAAAGATGATGTACATAATATGGTTAACAAAGCAGTTGAGTTAGGAGCACATGAATATGCCACTCCTACCGATCATGGTTTCATGTATCTAAGAGTATTTGAAGACTTAGATGGACATCAATGGGAAATATCCTGGATGGATGAGACATATAACTGGGATGATTTGAAGCAATAATTATACAAGATAAAAGTAAACATTAAAAAACCCAACTCCTGAGTGTTGGGTTTTTATATTATAATTTAGAGTTTACTAGAATCAAGGAGTTGCAGTAAAGTCAGGTGCTGAATAAGTGTAACTACCGATTTCACATGAATAAGCACTTACAGCTCCACTAGTTACTGTAACTGAAACTGTGTCACAAGGATTTCCATCAGCTGTAGGTGTGAATGCACCATCTGCTGGTGTAGGAGTTGTAGTCGCAACTTCTAATACAACAGCTGAGTAATAAGATCTTGCATTTGCTTGATCTTTAGCTTGAGTTGCTTTTGATAAATAGTTAGTCAATGATGGAATCAAGATAGCAGCTAAGATAGCCAAAATAGCAATAACAACGATTAATTCAATAAGTGTAAACCCTTTTTTAGTGAGAATTTTTTTTCATTAATATTCCCCTCCTTTTGTTAAATAAATTAAACACCAATAAGTAATAATAGTCAATAAACAATTCGATAATAGTACATATTATTGATTTTTATGGTCTACCTAAATAACGTTTAAGCAACTCAGGATTACTAGTTATTTCATTAGCCACTTCAAAGGAGATAATATGATCCGAAACAAGTTTAGCTAAATTGCCATCGAGGGTTTGCATACCGACTCTTAAACCTGTTTGAATTGCTGTATTAATTTGAACAATCTTGTTTTCACGAATTAGATTTCCAATCGCATCGGTCATTAACATAATTTCGTGAACTGCCGTACGTCCAGAGTAGTCTGCTTTAGGAAGTAAAGCTTGAGATATAACGGCTTTTAATACTCCAGCGAGTTGGGTACGTACTTGTGATTGTTGGTGTGGTGGAAAAGCGTCTATAATACGGTCAATCGTACTTGCGGCTCCCGTTGTATGGAGTGTTGATAGAACTAAGTGACCAGTTTCTGCAGCTGTAAGTGCTAAACTGATTGTTTCGTAGTCACGCATTTCCCCTACAAGAATGACATCGGGGTCTTCACGTAGTGCAGATCTTAATCCTGATTGAAAATCATGTGCATCCTTGTGAATTTCACGCTGATTGACCATACTCTTTTTGGAAGTATGAATATATTCTATTGGATCTTCTAAAGTTAGAATGTGATGTTTCTTACTATCATTGATGTAATCAATCATTGCGGCCAGAGTTGTTGATTTACCACTACCTGTTGGGCCAGTCACAAGAACTAATCCACGAGGTTGCATCGCAATTTCCTTTAGAATTTGTGGTAATTTTAATTCATCAATGGTTGGAATGTGGTTGTTGAGAAGACGCATAGCGATAGCAGGTACACCTTGTTGACGATAGATATTTAGACGATATCTGTGTCCTGCATCATCCGTATAGGCTGAGTCAACGTCAATTCCCTTTTCATACATCTCTAGTTGTTCAGGTGAGATAATACTTTGGATAATATCATATACCTGACCATTTTCTAATACTGGCAAATCTAAACTAACCAGTTCTCCTATATGTCGAACAATTGGTCTTCGATTTGCGACTAAATGAATATCTGAACATTCATTTTTACGTGCATACTGTAATATTGTGAGTAACATAAGCCCCCCTTAATCTACTGAATAAAGAATTCGGATACCTTCTTCAACAGTAGTCACTCCTGATGTGATTAAATCTAAAACTTCTTCTCTTAACATACGCATTTTCTTTTCTTGTGCGTAATGTTTCAAATCATCCATATTTGCTTTATCTGCAATAAGTTCTTGTAGTTTTGAATCAATTAAGATAATTTCAAAAACAGCCGTTCTTCCTTGATAACCGGTTTGATTACATTCTGTACATCCATTCCCTTTATAGGCTGACTTTAAATGTGTCTGTAAAAGTAAATTGTCCGCAAGTTCAACTTCATGTTCTTTCTTACAGTTTGGACATACTTTCTTTACTAAACGTTGAGAAATTACACATTTTACGGAAGATGCGACAAGGAAAGGTTCAACTCCCATATCAACAAGTCTTACTACAGTAGATAATGCGTCATTGGTATGGATTGTGGATAAGACAAAGTGACCTGTAATAGCAGCTCTAATAGCGATTTCAGCAGTTTCTCCATCTCGAATTTCCCCGATCATAATCGTATCTGGGTCTTGACGTAAGATTGATCTTAATCCATTCGCAAATGTTAAACCAGCGCGTGGGTTGACTTGTACTTGAGTAATTCCATTAAACTTACGTTCAATTGGATCTTCAATTGTTACAATTGCTTTTTTAACATCGGCTAACTGAGCTAACATTGAATAAAGGGTTGTAGTCTTACCACTTCCTGTAGGACCAGTAACTAATAAAATTCCATGAGGTAATCTCAATGCTTTACGAATAATTTCCTGGGTATATTCTGATAAACCTAAACTTGATAAGTTATAGTCAATATTTCTATCCGCACCTAATAAACGTAAAACAATTTTCTCGCCATAAGGTGTAGGAAGAGATGATACACGAATATCAAATGTAAAGAATTCACTTTTAAATTGGAAACTTCCATCTTGAGGAATACGTTTCTCTGCAATATTCATACCACTCACGATTTTGATACGAGTAATAATTAATTGGTGAACATCAGCACTGAATTCATTGTGTAGTTGTAAATCTCCATCGATACGATAACGAACACGTGTCATGTTTTCTTCAGGTTCGATATGGATATCTGAAGCATTTTGTTGGAAAGCATCGAATATTAAGTTATTAACAAGTTTAACGACTGGTGCAGAATCAACGCGTTCTGCCATGCTTTCGTCATCGCTAGCATCACCAAGAACAGAAGTAACACCATACTCGTCTTTAATGTCATTAATGATTTCGTCAGCAGATCGTCTTGAATAGACTCGATTAATCGCTTTTTCTATTTCACTAGTAGCAGAAACAACCGTTTTGATTTCATAGCCTGTAATAATATTTAAATCTTCTAAACAAGTAAAGTCTAAAGGATCATTCGTCGCAATGGTTATTACACCATTTCTTAAGTTCATAGGAACAATATTATATTTACGTGCTAATTGTTCAGAAATAAGTTTTACGACATCTAATTCGACCGAAAAAAGTGGAGTATCAACATACTCAACTGATAAACGTTTGGCTAAAGCTTTTAGAATATCACGTTCATTTGCATATCCCATTTCAGAAATAACAACACCTAGACGTTTCTTAACAATTCTTTGACGATCTAATGCATTATTAAGTTGATCTGGTGTAATAATCTTTTCATCTACTAATACTTGTCCTAAACGTACAGCTTTCATTAAATTTCCTCCACATATGTTATGAACACCTAAAATCTGTATAATATAAATAAAGAGGATTTTATATGCAATTACCTTACTTTATTCTAGTCTTTGTTTACGGAGCGATATTCGGTTCTTTTTTTAATGTTGTTATCTTAAGATTACCAAAAAACGAATCATTAATCCATCAATCTTCACATTGTCCAAACTGCATGACACCTATTAAAGCATATGATCTAATACCAATCATCAGTTATATTCTCTTGGGTGGTAAATGTAGAAGTTGTAAACATAAGATTTCTATTCGATATCCCTTAATTGAATTATTAACTGCAATTACTTTAACATTTGTATTCTATCGCTTTGGATTTAGCTATGAAAGTTTAATTGGATTTATACTTACTTCTGTCTTAATCATAGTAGCCATGATTGATATTGATACAATGGAAATCTATGATCGATTTCAAATAATATTATTAATACTTGCATTACTTAATCTGTTTATTTCACCATTACCAATCCTTGATCATTTTATAGGATTCTTTATCATAAGCATACCATTCTATATCATTGCCTATTTAACAGGTGGTATTGGTGGTGGTGATATAAAACTCATCGCAATCGCTGGTTTATTACTTGGATATCAAGCAACATTAGTCGCATTCTTTATCGCAAGTATACTTGGTGGGTGTATGGCAATATACCTTCTTTTAACTAAACAGAAGGACCGTAAGTCATTGATTGCTTTTGGTCCTTATCTCTGTATTGGAATCTATTTTGCCTACTTATACGGAAACCAAATTTTTACATGGTATTTAAACTTTTTTAGTTAATTATTTGCCACCTTCTGGGTGTGGATCTTCATTTGCATCTCCCTTACCAGTACCACCAGCCGTAATATCTGATGTATAGTCTCTAATTATTTCACTGGGAAGTAATTGTTCTATGGTATAAAGTTCAAATGTAAATGTTGCTAATGATTCTTCAAAATTATAATGTGATTCAGTAATAAAGATTGAAGTATCCCAATTTCTAACTTCATCTAAGAAATAAACATAACGAGCATAAGTCGTATTAACGTTATATGTATGTTTAGATAATAAAACTAATGATGCACTTTCAGGTACTATATATTCTTCTTTAGCAATTGAGTTAAACTTTTCAACTAGCTCACGAATTGTATAGTAAACTACTGTGGGTTGAGTTTCTAAAGAAATTGGAGTTGTAAGTTCAACATCTGTGAAGTTTGTTTCAAGAACTTTCATGTTGTACTTAGTCGTTAATGGGAGAACCCAACGTTCAAATTGTGCTTCATTGATAGGTGACTCAAATGTATGCAATAAATCTGAAACTTCAATTAGTCTTGTATCTAATTGTTTTTTTAGATTTGCTTCATTAGGAATCGATGTATCAATAATTAATTTTTGATTATTAAGATCTTCTAAAACTAATTTGTTCGCATTAACTTCATTCATAAGAGGAAGGACAATAAATGCAATCATCATTCCAACAATACCAACTAAAGCAAGAATGAATAATAAGAAGGCTTCACGTTTAGAAACTCGCATATTAATTGCCCCCCTTTAATAAACACACAATGGTTCCAACATATAATTTTGATTCATCATCGTAGACATAACCATTATATGAAACATCCGCGAAACTATAAGTACGTTGAAGTTTAAGTACGTAGTTTGATACATCCGAAACATTCTTCGCTGTATACTCAAGACTTACTTGATTTGCTTTATAATCAATGTCAGTAAATTTAATAGTATTGGGGCGTTCGTAATAAATTACATCTAAAACTTTAGAATCAAAATGAGGTTTATAATCAATAACATCTTTTAATGTTAAGGCTTCTTTTTCAATATCATCGAGTAATTTAATGTTTTCGTTGATTTTAGATAGTTCTTCCATCTTTTTAACAACATTAGGGCTGTTTATGTAATCTTCTACACTCTTAATCTCATCCTTTATTGACATATTATCAAGTGCTAGTTTAAATGCGAATGCACCAACAATTAAGGCAGATGCAATGATAATAACAACATACATTCTAATTGGACTAATTTTATTGGCTTTTCTTTGTTGCTCAGCTTTATAAGTGAGCAATAAGTTCATATCTTGTTTTTTCATTTCCATCACTTCCTTAATAATGTGCCGATGGCATTCACATAACGATTCTCATACTTCATTCCATTCACAAAATAAGGTTTTTTAAGTATCTCGCACTCAATCAAGAGATTTTCACTGACTTGTTTTTGTAAATCTTCAAGTAGTTCATCGATACCACATAAAACAACTCTTTTGGAATCAGTGCCTAATTTACGAGTGTATGAAAACTGGACCATTTTATTAATATTATCTACAATTGTGCTTATCATTTCTTCATTAGAATTATCTTTAAATGAAATTAGTTTATTATTTCTTGATAAAGCGTACTGACCATTTTCATATAAGTATAATTTTAAATGACCATTTCCAACATCTGCAATTATTAATTGATCAGATTCTTGTACTAACTTATTGTCCTGAACTAGCTTCAAGATTGAGTTAGTAGCCGAATCAATTACTTGTAATTGTAAATGACAGCGTTTAGCGACATCAAGTATACTTTCAATTGCTGTTTTTAACATAGCAACTCCAAGTACTCGATAGTACATTGATCCTTCACTTTCCACTTCAGTCAAATAGACATAATCCATAATATAGTCAGGTGTTAAATTTAGTGCACTCATCATTTCTGTGCGCACTAATAGAGGGATCTTTCGATCCTCTACACGAGGTAAATTTAATTCACGATAAATAACAGATCCATTATTAATACAAACAAAAGCTTTTTTATCGCGAATGTTTTGTTCTCTCATGTGTTGTAAAAGAAGAGATGAGAAACCTTCAGGATTATTTATACCTGTTTCTGTTACCCATTCTTCAGGAAAACTATAGTAATGAGTTTTTTGAATTGTAACACTTGTTTTGGTAGCTCGCGCTTCTACCAAATAAACAAAACCATTGCGAATTTCAATTGATAATGCCATTTAAATTCCCCCTTCCATTACTTACCAATGGACTCGTACATCGTAAATATAGGCTGAATAATTGAGACAACGATAAAACCTATAATAATACCAAGAATAATTAACATGATTGGTTCAAACATAGCGATCATTCTTTGTAATGCTGCATCTGCCTCATCATCAAAGTAATCTGCAGTGCTATTTAGAATATCTCCCAATGACCCTGATTCTTCACCAATAAAAATCATGGATGATAACATTGGATCAAACGAACCTGTTGCAGAAATAGCTTTAGAAATAAACTCCCCTTTACTAACTTCTGTAATTACATCAATAAATGCATCTTCTAAATAAGTATTATTTAATACTCTAGAAGTTGTTTCAAGCATCTCAATCGTTTGAACACCACTTGCATAAAGTGAAGCTAATGCTCTTGCGCATCTAGCCGAATATATTGTTTGATTAAGTTTACCAAATATTGGTAGTAGTAACTTAAGCTTATCAAACTCAACTCTCACTGATCTTATGTTTAATAATAATCTTAAGCCAACGATAGTAACTAGTATTACACCAATTATCATTATCCAATTTCCAGTTACAAAGTTACTAAATCCTAAGATAATTTCTGTAGTCCATGGTAAATTTTCTGCTGGAAACATACCCGTAATAGTTGGAAGAACAAAAGTAACTAACATAAGAATTACAGCAACAGAAACAATACCTAATATTGCAGGATATATACTTGCAGATCTCACTTTATTTGAGAGTTTTTGTTCTTTTTCATAATGAACAGACATTCTACCCAAGCTTTTGTCTAAAGTACCACCTAATTCACCAGCCATTACCATGTTTGTTAATAATTCTGGGAATGCACCTCTTTGAAGTTGCATTGCTTTAGAAAGTGAGTTTCCCTTTTGTACCTCTTCATAAATATTTCTGAATATTTGACGTGCTTTACGATTTACAGCTCTTGATTGTAGCATATCTAATGCTTGTACAATTGGTATGCCTGATCCAACCATAGTTCCAAGTTGTCTACAAAAAACGACAATACTTTTAATATTTAATTTGGCAATTGACTCTGAAGTTGAGATTCCTTCCTTATATTCTAGTAAATATAGGGATTTACTTTTAACAATTTGCGCTAATTCCTGCGCATCTTCAGCTGCAATTATATCTTCAATTGTCTTCCCATTACTGTCAACAGCAGATATATGATAACTCTTCATGATGCCCCCTTTAGACTTCCTTGAAGCTAGTGAACTTATACGTTATTCCTACAGGAACTGGAGCTCCACCTTCAAATTCAGGTAAGTTTAGTTCGAATGGTATTGATCCAGTATATGTTTTATATGTTAATTTTGCACCACTTGTTAAACTTACTGAGTTTGCGATTATTGAACCAAATATTTGACTATTCGATTCAAGTGAAACATCAGCATTTGGTGCATATATCCACATCGGTCCTGCAATATAGGCGTTTGAAGTGAATGTTATTTTATTGCCTAATGTTGCTATAAAGCCTTTAAAGTTTAAGTTCCCTAACTCAACATTTACTTGATCACCCATTACACTACCGATAAATTCATAGTTATTTGGAACTGAGAAAACTGGGTTATCACCAGTATTGTATCCTGAACCTTTTCTTATAACTAATTGGAACTTTGTTAAGTTAGTTGTACCAATATTTACATTTCCATCCCAGATAAAGTAGTATTTAGGATTCCCAGAGGTATCAGTTCTGTCCACAGTAATTAAGGTCATAAGACTTCCATCACCAATAACACTAATGTTTCCAACATCTAGATAACCACTATTACTTGTCACAACATCACCAATATAGAGTTTAACAGTTCTAGTTGATGAACCTGTTCCAAGATTAAAAACCATATCTGTCGTTGGTAATGAAGCAAGATAATATCCTTGTTTACCATTTAGGTCAGGAAATGTAAAAGTATTCCCTGTTCTAACAACAGGTTGTAAATCAGATGCAGAATAATAAGCAGGTAAAGTAAATGTATTAAAAATTACAGGATCTATATCGATTTTTGCAATTTTTGGTGTACAGCTACTATCATTAATCTTTACAGATGCTGTTGTAGGTTGAGGATAATAAACTTCACCTATTGAACAACCATGCACATCTATATAGCTTCCAGGTACAGATAATGTACTAGCAATTGGACCAGTTATTGTTGCATTATTAGCCATAGAAATCGTAGATTTTGCAACAATAGCTTTCGCTTTGTCATCAAAAATTGATTCGAAACTAAAAGTACCTTCAAGTGTTCTTGTAATTCCTGCAACTGTTCCAATAGCTCTTATTCTATAAGTATTAGATGACGGCTTTGTTACCGAAATTGTATATGTACCCGCAGGACTTATACCGTTTAAAGTGCCAGTTGATCCATTTAAAGCTAAGATATATGTATCTAAATCATTTATAAAAGTATTATATTGATTGGAAGGGACATTATTTGCATTTTTCAATTTCAAATAATCATCTATTTTTTGAATTGTTAGATTCATTCCAGATTCAGCTACATAATATGAAGAAGTATTATCTTTTGACACAACTGCATTTTTTTGGTTAGTAACAGACGCAAACATGACCCCAGCTAGTAAAATTACTAGGACAAGGAAAATTAAAACAACTGTTACTAATGCAACACCTTTATTATTTTTGAATGGTTTCATTCTATCCCGTCCTTTCAGTACGATAATATATATCCATCGTAAGATCATTTGACTGACCTCTTGTATCTTGAATTGTCACAATGTTAAATCGAATAAAAGAAGAATTAGACAAGTTTAATGAAAAACTAGAAATTCCAGTAGCAACAACAACACTATTTCTAGTAATCTCTTTGTTAGCACTAACATAACAATAAGTTACTGTCGAACCTAATGTATAACAATCACCAGACTGAGATACTTTAGTAGAATCCAAAGCATATCTACGAACATCTTTTTCAAAGTTGACTGCTACGAGTCTCAGAGACTCTTGGGTCGCAACTTGAGTATTCTCATCTCTAAAGAAATCAGTTGAAAAACCTACTAAGTTAGCTAACACACCAAAAACAATCACCACAATCAAAAAAGTGATGACTAATTCTATTAGAGTGAACCCCTTTTTCCCCTTTAACATATTAATTACCAAACCTTAAATAGAGCTGTAATTCTGCACGATCTTTACCATAATTAGGATTACCACTTTGATTTGATACCACAATCAAAAGATTGGTAATAGTTGCTACTTGAGCATTCGTACTATAAGTAGCAATATAATGATAATCGCCCTCATCTTTTGTACATGTTGTTGAAACACAAGTATATCCTAACGATGTTAAAACACTACTTGCAGTAGCTCCTGTTGCTTTACTTGCATTATATATTTCTTCCATTTCTGTCTGAACATGGAAGTTTGCATCTGTAAATTCTCTTGATGTAATATTCATTAAATTAGTGATAAGAAACGCAGGGAAAAGTGCAACCATGATAATTCCGAATAGACCCATGGCAACAACTACTTCTACAAGAGTAAGTCCCTTCTTGTTTCTCATACATTAAAACTCGCTTTCGCTTTTAAATAGATATTCTCTAACTTTATAGTAATCCAACTACATTGTAATTACAACTTTTATCATTATAAATAATTGAAAAATAGTACATAGATATTGAAATTATGCACTGTTTTATTATTAAGTACTCTATGAGTGAAGTTTAACTATATTGATTAACGATCTTTAACTAAAAATTTATTTGTAAGTACATCAATCCCAAATGCACCAAGAGGCGCTGTAATAAGAATTGCAAGTACTGCCGCAGCTAAAATGATATTGCCTGAACTAAAACCTAAACTAAATGGAATGGATCCAATCGCTGCTTGAACAGTTGCCTTTGGAATATATGCAACGCCTGTAAACAACCTTTCTTTAAGTGTTAAATTAGATTTGACCAAACACATTTGGACTCCAATAATACGAGAAATTAATCCTAAAACTAAAACTAATGCGATTAACCATGCATACGATTGTAAACTGGATAAATCAACCACTGCCCCAACCAAAATAAACAAGAAAACTTCAGATGCGACCCATATCTTTGAAAATTTTGATGTGATTCGATTAGCAAGTTTTGGATAGTAATAAAGAATACTTAATCCGATTGATATAACACTTAATAAAGCGGAATATGGAAAGTAATTTGTTATTTGATGTTCAAGGCCAAGTAATAGGAATGAAATACTTAATATGAGTAATACTTTAATTGTATCTCGCATATGAATGCGTTTAAATACATTTACAAAGATCCAACCGATTAAGAAACCAAAACCAATTCCCGTTAATATTGATATAGGAAGAGATAGAAATAAAGAAAAATCGATTGATTGACCTTGTCTAAGCGATACAAAGGAAGTAAATAAAATAATTACAAAGATATCATCTAAACTTGCCCCAGCCATGATAATCTGAGGAATACGATGTTTGTGACCATAGCCCTCTTGTATTAGATGAATCATTCTCGGAACGACAACTGCAGGAGAAACAGCTGCTAAGACTGCTCCTAGAATTGCCGCATCTAAGATAGAAATATTTAATATGATAGGCGCAATCAGGATAATCATTCCCATTTCGAATAAAGCAGGAAGAAAACTCATCAGTAAAGCCGGACGACCAATTTTGATTAAATCTTGAATATCTAAACTTAATCCAGCTCTTAACAATATTACAATTAAAGCTATTTGCCTGAGTTCAGACGCAATATTAAGTAAAGATGGACTAATCAGATTTAATATATGTGGCCCAAGTAGTATTCCAGCTAAAATCATCCCAATGAGACCAGGCAGTTTTATTAGCTTAAATAAACCACTTAATCCAAATCCTACTAACAACATAAGTGCTAAACTAACTAACATATTTCCTCCTAAAAAAAGCTGATGATCTGTTAAAAAGAAACAGAAGTCATCAGCTTTACGCGGTTTTCTTTCGAAGGGAGACGTTCATTCCCATACGAATTTTATCTTAGTATGATTATAGTGTCAATACACAATGATGGTTTAGATTATGATAGAATATGACCATTAAAGTGAGGAATTGTATGATACTTTCATTTAGAAACAAAAGTCCAAAATTAGGAAAAAACGTGTACATTGCGGAAACCGCAACTATTATAGGAGATGTAACATTAGGAGATGATGTGTCCATATGGCCTTCTGCAGTCTTAAGAGGTGACGTTAATCCTATCGTGATTGGTAAAGGTACTAATGTACAAGATGGCGCAGTTATTCATGTAGATCCAGATACTAAAGTATTTATAGGTGAGAATGTCACTATAGGCCATCTAGCTCATGTTCATGGGGCTACCATTCATGATAATGTACTTATAGGTAGTACTTCTACCGTACTCGATAATGCGGTTATTCATTCTAATAACTTGATTGCGGCTGGCGCAACCGTATCACCAAGAACGGTTATTGAATCTGGACATTTAGTAGTAGGATTACCTGCAAGTATAAAAAGACCTCTTAAACAATCTGAAATTGATCATATCGTTTGGAATGCGGAAGAATACGTTAAATTAAAAGATGAATACCTAAATGAAAAATGAGCGAATAGCTCATTTTATTGTTTTTCGGGTAATGATATATAAAGTAACTAAACTTGAACTAGTAAGAATTAAACCTCTTAACGGGAATGAATGAACAAAGAAGATTATAGTTGATAATATACTAATCCATAAAATAGATAATGCTTTTATCTTAGCTTTTAATGGAATTCCTTCTTTAGAAATATAATCAACTATATAAGGTTTAAATCGAGGATGATTCAAAACTTCTTCTACTTTCTCAGGATGACCTTTACCAAATAAATAAAGTGATAATAAAACAAATGGAGTAGTTGGTAATACAGGTAAAAATAATCCTACAAAACCAATACCCAAACTAATTGTTCCACTTACAAGATAGAATGTCTTAAACATAAATCCTCCAATGTTTAAGCATTATATCAATAATCTTTTTCTATTTCATTAAAAGTGATGTGTACTTCTGATAAAAATTATCTTTGTATAACTTAAAGTATTCTAAAGTTGGTCTTGGAAATTGTTTGGTTTGAATCATATGATTAAACTCATCAATTGAGATAAAACGATAATCTATCGTTTCATTTTCAGCTAGTCGAATAGACTGATTCTTCATATCAACTTTATGAATATAACTATACCAAATAGAAGTTTGACCAAGATACGACTGAATCAAACATAGACTCTCTTTTAAAACTTTAATCCCAGTTTCTTCTTCTAACTCTCTTACTGCAGCACTTAACTCATCTTCACCTTTAATGACACTTCCAGCTGTTATTTCCCAATAATAACCAAAGTGTTTTAATGGATGTCTCTGTGTAATTAAGATCCGATTCTTTTCATCGATTGTATATATTTGAACAATCTTGTGATATACCCCTATTGGGATATTCTCTCCTCGTACTAAATCATACCCAAGTGCTTTACCATTCTCATCAAACGCATCAAATATTTCCATTGTGACCTCTAACTCTAATTAATATTATACAAAAAAAGAGAGTTAAACTCTCTTAAATGTAATTCCATGGATTCTGATATGAACCATTTTTCAAGACTTCGAAATGTAAATGTGGGCCTGTACTATAACCCGTATTACCAACCGATCCAATACGATCACCAGTACTTACCTTATCACCCTTCTCAACATTGAATTTGGATAAATGTAGATATCGAGTTACCAAACCATTCCCATGATCTATCGCTATATATTTACCTAAGGTATTATTTTGACTGACAGATATGACAGTACCAGAAGCATAAGCATAAACACCTGTACCAGTTGCGGCTGCGATATCAATACCATTGTGGAATGTTTTAACACCAGAAATTGGATGAGTACGATATCCATATCCACTGGTTAAACGACCTGTAGTCACACCGTAATTATTACCACCACCATATGATAGAGTTCGTTTAGTACCTACTTTAACTTCGGCACTAACTGGTTCTTTTAATATCGTTTCTTGGATTGCCTCAATACTCGTCGCATATCCATTTTCCATAACGATATCGTAAACGACATTCTTCTCGCCTTCGACCCCTTCTTTAAGGATGATACGTTGAGATGTAAATAAATTCTTATCTTCAATTTTTATTGTTTCAAATGGAACAGGTTCAAGTGCAGTATTCTGTAGTTTAACTACGACATCAAACTGTGGATTAGCTGGTTTCATTAATAATACTTCATTAGGGAAAATCATATAGTCATCATCTGGTGTAAGCCATGGATTGTATTCAACAATCTTAGCTAAGTTCATACCAAATGCGATACCTATATCCCAAAGATTATCACCTTTTACAATTGTATAGTTAATTGCTTCTTCTTCATTTTTCTGGAATTCTAAAGCAATATCATCAATACTATCTAACTCTTCCTCTTCAACTTTTCTCTCAACAACCTGAATATCTTGTTTAAATTCAACACTCAGAATTTTTGCGCTATTTGAAATGTTTGAGATAGAAAGAAAGTCCATCTTATATTTTTTCATCAACAATTCTAAATCATCATATTGATCACTAGGTATCGTATATTTTACTTCACCATCAACAATGAAATCATAGGCATCAACTAAATTTAAATATTTATAAGCAGATATTCCAGATACAGTTAATATCCAACCTAAAATTAAGGTAAGTGTTACATACAGAATGACTTTATATTTCTTTTTTAGACGCATAGGGACCTTTGTTTTCATGGTTATTGTGAATTATTGATAAATCAATGATTATTTTTACTTTGAGATTATAACAGATGAATAAGATATCGTAAACCCACCCATGGTATGTATTTTAATTGTGTTTAAAGTTTCACAAAAAAAGATAAAGCTTTTACACTTTATCTTTTACCATTTAATTTTAATAATTTCATTATTTCTACAACGATTAATGGGATAAACATCAATAGAATAACGACTTCCCAATGATGTAAATCTAATTCAACTAACTTAAATAAATCACGAACAACAGGAATAAATAATACAGCTAACATCATAAGCGCATTCGTGAATGTGGCTAATATTAACCATTTATTCTTTAAGAATGATTTAAATGCACTTTGTTTAAATGAATGAATATTATAAGCATGCACAAGTTGACTAAATGCAAGAACGATAAATGCCATTGTTTGGCCTTGTGCTAATGAACCTTCCTGACCAAGACTTCCATAACCATATAAGAATGCGATTAGTGTTAATGTACCAATCAATATACCTTGATAAGCAATACGATAGGCCATTGATTTGTTTAACAAGCCCTTCTCACGATTAGGTTCACGTTTCATGATTCCTTCTTCAGCAGGATCTACCCCAAGTGCTAAAGCAGGCAAACTATCTGTAACTAAGTTAATCCATAGAATATGAATTGGAAGTAATGGAGTGGCCCAATTCATTAAAGCCGCAACTAGGAGTGTAAAGAGCTCCCCTACATTACATGAGAGTAAGTAAGTAATCGCTTTGGTGATGTTATCACGGATTCGACGACCCTCTTCAACCGCATTAACTACAGTCGCAAAGTTATCATCCGCAAGAACCATATCCGCTGCTCCTTTGGCAACTTCTGTACCTACAACACCCATCGCAGCACCTATATCAGATTTCTTAAGCGCTGGCGCATCATTTACGCCATCCCCTGTCATCGCAACAATTTCACCATGTTTTTTCCATGCGTCGATAATACGCATCTTATGTTCAGGTGATACACGTGCATATACAGCGATACTTTTAACTTGTTTGTATAAATCATCATCACTCATTAAATCAAGTTCTGTACCTGTCACAACCTTGTCCCCAGGCAACATCAATCCAATTTGTAATCCGATTGCTTCTGCGGTTGTTTTATGGTCACCGGTAATCATTATTGGACGAATTCCTGCTGTACGACATTCTTCAATCGCGAGTTTAACTTCTTCACGAGGTGGATCTATCATACCAGTTAACCCTACAAAACAGAGTTGTGATTCAACACTAACATCTCCATCTTTAATGTTCTCTTGTAATCTTTTCTTCGCATATGCTAAGACACGTAATGCGTTTTGACCCATCCTTGCATTCTCTTGTTGGATTTGAATTAAATCTTCATGAGAGATTGGTCGAATCGTTTCACCATCAATCATATGTGAAACTTGACTTAAGACCTCATCAACACCACCTTTTACATAAACAGTATAGTGGTCTTTATGCTTATGGACAGTTGACATACGTTTACGATTAGACTCGAATGGAACTTCTGCAACTCTTGGATAGAGCTTTTGTGTATGTTCAAGATTTAATCCTTGTTTTATAGCCCATTCACTTAGTGCCGTTTCTGTAGGATCTCCTACCCATTTATTATCTATAAAACGAGAATCATTACATAAACTAGCAGCTTTGAGTAAATCTTGATGATTCTCTTCATTAATCAACCAATACTGCGTAACAGTCATTTTATTCTGAGTTAATGTCCCCGTTTTATCTGAACATATAACTGTAGCTCCACCTAATGTCTCAACACTTGATAAATTTCGAATAATCGCATTACGTTTAGCCAAACGTTGAACACCCATTGCCATAACGATTGTGGCAACAGCTGGTAAACTTTCAGGAATAACCGCAACTGCAAGTGAAACCGAACTCATGAATAATTCTAATAATTCTTTACCGTTTAAGACACCAATACCAAATATGATAATGACAGATATTAACGCACCAATCCCTAGGATTCTACCAAGTTCATCCAACTTCTGTTCAAGTGGTGTTTTTTCTTTTTTATTTGAACTAAGTAAGTTCGCAATCTTACCTACTTCAGTATTCATCCCAACCCCTACTACCAATCCTAGTGCACGACCATAGGTGACACTGGACGATGCATATGCCATATTTTTGCGGTCACCAAGTGGAACATCTTCATTAATACTCAATGTCGCATCTTTATCCACTGGAACCGATTCACCTGTGAGAGATGCTTCTTGAATTTGACAACTGCTTGTTTTTATCAGTCTTAAATCCGCAGAAACTTGATCACCAGCATCTAAAACCACTAAATCGTACATCACAACATCCTTTGAATCGATTTGTAGTTCTTGACCATTACGAATAACTTTTGTCAAAGGAGCTGCAAGTTCTTTTAGTGCAGCTAAAGCTTTTTCTGCTTTATCTTCTTGTAAGACACCTAATACCGCATTTAACACAACAATCGCAAGAATAATTAATGCGTCTGCTTTCTCATCCAAAAAGAACGAAATGATTGAAGCGATGATTAAGATAATTATCATTGAATTATTAAACTGCTTAAGAAACAGAATCCAAAGACTATCCTTTTTCCCTTCATCCAGTTTATTCAAACCATACTTCTCACGATTTTGATGAACTTGATCATCATTCAATCCAGTTTCTACATTGTGCTCCTGCGTAATCAAATCAAAGTTCTTCTGATACCATTTTTCGTTTTCCATAGCGCTCCTTTACAAAATAAAAGACTTTAGCCTTTTATTGCTAAAGTCTTGAAAGTTATGATAGGTCCGGATGGTAACAACCATCGTATTGACGGAACGAATCTCCCAATGGGCATCTACTCCCTTTAACGTTGAGATTATAACAAATTACTCACGCAATAACAAGCTATCTTTTACGTAATAATGAACCAAATACCCCTCGGGCGATTTCACGTCCAATCGAACTACTCATCGTCCCTAAGAATGATTTAGCCATTCTTTGTACTTGATTTGCTTGTTTCTCTTTTGCCTTCGCAATTTCTCTCTCAGTCTTTGCTCTTTCTCTTTGAAGTTTCAGTTCATCAAGCTCTGCTTGACGTCTTTCTTTCTCAAGTTGTTTATCATTAAGTTCAGTTTGTTTTTGTACTGTTTGAGATTCTACTTTTGATTTCAACATCTCAAATGCAGATTCTTTATCAATAATTTGATGATACTTATAGTGAAATGGAGAATTTTCAATTAAATCTGTTCTACGTAAAGGACTTAAAGTACCAATTAAGCTATGAGGAGGATAAATCATGGCACGTTGTACCACTTCTGGTCTTCCTTCACTATCTAACATCGATACAAGTGCTTCCCCTGTTTTAAGCTCTGTAATAACAGTTGGTATATCGATGGTTGGATTTTGTCTAAACGTTTCAGCCATTGCGGTGATTGCTTTTTGTTCCTTTGGAGTAAAAGCACGAATCGCATGTTGAATACGATTACCTAATTGACCCAATACTTTATCAGGAATATCAATTGGATTTTGTGTCACAAAATATACACCAACTCCTTTTGAACGTATTAATCGAACAACTAATTCAATCTTATCTAAGAGTGCTTTTGGCGCATCCGCAAAAAGTAAATGTGCTTCATCAAAGAAGAATACAAGCTTAGGTTTATCAATATCCCCAACTTCTGGTAATTCTTCAAAGAGCTCCGATAACAACCATAGTAAGAATGTAGAATACAACGTAGGAGACATCATGAGTTTTTCAGATGCCAATACATTTACTGTTCCTCTTCCATATGAATCTACTTTCATCAAATCAAGTATGTCAAAAGCAGGTTCCGCAAAGAAATTACTGCCTCCTTGATCTTCTAAAGTTAATAATGATCTTTGAATTGCCCCAATCGAAGGTTTTGATACATTTCCATATTGAGTCGTATATTCATCCGCATGATCCCCCACAAATTGAACCATAGCACGTAAATCTTTTAAATCAATTAAGAGTAATCCTTGTTCGTCCGCTACTCTAAACACAATATTTAAGACACCTGCTTGCGTATCATTTAATTCAAGAATACGAGCTAAAAGTAATGGACCCATTTCAGATACAGTAGTTCTGAGTGGATGTCCTAATTCTCCAAAGACATCCCATAATCGAACTGGGTATTCTTTGAATTCAAATGGACTTAAGCCAAGTAGATTGATACGATCCAGTAATTTAGGATTCTCTACTCCTTTTTCCGCAACTGAAGCTAAATCTCCTTTTACATCGGCTAGAAATACAGGAATGCCTTGTTCACTAAATTGTTCAGCTAAAACTTTTAATGAAATTGTTTTTCCTGTTCCAGTTGCCCCAGCAATTAATCCATGACGATTTGCCATTTTTGTATGCAGTATTATTTTCTTATCTGATTGACCAATGATTAATTCTACGGACTGACTCATAAAATCCTCCATGTCTATTTGTTTCATTATAGAATTATTTATCTTTATATTCTAGTATAAGTCTTCAATCTCTTGACACTCTAAATTATTTTACTTAAAATTAGGTTGCTTTATGAAGATTATAAATAAGAGTTAGATGAATATGGTTTTATGACTCATTATCACTTCACAAGATGATGAGTTTTTTATAACGATAAGAGGTTAAAATGGAACTTACAAATATCTTATTAGTTGGAATTGGTGTATCAATGGATGCCTTCACAGTCGCACTTGTAAAAGGATTATGTACAAAAGATTCTAGAACACGCGTCTCACTTATTATTGGTTTATCTTTTGGATTTTTCCAAGGAATTATGATTTGGTTAGGCTATACATTAGGAAAAAACTTCTCAACAACGATTATTCGTTTTGATCATTGGGTTTCATTTATTCTTTTATCAATTATTGGAATAAAAATGATCATGGATGGGTTAAAATCAGATGCGATTAATTGTGAAATCCAACCAAAGATTTCGTTAAAAACACTCTTAACGGCATCCATCGCTACTAGTATTGATGCCTTAGCTGTTGGAGTTAGTTTCGCATTTCACAGTGGATCAATTCTACAGAGTTCATTAATTATCGGATTTATTACATTTGCCTTCTCAAGCATAGGAGTACTTATTGGTAAAAGAAGTGCACTATGGTTAGACCACAAAGCAGAGATATTTGGTGGACTTGTACTTCTCTTTATTGGAATTAGAATATTAACACTTCATTTATTCTTCTAACAAAAACGACTTTATCAGTCGTTTTATTTATGCATTATGACTAAACTGCCAAACTACATTATATTTATCAATACATGAGGCATACAGTGGAGCCCATGCTGTTTCTTGAGGACTCATACCAACCTGACCATCTTTTGACAGTAATTCAAACCATCTAAATAACTCTTCTTTATTATCATGAATAATATTTAAGCTCATAGTTTGACCACTGGTTGTCTCTAATCCTGGATAATGATCACATGCCATTACTTGTGTTTTTGACACAATAAAGAAAGTAAACATAATCTTGTCATCAAAATCAGATGCCACTTCAAAGCCTCTATTAGGTGCCATTTTAAACTTTAAAAAACGTGGTTCCTCAAACCCAAAAATAGTTTGATAATAGCGTACAGCTTCTTCACATTGTCCATGAAAATTCAAGAAAGGCGTTATCATTTCTTTCCTCCTTATTATCGAATATCAAAATCCTCAATTGGCCTTGGCCCATGGATAATATTTCTTTCTACTTGTAATAAACCTTCTTCATTCGCTTGAATCTTCCAACGCACCATCGTGATTTTACAATTTTCTATTTCAATTGCGGATAAGCTTGTCGGATAAATACAACAACCCGTATTAAAATAAGGTAAATCATTTTTACGTGGAAATTTTAATCGATGGGTATGACCACAAATTAACATCATGCGATATTTTTCAATCCATTTAGCGTAGTTCTTCTCGATTTTATGACGTTTATTCTCATTTTTCACAGGACTCGATGGATTTTGAACTCCCACTGCATGTAAGAAACGCCAGAAATACTTAAGCGATAACATATTTAAATACCAAAATTGATCGTTTGAAAAATCTCCCTGATGTCCATGAACAATGAAGACTTGTTGACCTGTTCTCTTATGTTTTAAAACCAATGCTTCTTCAGGTTTAATATCTTTAAGGAAATCAATTCTCTCTTGAGAATGTTCATTCAAATGCGTATATAGATTTTTCTCTACATATCTTGGATCTTTCAAATATATATTATGATTTCCATATATCAATATAAACCGATTACTCTGATGAAAACGTTTTATGATTTCAAAAGTCTCGAAATGAGCATTTTTAATATCCTTAATACGAGGATGTTCCCAAAGTTCATCTCCATCCCCTACCTCAACATAAGTAAATCCTTTTTGATAATAAAAACTTAATGCGTATTGAAACGTATTTTGATTCTTCGTAAATTCATCCGCTTGATTACCATTTCCTCTATGGCAATCACTCAATAAAACATATTTTGATGATTCATCAAACATTTCTAATCGACCATTAGTAAAGGCATCCTTTAAACGTTGTACGGTTTTCATGTTTGACCTCCGATCTATAACTTTAGTATAAACTTTTATTCATAATCGAGAGCATTTATTTTCAATTCATCGTATTCAATAACTCCATTTTTTCTAATCTTAATTTCATAACCCATTTTTTCTGTAAAAACATAAATGTATTTAGATTTGAAATATAAACCTTCTTCACCAAACAACGAATCATGATTGATCCATGTTTTACCCAGACCATAGTACAAACGATAGTTTCCGATAGGTATACTCAGTTCATAGTGTGAATTGGGATGAAGAAAGAATGAAATTACAGAATGATTTGTTTCAACATTAACGATTCTCACATAATATCCATAGTCTTCATCTGTCTCAACTTTTAATGGACTGTTTGTTTGAGTATTAAATAAAATTTCATCAAATTGAAATACTTGAGCATTCTTTGGAAAACTAACAATATTGATTTCTTTTTTATTAAAGTTACTAAACACGAATATTAAAACAAGAAAAACAAGAATTGTTAGAATAAATATAAACTTAATCCATGTTGTATTTTTAGTTTTTGAATCATCGTCAATTTGAGATTGTAGTTCTATAGAATGATTATAGACTTGGTTATGTCGTTTTAAGCAATTTGGACAAAGTGGAGATCCATCATAAACCCAATTATCACAACGTTTACATTTTGAAGCTTCATTATCCCCCATAATAACCCCCATTATTTAGTATTATCATAAAAAGCATTTTTATGCTTGTCAAATATCGACTATAAAAGACTATAATATAATTATAATCCAATGGGAGGACTAATCATGCAAATCACTAACTTGATTGATAATGTTTCTTATATTCCTGAATTAAAGAGTGAACATGGTTTGAGTTATTATATCGAAACAACTAAGCATAGAATATTATTTGATACTGGACAAAGTTCATCTTTTATTGATAATGCGAAAGTTCTTAACATAGATTTGTCTCAAGTTGATATCGTCATTATTTCTCATGGCCATTATGATCATGGGGGTGGATTGAATGATTTTCTTAAGATAAATCATCATGCGAAAGTATATGTAAATCAATTTGCATTTCATGATTATTATTCCAAAAATACAGATACTTTAAAATATATTGGACTTGATCAGAATTTATCACATCATCCTCAAATCGTATTCATACATTCTGATACATATGTCATTGATGATTCATTAATTTTATATTCAGGTATAAATCAACTTAATCTAAGTCCATTAGGCAACTCAGTATTAGTTGAAAAAAGAGGAATCGATATTAAACAAGATACCTTTCAACATGAACAAAACTTAGTCATACGAGAAGATGATAAAGTTGTATTAATTGCAGGTTGTGCACACAATGGAATTCTTAATATTCTTCAACAGATTACTTCACGATCTAATTTCAAGATTTCACATGTATTTGGAGGTTTCCATTTATACAATCTCACAAAAGATTTGTATGAGGATGAAGAGCGTATTCTTCAATTAGGAAATGAATTATTAAAATTTGATACAATTTTTTATACAGGGCATTGTACAGGTGTTCGTGCATTTGATTATTTGAAGCGATTGATGAAAGAAAAGATAGAATATAATTCTGTTGGGACACATCGCATAATATAAAAACCCATCTTAGATGGGTTAACGCATTAAATCAGGTCTATAATATGGAATCGTAAAACTTATTTCTTTGAATTTAAATTTTCTTAGGAATAAAGGATCGACAAACATTAATCGTTTATATCGAACTAAACTTTCAGACATTCGTTGAGACATAATACAGTAAACATCTAAACCTATTGTTTGTGCATATTGAACAAGAGGTAAGTAGAGTTCTTGTGCTTCAGCTTGATTCATGGATAGGTCAAACCATTCAACGGTTAGTTTCTTATGTCCTGTTTCTTTAAACTGTTGAAGTTGAGTTTGAATCTCATCACGACTCATATTTCGTGGATCTAATTTTATATTTTCGAGTACAATCATAGTATTTATTATACGTTAGCTTTATTTGTTTAATCAATGAAAATAATTAAAGGAGAAATCAAATGAAATGGCAAGGTCGTCAAGGCAGTAGAAATGTGAGTGATCGTAGGTTATCAGGTGGAACTGCAATTGGTGGTGCAGGTATTGTTGTACTTCTAATATATACATTGATCAGTGGTGATCCAAGTGCATTAATTGGTTCTCTAATCAATCAAGGTTCAAGTAATCAAACAACTTTAAGTGCTGAAGATAAGCAATTAGGTGAGTTTGTCTCTGTTGTTTTAATGGATACAGAGACAGTTTGGACCACCATTTTTGAAGACTATGATATGACCTATGAACCGGCAAAACTTGTATTGTATTCTGATTCAATGAATACAGGGTGTGGGTTTGCGTCTTCTTCGGTAGGTCCTTTTTACTGTTCACAAGACCAAACCATTTATATAGATCTAATCTTCTACAAACAATTGAGAACTCAATTCAATGCCCCTGGGGATTTTGCGATGGCTTATGTTATTGCGCATGAAGTAGGTCATCATATTCAATACTTAACTGGAATACTTGATGAATATAACTCTTTACGTTCTCAAATGAGTACAACCGAATTTAATCGTTTAACCGTACGTTTGGAATTACAAGCAGATTACTTAGCGGGTGTTTGGGCTAAACATGTTCAAGGAATGGGTTATCTTGAAGAAGGTGATCTTGATGAAGCCTTAAATGCGGCAAGCGCTGTAGGTGATGATCGCATTCAGGAACAAGCAACGGGTCGAGTCAATCCAGATAATTTCACACATGGTACATCTGAACAACGTCGAACATGGTTTTATAAAGGCTTTATGAATGGAGATTTAGAAGAATGGGATACCTTTAGCTTAGAGGAAATTGCGGTATTTATGCCTTATTTATCATAATTATTTTTACTTATTGAGTTGAATACGATAAAATACTCAAGTATGAAAGAAACAATTACATTACATCTTGATCCGAATCATTTTGATTCAAATGAACTTAAACAAGCAGCTCAATTTATACGAGAAAATAAAACTGTTATTTTCCCTACGGAAACTGTGTATGGTTTAGGCGCAAATGCTTTATCGGATGAAGCTGTCTCTAAGATTTTTGAGGCAAAAGGACGACCACAAGATAATCCATTAATTGTCCATGTTTCAAGTATTGAAATGTTAGAATCACTCATACTTAATCCTCTAGATGATAAGTCAAAGAAATTAATCAATGCTTATTGGCCTGGAGCTTTAACTCTTGTTCTTAAGCATTCAGACAAGGTACCAAACTCCGTTTGCGCAAACCTCGATACAGTTGGAATAAGAATGCCTGATCATCCAATAGCACTCAAACTTATAGAGCTAGCAGGAGTACCAATAGCGGCACCCAGTGCAAATTTATCGGGTAAACCAAGCCCTACTGAAGCTGAACATGTATTAAGTGATATGTTGCATCGTGTTGATTTAATAATTACTGCATCTAAAAGTAGAATAGGATTAGAATCAACAGTTCTTGATATGAGTACAGAAATACCAACACTTTTAAGACCCGGTGGAGTCACAGTATCACAAATTGAATCGATTATTGGACCGATTAAAATTGATGATGCGATTCATAAAACTGTTGAGAAACCTAAATCTCCAGGTATGAAATATACTCATTATGCACCAAATGCACCGCTCACAATCTATAAGGGAACCCGTGAGAATATGATTCATGCCATTCAAAAAGAGGTGAATCAATCTAATCTAAATGGACTAAAATGTGCTGTAATAACTTGTGATGAGAATTATGATCAATATCTGGATACACTAAGAATAAGTCTTGGTAGTATTAAAAAGCCAGATGAACTGGCCTCTAACTTGTTTGAGAGTTTAAGAGAATGTGATAAAAATAATGTGGATATCATCTTTGCGGAAGCCTTTGATGAATCTGATATTGGATTAGCTTTGATGAATCGGCTTAAGAAAGCAGCAGGATTCAAAATTATAACTGTTTAAGCACATTATTGTGCTTTTTTTATCGACTTGAACGTTTATTTTTATACATTTCAAAATCTGCGATTTTAACTAAATCATCGAGTGTTTTACCATCTTTTGGATATTGAGCAATCCCAAAACTAAATGAACAAGAAATGCTAAAGTTGTCTACATGTAAACTTTGGTGTTTCAAATAGCTATTTAACTTAAAGTATTTATTTTTTAATTCTTCAGAATTTGATTCAAATAGGAGTCCAATAAACTCATCCCCTCCAAATCGAGCTAAGATATCACTTTCTCTTTGATTCTTAAATAATAGACTTGAGATATGTTTTAATACTTGATCCCCTATAAAATGTCCATACTTATCGTTAATTGATTTAAAATGATCGATATCAAATAAAACAATATAAAACTCTTCATTATATCGTTGAGCCTTTCTACGATTGAGTTCAAACTGTTCCTCAAAATAATGACGATTATATAAAGAGGTTAAATTATCAAAACGAGATAAAACCAACTTTTCTTGATAGAGCTTATGATTAGTGATAGCAACTTCAATATTCTTTCGAATAAACTCCATCGTTTGAACATCTTCTTCATCAAACGCATTGTTTTCAAACGAATCTAAACTAATTATTCCATATAAATTACCCTCTACATAGATTGGGCCAGTTAGCGTCGATTGTATTGAGATTTTATTCTCATCATCTAAGTTAAAATTCGTAATATCCCCTAAGTCTTCTTGGTTAATAGAGACAAACTTATCCATTTTATTATTGGTATTTCGTGCTAAGAAACTCTCTTCACAAGGGAGTATAAAATTTAATATATCATCACTAAATCCATAATATGAAACAGGTTTAAAAACATTACCCTCTTTAATCATAATGGATCCATATTTTGATTTTTCCAATGCTTTAATCGAATTGACTAAACTTAAATCAAAAATTTCCGCAATACTATCCGCTATAAAAATAGATTGAGTCACTTCAAGCATGAGTGTCCTTAACTTCTTTTCACGTTCTAATTCAAAGCTTTTCTTCTTTACATTAGAAATATCATAAAAATAACAAAGTATTAATGTCTCATGATTATACTCAACAACTTGCCCCATAAGAAGAAGCCATTTCTGTTCATTATTAGTATACGATATATCGTACTCTAATTTAGAACCTGAATGTTCATAGAAATAATCAAACAATTCATTCCAATTCGCTTTACTACATAATCGTTTTAATTCATCACTTACATTAGTGTTCAAATTTAAACATCCATTTCGATTAAATAGGAATGGATTTAATGGAGTTAATTCTTGAATTGAAGTTAATAAACCATCATTAATTGTTTTCATTATTCATATATTATCATTAAATGAACAGAGTTTAGTAAAAAAAGCACTACTTATCGTAACTCAAACTTACCCTTCTCTAATAACTCCATCACAAGAATAGTTTGTTCAGGTTTCACAACGCACTCATGACCATAAACGATATGATTATAAATCGCATCATAAACTCTTCCATAATCCCCTTTTTCACTTATTACTTTATTTTCTAAGATTTGATTATTTGAATCAATAGTCGTAAGGACACCATAATGTGTCTCTTCATCTATTCCAAAAAATGGATCATTCGGCATAATAAATCGTTTAAGAAACTCTTCTTGTCGATCTTTGAATTGTTTAACAAAGATACCTTTCTTTCCATATACCACGAAAGAGGGTCTTTCTTTTAATCTAAAGAAACTTGATTTTACAGATACTTTTAAATCCTTATAAAATAAGTCCACATCAAAATAATCATTCATTTTAGTAGGTCCGAGTAAATTTCTTACATCATACACAACTCGATCCGGTTTACCAAAATACGAAATTACTTGGTCTAAGGAATGACATGCATGTCCATAGAAATAGCCTAAATGAAAAGGAAGATTTTCAGCTTGTGTTGGGACTTCTGGTCGATAATAATCAAAATGCATTTCTACTTCAAGCAAGTCTCCTAATTTGCCTTCCTCTATAACTTTTTGAACCGTTAAAAAATCACTATCATATCTTCGATTCTGATAACATTCTATAAATAATCCTTTTTCTTTTGCTTTATTAAATAAAGTCTTAGCTTGTTCTAGTGTAACGGTAAATGGTTTCTCGACTAAAACATGCTTATTATGATTAAGTGCTTCTAGTGCATATTCATAATGTGTTTCTACACCTGTACATACTACGATCAAATCAATCTCAGGATCTAAAAATACATCATCTTTGTTTTCACTGTAATTTACATTTTCAATCTTATCCCATTTTGTACTCTTCGCATGAGGTGAAAAGATTGTCTTTACTCTAAAGTTTTTTCTTTCTAATACAAACGGTAAATGATATCGATGGACACTCTTACCACTGCCAATATACGCTAACGTTAACATAGTTCTCCTTATATTTAATTTGTTCTAAGTACTCGATCAAACCACAATGCCATAAGTATAACAGGGACAGAAGCTTGAATAATCATTAGTGTGTCATACGTTCGTATACCTGCAATAATCATGACTCCAAATCCTCCTGCACCAACGGTTGCACCAATAGTAGCCGCAGATACATTTATTACTGTCGCTATTCGAATACCTGTAAGAATGGCTGGTAGTGCGAGTGGTAAATCAATTCGAATTAATTGTTCAAGTCGAGTTAATCCTAAACCTTGTGCGGCTTCTTGTACTTCAGTAGGAATTGTATTCAATCCAACGATTGTATTTCTAACAATGGGCAATATTCCATATATACACAACGCTAACACAAGTGGAACATTTCCATATCCAATCATTGGAACGGATAATGCGATGATTGCGGCCGTTGGTAATGTCTCACCTATCGTACTAAACTGTAAAACAATTTGTTTTAACTCTTCAGATCGACTCAATCTTACCCAAATGGCTAGGCTTAATCCTATAAGTATTGAGAGCGTAGTGGACAATAATACAATATAACTATGTTGGTATGCGAGATCAAACAAGCTTGATCGTTGTACAATCGTATTCTTTGAATCCAAGAAGAACAATAGAGTTTCCTTGATCCAATCAAATTTAAATATCCACACTAAAAAAAGTAAGGTGTATATGAGTGTTACTCTATTTTTAAGTATTCTATTCATGATTTATCCTTTGCATAAAATTATAAATATCATTATAAGATAACTCATAAATATGATTATTATCGTTAAAATAGATTGATTGTTCGGCATTTAAACAATAAGATAGTCCATCTTTTACACTTGATCCAAGTGATAAATTGACTAAACTATTGAAATTTCTCACTTCTTTAAGATTTAAATCCGATAAAGTAAAACGTTTTAATAAACGTAACGAATAATCTTTTCCTAAGAAATCTGAACCATATTCGTTTTTATCAAGATTCATAAACTTGTTAGGTGTATCAAGATGTAAAATCTTCCCCTCTTGCATTAACGCTATACGGTCAGCCAATAAAATGGCCTCTTCTACATCGTGGGTCACAAAAACGACTGTTTTATGTAATTTCTTTTGTATTTCTTTGAATGCTAATTGAACTTTCTCTCGTGTTAATGGATCTAATGCGCCAAAAGGCTCATCCATAAGTAAAATAGAAGGATTCGTCGCTAGTGCTCTACAAACTCCTACTCTTTGAGCTTCACCACCTGATAATTCATGTGGACGCTTATTAATATAGGATAAAGGCAATTCAGTCATTGATAACAATTCATTCACTCTTTGATCAATGTCCTCTTCCTTCCATTTTAATACCCTTAAAACAATCGCAATATTCTCTTTAACCGACAAATGCGGAAAAAGTCCAACACCTTGAATACAATAACCAATCTTGCGCCTTAACTCTTCCACTTTATAGCTTTCAATCGATTGATTAAATACCCGAATTTCACCTGAATCAATATCAATCATACGATTAATACTTTTCAATAAACTTGATTTACCACATCCACTTGGACCGATTAAAACAATACATTCACCTTCGTTGATGTCTAAATCAATCCCACGCAATGCCTCTTGTTTATCATATTTCTTTGTGACATTTCTTAATTGAATCATATTAATCACCTTTATTCTTAGGTCTGTTTCTTAATAATTCAATGATAGGAATTAATACAGCTGCAGAAAGTCCTGCCGCAAACCCATTATTATAAAGATTTAAACCACCATGAAGATATCCAACATTCAAGACTACTGAGGAATGAACAAATCCTGCCACAATACCCCAAAACCAACCATATTTCCCAGCAATTGGCGCAAGTGCAGTACCAAATAAAGCAGCTAATTGAATACCTGGATCATTAATATAAAATACTTTCAAAATGGATCCAATAATGACACCAAAGAAGATTGGAAGAATATTTCTAGGATGTTTCCCAAATAGACTGAATCCTGCAATCGTATAAATCCCACTAATTGTAGGACCATTTAATTCTCCATTAATGAGTAATATGTATAAGGTAGAGAGAATTCCACATAAACCCATATTTATCAAAGAGACCCCATATCCTTCTAATTGAATAAAATCAGTGATTAGTTGACCCGAATGTTTAAGAATATTAGGATAATTCTTAAAAGTTTTATGATTAAGAAAATAACCAAGAATTAGTATCAATGAAAACAAAGTAAATAGAAATATACTTAATGATAGATTATTCCCACTTGTCCAAATGAGTTGTGATTTAGGAACATATCCAAATGACCTAAAAATTGATACAAATACAAGCCCAGCCATTCCCGCAGAAAATCCAATATTATATAAATTAAAGCCTTGATGTACATTGATTAAAGAATATCCTAATGGGGCAATGATAAATCCAAGTAAAATTCCTAGTACAATAGCAAATGGAATACTTATAAAAATAGGTAAATGATTAGAAAAAATGATCTCAGATATAGCAGGTGCCATCGCAGTTCCAAACAAAGCAGGTACGATAAATTTGTTAAAAGGTTCATTTTTATATCTTGAGTATAGATACGTCCCAAATAAAATAATCCAAATATTGAGTATGTTCTTACCAAACAACGCAAAACCAGCAATCGTAAATAATGCGGCAATAATTGGACCTGTTAATTCTTGTTTAATTCGGTGAAGCAAATAGAGACAAGCTAATGTCACAAGTCCGGAGTTTATAAAAGCTGCACCCATGTTGGCTAATCCTATATAATCGGTTATCAAGGTTGATGGTAATGATATTATTTTTATTAATCCATTTATGACTTCAGTTAAACTATTCTGTGTTAATCCAAAGATAATTTGGGCAAATGAAAATGTGAATATAAGCGTATATCTATTATCAAAGCGCTTGAAATCCTTCATGTGTCCTCCAGAACTTATCGCGATAATCCCATTCTTACTTTTATTTTTTCTTCTATTACTTCAAATATTATATCTGATGTTAATGCCATAAAAACAACAGGAATACTACCTAAAAGAATTAAATCTGCTGCAGATTGAGATAATCCCAAGAAAATGATTGATCCCAATCCACCTCCACCAACCAATCCCGCTAAAATGGTATTCCCTATACTCTGTACTAATGCAATTCGAATACCAGAAATGATAAGTGGAAGAGCTAAAGGAAATTGAATTTTAAACATAATTTGGGTTCGATTAAGCCCTAATGCATACGCACTATCCATGATAGAAGGTTCTATTTGTTTAAGTGCTGTATAAGTATTACTCGTTATCGGCAACAAAGCATATAACGTTAGTATAATAAAAGATGGGAGAAATCCAATACCTTTTATTCCTAAATCTCTTAAGAATGGAAATTGACTACCAAGATACGACAAAGGAATCATGATAAGCGCAATCAATGAAAGGGTTGGCGCGACTTGGAACCCATTGATAAATCCCATAATCCATTCACGTAATTTCTCATGTTTTGTACTTTGATAGGCGAAAAATATACTTGGAATAATCGCAAATAATAATGAACTTATCGCAAGTGTTAAATGTCTAAAAAACTCTGCGTTAAACGTTTCTCGTCGATTAATGAATTCTCGACTTAATCCAAGCATGGGAAATAAGTTAAAAATGAATGCAGTTAAAATTAGAAATAAACTCATAAAAATCTTTATTTTAGGATATTTCTCTGTACTTAATAGGATAATAACACCCATAATTGTTAGATACGCAGAAATATGTAAACTTATTCGAGCTATTGTTTCATCATAATCTCCAATAAACTGAAATGCTTGAACACGATAAATCAAATACACTGGTAATAAAATTAAGAATAAACTTCTAATAATACTTAGAAATCTATTTTTTCTATTGATAATATAAGAAATAAAAAATAGTGCTAATAAAAAGAATTCGAAAGTAAAAATATTCACACTATAAAAATCATTTCCGTTCAGGATCCGATTTGGTTTAAATGTTCCAACCGGAAGGAAAAACAGTGTAAGTATGAGTAGATTTCCTAAGACCTTTCGAATCGTATCTTTCATTATTGAATAAAATTATTTTCTTCTAAATAGGTTCTCGCTACTTCAGCCGCATCTTTTCCATCATAAGCGACTTGAGCATTTAAGTTCTGCAAGACTTCAAGTGTTAGTGATTCAAAAATAGGTTTTAATAACATTTCTATTTCAGGATACATATCTAGTACTTCTTTACGAATAACTGGAGCTGGTAAGTATACCGGTGGAATGTGTTTTGGATCGTCTAATACAACTAAATCTAACTTATCAAGTGCACCATCGGTACCATACACCAGTGATGCATTAACTCCATTCGTTTTTTCTGCTAATGCTTTTAACATCTCAGCCGTATTCCCAGAAGATAATGCAATGATTTGATCATTGGTTAATTTAAATCCATACGCTTCTTCATAACCCAATAAACCCATTGGATTTTCGACAAAACTTGAAGCCGCAATCAATTTAAACTCATTTCCAGCATTGATGTAAGCCGCTAGCTGTGCCATATCAGTTATATTATTTGTTTCTGAGAACTCTCTTCTTACCGCAATTGATTCTGTATTGTTTGCAGGAGAAGGTGTTAACCAAACGATATTATTTTTCTCAAAATCCAATTCAGCAGTAAATTCATACCCTTTAACAGGATCATTCCATATACTCGTATCAGTCGCATCTTCAGGATGATAATATTGACCTGAACCGGTATAATCCACTACAAGATCAACTTCATTATTTTCAAGTGCAGCTCTGAGAATATCAGGTGTGCCAAAATTGATACGATCAATTGTTTCTATTCCATTCGCATTCAATACTTGTAATATTATTTGTCCCAATACTGAACCTTCAGAATCAAGCATTGTCGCAATAGTTACAGGTTTCTTCTCTTCAGCTATGTTTGTTGTACAAGCAGAAAACAATATGAGTGATAAACATACTATTATAATTGATTTCATTTTTTTCATAGGATACCTCTATTTTCTTAATCATAACACTTTGTTTTATTGTATGGTTAAGTTAAGCTTATTTAATAATAATTATTATCGAAAATGGACAAAATTATGAAAAGAACACTCAAAGGAATTGGAATTATATTAATACTTATTTTAATAGTACCTTATTTTATACCAAATGATTTTAAGAATGAGATACCAGAGAAACCCTTTGATAATTCACGTTTTTTTAATGTAAATGATATTTCATTACATACACAAATATATCCAAACACGAGTGAATATAAAGGTAAAGTTATCTTAATCCATGGATTAGGCGCATCTACTTCAAGTTTTAGAAATAATGCACCCTACTTAAGTGAAAATGGATTCTATGTTGTATCCATAGATTTACCAGCGTTTGGATATAGCTCAAAAGAGCGTGGAATTGATCATTCACAAATCAATCGAGCACAACTAATTTGGCAAGTACTTAATCAAATTGATAAAGAAATGAATAATGATGATCCATGGCATTTAGTTGGTCATTCAATGGGCGGATCCACTATTCTAGCAATGGCTGAACAGAATCCAAATCAAACTAAAACACTTAATTTAATAGCTGGAGCGGTTTTATCCGATAATAACCAAAATTGGTTAATCAATACCCCACTAGCAGAATGGTTGAAAATAGCATTAAGATACTATTTTATAAATGATAAACAAATAGAGTCGCTGTTAGAAAGCGCGGCTTCAAAAGAAGTCAGTCAAGAAGATATTCAACTATACATTGAACCACTCAAAGTAAAAGGTACAATAAATGCACTTATTGACTTTGTACGAACATCAGATAATTTCTTAATCTCAGACTTCACACAAAAACAAATTCCAATTAATTTGTATTGGGGCAAAAAAGACACCTGGGTTAGTGTCGATTCAATCGATGAAATTAAAAAGGTAGTAAATGTAAATTCAGTTGAACTTTTCGATGAAGGACATTTAGTTCATGAAACATCACCTGAATTTAATGAAATACTAATAAAACATTTAATTAATCCTTAGAATAAGCCTTAATTAATGCTTGAGTCCCAAGAGAAGCATAACCTTCATTTGCAATTTTCTCATATTTGGATAAAACATCTTTTACAACACTAAGATCAAGATGTTCATTTTCTGCTTCTTCACACACGAGTTTTAAATCCTTAATAAAATGATGAATGTAAAAGCCTGGATTGTAATCTTGTTTTAATATTTTTGGGCCATTATTAGATAGTTGCCAAGAACCCGCTGCCCCACCTGAAATCGCTTGTAGAATTCGATTTTCATCCAAACCTTTTGATTGAATATAAGAGATTGCCTCAGTTACTGCCGCAATGTTCCCCGCAACAACAATCTGATTTGCCATCTTACAATGTTGTCCCGAACCATGTTCGCCAATGTAGGTAATAAGTTTACCCATTAATTGAAAATACTCCAATGCTTCGTCATAATCCGACAAATGTCCACCAACCATAATTGAAAGTGTCGCATTACGTGCACCTACATCTCCACCTGAAACTGGCGCATCTAATAAACGCACCCCTTTTTCACGTGCTTTATTTGCTAATTCAATCGCTAAGGAAGGTGCTGAGGTAGTCATATCTATGCATAAAGCATTTTTCTTACAATGATTAAATATTCCATAATCTGCACAATATACTTCATTGACATCTTTAGGATAGCCCACCATTGTAAAAATGATATCCGCATCACTAACAGTTTCCTGAATAGAGTCACATATTTTAGCTTTATCTTTAAGATTTAACATTTTCTCTTTTGAACGATTATAGACGTTACAAGAATAACCCGCATTGATTAGATGACTAACCATCGCATTTCCCATAACTCCTGTCCCAATCCACGCTATTTTTTTCATTGCTTTACCCTTTTTTATTTATTATAACATGATGCAAATTATCAGAATCTAGACTATAGTAAGAATAGGAGATAATTTATGAAATGGATCAATCATCTTTTTAATAGAAGTAAACCAGTTATATTCTGTGTACATGGATTTGGTGTTAGAAGATCACATGAATTTGATGAACTAAAGCACTATTTTGATCAATTAGGTTATACCATTATCATTCCTGAAATATATGATCAAACCATTATGGATGATATAGACCCAAATGAATGGTTAAATCGTGTTGAACAACCGTTAAAAGAACTTATTAACCAAAAAAAGAAAATATGTATTGTAGGTTTCTCCATGGGCGGAGTTATCGCATCTCATTTCGCATCAAAATATAAAATAGATCGGTTAATATTACTTGCCCCAGCATTTGAATATATTACTGTCAAAGCTATTCTTGATACAGTTGAAGGAGTAGCACGTAACATTATTAAAAAACCTGAGATTTATACATCAGATTATCCACCTTTACCTGATCATTTTACTTCTACTTTTAGAGAAATCGTTTCTAGATGTAAAGAATCAATTAAACACATCAGTTCACCTATTTTGATAATTCATGGAACTCAAGATGAAACGATTCCATTAAGAAGCAGTGAATATGCTTATGACTCGATCTATCACTTAAATAAGCGATTAATTATATTAAAAAATGTTAATCATAAAATACTCGATGATATCAATTATAAACAGGATGTTTTATTTATTATCGAACAATTTATATTAAATAAGTTATTAAAGATAGACTATTAAATAAAAAACCTTTGAAATTAATCAAAGGTTTTTTATGTGTTTTACCTTCATTATCGCGAGAGGTAAGAATGCTCGATCATTTACGGAAACCAAACATAAGATTTAAGAACGGCCAACATAGAATATAAAGTAAGATGAACCCAATTAACTCCGTAATACCATCCAATAGTACGAAGTTTATTATCACGATTGGAATAAAGAATATGAGTGTAAAGAAACTCGTTTTATGTCTTACACCACATTCTGAACAAACATGATAATCAACTTTTGGAGAAATTATCATATCGATAAGCCCAATTTTATGACCACAATTTGTACATTTCTTATTCATCGCAACCAACTTTCATTTCTATTCCATTCTTCTGTTTAGGATTTACCCACTAAAAACTAAACATCTTTGATTGAATCTATGCATCAAACATAACACCTAAATAGTAAGTGATATGGCTACCTGGGGGGAAGAACCATATTTCAGAACCCGACTTAGCTATTTATTTCCCTAATTTCTATGAATTAGATTTTAGGATACACCCAGTCCATTGGACTAACAACGGGACTACCAATTGATACAAATCCAAACGATAATAAACATAATAATGTGACTACCATTAATTTTTTCATTAGATACGCTCCTTTGTTAATCTAATTATAAGCGTTATTTTCACACTTTTTGTCTATTTATTCTCGTGCTTTTTCAAAATAAAATAGATTTTTCATCTTTTTTAAGCGACAAACGTCATTTTCGTGTAAAATATAAATATGCAGCACTTACCATACTCCAAAATCATTCGAATATACCGCGAAAAACAGAAATTAACTCTAAGACAACTATCTGATATAACCTTTTTTGGTTTTCAAACATTGTCAAAATATGAAATAGAATTAATTCCACTATCAGATGAGAACTTTGAAGTTATCGCAAAAGCATTAAATATTGATTATAAGTTGATATATTACATAAATGAAAAATTAAGAAATGACCTAGATCATTTATATGAGTGTATTGTTTATGATTATTCTGATGAGTTAACAGAATTAATCACAAATATCACTAAAGCCAAGGAGTATCTATTCTATTCCGATTTATATCATTATTATTTAGTGTTAATGTTTTCACTCGATGTCATTTATGGAAAAGAAAACTCATTATATCTTGATGAGATAATGCAAATAAAAGATTCGATTGATTCCAACTTAATTCAAATTTTTTATGATTATTTTGCCATACACACAAGTAGACAAGGTAAACTTTCAGAAGCTATAAGCATTATAAATCAAGCAATAAATTTAGGTAAACGACCTCTGATTTCTGCAATGTTAAACTATCATGCTGGGTTATTAAATTCTTTACATGGTAATTTGAGGACTTCTCTTGAGCACAATCTAGAGGCAGAGCATTTATTCATACAAGATCATAATCATATACGATTAATAAGTGTACAAACTAATTTAGCTACTATTTATGCAAGACAAAAAAATTATTATAAGGCTCTAGAAATTTATTCAAGATTGTTAAAAGAAGCCATTAGATCAAAGAATTATGATATAGAAACAGTGACTCAATATAATATTTCATGGTGTTATAAGAAAATGAATAGATTTATTGATTCAAATCGTATTATTGATGAAATAGAGTCTAAAACAACTTTAACTACAAATGGATATTATATTAAAGCATGTAACTTAATGGATTTAAACAAAAAAGATAAAGCTCAAGAGATTATAAACAAGTGTCTTCTTGACAGTTCCGATTCAATATTTAGTTTAAAATTCAAATTATTAAATTTCGAAAATAATAAACTTTATAATGACGAATATTGTCAAGTATTAAAAGAATTCTTAAATATAACTAAAGCATCATTCGATTATGAAAATACTGAGTTTGTCTTAGATAAACTCATTGATTATTATGAATCTAAATCAAGTTATAAAGTTGCCAATCAGTATTTAAAAGAAAAAATTCAACTTATTGAGAATAAATTTGCGAATTAATACTCCAATCAATAAAAAAGTCACCTTTCGGTGACTTATTTTATTCGACTTAATCGATCTGCTTGAATAAATATTTGTTTGAACTCTTCGATGAGCGGTAGGATATCTTGAATAATTTTAGACTCTTTCTTTAGATTTGCATTCGATATTTGACGATTGAATAGTTCATAATAAGGAAGAATTGAATGACTTATTTCTAGTTCTGGATTTAAAGTTGAAATTAAATAATTAATTATATCTTGGCTTTTTATTAAGGAAGTATGAACCTCAGGAATGTTTTTTTCATCAAGATACACTAAGGCAAGATTTAATTGTTTAATCAAACCTTCATAAAGGGCAATTATCATTTCACCACTTGTCATCGTTTGAATGGATTGTGTTTTATAACTAGCATATGGATTGTTCATAGATCTCCTATCCGAGTTGTTGGGTTAGCCAGGAACTCTGAGAATTCAATTTACTCATTGCAGTTTCTAAATTAGAGAACTGTTTCCAGTAACGCTCTTTTTGAGAATCATACATTCTTTGTAAATTAGTAATAGTGGATTCAATTGTTTTTATTCTATCATTTAAACTATTTTTTACATCTGTACTTGTATTCGCAATCCCAGCAACTAAAACAAGTCTGCCTGGGTTTCCTATACTTGTTTGAACATTTTTATTTAGAATTGTATTAAATTTAGTCGCTAAACCATTATCTTTATTCGTAAATAAAGCTTGGACTTCATCCATTCGATTTTCTAATGCATCACTTAATTTTGTCGTATCAATAGACAGTTTCCCTCGATCACTATACGCTCCTGAAGAAATACCTATATCCTTCAAATTTATTGAACTGTCTATTTGAGCGAATAAACTTTGTCTTAACTCAGTTACTAGAGAAACTAAGTTTGTATCACTTCGAACTAATCCTGTTTTGGCTTTTTTCTCCCAGAGTTCAACTTCAGATTCAGACATATCTTTCTTTTGCGCATCTGTTAAAGGACTATATTCTCGATACTCTGATTTCTCGGTTGTTAAGTTATATACTTTATCGATTAATTTATTATAGTCTTCTACGAATTTACTTATTGTATCCATAACTTGGGAAACACTATTCTTAGCGTTTAATGTTGTAGGATTTGCATTAGTACTTAATAAGTTTAATTTAAATTGATTCACTTCAAAAGAATTCGAGTTTCTTTCTATTTCTTGACCATTTACACTGAGCTTAGCATTCTTACCATCAATAAAGCTATATTCAGTTGAGTTTACTTTAAACAAGCTATTAAGTAAATTACCACTTGTCTCTTCACAATCAATTAGAACACCTTGACCCAGCGTTTTTGAAGTAAGTGTAAACGTATCTGAAATATTTGAATAACTTAGGCTTACATTAGCCTTACTTTGGTTTATTGTGTCTATAATTTCATTGATACTTTTGGTTTCATCAAAATTAAATTCAATTCCATTTATTTTGAATGAGAAATTTGGTCCAACAAGTGATTGCTTGAGATTTAAGTCCTTCAATTCTGTGTTTAATTCAACCCTATTTGAAGTATTTGAAAGTAAACCAATAGCTGCTAGATTCTCAGAGGTACCACTTATATTGATTTGTCTTGATGAAGTCGTAGTAATGGTTCCATCACTCGCCACCACTATGCCTGTACCAAATTGCTTATTTAGTTCAGTTTGTAATTGATTCAATACATCAGCTTCATCAGTCCCAACTAGTTTTATAGTCTTACTAATCCCATCTAACGTTACGTTTATAGAAGAATCAGATGTTATCTTGGATGAATCAATATTTAGTTTAATATCCTTACTAACACTTGATTGACTGAGTAGTTTTGTGCCTGTCGCAAGTTGAGATATATAATCAACAACAATTTCACTTGATGTACTTTGATTTGATGTCGCTTGTACACTTGTACTACTGGATGTGACTGTTTGAGATGAGAAAAATGATTTAGATAAGAGGTTTGATTTAGGATTAAGATTATCAAAGAACTTACGTTGTAGATTTTGAATATCACTAATGACATCGCGATAAATTTCTTGTTTCCAAAGGATTTGTTGTTTTAAACCAAGTTGTTTATCAATCTTGGTTTGTGTTTTCGACAACATTCCTTCGATAACAGATTCAGAATCGATTCCTGATGATAAACCAAGAATACCCGAAGTACTATAGGATCTTGAATTATTACTATTGTTGATTGATACCATTTTTTCTCCTTATATCTTCGTTGATTTTCTCATCATTTGATTCATATCTTGCATTTCAGTTTCGTAGGTCTCAAAGTATTTTTTAATTTTTGAGACATTCTCAACTTGTATGAGATTACTATGTAATTCATTCTTTAACATCTCTAACCGTTCTATAATCTGTGTTTCGATTTTTTGGATATTGATGAGTGAATCCTGTACTGATTCAAATCCATCACAGATTTCATATAAATACGGATGAATTTCTTCACGATTAATCTTTTTTTCTTTACATTCTTTTAAATGATTCTTAAATTCTGATAATTCAATAAACTCATTTATACGATTATCTACTTTATTAATACCAACAATAATGGTTTCTCTTTGATCAAGAATTGGATTTATTTCTTCTATATCAGCTGTTAATAGCTGATAACTAAGCATTTCATAATTAACTAAATGAGCTTTTTTTTCATTGATTAAATTAAGTAAACTATTCATTATCTTTTTTCAACCGATTAAAAAATGTTTTCAATTCTTTTTGATTGAGTTGTTCAAGCGCATTTAGATTCTCTTGTTTAATCGTTTCTACTAACTCTTTACGTAACACTTTAACTTCTTTAGGTGCCACTATCGCAACTTTAACACTATCTTTACCAATTTCTTGAATAATAATCTCTATTCCACCATCAATAATAATTGACTCTTTTTCTTTACGTGCAAGGACTAACATTACATCACCATACTTGCCTTAAAGGGTAAGTCTTGATTTAAAATCACTTGAGCGCCTTGATTATTCTTAGAATTAAGTATTATTGGACTCTTTAGATTAAGAGTTGATTGTTCAAATGTTTCACCCAAACTGACAATACAAAGTACATCTAATTCTTGAGATTGATCACAACCTACCATACTCATAGTGTCTTCTGTTATTTCAATTTTTGAATCTTTTACAAATCGATTAGGATTCGCCAATATAAAACAAACATTTTGATGTTCAATGGATTGAAACCAGACTAAATCAGTCCCTATTTCTTCATCGGAAATCAGAGTAAATCTTTTATCTGTTTCAAAACCATAGATTGGCTGAATCATATCAATGATTGTTTCTGGCTTAATTTCAATTGTCCCAAAATATTTAGTTTGGATTAACATAATACACCTCTATTTCCTTTTATTAGGGTTTGCGCTTTCTGGAATATATATTGGATCTCCAACATACTCAAATTGGATTTCACTGTATTGACTCACAATGAAATTTAAATCACTTGGTTGATACTTTATTTCAGTTTCATTCTGTAGTGGTTCTACTTTCATACTTGTACTATTTTGATGATAAACAGCCACATTATTTGTTTCTTCATGAGTTATACTTTTTTGAATAATTGTGTTGATATTATTTGTAGGTTCATTTAGTTTTACATTTTTAGGTAAGCTTTGAATGGGTTGAATAGATTCATTTCTTTTAACAGGAATGAAGTTGGATTGTTGCTTAATTTTACTTTGTAGTTTAACAACATGTTCAACTTTAATATATTTTCCTTTTTCAACTTGAACCGATATTTTAATCGGTTTGGTTGTTATTTTCAGTAAGTTACTCATACTATCTCATGAAATCAAAAATAGATAAGGGTAGAACTTTAGAACCTAATTGCAAACTAATTTGATAAGCCATATCGTATGACTTATTAAGAATGGTTTCTTCCTCATAATCAATTGATTCAAGATGATTTTGTTGATCAGTTAAATTCAGTTTTTCATTCTCTAAACGACTAATCGAATTCTCTAAATAAGCATATCGTGTCCCAATATCAGTTACTTGAACCAAAACACGATCAACTGACTTCGATAATTGTTTCTGATATTCAGAAATCTGACTCACATCTCCTACTTTTAAATCACTTACAACTTTATTTAATAAGGAGACAAGATTATTGGGAGTTCCATTTCCATTTTTTCCATATCCAAGTAAATGAATAGCAGATGTATTTAGTTGTACAACACTGCTTTGATCGACTTGTGTGTCAAATTTCAAGCCAATTCCTATATCAATAAAAATTGAATCATTGTCTAAATCAGATTCAAGAATGTCATCTACATTGACTCCATTAAATAGTACATTGCCTGATGCGTCTACTTGAATTGGCGCTTCATTATTTAATCCTGAAAATGTATAACGATCGCTGGTCTTAACATTAACAAGCTGTAAAATACTTTTATTTAATTGACTTATTTCATTCGCAATAATCAACTTATCGGAATCACTGTTTATACCACTTCCAGCCTTTACCAATAGTTCCTTTACATCAATTAGAATTTCATTCATCTGCATAGCACTTGATTCTTGTGCACTAATTTCATTTTGAATGCTTTGAATATTACGAACAAATTGTTCGTTATTACGTAGTTGATTTCGAACTTTTAGTGCTTTTTGTGCATCTGTCACATTATCGCTAACTTTGTTAATTCGTTTACCAGAACTAAGTCTTTCATTCGATTTAGATAATTGGCTTATATTACGGTTTAATCCAGACAAATATGCTCTAGTTAAATTTTTCTGTGTAATTCGCATAGTTCCCTCTATCGACCAATTAGTCCTGTTTTATTGATTAAGATATCAAGAAATTCATCCATGGCGGTCATTAGTCTTGAGACAGCTTTATACGCTTTATCGTATAACATTAAGTTCGCGCCTTCTTCATCTAAAGAAACAGAACTTACAGAATCTCTTCTATTCTGAATATCTTCAGTTATTGAAACACTAACTTCATATCGAGACTCATAATAACTCATATCTTGTCCCAAAGTAGTAACATAACTCGTCACAAAATCAGATAAACTACCAACAAATGTACCTAAAGTATTCTTACCTTCTAGTTTTGAGATAATGCTTAGAATAGGTGTATTATCTAAGTTCCCATTTACTTTAAGATTATCAATTAAATATGAAGCTTTTGTTAACCAAGTTTCATTGATTGTTATCGAATGAGCAGGATTATTTACATCCACATCAATTAGTGTTTTTGGTGTTCCATCCGTCTCAACAAAAGCTGTATTTAGAATTTCAGCGAAACGATTCGCAAGTAAATCAAGTTGTTTCTGATAATATGGAATACCATTAATTGAACCACTATCACTGTTTATGAAGTCTAAACTTGCTTTTAGGGTCCCCGAATCCAAGATTACACTATCACCTGTCGATTGCCAAACAAGTCGATTGGATCCATCCGTTTGTGTTAACAGATTAATTTGCTCAGAAAATTTGTCTGAAATTATCACATGTTCATTGAATGATACATCAATTGAACCATCTGGATTTTCTTGAGTACTAATATTTCCATATTGAGATAATTGATCGAGTAATGTATTTCTCTTATCTAATAATTCATTCACATTACTCGTATCATGTTCAGAAGTTGATTGACCTATCTCATTTTTAATTGCGGTATTTAACTCAGTAATCTTCTTTATTAATGTATTCGTATTATTTACATCGATGTTTAAATCTGTATTGTATTGTGTTCTAAGTTGGTCTAACTGACTAGAATAATGTCTTAGTAATTGAGTGACACTTTTCGCATTCGATAAAACAATATTCGCATTAGTAACTTGGTCTGGATAAAGACTTAAGTCTTGTAAAGAACTTACAAATCCACTTAATGCGGGTTGTATACCATTATCCAACTCATTGAGTACCGATTCAACACCATCTAATATCGAAAGTGTTTTATCATAATAAGCCGTTTCACTCATTTCTGATCTGAATCTTAAATCAAGTTGCTTATCTCTTATCTGACTTACACTCTTAACCAATACACCTTGTCCAACAGCACTTGTTCCAAGTGGTTTAATATTACTATTTGTGACAGAAGAAACACTTACTGTATCAATTCTTTGGCGAGTATAACCTTCTGTATTCACATTCGTGATATTTTGACCTGTCACATCTAGTCCTTTTTGGTTTGCGACTAACCCTTTTCGAGCTGTTTCAAACCCTAAGAATGTTGATCTCATTAGCGTGCTCCTTTCATATCATAATTGTTTGTTTTATTCTCACTCAATGAAAGATTGAATCGAATAAGTTCTAAACTCTTCTTATTAAAGTGTTTGATTAAGTTAATCGCTTTTTCTAATCGATTATAGTAATTACTTAATTCATAAGCATCTTCACCCAAGCTTTGCATTACTTCTTTTAAAGATTTTTGAGGATATCCAAGTTGATTGAACAATGATATTCGTCTATTCTCCATATTTTCAATTCTTTTTGCATTCACTTGTTGAGTAAGAATGTTCTCTTCAATCGCTTTTAAATCATTTGAGATTAGAATGTTTAACTTTGTCTTCTCTGCTTCAACGATTTCTTCAAAAAATTCTGTATATTCCTCTAGAAAACTCTTTATTTCATTTATTTTATTCATCATTATTTCCACTTAATATTTCACTATAAGCGATGATTGCTTCCGCAACATCACGATGCTTTATCTCATATTGACCACTCTTGATTAAAGCTTTTAACTCATTTACTCGATTCTTAGAATTATCTTGATCAAGAGATGTTAGAATCTCACTCTTAATCTTATGTAATGATAGTTCTTGTTTAGCTTGAGCACTTACTTCTATTTTGTCGGTTTTTTGAACGGAATTAATTTCTTTTGGTTGGGTACTTTGTTTTGTTTGTGATTGATATACCTTGTGTATTGAATTTGAATTAATTTTCATCGTTTTACCTCTTTTCGAAAAATAAAAGTTCTTCATTAGATATATCGAACAAAATCTGAAGAACTTAAGTATTTTTTTTAAATTTCTAAAATTTCTTTTTGTTTTCTAAACAAAAATTGACATATAAGATTAGCACTTTGATCATCAACATCGATAAAACGAATACCATATCCATATTGATTATCTGTCTGTAACTTACATCTTACAACTTGACCATCTAATACTATTTCTTTCTGATCAATTTCAAACACTAACTCTACTTTAGATCTTTGTGCAATGATTGCCTTACAAACCATCAAAGTTCCATTTAAACTTAAATCATTTAATACAACAGGATATCGTTTTAAGGGTCCACCCCCACGAGGTCCAACCCCCACGATTGCTTCAATGTTCACATTCACTCTAAAGAAATTACGTTGTTCCTTCTCCATTAGAGTCTTAACATCAATAACGCGAAAGAATTCCATGGTAGGAATATACAGTATTCCTTCTATAACTTTTGATTCTAAATAAGTATGATTTATGACTACTTTTACCTTATGTTCATATCGGACTAAACTTGATGATCCCAAGTCATTACTTATTTCAAGAAAATCTGTTCCTATTTTAATGATCTTCCCTTTGGTCAATAAGTCATTAGACATTGTTCTTAATTCACAATTTGCAAATCGATACTCTTCCGAAATCAGCACAAACGTTCCCCCTAGTGTCTTGGATTATTTTTAACTTTAATCACAGCATTTACCAAAGCCCCAACAACATCCCCTTCATACTTAAGCAACTCTATTGCTATGTCTTGTTCACTTCGAACAACATATTTAGGTGGTAATGCATTGACCGCAATTGCCATGATATCTTTTATACAACGATCACATTCACAACATTTAAAACGATTTAACGCTTCATTTAATTTTTCTTTAACCGCAAGTTCCGCCAAATTAACAAGTATCTTTGGTTGAAAATACGATGGTTTTTGATTTGAAGATGTTAAAGTACTCTCTTCATTCAACTCATTTACTCTCTCTTTTTGAGCTGCAGTAGGCATGATTTTTTTATACATTGCCTCTTTATCTATGGAACGATTATTTGACATCATTATCTCCCTTTATTAACTCTTTAGAGAACTTAATATAATCAAGTGCAGCTCCACTATTCTTATAGTTTGTGACTAAATCTTTTTGTGCAGATTGTGCTTCTGCCACATTAATACTTACTCGTATATTTGTTTTAAATAATTTAACTTTTAAATCATTTAAAACTAATTCTGCGGCTCCTTTAACTTCTTTATTCAAATGAATACGTGGATTGTATTTATTTAATAAAACTCCTTCAATCACTAGATCAGGATTAGAAAATTTACGTACTTGTAATACTGTTTCATAGAGTTGTGTAATTCCTTGTAAGCTAAAGATATCCGCAACCATTGGAATAATAATACCTTCACTCGCAGTCATCGCATTTATGGTTAATATGCCTAAACCTGGAGGTGTATCAATTAATATGACATCATAGTGATCTTTGATTGTCGCAATTGCTTGTTTAAGTAAGTATTCTCTTCCTGCTTTTGTATATTCTAGTTCAATTCCACTTAATAATATATTAGCCGCAACCGTATCCACAATATTCGTTCTTTGAATCGCATATTGCATCTTCACTTCACCTTTAAGAACTTCATAGATTGTTGCGCTTAATACAGTATCTGCATTTACACAAAAAGATAGGTTTCCTTGGGGATCCATATCTATAACTAATACTTTAAAACCTCTATGTTTTAAGGATGACGCAAGGTTAATCGTAGTAGTTGTCTTACCTACTCCACCCTTTTGATTTGTAATTGTAAACACTCTGCTCATGTGCACCCTCGCTAAATCCAACAAGAGAATTTTACACTTTTTGAGTGAATTTTTATACCATAATTCGATAATTAATTCACTTTTTTAGATTATTTTCCGCAAAATGAACAAATTCAATGTATAGACTCGCAATTAAACTATAAAGTTCTTCAGGAATCGTTTGACCTAACTTTAACATACACAAAATGCTAGACGCCTGATCATCTTGATAGATGGGTATTCCATGTTTTTCTCCAATATGAATAATCTTCTGGGCTACCTCTCCATATCCACTCGCAATCACAATAGGTGCTTTATTTTGATTCATTTCATATTGTAGCGCAACTGCTTTTTTCTTTTTAGGCATAGATATTAATTCCATTCTGTAAGTCACTTAAATGCGTAAAGACATCGAGTAAACTACGTGCTTTATTGAGAGATTTTATGTGAACTTGATCTAATTTATAATTTGATTCAAAAATACGCTGTGAAAAGCCATGAATCAACGGTTTAAAACTTTCCAATAGTTCACTTGGACAAAATACATCACACTTTATTCGATCATTCATTTGCCAAATTTCGATTTCAAAATGGCCAAGTTGTTCCAACTCGATTGCACATAACACATGACATACATTCTCTGACTCTTTTTCTTCGACATCGATCCAAACTTCTGAATATGCTTGTAGTACTTCACTTTGCATCGGTAATACAAAATGTAATAAAGGGATAAAATTTGATGGTGAACTTAAGAGTGATATTACGATACTTTCTATTTTCTCATGAGTTAAACCGATAAGACTCGAATGTCTTACTTCTAGCTCTAATACTTGTGTTATTTTTTCTATCACATTGGATGAGTTAATCGATTGTGTACTCTGAGTAATGTAGTCTTTTATAAGTTGTTCAAACCGATCAAAATCTGAACCTAATAAATCTTTAAAACTATTAAGTAATTCCTCTAAATGATTATCCATTAAGTATCTTGATAAATTGTAATGCATAATCCCGAAGTTACGTTTTAACTCAGAGTTATACACAATGCTCTTCTCACATTCATTTAACATCATAATAAATGCTTTGGATAAATCTTGTTTATTCTCTATTTGATTTAGAAAATGTTCAATGCTTTCTATTTGTTTATTATTTTTAAATTCATTTTTTATAAACAATGCTTGATTGATAAGACTTTGTTTAAAGCTATCATTTGATTTAATATGATTCATTGATTTAAGTAATTGAATCATTTTCTGTTCAAGTTCGGGATGATCTTGAAGTATCTTTTTTATCCACTCGAATAATTCACCTTTAAATACACTTGATTGATTTGATTGATTCAATAATTCAGTAAGTATGTGATCGGATTTTAAAAAGATTGAGTTAAATAAACTCTCCAACTCTTCACTCAATACTGTATTGTCCATTGGAACTAATTGACTAATTTCTTGAAGTAAGAACAAACTATGTAAAAAATGTGTACTATTCTCTGGATTCTTCAATAAATCCATCAGTATCTTTGGTCCATCACTATTTAAGAGTGTTTGGTTTTGCGAAGATGTCTGTTTAGAAACATTTAGATTATTAACCTTAGTTACATCTTTTATCTGAAAAGGAACTTGTGGATCTGCTTGATGGCGAGATACAGCAGGTTGTTTTATCATTGTAGGACTGACTTTTAGTGAATCTGCCATAATCTCTCCTTTGAAACTCTATCACTAAGTATATCGTATATTTTTTGTAGAACTTAAAAAAAAGAACCACCGAAGTGGTTCAATTCAATTAACGTAATAATTGTAATACGTTTTGTGGTTGTTGGTTAGCTTGAGCAATCATTGCTTGAGCAGCTTGAGAAAGGATGTTGTTCTTAGTCATTTCCATCATTTCGCTAGCCATATCAACATCACGGATACGGGATTCAGCAGCAACCAAGTTCTCAGCAGTTGTACCTAAGTTGTTGATTGTGTGTTCTAAACGATTTTGGTGAGCACCAAATGTAGAACGAGCAGTGTTAACTGCATCAATTGCAGTTTCAATGTTAGCAGTTGTAGATGCACTTGTTAAAGATAATGCCGCAACAGTTGTACCGACTGCGAATGTATCAGTATCATCATCAGAAATAACGACATCAATTGCTCCTGTAAATACTGTAGTACCATTGAATTTTGTATCAGTGATAATCTTATCTGCTGCAGTACCTAATTGAGTCATTTCTAATTCAAGATTAGTAACATCTTCAGAACTATACGTACCATTTGCTTTTTGAACGGATAATTCTTTTAAACGAGTTAACATGGAACTAACTTCGTTTAATGCACCTTCTGCTGTTTGGATGAAAGAAATACCATCTTGAGCATTACGTGAAGCTTGAGTTAAGCCACGAATTTGTCCGCGCATTTTTTCAGAGATGGATAGACCAGCTGCGTCATCACCTGCACGGTTGATTCTGTAACCTGAAGATAATTTCTCCATGTTTTTTGAAACTGCTGTTTGATTTACTCCAGAGTTTCTGTGCGCATTAAGCGCCATAATATTGTGTTGAATTCTCATTTTAATTCCTCCTTGAATTTTCTGCGAAATCCTTTTCGCTAATTGAGAACGGAGCTTTAGTAAGCTCTCACAATATATATCGAATGATTTTAAAAGAACTTAAGTAAAAAAATAAAAAAACTCCCGAAGGAGTTAATCATTTTGTAATAAGCTTGAAGTACTAACGATTTCGGTGATACGAATCGCAAAGTTTTCATCAATCACAACCACATCGCCACGTGCTATTAATTGTCCATTCACCACAATATCAACAGGTGCTCCTAGTTGTTTCTCAAGTTCCAGTACATACCCAGACGCAAAGCTCATGACATCTTTGATTTTTCGTTTTGTCTTACCAATCTCAATGGATACATTGAGAGGTACATTCATGATAAGATCCAAGTTTTTTGAAGGGTTAGAACTAACATTTTCATTATCACTACTAAACTTTGGAACACGTATTTCTTTTACTTGAATATCATCATTTGTTTTTGACTTAGAATCTTGATTAACTTTCTTGCTTTTTTGAACTTCGAAAAGTGAAGTAAAGTTCGCAAAATCAAAGAACAGTTGAAATGGTATGGATACATCGTTATACACTAAATTAAAGCGTATTGTGAGGATTTTTGCGCTAAACGGAGAGACTCCAAGTGTCTTTTGATCCACGAGCATTACCTTTGAGCGTTCTGCCTTAATTTGCTTACCAATCAAATTACTTATATTTTGTGTAAACCCTTGATAAAAGATATTAGTAATTTCACTAAAAGCACTTAGACTAAACTCATCGAGCTCAATCTCTTGATCATCGTGATTCATAAGTTGTTTGATTAAGTACTTTACATCGTTTTGATTTAACACAGTTAAACCAAAATCCTCATTTTCAGGATTAATTGTAGAGTAACTTAAGACTGAATCATTTTTAATTAATAGTGCTAATTCTGCTGGATACTTACTATCGACATCAAACTGCTCACATTCAAATTTAGTTTCGAGTAATGTATGTATACTCTGAATACCATCGATGACTGCTTTTTTTAGTCCATCCTGAATATTAAATATTTTTTCTTGTTCTGAGTTCATTGACATGATTAGCGCTCCTTCTCTATCAAGTGTTCAATTCTTACGGCCTTACGTTGTTTTGTTTCTCCAAGTCTTGCTTCAAACCATGGACTATCATCCACATTTAAAGTCACATTGGAATCATATCGTTTAGATAGAGGAATAATATCATTGACTTCAAGTTGTAAAATATCATGTAAATCAAGTTCTATTTCATCTAGTACAACTTTTAATTCAACTTCTGCACTCTTGAGTGAATTAAGAATCGCATTCTTCTGTAATTCTTCTTTACTTTCATCATGTCGTTTTGTAGAACGTATGAATTTTGGTGTAAACTTTTCCATGGCGGATTCAAGTGTTTGTGATGGTAATAAAACTTTAAAGTAACTATTTACATCACCTAATATAATCTTACACTCAATAATTAGAACAATATCTTCTGGCATCATGAGTTGAATCATTCTAGGATTTGTTTCTAAATTTTTCATACTCGATTCTATTTCTAGATGTTTTAGCCAACTCATTTCGATTTGTCTGGATAACTTTCCAAATAAGTTTTCAAGCATTGCGATTTCTATTTCTGTGAATTCACGATTAATATCGTATTCTTCACCTGTTCCACCCAGTAATTTATCTATTAAGAAGAAGCCTAAATCTGGATTAAATGTTAATAACATACTGATCTCATCAATTGTTTCATCGAGTGGTATAAGATCAAAATTAGCACAAACCGCCAGTTCTTGAGCACTATTGATGTATTCATAGTAGCGATGCTTTTCAATCTGAACAATTTGAATTTCACAATATAATCTCGTAAGCGCACTGAAATAGGAAGACAAGTTTCGAGCTAATGTTTCATGTAAATCTTCAATGGTTCGAAATTGTTCCTTCCCAAATTTCTTAGGTGATCGAAAGTCGTACTTTTTGATACTTTCCACATGTTCTTGATGGGTATGATTCATAACATTCTCCTTTCTTATCGAAGATTACTAATAATTTCTTCAATTTGATCCGCTGTTTGTAAAACTCTTGAGTTAAGTTGAAATGCTTTTTGTCCTTCAATTAAGGCGACCATCTGTGGGCCCAACTCAACATTTGATTGTTCAAGACAATATTGAACCAATAAAAATGAATCTTCTTGAGCAACTGTCGCATTTCCAGATGAAATACTTGGAGAAAAACTAGTATTATTCAGTTTTATAAGTGCTTCAGGGTTATTAAATCTAAAGACACCTATTTTTTCTTTTGCGGTATCTATATCCCATTGATCATCTTTTTTAGTGAGCTCAATTGGTTTTTGATTCTTATCAAGGACATATGATCCATCATTTCTTACTAAATAAGCTTTATCATTTTGAACTGAAACACCAAATGCCCCATCTCTTGTATATTCGATTTTACCTTGATTCAATACCGCAAAGAATCCATTTCCGACTATCGCAAAGTCTGTAGAACTATTTGTGTTAATGAACAATCCTTGATCAAAGTTAGTTTGGATATTTCCTACTTTAACTCCATGTCCTTGCATCAATTCGGTGGCTTTATTATTTAGATCCATTTGTGTATAGATTAAATCATCGAAATTTACTTTAGTTCCCTTATATCCATTAGTCGAAGCATTCGCAATATTATTCGATATTGAGTTAATATTCTGTTGGTGAGCTTGTAAAGCTGTATATGCGTTATAAAATGCGATGTTCATAAATTATACCTTTCCGATTTCACTCACAGCACGAGCATTTAATCCATCTATAGTCTTAAGTGCATTCGCTACACTTTGAAAATTTCGTTGAACTTCTATCAATTGTGTCATTTCTTCAGTCACATCTACATTTGAATTTTCTAACATAGATTGAATAACCCATGGTGTAGTAGTTTGCATATTACCACTTGTTTCAGTGAAATATCCGTTTTCCATTTTAATAAGATTTGATTGTTCATTAGGAGCTTGTATGAGTAACGTATCAATCAATTGTCCTTTTGAATTCCTAACTTGTCCAGTTTCATTCACGACAAATGAATCATCTATAACTCGAATATCACCCTTTGTACCTTGAACTCTCGCCCCTTGACTTGTGACTAAATAGCCTTCTGAATCAATGTTAAACGAACCATCGCGAGTAAAGAAAATTGTGTTATTGGATTTAACGGTAAAAAAGCCTTCAGATACTAATGCAATATCCAGTGAACGATTTGTATCTTCTAGGTTCGCAATATCAAATCGGAAGTTTATCTCATCAATTCCTTGTAGATTTGAAACGGATCCAATCTGTGTTTTTTGATTATTCTCAATTCGATACAATAGATTTTCTTGAAAACTTGATATCACTGTTTCTTCTTTCTTATACCCATTTGTTTTAACATTCGCAATGTTATTTGAAATGGTATTTAATCGTCTTTGTTGAAGCAACATAGCTTGTGCAGCTGTATAGAAACCATTACTCATCCAATTTCCTCCTGAAGAATCATTTTCAACTTTTTGATTGCTTGAGCATGCATCTGACTCGCTCTTGCCTCACTTACATCGAAAATCTCTCCTATTTCTTTTAATTTACAATTCTCGTAATAATACAAGCTTATTAGTATTTGTTCTTTTTCATTCAATTTTTTTAATGCTTCTGTGACTTGATGTGTCATTTCTTTTTTAAAGAATGATTGTTCAGGATTTAAATTCTTGTTATCAACTAAATCCTTATCCCCATAACTTTCATTAATATCTTCAAAACTAAGTAATTGAGACCAAGCCATTTCTTGATAATTCCGACTGAGCTCATTAATATCCTTATTCATATACGTTGCGAGTTCAATATCACTTGGTTCTCGCATAAGTTGATTGGCTAATTCATCATAAGCCTTATGTATTACCTTAGCTTCTTGTCGAATTCTTCTTGGTATAAATCCATTAAGTCCTAACTCATCAATCACTCTAAATCGAATCCGTGTATACGCATATGCTTCAAAACTTAAACCTTTTTCAACATCAAACTGGTCAAAACACTCAATCATGCATAGAATCCCAATCGATACCACATCATCAAATTCCATATGATTCGCATAAATATTGCGTGTTTGCTTCGCAACCTTTCGAATCAAGGGAATGGATTGTTCTAATAGAGAATTGCGTAACTGAATATCTTTTGTCTTTTGATATTGGATTATTTCTTTCTCAATCATAGACTTATGTTCGCCAATGCTTGTATCTGTACATTGGTATCAATTTCGTTAAAGGATAATACAACGATGTTTGGGATGAATTGATCAATGAGTTTCTTATAATAAACACGTACAATCGGTGATGTTAGTACGATAGAATAAGGCACCAAGTCTTTAATTCGATCGATTTCTTTACTTGTTCCTTGAATAATCTGTTGAATAGAATTAGGATCTAATGCTAAGTAAGACCCATTATCCACTTTTTTAACACTTTCCATTATCATATTTTCAATACGTGCATCTAAGGTCACAACCTTTAATTGTTTATTCTCAATATATTTCGAAGTAATGGTTCGTTTGAGTGATTGTCTGACATATTCTGTTAATACATCAATATCACGGATAGATGAAGCATAATCACCTAATGTTTCTAAGATACTTTCTAAGTCACGTATAGAAACTTGTTCCTTCAATAAATTACATAATACCTTTTGAAGTGTTTGTATCGACACAACATTAGGCACTAGATCATTGACCAATGTTTCATTCGTCTTCTTTAGATTATCCAAAATATGATGTAACTCTTGTCGAGTTAATAACTCATCCACATGTTTCTTAATGATTTCACTTAAATGAGTCACTATGACACTTGTTGGATCAATCAATGTATAACCGGCTAATTCAGCTTTGATTCTATTCTTCTCTGTTATCCATTTTGCATTTAATCCAAATGCAGGTTCGATTGTGTCTATTCCATCTATGTTTGTTTTTATATCATTTGCGGCAATCGCAAGAAGATGATCAACGAGTACATCCCCTCGAGCTATTTCTTCTCCTTTTAACCGTATTGAATATTCATTGGGATTAAGTGAAGAACTATCTTTGAGTTTTACACTTGGAATAACTAAACCCATTTCCATGGCATATTTTTTTCTAAACATAATGATTCGATCAATAAACTTACCACCACTATTTTCATCAATAAGTGGTATTAAACTATAACCGAATTCCATTTCAATGGTTTCTACATTAAGTAAGCCATAAATATTATCAATATTTCGATAGAAACTCGTTTCAGATGTTATTTCTTCACTCAAACCAAGATTGTTATCACTTGCAAGTTCTAACTTGGCTTGGTTTTTCTCTAAGGTATAGCCTAGTCCAATTAGTAACATTCCCATAACGATGATTTGTAGTTTTGGGAAACCAGGAATGAGAATTAAGGATAAAATAATCCCACCTGACATGATTAATACTCGAGGTTGACTCGTAAACTGTTTAACGAGTTCAGTACTAATATTGGCTTCTGATGCACTTCGAGTCACAATCATACCTGTCGCAACTGAAATTAATAAAGCAGGAAATTGTGATATTAATCCATCCCCAACCGTTGCGGTTGAGTAAATATTAACGATATCTTGGAAAGTTCCAACATTTGTCGTAAAACCAATAATTAAACCACCAATTAAGTTAATAAAAGTAACAATAATCGATACAATCGCATCTCCCTTTACAAACTTACTTGCCCCGTCCATTGCCCCAAAGAAATCAGCTTCTCTTTGAATCTTCTTACGACGTTCACGAGCAGTCTCTTCATCGATTAATCCTGAAGAAAGATCGGCATCAATCGCCATTTGTTTACCAGGCATCGCATCTAATGTAAAACGTGCACTGACCTCAGAAACTCGTTCACTACCTTTTGAAATGACAATAAATTGAACAACTACAATTATTAAGAAAATAACTAAACCAACAAATGGATTCCCTCGAATAACGAAATCACCAAATGTCTTAACTACTTCACCTGCATATCCATTTTCTAATAGAATTAATCGAGTTGAAGATATATTTAATGCAAGTCTAAATAATGTAGTAATTAATAGAATTGCTGGGAATAAACTAAACTGTAATGATTCATTAATATTCATTGAAGTTAACAGAATAATGAAAGAAATTGATAGATTTAAGATAAACATCATATCCAATAACCAAGATGGTAAAGGAATAATAATTAATAATACGATTAATACTATGAGTAAAGAGCTAGTTCCCTTAAGATATTTATTCATATTACTCCTTTCCTTTCTTTAACTGATAAACAAACGCTAATACTTCCGCAACAGCGTGATAATATGTCTCTGGAATTTCTTGATTAATCTCAACCGCTTCATATAAACCACGAGCTAAGGGTTTATTCTCAATACTTGGAATATTATGTTTATTCGCCACTTCGATAATCTTAAGCGCGACATTGTCCATTCCCTTTGCTAAAATAATTGGAGCTCTTTGTTTACCCATTTCATACTGAATCGCAATCGCATAATGTGTCGGATTTCGAATAATGACATCTGCTTTGGGGACATTTTGCATCATACGTCGTTGTGACATCATTCTTTGACGTTCTTTAATCTTCCCTTTAACTTGAGGATCCCCTTCCATTTGTCGATATTCTTCTTTAATATCTTGCTTACTCATGCGAATATTCTTCTCATACTCATACCATTGATAGGCATAATCCGCTAACGCTAAGAATACAAAGAACATTCCTACACTTGATACAATCGACATAATCATGGATCCAAGAAATTTAAGTGCTTGTACAAACTCCATATCGAATAAGCCAATCAATTGATTCATTTTAGGTTCAATCGTTGTATAAACAATTAAACTAAGCACCGCAATTTTTATCATAGACTTTAGTAATTCAAAGATAGATCGAAGACTAAACAATTTTTGAAATCCTTTTATAAGATCAATTCGTTCAAATTTAAACTTAATCTGAGACATCGTAAATATAAAACGTGTTTGAGCTCCTACAATTAAGATATTTGAACCTAATGAGACAAATAAAATAGGCAGTGTAATAATCATAAATACAATAGTTACTTGCGTATAAATGAGTTGTATATTCTCAACACTCAATGTTTTATAGAGCACTATTTGATCAAAACTCATATTTATTAATCGATTTAAACTACTAAGTATACTTGGGAAATAAAATTGTAAAGCATAGAAACTAGCTAATAAAACAACAACAGAAATCGCATCTTTACTTTGAAAGATATTCCCCTTCTTTCTCTCATCACTTCGCCGTTTGGGGGTGGCTTTTTCACTCTTTTCTGATGCCAATTTCATCACCCCTTTCTAACTTAAATGAATCAAGACATTCTGCATATTTTGTATCATTTCACCTAAACTTTTATCTAACACATGTGTAATAGGCTGTATTAAAACCAATAATAAGAAGATTCCTAACATGACCTTAACTTGAATATTGATGACAAACACATGAATCTGTGGAATTAACTTCATCAATATACCCATCGATATTTCTAAGGTAAATGCGGCAACAATCATTGGTAGTGCAAGTTTTATCACCATCATAAATACACTCATAAATAGATCAAGGATAAATGGAATGACACTCGATAAACTAAACCAAGTTTCAAGATATATATAACTAAATGAGTTCGTAATCATTTGAATAAACATCAAATGAGAATTACTCATAAAGAACAAAACGATAAATAAGAGTTGAAATAAGTTTCCAATAATCGATACTTGAACATACGTCTGGGGATCAAAAACTTTTGCCATCGAAAAACCAAATTGATAATCCAGCAAATCTCCCACAAACAACAACATATATAAATACAGTTGAACAACATATCCCAAGAAATAACCTAAGAGTAATTCCTTGAAGATAAGCAAAATAAAGCTTAAATCATCCATATTCTGAACATTCTGTGATTGAACAAGTGGAGCAACAATCAATGTAATCCATACTATGAACGCTAATTTAGCACTCTGTGGAATATTTTTCCTAGAAAAAACTGGATTGAACATGAAACATGCAAATAATCGAACAAACACGAGAAGATAAACTTCAAGACCATTAAACTGTATAGACATACTATAATCCTGCAATTGTCTTAAACAGATATTCCATAAACTCAATCATTAATCGCATCATCCATGATCCAGAAACCAGAAAGATCAAAGCAATCACAATCAACTTCGGCACAAAGGTTAATGTTTGTTCATGAATTTGTGTAGCAGCTTGAAATATCGCAACGATTAATCCAATCACCACACTGGCTAATAATATCGGTCCAGCTATCTTAACAATTAACCACAAACCTTCATTAAATACATTTAGTATTTCACCCTGACTCATATTAATGGAATCCTTGTACAAGCGAACTCATTAAGAGTCCCCATCCATTGGCTAAGATAAACACCATGACTTTGAAAGGTAAAGATATCATCCCAGGTGGCAACATTACCATTCCCATGGACATCAATGTAGATGCCACAATCAAATCAATCGCAAGGAATGGTATATATATCAGAAAGCCTATTAGAAATGCACGTTTAAGTTCACTTGTCACGAATGCAGGAACAAGAATACTTAAATCTAACTTCATCATTTGCTCATTCACATCTTGTGTTTGATCAATCACAATGTCTTGTTTAGATATAGATATAAAGAGTTCTAAACTCTCATTATCAACTTGTTTTAACATAAATTCTTTAATTGGAACTTGTGCTCGTTCTAGTGCAACTTCCTGGGTAATAGCCTGTTCTTTATACGGAATATAGGCATTTTCATTAATATCACTAATAACAGGTCCCATAATAAATAGCGTTAGAAATAAACTAAGTCCAACTAAAATTTGATTTGGAGGGGATTGTTGTAAACCTAAAGCATTTCTTAAGAAAGAAAACACAATTATAATCCTCGTAAAACTTGTCATCATTAATACAAGTGACGGTATTATAGATAAAAATAGGAGTAAGAATACAACATCCAATGAATCAAGTGAAGCACTTCCCGTATTATCAAAATCTAAATTTATGCTAGAACTAGCAGATACTTGTTTAAAACTTATAATTAATCCTATTGTTATAAAGGCTAAGATAAACCATTTTCTATTCTTACGATTCATGTTTATCTCCTTTATGCATAATTTGTTTCAATAAGGAATCAAATCGATTATCCTTACTTTCATTCATTGTTTTCTCTGTATACGATTCACATTCACCTAAATTCTCAACCCCATGTGGGTGAGTCACTAAGGTATAGTATTTTGATTGAACCTTTACAATTAACATCCGTTTATCACGATCAAGCATAAGTGTTTCCATTATCTGCATCGAATCTGATTTTTGAAAATGATTCATTGTTTTTGCGAAATATCGCGTAGTGAAATACGCTAAGACACATATTAGAATTAGCGATATAAATGAAATTATTGTTTCTATCATACAATCACTTCATAAAATCGACTTTATCGTCAATTTTCGTCATCATAACACCAAAATTTCCATTCACTTCCACAATTTCACCCTGTGCAATCACATGATTATTCACGATGACTTTACACGATGAATCTACGTTTTGATCAAGTTCAATCAAGGTTCCTTGAGTGAATTCCATTATTTCTTTAACTTTTCTTTGTAAAGATCCTAATTCCACACTTACTGTAACAGGTACATCCATCATCACATCAAGATTCTTTGATTTTGGATCATGATATCGATTTAAGTATGAATCTAAATTGGATGGATGAATGAATAAACTAATGTTTGAGTTACTTCCATTCATTTTGTAATTAAATCGTAGTTCTAACTTCTCTTCATTGTTTAATTCATCAATCAGATTATTTAAGTTCTTAATTTGATACTTAGGTCTCATTCTCAAATTAGAAATTAAATCATTTAAACTAGAATTCGCAATTGAATAATCGAACTCATCCCAAACTTCCTTTTGATTCTCATAAACGAAGTTTTGAAAAAATCCTTTATCCATACACAAAAATACAGGATGATTTAAATCAAGATGGGCTATGGCATAAAAGAATGATTCATCTAACTGATCACATTTTAATCTTAAAATTTCTACATTCATTATTGTAAAGTCAGATTTTCTCTTACTTTGTACAACTTCATGGATACGTTTTACCCAGTATTGTAAAGTTTGTATTTTCGCAATACTAAGTGTGATTAAATCTTTAACATTGTTTTTTATTTCCATAGCCCTTATCCTTACTCATCAAACTGATTGTATGTATCTACATTAAATTCTCCACTAAGAATCTGGTAAATATCAGAATTCTCAGAATTTTCAAGGTTTTTACCCATAATAAGAATCTCTACTCGTCTATTTTTAGATCGTCCAGCTTCAGTATCATTGGTATCAATCGGATAATTCTTTCCATATCCCATCGCAATTAACTTGCCTGGCGCAATCCCCTTCACATCTTCTAAATACATGAGTACTGCATTCGCACGTTCAGTCGATAGAACACGATCAGAGACAACTCTACCTGGTCTCTCATCAACAGTAGCGGTATGTCCATTAATACGAACGAACATTATACTTTCTTCATATTCTTTAATCGCATCTCCAACAAGATTTAAGAATTCCGTTGTATTGGGTTGTAAAACAGCACTATCCCCTGCAAACAACAGATTGTTGCTAAGTCTTAAGAAAACAATCGATTCATTTCCAATCAATTCAACATCTGCTGCAAAGATACTTTGATCTATGAGTTGTTCCATGTGATCTTTTAAGAAAGATAAATCTTCGAGTTGAACTTCTTCACCATCCGTTTCAATCGTAGGTGTATCATCATTCTCAACGATTTCTTCAAGTTCATCTGGATTCTGAAATGCTCGAATTAATGTCTTCCATTTTTCTGCATCAATTGAGGACATGGTAAACAGTAATATAAAGAAGCACAGGAGTAATGTGACCATATCTGCATAGGTATTTAGCCATTCATTACTACCACCTTCAGCGGGTTTTCTTCTTTTCTTTGCCATACATCAACTAAGCATCTGCTTTCTTCGTTTGTAAATTCTTAGCTTTCTTATCAGCTTTAGCTTCATTCCCTTTAGTGTCACGTTTCTTAGACTCAACAATCAATAATAATTTTTCTTCGATAAAACGTGGATTTTCACCAGATTGGATAGCTTTTACACCCTCCGCAACGATTAACTTACATACCATCTCTTCTTCATGTCGAATCTTTAATTTATTCGCAATCGGTAAGAAGAATATATTCGCTAACATTGAACCATATAATGTGGTTAATAAAGCTACAGCCATTGCAGGTCCTATACTATTAGGATCAGACATTTGTTGTAACATGTTAACCAAACCAATTAAGGTTCCTATCATACCAAACGCTGGCGCATACGCTGCTCCTTTGGTATAAAACTCCATATCAGAAATATGTCTTCCTTCCAAATAATCAAGTTCTGTTTCTAAAATTTGATTCACTTTTTCCGCATCAATCGAGTCAACAACTAACATTAAACTCTTTTTTAAAAACTCATCTTTTACATCTGCAAGTTTACTTTCAATTGAAAGTAATCCCTTAATTCGCGCTTCTTTCGCAAATCCAGTTATCGTTGTGATGTAGGACATTGGATCAAATGATTCTGGAAAGAATACTATTTTCATATGTTTTGGGATTTTAAGAAAACTCTCAATTGAATATGAAATCATCAAAACCGCAAATGTTCCACCAATTGTGATTGCGACACTGGGATAATCAATGAAATTAATCAGATTGGCAAACGCAAATCCAGTCCCATTAAATACGATTCCAAATACCATGAGTAGAAGGGCGAATACTAACCCTAATATTCCAATAATATCCATAATGCCCTCCTTTATTGTTCACCTTCTAAGTTATGATATAAATCTTTCTTATAGATCTTACAAAGCTCAATGACCTTATCCATAGATTCTTGTACAATATATAAATTTCCATTGGTTAATACGATTGTCGTATCAGGATTTTCTTGTACAGTCTCAATCAAATCTTCATTCAAAACGAAGCGCACTCCGTTTAAGCGTGTTAGTTCAATCATAATTATCGTTTGAGGTTAACGAGTTCGTTAAGTATTTCATCAGATACTGTTATTAATCGTGAACTTGCTTGGAATCCACGTTGAGTCGTAATCATATCCGCAAATTCTTTTGATAAGTCAACGTTAGACATTTCAAGTGCACCCGCTTGTAAGCCACCTGCACCATTAAGTCCAGCATTTGTAATCTTCGCATTCCCAGAGTTTGCCGAAACTGAGAAATATGTATTTCCTTCTTGAATTAAACCTTGTGGGTTCTCAAATGTCGCGATATCAATACGTCCGATACTGATTAAACCGAGTTGAGAATGAATTGCGCTAATAACACCATCTGCCCCAATCCCAATATTACTTAAGTCAGATACACTTTGAGCTCCACCAGCTGTTCCACCATTTAATGTGAATGTCTTAGAACCAAAGCCTAAAGACTTACTTGGTGTAGAAGCAACTGCCCCATCTGTAACAACGATATTACTTGAGAAGAGATTACTATTATCAGCGATTGAATCCGCATTCTTTTTTGTTTCAAGAGCTGTATACCCTGGGTGTTGTAACTTTATGGTTTCATCCCCTGAACTGAGTAATATTTCACCACTTGTCTTAGCTGATTCAGGTACATTACCAGAATATGTTTTCCCATTTATTTCAATTGAAACTGTGTATGATGCAGGTGCTGTATTGTGTTTTATATTTAAACTTAAATCATCTGTACCAGAAAATTTACTGGAAACTGATACAAACTTGAAACCTAAGTCAGTAAATTCTGTCGGTAGTGTTATTGAACCTAGATTTGGACTAAAATCGGAATTTGTGATGTTTTTACCGGATAATGGCCAATCGATTGAACCACTATTTAATTCAAATTTGAAGTCACCAGCTGGATGAGCTTTACCACCATTTGCCTCTAAAATCGCAAGGTTAATACTGTCATTTAAATCTGTTAAACTACTAAACATTTCATTATCATTAAAACTTATATTTATTCCATTTGAAGTAATAGATGCGGCTACCTTTTGACCAAGTGGCATATTACTTGTACTGGTAAAATTGAATGAAATATTTCCATCTTTTGTAGGATTTGTGGCCTTTAAATCAAGTGATAATCCATTAATAATTTCAGTAATGGTGGATTGAATGGGTTGTGTTGATGGAACTTGAATTTGGATCTTATTGGTACTTGGGCTTTTACCTAATGGATCACCACTGACCCCTAATACAAAGTTACCATTCTGATCTACAAGGTTACCGCTCGCATCAATACGAATCATCCCAGCACGAGTATAAAATACATTCCCATCTCCATCTTGTACTTGGAAGAAGCCTTCTCCCGCAATCGCAACATCCATACCATTATCTGTCATTTGGAAGCCTGAACGTGTGTGTTGCACATCAATTGTCGCAACGTTAACACCATAACCAATTTGGTTAGCGTTCATACCTCCCTGATTATTGGTCGCTCCAGATGCGGAACGTACTGTTTGATAATATACTTCAGAGAATGTAGTACGGCTACTTTTGAATCCGTATGTATTTACATTCGCTATATTATTCCCTATAACATCCATTTTAGTTTGATGGGCTTTTAAGCCTGAAACACCAGAATACATTGATCTTAACATTTAAATTTTTCCCTTTCGTTTATGCGCTTAAATTTCTCTGTCATTCAAAATTTAATGTCTAGCTTCATTTAAATGTCCAGCTAAACGATGACGGCTCCATCGATATTGGTAAATACATTACCCATTAATGAATCTTCATTTACAGTTGTAATCACCTTATTATTAGTCACATTCACAACAAACGCTGTTCGATCGACTAGTATTAATGGTTCATTCAATCCTTTTTGTAAAGCTAATTGAACTCCATAATTCAATCGTTCTAATTGATTTGTACTTAAATCTATTTCTCTTTCGACAACACGTTTTATCGCATGCTTAGAAAATTCAATTTGACTATTTTCTCTTATTTTCTGCTCAATAATTGATCCGAAACTATCACCTTTTATTTCCTTTTCTATAGGTTTATTGGATGACTGGCTTGGTTGAGTCAACGATCGAATTTTTAAATCATAAATTGGATCACTCATACTTGTTCTACTTACTTTCTGTTACTTGTTTAACTTCCATAATTTGGCTTAGTGAGAACATTTCATCCCCAATAAAAACCGCAAATTGTTTATCAACTAAACTGATTTTTGTTACTACTCCAGTTACTGTTTCAAGTTTTCCACCAACGGATAGTTTTGAAGCAGTGACTTCTTTTCCAACCATAGAAATGACATAGTTGGATTGTGAATAATAATTTAGTTCTTGCATCGATTGCATAGTCGCAAACTGTGCTAATTGAGCAATATACTGTGTATCATCAACAGGATTAGTAAAGTCTTGATTCTTCAATTGAGCAACCATTAACTCTAGAAAGTTCTCAACAGATACTTGATCTTTACTTTCTTCAAACCATGAATTTGAAGTTGTTTGTGATACGGAATTCGTATTATTAATTGTCATGATTTCTCCTACACATAGGTGTTAAATCCGTATGATTTTGGTAAAAATACCCATTCATCATTCATCTTCTCTTCTTCAACTAATTCAAATACTTGTCGTTCTTGATAATACTTCGGTTGTCGAGATTGATCAGATTGATTCTTATAACTCATTTCATTTAAGTTAACTTCCATTTGAAACGATTTTAGAGAATCTCTTAATTGAGGTAATTCTTTTTGAATCAACTGTTCTACGACTTTGTTTGGTGTTGAGATATCCAACACAACTTTTCCTAATTTCTGCTCAAACTTTATAACTATTTCTGCTAATCCTTCTGGTTTTAGCTTAAATATTATTGTTTGATCTTCTTTCTTAGACATTTGTTCAATCAGTCCTTTCATTTCATCTATGGATTGTTTGAACTCATTCATTTGAACATCATTTAACTCAATTTCATGTGATTTTATTACTTCAAGATCTTGTTTTACTGAGAAATTGATTGGTTGTGCTTCTTCATTCTTCACAACTTCTTTTAATTTAGTCGTTTGATTAAGAATCTTGAAATGTTCATGAATCTCGTTTTTATCAACTGTTTCAATCACAAACTTTTCAGGTGACAAACTCACAACAGCTTCATTTAAATCGAATTTCATAGAACTGATTAGCTCAGTATCCTTTATCAAATAATCTGATTTAATCAATTGACTCTGAGATACTGTTGTATTTACTGTTGATATACTACTATTGGGTATCTGGCTTTCATCATTCGTTGGAATTAGATTGTTATTTATCCAAAAATACCCTAATGCTTGTTGGTAATTTTCTTCACTAATATCGACTTTTACATTAGACTTTTGTTCAATCACTTCAACACCATTTTCATTACTATCCGAAATCTTACTATTTGCGAGTATCACTTCTTCAGTCTCTGTCCCTTGCGTAAGTATCTTCAATAAATCCATAAAACCTGTATCTGTTTGATTGATTGGACTCATAACTTGTTGAACAGGTCCCTGAAGTATTTTTTCACATATGACTTGAATGTTTTGCATATTTCCTCCTTTCTTTTATGTCAATTAACGAACGTTAATGATCATCCTTTAAAATTCATTTTCATCACAAGCATTTCATCAAGAATCTGGTTTTCTTTTTTAAGTACTTGTTTTGTATACTGCTCATACTGTTTTTCATCCAATTTGCTTAATATGTTTTCTTCTTTTTTCTTCTCAACTACTTTATTCAATTGAATATTTTCTTTAAGTTTTAATTCTTTTAATGAATTGGTACATTGATCAATCTGATACTTTATAGTCTCTTTGTTAAAGTTATATTGCCTTAGCTCACTTCCACTAAACGATTTATTTATTTGAGCTATGTATGCTTTTTCAAGCTCAATGTGTGCTTGATTAAGTTCCTGTATCCTTTGCTCAACTTGTTTAATTTCATATCGAATGTGGTTAAGGACAGCTGTGAGAGTGTCTAATTCAATTGTTTTAACTTTTAATACTTTTTCTAGTTTGAATTGATACTTTTTCATGTTTTAATAATTTTTTCCATCAGTTCTAAGCTCTCATTAAACGTTGACACTTGAGAAACTTCTTGAATTAAGAACTGATTAATCGAATCAATCTTTTTGATAGCTTCATCCAATCTTGGATTCGATCCAGATTTATAAGCACCGATTGAAATTAAATCTTCATTTTCTTGATAAACAGCCATAAGTTGACGAATTTTACTCGCAACTTGTCTATGTTGATTTGAAACAATATCACTCATTAATCGTGAGATACTAGATAGAATATCTATCGCTGGATAATGATTTTTCATCGCTATCTTTCGAGATAACATGATATGACCATCAATAATCCCTCGCACGGTATCACTGATTGGTTCATTGGAATCATCTCCTTCAACCAAAACAGTATATAAACCCGTTATTGACCCATTTTTTGTATTACCTGCTCTTTCTAAAAGTTTAGGTAAGGCTGAATAGATCGATGGAGTATATCCTCTTGCGATGGGAGATTCACCAATACTTAGACCAATCTCTCTTTCTGCCATCGCAAATCGAGTTAATGAATCCATCATAAGTAAGACATCATATCCTTGATCTCTAAAATATTCCGCAATTGTGGTAGCACTTAGTGCACATTTACTTCTCATCATGGCTGATTCATCTGAAGTAGCCACAACAAGTATCGATCGTTTTAATCCTTCTTCTCCTAGATCTTTCTGAATAAACTCATTTACTTCTCTACCTCGTTCACCCACTAATGCAATCACGTTGATATCTGCTTTCACATTTCGAGCAATCATACCCATCAAGGTTGACTTCCCTACTCCACTTCCAGCAAAGATCCCACATCGTTGTCCTTTACCTATTGTAAGTAAACTATCAATTGATTTAACTCCCATTGAGAGTACTTCATGTATTCTAGGTCTTTCGAAAGGATTAATACGTGTTCCTTTTACAGAATAAATATCATTTGTTTGTATACTTCCTAAACCATCTATTGGTCTGCCTAATGGATCTACAATCCTACCAATTAGTTCTTTCCCTACTGGTATCTCTAATACATGATTTAAGTTCGTAACTTTACTTCCATATCCAATTCCATCAATATCGGTATAAGGTAATAAATAAACATTTAAACCTTCTACACCGACTACTTCTGAAAGAATTACACTTGATTTATCAAGAGTTTCTATCTCACAAATATCACCAATCTTACTTAATGGTCCATTGGATTCTAAACGTAAACCAACAATTTTAGTAACTTTACCAATATAGGTGCCAAGTGATTCATTCTGTAAAATTTGTTGGTACTTTTCCATCATTCCCTCTATAGTGTGTTAAATAATCGTTCAATATTCCTTATTTGTGTTCGAATTGAAATGTCAAACTGACCAGAATCACTTTCAATCACAACATGATCCATCTCATCATTTGAAAGTTGTAAATGGATTCCTCTCATTTCGAGTTCATTCTTTAAATCAAATATCAGTGATTCTGCCTTTTTACTTATTTCTACAAAGTGTATATTTTGGTTCTTACGTAAATCAATTTCATCCAATATCATATTTTTTAATATGGATTGATCCTGTTTAATTTCGTATCGTAGAATCTTCTTGGCAACATCTAAACCAATTTGATATGTTCTACTTTGTAATTTATTTAATTCATTCTCTAACAACTCATTTTTATCTTGTTCTAGTTTTAGGAGTTCATTACCAATTGCTTCAAGTTGTAATAACGCTTCATTTTTAAACAAACTTTTGCCTTCTTCATAACCAAGGATATAAGCTTCTTCTTTAATCTTGTTAAATGTATTTTTACACTCTTCATCAAACTGTTGTTTCAAGTGATTTATATGATTCATTGTTTCATTAAGAAGTTGTTCAGCTTGTAGTTGAGCGTCTAGAATATATTGATTGTCAATATCCACCTGTGATTCAAACACATCATTCTGATTGGTTCTTTTGATTGTTTGTTCTTTAATCTGTACAATTTCATTAAAAATGACATTCCCGGGTTTTTTAACGATTCTAGATAATGACATCGTCTTTTCCTCCCTTACTAATGACTAAAGTGCCTTCCTCTTCTAAACGACGAATAACACTTACAATGCGTTGTTGAGCTTTCTCGACATCGGACATACGAAGATTCTTGAGATACTCCATATCCGATTGAATAGTCTCTTGCATACGAGTAGACATATTTCTAAATATGGTCTCACTAACATCATTGTTTGCGACTTTAAGTGCTACAGCTAAGTCTTTCGTATCCACTTCTCGGATAAAGAGTTGAACTGCCACATCATCTAATGTGACGATATCTTCAAATACAAACATTTGTTCACGAATTCTTTGGACGAGATCAGGATTCTTAAGATTCAATTCATCAAAGACGTGTTTTTCTACATTACGTTCTACTCGATTCATAATATCTGCCACATGATGTACACCACCAATTTCCTGTGATTCTAGTGTGATCATCGTAGATAACTTACTTTCAAGTGTTTTTTCAAGAACTTTTAATAGTTCTGGATGAGGATTTTCTAACTTCGCAATTCTTTCAATTACTTCAACTCGCTTCTCTTTAGAGAGTTCAGATAAAATCTGTGAAGATTGATTTGCGGCCGCATACGACAAAACCACCGCAATGGTTTGCGGGTGTTCGTTTTGTAAGATCGCAAGTAAATTTTTATAATCAACTTTACGTATAAAATCAAATGTTTTTACACGTAGTGAGCGTGAAACACGATCCATGTATGAAGATGCAAGTTGTGGTCCAAATGCTTTTTCAAGGATTTCCTTTGCTTGAAAGAAACCACCTTCAGTTATCACTTTCTGGGTTACACACAATCCATAGAAGTCTTCAATAATTTCATCCATTTCACGTGTATCAATTCGTCTTAACTTTGATATCTCAAGTGAAAGTCGTTCAATCTCAGCGTCTGATAAATGTTTAAACACTTTAGCGGCACGTTCAGGACCAAGGGTTATTAATAACGCAGAGGCACGTTGAGTCGCTGTTAAATTATTCATACCCATTATTCATCCTCCTTCAACATCTCACGTATTAAGTTCGCAGTGATTTCTGGATTTTCTTGAGTAAAGTTTTGTATATTTTCTAAGGTCGCAATACTTGGATCAGTTTCTCTTCCAGGTACGATAGGTTTACTTCTAGCCTTGATTTCATTTTGAAGCTTCTCATCAATTTCATCTTCAGCTTTTCTATTCTTTCTTCGTTTACTAATTGAAGTAATCACGACAATAATAATTATTAGTAGGACAACACCAGTTGCGCCAATAACCCCATATAACAACAGAGGATCAATATCATTATTATCAATAACAACGATATCATCATTTGATTTCTTAACACTGTGTACAATAACATCCGTCTCTGCCACATTCACAGCCTTTGAGATTGTTTTTACCCAATCACTTATTTCACTATTACTTAAATCTTGATTATTAATGACCACAGAAACAGTCGCAGACTTTAATTGTGCATTATTCTTTTCAATCTGACGTTTTATATAACTTACTAAATATTCTGCAGTATAAGATTGTTCACCACTAACAGTTTCATCATCAGAAGCTTGATAAGTCGGTACATCGGTATTACTATCTTCACCAGCAACACCTTCAGAAGTTGTTCCTGTTGTTCCATTTCCATTGGCATACCATTCTTCTAAACTTTGAATTACACCCTTACCATCAACAGTAGGTATATACTCCATTTCTTCTGACAACATCTTGTCATAATCAATCACAACACTTGTGCTAACTCGTATATTTTCATATCCATAGGGCATAACCAATAGATTAAGAATTTTCTCTTCCATTCTAGATTCAATTTCTTTTTCAAACTGAATCTGCAAGAAATTATTGTCCATACTCGTTTCAGCTGTTTGACCTGCAAGCTCTTGACCTGTCGATGAATCAACCACAATAACTCGGCTACTATCCATTTGTGGTACAGAGGATGCGACTAAATTCTTAATCCCATGAACCATTTTAGGGTCTAAACTGTTGGAAGCATTCAAGTCTAATAGAACTGATGCACTTCCTTGATTTTGATTGGTTTGCCAAACATAGTTTGATTCATTTGGAATGTTAAGTGTTACGATAGCAGATCGTACACCTTCAATCTGTCTTAATGTTTCTTCAAGACGTGATTGTAAATCAATGATTAAGTATTGTTTTTTCTCTAATTCAGTCGCCATAAAACCAGCATTTGAAGTAAATACTTCATAACTTAATGCTGTTTTTGGATAACCCATTGAACTAAGTTGTAACTTTATTTTATTAACATCTTTCGTTAATACGACTAATTCACCCGTAGAATTGGTTGTTGCTGGAATATTTAACTCACTTAAAACAAGGTATATTTCACCTTGTTCTTGAGTCGATAAGCCTTGATATAAAACGCTATATTTTGAATCTGCATTCCAGCGCAATAGAAGTGGTACACCGATAGAAAAAATAAGTACCCCAATCACCGTCATAATAATGTATGATTTAACTTTTTTAGACTGTTTCTTCCAATATTCTTGAGCCTGTAAAAAAGCCTTCTTAATTTGCTGTTCCATAATGAACCTTACTTTCTAGCTAAAATTGCATACGCATAATTTCGTTATATGCATTGATAGCCTTACTTGTAACTTGAACTGTTAGCTCAAGCGCAATTGCTGCTTTTTCGGCATTAATCATAATATTATGCAAGTCATCTGTTTGACCCATCGCTAAATTCAATGAGTCTTGATTTGCGATTTCCTGCGTTTCTTTTGCTTGGGTTATAATGTCTTGAAAAATTCCTTGAAATCCACCTGCACTTGTTTCGTTAATCGCAGTATTAGGTTTTATTTCAGTATTAATACTTAAGGGTGTAATTGGTACAATAAACATGCTCATAATTTTATTTCCCTATTTCTAGTGCTCTCATTGCCATAGTCTTAACTACATTCAATGCGGTTAAATTAGCTTCATATGCACGTGTGGCGGCCATTAAATCTATTTGTTCTTCACTACTATTCACATTCGGCATTAGCACATATCCATTCTCATCCGCATCGGGATGATTTGGATTATATACAGGTACAAATGGGTTATCACTCTCAACAACTTCAGAGACAATCACACCACCATTCTTTTTCTTTGATTTTGATAATGATTGGTTTAAAACATTTTCGAAACTCAACTTCTGTTCCTGCAAGACCACTAGCTTTCTTCGGTACGGTCCACCATCTTCAGTTCGAGTCGTAGAAATATTAGCTAGATTTTGAGTAATCGTATCTACTCTTAACCGAGTTGCAGTTAATGCTGAACCCGTAATATTCAATGTATCAAGAAATGACATATGATCCTCTACTTCCCTGTGTTATTAATGACATAGCTCATGTTTTTTAATTCTTTTGCTATATTCTGACTTAGATAGGTGTATTGAGCATATGTTTCCCACATCTCAAGCTGCTCTTTCTCTATATCCACATTGTTGCCATCTAAACGACTACTTACGCTTTTATCTTGAATGATTTCAACTTCTAAAACATTTTTTTTAACTTGAATTCCATTCTCAATTTTTGTCTTTAAGACATCGTTAAAATTCACTCGGCTCGCCTTAAAACCGGGTGTTTCATAATTCGCTATGTTGTTTGAAATTACCTTTTGTTTAATCCAAAGTGCATCTAAACTCGATTGTAATACCTTAAAATTATTATTTTGAAAAATCATTATAAATACCCCTCTTGATCTATAAAATGATTCATTAAAACTTTTTAAACCTATGATAAACTACACTTTTCATATGCACTGACGGCATTCATTTTACCATTGAATGCATATAAACTTCACTAAAATTTTGCAATAAATGAACACAACTTATACCATTTCACAGAAATTTCAAATAATTAATAATTAAATTAACGAAATAGTTGTAAAAATCACATTATATTTCACAATCAATCATTTTTATTTAACTTAATTAACTATATTTATGTATCTTCCAGAATTATTATAACTTAAAAAGAATCGAGTTTTGTCGATTGTTTTTAATCATTTTCATATTTTAAGTAACATTTTTGCACATTATAAGCGACAAAAAAATAGTATAGTAATTTTAAACCATATATTAACATTTTTTTATTACAATACTTAAATGTTCTTAATCATAAAGTAATTGTATATATATATGATATAAAAACTATGAAATATAGAACCAAAATAAACCATGGATTATAAGAATTATAGGTAAACCAAGTGTAAATTTTATTTTCTTAGTCTTGTGTCTAAAACAATACATTCCAAAATACACACCAATCGATCCACCAATAATGGATAAGCTAATTAGAAAATTCTCAGAAATTCTATTTCGATTAAATCTTGCAAATCTCTTATCTAAAAACATGCATATCAATCCAATAAAATTAATGAACAATAAGTATAAAACTAAATAATTACTTATGTTTCCAAGCATAATATTCGTCATCCTTAGATATTTCGATTTCAGTATTATTCGATTTCTCATGTAAATAGAAAATAGAATTAATATATAGATCACTAAACTCTTCAATCGTTAGACTAAACTTTGCATGATCTGTCTTTGCATATATTCTATTTTCAATATAAGCAAAAATTGTTTGTTTTGGTGACTCAATTCTTACGATTTCATAATTTTTCAAAGCACTAATAACAGATTCGAAATTTTGTATTTTTTCCATAATACTATTTTCGCATAAAGAAAATTGAATGGATACCCTAAAGCACATCCTTTGACTCATATACGAACAGTTCATACAATAATAGTGTCATACAAACACTCAAGGAGGATTAAATGAGTAAGACAGCTGTTATTTTTTGGACTAGTTCAGGAAACACTGAAATTATGGCAGATGCGATAATTGAAGGTTTAAATAATGTTGGATCTGAGGGCATAAAAATATCTGCATCACAGTTTGATATAAATACAATTAGTGAGTTCGATTCGTTTGCGTTTGGTTGTCCCGCAATGGGAGATGAACAATTGGATGAATATGAGTTTGAACCAATGTTTAAGTCAGTACTTCCATTATTAAATGGTAAAAAAGCACTATTATTTGGATCATATGGATGGGGTGATGGCGAATGGATGAGAAAGTGGGAAGAAACTTGTATAAATAATGGAATTATCCCAGTTCAGACTATTATCGCAAATTATGCACCAGATGAATCAGCTATTGAGTTGTTAAAGGAAGCTTCAAAAGCTCTTGTATCGTAAAAAAGAATCGCATTTGCGATTCTTTCTTTTATGCTTTTACTAATGATCTTCGATATTTCCACATATGATATTGATAATGTATAAAGCATCCAATGCAGAATCCCATCAATGCGATAGTTGATGCTAAGAATACCATTATCGCAAAAATATAGCTTAATAACATTTGATTAATAATAGAACTAATAAATGCTAGACTAAACATACTTAAAGCAAGTATTTGATTAAATCGTTGTTGTGCTTTATCTTCTTGAATGTAGTCAAACATTGGCTTCTTTAAGAATTTCTTACCTATAACAAATAAAGGATTATAGTTAATCAAAACTGAAGTAAATCCAATAATTATAGGAAGTACTAAAAACACTAAATGACTTGTTAATAAATATAATATCGCATTTGTCGCAACGAACGTTTGATTCAATCTTACAAGTGGTCTTGGAATTGTATTCATTTCTATCTCCTATTACATACTATTTAAATATGTATTGTATGTTATTATATAGAAAATATTGAATACGTCAATAATAATGCATAAAAAAACGACTTTTTATAGTCGTTACCCTAATAATTCAATTTCTGTATTGATACTATCTCTCTTTAAATGTTTTTCTTTTTCTAATACCAATGTATCATAACGCTCTACTTTTCGATCAAGTCGATCAAGCGTTATTTGCATCTCGTGCATTCTTTCTTTAAGTAATGTTCTTTGATCAATAAGTAAGCTTCTTCTTTTCTCTAAAGTAGAATCTCCTTCTTTAAACAGTTTTACATACTCAGATAAAAACTCTATGCTTAATCCTGCACTTCTCATACATTTTATAAATTCAATCCACTTACAATCTTCTTCAGTATAATTTCTTATTCCGCTGGCCTTTCGTTGTATCGTGGGGATTAATCCTATCTTCTCATAATATCTAAGAGTATCTTGTGTTAATTCAAATCTTTCGCATACTTCTGCTATTGTCATAATTATTACCTCTTATTTAAAACTATTCTAAACCCTAGAGTTAGGTCTAAGTCAAGTATTATAAATTTCACTATAGTTTATTCGATTAAAGTGATAGGATATTATATGATTAAAATCAAATAGAAAGAATATATATGTTCAGTAAACAAGCACTCAATAAACTTATCTTACCTTTATTTCTTGATCAATTACTCTTAGTCTTAGTTAGCATTGTATCAACAATGTTACTTTCATATGCTGGAGAAGCAGCTGTTTCAGGTGTGTCTTTGGTTGAAATGGTAAATGTTTTATTGATTAATATCATGACAGCCATCGCTATGGGTGGAGCTGTTGTAGTTGCTCAATTTATCGGTAGTCAGAATATTTTTACTGCTAGGAAATCCGCTGGGCAAGTTGTGTTAATTACTTTTGTAATATCGATTATTTTCATGTTAGTGATATTAGGGTTTAATCAACTTATATTAAATCTATTATTTGGTAGTGTTGATGCAGAGGTTATGCAAGCTGCGACAATTTACTTCATATTATCGTGTTTAAGTTATCCCTTCTTAGCATTGTATAACACAAGTGCTGCACTTTTTAGATCTATGGGGAACTCGCGTGTTCCTATGATGGCTTCTATGTTGATGAATGGTCTCAATATTTTCGGTTTTTATTTAGCAATATTTATTTTTAAATCAGGGATTATGGGTGTTGCTATCGCAACCTTACTTTCAAGAGCATTAGCGTCACTCGTTTTAGTTTCTATAAACTTTAATAAAAATAATTTAATCTATCTTGATTTCAAATCTATTTTCTCTTTTGACTTATCCATTATTAAGAAAATCCTTTCTGTCGCTATTCCAAATGGAGTTGAAAATGGAATAACTCAATTGGGTCGTATCTTACTCGCAAGCATTATTGCATTATTTGGTACCGCTCAAATCACTGCAAATGGTATTACAAATAGTCTTGGAATGTTTGCGATTAGTTATGCGACGGCTATAAATTTTGCGATTATTACTGTGGTAGGTCAATGTACTGGAGCCAAAGAATTCGAGCAAGCTGAATATTACATACGTAAATTATTAAAACAAGCTCAGTTAATGACAGTTATCATTGCATTATCCCAAATAGCATTGTTATCTTGGATTTTAAATCTATATACTATATCTGATGAAGCAAGACAAATTACTTTCTATTTAATGATTTTACATAATATTATGACGATGTTAATTTGGCCTCCTGCATTTACATTATCGAATGGATTAAGAGCTGCAGGTGATGCAAGATTTACGATGAATGTATCAATTATTGCGATGTTCGCTTTTAGAATTACTAGTGCTTATATTTTGGCAATCGGTTTAAATCTTGGAGTATATGGTGTTTATCTTGCGATGGGCATTGATTGGATTTATCGAACATTTATACAGCTTAGAAGACTTAATAATGGTAAATGGAAGAGTGCTGCATTAGTTTAAATTTGTACATTTAAGTGCTTCAAGTTAATATTTTATGTTAAATTATGGTATATTTAAATCAAGGAGAATAATATGAAAAAAGAACTACTTGAATTAGCATTAGACCAAATTAATTATGAATTTGAATCAAGTTATCTCTATCTTTCTATGTCAGCATGGGCTCAAGATAATGGATATCCAGGAACAGCAAAATGGATGGAAAAACAAGCTGAAGAAGAAATCACTCATGGTAAAAAGATGATGCATTTCTTGCAAGAAGTAAACGAAAAAGTTATTCTAACTCCAATTGCAGCTGGACCAGTTGATTTCCCAGGATTCATCGAATTATTTAAGTTATCACTAGAACACGAGAAGAAAGTAACTGCTCGAATTGTTAAACTTTATGAAGAAGCTACAGCTGCTAAAGAATATGCGCTAGCAAACCTCTATTCTTGGTTCATTGATGAACAAGTTGAAGAAGAATCTACTTTAGTCGATATCATTACTCGATTAGAAAAAGTTCCTACACCAATTGGTGTAATGATGATGGATGATCGTCTAGGACAAAGAGCATAATAGACACTGCAAAGTGTCTATTTTTTATTTATTACCGAGTTTATCCAAATAGGTGCATATGGAGATACACAACCTTTACTGACCTTCATCGACTTATATACACCTAGCTTCTCTCCAATAGAAATACAACGTTGAGTAAATGATTTATTTTTGATTCCTATTTCAGATAAACACCGATTCATCGTGAATTGAATCATTGAGTCAGCTTGAGCTAGATTATTTTCAATAATATTTAGTATCTTATCGACTTGATTATCATTTAACTCATTATTATGATTCATCAAAATAGCAATATTCCAAGCAACACGTTTGAGTCTTACATCTTTATCTATAACCCATAAATCAAACAATTCTATTTGATTTTTATGTTCATATAGTCTAAAACTTAGTTCATCAATGACAGAACCCGTTTCTGTTGATTCTATAAGTTTAACAAACAGTGAAGTGTCAATTTTAGTTAAGTCAAAAATATTACATGCGATTATTCTTGCTTCAAAAATATTAGTGTTCCAAAGTTCTAATGCGAGCTCATGTTGAATTTTTATTTTTGATGATAGTTTTCTTAAATCACCTAAATTAACACCGAGTATCTCTTCTTTTACGCCTTGTTTAACATACATATTCTTTCTTTTTTCAACAGCTAAATTATTTAATTCATTAAGAATACTAGTTAATGTATTTTCCATAGTTATTCTCCATTAAGTTTATCCTATCACCACAAACAATTAATGTCGCTAAATATGAATTAAAAATACACTTTTGCAAGTGTATTTATTAATGTTATTTACTTAATTTTACTTCGTCGAATGTCTTTAATGCGCTTGAACGTTCAGATGAACGAGCGAAATTCGTAACATTTGATGTAGCTCTAGTTTGATGAATAATTGTACCTGCACCACCAACACATCCACCTGGACAAGCCATACCTTCCAATAAGTAATTGTCACGTTTACCAGCTTTCGCTAGCAACAACATCTTCTTACAATTATGCAATGTTTCAGCTTTTTCAACTTTTACGACACGATCAGGATCAATTCTTCGAATAACATTTTCAACCGCATTTAATACTCCACCTGATATGGCAAATCCACGACCATCAACAGACGCATGATTTAATTTCTGAGTAGGTTCTAATTTCGCTAGATCAATTCCTCTAGCTACAAACATCGCATTGATTTCTTCGTATGTTATTACAAAATCAACACTTTTGTGAACATCCATATAGGCAGCTTCAAACTTCTTAGCTGAACATGGTCCTACAAACACAATCTTTGTATTAGGGAATGTTCGACGTAAGTAATTCGCTGTTTCAACCATTGGTGATGAAGAATCTGATACACAATATTTCTTATCACCTAATTCTTTTTGAGCGACTTGAAGCCATGCTGGGCAACATGAAGTCGCTAAGAATGGTTGATCAAGTGGAACATGCTTTAAGAAGTGTCTTGCTTCATCAACGGTGGTAATATCTGCACCATATGCAACTTCACCAACATCGTCAAAACCTAGTTGTAATAAACCTTCCACAACTTGATCTGGAGTAACCTTATCCCCAAATTGACCAACAAATGCTGGCGCAATGATGGCACATACTTCATCAGGTCCTTTTAGTGCATCAACTAATTGATAAATTTCTGATTTATCAACAATTGCGCCAAATGGACAAGCAACCATACACATTCCACAACTTACACATTTATCTGTCACTATAACAGCACGATCTTCTGAATCCTTGGTAATCGCATTGACCCCACAAGCCACATTACATGGTCTCTCATTTTTCACAATAGAACCATATGGGCAAACATCATAACACTTACCACATTTTATACACAGTTCTTGATCAATATAAGCATGTTTATCAATTAAACTAACCGCATTAACAGGACATACTTCAACACAAGGATGAGCTAAACAACCATGGCAAGCATTTGTCACAAAGAAGCTTTTCTCAGGACATTTTTCACATGCTTGAGGTATAACTGTGACTAAATTTCTTGAAACTTTTTTCTTGCGTAATTGTTCGAGATCTTCTTCAATAAAATGCTCATCAAAACGAGTTCCCATTTCCATATTCATGGCAGCTTTAATTCTGGATCGAACAATTTCTCTTTCAATCTCAACTGTTTCACGATAATTAGGAGCACCATCAACTAATATCTCATTAGGTATATTTTCAATCTGTTCTTTAGTCCAATCTTCATATGCCGCAACAGTTATACTTTTAAATATTTCATTTCTTAAAAATTTTACGGTAGTGAATACGCCACGCATACATTACCCTCCTATGTTAATTTAAGTTTACTCCTCTGTTTGAAGCTAAATCAAGGTATTTTAAAAGTAATTATCAAAATAAAAGATCGTTAAACGATCTTAAATTAATTCAAAACCAGCTGTGAAATGACGAAGCGAAACAATCGGACCTTGATAGACTAATTTTAACCCTTTATACGATTTTCGATTCTCATATATATAACCTAATGCATTCGCTATACAATCCATATGATCATTCGTATAAACTCTTCTTGAAATCGCTATTCGCATTGTTTCTAGCTCTGGCCAAACATCTTTGCCAGTGATAGGATCCTTACTTCCAAATGCACAAGCTCCTAACTCTACAGCTCTTATTCCAGCTTCTTCATACAAAGCCACAACCAATCGTTGAGCAGGAAATTCATGTTGTGGAATATGATCAAAGAAACGTTTCGCATCTACATAAACACCATGTCCACCTGTCGGTTCAATAATTGGTACTCCTCTTAATTTGAGTTGATTACCTAAGTATTCAACCTGTTTAATTCGATAATCCAAGTAATCAAAATCACATACTTCTCTCAACCCAACCGCAAGTGCTTCTAAATCTCTGCCCGCTAATCCACCATAGGTTAGAAATCCTTCATGAACGATGGCCAATTGATTTGCCATTGTGAATACATCTTTGTTTCGAGTTAAGAATAAACCACCAATATTCACTAAACCATCTTTTTTAGCACTCATGACAGCTGTTTCGCAATAAGAAACACTCTCTCTAATAATTGATTCAATACTATGATCTCTATATGCATCTTCACGAGTCTTTATAAAATATGCATTTTCAGCAACACGGGCAATATCCATCACAAAAGGAATATTATATTTCTTCGCAAACTCTGCGGTATCTTTAATATTCTGCATAGAGACTGGTTGTCCCCCGTTATTATTACATGTCACGGTAAGAATAATAACACTAATGGAGTCCAAACCTTTTTCTTTAATAATTCGCTCACACTTGTTTAAATCAATGTTTCCTTTAAATGGCGAAGCTGGACTTGACGCATTTTTACCTTCATCTTTAACTAAATCTTCGACTAATGCACCTAATACTTCCGCATTTCCTCTAAAAGTATCAAAATGCATATTACCGATCGCAATTTTACCTGGTTTTGTATAAAGTTTAGCCAATAAGTAATCCGCTGCTCTACCCTGATGAACAGGTTGTACATACGGAATATCAAATACATCATGAACCGATTTTTCTAACTTAAAGAAACTATCACAACTCGCATAGGACTCATCCCCCATCATAAGTGCAGCCCATTGATTTTTACTCATTGCGGTAGTACCACTATCCGTTAAACAATCTATATACACATTCTCCGCTTTGACTTTAAAGACATTATAGTTTGCTTCTTTTAGCCAATTGATTCGATCTTCTTTAGTCGTCTTCTTTACATGTTCAACCATTTTTATTCTAAATGGTTCTGCTGTTTGAAATCGCATTATTTCTCCTTGTATTGTGTTTTTCTAACTCAATTATCACATCTAAAAATAAACTATACAATTAAAAAAATTGATTAATTATTCAAAATAGATAAATGTTTTATGGAATGCATTTTCAAGCACTTCTTGTGCTAAAGAATGATCTAATTCTTGTGTCATACCAGAGATACTAATAGATCCTCTAATTTCATTTTGAATAACAATCGGTAATGCTCCACCACTTACACAATAGGAAGAATCATTTAATAATTCCTGGTATTCATCTTGATGTTCATAAACAAACATGGAACTCTTACCTGTCTTAATCACTACATTCTCTTTTCCTTTTAAGTAATTATCTTCGTTTTTACCATCCATTAGATATTGAAAAACTAGTTTATCATCCAAACGAATTCTTATCCCAATACGTCTCAACTTTCTTTCTTTTACAATTTTTATCGCATTAATACCCATATTAAATGCTTGTATATGCAGAAATTCACTAAAATTTAATTGTTCATTTTCCATAGTTATCCTCTTACACATAATCATAGGTTTGTTTTTATAAAAAGTATATAAGTAGAAAGATAATCTTAATATGAATATACTATGTTTAAATCTAATCTTAATAAACAAGGAGGTTTTATGAAAATATCATTAATCATCTTATTATTATTAAGTTCATGTGTTCAAATAAAAGAAGAGCCTACGGTTGAGGAAGAAAAGGAAGTTGTAGAAGAAACGTCTGAAATCATATTTTATCCTCCCGTAGAAACTAATCCAGCCAATACTGAGTTTACACCATTCTTTGATGATCAAACTCGAATCAGTGGAATTAAGACAGAAACGGAATATACGATTACTATTTTGTCTGAAGGATTAGAATCCCCTTGGGGAATTGATACCCTTCCAAATGGCATATTGGTAGTGACTGAGAAATCTGGGACAATAAGACTTATTGAAAACGGGATTGTATCAAACAAAATTAATGTAACGAGTAATATAGAAACGAGTGGTCAAGGAGGATTATTAGACGTATTAGTTAGTCCTGATTTTGATTCAAGTGGTATATTGTTTTTTACACTCGCAGAGAAAACAAATCAAGGATCATTAACTGCAGTCGCTAAGGCAAAACTTTCCATAGATACACAGACGATTTCTAACTTTGAAATCATTTATCGTGCAACTCCTTATTATTCAGGGAATAATCATTATGGTAGTAGAATTGTGTTTGATGATGAAGGTAATTTATTTGTTTCAACAGGTGATCGTCAGAGCTTAGAAACACGTCCCAATGCACAAAAACTGGATAATGGACATGGTAAGATTTTACACATCGATATTGAGGGGAATGCATTAAACACTAATCCTTATTATAATGATTCAAATGTTCATCATGAGATATATTCCATCGGTCACAGGAATATTCAAGGTTTAGCCATTGACCCTATAACAGGAGATTTATGGGCAAATGAGATGGGACCACAAGGTGGAGATGAACTCAATCGGATTGAATTGGGTAAGAATTATGGTTGGCCTATTATCAGCTATGGGGAAGAATATAGTGGTTCTCCGGTTGGTGAAGGAATACGCTCAAAGGATGGACTTGAACAACCTGTCTATTATTGGGATCCTGTAATTGCGCCAGCTGGAATGATTTTCTATAATTCCAATGTCATTAAGGAATGGGAAAATAACTTATTTATAAGCGGATTAAGAGGTCAACACATAGCCCGATTACTCATTAAAGACAATAAAGTAATTGGCGAAGAAAGAATTGCCGAAAATGAAGGACAACGATTTAGAGATATAACAGTTGGAATCGATGGAGCTTTGTATACGATTACTGATTCTGGAAGAATTTATCGAATTGGAAAGTAAAGGGTGATAATTATCACCCTTTTTTATCATTATTTACCTTTCCAGAAGCATACATATATCTGCCTGATCCAGATTGTACTACCCAATCAATTGTTTTATAAATTCCATCTTTTGTATAATAGCGATTTGAAAAATACTTAACTTCACCCTTCTTTGATAGAGATTCAATAAAATTAATTGTTGGATGAACATCATCAGGATGTACAAGATCAAGGAAATACTTTCCTTCTAATTCTTGGATAGAGTAACCTAATTCTTCATTAAACTTCCTATTTACTCGTATAAAATGACCTTTATAGTCTGCCACACATAACATATCTTGATTAATGTTTAAAAATGCCTCTATTTGCTCATATCCTTCAAACTTCTCAGTTACATCTCTGAAATGGAGTAAAAGGCCTTTAAACTTATTCGTGGCAGTTTTTATAGGTGAAATAGTACCACCGATAAACTTTATAAACCCATCACTTTGAACAAATCCAACATTAGGATCAATCTTATACTTTGTAGGTAAATTTTTGATAGATTCCCAATCAATATCTATTGACTTGCCATTTGATAATGAGACAGGAAGAAACACATTACGAATGTCTTTACCCCGTATATCTAACAAAAACTTATCCAGTATTTTTTCAGCTATTTTGTTAATATAAGTAACTAAGTACTCATCATTCGTCACAATCAGTGCCTCATTCAATGATGAAACAGTTAGCTCATAAAACTCTTTCTCATCTAAAAGTTTTTCTTCGATTTCTTTTCGTTTAAGTGCAACTAAGAAAACGTTACTAACTTCTTTTAAAATAGCTCGTTCATAGTCAGAGTAGGCATGTTTAGACTTTACAGAATCAAATCCGATAAATCCATAACATACATTATCAATCATCATAGGAACTGTTAATAAACTCTGAATTTCTTGTGGTTCTAGTATTTGCCTTAGATTACTATTTATATCCAAATCATTAACATCAGGAATATAGATTGTCTCTCCCATAATATGTGCATTCGCCCAATCAGGTATTGAGTCAATTGGGATATTTTGTAGTTCACTAATTTGTGGTAATATCCCTTCTTGGCACCATTCATAAGTATTAGAACAATCTTTGTTAATCCAATCATATTTAAAGATGTAGGCACGATCGGCTTCTACATGTTTTGCGCAATGTTTTAATGCGTAATTAACTTTTGAATCAAAATCCGTTAAATTCAAACTGATGAATGTCGTTGAAATATCTGTCAACAATGCTTGTAAATTTAAATTAAACGTTAAAAGTTTTCGATACTCAAGTGTATCATCACTACTTTCTTCTGGGAAATAAGAAGGAATATAATTTATAGGTTTGTTTGACTTTAAAGTTGACACATATGGGAAAAATTTAGCATCTTCTTTCAATAAATGATCCCATATGACATCTTTCACAACATATCGAACAAAAGCATAGACATCTACTTCATGTTTTTGATATAAATCCCATAATTTTATAAGTTGATTCGTAAGCTTTTGATGCTCAATCTCATGTTCAAATAAATGTGGATAACCTTGTTTTTTTAGAATTGATTCTTCATCTCTAAAATGATTTTCTATCTCTTGAATGATTTGATTCACTTGGTGTAAGAACAATTTTGAATCATCATGATTTAACAAAGTACTGCGCTCTAATTCAGCAGCAAGTTTCATGAGAATTCGATGTTGATCATCGATTATTGGGTGACCACTATTCCATTCACTTCGCCAATGTAAGATAATACCAGAATCATCATAACCTTGATATTTTATCGGTAAATTGTTGAGGTCTTTTACGTTTTGATAATACTCTTCAAATAATTTAAGTTGCATTGGTTTTGAAAATAGATAACCTTGAATAGAATCAGCCTTCATGGAGTATAAGATATCATACTGATTCTTTGTTTCTACACCCTCAACCACAACACCTAAGTTTAAACCATGTAAAACGGTAATCATCGATTCTACGATCATTCTACCTTTAGTATCCCATTCAATATTTCGAATAAGTGATCGATCTATTTTAACTATATCTAAAGGTAAAGCTTTAAGATAACCAAAAGAAGAATATCCAGTCCCAAAATCATCAAGCGCTAATCTTAAACCTAATTCTTTCAGGCGAATGAATACACGAATCACTTCAGCAGAATCTTGTACTAAACTTGTTTCAGTAATTTCAAGTTTCAAATATTCAGGTTTAATTCCACTCGATAAAATCTCACGTCGAATGAATGAATAGAGTTCATCTCCCCGATTATCAATCGTAACAAACGATATGTTAATACTAATTGTTAGAGGATTATTAAATTGATCTCTTTTCGCTAAAATTTGACATACTTGATGTATTGTCCAATCTGTAATTGGCAATATTAAACGAGTTCGTTCTGCGATCGGGATAAAATCAATAGGTGATACTAAACCATATAATGGGTGATTCCATCGAATTAGAGCTTCTGCTTGGTCAACTTTCCCAGTATTAACATCGTATATCGGTTGGAAATATAACTCCAGTTCATTTCGTTCAATCGCATAATGAAGATCATGTTCCAACACAGATTCACGAGATATTTTTTGCGCAAACTCATCGTTGTATCCTACAATCGAATTTCTTGTTTGTTTCGCATTTGCTAACGCAATAGATGCTTTTTTAAATACTTTTTCAATATCCTCTCCATAATTAGATAATGAAAAACCAATACTTGTAGTAAGTAAGTACGAATATTCATCAATAACAAGTTGTTGTGAAATTAACTTAGAGATTTGTTTGGATAGATTTAATACCTCATCATACACATCATTAAAAAGTACAATTAAGAACTCATCCCCATCGTAATGATAGATATTGCCTTTAGACCCAATTAAATCATTCATTTTATGTGCTATGTCTATGATGATTTTATCTCCAATATGATGACCTAATGAATCATTAATCTTACCAAATTGATCAATATCAACATAAACAATAGAATACTTATAATTAGGATTACCTTTTCTCTTCCATTCTTCTTCAAATAATCTAAAAGCTGTTTTATTTAATAATCCTGTATTTACTTCATACAGATTGAGATACTCGATTCTTGCCTCTATTCGTTTACGTTCTTCAATATTACGATGTGTACTTATTACTTCAATTTCATTTTTTTCATTAAATCTAAATCGATAAGATGTTTCTACCCAAATTAATTCTCCATTCTTATGATTTTCTTGATATTCATAGATATATGATTTCTTCTCAAATGGATTTAGAATAAAATAATCGAGATCTTTCTTAAGATTACTAAGAATATGATGTTTATCAGTTGATGAAATAATCTCATCAAAGCTTTGATTTAAAGCTTCTTCTACTGTATAACCCCTTAGCTCAAAAACGGATGGACTAATATATTTAAATTTTAAATCTTTGGAATTAAACACCATAATAACATCAGCCATTGAATCAGCTAATAAACGATATTTATCCCTTTCGATATTTAGATCTTGCTCAATCATCTTTCGATTCGTAATATCATTTATAGTAATAAGAATTGAAAACTCTTCTTCATACAAAGTGAAAGATGCTGACATTAATGCCCAATATTTCTCTTTATGATAATTATATAATTCGACTTCAAAATCATAAATAAATCCATTTTTGGTTAATTCAGCTAAGAAGAATTCACGATCCTTTTTATTCACATAATAATCAGCTGTTTGTTGACCAATTCCTTCATCTCCAGAAAAACCAAACTGTACTTTTGCTCTTTTATTACCGTAGATTAATTGACCATTTTTTGCATTCGAAATAATAATTGGAAATGGTGCATTTTCAATTAACTCATTGTATTGAGTATTTAACTTCATTTTTTCAAGTGTTTTAGAGTCAGTAATATCTAGATGAGCCCCAAACATTTTAATTGGATTCCCAAAACGATCATATTCAGTGACTTGCCCTTTGCTTAATACCCATACCCAACGCCCATCTTTATGCTTCATTCTAAATTCAATCGCATAATATTCAGATTGGTGTTTGAAATGTTTATCAAGCTCCGCAAGAGTTTTCTCTTTATCTTCTTCATGTAATAAGTTTTTCCACAGATCAGCGGTCGCAGGTAAAAGCTCTTCTTTTTTATAACCGATGATTTCAGCCCAACGATCATCAAAAACAAGTTCACCTGTATTAATGTTCCATTCCCATGTACCTACATTCATACTTTTAAGAGCTATTTGATATCTATAGCTCTTATCATTTGCTAAATCATTTAAGTGATTTATGTTAATCATAGTTACACCTTCTTAATTTCATTATAATGTATACATACACATATGTAATAATAATATCTATTATTATTAACACTTACTTATAAAAAAAGTATTCAATTCAATAACTGGCTGCAATTTTAAAGGCCCTTTAGTTTTGTGTCCAACATTTTCATGTTGTTTACCATTTTCTATCATACTAATTAATAATGTTAATTATGTGATTTATACTAATATACCAAACCAACGCATGATGTGAAAGCACTTTTTAGACATGTTTTAAATTATTGATTTTTCAATACTTATTGAATATTTATATGGTATATTCTAGATTCCTCACCCCAAGGATGATATCCTTGAGCAAGATAGTTAAAGCCAAACTTTTCATAATATCCAACATGATCTGTACATAAAAATAGTTTGTCGAATCCAGCTTTTTTTGTATCTATGATTACTCGATCAATGAGTAGTTTTGAATAGTTATTCCCACGATATTTGGGTTCTATATACAATGCACATAACCAAGGAAATAAATCCATTCGACTAATAAAATCATTTGTAATTAACCCTACACAACCAACTATTATTTCATCATCAAATAGTAAATACCATTGTGGTAAACCATTATCAGACTCTATACAATTTGAAATACAATCTTCATATACTCTCATTGATTTTGGATTAGCCCAAATAGATTGAATGTAATTAATTGCCGCTTCAATTATTTCCGGATTATCTCTTACAGATACTACGTGCATATTTTACCTCATTATTTACAAAAAATTATATCGTTATATAATATCATAAAACAAATTAATCGAAGGAGTTTCATATGAACAGTCAAGAATACATCCAAGAGATTATCACTCAAGTAGAAAAGCGCAATCCGAACGAAGTTGAATTTAATCATGCAGTTAAAGAAGTTTTAAACTCTTTAGAACCTTATTTCAACCTTAATCCACATTTAATAAATAAAGGTATCCTAGAAAGAATTGTAGAACCTGAAAGACAAATCTATTTTAGAGTCGCATGGCTTGATGATTTAGGAAAAGTACAGGTTAATCGTGGTTTCAGAGTTCAATTTAATTCAGCACTAGGTCCATACAAAGGTGGATTAAGATTTCATACAAGTGTTAATCAAAGCATCATAAAATTCTTAGGATTTGAACAGATATTTAAAAACGCACTGACAACCCTTCCAATGGGTGGCGGTAAAGGTGGCTCTGATTTTGATCCAAAAGGTAAATCAGATAATGAGATTATGCGGTTTTGTCAGGCATTTATGTCAGAACTCTATCGGCACATTGGTTCAGATGTTGATGTACCAGCTGGAGATATTGGAGTAGGTGCTAGAGAGATCGGTTATCTGTATGGATACTATAAAAAAATACAGAATCTTCATACACAAGGTGTGTTAACAGGTAAAGGAATTCTTTATGGTGGCTCATTAGTACGTACTCAAGCAACTGGATATGGTTTAGTTTATTTTGTAGAGAATATGTTAAACGATATCAATGAAACATTTAAAGATAAGCCAGTTGTAGTATCGGGATCAGGTAATGTGGCTATATATGCGATTGAAAAAGCACAAAGCTTAGGGGCTAAAGTAATCGCATGTTCAGATAGTAATGGTTATATCTATGACAAGAATGGATTAGATTTGAATGTGATTAAAAAAATTAAAGAAGTAAATCGTGGACGTATTTCAGATTATCTTATTGATATTCCAAATGCGACCTATGTGGAAGGATTTAGAAACATATGGTCTATTCCATGTGATATCGCATTACCTTGTGCAACACAAGATGAGCTTGATTTAGATAGTGCTAAACAATTAGTTAAAAATGGCTGTAAAATTGTAGCTGAAGGGGCAAATATGCCATGTACTCAAGAAGCAGTCAATTATTTCTTGAAGCATTCTGTCTATTTTGGACCAGGGAAAGCTGCTAATGCTGGAGGAGTTGCGACATCTGGTTTAGAAATGAGTCAAAATAGTTTACGTTTAAGTTGGACATTTGAAGAAGTAGATCAAAAGCTTAAACAAATCATGAATGAAATTTATCAGAGTGCTAAGACGACTGCGGTTAATTATAATGATCCAAACAACTTAGTATTAGGTGCAAATATCGCTGGGTTTAATAAGGTTGCACAAGCCATGTTAGCTCAAGGGATTCTATGAGTATTAGAGTAATCTAATACTTTTTTTATTTATTAACAAAGTCGTATAATGAACTTAAGGAGACATCACTATGAAAAATACATTCATTAAGAAATTATTGATTATGCTTGGGATTAGTGTTGGGTCTTTTATTGGTTTCAATGTGGCATTTATGCTTGCGGCATTAATCACTTTATCCATTGCTCGTATTACAGGACCTATAGGATATAGTCTAGGTCGAATTGTTTTCTTAGTTGTAATATATTTAATATTTTTCGGTGTAAAGCGATTAAAAATCCCAACATGGATAAAAGCTACTGTCTTTTCAATGCCAATGATTAGTACACTTGTACTTATTGGAGTGTATGGTTATGGTTTATCTGTCTATATTGTTCTTGGATTAGGATTAGGTTTTATTGTGTTAGTATCTTATTATCTTTATCATAATCGATGGGATTGGACATATTTCTATGCACTTAGTTTTGTAAGTATATGTGCTGCTTACGTTATTTTTGCTGGTATTGATATTTAATTTGTTCATAAATTACTCCTTGTAATTCGATATAAGAGTGTTACAATAACAACAATATATTTTTAGTCATGTAAAAATATACTAACGAAAGGGAGTATTTATGAAAAGAGTCTATAATTTCTCAGCTGGACCAGCTACATTGCCTGAATCTGTTTTACGTAGAATACAAGCAGAATGTTTGGATGTGAATCATACTGGAATGTCAGTTATGGAAATGAGTCATCGATCTGCCCCTTTCGAATCAATTCTCGATAAAACGAAACAAGATTTGATTGAGATTATGAATATACCATCAAATTATGAAGTTCTATTTTTACAAGGTGGTGCTAGTCTACAGTTCACAATGATTCCTATGAACTTATTTAAAAATTCGAAAACTATGGATTTAATCCATACAGGTGTTTGGAGTCAAAAGGCATTAGAAGAAGCATCCTTGTTTGGAAATGTTAATATTATCGCTTCCAGTGAATCAAGTAACTTTACTGAGTTACCTAAAGAATTTAACGTTAATCCTGATTCTGATTACTTACACTATGTATCGAACAATACTGTCTATTGCACACAATTTAAGAATAGTCCTGTAACGCATCCTGTTCTTGTTTGTGACATGAGTTCTGATATTTGTTCAAAACCAATTGATGTATCTCAATATGGATTGATTTTTGCGGGTGCGCAGAAAAATCTTGGGATAGCTGGTTTAACCATTGTAATTATTCGTAAAGATTTGTTAGATACCAAATCACTAAAACTACCTAAAATGCTCGATTATTCAGTATACGCAAAGAATAATTCACTTTATAATACTCCTTCAAGCTTTAGTATCTATGTCAGTGGACTTGTTTTAGAGTGGATAAAAGAATTAGGTGGATTAGTGAAATTAGAAGAGTTAAACAATTCTAAAGCTAACCTACTCTATAATGCAATAGATCATTCTAAACTATTCAAAAATAATATAAATAAAGAAGATCGTTCTGTTATGAACGTCATGTTTACAACTGGTAATGAAGAATTAGATAATCAATTTATAGAGTACGCGGAAGAACATGACTGTGTTGGGTTAAGAGGACATCGAATTACTAAGGGATGTAGAGCAAGTTTATACAATGCGATGAGTGTGGATGGTGTTTTAGCATTAATTCAATGTATGAATGATTTTGAAAATATAATTATTAAGGAGAACACTCATGTATAAGATAGAACTACTTAATGAAATCGCAAAAGTTGGACTAGATGAATTTAAAAATAAAGCTATTTTCGTAAAAGGTGACAGCGATGCAATCATGTTAAGATCCGCTTCGCTACATAATACAGAGTTTAGTGATTCCTTACTTGCGATTGCGAGAGCGGGGATTGGAGTTAATAATATCCCTATTGATCGTTGTACAGAGAAAGGCATTGTAGTTTTTAATACACCTGGCGCAAATGCAAATGCTGTTAAGGAATTAGCCATTGCTGGTTTGTTATTATCATCAAGAGATATTATTCAAGGGGTTAATTGGGTTAATCATTTAACAGAGAAAGATGATGCGTTTACTTCTATAATTGAGGCAAAAAAATCTAACTTTACTGGACCTGAGTTAAAAGGAAAGACACTTGGTGTAATTGGATTAGGCTCTGTTGGAGTTTTATTATCCAATGCCGCGATAAGTTTAGGAATGCGTGTTCTTGGATATGACCCTTATATCTCAATCAATTCGGCTTGGGGATTATCCAGTAATGTTCAACGTTCTAACTCTTTCGATGAGTTGTTTAAAGAATCTGATTACATCAGTATTCATGTCCCATTACTTGATGAAACTAGAAATCTTATTAACGCAAAAGCATTATCAAAAATGAAAAAAGGAGTACGTATTTGTAACTTCGCAAGAGCAGAACTTGTTGATCATACTGCACTTGAACATGCGTTAAATACACACAAAGTTGCTAAATATGTGACTGATTTCCCTATCGAACAAACGAAGACAATGATTAATACCATACAGATTCCACATCTTGGGGCATCTACACCAGAATCAGAAGAAAATTGTGCAGTTATGGCAGCTCAAGAATTACTCGACTATCTTGAAAATGGTAGTATTACACATTCTGTTAACTTTCCACATTGTTCATTAGGCGCATGTACCTCTCAAACTAGAATAACTCTATTACATCGAAATGTTGTGAATATGGTTAGCCAAATAACAAGTATTATTGGTAAACATTCTATAAACATTGAAATGATGCAAAATGTATCTAAACAACAATGGGCATATACTGTTTTGGATGTGGATAATGAAATAGAAGATGAGATTGTCCAACAATTAAAAAATATTAATGATGTTGTTAAGGTAAGAATTATAAAAGGCCAACAATGATTACATTTAAACCATTTAAGGCTATATTACCTCAACCAAAACTCGCAAAGAATGTGGCTGCTTTACCCTATGATGTTTTCAATCGTGCTGAAGCTTTAATTGAAGTTAATGATAAACCGTATAGTTTTCTACGGATTGATCGAGCTGAAACCAATTTTGATTATGCTATCGATTTATATTCTGATGAAGTTTATCATAAGGCATCTACGTTATTACACCAATGGATTAATGAGGATATTCTTATTCAAGATTCAGTAGAATCATATTATTTATATGAATTATCTTCAGAGAACCATAGTCAAACAGGAGTTGTAGGACTTACATCTGTTATAGATTGTGTGAATGGCTTGATAAAAGACCATGAAAAAACTAGAACAGATAAACAATTGGATCGTGTAAAACATATTGATTTTTGTAATGCTCATACGGGTCCGATATTGATGTTTCATACAAATGAGAATCATTTTGATAAACAGATCGATCAACTAAAAAGTAGAATTAAACCTTTCATCGATTTTAAAAGTGATGATTCAATTCAACATCGAGTTTATAAAGTGCATCAAAATGAAGATATATTACTAATACAGGCTTATTTTAATCAAATTAATAATCTCTATATTGCGGATGGTCATCATCGAGCTGCAGCCGCAAAACAAGTCGCAATAAACCGTAATCAAGATATTTCTGATTTAACTTTGTCTTCAAATTTATTTTTATCGGTTGTTTTTCCATATAATCAAATGAAAATATTGGACTATAATCGAGTCATTAAAGACTTAAATGGTTATACTCCTTTAGAGTTTATAGAAATACTTAAAGAGAATTTTAAAATACTCAAACAATCAAACTCGCCGATTTACCCTTATAATAAAGGTCAATTCTCCATGTTTATCGATTTAAAATGGTTTTTAATAGAATATAAGCATTTAGATCAACTACTTTCACCTATCGAAAAACTAGATGTATCAATACTTCAAAACACAATATTAGAACCACTATTAAATATCAAAAATCCATCAACAGATACTCGCATAGATTTTGTAGGGGGAATTAGAGGATTGAATGAATTGGAAAGACGAGTCAATACAGACTGTATGCTTGCCTTTGCGTTAGTCCCTACATCTATAAAAGAACTTATTGAAATATCTAACTTAAGTCAACTAATGCCTCCAAAGTCAACGTGGTTTGAACCCAAATTAAGATCGGGTTTGTTCATACATTTAATCGATTAAACTTAATTTATATGTCATACTATATCTATGATTAAGAAACTTGTTATACTCATTTTCATCTTATTTTTTATTAGCCTACAATGGTATGATTTAAACTCGAAAACAAGCAATTTACCAATTGATGAACCAGTTATAGATGAACCTATCGTTGATGAACCAATTGAGGAAGAAATCAAATATACGATTGTGATTGATCCAGGTCATGGTCCCTGGGTTAATAATGATGTGGAACCTATTGCACCAGGTTCAGACAAGATGAAGCGTAAATATGGGGTTGGTACAGTCGGAAACACAACCGGTACGATGGAACGCGAGATAAATTTGAACGTTTCACTTATGTTAAGGGATTTACTTGAAAAAGATGGATTTATTGTGATTATGACTCGAACGAATCATGAAGTCATATTAAGTAATATTGAACGTGTTGATCTTGCGAATGATAACAATGCGGATTTAATGATTCGAGTTCATAATGATTCTCACCAAAACCAAAGCATTCATGGAGCTTCTATGTTAGTACCTGGTGATGTGGGTTATGCAAGTGATATTATGGATATTAGCCGACAGTATGGAGAAATTATCTTAAATACATTAGTAGAAGAAGTGGGAATGTCCAATCGAGGTATCATAACTCGAACTGATCAAACTGGATTTAATTGGTCGAAAGTTCCAATCATGACGGTTGAAATGGGATTCCTGTCCAATCCTGATGAGGATCGATTATTATCTACACCAGAATATCAAGAAAAATTAGCTTATGCGCTATATAAAGGCATATTAAAGTGTTTTAAAAAGTAAAATGGTATCCGAATGGGTACCATTTTTTTATCTGTTCTTTATTATATGATGTAAGTTATTCAATTGGTTATTAAATATTGGGTGATAATGCTTAATAAATTCCAAATTAGTTTCAGCTAATGCTTTCTGAAATTCAATGCATGTTTCATATAATAATGTAGCTCCAATTGTTCCACTACTTCCCTTAACTTTATGAACAATTTGTTTAGCTTGTTCATAATCAGACTTCTCTATAGATTCATTTAATAAAGCGATTGTATCTTTTGATTCTTCGATAAACAGATTAAGAATCGTATTATACAAATCCTTATTACCTCCTACATTAAATAGTCCTTTTATCTCATCAAGTTGACTACTTGATGATAACTCAATCTTAACTTCATCTAATTTCACTGTACCACTACTCACTATAAATTCATAAACTTTACTAGCTAATGTAGATGGGTCAAAGGGCTTAGTAATGTAGTTATTTATTCCCACTTTTTTGCATTGTTGTTCGATTCCACTTATTGCATCGGCAGTCATCGCAACAATTGGAATAGTTTTACTTATTTTTCTAATTTCTGAACTTGCCTCAAAACCATTCATTATCGGCATGTGTAAATCCATTAGAATGATATTGTACTTATCTGAGTTTTGTTTAAATTCTTCTAATCCAATTTGCCCATTTTCAACAATTTTTACTGTATAACCAGATTGTTCTAGTATAGATTGTGCTATAAATTGATTAGTTTTATTATCTTCAAACAATAGTATATTAAAATTATATTTTAGATTAATATTATATAAATCATCACTCATTGGATTTAATTTCTGATACACGTCATTTCTAAACAAATCTACAATACCATTGAAGAGAACAGATGGAATAACTGGCTTATTTAATCCAAGATTAATTCCTTCTTGATCTATTCTTTGAATCGGCTCATCAATATTTAATGGAAGTAATAATATAATCTTCAAACTTTGATCAATCCAATTACTCTGTTTTAGTTTTCTACAATATTGGTATCCTTTTTCAATAGGTGTATCATAATCAATTATTAAAAGATCAAATGGCTTATTTTTTGAAAATGCGGATAAAATAGCATCAAAGGCTAACGTTTCATCTGTAAAAATTTCAGTATTTAAATTAAATGCTCTCAGATAATCTTGAATCATTGTCGCATGAACAGTTGATTTATCTAAAATTAATGTTTTAATTTCTCCTAAATACAATTCAGAAGCTAACCGTTTCTGTTCAAGATTTCGTTCTTTATCTTCATTCAAACTAAGTAATATATTAAAACTTGACCCTTCATGCAATACACTGGACACTTCAATATTCCCATTCATAAGATCTAATAAACTCTTAACAATAGACAATCCAAGTCCTGTTCCACCAAATCTACGATTTATTGATGAATCTGCTTGAGTAAAAGGTATAAACAAATTATTGAGCTGATCTTGGTTCATTCCAATTCCAGTATCTATTACTGATATTTGAAGTCGGTAAACGATCTCATTTTTTTCTATAAGTTTTATCTTTAATGTGACAGAACCTTTCTCAGTAAATTTTACGGAATTATTGAGCAAATTAAGTAAAATTTGTTGAATACGTTTAGCATCCCCAAAGAAATACATGGGAACACTTGGGTCTCTTTCAACTCTTAATTCTATTCCTTGTTCCTCTGCTTTAAAGGATACAATCGAAACGATATGTTCAAGTATTTCATCTAAGTTAAATGATATGACTTCTAAATCAACTTTTCCAGATTCAATCTTCGCAAAATCTAAAATATCATTGATTATTTCAAGAACATCCTTTGAAGCAGAACTTATTTTATCAAGATAGTTTTGTTGAGTTTTCGTTAAACCAGTTTTCTTTAGTATGTATGACATACCTGAAATCGCATTTAAAGGTGTTCTGATTTCATGAGACATTCGAGCAAGAAAACTTGATTTTACTTGGTTTGCACGATCCGCTTCCTCTTTCGCATAATGAAGTTCTATTTCAGTCAATTTTCTTTGTTCTATTTCTTTTCTTAACCGAATTATCCAATAGAATGAAACTAACACAATCGCCAATGCGATTAAACCAATGACTAAAAAGAGTTGTATTAACCATGTATAATCTGTTTTTGATACAACACCTATCCAACGATTATCAATTTCAATTCTCTCAGATACTGTAATTGCTTTTAACCCTTTGTTAATGATACTTATTAATTCAGGATAATCATTCCTAGCCGCAAAATGCAAGGTTTGTTGAGATTGATTTGGTATAGACATGTATTCTAATTGTGAAATACCTTCATTCTTCGCAATATAAAGTGTTGTAGCTAAATTACCAACAAATGCAGTTTCTTGATTATTACTTAATGCGATTAGTGCTTCTTCTACTGTGTTATATAAGCTTAACGTAATATTATCTATCGTTTTAAGATACTCATGATGAGATGAGTTCTTCTGAACTGCAACTACTCTACCTTGTAAATCATCAAAAGAATCAATGTTGTTTTCATTATTAACGAATAACACTCTTTGAAATGAGTAATAAGAATCGGAGAAAATAAAGTATTTTTCTCTTTCAGTCGACTTACCTACTATTGGAAGGCCATCTAACTCTTTGAGAACAGCTTTTTCATATGCTTGATCCCAAGTTAACCCTTGTGTGATTTCAAACTTTAAACCTGTTTTTTCACTAATTAAATCTAGATAATCCTTTGCGATTCCATTATAAGATTTATCAATATCAATATACTCATAGGGTACAAAGTTAGGATCAACACCTAGACGAATAACCGGATGAGCCGCAATAAAATCTCTTTCTTCTGGTGTCAAATTAACGACATTATTTGAAGACACTGATAGAAATGTACTAGATATAAGGATTAAACATACTAGAACATTGAAGATCTTTTTCATTTTATTAATCCTGTGCTTTATATTCTTCTGATATTTTTATTATTTTTTCTTCACATGCTACAAAAGCTTCCACAATCTCCGGATCAAACTGAGTCCCATTTCTTTCTAATATGATTTTCATAGCTTCTTCATGAGTAAAAGCACTTTTATAGATACGTTTATTAATTAATGCATCATAAACATCCGCAAATGCCATAAGTCTTGCGGAAATAGGAATTTCATCCCCTTTTAATCCTTTTGGATAGCCTTTTCCATTGTAATGTTCATGATGACTACTAATTATTTCAGTTGCAGTCTTTATAAAAGAAGGTGTCATTTCATCAGAGCTAACTTTAATCGCATTAACTCCATGATCCACATGTAACTTCATAATTTCGAACTCTTCTTCAGTTAACTTCCCTGGTTTTAATAGAATTCGATCTGGCACTCCTACTTTTCCAATATCATGAAGTGGAGCTGTTTCAAAAATCTCGTTGATATATTCTTTCGTTAGAATATCTTTGTATTTATCTTTTTTTGCTAATTCTTCCCCAATCGCTTTAATATAAAACTGTGTTCTTATGGTATGGTTTCCCGATTCAATATCTCGAATTTCTAATAATTGTACTAATGCATGAATCGTAATTGAACGAGTTAAAAGTATTTCTTTCGTTCTTTCTTTAACTGTTTCTTCAAGTACTTGATTATCTCTCTCAAGAATTTTTCTGGCTTTTTTAAGTTCTGAATGAATATCGATTCTTTTTCTTAAAGATTCTAGGTTTAATGGTTTTCGAATATAATCAACTGCCCCAAGAGTTAATCCCTTTATTTCATTTTCTAACTCATCATGATTTGTTAGGATTAATGTCACGATCTTCGCGTATTTTGAATCTGATTTAATTTTTTCCAACACTTCAAATCCATTCATTCTTGGCATATTAATATCCAGGATCATTAAATCAATATCCGGTACTTTTTCAAGCAATTCAAAAGCTTCTATTCCATCATTTGCGAAATATAAATTTTGGTCTGATAAAATTGCTTTAATTAAAGCAGAATCTACAATAGAATCTTCTACAATTAGTATTTTATTTTCCATAATTTCCCCTTATTGATTTAAAATCTTATCCCCCTCAACTTCAACTCTATTCAAGAATTCTTCTATACTTAATATTCCTGCCATTACATCGTGTAAACCTGGTGCATAAACTTCATTCTTGATTATTTGCCATTCAGCACTCGGTACATCTATACTTGGATTAATAAATCCAGTTGTAAACGGAATATATTGTGGGTTTTCTTTAAATACTAAGCTTTCGGTTAAGTCTCTACGAGCTGGAACTCTAAATGGATAATAATGATCATGCTCAGGACTATATTCACCTTTCATAATTTCTTCTTGAGCTTCTATTGAAATCATATATCTTATAAACTTTATAGCTTCTGTTCTTTGATCACTGGGCATATTCTTCTCAATGGATAGAAACAATGGTCCAACCTCAGGACTTAATCCAATATCACTCAGATTGATAATACCAGTTTCAAATTTACTTCCATTCTTTTCTATATCTGTAATACCCCAAACACCTTGAAATTCAAACGCAAGTTTCCCTTCTCTAAAATAATTCATAATCTCAACACCTGTATCATCTATCCATGTTGGTTGAGCATATTGGCCAAGAGTATCTTTATAAAACGATATGGCTTGCTTAGATTGTTCGTTATTAATTAATACTTTTGTTTTAGTATCATCAATCAATCTTGATCCAAAACCATAAATAAATTGATTAACCATCCAAGAGACATCATTATGATTCTTACCAACTAACCCAATACCATACGCATCTGTATTCAACTTCACTAATTCTAATGCACTAACTAATGTTTCTAAACTTACAATAGAGCTAGCATTTACACCTGCTTTATCAAGAATCTCTTTATTATAAATTAAGCAAATTGAATGACTTAGCCAAGGAATCCCAACAAGCTCATTATTATATTGACCTAAATTCCATAGTTCAGGGTAATAATAATCTTCTTCATTTAAGAAATCATCTGTAATATTATTTAAATTTTCTTTACTTCCAAAATAGCTAACATATCGATATGGGAGTACATAGATTGTATTATACTCATTATCATTTAATAATTGGTTAAGAGCATCGAAATCTTCATCTCCACCCTCTAATACAATATTTACATCTTTATTTGATTCATTATAGGTATCAATAACTTTTTGGATTGCGACTCCTCTTCCTGAATAATCCGTCCATGTAATTCTAAATTTTAGTTCAATTGGTTCTTTGTTTGAACACGCAAAAAGAAATAAACAAAGCAAACTAGTTACTATTCTTAATATTATTGATTTACCCATTGTGTACTCAACTTTCACTTTGGTAATATTGTGGTTTATTATTAAATCCTTTATAAATCTTACTTATATCTTACAACTTCATTATACTGTGTACAATCCAAGTAATACATATTTATAAAAAACTCGATATAAACATAGTCGAATTTCATTCTTTGTGAGTCATATTAATGATTAAATAAAAAAATCCTTATTTCTAAGGATTAATTTATCAAATGGTGCCCCGGGTCGGAGTCGAACCGACACGACTTTCGTCGATGGATTTTGAGTCCATTGCGTCTACCAATTTCACCACCAGGGCATCGCAAGAATTATCTTAACTTATATTGATTAAAAAATCAATCAATTCCTCAAAATTACCATCTTCTTGAAGAACCACCACCACCTGTTCTTCCTCCACCGCCACGATTAAAACTACCTCCTCCTCCACTTCCACCACCAAATGAAGAATAGATTAAAATACGAAGTAATAAGTTTAATATAAATCCATTAAGATAATAACCATCTAAAGATAATAGTATGATTGCCCCAATAATAATCCAAAACCATGGAAGATCTTCAATCGAATTATTTGATGATGTATTAACACCACTTAATGATTCAATACCGTACTCATCCATTACACGATTTAGTACTGCATTATATGTCTCCATAAATGCTTGATCATAATTACCTTCTTGTAAACTAGGTAACATATACTCATCAAGGATTCGACCTGCAACACTATCTGGTATAGCTCCTTCTAAGCCATAACCTACTTCTATTCTTACTTCTCTTTCTTCTAAGGCAAGAATGATGAGAACTCCATTATTCTTATCTTTATCACCAATACCCCACTCTCTAAATAATTGAACAGAGTATTGTTCTAAATCATAACCAGATAGATTATCAAGTGTAACCAACACAATCTGAGCATCTGTTTCGTAATATAATGCTTCAGAGATTTCGATGATATCCAACTCTGTTGAAGTACTTATTAAGTTAGCTTGATCCAATACATAAAAGCTTGAATTTGGATTTGGGATATTCATTGCCTTTACAGGCAAGATCCAAACAAAAAACAAGCTTATTAAACATAAAAGTGTACTAAATTTAACTATAAAACGTTTCATTTACTCTCTTAGAAATCAACATCCACACCATCTTCTGCACCATCTTCTGCTTCAAAGTATTCACGCTCTGAGAAACCTAATAAGTTCGCATAGAGTGCAGTTGGTAATGATTTAACCTTGGTATTATAGGATTGAACAGCTGTATTATAATCCATTCGCGCTGTCGCTATACGATTCTCAGTTCCAGCCAATTCATCTTGTAAAGCTAAGAAGTTCGTATTGGATTTTAATTCAGGATACGCTTCCGCAATCGCTATTAATCGACCCAATGCGGATGTGATTTCTTGATTAGCTTCTGCAGTTTCACTAACTGTTCCTGCTCCAGCTAACGCAGCTCTAGCATTTGCGAGTGCAGTAAATACTTCAGTTTCTTGAGCTGCATACCCTTTTACTGTTTCAACAAGATTTGGAATTAAATCAGCTCTTCTTTGAAGTTGATTTTCTACTTGACTCCATTTCCCATTCACATCTTCATTGATTACAACGAGAGAGTTGTAGCCTGACATTAACATAAATCCTAATACAACTACTATAGCGATTGGTACTAACCATTTTTTCATTTTAATTCTCCTTTAATCTGTCTTCTAATATTTTGAATTATATCATAAGTAAAAGTAAGTACATTAAAATGCACTTTCATTTTCTTAATATTTTCTAATGACAATCAACTTTGTTTTATGTATAATAATACTTGCCTCTGGAGGATTGGCCGAGCGGTTTAAGGCACCATCTTGGAAAGGTGGCGAAGTGCAAGCTTCCGTGAGTTCGAATCTCATGTCCTCCGCCAGTCGCAAATTAACCCTTAGAAATAAGGGTTTTTAATTTGTATTTTAAAACAAAATTTGAGCGTTATCTATCTTTATATAATGGTATTTTGTTAGAATAAGAATATACTTTATCATGGTGAAGAAGATGGAAAATAATAAATATGATGTAATTGTTGTTGGATCAGGTATTGCAGGACTAACGAGTGCAGCTTATATCGCTAAAGAAAATCATAAAGTACTCTTATTAGAAAAGGACTCTAGTTTTGGAGGACTTTTAGGCGCATTCAATCTCGACGGACATATGTTGGATAAAGGTGCAAGAGGAATTATTGATTCAGGAATTATCTTCCCAATGTTAAAACAATTAGGGTTTAACTTAGAGTTTACAGACAATCCAATCCGCATGACATTTGAAGATCAATCGATGGTATTTAATTCTAAGAAGTCCTTGGATGATTATGAAGAAGTACTAACGAAGATATTTCCTTTAGAAAAAGAAAATATCCATTCAATTATGGAGGATGTTAAAAAGATAATGACTCATATGGATGTGTTATATGGAATTGAAAATCCATTATTTATGCCGAAACCATATGATATCAATTATTTATCTAAAGTACTTTTACCTTGGATGTTTAAATTCATCAACCATATCAATAAAGCAATGAAATATATGCAACCAGTAGATGAGTATCTTAAGACTAAAACACAAAATCAATCTTTAATAGACTTAATATCTCAACATTTTTTCGCAAAAACACCGACATTCTTTGCCTTATCTTATTTCACATTATACTTAGAGTATCATTATCCTATGGGATCAACTCAAAGTTTTATTGATACATTTGTGAATTATTTGAATGAAAAAAATGTTGATTTAAAGAAAGAAACTGAAGTAATTTCAATTGATATCGATCAAAAAGAATTGATGACTAAAGATGGAAGTGTATATCAATTTGAACAAATCGTTTGGGCTGCAGATACAAACAAGCTTTATGATTGTATACAAATTGATAGAATTAAATCATCATCATTGAAAAGTAATGTAATCAAAAAAAGAGATTTCTATAAAAGTAAGATAGGTGCAGATTCAATCCTTACTGTATATCTATTAACTGATTTAGATCCAGAATACTTTAGAGATAAAAATGGTCCACATGCATTCTATACCCCTAAGAAAGAGGGATTATCGTATGCACAATTATCTTTAATAAAAGAAAATGGTAAGTTTATCGATGATAAAGATAAAATATTCGATTGGATTAAACAACATCTTCTATACAATACGTTTGAGATTTCAATTCCTTCATTAAGAGACAAAAGTTTATCACCAGAAGGAAAATGTGGATTAATCGTATCCGTTCTGTTTGATTACGAATTAACTCAACATATCTATCAAAGTGGTTTCTACGAAGAATTCAAATCCTTTGTTCGTCAAGAAACAATCAATATACTCAATAATGGACTTTGGAATAAACTGAATGATCATGTTCAAAAGACGATTGTTTCAACACCTAAAACAATCTATGATCGTACATATGCGACACAGGGATCTGTTACTGGTTGGTCATTTATAAATCAACCTTTCCCAGCTGAATATCAGTTCTTAAAGGTAAGTAAGTCAGTGAATACTCCTATAAACTTTATCAAACAAGCAGGTCAATTTACATTCAATCCAGCAGGAGTTCCTGTAGCAGTCTTAACGGGTAAACTTGCTGCTGATGCCATTCTTAAAAATCGAAAGAAATTAGTCAAATGACACAAACAGAAACTCTAGTAAAATTAAATCCAGAATTAGTATTTGAATTATGGTCAAAAACATATAATAGAGAAGGAAAACCCGATTGGTCTCATATATTTCCTTATTATCATTCCTCGATTATCTTTCAAGATTCTATTCAAAAAGTTGTAGGTAAAGATGATTTCGTGGATATGTGCAATCGATTGACAGAACGTTGTCAATCTTTACATATGGATCTATTAAATGTATTACAAAAAGATAATACAATTTTTATTGAATGGATAATGACTATGTCATTTAAGAAATCACCTGATACACCTCTTTATGGAAGTACACGATTAACTTTAAATGAAGAAGGCTATATTATTGAACAACGTGATTATTATGACTTATGGGGTGATATTTTCAATAACATCCCAAGATTTAATAAGATGTATCGTAAATTCCTACAGAAATACTTTGGTTAACTATGAAAAAATTACCTGATGAATTAATGTTTCTTGAACATCGTAAAGCAGTACAACTTACAACCGATGCACGAATTGATGGCAAAGTTGTTGTGATAACTGGCGCTACTTCTGGTGTTGGATTAGAAGCACTTAAAAAGATCGTATTAAACGAAGTGCATGTGTTTGTCGTCGCAAGAAATCTATCCAAAGCAAAAGAATTGATTAATCATTTAAAGATTAACAATAATGCGAAGATAGATTTAATTGAAGCAGATTTCAGTATATTAAGTGATGTAAAAAAAGCAGCAAACGAGATTCTAAACAAGACATCAAGAATTGATATTCTAATAAATTGTGCTGGATTACATTCAACTAAGAGAATATTAACCAAAGAAGGACACGAAACTGTATTCGCAGTTAATCATCTTGCGTCATTCTTATTTACATATCTATTATTAGACACAATAAAAGCTTCAGCTCCTTCTCGAATATTACAAATAAATTCAGAGGGACATCGCTTTAATGGATTAAATATCGATGATTTAGATTGGAAGAATCGACACTATACAGGATTAAGAGGATATGGTGCATCTAAAACAGCCCAACTTCTCACAACATGGGAATTCCATGATCAACTTATTGGTAGTGGAGTAACAATCAATGCGATGCATCCAGGAGATGTTAAAACGAATATTGGACAAAATAATGGTTTAATTTATCGATTGTTTTCTAAACTCGTAATTCAACGTTTCCTAAAAGATCCTAAAGTATCAGGAAAATCGATTTATTATTTGATTGCCGAACCAAGTTTAGAAAAAGTTAGTGGTCAATATTTCCACTTAACTCAAAAATCAGTTCCAGCTAAACATGCATTAGATCGAACATTGGGTAAGAAGATTTACTTAAAGACATTGGAACTTTGTGAAATAGAATGATACTGTTCTTCCATCAATGTTTTACATACTAACATAGAATTAATAAGTGAACTATATCGATTATATTGTTTTGAATTAAGCTCAAACTTTGATTGAGCTTTTTTACACTTGTGTATGATTGATTCAATTGGCTTTATTGCATGTATAATCTCTTCTTTTGAATACATTATTTTTAGATTTGAATGTGATAATTTCATTTCCACCAGAGTTAAACCAATTGATAAAGCATTAATTCGGTTAATCAATAATGTATGTTGAGAAGAACCTAATTGAAATTTAGGAAGAATCTTTTCACAGTTCTTTATTACTTTATCTATCTCAACTTTCGATTGTGTATATTCCTCAATTGAAAAATTACTCATAATTCCCCATTTCTAATAATCTATTCTTTCTAAATCCAGCAAACATAAAACGTGTGATTACTTTTCGATTGGTTAACCACGCTATTTGACAATTGGTCTTCGTATTTTCTAACATTTTTGGAATAAAATAGTGTGCAACTGTTTCAGGCTTATCCGCTAAAATATTAAATATCTTAACGAAACTCTTATCCGATAAAACGTCTGATTTATTTCCAACATTATCTTTCGTAATAAAATCCGTTAACATCATTCCAGGTGATAATCGACCTACAATAATCTTCGTATCTTTTAGTTCTTTTGCTAAACCTTTCATATAATACGTTAATGCATGTTTTGTAGTACCATAATGAATTGTCTTAGCTTGGATCATATTATTTGAACCCAAACCTTCCATACTATAAATTGCACCATATCCTTGTTTAAGCATTCCTCTAGTCGCAATTTGACATCCATAAATCATTCCTAATAGATTTGTATCTATGATTGATTGAGTATCTTTTGAACTTATTTCCCAAGAAAATGAATGGGGTGAGTTCATACCTGCATTATTAATCCATAAATCAATTGAACCCCATTTCTCATAACTTTTATCCCATAAATTTTGAATGTTAATTTCTGAACTAACATCACATGAGACATAGATAAAATGGTTATTATATTCTTTTATTTGACTCAACATTTCATCCTTTAAAGTAAGACCTCGGCCAGATAATGTCACATTACACCCATGAACTAAAAACTGTTTAGCCATCTCAAATCCAATCCCTCTTGTGCTTCCTGTAATCACGATGTTTTTCATAAAATACCCTTTCATTAAGTGAAATAAATCTTTTAAAACATCCCATAAAATTCCATATCACACATATAAAATATCTGTTATAATTTCGCTTATGAGTAAATCTAAAATTGGACCGATCTATATTATATTAGCCGCAATATTCTGGAGTTTTGGAGGACTACTAGGTAAACTAATTCCATGGTCTGGAATAAGTATTGCGGCACTACGTGGTATCATTGCGGCAATAACTATTGCGATCTATCGTCGTAGTTTTTATTTTAAGTTAAATAAACCAATTCTATTAGCGGGTATAAGTCTTACAATCACAACCATTTTATTTATGATTGCGAATAAAATGACAAGTGCCGCAAATGCTATTGTCTTACAATATACTTCGCCTGTGTTTATTATACTTCTTACTTTAATCATAGATAAACAAAAACCAAAGAAACGTGATTTATTTGCGATCTTTGGTGTTTTAATTGGTATAAGTATATTCTTCTTTGATCAATTTAAAAGTGGTAATTACTTAGGTGATCTAATCGCATTAGGATCTGGTTTAAGTTTTGCGGCTGTATTTTTTGCGAATAAACTACCGAATGCTTCACCGATTGATGCGACTTATTTAGGTAATTTATTAAGTGTATTGATTCTTCCATTCATCTTATTTGATCAAAGTTTTATTTCTAATCAAAGTTCAATGATATGGTTATATATCTTCCTAATGGGCGTATTCCAATTAGGATTTGGATACATCTTCTTTTCACTCGGTATTAAACAAACTGCCGCAACAACTTCTAGTATCATTGCGACACTCGAACCAATCCTTAATCCTATATGGGTATTTCTTTTCCTAAACGAAGTTCCAAGTTCTCTAGCCTTATTAGGTGGAATTATCGTACTTATTACTGTAAGTATTTATAATGTGATTGTGACAAGAGATAATTACTCCAATATTAGTTTAAAAAAGAATGGGAAAAGCGAAGATTACAATAAGTGACCATATTCCATAGATTGGTAGATAATCCGTTATTGATTTATGGATCGAATTTAATTCAACTTTATTTTTAAAATACTTTATATACGAATATAAAATCCTTGATAAATGAATCCCTATGATTAAATTTATTCCTAAAACAGCAAAACGATTTGGAGTTAATCCATAAGAACTCAATCTAAATAGAATCGAGGATAAGGCAAAAATATCAATAAGTAATGCGATAGAAATCAAAGCACAATTAACAACATTTGTAATTTTACTCTCACTACTTTCTATAATTGAAAATAGTGAAATCGCTAATACAACGAATAAAACAATATTAAACACTAGTAAGAATTCACGATCCATGAAAGGATTTTGACCTGTAATAATAACCATCATCATAAATAATATTAATGTGATTAATACCAAAGGTCCAAATAGCTTTGCGATTAAAGGTGCTATATTCCGAACGAAATTAAAATTTAAATCAACCAGATAGGTTGTTAAGATACTAACTGATGCGACACCTATTAAAACAATATTCGTAAAGTAGAACTCTGAAATATCAAGATTTATCATAGTGAACAACTGCATTGTTATTCCGGTTAAGATAATTCCACTAATTGCCATAATTGTATATAGAACGATAAACTCACCATTAAATCTGAGAAATGTTAATCTTTTTTGATTGTTTCTATATTCATCTGATAAATAGGATGCGCCAATTACTATCCACATAAAAATGGGTATATGTAAATATACAAGTATTGAAACATCACCTGAAGGATTTTGAATTGAATTTACACTCCAGACAACAACTCCAAATAGTGTTAGTAATATAAACAAAAGTTTTTTTGATAACTGATTTTTCACAATGAAATAAATTGAAATAAATCCCATTATTGTAAAAATACTATTGATAGGATTGATAAGCTCCTCCTGAATAAAATAGAAAACTAACCTTGATGATAACCCAGATAATAAAGCGATTAGTATTGCGCCAATGAAATCCTTACGATTGAACTCAGATAACATGTCTTCTCTATAATTCAGACGTTCATACCAAACATTTACGATATCAGTATGTTCAACTGACGGATAGAGTTCATTGAATCGGGTCTTGAATTGTTCAGAATCCTTTCGGTATAACTTTTCAAGTTCATTAGGTTGATTTAAATACTCTTGTATTGTGCGATTCATATAGATATCTCCATTCTTATTAACAAGAATAGTATAACTCTATATTTATCGTTTATCAATAATATTTTATTGTATTATATATATTTATTATCAATAATCAATTAAAAAGGAATGTTTTACCATCCCTTTGTTCTTACCATTTGCCCTTCGCAATATGTCCAGCAATTTCAGCTTTTGAATATTGTTTTAGTAATGATGCATGTGCTTTTGCACGTTTGAATACATTCACACATGATGGATCTAAATTATCTTCGATCCCTAAATTTGAAATATCTTCAATCTGATTTAGTAAATTGATGAGTTCCATATGTAGATCATTAGTATAATCACTACGTCTGGATTTTTCTGCATCCTCTTCACTCATTTCATGATACTTTTCTTTTGGTTGACCACATTTAGGACATTTGTCTTCTAACTGGCCTTCCGCTAAAATCATTCCACACACTTCACAACGATAGAGTTTTTCCATATTTGTCTCCTTCTTTAATTTGAGTATATCATATGAACTTAACTAAATTAAATAAAGGATGTGTTAAAACTCAATTATTGATTAATATGGATAAGAATTGAAATACCAATTAGAACTGTCATCGTTCTATGAACAATAATCCACCATTTTGGTCTTGGTTGTTTCATGATTTTATCACCAACCACACCACCGATCACATTAGAAACAAATAATCCACCTGTAATATACCCTGTTACTGTTTCGTTGTCGATAAAGAAATTCCAACCCGTTTGAATATAGGAATGGGTTAAAATTAGAGCAACTGCCGCAAATCCTAAAAAAGGATGAAGCGTTTTATTCCATGCCATTACTTTTACGAGTCCTTTGTAAAAGGATGAAGTCTTATCCAATTTCTTTGCATTGGCCTTGAAGTAAGCCTTTAATATATACCTAAAACCGAGTAAAACAAATAATGCGATAATCAGAAAACCAGTAAACTCACCTAAATCAGATCGATCAATCATATTACTCCACTAACTTTCCAACAATTGTGAATTGTTTAAGTATATCTTTTCCATGAGGTGCACTGGAAATAAACTCAGATAAGTCTTTACCTGCTGTCATACCTTGTTCATGTTCCCCATTTAACCATTTACGGTTACCCGTCACATCATAAATATCTCCATCAACCGCAACATATGCTTTTCTACCATCTTTCCCATCAAACTCTGAAAGTTCTTCAAGCGTTAGTTCTAATAGTTCAGTTTCAACTACACTATTATCTTCAGGTGAAGGAGTACTAGGTTCATTTGGTGTGGTTGTTGAGCAACCAAATAATATTAAACTTATGCTTAAAATGAGTATTAATTTTTTCATTAGTGTTCCTCCAAAATGTTTAAAAAAACTATACCGATTGGTTGAGATAAAATCAAATAATATGCTTAAAGATAAATATGACATTAATCACAAATAATATTTGTAACAAATGATTGAGTATGTTAATATCTTTCAGGATGATTAATCAATAATAAGAAATGGAGATTCATATGGATTTAGAATTATTAGAAGAAGCTGGATTAAAGAAAATCAAATCTACGAGAAATGAACCTTTTACATACTTCCTAAAAGCAATTATGGCTGGATTTTATTTAGGTGTCGCAAGTATCTTATCATATTCATTGGGAAGCGTTTTTGCGACGATCGATCCAATGTTAGGAAAGGTTGCGTTTGCCGTATTATTTGGATTAGCATTTATCCTTGTTGTGTTTTTGAATGCTGAATTATTTACTGGAAATTGCCTTACAACTATTATTCCTGTATATACAAAGAAACTAAAGTTTGTCGAAATTTTACCAAACTGGATTATTTGTTATTTGGGCAATTTTATTGGTGCTAGTTTTATTGGAGCTCTTTTTATATTAAGTGGATCTCTATCTCATCAACTTCCTGATTTCTTGAGTTCAGTTTTAGTTTATAAATTAGACTTTGATATTACTCAGCTTATTATTCGTTCTATCTTATGTAACTTTATAGTATGTATTGCTTCTTTTGTTTCATATAAAGTAAAAAGCGAATCCGCAAAAGTTATCATTTTATTTATTGTTATTATCGCATTCGTATTACCAGGTTTTGATCATAGTATTGCGAATATGGTTACTTTTGCAATGGGAATTACCGCATTTCCATCTACAATTAACTATTCAATGATTCTATTAAATCTATTATTCTCTACATTCGGAAATATTCTTGGTGGTTCTATTTTATTAGCCTTACCTTTGTACTTAATTCATAAGCCAAGTTTAATTAAAGAATAATTATTTTCTCTTTAAATCAATAATTCTTTTTATTTCACTTGGAGAATATCCAGTTATTTTCTTAAATACTTCATAAAAATATTTCATGTCAGAATACCCATGAGAAAACGCAATTTCATTAATAGGTAGTTCATCTTTAATGATTTCACTTATAATCAATTGAACACGATATAAATTAAGAAACTGGTTAAATGTATAACCGGTTTCTTTTTTAAATGATTGGTGGAGTGAAGTAGCACTTTGTTTACATACTTCTACTAAATCAGACATGATTATTTTTTGATGATAATGTTCACTAACATACTCAATCATTTTACGAACTACCCAACTAGTATCTCCATCTGATTTGAATTTTAGAATATTTATCTTTTCACTAAATTGATTAATGAATTCATTAAAAACCTTTTTCTCCTTAATTTTATTCACTAAACGAACAAGTGCTTGTGTCAATTCTTGATGATCAACTGGTTTCAAGATATACTCTTGTATACCATATTTCATTGCTTCTTTCGCATAACTAAACTCACTATAACCAGAGATAATAATCGCTTCATATCGATAATCATTCATAGTATGTTTAATCATGTCTAATCCATTTAATATAGGCATATTTATATCACATATAACAATATCTGGAAGAAATGTTTTTATTGCTTCAATTCCTTCCTCACCATTACTTGCTTGTGCTACAACTTCGCAATTTAAAGATAACCAAGGTATTGATAAGATTAATCCCTCTCTAATAATTCTTTCATCTTCTATTACCAATACTTTTAACATATTTAACCTCTTGGAAAAGAAACTTTTATTGTTGTCCCATTTTCATTACTTTGAATATCAAATTCTAATTTATCTTCATAAACTAAATATAATTTCTTATACACATTATATATTCCTTGATGATTAGAATTATTGTTTTTATCTGTAATCATTCGTTTTATTTCTTTTAGCTTATCATTACCTATACCAAATCCATTATCGATAATATATATTACTAATCTATCATCCTCAAAGTACCCTTTTACGCTAACATTTAGATTATTTCTTTGTTTAAACCCATGAATAATACTATTTTCTATAATCGGTTGTATGAGTAATTTAGGTACTTTCTGGCTAAGAATCTCATCATGAATATCTAAAGTGTATTCGAATTTTTCCGCAAAACGTGTTTTTTGAATCTCACAATAGAGCCTTGTATATTCTAAATCATGTTTAAGTAGTACTAACTCATCTGCTTGATGTAAACTATATCGTAAAAGTTGAGTCGTTCTTAAAATAAGATCAGATGCTTCATTTGGTTTAGTTAATATTAAATAGCGAATTGTTTCCAATGTATTGAACAAGAAATGAGGATTAAACTGTGCGATTAATTGTTTTTTCTCAGCTTGTGTTTTGAGTGAATTCAATTCAATGTTCCGATTCATCGAATCATTTAATGCGATAACCATGGTATTAAATTGATTAGCTAATATTTCAAACTCATCATTTGTTTTAAGTTCAGCACGAGCATTTAAATCCCCTTCTTTAATCTTATTTACAGTAATCAGTAACTCATCAATGGATTTTGAATTACTTAATGCCATATTTCGAGCTAAACGCAAGACAAGTAAGATGAGTAAGAAACTACTAAAGAGTACTAATATAAAACTAGTAAGATATTCTTGCCAAAAGTTAGGAGCGTATATTAAAGTATAAACTTTATAATTATAAAGTTTATTTTGACTAACATTCACTTTGTAGTCCAATCCATTTCTTAAGGTTATAACACTGTTGTTTTTTTGAATAAACTTGTTTGTTGAGTTATAAAACTGATTATTTGATGTAGAAATTATATTGTTGTACTGATCCGTTATAATGACATAATTAATAGGAGTATCATCGATTAATTGGTTTATTTCAGATGCATTTACATAATAAATAACATAACCAAGTGTTTCTAATTGCCCAATTTTACCAATTACAACATGGGTGGATGTATCATTGAAATAGTTAGAAAATATAAAATTTCCTGTACTCATTTCAATATCAGAATCAATAAAACGAGACATCATTAATGTATTTACGATTGATACCTGTATATCTAACTTATCTTGATTAATACTGCTAAATCGTAGTTCTCCTAGATGATCATATATAAATAGTTCTGAATCAATCTGACTTTCACTCATAAAGCCATAATACTTTGAGTAAATGATATTGGATGATGCATTGCCATCTAAGAAATCATTCACTTCATTGTTTTCTTCTAACTCAAACACAAAGGTATTAAAATCAGAGTAAATCTTTCGCATCACTTGATTGACTTCCTCTACTGCATTCTTTGAATTCATATAAACATTGTATTCACTAGAGAAATAAGTAAATAACCCGAAAAGTATGAGTAATACAAAAATTGGAATTAAACTTGTGAGTAGAAACTGTATTCTTAAATGGTGTTGATAGGTTCTTTTTGTCATATAATTTGTTTTTATTGTACCATGCAAAGAAAAAGTATGAGCAAGCTCATACCTAATTTATACACTTAAATCTTTATTCTTACTAAACTTCATAAACAATATGAGTGATCCAGCTGTTAGAATCGTTAAGATGGTAGACAGTGCAGCCGCAATTCCATAATTACCACGAATTACTTCGGTATAGATAGCGATTGTTAGAGTTTTTGTACGACCTGTGTACAAAATAATACCTGTCGCAAGTTCTGTAATAATCGTTGTCCAACTCAGGATTGCCCCGGCAATTACACCTGCAGACATCATCGGAACAGTGATTTTAAAGAATGTCTTTAAATTGCTCGCTCCTAAACTAATGGCAGCTTCTTCTATACTTATTGAAATTTGTTGGAGTATGGCGGCAGAAGACCGTATTGTGTAGGGTAATCGTCGAATAACAAGTGCAATAACCATAATTGTCACACCACCCGCTAGTCGCAATGGTGGAGTTAAGAATGCAGCTAAGAGAGAAATACCAAGTACTGACCCTGGAATTATGTATGGTATCATCGACAATGTATCAATAAATTTCGTTAGAATATTAGGTCTTCGAACTGAAATATAGGCAATTAAGATAGCCAGTAACACAATGATTATTAAAGATAATCCGCCTATCACAAAGGTATTTTGTATAGAATTACCTAAGCGATCAAATGCTTGTGTATAACTCATCAATGAATAACCTTCAATAAACAGCATACCTTTTGTATTTAAGAATGAAGTATAAATAACGTATCCTTGTGGAAGCATTGCTATTCCAATAACGATATAGATGTAAAGATGTAAAAATACATTTTTTATACCACCTATTTTCTTAGGTTCAATTGGATGCAAAGCACTCATAGAAAATTTCTTACGATTCGAAATATAACTCTGTACTAAGAAGAAGATTGTCGTAATACCAATCGCAATAATACTAATTGCTGCCGCAAATCCTTTATCTCCTGTTACTTCTCCAATAAACTCAGAGAAGATAAGTACTGGGAACGTTCGATAACCTTCACCAATTAACATAGGTGTTCCGAAATCCGCAAATGCACGCATAAATACTAGGAGAGATCCAGCTAAGATAGTTGGTAAGATTAATGGAAATACGATTGTTCTAAATCGTCTTAATCCTGTATATCCTAGATTCTCTGCTGCCTCAAGAAGTGTATTATCTACATTCTTCATTGCACCATTAATATATAAGAAAATAAGAGGAAATAATTGTAAAGTTAGAACCATTAAAATCCCATTAAATCCATAAATATCTGGTATTTGAATATTAAATGTTGTTTTGAAGAAATTGGTAAATACACCATTTCGTCCCAACAATAAAATCCATGAATAAGCCCCTATAAACGGTGCAGACATACTTGATATAATAATCAAGATTTGTAACCAGGACTTACCCTTTATCTCATACATATTAAAGAAGTATGCCATAGGCGTTCCAATTAACAAGGTAAGTATGGTTACAGCAACCGTTACCTTAAAGCTATTGATTAAAGTATTTGAATAATACGGAAACTGAAAGAATTTCTGGTAGTACTCGAAAGAAAGGGTTTGAGTTTCTTTATTCACTAAACTCTCAACCACTAAATTAAACATTGGATAAATCAAGAACAACACATATGTTATTAGGATAACAAACGAGATGGTTGTCCAAATATCAAGCTTTTTCTTGGACATTATCGTTTTCAACCCCAGTAACTAAATTTTCTTTTCCATCTTGTGTAAATACATTGATTTTTTCCAATTTTAACCCTAAATGAATATGAGTTCCTGGCTGAATTATGCTATCAATAGAAGATTCAATTACGATTTCAATCAACTCATCACTTTCTAATTTAACAGTGTAATGTGTGTTTAATCCTAAGAAGATATAATCTAAAACTTCACCCTTCATTTGAGTAGAATCATCAGTTATATAAAATTCTTCAGGACGAATCGATACAACAACATCTTGGTTTTGATTGACTGATTTCTTTAGTGTAGTCATTTTAAACTCAGTATTATGAATTCTTAAAATTGATTCTTGATTATTGAATTTTAATTGACCTTTTATCATATTGGATCGACCAATAAAAGTAGCAACAAACGTATTAGCAGGTCTTTGATAAATATTCTTTGGTGTTCCAATATGTTGAATAAAGCCATCCTTCATAACTGCGATTCGATCCGAAATAGACATTGCCTCTTCTTGATCATGAGTGACATAAACTGTAGTTATACCAACAGAACGTTGAATATCACGAATAACCGATCTCATTTCAACTCTTAATTTTGCGTCTAAGTTTGATAACGGTTCATCCATTAATAAAACATCTGGTTTAATAACAATCGCACGAGCTAATGCAACACGTTGTTGTTGACCCCCAGATAATTTCTCAGGTAATCGATCTGCGTATTGTTCGATTTGCATCGTTCTAAGCATCTCATCTGTTAATTGATTCATTTCTTCTTTTGTAAATTTACGATTCTTTAAACCAAATTTTACATTTTCTCTTACGGTAAGATGTGGAAAAATTGCATAGTTTTGAAATACCATACCGATATTTCGTTTACTTGGTGACATTTGATTAATGACTGCATCATTAAAATAAAACTCTCCACCCTCTATACTATTAAACCCAGCAATCATTCTTAAAAGCGTTGTCTTTCCACATCCGGATGGACCAAGGAGAGTGAATAACTCACCCTCCTTGATGTTTACTGATAAACCGGATAGGATAGTATTTTCGCCATAGCGCTTAATTGCGTTTTTGATATTAATATTGACACTCATACTATCACTCCTTTTTTAATTATTGTAAGCTAGCAAAGATTTCAGTATAACGTTCTACGATTGCCTTTTTATTAGCACTTACATATTCTTGATCTTCAACGATTACATAGATATCTGACATTGGAGTCATATAATCAGCTGTAGCAGCACCTTCTCTAACTGGACGATTCGTTAATGTACTACCAAAAATATTTTGTACTTCTTCAGAAAGAACGAAATCGATAAATAATTTAGCATTTACGATATTTGTAGCACCCTTAACAATTGCCATTGTAGCAGGTAGGAATACAGTTCCTTCTTCAGGGTAAACAATCTTAACATTCGCACCATCTCTAACAAGCGTTGCACATGGATCTTCATAGGATAAACCAACAACCATTTCACCAGCAGCTACACTCTTGTAAACTGCAGATGAACCCGAAGCAATCTTACCATCCCATTGATCAACTAATGCTTCAACGTATGCCCAAGCTTCTTCACTTTCATATCCACCCATCGCAAGTAATGCATTGGTTAATTGTGCAAAAGCAGAAGATGAAGCTGAAGGATCAGCTGTCGCAATTTTACCTTTTAAAGCAGGATTCAATAAATCAGCGTATCCATTAATTTCGATATCACCGATTAAATCAGTATTAACTACTAGCACACTACCATCTAATACATAAGAAGACATATAACCTGATGTATTACGGTAAGCTTCAATAACATATTGATCATTCTCAGAAACATAATCTTGGAAAATATCTGGATTAGCCGCAAATTGTGATTTCGAACCACCAAACATAACATCTGCATAAGGTGCACTCGCTTCTGATTGTAAACGAGTCATTAATTCCCCTGTACCAGCTTGAATTAACTCAACTTCAACACCATACGTTTGTTCAAATAGTGGAATTACTGCATTAATAATCCCTTCACTATTTGGTGTGTAAACAACTAATTTGTCTGTCGCTTCTTCAACTGGTTCAGCAGGCGTTGAAGTACAAGCAACTAAACTCAATACGATTCCTAAAACCGCAATTATACTTAAGAATTTTTTCATAGTGTTCCTCCATAAATTCTTAATTCTATCGTAATATTTATGCAAACGCTTTCAAATCCTACAAAATTACAAATTATAGGAAAAATCTAAAGTAATTAAATAATTTGAAACTATTTTATAAGATTCATACTCTTAAGTTGTATAAAACAAAGGAGTATTTTATGTTCAAAACAATTATTCAATTTCTTAAATCAAATACCTTATTAGCCAGTATCAGTAAAGTTGTACTAGTCACAACCGTTAGTATAAGCTCAGTCACTGCATCAGCTTATATTATAGATTCTATTTCAACTCCTGAGGAAAGTGATGAAACAGAAACATTTATTAGCACCAATGTAGAATCAGACGAATCAACTGAAGTAGAAACAAATCAAGAGGAAGAAGAAGTTCAAACAAGCGCATCAAAATCGACTGAAAATGAGTCTGGATTAAATACATTTATCGCGGATATCGTGACTGGCGCTTCTAAATTAGTTGAAAGCACCATAGGATTTATAAGTGGTAATGGTGTATCAGATGTAACAACAGGCTCATCTAGACAAAGTTCAACAACTGTCTCCACAAATCCAATCACAAATGAAGATACAAGTACTGGATCAAGTCGCAACAATGGAACTACTCCTGGATTAGTCTACAATGATGACGAGTTTGAAGATGAAGATAGATATGAAGATGATGAAGATGAACACGAAGACGATGAAGATGATGAAGATGAACATGAGGAAGATGAAGACAGAGAGGATGAATAGCTTATTTCTAAAGGAACAACTATAATGAAGGAAATTAATAGTAGAAACTGTATCTTCTATTCTTCATATACCTCATGTCAAATAACCACAATGAAAGATTTGAAACAATTTACCGTGCTACTTTTAACATATTAAGTAAGTATGTCTACTTTAAGGTCGCAAATATAAGTGATGTTGAAGATATTATTCAAAACATATATTTCAATTTTTATACCTATATCGTGAAGAAGAATAAGGAAGTAGATAATGTACACTCATATTTAATTCAAATCGCAAATAATGAGCTCACAAAATACTATAAATCAAAGAAAGAACTACCAATTACCTTCTCAGATGAAACAAACTATATTATAGAAAACATTCAATCTGATATTAATATTGAACATGATCTCTTAAACACATTTGAACCCATAAAAGTATTCGAATTAGTAAAAGAACTTGAGTTAATAGATCAAAAGATAATTGGTGCTCACTTCAGATATGAAATGACATTTAAAGAAATAGCACTTTCATTACTTATATCAGAAAACACAGTGAAAACTCGTTATTACCGAGCTCTTAAAGAACTTAAGAAACTATATGAATTGAACATAGAATAAGAAAGGATAATATGGATAAACTTAAACAAACATTTAATGAAAATCTATTAAATGAAGATAAGATTCTTCATTCAATCAATCATAAAATAAAACCAAAAAATGGTTGGTTTTATCATAAATCCTTTCGTCTTTCGTTCGGATTACTGACATTAGCTATATTATCTTTATTCATATCAAATATCATCCAATCACAACCAGATAAGGTAGTAAAAACAGTAGGAATTACAACTCCACGAAATCAATTAGCCTATGCATTAGTGAGCGTTGATATTAATCCAAGTTTTGAGTTATATGTTGATAAGAATGATAGAGTTATCGAAATCAATACAATAAATGAAGAGGCAAAAACACTTAGTATTGATCAATTAATCGGATTAGAAGTGCAAGATGTCGTTGAAGATTTAATAAAACAAGCCCAAGATTTAGGGTACATCAATTTAATAGATACAAATCAAAATACAGTCATAATCTCTACAATCAATTATGGAATTGATGGAGAAAAACTAATTAAGAACATTCAAGTCAAACTTGGTTCAAGCGTGAACATAGATAGAAGTGTTAAATCATATATCATTCGCGCAACCGATGATGATAGAGAAGAAGCTAAAAGAGAAAATGTCTCACTCGGAATTTACATGTTAAATGGAATTATACAAAATAATGGCGTCCCAATGAGTGTTCAAAATTTTGTATCTGATTTAAACAACCTGGAAATTCTTGAAGAATATGCAGAAAAAACTAATGGAACTGAGCTTGTTGAGATTATTCAAGCATTGATTAATGAACTAGTAACGAAAGGCATTGATGTAACATCCTTCCAAAATAGATTAAATAGAGAAGGTGAAGATTTAGAAGAGCTGATTGATGATTTGAAGGATCAATTCGAATCACTAAATTCAAATACAAATTCAGACGATAAAAATGATGATGAGTATGAAGATGATGAATCAGATAATGATAAATCGTATGAAGACGATTCTGAAGAAGATGATGATGAACATGACGATTAAAAAACCACTCTGATGAGTGGTTTTATTCGACTAATAAACTTTTATTTTGTTGTAAGCTTTCTGTATATAGTTTGTAATTATTTAGAATTGCTGACCAACCTTCTCTTTGAAGCTCAATAGAATTTTGATCTTCAGCTTCAAACGTCTCTACAATCCTGACTGAATCATTCTCTACGTAGAATTCAGTCTTGACTAAGCGATTGTCATCTAATCGAGTCACAACTCTTTTTTTATCGACTATTTCTTCATATGTACCAGAGAAATCAAAGCCAAAGCTATTATCTTTCGCTTCCATACGATATACAAATTTGCCACCTACTACAAAATTATTATCTGCTTTTGGTGAATGCCAATCATCTGACGCATGATTCCAATGAACAACATGATTTGGTGAATTCCATGTATCCCAAACTAAATTTATTGGGGCATGAACGAGTGTTTCTATAGTTATATTTACAATTGCCATATTAGCTCCTTTGATAGTACGACTATATCAAATCAATTTTAATCTTACAATTGATATACATCTTTGAAGTGATACAATAAACTCCTATGAATATTCAAGAGATAAAAGAAATATTACCCGAATCAAATCAAATGATATCAATCACTTTAATTCAAAAAGGATGGTCATCTGATTTTAAATTCAAATTAATAGACAAATTTAATCAAAGTATTCTTTTGCGTGTATCCACTATAAAAGAATATGATCATAAGAAATATGAGTATGAAGTATTAAATCATCCGTCACTAAACGATGTAAATATAATTAAACCTTATAAATTAGGTGTTACACTCGATAATCAGTATTGTTATACCCTTTCAAAATGGATTGAAGGTCAGGACTTAGAAGAAATCATACATGAGTATCCAATAGATATACAATATAGATTAGGATATGAAGCAGGACAAATCCTAAGAAAAATTCATTCAATAGAAATTGAAACCGATAGAATTTGGGACAATACATATCAGCACAAAATAGATCGTAAAATAGAAAACGCATTACAATGTCCAATACAACTAAATAAAATAGATAAGTATATAAATTATATAAATCTCAATCGACATCTTATCAAGAATAGACCAGTATCCTTTCAACATGGTGATTTCCATATTGGAAATACATTAGTAAATCCTAATAATAATTGTGTATTAATCGATTTTAATCGACATGATATAGGCGATCCTTGGGAAGAATTCAATCGTATTCCATTTAGTGCTCGAGTAAGCACAGCATATGCATCTGGAAATATAAATGGTTACTTTAATGATGAAATACCTGATAGCTTTTTCCCTTTATTAGCCTTATATATTTCTGTTAATCAAGTAAGTTCATTACCTTGGGCAATCCAATTCGGTGAATCAGAAATCAATTTTACAAAAACGATGTCTAATCAAATACTTACTTGGTATAGTGATTTTAATACAATTATTCCAAATTGGTATATACCAAAAAAATGATTATTTAACTTGTGTATTCATCTTAACCATTCCATAATTATGATATGGAACTTAATTTACAAACCATACATACCATCATTTCTCAACAATTTCCCCAGAACTCGCATCTTGAGATACGTCAAGTATTGAAAAGCGGACACGATAATCGAACATATCACTTAGGAAATGAATTTTCATTACGTTTTCCAAGTGCATTAGAATACTCTACACAAGTCATAAAGGAACATACTTATTGTAAAACAATACAAAAGATGATTTCTTTTCAAATCACTACACCAGTAGAGCTTGGTCAACCATCTGACCTATTCCCATACCATTTCTCAATTAATCGATGGATTGAAGGTGAATCAGTAAACTCGTTTAATGTTATTGATAACAATCAACTCGCAAAAGATTGCGCAAAATTCTTAATGGAGTTACAACAATGTGATACAAGTAATGGAATAGAACCTGGTGTGCATAATTTTTATCGTGGAGGTGATCTTACTGTTTATCACGATGAAACGATTCAAGCAATTAAACATTGTACAGAGTTTAATCAAAAACAATGTTTAGATATTTGGAATATGGGGTTAAACGCTAAACATAAAGGCACAAATACATGGATTCATGGTGATTTTGAGAAAGATAACTTATTAGTAAAGAATGGTAAGCTTTGTGCTGTGATTGATTTTGGAAATATGGCTGTTGGAGATCCAGCCTGTGATTATGTCATGGCTTGGACTTATTTTGATAAACCCTCTCGAAAAGTGTTTCTAGAAAATTTAAATCTCGATAGCGAAATGATTTATCGCGCAAAAGCTTGGGCACTATGGAAAGCACTTATTACACTTAACAATCCAAAAAGAAGAGAAATTGCGCTTTATACTTTAAATGAATTACTAAATTCATAGGAGGATTTATGAGTCAATTTATTATAAAAACGCTTGTATCTGCAGTGATTATCGCGGTTATATCAACAGTAAGTAAAAGATTTCCAGGTTTGGGTGGTTTAATCGCTTCACTACCACTGACTTCAATTTTGGCTATGATTTGGTTGTATCAGGATACACAAGATGTTCAAAAAGTAATAAGTTTATCTAATTCTATTTTTTGGATGATTATTCCTTCCTTATCATTTTTTATTGTTTTACCTTATCTCGTAAAAAAGTTTAATTTTTATCCAGGCTTATTCTTATCAAGTCTATTTTTAATAATTTCATATCTAATCTATTCAAGAATACTTAACTTCTTTAAAATAAAAATATAGGAGCACAATATGAAAGAACTCGTATTATATATTGCACAAAGTTTAGATGGATATATCGCAAAAAAAGATGAATCCATTGATTGGTTACTAGAATATAATGATCCAAGCGTAACTGAACGATATGAAAAGTTCCTTGAATCCGTCGATACTATTGTTATGGGTTATTCGACTTATCGACAAGTTATTGAGGAATTATCTGTAGACAATTGGCCATATTCAGATCTAAATGTGTTTGTGTTAACACATCGTTTCTTAGAAAATCCATATGGTGTTACTTTTATACATGGAGATATTAAAGACATTATTGATCAGAGTAAGAATGTAGCTAAGAAGAATATTTGGTTAGTTGGAGGTTCAAGTATTATTGAACAATGTATGAAAAGTAACTTGATAGATCGATATATCATTACAATCATTCCAACCTTATTAGGTGATGGTATTCAATTGTTTAAGAACATAAATCAAACCAAGAAATTAAATCAAATTGGTACCTATACCTTAAAAGATTGTATAGAAGTTGAGTATATTAACGCTTAAATTAACGTTTTTTTAACATCTGTGCTATTATAATAAACGGTATTAAATATAAGGGAATTGATATAAACTTATGTCAGAAAACAAAAAACAAAAAGAAAACGTATTTATTAGTTACGTTGAGTTCATTAAAAATGGATTCTCAAAGATTAATAAAAACAGTTTCCCAACCAATATGAAACACAGAAAACTCAAGATATTCCTAACATGGTTTATCATTTTTGCGATGGTTTCTAGTTTAATCGTTGGAACAATAGGAATCAATTATATTATCAATGTGGCTAAGGATTCACCTGAGTTAAATCCTGATGATTTTACTGCAGCACAAAGTTCAAAAATCTATGATGCGCAAGGAAATGTCATAGCGAATATCGGGTTACAAATCCGTGAGAATATTACTTATGAAGACTTACCGCAGAATGTAATCGATGCGTTTGTCGCTATTGAAGATTCTCGTTTCTTTGAACATAATGGATTCGATATTCCTCGTTTTACAAAGGCAATCTTTGAAAATATAAAAACGATGAGTTTCTCTCAAGGTGGTTCTACCTTTACGATGCAACTTGTTAAGGGTACATACTTTGAAACAGAAGAAGCTACTGCTGTGCGTTCTGGTTTAGCGGGTGTTAATAGAAAGATACAAGAAATTAACGTCGCATTACAAGCAGAAAAAGTTATTAGTAAAAAAGAAATATTAACATTCTATCTTAATAAAATAAATTATGGTGTTCCTAAAAATAGACGTGGTATTCAGACTGCAGCACAATTCTATTTTGGAAAAGATATTAGTGAAGTTGGTCTACTTGAAGCAGCCGTACTGGCTGGTGTAATTAATGCGCCTAATCTGTATAGTCCAATTAATAACTTAGATTTATCCGAAAAGCGTGCTCATACTGTTCTCGATTTAATGGTTTATCACGGATATATTACTAAAACAGAAGCTGAATTAGCTAAATCCGTTCCATTAGAAAATCTATTAGTAGGTGAACTAAGTACCAAAACAACAAATGTTACACATCAAGCGTATGTAGATGCGGTGGTCGATGAGGTTATTGCTTTAACTGGTAAAGATCCTGTGTTAGTTCCAATGCGTATCTATACCGCTATGGATGAGTCTTTACAAAGTAAATTCGAATCAATTCAAAATGGTGAAGATCCAAATGTATTATGGCCAAATGATATTATCCAAACCGCTATGGTAACTTTGGATAATAAAACAGGTCAAATATTAGCTATAGGTGGTGGACGATTCTATGAAGGTGAACGATTATTTAACCGTGTTACCGATATGAAACGTCAACCAGGTTCTTCCGCAAAATTAATATTAACGTATCCACTTGCGTTTGAAGAATTAGGTTGGTCAACTGTACATACATTAGAAGATAAACCAATTCGATATGCTGGTGTAGAAGATGTGATTATCAAAAACTTCGATAGTGTATATCGTGGAAATGTAACAATTGATTATGCAGTTGGAGTTTCACTTAATATTCCAGCAATAGAAACAATGGGTGCTGTTGCCAGTAAAATGGGTAATGCAAATGTTGTTAAATATTTAAATGAATTAGGGTTTAATACCGTAAATACGAATAACTTTGATTTAGGATTTGGAATCGGTGGTTCAAACTTTACAGCATCTCCTTTACAAATGGCAGGTGCTTATCGTGCAATGTTAAGTAAAGGTGAATATATTGTTCCTCATACTGTATTAAAGATTGAGTTTATTGATGGTTCTGAAGATATTATTCCAGAGTATACTTCTAAAGAAGTATTATCAGAAGAAGCTGCTTATATGACAGCTGCAATGATGGCACAAAATGTATCTGGCCCATATCGTAACTTTATGCAAATACTTCAAAGAGGATTCGAAGTATACGCTAAAACAGGTACATCTGATTGGGGTGAAACAGGGGTTGAATATGGCATTCCTGCAGGATCCGCAAAAGATAAATGGATGATTGCTGGTACAAGCGAACATACGACTGCTGTTTGGGTAGGTTATGATAAAGCTGACGCAAATCAAATATCTCATATTACTCAGTCTGTCATTAATATGAACTTACCTGGTAAGATAAACAATTCAATTTTGAATGCACTCTACCAAGGACGCTCAAATCCAACCAATATAGTAAGACCAAGTGGAGTTGTGGATGTAACTGTGGTACGCAATGTATTCCCATATGTTGCCCCAAGTCCTTATGCAAATCCAAGTTTGATGGTAACGGGTCTTATTAAACAAGAATTCGCAACGTTATCTGAAGCAAATTACCCAATTGCCATTTCACAACCACTCGCTATCAACAATGGTGAAGTTGTCACTGGTCAATTAATTGGATATGAACCTTATAATGGTTACTTAATGTATGAATTAATTAGTGGCCCTTCTCAAGGTAACCTTGATATCTTTGATCCATATACTGGTTACTTCCAATATACACATTTTGGAAATTCAGAGAATGATAGTTTCACATTTAAAGTAAACAATGGAACTCAATCTAACACCGCAACGGTTAGTATCGCGATTAAGAATCCAAAACTCAAAGAATAGAAAAAGAAACCTGTGAAGGTTTCTTTTAACAATGTGCTCCAGCAGGAACATCCATTAACTTTAATTCATTTCTTATATATGCTTGAATAGCATCCTCAATGAGAATTGGTTCACTTGTATAAAGTTCAATTCCATTTTCTTTTAATAACTCATACGCTGTTAATCCTAATCCTTTTATCACTAATGCATTAACACCTAATTTTCTTAAATAATGTGGTCTAAGCTTGTGAGTCTCAACATCATTGAAGATTTCCTCTGTTGAAACAACTTTACCCTCTTCAATATCAACTAATACAAATTCATTACATGATCCAAAGAATTCATGGACATGATCATTGTTTTTTGCGATGGCTAATTTCATAACATCCTCCGTAGAAAAATATTATACCTTAATTGACTTGCATAATCATTGAATATTATCTATCCTAATTAAAGGAAATAACTTATGAAAATATCTAGCATCACTAAAAATAGAATACTTCTTTCAATTATCTATCTTTCATTTATTAGTTTAGGTTTACCAGATGGATCACTCGGTATTAGTTGGCCACTTATGCGAATTGATTTTAATCAACCAATTGAGGCTGCTGGACTTATTATACTTATTACTCTTCCACTTTCTGCTCTATCAAGCATCTACAGTCATAAATTATCTCATCGACTTGGCATAGGAAAGGTCACATTCTTAAGTGCACTCTTAACCGCAAGTTCACTATTAGGTATTGGATTTAGTAAAAACTACACTATGTTAGTCTTATTTAGTATCGGATTAGGACTTGGACAAGGTGCAGTAGATTCCCTTTTAAACTCCTATGTTGCGAAACATTATAGTTCAAGACACATGACTTGGCTACATGGTTTTTGGGGAGTCGGAGCGACTTTAGGCCCAACTATTATGACAACTGTTTTAAAGTATAACTATTCTTGGTCTACTGCCTATAAAAGTCTTAGTACTCTTCAATATATCATTGCGTTTATTTTGTTCTTAAGTCTTAGTTTTTGGCTCAACGATACAAAAAATACAACGACAAACAAACCAAAAGTAACCTTTGACCTAAGAATGATATATGGAATTGCCCTGTTTTTCTTATATGTCGGAATTGAACTTAGTGTTGGATTATGGACAAATTCATACTTAGTTGAAGAAATCAAACTATTACCTTCAGTTTCAGGATACATTATCGCAAGTTATTATGGATCAATTATGAGTGGACGTTTTCTTTCAGGAATCATATCTAATCGCTTTGGAAATCGTAATATGATACGTCTTGGTCTATTTCTATCTGGGTTAGGCGCATTCTTACTTATCATAAATAAAGATATTCAGTTAATTCGATTCAGTATTATTCTAATTGGATTGGGATTTGCCCCACTCTACCCTTCTATGATGCATGAAACTCCTAGACGTTTTAAAGAGGAACAAGCGAATGTCTTAATCAGTTATCAGGTTGGAATAGCTTATATAGGAGGTACAATTATCTCAACTGGATTAGGGTATTTGTTTAATCCTCTTGGTATATCAATTCTCTATCCGATAATATTTAGTTTCATTTTATTCATGTTTATCATCAGTGAAATTTATAATCATGTAACACCAAAACAAGGCCATTAGCCTTGTTTTATTTGTCCTGATTGAATTAATGATTTATTGAATAATAAGCTAAATGTAATAATAATCATCATAATCCCAGAGAAAATAATAATAATGTCGATATCTATTACATCAGCTAATGGTCCAAAGACTAACATTCCAATCGGCATCATTGAACTTGATATCATTCCCATAACACTAAAGACTCGACCTAAATACTCATTATCTACTTTTTCTTGAATCATGACATAAGCAGGAGAATTATAATACGGTAAACTTAATCCAATTATAAACATGGAAACTAAGTAGATCCAAAATAAATTCGTAAGAGATAATACGATTGATGATAAACCCATTAATATTAGAGATAATGCCATTGTATGAATACGGTTTTTTAAACCTTCCCAAGCAGCAATACTAAATCCACCAATCATCATTCCAGACGCAAATGCGACCTCAACAAAAGACAATCTCCATTCTTCAGGTCCATAATTGAAAACAGTTTGAAGAGGTGTTAGGAATGCCATTGGAGCTACAAAAAATAGAACCATTGCAGTAAACACAAAAAATGGGACTAAGAAGTGATGTGATTTAATATAATTTAAACCGAGTTTAATATCATTGAAATATTCGACTTTCCCTTCAATTGGAGTAATAACCCTTGTCGATTGTACAAATAATATCAATGTAAAGATGCCTAAAACAGCGGTAATTGTATCAATAAAGAAAATCACAAACAGCTCAAATGATGCCAATAAAGCGGCACTTAGCACCGGCGCAATAATCATCATTGAAGATTGAATACCATTATTGATGCCTTGTACACGCATGAGTTTATCTTCAGGAACTAACTCAGGAATAAAAGCTTGAACTGCAGGTGTATGGACTGCGTTTCCCAAAGATCTAAATGCTGAAACAATCAATAATAATGTTATTGATCCATATCCAAAATAAAACAATAGAGCTGTAATTAAAGTTGTAATCGCAATAAACGTATCAGCTAAGACAATTATTAACTTACGATTAAATCGATCTACCCAAACTCCTGCAAACGGACTTAAAAATAAACTCGGAATAAATCCAGCCAATATGGATAGAGTCATAATAAATCCTGATCGTGTTTCTAAAGTGATGTGCCACATTATGGCATATTGAACAAGCATCGATCCAAATAGAGAAATACTTTGTCCACCAATAAAAAATGCACTATTCTTTTTCCAGTTTTTCATAGCGTTATTATAACGATTTATTATTTTAAATGCCTTAAATATGATTATTGTTTAATCTGACACTTTGGACAAGTATAAATACTTCCCCCCAGATAACTCTCTTTTAAAATAGATGATCCACATTCAGGACAACCTAATTCTATTCCTGATAAACTCATCTTAGTGTTATATCTACCTTTATTCCCATATAAATCTTTTTCTGTATCTCTACCACCTAAATCAACAATCTCATGAACAAGTTCAATCATCGAATCATAAAGTCTATTTATATCCATCTTACTTAAATATCTGATTTTTGTTTTTGGATGTAACTTTGATTTCCACAATACATCTTGACATAAACCATTCCCAAATCCTGGAATTCTTTGTTCAGTCGCGAGGAATGCTTTTAAACTTAGACTTTCATTCGATTCATTAATTAGCTGACTAAAATAATCAAGAGTAAAACCAGTACTAAATATACTTGGCTTTTTCTTCGCAATAAAATAATATGGATTATCAAACACATCGTTATAACACCATATTCCACCATACATCTTAACAGCCGCAATAAAATAGGTATGATCATTAAATTCAATGAATAATTGATGTCTTAAATCAGAATCCAAAGAATCACAATACGTTAATTGAACACCTTCTGCGAAAACCAGATGGCATTTCTCACAATCAATCTCTAACATTCCACCATAAGATTTAGCTAACTTAAAAGTACTTCCTATTAAGAATTTAGAATATTCATTAATATCTTTATTTAACCAAGCCATCTTATGAGGATTCTGATTTACCACAACATTTATTATCTTCTTATTTAAACATGATTGGTTAATTTGGCGGGATAAAACTAAAGCTTCTGTTAGTTCAATCATACTTATCCCTCTTTTTGAGGATATTATAACATTTTCACAAAAAGGTGTTGACAATCAATTTATATTGTATTATTGTATTAATTGTCTAATACAATAATACAGAAAGGAGATTTATGGATCAATTCCAATCAACACAGCCAATCTATCTTCAAATTATGGAGATGATTAAAAAGGAAATTGTAAGTGAGAAACTACTCCCTCAACAACAACTTCCTACAGTACGTGATTTAGCACTTCAATATCAAGTGAATCCAAATACCGTACAAAGAGCTTTATCGGAGTTAGAAAGACTTAGTTTAGTAAAGAGTGATCGAACAATTGGTCGATTTGTCTCAGATGATTTAGACCTTATCCAGAGTTTAAGACAACAAATGATTATGGAAAAAGTAGAAACATTTGTGGACGATATCGAGCAATTAAAAGTAACTCAAGAAGAAAGTATCAACTATATAAATCAAGCATTTAGGGAAAGGAAGACAAAATGATTGAACTAAAAAATGTTAGTAAACACTACAAGCAAACCGAAGCACTTAAAAATGTTTCATTAAGCTTAAAACCAGGTCAAATTGTTGGCATACTGGGTCCTAATGGATCAGGTAAAACAACGCTTATTAAGATTTTAAATGGATTACTCAGAGATTATAGTGGAGAAGTATTGATAGAAAACCAAGGTATAGGTGTTCATAGTAAGAGTTTAATTTCCTATTTACCAGATCAAACCTATTTGGCGAACTGGATGACTGGTGAAAAAGCGATTGATCTCTTCAAGGATATGTACTCAGATTTTGATGAAAATCGAATGAGAGATTTGTTATCAAAATTGAAATTAGATTCTAAACAATCCATTAAGACAATGTCTAAAGGGATGAAAGAAAGATTCCAACTTGCGCTTGTTATGTCACGAAAGGCAAAAATTTATATCTTAGATGAGCCGATTGGTGGAGTTGACCCTGCAGCACGTGAGTTGATTCTAAATACCATTTTAGATAATTATGCGACTGATTCGCTTGTGATTATCTCAACTCATATTATTTCAGAGATTGAACAAATCTTTGATACCGTTGTATTCCTAAAAGAGGGAGAAGTTGTTTTATGTGATGATGTGGATCAAATTCGTTCTACTCACAATAAATCAATTGATGAATTATTTAAGGAGATCTTCAAATGTTAATCAAACTAATAAAACATGATATAAAATCAAGTTATCGCGATTTATTTCCACTCTATATGGGATTGTTGTTATTTGCAGTAATTGCTGCAGTTTCAGTTAATCCTGAAAGAGAGTGGTTAAGTGTTGTGACTATCCTTCCATTCTTTGCGTTATTTATCGCAACAACCGTTATTCTTACTCTTACTGTAATCAAGTTGTTTACCAATCGTCTATATTCTAAGGAAGGCTATCTTACATTCACCCTTCCAGTCACAACATTGGAAACATTCTTATCAAAAATCATTACTGCAACTCTTTGGACTTTATTAACATTCATAGTCTATATTCTAGCGACTACTTTGTTTGCAGGGTTATGGGTTACATTAAATTGGACAAATGTACAATATGCATTAAATGAATATAGAAGTTTCTGGGAAGTCATTCCTTGGAATACTTTGATTCCAGAGGCACTACGTTTTATGGGTATTAGTTTACCTCAAGCGATAATGTCATTTGTATACTCAAGTGCACTTATGTTGATCACAGTTGTGTTTGTTAATACAAGTTATGTAACTTCTAAGAAATTAGCAATTGGTATCATAGTTTACCTTGTTCTTAACTTTATCTTTAACAATCTCTATACCAACATATTTACAGATTGGTTTGTATACAAGGAAAACTATGGCTTTGAAATCAACTGGTTAATGTATTTCGTAGACTTCTTATACTTCGGTTTAATCAGTGTTGGACTCATCACATTAGCCGTTTGGTTGAACGATCACAAATTAGAATTAGAATAAACTCCTTCGGGAGTTTTTTTAACATTTTTATCGTTTTTTCACAAGCGATAGCTAATTTTGTTAAATAAATGTAAATTTAGAACATATTGTTTAATAAAATGTTGTATCAAAAAAAATGTTGGTTTATAATTCATTTACGGCTATAAGGGGATTTATGTGGATAACTTACTTTGGGGATGTGTAGGATTTGGCGTTTTATACCTCTTTGATTTTAATAAAGTAAAGAAGATTCATCCTTGGATAAATGGTTTATTCTCAGTCGGTGTGGCTTTACTTCTATTTTCTACGGTTAAAATATTTTTCGAACAACCCACTGATTTCTCCCTACCGAATAATTTAAGAATTGTTTTTATCATACTCGCTATCATTAGTGCATGTACTATGTTTTATGCACTCTTTGGTGCACTACCATTTAAAGAAACCTATGTATCAGGACAAGGTAATCGAGTTGTTGATACTGGTTTTTATGCTCTTTGTAGACATCCTGGAGTTTGGGCATTCTTATTTACCTATTTATTCTTATTTCTAGTTAGTGGTAAGTGGATGATGTTAATCGCAACGATTGTTTGGACGATTATGGACATTATACATGTATGGGTACAAGATCGATATTTCTTTCCTAAAACACTTCTTGGTTATACAGAATATCAAAAAAAGACTCCATTCTTATTATTTAATAAGGAAAGTATCAATCGCTTTCGTACTACATTATTAAAGGGAGAATAAGCAAATGAATTTTGATCAAATGCTTAAGACGAAAAGCAAAGAAGAAATTTGGCAGAGATACTGTAACTTTTTAGATATGAATTTAAATGAATTCATGGAAATTCAGAATCAACTCCTAATGGAACAAATCGAGTTGTACGCTAACTGTGAACTAGGTCAGAAAATTATGAAAGGCCAAAAACCTCGTAATCCTGATGAATTTAGACGAATCGTACCACTTACTACATATGATGATTATGCAGACTTCTTATTGACCAAAAATACTAAAGTATTACCTGCTGAACCAGTTGTGTGGATTCAAACAACTTGGGAAGGTGGAAAAGCTCCTGTTAAGGTTGCGCCATACTCCGCTAGTATGATTGCTTCACATCGTGATGTTGCATTTACATGTATTATGCTTGCGACGAGTAAGCGTAAAGGGCATTTTGATTTGAAATCAAATATGAACTTCTTAAATGGAATGGCTCCATTACCGTATATTACTGGATTATTACCTTATACTTTACAAGGTGAGTATACAGTCAACTTTATGCCAGGCATTGAAGCTGGAAATAAAATGTCGTTTGGAGAACGTAATAAAGTTGGATTTAAAATGGGCATCCAAAAAGGTATTGGATTGTTCTATGGATTAAGTAGTGTCATCTTGCGAATGAGTGAGAGTTTTGTGGAAGGCAATACTTCTTCTGGTGGTTTGAATCTATTATCATTTGATTTTAATCAATTAATAAAGTTCGCCCATGCTAAAGCACAAGCGAAACTAGAGAAACGTCCATTATTGCCAAAAGATGTATTTGAATTAAAAGGATTTGTCTGTGCTGGTACAGATACAGCTCATTTCAAAGATAAAATTGAAGAATATTGGGGAGTACGGCCTCTTGAAATATTTGGCGGAACTGAAGCGACTTGTATCGGAACTGAATCATGGAGTAAGAGTGGATTAATTTTCTTTCCTGAAGTTTGTTTCTATGAATTTATCCCTATGGAAGAGTTTTATAAGAACTTACAAGATCCAACTTATGTCCCAAAAACTTATTTAATGAATGAATTAAAACCTGATCATTATTATGAAATAGTGATTACAACATTAAAAGGTGGTGCATTCGCACGATATCGTATTGGTGATGTATTCAAATGTGTTAGCTTAAAGCGTAAACAAGATGGTATTAATCTCCCCCATTTTGAATACATTGATCGTATTGACCCTGTAATCGATTTAGCAGGATTTACACGTATTACAGAAGCCACTATTAATGAAGTTATCAAGTTATCAAAACTAAATATTGAAAATTGGTTTGCTTGTAAACGTTACAACGAGAATAAACGACCTTATATGGCTCTGTATATTGAGTTAAATCAAGTGGATAATAGTTTAGGGTTAGAAGATCCTGAGCTTATAAAAGAACATCTTGAAGTATATTTTAAATATTTAGATGATGACTATAAGAGTCTTAAGAAGATGTTAGGGATTGAACCTTTAGAGGTAATTGTATTACCAAATGGTTCAATTAAAAACTATACACAAAGCATTCGGCATAAGATGGCTAAAGTAAATCCTTCACATTTCGATGTGACTGAAGTACTTAAGGCAAGTAACATTAAAGGAAAAGCGTAAGGAGAAGCGATGGTAATTCAAGACCTTATCTATTGGGGATTGCCAACACTAGCATTGATTTTAAACGCAATGCTCTTTTTCATGCTCGCAATTTCCAAAAAAGATAAGCTCATCGTTTCATTTATGTTATATGTTGCAGTCATGATTTTCTGGTCTGCATCATCCTTACTCATGAAGGCAGAGTTTGCCCCAAGCGTCATATTCTGGTCAAGAGTTATGACAGCTTGTATTACTTTCGTACCTTATTTCGCATATATTTTTATCAGTATATTTACTTCTCAACTAAAGAAATTACATGTAATTGGTTGGTCAGTCATTATTCTCGCATTATTGGTAACACATGGTCTTGGTTTAACAGTCACATCCGCTGAAATCTTGAAAATTACGAATAGTTCTGGAGAGATTATTAAAGAAGTCTCTTATATGCCTGGTCCATTAGCATATCCTGCATTTGGTATTATGTTTCTATTACTATCAAGCAGCTTAGTTAAGATGCGTAATGCGTTTAAATTTGGCGTTAAGAATACTAAACGACTTTACCCTGTATTAATTGGTTTATTTATTCTATATGTTGGTTTCGCATTAAATATCCTTCCTGATATTGGTAAATATCCGGTGGATTTTGCGGCAGGTATTATTACTTCTTCATTATTGATGTACGCTATTTATAAGGAACATGTTGTTGAACTAAGAATCGTAGTAACTCGTACTTTGATATTTACATTAATAATGACAGTGTTGTTTGGTGGAGTCGCATTCCTTGTGAATCGATTACTCGATTTCTTTGATCAATTTAACAATGGATTAAGTCGAGAAATATTTGTCTTACTAACTAGTTTAATTACGATAATTATATTCCAACCATTATTTAGTTTAATCCATCGATTAGTGGATAACTATTTCTATAAGAAAGAAAATCATCAAAACAATCTAATTAAGAATTTTACCTTATCTGCCTCAAATAACTTAAACCTCGAACATCTAGTTCAAGAGTTACTCAAAGTTGTTTATCAACTTACAAATAATGATGATGTTTCGGTATTCTTCAAGAATAGTCAAAATGATGATTTTGGATATTATGCTTCGTATAAAAAATTAAATCGCGTAAATTTAAATATTCGTCAAAATCATCCATTTGTTCAATGGTTCTCTCAGTTTAACGATGTTATCAAAGAAGAATATTTAAATACACATCCTATCTTTAAAACTTTATGGGAAAAAGAGCGCCAAGAGCTCGTATTAATACGATTTGAAGCTGCTGTCGCCTTGAAATATAACAATGAAATTATTGGGATGTTAATCATATCTTCCAAAGATTATCAAACTCTCTTAAGTAATGAAGATTTAAATGCAGTATCTACATTATGTGCAACTGCCGCAATTGCGATGTCTAATGCACGTATGTTTGAGAAATTCCAAAAAGAAGCTGTTATGGATAGCTTAACTGGTTTATACAATCATCGTTACTTTATTGAACAACTTCAAAAACTCACAAAAGATTTACGATCTCAGATGGTATCACTCATTATCATTAATATCGATATGTTTGCGTTATTTAATGAAATTTATGGACATTATGCAGGTGATATCGTTTTACAAAAAGTATCCGATGCGATTAAATTTGTAAATGGTGAAAAAGGTACTGTATGTCGATATGGAGGAGATGTATTTGCGATTATTCTTCCATATGTTGACTCACGAAGTGCTTACGAACTTGCTGAAAGAATTCGAGAACGTGTGGAAGTTACTTCAATGGCTAAAGGTGATGAAATAACACGAAATATTACGATTTCATCTGGTATCTGTTCTGCCCCAACCATTGCAAGTGATGACAAAGACTTGATTGCTAAAGCAACTGCAGCACTACGTTATGCAAAAATGACTGGTAAGAATAAATCAGTAATCTTCAATCCAGACATTCATGATCAAAAAATGAATGATTCAGCTTCTGATGAAATGAATATGGCTACAATTTATGCATTAACAGCCGCAATTGATGCTAAAGACCACTATACCTTCGGTCATAGTCAACGTGTTGCACAATACGCAACCGCAATTGCGAAAGAAGCTGGCGCAAGTAAAGAAGATATTGAAATGATTCGTCAAGCCTCTCTATTACACGATATCGGAAAGATTGGTATCCCTGAACATATTCTAACGAAATTTACTCGTTTAGATGATGAAGAATATGAAATCATGAAGATGCATGTCGATATGTCAATCACGATTATTAAGTACCTCCCTTCCTTCAGTCATGTTATACCAGCCGTTGTTGGACACCATGAACGTTGGGATGGAAGTGGCTATCCTCGTCGCATAAAGGGAGAAAACATCCCATTTGCCGCAAGATGTATCGCTGTCGCTGATGCGTTTGATGCAATCACATCGAATCGTCACTATAAGACTCATTTAAGTATCGATTATGCACTTGATGAAATTGAAGGAAATGCTGGTAAACAGTTTGATCCAATCCTAGCGAAAATATTCGTCCGATTGGTAAGAAGTGGTGAGCTTATTATTGAACCATCTCGTAGTACTACAAGTGCTTCTCAAATGAACTTATATCAATAAAGAATAATCTCTTGGATTATTCTTTTTTTATGTCATAATTAGGTAGATTATGGAAAACCAAATGAGATTAAACAACTATATTAGTTCTACGGGACGATGTTCAAGACGTGAAGCAGATACCCTTATCGAAGAGAAACGAGTTAAGGTAAACGGGGTTATTGCTGTTTTAGGAATGCGTGTTAATGAAGAAGATGAAGTATGTGTCGATGATTTGCCAATTAAACCTAAAAAGAAATTTGTGACTCTTGCCTATTACAAACCAGCTGGGATTACATGCACGAGTGAACCTGATATCAAAGGTAATATTATTGATGCAGTTAATTACCCTGAAAGAATTTTCCCGATAGGGAGACTTGATAAAGAAAGTGAAGGATTAATTCTTTTAACCAATGATGGAAGTATTGTGAATCAAATACTTAGATCAGAGAACAATCATGAAAAAGAGTATTTAGTCTATGTACATAAACCAATTGACCGTGAGTTCAAATATCAAATGGAACAAGGCGTAGAAATATTCAATCCAGTTAAAAATGAAATGACTATTACACAGCCTTGTAAGGTAAGAATTATAGGTGAAAAGAACTTTAAAATTATCCTTAAACAAGGTTTGAATCGACAAATTCGTAGAATGTGTTCTGCACTTGGGTATAAGGTAGTTTATTTAAAAAGAATTCGTATCATGAACCTAACATTAGATAATCTAAATAAGGGACAATATCGAATTCTTAGTGATGATGAATACAATGAATTAATGAAACAACTTTAAGTTGTTTTTTTAATAGAGAGAAGGAATAATATGATACTTAAAGGAATCATAATATAATTACCATAAGCACCAGGCGCTGTATGTGTTGTGAGTATTGGCTTTAATTGTCCTATGATTAATCTTAATGAATACTCTAATGTTAAGCTAAGTAACATGATTGGAATTAAATTTGGCTTTATTATTAGAACATAGATATAAAATAAACCAATGATAAGTTGAGATATACCCCAAAGCGCAAACATGAAGATTATCGTTTGGCTGGCCTCTATTGAATACTGAGATAATGGAATACCTGCAATACTACCTGCCCCTCCATCTGGACTTATAATATGGATTAAACTACGAAGTATTGTAATAATACTAATTACGAAGAAAACACTCTTTATCCATTTTTTATGATTAAATTCAAGCATAGTTCTCCTTATAAAAAACACGGTTAATCCGTGTTATTTTGCTCTATTCTTAGAAACCGCAATTAAGATTTCTCTCGTTAGTTTACATGCTAATGCAGTACTTGCACCAGATTGATCATAAATTGGAGATAATTCATTAATATCTAATCCAACAATATTTAAATGACTCATAGCTAATACCGCATTCAATAATTGAGTAAAGTTAATGCCACCTGCTTCAGGTGTACCTGTACCCGGGAAATTAGATGGATCTAATACATCTAAATCTATTGTGATGTATACTGGTTTACCTTTTAATTGAGGTAAGATATCAACTAATGTATCACAAGAACTTTTCTCAATATAATTATGTTCTTGAGCAAACACAAACTCTTCACGCGCTCCAGAACGTAATCCAAAATGGAATATTTTATGATCTCCCACCAAGTCATAACAACGTTTCAACACAGTCGCATGAGAATAATATTCACCATAGTATGTATCTCTTAAATCAGTGTGTGCATCGAAATGAATGATATGTAAATCAGGATGCTTTTCAAACACAGCTCTTACACTACCAAATGTAACAGTATGTTCTCCACCAATCATAAAAGGAATCTTATTATCCTTTACAATCACTTTAGAACGCTCATAAATCGCTTCTAAAGCACGTTCTGCACTTCCAAATGGTAATACTAGGTCACCACTATCACACACCTTACAATCCTCTAATCCATGATCAGAGTAAGGACTATAAAGTTCTAAACCAATGGATTCTGTACGAATAGCAGAACTCGCAAAACGAGTCCCAGGACGATAAGACGTTGTGGAGTCAAATGGTGCCCCAAACAAAACAATCTCCGCATCCTCATATTCACTGAAACAACCTACAAATGTTTGTACATTCTTATTTAATGTCATAATCTAATAGCTCCTTTACGTAGTTCGGTAAGGCAAAACTGCCCTTATGTAAATCCGTATTATAATACTTTGTTTTTAATCCTAATCGATTAAATGCTTCTTCATCTAAATCCTTCACAGGATCATACTTCTTACTCGCAAATCCAAATAACCAATAACCAGATGAGAAAGTAGGAATATGTGCCTGATACATCTTAACTATAGGAAACTTCTCTCTTAAACGTTTAATCGATTTCTGTATAGCCTTAACATTAAAATCATAATAAGGAGATTCATGTTGATTCACTAATATCCCATCATCCTTAAGCGCATTAAAGCAGTTCCCATAAAACTCTCTTGAAAACAATCCTTCACTCGGTCCAATTGGATCTGTTGAATCCACTAAAACAAGATCATATACCTTCTTATTCGATCTTACAAATCGTAATCCATCTTCAAAGTATATTTTAACTCTAGGATCATTCAAAGCATACGACGTTGTTTTAAAATGTTCCTTACAAATATCCACAACTGCTTCATCAATTTCAACCATATCGATTGATTCAATCATAGGGTATCGACATAACTCACGAATGGTACCACCATCTCCAGCCCCAATGACTAATACACGTTTGATATTTGGATTAACAGCCATAGGCACATGAACAATCATATCATGGTAAATAAACTCATCTTTCTCAGTCATCGTCACATTTCCATCCATGACTAGAATTTTCCCAAACTCAGGTGTATCAAACACATCAACCCTTTGAATTTCAGTCTCTACACTGGCTAATTGCTTGTTTGTACGAATGGAGAATCGAACATTATCACTGTGTTCTTCCGTAAACCAATATTCCATTTAGACCTCCAACACATTGATATACTCAATGTTTGTATCTTCAATACCTGTTAAGAAACTTCCAACCTCTTTTGCATATAAAATGTAATCAATCGCAACTTGAGTAATCTCTTCACCAGGCGCAATAATCGGAATACCTGGAGGATAAACCATTATTGATTCACCGCTTATTTTATTCAATGCTTCAGTGATTAACACTGGACTCATTTTTGAATAATACGCTGTTTGAGGTGATACCTTTACAACAGGATTGATATAATCAAATGGAATCATTGATTTATCATCCGTCTCATAACTATCTTTAATATCTTGTAAAGCAGAGATTAAACGCTCAATCTGAGCCTTAGAATCCCCAATCCCAATTATCGCTAGAATATTACCTAAATCACCTAATTCAACTTGAATATCATACTCATCCCGTAAAATATCATATATTTCAGTACCAGCTAAACCAATACCACGTGTATGTATGGTTAACTTCGTAGGATCAAGCGCAAATACACTGTCATGATTAACCATATCTTCATCAAACGCATAATACCCGTCTATACTTGAAATCTCTTCACGAGCATATTTTGTTAAACGCAGAACTTGTTCAAAAACCTGTTCACCTTGTAAAGCTAAAAACTTACGTGTAATGTCCAATGATGATAATAATAAGTAAGATCCACTTGTCGTTTGTGTAAGATTAATAACTTGACGAATTTCACCTAATCGCTCTTTATCTTTAATTAATAAAATAGAACTTTGTGTTAAACTTCCACCAGTCTTATGCATACTAACTGCAGCCATATCAGCTCCTGCATCCATAGCACTAATTGGTAAACCTGATTTAAAGTAAAAATGGGTCCCATGTGCTTCATCCACACAGACTTGCATACCATGTTTATGAGCTAAATCTACGATGCCTTTCAAATTACTACAAATACCGTAATAAGTTGGATTATTGACGAATATAGCCTTCGCATCTGGATTCTCTAATATTGCTTTCTCAACATTGGATAATTTCATTCCTAAAGGAATACCATATTTAGGATGTACATCAGGATTAACATACACTGGAATTGCGCCAGTCAGAATTAGGGCATAGATAACAGAACGATGAACATTACGAGGAAGAATAATTTTTTCATTCGCTCGTGCAACCGATAAAACCATAGTTTGAACGGCTGAAGTCGTACCATTTAACATGAAAAATGCATGTCCTGCATGAAATGCCTCTGCAGCTAATTCTTCTGCCTCTAATATAACACCACTTGGATGACATAAATTATCCAAGTCTTTTCTTGAATTTACATCATATCTTAGACACTTATCACCTAAAAAATCACGCAACATTGGATTCCCTTTACCTTGTTTGTGACCAGGGACATCAAATGCGACCGTTCTCTTGTATGCATGTGTCTCCATTGCCTCGGCAATTGGAGCTCTTGATTGATCTTTCTTTAAATCATTCATTTTACATTCCTATCTTATCGCTATTTGCATACACTATCAATCAAGATGATTGTTTACTAATGCGAAACAAATTATACAGTATTGTCTAAAATATACAATGCATTTTTACACTTTTTTTAAACTTTTTTTATGTGAATTTTTTATCCTGTTTTTCTTAATAAAATAGTTTAATCTTATTAACCAAATTAGGTCAAATTTTATATAAATAAATCAAATTAGAGTATAATAAAATCATTAAGGAGATTCTATGGAAAACAATTTAGTCTTAAAAAGAAATGAAGTCCCAACAGAATTAACATGGGATATCAGTACCGTATTTAAAAGTGTAGAAGACTTTGAGAAATCATTCAAAGAAATTGAAGGATTATTACCCAAAGCACAAGAGTATCAAACAAAACTAGCATCAAGCGCAGAATTTTTGTTTGAGGCATTAACGTATCGAAATGAAGTATTAAAAAAGATTGAACACTTATATACTTATTCACATTTATTAAGTGATCAAGATACCAGTAATACTGATAATCAAGCCCTTCAAAGTAGAGCTCGTACTTTATACAGTAAGGTTGCGAGTGCTTTATCCTTCTTTGAAACAGAATTATTGGAATCAGAAGAGAATGTGTTACGTGAATATCTTAAAAAAGAAGAATTAAAACTATATACCCATGAGTTTGAATTAATGTTTGAACGTCGTAAGTACATCCTTAGTGAGAAAGAAGAACTCTTATTGGCTAAAGCAGGTGATGTACTAGACGGAAGTAGTGTTACTTTTTCTGTTTTAAATAATGCAGATTTGAAGTTTAAGCCAATCGAAACTGAAAGTGGTGAAACTTACCCATTATCCCATGGTCGATATGGTTTATATCTTGAAAATAAAGATCGTAGTATTCGTGAAAAAGCCTTTAAGAACGTATATGCAAGTTATCGTGATTTGAAAAATACATTTGCGTCTACCTTAAGCAATACCGTTAAATTACATAATCTTAATGCAGATGTGAGAGGATTTAGTAGTGCACGTGCTGCAGCATTATTTGCGAATCATATTCCTGAGTCTGTTTATGATGCCTTAGTTGAGGCAATCAATCAGAAGTTAGATCTTTTACATAAGTATGTTGATTTACGTAAACAAGCACTAAAACTCGATGAAGTTAGAATGTATGATTTATATGTACCGATGATTGAGGATGTTGAGTTTAAGTTTACCTATCAAGAAGCTCAAGAAATCATTTTAGAGGCATTATCTGTATGGGGGGATGATTATGTATCCGTACTTAAAAAAGCCTTTAATGAACGTTGGATTGACGTTATGGAGAATGAAGGTAAACGTAGTGGAGCTTATTCAAGTGGATGTTATACCACTAATCCATTTATCTTACTTAATTGGCAAGATAACTTAGATAATGTTTATACTTTAGCCCATGAATTAGGACATAGTTTACATTCTTATTATTCAAGACTTAATCAAGATTATATCTATGGTAGTTACTCAATCTTTGTGGCAGAAGTCGCTTCCACAACTAATGAAAACTTATTAACAGCTTATCTACTTAAGAAATATACGGATCCAAAGATTCAAGCCTATATTATCAATCACTACTTAGATGGGGTAAAAGGCACTGTCTATCGTCAAACACAATTCGCTGAATTTGAACACTTTATTCATAAATCTCTACAAGATGGAATCGCATTAACCAGTGATTTCCTATCTGAGAACTATGGTAATATCAATCGCAAGTACTATGGTACTACTATGGTATACGATGATGAAATCACGTATGAATGGGCACGTATCCCTCACTTCTATTACAATTATTATGTATATCAATATGCGACAGGATTTAGTGCCGCATCTGCATTAAGCTATAAGATTCTAAGTGAAGGAGAATCCGCTGTTAAGAACTACTTTAAATTCTTATCTGCTGGATCCAGTGTAACTCCAATTGATGCCCTACTCATTGCAGGAGTTGATATGCGTAGTAACCAAGCAACCTTAGACGCATTAAAACTCTTCGAACTTCGACTCAACGAACTAGAAGAACTTCTCAAAAAATAAAAAACGGAAATTTTCCGTTTTTTTTATTCTGCTAAAGCTTTAATCGCTTTATATTCAGGATGATCAACATATAATTCAGCTTTATATGGATTACGTTTAGTCTTAGTTACTTTCATAATCATATAAACAAATACAGCTAGATTTATTAATAAGGATAAAGCACCAAGGATAGTATAAATGGTTGGATTATACGTCGATGCGACCATGTATTTACCAGTATCTTGAAATAATGGGAACGTCTGCGCAAACATACACCAAATTGCTAGTGTGGCAGCACGATGTTGAAGCCAAGCTCCTTTTCCAACTGTAAATGCACATAAAGTTGGCGCAATAAGTAAAGCTAATCCAGCATACCAAGAATGAGTTGGAATACAATTATACGTATATACAAAGTTCCAAATATCATAGGCTAGAATCCAGAACCATAACATATCTGGCCATAACATATCACGACTCTTATCTTTATCTGACATTTTACGAATGACGATTCCAAACCACCCTGTAATCGTAATAATATTTAAGATTCCAGCAATCGCATTCATATAGTTCCATGGACCACCTAATACACCCATGATTTCACCTTCGATTGCGCCTGAGTTAATCATCCAGAAGGTAGAACCTACTTCTATATCTCGAGCTACTGCTTCTAAAATATTAATCGCAAGAATTAAAGGCGGAAAACATAAAGCGATTTTATTTGTCGCGAGTCTCCATATGACTTTTCCATCTTTATCTTTCTTTTCATAATGACGAATTAACCAGAAACCAATGGATCCAACTGTTGCGGAATATACTTTCGCTAGATGAAACCAATCCGTATATGTTGTCTCTTTCATTACGGTAAACCAGATAACTGTAAGAATAACTGGTAATACAACAAAACTAAAGAAACCCATCCATTTAAAACGTCGTGCAACTTCATTAAAGACGAATAGACAAACAAATACTACAATCCACATACTAAATGCGGCTAGAAAGCTTCCACCCTCCAAAGTGTTAAAAACAAACATAGATTCCTCCCATAGACAACCTGTCTATATTCCCATGGTAATCATTAAGACACCACACAATGTAATCGCCAAACCAGCTAATGTTTCTCCATACTTTTCTAAACTCTTTATTTTTATAAAATCCAATCCTTTAACACCTAATAAAGTTAAACCCAACATCATCGTAATCGTGCTCAATGAAAATACTAATGTCACACTAATCAATGCACTCAAATTAAGTGTCGCGGCAGGATACATTAACAAAGGAATTAAAGGTTCACAAGGACCTAATACGAATAGAATAAATAAGCCCCAAAGTACGTTATTATTCTTATGCACATGATCCTCAACACTCTTTGATTCATGATGATCATGCATAATCTCTTGACCATCAATGATATGTGTATGTGGTTTATTGAGATACAATTTACGTAAAGCATAAATGGTATAACATAAACCAAACACAATAATGAAATACGTCGCAAGTGTTCCACGAACATCTTCTATTCCAACTAAAATACTAAGACTTGAACTTAATCCTATTCCAACAAAACCAAGTACTACAGAACTTAGAACATGACCAAGTCCACAAATAAAGACAATTAATAGTGTTTTCTTAATCGACCACTTATTGGATTTAGATAAAACAACAAACGGTAAATAATGATCTACACCAATAAACGTATGAACGGTACCGATAAAAAATGCTGTATATAATAGTGTATTTAATTCATTCATACGATCCCCTTAACACGCCACAATTTCTTTGATTAGGAACTCTTTCCCACTTAAGAGTTCCCAATCATTTCCTCCACAACAATCACATTTACCTTCGTTTTCAACCAGTTTGAAAACTCGGTTACAAGGACGACATAACGCGGTTGCTGTAAGTACTTCAATTTTCAATTTAGTCTTTTCAAACTGAGTCCCATCAATAGCTACATCGAAACAATCCTCAATGTATTTTGGAATCATAGAAGATATTTCCCCAATTTGTAAGACTATCGACTCAACTTCAGTTAAATTATTTTCCAATACAATTCGATCAAGTGTTTTCACCACTTCAATCACTACACCTAATTCATGCATACGTTATTCTTTCACAAAGACATTTTTAATATTCTTTGAAATAATCTTAACTTCACGCTTAACAATCTGTTTAAGAACTAAAGGCTTTAACTCCTCATAGCTTGCACCTTTAGAATCATAGGTACGTACTAAACTAATCGCATCAAATTTACATTTTGTTGTACATTGACCACAACCTACACACATATACTCATCCACAACAGCTGCTCCACACCCTAAGCATCTTTCTGTTTCTTTCTTGAGTTGTGCTTCTGTAAAGGTTAAACGACCATCTTTAAACGCTTCAGAACCCGATGTTTTATAGTTATGTTTAACACTTTCTCTTGGAATACGATCATAGCCTTGTAAATCTAGATTATCTTTATCAATCGCAATATATTCACGACGATCACGACCTAAGACCAAACTTTGACCTGGTTGAACGAAACGATGAATGGATATTGCAGCTTGTTTACCAGCCGCAATCGCATCAATCGCAAAGCGTGGTCCTGTATAACAATCTCCCCCAGTAAAGATATCTTTATGATTGGTTTGATACGTAAATCCATCTGCAGAGAGCGTCTTATTTGGATTAAATTCAGCTTCTGTATTATCCAATAAATTACCCCAATCAATCGCTTGTCCGACTGAGATTAAAACATGTGATGCTGGAATGATAATGGTATTGTCTTCATCGTATTTTGGATTAAAACGATTATTTTCATCTAAAACAGAGATACATTTCTTAAACTCCACTCCAACTACTTTATTATTCTCTACTACGATACGTTTAGGACCCCAAGAATTATTGATATGTACACTTTCATCCAACGCCTCATGAATTTCTTCCTCTAATGCAGGCATTGTTTCACGACTTTCTAAACAAACCATATCAACTTTACTTGCGCCTAATCGAACTGCAGTACGAGCTACATCAATCGCTACGTTTCCACCACCAATAACAACTACATTGCCTTCTAGTGTTTTAGAATTACCTAAGTTTACATTTCTTAAGAAATCAACACCAGACACAACATCTTCATGATCTTCACCTTCGATATTCAACTTACGACCTTTTTGAGCTCCAATCGCAACATAGAATGCTTTAAACTCTTGTTTACGTAATTCATCTAAAGTGATATCTTTACCTACTTCAACACCTGTTTTGAACTCAACACCTAATTCTTTTAAGATGTCAATTTCAGCATTCACAACATCCTTCTCTAAACGATAGTTTGGAATACCAAGGGTTAACATACCACCCAATTTATTCTGTTTCTCAAAGACAGTTACTTTATATCCATCAATCGCAAGATAATATGCACAAGACAATCCAGCAGGACCCGCCCCAATAATCGCAATCTTCTTACCATAGTTATGTCTTAACTTAGGGATATAACGATTTTCATTGTTAAGTTCTTGATCCGCTATAAACTTTTTAATTTCATCAATCGCAACAGCCTTATCAATTTCACAACGTGTACATGCCGATTCACACTTACGTGGACAAATACGACCACAAACAGCTGGGAAAGGATTTTCATGCTTGATAAGTTCTAACGCTTCTTTATATTTACCTTGTGCAGCTAATCGAATATACCCTTGAACCGCAATATGAGCAGGGCATTCTGTCTTACATGGACTAGTACCACTATCCACTACATCTTTACGATTAGTACGGTAATCAGGATTAAACTTCTCAGGACCCCACTTCATATCACGCGGTGTTTCAATCTTAGCTTGTTTAATAGGATTAATCGTTCCAAGTTTTTGACCTAATTTAACTGCATTCGTAGGACAGTTCTCAACACATTGTCCACACGCAACACACTTTTCAGAATCCACATGCGCAACATAATTAGAACGAACCATATCTGAGTTCTTAAACATTGACGCAATACGCATCGCATAACACGAACATCCACAGCAGTTACAAATCGCATGGGTTTTTCCAGAACCATCTAAATTAGGAATTTGATGCATCAATCCATTTTCTTCAGCTCTACGTATGATTTCAAAAGCTTCTTCACGTGAAATTTCTTTACCACGACCTGTACGGATATAATACTCAGCCGCATGATCCATTTGAATACACATATCTTCTTTTAAGTGACCACAACCTTCTCCGATTGCTTCACGAGATGTACGACATGAACAGTCTGATACTGAGAAAATATGCGCATCATTTAAATACTTAGACACTTCTTCATAAGATGCTTTACGTGTTTCTCCTTGAATCGCAGTTTCAATTGGAATAACACGCATAACGCCTACTCCAATCGGAAACTTACCGACTGACATCGGACCAACAACACGTCCATACTCTTCAAATGCACGTGCAATTTGAGGATATTTTCGAACATTTTCAAGATTATTACACATCATTTCCATGATGCCAGGAACCCAAGTGTCATACCAATACTTATCGACACCATCTTTTTTATTAACGAAACAAACACCCGCGAGTGATAACTCCCAACATAACTTTTCCGTTAACTCAAGTGGTTTGCCACAACGGATGGATAATTCTTCTGCACTCATTGGTTTTCTAAATTCCATCGCTAAAGCGACTTCAGCCATCTCATCTGTAACAACAGGCTCCATAATGTAATAACGTGGATCACTCGCTGTAATCGCACCTTTAGAACCCATTTTTTTATTACTTACTTTATTCGCAAATTCTAATACTTTTAATTTAACTTGATTATTTTCCATGTTACATTTTCCAGTTTCTGACTTCAGTTCTAAGCCACTCCGCAAACTCATCGATTCCTTCACCTGTTCTAGCAGAGATTGGAATAATCTTAATGGTTGGATTAATCTTTTTTACTCTCTCGATACAAAGTTCTAAGTTAAAATCAAACACATCCATTACATCAATTTTATTAATCAGTAAAACCTGACAAATAGAAAACATGAGTGGATACTTAAGTGGTTTATCATCACCTTCAGGAACACTCAGAATCATCGCATTCTTACTTGAACCCGTATCAAATTCTGCAGGACAAACCAAATTACCTACATTCTCAAGAATGACTAAATCACACTCATCCACACCTAATCCATCAAGTCCTTGTTTAGTCATATCCGCATCCAAATGACACATTCCACCTGTATGAAGTTGAATGACTTTTACACCTGTTTTTGAAATAGTATGTGCATCAACATCTGAGTCAATATCCGCTTCCATAACACCAATCTTCATTTCATCTTTTAATCGATTAATAGTTTGAGTTAGGGTCGTAGTTTTCCCTGATCCTGGAGATGACATTAGATTGAGTAAAAATCGTTTATCCTTTTTTAGCGATTCTCTCAATAAATCTGCACGTTCATTGTTGTTTTTAAAAACACTTTCTTTAATGGTTAGAATTTTAAACTCCGTCATAAACACTCTTTCCGTGATTTTTCACTTTAGTTGTGATAATATTAACATAACATTTGTTATGTTACAATATGTGAATGAATAAACAAGCAAATATTTTATACAAAGTGTGAACTATGATACACTTTAAACGAGGTCAAACTATGCAAGAAGAACTTATTGATAAGAAGAAACAATTATTAGATGCTGCACTCCATGTTTTCGCAACACAAGGGTTTGAAAAAGCGAGTATGCGAGAAATCGCCGCAAACGCAGGCCTTACGACTGGCGCAATCTATTATCACTATAAAAATAAAGATGATTTATACTATGACGCAGTTAAAGAATCTGCTTATTTTGTTCACAAACTATCAGAGAAAGATAAAGATAGTAAAGTTAAATCAAACCAAGAAATGTTTGAAGAAATCAGTAATAATGTTCGAAATCGGATGTCAAAAGAGATTGAACAACGCCTTTTAATTCTATTAACAGCGTATGCGATTACTAAAGGTGGACGTATAAAAGAAAAATATAAATTAGATTACAATGAAATCATTGATAAAGTCGCAAAACTCTATTTCTATGCCTTCGGAGTAGAAAATGAAGCGTGTCAAAGAAGGATTGCCGCAATCTTAGTAGCGGCACTGGATGGTGTTGCCTTGCAATATTCATTAGGTGTTCTTGACATTAATGATGAAGAGTTTAAGGATACTTTTGTGAACTTCTTTGCGCAAAGTATTCCTATGTATATCAGACACTATTCAAAATAAGAGCGAAAGCTCTTTTTAATTTAAAAAAGAAACCATTATTCAACGGTTTCTCCAAATAAATCATATTCTTCTACACGATTAATTCTAACTTGTACAAAGCTACCCTTTTTAAGTAGTTTATTCGATGTGAATAGAACCTCACCATCCACATCATCCGGTGCACTATGTAAAGAGCGACCATGATATACCATCGATTTTGGATCTCTAGATTCAACACAAACTTCAATTACTTCATTCATCCATGTTTGCATTCTCTCATACGATATATGAGATTGAAGACGCATAAGTCTATGATAACGATCTTCTTTAACTTCTTTTTCAATCGTATCAGGCATATCATATGCGACTGTATCTTCTTCAGGAGAATAGGTGAATGCACCTAATCGATCAAACTTTATTTCTTCTACGAAATCAAGTAGTTCTTGGAACTCTTCTTCAGTCTCACCTGGGAAACCGACAATAATGGTTGTTCTTAGAATAGCTTTTGGGAACACTTCACGAATGTTTTGAATAACTCTACGAATATCTTCTTTTGTTCCCTTACGATTCATCAGCTTCAATAAGCGATTATTAGCGTGTTGAATCGGAATATCAAAGTAAGGTAATACTTTCTCATTGCGCTTCATCGCATCTAATATTTCAGGTGTAATCGCATCCGGATATTGATATAACAGTCTAATCCAATGAAATCCATTAATTTTATTTAATTCATCCAGTAATTTTGGTAGTAAACTCTTACCTTGATCCAATCCATAACGAGATGTATCTTGTGCTATAATGACACACTCTTTAACTCCGTTATCTGCTAATTTAATTGCTTCTATAAGAAGATCATCAATTGGATAAGAATTCATACCACCACGAATTAATGGAATAGCACAATAGGTACAACGATTACTACAACCTTCCGCAATTTTCAAATAAGCCGTATGTTTTGCCGTACTCTGTAATCTTTCTTGTTTACCATATACAACCTTAAAATCTTGGTGTAATTTTTCACTTAGTATTTCATTAATTTTCGGATAATCTTGTATACGTACCCATGCATCGACTTCAGGCAATGCATCCACTAAATCTTGATGATAACGTTGCACTAAACAACCTGTCACAATCAAGTTCTTACAATTATGTTTCTTATGATCCGCTAACTCAAGAATTGTTTCTATCCCTTCTTGTTTTGCTGCTTCAATAAATCCACATGTATTAATAACAATCGTATCAGCTTCTTTTAAATTTGATACGACAGTATAATCATTTGCTCTAAACCATCCTAATAGATTCTCTGAATCAACTAAATTCTTACTACAACCTAATGATACTAAACCAACTTTCATATATTTAATCCTTTTCTTTTAAACCCTTCTATCATTTCTTCTTCACTCAATGGGCAATGTGTATTCCCCATTTTAATAAATCGCTTACTACTACCATAGAAATCAGATCCACAGGTAATAAGTAATTTCCGACGTAATGCATACTCTACATAGAAAACATTCTGAAATTCACTATGATATGAGCTATAAGCTTCTATTCCATCAAGACCTAAATGAACTAATTCATTTAATAAAGATGTATCTTCTTTAACCGTATTTCCTGGGTGTGATAACACAGCTAAACCACCAGCTAAATGGATTTGTTCAATAATGGTGTTTAAACTAGGTAAATCACATTTCACATATGCTTCTTTACCATAAGCCATCGTATGTTGAATAAATAAAGTGTTGCTTGGTGATTGATAAGATCCTGAAATATAAGGTTTTAATAACTTGTTATTAATCGCATTGGGATTCGATAAAATATATTTCGCGATAAACTTAGGACTCATTACATACTTATCATAGAAAATCTCAAAATCAGCTAAAGTAAGGTTTAATTCAAGCAACTTATTTAACGCATCTAAACGCATTTTTAATACATCACGTTGAGCCTTTTTAACTCTAGCATATAAATCATCAAACCAAGAGAAATACGGATCTATGCCATACCCAAGTACATGTAACTCTTTATCATTGTATGAACAGGTACATTCAATTGCAGGAATCCACTTAATATTCGAATAGGTTCTATACGTATTAACTTGACGTGCAGCCTCTATATTATCATGATCCGCAATTGCCGCAAGTGATAATCCAGCTTCTTCAGCTTTTTTGAATAAATCGAGTACACTATACTCACCATCCATCGAATAATGAGAATGAATATGTAAATCAACCTTCCCCATGATAATCTCCTTTATTTACGGCTTAATCGCCATGGCAAATACATAATGAACCAAACTACTAATAGAAGTACTACGGTTAAACCAATATAACCTGGATTACCTACCCATTCTTCAAACATAACAAGAGGTGATCCTGGTGATGGGTAATTTAAGAAGAAAAAATTTGTACCATATTGTTTATTAAAATAATACAAACCAAAACAAATTAAGAAGAATAAAATAAACACTTGTGGTAATAACTTTTCATTTGGTTTTAACTCTTGACTCCAAAGTAACATCACAATATATCCTAACAATAAACCATGCATCACAAAGCTATGTATTGATTGAAAATGTAAGACTGGATAAACAAGCCAATCCGCAAACAATAAAGCCATTAGTGCTCCAATCAATCCCATCGCATATAAACTCTCCTTAACAACCTTATTTTTAGAGAATGCATGGAAGAAAATAAGCAATTCTGTTAATCCACATAAATGAAGTGGTAGTAAACCCAACTCATATCGATTTAATACCAAGTAAATAATTTGTCTTAATAACTCAAAGAAGAGAATGAATAAAGCATATGTCTTTTTAAATTGTTTCTTTTGATACGGTTTTAATCTTGAATAAAAGATACTAAGTAAAATGATAAACACAAAAATTGCGCCTAACCACAATAAATGTGTTCGTCCATATAGACTCAAACTCAATTGAGCAGGAATCTCTCTATCAGACGCAAAGAAATAATCCATCATTCATCCTCCCTTTTATTAATATAAGTTCATTATACCCTATTTTAAACAAGGCATAAAAAAACCTGTCTACAACAGGGTCATTTATAAATGGTGGCTCCGGCCAGAATTGAACTGGCGACACACGGATTTTCAGTCCGTTGCCTATTCAAAAATACCCTTTATTTATAAGGTATTTTTACAACCTTATTTAATTTTGACTACTTTTTGACTATCTCTAATATATTTTTTAGCTTAAACTACTCAATATTGCAACAGGTGCAAAATACATTATTAATCCAGTTTGATTAACAAATGGAACATTATGAGTATCAGCATGAAGTGTAAATCCATGTTTTTCATAAAATGTACGTAAAGATGGATGATCTTTGCACTCTATATAAATTAATCTAAATGGTGACGTTTTATACACTTCTTTAATATTTAATAATGCATAATGGAGTATTTCCCTTCCGGAAATCAATACTCCATTTAGAGCAGTTTCAGAATAATTCTTTCCAAGTTGCCCAATCAGGATTGCTGGTAATGGCCCATCTTTAAAAAAATGATGTCCAGCAATTTCTTTTCTTTTCTTAATACTTACACCTTTTTTAAATTCAAATTGTTTTTGTGCGATTGAGTAATACCCTACAAGAATTAACTTTCCTTTATCACCTCTCACAAAAAGTGTATGTGTTCTAGCAAAATCACATTCTTCAAATATCTTTGCTTTATTATGTAAAAAATCTTCCACGTCACAATTCAAGCTTGTTTCCATACCTTCTTTTTTACATGAAAAATCGGAGAGAATAATTTTAGTTTCTTCTTCTCCGATTTCATTAATTAGATCTTTCAATGCAACTTGGATATAATCTAAAGGCATAAATAATTATTTCTTAAATATTTGTTTAACTTCTGATTTTTCAACAGTTGTAACTTTTCTTACAACTCCTGTGTTTGCTTTAACATCGTTAGTTCTCAATACTTTTGAAAGTGATTCAGCTGATTTTCTATTTACATTGATCGTATCAGTAAAACTACTTGTAGCCACAACCACCCCTCCTTTTCATTTTCTTGCAACTCTTTGTATAATAGTAAACTAATAGTAAACATCTACTAATCAATTTACTAACACAAATATAACACAATTTGTACACTTTATGTCAAACTTTTCTCTCTTTTATTCTTAAAAAAGTATTAATAAAAGTTAACAAATAGTGAAATATAACCTAGTTTAACATAATTTATTTATAATGTGTTTACATTTGATTAAAATATAAAAAACCTCTCAATTAAGAGAGGTTAATGTAAAATAAGTTGCATTACTGCATTTATAACTATTCCTAGGATAGCTACCACTACCCACTTCTGATTAGATTCAAGACTACTTATACGTTTATTATGCCCTTCTATCTTTACTTCTAATTTAGAATGAAGCGCTTCATCTAGCTCAGGTTGATTCTCTAGTGTTGTTTCAATCTTTGCAACTTTAACTTTTACTTCTGTCATATCTTCTTGAATCTTATCAAGTTTCTTTGATATTTCTCTTGTTACAGGTGATTCACTCATAATAACCATCCTTCACTCAATCTGTTCTGAAGTATACGTACAGTCCTAGAAACTTCACTAATTACTCCATCTGGAACTAATCCAAGTTTGCGTTGAAGTGCTGTTAAAGTTGGTTTATCAAGTTGGCCATTTACTTTCATTCCTAATAGCTTCTGTAGCTCTTTAACCCACATTGAACCTTTAACACCAAAAGTAACCTTTTTAATGTTATTTCTACTTCCATTTTGTCCACTTGTAATACCATCAACAATAATATTTGGATTATGATGTTCTTTTATATATGATTGAATATCCCTGGTGAACTGATCATTCCATATACCATTGATATAGTGTTCTTGATAATCGAACTTTTCAGGATCTATATACTCACCTGTTGAAATGCGTTTTAAACCTAAATGCAAATGTATACCATTAGATATTCCTGTAGTACCAGTTATACCTATCACTTTACCTTTTTCAACTCTTTCAAGCTTATTAACTGATTTTGAATCAAGATGTCTATGAATGGCAATTAGATCTATTCTTGGATAAGCTACATCAACAAAATTACCCACCGTATTGTTAAATCCTACGTCATGAATATAACCTTTCTCAACTCCAAAAAGAGGAAGATTACGCTTTTGTGTTGCGTAGTCTACCCCTTGATGATATTGTGGTTTACCGGTAATTGGATGATCGCGCCAACCATAGAGAGAACGTCCTGTAGGCTTAGTATATGTATCCGTTCCGAATATGGCTTCCGCTATCTTCATTGAGTAACCTCAGGACGTTTAATATCCTGGTCTTCTTCGAAATGACGTTTTAGTAATGCCATGAAATCTTGAATGAAGTTAGTTATACCATCTTCTCCATATTTATCTTCATATAATTGAACTAAATCATTTATAGTACGTGCAAATGTTGGAACAGTTTGTTTTAAACTTAATGCTTTACCATCAAGATAAGTTTCAACAACGATGTACGCTAATGGAAATACAATAACTCCAATCTGGCCAATCAACATCACTGACTCATTATTCTCACCATAAAGAATTGCTAAGATTGAAAATATTAGACCTCCTAATTGGATTAAAAACTTGCGAGATGTAAATTTCTTTAGAACTTCCATAGTTCTCCTTTCAATTAAAAAAGTCCCTAAGGACTTCGATTTTATCGATAACTTCTTTTGGTAATGATGCGATGATTTTAATCTTATTCTCAGCTCTAGCTTTCCATATATAGAATGCATTAATGCTACTTAATTCTACCCAACTTGCTAAAACTACATTTGAGAAAGCCGACATATCTCTTTCAAACATAGATCCAGTAAATAGAGCAATCGTTAATATAACAGCTAAGAAATAACTTATTCTTACTAACTTTTTACTAAACTCATTCTGGGATGATATCTTCGTATCCAATCGATCCTGGTGTCCTTTCTCCACGTACCATGGCAATATAATCAACTAATCGACCACGACCAACCTTACCTCCAGAATCAACTGAGAAGGTTGTTGTGAATCCACTCTTTCCAAAGCTATGAGATATTTCAGTGATTAAACCCAATTCAGTTGTTCCATCTTGATCAACAATACTAGCTCCATCACCAATTAATAAAAATGGTCTAAATGGTCCAGTAAAGCTTTCAACTTTACCAACACTTTCTAATCGAGCAGCAATTGATTCAGCAATGTTCGTTGCATTAACCAATGTTGTTCCTTCAGGGACTTCAACAAACAAGGTCTTATTCGATTGAAGATTCCAACCAGCATACGATTGTACATCACGATACACTTCAACGACCCATTTATTATCGTGAATACACACCTTCTTATAGGAAGATTCATCATCTCTTCGAATACTTCTACTGAAAATATCTTTATTTCTTAGGAAAGTAAATGTTGATCTACTTGGAAAATAACTGTATTCAAGGTCACCAATAATAATTTGACCATCAAGTGACTCCTCAATCTTCCAAGTAACCATTGTTTTTAATATCTCATTTATAGCACTTAGAACATCTTTATCAGCTGTAAATTTAAATGACCGTTGATTTGCTTCATATTGTATTTGGTATTGATCTTTGGTCAAATTAGCATATTCGAGTAACTCTTCAAAAATACCACTTAATGTTTTATAAGTTATATCTTTATGATTGTTTAACGTTTGATCTTTTAGTGCTTTGCCAATTAGATTTCTTCCATCTACCTGGACAGATTCTGATAAAACTGAGTAATCAGAATGATCAATATAGAATGTACCCATATCTATCTCATCTTCATCACCTAGAGCAAATTTAAAGATTATTTTTGCACCTGGTGAGAATAAACTATTCTTCTCATTGATGGCCACATTTCCATCAAAATCACTTGTTTCATTCTTAGGATTCTCAATTGATAAATTAAATGAGTAAATTGGATTATCAACACTATACTGTATACTTCCATCTTTTAAATAACGATTCATATCATGTTGAAACTCATATATAATCATCTTTTGAGTGTCACCAGCTTTATATGAACCGATTAAACCAAAACCATTCAATGTTTTTATTTCGAGTAGAGAAACATTTGTATCTAAGCCAACTTTAATTTCATTAAGCCAATCTGGATCACTAAAATTACCTTTAAATTTTTCACTAGGTTTTCCATATAACTCACCACTTTTTGTATAAAAAACTTGTCCTTCTGTATCATAAAACTGTAAGAAATCCGGGAATGATCCATTAGCAATCACTCCCAAATTTTCAAATATTAGCTGCATAAATCACCTCACATTACTTCAGGTTCTTGAACAGACTCTTCGATAATCTCTTCCTTTACTGGAAAATTAACAGTCTCATGTGATAATCCACAAGAAGTACACGCTATTACATCTTTATTCGTTTCAAAATAAAATACTTGACCACAAGTGCATCTTATTTCACCATGTTTCATTTTATATTTCTCCAAATTGAATAGCGAATGAAGTATCAATAACATATTGATCTGTCTTATGTACTCCATCAACAGTATAATCTGCTGTTATTACATCACCGATTAAAGGTGGAGTATCAAAAACAATTCTCGTGAATAAAATTGCTTTTAGAATTAGACTTGAAACACAAGATATCGAACCATCATTTGTATATCCAAACGAATAGCCTGAAGAATTTACATTTATACTAGAAACTAATTTCCATTCATTATCAATAAAATCAAACTGAGCAAAAGGACTATAACCTTGATACTTTATGATAAAACTTTTTCTAACTCTTGATAATAAAACAGTTCCACCATAATATGATGTAGATATTCCTGTTGGATTCGTTAATTTTATCCAATTGGTTCCATCCCAATCATACATTACAAAATATGGTGAATTATTAGATGTAGCAATCAAAAATAAACCATCTTGGCTTATTTCAATGCTTGCGCCCATATTTGACGCACCTGTTGGGAATGATGGAGGTGTAGATCTTTTTGTCCAACTTGTGCCACTCCAATCATAAATTGAAATAAAAGGTGAATTATAATGTGCAACTGCAATCGTATTTCCATTATTTGCCATTCTACAATCATTTGCAGTACTTGAAATTCCAGTCACATTAGGTCTTTTTGTCCAACTCATTCCATTCCAATCATAAACTTCTAAGTAAGGTGATCCTTGAGTTGCAAAAGCGACAACACTACCATCATCGTTTATACATGAATCTTGAATGTTACCATTTAAGCCTGTTGTAGGCATAGGTCTTTTAATCCAAGTACTACCAATCCAATCATAACAAAAGAAAACTGTTGAATTAGGCATTAACATAATAACTTTATTATCATTACTTATTACCAGTGATCTAATCGATTGTTGAGTCGGCAATTCACTAGGTAAAGGCCTTTGTATTAAAATATCACCCACTAAATCATATGTTCTTATAAAAGGTGATCCAGTTAGTGCTACAAGTACCAAACTTCCATCATTTGAGATTGCAACCATTTCAGCATCTGTTTCAGGTTTATATGAACTTCTAAATTGCGAAAAAGAAGATTCATTAATATAGTTTGTGACTACTAATCCATTTCTTTTAATTACAATACTTGAATTTCTAATATTTGCAGATGGTAAATCATAGGCTTTTTTAACGCCATCTCCAACACCAATTGAAACTCCAGCATAAGATTGACCTGTAAAAATACCGGTTGATGGTAGTTTTAAAGAAAATAAATTTGTAAACTCTAAATACTTAACGTGGCCATTGCCAACTGTTGTAGAGAATCTAGGAACATTTGTTTTCCTTTGTTTTAAAACAGTATCACTTGTCCAAGTAACATTTGCTGTTGTCCCTAGTTTAGCACTACTCAAATATGTATCATTCAAGCTAAATGCTCCCGTTGGCGCACCAGAACCACCTATTAAATAGTTCACTAATTGATTTGAGCTAGGCATACTGATATATGTTAGGTTTGCATTACTTGTATCAAATGTGACAAATACTGTTGCGTAAATTGTTACTACATCTACATCAGTTTTAACAATTGAAATTGTATTTCCTTCAGAATCTTTTAACAATGAATGAGTCACTAGATTCGTATTGGTGGATCCAAATGCTATTCCAACTTCTGATATTGTATTACCAACATATTCTTCTGGATTTAATACGATTTTTCGTTTCCAAACTGATAAAGGGATTGCTTTAATAATTTCTTCATCTACAGCAGCTTTTGTTCCTAGATGTGTAAATAATGAAGTTCTTGATGGAGACAATGTACCTGTACCAGAGCCAAAATGAATGTTTACGAAATATGCTAAACCACCACATAACCGAGTATACATTTGACTCAAAACAATGTTATAAGACACAAGAGACTGTTTTACTTCACCAGTGTTTTTATCTACAATCTCAATATCAAATCGATTATGTATTTTGATATTATTCTTTATTTCCATGATTCTCCTTTATAGTGGATTACTACCAACTTTTGTCACAACGAAACTTAAATTAGAAATACTTATTGTTATATTATCTCCACTGTTTTTTGCATATAAGTAATAAACTTGTTTTGGAATAAACGTTATTGGCAGAGATATTGAAATATTCTCAATGTCAAAACCTTCTGGAGGCGTTAATTCAGGAGTAAAGTTGAATACAAAGCTTTCTATTGCAAATCTACAACCTTGATTTAGACAATCCAATTCGAATAAACTTCGATCATATGAAATATATAAATCTCCACTAGCACTAGTGAAATTACTCATACTAAATATAATTTCTGAGTTATCGATACCAGGTATAGTCGATATAACAGCAAATGAAATATTTGTATTGTCTTTAACAATAAAAGCAGATGCAACTTGTGTTAGATCTGCATCAATTAAGTAATTAAACTTCAGTCTAATCGTATATTCGTCTTCATTTTCCGCGCTTATAGGTAGAGGATAGATTGGTTCTGCAACATTGAACCATGGAAGAATACATGTGTTAATATTTTCATCATCTAACTTAAAATTTAAATGCGTTAAAGGAAGAACTTCAAATTTAATATCTTTAATTGATGACTTCAAGTACTCGTCTGGTGAAGCCATTCCAGCCCAATTACGCTGAGTAATAAACCATTGAACACTACCTAAACTATTTTCAATAACAAATCCCATTCGATAATCATTTGTTATAAATAAATTCAACGAAACACCTATTCCAACAAACTCAGTTACTAACTGCTCATTTTCCCACGAATACGTACCATCGAATTGTTGACAATAACTTCGATAATTCAATGTACCATCTGATTTGATAAATCCAACCACTATACCTTGATCTTTATCGATATATGAAGCATTCTTCCATGCACGAATCGCTTTTACTTTTGTAACATCTGAAGCTAATTGAAATTTGGTACTGACATCATCCCAATATTGAGACCAAAGATTTCCTAGATTATCAACCCAAAAAATAAATGGTTTTTCAGAAGTAATTAATCTCCAAAGTTTTCGATATCTAACCCAATTACCATCGAATGCGATTGCTACAGCACTACCTAGCCCTAACTCAAATTGATCTTTCCAACCATCTTTTAATTTATCAGGATATTCTCGAATAGCGGTTCTAACTAAACCTGTATCAACATGAATTTCATAAATACGATCTGGAGGACCAAAAGCTTTTAAACGTCTTCCAGCCAAACTAATATCACCTAATCCACTTTTGCTTCTGATTGTTTCTGTTGTGAAATATGACGTATCCATAACCGTAGTTTTAGCACGTGCAATCGTCACACTCATTCTTGGATCAGAATTATTGGCTTTAGTCTGATGTTGAGACATCAATTTATTTAATAATTCAGCTGGAATTTCTCTCATAATTCTCCTATTTCATTGATATAGAATTTGAATGTACCGAAATACAGAACATTCTCTTTCGTCAATCTAGGGGTCTTTCTTACCCATTGCACTGGTTCATCAATATAACCGACATAATAATTTGAATCTTTAATTAGAGTGAATACTTCACCATTAGCCTGTCCTAAATTTATTGCATCAAACTGAATTTCATTTGTAAAAATCTCAACGCTAACATAAGGTTGAGGATCTCCAATAGTTTGAACATGGTAAGTCCCATCAAATAGTTTATTTTTGATTTTAGTTGATTCGTATTCAATTGGTGAAATTTCTTGAACATATTTTGCGATTGATACATCAGAAGAATTTTTTAATTGCATTATTTACGAACCTCTCTTCTGAGTCTGTCCATTAGTATATCAACCACACTTGTCATCTGACCTTGATTGTCAATACCCTCAACGCGTATCACTCCAGTATGGTTATGAACAACTTCACCTTGAGTAAATGCTGCAATCGAACTATCTGCCATTTGATATACCTGGTTATTTAATTTACCAATCGAGTTCTGTAAACCCAATGCGAAACCTTCACCAGTAAATGCTCCAATCTTTTCGAACTCTTTAGATGGTGAATTGATATCAAGAGCTTGTTTTGCTGAATCGATTAATCCTCCAGCAATGCCTTTTATTCCATCAAATAATGATCCAACCATTGAGCTAATACCACCCCATAATCCATTTATGATATCAATACCTACTTGAAATAGATCTATACCTAGGAATGGCTTTAAAATGTAATCATTAATCAATCCAGGTATCCCACCTCTTAAGAAAGAAAAAAAGACATTCTTAATGCCTTCCCATAATTTATTGAAGATACTCACACCTGCATTCAAGAAGTTTGTAAACATCGTACCTAATCCTGTAAACATATTAGAGAAAAATGTCGTTACAGATGTCCATATTTCACCAGCTTTAGTACTTATCCATTCCCAGTTATCAACTACAAGCTTACCAATTGCTATAACTGCCATTATTGCTATAACTACTCCACCGATGATTGGCAACATACCAACGAATGCGGCACCAGCTGTTCCAGCCATTACTCCAGAAATAATTCCCCATAAACCGATTAAACTTGAAATAGAACTAGCTAACATACCAAGTATTACTAATACTGGACCAATTGCAGCTACTATCGCTAGAATTATTAGTATTGTCCGTTTAGTCGAGTCATCTAACCCTTTAAACCAAGTAGCAACGTCTTTTAATATCTGTGATAATGATTCAAAGATTGGACCAAGCGCACTCTGAATTTCTTTTCCAAGTTCTGCACCAGCTAGAGTCAAATTATTCATTGCAACTGTTGAATTATCAATTGGATCTAATGTTGAATCGAATGTAGTTGCTGTTGATCCAGCATAACCAGATAAAGCATCAGTCATACTATCTATTTCAAATCGACCAGTTCGAATGCTTTCAGTGAATTCCACTGCAGCTTTACTTCCAAAAGTTTCAGTTGCTATTTTTAAAGCATCTGTTTCAGTTTTAGCATTCTTGATTGCATCAATCGTTTTTGTGAATTCTGTTGTTGCATCTTTTCCAGATGATGCCCAATTTTTATTTGATGTTTTTAAAGCAGCAAACACATTGTCGACATTCATACCAGACTTTTCAATCTGTCCAAGTAACGCAACACTCTCATCCATATCAAATCCAACTGTTCTAAGCTGTGCTCCATATTTTTCGTATGAAGAGAACAATTCATCAACTGATATACCAGTCTTTTGACTTGCTACAGTCGCAATATCGAGTAAGTCATTGTATTTACTCAATGGTTCGCCTGATGCTTCTAATGACCTAGAAACAGTTGCTATGGCTGTGTTAACATCGATTTTATTAATCTCTGCAAATTGTAAAAAAGCTAATGAAGCATCTTCAAGCTCTTCATTAGCAAATCCAAATCGAGTACTAACTTCACCAACTGCATCTGAGACAGCTTGTGTTTCAAATGGGAAGTTACCATATATTGAATCGAAAACTTTAGTCAATCCTTCAAGCTCTGTACCAGTTGCGCCAGTCTTAACAATAATGTTGTCATATGCTTCATCAATTGTTTTAAATGCAACAATAGCACCAGTCGCAACCGCCATAATTGGAACAGTCACATTACGAGTCATTGACTCACCCGTAGACTTCATTTTTTGGCCAACATCATCAACCTTTTTAGCCAGTTCTTCAAAATTAGCAGTGCCTTTTTCAACTTCTTTTGATACTGACTTAAGATCAACTTCATATTTAACTAATTCTGTTTTTGCACGTTCTATAGCTTGAGTTTTACGTTTAACAACATTTTCATTTCTACCTTCTGAAGAAGAGTAATCCTCTAAATCGCGGGTTAAAGCTTTAATTTTATCTTTATGTAATGTTACTTGTTCTGAAAGGTATTTTTGCTTGTCGGCAAGTTTATCCGCAGCTTTAGTATTTTCATCATACGCAAGAGTAGTTCTTTTAAACTCATTCTTACTAATTGCTAATTGATTATTAACTTCACTTAATGATCGTTTAAAATCAGCTACACCATCTGCAGTGAACTCAAGACCAACGCGCTTAATATCATTTTTTGCCATACTTACTCCTTTCTATTTCATTGTGATAATCAACCATTTTATAAAAAGTAATAGGATCTGAACTCCAAAATTCGTCTTCAGATAGACCCATTGCATGAGCTATATATAGACATCTAGCCCAATCTATTTCGTTATCTTCAACAGATTCAACTTCTCTTGGCTTTTTTTTTGGAATTTTTCAACTTCTTCTTGAAACCCAGAAATAAGTTCAAAGAAAGTATCCGTTTCATCAATTGGAACTAATGCTAATGCATCTTCTTTAGAAATCTTTTTACCATTTGAATACATCAACGCGTAAATCATTGTAGACATCATTTCAATTTGCTCATTGGAGTCTTCTGTTTTACTTGCCTCACTTAAATTGTGTTTGCCTTTAGCAATCATATTTAAAGTAAGCATGTTAACTTTTATCTCTAAAGTAGTACCATCTTGTAATTTAATGAATTTCATATTTTCTCCTATTGCCCTTTAAAAAAGGGTCGATGTGACCCTTACTTCTTATCCTTCTGGTACAGGTTCTAATGCAGTAAGCATTGCCTGATCTAATACTGGTTTAGAGAAGAATAAATCCTCTGTTAACCATAATGGATATGTAGACATATCCGACTGAACATATACTTTGATATTACCGAAATCATCAAATGGTAATGCTGTGATCGTTAATGTATCATTCTGTTCTTTGAATGAACCTTCTGATGTTTCAACTGAATCAGTGTTTGTTGTAAGTTGACATTTTGGAAACCACTCAAATCGATGTTTTCCATTTTGCATTTTAACAACTTTACCATACGCAAAATATGGACGTTCTGTACCAGCTCCGGATAAAACAAGACCTCCAGTTTCAACTGTTTCAGAACGCATTTTTGCTAATGTCTCAGCAACGAAGGCAATTACTTCAACACTTATTTCTGCACTTCCTTGACTAGAAACGTTTTGAATCAATTTTCCAGAAGCATAAATTGGAGTAGCCTCAGATGATTCATTTGTTTCAACACTCTTTACAACTTCTGTCTTTTCAACATCAGCTGAATATGTTTTAGTGTCGATGTTAGTCGCAAAACAAATGTATTGAGCACCTACTGATTGCTTAATATTAGGTGTTTTTTTTGTGATCATAAATTCCTTTCTAAAGACCTAAAGTCTTCTTCATCGTTTCTTCATACTTCTTTTGATTCTTTTCAAACATAGGAATCATATGAGGTTGTTTACCTTTTTTATAATTAAAAGCACCAAACTCTAACATAACCCCATAGTACTTACCCCACCCAACAGTAACTTCAACACGCTTCTCATTAACTTTGTATTTAAACATATCAACAAGATGCATGTAACCAGGTTTTCTGACTTCGCGATATGGTTTGGGTAACTTCTTTAAGTCATTTACAAATTCTTTTGCACCTGCTTCTAAAGCATCAATTGCATTATCTGCAGATCTTAATGACTCCTCTAAAATCGATTCAAAATGATTAATACCCACTAAATAGTCAATATCACTGTAATCTCTTTTTTTAGGTTTCGATGCCATCGAATAGATCCTCAAGAACTTCTATTGTAAAAGCTGAATGAACACATTTAAAATCATCAACATATTCATGTTTTACATTAGGTCGAATGCTTAAGTCTCTGAATTTCAATAATAAAGACATCAACTTAGGATGTCTTGGCTTGTCCGCAAAAAACGATATTTGATATGTAACTACATCAGTATTAACTTCATCACTGGCTGTTTGATAATCCCAATCAATTTCCCAAAATGCTAAGTAGGGAAATTTTATACTTGGAGGAACAACACCCTCTTTGGCATCTGGCATTTCAGATTTCAATAAGTCAATCAACTCTTGTTTTGTCATAATTGTTCCTCCAAAATAATATTCGATTTAGATAATGTAATTTCAATCTCTTTGAAGCCATTACTATTTGTTACAGTAGTAATATTTTGAGCTTCAAAAATCTCATCATCCAACTTTACTGCATACATTGCATCTCTCTTCAGTTCTTGGAATGGGATGACTAACATGTAAACAACATCAACATCTATTTGCTTGTATTCAATTTTGGTTTTGTTATAGATGGCTTTTTCACGATAATAGATTTGTGTTCCTGGCTTGATGTACTTTCTTTGAAATGTTTCATTTGTAAAATGAACTTCATGCAATGTACAAGAACCATCGTGATAACTAGGAAGACGATTGTAATCGATTAATTTGCGTGTCAAATATCTCACCCTCATATTTCTTCTTAAATTCATCTATAACTCCAAAATAAGCATGTCGAACGTATTCTTTTAAAAGTGATCGAGCACTTAAATCTGTTTCAAAATTGATATCTACAGCACCAGCTCCAATTACGAGTGAATTTAAAAAGTATTCACCTTCTTTAATTTTTTGAGTTATATTTTCACTTGGAAATGAACTTGGTAATTGTAAATCACTCTTAACTTCATTAAGTAAAGTCTCTAATTGGGCAGGTAACATTGACATACTATTCTCCCTTATTTACGTCTAAACTTAAATCATTTGATGCTTGATTCTTATCTAGTAAGTTTGGATCATTAAGTGTTTGATTTTCATCTAACAAGTTTATACTTTCATTCACAACTGTTTTTTCTGTTACTGTTTCGGTTTTTTTTGAATCATCAACTTCAACTATTAAAACTCTTTTAAGTTTATTTTTGTCAGAAGCTAATTCTTTTAATCGTGCTTTTTTGACTTCACTACCATCATGGGGGAATAAATCCCCCACGTTGTAGATATGTCCAGTTTGTAGGTCTCTAAATTTAGAAACTACTTGGTATTTCATTAAGCACCTTCAACTACGGAAACAGTTCTAACAGTTGGAATATATTCCTCTAACTTTGTTACATCAAACACATAAGCACAATTATCATCTTCCGCTCTACCATTTCCATAAGCCTTGATAACAAGAGCATCTACATCATCTAATGCTTTAGCTTCTTTGTATTCTGTAAGATTGAATCCATTTAGTCCCATAGTGTATTTACCTTCTAGTGTAAATGCAGCTTTCCCAAGAGGATTATTTGGAGTGTCAATAACTTCAATATTCTTGTATGATGAAATCATTTTTCCTTCTTTGTCATATAATGCTGGTTCAACATAAGTTGCCTTGTCAGAAGGATTACATATTAAATAAATCTTATCGATTGAACGTTTACCACCATTATTCAACGCATTCTTTACAGGAGCTAATGTTTTAGGTGAAAAGTCTGTAATCTCAGTACTTAATGTTTTTGCTGTATGAACTCCATCCACAGAAGTATTTATTAATCGATAGATACCAATTGGTGCATCTTTTCCATCTTCATTTAAGTATCCATCTTCGATACCATCTTCAAAAGCTTCTTTTAAGATAGCCATAAAGTATTTATCGACATATGGTAATCCTAGATCTCTAATTGATTTTGGAACAAGTAATAACACATGGAACTTTGAAACTTCCATATTTAATCCTGTAATACTTGCACTTAATTCAGAAGTAATCGCTTCAGTTAAGCCACCCCATTTGCCTTTGCCAGTCTTTGAAGCAGTAAACCATCTCTTAACTCCAGCTGGTGCAAAATTTATTAGCTTTAATAATTTAGATTCTTTTTTAACATCTTCTAAAGTGCGATCAATAATAGTAGTTGGAATAAAATCAACTTGATCAATCGTGATGGCTTGTTTAGGCCCAGACTTAAGGATGTTATAAAACTTAGTTTCTTCTTCATTCAAAATACGCAAATTTAGTGATTTGGCAAATTGTTCATCAGATGCTGCACGATTTGCATCAGCTAAAATCTTTTGAATTAATTCATCATTCTTGGCTGAAACGACTAATTCCATCGCTTCAAGTAATGCAGATGGTTTGTCCTCCGCACTGTTGAGTAATGCTAAAGCTTTCTCTTTAGCTTGTTTTACGATATCGTCTAATCTCATAAATTTCCTTTCTTCCCATTTAAAAAGGACTTCCATGTGTCCTTGGGTTCAACATTAGTTTTTGATTCTAAATCTTTTTCTAATTGCTTGTTCTTAATCACCAACTTATAGAGAAAGTGATTTTCAAGACTTTGCTTAGGTCCATCTTCCGAAACCACAGTTGCAAATCCATACTTTAAAGCTTCATCTGCAGATATCCATGTTTCATCATCAAGCATTTTTTTAATCTCTTTTTCAGATAAATTACTGTTTGATAGATAAATTTCTATGGATGGTTGTGTAACTTTTTCTAACCATTCTGCTGTTTTTCGCAACTCATTAGCATTACCCGCTGCATATGCCCAAGCATTATGAATCATGAGTAAACTAGATCGTGGCATAATGCGTTGCTTCCCAGCCATGAAAATTACAGAAGCTGCAGAACAGGCAAATCCATCATTAATCGTAATGACATTTCCATTGAATGACTTAAGAAGGTTATAAATACCTAAACCTTGACTTACTTCACCGCCATAAGAGTTTATTCTTACGGTTAGATTTGGAGTAGTTACCTTGGATAAATCATTTGCAATATCATAAGATCCTACATCTGAATCTTCCCATGACATTGAACTAATATCACCATGAATAATTAATTCCGTATTCGATTCATCTTCGCTTTTAACTAGTTGATAGAATTTCTTCACTTTTCTTCACCTCCTTTCTCCTTAGTATAGTTTTTGGTTATATAATGCTCATTTGCCCATTCTTCATTGATCGGTTCAAGACCACCAATTTCTCGAATGTCATTATGAGAAAACCCAATTCTAAATAATGCTTCACTATCTTTACTTATATCAATGATTGAAGTGTGGAGTATTTTAGTTCGATCTATTCTTACTTTACTTCCAGATATATACTCTTCTTTTGTTGATATTTTTGCATTAATTCCGTCTTCAATAATTTCAAGAAAAGGCATAATAGCATTCGTGATCATATCAACATTTGAAGTTGATTTATCTGTCTTATTTCCAAGCATAATATCAACAGGAATATTAAAAGTTGATGCAACATAATTGAAAGCACCATCAATAAGTTTTCGATAATCTTCAGAAGTTTTAGCAGAATCAGTTATTAAGTTATTGATTTCAATATTACCAGGTATATTCAAGATAGCTGGATCATCTGAGAAAAGATCGTTAGCAATAATTTGAATATACTCACTAGCGCTATATGTTTTTTCTCCAGTTTCTTTGCTCCTAATTTGAGTACCACCCCCACCAGGAAACTTAATTCTAAATTTTTTACCATTCTTGAACTTGTAATCAAAGGCAGCAAACGCAATTAGCTTAGAATACTCATTCATGAAAACTTCTAGCATGTTTGTTATTTGGGAGTTGCCTAATGAAAAGTAAAATACCTCATCCATGCTGAATGTACGACTCATCTTATATAGATTGTCACCATTTAATGTTTTAAGATGAATGTTTTTAAACTTCTTAGCAAAAACAACTTCATCTGTTTTATCGAATGTTTCAGCTAGATATAACTTGGAATTTAATATAATAACTAATGCTTCGTTTTTTATTATGAGTTTTCGAACTACATCTTTCCAAAATGTCGTTCCATCTGCATTATCATTTGGACGTATATTCAATCGATAGTAGATATCATCAGTTATAGATTTAACTTGTTTAGTCTTATCATCATACTTGAAAACTTTAAACTCTAATCTAGATATAGTCTTACTGATTAGATCTACACACTTCTCAACTGCTAATTCTTTTGCACTTAGTTGAGCTAATTTTGCAGAGTATAAACCAGAAGCAGCATCTATCAGGACACCATCTTTGTTTTCAAAAAACATACTAAATATTCCCATATATACTCCTTTCTAGATGTAAATATTAACTGGTTCGAGCATATCAAATTCACTCATTGCAACCATATGAGCCATTAATGGATCATTCTTTCTAAGCTTTGGTTCAATCTTGAAGTATCTCTTATTCCCTAATCCATCAATTTGAACTCCAGTGTTATTACATGCCCATCTCCACAAGGCACTATTACCAGCATTAATCTTACCTTCTGCAAAATTGTATTCAATTATTGGAGCAACCATAGCATTAACAGATGGAAGATTACGAATCATTCGAACAAGGTTGTTTGGATTATCTCTGTCTTCTGCTTCGATTCCATATGATTCAAAAATCTTTTTAATCATTCTAAACCTATAGCTATCCATAATGATCTTCATAACATAATATTTAGACATTTCTTGATAAACCCAATCGATAACTTTTTGAGCATCAATAGATGGACCATAAACTAATTCAAAGTCTTGATAACCAGGCTGTCCTATCATTTCAAAAGGAAACTTTATATCTTTGAAAAAAGGTGATCTTGTGCAAATCCATGTCTTGCTTATCCAAACTACTTCTCCATCGACATTAAATAAAAACCCCGCTGTTGCGAAGTCTCTTAAATCAGCAAAGTCAATTCCAACAATACATGATCTATCTCTAAGCTCCGGTAGTGGTCTCGGAATCTTCATGTCTTCATCTAGATGTGTAGTCTTTCTAATTTGTTCCCAAGTTGCAATCATTATTGCATCATCTCTTTTTGGGAAGTTCATTCTTTTTGTAAAGAATTCAACTCTTAGACTTGGAAACTTTTGCATCTGAATATAATCATATTCAATTTGCTCTTTTAAAGTAGGAAGATCATTAATACTAGGATTAGCTTTAATCCAATTTCTTGGATCATCCGCTTCCTCTTCTTTTTGAATTCTGCAAATAAATGGAAATATTCGTATTGAATTCTCTTCACCCTTTAAAATACTTTTTGAAACACTCATCAATTCATCTAAAACTCCATCACGTATATTCCCATCAGTTGATGTTATAAATGTCCTTGCATGTGGAATTTTACCTAATGCAGATGTAAACACTTTTACTTGATCTGCTGATTCGTAAGCGTGATATTCGTTAAACCATAATGCACCAATCTTCTTTCCATCTTTTGTTTTTGCGTTTGAAGTATTAAATCTTAATTTAGATCCAGTTTCTATATTTGCAATAACTTCTTTATTCCATTTGAATTTAGGTTTAAAGTATTCCTTATTTTCTTCAAGCATTTCATATACCACATCAAAGGAATCATTGGCTTGATCTTCACTATTCGCGACTATTTCAATATGATAATTCTTAATGTTATACATTGGTGTTTGAAAGAAATTTAATGTAGGACTAATAAATCCATCTTTTCCGTTTCCTCGACCCATATATGTAAAAATTATTTTGAAATATGGAGTATTTTTATAGAAAATAAACAAGAAATATAGAATAAATTTCTGATAAGTAAATAGTTTTACATACCATTTCTCACAATAATTAATACAGTTTCGATACATTGTTTCATTAAAAACTAGATCATCACGTTCAAATAATGGTAAAACTATGTTTTTAATTAACAGTTTTACATCATCACTAATCATGTCGGGATTCTTATCACAAAAATCAATATAATCAGATACTTCTTTAACCTTAATAATAGCCATTCGATTCCTTTATAGGCTTTTTAACAACAACTTCTTGAAGTCCTAAATCAGCTAGTATCTTTAACATTGAAACTGTGACTTTCCCTAGATTTTGAACGGATTCATTTGCTTTTGAAACTTTGATTCCGTTGCCATTAAATGTATCAAATCGAATACCATATTCTCGTATGTCTGCCTGGAGTTTTTCTTTTAATTCCCAATAGTAAATATAGTCATCAACAAGGTTCTCAAAGTGTTCTCCAACCTTGTTATTTTCCTTAAGTTGTTCAATTAGTGACTTCTTAATTCGTTTTTTTAATGATTCATTTATCTTTGAAGCCATAATTGACCCCCTTTCTCATGTGTGCACGCGGAATATTTACGTTTAGACACCCCACTAGTCCGTTCGCCAGTCAAAATAAAATAGCATTAGATTTAACCCGGGGGGTATTTATAAAAATAGTTACCATCTCTCTTGTGTTAATGGCATCTTGTGTTCAAACAACTTACTTCTTTCTTCTACAATTTCATGACAAGAGAAGCAAAGACTTACTAAGTTTTCTAATGTAAGACATAGCTCTGGATGATCCTTAAGAGCCTTGATATGATGAACATATTTCGCATCTTTGTATGCAACACGTTTGATTGGAATGTGTGAATTCCATTCTCCAGAACATCGTTTGCAATTGTAGTGATCACGTCTTAATGCAAGCAACCTAACTGCTTTCCATTCTTTCGTATAATAGAATCGGTTAGGATATGGCCCACGAATAATAGATGTTAACTCTTGAATAGTTTTTATCATTGTTATCTCATTCACGCATGCAAATAAAAAGAGACATTTCTGTCTCGGTTATATATCTCATACTTTTCACTTCTACCACAAATTATCATTTTTCCGTGGACTTGTCCATACTTACTACTCACCTAAATACACCATTTATCTAATACAAGATATCCAGAATGAATTAATTCTTTAACATCTACTTTATCAAATGAACTCATATGATCAAGTTTATCTAGGTTATCTAAATCCTCATCAGATAATTTATCATGTTGTTTACGATACTCTCGATACTTATGATAATTGAATCTAATCTTAGGATCATTATTATTTACAGTTAACTCTTTAGTTGCTTTAACATCTTCCACTCTTCAATATCTCCCATTTGAAACTTATCGTTTAACCAATCAAACATTATTTCTTTATCATAAAACTCTTCAGTCCATGAATTACCAGTTGAGTTATCTACGGCAACATACTTACCTGGTGCTACTTCTGTCCAGTATTTACCAATAGGAGTATAGAACTCAATGATTAAATCAAGTTCTAATGCTCCAACTTCTTGAATTTTAAACATACTATCATCTAGATTAACCATTAATTTCCTCTTTCTAATTTCTTACTGATTCATTCTTTTAACAAATGCATCTATCTCTTCATCTATTTTTTTGTAGATTAATGATTTAGCGCATTCATGAATTTCAACCATTTCGCTAATATTCTTTTTCTTGATATATAAATCAATCACAATTTGTTTAACATCAATTGGAAACACTGAACATTCATCAATGAATTTATTTACAATGAATAATTTATATTCATGGTTAGTTAGTTCTAGCAAATAAAAGTCTTCTTTATCCATGTTACTGATGATTAACTTCTCCCTTGAAATAGGATTTTGCGGAATCTTAGCAATTGAACTACCTGCCTTTTCTTTCATATTTCGAATAACCGTAATATTATCCTGGTCAATCTTAATTGCTCTTTTTAACATGTGATAGTTTATTAATGCTTCTTTAATATCTGTCTTAATCATTAAACAGACCTATGTATACCACTTGCAAGTTGATCAAGTGTATAACCTTTTCTATTCCAAGATTCTAAACAAGCCTCCATATAGCTTAAGCTAAGTTTTTTATACAGTACTGATTCAATTAGCGATAATTTCATTTTCTTAAATCCGTATGTATAAAACATTTCTTTTAACTTCTCTAATTCTGTAACTGATAAAGTTCTTTTGAATTCTATCTCAACTAAACCAATTAATTCTTCAGATGTTTCAACTGGAGGAATTGGATCGTCACTATATTCTTCTAAGTAAGAATAATCTTTATCTTTTTCTAGTTCTTTATCTAGTTCTTGTTCTTTATCTTCTTCTACTGCGTTATTTTCCGTTAGTGGTAACGTTATCGTAACGTTACTATTTGCTAATAACCTCTGTTTTTCTCTGTGTTTTTCTTGTCTTTTTCGATTTTGAACACTAATTTTTTGAAGCTTATCAAGTTCTTGATATTCTTCCCAATTCTTAATGAAAATGATTTGATCAAAACGTTCTATCATCTTGAATTTTTCCAAAGTCATAAGCGCTATCTTAACGAAATCAATAGTGAAATCAAAGTCATCAGCTAAATCTTCTTCGGTATATGGAATATCGCTTGTATAGAACAAAGCACCATTCTGATTTGATTCACCTGCTCTAGCTAGTAAGAAAACCCAAAGTAATACAATATCATTTCCACCAGGTAATTTTCTAATTCGTTTAATTTTACGATTATCCGGTAAAGTAACATCCATCTTTATCCATTTCACATCAGCCATGATTCACCTCTGGAACATCTAGTTGAGCACTAATTTCTTTTAACATTTCAATTCCTTCAGGAGTAAACATATGCTTCTTAGTCACAAGAATTGTATCGATGAATGACTTCTTACTTTTATCGGAATACTTCATAGCTCCAACATGTGGTTGTATTCTCGTGTTGATATCACATAGATCTAATTCTTCTCTTAAACCACTTGGTCTCAAAACAATTACTTGGTCACGCATTTATTTTTCTCCCCTCAATAACGTAAGAACCATCTTTCAATTCTCTAACAGTGCAGTCATAACCAAACTCTCGAAGATCATTTAAGATGTGTTCTTCACGTCCTTTAAATTTCTTCTTTGTAATCAAGGCATTGCCTTTCTCTTCTATATTTCTAAAAACGTAAGCTTCTACATACTTAGTTGAATGATTACACCGTTTTTCAATAATGACTGGATTATTATCATATGTGTTCGCTATACCTATACGTTTCAATCGAATGGATTCTAGTGCAGTGGTTAATATATCCCAATTCATTCGAGTAATCGAATAGGACCCATTCCGATACTTTTCTATCGTTAATTTATCCATTTTTGCATGAGTCGCAAGTTCTTTATCAGATATATCATTCTTAGACATTTCTTCATTCAAGATACTCTGACGATCAATTCTTCTTTGTATTTCTTCACCTGGAATAACAATAGGACCTCTCGGTTTATTACGATGATCCACAATCTCTTGAATAGCTTTTATTAATCGATTATGGGTCTTTTTAGTTAAAACTGTAGATCCTCTTCGATAGTGCACGATAGCTCCAATTGACATGCCTAATCTCTCAGCTAGTTCACCATTCGTTACTTCACAATCTTTCATTTTCTCAATCAATTCTATGCGCAAAGCTTCACGTTTTTTAACTTCATCATCTGTTATGACATGCTTCATAATTGTGCTCCTAAAGTGGTCTAAATCGGCTATAAAATGTTTGGTCAATAACCTTATATTATCGGTGATTTTGAAATCGCTTATATCGCCTTTGTTTATAAGGCTTTATTGATGATTTCTTGAGAACAATAGTTTTTGATAAATTCGACCTACTTTTTTCGCTGTTTTTAATGAGTTTTCCTATCTCTTCGAAGGTATATCCAGCTGCAATAAAAGTATCGAATATCGGTGTTAGAATTTGTTGGATTGAAGTGTACAATTTAGCAATTGAAATTCGATTAATTCCATATTGTTCATCAAGAAACTTCTCTATATCTGATTGATTTAAATCTTTACTAAACTCTTTAATTCGGTCATAAAGCTCATTTTTATTTGAACCATGACCTATAACTGCTATATGAGTTTTCTCATAATCCATATCGTGGACCTGGTACTCGAATAGCAATACCCTTCTCTAATAATTTGGATAATGAATCATTGGATGATTGTTGCGATTTAGATCGTAATTCTAATTCATTTTTAAGTCGATCATATTCACCGATTTTTAATTCAAACCATTCATTACCATTAATAATCCAAACTCTCTCATACTTATCATTTTTTGAAATATGTTCAATAGCACTCAAATTAACAATTATTTTTGTACCGTTTTTAATTTCAAATTCTATGAAATCCATTATTTTGAAACCTCCTTTAAATCGAATAGTCTTAACTTCTCAAAGTTTTTATCTTTTGGCTTAACAATTCTAGTTCTATAAGGTATTTCTGCGAATATATCCATATAGTCTTTATCTTCGCATTGACACAATACCCAATTCTTGCATTTGGTTTGTCTACTAGCTTGATCGTAACTAATGATTTTACCAGTTAACTCACATTCAAGTTCAGCATCTCCATGTGGATTTGCATTCCAACAAAATCTACATCGTGACATTATTTTCTACCCCATAAACGCTTACCACAATCCGAACAATATTTTGGGAATTTATAGTATTTCTTTCCACAATGTGGACATTTAAGAGTCTTAACAGCTTTTATCATTATTAAGAATGTATAAATAGCTGTCATAACGAGATAAATGTAATATTTGAGTTTATTCTTAAGAATGTACATTTTATAGTTTTTCATTTTCATCCTCAAAGTTTTAATGATATTGGAACTTCTTTTAACATTTTCTTTCTTGCAAGTTCACAAAAGTCTTTTTTAATTTCGAATCCATAAGCATTACGATTCAATTCAAGAGCTGCTCTAAGTGTTGAAGCACTTCCAGCTACTGGATCAATTACAACATCACCATAATCAGTAAAGATTGTTATTAATTTTTTTAATACTGGTATAGGTTTCTGTGTTGGATGTAATTTTGGATATGAACTGTCTGTTTCCCATTCAAACCAATTTAGAACCATTCGGCCATTATTATTGAATTTAGGTAATTTTTCTCTATATAATACAAGTCCATACTCAGTTGCTCCTACAATTTTCATATTTGCTTTTAAAACTTGTGAGCTTGATTTTTTAATAAATACAAGTGGTATATAGTTGTTAAACCCATATTTTTTACCATAATCAATTACCATTGATAACTGTTGGAATGAACAAAATACAATCATACATGGAGCTTTTCCAGTCTCTTTTGGTTCTTTGATTAACATCGTTGAACAAAAATGCATAAACTCGGCTATTTTAAAATTCTCATCTGTATCAAAGAATGATTTACCAGCTAAATCAGATTCACCATTACTATTGTCCCCATCCTCATACCAAACAGGATTAGATGCATATGCGTTATTACCTAAGTTATAAGGAATATCCGCAATTACTAGTTGAGCTTTTGGAATACCGTATCTTTTATAATTTTGAAAGTGATCGTTAATTAAATTACACTTAATTTCTTTTTCTGATTTGATAAATACCTCATTCATTAATGTCACTCTTTCTTTTGTTTTTACTATTTGTTTTAAGAATTACTTTCGTAAGCAATATTCCAGTTTTAGTTAACTCCCTATCATTTTTTATTAAATCCAATCGATTTAAATTAAGCATTTCAGCATTAGATACCATAGCTAAGTTTTCTATTGAAATATTAGATTTATTCCCATCAAGGAATATGAGTTTAAACCCTTTACGTAGCGGTCCGTTTATTCCTTCCCAAAGTATGATGTGTTTACCTCTCCATTTATTTGGATCTGCTACTTTAACATCTTTATATCCAAGAGTGTTTATTCTTTCGGAACCTACAGGCATATAATTCTTAGGTCGATCACCTTTTTTAAATTCTGTTTTTGGATTTAAACGTTGTCCTTTTTTAATTGGATTTGACGACACATGTCCTTTAGGGAAATATCCAGTTAAACCACTCGATATTTTATTGTTGTGTTTAAATCCTTTTACTTGTTGAATCGATAAAGTGATATTGAACTTTTCATTTACCATTTCAGTTATTTTTTTATTACTTATGCCTTTTGCATTCTCTTCAATAAACCTTCGTTGGTCATTAGTAAACTTGTGCATTATTTTTTCTCGACAATTTTTAATACATCCGGTAAATTAGATGATTTATCAGTTCCATAATATTCATCAATATGTTTTCTAGCGTTTAACATAACATTAGCGTTGTTAATGATGTTTCCAGCTACACTACTAATAGCTCTAGAACGTTTGATTTCCTCTTCGAGTTCTTCTCCAACAAGTGTTTCATCATTTAATCTTTCTAGCTGCTCAAACAAGTGATCATTTAAATTTTCTAATCTATTTTTCATTAACTTGTCCTAACCTTATCTTTTCTAAATAATTCTTTAATCTAATGAGTTTATAGTTTTTCTGTTGAACTACTTCTTCATTTAATTTGAACATTTGTATTATTTGCTCAAGCATAATAGTTACATCAGCAATCTCTTCAGACATGTGTTGCTTGTCACCTATGCCTCTTTTATACTTAATTATTTCTTTTATTAACTCAGACATTTCTTCAATCGCGACATCTAGTTGAGCATTTTCGCCCCAAGTCTCTAATGCATCCTGGTATACTTTATTTTCTAAATCAGACATATGTATTTTATTTGATGGAATTATGGGGAGCTTTCACTCCCCATTAAAACTACCCAACAACAACCTTTCCAGATGCTACTTCTTCTTCAAACTCGTTATATAAATAATCTGTAATCACTAATTGACAATCATGTTTCCAACGACTACCAGCTGCATCAAACAATGCTACTAGACCGCTCTTATCAATTCGTAATAAGAATAGTTGTTCTGGTTGTTTTACCTCGTAGAACGTACGTATTGGAGTTAATTTAACCAGTGGCGGAAGTTGAACTGTAGTCTTAATTCCTTGAGTAACTGTCATTTTTTGTGTTACTCCATCATCATCTAATGAGATTGATGTATCATTAGATAACTTACTAATTAAAGCAATCAACTGTGATTTATTGATTGATTCCTCAAAACAAGTTTGTAATTGAATAATCATTTCTTCGACTGTGATAAATCGATCAAACTTAATCTCAGGAACTTGTGCTTCTGCAACATACAATGTTTCGCGTTCCTTATTAACATCAAGTGATGATAAGACAACAACTCTCTTTTCTGAAACAATAATTCGTAAAGGTAAAACAACATCATTTCTATCAATTTCTTGTTGCTTTAGGTTACTTACAAGAGATAGTAATGACTTAACTACTACTTCTCTACGTTTTGGAATATATTCATCAATGCGAGTTATGTCTTTATCGACATACTCACGTCCATGAATTACAATATGATTTACTTTTCGTGATTCATCGAATAAATCTAATAACTGTAGTATTGCTTCTTTAATCATTTGTTTTACTTTCGCTAGTTAGCGCCTTTCTCTGATACGATATCTACCTCTTCAATAACTGAATATGCACTCATTCCAATTACAAATATTTCTTGTTCTTGAACATTTCCAAAGATATCGAATTGCCCTGGAGCAACTGGAGTGACTTCTTTTAGAATATTGAATACTTCACCAGTCTTCTTATCAGTTTCTTTAACATTGAATAATGTTGTGGATGTTGGAGCAGTTGGTTCTACTTTAGATTTAACTTGAGAAATCATAGTGATTTGTGTTCGATCTGCAGATGGTGTGAATGTAAGACGAATATCAATAACACGTTTCTTTGTTGGATCTGTATTGATATCGTTAATATTGGCCACAATTTTTTCTAGCTCATAATCAGCTAACTTCATGATTTGATTGCGACCAGCTTCTAGAATGCTTTTCTTTTTTTGTGCTGTCATAATGTTCCTTTCTTTGACTGACATTTATATTTTTTAGGTGTAATAGAATTTCATTTCGTACCCCCTAAGTAACAAACATCGACAATTGAGTATCAGGTAGTAATTCTGGATTACTCATTCTTACAAGGCTAGCAATCGTACTAATCAGCATTTCATAGGTATTTACTTTTGAATGTGTGCCTAATTGATGTAGTGCTGAGTGATCTATTCTAAACTCCCCATTGTCGGCTATCTTGATTGCAATAAATTGCTTTCTTCCATATAAAGCAGTTACACACTCTTTCCCAAATAGTGTTCCTCGATGGAATCTTAACTTAGGAAACTCATTGTTTAACTTTTGATATAACTCTTGTAAATCCATTACTTTCCCCTCATGTTTTCTAGTTTTTTACGTTTGTTTTCTTTCGATGTCTGTAGATAAATTGCGGTTGTTTTAATATCCAAATGTCTTAGAATATCTTTGAGATCTGCAAGACTTCCACCATTTTCAATCCAATTTATTGCGAATAGATGTCTAACATTATGTGGATATACGATTGACTTATTTACTCGTGCTCTTCCAGCAATCTTCTTTAATCGATATCGAATTTGACGATCATTTAAATCGAATATAGGACCAGTCTTGATACGTTTATCTTTGGCATAATTAACCAACTTTCGTTTCAATTGTTGAGTGAGTATGATGTCACCCATCTTTCCTTTGTTGTTGACCTCAATGTAGAATGATTTGAGATTATCAACAGTGAAGAATGTTAACTCACTGATGCGTATTCCTGTGGTCACTAGGACTTCTAATATGAGGTAGATGTCTTCATACCCCATAGCTTTCGCAAAACGTTGTAAACGTGCAAAATCTTTATTAGACAAGACTGTTTCAAGACTACTCTTCATTTGTGTCTTAAACTTCTTTACTACGAGTTTTTCAAGCTTTAACCATCTAAGGTACTTATTCACTGAAATAACGATTTGATTCAATGAAGATGATTTATAGCCTTCTGCAGCGATCATTTCTTTAAATGAAATGACATCTTCTTTAGTGATTGGATTATTGTGCTTAACTGATTCGATAAACATTTCAATATTGCGTTTGTATGCATGGACTGTATTTTTAGACTTTTCATCATTTCTTAATTCGTCGACGAAAACGGATAACTCATCCTTTAACTGTGTTCGATTCATTTTTATTTATCTTATTGATCAGTCTTTAATATGACTTGACCAATTACTTTCCCAATAACGTTTTTTGTAACAAAGATATCGTATCGTTGTAGAAACTCACCTTCCATGTAATAGCAAGCGCCACAAACATCTAATACAATAGCTTGATATTCTTTGTTGTTTAATTGAATCTTAAATTCATCATATAATTCATGGCTTTGGTAACCCTCGTATATACCACGTTCTAAACGTGTCATATTAGCTGTTGCTACAACCACTTTCCCATCGAATGTATACATACCATCGTCATTAACTTCAAAGTCATAGATCCTTAAGCCACTAGCAGTTGTTATACCGCTTGAACCATCTCCAAGATGATAGTTCGTAAAGTAAACATCCACTTTTCTATATTCTTCAAGATACATTTGATTAATCTCTTCACCAGAATCAGTCTTTGGTTCCTCATACACTGGTTTAATCAATGTTGAATATTCTTCTCTTCGAATACTTAAATCTTTTGTATACCAGGAGTAATGGAGAATTAAAAGAGATACAAGTAGAATAATTGATACATACTTAACTTCTTTTTTAAGTCTTCTCTTTTTCATCTTGTACCTCCTTTAGATTTCTTTCTAAATCATTGATATGAGAAAGTATTTTATTCACTTTCTCACCATTGGTAAGCTTGTTGTTTTTTACAGTTGATTTAATAAGTGCAATTGCGACAACATGATCGACTAAACGTTTCATATCATTTACTAGATTCATAAATCAGTTCTCTCAATCATCGGTAGAATTCCCTTCTCTTTTAAGAAGTTATAAAGGAACATTCTTCCTTTTTGAGTCCACTGAGTATGCATTGAAACTTCCCTACGTCCATCTGTACGTGTAATCGGCACACTTATTGAAGATGTATAACCTTTGGAATGATATTCTGAATACAATAACCATTGGCCATTCATTAAGTATTGAATTCGATGATTATGAAGTATTACATTGAACTTCACTGCTGACATTCCATAATCCTTTGCGATCTGCGTGATTGTCACTAATTCATTACCTTTTAGAATTAGATCTAAATAATCAACTTTTGGTTTAAGTTCACCAATTATCTGATGGCTTATCTTAAGTTCCTGTTTTGCATCACTATATGCCTGGATAATCCCTAAGATATAATTTGGATCCTGCATAGTTTTTACAATTACATCTTCAGTAAGATACGCACCTTGTTTTCGAATAGCTGGTAGTACATCACTGGTAACCCAACGTTTGAATTTCTTAGCAGCTGGTAATTGAGATTTAAGAATCAAACTATATAAACCGGATTCATTAATGATTGGAGTTTTTTGTAATCTTCCGATGGAGTCCTGAATTGGGACTTCATCTTTGTCTTCTAAATCAACAAGATCATTTATCGCTTTTGTAGTTCTGGTATACCCAAGTACTTCAGCAACATCTTTACCAACAAACCAAGGTTGATTATCTTTGACTATTGTTCGAATCTCTTTTTGATCAAATTCAAATATTTGTAAATTATTCATTTTAAGGATTACCTTTCTTTGTTATGATGTGAATAGTAACTAACTGGGGAGGGGGTGAAGAATTTGAATAATAAATTAGATATTTTAGCTAAATCTCTTGAAAACGTTGGCAATTCTTTAAATAAATCTATAGAAGAAGCAAGTAAGAAAGCGTTAAGTTTTGATTTACCAACCCCTATTTGGGAAGATTTTCATTATAATTTACCTGAACTTGAGATTAATCCAATGATAGGATTAGCCGAGGAACAGTTAAGTGAAATTAAGAAGCTTAACTCTCAAATAGAAACTTTACAAAAAAGAATTCAAGATTTAGAAGAAAAAGCAGAACTAAGTAGAAAAAATCAATGGAAACACGATGTTTTAATAGCTTTTATTGGAGCCTTTTTCGGATTTATTTTCAGTTTATTTATTTAGAATTTATTTTTCTTTGATTAATCTAGTACTATCAATAAAACAACAGGAGATATAAATTTGAGACAAACAATAATGAATAGACTTATTGAATTGCGTAATGATTTGATTCTTATATCTGATAATCACGATGATGTTTTAAATGTAATAATTAAGTACGAAATGATGATAATGGGTACAAGACATAATACTGTAAGTTCACTTGAACTTTTATATAGATTAGGTATCAATATTGAAGAATTTAATGACCATATTCCAAGTATTTGTAAAGATCTTGGAATGAAATATGAAGGTCTTATTTCTGTTAAAGATATCAATGTTAAGGATCCAAAAATTAGCATGTATTTAATTGAATTATTCTGAGAACGTTCCTGGATATTTTTGATTGAACATCGATTTTGCTTCATTAATTGAGATTTTTCCGCAAAGTATTAGATTTTTAATTCTTTCCATAAATTCATTTAATGTTTCATTTACATCACTATTCTCAGTAGTGATGTTTTCTATGCCCTCATCTTTTAAATCTTTTAAAATATATTTCTCATCTAACATTTTCATATTTTCCTTTCTTTGTTATGATTGTTTTTAGTAATGGTGAGGGATAACTATGAGAGAAGTAATTAAGAACAAGCTTATTGAAGTTCGAAACGATTTTAATTCTTTAGATCAATCGAAACGAAACTCAATGTCTTTGTTCAAAAAGCACGACTTAGTGTTAACAGGTCCAATCAGAAGTAGAATTTATGCTGTGGAGCTTCTATACATGATTGATATTCCAGTAGAGAAATATATCGATATTATTCCTGGTATATGTGATGAGATTGGATTAAAGACGTTTGGTGTAATAAGCTCTAATGATTTATTCAAAGAAGATGTAGAAATAAGAAACTTTGTAATCGAATTAATCTAGGATTGAATACATGCATCGAAGTTGCTACCGATCAGGCCAACAAAGGAAGGAATTTCAGGAGAACACAAAACTTGATCAGTAACAACTTGCATACATGTATTCTTTTTTTTATAATCACTTCCAAGCTCTTTTTCGTAATGGAGAATTCACAAATTCGATATACTTTCTAACAACAACCTTCCATGGACTATTTCTCTTAGTCCCCTCTTTAAATGCGTGTGCATTCTTAGATCTGCAATAATTTAGAACATGTTCTTCACTGAATCCAAGTTTTGTAAGCTCTTGAACAGTCATAACTTCTTTTTCAATTTTTATTCCGAAGTATTCCATTTGCTCTCCTATTCTGAATACATGTATCTAAACTGGCATCCTACTAATCTAGTAATCGGGGGATGATTACTTTGGGTGGGGGAAGTAGATCAATAGAATGACAGTCTGCATACATGTATTCAATATTCACATATCGTGAAGTTACTCTTCAAAAAAAATAGCTTGAACTGTAGTACCTAAAGTTTTTGCCAATAAGATCTTAACTTCATCGCGAGGAACTCTTGCTCCTTGCTCGTATGATTCAATAGCTCTTAGAGATAATCCTGTAATTTTAGCAAGTTGTATACGAGTAAGCCCAACATTTTCTCTAAGTTCCATTAATTTTCTTGAAATGAATTTCTTTTCCATAACCAATTCCTTTCTACTAATTGCATTCTATACTACACATATCGTGAAGTCAATACCTAAATACACATTTTGTGAATATTTGTTTGACATCTACACAATTCGTGTGTATTGTATAGATAAAGAAGTGAGGAAATTTAATGTCAATATTTAGTGATCGTCTCAAACAACTGAGAAAACAAAACGGTTTGACTCAAAAAATGTTAGGTCAGAATTTAAATTTAGGCGAAAGTACAATAAGTATGTATGAGCTTGGAGAAAGAGAACCAAATTTCGAAACACTTGAATTATTAGCTGATTATTTTAATGTTGATATAGATTTTTTACTTGGGAAATCTGATAAAACAACTAAATTAGATATATATGGGAATCACAAAAATAATCTAGAGTATTTTTCAGATAAACCAGAATTGTTGGATTTATATCAACAGATTTATGAAAGTGAAACATTACAACTATTATTCGACTCAGCGAAAGATTTAACACCACAAGATTTAGAAATGGTATTAACAATAATAAAAGGCATTAGAAAGGAAAGAGGCATAGATTAATTAATTATGGGGGAATTTGATATCGGGGACTTTAATGAGTTTTGTAGTATTCATGGAATATGCATAAAAATTAAGAAGAATCTTGGTTCATCTATAAAAGGGTTTTGTTATTACGATGGGGAATCGTACCATGTGTTTCTAAATAATAGATTCAGTGGATCACAATTAAAAACAACCACAATACACGAGATTATACATATTATGAAAGATCACTTTAGTTGTGATCCTAAATATATTTCTAAATGTGAAATCGAAGTTGAAAGAATTATTGAGGATTATCATTTGCAGTTTAATTTATTGGGTTATAACGCATGATGCGTTCAAGGGGGAAATATGAAGTTAGGGTTGAGAACACCAAGCCTAAAGAAAAGCTTTAAAGCTAGAACCACAGGCAAGCTAAAAAGATCATTAAAGAAGGCAGTAAATCCACTATATGCTAAAAGTGGAATTGGATTTTTAAAGAATCCTTTAAAGTCTTCCAAAGCAAAGATTTATAAAAAAACAACTTTCAGTCTTTGGGACCTATTTAAATAAATGGGAGGGAAATATGAAAAGAGAAATGATACCTTTAACTCAACTATTACTATCAGATGATAATCCGAGATTAAATATTTATGATAATACAGATATTTTAAAAGAAATGGTTATTGATCAACAAGATAAGATTTATGAGTTGGCCGAAGATATACTTGAATATGGATTAAGTCCACTTGATATTTGGGCGGTTTATCCTACAGGCAACAATTTTTACAAAGTAGCAGAAGGAAACAGACGTTTAACTTCTCTTGTATTGTTGAATAATCCTGAACTTATTAAGGATATTGATCCAAGAATTTATTCAAGAATTAAATCATTATTATCAAAATCTAAAAACAGTTCACCAAATAATATCGAATGTGTTATTTATGATAGTATCGATAACAAAGATCTACAGCACTGGTTACAATTACGACACTTAGGTTTAAATCGTGGTAGAGGTGTTGATGCTTGGGATAGTGTTCAAAAAGCAAGATATGAGCAAAAAATATTTGGAGTTAGTGCTCTATTAGATTTTTGGAATGAAATAATAGATAGAAAGATTTTAACTCAACATCAAGTTGCATCTATCTCTAAAACTAATTGGGAAAGAATTCTAAATAAAAAAGGACGCGATTATCTTGGTTTAGTAAAGAATCAGAAAAACTATATTATACCAAACTCAAATATTGATATTTTTACAATTAAAATAAGAAAAATAGCTGAGAAACTTTCAAATCAAACTGTTGGATTAATTTATGATAATGATCGAATTCAAGATTTTTTAAATGAGGTTGATGAAGAAATATTTGGTAAAAAAGTACCAGAAGTATATGAAAGCGAATCTGAACTAGAATTAGAAGAAACATATAATGAGTCTGTGAGTCATACACCTGTTGAGTTATTAGCTATTGAAGTACCGATTGAAGTTAAGTCTTCAAATGGAGACTCAACTGGTTCAACTAAAAAAGATATCTTTACTAATTGCAAAACGATAATTCCATATAGTTATCCTCTAAAGTCATCAAATATAAGAATAAACAAAATTATTATTGAATTAAAGAAGCTTGATGTTGACGAATATCCAAATGCTTGTGGAGCACTATTAAGACTATTATTTGAATTATCTGCAAAACATTATATTGAAAGATTGTATGGAAATGACTCAACTGAATCTGATTTCCTATCAGTAATTACCGCCGCTTCTAATGAGTTAATTAAGAACAAGAAGCTTAATAAAAACGAACATTCATCACTTTCTGTTGATAAAGATACTTTAAGACTTTTATTTAATGGTTATATGCATGCTACTAGTGGATATCCATCATCAACTGCTTTGAAAGGATTCTTCAAATCACATCATAAATTTATATCATTGTGTTTAGCGTAGTTTTTCTGGCCTATTATTACTAATTTTGTTAATATGATTTCAAGGAGGTGTTTGTATGAAAAGTTGTACTCCATTACGCTATCCGGGAGGAAAAGGAAAACTTTTTGAATATACAAAATCACTAATTCAAAGTAATTTTGAAGTTCCTCCAGCGTATGTTGAAGTCTTTGCTGGTGGGTCAGGTTTGGCCATGAAATTACTACTTAGTAATCTAGTTTCAGATGTTTATATAAATGATTTTGATTACGCTGTTTATTGTGTTTGGTACTCAATTAAACATCACAACAAAGCCTTTGTAAAAATGATAGAGAATGCTGAACTTACAATTGATGAGTGGCAAAAGCAGAAAAATATCTATAAACATGCAAATTTAAGGAGTTATTCAAAACTTGAAATTGGATTTGCTACTTTTTATCTAAATCGAACAAATAGATCTGGGATTATCCATGCAGGTCCAATTGGTGGCATTAATCAAGATGGTAATTACAAAATGGATTGTAGATTTAATAAGAAAGAATTAATAATTATCATTAAGAAGATTGGAGAATTCAGAAATAGAATTCATGTTTCAAATAAAGATGGTTATAAGTTTATTCAATATATAGACAAAAAACTAAATAATACATTGTTTTATTTAGATCCGCCATATGTTCAACGAGGACCAGAGTTATATAAAAACTCTTTTAATGTCGAAAAGCACATTCAACTTTATAATCATGTTAAATCACTTAAGAATGCTTGGTTTATGACATATGATGAAGATGATCTAATAAAAGAAACTTATAAAGATTTTCAGATGCAAACTTTTGAACTAACATATAAAGTTCAAACAAAGAGAAAAGCGAATGAATATGCCATATTTTCCAATCATTTTAGTCATATGCCTCAAATATATATTAATAGATTAGATTCTTAAAATAAAAAATACTCCAAGGATCAGTTGGAGCATGTATACAGAATTACACCTATGGGAGGTAGTTTTTCTGTACCTCAATTATATCAAAAAATAAGGAGGTTCTCATGGCTAAGTATAAAAAAAGAAAAGATGGGCGATATACATCATCCATCAATATTGGTATAAAAGAAGATGGTAAACCAGAAAAGATCTTTGTATATGGAAAATCAATTAAAGAATTAGAAACGAATAGAATTGAAGCATTAATGAGTCTAAAGAATGGTACTTTTATCAGAAATAAAGAAGTTCTATTTGATGATTATGCAAAAAAGTGGTTGAAGTCAAAACAGATTGGAATATCAAACGCAACTAAGGAAATGTATACAAGTGTCATCAGAAGCAATTTAAAGGCATTTACAGGGCATTTTATAAAAGACATATCAAAGTCTGATATTCAAGAGTTAATCAATGAATACAAAGACAAACGTAGAACCTGTGAGAAAATAATGATTACTTTGAATCAAATATTTGATTCTGCACTTGAAGATGAATTAGTAACTAAAAATCCTTGTAAGAAAATCGAGCTACCAGCTAAGACATATAAGGAGAAACGTCCATTAACTGAACAAGAGGATCAACTCAGTGAACTTGCTGATTTTACACCAAGAGAAAGATGTTATGTATTACTCATAAAATATTATGGATTTAGAAAACAAGAAGCACTAGCTTTATCCAGGAAGAGATTCAACTTCGAAGAGAAGACAATTACATTAAAAGATGCAATTGAGTTCATTAGTAATAAGGCTCGTATAAAACAAACTAAAACTGAAAGTGGTGAACGAATTGTTCCAATACTATCAAAGGATCTAGAATTCTTTAAGAATTATTGTGATCAATTAAAGAGTGAGTGGTTGTTCACTTCCCTATCAACTGGTGAGCTAATCTCATCACAATCATTTAGAAGGATGTACGAGAGTATTCTGAATAAGATGAATAAGAAAGCGGATGAGCTCGAATACACTCACTGTGACAAGCTTACTAGCCATGTATATAGGCATAACTATTCAACCATGTTATATAATGCGCAATTAGGATTAAAAGAGTCACAATATCTTATGGGACATAAGAATATAAAGACTACCATGGAGATATACACGCACTTAGACAAAGAAAATACGCATAAATCAGTTGGATCTAAAATCGAAGATTATTTAAACAAAGACAGTCAATAATTCTGACTGTCTTTTTGACTGTCTCATTGTTAAAAAAGTGCTATTTTGACCATCATTTGACTGTCTGAACTCACGTTTACTTACGGTTACTTTAGGTAATACCCATAAAATAAAAAAACGTTTAAACCTTTTAAAATAAGGCTTAAACACTTGTTTTACGATGGTGGCTCCGGCCAGAATTGAACTGGCGACACACGGATTTTCAGTCCGTTGCTCTACCTACTGAGCTACAGAGCCAATTGGTTGCGGGGGAAGGATTTGAACCAACGACCTCCGGGTTATGAGCCCGACGAGCTACCAGACTGCTCTACCCCGCGATGTATAAATAATTTTTAGAAATAAGCGTATGGCGGAGGAAGTGGGATTCGAACCCACGCATGCTCTCACATCTGCTAGTTTTCAAGACTAGTCCCTTAAACCGCTTGGGTATTCCTCCATATTGAGTGGTGGACCCTGTAGGACTCGAACCTACGACCTACCGGTTATGAGCCGGCAGCTCTAACCAACTGAGCTAAGGGTCCAAAATTGGTAGCGGGAGTGAGACTCGAACTCACGACCGACCGGGTATGAACCGATTGCTCTAGCCAACTGAGCTATCCCGCCGTTAAATAAAAATTGCATGGTCGGGATGACAGGATTCGAACCTGCGACCCCTTGATCCCAAATCAAGTGCACTACCAAGCTGTGCTACATCCCGAGTTTTTATGGCGCGCCTAGCAGGAGTTGAACCCACAACCTTTTGATCCGTAGTCAAACGCTCTATCCAATTGAGCTATAGGCGCAAAGTCTAAGTATAAGGCACCAAAATCTTCTCTGAAACATGCAATGGTGGGGATGGTGGGACTTGAACCCACACGATGTTGCCATCAACGGATTTTAAGTCCGTTGCGTCTGCCTATTCCGCCACATCCCCATTGGAGGTTCCTGTCGGATTTGAACCGACGGTCACAGAGTTGCAGTCTATTGCCTTACCACTTGGCTAAGGAACCGTTTAAACGGTGCCTTTTTATTATAACAAACTATGATTAAATTGCAAGATGAAACAGAAGTTTTTTTTAAAATCGTTCAATATCTTTTTTTTCTATGAATTTAGTCATTTTTTTGTTCATTACGACACTCATTATACACTTATTTAATAATAAAAAAAGAGAGGTTTTAACCTCTCTTAAATTATTGTGCTTTGACTCGAGTCCACTTATCAGTTAAGACTTCTTTTAATGCATCATCATATTTATAAACTTCATCTAATGGGTTATCCATACGAGGAGCATAAGCTACATTACCTTCATAATCCCCACCAGCACCTGTTACTGTTTCAAATGCTGACTTAACAGGGGAAGTATAACCAACATAGATTGTGTTCTTTAATGCGACTTCATTGTCTAACATAAAGTTAATCCATTTATGCGCTAAATCAACTTCCTTCGCATTCGCAGGAATGATCATACTATCCATCCATACATTTGTTCCTTCAGCAGGCACAAAGAATGACATATTAGGATTTTGTGAAATAACATAAGCCGCATCACCTGAGAAATCAACTGCTAAATCTTTTTGTTCAGTAATCATATTATCAATGATTGTTTCATCGATATAAATTGGACGTGTTGTACTATTAACTTCTTTCAACCATTCAAATGCAGCTTCAATTTCAGCTTCATCCGTTGTATTAACAGAATAGCCTAATGCTTTTTGAGCAACCATGAATGCATCACGTGCAGAGTCATAAATATAGATACGATCTGCATATTTAGGATTCTTAAGAATATTCCATCCTTCAGCTTCTAAATCAGCTACATCCACTGTTTGTGTGTTATAGATGATACCAATGTTGCCCCAGAAATAAGGAACACTATAAGTATTATTAGGATCAAAAGGACGATTTAGTAGATCAGGATATACATTGGATAGATTAGGAATCAAAGATAAATCAATAGGTTGTAAGAAATCTTCTGCTATTAAGCGTTCAACCATATGATCTGTTGGAACTAAAATATCATAGTATTCACCACTTTGAATCTTGGTATACATTAATTCATTGGAATCATAGTTATCATAGATAACTCTTACATTATACATATCTTCAAATTCAGAGATAACAGTTTCATCAATGTAAGCACCCCAATTATATACTTTTAAAACTTTTTTTGGTTCATTGGAGGAACAGCCTACCAATGCGAATAAAACAACTAATAATGTTAAGAGTAATTTTTTCATTTCTTTCCTTACTGAGCTTTAATTTTCAACCAAAGATCTGACATCTTTACTTTAAGCTCTTCATCATATTTAAATATTTCATCTTTTGAATAATCAACACGAACTGCATACGCATCATTACCAGCATAATCACCTTCATCAGATATCATAAATCCCCAAACATCTTTGTGAACAGTAGAATATCCAACTTCTAATGTATTACGTGTTTGTGCATCTTCACTTAACATAAACGCAATCCAAGCATTCGCTAGTTCAGGATTCTCTGCATTTGCTGGGATAACCATATTGTCTACCCAAAGATTTGTTCCTTCTTCAGGTACAAAATATCCCATATCTTCATTTTCATCTAGAATATAAGCCGCATCTCCTGAATAAACAACCGCAATCGCTTTATTACCTGCAATCATGTTATCAATAACATCATCTGTTACATAAATAGGCTCCATTGTAGTGTTTAATTGAGTTAACCAATCAAACGCTTCATTAAGTTGAGAATCAACCTTGGAATTAGCGGAATAACCTAATGCTTTTAAAGCAACTAAGAAAGCATCACGTTCTGAATCATAGAAATAGATGTTACCCTTATACTTCTCATTTAATAAGATATTCCATCCATCTTCTAAATCCTTAGCATCGACCTGAGTTGTATCATAAATTAATCCTACATTACCCCAAAAATATGGCGCACTGTATTCATTGTTAGGATCAAATCCTTGATTTAACACATTCGGTAGTACATTCTCTAAACTAACCACATTCTTATCTAACTTCTGTAATAAATTCTCTTCAATTAATCGTTGAACCATATAATCGGATGGCACGATAACATCGTATTTTTCACCACTCATTAGTTTTGTATACATGGATTCATTACTATCAAATTCATCATACACAACTCTAACGTTGTACTCTTCTTCAAATTCATCAATGAGTGAAGCGTCCATATACACGCCCCAATTAAATACCTTCAAGGTTTTTGTTTCACTGTTGCATCCCGCTAGCATAAATGCTAAGACAAGGATTAGCATACTTAATTTTTTCATTCTGCCTCCTTTATTTCTTTCTTAGTTATATAAGGGTATAAATTAACCACTAATAACACAATCGTAATAATCACAACTAAAATCGTAGATAACGCATTAATCGTTGGATTGATACGTTTTGACATGGTATAAACCAATATAGAAATATTCTTTACCCCATTACCACTCACAAAGTAAGAAATAACGAAGTCATCAAACGACATGGTAAACGCAATGAGAGCTCCAGAAATAATCCCTGGTGTAATCATAGGCACAATAACCTTCCATAAAGCTTGAAGTGGAGTTGCCCCTAAATCAAGTGCTGCTTCCGCAATATCTGGGTCTAAACGTCTTAAACGAGGTAATACGCTTAGAATGACATACGGAGTACTGAAGATAATATGTGCAAGTAACATTGTCATAAAACCTTTTTCTATATTCAATGAAGAATATAGCAACATCAATCCTATCGCTGTGACAATTTCAGGATTTAGGATTGGAAAGTTATTAACACTCAATACAAGTTCTTTAATTAAACGTCTTGATTTAGAAATACCAATTGCTGCTAATGTACCCATGACAGTCGCAACGAAAGTAGAAACTAAGGCAATCGTAATCGTAGTCGTAATCGCTGTCATCATCTCACGATTTTCAAACAACGCTTGATACCACTGAAGGGAGAACCCTGACCAAGAAGTCAATGATCTTGAATCATTAAATGAGAAGATCATTAAACTTAAGATAGGTAAATAGAAGAAACTCAATACACCAATAAGAATAAAGAATTTAGTAAAGTTATGTTTCTTAAGACCTACCATAATTTACCTCCTTCTACACTCGCAGTGTCAGACGCATCACGATCAATCTTACGAGTCAAGATCATAGAGCCCATAATAATAACCGCCATAATTAGAGAAATAGCACTACCAAAGTTCCATTCTCCAACTGTAATAAATTGATTTTCAATCAAGTTACCAATAAGCATATATTGACCACCACCTAAGAACTTAGGAATGACGAAGGTACTTACCGCAGGCAAGAACACAAGCGTAATCCCTGATATAACCCCAGGCATGGATAATGGTAATACAATACGTAGGAATGTTTGAATTGGATTTGCCCCTAAATCATGACTAGCATGAATTAAAGCACGATCCAACTTCGCTAATACGGTATAGATAGAAATAATCATGAAGGGTAAGAAGTTATATACCATCCCTAACATAACCGCAAAATCGGTATACATCATTTTAATCGGTGCTAATCCAAAGAATTCAAAGATAGAATTCAAGATACCACCATCCGATAAAATGCTAATCCATGCATAGGTACGTACTAACATATTAATCCACATAGGAAGTGTAATTAATAGAATTAATAACGTTTGCGTTCTTTCACTCGTATTCGAAATAATATACGCAATGGGATAACCAATAATAATGCATAGAACTGTTGTAATAATCGCAACTTCTAATGATTTAAATAATACTTTAATAAATACTGGATCAAAGAAACGCATGAAATTATCTAATGTAAATCGGAATGCCATTAATGCATTACCATGTTCAGTAAATGCATAAAGTACAATCAATAACATTGGCACTACAATAAACAAAGACATCCATAAGATATACGGCTTAACTAAACTTGCATATCCCTTCATACTAATACGTTCCCATCTTATACATAATGTGAATGTCTTCAGGGAAGAAGTGTAAGCCTACCTCCTTATCCACCTCGACTTTATCAGTCGTATGAATAATCCATTCACGGTACGGTGTTTCAACCACAACTTCGAAATGCACACCTTTAAATAAACTTGATTTAATAACACCTTTAATACGTCCCATTTCAATTGGCACAATATCAATATCTTCAGGGCGTAATACAATATCAACTTCTAAGTTATCTTCAAAGCCATAATCAATGCATTCAAATACTTGATCATCAAATTTAACTTTATAATCTTCTAACATAACACCTTCAAGAATATTAGACTCACCAATGAAATCCGCAACGAAACGATTCTCAGGTTCATTGTAAATATCAGTAGGTGTACCAATTTGTTGAATCTCACCTGCATTCATAACCACAATCGTATCAGACATGGTTAATGCTTCTTCTTGATCATGTGTTACATAAATGAAGGTAATTCCAACTTCTTGTTGGATCTTCTTTAATTCTATTTGCATTTCTTTACGAAGTTTTAAATCAAGTGCTCCCAAAGGTTCATCTAATAATAGAACCATTGGTTCATTAACTAGAGCTCTCGCAATCGCAACACGTTGTTGTTGACCACCAGATAATAATGTAACTGGTCGATCTTCGTAACCTTCAAGGTTAACCAACTTTAACATCTTCTTAACCTTTTGTTCGATTGTATTTTTATCTTGTTTCTTTATACGTAAACCAAATGCAACATTATCAAATACATTCATATGAGGGAATAATGCATAACGTTGGAATACCGTGTTAATTTCACGTTTGTATGGAGGTACATTACTAATTTCGATATCATCAAAATAAACATGTCCTTCATTTTGCGAAATAAAACCACCTAGAATTCTTAATAGAGTTGTTTTACCACAACCACTTGGTCCTAGTAGTGTGACAAATTCATTTTCATGGATGGATAGATTAATCCCCTTTAAAACTAAACTGTCATTAAAGCTTTTTACAATGTTTTGAAATTCAATTAGTTTACGCATATGTGCCTCCTAGAATATAGGTGGGTTACAAACCCACAAAACTTTTGCATCTGATTTAGTATCATTCAGAATATAATGATCATATAAACCCTTAATATAGAAAGTTTGACCCTTCTTAACAACATGTCTCTTATTATTTATAACTAAACATACTTTTCCACTTAATACATAACCAAATTCTTCACCATTATGTGGAGTAATCACATCCGACTTTTGATCTGGTTTCAAATCTAACAAGATTGGTTCCATATCATTCTTCTGTGCATTCGGAACAATCCAATGAATGGTACAGTCTTCTTTTTCGTCAATGAAGAAATCCTCTTGAGTAAACACAAGTTTCTCATTTCTTTCTTCCTTGAAAAACTGTGCAAGATTAATCCCTAATGCCTCAACAATATCACTTAACGTCGCAATCGAAGGTGATGTTAAATCTCTTTCAACTTGAGAGATAAAACCTTTACTTAACTCACAACGACTCGCTAATTCTTCAAGTGTTAATTTGTTTTGGGTTCGTAATTGTTTAATTCTTTGTCCAATTTCCATTAGTTTCCTCTGTTTAGTTTTACTAAACTATTTAGCGTTTTATACTAAACACAAAGTACATTATAAAACATTTTTTTTCAATTGCAATATATATAATCAATTATTTTTATGAATTAAATAATTGAATTTATGTGACAGAATTATCAAGTATTCACAAAGGTAAATTTGCACAAAAAAAGAAGCACTTGCTTCTTAATTTACGTAAGCTCTTTGAATAAATTTTTCCAACATTGCTTTCGATTGGAAACCAACAACTTGACCAATTACAGCTCCATCTTTAAATAACAACAATGTAGGAATCGACATTACATTATACTTTTGAGCTAATTGTTGCTCAACATCGACATCAACCTTAATAATTTTTACTTTTCCTTCTAATTCTTGAGACAACTGTTCAAGAACAGGCGCAATCATTTTACAAGGCCCACACCATTCAGCTGAGAAATCAACTAATACGACACCCTTTTTAGTCGTCGCATCAAATTCCACTGTGTTTACAACTTTCATTTTTTCCTCCTTATTTAACGATTTGAGTATATCAATATTCTAAACCTTTTACGCTTAATATGCTCACTTATTTAAAACAAATCGTCTAACAGCATGCGCAACCCCATTTTCAGAGTTTGTTTTAGTCGAATACTTCGCTAATGCCTTAATTCTTTCATTCGCATTCCCCATCGCAACGCCATGAGGGAAAGCAGAGATCATAGTGACATCATTATCAGAGTCACCCATTGTTAATACTTCATCATCTTTTATATTATGAATTTCCATAATTTGACGTATACCTACAAGCTTAGTTAATCCTTTAGGACTAATATCAACCCAGTTCTCAGATACACGCATAACTTCAAATTCATTCCCAAAGACTTCTAATAACTCATCCATACTCTTGTCCAAGCTAATTTTCGTATGTGCTAAACCTATTTTATCGTAATTATCGGCAATATCACTCGCTTCATTGATTATCTTAACTTCTTGAGACTTTAAGAAACCAAAAAGACTAAATATATGAATGCGTCCTAAGATGGGTCTAAAATGAGGTAATATTTTGATCAAGAAACGATAAATATCACGATAGATTCTTAAGTTCTTAGGCGAATAAAACGCAAAACCCTTGTCTCCATCCATAACTAATTGAATCTCATGTTTTTGTGCAAACGCTAAAACTTTCTTCGCATCTTCAACCGTGATATATCCATTAACAGTCGTTCTATCATTCTTTAAATCAATAAGTCTCTGACCATTGTTCATAATCATATAACCATTGTATTGATCCATCTTTAATAATGGTACAAATTGTTTTGTACTATCATAACCACGACCTGTTGCTAAGGCAAGAATACATCCCTGTTTTTGAGCTTCAATTAATGCTTCCTGATTTTCTTTTGTAATAGATTTAAACTTCGTTAATAAAGTTCCATCTAAATCACTAACTATTAGTTTAATCATGTTTAATTAAAGAAGCTGCTTCCTTATCTAACACAACCACAACATCTGGATGATTTTGTAAGATTGTACATGGAACTTCTTCACGAATCTTACCTTCTAACATTTCTTTAATAGCCATTGCCTTATTTTTGCCAGATGCCACTAATAGAATCTTCTTAGCTCTTAAAATATCTTTAATCCCCATCGTAATAGCGAAATGAGGAACTTCATCAATCGAATTAAAGAATCGTGCATTGTCTTGACGTGTTTCTTCTTTCAAACGAATAACATGTACAGTTGAATCAAAACTTGTTCCAGGTTCATTAAACCCAATATGACCATTCGATCCAATACCTAATAACTGTAAATCTTGCGGATTTTGACTTAACATTGACTCATATTCAGCCGCAACTTCTTCAAGTGATCCTTCACCTTTTGGTAAGTGTACATTATCTAAATTAAAATCTACATGTTTAAATAAATGTTCAAACATGAAATGATAGTAACTTTGATCATGATCTTTACTTAAACCAACATATTCATCCAAGTTAAAGCTTTGAACATCCTTGAAAGATAATCCTTCTTTATGCGCTTCAACTAATCGTTTATACAAACCTACTGGACTAGAACCTGTTGCTAAACCTAAAGTAACTTTACCTTGTTTAACAACTTCTTCCATCACTTCAAATGCTTTTTGACTTAATCCTTCATAATCATCATACACAAATACTTTAAACATGTTTCTCTCCTTTTTTGCCCTTTGGGATAATTTGATAAGATGTTGTAAATACTCTATTTGGATCTAAGAATAATGTTCCTTCTCGATCCTTGAACTCACCATAGAATGGTACAAAATCATCATGACCATACCAAGGCTCAATACAAATAAAATTCGCTTTAGGCTTCTTCCAAAACGCTAACCAACGATAACCAAAGACACTAACATCACAATAATCTGACTGATCATGTAAACGTACATAACTTGATTTAACATGGTCTAAAACCAAGGTTGGTGTTGTTTTAAAAAACTCATCATTAAACTCTAATATTTGATTTATATCTTTCTTAAGAATAGATTCAGGTAAATTCTCTTCCACTCCAAAGAACTCAATCGGTATAACTCCATTTACACCATTATTAGAATGATAGAATGCTGGATGTAATCCAAAGTTAAATGGCATTACTTTATCTGATTCATTCGTAATACGATACACGATATCAATGTGAGCATCATGTAAACGATATTCTACTTCTAAACAAAATTCATAAGGATATTGAGTTAAGGTATGATCAGATGATTTAAACTGTAATACAATCTTAGAATCAGATTGTTCAATACAGGTAAAATTCGCATGTCGAGTAAATCCATGATTTCCAATCTGATATAAGTTTCCATCAATATGTAAATTCTGATCATATGTAGACCCAACCATAGGAAACAAGATTGGATTCCTTTGTCCCCAGAATTCAGGATTTGCATTCCAAATCCACTCTTTTCCACTGTGTTTATCAATCAACGAATGCATTTCTGCCGCATGTAACTCAACAACTAATTTAATATTATTATTTTCTAAGATCATTTCGCTTCCTCCAATAAGCTTCTTTTTGGAACTCTTAATCTAAGACCTTTCTCAACAATCTTGAAATTAATCTCAATCTCAGGATAAACTTCACCATCACACTGAGTACTTATTTCTCTTTCACTCAAAAGATTAAATTGCTTAACTTTATAAAAGCTAACAATATCTTCAAAAATATGTTTACCAGCTTTATATTTAGGCAATAAAGTGAGAATTCTTAATAAATTCGTATCTTGAATAATGCATAAATCTAAATAACCATCTTGAATAGAAGCCATTGGGGTAGGAGTAAATCCTCCTCCATAAAACTGCCCATTCATAACTGCAGTTAATAAAGATTTAACCTTTAATGTCTGATTATCCATGGTAACCGTAAAGTTTAACGGTTTACGCTTAATTAATAATGGAAAAATAGCTAATACATACGTGAAACTTCCCAACATAGGATACTTCACTTTTAGTTCATGAGCCAATATTCCAATATCCGCATCCAATCCCATCGTAGAACAATTCAAGAATTTACGTGAGTTAGACATACCATAATCGACGTAACATTCTTTACCTTCAATTGTCTCAATAATCAATTGTTCTAAAGGCATTTCAGGAATTTGAAACATACGTGTAAAATCATTACCAGTCCCAAGCGGTAAAATCGCAAGGGATACACCTTCGTTAAGTCCATTCAGAACTTCATTCGCAGTCCCATCTCCACTGAGTGAATAGACACATACATGATCTTCCTTTACATACTTTTTAGCTAGCTCTGTCGCATGACCAGGGTACTGAGTTAGAAGTATCTCATAATCAGTTGGTTTCGACTTAAAATAATCTTCGATTTGAGGTATATACTTTACTGCCTGTTTGTTCCCAGACATAGGATTGATAATAAAGATGTGTCGCATATATGTCTATTTTAAAGGTTTAATTTCTTAAAATAAAGGTTTATTCATAATATTATTACAATGATTCACAAAATGGATTATTCTATGACTTAACTTTTCGTTGTTTATGATTTACTGTACTCGATTTTTGAGCGTATTTTTCCTTAGAACGATAAGCAGATTCCTGTTTTAGAGGTTTGATTAAACAATGCGCACCAAAACCAACTAGGTCTAAACGATTGGCTTGTTTTAATGCCTCAAATACGAGAGTTTGGTTTTGTGGATAGGTATATTGTAATAACACACGTTGAAGTGTTTTATCCTTTGGATTTTTCGCTACATACACTTTCTCTTTCGTAAATGGATTCTTCTCTGTATAGTACATACAGGTACTTACCGTAAATGGTGTAGGGTAAAAATCTTGAACTTGTTGTGGTGTATGCTTGATCTTTTTAAGATATAACGCTAATTCTATCGCATCTTTTAATTCACTTCCTGGATGAGATGAAATCATATAAGGCACAAGGAATTGATTTTTGTTAAATTCTTGATTCTTCTTCTCATATTTATTAACAAATGCTTCGTAAAGTTGTCTTTTTGGTTTACCCATTAAATCAAGAACACGATCCGAAATATGTTCTGGCGCAACTTTCAGTTGACCTGATATATGATATTGAACAAGCTCATCAAAGAATGTTTCGTCTTTATCGTACATTAAATAATCGTATCGAATTCCAGAGCGTACAAAAACCTTCTTCACTTTTGGAAGAGCTCTTAAACGTCTTAATGTTTGCAAGTATGCAGAATGGCTTACTTCTAACTGTTTACATGGATCAGGATGTAAACATTCTTTAGTTTGACATGTACCATATTTCAATTGTTTCTGACAGGAGACTTGATTAAAGTTTGCGGTTGGTCCACCTACATCATGTATATAACCCTTAAAATTATCCATCTCAGTAATCTTCGTTGCTTCCTCTACAAGTGAATCAGCACTACGACTACTAATCATTCGTCCTTGATGTGCTGTTAATGCACAGAAGTTACATGATCCAAAACAACCACGATTACTAATTAAAGAGAATTGGACTTCTTCAATGGCAGGAATCTCTGTATAGGATGGATGAACTAAACGAGTAAATGGTAAACCATAAACCCAATCCATTTCATCTTGTTTAAGTGCGAAACTTGGTTTGTTTTGAACAACAGCCACATTTCCAACCATTTCAACGAGTGGTTTTGCGGTAAATGCATCCGTATTACGATATTGTAAAACAAAACTATCAATAAACTTATCTTTATCTTTCTTTATTTCCGCAAATGTAGGTAGTATAATCGCATCACTTGGTAATTCTTTGGTCTTTGTTTTCCATACAGTTCCACGTACATAGGTAATATCTTCAATCGCTATTCCAGAGCGCATCGCTTCTGCTACTTCAATAATACTGTTCTCAGCCATACCATAAATCAATAAATCAGCTGTTGAATCCATCAAGATTGAATTTCGAATGGTATCATCCCAATAATCATAGTGAGCTAATCGACGAAGTGATGCTTCAATTCCACCAATTATAATAGGGACATTCGGCATTACTTTACGAATCCATTGACTATAGACAATGGTTGCACGATCAGGTCTTTTACCCATCACACCTTTATCAGTATAGTTATCTTTTATTCTTCTCTTTTTATTAACTGAAAAATGATTGACCATTGAATCAATATTCCCAGCTGTCACTAAATAACCTAAATTAGGCTTACCATATTGAATTAAATCATCTGCCTTCTTCCAATCTGGTTGAGGACAGATTGCGACAGTAAAACCATACGCTTCTAATACACGTGCAATTATAGCTGCACCAAATGATGGATGATCGACATACGCATCCCCGCTTACCAAGACGAAATCGACTGTGTCCCAGCCTCTTTCCATCATTTCTTTTTTATTTATAGGATGCATTGTCATCATTAAAAAACCGAATAATCGGTTAATTTAAAACAATCTCGCCCCAAGCTGTGGAGCTAATTGCGGCAGCGTTTGCTTCATCTGTATCAATATGCATAGCAGGTGAGAACTTTTCACTTACACGAATCACAACATCCCCAAATGTTGTTGAACGATCAGGTGTTTCAACTTTTACATTTACAATTTGACCATTTGTAACACCTTGAGCTAATGCAGCTTCTGGCGTTAAATGTATATGACGCTTAGCGACAATTAAACCTTCAGTTAAAGTCACACTTCCAGCTGGCCCAACAAGTTCAATTCCTGTTGTACCATGAATATTCCCAGATTCACGAATCATTGCACTTAAACCTAATGTACGTGCATCGGATAATGAAACTTCTACTTGAGACGCATTACGACAAGGACCTAAAATACTTACGCCTTTGATTGTAGAACGAGGGCCAACTAAGTCAACTCTTTCAGCTGCTGCATATTGACCAGGTTGAGATAAATCCTTTTTTGGTGTTAATTCATGACCTGGACCAAATAATATTTCTAAATGTTCTTTTGTTACATGCACATGACGTGCTGATACTTCTACTAATACTTTTTCTTTACTCATCGTATTACTCCTTTTTAACCCTATCATTATAGTCAATTTTTAGTTATAATACAATCTGTGCGCACGTTGTGAGTTTTTTGCTATCAAAGAAAAACGATTTGCGTTACAATATTCACAGGAGGAAAAGAAATATGCCTTTAGTATCAACCAAAGAAATGTTTAAAAAAGCCTACGAAGGCGGATACGCTATTGGTGCTTTCAATGTTAATAACATGGAAATCGTACAAGCGATCGTCGAAGCGGCAAATGAATTGAAGTCACCTGTTATTTTACAAGCTTCAAAAGGAGCTCGTGAATACGCTAACCCTGTCTATCTAAAGAAATTAGTAGAAGCAGCAGTAGAAACAAGTAATATTCCTATTGCGTTACACTTAGATCATGGAGATACATTTGAATTATGTAAATCTTGTATCGATAGTGGATTTACTTCAGTTATGATTGATGGTTCTCATTTATCATTTGAAGAAAATATCGCATTAACAACTAAAGTAGTTGAATATGCTCATGCTCATGGCGTCACTGTTGAAGGTGAACTAGGTCAATTAGCGGGTGTTGAAGATGAAGTTAATGTAGAACACCACAGTTATACAAATCCTGATGATGTTGTTGAATTCGTTACACGTACAGGTGTTGACTCACTTGCTATCGCAATTGGTACAAGCCATGGCGCATTCAAATTCAAACCTGGTCAAGAACCTCAACTACGTTTTGATATCTTAGATGAAATCACTGAACGTTTACCTAACTTCCCAATCGTTTTACATGGTGCATCAAGCGTTTCTCAAGAATACGTTAAGATTATCCAAGAAAACGGTGGTAGCTTGCAAGATGCAATCGGTATTCCAGAAGAAATGTTACGTCAAGCTGCACGTTCTGCAGTATGTAAGATTAACATCGACTCTGACTTACGTTTAGCATTTACAGCTGGTATCCGTAAAGTATTTAATGACAAACCAGATGTATTCGATCCACGTTCATACTTAAAACCTGCTCGTGCAAATATTAAGAGTTTAGTTGCACACAAGATTAAGAATGTATTAGGTTCTGAAGGAAAAGCTGAGTAATTAATCAAACTGTTAACTATGTTAACAGTTTTTTTATCTTATTTTGAAATTAATCACTTTATGTCCTATACTAAAAATAGAGGGACAAATATGCAAAAACAGTTCATATTTTTTATTCTTTTATCCATTTTAGTCGCAATATTCGCGATTACGAATGCTGAAATTATGAATGTACAATTATTCTTTTGGAGTTTCCAATTATCTGGTTCGCTTGTAATACTAATTTCCGTCGCATTAGGTGCTATGCTTGTATTGTTATTTGGTATCTATCGTAGCTTTAAGACTCGTTCTACTATAAAAGAACTAGAACGAAATTTATCGAATTCTAAATCTCAATTAGACTCATTAAAAAATGAACATAATAAAACACTTCAAGAAAATGAAGTGTTAAAAGCTGAAGTATATCAATTAAAAAATAGTGATACACAAAGAACAAGCGAGGTTTAATCCTCGCTTTACTTTAGACTTAATGAGTAATCACCTTTACTCCACAACTCAAAATCCTTATCAGTTGTTAGTATTGAATGCGTATCACTTAATTGAACCATATGACTATCATTATAAATAATCGTACTCATGTCATAAACAAAACGTTTACGCTTTTTCTCACTATCAGGATCAGGATGAGGTATCGCAGATAATAAAGATTTTGTATATGGATGCATAGGATGATTATAAACATCATCAACTGTACCCATTTCTACAATGTGACCTAAGTGCATAACCGCAACTCGATCAGAAATGTAGCGTACCATTGATAAATCATGCGCAATAAATAAATACGTTAAACCTAACTCCCTTTGGAGTTTTTTCATTAGATTAATAACTTGTGCTTGAATCGATACATCAAGTGCAGAAATAATTTCATCCGCAATAATAAACTTTGGTTTTAAAACCAATGCACGTGCAACACCAATACGTTGACGCTGACCACCCGAGAATTGATGTGGGAAACGATTGATATGATCTTCACTCAATCCAACACTCTTAAGTACTTCGATAACCTTATTCTTTCTTTCAACTGGATCGCTTACGAGTTTATTAACATCTAAACCAAATGCGACGGTATCCAATACCTTTTTACGAGGATTAAGTGAAGCCATTGGATCTTGGAATATCATCTGCATATTTGTTGTTATAAAGTGTTTAGTTTCTTTGTCTAACTTCCCTGAGATTTTCTTCCCCATAAACTCAACTTCACCCGCAACTCCATCGTATATACGAATCAGTGTACGTCCTAAAGTAGATTTACCACTTCCCGATTCACCTACAACACTAAAGGTTTCACCTTCGAATATTTTAAAGCTTACATCATCAACAGCTCTAGTCGTTGTTTTTCGATCCACTCGAAAGAACTGTTTAAGATTTTTAACTTCTAAAATTACATTATTTGTACTCATATTAAACCTCCTTCGAATGCGAATATTGATTTAAACGCTTTTTCAATACATCAGGCATTTCGACCTTTGGCGCATCTGGATGTAATAACCAACTTGCCACAAAATGAGTTTCACTCACTTTAAACATCGGTGGCACTTCTTCAAAATCTATAGCTAGTGCATAACTGCTTCGATATGCAAAGGCATCACCCTTAGGAGGATGTATTAAGTTTGGAGGACTACCTGGAATCGATAGAATTTCTTCTTCTTTTCCATCTAGAGAAGGAATACTTGATAATAAACCCCATGTATATGGATGTCTAGGATCATAGTAAACTTCTGACGCTAATCCTTCTTCTACTATCTTACCTGCATACATAACCGCAACACGATCCGCAACATTCGCTACTACCCCCAAGTCATGTGTAATAAAGATTATTGCGACACCTGTCTTCTTTTGAATATCTTTTATTAACTCTAATATTTGAGATTGAATCGTTACATCCAATGCTGTTGTTGGTTCATCCGCAATTAATAAATCGGGTTCACACGCTAATGCAATCGCAATGACAATACGTTGTCTCATACCACCTGATAATTGATGTGGGTATTGTTTCATACGTTTATCTGGATGATCAATTCCAACTAAATCAAGTAAATTACGTGTTCTCTCAAGCGCTTCTTTTTTCGATTTTACTAATTTATGTTCCAACATGCTTTCCATAATTTGATTTCCTATGGTCATGGTTGGATCTAAGGAAGTCATTGGATCTTGGAAAATAATCGCTATTTTACTACCACGAATATTCTTTTGCATAAATGATTTGGTACTATGCAATAAGTCAACAATTTCTTCTTTTCCATTCTTATTTAATCTAAACAAGATTGATCCTTCTTCAACAGCACCATTATCATCAATCAAGCCTAAGATTGCTTTCGTGGTAACAGATTTACCTGAACCTGACTCACCAACTATCGCAAGTGTTTCACCTCTATTAAGATGAAAACTTATATCACGAATAACATGATTCGTACCTACATCCAATTGAAAAGATAGTTGTAGGTTCTTTACTTCAAGTATTCTATTTTCTTCCATACTTATCACCTAAAATCCTTTCATTTTTGGATCAAACGCATCACGTAACCCATCCGCAACTAAGTTAAAACTTAACATGAGTAATGACAACACCAATACTGGGAAAATAACCATATGTGGATAAATGAGTAATGATTGATAACCCGTGGAAATTAATACACCTAAGGATGCCAAAGGAGGTTGTAATCCTAAACCAACAAACGCTAAGAAAGATTCATAAAATATTGCGCTTGGAATAGAAAACATCGTCATAACAATGATCTGTCCAATAATATTCGGTAAGATTTCCTTTAGAATAATTACAAAAGAAGATGCACCTAATGTACGTGCCGCTAAAACAAACTCTAATTCTTTTAATTTTAATACTTGAGAACGTACAACACGACTCATAGAAATCCATCCAGTAATCATCAATGCAAAAATGATTGATTGTAGACCTGGCTTTAAAACTAACACCAATAGAATTACCACAACTAAGTTAGGTATACCACTAATTATTTCAACAAAACGTTGCATAACCATATCAACTTTACCCCCATAATAACCAGAGATAAGTCCATAGGAAATTCCAATAATGACATCAATTAAAACAGCCACAAACGCAACTAAGAAAGAAATTCGAGTTCCCATCCAAACACGTACCCATAAATCTCGACCTAATCCATCTGCACCAAACCAATAATAAACATCATTGAACCCTTTTTGGAGATAAATATTCACATTATCTCTCATTCCATTAAGAATTCCTAAATTCTCAATGAATGGGACACGTGGAGGTAGATTGATATGTTGAGTAATTACTTCGTTATAAACATGTCCACCGACCAAAGGTCCAAAAGCTGCTAGAGACAATATTCCAATAATCATAAATAACGCAATATGAGCCCCTTTATTTTTCTTAAAGCGACGATAAGCATCACGGAAGAATTTTGGCTCTTCATTTGATATTAATTCCTGAGTTACGTATTCTTTTGGTTCTAATCGCTTAAATAATTCTTTTTTATGTTCAGTCATAATTAAGCTCCTTTCGCTACACGAATACGTGGATCAATAATTCCATAGAGAATATCCACAAATAAATTCATGGTGATATATAAAGCACTATAAACAAACGCAATCATAACAATTACGTTATAATCATTCGTTAAAATTCCATTAACCAATAAACTACCAATGCCAGGCACTGCATATACTTTCTCAACAACCAATGAACCTGTTAGTAAAGTAACAGTTAAAGGTCCCAAAATAGTAATAACAGATATCAACGCATTACGTAATCCATGTCGATAAATAACTTTAAATTTTGATACACCTTTCGCCTCAACAAGTCGAATATAATCAGAACCTAAAACTTCAATTAACTCAGTTCGTAAGAATCGTGTTACTTGTGCCATGACAAACATGGATAAGGCAATGGTAGGAAGTATTGAAGATTTGATTGGATCGTTAAAATTGAAGATAATACTAAATATCGGAATTTTAAACCCAAAGACATAACTAAGTAATAAGGCAAATACATAAGATGGAATACTAACTCCAACAATCGCAATTAATGTCGCAAGTGTATCAACCCATGTATTCTTTTTAGATGCGGATAGTACACCTAAAATAATCCCCATAAATGTTCCAAGTGCTAAAGCTTGAAGTCCAATTCTTACAGAAATACCAAGTCTTGGTAATACGATATTTTTAACCATCCAGTTACGTTGTATCGATAATGAAATCCCAAAATCAAACTCTGTAAGTATATTCTTCATGTAGATGCCAAAACGTGAAAAAAACGGTTGATCAAGTCCATACTTTGCGTTTAACAAAGCTTTACTTGCTTCACTCAATTTTTCATCATTAAATGGAGTTCCTGGAAGAAACTGTAAGAGTAAGAATAATAAGATAAGTATGGTGAATAAAGTCACAATGGACCAAAACATTCGCCGAGTAATATATTTAAACATATTTGGCCTCCTAACCTTAATAGAAAATGGGAACCTTGCAAAAGGTTCCCACTTAATCACTAATCAATCGTAGCGCGTTTGTAGTTGGTCATACCCAATACGTGGTATTCAATTCCTTTTACATTTGGTTTGATTACCATAGCAGAACCTGTCTGCCATAGAGGTACAACAATCGCTGTATCTAATGCATAAGCTTCAACTTCAATTAACTTAGCCCAACGAGCATCAAGATCAGTTGAGAGTGCACCACCTGGAGCAACTTCTGCAACCATCGCATCGTATACAGGATCAGACCAGTTATTGTAGTTATAGTTAGAACCTGTAACAAGTAAGTCTTGTAAGTAAGTTAGTGGATCCGCGTAATCTGGTCCCCAACGAGTTAAAGCAACATCATATTCTGCTCTTGCAGGTTTCATTAAGTCTAAACGTTCTTTCTTCAAGACTGTTTTAATCTCAACAGTAACACCTGGAAGATTCTTTTCAACTTCAGCTTTGATATATTCAGGAGCACCAGCTGCTAAACCAGAATCATCACCTGGAGTACCAACTAATAATTCGAATGTGACAGAATCAACACCAAGTTCAGCTTTTGCAGCTTCCCAATATTCTAGTGCTTTTGCCGCATCATATCCAAAGTATTTAGGAGCAGAATCACGGAAGTCAACTCCATCAACAGATGCAGCTAATCCACGAGGGACAAATCCATCCGCAACAATAGAACCATCATTTAATTTTTCATTTACGATAAACTCACGATCAAATGCCCAAGCAATTGCTAAACGGAAGTTTTCATTTAAAACAGCCGCATTATCTGATTTTTGGTTGAAAGGCATAAACCAAGTATAACCTTTACGAATTGGAACGAAATCATCGGTACCAACATAACCAGTTACTAAGTCACCAGACATAGCCGCAACATCTAAATTGCCTTGATCATATTGTAGTTTTACAGTTTGAGGATCCGCAATAATACTAATTTCAATACCATCTATTGCGATTTTATCTGCATCATAGTATTTATCATTCTTAGCTAATACAATTTGAGAACCTTGAACCCATTCAGTAAGTACAAATGCACTGTTAGATAATAGGAAATCAGGACCTGTCGCATAGTTATCACCAGCTTCAGTCACAAATTTTTCATTCATAGGGAAGAATGAAGGGAATGTCATTAATGGAATAAACCAAGGTACTGGAGTTTCTAGACTTACTTTTAATGTATAATCATCAACTGCTTCAACACCAAGTTCTTCAACAGGTAATGTACCTGCAATAACCGCATCCGCATTCACTAACTTCGCATTTTGTGCCATGAGTGAATATTCATTCGCAAGTGCAGGATCAACTAAACGTCTCCAAGCAAATACGAAGTCATTTGCAGTCACTGGATCACCATTAGACCAAACTGCATCCTTCTTCAAACTAAATACATATTCTAAACCATCATCAGAAACAGTCCAACTTTCAGCAGCGCCAGATCCAGGTAATGTCGCATCATTAGCGTCATACTCAACCAAGCCTTCTGTGAATGCTGTTAAGACTTCAAAAGATACACCGTCTGTTGCTACTGTTGAATCAAGTGACAAGACATCACCGCCAAACGCAACACGTAGAACTTTCTTAGTTTCTTCTGGTGCAGGTTCTGCAGAACAGCCCACAAACAATAAAGAAGCTAAGATAAGAAGTAATAATTTCTTCATAATCTTCAAATTCCTTTCCTTTATGTGGTTATTATAGCGCAAGAATGAAAGCTGTCAAGAAATATTTTCACAAAAATATCATTTTATTTTCATTTTATTACAATCAATGTAAATTTTTCATTTACTTTATTAGTTTACTTAACTAAATCAATAAAATTATGGATATAAAATAAAAAATCTTCCTAAGAAGATTTAATTACTTAATGGGGCGGCCGACGGGGCTCGAACCCGCGGAATGCCGGAACCACAATCCGGTGCGTTAACCAACTTCGCCACGACCGCCATAAGGCAAGTGTTATTTTAGCTTATTTACTCCATAAAGTAAAGTAGTTAGACGCAATTATTTGACAATTTTTTTATAGATCTCAAACAAACCATCATTTAATAAAAATGGTTCATAAATAAATGATTCTGTATGATCTTTTATAAGTACAGATAACCCACCTGTTAATATTCTTGTACATTTTTCATTAAATTCATTTTCTATACGTTGTGCAATTCCAGTAATAGAATCGATTGTTGAAAACATCAAACCAGCTTGCATTGCAGTTATTGTATCAATCCCTAATACAGACTTAGGTATATCTAGTGGAATTGTTGGTAAATGCGGTATAAACCGATTCAATGCGTCCTGAGAGATTCTTAATCCTGGCATAATAATTCCACCAGCAAACTGACCTTTTGAATTTATTGCGCTTAACTTAGTTGCACTTCCTAAGTCAGCAACAATAATCGGTGTATTATACTTACACATCGCCCCATAACTAGTTGCTATAAAATCAGCTCCAAGTTCTTTTGGATTCGTCAATAATATCTCAAACTCTGAAACAGTTTCAGTATTACACTTAAACCCCTTTATCTCTAGATTCATTTCAACCGTATCAAAAAATACTTGATCAACCGAAGGCACAACACTACTCACAATAAACGCTTCAAGATTATATTTCTCTTTTAAAGGTAATATTTGATTTAAAACAAAGTCATTATATGCACTCTTAATATCTTCCTTTATCGTTTCATAACGTGCATCATAAAGCTTTTCTTTAGAATCTGAATAAACAACACATACTATATTAGAATTCCCGATATCAATAGTTAGTAACATATATTTATTTTAACATAAAGAAGTGCAGTTTCCTGCACTAAGCTATAGGTCTAGTTAATAATCGAATCTCACTAAGTGTAAAGTAATTTAAATGATTCATTTCTATTGGGAAAGTCACAACAACCCACAAACGATTTGATGATTCATTATGCTCAATAATTTGGTACTGGCATACTGAACATTGAATACTACTTTTCTGTATCAATTCATCCACATCTAAATCATATCGATCTTGATGCTCAATAATCGCAAGTATATTTTCAGCGTATATCCTTGCCTTGTTATTGACTAAAATAACTCGCATATAGTCAATACCCATGACCATAAACATCATCCCAAAAATAATAACTAAACCTGTTTCAAAAGCACCCTTCATTAGTTAATCTCAGTCATTTGAGTCCATTGTGTCTCTAATGTATCTTGCATCGTATCCTTAAATCCTTCAGAGAAAACAATCATACCCGTCGCAATTACAGTAACAACTAACACTAAACCATATTCTTCAAAAAAAGCTTTCAAATCTTCACCCCCTTTCAAATAATGAGATAACTACACTCATCATCGCAGATATAAACACGAAGGTTACCCCAATAAGTGGCAACATTCCCATCCACTGATATACTTGAATCGAATCGTTTTTATTTTCTATTCTTGATTGTCTTAACCATTTTGACGTAGAAATTAACATACGATTAAACTGTGAATATGCATCTACATAACCAAAATTCTGATATCGATATAACCATTTCATTGATCTTTGAATCTCAACTAAATTGTACTGTTTCATACAATTTACATAATGAGACATATTATTAGGTTCTAATCTTAACTTATCATTGAGTTTCACAATATCATCTCTTAAAATGTCTGGAACATATTCTAGTGATAACTCAATTGACTTAACCACTGTATTATTTTGAAGTAATACTTGGATTTGTCTTAAATAAATTGGAAAGTGATATCTAATACTTTTTATTTTAATTCGTGCTTTTCTCTCTAATATGAGTATTGGAAGAAAATAAGCCAATAAGCAAGCTAGAAAAGTCAAACCAACAATTATTAATTTATTATCATAGAATAGGATTGTTAACAGAAAATATCTTAGTATACAAATCGTTTTATATCGTCTTATAAACCAATCATTATTAAGTTCAATATTAAGAATATGTTCAATTTTTCTAATTCGGGTATTCTTAATCTTACTTAATTCACATATCTGATTATCAAAATAAACCCAAATTATCAATCCAACTAATATTAAGACAGTCATAATCTCTCACTCCTTACAATCCACGGTACAGATATCAATTTGTATGAAAAGAAGAAAGTAAATAGGATTAAGACTAGAAAAATAAATAAACTAAAGTAATAGAAATGCATAGACTCTATCATATTGGTTTGAAATAACATATTATGTGACATCCAAGCAATCCCACACGCAAATAAGGCCAATATCTGAATTCGATTCTTTGTTTTATTTTGTTCACTTTTAAATAGAGTTGTATCTTCTATCCAATCTTCAATGTCATTCTGAATTATTTCTAATCCTTCTATATAGTTAAAGGTTCCATAGTTTTCAACCGCTAACATAAGATAAATCAAATTTGAAACAATAAAATGTGATTGATATTGAATAAACTTTTGTGCGCCTATTTTTGGATAACCCCCATTTTCAATCTCATTAAGCCAAAGAACTATTTGATTTCGCAATTCACCATCAGTATGATCAATACACTCTTTTAATGATGAGTATATTTTAGGATGTTGTTTAAAACTAACTAAGAATTGTTGTAAAAAATCAGTTAACTGATAAAAATCTCTTTCTTCTCTTTTCCAACATAGATTAAATTGAATAAAAAATGGACTTAATCCTAAAGCTAATATAACTAATAAGCCAATATAGTTAATCGGTAATTTAAAGCCTAAGGCTACTAAAATGATTACTAATAACTCCACTAAAATTAAAATAAAACTTCGAATATTAATACACTTTATTAGATCGATAACTCTCCATAAATTGCTTATACTTAATTGTCTTACTTTTTTCATTTTTATGATAAATCGTTTGTTTTACTCCTTCATACGTATTTCCTACATCATAATAAACAACTTCTCGGATTTTTCTTTGAACACCTTTTTGATTGGTAGATATTTCTAAATGAACACCAATATCTAAACTATCATGAATCATTGAATTAATACTTTGATTACTTAAATCTGTTCCAGGCATCATAATCATCATTCGATAAGGAATGGAATATGCACTCTCTGCATGAACAGTACTAATCAAGCTAGTCCCAGTTGAGATACTTTGTAGTAAATAAATTATTTCAACACCACGAATTTCTGAAACACAAATCCAATCTGGTCTTTGTCTTAAACTTGTTTTTATCGCTTTCTCATACGAGAAATGGTCTTGTACCTTTAACATAACATGATCTTTTTTTGGATGAATGTCTCCATATCTTAGCTCTAAACTATCTTCAATAGTGATTACTCTCTGATGCGCTGGAATACTCTCCATTAAATATTTAACAAATTCAGTTTTCCCAGAACCTGGAAGTCCACTAATCATTATATTTTTGCGATCTTGAATCGCCTCTTGTAGAAACTCAATAACCCATATTGGGGCATAATGTTTAATTCCAGTAAGTTCATCATGTAATCTACAAATCGAAGGTGTTTTACGGATAGATAAGCTCAATCCACCTCTTGCAATACTTTGATGTAAAATACTTATCCTAAGCTCACTTGTTTCTGCTTCTAATACTGGAGAAGTTGTATTGAATGGACAATTTACAAAATTCGCTATTTTATACACTAAAGCTTGAATCGCTTCATGGGCTATAAATGGTTCGATTGGATATCGTCCCTTTATTAAATGATCAACCCATACTTGCTTACCATTGTAGTTAATATCTGTGATTTGATTATCATTAATAAGATTCTGCAAAACTCCAAAATCAAATTCATTGAGCATACAAATAACCTAATAAAATAGAATCATAAAGAATACATTCATCTTCACTAAAGAACTCTGAAGTAGGAGTAATTGTAATATCTCCTACCGCTATAACTTTTGTAAGAATAGGAATCTCCTCTTGATCAACCGCAATTAACATTATTTTGGGAACTTGATTCGTTTTATTATCAACTTCATTCCCATTCTTATCTTTTATACTCAAAACTCTAACTTGCTTGAAAAGCAAATCAACAATCGTCTCACGATTATTCTTAATCGTCCCATAGATATCGATTTTAGATCCTGCTTGAATCGTATTCCCCGCTGTACTACTCATGTTCACATCTAACGCAAATACAGCCTGATTCACCTTCAACAATAGAGCTGGTTTATCTATCGTATCGTCAAGTCGTTCTATACTTGATTCATACACCAAGCTTCCTTCTGGAATTGAAGTGTTTAACTTAACATATTTGCCAACAATATCATTTTTCTTAAGAACTACTTGATCACTTAAGTATGCTTTTGGAATCTTTATTAACTTAATCGAATTCTGATCAATTTGAGTTCGAGCAACTAAATTATCATTGGCTACATATACCTCAACAAGTTCCAATTCATGATTAATGTAAATAATACTAATACCGTAAGAAATTAAACATATACAAATAATCACACCCACAAACAGAATATTTTGTTTTTTTATCACGAATCTACCTCAATCATCGTTTCATCAAAAACCCATTCAATTCCTAAACCATTAACTCCAAGTTTTACTCTCAACGCTAGGGGTTCAGGATGAAAACCTATTATTTCTATCACATTAATATTCTCACCATACTCTCTTATATTTATGTTTCCATTAACAATCTCACTCACCTTTTCAACTCTTTCTGAAATACTTAATCGATCTAACTCTACTAAACTCTCTTGAACACTTTGATTGAGTATTAATCGAGACATATACTGAATAGAATCAATCCGTATGTATAACATAAACCCAAGTGCTAATCCCATTAATACTACAAATAACGCATAAGCTTGAATAATACCTTTCATATCGACCTCATTCATATATATGATTCAAAAGTCAAATAACCTAAAAAAAACAAAAAAAAGACAAACGTTTAAGTTTGTCTAATTAATGAGCATGAGCTGATTCTGCTAGAGGATCAACACCAGTTTCCATAAATGCAGTGATACGTGAGCGATGTGCTTCAGTAGAAGGTTTACATTGAGTAGGACTCTTAGCTTCACCATTCACTAGAGCTTCAGCTAACCCAGCACATCCAGGATAACCACATGCACCACAGTTGTATCCAGGTAACATACCCGTAATTTGTTCAACACGTGTATCAACTTCAACATGTAAGAACTTACCTGCTATTGCTAGTAATAATCCTAATGCAGACCCTAAAACTAACATCATTAAACTTGCACTAAGCATTTTTTATCTCCTTAATCTGTTGGGAAGGATGATTCCCACAATGACCCAACGAACATGAACTACAAGTTGCCTCAATTTCTTCACAACCTTCAGGACGAGGTGTCTTATGATTTAGGAAATAAACTAAGCCATAAAAACCACCGAGTGCAGCTAAGTAAAGAATCGCTTCCATACTAGATTAAACCTACGAAACTTGTAAAGATACCTGCCATAATAGCAGCAACAATTAACGCAATTGGATTACCTTTAAATGCATTAGGTACATCTGCATAATCCAATCTTTCACGAATTGTAGAGAAGATATAAAGAACCATCATGAATCCAATAGGAGTAGCTAAAGAATAAACAACCATTTCAACGAATGTAAATCCTTCAGTGATGTTAATTAAAGTTACATACAATACTACACAGTTAGTCGTAATTAATGGTAAGTAAATACCTAAAGCTTTATATAAAACTGTAGAGTATTTCTTTAAGACTAATTCAACGAACTGAACAAATGCCGCAATTACAAGAATAAAGGTAATAAGATCCATGTATTCTAGTGAAAGAGGTACTAAAACATTGTAATACAGGATGTATGTAAATACGGATGATCCAAAGATAACGAACACAACAGCAGCACCCATACCAAGTGCAGAACTCGTTTTACGAGAAACACCTAATAGAGGACACATACCTAAGAACTTCGTTAAAACTACGTTATTGATAACAACGGCAGAAAAGAATAAAGAAAATAGTTCCATCTTATTTTGCCTCCTTTAACTTAGGTTGGTGGTTACGAATAGCACTTACACCTGCAGCTAATAAAGCAAAGGTTAAGAAAGCACCAATTGGACCACTAAAAATAGGAATTGTAAACTGACTAGGAATTAAAGTAACTGAGAACACTTCAACATTAGTAAAAGGGTTCGTGAAGTTAACAATACCAGTTGCCAAAATCTGACGAATCAATGACATAACTATCAAGCTAAGTGTATAAGCTACACCCATATTTAATCCATCTAATGCGGAAGCAGCAACACCATTCTTAGATGCAAACGCTTCAGCACGACCTAAGATGATGCAGTTAACAACGATTAAAGGAATAAATACACCTAATGCTGCATCGATAGCAGGTGCATAAGCTTTAATTAATAACTCAACAGCTTTAACTAAAGTTGCAATAACAACAATATATACAGGAATACGGATTTCATCCGGAGTAATTTTACGAATAAGAGAAATAATGACATTTGAAACAGTAAGAATCGCAATAACAGAAACTCCCATTCCCAACGCATTGTTCAAGTTAATCGTAATAGCTAATGTTGAACAAATTCCAAGATACAATCCAAATACTGGATTCTCTTTTAATAGATTCAAACCATAATTTAATATTGATTTCATTGGTTATCCTCCTACTTCAAGGATTCAAATACAGCAATCGCCGCATTGATTCCTTCAATAACTGCTTTTGATGAAATAGTAGCACCAGAAATGGTATCTAACTTATCATCCACTGATTTATTAACAATACTATTTATGAACTCAGGTTCACCAACTTTTGTTCCTAAACCTGGAGTATCATTAACATAATTCATTTTTAAACCAGCAATTTTACCATTTAGATCAAATCCAATAATGAATTCAATCACATCTTTATAACCTTGAATGCTTACATTAAACGCATAACCAGCACCTGTAGCTTCATAAGCATTAACTACAACATCATTCTCTTCAATTGTAATTTCAGCAAATTCAGTTGCGCTTGGGAAGATTTCTTGTAAGCTAGCTTTAACAGCAGCAATTTTCTTTTCAGCAATAATTGGAGCAGTAATTTGATTTACAAATCCTAAGACTCCACCCGCTAATGCACTAATAATCGCTAAGAATACGGTTAAATGAATAATTTTTTTCATTTTACACTCCTCCTAGTCCAACGCTGCAGCAATAGCAGCATTTACAGCTTTAACAACAGATTGAGACGTAATGGTAGCACCAGACACGACATCAACACTTGCAGTCTCATCAACAATAGATACTCCAACAAACTGTGATAAGAAGACATCACTATTCGTCTTGTCTCCAATATTCTTAGAATCAGAGAATGTTACATATGCAACACTTTCAATAACTTGAGTTGCAGTATTAATCTTGACTTCTAATGTATTTGGTTTTGGATCATCAGAATGATCACTTTGGAATGCATAACCATTAATATTAACAACAAATGTTGTCACATCACCATCCGCAACTTCAGAAACAATTACAGCTGTTGGAGATGTTTGTTGTGAAATCACAACTGGTTCACCTTTTAGATTTATAGTTACAACAGGTTCTTCTTCAACAACTGGCGCAATATAATCAACTTGGTTCGCAAATACACCTACTGTTAAGAAACCTAAAGCTCCAATAACAGTTAATGAAATCGCATATTTCTTAACTTTTTCAAATGCCCATCCATCAAAAGCACGATCAATCAATGGAGTCATCATATTCATAAATAGAATTGAACGAATAACACCTTCAGGTAAACTACCTTTAATACGAATCAAGAATGTTAATAACGCAACCCCGAACGCAAATAAGATACGACCAGGAATGGATGTTGGACTTGTTACAGGGTCAGTCATCATAAAGATAGCCCCAAACATAGCTCCACCTGTTACCATATGGAATACTGGATACCAGATTCCCATACCCTTCATTGCTGCTAAAATAGATGCAAACGCAAATAATGAACCTAAGAATACAACAGGTACTCTCCAGTCAATAATCTTACGCACTGCTAGATAAATACCAACAGCAAGTATCAATAATGTATTGGTTTCACCTAAACCACCAACGTAACCGCCAGTTGCCAAGCCCCACAAACCACCAAATTGTCCTAAATAGTTAGATACTACAGCTGGATCTTTAATAACCCAACCCAATGCTTCCATCATTTGATTTGGTGTAGCACCAGTTACAACATCCGCAAATTTATCAGTGATAAAACCACCGAAGGATAAAACAGAAACTGCACGACCAACACCAGCTGGGTTAAAGATATTATGTCCAAAACCACCAAACACTAATTTACCAATAAAGATAGCGATAAAACTACCGATAAAGATAACATAAAGTGGTTTGTTCACGCCCATCATACCAACATAAAGTAATGCAGTAACCCAAGGGAATGACGTATTTAAGTGCTTCCAGATATTCTTCTTATAGAATAATGCCCATAACACTTCAACAACTATAGAAGTACCTAACGCAGTTAAAATCATTAACAACGCATGAATACCATAATCAGCACCTAATTTTGTAAAATAGAAATAAACAGAATACGCTAAAACCAACGCAATCCCAACTGTTAATTCAGTCATGATACGTTGTGTGCTAAGAGGCGTACGATAGTTTGGAGAAACTCTAAAGTTAAATTTCATCGTTTGGTCCTAACCTTTCTTTAACGCTAAAGCACGTTTAGCTCTTCTTACACCTTCAGTCACATCAATCTTTGATGGACATACATAGGTACATAAACCACATTCGATACATTGGTCAGCTCTTAATTGAGTCATCCAATTAATATCTTTCATCTTTTCTGCATTGTTAATACGAACAGGAAGTAATCCAGCAGGACATGCATCATTACAACGTCCACAACGCATACATTCCATTGCTTCAACTGGATTGTTCTTTAAGATTGTTATAGCATTGGTATAGTTCGTAATTACAAACTCATCTGTAGGAATTGTTCTACCCATCATTGGACCACCCGCAATGACTAAAACATCTTCACTGGAATAACCACCAATTTGAGCAACAACTTCAGATACTTTAGTTCCATAAGGAACACGTACGTTTGTAGGATTCTTCAATCCATCACCAGAGAATGTAACAACCTTCTCAACAATACCTGAACCATACTTAAGCGCATGCGCAAACGCAATCGCTGTTGTAACGTTATTAACAATAATACCAACCTCAGATGGTAAACGATTGTAACGCTTTTTAGCATACTCATATACTAATGTACGTTCCCAACCCATTGGGTAAACATCTGGAGTTTTGAAAACAGAGATGCTAGAATCGTTCTTAACAGCTTCTTCTAGTTGTTCACAAAGTTCTTTCTTAGATTTTTTAATCGCAATGATTGCCTTTGGAGCTGTACTCATCTTTAATAAAGCACGAACACCATGCAACATATCTTCTAAGTTTTCTTTTGTGAAGCGATAGTCAGCTGTAATATAAGGTTCACACTCAACCGCATTGATAATCAATGTATTGATGTTCTCTGGTTTCTTATACTTAAGATAAGATGGGAACCCTGCCCCTCCACAACCAACAATTCCTGCTTCCATCATAAAATTAACTAGTTCGTCATGAGTAGCGGTTGTATAATCAAGAGGTTTGAATGATTCAACCTTCTCATATTTTCCATCATCTTCGATGATCAAATGTTCCTGTGGCTTTAACACAGAATGCATCATATTCTTCTTTGCCCCTACAACACCAGATACTGGCGAGTAAATAGGCACATTGAAATGATCATTACGACGCGCTAAAAGTGTTCCTACAAAGACTTTGTCCCCTTCGTTTACATAGACATCAACTTTTGTTGATGATCCATTGTTTAAAGGCACAAATACTTCTTTCTTAGGTTTTACTAGCACAATGTCATTATGCAATGTTTCATCTTTGTGACCGTTAAGATGTTCTCTTCCTGGTCCCGTCAATAAAGACATACCTTCACCTAACCTTTCCTTAATACGTGAATTTGTACGTATAAAAAACTACTTGTATATTATAACATAGATGCATTTACACAAAAACACCTTTTTGTAAAGTAAAATGCATATGCTATAATGTCTCAGGAGATAACTATGAAACTAAAAAACTTCTTATTTATACTTTTAATTTTAAGTCTAAGCGCATGTAAAAGCGAACCTATTCGTTTTAGTAATGTCCTCATAGATGTTGGCTTTAATGATGCCCCTGTAACATTTGTCGCTTATACTGAAAACGAAGCTGAATTTAATCAATTCCAAGAGATTTTAAGAGATGAGATCTTAGTATTAGGTCAACTATTTGATAAATACAATAATTACGAAGGATTAAATAACTTAAAAACAATTAATGATAACGCTGGTATTCAACCAGTTGAAGTTGATCAAGCCCTAATCGACTTGATACAATTCGCTAAAGAATACTACACAATAACGCAAAATACATTTGATATAAGTATGGGATCTGTTCTAGAAGTCTGGCATAACTATCGAGATGAAGGTAAATTACTCAACTCATCTGATCCAGCTCAATATGGTAGAGTACCGACACTTGAAGAACTACAAATCGCAAAAGAATGTGTATCTTGGGACTTTATCGAAGTTAACGATGAAAACAATACAGTTTATATCAACAATCCTTGCGCTTCATTAGATGTCGGTGGGATTGCTAAAGGATTTGCGGCTGATATAGTTGTCGAAAAATTAATTGAAGCAGGCCTCGAAACCGCCATCATCAATATAGGTGATAGTAGTATTATAACAATCGGAACTAAACCAAATGGAGATGAATGGGGTGTTGGTATTGCACAACCAAAGAAGAATGTATTAATTGCTGATAGTAGTGTTGATACACTCTATTTCGAAGGTTCAATACATATTTCCACATCGGGTGATAATCAAAACTACTATATCGCTGAAGGTGATATAACATACCACCACTTAATAGACCCAAGTACTTTATATCCTGTAGTAACTAGTTTACATAGTGTTACTATCGCAACAAGCTTAAGTGCAGCTACTGCAGAGGCATTATCAAAGGCAATGTTCATCCTTCCATATGATGAAGCATTAAACCTACTAAATAAATTAAAAGCTGAGAATCCTAATGATGTGATAGATGCAGTGTGGGTCTATGAATTAGATAAAGCTCCATCAAATACCGAATCAAAAGGAAGTGCTGGATTTAGTGTAGTGCATAGTAAAGATATACAAGATCAATCAAGACTTTATCGATAAGCGTGATTCAATTCACGCTTTTTTGTTCAACATCTCGATTAACGCATTGAACAAATGACTGAATGTTAACTGATATTTGTTGAACCATAGAATAATTAAATTTATTCTGATTAACAAACTTCATTAACTCATTCACAATTTCATTATTATCAAGAGCTTTACGATAAGGACGATGTTCAGTTAAAGCACAAAATATATCCGCCATTTGTAGAATTCGGATACCAAGATTAATTTCACTTGAAACTAAACGATCTGGATAACCAAATCCATCCTCAAATTCATGATGATGTCCTACCCAATCCGCCAAATCTTCAAATCCTTCTACCTTTCCTAAAATAAACATTGAATAGTACGGATGTTGTTTCATAATTAATAACTCGTTATCATCTAATCTTCCTTGTTTATTTAGTATTTCATTTGGAACAGCTAATTTGCCTAAGTCATGCAATAAGCCAGCAAGATAAAACTTCTTATGCATGAACTCATCTTTATAATTTTTTTCAGATAACAATCGCGCAACATTCGCAACATTATATGAATGGTTATAGGTATACAAAGAACTTGCATCGATGATTGACGCAAAAATTTTTGACATGCTTATCAAATCATCAATGTTTAGCTCATATTTTCCGAAGAATGTATCAAAATCATCAAATAAATACTCATATTCGACTGATACAATATTTAACCAAAAACTCTCTTTTAGTGCGAGTTGTTCAAATACTGGAAACAATTTCGGATCATAGTAATCAGAGGATAATATATTAAAAGTAATGAATTCCTTTTGTAACATTATGTTTTTGTTTAGATCGATTAAGACATCAATTCGATCTGTAAAGTGTAATATTCTAGATAAAAGTGGTATTTCATCTCCCACAAAACCACTTGGATTAGAACCACAATAACGATCATGATGATACCTTACAACCCACGCAACATCATTCAACAAAGGAAATTGGGATAATATTTGATACCCTTTTTCCGCATGACCAAAAATACGTTCATCATTATCATTATGTACGATAAACGTTTTCTCTTCCCATTGGCTTGCTGCACCAATATCATGTAAGAGTGCTGCTACAATCAGTGTTTGCATTTCTTTATGACCTAAGTTCATTGCCTCCCCAAATGCTTTACACAAGATAGCAGTCCCTAAATGATGTTTTGAAATCCCTGTCGTTGATAACTCTAAGGTCATCGATAAAGCCTTTATATATTGATAAGGCTTTACATTGAGATCATTTTCCATACTTTAATACTAACATCATTCAATAAAAAAGGTTGCTATTTCTAGCAACCAACTCTTATTTTTTACCTAATAATCTAAACATATTCTTCTTATAGACTTCAACACCTGGTTGATTAAATGGATTTACACCAAGAAGATAAACGGACATTCCACATGCTATAAACATAAACTGAGCTAAATACCCAAAACTATATGCACTTGTTTCTTCTAGATTTAAGATGATATTTGGTATACCACCTTCATCATGATGCGCTTGTAATGTTCCTAAAGCTGCAGATTTATTGACTTGATCTAATGTCTTACCACTTAAGTAATTCATTTGGTCATAATCATCTTTATCACTTGGGAATACCGCATCCAAATTAGGCTTATCAATTAAAACAAGAGTTTCAAATAAATCTTTAGATCCTTCTTGAACAAATTGACCCATACTATGTAAATCAGTTGAGAAATTAACAGAAGCCGGGAATAAACCTTTATCCTCTTTACCTTCTGATTCACCAAAGAGTTGTTTCCACCATTCAGCTAACATCGCCAAATGAGATTCATAACTCACAAATAACTCAATATTTTTGCCTTGTTTCTCTAAAATTCGACGACTAACTGCATATTTATAGGCATCATTCTTTTCAATTTCTTCACTTGCATAAGCAACTGACGCATCTAATGCACCCTTCATCATCGCATCAATATCTAAACCTGCTACCGCAATCGGTAATAGTCCTACAGATGTTAATACAGAATAACGACCACCAATATCATCAGGAATTGTTAAAGTTTCATATCCCATATTGGTCGCGAAATTCTTAAGTGTACCACGTGCTTTATCGGTTGTTGCGATAATACGTTTACGTGCTTCTTCAGCACCATATTTATTTTCTAAGAAATGTTTGAATAATCTAAACGCCATTGCAGTTTCAGTTGTAGTTCCTGATTTAGAAATAACATTCACATAAACATTACGATCTTTAACTTTTTCTAAAAGTTGAATTATGTAAGTTGAAGAAAAAGTATTCCCCACGAAATAAATATCAATATCTCGTTTCGGGAATAAACCTTGAACCATTTCAATTGCTGCTCTTGACCCTAAATAAGATCCACCAATTCCACAAACAATTAATGTATCCGCATTTTCACGAATCATTTTAGCTAATTCTTTAACTTTTTCAAACTCAGTCTTATCGTAATTCGTAGGCCACGTATACCATCCAACATAATCATTACCCAATCCTGTTTTATCTACTAATTGTTTATGATAATGTGAAACTTCTTTTTGGTAATTTGCGAACTCATTCTCAACATGAGCATATGATAAATCTAATTTAATCATGGCTTTTCTCCTTTTTTGCGTCCTTTATCCAATCATTCAATTGTGCCTTTAATGAGGCAAATCCGATTTTCTCTCTTAGTTTGATAACAGGTTTGATACGAGGTCTTGATTTTCGTGAATTAGATTGAACAGCTTTGAGTGACAAACGTAATTGCTTATTTTGAGGATCTATCTCAAGCACTTTAAGTTTTACCTTTTCACCCAACTTCACGAACATTTCTACATCTTTCACAAATCCATCCGATAACTCAGAGATATGAATCAATCCTGATGTCTGTGCGTCGATACTCACAAAAGCCCCATATGGTTTTATTCCAGTTATTTGACCTTCTACTACTTGTCCAACATGATACACCATTAAAGATTCCTCCGGCTAAATAATTATAGCACATGACTTTTTGTAATGTGATATAATATCGAGGCGAGGTAGCTATGTTAGGTAATCTATATCCATTCTGGGCCGCAATCTCCGCAAACTTGATTGCGCAAATTATCAAACCCTTATTTCGATACTATCGTACTGGAAAGTGGGAAATAAGACTCCTAATTGATAGTGGTGGGTTCCCCTCTTCACATACATCAATGGTTTCAGCTTTATGCTTGGCTGTTGGTATTCAAGAGAAGTTCTCATCAACTCTTTTCGCAGTCGTATTAATATTTAGTTTGATTGTAATGTATGATGCCGCAAATGTACGCTATTACGCGGGTCGAAATATTCAAATTACACAACAGTTAATTAGGGATATTCAGACTTTGACTACTATTAAGTTAGATGATCCGGTTTATTTATTGAAAGTAAAAGAAGTATTAGGTCACCAATGGTTTGAAGTATTTGGTGGTGCCATCTTGGGCTTATTGGTTGCCTCAATTATGTTCTTTATGAGATGATATTGACATGAATATAGAAAAAGAAGTAAAAGATGTATTAGATAAAATCCGTCCCTATCTTCAAAGAGATGGTGGAGACGTTGAATTTGTAAGTATCGATGAAGAAGGTCGTGTTTATGTGCGCGTCTTTGGGGCATGTGTTGGTTGTAGTGCTATTGATGTCACAATTAAGATGGGAGTAGAAACCTTACTCATCGAAGAAGTATTAGGAGTAACAGAAGTAATTGTTGTAGACTAGAGAAATCTAGTCTTTTTTTTATAATTTATATTAAAAATAGAAAAATAAATTACATTTTTCAATATTTACGCAAATTATTGAATTTTTTTGCGATTTTTTAAATATTTTTTCAATTTTTCTTTACATTTCCAATTTTATCGCTAGAATAGAGACATATTTAAGGAGAAAAAACGATGTCACACCCTTTTGATGATTTTGGAATTCATTTATTTGGCGAAAAATTAATGCGTGAAAGATTACCTTATCCTGTTTATACGAGTTGGAAAACTGCGCTGGTAAAAGAAAGCGCATTAGATCGTAGTACTGCAGATGCGATTGCACATGCGATGAAGACTTGGGCAATGGAGTTAGGCGCTACACACTACACTCATTGGTTTCAACCACTTACAGGACAAACCGCAGAAAAACATGATAGTTTCTTAGAAGTAGCGAAGGATGGAAGTGCTCTTGCTCAATTTTCAGGTAAAGGATTAATCAAGGGTGAAACCGATGGTTCTAGTTTCCCAAGTGGCGGATTACGTGCTACATTCGAAGCACGAGGATACACTTATTGGGATATCAGTTCTCCTGCTTTCATTCGTGATAATGTCTTATGTATCCCATCTATTTTCGTATCATATAATGGTGAACCTCTTGATCAAAAAGCTCCATTATTAAAAGCACTTGATCGCTTAAGCACAGAGGCAAGTCGTGTCGTACAAGCCTTAGGAGATAAACAAGTCAAACATGTAAAATTATCTGTTGGACTTGAACAAGAATACTTCCTAGTCGATAAATCCATGTATGAACAACGCAAGGATTTATTATTAACTGGAAGAACACTTCTTGGCGCAAGTGCCCCTCGTGGTCAAGAATTTGAAGATCATTATTTCGGATCAATCCCTGCTCGTGTAAAAGCATACATGGATGAAGTTAATACAGAATTATGGAAAGTAGGCGTATTCTCAAAAGTTGAACACAATGAAGTTGCGCCAGGACAATTTGAATTCTCAGTTATCTTCGCAGAAGCTAATATCGCTGTTGATCAAAACCAAATCTTAATGGATTTATTAAAGAAAATCGCTATTAAACATGACTTAGCTTGTTTATTACACGAAAAACCATTTAAAGGAATCAATGGATCCGGCAAACATAATAACTGGTCTTTGATTACAGATGATGGTCAGAATCTATTAGAACCAGGTGACAAACCACATGAGAATATTCGTTTCTTGTTATTCGCTTCCGCTATTATTAAGGCAATCGATGAGTTCCCAGAGTTAATTCGTTTAGCCGCATCAGGTCCTGGTAATGATCATCGTTTAGGCGCAAACGAAGCTCCTCCAGCTATAATCTCTGTCTTTATGGGTGATGTAGTTGAAAGCATTCTATTAAATCTTGCAGATAAAAAAGTCACTAAAACAAATAAAGAAAGTGCTAAGTATGCATTAGGTAATCTATCCTATATGCCAAAGGATAATACTGATCGTAACCGTACATCTCCATTCGCTTTTACAGGCAATAAGTTTGAACTTAGAATGTTAGGTTCTTCATTATCCGCTTCTTTTGCGAATACCGTTATAAGCACGATTGTTGCTGATTCATTAAAAGGTATCGCTGATCGACTAGACGATTTCAAATATCTTCAAGATGTCCGTGATGAAGCACTAAAAATTATTCAAGAAATCATGCGTAAACATCATCGTGTATTGTTCAGTGGTGATGGATATTCTAATGATTGGGTTGTAGAAGCGGCAGAACGTGGATTACCAAATATCAAATCGTTTGTTGAAGCAATTGAGTTCTTAGATGATGATAAAGCTCGTAAACTATTTGAACGAAATGCGGTATTCTCAATTGATGAATTAGAAGCTCGTTCTGATATCCTTTATGAACAATATATTAAAACAATCCAAGTTGAAGCTAAAACCCTAATTCGTATGGTGGAACGTGAAGTACTTCCTCAGACAACTATTTACTTAAATTCAATTATTGGATTAAAAGACATTGCTTATTATAGTCGTCAAATCGACACTCTAATTTGTTTAATTGATTCAATTGATGCTAAACTAACTCAATTAAAAGATAATTTAGCTGATACGCATCACATTGATTCACTAAAAGAAGAAGGATTAACGCTAAGACATAAGGTATTCCCTCTATTTGATTCAATTCGTGAAGATGTCGATAAACTTGAACTTGTACTACCAAGACAAATGTATCCATTCCCTAGTTATTTAGATTTATTATTTTTATTAGATTAAATAAAAAATCCCTTACTAACTTAGTTAATAAGGGATTTTCTTATGTCTTGATTTGAATCGAATCCTTCTCCAATTTGTTTGAAATAATCTTTTTACTTATAATATAAATTACCGCAAAAATAGGTACTCCTAAAAACATTCCAACGACTCCAAAATATCCTCCACCAACAATAATCGCAAACATAATCCATAAACTAGGTAATCCCATTGAATCGCCTAAAATACGTGGACCTAAGAAATTACCATCAAATTGTTGTAAAAGAATAATGAATAAGATAAACCATAAAGCTTGAAATGGATCAACCAATAAAAGTATTAAAGCACCCGGTATCGCTCCTATAAAAGGCCCAAACACTGGAATCATATTTGTAACACCTACAATAACCGATAAGAGAAGCGGATATGATAACCCTAAAACTAACATCCCCACATAACAAATCACACCTATGATAAATGAGTCCAACATTTTACCTAAGATAAAACGATGCACCATACTTGAAGATAATCGGCTTAAATCAATTAAATAATCCCCAGTTTTTTGATTCGAAATAAAATAGATTAGCTTCTTTGCTTGTAAACTAAAGCGTTCACGATCAATTAAAACATACATCGCAATCGCAATTCCTAATAATAAGTTAAATATCATCTTCGTAAATTGCCAAGAATAATCTAAGATAAGAGGAAGATAACCTTGTATCGTTTTTAAGAATGTAACTAATAAATCCTCAGAAGAATCCAGTAATAAATTAACCCATTCATTATCTAACCGATATGATACTAACCACTCACCTAAAAGATCTTCCACAATCACGATATATTCAGGTAACTTCTCACTTATAGAACTCAAACTAATAATCAATTGAGGAATAATGAAAGAAAAGAATAAAACGATTATTTCAAAGGTAATTAAAAGAGACAACAACACAGATAGAATACGCTTTGTGCTTTTCTTCCATTTGAAACTTGCGAATGCTTTCATCTCAAAAAAACTTACAATCGGACTCATCAAGAACGCAAGAATTAATCCATACATAAATGGAGTTAAAACACTGCCTAAATCATTGATTAATCCAATAAATACATTAATATTAAGAATCGCAAAATAAATTGCCACAATAAATAATCCAGCTAATGTGATTGATAAAATTAAAGATAAATGACTTGAATCTAACCATTTTTTCATACTTTTCCCCCACTTAATATCTGATTAAACAACTCTTTTACTTCGTGATTTTCAGTATATGGAATCTGACTTTCTCGATAATCATATCCAAAACTACCACGACTAACTGTCACAATTGGTGGGAATTGTATACGTTTGAAAATAGCACTATGCCAAGATTTCATGAACCATCGCGTATCTTCTACAAAATTCTTTGGATTATCTAAACCATAATAAACCATCCAACTCGCAATCTCAGTCTTTTTCCATTCGCCTGTTACATACATTTTTAACCAATCAATAATATGATGGCTTGGATATTGAATGAAATATTGAACTAACCAATCATGATAGACCCACTTCATAGGATCAACTTGATTGTCACGAAGTTCTGCACTTGGCGCAAACCCAAATTCAATTGAATCTGACTGAATGGTAGGAATCAAATTAGAATTAATAATTTCATCCTTATAGTATTCATTAATCAATTTCGCTAATTCAAAAACCTGAAGTTTGGTACAATCGCCCAAAGGACTCAACGCACCAATAGTGTCTCCATATAACGTCGCATAGCCTAACGCGCATTCAACTTTATTCCCATTGTTACAAATGACTCCACCTTTATACGACGCAAAAGAAGAAAGTAAATGTCCTCTTAAACGTGCTTGAATATTCTCATAAGCTAACCCTTCTTTAGGATCAATTTGATACTCTTCTAATGTGGATTCTGTTGCCTTAACAAGCTGTTCGATACTCCCTGCATGATACTCTATATTTAATTTTTGAGCTGTCTCAAAGGCTATGTTTTTGGTTTGAGCTTGATTGTATCGACTTGCCATATTATATCCAATAACACGATCATTCCCTAACGCCATACACAACAACGCAACATTCACACTACTATCGATTCCACCCGATAAACCAATAATCCATTTTGGTTTAAATGGTAAAACTTGTTTATCAAATTCATGTATCGCACATACGAGAGCATTCAGTAACTTATTCGATGTCTCATGTTCAGGGTATTTTAAATCCAAATCAAATACTTTAACTTCTTCTTTAAAATCATCTTTTAATTGACCTAAAACAGAACCATCTTTTTGATAAATCGTACTATCCCCATCAAACACTAATACATTTTTTCCATTATTTTGCATACCACATGCATTAACATAAATAAGTGGTACCATATTTTCCTTATGTGTATGCACATGTTCCTTAATACGTTTCTCACGACTCAATTCTTTATTTAAAGTCCATGGTGACGATGAAATATTGATAATGAAATCTACCTTGTGCTGAATATAAATTGCAGTAGGATCAACTAAATAATCCTTACTCCATAAATCCTCACAAACTTCTAGACCAATTCGAACTGTTTTATTATCCTTGATAAAAACAAATGGATTAATGGAATCATTTAATAAAAGATTATTTTCTAATGCATAATCATATCCACTCTTAAAATAACGTGAGTCATCAAAAAAACGATAATCAGGTAAACAATGTTTGAAATAATGTCCATCTAATAGACTATTCTCTTTCTTTACCCATTTATTTTTAAACGCAAAAAATGCGGTATTGAAACGATTAAAACGACCATCTCGATTCGACTTCAAGCCATCAAAATGACTTATATTACCCCAAATAATACCAATATCCTCTGACCAAGACTTAATTACTTCATTCGCATTTAAAAGTTGTGACACAAATGATTTCTGTAAATATAAATCAGATAAAAGATAACCACCTACACACATCTCAGGAAACACAATGATATCTGCCTTATCATTCACCGCTTGATCCACCATTCGTTTCATGGAATCAAGATTAAAATCTATTTGACCACATCTTATATTTAATTGTGCTATCGCAATTTTCATCGTGTTACCTCATCTGTCATCATTAGTATTATACAATAAATGCTTAAAATAAAAGTTAGTCTTACGACTAACCTCTAGATTTAAAGAAACCAGGAATATCACTCTCATCTTCAAACGATGGTGTGCTTTCTTTACGAATCTCTTCTACCACTTTACGTGCATCTTGAACAGGATTCTTAACTTGATTTACTTTTGGTAAATCGAAACCTGTCGCAATAACTGTAATGATAATGTTATCTCCTAGAGATTCATTAATCGCTACCCCAAAGATAATATCTATTTCAGATCCAGCCGATTCACGAATAAAATCAACCGCATCATTCGCATCATAAATGGTAATACTTTCTCCACCTGTCACATTCACAATCGCATTACGTGCTCCACGAATTTGTGCTTCTAGTAAAGGAGATGTAATCGCTTTTGCGGCAGCTTCTTGCGCTTTATTATCGCCTTGTGCCATTCCGATTCCAATGAGCGCAGATCCTTGACCTTCCATAACAGCACGTACATCCGCAAAATCCAAGTTGATTAGTGCAGGTACTGCAATTAAGTCTGTAATCGTTTGAACCCCTTGACGTAAGACATTATCCGCTTCACGGAAGGCTTCCACAAACGGAATACGACCAATGACTTCTAATAATTGATTATTCGAAACGATTATTAAAGAATCGACATAATTACGCAATTCTTCTAATCCACGATTAGCTTGTTCAGTACGTTTCTTACCTTCAAAAGTAAAAGGTTTAGTCACAATCCCAACCGTTAAAATATCAAATTCCTTCGCAATTTTCGCAAATAAAGGAGCTGCACCTGTTCCAGTACCACCACCTAAACCAGCGGTGATAAAAACCATGTCGGCACCCTTCATTGCTTCACGAATATCATCTTCACTCTCAAGAGCGGCTTTATAACCAATTTCAGGATTTGCCCCTGCTCCTAATCCTTTTGTAATCGTCTTTCCTAAGATAAGCTTATTCTTAGCAGGTGATATATTTAGAACTTGTAAATCAGTGTTCGCTACATAGAACTCAACACCTCTTACATCTTCTTCGACCATTCGATTAATCGCATTACATCCAGCGCCACCCACACCGAATACCTTAATTTTTGCGACTTGATTATAATTTAGTTCACTCATAGTTTTTCCTCTTTATTAACGTCTTTCAAATAATCCTTTGAACTTACCTGAAATTGTATCTTCATTTACGATTTCTTTTTCTTTAATTAACATTTGATTAAATTGACCCATATCCACACCAGCTAAAAACTCACGCAGTGGACTTTGGTCTTTAATTACATAAAACAATCCTGTTACACTCGCAAGTGCAGAAGATCGAACACCTAATGTTTCTGGAATGTATAACTCACATTCACAACCACACTCATTCGATAATAACTGATCAAATCCATTGATTTCACCAGATTCACCGAATAATACTATTTTAACATTAGATGTATCTAAAATTGGTTTAATTGTTGTTTTTATTTCATCCAACCAAACATTTAATATCGGTTGTACAACACTCATTAATTCTTGTTCACTTAAAGTATGTGTTTTACCTTCGTTGGACCATAAATAAATAGGAGTATTTGGATAATGATCTAATCCAAAACGCGCATTCATATGAAGTAAACGATCCGCTATTTCGATTGGTAAATTAAAACGATTTACCATGGCACTAATAATCTGTTTAGAGCCTAAATTAATTGTCTCTGTACTTACAAGCTTACCCTTCGCAAATAAACTCAAACTGGTACTTTGTCTTTCTGCCTTAATCGCAATAAGATGTTGTTCCAAGGATTTTTCAAATAATGAAGCTTCTTTACCTAGCGCAAAACTATCGAGACTAATTTCAGACACTTGTAATCCAGCTTTCTCAACCGTTTGAACATATCGATAAACCATTTCCTTATCAGCACATAATAAATCAATATCCATCGTTAATGAATCACAGGTTTCATTAAGTGGTAATTTACGCATCGTAATCCCATTGACCAATGATTTTGTAATGGATAAATTGACTAAAGCTTGATGATTCGGTAACTCTGTATTCAGCGCTTCTTTATAAACAGCTTTAATATCTCTTAAAGTAACTTTATCATCAATCGGTACTGTTATACGTCTTACATAACGTGATAAACCAATACTTGGTAAAGATAAAATAACACGTTCAATCGATAATCCAAGATTCTCTTCCACATGTTTAATAGCCGCTGAAATTTTTTGTATAACAGCCATTTGATCGATAATTTGTCCGTTGTGTATCCCCGAGGAAAGAACACGTTCAACCTTCATAATGTTTAATCGAGTATTAAAAAACTGACCCACTACGAGGCGTATTTCATGGTCAGCTATTTCGAGTCCAACTTGGACATCTTGTTCGTTCATTGTCGCCCCTCCTCAACTTCTTTATCATTATAACATAGCCTCTTTTTTATTAAAAAGTTTTTTAGTATTATGTCTTGCAAAGTGTTCTTTTTCGTGATATTCTTTATAAGCAATTCAAATGAAAGGGGGTACTACGGTATGTCAAGAGTTTGTGCAGTAAGCGGTAAAAAAGCATTATCAGGAAATAAACGTTCTCACTCATTACAAGCAAGTCGTCGTAAGTGGAATGTTAACCTTCAGAAAGTTAAAGTTGTTGTGGATGGCAAACCACAACGGATCCGTATTTCCGCCCGTGCTTTAAAAACCTTAAAAGCTCAACAAGCTTAATAATTAGGAGTAACCCTCCTTTTTTATTATCTTGTGAGATAAACGAGTACTTTGCCTTGATGCACACATAATGTGGCATCTTTTTTTATCCATTGATTGGATACTGTTTTTAACTCATTTATATTAAGATCGTAATGATCTAAAGGATATTTGAATCCAACTAAACTAATATTCGCTGAATGATACGCAAAAACAGAGAAATAGTTAAAATCTTCTTTCTCTATCTTATATTCCCCTTTTTCATACGCTTGTATTCGATTCATATCGTTATACAAGGTTATCATAGGATATTTATACGCCAACAAACAATTTATATGCTGATGATCTAAACGCTCATCTAAAGCCCCATAAACATGTATACGAGTATATCCCTGTTGGATACACCAATTAATCGCTAACTCACTATCAGATTCATCTTTTATCGATGATACTTTTATCATATTGGATACATTACGATCAATTATTTCATACTGTTCATAATCAATTGAATCAAAATCCCCAATAGCACAAACTAGAGAATGTTGATCACGAACTAAGGCAAATGCACCCAGTTCAACCCCAACACAATCCCCTTTAACAACATAAGGCACATCTCTTAAAACTAAGGTTACTTCAGATTCCATAAGGTATTGATTGTTTCTTTAATATTATGTTTAAAAATATAACTACCCGCAACCAAAACATCTACACCTGCATCCAAGACCAGCTTAGCGGTATCCGCATTTATACCACCATCTACTTCAATTAAGCAAGAAAGTTTATTTAGATCTATGTAATTACGTAAGAACGCTATTTTATCTAAAGCATTGGGTATAAAGCTTTGACCACCATACCCTGGATTAACACTCATAATAAGTATTAAATCAATCTTAGAAATAAAAGGAATTAATGATTTCACATCCGTATCAGGTTTAATCGATAATCCTACTTTTACACCCTTATCACGAATCTTTTGAATAACACTCAAAACTTCTTCTTCAGATGCACATGCTTCTAAATGAAAAGTAATTAAATCAGCCCCTGCACGAATAAATACATCTGAGAAATAATGAGGATCACTTACCATAATATGCACATCCATAAATAAATCACTGTGTTTTCGAATCTGTGCACATATATCTGGCCCAAAACTTAAATTAGGCACAAAATGACCATCCATCACATCAAAATGAAGCCAAGTAGCTTGACTCTCTTTAATCTCTTTTAATTGACTTAATGTTTGAGTAAAATCCATACTCAAGAGTGAAGGCGCAATAATCATTTGTATGTTTTCCTTTCATCAATTATTAATTGTCGTACTTCTAAATAATGTGTATATCGATCTTTATGAATAAGATTTTGATTCACCGCATCTTTAACTGCACACTTCGGTTCATTCACATGTGAACAATCCCTAAATTGACACTTTTCTCGATATGGATCAAATTCTTTTACTAACAAATCAAATGTTTTTAATTCAATATTCCCAAACTCCAATGATGAAAAACCAGGTGTATCCGCCACCCATCCATCCGCAATCGGATAAAGTTGTACATGTCGTGTTGTATGTTTACCTCGACCCAATGCTTTTGAAATCTCTTGTGTATGTAACACAAAATCAGGATTTAATCGATTTAACAACGATGATTTTCCTACCCCAGATTGTCCTGTAAGTACACTAATCTTATCTTTTATCGTTTCTTCAAGACCTATAATATCTCTACCACGCGCAACACGTATGACTTTCATTCCATCCTTCTCATATTGATTCAAATCTTGATAAATAGAACTATTATCATCCACAAGATCTAACTTAGTCACTATAAGAACTGGCTCAATATTCGCATTACGTACTAACCATACAAAGCGATCAACCAATTGTGTAGAAAAATCTGGCTTAACGGCACTCATTACGATTAAGGCTTGATCGACATTCGCAATAGAAGGTCGTTTCATTTCATTATGTCGTGGTAGTACTTTAGTCATCATTACCACATCTTCTCTAAGTTCATATTCAATATGATCACCGACCAAAGGCAATGAGTTAAACTTGAGTTTGCCACTTCCTTGCGCAATCAATTGCGAATGATCTTCAGTTAAAATGGTATAACGATTGGAAATAATTTTTATGATAATTGCTTTGTTCATTAATAGTAACTTAACTCAATAAAGTTATTGGCTCCTTGTGTATAGTAGGTTAAAGGCTCTGGAGATATATCCACAACCACATTTCTAACAATCTTAGCGATTTGATCTTCAGATAATCCATCCGTTGACAATTGATTGAGATAAACAACTGCACCTAACGCTTCTAATTGAGCTTTAGCGGTATTAATATTAACCCCAATAATTTGTGGGATTAAGAACTCCACTGGTGCAGAGACGATAAACTTAATTTCATACTGTCTCTTTGGGTCAAGCTTAGTATCAGGATCGAGTAAAGTTTGTTCGAGAATAATACCAGATGGTACATCTTGTCTAGGAGAATATTCAACTCGAACATTAATCTTAGTATCTGATAATTCAAGCTTTACTTCATCGATATTACGCCCTTTATAATCATCGACCACAAAATAGATTCCTTCACTCAATGTAATACTAATCGTAGAACCCTTTTCTAACAGTGTCCCTACACTTGGAGTTATTTTTATAATTTTTCCAGCTTCTACATTATCCGTTAATTCATAACTAATAGATGATGCGATTTCAATCCCAGAATCAAAAATAGCTTCTCGTGCTTCCGCCAGTGTCATGTTCATCAAATCTGGTACTTCTACCATATTTCGATTTGGATCAAAAATACCACTTACCGATAGGATTAAAATGAGAATAATAGAAGATACTATGACTAAACTCATACCCCAAAAAGACCGGATATTCCATTTACTTACTTTCTCTTCTTTTAATCCATTCACTTTATTAATAATAATGGTTTGATCATTCTCTTGAGGTTGATCAAATTCAATTCGTTTAACATTTTTATTCTTATCCGATAAACTCACTAATAAATCAGACCGCATTTCTTCTGCTGATTTATAACGATGATTCCGATTCTTAGCTGTCGCTTTTCGAATAACATTTTCAATAGACATTGGTAAGCTCGGATTAAAATCAAGAACACTTGGCATCTCATCTTTTAAGTGTTTCATTGCGACTTGAACAGGTGATTCTCCACGATAAGGTACCTCACCAGTCAATAATTCATAAAAACAAATTCCTAATGAATAAATATCACTTTGAAAACTGGCGCTTTCACCGCGTGCTAGTTCTGGCGCAAGGTAATGAACACTACCTAAAACAGTATCAGCTTGTGTCAATTGTAGAGAATCAGAAACGGTCGCAATCCCAAAGTCAGTTATCTTTACTGTCCCATCATCCTTAATTAGTACATTCTGAGGTTTAATATCACGATGGATAATGTTTTTCTTATGTGCTTCTTCAACTGCAGAAATCAATTGATCCATTATCGCTAAAGCTTCATTTTTCTCAAGTGCTCCACGCTGTGCGATGAGTTGTTTCAAGGTACGACCACGAATATACTCCATCACAATATAATGAAGACCTTCCTCTTCTCCAACATCATAAATCTCTACAATATTGGGATGCGTTAATGCACTTGCAGAATTCGCTTCACGTTGAAAACGTAAGAGTGATACAGGCTCTAACGCTAGATTACCGCGTAGTACTTTAATCGCTACTTCGCGGTTTAATAATTCATCTTGAGCAAGGTAAACATCAGCCATTCCACCTTCACCCAATCGTTTTAAAATATGATATCGTGACGCAAGTACTTGTAACATACTTATTTCACCTTCCAAGCAAGTGTAACTGTTATATTATCATAACCCCCTGCTTGATTTGATTCATTAATCAATTGTTCAACTTTATGTTCAATCGATTTTCTTTGTTTAAGAATGGATTCAATTCGTTTATCACTTAACATATTGTGTAAACCATCACTACAACACAACAATCCTTTAATATCATTCTCTACTTCAAACATATCCACAACCACTTTTTCCATAACTCCACATACATTGGTTAATACAGATCGTTGTGGATGTGTTTTGGCTTGTTCAAGTGTAATTCGTTTTGATTTTATGAGTTCATTAATAAGAGAATGATCCTCTGTTATTTGAACTAACTTATTATTTTTATCTAAGACATAAGCACGACTATCTCCAACATTGGCACATAATATAATATCTTGATATACCATAAAACCAACCGCAGTCGTACCCATACCAGAATAATCATCATTTAATTGAGCTTCATCATAAATTGAACGATTCATTTTGACAAATGCTTCTTTTAACCAATTCTTTAAACTCTCTTTTGTGGGATGATCAAAATCGGCACCTAAAAACAATTTATGCATCGATTGTATCGCAATAAGTGACGCAACTTCACCAGCATTTGCACCACCCATACCATCACAAACCATCATGAATTGAACACCGTCTTTTTCTTCAATCAAAAAATTATCTTGATTGATTCGACGAATTAAACCGATATGACTTTTACCCAACATCTTCATCAAAGTTTACCCTCAGCTTTAGCCCTTAACTGACCACAAGCCGCATCAATGTCTCCACCGTTTTCTTTACGTAGAGTACTCTTAACACCCAATCGCATTAACTTATCATAGAACTTCATCGCAGCCGCAAAATCAACTGCTTTAAAGCCATGTTCATCGACTACATTATATGGAATTAGATTTACATACGCATTCATACCTTTAACCAATTGAGCTAATTGATTCGCATGTTCTGTTTGATCATTAACTCCTTTAAGTAAGATATATTCAAACGTAATTCTACGATTATTCATCGTCGAATATTCATGTAAGGCATCCATTAATTCAGCTAATGGATAGGCTTTATTGATTGGCATAAGTTTAGAACGTAATTCATCATTTGGCGCATGTAAACTGATGGCTAAGTTATATTGAACTTTTTCACGTGCAAATTGGCGAATACGTGGCACTACACCACAAGTAGAAACCGATAAGTGACGCGCACCAATCGCTAAACCTAAATCATGATTTACAGTATATAAGAAATTCATCACATGATCATAATTATCAAACGGTTCACCCGTACCCATAATTACGATATGGCTTACTCGTTGTTCTTGTTTGTCCAACTCTTTTTGTACATACATGACTTGCGCAAGCATTTCACCCGATGTTAAATCTCGATTCTTTTTGAGTAATCCACTCGCACAGAAAGTACATCCCATATTACAGCCCACTTGTGAACTTACACAAACCGATTTACCATAATCAAATTGCATTAAAACTGTCTCAACTAAGAAACCATCTTGTAGTTCAAATAAGTATTTAACTGTTCCATCTTTACTTGCTTGTCTTTGTTTAAGTTTAATAGGATTAATCACAAATTCTTCATTAAATGTATCAATCAGACTTTGTTTTATGTCTGTCATTTCACTAAATTCTTGTATTCTTTTACGATAAAGCCAACCAAATACTTGGTTTGTTCTAAACGTTTTTTCGTTATGTTCTAACAACCATTCTTTTAGTTGTTCATAGTTCAAATCATAAATCATTTTTTTCATATCGATATCTTACCATATTTACGCAAATCGTTTAAGTTTAGCCATGTAAAAGCCATCTGTATCATATTGATTTGGAAATATTGTTTTCTCTTCCATCAATTTAAACTCTGGATGTTTCTCACAGAAACGTTGAATCTGCATTTCATTTTCTTTTCTATTTAATGTGCATGTTGAATAGACCATCAAGCCACCTACTTTTAAGCATTCATAAACCCCTTCTAATATGGAGGCTTGTAGTGCTTGAAGTTCATCTAATTGAGCAGGCGTGATACGAAGTTTAATATCTGCTTTACGACGCAATACACCTAAACCACTACATGGCACATCGACAAGTATTCTATCATAAAATTCATGTTTAAAATGATCTTTTACTAAACATGCATCCATCGTATAAGTACTAACATTTGTAATCCCAAGATGAAGTAGTTGCTTATCAATCAATTGTTTACGATTCTCATGAAGTTCAATCGCATCGATATGTCCTGTATTGTGCATCAATGTGGCCGATGCGGCTGTCTTTGTACCTGGCGCACTACAAGCATCTAATACATTGAAATGATCTTCTAATTCTAAAAAATCACTGACCGATTGACTCGCTTCATCTTGAAGCCAGCATTCACCATTCTTAAACCAATCACTTTGAACAAGATTATCCTTGTAGTAGAATGCATATTCACTTAAAACTCCACGACTTACTTTAGGATCATAGAATATTTCATCTGGATCAATCTTTAATGGATTAACTCTTCCACATAATTTAGAAGGCTCTAATAACGCTTTCGCATTTAAAAGTGTTTGTTCTAAACCATATTGTTTATTCCACAGTTTTACGATGAAAGTAGGTAAAGACGCATTAAGCGCAATCGTATCTAATTCATCATTTCCAACTAATGTTTCTTTTCCTTTTTCAATAACTCGATGTAACACCGCATTTACCATCTTTGATGAATTCATATCAATCTTCTTAGCGATTTCAACCGATTCATTTAAGATGGCATAATCAGGAACACGATCAAAATAGATGAGTTGAGTTGTCGCACTATCGATCAGTACCGCAATTTTTGAGGATGGGAAATAAGTCGTATGTCTTTGCCACAATGCACGAATATAACGATGATTTTGTAGGCATGTATAAATAATAGATGTACATAAGCTTTGATCAATTGGATTCACTTCATCTAAGCGTTGTTTAAGTGTTAGATTAGCGTATTGTCCATGTACGATGACATCATATAGAATTTCGTAGGCGAGTTGTCTTGCTTTCATTAAAGGATCCCCATTGGATTGACATCGATAAAACAATCCCATTTATGAATTGAACTTGTTTCATCGAGTGTTTTTTTAAGGAATTGACGCATTTCATTTAGGTCTTTTCCTTTTAATATTATACGATTCTTATACGTATAATTCACCTTACCCATATCACTTGGACCTAAACATTTAATCAAATCATGTTCTAAATGTTCATATAAGTAGCGAGCATTGCGATTTAAACTTTCTTGATTTGAACCATATAAAGTAATTGTAATTAAGTAGGTATACGGTGGATTTTGGCCTAACTTTCGATAACCCATTTCTTGATTAAAGAATCGTGGATAATCATGTTTAAAAACAGAATTAAAAACATAATGATCTTTTAAATCACTTTGAATGACAACCTCACTTTGGAGTTGACTTCGACCACTTCTTCCAGCGGTTTGAAGAATGAGTGAAAACGCATCTTCAATACTACGATAATCTGTCCTTAATAAAGATCGATCAATATCTAAGATAATGGATGCGCTAACTCTCGGATTATCCAATCCCTTCGCAATCATCTGAGTTCCTAAAAGTAAATCTGCTTCATAGTGATTAAACGCATCTAATATTTTCTGATGTCCATTTTTATTCGATGTGGAATCTTTATCCATGCGTAAGATACGGAGTCCCTCAATCCTTTGATGTAACTCTTCCTCTAGACGTTGTGTTCCATATCCCATCATTCTTAATTTTGATGAGCCACAACTTGGACAAGTACGTGGAACTGTATGTGATAAACCACAACTATGACATTTTAATGTTTGGTCTTCTTTATGATAAACCATGAGACGATCACAGGCTGTACATTCAATTGCTTTAGAACACTCTACACACTGAAAGACTGGCGCAAATCCTCTTCGATTCAACAAAAGAATAATCTGTTCTTTTCGATCCAATCTTGATTGTATAAAATCAATTGTTTCTTGAGCTAAAATAGTTCTGCGGTTTCGTGGATTATTAATTACTCGAATCGGTGGTAAAACACCTTTAACTCGTTCATCAAGCTCTACCAATTGATAAACATGTTTGAGAGCTCTTGCATAGGTTTCAAAACTTGGTGTTGCACTTCCAAGAATAACCTTAGAATTGAAATAAGCTGCACGCTTAATCGCTACATCACGTGTATGATAATATGGCAAAGATTCTTGTTTATAACTGGAGTCATGTTCCTCATCTAAGATAATCCACGCACAATCTTTGAAGGGTAAAAAGATAGCGGAACGCGTCCCAACAACCAATGACACTTCATTCTCACTGACACGCTTATATTGAAGATATCGTTCATGATCACTTAAATGCGAATGATACACCACAACATCTTGTCCAAATCGTTCTTGTACTCTACGGACCATTTGTTCAGTTAACGCAATTTCAGGCACACAAATTAAACTTTGTCGATTTTGTTTTAACGCTTCTTCAGCTAGTTTTAAATAGAGTTCTGTCTTACCCGATCCAGTTTTCCCAAATAAACAGATGACTGATTTATCGGTTGAATGAATTAAATCGAGTGCCTTATTCTGTTTATCACTTAATTCATATTCAGGGAGTTTTTGAATATATTTCTGATCCTGATATGTCTTCTCTTTTAAATATGTTTCTACATATCCATTCTTAATTAATGTAGTTAAACTGGATCTTGAACCCTTTATCTCAGATAAACGTTTATCAACACTTAATTCTTGTATTATTTCATTTTGTAAGGGTGAACACTTTTCAGGCATTTTAATAAGTCTTACCCATTTCTCAACTTGAGCATATTGATAACTTGAACTAATTCGTTTTACCTTTGGCAACATAACTTGAAAACAACTTATTACGGGAGATAAAGTCTCTTCTGCCATCCAAAATCCTAAATCAATTAACTCTTGATTTAAAACAGGTTCTTGATCAATGACTCGTATTACTTCTTTAATTTCAATTCCATTGTGTTCAAATTCATCTATTTTAGATTGATCATATAATTCTGTATGTACTACAAATCCAACACAGGTTTGATTATTAAATTTAACTTCTACTCGCATACCGATTTCACAACTAAAAGGAGCCAAATACGTATACGCTTGGTTTAATTTTAATTGTTTATGTTCAATATAAACTTGTATTAGTTTTTGCATGAAATAATTATACCATATAAAAAAATATGGAAGGCTAGGCCATTTCCATATGTCTTTTTATAATAAGTGAGATGATCGATGCGGCAAGTTTAGGGTCATCATTGCATACCACAAACTTGTACTGTCCTACCATTTCCATTTCTTTTGAAGCTTTTTCTAAGCGTTTGGCAACAACCTCAGGGGCTTCACTTTTACGTCCACGAATTCGTTTTTCGAGTTCTTCCATACTAGGAGGGACTATGAATATTGTTAAAGCATCAGGAACTTTCGCTTTTACTTGAATCGCACCTTGTACTTCAATTTCAAGTAATACATTCTTTCCTTGATTGCGCAGCTCTTCAACCTTATCCATAGGTGTTCCATAATAGTTTCCAACAAACTCTGCATATTCTAATAATTCATCATTCTTGATGGCTTCTAAGAAGCGATCTTTTGTGACAAAGTAATAATCTACTCCATCTTTTTCTGTTGCTCGTTGTGAACGAGTTGTCATCGATACGGAAAAAGCGATATTTAATTCCGGATCATCAAAGAATAAACTTCGAACGGTTCCCTTGCCCACCCCACTCGGTCCGCTCAGTATAATTAATAAACCTTTCTTCATTTCTTGTCCTCTTTTATCAAGTATCATACTCACTTAGATGCTTTGTGTCAATGTGATATAATGTTATTTCAATAGAGGTTTAGCTATGGCACTGGATGGAATACTTTTAAGTCGAATTATTAAGCCGCTTGAGGCAATATGTCCTCTCAAGATTCAAAGAATATACAACTTATCCGAGAATGAGATTCTTTTAAATGTACGATCAAATAAGGACAAATACCAACTCCTCATATCCGCCCATTCAGTTCATAATCGAATTCAAATATCAAATCAGAATTTTGTCCCTCCACAAGAACCCAGTAATTTTGTGATGTTACTTCGAAAACATATTGAAGATGGATTAATTCTATCGATTAAGCAGATTGAATTAGATCGATTGGTTGAAATCAATATCCAGAAACGCAATGAAATGGGTGACTTACATCAGTATAAGTTGATGATCGAACTAATGGGCAAATACGCAAATATTGTGTTTGTGGATGAAACCAATCGAATCATGGATGCGCTTAAAAGAATACCAGCGTACGAGAACACAAAACGTACGATTCATCCAGGTGCTGAATATACTCTTCCTGATCAACAAAATCGTAAAGACCCTTTTATAAGTGATTACGATTCTAGTGAATCCATCATGAATCAATATCATGGGTTCTCACCATTACTTGCTAGAGAAATAGAACATCGTTTAGAAAAAGGTGAAACATTTAGAGATATCATGAATATGATTTCAAAGAGTCATCATCTTCATATCGTAAACAATAAAGAAGAAGTATTCCATTGTATCCCCCTATTACATGTATCTCAAAGCTTTAAAGTCTATCCTTTAATGGAAGGTTTAGATATGGTTTATCAATCTCTAGAAGAGAAAGAACGTATCAAACAACATTCAGGCGATATGCTTAAGTTTATTCAAAGAGAACTTAAGAAAGCACAAACTAAGCGTCCTAAATTACTTGAAGCATACGATGAAGCGCTTGATTGTGAGAAGTGGAAAACGTATGGGGATTATCTCTATGCCTATGGTATGCATCTACAAAAAGGTCTTAAGTCATTTGAAGTAAAAGACTTTGAGACCGATGAAACACATGTTATTCCATTGGATGAAAAATACGATGGTAAACAAAATGCACAACGTTATTACAACAAGTACCAAAAAGGTAAGAAAGGTCAAGTTCATATCTTGAATCAATTGAAGATTAATCAAGATGAACAAGATTACTTTAATGGTTTAACCCAACAACTTGCGATCGCGAGTGTACATGATGCGATGGAAATAAAAGAAGAACTCATTAAAGGAATGTACATTCGATCAAAATTACCTAAGAAGAGTTCTAAGGTTCAAAAAGTTCATTATCTTCAATTAAATCTTGAGAATAACGTTCGAATTTATGTTGGTAAGAATAATCTTCAAAATGAAACCATTACCTTCAAATTAGGCCAAAAGAAAGATTTATGGTTCCATGCGAAGGATTATCATGGAGCACATGTACTACTTCAAGGTGAAAATATAAGCAATGAACATAAGAATATGGCCGCATGCTTGAGTGCTCATTACTCAAAGGCAAGAGGTTCTAAGAAAGTTGAAGTTCAAGTCGCATATATCAAAGACATTAAAAAAATCCCAGACTCAAAGCCGGGATTAGTGAGTGTTACACAGTATACCAGTGTGTATGTCGAACCTATTGAAGATGAAATTAATCAATGGATTAGACAATATCAAGTTAAATAACCAAATTGATAAGGCGTCATACGACGTCTTTTCTTATAATCCGGAAGAATAGCTTCAATGGATTGATAGAACTCTTTAGAATGATTCATATGCTTAAGATGCATTAATTCATGGACACAAACATACTCAATAAAACGAGGATCACATTCAATCATCTTCTCACTTAAACGTATATTACGATTCGAATCACATCTTCCCCAACTGCGTTTTAAGCTTTTTAGATCAATCTTATTAGGTTTAAGTTGTGTGACTTCCATCATTCGATACATGATTGGAAGAATAATATCTATCGCGAGTTGTTTACGTACTCGATTGTAAGCAGATTCTTTACTCATAGATTTTGGATAAAGTATGACAAGTTCAGTCGGACTTAACTCATACCCAAGTTTTGGATAATTTTCATAACGTAAATGAATCTTACGATTTTGAAACCACATAGAATTCTCATCCACATTCAACTTAACTTGAATTCGTAATTGTCTCAAAATCCAATCTTTCTTAGAATCGATCCAATCATCGAGTGTCTTTAAAGGAATATTTAAAGGAGCCTTAACAACTAAAGCTCCATTTCTAAATCGCATTACAACGGATCTACGATTTTCCAATACAATCATGTACTCTAGGATTGTATCATCCAATCTCATCTGCTTAATAATCATTACTCACCGCTTTGTAAGATAATTGAAGCCGCATGTCCCAAGAAAGAGCGACCATCTTTACATCTAACTTGTAACATATCACTTTCAGAATAGTCTTTCCATGAATCTACTTCACACTTAATGGTTTCATCTCCAACATTAATATAGGCATAATCATATTTCCATGTTGTATCAATTACTTGAAGATTACATCCACTCAAAAACAATAAAACGAGACTAGTAATAATTAATTTCTTCATCTTGAATCTCCTTATCTTTTTGATGTCTAACTTTGAAGAACAAAAATCCACCTATAATTAGAATAAGATAAAAACTGAAAAATCGCCATAAAATCATAATACTTGCGGCAGCTGCTTTACCTAATACCGTTGAAAAGGTTAAAACAAACAAACTCTCAGTTGCGCCAGCTGCACCAGGTAAAGGTACAAAAGTATTCGCTATTGTGATGAAAGATGCTAAAGCAATCAATTCTACAATCATCTTTAATTTAATATCTAAGTTAAGTAAAAACCCAATAACAAGCGGAGTTGCAAAGTACACCAATATTTTTAATGCATTTAATCCAAATAATTGCCACAACATACCTCTGTTTTCAGTAATAACTGATTGAGCTTGATAGAAATGTTCAAGTATTTGATCCCATGCATGTATCATTTTTTCTTTTTGTTTAACCCACTTTAATCTTTCTGTTAAATGGAAAATGAAGTGCATTAGTTTACGATAAATATTAGGTTTAAATACCATTAATCCCAACAATACAATAATGATTAGATTTACGAGTAATCCTAAACCAAACACCAATGTAATAGAACTATGCGCAAACTCATTAAAATTCGTAAAGAATAAGAGTAATGCAATCACTACCAAAGTAATAGAGTAAAGAAAGAAATCAAGCCAAATAATACCAGCCCCATGACTTCCTTTAAGTCCTTGTTTCTTAAACGTATACGATTGTGCAAATTGTCCACCTGTACTCGATGGCGTAACACCAGACATAAATCCACCAATTAACGCATTCACAAATCCATCGATAAATCGATATTTAGGACACATATGACTTGCCATTAATTTTAGGATTATGCCATGAATTATAAATGGGAGTAATCCCCAAAAGGCCATGATAACCAATAATAAAATATTAACTTGACTTAAAGTTTGAACTACTACATCAAAACTATCGTATAACGCTAATCCAAGAGCGAGTCCACTTAAGACTAATATGTATAGAATTGTGAACCATGTTTGACTAAAAAGTTTTTTCATACTTAACCATATTATCATACTCTAATATGAAAAAAGCACATTTCTGTGCTTAATTCATCTGATTTTTAACTCTAACTACATAATCATGATTTTCATAATCGACAAAAATATTTGAATCTTGAGGTGGATTATTCTCTAAGATAAAGTATGCAATTTTACTTTCAATCTGTCTTTGAATATGTCGTTTCATCGGACGTGCACCATATTGTAGATCACTACCTTCTAAAATAATATTCTGTTTAGCCGTACTTGTGACTTCTAATCGATAGTTTTGAGCTTGTAATCTATTTCTTAATTCTGAAATAAACTTATCCGCAATTTGACTCAATACCTGATTATTTAATGGATTAAATATCACAATCTCATCGATACGATTAATAAACTCAGGTTTAAATGTTCTTTGAACTTCTGCCATAACAAGTTGTTCACGTCGTGATTCGTCCTTATCCAAGATGTATTGAGATGCTAAGTTACTTGTCATAATGACTAAGGTATTGGTAAAGTTAACCACAACACCTTGATTATCTGTAATTCTTCCATCCTCCAAGATCTGTAAAAGGATATTGAATACATCAGGATGTGCTTTTTCGATTTCATCCAATAATACGATAGAATATGGTTTTCGCCGTACTGCCTCCGTTAACTGTCCACCTTCTTCATAGCCTATGTATCCTGGAGGTGCACCAATCAAACGTGATACTGAATGTTTCTCCATATACTCACTCATATCAATGCGTACAATCTTACTTTCATCATCAAAGAGCTGTGCCGCAAGTGCTTTTGCGACTTCTGTTTTACCAACCCCTGTTGGACCTAAGAATAAGAATGATCCAATAGGGCGATGTTCATCTTGAATATGTGCTTTAGAACGCATAATTGCAGAGCTAACGAGTTGTAAAGCTTCTTCTTGACCCATAACACGTTGTGCAAGAATCTTAGGAAGTTGTAAGAGTTTCTGTCTTTCTGTTGACATCAGTTTACTTACATCAATATGAGTCCAACGTGAAACGATCTTCGCAATGAGTTCTTCATCCACAATCTCTTGAATCAAAGCTCCATCTTTCTTTTTATCTTGTTCAAGCTTAATGCGTTTCTCTAAGTTTGGAATGGTTTCATATTGAAGACGAGCCGCTTCTTCGTATCGTGCATCATTACTTGCGTTTTCTAAATCAAGTCGTGCTTTTTCTAAAGCTTCTTTATCCCCTTTGACTTGATCTAGGAATTTCTTTTCTTCTTTCCATTTCAAATCTAAAATCTTATGTTCTTCCTTGAGATTCGATAGTTCTTTACGTAATTCTTCTAATCGATCTAGTGTACGCTCATCTGTTTCCTTCTTCAAGGATATTTCTTCAATCTCTAACTGCATAATCTTACGGTTGAGATCATCCAATTCTTGTGGCATGGAATCCATTTCAACACGAATCGTAGCACATGCTTCATCGATTAAGTCTATCGCTTTATCCGGTAAGAAACGATCATTAATATAACGGTGTGATAATTTAGCCGCCGCAATAATTGCTTCATCTAAGATATTAACCCCATGATGGGATTCAAAACGATCTTTTAATCCACGTAAAATAGAAATCGTTTCTTCTACACTTGGTTCATCTACTAATATTTTTTGGAATCTTCTTTCTAAAGCCGCATCCTTTTCAATGTGCTTCTTATATTCATCAAAAGTAGTGGCACCGATACATCTTAACTCTCCACGGGCTAACATCGGTTTGAGTAGATTTGCGGCATCCATTGAACCTTCAGTTTTACCTGCCCCAACTAAATTATGGAGTTCATCGATAAAAAGAATAATATTCCCTTCAGCTTGTTTTACTTCATCTAAAACTGCTTTAAGTCTTTCTTCAAATTCACCACGATATTTAGCTCCAGCGATTAAAGCTCCCATATCAAGTTCTATGAGTTGTTTCTCCTTGAGACCAAAAGGTATATCACCTTTCATAATTCGCCAAGCTAAACCTTCCACGACTGCAGTCTTACCTACACCGGGTGATCCAATAAGAACTGGATTATTTTTAGTCTTACGAGAAAGTATTTCTATCACTCTACGTATTTCATCTTCTCGTCCAATAATCGGATCAATCTTACCATTGCGTACATCTTCAACTAAATCACGTCCGTATTTACGTAAAGCTTCTAGTTGATTTTCTGAATCTTCTGATTGAACCTTTTTACCTTGTAAGCTTGAAGATATTGCTTGCGATACGACTGTATTGTTCAATTTAAACGTATCGACAATCTTTTGACTTAGGGTTGTCTTATTAAACAACATAACTTTAAACAATAATAAAGCACCTAAATGCGTTTCTTGGTTCTTCTTCATCTCATTCAACGCATTTAAAATACTCTGATTTAAATCTTTGGATAATACCGGTTGACTTACTTCAGATTGAGTTGGACATTGTTCAATCGCAGCACTTACCATATTCTCAAACTGAGTTGGATTGATGTTTAAACGAGATAGTATTCCATCTAATACACCATCTTGTTTCATGGCTAAATAAACATGTGCACAGGTAATCTCTGGATGATTACTTGAGAATGCTTGTTCAGCTGCTTTACTTAAAATAAACTGTAATTTTTGTGTAAATTGATTCATGCTCATACAATAACCTCCTTTTTACAAAAAAGTAACAGAAAGACTGTTACTTGAATGCTTTTTTGAAACGATCGTAGATCGAGTCTTTTCCTTTAATATTTCTTAATTTTTCGTAGAGTTCTTTCTCTTCACGACTTAATTTATCATCGACTTGAATCTTAACTTCAACGTATTGGTCACCTTGATTACTGGAATTAAGGTCTTTTACCCCTTTTCCTTTTAATCTAAATTGAGTACCTGTTTGGGTTCCAGATGGAATAGTTAGTTCGACATCTCCATGAACTGTAGGTACATCTATCTTACATCCAAGTGTCGCATCTAATGCGGATACTGGGACATTGATATAAATGTTATTTCCTTCACGTTGGAAGTATTTATGACGGCTCACTAAGATTTCAATGTATAAATCACCGTTAGGTCCACCTTGTGTACCACGTTCTCCTTTACCAGGAACACGTAATTGCTGGCCAGAATGGATACCCGCTGGAATCTTCACATCAACGGTAACACGTTTACGTTCATAACCTCGTCCATGACATTTATGACATTTGTTGAGAATCTTCTTACCTGTTCCTTGACATTCTGGACAAACACTTGAAGATTGGAATACACCAAATGGGGTACGTTGTTGGGTTGTGACTTGTCCTTTACCATTACAGGTTGGACAGATTTGAACATCACTTTTACTGTGTGCTCCGCTTCCCATACATTCGGAACATTGTTCCTCCACATCTAAACTAATACTTTCTGTTTTACCAAAGATTGCGTCCATGAAATCAACGCGTAACTGCATGAGTCGATCTTCACCTTTTCTTGGCCCTGATTGTCGTCTTTGCGATGATCCAAAACCACCTCCAAAGAACGATCCAAAGATATCATTGATGTCTTCAAATCCACCGGATTGGAATCCACCAAAGCCTTGACCAAATCCTTGTTCAGTGGACGCATGTCCAAATTGGTCATAGTTTGCACGTTTTTGTGTGTCACTTAAAACTTCATACGCTTCTTGTACTTCTTTAAACTTTATATCAGCCCCTTTTTCTTTATTGATATCAGGGTGATATTTTTTCGCAAGGCTTCGATAGGCTTTCTTTATTTCCGCTTCCGTGGCGTTTTTACTAAGTCCTAATACCTCATAATAATCACGTTTATCTGCCATATTTCGCCTCCAGGATAAAACCTAGGGATGTCCCTAGGTTGATGTTATTCTTTTTCTTTAAAGTCCGCATCCACAACATTATCATCTTTTGGAGCTTCAGTTTGGCTATTTTGAGCATCTTGTTGTTTATACATTGCTTCAGCCATAGAATGAGCTGCTTGTTCCAATTGATCAATCTTTTCTTTTAAGACCGCAATGTTGTTATCATTGAGAGCTTGTTGAAGTTCATCGCGTAATTTAGTGACTTCAGCTTTTTGTTCAGCACTGACATTCGCATTCTCAGTTTCTAGGGATTTATTAATCTGATGAATGAATTGTTCAGCCTTATTCTTCAATTCTGCTTCTTCTTTTAAACGTTCATCTTCAGCTTTATGTTCTTCCGCATCACGAACCATACGTTGAATTTCTTCATCACTTAAGCCAGTTGAACCAGAAATTGTAATAGATTGTTTCTTGTTAGAACCTTTATCCAAAGCAGATACGTGTACGATACCATTCACGTCAATATCGAATGTAACTTCAATTTGTGGAACACCTCGAGGAGCAGCCGCAATACCATCTAGCTTGAATAAACCAAGTGATTTATTGTCTTTAGCCATTGGACGTTCACCTTGAAGTACATTGATATCAACAGCTGGTTGATTATCAGCCGCAGTTGAGAATACTTGAGATTTGCTTGTTGGAATTGTTGTATTACGTGGAATAAGTGTTGTCATAACACCACCCATTGTTTCAATACCTAAGGATAATGGAGTAACGTCTAAGAGTAGAACGTCCTTCACATCACCACTAATTACAGCACCTTGAATCGCTGCACCAATCGCTACAACTTCATCTGGATTAACAGAACGGTTAGGTTCTTTACCTAATTCTTGACGAACCAATTCTTGAACGGCTGGCATACGAGTGGATCCACCAACTAATAATACTTGGTGAATATCATTCTTTGTTAAGCCAGAATCTTTTAAAGCTTGACGAACTGGTCCAATACAACGTTCAACTAAATGACGTGTCATATCTTCAAACTTAGCACGGGAAAGGCTTGTTTCAATATGTAAAGGTCCATTAGCACCTGCAGAGATAAATGGTAAAGAAATTTGAGTACTTACCATAGAAGATAAGTCTTTCTTCGCTTTTTCTGCAGATTCTTTTAGACGTTGCATCGCCATCTTATCATTTTTTAGATCAACGCCATTGTCTTTCTTGAATTGATCAACCAACCAATCCACAACCACGTTATCAAAATCATCACCACCAAGGACATTGTCTCCAGCCGTTGACAATACTTCAAATGTACCATCGGCTAACTCAAGGATAGAAACGTCGAAGGTTCCTCCCCCTAAGTCAAACACTAATACTTTTTGTTCCTTATCTGTCTTATCAATACCAAACGCAAGAGCTGCTGCTGTAGGTTCATTGATAATACGTTCTACATCTAAACCGGCAATCTTACCAGCATCTTTAGTTGCTTGACGTTGTGCATCATTGAAATACGCAGGAACAGTAATAACTGCCTTCGTAATCTTTTCCCCTAAGTATTCTTCTGCATATGTCTTGATGTATTGAAGAATCATCGCAGAAATTTCTTGTGGAGTATATGTTTTACCTTCTAAGGTAACAGTCTTACTTGAGCCCATTAAACGTTTAATAGACAATACAGATTCTTTATTTGTGACAACTTGACGCTTAGCCGCATCCCCTACAATTCTCTCACCATTTTTATACGCTACAACGGATGGGGTTGTACGGTTACCCTCAGGGTTTACGATTACTTTAACTTCTCCACCTTCCATCACAGCGACACAGGAATTGGTGGTCCCTAAGTCAATTCCGATAATTTTATTGCTCATATGTTTCTCCTTTATTCGCTTACTTTAACCAAACTTGGTCTCAATAATCTATCTTTCAATTTGTATCCTTTTTGTAATACTTGTAATACTTTATTACTTTCAACCCCTTCAACCTTTTCCATCATTAATGGTTGGTGGAAGTTAGGGTCAAAATCTAAACCTTCAGCTGGGATTTCTTCAACCCCTTCTTTTTTAAGCGATTCAATCAGTTGGTTATAGGTCATTAATACACCTTTCGCCACTGAACTCTCTTTATCTTCAATCGTGTCAAGTGCGCGTTCTAGATTATCAATAACTGGTAAGATATCTGACGCAAAACTTTGAATACGATATTTTTTTGCGACATCTAGGTCTTGTTGATTACGACGTTTTATATTTTCCGCATCTGCGTATGCTTTATAGTAATCATTTTGAAGTTTCTTATTTAAATCTTCTAATTCCAATATCTTCTCTTCTAATTTTTTAATCTTTTCAGAATGTTTATCTTTATGTTCTTTGTGTTTCTTTTCTTCTACTACTTCTTCGTGTATGACTTCTTTTTCTTCACTCATGATGAATCTCCTTTTCCATAAATTGTCTCAATCGCTTTACTCATAAATTCCATGAGCGCTACGACTCGATCATACTCCATGCGACTTGGTCCAACCACCATAAGCTGTCCGGATTCTTCTTGATCAAGTTTGAATGTACTCGTCACGACTGCCATATCATCCATCCAAACTAAGGAAGAATGATCACTGACATCGAGTCTAAGTGCATTTTGATTGGATCCGATATCTTTCCACACTTTACTGTTTTCAAACATCTGCATCAGTTGTTTAAGTTTATTGATATCGGTAAATTCTGGTTGATTAAATATGTTGTTACTTCCACTTAGGTAGAAGTTGGTATTCGCAAATTTGATAAAGGCATCAAAGAATGCTTCAAATATGGTTTCATATTGTTTGATCGATTGGGCCAATATTGGTTTGATTAATTGTAACTTTTCAAGAATATGATCAAGTTGAGTTCCAGTTAATCTTTCATTCAATATTGCGCAACAATTCGCTAATTCTTCTACACTTACCTTTTCTTCAAATTGGAATACTCTATTTTCAGTATGACCTGAATTCGTAATAAACACAGCTACAGCTTTATTCTGATCGACTGGAAAAAGATTAATGTGTTCAAGTGTTTGTGTATTCGCTTCAGGACCTAAAACCATTGAGGTCAAGTTGGTCATTTGAGCTAAGATATCACAACTACGCTTAATCACTTCATCAATCTTTAATTGACGATCAGAGAAGACAACTTGAAGTGCTGTTTGTAGATTTGTATCCAACTTATCTTCCATAAGATGTTCGACATAGTATCGATACCCTAAAGAAGAAGGAACACGTCCACTGGAGGTATGTGTTTTCTCAAGAAAACCAAGTGTTTCAAGTTCTAACATTTCATTACGAATGGTCGCAGAAGAATAAGGTAGATTATACTTCTCTACTAAAGTCTTTGATCCAACAGGTTCTGCTGTTGATATAAACGAATCTACTATAGCTTTTAAGATTTCTATCTTACGACTGGTTAGCACTTCAACACCTCCTTAGCACTCACTTAACATGTCTGCTAATAGTATAACATGAAAATTAGCACTGTCAACTTCGAAGTGCTAATTACTTAATATTTTATATTTAATTATCGATATTTTTTCTCAATAAACTCTTTAACTTGAGATGGCACAAATGGTGTTAAATCCCCTTTGTTTTGTGCTATTTGTTTTACAACAGAAGAAGATAAGAAAGAATATTGAGGACGTGTTAATAAGAACACTGTTTCTATATTAGGCGCTAATACCATGTTTGCGGTAGCTTGTTGGAGTTCATATTCATAATCCATGACAGCTCGAATACCTCGAATTAAGATGTTTGCGCCAGATACTTTCGCATATTCAACCGTTAATCCTGTTTGAGCACTCACTGTCACATTACTAAATTCTTGTATGACAGAAGAAATCATTTCTAATCGTTCTTCTACACTAAAGTCTGAATTTGATTTATTTGGATTACGCATGATTACAACTTCAAGTTGATCAACAAGTGTACTTGCTCTTTTAATAATATCTAAATGCCCTAACGTAATAGGATCAAACGTTCCTGGATATATCGCTTTTCTCATTATTTCCTCCGAATGAAGTATAAGGCAATTCTACCATAGCTCTTTGTTTTATCAAGTTCATACGCATCAGGTAGAGTCACTTCATCTTCATCTAAACATTCATAAACAATTAAACTATCTTCATGAATTATGGGTAAACACGCATTAAGTAACTTATTTAAATCAATCTTTTGATAAGGTGGATCTAAATAAATGAAATCAAATACAAGTTGTTTACTCTTGAAGAATCGACACGCTTGAAAACAATCCATTCGATAAACACTCGATTCCTTTTCAAAATTGAGCGATTTAATATTCTCTTTGATAATCTGACAAGCTTGATTTGATCCATCTACGAAATGTAGTTCTTTTGCGCCTCTTGATAGAGATTCTAATCCGATATTCCCACTACCTGCGAATAAATCTAAACCCACTTTATTTTGAATCCAAGGACCAATAACTGAAAAACACGCTTCCTTAACGACATCCAATGTAGGACGTGTATTATCTCCAGGTAAACTCTTTATACTTCGAGATTTACGACTTCCCGCAATAATTCTCATTCTATCTCTTCCTTTTTCTGACGAATAATAACCGCTTGTGCTATTCCTAATCCAAACATAATGGATAGTGTACTTGATCCTCCAGATGACAACATTAACAATGGTACACCTGTTAAAGGTATTAAAGCTGTTACTCCACCTACATTTAACACAAAATGCGCAAACAAGTAAATTCCAACCCCAACTAATATCATTCGAGATTTTTCATCTTTTGCGTTTAAAGCATGTTTAAACAATTGATACATTAACATAAAGTACAACACGATTACTGTTAATACTCCAATGAATCCAAATTCTTCCGCAATAACCGCTAAGATAAAATCTGTCTTAGCCGCAGGTAAATAACCATATTTCTGTAAACTCTTTCCAAACCCTACACCAGACCAATTACCCTTCACAAACGCAACTAATCCATTGACCAATTGATAACCACTTCCATACTTATTAATAAATGGATTCATTGTATTTTCAAAGCGCGCTACCATATATTCAGGTAGATTCAATCCATTCTTAAGAAAATCAATTCCTGCTGGACTTAATAGAACTAAAGCACCTACTAATCCTAAAACAATACCAACGATCATCCACATATGCGCTTTAACTAAACTCTTATGTCCAGCCATCATAAATTCAAAGAATGCGATCACAAATAACACAATCGCTGTTCCTGTATCTTTTTGAAAAAACATAATAATGAAAAAGGTAATAAAGAAATAGAATGCAGGAAATTGAATAATCTCTCCAAACGTCGCATTTCGACGCTTAATATCACCTAAAAATACCGCAAACACAATAATCAAGCCTAATTTTGCGAATTCACTTGGTTGAATCGTTCCTATACCAGGAACAGGAATCCAAGCATATGCTCCATTTATAGGTCCAAATAAACGTGGAATAAGTAAAAATCCAATCATAATAATCGATAATATTCCACTACTCTTCATAAAATATTCAATCTTGAAAAATTTCGCAAATGCGATATAACCCATATATCCAATAAAGATAAACACAAATTGTCTAAATGCAGTATTCATTAATGATTGAGTTGATGTGTTAGTTGTCATAGATGCGGACACAATCATGAGTAAACCAATCAAGCATAATAAAACCATAGATATTTGTATTTGTATGTTTCTACCTTTAGGTAGTCTTAGGGAAAATTTGAATTTTTTCATCGTATTTATTGTATCAAATAATGAGTCATATAAACCTTATGATCCAAAATAATTTATGTGAAACATATTTTATTCAATGTAATCGTTTACTTTTATCTTTTTTTAACAAGTGAATTCAAATCACTATACAATAAGATATGAATTAGCTATAATGTGTCTGTACTTTAGATCGTTACATATCATAAAAGGCAAAAGAAACCTTTTTGATGTGGGAATATAGAGGGAATATGAATCGAATCACTTATACGTCTATTGTGAAGGATGATAATCCGAGTCTTAGACTGAAATCCGCTGTTTTAAACTTGCCTTTACAAAAAAAATACATCGCTTTGGCAAAACGTATGTTGCGTTATGTTAAAGATTCTAGAGATGATGAAAAAGCTCAAAAATATGATCTTAAACCTGCGGTTGGTTTAGCTGCGCCTCAAGTTGGGGTAAATGTTCAAATAATCGTAGTTGTCGTAGATGATGAAGATGGGAATTTTATTGAGTACTGTTTAGCGAATCCTAAAATAATTTCTCATTCAGTCCAAAAAACAGCCTTATCTCTTGGAGAAGGTTGTTTGTCCGTTGAAGTTGAACATCAAGGTTTGGTTCATCGAAGTGCGAGAATTAAAGTTCGTGCCTTTGATGTCTTAACCAATGAGATGGTTGAATTTAGAGCGGATGGTTATCTAGCCGTTGTTTTACAACATGAAATTGATCATTTAAATGGTGTCTTATTCTATGACCATATTAATCTAAGCGATCCTTGGAAAGTAGAAGAAAATACCTTAATAATTGAATAAACAAGGAGTATTATGGAAAATGAATTAAATATTGAACAGAAGACCTATAATCGGAGTACTGACACACTCGTCTATGCCTTAGGTGGTTTGGGTGAGGTCGGTAAAAACATGTACTGTTACGAACATCAAGATGAAATAATTATCTTAGATGCTGGGGTACGTTTTCCGGAGGAAAGTCTTTTAGGTGTGGATTACGTTATACCTGATTATAGTTATTTAGTGCGTAATCAACACAAAGTAAAGGCATTGATTATTACCCATGGTCATGAAGATCATATTGGTGGTATACCGTTTTTACTTAAGGCTGTTAAAGTTCCACGTATCTATGCCCCTAGCTTTGCGGCTGCACTTATCAACCGTAAGTTAGAAGAACGTAGAATGCGAGAATTACCAAAAATTGAAATTATCAATGAGAATTCTAAAGTTGAAACTGAACACTTTAGAGTTGGCTTTTACAATACAACACACTCTATCCCAGACGCATTAGGCGTATTAATCAATACACCAAATGGACGTATTGTTCATACCGGTGACTTTAAGTTTGACTTAACACCTGTTGGAGCGAATGCGGATTATCAAAAAATGGCATATATTGGTCAGATTGGTGTAACACTCCTAATGAGTGATTCCACAAACTCTTCTGTTAGTGGATTCTCCATCAGTGAAAAGAAAGTAGCGCAAGCACTTCTTGATATTGCACGCAAAACACAAGGTCGCTTAATTATGGCAACTTTCGCATCTAACGTATATCGTGTTAGACAAATCATAGAAGCTGCTGTTGATACAGGACGTAAAGTTTGTGTATTCGGTCGCTCCATGGAGAATGTTGTTGTGGTGGGTCGTAAACATGGTCATATCCCGTATGGAGATGAACATTTTATAGAACCGAATATGTTAAACACCATACCTGCAAATAAGGTATTGATATTAGCAACAGGATCACAAGGTGAACCATTAGCTGCTTTATCTCGTATTGCGAATGGTACACATCGTTTTATCAAGATTATTCCTGGTGATACCGTTGTATTCTCCAGTAGTCCAATTCCAGGTAATGCACAAAGTGTTTCTGGTGTTGTTAATCGACTAACACGTTCAGGAGCGAATGTATTAACCAACTCACTCTTAAACTCATTACATACCACAGGACATGCATCTCAAGAAGAACAGAAGCTCATGTTACAACTCATAAAACCTAAATACTTTATGCCAATTCATGGTGAATATAAGATGTTAAAGGTCCATGCGAAAACAGGTATGGAAACAGGTATTCCTAAAGAAAACATCTTCATTATGGCAAATGGTGATGCGGTTGTATTACGTGATGAAGAAGTCTTTATGGCAGATACACGTATTCAAAGTGATGATATCTATGTCGATGGAAATGATACTTCAGGATTATCAACTTCAGTTATTAAAGATCGTACCATCCTTGCGGATAATGGTATGGTCAGTGTAATTGTGACCATTGATTCTCGATACAATAAAATCTTAGTAAGACCTAACATTGTATCTCGTGGTTTCGTATTCTTAAAAGAATCTCAAACACTTTTAAAAGAAGCAGAAATGGTTGTCTATGAAGCTCTAAAAAAGAAGATGTTACAGAAGACAACATTTGGTGAACTTAAAAATACCATTCGTGCTTCTCTTGAACCATTCTTATACCAAAAGACAAGTCGTAACCCATTGGTTATTCCTGTTATCTTAAATCAAAAAGCAGCCATGGCTGCTCTACAGAATAAATCTAAATAGTGTGAAAACACTATTTTTTATTGGTAAATCTCAATACTACCTAAGATACAGGTAAAATTCACATTCAACACTTTATTACTACTTGGATCACCCATTGATTTATCACTAATATCCCCTAAGATAGGAGAACCTGATAAATTGATACGAACGCCACTTGGTAACTTAACCAATACACTCGCAAGAATACTATTGATTTCTATGGATGCGATATCATTCTTAAACTCAATCTGACTAAAATCAACTTCTGCCGATGCCATAACTGAATTCACTGAACAATACTCAAAACTTGTATTATTCACTTGTTCATTCACAGAATTAAGAAACGCATTGTATTCTCTTTGGTTTGAGCTATGTTTAGGTTTTGTGGATGGTTCAATTGGTCTTACTTTTCTTGGTCGACTAAACAATAAGTTCAAACCAATAATAATCAACAAACCTGGCCAGAAATACATCATAACTTGTCTAAATGTAACACGAATAATCTCAAACTCATTGAGTAAATAAATTGTCCCAATCGCAATTAAGATAACAGAGAAAATCTGTATTCTACGGTCACGCACTAAATTATATAACCCAATTAAAATTAATAAAGTAGGCCATAAATAATTCATTAAGCTTTCTACTGAAATAATATTTAGATTACTTAGGATAATTAATACCCCGATAGCGATTAATATCGATGCGAATATTCGTCTCATAGTTCACCTCTTGATAAGTCTTCATTATTATATTAGCTAAATTTAGTATAATAGTACATATGAAAAACTTATTCCGATCGATTATTCTATTTATCCTCTTATTATCTGTATTAACCTATATTATCTACATTGATAGTACGAATGGTGCATTAACACGCCTTAGTGTACATAAACAAGAATTGATTCATGAAACAATTCCAGAAAGTATGGATGGACTTAGTTTCATTTACCTATCCGATATCCATGCCTATACTTTAGATGAAACATACTATGAGGAAGTCATACATAAAGTGATAGAACTTAAACCAGACTTTATCTTTATTGGTGGTGATTTATTGGATGAAGCTAATTTAAGTGATGAACAAGTTTTACAAATGATTGATTGGTTGTCATCATTATCAGCACCTCTTGGCAAATTTGCGGTACTTTCAGATTTAGACAATGATCATATTGAAACCATTCAAGCTATTTATAATCAAAGTAATATTGAAGTATTAGATAATACGGTTCTAAATCTACACAATAAATCCAAAGATTCAATTCAACTCATAGGATTATCACCGAATAGTTCAAATGAAATGTTAAGCCAAGTTGATCAGAGCCAATATAATATCGTATTAAGTTATAATCCTTCTATTTATTCTGATTGGAAAAACCAAAATGTTGAACTCTTCTTAGGAGCTAAAACACATGGTGGTCAAGTCAATCTACCACTTTATGGATCATTGTTTAATCAAGCAACTGGAACATATATTAAAGGAACGTATAAATCAGACACAAGTCAACTTATCATATCCAACGGAATTGGTGTATCAAGCTTAAGAGCCCGTTGGATGTGTGATCCTACTATCTACTATTTCACTCTTAGAAATAACTAAAAATAAACCAAAGGAATGGTTTATTTTTTAATTTAGAAGATACATCTATTATTTATAAATCGATTTATTTAAGTTCAGAAATAGAATACCTACAATAGAATATAACACTAAGCATATTGAACCAATTGTAAAAATAATGGATTCATTACTTGGAAATAACATCAAACCTATACTTAATACAAACATAATTAAAGATAAACCATAGACAAAATTCCCAACCTGTTTGGTGAGTTCATCGACGTTATATTTTTCTTGTTGGGTTTTACTTGATGTATTATAACCTGAAATTAGAGAAGTCATTTTCTTAACTTTGATTAAGTAACCCAGAATTAATAATATGAATGCTGGAAATAAGAAGATCATAAAACAATATTATCATAAAAAAGACGAAGGTTATGTTCGTCTTATCCTACTACAATATTCAATAATTTATTCGGTACATAAATAACTTTACGTACTGTTTTACCTTCAAGATGAGATTGAATAAGTTCAATAGCTTTATCCTGAATATCTTCTTGTTTAGCGTTAAATGGTACAACTAACTTAGAACGAATCTTACCATTCACTTGAATGACAAGTTCTACTTCATCTTCGACAAGATACTTCTCATCATAGCTAGGCCATGGTTCATAACTAATACCTTCTTTACCGGTCATATGTGTCCATAATTCTTCACCAGTATGAGGTGCGAATGTGGCGAATAATTGAATAAATCCAAGGGCATATGGACGATAAATAGTCTCAGCTTTATAACACTCATTAATGAAGATCATCATTTGTGATACAGCGGTATTGAAGTTAAGTGTTGTGATATCATTCGTAACTTTCTTAACTGTGTAATGGAATACTTTATCGAGTGAATGATCATTCTCATCACTGAACTTACCTGCTTCAGTAAACAAACGAATAACTCGATCTAACCATTTACGTGTTCCATCTAAGCCATTACTCGACCAAGGAAGTGCAGCTTCCAGAGGTCCCATAAACATTTCATAGACACGTAATGCGTCTGCACCATGCGTCACTAGAATATCATCAGGATTTATGACATTACCACGTGATTTACTCATCTTCTCACCATTTTCACCTAGGATCATACCTTGGTGGAATAGTTTAGAGAATGGTTCTTTAGTTGGAACTGCGCCGATATCATACAACACCTTATGCCAGAATCGAGCATAGAGTAAATGCAGAACGGCATGTTCAGCCCCACCGACATATAAATCGACTGGTAACCAATGTTTAAGAAGTTCAGGAGCAGCGATTGCGTCTTTATTTTTAGGATCTAGATAACGTAAGTAGTACCAACAACTTCCTGCCCATTGAGGCATGGTGTTCGTTTCACGTTTACCTTTGATTCCATCAATCTCAACATCTAACCAAGAACCTGCATTGGATAATGGACTTTCACCCGTATTAGATGGTTTGTAGTTATCAACAGAAGGAAGTTCTAATGGGAGTTCACTGATATCAACCGTACGCTTCGTACCATCTTCCATCAAAACGATAGGAATAGGCTCACCCCAATAACGTTGACGTGAGAATAACCAGTCACGCAATTTGTAAGTCACTTTAGCTTCACCACATTTGTGTTCAACTAACCACTCATTCATGGTTTTTAATCCATCTTCTTTATTTAATCCATTGAGGAAGTCACTGTTGATATGAGCTCCATCACCTGTGAAGGCTTCTACACTCACATCTCCTCCTTCAAGAACTGGAATAATATCAAGATTAAACTTCTTCGCAAATTCATAGTCACGCTCATCATGTGCTGGTACAGCCATGATCGCACCTGTCCCATAACTTGCTAGTACATAGTCCGCAATCCAAATAGGAACTTTCTTATGATTGACTGGGTTAATCGCATATGCACCTGTAAATACACCTGTTTTATCTTTATTGAGCTCAGTACGTTGTAAATCAGATTTTGTTGCACAAGCTTGTACATACGCTTCTACATCTGCCTTCTGTGCATCACTTGTGATTTGTGATACGAAAGGATGTTCAGGGGCTAAGACACAGTATGTAGCGCCAAATAAGGTATCACTACGCGTTGTGAATACAGTGAACTCTAAATCATGTTGATCCACTTTAAATACAACATTCGCCCCAACCGATTTACCAATCCAGTTGATTTGCATTTCTTTCGTACTTTGAGGCCATTCAACTAAATCTAGATCTTCTAATAAACGTTCCGCATACTCTGTAATACGTAATACCCATTGACGCATAGGAACACGATACACTGGGAAATTACCACGCTCTGATTTACCATCAATGACTTCTTCATTCGCTAATACCGTTCCAAGTTCTGGACACCAGTTTACCGGAATTTCATCGACATAGGCTAATCCTTTATTATAAAGTTGAATAAAAATCCATTGTGTCCATTTATAATACTCTGGATCTGTTGTAGATAATTCTTTACTCCAATCATAAGATAATCCAAGGGATTTGATTTGTTTCTTAAACGTTTCAATATTTTTCTTTGTAAAATCTGCAGGATGATTTCCTGTGTTTAATGCATATTGTTCAGCAGGTAAACCAAAAGCATCCCAACCCATCGGATGTAAAACGTTATAACCCTGCATACGTTTCATACGGCAGATAATATCAGTTGCGGTATATCCTTCTGGATGTCCTACATGTAAACCACTCCCACTTGGATAAGGAAACATATCTAAAATATAGGCTTTTGGCTTACTAAAATCCCATACATCTGTTTTAAATGTTTCATTCTTTTCCCAGAAGTCCTGCCACTTCTTCTCAATACTTTGATGATCTTTCATTTTTCCTCCTAAAATAAAAAAAGGTCCCATAAGGACGAGTTCTCTCGCGGTACCACCTTGATTTATGCCGAAGCATACACTTGATCCGATAACGGGGGTCCGTAAAAGTTTTTGTCTTTTATGCTCAAAACCGAGTTCAGAGTTCACCTTGTCTGTGTCGCATCTTCCCACAGATTTCTTATTACTAGTTCCATCTTACTACTGTTTATCTTCGCTTCTTATAAAGAATATCAAATGCATATATAAAAAGCAAGTCTGTGCTACAATACGACTATGAACACATTTATTTATTCCAATGACAACAAGCGTTACCATACATTTAACTATGCTAGTCGTAAACGATATAACACTAAAGTATTTAAAGTAGGACTCAATGCTGGATTCACATGCCCCAATCGAGATGGAAAATGTGGATATGGTGGATGTACCTTCTGTAATGATATTGGGAGTGGTGATTTTCAAGGAAATACAACACTCAATTTAATGGATCAATTCAATAAAGGCGTACAAATCCAACAAAAAAAATGGCCAGATGCCAAAGCTATCGCTTACTTTCAAGCCTTTACCAATACATACGCCCCCGTAGAAGAACTAAAACAATTGTACGATCCTTTTATTCATCATCCTGATGTCATCGCATTATCCATTGCGACACGAGTGGATTGTTTAGATGATTCCATTATTGATTACTTAGATTCACTTACAAAAATAAAAGATGTTTATCTTGAGTTAGGTTTACAAACTATTCATGATGAAACCGCAAAACATATGAATCGTGGGTATGATTATGCCTTATTTAAAGACGTTTTCAAGAAGTTAAAGAACACCAATCTAATGATCATCGTGCATGTGATGAATGGTTATCCAACTGAAACAGTTGAACAAATGATTGAAACGGTAAAAGAAGTTGGACAACTACACCCTTATGGGATTAAAATACATATGTTAAATGTATTAAAAAATTCTAATTTAGGCCTGCAATATTATAAAAAACCTTTTAAGCTACTCAGTTTAGAAGAGTACATAGATTGTGTTATTACTCAATTACGCTACATCCCTCAAGATGTAACTATATTGAGACTAACAGGTGATTATAGTCATGAAGACTTAATTGAACCACAATGGATAAAAAACAAGATTATGGTGCTTAATGGGATTGATAAGAAGATGGCAGAGCTTAATATTACACAGGGGGATTTATGCGAGTAACAAGCTACATGCATCACTTTTTACTTAAACACTGTGATGAGAATGCGATTATTTGTGACTTAACACTTGGAAATGGAAATGATGCTTTATTCTGTCTTCAACACTTTAAGCATGTCTATGCATTTGATATACAACCAATTGCGATAGTTCGTTCAAAATTAAAATGTGAGAATTACTCCAATAAAGATTTCTATTGTTTAGATCATGCGCAACTGGATACTGTTCTCAAAACACAAGTGGATGTCGTATTGATGAATAATGGATACTTACCTAATTCTGAAACCAATATAATCACAGAGCTAGATTCAAGTATCAAAGCATTAGACAAGAGTATTAGTATCTTAAAAAAAGATGGGTATCTTTGTGTGACTCTCTATCGTAAACATGATGGTGGAATAGAAGAATACGAAGGTATAATGAACTTTTTAAACCAAAATAAAAAGCTTCGGAATATCCAAAGCTATACTTACGAAAATGATGATTTAGCCCCAGTTCTAACTATTTTCCAAAAGATAGATGAAGGCTCTTAAATCTCTTCGATGAACATAGGCATCGACATACGAATTAGCTTGTGATAAACGTCTTATCACTTCATCCGGATACAACCACAATACTGAGTCAATCAGTATTTTTTCATCTTCTGTTCGATTGGTGTTTTCATATACTTCATCTAAGTCAGCACTAAAGAAAACACTACAGGTCATACGATGAATAGGATTCAAACGATCAATAATTGATCCAATCACTTTATAATTCTTTGCCTTAACGCCTAATTCTTCTTTAACTTCACGAATTGCCGCATCAAGAAAACTTTCATCTTCTTCTACTCCACCACCACAAGTCTCTAAGTGATTTCTTTCACCCAAGAAGTCTTCACCAAGAATATGTAAGAAAGCATATTGTCCCAATTCATTCTTTAAAAAGACACGTGATGTGAATCTTAAATGATCAATTGGTTCATTCTCCCAGAATACATCTTCAAAATGTGCAATTAATTTCATGGTTTCCTCTAAGGAAAAGACGTCCGAGGACGTCTTCTTTTGCTTGATTCATAATCGGGGGATTACTGGCCATTCTATGGGTGGGGGAAGTGAATGGACCAGAGAATCAAACAGTCGGGTTCTGAACCCACTTATATCTTACAAATTTATAGGGTATTTGTCAACAAAGATGATAAGAAAAAAGACGTTTGGCGTCGTCTTTTTTCTTCACTTATTACTTAAAAGGGGAAAGGAATCTGTACGTATTTTTAAAGGGGGTTATTATGAAAGAGATCGTACAGGTAAGATATGATTTATCTTACAAATAAAATATACAACTGTAATGTGTACACAGTGTGTCACTTATATGTGAAAATATGTGAAACTATTTTTTTTCTAATTTCAAGAAATAAAATACTAGAGTTAACGGAATAACCATCATTGCGGCTAATGCCATTAAGGCAAAATCAATACCACCACGACCAATTAAGAACGTAGTAATTAATGGAATAATAGATGCCCCAATACCATTATAGATTGACATCGCAAAGAGTTGACCAGATGATCTTAAATGGGTTGGTGATTCACGGAAGATGAGTTGTTTACTCGCAACCATAAGAATTGGGAAAGTTACTGCTTGTAAAAGTGCTACAATAATCATCCAAGTCGCATTCGGCGCAAGTGAATATCCAATAAATCTTACCGCAAACATAATAATTGCGAACCCAAGTAATTTAACTGGATTAAATCTTTCAAGTAATTTAGCCCCTAAGAATAATAAAGGAAGTTCCACAAAAGCTTGAGACGCAAATCTAAAATATTTTTCAAAAGGAGTCGCATTAATCGCTTCCATCTTCATCACAACCAGAATTCCATCACTATTAGCCATCATCATTCCAAATAATAGGACAAACACAATAATCATATAACGTTTGGAAAATAATAATTCCTTCATATCCTGAATACGTAATGGTGTTGAACGATGTTCCTTAACCGCATCATCTAAACGAAGCGTTAAGATAAAGGATATAACCGCAATAATCAAGAATGTAAAGCTTAAAGAACCAAATCCAAAACGTTCTAAGACGAGTGTCACAAAGTAACCACCCACAATCCATCCAACCGTTCCCATAGCACGAACTGCACCATAATTACGTTGAATGGCTGGATCAATTTCAAGTGCCCAAGAATCAAGTAGTCCAATGGATAGGTTTAAGAAACTACCCATTACTGCCATTGTTAGAATATGGAAGAAGAAAATATTGTCTGTAATCTGGAACATCAAGAATGTACCTGCTGTCCCAAGAATCAATGCCATTATAAAGAATTTTTTAATTGTGCGATATTTATCACATAAGAAACCAAAGAGTAATTGATAAACGAAAGATACAGCAGCTTGTATCGCAAAAATATTATTCATTTCCGCATTGGAATAACCAATACTTGTTAGATAAGGTACACGTTGAGTAAAAGGAATATACAAACCTACAAATAACATAAAAAAAATAAACATAATTTGGATCATTAATGCGTTTTTCTTGAACATATAAAAATCTCCATCATTTCTAGTCTTATTATAACTGATTATTAATCTAGCTCAGTGAAAATTTGTGCCAATTTTTCATCATATTCCTGTTCAAAAAGTTCAGGTTCAAAGTTCATACTAAAACAAATACCTAATCGATAAGCATTTGATGTTTTAAGATATTGGTCATAATACCCTTTACCATACCCTAATCGATAATTTCTTTCATTGTACGCTAACATAGGCACAATCATTAGTTCTATTTCATCTGATGTTGGACTATTTGTATATGGTTCCAATATTCCCATTTTATTGATTGAACATTCATCGAATGAATGAATCTCAATAAAAATCATTTGTTTATTCACGATTTTAGGTACATAAACACGTTTGTTATTCAATAAACACCAATCAATAAATCGTCGTGTATCAACCTCATGATCCATACTAATATAGACTCCAATACGATTATGATATTTTGCGAATTGGATAAGTCGATTAAAAATGAGTGCTGAAAAACGTTCTCGTTCTACAACACTCATATTTTTTCTGATAGTGAGATGTTTAATTCTTAAGTCAGACTTAAGCATTATCCAACTGATCCTTCCATATCCAATTTCATTAATTGGTTAAGCTCTACCGCATATTCCATCGGTAATTCACGGGTAAATGGTTCTAAGAAACCCATTACGATGGTCTCTAAAGCTTGGCTCTTATTTAATCCACGACTCATGAGATAGAAAAGCTGATCTTCTGATACACGAGAAACTGTCGCCTCATGTTCAATCGTTGATAAAGGATTGTATGAAATGTTCGTAGGTAAGGTGTCGGATCGACTCTTTCCATCCATCAATAACGTATCACATTCAATCTTTGAACGTGCATGAATAGCCTTAGCACTGTGTTGAACTAAACCACGATAGTTGACTTCACCACCATTACGAGCAACTGATTTAGAAATAATATTACTGGATGTGTATGGTGCTAAATGAACCATCTTAGCTCCTGCATCTTGTATTTGATTGATATGAGAGGATACTGCGATAGAAATCGTCATACCACGAGCATATTCACCTGCTAAGATACATGCAGGATATTTCATTGTGACATGCGCCCCAATATTACCATCAATCCATTCCATAGCCCCATGATCCATAACCTTAGCACGTTTTGTTACTAGATTTAAGACATTGGTAGACCAGTTTTGAATCGTAGTATAACGACATTTAGCATTTGGATGCACATAAATCTCTACAACTGCCGCATGTAAACTGTCTTTACTATAGGTTGGAGCTGTACATCCTTCTACGTAATGTACATCTGCCCCTTCATCCACAATGATTAAAGTACGTTCAAATTGACCCATTTGTTCGGTATTAATTCTGAAGTAAGATTGAAGAGGTTTATCTAATTTAACACCCTTAGGGACATAGATAAATGATCCGCCTGAGAATACTGCAGAGTTTAATGACGCAAACTTGTTATCAGAATAAGGAACAATCGTCCCAAAAAAAGGTCTAAAGATATGTTCATACTTCTTAAATGCCGTATCAGGGTCGGTAAAGATAACGCCTTTTGACTCAACTTCTTCTAACATATTGTGATATACCATTTCAGATTCATATTGAGTCGCAACACCAGATAAGTATTTACGTTCTGCCTCAGGTATACCTAATCGTTCAAATGTATCTTTAATTGAATCAGGAACATCTTCCCAATTATTCATCATACGTTCAGATGGTTTAATGTAATAGGTATATTCATCAAAATTCAACTCAGATAAATCTGCACCCCAAGTTGGCATTTTCTTTTGCATAAATTGTTCAAACGATTTAAGTCTGAACTCTAACAACCATTCAGGTTCACCTTTAATCTTAGAAATCTCTTCTACTATTTCTCGGGTAATTCCCTTTTTCGTTTTATATAGACTAACATCTTCATCATGGAAACCAAATTGATATTCCGATGAAGGAAGTTGTTCGTTTTGTTTATCACTCATGTTTGTGCTCCTTTATGCACTCTTCAATCGCTTTAAAGCCGATTGTGGCACATTTAATGCGATTAGCTTGTTTACCTACTTGATGAAATGCGATCGCTTCTTGTAAAACTTCTTCATCAAATGGCAAAAGCTCAATCATCTTATAATATTCTTTCACAATAGCCTCAGCTTCTTCCACTGTTTTGCCTATTAAAAGTTCAGTCATAATTGAAGTTGATGCGGTTGAAATCGTACATGCGACGCCATCAAAACACACATCCTTAACAATGTTATCTTCAATTTTGGCCATTACAGTAATATCATCAATACAAGATTCTGAAGCCATATGCGCTTTATGATAGTGCTCATCTTCAGTTAAATGATGATTTCTAGGATACTCATAGTGATCCATAATAATTTGTCTTAAGATCAATGGATCTTTCATTAAATCGGACATAAACTCCTCCTAGAATATTAAATCAATACACTTTTCAAGTGTAATCTCACGAAGTGCTTCAATAATCGCATCACACTCCGCTTTTGTATTATAGAAACTTAAACTAATACGAATGGTATCAGGTGTCTTTAAAACATCTAACAATATTTTTGCGCAATGATTTCCAGCTCGAACCATAATTCCTTTAGAATTTAAATAAATCGCCGCATCCTGAGATGGAATTCCAATCGCATTTAGAGTGACAATTCCGGATGTTGCGTCAGGATTGTAAAGCTTGATATGTTTGAATTCTTTGAGATGATTGATCAAATACGTTCTTAATTCATGTTCAGCCTTTTCAATCGCATCAAACCCAATCGATTCTATGTATTCAATCGCTGCCTTTAAACCTAAGACAGCTTCAATAGCAGGTGTACCAGCTTCAAATTTATACGGTGGATTCTTTAGGGTAATGTTTCCGCAACGATCGAATCGTGCATTACTTCCACCACCTAGATAATAAGGTTCAATAGAATCCAATAATTGATACTTTCCATACAAGACACCTACTCCTGTAGGACCATACATCTTATGAGCAGAGAAAGCTAAGAAATCAATATCCCAATCCTTTACTCTTGTTTGAATATGTGGAACGGATTGTGCTCCATCCACAATAACAATCGCACCAAACGAATGCGCAATCTCTGTAAGTTCCTTAATTGGTACAACATAGCCTAATACATTAGATATATGCGCTATAACCACAACTTTCACTTTAGCATGCATCGCATGTTTAAAGTTTTCAATCGTAATTTGTCCGTCCTCTGTCAAAGGAACATATTCAATACTTGCCTTTTTCTGACTAGCGACTCTAAACCATGGAAGAATACTTGAAGCATGTTCAGATTCTGTTGATAGAATCACATCATTTTCTTGTATATACTTCTCACCATAACCATAAGCAACTAAATTCAAAGATGCACTTGCGCCAGCTGTAAATACGACTTCATTGACATCAGCTTGAATAAACGATGCGACTGTTTTCCGTGTCTTCTCATAATAATCAGATACTTGATACGATAAATCATAATCACCACGATGAATATTGACAGAATAATCAGTATAATATCGTGTTACTGCATCGATAACAGATTGAGGTTTTAAGGTAGTAGCGGCATTGTCAAGATAAATAAGCGGCTTACTGGATTCACCCGCTTTTTTTAATAATGGAAAATCTTGACGAACCTTATTTACCTCGAACATACCTCATCTACCTTTCGTTCAATTGATTCCATTAAACGCTCTTTAATTTCATCATTTTTTATATTCTCTAATATAGAGGATAAATACCCCTTAACAATTAAGCTTACTGATTCTTCAGGTGATAATCCACGGGATTGAAGATAGTAAAGTTGATCAGGATCTACTTGCCCACTACTCTCCGCATGAGATGCCTTAACTTCATTATTATCGATGAATAATTGAGGAAACACAGAAGCTCTTTCTGTTGCGTTAAAGTTCAACACACGTGAAGTCTGGTGAGTTTCACTGTTTGCGGCATTTTTTTCGATTTTACCAATCGCATGTAAGCTGAGTTTACCTTTATCTAAGGTAACGACAAAGTTTTGCATATCTCCATAGGTATATTGAGCTTGATGATTAAAACGATAAACTAATCGTCTTTCAGATTTAACTAAACTTGCGCTTTTTAGATAAACACTTGCGCCATTTTCAACTAAATAAACATCTGAATTACGTTCACACGTCCCATCGTTAAAATCTCCATACGCTAAATCCAATTGACTATCACGATTTAAAATATAGCTTTCATTTAATTGTGCTTCTTCTGCTGTATTAAGATAGAAAAGATTTAATTTACTATCTTTTTCTAAGGTAACTTCTAGATTTGCTTGACCTTTACCAATTAAATGAACTAACACATCTGCAGAAACATTCTTCTTAGATTGTAGTTTAAAGTCAGTAGAGTTACTCAAGTCCAATGTAAGTTCATGAAATCCAGCATCAACGATATAATTATTGAGTGACATCACTTAACTCCTTAACTGCACATGTCCCTAAACTACCCACCGCATTACGTACAACTTCAGATTTTTCTTCTTTAATTTCAATTCCAAATTCTTTTTGAAGCCAATCATACCCTTGTTCATCCACTTTAGTGGCAAGTTCTCGACCACCGGATACAACGATCTTTCCATCGATCAATACATGAGCATGTGTTGGTTGAACCATTTGGTAGAATCGATCATAGTGAGAAACAATTAAGGTACCCATATTACTGGATTCAATTTGTTCATTTAAAACCTTTGCGACAACTTTAATCGCATCAACATCTAATCCACTATCGATTTCATCTAACATAGCGAATTTAGGTTTTAACAACATCATTTGCATGATTTCATTACGTTTCTTTTCACCACCAGAAAATCCTTCATTGACATAACGATGAGCCATTTCAGATTTCATTTCTAATTTCTTAATCGCAGAGTCTAAACTACGAATAAAAGTAAATAAAGGAATCGGTTTTTCACTGCGTGTATTTAAAGCAGCTTTCATGAAATCGGAAATTGTGACCCCATTGATTTCTTGTGGGTATTGCATACCCAAAAACAATCCCGCTTTCGCTCTTTCATTGACTTCCATCTCAAGAACATTTTCACCATTGAGTGTAACTGTTCCTTCAGTAACTTCATATTTTGGATGTCCCATAATGGCTGCCAACAAGGTTGATTTCCCATTACCATTTGGACCCATTAATGCATGAACTTCCTTTTCATTCACTACAAGATCAACGCCCTTAAGAATCGGTTTATTATCGATTGAGACGTGTAAATTTTTAATTTCGAGTGTATTCATTCTATTACTCCTAACAAGGTTTCATAACCGTGAATATTATAACATAGTCAACCCTATCATTTACCATTTATGCACTTTTTGATTTATTGCTTTTAATGACTAACTAAACTATAATTAAGAAGTTAATCAGGAGGATTTAGAATGCTAGCAGTGATCAAAAGACAATGGTTCGTTGTCTTAGTAGCCGTTTTATTAGGTGCCACCATTATTTATTATGTATATGACCAAAACAAAGATAACTTACCATCAAAAACAGTCGGTGGAAAAGATGTTGTGTTTACCGTTGCAGATACTGATGTCACAACCGATGAGTTCTATTCAGAACTATATAACCAATATGGAATTCAAGCCGTATATCTATTCTTTGAACGTGCAATTATCGATGCGTCTATAGAGACAACCGATGTTATCACAACAAAGGCTGAAGTTGAAGCAGATAATATTAAGGCGAGTTTCCAAAGTTATTATGGAAATGGATATGAAGCTTATATTGTTGAAGCTTTAAAGAGTTTAGGTTATTCCAAGATTGAAGATCTTACAACGTATTTCGAATATGTTTATAAACGTCAAGAATTAATGAATGGGTATATTGATACCAATATGGATACTCTTTACCCTGGATTTGCAGAAACCAATAAACCTCGTGTAGTTAGTCATGTATTAGTTACTATGGCTGATCCAGAAAATCCTACAGCTGATGAAACAGCTAGACTTGAAGCCGCTAAAGCTGCTTATGCAGGTGGATTAAGTTTCGAAGAAATGGTAACTCAATATTCTGATGACACATCTAACAATACCAATAAAGGTTTGTTGGGTTATGTTGATGCGAAGACAAGTTTCGTTCCAGAATTCTTAAGTGTTGCGTTAGCACTTAATGAAGGTGAAACAAGTGATTGGGTTAAAACTCAATATGGTTATCATCTCATTCGTGTTAATTCGACTCAATTAGACGCATTAAAAGAATACCAAGAATTCTATAGTGCAATTTTAGCAAACGATACAACATTAGAACTTAACATTATTTGGGATAAAGCAGTTGAATTAAATGTTGACTTCATGGGTAATGAAGAATTAAAAGCTGAATTACTCAAGTATATGGGAATTGAGGAATAAGTATGAAAAAATTACTCGTAATCTTAAGTCTAAGCTTAGTCTTAGTCGGTTGTGGAAATAAAACAACCAATGTATCCAATTCAAGTGATGTATTAATTAAAGTTGGTAATCAATCGATTACAGTTGGTCAAGTCTATTCACAAATGATGGCGACTGATTCAACAGCGATTATTAAACAAATGGCTTCTCGTATTATCTTTGATAAAGAAGTCCCAATGGATGATGCATTAAAAGCAGAAGCAGATACTCAACTTCAAGAATTCATCGATTCTGTTGGTGAAAATCTAGATGTGTATCTTCAATATTATGGATATAAGGATAAAGATGATTACTATAACAATGGTATCATCCCTTCACTCCAACAAGAAAAACTTGTTAGAAATTATTTAACAGAAAACTTCGATGCAGTTGCGGCTGGATACCGTCCTAAGAAAATTCGTTTAATCGAAATCACGGATGCGACACTTGCGGCAGAAGCTCTAGCTGAAATTAAAGCTGGTGTTGATTTCTCAGTTGTGGCTGAGAAGTATTCCACATCAACTTATCCTGGAGATGAAGAGCTCGTAAATAACACAAGTAGTATACCTAGTGTTGTCGTAGAGTTTATTGATTACTTAACTACTCCAACACTTTCCGAAGTGTTAACGGATGGAACTACAAATTACATCGTTCAAGTCACAAATGCGGATACGAACAAATTAAAAGATGAAATCATTGATTCATTCACATTTGATTCTACATTTACTGATAAGACGCTTGAATCCTATTTTGTAAAATACAACTTCACGATTTATGACAAATCAGTATACGATTTATTCATTCAAACTTATCCAAACTATATTACAAAGTAGACTGTGTTATCACAGTCTTTCTTTTTGTGTTATGATGAAAAAAAGAGGTAAAACTATGTGCGTATTTTGTAAAATCGCGAATCATGAGATTCCATCTAAAGCTGTTTATGAAGATGATCAAATCTTAGCATTCTTAGATATTAGTCCTGTAACTAAAGGTCATACTTTAATTATTCCTAAGCAACATTTCGATAACTTTTCGGATTGTGATAGTGATTTAGTCAAACACATTCATGAAGTATCTAAAGATCTTGTAAATCATTATCAATCCATATTGAATCCAAAAGGCTTTAATTTATTAAGTAATATGAATACAGCCGCTGGACAATCTGTATTCCATGTACACTTTCATTTAATCCCACGTTATGATGAGAATGATGGACTTGTACTATTATTCAATCACGATGATTCTGTACAGTATACTAAGGAAGAAATGAATCAACTCATATTAAAATAAATGCACTTCATAAGTGCATTTATTGATTAACATAGAGTGTTATTTTATCCATATTCATCCAACAATGAATTTTTAATTCATCCTCAGTTGGAACAAATCGGATTGGCTTTGGATCTTGTAAGACATCCACAACTTGATCATTTAAGAAACTAAGAATAATTGGATTAGCACAACCTAAGAATTGTGTATGATCAAAGCTCAATTCAACAGGGACACCTACTTTTACGGTGTTGTAATCAAGGACATAACGACCTTCCACAATACTCAACTTAACATATTGAACTCCATCCACAATCGGTGCTTGTTTAACATCTCTGAAGATAGAATCAACTGTATTTTGAATAATCGGTGATTGAATAACCATTTGTAAGCCTAAAAGTAATACAATCATAGAACTAACAAGTTTAACTGTCTTAGCTTTTACATTGGATAATCTTAAACCTAACCACTGCATCCCCATTAAAGCAGGCGATGTGACTAAACCAAAGATAAACATCATGAGTGCGCCTGTAAGCGCATTTCCTGTTGATAATGCGACTATTTGCATGGTCTGCAACGCACCACAAGGCATTAATCCATTGAGTAATCCAATTACGAAGGATTGTCGAGATTTTGTGCGATAACTCCATTTAAATTCAGGAAGTTGAATCAACTGTGCCATTTGTAAGGATAATAGAATCAACCAGAATCCAGCAACCAGTAATAGAATATTTTTAACATCATTCGATAATTGAAATACGGAACCAAGTAATCCAAGTAATAAACCAGACATTGTATATGAGATCAATCTTCCACCTTGATATTGTAGGATTGAACTCATGTACTTCGTATTCTTTTGATTTAAACTTGCTGATAATGCAAGACCTCCACACATTGAAACACAATGGAGTGAAGACACTAACCCATATGCCACAACGAGTCCTATACTTAAATTAGAACGAGTTGGATCAAAGTTAAATTGTCCATATAGATATTGAAATCCTATAAATAAAACTAATCCAAGTGCTAATATTAAAAGATTCATTCCATTTTTATCAGTATCTATCTCATAACCTAAGGGTTGAATCAATTGATTAATTTCTTGATTCGATATCCACTTTGGTCCTTTTAGATACATAATTCCTGTCTTATATGAGACAGAAACAGATTGAATAGAAGGATGTTTCCTTAGTTCTTTTTTAATGGTTTCCTCACAATGTGTGCAAGTTAAACCAGAGAGTCTAAGCTTTCTTTCCATTTTTATCGTGTTAATCGTTTGATTGTGGTCAAAACTTCTTCCACAATTTCTGGATGTCCTTCTTTGATATCACGAACAACACAAGTCTTTAAATGGTTTTCAAAGAGTGAAGTAGAAAACGCATCAAGGGCAGACTTAACCGCTGCCACTTGAATTAAGATGTCGTCACAATACACATCTTCTTCGACCATGTTTTTTATTCCACGAATCTGACCTTCTAATCGATTGAGTCGATTGATCAGTTTTGTTTGTTCATCTTGTTCACGATGTGTATGTTTACATTCATCCATAGTTTTTACCTCATTTTAAAGAATCTTAATCTTAATGCGTTGGTCACAACCGATACAGAACTTAATGCCATTGCAGTACCTGCAAGGACTGGATTTAGTAAAGGTCCTCCAAAATAATAGAATACACCAGCTGCGAAAGGAATACCAATAATATTATATATGAATGCCCAGAACAAGTTTTCTTTGATGTTTATCATCGTTGACTTAGACAACTTTAATGCCTTAGCCACATCCTTTAAATCCGATTTCATAAGCACAACATCCGCTGATTCTAACGCAACATCTGTTCCAGACCCAATCGCTATACCAACATCTGCTTTAGTCAACGCAACCGCATCATTAATACCATCTCCAACCATAGCGACCACATAGCCTTGTGCCTTAAGTTTATCCACTTCATCTCCCTTATCTTGAGGAAGAACTTCGGATAGAACTAAGTCAATACCGACTTGTTTCGCAATCGCATTTGCTGTTTTATGATTATCACCTGTAATCATTGCGACTTTAATACCCATCTTCTTAAGCGCTGTAATCGCATCTAAACTGCTTTCCTTCACTACATCCGCTACTGCGAATAAACCTAAAGGCTTAGAATCATACGCAACCCATAGAACCGTCTTGCCTAAGGATGAACATGAATCAGCCCATTCTTTCTCTAATACAGGAATATTATTCTCTAACATCCAAGCTTCATTTCCAATAAGAATTTGCTTATTATCCACAATCGCTTTTAATCCTCTACCACTAACAGCTTCAAATTGATCAACACTTAATAAAGGAATTTCTTTCTCTACGGTGTACTTTACTACTGCTTTCGCAAGAGGATGTTCAGAGACCGATTCAGCACTTGCGATGATACTTAAGAATGATTTCTCTTCAATATCTATTGGTTTAATATCAGTTAATGTAGGAGCCCCTTTGGTGATGGTTCCTGTCTTATCAAAGATAATCGCATTCACTTTATGTGCTGTCTCTAGTGCTTCTCCACCTTTAAATAAGACACCCATTTGAGCACCTTTACCAGTCCCAACCATAATAGCGGTAGGGGTTGCTAAACCTAGAGCACATGGACATGCGATAACAAGTACTGTCACAAAACTACTTAAGACAAACGGGAAATCTTTTCCATTGAGTGTCCAGAAAATAGCACTTACAAACGCAATCACAATAACCACTGGTACGAAATAAGCAGAGATAATATCAGCCAATTGAGCAATAGGAGCTTTCTGACCTTGAGCATCTTCAACCAATTTAATGATTTGAGCTAAGGCTGTATCTTGTCCAACTGCACTTGCCTTCATAGTTATCACACCATTCGCATTGAGTGATCCACCAATAACTTTATCTCCTATATTCTTTTCTACAGGTAAACTCTCACCGGTTAACATACTTTCATCAACAGCACTTTGACCACTGATTACGAGTCCATCAACTGGAATCTTTTCACCCGGTTTTACGAGTAGAATATCATTTATAACGACTTCTTCAAGTAATACATCTATCGTTTCAGATCCTTGTACTAAATGAGCAGACTTAGGACTTAAGCCCATTAATTTCTTAATCGCTTGAGACGTCTTACCTTTAGAGCGTTCTTCTAACCATTTACCCAACAAGATTAACGTAATAACAACACCTGCTGATTCAAAGTATAAATCATTGACCAGCATGTGGTTGCCTTGATAGATTCCTATTGTGTTATATACCCCATATAAGAATGCGGCACCAGTTCCTATCGCAACCAATGAATCCATATTTGGAGATCCATGGCTTAATGTCTTGAATCCAACAGTAAAGAACTTTCGTCCTGCATACATTATTGGAATGCTTAAGAATAATTGTACTAAAGCGAAGTTCAATGGTTCCATATGGGGTTCTAACCACATAGGTAACCATAAATCAATCCCTTCAATCATATGTCCCATTGCTAGATAAAGTAATGGAATCGCAAATATACTCGCAAGTACGAGCTTAAATGTCATTTGTCTAAGTGCTAATTCTTTGCGCTTATCATCCACATCTTTTTCTACTTGAATATCATTGGCTTTATATCCAGCCTTCTCCACTGCTTGTTTAATCGTAGAAAGTTTTATTACACTTGGATCATATGAAAGTGTAGCCTTATTGGTTGTAAGATTTACACTAACAGATTGAACCCCAGATTGTTTCTTAATGGCACGCTCAACTGCTGCACTACATGAAGCGCAAGTCATTCCTTCAATATCGAGGTTAATTTGACGGATTTGAGTTGGCTCTACTAAACCGTAACCTGCTTTTTCGACTGCTTGTTTAAGTGTTGAGAAATCAACATCTTTACTCAACTCGACAGTAAGCTTCTCCGTGCTAAGATTTACCTCAGCACGGGAAACTCCTTCTAATTTAGAGACTGTTCTTTGAACAGCCGCAGCACAACTTGCGCAAGTCATATCCGTCACGGTATAGTGGCGAATGTTATCCGACAAGTTTGTACCCCGCTTCTTCTACTGCAGCACGTAGTGTTTCAAAACTGACTGAATCATCCGAGTTAACCAACGCAGACTTTTCAGCTAAGGATACTTTTACATCCTTAACCCCTTCTACTTCACTTAATGCGACTGTGACATGATGTACACAATGGTTACATGTCATACCTTCAACTGCAAATTTCTTTAACATAGTTCTCACCTCTGACATTATAATATACCCCCCTTGGGTATATTTCAAGTAGTTTGATTAAAAAAAATAAGCTTATGCTTATTCTTTTGGTTTATAGAAACTACGATTCTCTAAGGCAAATACACGAGCAGTCCATTCACCAGGATTGATTTGATCCAGTGCCTTCGTTAACATGTTCATACGCGCATCCACATTATCAATATAATTTAACATTTCCGCCTCCATAATAAGAGGCAAAACAGGCGATCCGAATTCATATTCACCATGATGGGATAAAATCATATGACGCATTAATGTGACTTGTTCAGTTTTCTCAACGCCTAACTTCGTCGCAACCTCTGTAACTTTACTTTGCATGATTGAGATATGTCCAACCAATTTACCATCAAGCGTATATTCCGTTAGGATTGGTCCTGATAATTCTTCCATCTTACCTAAATCATGTAAGATAACCCCTGCTAACAATAAATCACGATTTAAATTAGGGTACAAACCACAGAAACTTTCTGCTAAATCAATCATCGCAATCATATGTGTCGCAAGCCCACCTACAAAATCATGATGATTCTTTGCGGCAGCAGGATAAACGAATAATTTATCCGCATAATGCGTAATGACCGATTTACATACACCTTGATAAACAGGATCTTTCATCGAAAGAAGTGTTTCTTTAATTCTCTTTTGCATAAACTCCAAGCTTAGACTTGTACTTACAACATAATCAGCTGGATTAAAATCAGAATCATTTAAGGCGCTAACACCATAAAGTCTTAATTGATTCGCATTACGGTACTTTAATACTTCACCCGTAACTTGAACGACTTTACCCGCTTCAATCGTAGCCATCATATCTTCTTTAACATCCCATAACTTAGCTTCGATTGTACCTGTTTGGTCCTGAAAGGTAAACGAAACATATGGAGCTCCCGCATTCGTAATCCCTTTATTCAGTTGAGTGATTAATAAACTGGTATTAACCTTCTCACCTTCCACAAAACTTTGAATTGTTTGTCTACTCATCATCCCACTCCATTTCATTTAAAATAATATAGATATCATCTAAGTTAAACCCTTGATGATCCAAATAACCAAATACCGCATTCCGTAAACCAGTCCCATTAAACTTTGACGCATACTTACGTTTCGCTTTAAGCGCTGCTTTACGCAATACATCTAACTCACCTTTTTCATCATCTGTGAAGTTTAAACTCCGCATGACCAATTCTATAACATTGAAGTCAAATCCTTGAGTCATTAACTTTTGAGTTAATTTTTGTTTCTTCAATCGAACAGATTTGTCTTTGATATTCGGTTTAACTTTTTCAGCTAACGCTAAGGCATTTTCAACTTCATTTTCTAATGTATCTGTCTGAATCACACGATCAATGATTTCTTGAGAGATTCCTTTTTTACGAAGTGTTTGAATAATTTTTTGTTTACCTTGAAGTAAAGCATGAAGAGAAGTGACCATATCTTTTGCATAAGCTTCATCATCAATATACTTACGACTCTCTAAGTGTTCGATCAATAAATTAATTTGACCAATATCCAATGTTGTATTTTCAATTAAGAAATCATATATCTCTTTACGACTACGATCTTTAACACTAATCTTACGAATACAGCTTTGATAAGCCTTAACCGCTTGTTCATGTTCAAGTAATTTTTCAATGGTTTCTTGACTCAATTCATTCCCCTTCCGTAACCCTAGTTCAACAAACATCTCAGTACTAACCAATATTGTTAAATTACGATTCTTATTTCCACATTCACATTCCACAACATCATTCCCATGTTTTACAGATTTGAGTATCATTGATTCTTGAGCTTGTGTAATTGCATTCTGATATACATTCAATACATTGCTTATAAATACTTCTCGATCATATGGTAATGAACTTAATAATGCATTAGTGATTATATTATCTTTTCCAATCTGACTCAATTGATTGTATTCATCAATCTTATTTCTAAAGTCAATCGCATCGGTAAAGAAATATCCATTCTTACCGGGAACAATTAGATCCAATAAAACAGAATCTTCTCTTGCGAATACAACCTTACCACTGGCAAGCGCTTCGATGAATGTCATACCTTGAGTTTCAGTTAAAGAAGCTGATACGAATATATCACATGCATGATAGTAAATTGGTATTGTATGAGCAGCTCGTTTACCAAGGAAAAGAACAGTTCCTTTTTCGGTAATACGATTGGCAAGTTCCTTAAGTTCATCTTCTTGAGGACCTGCCCCAACAATAACTAATCGACTTGGTATCTTGTCTTGATCTATTTTCGAGAAACCTTCAATAACTAAATCAATACTCTTCTCTTTCGCAATACGTCCAACATATAGAATAGTTAGTTTCCCATCTAAATCAAGTTCAGATCTAAGATGATTGACTTCATTAAAATTAACATTCTCTTTTTTGAATCGATCAAGATTAAGTCCAGTTGGGATAACTTTAATTTCTCGTTTAATGCCGTACCCCTGTAACATCAATTTCGTTTTTTCAGATGGAGAGATAGCCCCATCACTTGTTTCTATATATAGTTTACTCAATTGAGAAACAGTCTTCTTCGCAACTTTCTCAAACGTTTTAGACTTAAACACATTTACATAGTGAGTATAATCTTCATACGTTGTATGATATGTAACAACCAATGGTTTATGCATTAAACGTGCCACAATTCGTGCAAATATACCAATTCCAAATTCAGTATGTGCATGTAAAATATCTAAATCCATTTCTTTAACAATATTATATGCACGTATGTGTAAAGGAGAGGTTAGGACGTAGCCATACATTTGTTTTAACTGGATACCTGGTAATCTTAATACTCTATTTTCATAGGAAATACTTAAAATAGACGCATGTGTTGTGACAATAAAAACATCATGCCCCATCGCCTCTAAACCCTCTTGAAGTGTCACAATCGATGAAACAACTCCATTTATTTCAGGTGTATAAGTATCTGTAAAAATCGCTATTCTCATACAATCCCCCTAACTTTCTCATAGATACATTTTAATTTTTTACCCACTTCAGGAATACTTCTTCTCTCTGCTAACTTATATCCTTCATTGCTCGTATCTATATGTTCTTTACTCAAGATTTGTTTAATCATGGTCGCAAATCCTTCATTATCCGTTGCCTTAAAACATGAAACATTATGTTCTAACCAATCCTCATAGACTGGAATATCACGAATTAATACAGGGCACTTAGACGCAAGAGCTTCTAATACAACAATTCCTTCAGTCTCTTCATAGGATGGAAAGAAGAAACAATCTGCAGAGGCATAAGCTCCTTCAATAATAGGTCCCTTTACATAACCTGGTAATATGACATTTCTTGGATGATCATGAATTAAATCACGAACTGATTTTGGGATGGATATCATTGGTGTATATCCAAACCAAATAAATTTAACATCTGGGAAATACTTTGCGACTTCCATAAAGTCTTGAATACCTTTACGTTCAAAATACAATCCAACCGATATAACAACTTTCTGATTATCTTCAAGAGAAAAGTATTTTCTAAATGCTTTCACTTTTTCTTCATTGTATTTAAATCGATTCAAATCGATTCCATTTGATACATCTTCAATCTCTACTTTAATCCCATAATCCTTTAATAAACGTTTAGAATAGGGAGTTGGAGTAATAATAAAATCAGCTTGTGAATACAAGTTAATTAAATGTTTACGCATAAATGGCGCAATTTGATTCGATAAGATAAATGAGTTTCTAAAATCTTCTTCAGTACTATGCGCATGATAAATGATTTTAGCACCTTTTTTACGTGCATTCTCAATCACTGAAGTACTTGTTATCCCTACAGTATTGATATGTAAGATATCGAATTTTTCCTCAACATCTGTCGTATATTCTACTCCAGCACTTTCTAGTGCTAGTTTTTGGTGATGGAATGCACGACCAATTCCAGAGGTTTGTATTAATTTTTCTGATTCAAAATATAATGCAACTTTCATAATTTCACCTTAAGTTCATAAGAATTATACCATACAAAAAAAAGGATAACTTTTATAAGTTATCCTTCAATGATTAAGCTGCTAATTTAACTAAACGAGTATAACGTTTCTTAGCATCTTCCTCACTCTTAGCAAGTAAGAATTCTGCTTGATCAGAGTTAACAAATGGTAATTGATTGAAACGAGTTTCATTCATTACGAATTCTCTGAACTTAGTGAAATCAGGTTCTTTTGAATCAATCGTCAATGGTTTTTCAACATTGTTAGGATTGAAACGGTATAGAGTCCAGTAACCACATTCAACAGCTTTCTTTTGTTGAACTTGGTGATTGGATAAGCCACCCTTAATACCATGTTCGATACATGGAGAGTAAGCTAAGATAACAGATGGTCCTTCATATGCTTCAGCTTCTTTTAAAGCCTTAATTGTTTGCATACGGTTAGCACCCATAGAGATAGACGCAACATATACGTGACCATAAGTCATTGCTATTTGTCCTAAATCTTTCTTAGCTGTAGGTTTACCACCTGCCGCAAACTTCGCAATAGAAGCTGCTTGAGAAGATTTAGAAGATTGTCCACCTGTATTAGAGTAAACTTCTGTATCAAGAATCATAATGTTTACATTTAAGTTATTCGCAATAACGTGGTCTAATCCACCGTAACCGATGTCATAAGCCCAACCATCTCCACCAACGATCCATACAGAGTTAGAAACTAAATCACGTTTCATTTCTAAGACTTCATTTGCACGTGGATGAGTTGATTTTTCAAGAACCTTTACAAGTTCTTTAACAACTAAACGTTCTTCATTACGGTTACCTTTAACACTTAAGTAAGCATCAATCGTAGCCTTAGAAGCTTCATCAGCTGTAGCACTCATTTCAGTTAAGATTTCAACGATACGATTTGCCTTGAATTCTTGAGCAACTTTCATACCGAAACCATATTCTGCATTGTCTTCAAATAAGGAGTTACCCCATGCAATACCTTCACCATCTTTATCAGTAACAAATGGTGTAGAAGGAGCGGATCCACAATAAATGGATGTACAACCAGTCGCATTGGCAATCATCATATCACGACCGAATAATTGAGAAACTAAACGGTAGTATGGTGTTTCACCACAACCTGCACATGCGCCAGATACTTCAAAGTAAGGCATTAAGAATTGAGAACCCTTAATGGAATCAGTAGGTAAGTATTCAGATTTGTAAGTAGTTTGTTTGAAAATGTAGTCCGCAAGAGGAGCTTCATATAGACGATCATGAACATCTTCCATTGTAAGAGCCTTCTTACCGCCTTTACCTGGACACTCAACTACACATAATCCACAACCAACACAGTTATCAGGTGAAACCATAACACGGAACTTCAAGTGTTCTACACCCTTACCTTGAGCTGGCAATGTAGCGAATTCCATTGGTGCATTCTTAATTTCATTTTCATCTAATAAGAATGTACGAATTGTCGCATGTGGACATACGAATGAACAGAATCCACATTGGATACAGTTTTCTTCATGCCATTCAGGAACTTGAGTCGCAATCGCACGGTGTTCGGAGAACGCAACGTTATTTCTGAATGAACCATTTAGTAATCCATATTTAGTAAAGGATGAAACTGGCATATCATAGCCATCTAATCCATTAATCACATCAACGTGTTTATCAAAGTATTCATCACCTGTTGTACGACGAGTCTTAGAAACAGTTAATGTAGACCATTCAGGTTTAACTTCGATTTGGATTAATCCATTCTTACCTTCATCAATTGCCTTATAGTTCAACTCAACAACTTCTTCACCCTTCTTAGAATAGGATTTATAAGCTGCTTCTTTCATGTAACCTAATGCTTTATCATAAGGAAGAATCTTATCCGCTAATGCGAAGAATGAGGATTGAAGAATTGTATTTGTTCTACGACCCATTCCAATTTCTTCCGCAATCTTAGTCGCATCAATAATAAAGAATTTTGCTTGTTTATCAGCTAATTGTTTCTTAACACGGTTTGGTAATTTAGATTCGATTTCTTCTTTTTTATAACCTGTATTTAGAAGGAATGTTCCACCCTTCTTAAGGTTCTTAATCATGTCATAACGAACTAAGAATGAATCAAGTGAACAAGAAATCAAGTCAGCATTATTAACATAGTAAGTAGAACGAATTGGACTTGGTCCGAAACGTAAGAATGAACGAGTTACACCACCCGCTTTCTTTGAGTCATACGCAAAGTAAGCTTGGCTATATAAGTCAGTGTGATCCCCAATAATCTTAATGGAGTTCTTGTTAGCACTAACTGTACCATCAGAACCTAAACCATAGAATAAACAAGATGTATAATCCGTTTCAACTTCAAATGTATCATCCGTCTTTAATGACTTGAATGTGACATCGTCATTGATAGATACAGTAAATCCATCAAATGGATTCTCTGAGAACAAGTGATCATAAACAGCTTTAATATCTTTAGGTTGAGTATCTTTACTGGATAATCCATAACGACCACCAATAATTAACTTGATATTATTTTTGTTAACGAGTGATTGGTGAACATCTAAGAATAGAGGCTCATGTGAACCCATTTCTTTAGTACGATCCATAACCGCAACATGTGTTACAGTCTTAGGTAAAACATTGAGTAAATGATCAGTTGAGAATGGACGGTATAGGTGAACTTTAACTAAACCAACTTTTTCACCCTTCGCATTCAATGCATCTACAACTTCTTTAGCTGTTTCAGTCACTGAACCCATTGCGACAATAACGCGAGTCGCATCTTCTGCACCATAATAAACAAATGGAGCATAATGACGACCTGTTAATTCAGATACTTTTGCGAAGTATTCTTCTACAACAGGTAATACATTAGCGTAATGTAAGTTTTGAGCTTCACGAGCTTGGAAGTAAACGTCATCGTTTTCAGCACCACCACGAGTTACTGGGTTAGTATGTGGATTTAATGCATTCGCACGGAAACGTTCTAAGCCATCCTTGTCGATCCATTCTTTTAATTTATCTGTATCGATTACTTCGATTTTTTGAATTTCATGAGAAGTTCTAAAACCATCAAAAAAGTGGATAACAGGTACACTTGCTTTAATTGCAGTTAAGTGTGCTACACCCGCTAAGTCCATCGCTTCTTGAACGGAGTGTGAAGAAATCATAGGAGCGCCAGTTTGACGAATCGCATAGATATCTTGGTGATCACCGAAGATGGATAATGCACGTGTCGCAAGTGAACGAGCTGAAACGTGAATTACACCTGGAATCAATTCCCCAACCCATTTATAAATGTTAGGAATCATTAATAATAAACCTTGAGATGCTGTAAATGTAGATGCTAAAGCACCACCTTGTAAAGCACCGTGTACTGCACCAGCTGCACCAGCTTCTGATTGCATTTCTACAACCTTTACAACAGAACCAAATAAATTCTTTCTGCCTTGACTAGCCCATGCATCAACGAGTTCTGCCATCGTTGAAGAAGGGGTAATTGGATAGATGGCTGCGACTTCTGTAAACGCATACGCCACATGCGCCGTTGCGTTATTGCCATCCATTGTCATAAACTTTTTAGACATAGATGTCCTCCTTATTTGCCATATATAATTATACTCTAAAACATGAGTATTTTGACACGAAATTTAAACTTCTATCTTAACCCATTCAGCTTGTTTAAAGCGATAACGACCAACATAAAAACGTATCATTTGATCGCAAACAACACTAAACCAAGCACCATATAATCCAAAACCTAAACTATAAGCTAAGAAGTACGTTAATATTGGTCGAATAATCGTAACACTTAAAAGTGATAACATAGCCACAAACTTAACATCACCTGCTCCACGTAAACTACCAACGGTAATAACCTGGGCAATCTGGAATTGAATAATAAAACTTAAAATAATGAGTATTTGAGCTCCTAAATCAATAATTTCAGGGTCAATACTAAACAAAGACATAATTAAACTTCGATTAAGAATAATTAGTATCGCTAAAGTAAAAGAAATAACCATCCCAATACGCTGGGATACTTTCCCATGAATATACGCTAAATCAGGACGTTTAGCACCTAAACTTTGACCAACAAGAGAAGAAGTCGCAATGGATAAACCATCACCAGCACTGAAGGTTATACTCATGACCTGCATGACAATATAGTGTGTCGCAAACTGTAAAGTACCTAAGCCCGCAACTGCCTTTGCATACATCATAAATCCAATACGAATGAATACCTGTTCAATTAAAGAAGAGGATGATATTTTCCAAATTGAAACAAGTGTTTTTTGATCCAAACTCCAATCTTGTCTGAAATTGATATGCAAGAAGTTATTTTTATCAGATACATTATATACCGCTAAAATAAGTGAAACTATATTCCCCATGGAAGTCGCTACTGCAGCCCCTGCAACACCCCATCTAGGGAATATCCATATTCCATTAATTAATAAATAATTAAATATTATATTAACGATATTCGCACTTAGGTTTGTGACTAAAGATATTTTTGTATTACCCACACCACGTTGTGCCGCGGTAATAGTCAAACTAATTAAGTAAAAGAAATTACCAACCAATACAATATTAAAGTAGATCATTGCCTCGTTAATATAATCTGAATTCGCCCCAGAAAACATTAATATTTCTCTTGAGAATATAAATCCAATCAAAGAAGATATAAACGATATACCTACACTAAAGATGAGCGCATTGCGCAAAGCTTTACGTGCCCCCTCTTGATTATTCTCACCTTTACGACGAGACACAATTACGGTTGTTCCTGTGTTCAACGCTAATACAAATGCCATAATTAAAAACTTAGGTTGCGTTGTAATCCCTACTGCCGCAATCGCATTTGTCCCTAAACCCCCAACCATCATCATATCCACTGCACCAATCAAACTAATTAAAATAGCCTCCATTGCAGAAGGCCACGCTATTTTAAGTGTTTTTTTGTATACTTCTTCTGTGCTTGGTAAAGTTTGGGTTTGATACTTCTTAGGAATTAGATTTTCTACTCCAAATAACTTGTTTATAATGTTCATATTGTTCACAATGTACTATTCTAGCACTTTTCACACAAAACTTATAGGTTGTTTTTGATGGAAGGCAAATAATTCTCAAAGATAACCCCATCAATTAAGTTCTGTAAGTCATGTTCAACACTAATATCCTTTACTGTCCAAATTAATGTTCTTCCTCCTAGAAGACGATATAATCTAAAAATAATATTAATATCTTTATAATTCATCGAAATATAATCAGGACGTATGAACCCATTTAACAATGCATAATCTAGGACTAAATTCATAAAAAAGGACTTTGTATTTGATTTCTCAATAATCAAACCACGATGAATCATAGGTGCTTGTCGTTTCAGTTCTAATAGAATAAGTGGATCAAAACTACAGATACTGTATTTACCATGATATGTTTTAAGTTCTTTTAATACAGCACTAACTACTTTTCTTCTAAGTTTTGTGGATTTTATCTCAATCACCAATTCTTTAAGATCCAAATCCAGTACATCTTTAAATAAAGGAATACTTTCTTCTGTATTCTTTAGCTTCAATAGACTTAAATCTGAATAATTCATCGCTTCAACGATTCCATCATACCCTGTCATTCTTAAACAGTTATCATCATGAAATACAACTACTTTCCCATCTTTTGTACATTGTACATCCAGTTCACATCCATATCCTAAATGCTTGGATTTTCGAAATGCCATCATACTATTTTCAGGTATATTAGTTCCGTGATTATATAAACCTCGATGAGCATAATGATGTTTACCTAAATCCGTGTGTTTAATTCGTTTGTTTGGATAATAATAAAATAGGATAAATAAACAAAAAAAAGAAAGGATGATAAAGATTTCCATATCAATCATTCCTTTCCAAGATAATTACTTCATTACTTCCATCCACTTCTTGTAAGGAAACCTTAACAGATTCTTCTGTTGACGTTGGCACATTTTTACCAACTACATCTGCACGTATTGGTAATTCTCGATGTCCACGATCCACAAGTACAGCTAATTGTATGGACTGAGGTCGTCCAAAACTCATGACACCATCCATCGCAGCTCTTACTGTTCTACCCTTATATAAAACATCATCGATTAATACAACAATCTTATGATTTAAATCTAAATCATAATTTGGTTTTGTAATTCCTGTTTTATCAATATCATCACGCCAATAGCGAATATCAAATCCTATCGTTAATACATCGACTCCTTCAAATCGTTTGATATTTTCCGCAATACGTTGTGCTATTGTTTCACCTCGTGTCTTAATCCCAACTAAGACAAGGTTGTCTACCCCTTTGTTTTTCTCAATAATTTCGTGTGTCATTCGAACTAATGTTCGAGTGATACTGTTTTCGTCCATAATTGTTTTCATTAACTTAATTATACTCATAATGCTAGGCTAATTCTAGTTGAAATGGAATAATGGGTATGTTATTATAGAAAAGCATTTAGGGGTATAGTTCAATGGTAGAATGTCGGTCTCCAAAACCGCTGATGTGGGTTCAACTCCTACTACCCCTGCCAAGTAAAAAAATAATCCGCGATTGCGGATTTTTATTTTGTCTTCAATTGATTAATAGGTTTATCTGATTCTAACCAGCTTAATATACGATTTAATCGATTATTAAATTGATCACTTGATTGGGTTGTATTCAACCAATAGAGAAGTTTTAGTTTATCCGCATTTGATAATGTATCATATCTTTTTTGAGCTTCACTATTTCTTTCCAATGATTGAATAAATTCTATTGGTATATGTGTATCCTTAAATGAAGTATAAGATGCTTGCCACGTTCCATTTTGTTTAGCCCATTCAACTGTTTGATAGCCACGTGCTGTTAATGTCTTATTCTCAATCATCAATTCAACTCGTTTACGATTAATGAGTGACCAAACACTTTTTGGTTTTCTGGGTGAGAATCTTAACCAAAAATAGTTTTCATCCATTGGATTTAATCTTCCATCAATCCAACCAAAACGTAGCGCTTCTGTCACTGCTTCATCTAAATAAATCCCAGTTTTCTTTGATTTCTTTCGTTTAATTCTTAACCATACTAAAAGTTCATTCTCTGAATGTTCTTTTAACCATTGTGTCCATTCTTCGATGGTTTCTGGTGATAAACGGTTCTCCATTATTTTATTTTTCTAACAACATCTATTAATTGAGTTTCAATTGTACCGGCAAAACGTGTTAATGCGTCATTGTTCATAAGACTAATTAAATCTGTAGGACGTATCATTTCGATTGTAACCTTATCGTTTTCTTCTCGTATAACAAATTTACATGGTAGAAAGTTGATAGCAAGTGGATCTATCTTGTAAACACTATAAGCTTCGATAGGATTACAAACATCTAATATCTTAATTCTTCCCTTAAATTCGAGACCTTTATCGATAAACTTATCCGATAATGGAATTGTAGAAAGCACTCCAAACTTCTGTTCAGCTAAACCTTTTGTTAAACGTTCAACTGTTTCATCAAAAGTAAAATTAACTTCTTGGACAAAGATATTCATAGAATCTCCTTTCATTATGTTAATCACATCGTAACACATTTTAAAAATATACGATTGATTATGCTCAAGATAGGGAATAGTATTGTATTGTTGTGTTATAATCATATTTATTTTATGGAGGAAGAAATGGCAATAGGAGTTACTGTATTAAATCAAGTCTTAATGATGTTTGCGCTTATGTTAGTAGGTTATATTTTATTTAAAAAAGAACTATTGAATGAATCTGGAACAGCTCAGTTGTCCACGATACTTTTACAAGTATGTACTCCTGCTATCATTATCAACTCATTTAACATAGAGTTTAGCTTTGATATTCTATCTGATTTAGGTATCGCATTTGGTCTTGCGTTTGTCTCAATGTTTCTTGGTTTGGTAATTGGGAAAATATTATTTGGTAAAACACATCGTATTGAACAATTCGCAATCGCATTCTCAAATGTTGGATTCTTTGGGATTCCATTGGTAACGGGTTTATTAGGGATTGAATATGTGACTTATTTATCGGCCTTTATTTTAGCGTTTAATTTACTTACATGGACAATTGGTTTGTATATGATTACAAATGATAAGAGTGTTATTAATCTATCGTATTTCTTAAAGACACCTGCTTTTATTGGAATGGCCTTAGGATTTCTATTATTCATCAGTCCTATTAAACTATCAGGATTCATCCAACAGTCCATCGCATCGATTGGATCTATGAATACACCAATCGCGATGCTTGTATTAGGAACTTATCTTGCGAAAAGTAAACTTATTGATATCTTTAGAAACAAACATGTTTATTCAATCGCATTATTAAGATTGATTGTGGTGCCATTGATTGTATTAGCTGTACTAAGTTTCTTACCTATGATACGTCCTGAAGTAAGATTAGTTATCTTGATTGCGAGTAGTGCACCAAGTGCTACAATTCTTGCGATTTTCTCACAAAAATATGGGCATGATTATACGTATGGAGCTCAAATTATAAGTTTTACAAACATCATGTGTTTAATTAGTATTCCAATTATCATTACGTTTGCTTATTCTTTGTGGATATAAAATTAAAAGCACCTTAGAAATTAATTCTAAAGTGCTTTTTTATTATACTTCAGCTTCTTCAAACTGAGAGTTATACAGATTTTCATAGAATCCACCTTGAGCCATAAGTTCAAGATGAGTTCCTTGTTCAACAATATTACCATCCTTCATCACAAGGATTAAATCCGCATTACGAATGGTACTTAAACGGTGAGCAATAATAAAGCTTGTACGACCTTCCATCAATTGATCCATTGCCTTTTGTATTAAGACTTCAGTTCTTGTATCAACTGATGAGGTTGCTTCATCAAGAATGAGAATTCTAGGATTCGCTAAGAATGCACGTGCAATTGTAAGAAGTTGTTTCTGACCTAGAGAGATGTTACTTGCTTCTTCATTAAGGACATAACTGTAACCACCCGGTAATGTATGAATAAAGTGGTGAACATTTGCTGCTTTGCTTGCGGCTTCTACTTCTTCATGTGTCGCATCTAATTTACCGTATTTTAGATTATCTTCAATACTTCCATTAAACAACCATGTATCTTGTAGAACCATTCCAAATAAACTTCTTAGTTCATGGCGCTTGAATTCTCTTAAATCATGTCCATCTACCTTTATCGATCCATCATTCACATCATAGAATCGCATCAAGAGTTTAACCATCGTCGTCTTACCAGCACCTGTTGGACCTACAATCGCAACTTTTTGACCTGGTTTGATTTGTGCACTAAAGCCTTTGATAACTGGTTCATTCTCGTTATAACCAAATTGAACATTTTCGAAACTTACGTTACCAACAATCTTTTCAATGGATGCAGGTTGTACGATATCCTCAACTTCTTCCTCTTCAGCTAGGAATTGGAAGACACGTTCTGCCGCTGCAGCAGTTGATTGTAAAGTATTACTAATCTGAGCTGTTTGTGCAATAGGTTGAGTAAATGAACGTACATATTGTAAGAAAGCTTGGATATCCCCAACACTAATGGTTCCATTAATCGCTAAGATACCACCTTGAATACTCACTGCCACATAACCTAAGTTACCGACAAAGTTCATAAGAGGCATCATGATACTTGAGAAGAATTGACTCTTCCAAGCGGATTGATAGAGTTCATTATTGTGTTGTTCAAAGATTTCAATGGATTTCTTTTCTCCATTAAATGCTTTCATAATTACATGTCCACCATACATTTCTTCTACATGGCTACTTACTTTACCAAGTGAAGCGGCTTGTAGTTTGAATTGTTTCTGGGAGAACTTGACGATCACCATAATTAATACGAAGGATAATGGTAAGATAATCAATGTAATTAAAGTCATTGATACACTTATCGATAACATCATTGCCGCAACTCCAATGAGGGTTGTGACGGAAGTAATAATCTGAACCATACTTTGTTGGAGTGAGTTAGTAATCGTATCAACATCATTTGTGATACGACTTAGAACTTCACCATGAGGTGTTTTATCAAAATAACGCAAAGGAAGTTTATTAATCTTCTTCGATATATCTTTACGCATTTCATATCCAATATCGGTCGCTACACGTGACATCACAATTCCCATAATGAGTGAGAAGATTGCGGATAGTATATATAGACCTAATAAGAGTAAGATAATTCCACCAATATATTCAAAATCGATAGCCGCATCAGGAATTCGTTGTAGCTTAGCCACAACACCTTCAAATAATCGATTGGTAGCCCGTCCTAAGAGTTTAGGACCATAGATTGTAAATACTGTACTTGCGATCGCAAAGACAAGAACCGCAATAAATCTTCCATAATAACGGGATAAGCGTTTAAGTAATTTTGACATCGACCCTTTAAAGTCTTTTGCCTTTTCTCCACCTCCACGCATCATTGAACCCATTGGTCCACCATGACCAGGACCACCACCCATAGGACCCTTAGGTGTATTCTTTTTGTCCATATTACTCATGGTTCAATTCCTCCTTCGATAATTGAGAGAAGGCAATTTCACGATAAACCTCACAGTTATCCATAAGTTCATCATGTGTTCCTTTACCTACAATTTGACCTTCATTTAATACAATAATTTGATGTGCATTCATAATAGTTGAGATGCGTTGTGCTACTACAATCAATGTTTTATCCGATAAATCTTTTTGTAATGCGGTTCTTAAAGCCGCATCGGTTTTATAGTCAAGCGCTGAGAAAGAATCATCATAGATATAAATATCTGGATTCTTCACTAAAGCACGAGCGATAGAAAGTCGTTGTTTTTGTCCGCCTGAAACGTTTGTGCCACCTTGACTAATTGGTTCTTGATAATGACCTGGTTTTTCATTCACGATATTGGTTGCTTGTGCAATTTCAATCGCTTTATCGAGTTCAACTTGAGATGCATTTTCTTTGGCATATTTAAGATTCGATTCTATTGTTCCACTAAACAAAATCGCTTTCTGAGGAATATAACCTACACGATCTCTGAGTTCTGTTTGTTTAACATCTCGAACATCCCTTCCATTAACTCTAACTTTTCCAGATGTTACATCATAGAATCTTGGAATTAAATTGATAAGTGTTGATTTGCCTGAACCAGTTGAACCTATGATTGCGGTCATTTCACCCTTTTTAGCTTTAAAACTAATATCTTTTAAAACATAATCATCCGCATTAGGATATTTAAAGTTTACATTTTCAAACTCTATTACACCTGTTTCATCTGATACAAAGTGTACCGATTCTTTTGGATCAAGAATTGTAAGAGGTTTCTCTAGAACTTCTAGAATACGTTTTGAAGAAACGGATGCACGAGGGATTAAGATGAACATCATCGTAATCATCATAAATGACATAATGATTTGCATAGAATATTGCATAAATGCCATCATATCCCCAATTTGGAGTAATCCTAAATCCACTTGTTTCGCTCCAAACCATACAATCATTAAGGTAACTCCACTAAATACAAATGTCATTAAAGGCATTAAGAATGAAGTTGCTCTAGACACAAATAAATTGATTTTTGCGAGATCTTTGTTTGCTTCATCAAAACGTTCTTCTTCATGTCTTTCAGTCTTAAATGCACGAACAACCATTAAACCCGTTAAACTCTCACGCGCAACTAAGTTCACTTTATCTAACATCTTTTGAATTGCGGTGAACTTAGGCATTACAATCACAAACATAACTCCAATCATAGACATGATTACAGTCAATGCGAGTCCAATAATCCAAGTCATATTGGCATTACTTTCAAGCACATTCATAACTGCACCATACGCTAATATTGGGGAATAAAAGAATGTTCTAAACATCATAACGATTAACATTTGTAATTGAGTTATGTCGTTACCCGTTCTTGTAATCAAAGATGCAGTTGAGAATTGATCGAACTCAACACTTGAGAAACTCTCAACCTTACTAAATACATCTTTACGAATGGTACGAGTCGTTCCAGCCGCAATACGTGATGATAATAATCCAACTAGGATTGTGATAGCAGCACTCATTAATGCGAAGAGGATCATTTGGATTCCAATATTGTATATGTAGTCCATTTGAATTTTATTGGTATCAATACCAATTAATTCATATTCATTTTTAATCGCAACCGTTGCAGATTGAGCAATCATTTCATCACTCATTTCCGCAAAACTACTCGACATATTCGATAATAAGCCTACTCTTTGTGCTTCAGGCATCATTTGTAATGCTTGATAAATACTGACTCCTGCAGGAAGTTGAAACTTTGAAGTATCTACTACACCACTATCGATACCATACGTGATTAGTAGTGGTTTTGCGATAACACTTGAAATATCTTCTCTTGAAACACCTTCTTGTAAATCTAAGATATAAACTGCTTGTGTTTCTAATATTGGATATTCTTCTAGATATGTTTCATCTTTAACTTCTATACGTTGATAATTATCAAGAATAATCGCTTGATCATCTTCACTCATAAATAAGAATAAATGATTCAAGCGTTCTTCACGAATCACATCAATTGTGCCATCTTCTATTCCTTGTCGTGTAATTCCAGTATTAACAATATTACTCATTAATTCTGGTAATTTTAAGTCTGCAGTTGTTTGATAATACAACAAACCCAATACTACGAGGATGGATAACCAATAAACTTTTAAATATTTAATAAATAACTTAATCACACATTTCTTCCTCGTTTTCTTTTATTTGATTCAAAAAGTCAGCTGTTTTTCGAATAAGTCGAATAAGTGTCTTTGAATCTTCATCGCCAAGATAATCCACTAATAAATGGATATTTGATTTAAAATGATTTTCCTTCTCTTCTAAGAATGTCTTCCCTTTTTCTGTTAATTGAATAAACACAACTCTACGATCTTGTTTACTCCCTACTCGTTCAATAAAACCACTATCTTCTAGTGAATTAATCATAGGTGTAACTGTAGGTGGTGCTAAATTCAATACAGTACTGAGTGTACTTAATTTTATTCCGTCTGGATATTTTTGGATTAATTTCCCGATGCTCATTAAAGCAAACATTTCACTCTTTCGAATAGGTATTTTGGGCATTGTCCCATTGTGACCTCGTTTTATCAGTTGTAAAACAGATAAGAGTTCATTGACTGTTTCGTCTTTATGATTCATAGTTCTCCTTTCGTTAGGTAACAAAACTATTTTGATACAAAACAATATTTAATATAGACCTATTTAAACCATTAGTCAACTTATTTGATTGATAATTCTGAGTGAAATTATGTGATATATTGGTTATATGGAAAAAATACTATTATCAATCATTATTGGATATTTATTAGGAAATATACAGGCATCCTATCTACTAGCAAAAGCAATTAAAAAAGTTGACATACGAACTTTAGGTTTTGGCAATGCTGGTATGTCAAATGCAGTTGAATCATTGGGTTGGAAGTTTGGATTACTCGTTGGTTCTATTGATGTAGGAAAAGGAATACTTTCTGCTCTACTTATTAAATATCTGTTTAAGATTGATTTCAATCCTGATGGAGCACTCTTACTTTATTTAAATGCATACAGTGTTATCTTGGGTCATATCTATCCCTTCCATATGAATTTCAAAGGTGGTAAGGGAACTGCAGCCCTGATTGGTGTTTTAATTGGGTTAAATCCACTCTACGGATTGATTGGGATTCTTATCATTATTATCGTAACTTTAATAACAGACTATGTGACGATTGGTACTTTAGCGTTAACACTATATGTTATCGGTATAACCATTTACTTTAATATGGGTATGATTCCTTTACTCATAAGCATTAGTGGATCGTTATTAAGTCTTTACTATCATCTACCCAATTATCGAAGAATATTGAATCATACTGAAGGAAGACTCTCCAAAGTATTAAAAAAGGCCAAGTAATTGGCCTTAACTACGTTTACTTAGCGTACTAAATCGTAGTAGATTCAAGATAAATAGAATTCCTATACTTACAAATATCACAATTAACATAAAGTCTGGCTCTAATATATTCCCAAATACTTTTAAATCAATTCCTTGAAAATATCGATAATCGTTCACCATTTCAATTGGTGCTTGGGCAAATACTTTATCCATAATCGGACCTAAATAAATTTGTCTAAGTATACTTGCCCCAAGTGAAACTGGTAATATATTAAACATATTCTGCACAAATACTGGCATAATACCCATTGGCATATACGCACCTGTCACAAACCCTATAAATGTCCCCACCATAGAGTTCACTACTCCATAGGTATTCTGTGTTTTTACCCATGAGGCAATATACAAACTAAGTAATGCGGATGAAATAATTAAGAGAATCATAATTCCTAATGATTGAATGATTTGTTCAATATTCAACCAAGGACCACCTTTTAACTTAACAATCACAATACTTAATACAAACATCAATACGCTAATAACACTTGTAATAGTAATACTGGATAATAAATAAGATAGGATAAGTTGCCAACGTTTAAGTGGTGAAACTAAGAAATCATTTAAGTTTTTTGCTTGTGCATCATCCACTAATCGTCCCATATTCCCAAGAGACAAGGTCATACTCGCTACCGCGATTAATCCCGGCAACATCCATGCATAGACTAAGGCATCAATTTCTGGTAGATCCATACCTATGGATTGTTTAATATTATTGACTTGGATTTCACCTAGGAATAAAACATAGAGTCCAAGGATGATAAATACAGATAACAAAGAGAAGAAAACTAATGCTTTATCTCTGACAAATAGTCTTAAATTACGTTTACTGAGCGCAAATATTATTTTCATGACTCATCCTCCCGGATTGTTTTACCTGTTAGGGCTAAGAAAACGGTGTCCATAGTACCTTCTACGACTTCAAATTGATCAATTTGATTACGATAGGTATCTAGAATAGGATAAGCTTCTTTACTTTCCTTTAATACTATTTCATATCCATCATTAGTTTTTTGAAATGGTACATTAAATTTTTGAATTAAAGAATCATCTAAACTATCTGTTTTAATTCGCATAAGTGTTGGGGCATATTGAACACGTAATTCTCTTGGTGTTTTCAATTCTAGAATTTCACCATGATCTATGATACAGACTCGATCACATTTTGAGGCCTCTTCCATATAATGCGTTGTAAGAAAGATCGTCATTTTATGCTTGATACGTAAGTCTTCAATGTATGTCCAAATACTATGCCGTGTTTGAGGATCTAACCCTGTTGTTGGTTCATCGAAGAAGAGAATTTTCGGATGATTAACTAAAGCACGTGCTATATCTGCTCTACGTCTTTGTCCACCTGAGAGTTTTCCATAAGGACGATCAATAAACTCATGAAGTGATAACTGTTCACTGAGCGTATTAATTCGTTTCATAATCACTGATTTTTCGAGTCCATAAAAACTAGCTCGTGTTATTAAATTCTCTTTTACAGTTAATAAATCATCTAAGAATGATTTTTGAAAGACAATCCCAATATCATTACGAATTTTATCATTGTCTTTTCCAAGAATATGTTGGTTAATCTCAATCTCTCCTGCATCTTTTTCTAAAAGTGTGCTGAGTATGTTGATCGTAGTGGATTTGCCAGCTCCATTGGGTCCAAGAAAAGCGAAAAGTTCTCCTTCGTATACATTTAAAGAAATGTTTTTGACCGCTTGTAACTTCCCATAGGATTTACTTAAATCGTGTATTCTTATGATTTCGTTTTTCATTCTGTTTTTATTCTAGCATGAACCAATAATCATTCAATAATTTTTTCACAAACAAAAACACGGTTTCCCGTGTTAGATGACTTGTATTCCTGCATTACGCATTAAATTAAGGGCTTGATCATGAAATACTTGTTTATCATGATTAGGTGTATGGAATGTATCTACAGCTTTCTCTACTACTTTGATTTCTAATCGTTTCCCAATCGTCTGTGTGTATGTTTTTAAGCTTTGTGCAAACTGTAATACACATATATCTGTACAACATCCAACCACTGTAACAGATTCAAGCTCTGGATTATTTTTCAAATAAGTTTGAAATCCCTCCGCAAAGAATCCATTGGTTGTGTCCTTTTCTACCTTAATCATTTTTGATTCAAATGGTTTCAGCTCAGGAATTAATTCACTTTCACTGGTATCTTTTAAACAATGTGGAGGATAGAACTCAAACTCTAAGGATGACAATGTATGTGTATCTTGAAACGATAGAACATCTTTATTCTCAGATAAGAATTGTTCCACAATCTTCACAGTCTCTGGAACAATTTGGTTAATACTTGGATCACTTAATACACCTTCATTGATAAATCCATTGATCATATCTACCACAACACAGATATCTTTACTCATAGTTCTCTCCTTATCAGTTTACTTGGTCTATATTGTACACGATTTTAACCATTATAAAAATACACTGTTATAGATAATTTCTATAACAGTGTACCTTATTAAGTTGATGTTTTATTGATAAGATATCGATTTATTCCTAAAAGTATCATTGTAGAAATACTAAGAACAATTATACTGTTTAATAATGTAATTGATGATGAACCACCATTAAGCAAGATCATATCAAATCCTGCAAATGGATTAAATTTAGAAATAAATGCGTTGGGATCGATTTGGCTTAAGAATATTCCGAGTCCAAAAATTGACAAGACTGTGATTAATGCGATAATTTTATTTTTGAATATTTTCGAGATTAACTGAATTAAAGATGAAATAAATAATGTATTAAAAATAAATAGTAAGCCTACATATCCATAAAATTCTTTTAAACGAATAAAGTTAAGATAAGGGTGCATCTCACCTGAACCTTGAGGAAAAGATGAGTAGTAACTTAACCCCATCGAAAAATTCCAACCATTTCCCAAGAAATCATTTCTAATATTGTTTACTATACCACTAAAGCTATTCCAACCTAAAGAATTCGTTAATACAGGTAAATTCAAGTTATTAAATCCATATAAAATAGCTAAAACAAATGAAATAAACAGTAATGGGATAATCAACACAATAAATGATTGGATAATTGATATGATTAGCTTTGAAGTCGATTTTTGATTCTTTATTCCATCCGAGATTAATAATATTTGTAATATAAATAATACAAACCAATATTGTGATAAAAATTGAAATATAAATGTAGAACCATTGATAGTATATCGATTTACAGGTGGGGTATAAACCTCATTTTGAACTATATGATATGCATACGACAAACGATTTTTTAGTAAGTATTTATAATCCCTAATAACATTGGATATTCCATCTGAAGAAAAGACTAATTCAGGATAATTCATTTGATTCTTCACTTTTGTTTGAAGTTGATAAAATTCTGATGAATCGTCGATTAATTTCTGATTTTTAAGCAGATCGATATCGTAAACTAGATTACTTAAATACCAATAGTCATAAAAAAGTTGTTCCTTATGATATGTTTCCCAATCTTGATTATTCAGAGCTATTTCTTTTTGTTTGAGTGATCCTAATAAAAGATTTAATGTTTCTTTATATTCTAATGCATTAGAAATATTGATTTTACGATTACCTATACTTCCTGTATTAATCCCTATTTCAATAATCGTTATATCATTCTTTGTCGTTTGTATTTGATTTTGGACCTGTACAGGTAAATCGTTTTCAAACTCGACTGATTTATTGTTAAAATCATTCAATAAATACATACTTAGAATGCAAATAATTCCCACCATTATCCATGACTTTTTTTGTTTAATCAAATGCTTAATTTCATCTCTAATCAACTGAATCATCTTATTTCCCTCCGTTAAGATTCATCCATATAGAATAAAAAGAAACATTAAAAAATGTTTCATTACTTATGTTTAATCAGAAAATTCGATTAAATTCTGTTTCACTTTTACTTCCCCCGAGTAATTGCGGTTATTATTGTGAGATATACTTATTGATTTTATACTAACATAACAATAGTTATAAGATAAAGTATTATTTATTTCTTTTTGATAATGTGAGTATGACTACTGCACTGATTATAAGAATAGACGCAATGATAGCTTGAGGGCTTAGTACTTCACTCGCTAAGCTCCATCCTAAGATAAGCGCAACAACAGGGTTTACAAAAGCATTAGTAGATGCAAGCGTTGGATTAACATTTTTGAATAACCAAATATATGCAGAATACGCAATTATCGATCCAAATACGATGAGATAAAACATTGCATAAAGAGATTGGGTTGTGATATTGGACGGATTAAACAACTTGTACTCACCTAAAAGTGTTGAGAATATTAGAAGTAATGAACCGCCAACTAACATCTGAAATGATACATTATAGAAAGATGATTTTGGCATCTCTGAACGTTTTGAATATAAAGAACCAATCGACCATGAAAAAGATGCGATGAGCAATAAAGCAATACCTATAATATCGATATTCATGCTTGTATTTGAACCTTGAAAAGCAAGTACGAGAATTCCTGAAAAGCCTAAGAATAAACCTATGAACTCAAGATTACTAGGTTTCTTTTTATCTCCACCGATCCAATTTAATCCACTAATCCATAGAGGAACAGAAGCAATAATTAAACTTGCGATGGAAGAGGGAACACGCATTTCTGCATAAGCAACTAAACCGTTTCCTCCTAATAATAGTAATGCGCCTACAAATGCGGCATTCAAAATCTCTTTCTTCGTAGGAAAAGATTCCTTCTTAATAAATGCGATTGTGGATAAAATGATCCCAGCAGTCGTATGTCGAATGCCAGCCATGATAAATGGAGGAAAAGAATCAAGTGCGAACTTCATTCCAAGATAGGTTCCACCCCAGAAAACATAAACACAGAAAAATGCGATAAGAATCAACCATTTGTTTTTTTGTGATGCCATAATTACTCCCCTAAATAACATTGATTATACCACTAAAAAGATAATGTTCTAAATAAAAAAGGATTATATCAAGTACGGATAATAATCCTTTGTTTAAATCATTATTTTGAATCAAAGTCTTTTAACTGAATATTCAAGGCATGAACAGATATCTGTAATTCCATGATCAATAGTAATAAGGAAATTAGCAACATAATAATACTTATTCCAAACGCAATCTTCGCAAAAAAGTCTAAACTTGCGAATAGTAGTAATAAACTTAATACACTGAAAAAGAAACTAAGACCGCCAAAGATTTGCATGTTTCGAATGATACGCATACGTTTGCGTAGATTCGCTAATTGAGCAAACGTAATATCACTCGGTTCCTTTGTGTGTTGAGCATATAACTCTCGTATTAGGTTCGCAATTACGACAAATCGATTGGTATAGGCTAACATTAAAAGTGAGATAGCTGAAAATAATAATGTTGGTGTTTGTAAGGTAAAATCCATAATATTTCTCCTGAGTCTATAGATTAATGGATTTTATGCTTTGTTTCAATTAGATTGACTGTAAAGCAGAATGAATTTGTGATAAAGTAGTTAGAAAAAGGAGGTCATCCTATGAAAATTTCATTTATTGGGGCGGGTAAAATGACACATGCTTTTTGTGAAGGATTATCTCATACTGATTTCTTTAATGACCATCAAGTCACCATTAGTAACACTAGTCTTGGAAAATTAGAAGAACTTAAATCTCTTTACTCCATTACTGTGACACAAAATAATGTGGAATGTATTGAGCAAGCTGATTTAATTGTTTTAGCAATTAAACCTCAACAACTCTATTCAGTTGTTCAAGAGATTAAATCAAGTTTAAAAGAAAATACGATTGTGATATCACTTGCGGCAGGGATTACATTATCTCAATGTGAAAGATGGTTAAATCACAAGAGAATTATACGACTTATGCCTAATACTGCGATAGCTAGAAATTCTGGGGCGATTGCGTGTGCCACATTGAGTTCTACACAAGAAGAGATTGATACTGTTATCGATTTGTTTCAACCTTTGGGTAATATATACGTAATTGATGAAACTAAAATGAATGCGTATATTGCGGCAAATGGTTCAGGCATTGCGTTTGTATATGAGTTGATCCGAATCTTTACGAAACAAGCTATTGAATTTGGATTAGATGAATCGATTGCACAATCTGTTGTACAAAATGCATTTAGTGCCGCAAGTCAAATGGTGGATGATACGACTAATATACAGTTGTTAATTGATCAAGTAACATCAAAAGCAGGAACGACCATCGAAGGGATTAATGTATTAAGACATTCTGAATTAGAATCGATACTACATCGTACATTTAATGCGACAATCCATCGTGCTGAAGAGATTAGTCAATCTTATGAGGGATTAGAATGAAATTAAAGGCTCTAAAATCTGCCTTTCCGATTACACTACCCGTATTTACGGGTTATTTATTTTTAGGGATTGGCTATGGAATATTAATGAATAAGTCTGGTTTATCATTGCCTTTGACGATTGTGATGAGCAGTTTAGTATTTACTGGAGCAATGCAATTTGCGGCAATACCATTATTTTTATCGAGCTTTAATCCTGTTTCTGTTTTTATCTTAGCAATGATGGTAAATTTGAGACATTTATTTTATGGAATTTCCTTATTACCAAAATATAAGAATTTAGGATTAAAGAAATTCTTTATGATTTTTACTCTAAGTGATGAAACCTTCTCAATTAATGTCGCAAGCAAAATTAAGGATGAAATTAATCCTGCATGGTTCTATTTCTTCGTGTCTCTATTAGATTACTTATATTGGAATAGTGCGAGTATTATAGGTTTTTTATTAGCTTCTAAAATTCCAAATAATATTAAAGGAATTGACTTTGTTTTAACCGCATTATTTTATGTATTATTCTTGAATCAATGGGAAGTAAAACAGAATCGAACCTATTTACTATTAGGATTAATTTGTACAACATTCGCTTTAGTCTTAGTTGGAAAAACTCAGTTTTTATTAGTTGCGATGTTACTTCTCTTTGCCTGTATTCTTGTGGATTATAGGAGGGCAAAAGTATGACACTATTTCAAATAAGTATCTATGTAGGTTTAATGATGTTTGCGTCAATTTCTACCCGTTTCTTACCCTTTATCTTCTTTCCTGAGAATAAACCACTACCACAATGGGTACAATTTGTTTCTGATCGTTTGCCATATGCATCTCTTGGAATGATCTTAGTATATGCATTAAAAGATGTTAGCTTAAGTATTAGTGAATCATTTCCTACGATTATATCTCTTCTATGGATAACAGTAATTCACCTTCGATATAAGCAAACTCTTCTTAGTATCTCAACTGCAGTATTTCTTTACTTAATACTAGTGAATTAAAAAAGTGGATTAATCCACTTTTAATGTACTCTTAACTAATTTTAATACTTCTTCTTGGTTACTCATTCCAAGTGCTTTTTCAGCCATTTCCTTCATTTCAGCGTAGCTTAATGAACGAACCATTTTACGAGCTTGAAGAATACTACTTGCACTCATTGAGAACTCATCTAATCCTAAGCCTAATAGTAGAGGTACAGCAAGTTCTTCACCAGCCATTTCTCCACACATACCACACCACTTACCTTCTTTATGTGCTCCATCGATTGTCATCTTAATGAGACGTAATAGTGATGGATTATAAGGTTGGTATAAATACGCTACTTTTTCATTCATACGATCTGAAGCCATAGAGTATTGGATTAAGTCATTTGTACCAATGGATAAGAAATCTGCTTCTTTAGAGAATTGATCCGCAAGAACAGCTGCGGCAGGAATTTCAACCATCATACCAATTTGATATGTGTCAGAAACCGCAACACCTTCTGCTTTAAGTTCAGCTTCAGTATCCTTAACAAACTTCTTAGCTGCTCTAAATTCGTCTAAAGTCGCAATCATAGGGAACATGATGCAAAGATTTCCATATACACTTGCACGTAATAGTGCACGTACTTGAGTCTTAAAGATATCCGTACGATCTAAGCATAAACGAATAGCACGATATCCTAAGAAAGGATTCATTTCGTGTGGGAAAGGTAAATAACTTAATTCTTTATCTCCACCGATATCTAAGGTACGTACAACCGTTGGACGTTTACCCATTTTTTCTAAAACTGATTTATATGAAACAAATTGGTCTTCTTCTGAAGGAAGAGATTGAGCATCCATGTATAAGAATTCAGTGCGATATAAACCAACACCTTCTCCACCATTTTCAAGTACTTTATCTGCATCAACAGGTGATCCGATATTTCCAACGAGTTCTACATGATGTCCATCTGTTGTGACACTATCCGCATCTTTTAATACTTTTAAACTATTTTTCAATTCCGCAAAACGTTCAGCTTTAGCAGAATAGTGTTTCAATTCTTCATCACTTGGATTAACAATTACGACACCATCAAGCGCATCTAATACAATGATATCCCCGTGTTTAACTTGATCTAATAAACCACTAATACCAACTACAGCTGGAATTTCTAAGCTACGTGCCATAATCGCACTGTGTGATGTTCTACCACCAATTGCGGTCGCAAAGCCTTTTGTAAAATCTTTATTTAATTGTGCAGTATCTGAAGGTGTTAAGTCATGTGCTACAATAACAACTTCTTCTTGAATTAGAGATAAATTTGCTAATTCATAACCCATAATATGACAATTTAAACGATAAGAAACGTCCTTAATATCAGCAGCTCTTTCTCTGAAATACGCATCTTCCATCGATTCAAACATATTGATAAACATTGAACTAACTTCTTGACATGCAAATTCAGCATTTACAGATTCAGATTTAATCATTTCAGTCATTTGACCTGTAAATTCTGGATCAAATGTGACCATAAGATGAGCATCAAAGATCGCTAAATCATCATCAGATAAGCGACCAACCGCTTTTTCTTTAATGGTTTCAATATCGTGTCTTGTTTTAACAAGAGCCGCTTCAAAACGCTCTAATTCCTCATTAACATCCACTGTCTTACGAACAATAGTCAATTGTGGTTGTACAAGCTTATAAGCTTTCGCAACAACAACACCACTACTCGCCGCAATTCCCTTTAACATTACATTCCTCCTTGGCGTACTTCAAAAGAGTAAATTACTCAATTTTCGGTATAATCATACCACTATTTCATTATGTAGACAATGTATAAAGCGAGTTAATGCTCTTCGTTTAATTCGATAATAGCTCGTTTTAGAAAAGAACTCCATCCACCAATTTTTATCTGTACAATCGATGTATTCTGAGATTAATATTCTTCTTTCATCCTGAGTTAATTGTTCAATACTCGATTCAATTGAGTATGCATAAGCACATTCTAAAGGGATTTGTTTAGGTATGTTAAAATTCTTTCGTTTTAAATAGGATCGATAATACTTAAAATGATATTGAGCTAAAATGATAAGTTCTTTAAATGTATAGTGTTTCATACTCATTTCTATGAGATAAAATAAAATATTCCTAAAAAAAGATTCCACTAATTAATGGAATCTTGTTTCTGATTTTTAATAACTTTTAAGCGGATAAAGCCTTCACGCTCTTTTTCTTCAAGTGCTTCCGCAATATACTTGATATCGCCTTCTAAATTAGGAATAACAATATTCTTTAAGGCATTAGCACGCTTCTGAGTTTTTTGAATAGCACGAGCTAAACGATAAATCGATGTATCAACTTCAGCTAACACAACTGTTAATCGTTTTGCGAGAATATACTTAATTGTTGCTTCATCGAGTCGTGAGTTAGATTCTTCAAATCCATACTCTAACACGACTTTCGTCTCATTCATCGTAACCATAGGAATTTCTACACCCATTACACTACGATAAACAATATTAAGACCTTCTTCGATCGTAATCGCATTTGCAATCTCATTAACAACACCTAATGATATATTGGCTTGTTGAAGAGCTAAATACGCTTCCTGATATGCTTCAGTGATATTTTCACGTAGAAACTTAACCTTATCGACCAGATTCATCATTTCGCGTATTAAAACATTTCGCTTACGGTCCATAAGATCATAACCGAGTTTTGCGAGTTCTAATGATTTTTTGCTGGCGATGAGATTTCCCTTCGTCGGGGATGGTCGTAAATTTGCCATTCTATGCCTTTCTTAGAATTTCATCCAATTTTCCTTGTTCAAGTACCATGAAATGAGCAATTGCTTGTTCATTATTATGATATTGTTCAATAAGATCGGTAGAAATACGATCTAATTCAGATTTAGGTAGAAGAGATAATAATGTCCAACCTAAGTTAAGTGTATCAACCATACTACGATTTGTATCAAAACCTTGTCCAATATAATACTTCTCAAAGAAACGTCCAAATGCCATATACTTACGATCTGTTGTAGATAATTCTTCTTCACCAATAACAGAAGCTAAAGCACGAGCATCTTGAACCTTCGCATAACAAGCAAAGAGTTGAGTACTTAAACTAGAATGATCTTTACGAGTATATCCTTCCCCAATACCATCTTTCATCAAACGACTAAGGGATGGAAGAATACCGATTGGAGGATAAATATTTGTTTGATGTAAGTTACGATCAAGTACGATTTGACCTTCTGTAATATAACCAGTTAAGTCAGAAACAGGATGCGTAATATCATCATTTGGAATTGTAAGGATAGGAATTTGGGTAACTGAACCCAATTTACCTTCAACTAAACCAGCTCTTTCGTATAATGAAGCTAAGTCAGAATAGAGGTATCCAGGATAACCCTTACGTCCAGGAATTTCTTCCTTACTACTACTAAATTCACGCAATGCCTCACAATACGCTGTAACGTCAGTCATAATAACTAATACATGCATATCTTCTTCAAACGCAAGATATTCCGCTACTGTTAATGCACAACGTGGTGTAAGAATACGTTCAATAATAGGGTCATTGGATAGGTTTAAGAACATAACAACCTTTTCCATAACACCAGTTTCTTCAAAACTCTTCTTAAAGAAATTCGCAACGTCATGTTTAACACCCATTGCGGCAAATACAATCGCAAAGTCTTGTCCATTCGTAGACGCAATATTCGCTTGTCTAACGATTTGAACCGCTAGTTGATTGTGTGTCATACCACTTCCTGAGAAGATTGGTAGTTTTTGTCCACGAATTAAAGTATTTAAACCATCGATTGCGGAAATCCCAGTATTGATGTAATCTCTTGGGTATTTACGCATAACAGGATTTAATGAACGACCATTAATATCTAATTTAGTTTTTGCATATACTTTTCCTAAACCATCAATAGCAGTTCCAGATCCATTAAATGTACGTCCTAATATTTCCTTGGAAACAGATATTTCCATAGGATGTCCTAATAAGCGAGTTTTAGTATTATTCTTTGATAATCCTGTCGTTCCTTCGAATACTTGGATAACAGCACGACTACCTTCGATTTCTACAACACGACCAAAACGTGTCGCTCCATCTTCTAATTCAATTTCAACCACTTCTTCAAATGCGACATCTTGAACATCATCAAGAATAATAAGTGGGCCTCTGATTTCTTTCAATCCTTTAAATTGACGACTCATTTTACCCTCCTTACTGAATGCTAGCCATAGCTAGATCAATTCTTTCATAATATGCATCTAAACGCTGTAATTTATTGTTAGGTACATCGTACTTAATCTTAATAATATCTTCAAAGACACCTGTTTCTACAATCGATCTTACCGTACGATGTGTACTAATTACTTGTAGAGCTTGTGTTCTTAAATGAGAAATAAGTTGTAACATTTTCAATTGTTTTTCGTATGGTACATACGTATCTTCAGGATGGAACGCATTTTGTTGTAAGAAACCAACACGAATAACACGTGCAATCTCTAAACTTAATTTTTGGTCTTCAGGTAAGACATCAGAACCAATTAATTTAACGATTTCCATAAGTTGTGTTTCTTCATGTAGAATATTCATCATTTCATTTCTTAAACTTAAGAACTTACGATCAACATTCACATCGAACCAACGTTTTAAATCATCTAAATATTCACTATAACTTAAGTTCCAGTTAATCGCTGGGAAATGTCTTGCATAAGCAAGATTCTTATCTAATGCCCAGAATGAACGAACGAAACGTTTTGTATTTTGAGTAACAGGTTCAGAGAAGTCAGCTCCTTGTGGAGATACTGCCCCGATAACAGTTACCGAACCTTCATTGTTTGATAAAGTATCAACATATCCAGCACGTTCATAGAATTGTGCGATACGAGAAGGTAAATAAGCTGGGAATCCTTCTTCTGCTGGCATTTCTTCTAAACGTCCAGAAATTTCACGTAGAGCTTCCGCCCAACGAGATGTACTATCTGCCATAAGCGCTACATGATAACCCATATCTCGATAGTATTCCGCAATGGTAATACCGGTATAGATACTTGCTTCACGAGCCGCAACTGGCATGTTGGATGTATTCGCTATAAGAACCGTACGGTCTGTAAGAGGTTTATGTGATTTTGGGTCAAGTAATTCTTTGAACTCATGTAAAACTTGAGTCATTTCATTACCACGTTCTCCACAACCGACATAAACAATGATATCCGCATCACACCATTTAGCGAGTTGATGTTGAGTCATCGTCTTACCAGCTCCGAAACCACCAGGAATTGCAGCTGCTCCGCCCTTCGCAATTGGGAAGAGTGTATCAATTACACGTTGACCTGTAATTAAAGGCATTGTGATTGGTTTACGATCCAACACAGGACGAGGTGAACGAATAGGCCAATCTTGTACCATTGTGAGTGAATGTTTCTTACCATGCTTGTCTAAAACAACCATCAACACTTCTTTAATGTTGTAAGAACCATTTGTTTTAACTTCAACAACTTTACCACTTACACCAATAGGTACTAAGAAACGATGTTCAATCAAGGATGTTTCAGGACAAGTCGCAAAGATTTGACCCTCAACTACCTCATCATTTAAACTTACTTTAAATGTTACATCCCATAAACGTTCTTCACTTAATGCATTAATTCCCTTACCTTCGCTAACATACATCCCACTTAGAACTGCCATATCTTTAAGTGGTCTTTGAATACCATCAAAGATATTATCTAAAATACCAGGACCTAAGTTAGCACATAAAGGAGCCCCAGAGTGATAAACGAGCTCATTTACACGTAAACCAGTAGTACTTTCATACACTTGTATTGTCGTGAAGTGATCATCGATACCAATGACTTCACCTAATAATTTCTTTTCACCGACATAGACCATTTCGAGCATTTTAAACTTACTATAATCTTTAACTCGAACAACTGGTCCATTGATTGAATAAATATGTGCCTTTTCCATAATGCCTCCTAAAAATGCAATTCAGAATGAGCAAAGAACCATTCTTTTTGAACTTTAAGCTGATGGTCAAGGGTCATTTCAATGGCCATTTTACCATTTGATTCTTGTAAGATAAAACCTCCAACTTCAATCAAACCAGAGCATTCTACTTTAAGATTTGGATAAGAAGTTAACGCTTTAGCGAAAAACTCACAGTCCCCTTCTTTTGTAAATAAAACACCATCCGTCAAATTTTCAGCTTTTAAAGTTTGATTGATAAGGTCCAAAAATCGTTTTTGATAAGCTTCAGTCTTACTATATTCTATTAACTTATTACGTAATTTTTCAAATAATCCTTCAACAAGTTCTTCACGTCGAATGAATAAGTTCTTTTTAACTTTCCATTTAAACTGTGTTTCACTTTGTCTAACATTATTCTTTAATTCTGCTAATTCTTGTTCGATATATAGATTGCTTTCTTCTACAGCTTCTTGATTATAATGATGAATTGTCGACTCCCTTTGGGCATGAAAATTCTGTTCAAGAAGACGTAATTGTTCTTGAGTTTTATTTTCAATATCGTTGACTAATTTTAGTGCTAGTTTTTCCATAATCACCCTCAAAGTTTTATTCCGATTGCTTCGGAGATATACGCATCAATGGTTTCACCAATCTTGGCAGAACCATGTCGATCAGGTATTTCCACAATCAAAGGACGTCTTAGTTTTAACTTCATATCAGCAATAACTTCAGGACATGTTTGAATACAGAGAGTCGTAATTAAGATAATCGCAACACTTTCGTCTTGGATAATCTTATAAAGCTCTGTAAGTACTTCCTCCCGAGTATGCGCTATGACACCTTGGATTCCGGCTAAACGCATACCCATTTGGGTATCAATGTTATCGCTGATTAAAAAGAATTTCATAGTTCCTCTTATAATTTATTGATAATCAAGATTGAGATTAACAAACCATAAATCGCAACCCCTTCGGCAAGAGCAACGAAGATCATTGCTTTACCAAAGTTTTCAGTATTTTCACTGATTGCACCAATCGCAGCAGGAGCAGCAGCAGCAACCGCAAAACCTGCACCAAGTGCAGAAGCAGATGTAGCAACAGCAGCAGCAATAAAGCCTAAACCTTGAGCGATACTACCATTGAAACCGGTTGTTTCCGCAACAGCTTCAGAAGCTTGTGCCATAACACCGTTGATTTGGAAAACTAAAACAAGAATAAATGTAGCAGCGAATAAACTAATTTGTGTTAATACACGGTATTTAGCATTTTTAGCTGTAACTTTACCACTCATAATTGGAATAATCGGTAAAGATATTAATCCAATAACCACTAATGGTCCAAAAACTTCAAGCATCGTTAACATAACAATTTCCTCCTCTTACTGGTTTAATAATGTGGTCGGGATATATTTCTTACCGCCACCTTCGAAGTAACGACTAAACATTTCATAATACTGTAGACGTAATGTTTGAATACCAACAATCAAGCCTTCAAGCGCAATGACGAAGATATTACCAATAATCAAGACTAATAAACCAGCATTCCCAGTCATTTCTTTTAACGTCATAACAACGACCATCATACCGGCATGACTTAATACGAATCCACCAACACGGAGGAATGACATCGTATTTGTCACGAAGCTTAAGACAATTTCTAATAATTCAAAGATGCTTTCTACTAAGTATCCACCCCAACCTTCATGTGGAGTAATACTTACTTTATGCACTAAATTCTTAAGCGGAACATGCATTAATATAATTAACAATGGAACGATAATGAATGCCCCAATGGTTAATTGATTCGCAACTGGAATCTGTAACAACATTTCACTTGTTGCCATACCAATCGCTGAACCATAGAATATAAATCCAGCTAAACCATTCTGACTAAAGAAGGCAGCTGCCCAATCTTTTTTCTTAATACGAGAAATAATATTTAAGAAAATAGATACAAGTATTAAAGTAGCTCCAAGCCCTACAGCTGATAACAACAATGTCATCGTAAATCCTGGATCCATAACATGGAATGGTTTTTCAGCTAAACCAAGGACATCTGTAAAGAAAGGTGTAAGTATTTCTTCATCTCCAAAGAATGATCCAAACATCGTTCCAAAGAACATTGAGAACAGTCCAATACGCATTGCGACTGCAGCTAATGTCATCTTCTTCCATTTCCATAAAGCAAATCCACCAACAACTAAGACTAAACCTTGACCTAAGTCACCAAACATAATTCCAAATAACAAACTATAAGTTATCGCAACATAGAATGTTGGATCGAAATCACCATAATGCGGTAATCCATACATTTCTATAAATAATTCAAATGGTTTCGCAAACCAATTATTTCGCAATACTGTAGGAGGCTCCAATCCTTCTTCAGACTCAGCTGGGAAGTCCTGAATAACCACATCAGATAAATCGCCAAACAATGTTTTATATGCCTTACAAACACGCTTAGGTACAAATCCTGTAATAACTACCTCATCATCGAATACAGCCATATATTTATAATACTTAGCTAATTCGGCATAGTGTCTAACATATCCATAAATTTGACCTAGTGTTGATTCACAATCAATAGTAAACTGTTCTTCATCAATCTTAGGAATCGCAATAGGTTCAAAATAGAGTGATTCTAAAATATTATTTACTTCTTTTTGTTTATCTAGAAGTGCTACAACCAATACCCAAGCATATTGATTATTCTTTGTCATTGAGTGAAGAATGAAACTCTTTTCTTCATGTAACATTATTTTTGGGATACTACTAAGTGGTAATCGACCAAATGTAACAAATGTATATTTTAAATCATTTAATGCCGTAATATCATATGTTCTCAAGATTTGAATTGCTTCTTTATCTTCATCTGTTAAGTTAGATTGCATCATGAGTTGCTCATTGATCTTTTCAAACTTTGCTTCCGCATCGAGTAAATGCATCTCAATTTGATCATGAGTAAACTTTGTAACACCATCAAAAGCACACATAATCTCTGTGTTTAAACTACGTGCCATACTATCAATACGTTTTAAATATTCTGCAAACGTATTATCTTCTGGTATGAGTTTTCCACCATTACCTTCATTTACAACATGACTTGCCAATTCAGCATGCAAATCATTGGTCGCAAACGCAGTAAGTAGTATTTTTTCTATGTTTTCTTTAGACCCTGCCATTCGCAGTAGACGCATTTTTTCAATCGCCATTGGATCCTCCTAATATATCAAGAGTTTCGCAATCTTATCGTTTTCAACCTTATAGCGAATGCCTTCGATGATATCGATAATATTACGTATTTCTATTTCTAATAAACTTAAGTAAGACACAAGAATAATATTTGGATTCGTAGAGAATCGCATTAAACGCTTATTTAAATCAAACATAATCGCATCTGTTTGATATTCAATGTACTGAAATTCTTTAATATCAGTTGGAATATCATATGCATTCTGATTCACAGCTAATAAGAAAGCTTGAGCATCTTTAGTATCAATCCATTCATCAAGTACTTTCTTTTGAATTCTCTTATATGTAGGATTGAGTACTTTCTTAATCTCATTTGGACTCGCATTATAGTATTTCTTTAAACGATATATCTTAGTTATATTTTCTAACTCGATTTGAGTATCAAATAAATCTCGAATATCTTGCTTATCTTTACCTGTGAATTCCTTATCAATAATTTCATACACTCGTTTATAGTAATACGATTTCAGTACCACTTCAAAATTCGCATAATCAATATCTAGTACTGAACGAGGTTTAAGTGGTTTTAACAAATTGTAATAAGGTGTATTCTTTAAAACCATCAATAACTCATCAAATGTATTCACTTTGATAAGTTTCTCAACATCAAAAGAAATCATTCGATTCGCAAAGATAGGAAGTTGTGCAATTTGATTGGTTTTATCCGTTTCACTAAGTAAACGAATCGTCATCAAGATTTGCTTCATCTCTATCATCAGAACACCATATTCATAGAAATGGTCTTTGTTTGATTGACCATAACGAATCAACTCTAGAAAATCCAGATAGAAGGTTTGACGAATTAACATTTCTAAATGTCCACGATGAATCGCAAATTCGTTTATTCCTTGTAATACAGATTTAAAGGCAGTTTCATTCTTTAAATATCCGGCAATTTCTTGTACTGTTTTCTTTCTCAGTAGTTCTGTGTAATCGTCTGATTTTAAATGTTTACCATACATAGCCTTCGCTTTTGCGGCCATTGCTAAACTTGATTGATCGCTCATTACTCCGCCTCGAAATTAATCGAACGTTCAAATAATTCAGCTAGCCATTTTTCTTGATTTAAGGCAAATTGAGTTTCAAGTTCACTCAAACTAGCATCAAATCTTGATTGACCTTCTTTTTCAGTCAAAGCAAGTTGATCAAGTAATTTTTTACGTTCATCTTCCACAAATTGTTTTGCTCGGTCAAATACTTCCTTATTAATGGTATCTTTATCTTTAACCATTGAAAGTAAAGCATTTTGGATTTTCTCTTCTGCTTCTCTTACTTTATTCTGTGCTTCTAAGTCAGCTTTAATAATTGCTCTAATTTTTTCTTCCAAAATGGGCACCTCCCAAACATTTATTTAGTATACGCCTAGTTTATATGAATATCAACACTTACTTGTGAAATGTTGGCACTTTTGTATTGGCGGAGGAAGCAGGATTTGAACCCGCGCGAGCTTGCACTCCTATCGGTTTTCGAAACCGACCCCTTCAACCACTTGGGTATTCCTCCAATGCTTATCTATTATATCAAATTTAATGTATTTTTAAACTAAAAAAGGGATTTTACTCCCTTTATAGATTAACGTAAGAAGAATAACCAAATAACAAATACCATAATCCCTAAAACGACTAACATCATAGGAATGAAAGTAATCATAGCCGCAATAATCATCGCGGTAACATCACCTTTTTCAAACTGAGTATTCTTTAATTTTTCTTCGTAGCCAGCGATCTCTTCTTTTGTATACTTTTTAAGACGGCGATTAAACACCCTCTTCACTCCTTAAATGACATGCAACGAAATGTCCTTCTTCAATTTCTTCCCACTTAGGAACAACAGTTCTACATTTCTCAGTTGCATATTTACAACGAGTGTGGAATTTGCATCCCTTTGGAGGATTGATTGGAGATGGAATATCCCCTTCCAATATACTTAACTTCGCATTAGACGCAACATCTGTCCTAGGAATAGCTTCTAATAAGGCTTCAGTATATGGATGTAAAGGATTATCGAAGATACGATCTGCTGGCGCAAGTTCTACTAAGTTACCTAAATACATAACACCAATACGATCTGAGATAAACTTAACAACACTTAAATCATGTGTAATAAATAAATAAGTAAGCTTATTTTGTTTCTTCAAATCAATTAATAAGTTAATGATTTGAGATTGAATGGAAACGTCCAATGCACTTACAGCCTCATCACAAACAATAAACTTAGGATTTAAAGCTAGTGCACGAGCAATTCCAATACGTTGTCTTTGTCCACCAGAGAATTGGTGTGGATAACGATGAATAAAGTATGGTGCTAATCCACATTGATCCATTATTTTAGTTATGTATTCAGTGTAGTTTGGTTCATTTTCATTTTTAAATATACCGTGAGCTAATAAACCTTCACCAATAATTTGCCCTACTGTTAAACGTGGGTTTAAAGATGAATAAGGATCTTGGAAGATAATTTGAAGATCTCTACGTAAACTACGCATATCTTCTTTTTTAAGTGATGCTAAGCTTTCACCTTCATCTTCACGTCCATAATAAACAACTTTACCTTCAGTTGGTTCATACAATTGTAAAATTGTACGTCCAAATGTAGATTTACCACATCCAGATTCACCAACTAATCCAAGTGTTTCACCTTCTAAGATATCAACTGAAACACCATCAACTGCTTTTACATTTAAGATACCCTTTTGAAAAACACTCTTCTTCTTCAAAGGGAAATATTTTTTAAGTTCCTGAACACTAACCAGTACTTTTTTATTTTCACTCATGGTGAGCTCCTTTCTTAGGATAGAAGCAACGAACTGTTTGATTTGCTTCAACCTGAATTAGAGGCGGCTCTTCATTTCTACACTTATCAGTCGCAAATTTACATCTAGGCGCAAACTTACAACCCTTTGGTAAGTCAAGAGGATGAGGAACAGAACCAGGAATAACATCTAGTTTTTCTGTTTTCTCACTCGTTAGACTTGGAATAGAATTGAGTAAGCCTTCTGTGTAAGGATGCATATACTTAGATTTATTTTGGAAGATATACTCAACAGGTGCTGTTTCTACTACCTGTCCACAATACATAACAGCTACATCATCTGCCATTTGATTAATGACCCCTAAGTCATGGGTAATGAATAAAATAGAAGTATCATTCTCACGTTTCAATTCATTCATTAAATGAAGAATCTGTGCTTGAATAGTAACATCTAACGCAGTTGTAGGTTCATCCGCAATAAGTAGTTTTGGCTGACATGCAAGTGCCATAGCTATCATTACACGTTGATTCATCCCCCCAGATAATTGGAAAGGATACATCTTAGCTACTTCTTCAGGGTTAGGAATTCTAACTGCAGACAACATCTCTATAGTACGTTGTGCAGCTTCTTCTTTGGTCATTTTTTGGTGAAGCATTAGTACTTCACTTATTTGACGAGTAACTGTAAAAACAGGATTTAAACTTGACATAGGTTCTTGGAAAATCATAGAAACATCGTTACCACGAATTTTTCTTAACTCAAGTTCAGAAAGCTTTGTTAGATCTTTTCCTTCAAACAAGATTTCACCTTCATATACTTTTTGATTGTGTTCAAACAAGCGAAGGATACTCATAGCAGTTTGGCTCTTACCACTACCTGATTCACCCACTATACCTAAGGTTCTACCTTTTTCTACTTTTAATGTAACACCATAAACTGCCTTGATTAATCCACGACGAGTTTCAAAATAGGTGTGTAAATTTTTAATTTCTAATAATGACATTTGATACCTCCTATTTTTCGTTCGCCTTTGGATCCATCGCATCACGTAAACCATCACCAACGATATTTACACTTAATGCGGCAATTAATACACACACAGCCGGTAAAATCCAACGCCACCAGTACAACTGAATAACATCAGATTGTTGGGCTCCATTTAACATGTTACCCCACGATGGTGATGGAGGTACAACCCCGAATCCCAAGAAGGATAATCCTGCTTCAGTTAATAAACTACCTGCATAACTTAGAGTCATACTAACAATTACGATATTAATAATATTAGGAAGAATATGACGGAGAATAATCGTATTCGATTTAATACCAAGTGCTCTCGCCGCAAGAACGAAATCCTTCTCTCTTTCAGCAAGAATTTGTCCACGTATTAAACGCGCCAATCCCGGCCAAGATATAACACCAAGAATCATCATAATCATCATTAACTTCTGAGTTTGAGTTAGATAACCTTGTAAGAATGAAGACAATGTAATCGCAAGTGGTAAGAATGGGAATGAACTAATAACTTCTGCAAAACGCATTAATAAGTTATCAACCCATTTACCATAGAAACCAGAGATTAATCCGATTAATAAACCAATAATTGTTGAAATTAATACCGCAACAGCTCCGACTGTCATTGACACACGACCACCATGTAATAAGCGTAATGCCAAATCACGTCCAAACTCATCACTACCTAATAAGAAACCATTGTTACCCCATCCATAAACTTTACCAGATTCAGTAACAGCATAACTTTGGTAGAAACCTGCAGATGCATAAGTTACTTTTTCATTTTCTAATTCTGAAGGAATTGTTGCTTGATTGTACTTGTTACTACCCCAAGCATATAACTTACCATTAGAATCAACAGCCATAAAATGAGCACGTCCGGCCGTTACTTGAGTAATTTTAGCATTCTCAATACCTTCTGGTAATTGCAATAATTCATTGAAGTTTTCACCCCAAACATAGAGTTTACCATCTTTATCAATACCAGCTGCTGTACGTAAAGTAACAGTAATATCGACTAATTGGACAGAACCATCTTTAATATAATCTGGCATCGCAGTCTCAAGTGGTGTTCCACTTTGACCCATTATTCCAACTTTACCATTATTATCTAGCAATAAGATATTAAATGAAGATGCAACAGCTTTCTTAATATTTCCCTGGAATTCTTTTGGAACAATATCAAGACGAGTAGCTAAAGTACTTCCCCATACATATAATTTACCTTTATTCGTTAAAATACCAGTGAATTGATCTCCTGCGAGAATATCAACTGCTGTTTCGAGTTGTAATACATTTGAAATTTCATAAGGTACTTCAGCTTGGTTAAAGTTGTTATTACCCCAAGCATATACTTTACCACCAGCAGTTAAAGCGACGACATGTCTATCACCTGATACAATTTTAGTTAAATTCTCAGCCGCAATAGTTTTAGGGACACTTAAAACGTCATTAACATCAACACCCCAAGTATATACTTTCCCATTACCACCAAGCGCAACAGAATAAGTAATACCTGTTGAAATAGTTTCAACTCCAACTGAATTCAACTCAGATGGGACATTTGTATAACCAGTACCTGGTTGAGTATTTCTTAATACAGGTTCAGTTTCATATAAGTCAATAGGGAATAATGCTGAACCACCAAACACGAATACTATCATTAATACAAACCAAACTAAACCAAACATCGCAAGCTTGTTTCTTTTGAAGTTCTTAATAATAACACGTGTTGGACTTAGAACCGCTTCTTCAGATAAATTGAAAACCGGAACTTCTTTCTTCCCAAATGTAAACAATGAAGCAAGTGTCTTTCCAAAAGATTTTAATGCTTTTAAAATTGGATTTTCTTTCATAATTACTCCTTACTTCAACTTAATGCGAGGATCAACCAACGCATAACCAATATCCATTAATATATTTGCCGTTAATGACAAGACTGCATAGAACAAGTTCATTGTTAATACAACCATATAGTCACGGCTATTTAGTGCTTGAATTAGAACATAACCAATACCATTCCATGCAAAGATTGTTTCTGTAATCGCAGCACCACCAAATAAACCAACAAGTGATCCAGCAACTAAAGTAACGACAGGAATAAGTGCATTTCTAAATGCATGAGAATAAATGATAACTTTCTCACTTAAACCCTTTGAACGTGCAGTACGAATAAAGTCTTTACTTATAACTTCAATCATTGCATTACGAACATAACGAATTGTGCCTGCTAAGTTACCAATTGTTAACGTAATAATTGGTAAAGCCATATACTTAGCCCACTGTAATGTATCATTGATAAAATTACCATTGAACCTAAACGGCATACCACCTGCAGGTAATAAACGCAAATTGATTGCTAAAATAAAAATTAGAAGCAAACCGATAAAGAATACAGGCATGGATAAACCAACCAGCGAGAATACTTGCCAAAATGAATCAAACAAGGAATGTCGCTTTACGGCAGACTTAATCCCAACAGGAATTGAAATTAAGAAAGATAAAACAACGACAAAAACATTCAATTTAATTGAATTTTGTAATGGTGTTGATATAACATCAACTACAGGTTTATTAAAAGAGGTTGATGTTCCAAAATCACCGCTTGCAGTATTTATAATCCAACGAACATATTGTTCTGGTAATGATTTATCCAAACCTAATTGCTGTACTTTTTGATCATATATCATTTGTCGTTGAGCTTCAGATTTAATACCAGCAGGAATCATAAGTTTAACAGGATCTCCCGGCATGGATTTAAATAATCCGAATAACATGACTGAAATGATAAAAATTACAGGAATTAAAGACATAAATCGTTTAAATAAAAATTTAAACATAGGTAGCTCCTTCACACATTAAATTAGAGAAAACTAAAGGGATAGTTTCCTATCACCTTTAATTTTCTCACACTTTTTGACTAATTCAATCTTTAATTTTCAATTATTCAGTAACAGTAACATCTAGAATTGCTCTAGCCCAACCGTAAGTTGGAGTAGTTGATAAACCAGATACACGTGCATTGAACACATCGAAATATTCATTTGAGTAGATTGGTAATACTGGAAGTAATTCATTCCAACGGATTTGGTATTCTAACCAGTATTGAGCGTAAGTTTCCTTATCTGTAGGATCAAGAGAACGCATTTTTTCCATCAAGAAGTCTAATAGACTGTCATTGGTTTGAGTAGCATTTTGCCATGTTCCTAAGAAATCACTGTGGTATGAATAGTAAGGATCGTAAACTTCAGTAAAGCCAGTAGCTAAGTTAAAGCTGTGATATTTACGTTCAGCTGGATCTAATTCATAACTATAGTAGTAGTTAGCTAATAAGGAGTTGAAATCTTGCCATTCAATTGTGAACTTAACACCAGCACGGTTCAAGCCTTTAGGCCATTCAGTACCGATTAGGTCAGTAATTGGGTTACCAGTAGTACCTAAGTGGTTGATTTGTAGAACTTCTTTGTTAGCATTGTAACGCCAGTAACCATCAGCTGCTTTTGTAGCATCCCAAGGAGTTACGCCGTCTGCTTCGAATTTCCATTCAGTAGCATTTAGTAATTCATTAGCTTTGTCAACGTTGAATGTGTAGTTGATTAATGTTGATTCAACAACATCAGCTTGAGTAGTATACATCCATTGTGATAAGCCGTATTCACCATTAACCATAGCACCATATCCACCAAGGATATTAACTAAGAAAGTATTACGGTCAATTAAGTAAGCAAGAGCTTGACGAACTTTCATGTCTTTGGTTGGACCAAAGTCATTTGCGAAAGCGATCATACCATAACCATTACGTTTGTAAGAAACAACGTCAGCTTGGTCAGAAGCTTTAGCTTTTTCAATCTTAGCACCTTGAACAACACCAGCAACTAGATCAACGTCACCAGAGATAACTAGATCAACGTCAGTTGTTTGGTCAACGTATTTAACGATAACTGTAGCAACTTTAGCTTTTTCGCCACGGTAGTCCCCAGGGTAATTAGGGTTAACTTGTAATGTAACAACGTCATTTTCGAATGATTCAAATGTGAAAGGACCAGAAGTTACAGATGGAGCAAAACGTTCAGTAGTAGCAACATGATTTGCAACTGCAGCAACATCACCCACTAAGCTAGAACCGTCTTCACCAATTGTTAGATCAGGAGCCCATACAGCCATTGGAGAAGGTCCGAATGATGCATAAGCAACTTCATAGAAATAAGGTAAGAAATCAGCGCCGATTGTAACTGAGAACTCTAAGTCTCCTAACAATTTAACGCCTTCAAATACTTCAGTTTCGCCAGCATGGTATGCAGCGTAACCTAATAATGAATCACCTGTAGTATCGGAGTTACCAGCTTCAACCCATTCAGGGGATGCAGCGAATAAAATACCGAATACATAGTCTTTAGCAGTAATATCAGAACCGTCAGACCATTTTAATCCACTGTTTAATGTGAATTTGTATGTTTTGTTACCAGCATCATCTAAACTTGTTTCAACAGCTTTAACTACTGTTTCATCAAGTAAGAATTCACCACCAGGTGTAGTCGTATAAGTAGACAATGCCCAAATCATATCGCGTACACTCTTATCGTATGAACTGTTTCCGAAACCAGCAACGAAGTCACCATTTAGTTTTGGCGTACCAACAATAAATGTTCCTTTTGCTTCAGTTGTAGAACCACCAGTGGTTCCACATGCGGTTAAGGCAGAAACAGCAAGAAGAGCAACAGCTAATAATAATAAAATTCTCTTCATCTTTTCCTCCTATATAGTACAAGGTACTGTGTTTTAATTATAGATTGTGAAAAAACCACTGTCAATTCATTTATCACCCAAATTTCACAAATAATGAAATTTTTCGTAAATAGTTATGAAAATGTTTTCATTACTTCGTTAGGTACTTATCCATCCAACTTGTTATTTCATTTAAACGTACCATTCTTGCTTTTGGTTTCCCTGAACGTGATAATTCATGCGTTTCATTATGAAACATCACCATCTTAGTTTCGACCTTTTTATGTTTCAAAGCAGTCAATAATTGATACCCTTGTTCAACTGGACAACGATAATCCTTTGATGAATGAATAATCAAAGTAGGTGTTTTCATAGAACTAATATACTTAAGTGGTGAATGAAACCATAGTTTCTCAAAATCCTTATCAGATTTGAATTCCGTGCCACCTTGATCTAAGGCAAAATAATATCCAATATCAGAAGTGCCATAGAAAGATAGCCAATTGCTAATCGAACGTTGAGTCGCTGCACATTTGAATCGATCAGTATGTCCAATAATCCAGTTGGTCATAAAACCACCATAGGATCCACCAGTTACACCCATATTCTTAGTATCAATCGAATAATCTTCAATCACTTTATCTACGAAATCCATAATATCTTCGTAATCTATTGTTCCATATTGACCACGTATATCCGAGAATTCATTTCCTTTACCATCAGAACCTCTTGGATTACAGTACGCCACGACAAATCCTTTATTAGCCCAAACTTGCATTTCATGGTAGTATACTTCTCCATATACTGTTTTAGGTCCACCATGAATGTCTAGGATTAATGGATACATTATATTAGAATCATAATCTTCAGGAAGTAGTACCCATCCATCTACAGAATGAGTTTTCTTATCAACAGAACACTTTATTGGTTTTGCACGATAAACACCTTCAAAAACATGACGATTAAATTCTGTAACTGAAACTAATTGATCATTTTCTAACTTCACTATGTCTTGTGCATCTTGATTAAATAAGCCATTTAGATAGAGTTGATTATCAATAAACGCAAATCCATCAATAGAACCTGGCGCATCATATGTAAATTTTACATTACCATTTTCATCTAACATAAGTAATCTTGAATGATCTTCTACTGTCAATGTAAGATACAATACATCATTAACAACTTGAAGTAATTCTGAACCTTGTAAACGAATATCTGAACCGATAGAGTTTCCAATGGAATAGAACGGATCATATATTTGATTGAATTTACCATTCTCAAATTTATATAATCTTTGGTTTTCATTTAAACCCAATATTTTACTATTATGTGCTAATACTAAAATAGATTGACCCACTAACTTAAATCCATAGAGTAAGTATTTCTCATGACTTAATTGCTTAACACTAAGACCATCCAAGTTAATAGAGTATAATTCTGAATCCAACTTTTCAACCATCTTAAATGTTTGGCCAATTAATAGAATCTGATTATTCTTCTCATCTATTTCATACTGAGCCACATTAAAATTCTTATCTGTTAGGGCTGTTAGTTTGTTCTCCAATTCATCATAAAGAAATAAGCGATTTCTTGAATACACAGTAAAATCAGAACCATTTGAATAAAATGGAATTTCATTGATTTCAGTATAAAACTCATTCTCTTTTTGTGAAGACGCATGTTTCTCTAGTTTTTCCTCTGATTCTTGATATAAGTTAGGAAATCTTAAATCACACGATGCGCATAAAATATACTTCTTATCCGATAATTTCTTAATTGAACTTACAGCCAAAGGAATTGTAAACGCCTTAGTCGCTTCACCTCCAAAAACAGAAATCTTAAAGAAATCAGTTTTTGGATAAGTCGTTTCTTCTTTTAATCGATTGGATGAGAATAAGATTGTTTCATCATCTAACCAAATAGAATAAGATTCTTGGTTCATTCCTGTTAATTGAAAAAATCGCGAATCATCTTTAACCCAAATATTACTTTCATACTTATCCTTTTTTAGGTTTGTTGATGTGACTGAAAATGAAAAACGTTTGTTATTTGGACTTGTTTTTAAGTTCCCAATAAATTTAAACTTCAACCAGTAATCAAGTGTAATCTTTTCCATAGCTCTCCTTTTTAAAAAAGCCCAATAGGGCTTATTTACTTCCTTCTAGTTCAATTTGATTCGTTAATTCTTCAATTTGATCAATCATATTAGAAATGAAATTAATTGTTTCCCTTAATGGAGCTTCTGTGGTAATATCCACATCCACCATTTTTGCGAGTTCAACAGGTGTTTTTGTACCACCCGCTTTTAAAACATCTAACCACTTCGAAATTAATGATTCATCTTTTATTAGATTTTGACTTACAACAGTCGCAACTGTCAATCCTGCACTATAAGTATATGGATATAGTCCCATGTAATAATGAGGTTGTCTCATCCAAGTTAACTCTGCCCCATCATTGATTTCGACCGCATCTCCCCAGAACTGAGTTAAAACATCTTTCTTAATTTGACTTAAACGAGCTGCCACAACTGATTGACCTTGATCAACTAATCGGTATACTTCTCTTTGATAAGCTGCTTCAAGTAAGTGAGTCACAAAGTTATGATAATATGTACGACTTACCATACTGGATAATACCCAACGTTTTAATCGAGGATCATCACTTGTTTTCATTAGATAGTTCGCCATTAACATTTCATTCATTGTGGATGGTGCTTCAATGAAATAAAGAGATGGTCTTGTATTCAAAATATTTTGATGTTCATTGGCTAAATAGAAATGACCTGCATGCCCCAACTCATGTGCTAATACAAAACACTCTCTCATTCTTTCTGTCCAACTTATAAGAATGAATGGATGTGAACCATAAGGTGAACTACAGAATGCACCTGTGCTCTTACCTGTATTTTGTACAAAATCTATCCAACGCTCATCAAAAGCTCGATGAATCATTTTTGAATAATCTTCACCTAATACAGATAAACCTTTTAAGATATAATCCTTTGCCTCATTGACAGTAATTGCAGGTTCAAACGTTGGATCAACAGAAATCTTTAAATCCGCAAATGTCATTTTATCTAACTTATAAATACGTTGTAACAATTTCGCATATTTACGCATTGGAGTAGCCAATTCACTCATGATCACATCAATTTGACGATTGTATAAATCCTGATCAACTTTTTGATCAAACAAGAGTGAATCGATGACGGATGGAAACCCTCTTAAATCAGATAATACTTTTTCTTTTTGAACTTGAGTTTGATAGGCTGACGCAATTGTATTTTGGTAATTTGCTAGTTGTTTACTGAACGCATCAAAAGCAGTTCTTCTTAAAACTGTATTAGACTCATATTCCCATTCGCCTTCAAATAAAACAAAGCTTAATGGATTTTCTTTTCCATCAACGATAAATGGCTCAAACTTTAAGTCAGATAACTTCGCTTGATTATAGATGAAATAAGGAGCTTCTAACGTTGGGCTTAACGCAGCTAAAGTCTTCTCAACTTCAGGATGCAGTAAGTGTGATTTAAAACGAAGAATATCTTCTAGATAAAACGCATTATCTGGACTAGATACAATTGCTTCTTGAATAATCTCTTCAGAATTAAAACTAATCTCATTCTCTATAAAACTGAGTAAACTACCAACTTGAGCAGATATAGATCTAAAATTCATCATCCGTTGAAGATTTTCACCATTTCCCTGATCCACTGACACAGATAAACTTGAATAGGTCCCAACTAAAACCATCAACTTACTAACTTCTTTTAACTCATTGATACACGCATTAATGCTCTCTGCACTTACAATCTTACCTTTATAGGTTTCATTTAAAGATTTTGCCTTTGGTACAATTAAGCTTAATGTTTCATTATACGCATTCACATCCTTAAATATTGCGCTTAAATCCCATGTATAATTCACATCCACTTCTGATCTCTTCAATATTTCTTTTGGCATATTACCCTCCTATATCTTTCGATTATATACCATCGCAATTGATACTCGATTCTTTAAAACAATAAATACAAACGCTAATAAAGACATAATATTCATTCCTAAAACAATATACTGATAATCAAATAACTCACCTAAATAACCTGACAATAATCGTCCAATTAACATACCAATAGTCGTCATAATATGGAATATACCATTTACACGACCACGTTTTTCTGTAGGTACATAACTTTGAACTGCAGACATTCGGATATTATAGGAATTAATCGATAAGATTCCTATAATAAATTGAATGATTATCATTGAAGTATAATTCAAGAATAAGAATGATCCATTTAGAAAGTTTAAACTAAAATATACAATAGCCGCAATTAAGAAGCGTTTTTCTGGTTTGATCTTAGAAACATAATGTAACATACCTCCAAACATTCTTCCAGCCGTCGCACAAGAAACCAATAAAGCATATTGTGTCACATCTAAGTTTGGACTATTCTCAAAGAAAGGATATAAGAGTACATCAATTGCTTGTCCTGCCATTTGAAGAAAAAAGAAGAATACAAACACACTTAATATACCTTGTTCACTCTTTAAATAATCAATTCCCTCTTTGACCATTCCTTTAAAATCAAAAGATTGTGCTTGATGATGTTGAACAGATTTCTCATCAATTCGAATCTGAGTCTCAAAACATGCCGCAATAAACAATAAAACAGCTTCGAGTAAAAATATGAAAGACACACCATACTTCTCAAAAATAAGTGCCGCAACTGGAAACATAATCGTATTCACAGTTGGGTATATTAGTGAACTTATGGCATATCCTTTTTGGATTTGTCCTTCAGGAATTAGTTCAGGAAAGAAGCTTTCATACGTGATACTGTAGATTACACCATTAATACTAACAACTAATGCGACGATTAAATAAAAGGTATAATCAAAGAAACCGTCACGTGTAATATACGCAATAATCATAAACATAATTGACATAAGAAAATCTGAACAATAAATTATCTTACGTCGAGGAAATCGGTCGATTAAAGGACCAATAAATAAAGGTAATACAAAATTAGGAATCATTGATACTGCCGCAAAGATTGCCGTTAATAAGGTTGAAGATGTTTTATTATAAATCAAAACACTTAACGCAAAGTTTAATCCAACACCACCTACAGCGGATATCACCGTTCCCCAAGTAATAATCGTAAAATTTTTAGACCATAAAGAATTTTTCATCATTGACTCCATTTAAAACTAAGACTGACTTTCTATCATACGTGCATAAATCTCTTCTGTATCATGACTTAATCGTACCCCATTGTTTTCCACAACGAATATTTTGTCGTACTTTTCGAGATGATCTTTAAAGATAATATGACTAACATTAATAATTGTTTTATTTAAGCTTAATAAATCTTTTTCGATATCATGCGCTATGGATTGTTCAAGATTCGCAAAAATCTCATCACATAGAATGACATCCGTATTTAAACAAATAGCACGCGCTAACATTAGTCGAGCTCTTTGTCCCCCTGATACATTTGAACCATTGTTCTTGAGTTTCATATCTAAACTTAATTGGGAAAGTCCTACTCTTTGAAGTGCATTCACTAGAATGCATTCATCTAAGTTTTGATATAAACTTAAATTCTCTTTGACTGTACCATTGAATATGAAACCAATTTGATCAACTGATGCAAATAAACCATAATAGTCAATAGGTACAATTTCAAAGATGTTAATATGATCGAGTTTTACAACCCCTTGTTTTGGTGTAATCGATTGACGTATCGTTTTTAGTATTGTACTTTTACCCGCTCCACTATGCCCAACAATAAGTACTTTTTCACCATAGTTTATGGTTAAATCAACTTCTTTGAGTATAGCCTCATCATCTTCATACCCTAAATCACATGATTCGAATTGTAACTTCTCAAACTGAGTCACATGATAAGGTCTTTGATAAATAGGTCGAGTTAGATTCACGACAAACTCATGTAATACTTGTTGGATCCCTTTCATCTGTGAAATGATAGGTGAGAACTCTTGAAGAGGCCACATAATATTCCCAAAACTTGACACAATAACAATCAAGCTTCCTAGACTAACATTTGTCGACTTTGCATATAAAATACCTGAAGTAATTAAACCAAATAATATAAATGTTTGTACAAATGAATTAAACGCATCAATTTGAGTCGTTTTTACATCAACAGAATAATTATCGTTTTGTACATTTACAGCCCTTTTATAGAATGCTTCATAGCGATTCTTCAAGAGTTGGTGTTGCTTAATTATTTCAAACCCATTTAAAGTTTCATTTACGAAATCAGTATACTGCTGTAAAGACTCTGATTTCTTTTTTTCCGTCTTCTGTACTGGCTTGCTTGTTTTAGATGATAGGAATACGAATACCAATAATAAGATAAACGCAATCACAACTAAGTAAATATTCACAGTCGCAATCAAAACAACAGCCATTAAGAAATGTAAAACCATTTCAACCATCTTTAACAAATTCTTTAAATACTTGTCTTCATAACGATCAAAATCATTGGTAAGATTCGATAAATACTTTGATGTTTGATCTTTTTGAAGTTGAGTAATATCTTGATCGAGTAGTTGATCAATATATTGACGCTTCATAAGATTTAAGCTCTTATTCAAATAAACTGATTTTAAATTTGTGTAAATTAAATTGATTACTAAGTTGATACCTAAAATAACGATCATGATTTTAGCAATCTCAAACATATCATCAATACGCTTTTCTAAACCATAATCCGTAATAAAGCGCATTAAATATATACTATAACCATTTAGACTCACAGAAATTGTCATAAACAAAGTTACAACAACTAACCAAGGAATCGATCCATATCTTACTTTTTTCATCGATTTACCCCTTTTTCTAATGCGATTATCTTATTAAATCGGGATGACAAATAATCAATATGACGGTGTGACACACAGATAATTGTTTTATCAAGATTTAAAAGCGTATCATAAATCTTTAAAGATGTTTGATCATCTAAACTAGCTGAAGGTTCATCCACAAACAAAATATCTCGATCATGATATAACTCGCGAGCAATACTTATTCTCTGTCTTTGACCACCAGAAATATTAGTTCCATCTTGTTCAAGAATATGATTTTCTTTTAATTCTAACGTTTCTACCCAATCATAAAGTGCCGAATCTATTAAACATTGTTTAAACTTCTCTTCATTGAAGTCCATATTTAAAATAATGTTATATTTGATAGAATCATTAAACATAAAATGATTTTGTCTTACATAACCTGTATGTTTTAAGAAATCATCACGATTTATATCCTTAAGTTCAATTCCATCTACTAGAATCTCACCTTGATAGGAAGAAAGATTCTTAGATAAGCAATCCAGTAAAGTTGTTTTACCTACACCTGATGGACCTGTCATTAAAATCTTATCGCCTACATTAATATTAAAATTCATATTATTCAGAATATTCTTTTCACCATAATTAAAGCTTAAATTTTTAAGATTAATACTTTCTTTAAATATGAATGGATGACTAGCCTCATTTTTTATATCTGTTTTCGTGATACGATTGAAAATATCTCTCGCGGCAGTAAAGCGATTAATAAAACTAAAGCCATTAATCATACCCCAAATAAGTTGTCCTATTAAATTAAATACTATGATAAGAGAGGATAATGATAACTTATCTTGTATAAATAAGTATGTAGCATAGATATAGACTAACGTTTGAAAACTCGTCGCAATCCAAGCATTAATGTTAAACTGAAACTCATCTATTCTAAATGCTGTTTTCTTTATCTCCTCAAGTTTTGAAACTATCGCATAAAAAGGAGATCTAAAATTTGATTCAACCTGATAAAGCTTTATCACTTCTAAACCATTTAGAATATTAGAAAGTTGAATGGTATATTCAGCATTCGCTTCTTGTGTTTTCTTCTTTATGTTTCGTGTTGGCTTCTCATACACTCTTGTCACAATAAATAATAAAGAACTCGCAAATACAGTACTTAAAGCGATGAGTGGAGATATAAAGAACATAATTATAATACCCACAACAAAAGAACCAAAACTAAATACAATATTTAATATAGAAAGAAAAAAATCCTTCTCAAATACATTTATATCTGATACAACTAATGCCATATAATTTTCTTTTGCTTGAGAGCGATATTCCTCAATTGAAAGATTCATAATCTTTTCATAGGCTAAACATCTTACTTGAATTAATACATCTCGCATAAAACCAATTCTAAGGAATCGCGATAACATTTGAAGAAGAATAGGACTAAATGCAAAAAGGATCATTAAAAATAACCGATTTATTATCGTACTTGTATCATTTGCTTCAATAATCGAAAAAGCCATTGATAAAGCAAAAGTAAACGCTAAGCTATTAAAAATTGTTAAGAATGCGCCAAAGATATATTTAAAAAACTGTTTGCGATTCTTCAGAAACAAATCTTTTATTGTCATAATAATCCTTCCTAAACGATATCCACAATAAATACTTTAACACTATACTTACTAATTTACTAATATTTATGATTAAGTTTACTTAATTATTCGATTCATTGAATAAATGGCAGAAATTATCTACAATGCGTAAAAAAAGAGCTTACGAATAAGCTCTTCTCTGATTATTTAAGATAATAAGGTTTTACGAATGCAGGTACACCATTCTTATAAGTAATAACAGGTTGACCTTGAATTAAAGGACGCATATATGCGATCGCTTCATCTGTAACACCACGATAATTAGGTTTTGCCCATTCAACTGGGAAGTTCTTAACATGGTTAGCTACATTACTTGCGGCAGTCGCAAAGTACTCAACATCATAAACTTCAGAATCTTTACGTTTAACACCAACCATTTGACCAGTGAATGAAGGATTTGCTGAACGCATATGTGCACTCATACCTAACTTGAAGGATTCTTCAACGTCTACTAGAGATTGTTCAGTCGCATGACAACGTTGAGCTGTACTTAAATCTTGAACTTTACAACGACTTGCTGTTCCTGAACTTAAGATTAAATCTTTAACTGCATTTGCTGCACCACCAAGAACCGCATGACCGAAACCATCATTCTTAGCTTCACCAGCTGCTAAATAAGTACCATCAGCGTAACGAGCACCTTCAGATACTACAACATAACATTTATTCTTTTCATCGATACATTTCTTAACTTCAGCTAAGAATGTTTCTTTGTTAAATGGAATCTCCGGTAATACAACGAGATCAACAACTCCACTTAAACAAGCTGAAGCAGCTAACCAACCAGCATCACGTCCCATTGTTTCAAGAATGAAAACTTCTTGACGAGTATATACATTAACATCTAACCAAGTTTGTAGAGCTGTAGTCGCAATGAACTTCGCTGCACTTGCATAACCTGGGCAATGATCTGTAACCATCAAATCATTATCAACTGTTTTTGGACAGCCAACGAAACGGCGATTAGTAATATTATGTGCAGCTGCATACTCGCTTAAAGCGTACACAGTGTCCATTGAGTCATTACCACCGATATAGAACATAGTGTCGATATCATACTTTTCTAATACTTCGAATAATTTTTCAAAATCCGCAACATTCGTTCTTTTTAATTTATAACGGCAAGAACCTAATGCACTGGATGGAGTTTGACGAAGAATGTAGTTTTCTTCTTCACTCATATGTGTTAAATCCACAAACTTTTCTTGTAGAATACCTTCTATTCCATTTAATCCACCATAAACTGTCTTATAAATTGGATTTAATTGGTTTCCTTTGACAACACCAGCTAATGTCGCATTAATGACAGATGTAGGTCCACCACTTTGCGCTACGATACAATTTCCCATAGTTGTTTCTCCTTTTTGAACGATACTATTATAGCGTATCCGACTCTACTTGACTACTTTTGTTTAATTGTTCATGTAAGCTTTCCCATTCTTTCATCAACGCATTAATTTGATTGTGAATCTCATCAATTGATTCATCCAACTCTTGCATGTTCAAATGATTATGATAATAGAATGGATCAAAACGTTTCTCACGAGCAATAGCTAATTCTTCTTCTTTTAAAGCAATCGATTCTTCAATTTTCTGAATCTGTTTATTAATTCTTGAAGCAGATTGACTCGACCTCTGACTCGATTTAATTTCTTTCTCAGCTTTTTGGTTTACTTCAACTTTCTCTACAATTGGATCGCCCACCTGATAATAATCCGCACGACCACTCTCAATACTCAAAATACCTTTTGCCATCTTATTCACAAAATATCGATCATGAGATACAAATAAAATTGTTCCTTCGTACTCACTCAAAGATTTTTCTAATGCTTCTTTACCAGGAATATCTAAATGGTTAGTTGGTTCATCTAAGATAAGCAAATTTGATCCTTTTAACATCAGTTTTGCGAGCGCTAATCGAACTTTTTCTCCACCAGATAATACATTCACTTCTTTAAATACTTCATCAGAAGTAAATAAGAATGATCCTAAAACAGTTCGAATTTCAGTCTGAGTCATATCCGGATAAGCATCCCACAAATCTTCAATAATCGTTTGATTACTTCTATACTCGATTTGTTCTTGGTCAAAATAACCAATATCAATTTGATGTCCAAATAGATATTCCCCACTTAATGCAGGAACTTTGCCTAATATAGTTTTTAGAAATGTTGATTTACCATGACCATTTGGCCCCACTACAGCACAATGATGACCATGTATTAACTCTAAGTTTATTTTCGCTAATGAGTCATGATAACCAATCTCTAAATCTTTGACCAGCAATACTTGTTTACCACCACGATTCTTCGCAAAGAATCGAGCTTTAAAATTACGCTTATCTTCTTTGGGTGCTTCAATTTTCTCAAGTTTATCTAAATATTTAATTTTTGATTGAGCAAACTTAGCTTTATTCTTTTTATACCTAAACTTTTCAATCAATGTTTCTAATCGTTCAATATCTTTTTGTTGACGCTTAAATGCCGATAATTGTTTCTCTTGATTCAACGCTTTTTGTGCTTGATATGAAGCATAATTTCCGTAATAAGTCGTTAGTTCACCAAATTCCATCTCTATTATCGTTTTTGCTACATGATCAATAAACATTCGGTCATGCGATACAAATACTAATGCTTTTTCATAATGATTCAAATATGTCTCTAACCACTCAATCGTACTCATATCAAGATGATTGGTAGGCTCATCTAAAAGTAAGATATCAGGTTTACTAAGTAGTAAGTATACAAAGGCTAATCGCGTTTTTTGACCACCTGAAAACTCCCCAATTCTTCGCTTTAGATCACTCTCTACAAACCCAAATTGAGTAAAAATAGTCATCATTTCTTGTTTATACGTGTATCCACCTAAGCGTTCATAATTTTCACTTAAGTTTGAAAATAAGCTCAACAAATCATCACTCGTATGAAGTTTTAACTCATTAGCACATTCTGCTATTTTTTCTTCTAATATAAACAAAGGTTTAAACAAAGAAAGAAAATAATCTTCTACTATCAAATTCTCATCTTTGAAACTAGCTTGAGCTAAATAACCAACAGTTAAATCTTTAGGTTTGAAAATATCCCCTTTGTTTAAATCTAATTCTTCAGCTAGAATTTTTAATAAAGTTGTTTTTCCACACCCATTTCTTCCAATAATAGCTATTTTATCATTTGGTTTTATCTCTAAATTCAAATTCTCAAATAGTGTATCCGCTCCAAAAGATTTGGATGCTCTTGATAATTGTAATGTCATGTCATTCCATTCCTAAATATTTTAAATAACCATTTACGATGTTATTCACCATTTGATCAAATTCATTTTGATAAACATTTACATCAAGTGGACTTGAAATAAAGAACACTTCTAAGCTTACAGATTGAATTCCTTTTCTTTCATCTTTATTAAACTCACTATTCTGTTCAATCGCAAGATCAGAAATAGTTCCAGCTGAAAGAATTCGTCCTCCAGCTTCACGAATAACAGGATATGAATCTAAATTATTATATCGACTTGAAGCAACTACCCCAGCAATATTAGTGCTAGTTTGTCGTCCATATGGAACAAGCCCAGGTGTTGATATAAAAGACTTAAAAAGTGCTGTCGCAAATTTATTGGATGAATAAGACGAGTAAATGATACGACTACCACGAGTTTCTTCATTGGTAGTAAAGTTAAGATTAAACTCAATATAATGTTTTACATTTGCTTGATACGCTTTATATAATCGGCCATCTATCCCATATTGATTAATCACACTATCTTCATTTTCTCTTGCAAGAAGAACTTTTAAACCTTTTTCTTCTAACTTTTCTTTAACCGCAAGTGTGATTCTATATAACTCATTCGCTTCCACAAGATTATTTACAGTTCTACCTTTATCTACAAAGTTATAACTCTCTGTATTATGAGCCGCATCTAGATAAACATCATAAACTTCCGAATTATCATTTTCTAATGTTTGATCTGTAACTTGAATAAAAAAGTAATTTTCATCCATGATTGGTAATGAATCTTCTTTTTCTTTTAATAAATCTTTATCAGAAATCAAATCAATTTTCTTATTTAATCCATTCCTTCTAACCGTATAAAATTCATCATACAATTCAGAAGATGTTATTAATCTCTTTTCTTTAAGAGAGTCAACTACAAACAACTCATAAAACCCATTAGGTAAATTTTCTAAAGGAATTTGTTCATCCGCATTTTTACCTAGCATATAAACCCATTCACTGTTATCACATATATTCCTAAGCTTAATTGTTTTACCAATAAAATAATCAGCTTGATTTATATCATAGATATTATTATAGATATTGAGTGTTTCACCATAAAATAAGTAATCTTTCAATTCTATTTTATCTTCGTATACTAACTCATTTAGAACAGACTGAGTTTTTGTATAACTATAATCACAAATCACAAAACTTGGCGTATCAATTAAAAGTTCCTTTGGAAATAATAGGTTAAATAATATATAACCACTTAATACAATCAAGATAAAAGACGGGATTATGACCCGCCATTTTAACTTTCTTCTTCTTCTAGGGACAACTCTTGGTTGATAAACCATTTAAACCTCCTTAGTAATCTAGGTTCTTTGGAGTACGCGCAAAAGGTATGACATCACGAATATTTTGCATTCCTGTAATATACATTAAGAAACGTTCAAACCCTAATCCAAACCCAGCATGTTGGCATCCACCATATCTACGTAAATCTAGATACCACTTTAAACCTTCTTCATGAATTTTCATCTCTTCCATACGTGTCTTTAAATAATCATAACGTTCTTCACGTTGTGAACCACCGACTAACTCACCAATTGCTGGTACAAGTAAATCACATGCCGCAACTGTCTTTTGATCATCATTTAAACGCATATAGAATGCTTTAATATCTTTTGGATAATTGATTAAGAATACCGGACCTTTAACAATCTGTTCACAAATATATCGTTCGTGTTCTGATTGTAGGTCTGTACCCCATTCAACTGGAAACTCAAACTTAACTGGTGCCTTCTTCAAGTGTTCAATCGCTTCAGTATATGTCATTCTTGCAAAAGGTGTCTCTAACACTAGATTTAATCGTTCTAATAACGATGTATCAATTCTCTCATTAAAGAACTTCATTTCTTCTTCTGCATTCTCAAGAACATATTGAATACAACTCTTAACCATATCCTCAATAAGATTCATATCATCATCTAAATCCGCAAATGCGATTTCGGGTTCAATCATCCAAAACTCACTTGCATGACGTGCTGTATTACTATTTTCAGCTCTAAAAGTAGGTCCAAACGTATAAACATCTCTAAATGCCAAAGCATAAGCTTCAGCTTGAAGTTGTCCAGATACGGTTAAACTTGCTTTCTTACCAAAAAAATCTTCTTCATAGTTTGCGTCAGTACGGGTTGTTACATTAAAGACTTCCCCTGCACCTTCCGCATCATTTCCAGTAATAATTGGCGCATGAACATATACAAATCCTTGATTTTGGAAGAATTCATGAATTGCCATACTCAAAACTGAACGAACTCTAAAAACTGCACTAAACGTATTTGTACGAGGACGTAAATGTGCAATCTCTCTTAAATATTCAAAAGAATGTTGTTTCTTTTGTAAAGGATAATCTGGAGCACATGCACCTTCAAGAGTTACTGATGATACCTCAATCTCAAACGGTTGTTTCATATTAGGCGTCAATTTAAACTTCCCAACAACTGTGAGTGCAGTCCCAGTAAGATAATGACTAACATCTTCAAAATTTTCTAACTCATTTGTATAAACTAACTGAACATTTCTAAAATATGTTCCATCATTTAATTCAATAAATCCAACATTTTTATTACTACGGTTTGTTCTAACCCATCCCTGAATTTGAACAATATCCATTGATTCAATTTCAATAATAGATCCTTCTTTTACAATCTCATAACATTCTCTAACTGTCATTAATGCTTCCATGTTTGCTCCTACGAAATAGAATTTGTTTCGAATACTAATTCTTGTATCATTGATACGACATCAACTGCTTTTATATTCACACCCTTTGGTACTTGAATATGTTCATGTGTGAAATCCACAATCCCTTTTACACCAGCTTCAATTAATAAGTTAACAGTTTCTTGAACATCCTTAGAGACAGTTAGAATCGCAATTCTACATCCTTCTGGTATACGTTCCTTTAACTCACTTAAAGGATAAACTGGTATTTCGTACATAGCACCCGTTTTATTAGGTTCAATGTCAAATGCACATACTATTTCACCCACCACATGATTCCAACGATTATAATTCATCAATGCACGGCCAAGATTACCTGCCCCTACTATGATTAATTTTTCTTCAAATCTTCCACCTAAGTGACGTTCAAAAACATCAATTAACGCCTTTACATCATATCCATAGCCCTGTTTACCAAGAGACCCTAGGAATGAAAAATCACGTCTTATGGTAGTTGGTTCAATATCGACAAACTCTGAAAGTTCACGAGACATAATGCGTTGGACACCTAGGTTATCTAGTTTTCTTAACGCTTTTAAATATACAGGAAATCGCTGTAAAGTTGCCTTAGGCACCATTTGTTTTAAACTGTTCATTTTATTACCACCTTATAGTATTTTAACACAAGACTTATAGTTTGTGAATATTTTCATAATCTTCACGCATAATCTAAACCTGGATTTGCACTAATATCAAGATCTCCTCTTACACCATGTTGATACGCTACATATGCAACCGCACCAATCATAGCCGCATTATCTGTACAACACCACATAGGTGGAATTGTAATTTTCAAATCTGGGTTATCTATATTAAGCTCATTTACTCGTTCTCTAAGTCTAGAATTCGCTGCCACTCCTCCAGCCAATACAAAATGTTTTACCTTATTTAAACTTATAGCTAACTTAGTTTTTTCAATAATTTCATTAAGCGCTGCTTCTTGAAAGGCAAAAGCTAAATCTTCTTTTATTATTTCTTCCTTATTCTTCTGAATAAGTTGTAATACTGCAGATTTCAAACCACTAAAACTAAAATCAAGTGGGTTTTGTGTTTTAACTTTTGGTAATCGATAATTTTTCTTACCATCCTTCGCAAGTCGATCGATATGTGGTCCACCAGGATATGGTAATCCCATAACACGAGCTACTTTATCATAAGCTTCACCAATCGCATCATCTTGTGTAGAACCCAAAATTTCAAAATGATATTCCTCTTTTAGTAACACAAGCTCCGTATGACCACCTGACACGACTAAAGCTAAAAGTGGATACTCAAGTTTATCTACAAATTGGTTTGCGTAAATATGACCTGTTATATGATGTATAGGTATTAGTGGTTTATCGTAATACCATGAAAGAGTCTTTGCTGCGATTAAACCAACATGTAACGAACCAATCAACCCTGGTCCCTGTGTTATTGCGAACGCATCAATTTCTTCAATCTTAAGATTTGCTGCTTTAATAGCTTTTTCTAAGACAATAGAAATATTCTCAATATGAATTCGTGATGCTACTTCTGGAATCACACCTCCAAAAGCCGCATGTGTATTAATCTGTGAAGAAACAATGTTACTCAATACAGTATGTCCATCCTCAACTATAGCTACTGCAGTTTCATCACAAGATGTCTCTATAGCACATATTTTCATATTAACCTCCTTTAACTTCTTTAACCATCAAGTAAGCATCTTCATGATTATCTTGATAATAATCTTTCCTAATACCTTTTTCTATAAAGCCAAAACTATGATATAAATTGATGGCTTTTATATTACTAACTCTAACTTCAAGACTTACTTCCTCTACATTGTTCTCAATACAAACAGTATCAAGGAAATTCATTAATATCTTCGATAATCCTTGAGATCGAAAATCCTTTTTAACTGCGATTGTTGTAATTTGAGCTCTCTCATAAATTAACCAAATTCCAATATATGCTTTTATCAAGTCATCTTCAACTAATACGAAATATAATGCATATGGGTTTGATTGTAATTCTACTTCAAAATCTTCCTTGGACCATGGATGAGAAAATGCTTCATTTTCTATTTCGCATACTTGATCTAAATCAGATAACTTCATTGATCGTATCATGAATGATAAGCCTCATTATCCTTTAAATAGCGAGGAACTAATGCATGAATATTATTTATTTTTTGCCAATATTTTTCTAAATCCATAAAGTTTGTTGTATAATCCGGATAATATTTTTCTTTCGAAATAAGCTGACCATCACCAAATATCTTTAAGTTTGAAGTATCTAAATCATCAAAATCGGATAGTAATACAACTCTTTCATTTATAAGAGGAATGCCTTCATGATAATGAGCATAATAAGCACGTTTTGCCCGAGCATCTAATAAAATGTGAACATTTTTCTCGAGTCCAGCCAATACGTGTAATGATGATAATGTGTAGACCTCAATATTAGCAAGAGCACCTAGAACTTTGGCTACAGTCATACCAATTCTTAATCCAGTATAACTTCCAGGACCATCCGTTAAAACAATTCTATTTAGATCCTTAGGACTAATATTTGCTTTATCAAATAGCGCTTTTATTTCAACTAAAATAGTTTCTGATTGTTGTTTAAACGCTTCTTTTTGAATTGAGTTAATTACATCTTTATCACGATATAATACTAAGGTTAAATAATGAAATGAAGTATCAATTGCTAATGTTATCATATAAGATCCTCGATTAATTTCTCATATTTTAATCCAATAGGATTAAATATTAATTTACGTCTATTCTTACTTATTGATTTTATATCAATCCTTAGATATTCCTCAGGAAATAATTCTTCAAGGTAATCAGGCCATTCAATTACAGTGATACCGGTTGATCCTATTAATTCATCAAATCCTAAATCTTGATGATGGGATTCGAGTCGATAAGCATCAATGTGGTTTAATAACATTCTTCCTTTATAATTTTTCATAATCGTAAATGTTGGACTCGATATAGTTTTTGTTATTTCAAGACCTTTAGCTAAGCCTTGAGTGAATGTTGTCTTTCCTGAACCAAGATCACCACTTAATAGAAAAACCATTGGCTCATTAATTTTTAAACCAATGTTATACGCTAAGTTTTGTGTATCTTCATAACTTTTTGATATGTATATTTTTTCCATAAAACCTCTAGGTGTAAATTATACCACAGAATAAAAGGCTAAAGAAAAGCTCCCTAATTGGGAGCTTTGTTACCTGGCGATGAGCTATTTTCACTATGGCATGCATAGCTATCTTCGCCG